>VFQR01000005.1_pt1 | contig 856811 bp, 678 predicted proteins | sample 3512321 | NCBI WGS metagenome assembly VFQR01 (sample SAMN10412374, study PRJNA504923) | tailings metagenome | isolation source: Relicate 3 Philex TSF1 revegetated site | place: Philippines: Tuba, Benguet | collected 2017-08-29 | reverse complement strand
GCTTAGTCCCGTTACTTCAGAAGCTTAGCGGCCCTTGGACTTTTGCAAGTGGCTCTCGTGAGTTCTCATCGGCAGGGTGGACGAGGCTGATCGAGCACGGTTGTGCGTTGGAGCCCGCGCAATAGAGGTTGGGGCTTGTGGGAATTGGATCTCGAAACGGGCGGTGGAGTGGCTAGCGGAGTTGACAGAACGGCGGTTTGAAAACAGGCTGAGGGCTGCGTTCTTAGGCTCGCGATGCGGCGCGGTTGATGGTTGAGGTGCACGCATAGCCGTGCGACCGCGAATGCCAATGCTTGAACCCGGCGTAGGCGCTTGGCGGATTATGCCCCGTAGTGCTTTCGGCCCGGCGACATGTGGCGCTATGGGAGAGAGTTCCTGGCGAAAAGGGGCCGCTAGTCTTGATTAGCCGCAATGTCGGGCCCTTTGGGCGTACGATGGGAGCGTTTGCCCGCCGATACTCTGGCAACGGGAGTATTGATTGTCGCCCCTGGGCCTCGCTCGCTAGGCAATTTGGCTGATCGTCGAAACAGCTGGACTCAGTGGAGAGATTTGAAGGATGGTTTTCGATGAACCCGAACGCAGATCATCAGACGTTTATGATTTTCTCCGTCGATGCATTTTCTTATTGACACACCCCCCCTTAGTCGGCTATAAGAACAGAACAGCAAGAATTATTGTTTTGGTGATATTGCCGTTTCGTCCCAAACGGCACCGTCGAATTAGCCTTTGCGCGTCCGAACTCCGAGAAATCGAGGCGGTCGGCATGGCCGTTTAAAACTTTTCTTTTCAGTTACATCGATCGCGGTCGATGCCTTTGAAGCGTGGGTTTGCCCTTAATGGCTCTCCCGTGCCGATTGGCATCGCAGCTTTTATTGCTTGTCTCGGAATAGAAAATACGGGAGATTGAATGAGGACATTTGCGGATTTTTTAGGGTGCACCAATTTTCGCCTCGGGCGGGCGATGCTTGCGCTCGCAGGCTTGCTGTTGGCGGGCGAAGGGATTCTGGGCGGGCAGACGAAAGATTTCGTCCGTTTCGGCAACCGGGTGGTGGTGATTGAAAGTTCCGAGTCAGATTTGGTGGTTGTACAAGAATTCCCAACTCAGCAGATAGTCCAAGGGGGATCGACAACTTTTCGGGCCGAGACCCGGGCGGGACAGCCAGCGAGCGAAGTGGAGTGGGAGTTGCAGCAGGAAGGCACCACTATTCCGCCAGGCTCCATGCTGCAAGCGCTGCCTGGGGCGGGCGATTCCGCCCGGAAGTACACTCCCGGAGATACCCTGACTCGAATCGTCCGAGCGAGGCGTGGCGGATTCGGAGCATGGAAAACGTTCTCGATAAGCGTGGTAACCGCAACAGCGACGGTGGATGTGGCGGCCGTGGTGGGACAAACGAATCAATATCAAGCGACGGCAGACGGGGTTGGCGCTCCACAAGTAGTGGATGCGAATTGGGCATGGGGTATTTCTCCGGCAGGCTTTGGGAGCTTGAGCGCCGTGGGCGGCAACCCCCGCGTGCAAGCCTATGCCGCGCCAGCGACGAGATATTGCGATCAAACGGTGGTGCTATCCGCAGTGGCGCGAAACGCATCGCTCCTTCCGCTTGGCCAGGGTGGATTGACCGTTAACGTTACAAAGTCGACCGTGGCAAGCTTGCCGAACGCCCAGGCAGGATTCAATACGACAGTCGTTAGCGGGAGCAGTGTGAATTTGGTGGCTACGCAACCTGGATTCAACTGCGAGCAAGCGGAGAGTTGGTCCTGGAGCGGGACAAATGTGCAGCAATCGGGCGGCGCGTGGGTTTTTCAGGCGCCCGGCGGCATTTCTTCGCCGACTAACTACTCGATCACCGCGACGGAGTCGCGAAGCCAAAAGAGCACCTCGTTCACGGTAACGGTAGTGCCCGCGTCGGCCGCAACGGTAAGCGTGGCGCCGACGCCCGTATCTTTGCCGCCCTATGCGCGGGTACGCCTGAATGCGGCGACGAGCGCTAGCAGCCCAAGCTTCTCTTGGGGTTCCACGGGCGGGGGCGCTTTGCTAACCACGAGCGGCAGTTCGGTGTGTTTTGACGCGGGTCCGGCGACGAGCGGGACGGCGCAGGTGACGGCTACGATGACGAGTGCGCAGGGTGGGGCGACGGGGAACGCGGCGATCCAATTTTCAACGACGGGCGGATATGGCCAAATGCCAACTTGAGTATTTTTCTCACGTTGATCACTGTTTTTCTTGATCGTGATCAGCGTTCTTGTTTCGGTTGATCACTTCGGAGCGAAGCGACGCTGGTGTTTTGATTTTGCTTGAGGTGATCACGATCGTCAAGGATTTTGGGTGTTTTGGCGCCCAAGAATGCCCTCCGGAGCGTAGCGGAGGGAAAGAAGCAGGGAGCGGAGGAAGGGGTGCGGGGAAGGGGGCGGCAGCCCTTTTCCCCGCTCGTAGCAGCCGAGACCCCGGGCGCTTTAGCGCCCGCCTTCCGCGCCGGTTTTGTCCTGCGGCCGGGCCTTGGACTTGCGCATGGATTCTCCTTTCATCTCGAGCTTGTGCGCGTTGTGCACCAAGCGGTCGAGGATCACATCGGCGACGGTGGGATCGCCGATCTGCTCATGCCACTTGGCCACGGGCATCTGCGAAGTGAGAATGAGCGAGCGCGCCTGATAACGGTCTTCGCAGATTTCCCAGAAGTCGCGGCGCTCGTTCTCGCTCAACGGGGCCATCGCCCAGTCGTCGACCACCAGTACCTCGATCTTGGCCCAGCGTAAGAGCAGATTGCGCAAGCTGCCGTCGGCGCGCGCCAAGGCCAGTTCGCGGAACAAAGCCGTCGCCCGCAGATACAGCGCCGAGTATCCGTCGCGACAGGCCTTCTGCGCCAGCGCGCAGGCCAGATAACTCTTGCCCACGCCGGTGGGCCCGATGACGAAGATGTTCTCGTGGCGGCCCGCCCAGGCCGAGCCTTCGGCGAGACTCCGCACGGCTTGCCGGTCCAAGCCGCGCGGCGCGCGAAAGTCGATGTCTTCGACCACGGCTTGCGTCGGCAATCGCGCGCGATGTAAACGCTGCCGCAAGGCCTGGCTGGCGCGCCAAGTCTGCTGGTGTTCGACGAGCATGCCCAGCCGCTCGCCGAAGCTAAGCTGACTGGCCGCCGGATCTTTCTCCTGCGCTTTCCAGGCTTCGATCATGCCCTGCAAACGCATGGCTTCGAGTTTGTCGAGAGTCGGTTGGTGGAGCATGCCTAGACCTCTCCTTCCGCGCTGAAGTATCCGGCCCCGCGTAAGTTATCGTGCTCGGCGGGCGGCGGCGATGCGGCGTGGTCTTCCTAGAGCGGCTCGCGATCCAAGCCGCGCTGCAGAATGTTCTTCACGCTCTGGTAACGGCAAGCCTGATGCGCCAAGGCGCGCGCGGCGGCGCGTTCCACACGCTCCGGCGAGTACTTGTGCGCCAGCCGCAGAATGCCCAGGCAGCCGCGATAACCCAGTTCCGGTTGGGGCTGCGCGGCGAGAATGGCCTCGAACAAGGCGGCCGTGCGCGGTCCGTTCTTGGCGGCCCATTCGATCAAGCGTTCCGGCGGCCACTCGCGCTGCGCGCGATGCGCCGGTGCCCGGTGGGCCTCCACGGTCGAGTAGCGGTTGGCGCCGCGTAAACGCGGATGCGCGGCCACGCGCTCGCCTTGGTGGAAGATCTCCAGCGTCGTCTCCGTCCAGCGCAGTTCCACCTCGCGCTGCAGCAGCTTGTACGGTGCGCTGTAATAGTTTCGCTCGAACGCGATGTGGTAGTCGATGTTCACGCGCGCCTTGCCCCAGCCGGACCAAGGGAATGCTTGTTCCGGCAAGGGGCGCAAGGCGGGTTGATCCACCGCGGCAAAGACGCTGGCGCGCGTGCCGGGCATTTTCTTGTAGGGGCGCTGGTTCAGCTTGGCCAGCAACTCGGCGATGCGGCGGTTCAGATCGGCCAGCGAATAGAAACGCTCATGCCGCAGGGCGGCCACGATCCAACGCGCCACTACGCCCACGCCGCACTCTACTTTGGCCTTGTCGCGGGGCTTGCGCACGCGCGCCGGCAGCACGCCGATCTGGTGATAGGCGCACCACTCCTGATAGAGCGGTTGCAGGTCCGGATCGTAACGGCAGGGCTTCTTGACGCCCGTCTTCAGGTTGTCCGGCACGATCAAGCGCGGCAGCCCGCCGAAGAAGACCATGGCGCGCGCGTGCGCGCCCAGCCACTGGCCGAGTTGTTGACCGGGCGCGGCCTCGGCGTAGGTGTAGGAGCTCACGCCCAGCACCGCGACGAAGATCGAGGCATCGAAGGCCTTTTCCTCCACGCTCTTCCAAACGGGAATGGTGGCTCCGGCCCAATCCACCCAGATGCGCTCGCCCGGAACGTGCTCTTGACGCATCACCGGATCCTGTTGCTTCAGCCAACGGCGATACAACACGCAATAGCGGCTGTAGCAATAGCCGCCGGGCTCGGCTTGCTTGTACTCCTGCCACAGCAACTCCAGCGTCAAGTGCTTGTGCGCGGCCAACTCGCCGCGTACGCGCTCCCAATCCGGTACCGGACAGCGCCCGCTGCGTTCCTTGGGGAAGAGCAGAGTCCGCAGCCGCGTCTCGCTCAACTCCGCGGGCAGCGGCCAACTCAAGCCCGCCGCCGTGGCTCGCTCCAAATAGTTGTGCACCGTGGCTTGGCTCAAACCAAGACTCCGGGCAATCTCTCGTTGTCCCAGCTTCAACTCTCCGTGAAGCCGCAGTACTTCTCGCGCTTTGCGCATGGATAACCTCTTTCCGGGCAATCTGCTTTGCCTCCACCGTTTAGTGAAAGCCAAGCCACCGCCCAGGGCTGTCATCCAGCGCCGCCCCGCTTGCTTTTGCTTTCGTTGATCAGCGTTTGTTCGCCCTAGGCGAAAACTGACCAATCCAAACAAAAACGCCGATCACGATCCGCAAAAACGGTGATCAACGAAAAGAAAAACTGGTGATCAACGATTTGAAAACTGGTGATCAACGTTGGGAAAAATAATCACTCATTCCCACCCCAGCGGAGATCCATCCCCTCCGCCTCGACTCACATCCATACGGCTGGCTCGTACCCGGCCCACCAAAAGAACTCCATCACCGAAACGAAATACCAATTCGAAATCACGCCGGGGCCATCCATGCGAGTACCCCGGCGCCAGCTGCAGAATTAGCGTCATCGCTCACAACCTGCTTCGCAATAACCGAAACTCGCTTCGAATCGATTGCAGTGTTTTCGATTCGCCCCGCAGAGCCAGGTTCGTCTGCTCGTAAGGGTCGTTCCACAAATCGTAGAGCTCTTCCGTTTCCGGATTGACCGGATACGTAACGTACTTCCAACGCAGTGTGCGCATGCCCTCCATCGTCGGCGTTTCCAGAAAGCCCGGCTCTTCGAAGTACTCATAGAAGAAGCGGTCCCGCAGGCGCATTTTCGGTTTTCGGAAAGTGGGCAGCAACGACTTGCCTTGCATACTCCGCGGAACGGGCAGACCGGCGAGCCGCAGCATGGTCGGCGCGAGGTCGATGTTTAGGACCATCGAATCCACAACCGTGCCCGCGCGAATCGCCTTGGGGTAGCGCATCAGAAACGGGATGCGAATGGACTCCTCGTAGGCGGCGCGCTTATTGGTGAGCTGATGCTCGCCGTGGAGGAAGCCGTTGTCGCCACAGAAGATCAATACGGTGGAATCGAGTTGCCCGGACTTCTCAAGCGTCTCGAAAATGCGGCCGATGCCCTCATCGACGGAGGGCAGAGTTTGCATGTAGGACCGATAAGCGCCGGTGAAATCCGGATGCTTGCGCACGCCGCCCAACTTCGAATCGGCGCGGACGGAGACCCAGCCCGGCTTCTGCGTAAGATCGGAGTTCACGCTGGGTGGCGTGGGCAAAGGCGCGTCCGCGCATACGTTCAAGTGCCGGGGCGGTGGAATGGTGGGCAGATGGCAGGCTTTGTGGCCGAGGAAAAGACAGAACGGAGCGGAGCGCCGGCGTTCGAGCCATTCCACCGAGCGCTCCGTCAAGATGTCGGTGAGATAGCCGGGAACCTTCTCCTTGCGCCCGTTCACGGTGAGTACGGGGTCGTTGTAGACGCCTTGGCCCGGGAACGTGACCGTGTGCGCGAAACCCGGACGGGCATCGGATTCGCCCATGTGCCACTTGCCGATCTGCGCGGTGTCGTAGCCCGAGCGTTGCAGAATCGTGGCGAAGGATTCCAACGAGGTCACTTCCGTGGAATTGTCTTTGACGCCATGCCGCCGCGTGTACTTGCCGGAAAGAAAGCTGGCGCGGCTGGGAGAACAAAGCGAGGTGGTGACGAAAGCGTTGGCGAAGCGCACGCCCTCCTTGGCGATGCGATCCATGTTCGGCGTTTTGAGACAGGGGTGGCCCATGATGCCCAAAGCGTCCCAACGCTGGTCGTCGGTCAAGATGAAAATGAAATTCGGGCGGGCGGGCGCGGCGGCGCGGGCGGTGGCAAAGCTACCGCTAAAGCCGGCGCCAAGCCCAGCCAGGAAACCTCTGCGAGTCGTTCTCTTCTGCATGCGTACTCCTTTAACGTTCGCGAATGGAAACTAGCTTGACCGGCCCGAAGAGCCCGGAGGGTAGCGGTTCCCAATCCTTCCAAGCCTTGCCCGCCGAAGCGGTCACGTTCGTTCCGGTGACGCGCTGGGCGGGAGGCAGCTTCGCGTCTCCCACCAAGCGGTTATGCCAAGTATTGGTAACAGCGATTTCGACTTCATTAAGGCCTTGGCGCAGAGCGCGCGTAACGTCGACGGAGAAGGGGTGGGTCCATACGATTCCCAGATCGCGCCCGTTCCAGCGCACATGGGCGACGCTCGAAAGGCGGCCCAAGTCCAGAGAGTACTTGACTCCGGCTTGGGGGGCGGGTGCGTCGAAGGAAACGCGGTAGGTCGCCGTTCCCGCGAAATGTTTGCGCCGCTCTTCGGGTAGTTCGGTCCAGGAGCGCAACTCCATCATGTTCACCGCATCCGCTTCGCCGGGAAATTGGAGCGCCCAAGGACCCGTGAGGGACATTTCGGCGCTCTTGGAATCGTACCGCTTCGAGGGCGCAGGGGAGGCCTTGTGGCGGAAGACGACAAATGTCGAGGCCAGGGGAGCCAAGGAGATCTTTAGCTTCGTCGCGCCGGATTCGTTCCGCCACTCAGGGGCATCCGCGATTTGTCCGCTCACGGGGTCCCACAACTCGGGCTTCAGCCCAGTGACCCGGAACTCCACTTCACGGCTCACCGCTTCCCGCTTGGTGTTGCGGACGAAGTAGATGTCCGTGCCGCCATCGCGCCGGTGCGTGAAATCAAGATCGGACCCGCCGCTAAAGTCTGGACGCACCTTGCGGCCATCCAACACCTCGCGCTCGGACACTCCCCAATGCACGAAGCCCTTGGCGACCCGCTTCGCCGTTTGGCTCTTGCCGTCGAGGCCATGCCAGAGCCGGGCCGCAGTATCCGCGACGCGCCGGTCCGAAGCTGGGAAGCCGCCGAGACCATAAGCTCGCTTGGGTGGCGCGCCGATCAGCGTACCGCCCGCTTGCACGAGCGATTCGAGCTTGGACAAAACGTCAGGGTCCGCCGCGTCCTCCTCGGGAAGCACGAGCACCTCGAAGGAGGTACCGTCCGGCAGAGTCCAACGGCCATCTCGCACGGAGAGCCTGCGCAGGATGGCATCGGAGTTAATCGCGTCGTAGTCGTAACCGGGGCCGAGGCCCGGCGGCGAGCGGCGCGGCCCGACGAATTTGTAGCCGCCGTCGCCGTAATAGTAGAGAACATCGCCGGCGAAGTTGCCACGTTGGAGCAAGGCCGAGGCGCGAGAAAGGTAGTCGAAGAAGGGCTTGGCGAAAGGCCACCAGGTGACGTTGCGGTTGATGTGCGAGCCGGCGAGGTAAACCCAGCCGGGCTTGGGAGAGCCGCCGGGCACGTGGGACCAAGTGTGCCAGACGACGTGGTTCATGCCCTCGCAGAAGGCGCGATCGGCGCTTTCCTTGAGATCTTGCGGGGCCTCGTACCAATGGTGTGTCGAAGTGAAGGACTCCATATGGACGCGGCGCTTTCCGTAAACGTGCGCGGCGGAGGCGGTTTCCTTGATCACCCATAGCGCGTCGGCGTCGGGGCGGAAAGGCCAGAACTCGCCCTGCACCTCGGATACGTTCGCATTGGCGAGGAGCGAATCGACGGGCACGTTATGCACGGGAGGACCAGGCCCACCCGCTTCGGATTTGATGCCGAGGCCGGCCTTGGATGCCTCTTCCAAAGCCGCTTTGTAATAGGCCTCGATCAGGACGTCGCTTAAAGTCTTGCGATAGTCGAAGTTCACGCGCGCGGTAATGTCCTCTCCACCGGCGGTGGAGCCGAAGACCAGCGGCAGATATGGAGTGAGATCGTAGCCGCGCAGGCGCTGGAAATCCCGCAAGAATCCCGGTGACCAGATATGGCCCACGACCTCGTAGCTGGGAAGATACAGGTTCGCGAGGCCGCTTTTGCCCAGGTCTGGAAAGACCGTGCGCAAGCGGTCGAGGACGTAAGTCATGTGCGCGCGCGTGGCTTCGGGATTCAAATGATCGGTGGCCCAGCCGTCGGAGTTGGGGCTCGCGACTTTCAGCTTCTCGCCTGTATTCATCGCGACGTAGCGCAAGATGCGCCAGTCGCCGGGCGGGGCGTCCCAACGCAGAATGCCCGCCTCATCCACAAAACGGTCCAAGGAGATCGCGCCTTCCTTCGGCAAATTGAAGGGTGGAGGGCCGCCGGTGGCGAAGACGCCGCGTGGCCCGAGACGGTCGCCGTCGCGGATGTTATCGATATTCCAAGTAGCCCCGGTGCTGAAGGGAACGGGAGCGACGAGCATCTCCGATGCCGCGAGGGCGCGATTGGGCGCGCGCATATCGATGACGTTGCGGCCTCGATCGTCGAGGGCCTGGAATTCCCCGAGCGTCCAGTTCGGCACGGCGGCGTCCCAGGCATCGAGAAGGCGCAGGCGCACATAGGTTCCCTTGCTTCCGGGAGGCAGGGCAAAGCTTCGCGCGGCGCCATTGCGCGGCAGTTCTGCTTGCACCAAGGCTTGGAAGTTTTGGCCATCGGACGAGAGTGAGACTTCAAAACGCCGCACCGGCGACATGGGGACCGGAGGAGGGCCCGGCCCCAAGTCGCCGGGATCCAACACAACGGAACGAAGATCGCGATTCCGCGTTTCGCCCTCGAGTTGGAAGACGAAATCGTGGCCAGGCATGCGTTGCGAAGCCGGAACGGCGACGGCGGCGACGTGGCGCCAGTGAGCGGCCTTGCCATCGGCGCCCTTCGGCACACCCGCGGGCACGACGGGATAAGGAAGCGGCTTTTCGATTCGAGCGCCGCCAGACACGGGTAACTCCGCCGGATAGAGAGCCATGCTTGCGTGTTCCGGGCGCGTCCAGGCGCCTCCAAGATCCCAACTGCTGATGACCGTAAAGTCGACTTGGAGGCCGAGCCGTTTGGCTTCGCCGGTGAGTACGCGGAACTTCTCCAGCCAGGCATCGCTCAAGAATGCGGGCCCTACGGGGGGCTGTTGCGCCGCGTCTCCGCGCGCGCCCATATCGAAAAGCAGCACACCGCCAATGCCGGCCTCTTTCATGGCGGCAAGCTCCGCTTTGGCCGCCTCGACATCGACATGGCCGTTCATCCACAGCCAGTAAACGTGGGGGCGGGCTTGCGGCGGTGGATTGCGCCATGCGGCCTCAAGGTCGGCTTGCGGCGCTTGCGCGGCGACGGAGAGCATACCGGCGCAGAGGATAGCCAGCCAAGCGCTCTTCCACATCACGAAGCCTCCACGACCACCGTCTCGATATTGAGTATCTTGCCGATTTTTTCGAGCGTTCCCGCGCAATGGCCGACGCCGAGCGCGAAGTGGTGCGTGGGACCTTCGCGCACCCAACGTTTGAGGAAGCGGCGAATATCCGAACCGAAGTACCCGCGCGTATTCGTATTGCCGGTGGCGGGGATCAATCCGCGGCGGCTTTCGCCTTCGGCAAGGATGAACTTGAATTTGCCGTCGGCTTTGACGCCGACGCTGAGCATGGTGATCGGCCCTTCCTTGATCTGAAATTCGACGCTGGCGCCGTGGCCGGGTTTGCCGTGGTACGCGCGAAGCGAACGGATCTTCGGCTTGCCGCCGGCGATGTTGATGTGGTGCGGGCCATCGTGCCCAACCAGGACGAAGCCGTCGCGGAAATCGACGGGGTGGAACTCGGCGAAACTGCCGCCCGCGCCAATGCGGTCCATCAATAGCATGGCGATGCAGGTCTTCAGATCGGACTCTCCGCACATGGGGAAGCCGGCCGCGGTAAGGAGGGAGTTCCCCACAACCAGGCTCGTCACGATATCGCGCAGGGGACTGCCGGGCTCACCTTCGTAATAATAGGCGAGGCCGTCCAGCTCGTGGCGCGCGACGAAGCGATCGAGCGCCACCGCGCCGCGGGCCGCCTGTTGGAGGTGAGCGTCGGTGAGCTTCTCGGTCAAGGGGTCCGCGCCGGGATCGGGAGCGTCGAAGAGCCTGAGGATCTCCGCTTCTTTCGCCTTGAGATCAATGCCGGTAATGTCCCGGCTGACGGCGAGCAGGTCGTCGGCTTCGGTTTGCACGATGTGACAGCCGAAGGCGGCGACCATGGCCGTTTGGTCGGTTTGCATGTCGAGCATGTGCTCGATGGGATGGCCGAAGTGCCCGATGCGGGCGCGTTTAACGTCATGCAGCGCGCAGGCGATGCGGCACCACTCGGCGATGTCGCTTTCGGCTTGCGGATCGTCGTAAAGCGTACCCAAGACGACTTCGGGAGCGGGGCGTCCCATGCGCAGCGCGACGCCGAGGAACTCGGGGATCGAGCAGAAATCGTCGTTGGCCAGTTGCATGCGCGTAGTGGCGCGCGCGTAGTCCATGGCGGCCATGGGTTGCAGCGCGACTAAGACAATGGGCGTATCGACGGCGCGCACGATGGCGGCGAAGGTCGCCGACGTCGCGTAAGTGAGCATGTCGCAGAAGATCAAATCGAGATTGGCGGCGCGGAGTTTCGGCGCCAGCGCGTAGGCGTCCTGAGCTTTATCGACGAGGCCAAAATCCTCGACTTCGACGCCGTGCGCCCGGACGCGATCCACTAGCACTTGCTGCTTCTCCAGGAGTTCCTCCCGCAAGCCCGGAAACTGACCCCAATAAACGTGGTAACCGACGCCGAAAACGCCGATGCGCGCGGTGAGCGGTTTTCTTCTCTTGATTTGCATTCAGTAGGATTCCTTTTGTTTTGTGGCGGCATCGCTTCCTCCCGCCGCCAAGATCCACCAAGCCAGGGGGTACAACACGGCCATGCCCACAAAGAGTGGGACAAAGCCGAAGGCGTCGACGCAAGGGCCGATGCCGAGGTTCGAGAGCATTCCCGCGACACCGCCGCACGTGCCCGTGAGGCCCACGGCCGCGCCGATGCGGCGGGCTTCCACCGTGTCTCCGATCAACGTGATGAAATTCGCGATCCAAATGCCGTGGGCGAAGAGCAGAACAGACATGAGGCCGATCGCGACGGCCGCGGAAGAGCCAAAGACGACTAAGCAAGACGCGGGCGTCAGCGCGGCCGCGGCGAGCATCAAGCGGAGCCGCGCTTTGCGGGGCGCGACTCCTTGCCGCACCAGACGGTCCGAAATTTGACCGGCGGCGATGTTCGACGCGCCGAGGACGAAGAACGGAATCCACGTGAGATTTCCGATCTCAGCGAGAGACAAGCCGCGCTCGCGCGAAAGGTATTGCGGAATCCAGAACATGTAGAAGTAGAAAACCGGATCGAAGAGGAATCTCGCCAGCATGAAGCGGCGCATTTCCGGGCGCCGCCACAGAGCGGTTCCCTCTTCCACCGATCTGGGCGCGGCGGGGCGCGCGACCGGTAGATTCGCGGTGGTGGCATACCAGCCAACAAGCCAGACTGCGCCAAGCAAAGCCGCGCCGACGAAGGCGCCGCGCCAGCCATATTGCAGCGTGGTCCAAGCGGTTAGCGGAGGGGCGATGACCGCGCCGAACGCGGAGCCTCCATTGGCGAAGCTGATGGCGAGGGATCGTCTGGCGGCGGGCATCCATTCCACCGCGCCCTTGGTGACGGCCGGGAAGCAAGCGCCCTCGCCTACGCCGAGAAAGAAGCGCGCAACGCCGAGGCCCGCCGCTCCGCCGGTCCAGGCGTGAGCGGCGCTGGCTAGCGACCACACGCCCACCGCGATGCCTAGGCCGCTACGGGTTCCAATCCAATCCAGAATTTTGCCGCCCAACGCAAACATCACGGTGTAGCTGAGAACGAACGCGAAGACGACGCGCGAATAGACGGTGTTCGACATTCCGAACTCGGCCATCAGCGTAGGGGCGAGAACGCTGAGGACCTGACGGTCGAGAAAACTTAGGGCCGACGCGAAAAACAGGAGCGTGCAGAGCGTCCAGGCTCGCGCCGGCGTAAGCGTTTCCGGCATGCCGTTATCGTAAACGGTCACTAGAAGTAGAGCCGGATGGCGAATTGCATGATACGAGGCGCGTCGGCGGAGAGGAACTCACCCAGGCGACCATTCACTTGATTCCCCGCCGCGTCGAATCGCGCAACGGTATCGGCTGAATCGAACTGCGTGTGATTGAAGGCGTTGTACGCCTCAGCACGGAACTGCAAGCGCCAAGACTCCCGGATCGGGAAGTCTTTCATCAAGACCATGTCCCAGTTATGCGCGCCGGGACCGCGAATCTGCGTCGTCGCCGAGTTGCCAAAAGTACCGGCGGCCGGACGCCGGAACACTTCCGTCCGGAAGTTCCGGCTGAACGTGCGCTCACCCCTGGGCAAGTTCGGATCGCCTATAACGTCGATGCGTGCGCCTTGGCTCGCCGTGCCGGTGATGTCGATCGCCGTGACGTTGGTGTAAGTCACGTTCAGCGGCGGACCGCTCGTCAGGCTGGTGATCCCCGAAAGCTGCCAACGATTGGCCAGGTAATCGAGAGGTTTGAAATTCGTCTTCACTTGCGGCAGATTGTAAGTCCAGTCGATGCGAACGACGTGGGTGCGGTCGTAGGCCGAAAGTCCATAGTTCCAGTAGCGGGGATCGCTCAGAACGCTCACCGGGCTGGCGTCCGTGTCGCCATAGTTCATCGCCTTCGACCAAGTCCAGGCGAAGCCATACTGGAAGCTCTTGGTAAAGCGCCGTCGCGCGGTCACTTGCATCGAATGGTAATTGGACGACGAGCCGGGTTCTGTCATGAGGATGTCGTTGTAGCCCGGAATCGGGCGAAGAAAAGGCGCGGGCAGCGGAGTCGTTGGATTCGAGGGATCGCGATTCTCGGGCCGGAAATTCGCGCCCGTGGGGATAGGGTTGATATTGCGAAGCCACATCAAGTTGCGGCCGAGCGAACCAACGTAGCCGACGTCGACGAGAGTATCGAAGCCAATGTTTTGCTGAACGCTCAAGCTGTAGTTCATGACGGTGGCTAGGTCGCTCGACCGGTCGTAGCCGTTTACGTTCTGGGGAAACACGGAACCCGCCGACTGGCGTAGCGTGTCGATTGTCCCGTAGAAAATCGTGGGCGTCGAGATGAGCGGCGGCTGCGCCGTGAAACGATTGAGATTCTCTCCGGTATTCGGGCGGCTATAGAACATGCCGAAACCGCCACGAATCGCGGTCTTGCCGTTACCGAAGGCGTCCAGCGCGAAACCGAAGCGCGGCCCGAACTTCACGCCGTAGCTCTCCACGAAGCCGCGCGGCGTTCCATCGCGGCCCGCGAGCACCATGCCATTGGCGGGGTTACCGGCGCCGGAAGCGATGGCGCCGATCAACGTCGCCGGCAACAACTCGCCCGTAATGGGATTCCGCCCAACGCGCTGGTTCGCGGCGTTGCGCACGGGTTGGACCAGAGAGACGCGCTGCGAGAGGTTGTAGCTGGCGGGATCGAAGGCGGCCAACGCGTTGGTCCGCATGTAATTCGGGGTGAAAGCGTGGAAGCGCACGCCGTATTCAAAGGTAAGGCGGCGTGTCGCTTTCCAGGAATCCTGCCCGAACCATTCCACCGTGGGTTGCCGGTGGCTGTTGAAGATACGGCTCGACGCTTCGCTGTAGCTTGTGTAGACGCCCAAGGCCGCGTTCGAATAAGCATAGTTCGTATTGAGCGGATTGTTGGCGTCGGGCGTGAAGATAAACGTTCCAAGATAGTTGCCGTCGGCGCGCGCGCCCGTGTAGCTGCGCTCCAGCAGAATCCCCGCCTTCAAGGTGTGGCTGCCGATGGTCTTCGTGAGATTGTCGGTGATGTTGAAGGCGTACAGCTTTTGCACGAACGGGAAGCGGCCTTCCATGAACAAGTTCGCGGCGCTCTGGATGCCGCCAAAGGTGGCATTGGGCATGAAGTTCAAGGGATTGACCGATGGGTACAGTTGTCCGGCGGTGAAGCCGATGGTGTCGCGCTGATTCGCGCGAATCGCATCATCGGTTGCGCTATTTCCTTCGGGCCTTCTTGTGGCGCCCACGCTGAATTCGTTGATCAAAGTCGGGGAGAGAACGCCGGTGTAGCGGAGGATGTAGCCAATGCCTTGCAGCTTATACGTCTTCTGCATCTGTTCCCAATTCGTCGCGCCCGCGGTGAGGATGCCAACGGCCCCGGTCTGCCGGTCCAGATACGAGGTGTACGTGAAGGCGAAGCCGTGGTTCTGCGTCAGCCGGTAATCGATGCGCGCATTTTCCATGCGAATGGGAGTCTCATTCTCGGCTTGAAAGACGTAGTTGTAACGGCCGCCCGAAATGTTGCGGTCCAAGAAGTTGGGTTCGGGAAAGCGGCGCAGCAGCGCGAGGCCGTTCGCGTTCAAGCGGTTCGCCGGAATTACGTTGTTTGGAAAGTTCGCGCCGGTCGATGGATCGCGCACGGCGATGAGGCGGTTATTCAAGTCCAAGGACTGTGTGAAATCGCCGCGGCGTTCAAGAAGCGTTGGCACGGTCAACTGGGCGATCGGACGCGGCACTTTCAGGGGCCAGAATTCCTGCGACCAGAAGAAGAAGAGCTTGTCCCGGTCCTTGTTGAACTTGGGTAACACGACGGGTCCGCCGACGTTGTAGTTCCAGGTGTTGTAGCGGTAACGCGGGCGGGGCGTCCCGAGGCGGTTGTTGAAGAAGTTGTTCGCATTGAACTGTTCATGACGCTTGAAGTAAGAGGCTAATCCGTGAAATTCCTTGGTGCCGCCCTTGGTGATGAAGTTCACCGTGGCGCCGGTGGAGCGCCCGTATTCCGCCGGATAGTTCGTCAACAGCACCTTCACTTCCTCAATCGCGTCCTGGCTCAGGACGATGGTGCTGTTGAAGTTGTTCCCGATGGGGTTGGCGGGCATGCCGTCCACGGTAACGGTATTGGCGTTACGGCGGTTGCCTTGCACGCTGATATCGAAGTTCCGGTCGATGCGTTCCGGGCTGCTACGATCCACGACGCCCGGCAAGAGCGAGATGAGCGACATCGGGTTGCGGCCCTTGGTCAATAGATTCTCGAGCTGACCGCCGGTGATGACACCGGAACGGTCGGCGCTATTCAACTGCACTTGCAGACCCGTGGCTTGGACGGTGATCTGTTCGCTCGCCGTGCCCAACGAAAGCACAATTCGCCCGACGGCGAGCGTTTCCGCCGAAGAAAGAACGAGCCCGGTTTGCTGGAGCGACTTAAATCCCGCGGCCGTGACCGCGATCGTGTAGCTGCCGGGTTGCAAGCTGCCTGCCACAAAATCGCCCTGTTCATTGGTGGTGACGTTTCTCGTGGCGCCGGTGGTGGTTTGCGTTAGCGTCACTTCGGCGCGCGCCACCGAGGCGCCGGACGGGTCGAGTACCGTACCGGTAATGGTTCCGGTGATGGTCTGCGCGCGCAATTGGAGTTGAGCCAGGCCGAGCAGGCACAACGCTAGTAGTCTTTGCCGTTGAATCATTGCGGACTCCCTTTCGTCTGTGGTTTATCAATAGGCGCGTGGCGCCTGAGGAACGCCTCGACGCGCCTTTGCACGCGAAGCAACTCCGCGTCCGTCCAAAACTGGCGGCCATGCACGCCGCCTGGCACCGTTACGAGTTCGTTTTCGACGCCCGCCTTGTCGAGCAGCTTGTGCAGTTCCGTGGCGTGACGGATGGGCACTTGCTCATCGGCGTCGCCATGGATGGTGAGCACCGGTGGCACGCCGGGACGCACCCAACTTAGGGGCGAGATCCGCTTTGCGAGCTCCAGCGGGTTCTCAATGCCGCGGAACAACTTCAAGTAGTGGGGCCGCCGGGTGTTGTAGACCATTTGCATATCGGTCGGCCCGTAGTAGTTCAGAACGCCCAAGGCGGGCGGCGGCACTGGCGGCTTCACACTCGAACTTGCGCTGGACGCGCAGGGCGCGTCGAAGGTCGAATCCAGCATCGCCGTGATGAGAGCGAGCTGCGCGCCCGCCGAGCCGCCCGCGATGACCATCCGTGACGGGTCGATACCGTGTTTGCGTCCGTTCTCCGCCAGCCAGAGAAGGGCACATCGGCAGTCCTCGACTTGGGCGGGTGCGGGAGCGCGGTCACTCAAGCGGTACTCCAAGGCCACCACCCGGTAACCCAACTGCAGATAAGGCAGATAACGCAACACCGCTTGGTCCTTGGACCCAGTCTGCCATCCACCGCCAAAGATGTAGAAGACGGTAGGACCCGGCTCCTTGTTGTAGCGGACGTAGAAATCGAGCTTCAGATCGCCATCGGGCAACTTTCGATAGGTCACGTTGCGAACCGCGAGGAAGCGCTCGCCGGCAAGGAAGGCCCAGTCGCGGGCCAATTGCGGCGCCTGATCCTGCGCGAATGCCGGAAGTATGGCGGCGGCCACCATGATGTTCATCCAACGAACATTTACTTGCATCGGAACTGGGAGTGTTATATATCCGTTAATGATGAATGTCAAGCGTAAGGCGGCGCCCGTTTCACCAAACATCCTGGATCGCGGGCTATTCGTGTGGGAAACGATTCAAGCTTCCGTTCATCCATTGAACATTCAAGAAATCGCTGCCCGCACCGGCGTGCAACGCCTGGCCGTCTACCGGATCTTGAAAACGCTAGAGTCGCGCTCGTACGTGCGGCGAGCCGCGGATAAGCGTTACGTCGCCGTATCGCGCGGACGCAGACCGCTTATCGCCTATCTTGCCCCCTTGACCGGCAACCGCTTTCGGGACGCGGTAACCCAATCCATCCAGAAAGCGGCCGCGGAAGCCAATTGCGATTTACTTCTGATGAACAATGCCGACGAGGACGGCGATGCCCTACTGGCAAACGCCGCGATCGTCCTCGAGCGCAAACCGGACATGGTTCTCTTCTTCCAACCTTGGGAACGCCTTGGCCACCTGCTCGCCAATCAGTTGGGCCAAAGCGGCATTCGCTTCGTTACCGTGGAACGGGCGATTCCCGGCGGCGTTTACTTCGGCGCGAACAATTTCGTCGCCGGGAGGCTGGCGGGGCAGGCTTTGGGACAGCACGCGCGCGATTTATGGCGCGGGCGCTTCGACCGCGTAGTCCTGTTGGAAGATTCTCCCAACGGAAGCAACTTGCACGCCCGCATGGCGGGGATGCTGACGGGCATCGGAGAGATTCTGGGCCCGGTGCCGGAATCGAAGGTGGAACATTTGTACGGCGAGCGCCAAGTGGACACGAGCCGTATCGCGCTTCGAAAATTGGTGAAGGGCCTGCCTAGCAAATCGAGGCTTCTGGTGCTCGCGTTTAACGATCTGACAGCGGTTGGCGCCGCCCAAGCCGTACGGGAAACCGGGCGAGGGGACCAAATCGCGATCGCGGGGCAGAACGCGACCGAGGAGGGGCGGCGCGAATTATGCCGCGACGATTCTCCGCTTATCGCCACGGTGGCCTATTTCCCCGAACGTTATGGCGAGAAACTCATGCGGCTTTGCCGTTCCATGCTGGCGGGCGAGGCGCCGCAGGCGGCGGTTTACACGGAGCATGTCGTGATTCATCGCAACAACGTGGGGCGCTTCTATCCTGGCGACGCAAACAATATGGCCCAAGCCAGGACGAGTTCCCGCCAAACGCAAAACGTTTCGAGGCGGGTTGGCTAGGGAACTGTCCGGAAGCGAAGGGCTCAGAAGCGAGCGGCGCGGAAGGCCGCCACGTTTGTCGACAAAACCCGGCCCGAATCCATGCGAGCCAGAGGCCCGATTCGGGGACATCACGATACACGCGCTGGGCGGATGGAAGCGCGCCCCGCTTCGCGCACCCGGAGAGGACCCCAAGGTTTTGGAAACTTATCCGGTGGGCAATGAGACCGCAATCGAGCTTCTCAAATTGCAAGCCATGGGAGCCGTGTTCGTCGAGTAGCATCGCCCGTCCGGCGCGCGAAGGCGCTTCTACAGATCGGGCGTGCTCTGAAACTTTGGTCCCGTATAGGGCAAATCGTCCCAGAAGGAAGTGGGGCCATTCGCGCGAGGATCGCCGGTCCTTTTCATGTACGTGGCCACCGAGGCGCTGAGAGTTCTCTTGAGCCTGGCGTGCGACTCGTTCGCCGCGAGGTTCTTCGTTTGATCCGGATCGTTTTTGAGATCGTAAAGTTCCTCCGCGGGACGCTTGCCGAAACAGAGATCGAAATAGGGAGTTTCTTTGGTTTTCATGAGCAATCGCTTCGTGGGGCAATCGTCCACGTCGCCATACGGCCCCACTGCCCAATAATGCTGAGGATCGCCAGCCGGCCAGCGATCGGGTTCGAAGTTTCGCAAGTAAAGATGACTGGCGTTCATCACGCCGCGAATGGGGTAACTTAGATTGCCCCTGCGAACGTTGGCGTGGCGCTCGCGCTCGAGAAAGATTTCGTTCCGCCGCGCTTTGCCGAAGAGGCTGCGGCCACTGACCGCTTTCGGGATGGGGAGTCCCGCCGCATCGAGGAAAGTAGGCGCGAGATCGATCACGCTCGCGAAATCGCTTCGGACTTGACCTTTCGTTACGCGTTCCGGAAAACGTATCGCCATCGGGACACGAACGCCGTGCGTGTAGCAATTCGCCAATCCGCGAGGCATCTGCCAGCCGTTGTCGCTGGTCATCACCACAACCGTGTTGTCAAGTTCTCCCGTTTGGCGCAGGGTGTCCAGGAGGCGCCCACACTCGGCATCGAATTCTTCCACTTCAGCGTAATAGGACAGAATGTCTTTGCGTACGATCTCGTGATCGGGCAAATGGCGAGGCATTGGCACTTTCGCGGGATCCATGCCTGCCCTCCGGGCCGCGCCGCTGTTCCAAGGCACATGCGGGTTTTGACTTCCGAACCAGAAGCAGAACGGCTGTTTGCCGGTACGTACCGCAAGAAATCTTGCAAAGTCCGGGAACGAGTCTCCGGCGGGATTTCGGCGGCGGCCTTGCGCGTCCGATGGAATGCCGCCCGGAGCCCAGCCCTTGCCCGAGCTGCCCACTAGATAACCAGCTTTCTCTAACAAGCCTGTGTACGTGGGGTAACTAAGTTGCAACGCGCCATAAAGGTTTGCCGCGTCCTGAAGTCGATGCGTCTCTTGACCTGTGAGAATGCTGCTGCGTGAGGGAGAGCACGACGGATTCGGCGCACAGGCGCTGGTAAACAGAACGCCCTCGTTCGCCAGACGGTCGAAGTTAGGGGTTTTGACGACGGGATCGCCAAGTGCCGAAGCGTGGGGCGCGGCCCAGTTGTCACCGACCAGCAAGAGTATGTTGGCGCTTCGTTCCCGCCCACGCAAGATTGCGGGAAAACCGCCCAAGAGGCTGCGCCGGGCTAGGGTCATAGTGCGAGATTAACAGAAAGACATTATCACCAGAGCCCGTCACGCGACATGGGCAAGGGCACCTCTGCTTCCAAGCCTTCGAAGACCTCGAAACCCGAAGCAAAGCCGTCGACAAACTAGCCCGCTACCGCGCCACCCACGAACGCTCTTTCCACAAAACCTAGCCGCCCTCCAAAAACTCCCTGGCCCCGGACACAGCCTCCTCGAGGTCCTCCCCGCCAACTCCCTAGCCGCCCTCAAAACTGGTCAATCGATCTTCGACGTGAAACCACTGCAACAGCCGCCTCCGCCCGCGCCCGCCCCAGAGCCACCCAGCGCCCCCACTCAACTCCCTGATTCCCAACCAGAAATCGAAGATTGCGAAACAAGACCAGCCCCACCAGAAGCACCCCCAACGCATCCCTTCAAACCCACACCGGAACGCTAGCGCCTCATTCCCACCCCAGCGGAGATCCATCCCCTCCGCCTTAACCTACATCAATACGGCTGGCTCGTACCCGGCCCACCAATACAACTCCCACACTGGAACCAGATCGCACTCGAAACACAATTCCCGGGGCAACTCTTCAGTCTGCCCTGGGCTCGGCGCCAGCGCCGACCTTGCGACCCAGGCACAACCTCAACGCAACCCCACCATCCGCCGCAACCACGGCAGCGCTTCCGCTCCATCCACCCGATGCGGCCCGTCAAAAAACGCAATCCGCACCAGATCCGCCCGCGCGGCATACCCCTGCAATCGCGCAAACTCCCGGCTCACCCACTCGTCAATACCTACCGGATCCTGCCGCCCGCGCTCCACGAAAAACGGAATCGGCCGCTTATGCAGCCGCAACCCCAACGCCGCCAACTCAGCGTGGCTCGCCACCCAAGCCTGCCGCCATTCATACATCTCGTACTCACGCGTCGGCACGTAACTGAACTTCCGCTGGGGATCGATCAACTTCGGAATCCAATCGTTGAAATTGCCCGCGCAAACGATCGCCTTGAAACGTGGATCAAACACCGGCACCCGCAACGCCGTCGCCCCGCCATACGACAATCCGTAGTAGACGATACGCTCCCGGTCGACGCTCGGCAAGTTCTCCAAGTAATCAAGCATCCGCCGGTACTGTGCCTCGATAAAGGCGAACAGACTCAAGCCGCGTGGATGCGCCAGCAACTGCAAGCGCCGGAAATCCCCTTTGTACGGATTCTGCGGACAGTAGACCGTAAACCCCGCCGCCAGAAGATCCTCGGCGAAGTTGCGGTACGTCGCGAATTCCTTTGAGTCCCGCGCCTGCCCAAAATATACTTCCGGGCTGCCTTCCAGGCCGTGCTGCAAGATGACGAGCGGCCGGCGGCGAGCGCCAGACTTCGCTTCGAGCAACACCCCCTGCCCAATCACCCCCGGCAGCGCATCGAAAACAATTTCCGTGGCCCGGTACGAAGCCGTCTCGCTATGCAGCCTCCCGCGTACCCGCAACGGACCCGCATACACTGGCAACTTCCCCACCACCTCCTCGTGCCAAGCCTTCGCGACAAACGCCGCCCCCTTCTCGCGCAAGACCCGTTCCCGCTCCGCCGCCGCCTTCGGAATCAACGCCAGCAGATACGCTTCGATCTTGCTCGTATCCTCCGTCGACCGCTCGACGACGGACTCATCGTGTTGAGCAAGCGCCATCCCAAAAGCCAACTCCTGCGGACGAGTGATCTCTTCGGCCAACCGCGGCGTCGCCGTTTCAAACCCCGCAGGTACCAGCCCAAACGGATAACCCATCCTCCGGATCCGTTCCCGTCTCGCCGGATGAATCAAGCGCGGCGCCACCACATTCTCGCCCGGATACTTCGAGCAGTCCAGCTTCCGGTAAGTCAAGACCACACGCGGCTTCCCTACCCCGCCGCCGCTGCACGTATCCTTTTCGAGCAAATCCGGATGCGCGCCCAACGTCCGCCGCTGCACCGGCAGCTTCCGCAGATATTCTTCAATCCCCCGATGCATCTCCTCCAGTGGAGACAGTGCGCTAGACAGAAGTACGGCGGCTAACAGCATCGAATTTCACCCTGCGCCCGGAACGCAAACTCTCCATCGTCATCACCAGCGCGATCGCCGTGTGCAAGCCATGCTCTACTGTCGCGTTCGGGTCCTTCCGCGAACGGATGCACTCTTCAAAATTTCGCAAATGATCCCGCGTCGCCCGCGAGAAGTTCCCGTACTCCACATGCTCCTTCGACGCTTGCAATGTCTTCGCGGACGGCTGCTCCGGATACAACCACCAACCTTCGCGGTTCACATCCAAACGCGCCTTTGACCCGTGAAAGTGCTTCATCTGATCCTGCGCGATGTGATAGCGCATCGTCTTGTAACCCAAGGTAAACGTCGCCAAATAATTCTCCGCGAACTCCAGCGTGACGTTCGCCGTATCCGGGATTTCAGCGCCCTTCAAATTCACTTGCCCGCCTGCCGTCGTCACCGCCAGCGGCGCTCCCGAGCCCATGAACCACTGGATCGCGTCGAAGATGTGCGCGGCCTGCCCAATGATCAAGCCGCCCGAATAGTCGTCAAAGTAATACCAATTGAAAAACCGCGTCGCGTCCACGGGCCGCTTCGGCGCGCTACCTAGCCAGGCGTTCCAATCCAAGTCCCCCTCAATTTTCCGGTCGTTCAAACTCACCTGATGATTCCGCCACCAGGATTCCACTAGCCGCACATCGCCCAGCTCACCCGATCGCGCCAGCTTCTGCGCCTCGATAAACAACGGCGAACTCCGCCGCTGCGTGCCCACCTGAACGACGCGCTTCGTGCGCCGCACCGCCTCCACCATCCTGTAGCCTTCTTCGATAGTGTGACAAAGAGGCTTCTCGACATAGACGTCCTTGCCCGCCTCCACCGCATCGATCACCATCCGCGCGTGCCAATGGTCTGGGGTCGCCACGATTACGGCATCGAGGTCCTTCCGCTCCAGCAGCTTTCGATAATCGCGATAGCCCTGCGCCCCAGGCGACGCACCTTGCAACCCCAAATCCAAGTTCGGCTGATAAACGTCGGCCACCGCCGGAAGCCGAAAACCAATCTCCTTCGCTTCGCTCAGTAGAAAGCGTCCGCGTCCCCCCGAACCGATCAACCCCACCGCGGGCCGTTCCGCCTGCGCCAGCGCCAGCGAAGAGGCCACGAACACCGAACGGCGTGTAAACGAAAAACTCATCAGAAAGGTATATCAAAAAAGCGAAAGGCCCTCGATCACTCGAGGGCCTTTCGCGCAGGGATGCTATCGGGCAATTACTTCCGGCGGCGAGCAATCGCAGCCAAACCGACCAAGCCAGCGCCCATCAGCGCCAAGCTCGAAGGCTCAGGTACGTCGCCGTTGGGCGGCGGCGGAGCGTCGTCGAAGGTGTACTGCACAGTCACCGTGGCCGTGGAGGACGAAATGTTGTTGGGCGAATTGTTGGGAGGCGTGTTCGCCGGAGCCGACGAAAGAACCGCTACCGTAAAGGCGTTGAAAGGAAGCGTGGCACCCGGGAACTCGGCCGGGTTGGCACCGATTACGTTCGCGCTAGAGCTGCCGGAGCCGCCCGGATTCAGGGTGCGGCTGTATTCGATCGTCGTTGCCGTGGTAGCCCATCCGGCACCAGGCGTAAACGTGCCGGTCACCGTATTTGTACCGTTGCTAAAAAAATTGAAGTCGAGCGTGTAGATCAACTCAACCTTGGTCAGCACTTTATCCAACAGACTAAAGGCGTTCTCAGCGGCAACCGTCGAGGCGCTGTCGCAGTTAAAGGTCGTAGAGCCGTTACCGACCGCAAAAACCGCTGCAGGGGACACACCACCTACCAAGCAGGAATCGGAAAAGCTTACCGGCGCGGCCCACATGGAACTCGCCAGAGCGGCTCCCATCAAAATAAATTTTTTCATCATCCCTCCTAAGGATTTAGAAAGCGAGAAGGCTATAGAACTAGCCCTTAGCACTCTTCGAGCATACGGCAGGCTTCGTAGTCCCGTCAAGCGCAAAATTGCAACGAAGTGATTAAAATTGAGAAGCTTAGGTCAACACCTTAGATCGCTCTAGGGTGCTACCCCGACCGCGTGGCCGGAGTTAGCCCTGCCGCCCAATTCGTCTACAGTAGGATTAAGGTGTATGCAGTTGTGTTTCCGTGTCGTATGCGGAATCTTGTACGCAGGGCTTTCTCGGGGACAAGCGCCCGCCCCGCCGCTGGTAGAGAACAAGGTCGATTGGGGCGCGCTCTTTCGTCATTCCTCGATGATGCTGGGAACCCAGCACGGGTTCCGGCTCGCCACTGAAGAAGGTACGCGGGCGGGTATGCGCGGTTCCTTTTTTCCCGGCTGGTATCGAAGCCTCTCGAACCTACATGGCTGGTCCGACGGAGATGGCTTTCTTGTCAACTACGTAGGCCACCCAATGCAAGGTTCTTCCTCAGCTTTCATTTGGGTTCAGAACGACGGGAGGAACCGCTACCTGGAATTCGGAAATGACCGTCAATATTGGAAGAGCCGCCTCCGTGCCACTTTCTGGAGTTGGGCTTACAGCACCCAGTTTGAAATTGGCCCGGTCAGCGAAGCGAGCATCGGGAAGATCCAAAGCCGCTATCCCCAGCAAGGCTTCGTCGACCATGTCGCCACGCCCACGGTCGGTCTTGCCTGGATGCTGGCCGAAGACGTACTGGATAAATTTGTCATCCGCCCTTTCGAGGAGCGTTTCGAGAACCCCTGGGCCCGCATGATGATGCGGGGATGGCTGAACCCTACACGCAGCTTCGCCAACCTGATGCGTTGGAAGGAGCCCTGGTATCGCGATTCCCGCAAGGGAATTCTCTCCTACCGGAAGGGAGATCCCGTGGCGGCAGGCGCGCCCCAGCCCAAGCCGGAGGGCACGCGAGGGGATTGGAGAAGCGTCGCACCCGTTGAATTCACGTCCGCCACCGGATACTGGATGAACCCCGCGGGCGTCGACGCGCTCCACTGCATCGGCGGCCTTGGAACCTTCCAATACAATACGTCGCCCGAGTGGTCTTGGATGGCCGAGGTCGGCGGATGCAAGATGTTTGGGTTTGAAGGGGCGCGCGAGGCGAACTTCTCCGGGGATATCTTGACCTACGGCGTGGGCCGCCGGCGCACCTGGCGTAGCGGCCGCTTGATGCCATATACACAATTATTGGCGGGCGGCAAGCGCATCACCATCAACGAAGAGTTGGTGGACCTGAAGGCGCAATGGCAAGCGCGGAATCCGGGGAAAAGACCCGGCTACGAACTGCACCGGCTCTGGACCCGCTTCAACCAAGCCAACGGCTTCGCGCTCCAAGCGGGCGCCGGGCTGGATCTTGGGCTCAACGATGTCGCCACGCTCAAATTGTTCTCCGTGGATTACAACTACGCGTGGCTGCCCCGGAACGAACTCGCCGCTTACCCCAACAGCCTTCGCGTATCCATGGGCTTCAAGCTCAAAATGGGCAACTGGTAACTAGAACTCCCCCGGGAATGCGATAGGCCCGCCCAGCGGCAGCCGCGGCCACCATTCCTTGATGAGGCTTCGGTCTCCGCGCGCGGCGCGCGCCTCGGTCACGGAATCGGGCGGTGGATATCGTTTCGCGAGCGATCGATAGGCATTCGTCCGTTGCGCCTCGGTCTTGCCGCGCCACACGAGGTGCAGAGTGGAAAGAACGTCGCCGTCCCGCGGCCCGCTCACTTTGCGAGGCTCGCTGGGCGCTTCTCCCGGCCGGAACGTCGACTCATATCCCTGCGCCACGAAGCTATCGGCCCCCGCGCCGTTGGCCCGCACCCAACCCAGGCTCACTTCCACCCGTCCGGCGCCGGCCTTGTCCACCGACACTTCATACGCGCAACCGAGATCGTCCAGCCGCGCGCCGGCCGTGACGACACGGAAGCGGTATGGGTCGGCGATGATCAAGGCGTCGAAGCGGCCCTCTAGCAACTCCATGACCTCGTTCTTCCCGGTCTCCAAAATACGAAATCGCGCACCCGCCGCGAAACGCAGGCGGCCGATGGCGGCGACCGTCACCGTCTCTTCCCTGCCCGCCCGATACTCCCGGCCTAGATGCAACTGCTCGCTTCCCCGCTGCCAAGAGGTCGGTACGGCTTTCGCCGCCGGCCGCGCTTCCCGCCACGCCAGCGCGGCCACCAATAGGAGACACGCGGCCATCGCTAGATACTTTCGCGGCGGAATGCGCTTACCGGCGACCGGGGCCGACGTGCGCCGGTATTTGCCCAACGCCGCTTCCAGTTCCCGGTATGCCGCATCCTCCTCCGGCCTGCCGGACGGCGTTCGATCCCACAAGTACGGAGAAACGTCTCGCTCGTCGTTCATACTTCTACTCCCATCAACTCGCGCAGCATCTTTACGCCTCGCGTCAAATTCACCCGCACGCTGCCATGCGTCATGCCCGTTAGCGCGGCGATCTCCGGGCCCGTTAACCCCTCGACGAATCGCAACGCCAACGTCTCCTGATACGCCTCCGGCAAACGCGATAGCGCCTCAAGAATTGGATCTTGCGCCGGCGCCACGCGGATTTCCGGGGCCTCGTCGAGGCCCACGCTGCGCAAGCGGCGCCGGTAAAAATCCGCTGCCTTGTTCCGGGCGATCGCCGCCACCCAAGGTCCGAAGGCTTCCAACGAATGGAGCTGTTCCAACTTGCGCCACGCGTCGGCGAAGACGTCCTGCTGCACGTCCTCCACCTGCGCGGGCGGCAGCTTGGCGATCAGAATCGCGTGCACGTAGGGCGCAAAACGCTCGTAGAGCACCGTGAATTCCGCCGTTGATATCCGTCGCGCCAGGCTTGTGCCCACTCAGCCAACCAGGATGCTACAAATCGCGAAACTGTTAACCGCGCCGGATCAAAAACACGCCCAGCAACAAAAACGCCGCTCCGGCAAGGCGCGTCAAGCTGAAGCGAATCACCGGAAAGCCCAGCGCTCCGAAGTGATCGAGCAGCATCGAACCCGTTAACTGCCCGGCGATCAATACGCCGATGAAGGTCGCCGCGCCAAGGCGTGGCGCGAGCAACAGGCCACTCCCTACGATCACCGTTCCCATCAAACCGCCCGTCCAGTAATACCAAGGCGCTTGGAGCCATTGCGAAAGCGGGGCCATTGGCGGCCGCGCGATGAGGAAATAACCGAGGAGGACGATCAATCCGGTGGAAAAATTCACCGCCGCCCCGGCCAGCGTCTGCTGCGCCCAGCGGCTCATCAGCGAGTTCACGCCAATTTGCACGGGGATGATGATGCCCGTCAGAAACGCGCCCAGAAGTCCGAGTAAAGGAAACACACGGCTACAATAGCAATAGAAGCTGTACATGCCCTTTACGCAACGCAAGCCGCGCAACGAGTCCGAAGCCGTCGAGAAGCTGGTGAACGACATCAACCAAATCGACGACGACAAGAACAAAGTAGGCCGCATTGTCCTGGCTGTATTCGCTTGCGTCTTCCTCGTCGCTTCGATCCTGCTTGGCGTTTTGATTACGTCCGACTAAGCTTCTCGATTTCCGCTTCCAGAAAGCGGTAGGACTCCTCCAGGATTCGGCGATAGCGCGGATTGGCCGCCATCGACAGGTCTCTTAGTACGCGCGTGCGATTCAGCCGCAGATCCTCCAGCCTTCGTTCGCGCATGATCTCTTCGGGAGACTTTTCGCCCTTCGCGCGCAATTTGCGCTCTTCGGCCTTCAGTTCCTGCTGGCTCTCGACATCCTTGGATTCCCAACCGCGCGCCATAATCGCTCAATATCTCGCCACCGAGGGATCGATTTCCATACTCCAGCGGTCGATGCCACCGCTAAGGCTCACCACGTTCTCCACGCCCTGCCGCCGCAACCACGCCGTCACGTTCAAGCTGCGCACGCCATGATGGCAATAGACCACGACGAGTTTCTCTTCGGCGAGGGCCTCGACGCGCTGCAATTCCGCCGGAATCGTATTCATCGGAATCCACATCGACGGCTCGATGCGGCAATGCGCGTTCTCGAAGTCTTCGCGGCAGTCGAGCAGCGTCAGGGCTTCGCCCGCGTCCATGCGCGCCTTCAATTCCGAGGCCTGGATCTCCATAGCTCCAGGATAATGAAAGGACATGCGTTTGCTTGGGCTATTGCTAGCCACGATATTTGCGGCTTCGGGCGCCGATCCCCTCGACATCGAAAGCTTCGAGAAGGTCTGGCAAACCATCAACGAGAAGCACTACTCGCGCGAAGAGCTTGAGAAATTGCCCAACGGCCAAAGCTGGGCGCAAGTTCACGGCGAGTACCGCGCCAAGATTGATAAGGCCACGACATCGTCCGAGGTCCGCCGCCTCATGCGCGAGATGATCGCGCTGTTTGGCCGCAGCCATTATGCGATCTCGGGTCCCGAGTCGCGGCCGAAGACGAGCGGCCGCGAGGGCGGTCCCGCGTCGCCGGGCTTCGCGGTCGAGTGGATTCCGGGCCCCGGCGGTCCTCAAGCGTTGGTGACGCGCGTGAGCCCCGGCACGCCCGCCGCGCGCGCCGGCATTCGCCTTGGCTGGCGGCTTCTTTCCGTTGCAGGCGTCCCCGTCGCCGGGCTTTACGCGCCGAAGCAACGTCCCATCGATCAACTCCGCACGCTCCGCAACCACGTCAGCGGCTTCTACGGTGAGAAGCTGCGCTACGCCTTCGCCACCAAAACAATTTCGTTGACGCTGCCCGAACAAGACGGCAGCACCGGCTTCGGCTTCATCCAAGGGCTGAGCGTCGAACGCGAGTACCGTCGCCTCGGCCCGGATCAGAAAGCCTGTTACTGCCGACTCTCGATGTTCCTCGACGCCGTGCGCGTGCTGCCTGAATTTGAAAAGTGGATGAAGGCTTCGACGGATTGCCGCGGCTTCGTTATCGATCTGCGCGGCAATCCCGGTGGCATTGCGATCATGGCAAATGCGCTGAGCGGCTGGTTCGTCAAGGAATCGGGCATCAAGCTCGGCACGATGTACCAGCGCGATCTCACTTTGAACTTCGTCATCATCCCGCGCCTCGAAGCCACCGATGCGCCGCTCGCGATTTTGATGGACGGCGGCTCGGCGTCGACCAGCGAGATCATGGCCGGCGGCCTGCAAAACCTAAAACGCGCGCGCATCTTCGGTACGCCGAGCGCCGGCGCCGCGCTGCCCAGTTTGATCGAACTTTTGCCCAACGGCGACCTCTTTCAGTTCGCCGTCGCCAACTATGTTTCCGAGGACGGGAAGGAACTCGAAGGCCGCGGCGTGCAACCGGATGTCCTCGCGCCGCACACGCGCGCCGCGCTGGATGCACAAAAGGACCGCGCGCTAGAGGCTGCGTTAGATTGGATTTATGGTCCTCAAACTGGCGCTCGCCGCCCTCGGCAGTAGTTTCGTCCTAGCATGGGCGCAGCCGGCCGCCAAAACGCCAACGCCCACCGCCGATGAGATCTTGAAAAAGTACATTGATGTGAGCGGCGGCGAAGAGGCCTTCAAACGCGTCAATACCGTCGTCATGCGCGGCACGATGGAGATCAAGGCGCAAGGCATCAAGGGCGACATGATTCTATACCGCGCCGACGGCGGCAAGAGCTATTCGTCGATGGACATCCCCGGCATGGGCAAGCAGGAAGAAGGCTCGAACGGCGACATCGTTTGGGAGAAAACCGCGATGGGGCCGCGGCTGAAGGACGGCGTCGAAAAATTCATTGTCACCTGCGCCGGCGAAGCGATGGCTGAATACGCCCGCGCCGCCACGGGCAAGGATAGTTGCTATTCGAAGATCGCGCTCGGCGGGGAAGAAGTAGTGAACGGCAAGCCCGCCTGGAAACTCCTCTTGACGCCCAAGATGGGCAAGGTCGAAGAGCAGTTCTTCGACAAGTCTAGCGGCCTGATGGTCCAGCAGAAACTCATTATGCCGACGCCGCTCGGCGAGATCCCCATCCTCCTCGGCATTGGCGGTTACAAGACCTTTGAAGGTTTGCAAACCCCCACGCTGGTATCGATGCGCATGGGTCCGGTGGAAATGACGATGACTTTCGCCTCGATTACCTTCAACGAAAAAATCCCCGAACAGATCTTCGCCATTCCGCCCGAGATTGCGGCGCTGGTCAAGGCCAATAAGCCCCCGCCGCTGCCGAAACCTTAGCGGGGCCTAAGGATAGCGCCGCACATTCCGGCCCTTAGCGATCCCTTTAGCCGCCTCTTCAGTCGCGGACGGCACGGCTGTTATCCAGCCACCCTCCGCTCGCGGTAGTTGGGTCGCGCCCACTTCCAGCGGGTCGTCCACTTCGGCCAGCCAAAGATGCGGGAATCCTGTCAGGCTCACCTTCCCCTTCACTCGCCGCGCAGTCCATTCCTTCCCCGACAGCCAGCCCCACGCGGCCTCGGCGTCCTCCGCCTCTTCTCCCGAGGATCGCGACAGGGGCCGGAACGTAACCTCTCCACTCGCTCCGATTCGGAACAACGTCGAATACGCGCCGTCGCCAAATATCGAAACCACTTCCACCAGCCAAACCGCTTCCTGGACTTCCACGCGCAACACATACGGCGCATACTCCGGCATCAGCAGACTCACTTCCGGCTGCGAAAAGCGCAAGAGCCGCCCCGCGCCATTGCCGTAGACCGTCAGCGTCTTACCGCTCCCTCCCGGGTCCCGATAGAAGCCATGCAGTTCCCGGAATCCCTCCGCCAGAGGCCGCCGCTCCAGCCTATCTTCGAGAAAAACGAGTGCCTCGCTACTTGCCTTGGGCGCCATTTCTTCTAACGCCTTCCGGAAGGGGCCGAGAAAGGGCCGCTGCGCCAACCCAGTGATCTCCCCGAGAGGCGGCGCCGTGTATTTGAGCCACAACCAGTCGAGCGGCGCATACCCTTCCACGCCACAAGCTACTCGCATTACCGGCAACATAACCCGCAAGCGCTCCGGTGCGAGCAACTGTTGCTGGGATGCCGGGTATGCCTTTTTCGCCGCTCCCAGCAAAGCACCTTCTCTTGCCGCTGCGCGCCTTGTCTCCCCGGCTTCCGGGGACACAACATCCGGCGACTCGGCAAACAGCGAAAAGTTATCGCCCATACACTCTACTGTCACAGCCCCAGCCACTGGCATCAGCGAAGCGCCGGTCCAGCCCTGGCTACCGTCCGCCGCCAAAACCCGTGACTTTCCATCACGCCGCTCCAAGACTAATCCGAGGTTCGACCGTGGGCGGGATATCGGCTTGCCACCCGGCTCCACCGCGAATGCGGTTGCTTCCCGCAGACGCACCATGCCAATCCCTGAAAGCTCCGCGGGAGGAGCGGGAACTGGCGCGGTCCCGCAACCCGCCACGAGAAGCGCCGCGGGCAACAGCGACAATCTAGCCCGGCGCACGGTCACGGTCAGCCTCACTATAACCCGCATCTTTCAGATCCTGGCTGGAAATCCCCACCAGCTCGCATTCGTCTTCAAAGGTCGCTTGCTTGCCCGGCGCCCACTGGATATGCCACCACTCGGACTTGTTTGTATTCGATTCCCAACCGCTATGCGCCTTAATTCGTTCGAACTTTCCGTCGCGCATAATCTCGGTGGTCAGATCGAGATACCATCCCGCCTTGGCCTTCTCGCTCTTCTTGCCCCAGAAACTCCAGTACTCTAACCCGTCTTTCTTGAACTCCTGGCCCTGCGAGCCATCTTGCTTGTCCGTCTTACACCAGATCCGCCAGAAACTCCCCGTCGCCCCAAAGTCCTTCGCCACGAAATAGCGGTGATCCGGCGGCCCGCCTAGCGACTGATTCAGATCTACCGCCCGCCCTACAATATGGAAACTGAAGCTCGACGCCCCTACCTTAGTCACTTTGGCCAAGCGCCGTTTACTGTCCCCATAAGGGCCATCGATAGTCGCGCCCAAGCCTTTGATCCGCGTTGTCAAGCTGACCCACGCATCCGAAACATCCTCCCGCAGCGTCGCCCCGCCCTGCGTTTTTAACTTGAACCGGCCCAGGGGCGCTTTCCACTTCTTCGTAATCCACTTCTGTAACTCGGCGAGCGTCGCATCCGTGACGTCGCTCCCTGGCGGGTCCTTCAGCAAATCCCCAGTCCCACAGTCCGCTGGCGCCCCCGTATCGGCGTGAATCCGGTATAGGGAAGTCGATGCCCGCCGCTTAAATCGCAATACCGCCCGTTTGGAACCACCGCCCCATTTCCCATCATCGGCGCCTTTTGGCAGGTAGCCAAGCGTGATGAGTTGCCCTTGGACTTGCTTGGCATCCTTAACCGGATCGAACGGCATCTTCTCTCCTTAGGGCAAACTCTAACATAACCGGCTCTCCCGCCTCGCCGCCCCAATTACCCAGCTACAAAGGCCACTGCGGCCATACGTACGCATACAACCTCGTCCGCTCGGCGAAGCCGGCGCGCGTGTACATCTTGACCGCCTGCTCGTTCTCGCTCGTCACCGACAAGGTCGCCCAATCCCAATGCCGTTTCGCGAAGTGCGATAGCGCCGCGAACAACAATGCGCGACCTAGGCCCAAGTTTCGGGCATCCCGCTCCACGCACAGTTGCGTAACATGCCCCACGCCTCGTTGAAGCTCGGTGGCGCAAAGAAACGCGCACGGAGAATCCTTCGCCAAATCGATCACCATGAAACTCGCGTCGCTCAGGAATTCCCCGCAACCCGGGTACGTAACCAGATTCCGCAGATATTCCGTCGCGCTTCCCTGCCCCGTGTAATGGCTATTGATCTGCGCGTCCACGTGCCCGCGATACGCGTCGTACAAGACGCGCCCCGCCGCCGCTTCGTGGCGCCAACTCCAAGTCTCTAGCCGGTAACCCGCCGGCACCCAGTACTTCGCGGGCCACACCGTCTCCGGAAGATACAGTTCCAGATACAAGCGCTCAAAGCGCATCGCTCGCGGATGGCTGTACGGATAGCGCAACATCATCGGCTGCGCCTCGACGCGCCGTACGCTCGGAATCTTGCGGATTGCCTCCAGCGTCGCGGTCATCAACAACCGCTCATTGCCCGGAGTGTCGTACGGCGTGCTCACATAAGCATCGCCGATCACCGCCTTCTGCCCATCGAGCACATAGAACGAATAGCCCACCGGTTCGCCCGCCGCGAGCAACACCATGCCGGCCAACCCGCGCGTCGACACCAAGTCGTTCACCAGGCGCGCGGAGTATTCAAAGTTCCAGCGGTAGGTGCGTTGGTAGTCCTGACGTTCGAGGGCCAGCAGCGCTTCCAGCGCCGGCCCTCGCAACGTCTCAAGCGGCGCCGCTTCCAAATGCATCCAGTGAACCTAGCTCTTCAGAAAAGCCTTAATGCCTTGGATCGCCTGCCGCGTGCGATGGTTGTTCTCGATAAACGCGAAGCGCACGTGGCCTTCGCCCAAGGGGCCGAAGCCAATGCCGGGGCTCACCGCCACCAGCGCCTTTTCCAGCAAGAGCTTCGCGAACTCAAGCGAGCCTAAATCGCGGAAGCGTTCCGGAATCGGCGCCCAGAGGAACATGCTGCCCTTCGGCTTCTCCACCGGCCAGCCCGCGCGATTGAGGCCCGTCACGATCAAGTCGCGGCGCTTCTGATAGATATTGCGAATCTTCGCGGTATCGTCCTCGCACTCGCGCAAGGCGATAATCGAAGCAATCTGAATCGGCTGGAACGCGCCGTAGTCGAGATAACTCTTGATGCGGCCCAAGGCGCCGATCATCTTCTTGTTCCCCAGCACGAAGCCCATGCGCCAGCCCGCCATGTTGTAGCTCTTGGTCATCGAGAAAATCTCGACGGCGTGCTCAGTCGCACCCGGCACCTGCAAGATGCTCGGCGGTTCGTAGCCGTCAAAGCCGAAGTCCGCGTAAGCGAAATCGTGGATCACCATGGAGCCATGCTTCGCCGCGAGATCCAAGACGGTCTTGAAGAAGCCTAGATCCACCGTATGCGTCGTCGGGTTATTCGGGAAGCTCACCAGGATCGCCTTCGGCTTCTTCAACTCCGTTGCATAGACATGTTCGAGACGGTTCAAGAACTCATCCGGCGAAGTTAGAGGAAGAATGCAAGGCGTGCCCTCGGCCATGATCACGCCGTATTGATGAATCGGATAGCAGGGATTCGGCAGGGCCACCACGTCGCCAGGCCCCAGCACGGCGAACATCAAATGCGAGATACCTTCCTTGGCGCCGATGGTGGCGATCGCCTCGGTATTCGGATCCAGCTTCACGCCCCACTTGCGCTCGTAGCGCTCCGTGATCGCCAGCCGCAGATGCGGAATTCCCTTCGACACGCTATAGCGGTGGTTGCGCGGGTTGCGCGCGGCTTCAATCAACTTGTTCACAATCGGACGCGGCGTCGGCCCGTCCGGATTGCCCATTCCGAAGTCCACCACATCTTGCTGATCTGCCCGCAGCTTTGCCTTCATTTCATTCACGACGGCGAAGACATACGGGGGCAGCTTGGAGATGCGGTAAAACTCCTCGTTCGATAACGGCATTCCCTCTATTGTAGAAAGATGCAGTCCGCTCGCTCGCTCTTTCGCTGGGTTTCTTTGCTTACCGCCCTTTCGATCACGGCCCAAACTCCGAAGCTGAACATCGAAACCGTGATGAAAGGCCCGCAGTATTCCGGCTACGCGCCGCAGGATCTGCGCTGGTCCGGCGATAGCCAGAAGCTGTACTTTCGTTGGAAACGCCACACCGATGCGCCGCGCGCGCCGCTCGATACCTATGTCGCTAATCGCGACGGCTCGGGGCTCCTGAAATTGAGCGGCGAGGAAGCCCGCCAAGCTCCTCCAACCGAGTGCGAGTACGATGCGCGCCACGAACGTTGCGTTCACGCCGTCGAGGGCGACGTTTGGCTCTACGACTTCAAGACCGACAAGGCGCTACGCCTCACGCTCACTAGCGATGTCGAGTCTCAGCCGCGCTTTCTCCCCGATGGCGAGCGCATCGCCTACCAGCGCGCGAATAACCTCATCGTTCACTCGCTCTCCACCGGCGCTCTCGAACAAGTTACCGACATCCGCACCGGTAAGCCCTCGCCCGACGAGGAAGAACCCAAGGCCGATCCCAAGAAAGAACTCACCGCCCAGGAATTCCTCAAGCAAGAAGAAGCCAAGCTGCTAGCCAGCGTCAAGGAACGCGCCGAACGCAAGAAAGACGCGCGCGAGCGCCGCCTGAAGGAGAACCCGCGCAAGCCCTTCTACCTATCGGACCGGCAAAGCGTCGCTGCGATCCAACTCATCGGAGACTACGCCGCGTTGCTCATCGCGCTCCGCCCCGAAGGCGCCAAGCCGAGCATCGTGCCCAACTACGTCACCGAAAGCGCCTACACCGAGAACCTGCCGGCCCGCGGCAACGTCGGCGACCGCCAGGCCAATACTACCCTGCACGTCGTCAACGTCAAAACGGGCGAAGTGAAAAACGTCGACTACGGCTTCGGCGATAAAAACAAGAACTTCAACGCCCGCTCGTTGACGCTAAGCGACGACGGAAAACTCTGCGCTTTCCTCCTACGCTCTCACGACAACAAAGACTTGCACCGCATGTCGCTCGACGCTGCCTCGGCCAAAGCCAAGAGCCTCGCCCACGATCACGACGACGCCTGGATCGGCGGGCCGAACATTTACCACCTCAGCTTCGGCGCGGACAACGCGACACTGTACTTCCAGAGCGAGAAGACCGGCTACTCGCATCTTTACCGCGTCCCCTATAACGGCGGCGAAGCGCAAGCCCACACTAGCGGCAACTACGAAGTCACGGCCCTGCGCTGGAGCCGCGACAAGCGCTTGATCTATCTCACCACTAGCGAAGCCAGCCCCTACGAGCGCCATTTCTATTCGCTCGATCCCGCCACCGGGGCGAAGCAACGCTTTACTACGGCTGCCGGCAACCATGCCGCGATACCGTCGCCGGATGAGAAGTGGCTTGCCGAAATCCACAGCTTCACCACGAAGCCCGATGAAGTCTACACAGCCGAACTCAAGCCGGGCGGCGCCACCGTCAAACTCACGAATTCCCCATCAGCCGAATTCCTCGCGCGCAAATGGCTCGAGCCGGCGCTAGTCGAAATCCCCGCGCGCGACGGCGCCAAGGTCCCCGGCCACCTCATCAAGCCCGCGGGCGCGCGCCGCAACGGACCCGCCGTTATCTTCGTTCACGGCGCCGGTTACTTGCAAAACGTCCACCGCTGGTGGAGCGATTACTACCGCGAGTACATGTTCCACCACATCCTCGCCGAGGCCGGTTACACCGTGCTCAACATCGATTACCGCGCCAGCGCCGGTTACGGCCGCGATTGGCGCACGGGAATCTATCGCTTCATGGGAGGCAAGGATCTCGAAGACCACATCGACGCCGCCAAATGGCTCACCACGGCCCATGGCGTCAACCCCAAAAAGATCGGCGTCTACGGTGGATCCTACGGCGGCTTCATCACGCTGATGGGCCTCTTCACCAGTCCCGACACCTTCGCCGCCGGCGCCGCCCTGCGCCCCGTCACGGACTGGGCTCACTACAATCACGGCTACACGTCGAATATTCTTAACGAACCCCACAAGGACCCCGAAGCCTACCGCAAGAGCTCACCCATCTATCACGCGGAAGGCCTGAAAAACGCGCTGCTGATTTGCCATGGCATGGTTGACGTGAACGTCCACTACCAGGACAGCGTGCGTCTCGCGCAACGCCTCATGGAGCTAGGCAAGGAGAATTGGGAACTCGCCTCGTATCCTGTCGAGGATCACGGATTCGTCGACGCCGCCAGTTGGACGGACGAATACAAGCGCATCTTTAAGCTGTTTGAGAAGAACCTGAAATAACGGCTTCCAACTCCGGCTCCACCTTGTGGTAACCCGGCAGCCATTTGCGCAGAATGCCTTCCAGGCCCCCGCGCGAAATCGGCTTGGCTAGATAATCGTCCATGCCCGCGGCGAGGCAGCGCTCGCGGTCGCCCTGCATCGCGTGAGCCGTCATCGCCACAATCGGCAAACGCGCGCGTCCGCGCGAGATCTCCCAATCGCGAATCTCGCCGGTCGCCGCGAAGCCATCCATCTCCGGCATTTGGCAATCCATGAAGACCAGCGCGTAGTTGCCCGCGCGCAAGGCTTCGACCGCCAAACGCCCGTTCTCCACGACATCGGCGCTCACGCCGAGCTTTTCCAACATCCGTAACGCCACGCGCTGATTGATCGCGTTGTCCTCGGCGATCAAGACGCGCTCGTTCGGCTCGCCGCTGGGCGGCGCCTCGATTTCCTTGGGCTCCGCCTCCGCCAATTGCCGCTCCAGTTGCGAGAGGCCTTCGGCTGTCCCTAGTCCGTTCAAGATCGTTTGGATGGCGCCGAAAAACTGCGCTTGCCGGCAAGGCTCGGGCAGCGTTGCGGCGAAGAGTTCATCGTTCAAGCGTTCCAGCGTTCGCTCGCGCCAACGCACTAGACGCACCAACGTCTTCTCGGGAGCGATTCCCGCCTCGCCCAGCATCTGGCTCAGCAGGACGGCGCCGCGGTCCGGCAGTTGGTGATCGCACACGATCGCGGCGTATGGCGTCTTGCGCGCGGCATCCAAGATTTCCTCCGCGCTCCCGACGCAAGTCACTTCCATGCCCAACGTTTCCAGCGCCCCGCGGTAGGCCGCCGTCCGGGCGGGATTCGTCGTAGCGAGCAAGGCCTTCGGACGCCTTTGCGCCACTACGGGAGTCAGGTTCACCTCGAGCGAAAACGCCGACGCGCTCACCGGCAGGGGCAGTTCGAAGAAGAAGACGCTGCCGCGTTCCGCTCCCGCCCGCATGCCGATTGCACCGCCCATTAGCTCCACCAACTGCCGGCTAATCGCGAGACCCAATCCCGTACCGCCGAATTTCCGCGTCGTCGAGCCATCGGCCTGCGTAAAGGGCTGGAAGAGCCGCTCCCGCATCTCCGGCGCGACGCCAATTCCCGTATCTTCTACTTCGACGATCAGCTTCACGCCGCCTTCATGCCGCACGCGGACGATGACGTTGCCCTCATGCGTAAATTTGATGGCGTTGCCCACAAGGTTCGTGACGACTTGTTGGATCCGGTAGGGATCGCCCACGAAGTGCGCGGGCAAGCGCGGTTCGATTTCGGCGAAGAGATCGAGACCCTTCTCCTGCGCCTTGTCCGCCAGCAGTTCCACCACGTCTTCCATGGACTCGCGCAAATCGAATTCAATCGCTTCGAGTTCCAAGCGCCCCGCTTCGATCTTCGAGAAATCGAGAATGTCGTTGATGATGTTCAAGAGGTAATGCGCCGAGCGCCGCACGGCGTCCGCGTACTCGCGCTGTTCGGAGCTCAGGGCCGTCTCGCTCAGCAAGTCCGCCATGCCAATCACGCCGTTCATCGGCGTGCGAATTTCGTGGCTCACGTTAGCGAGGAACTCGCTCTTCATGCGCGACACATGCAGCGCCTGATCGCGCGCTTGCATCAAGGTTTCTTCCGCCTGCTTCAACTGCGAGATGTCGGTGAGCGTCCCCTCGTAGTGCGCGATCTCGCCCTCGGCCCGCCGCACCGCGCGCGCGTTTTCGAGAACCGTGATCACGGACCCGTCCTTGCGCCGCAAGCGCAATTCGCGGCCGCTTAAGCCACCCTCTTGGGCAAGCAGACGCCGCACCTCTTCGCGGTCTTGCGGGTCCACATAGAGGTCCTTTCCAATGTCGATCGCCTTCAACTCATCGAGGCTCTCGTACCCCAGCATCTCCACCAAAGCCGGATTCGCTTCGAGAATCTTGCCGTCCTCGCTCGATTGATAGACGCCTTCGGCGACATTCTCGAACAAGCTCCGGAAGCGACGTTCGCTGGCTTCCAGCTTCTCGGATTGCTGCCGGATCGCGGTCACGTCGCGAATCATCATCTGCACGGCCGGCGAATCCTGATAGGTGAATCCCGTCGCGACGGCTTCTACTTCAATCTTTTGGCCATCGAGGCGCCGCAAGGCGAAATCGCGAGTCTTCCCGGCGCTTCGCTTCGCGTCACCAGCGGCCGCCGGCTCGCCCCAGGACGGATCGTCCGGCGAGAGCGCGCGCAAATCCATACCCAACAAAGCTTCCCCATTCGCGGCGCCTAGCAGTTCAATACCGGCCGCGTTCACGAAGATAATCTTGCCTTGGCGGTGCACCAGGATCGCGTCCGGGCTCACTTCCACCAACCGCCGGTAACGCTCCTCGCTCTCGCGCAAAGCCTTCTCGGCGTCCTTGCGCTCCATCAAATCGCGATGGAAGGCGCGCAGCGTAAACGCGAGGAACGCCGCCAGAATGCACGACACCAGCACCATCAAGTTCACTTGCTGCCAGCGCTGCGCGATCTGCCGCGCGATGTCGCTGTAGCTTTGCCAGAGGCGGCTTGATACGCTGCGCACTTCCTGCAAGGCGACGCGAGTCTGGCCGGCGGTTTCCGGCGCGGGCGTCTGTACATGCCGCTCCAGCAGGATCACCGTAGTCTCCAGGCGCAGCAGCGCCCCATGCAAATCCGAATCGAGGAACGGCCAAGCCTTGGCTTCTTCCAGAGCCCCGCGAATCTGCTTCACGTCGTCGGCCACGCGCACCGTAACTTCGGACGCATTGACTTCCGGCGTTTTCGCTGCGGACGACTTCGCTGCCGAAGACTTCGCTTCCGGCGCCTTAACGTCGAGCGCCTTGACTTCTAGCGCAGCCCCTTTGGCCTCCTCTTGTAGCGAAGCCTCTAGGTTCCACAACGATTGCTCCAGCCGCTTGAACGACCCCGCGACCTTTGTCGTCTGCTCCAGACGCTCCTGTTCCACGTGAACAGTCTGAATTTGTTGATTCCCCGCGACGAGACAGAGCAGGGCCATTACAACAACCACCCATGTCCACATCGGAGATGTGAGGACGCGTTTCATGATTCGGCTAGTGATTGTGTATCGGCCAAGCCGAAAAAAGACTGTAGTGGAAAGACCCTATTAGGCGGGGGACCTGCGTACTATGCGCTCAATTGCCGTGCATCGGCCCGTTTGGTCCTCGATTTGAACCAGCACGGCATGCAACTCCGCGCCCTTCTTCGCGGCCTCTAGGCGAACAGGCAGCGAAGTCAAGAATTTCTTCAGCACCAAATCCTTGTCCGCGCCGATGACGCCATCGTATGGTCCCGTCATGCCGCAATCGGTCTGATACCCCGTACCCTTGGCCAGAATGCGGGTGTCCGCCGTCGGAACGTGCGTGTGCGTGCCGACCATCGCAGATACGCGTCCGTCCAAATGCCAGCCCATGGCGACTTTTTCGCTCGTTAGCTCCGCGTGGAAATCCACGAATCGCACCTTCACATGCTCGGGTATCCGCGCGATCAATTCATCGGCCTTGTGAAAGGGGCAATCGATCGGCGTCATGTGCGCGCGGCCCTGCAAATTCATCACGGCGCAGGGTACGCCATGACGGCTCTCCACGAAAACCAAACCTTTACCTGGCAAGCCTTCCGGGTAGTTCGCGGGCCGCACCACGCGCGGATGCCGGTCCATGTATTCGTAAAACTCGCGTTTGTCCCACACGTGATTGCCGGTGGTGATCACGTCGATCCCCATTGAGAAAAACTCCTCGGCGATCTGCGGCGTGACGCCAAAGCCACCGGCGGAGTTCTCCGCGTTGGCGATTGTCAGTTGTACTCCGTACGTGGCTTGTAACTCGGCTAAGTGGCTGGCGACGACATTGCGCCCGGGCGAGGCGTAGATGTCGCCAATAAAGAGAAGATTCATTCGGCAGGCAGCGAAAGGGAAAATGAGCGCCGGCCGTTGGGTGAACTCCCGTCATTGACCCTCGCTAAGGCTAGGGTGGGACCCACCGCGCGCCATTAGGCTTGTCCGACGCCGTGGTTTAGACGGCCGACCTTGCACACCGGCGCTGAATACGAGTTAAAGTCCCTATGACTTTGACTGTTGGATCAAATTTTGAGAGCCCACCCAACGGCCAACGCTCAATTCGAGGATACCAGCAATTTCACGCTTTTCGACTCTTTCGCCAACGCTTTGTCGCAGGTAAGTAAAATCGCCCCGAGAGACCTCGGCGAAAGCCACTAGCGAGCTTGCCTCTGGTTCATCGCGACGGCATTCGTCCGCGGCCGGAGCAAACCAAAGCGCCCCTCGTGATTACTTTGGGCCGCAAAGAATGGCGCCGCTGCGGCGACTTGTTCTAACCAATGCTCGGGCAAGTCACCTACCTCCAATACTCCCGGTCCAAGCTCCGGTACTGCACCGCCTCCGCGATATGCTTCGCCGCCACCTGCTCGGCCCCTGCGAGATCCGCGATCGTCCTCGCCACCCGTAACAAGCGGTCATGGGCCCGCGCGCTCAAGCTCAACTTCCTTACCGCCATCTCGAGAGTCCTCTCACCCTGCGCATCCAACTGCGCCATCCCTCGCAACGCCCCGCTCGGCGCATGCGCATTCAAATGCCCCCGTGCCCTCTGCCGCTCCCGCGCTCCCTCCACGCGCTCCCGCATCGTCCCACTCGACACCCCATCGCCCCCCCCACGCAATTCCTTATACTCCACCGCCGGCACCTCAATGTGAATATCGATGCGATCCAGCAACGGCCCGGAAATCTTCCCCACGTACCTTTGTATCTGCGCCCCCGTACACCGGCACTCCTTCGTGGCATCCCCAAAGTACCCACACGGACAAGGATTCATCGCCGCGAGCAACATAAACTTCGCCGGAAACGCCAAACTCATATTCGTCCGCGCGAGCGACACCGCCCCCTCCTCGAGCGGCTGCCGCAGAATCTCCAACACGTTCCGCGCGAACTCCGGCAACTCATCCAGGAACAACACCCCATGATGCGCCAGCGAAACCTCCCCCGGCCGCGGCACGCCACTCCCGCCTCCAATCAACCCCGCGTCGCTCACCGTATGATGCGGCGCGCGAAAGGGCCGCTCATGCAATAACCCCTCCCCCTTCGGCAACGCCCCCGCCACGGAATGTATCTGCGTAGTCTCCAACGCCTCTTCGAATGTCAACGGCGGCAATATCCCCGGCACCCTTCGCGCCAGCATCGTCTTCCCCGACCCCGGCGGCCCAATCATCAACAGATTATGCGCTCCCGCCGCGGCCACCTCCAAGGCCCGCTTCGCCATTGTCTGTCCACGCACATCGGAAAAATCTCCCGCCGCCGCGGCCGTAACATCCTGCCGCCGCGGCGCCGCCGGTGAAGCGCGCTCCGGCGACAACATCACCCCAACCGCCTCCCCCAAGTGTTCGACGCCGTACACCGCCACGCCATCCACCACCGCCGCCTCCGCCGCGCTCTCCCGCGCCACCAGCAGATTCTCAATCCCCAACTTTCGCGCGCACACCGCCATCGAAAGCGCCCCGCGCACGGGCCGAATTCTTCCATCCAAACTCAACTCGCCCACCAACAGATGCTTTTCGCTCGGCCCCACCACGCCCATCGCGCCCAGAATCCCCATCGCCATCGGCAGATCAAAACCCGGCCCTTCCTTCCGCAAATTCGCCGGCGCTAAATTAATCGTGACGGATTTCGATGGATACCCAAAGCCGCTATTCAACAACGCACTCTTGATCCGTTCCCTGCTCTCGCGAATCGCCGTATCCGGCATCCCTACCGTCACGAAGTCCCGCCCGCTCCCGCCCTGCGCCATATCCACTTCCACGTCAATGAGCTGCGCGTCGATACCGACGATCGCCGCACTACGAGTCCGATAAAGCGCCATGATCTCTATCTAGTGCGCGCGGCTCGCCGAATCTCTCATGAATTTTTCTTTTAACTTGTGCACCATTTTCAGGGGGACTGAATCTAGACTGATAGGCACGATGGCTCACACTGCGGTCACAACGCATCACCTCCGCAACGCGGCATCCGCGCGCATCGCGCCCGATAAGCAGCGCATCGAGAACTTCCTCGCCAAAGCCCTCCCGAGCGCCACGTCTCGCGTTGCCGAGTCCATGCACTACGCCGTTCTTGGCCACGCCCAACGCATCCGCCCCATCCTCGCCTTGCGCCTCGCCCGCATGTTGCGCGCGGAAACCGAACACACGCTCCGTGCCGCGGCCGCCGTTGAAATCGTCCACGCCGCCTCGCTCATCGTTGACGACCTCCCCTCCATGGACAACGAATTGATGCGCCGCGGCAAGCCCGCCACCCACATCGAATACGGCGAAGCCACCGCCACCCTCGCCGCGTTTTCCTTAGTCGCCCTAGCCTCGCGCCTCCCGATCGAGGTCCCCGCTACCGAACGCGAATTCGCGCAACTCCGCCGCTTCCAACTCGCCCTCCTCCACACTCTCGATGTCTCAAGCCTCGTCGGCGGCCAATGCCTCGACCTCGAATTGAACGGCGCCCCCCGCGAACAACAGCGCGAACTCATGAACGACCTCAAGACCGTTCCCCTCTTCCGCCTCTCCGTCGAAGCCGCTTGCGTCAGCCTACCCGAAGGCATCCCGACCCAGCTAAAAGATTTCGGCCGCGCCTTCGGCCTCGCCTTCCAACTCACCGACGATTACCTCGACGGCGAACTCAGCGACTCCAACAAACACGACCTCTACACTCAATATGACCGTTGCCGCGCAATCCTCTCCCCCTACGGCCCAGCCGCATCTCCCATCCACGAGCTCATCGATTACCTCGAAGAACGCACCCACTAAAAAGATCGTCGTCATCGGCAGCGGCTTCGGCGGCCTCGGTTCCGCCATCCGCCTCGCCACCAAAGGTTACAAGGTCACCCTCCTCGAAGCCCGCGACCAACTCGGCGGCCGCGCCTACGTTTACCGCCAAGACGGCTTCACCTTCGACGCCGGCCCCACCGTCATCACCGCGCCGTTCCTCGTCGACGAACTCTTCACCAACGCCCGCCGCCGCACCGAAGACTACGTCAAGATCGTCCCCGTCGATCCCTTCTACAAGATCGAATTCCACGACGGCACAAGCTTCGATTACAACGCCGACGAGAAGGCCACCGAAGAAAAGATCCGCCAGCTTTCCCCCGGCGACGTCGACGGCTACCGCGCCATGATCCGCGCCGCGAAGGACATCTTCGACAAAGGCTTCACCGATCTCTCGACGAAGCCCTTCCTGAAATTCACCGACATGCTCAAGGTCGCCCCCGACCTCGTCCGTCTCCAATCGCACCTCACCGTATATCAATTTGCCGCCAAGTACGTGAAGGACGATCGCCTCCGCCGCGTCTTCAGCTTCCACCCGCTCTTGGTCGGCGGCAACCCCTTCCAGACGACTTCGATCTACGCCCTCATCCACCACCTTGAACGCGAGTGGGGCGTTCACTATGCCATGGGCGGCACCGGCGCGGTGATTCAAGCCATGGGCAAACTCTTCGCCGAACTCGGCGGCCAAACGCGCCTCTCCACTGCCGTCTCGCGCATCGTCGTCAAGGACGGCCAAGCCACCGGCGTCATCACCGAAGACGGCCAACTCTTCCAAGCCGACGCCGTCGTCTCCAACGCCGACATCGCCACCACCTACTCGAAGCTCCTGAAAGACGAGCCCCGCAAACGCTGGACCGACAAGAAGCTCAAGAAGATGCGCTACTCGATGAGCCTCTTCGTCATCTACTTCGGCACGCGCAAACAATACCCCAACATCGCGCACCATACGATCCTCTTAAGCGAACACTATAAGGAACTCTTAAGCGAAATCTTCATCGACAAAACTCTCTCCAACGAGTTCTCGATGTATCTCCACCGCCCCAGCGCCACCGACCCCTCCATGGCCCCCGAAGGCTGCGACTGCTTCTACGTTCTCATCCCCGTCCCCAACCAGCAAAGCGGCATCGATTGGTCCAAGGAAGCCCAGCCCTTCCGCGACCGCGTCATGCAATGGCTCGACCAACACTACATGCCCGGCCTCCTCGACAACCTCGCCACCGAGCGCTACTTCACCCCGCTCGATTTCGAGACCACCCTGCGCAGCCACGCCGGCGCCGCATTCAGCTTCGAGCCCGTCTTCACCCAGTCCGCCTGGTTCCGCCCCCACAACCATAGCGAAGACATCCAAAACCTCTTCTTCGCGGGCGCCGGCACCCATCCCGGCGCGGGCATGCCGGGCGTTCTCTGCTCGGCGAAAATTGTAGAGGATCTCGTTTGCCAACGCGTACCCCTACAGACCTAGAACAACAAGCCCGCGCCGCCACCCAACTCGGCTCGCAAAGCTTCTACTTCGCCAGCCGCTTCTTCCCCGCGGAGCTACGCCGCCGCGCCTACGCCATCTACTGGTTCTGCCGCACCACGGACGACCTTGTCGACGAAGCCCCCAACCGCGCCCAAGGCGAATCGGATCTCAACCAGTGGGAAGCGGAACTCAAACGCGGCCTCACCGGCGACGCCATACAAAACCCCATACTCAACCACTTCCTGGCCACCGCCCGCGAATGCGAAATCCCCGCCGAATATCCACTCGACCTAATCGCCGGCTGCCGCATGGACCTCCACCAAGCACGCTACGCAACCTTCGATGACCTGAAGCTCTTCTGCTACCGCGTCGCCTCCACCGTCGGCCTCATGATGTGCCACGCCATCGGCTTCACGCGCGAAACCAACCCCGAAGCCGCCAAACAACACGCCATCCAACTCGGCATCGCCATGCAGCTCACCAACATCCTGCGCGACATCGCGACGGACTTGAAACTCGGCCGCATCTATCTCCCCAACTGCGACATCGAAAGCTTCCAGTATTCCGAAGCCCAACTCCACAGCGCGGAAATCACCCCGCAGTTCCGTGAGCTCATGCAGTTCCAAGCCCAACGCGCCCGCCGTTACTATGACGCCGGCGTCGCGGGCATTCCGATGCTGAAACCGGAAGGCCGCTTCGCCGTCGAAATCGCCGCCAAAGTCTACAGCCGCATCCTCGACGAAATCGAAGCGATAGACTACAACGTCTTCGCGCACCGCGCCGTAGTCCCCGCCCGCGAAAAATACTGGATCACCGCCAAGGCCATCGCGAGTTCCCAACTCGCCAAACTCACCGCATGAGACATCGCATCCAGAACGCATCACTAGCCGCCCTCCTCGGCATCGTCCTCCACTTCGCCGCCGGCTACGCGCTCGGCTACCCGCTCCTCACCGACGTCCTCGCCGAATGGATCATGGCCCGCACCCCCTCGCACTGGGCCCTGCCCCTGATGGACGTGATGGGCGATTGGGCCAAACCCTTCGCTGCCACCGGTGGCCTCGCCATCCTCGGCGCGGGCCTTTTCCTCGCGCACTCCATCGGCCGCTACGCCCCTCTCCTCGCCCTCCCCATCGCTGCGTACGCGCTCGGCTACACCAACATCGCGGGTCTTGCCACCTTCTTCACCCCCGCCATCCTCTATCTAGCGCGCCCCGAATCCCCCAAGCAGGTCACCGGTCGCCGCCAACTAATCACTTCACTCGCCATGACCACTGGCACCGCCGCCGTCGCCCTCGAAGCCTACCTCCGCGAGCAAACCCTAGCCGCCCGCGCCACCCCCGCCCGCCCTCTCTTCCCGATGCAAATCCCAGACTCGCACCAACGCTGGGGCAACGGCCTTGTCCGCAAACCCGTAACGCCCATCCGCGAGTTCTACGTCATGTCGAAGAACACCGTCGACCCCGCGCCCGACCCCGCCCAGTACCGCCTCCGCATCCAAATCGACAACCGCACCATCCGCGAATTCAGCTACGCGCAACTACTCAACCTCCCCCGCCAAGAACGCTATGTGTCCCTGCGCTGCGTCTCGAATTCATTGAAGTCCAACCTAATGGGCACCGGCTACTGGACGGGCCTCACGCTAGACCAACTAGTCCGCCGCCAAGAAGTCCCCGCGAGCATCGTCGAGATGGCCGTCGTCGGTCTCGACGGTCACGGCGACTCCTACCAACTCGACTACGCTTTCAGCGGCGAACCCCTCTTCGCCCTAGGTCTCAACGGCGACACCTTGACCCGCAACCACGGCTTCCCCATAAGATTGCTAAGCCCGAAATACTACGGCTTCAAAAGCATCAAATGGATCGACAAGATCCATTTCGTCAGCACGCCCTACATAGGAACCTGGCCGCTGCTAGGCTACACCAAGGAACCGGTAATCCACCCTGGCGCCTACATAGACAAAATCCGAGCCAACAGCACATCAATAGAATCCGGCGGCATAGCCTACTCCGGCCACGGCGAAGTCACCCAAGTCCAGACGCGATTACTAGACACCAACAAACAACCAGTAACCGAGTGGCAACCCGCAACGCTAGAAACACCCTTGTCCCCCCAAACCTTCACCCGCTGGATCCAAACCACACCAGCCAATAACGCCGCCAAGCACCTAGAAGCCCGCATCCAAGACTCGACCGGCCAATGGCAATCCCCCCAAGAAAAACCCCTCTTTCCCGACGGCGTCTCCGGCCCCACCATCAAAGCCATCTAGTCAATTCGACCCGTGTCGCGTTCGTGCAAGAACGCTGTCGAGCAATCGAGGATCGTACCATAGCCCTGCCTGAAGCAAATCCCGAAAGCAGCCCCGCAAGTCGCTGACCAGCCCTTTTTCATAGGCCTTCTCCAACACGCCAAGCGTGCCAGTTACGAACAGCCCGTACGCCATCGCTACCTTGCGAGCTTTTCCTTCGTCCAACATCAACACGCCGGCCTCCATTTCCGCCGCAAGCCGGATCGCGTCCGCCTCGCCTGCACCAAACCCCTCCAAGTCACCGGCCCGAGAGCAACCCTCAGCAAGTGATACCGTACGAATCCACGTCGCTTCGCTTACTTCACGCGATCCTGCCCGTCCTCTTCCCGCGACAACAACCTCGTCATACACAGTTGGAGGAATAATAATCTCGCCGAACAAAGACTGGAGCAATCCCAACTGTCCGATACTGGCCAGCGCAATCAGCGGTGCCGAATCGGAAACAACTTTCACAGACCGAGACGCGCCAAAGTGCGACGATCTTCTTCCAGATCATCCGAACTGTAGTTCATGGGCACCTTGTGCGCCGCCGCAAATTGAAGGAATGACTGCAACGGCTGACCGCACAACTCCGCCGCCCGAGCCAGGGAAACTGTCCCCTGCCGGAACATCTCCAGCGCCACGATAGCCGCCGCCTCGGCGCCATAATCGGTCTCCCGCCACCCGCTCTGCCGCAATAGTTCGCGAGGCATTTCGACGCTCACGGTATCCATATTCACAATCCTACAGCGAAGGCCGTTGTGTTGCCCGCAAAGGCTTATCTCGATTACGCAATTCGTGCATCGCTACACCGTCGTGAACCTGACAGAGCTCATGAGACATGAACGCACAATCCAAACTCAACACATCCCGCCAAGCCCCACCCACCAAAGTGAACCCCTCCAACTCGAAAAGAACACCGCCCACCCGGCTGATACAATGCGGCCATGACTGGGGTGCCCCTCCCTGCCGCCGCGCCCTCACCCGAGCAAAAGAGGGAAGCGCTCGACCGCATCCTGCACAGCCAGACCTTCGCCCGCTCGGAACAACTTCGCGCCTTTCTCGCCTACGTCTGCGAAGCCGACCTCAAAGGCGACGGAGCCAACCTCAGCGAATACCTAATCGGCATCGAGGTGCTCGGCCGTCCCGAGGGTTACTCCACCGCCGACGACGCCAGCGTCCGCACCCGCGCCCACGCCCTACGCCGGAAACTCCAAGACTATTACCTCCACGAAGATCAAGCCGCTCCCCTGCGCATTGAAATTCCCAAAGGCGGCTACTGTCCGCAGTACATCCACGCCGAAATCCCGCCCGCACCTGCCTTCGTACCCCATACCGAAGCGTCGCCCAATTACAGCCGCTGGCCCTGGTTCGCCGCCTTGCTTTTGCTCGTGCCGGCCGCCTTTATCGCGGGCCGCTTCAGCCTCCGCGAGTCCGTTCCCGTTGAGATCGCCGAGGCCTGGGGTCCACTCCTCACCTCCAAATCCCCCGTGCTGATTTGCCTCGCCACACCCTTTCACTTACTCATCCGCCCCGCGCCACCGGAAGCCGAAAACAACCTTTATAGACCCATCCCGCCCAGCCCGCAAATCCTTACGTGGTACTCGGAGCGCCAGAAGCTGCAACCGGGCGAAAACCTTTTCATGAACTACGGCCACAACTCGCCGCTCTTTGGCGACGTCTCCGCCGCCGTCTCCGCGATCACGCTTTTGGGCCGTCACCGCGTCGCCTACGAAGTCTTGCCGGAACGCATCGTCAGCCCTTTCACCATGAGGAACCGCAACGTCCTTCTCATCGGCCGTCCCGAGTACAGCCAAGGCGTTGCCCTTCTGCTGCAAAAGGCTTGGTTCAATATCGCCTACCATCGCCCCGCCAGCGGCATGGCCATTTACTCGCCCGGCAAGATGCCGGACGAGCGCAACTTTATCGTTTCTCCACCCCACACATTCGGACTCATTTCCGTCATTCCTCAGCGTTCGTCCGATGGCGGCGCGTTTCGGACGGTTATCGTTTCCGGCATTAACTCCGCTGGTTCCCACGCCGCCGCCGAATTCCTCTCCTCTCCCCAGCACTTGGCCACCCTCGCCGCGCACTTCAAACGGGAAGGACATGCAGGCTGGCCCGCCTCTTGGCAAGTCGTGGTGCGGAGCAAGGCGGATAGCCTGCTCCCGCTCGATGTTCAATACCACGCCCACCGCGTGCTTAACGCTTCTCCCTAAACCCGCCCCCAAGTCCGCAAACTGGACGTTCCAAACCGTTCGCTACAACCGCTAAACAGTTGAATACAGGGATCTTACATTGACAGCCTCCAGCACGTGCGAAATACTACCGCACAACCCTATTCGGGCTTTCAAGGGATCCACGTATGTCCAAAACATCCATTCTCGCCACATCGGTCCTGCTCATCGCGGTCGGTCTCCTCGGCCAAAGCACCCAAGGACGGATCACCGGCACGGTGCTCGACTCCACCGGAGCCATCGTCCCGGCGGCCGAAATCGGCGTCAAGAACGCCAACACCGGCCAAACCTTCCAGACGGTGAGCGGCGACTCCGGCGTCTACTCCGTCAATAACCTTCCGCTGGGAACCTACATACTGGAAGTCCGCAAAGACGGCTTCAAAACCATCAGCCGCTCAAACCTAATCATCGACGTCAATACCGCCCTCACCATCGACTTGACGCTTGAGCCAGGCAGCGTCACGGACAAGATCACGGTCGATGCCGCCGCCTCGGTCATCCAAACCGAAAGCGCCGCCATCGGCAACTCGCGCTACGAAGTGCAGTTGAAAAGCCTCCCGGTGATCGTCCGCGAAATTCAGACCCTCGTCAGCCAGACGGCTGGCGTCCCCGCTGGCTCCACCGACATCGTCGGCGGCACCTTCAATCAGGGCGGTCGCAGCGCCATGGCCGTTGGTTCCGATGGCGCGTCGGTCAGTTCCTTCCAAACCACCGCCTGGCCCGCCGTCGACGGCATCGGCCGCCGCGCGGACCTAAGCATTCCCTCCATCGACGCCATCGCGGAAGTGAAGTTCATCAGCGGCGGCACAAACGCGGAATTCTCCCAACCCACGCAAGTCGTCATCGCCTCCAAAGGCGGCGCCAACGATTTCCACGGCTCGGCCTTTGAGTTCTACCGTTCCGGCGGCATGGGCGCGCGCCGTTGGGAGGATGCCGTCCGTACCTCTTTCGTACGCCATCAATTCGGCGGCACGCTCTCCGGGCCCATCAAACGGGACAAGTCGTTCTTCTTCGCCTCCATGGACAACTTCCGCCACACCGCCACGCAGAGCTTGAACGTTAGATACCCCACCGCCGCCGAGCGTGCCGGGGATCTCCGTTCCTTCCAACGCCGCGTCGATGCCGCTGGACGCCCCGCGCCCGTCACGCCGCTCGATCCGCTCAACGCCGGCGCGCCATTTCCGAATTCCACCATCCCCACCAATCGGCTCAGCCCGGTGTCCCTCGAACTCCTCAAGTCGATTCCGGAAGGCCCCACTCCCGCCGGACTCGTCGCCGACTTCAACGCCAACTACTTCAAGCCGCTCAAGGACAACTCCGAGAAATACGATCTCCGCTGGGACCACAACTTCAGCGCCGCGGACCGCTTCTTCGCCAAGGCGACCATCGCCCGGCTGGACCAAGCCTCACGCTACGCCGGCGATGTTCCGGGCCCCATCGGCGCTTCGGCGAAGTTGCAATGGAACCAAACCGTGGCGGCAACGTGGACGCGCATTCTCGACCCCACGTCGCTCCTCAACCTGCAATTCTCCTATCGCAATCTGCCCTTCAAAAACACGCCCACCGGAGGCGACACCCAGTTTCCCGTCGCCATCCGTGACGTCAACCCGCAAGCCCCCTTCGCCGGCCCGCCCGCCATCGCCATCGGCTCCAACGCAGTCGGAATCGGCGTTCTCTTCGACCGCTTGCTCTTCAACTTCTCCGCCGATTACGGTTGGGGCTTCGACCCCACCTACACGAAAACCATAGGCCGCCACACGATCAAGGCGGGCTTCTCCTATCTGCAAGGCTGGAAGACCACCGAACTCGCCTCCCCACCCTATGGCCGCTTCACCACGGCGAGCGACTTCAATAACGCCCGCTCCACCACCTCCGCCACCGGAGACGCCTACGCCGATTTTCTCCTTGGCTATCCCACCTCCACCGACGTCACCATCGGCGAATACGGAGGCTTCCAAACCAAGCGGAACTTCTCGCTCTTCCTCCAGGACGATTGGAAAGTCACCACGCGCTTAACCCTCAACTATGGCTTGCGCTACGACCACTACGGTTACTGGACCGAGCAATTCGGACGCGCCGCCGTAGCCGACATGCAAACTGGCAAGATCCTCATTCCCGATGGATCGCGCTCCCTGGTTCATCCGGCCTTCCAGCGCTTCTCGGACTGCTTCATCGAAGCGTCCGAACGAGGCCTCCCCAACACCTTTCTCCAGCCCAATCGTCTCGACTTCACCCCGCGCGCGGGCTTCGCCTATCGCGTGCGCGACAACACCGTCGTCCGCGGCGCCTTCGGCGTCTATAACGTGGATAACAACATCAGCGAGTATCGCGGCCAAGTCAACGTAGCGCCTTTCATTCGCCGGGCCAACCTTTCGCGCTCGCTTCTGCTGGGCCAAGGCGTCGACGTCAACTCGATCTACACCTTCCAGAACCCCACCGCCAACTCCTCCGCCGCCGGAGCCGACACGCAACTCACCACGCTAGACGGCTTCAACCCCAGCTATCCCACCATGAAGACTATCGCCTGGAACTTCACTCTCGAACGCCAACTCGGCCGCGCCTTGGGGCTTCGCGGCAGCTACGCCGGCAACCGCACCATCAATCTGTCGCGCAGCGTCGCCGTCAACGCTTGCGTGCCCGGAGTCACCGAATGCTTGGCGCGCGGCGCCGCCGACCCCACCGCCCGGCGTTGGCAGCAGTTTAACCTCGCCGCCGGCCAGCGCTTTGGAGACGGCATGGCCACTTACCACGCCATGGAATTGGAAGCCACGCGGCGCCTCTCCAATGGCCTCTTCATCAACGCCAACTATGCATACGCCAAGATCCTCCGGCTCGCCTACGCCGCGTCGAACCCCATCGCCGACCCCCAATGGAGCTACGACCGCGGCCCCTTACCGGGCCAGCCCGCGCACGTCTTCCACTTGAACTTCGTCTACGAATTACCCTTCGGCCCGGGCCGAAGCTTCCTCGCCTCCCGCTCGGTGGCCTCGACGCTCTTGCGCAATTGGCAGTTCTCCGGCCTCGCCACCTGGCAATCGGGCGAGTATCTCACCATCACGTCTCCCAATGGCCAAACGCCCACCGGCGCCACGGTCAACCGTGCCGATCGCATCGCCGACGGCCGCATCGATCAATCCGGCCGTTCGCGCAACGACATGGCCTTCGAATGGTTCTCGCGCTCCGCCTTCGCGCAACCCGCCTTCGTGAACGCTTCGGCCAACCGGCCCACGCGGCAATTTGGCACTTCCGCCATAGGCGCGATCACCGGCCCGCGCTTCTTCAACTACGACATGACCGTCTCCCGCGCCTTCGTCTTCAAAGACCGCTATCGTCTCCAGATGCGCGGTGAAATCTTTAACCCTTTCAACGTGCCGATGCTGGGCGCTCCCGACACCAACGTCGTCAGTCCTACCTTCGCCCGCATCCGCACGTCCAACCCCAACTACACTCCACGAAATCTCCAACTTGGCTTGAGGCTTGATTTTTAATGCGCATTCTGATTCCGCTCTTGGCTGTTCACGCCGCTTTGGCCGCCGACCTCTTCAAGGACGACTTCTCGAAACTGCCGGCGGGTTTGCTCTCCGCCCCCGTCGGCCAACTCAACGGCGCCATACAGGAATACCACTACCTGCCCCACCGTGGCGTGCCCACCGCGCCCTGGGCCAACCCCATCGTCCATCTGGATTCCTGGCTGGTGAGCGACGAGGATGGCATCCCCTACGTCGAGCAACACCTCATGGCCCACACGGACCGCCCCGGCTGGTTCATGCCCATGTTCGTTACGGGCGACCCCGCGTGGCACTCCTACACCTATGAAGTGGAATTGCGGCCCTTGAGTTTTGCCGACCAGGCCGGCGTCGCCTTCCGCTATCACACGAACCGGAGCTTCTTTCTCTTCGCGCTTCGCGGTGGCAAGGAAGCCGTGTTGCGCCTCCGTTTGCCCTTTGACGATGCGCTACGCGTGGGCAAGTGGCGCGATCTCGGCGCCGTTGCATTTCCTTACGACACCACGCGCTACTACAAACTTAGGGTGGAGAACGACGGACCCCGCATCCGCGCCTACATCGACGGCAAACTCATAATCGAAGCCAGCGACAACACCAACCTTTCCGGCAAGCTGGGCCTCGCCGCCACCAGCCCCGCGCGTTACCGGCGTGTGCACGTTACGGCTTCGGATGCCACCATCCGCGACATCGGCGCGACGATCGCCAAACGCGAGGCCGAGCTAAGCGCTTTGCGCGAGTCGAATCCCAAGCCGAAGCTCTGGAAGAAGATCGCCACTCCAGGCTTTGGCGCGGGCCGCAACCTGCGCTTCGGCGACTTGGATGGCGACGGCAAGATCGACATTTTGATTGGGCAAAACATTCCTCGCGTCCGCGGCGACGCCTTCGACCATCTCTCCGCGCTTACCGCGATCAATCTCGAAGGCCGCGTCCTCTGGCGCTTGGGCAAGGCCGACCCGCGGAATGGCTTGCTCACCAACGACACCCCGTTTCAGGTGCACGACTTCGACGGCGATGGCGCGCACGAGGTCGTCCTCGTTCGCGACTTCAAACTTCAGATTCTCGATGGACGCACCGGCAAGGTTCTCAAGTCCACCCCGACGCCGGTCATGGACGCCGCATTGAACGAACGTCCCTACGAACGCAACGCCGTCGATTCCATCGCAGTCTTGAATCTCTCGGGCGGCAAGCACCCAACCGAGCTCCTCCTCAAGGACCGCTACAAGCACTTCTGGGTCTTCGACAAGGACCTGAAACAGCTGTGGGCTGGCCAAGGCCAAACCGGGCACTTCCCCTACGCCAAGGACATCAACGGAGATGGACGCGAAGAGTTCGCCATCGGCTATACACTCTGGTCGCCCGATGGCAAAGCCTTGTGGTCCCACGACACCGAGTACAAGGACCACGCCGATGGCATCTTCATCGGCAATCTCTCCGCCGATCCCAAAGCCGAACCGCGCGTCTTCTCCTGCGGCTCCGATGAGGGCTTTCTCCTTTGGGACATTCGCGGCAAGCTGCTCAAGCATCTCCACATCGGCCACGCGCAAAGTCCAAGCGTTGCCAAGTATCGCGACGACGTTCCGGGTCTGCAATTGATGACCATCAACTATTGGCGCAATCCCGGCATCATCAGCCTCTTCGACGCCGACGGTAATTTGATCGTTCAAGAAGAACCCATTCACTCTGGCAGTCCCGTGCTGCCCGTGAACTGGCGGGGCGACGGCGTCGAGTTCGCCATGCTCTCTCCGCATCCCACTGAAGGCGGTCTCGTTGACGGCAAACTACGCCGGGTCGTCATGCTGCCCGACGACGGTCATCCCAATCTCGCCTACGCCGTCTTGAACCTCACAGGCGACGAACGCGACGAACTCGTCGTCTGGGATACCGAGCAGATTTGGATCTACACGCAAGACCGCCCCTTCACCGGCAAGCGCATCTATGCCCCCATTCGCAATCCCGAGTACAACGAGTCCAACTATCGCACCACCGCCAGCTTCCCTGCCTGGAAAGATCGCCAGTAATTTTTTATTGCAAAACTATTCTTGCTTTTAAATAGTAAAAATGTAAAATAAACATCAGGCATATGCCAGAGACTACTACAACATCGCCTTCCGTCCTCCGCCGGACCTCAAACTCCTTCAAACATGGCCTCTACGCCAAAAAGCTCGCGTATTGCGTTCCCGCCGACCACCAGCTCTACACCGGCATATTGCACGATTATGTGCAGCATTATCGTCCCATCACCCCAGACGAAGAAACCCTTGTCCAACAGCTTGCCGCCCTGCAATTTCGCCACATAAAGGTCCAAACTTTCCAGGCCGATTCCATGCGTGCCGAGGTCCTCGTCCAGTGCCAAAACGCCGCTCCCGAAGCCGACGGCGGCACGCCCTCGGAAACCGCCATCGAAACCAGGGCCTTCGAAGCCCTCTGCGAAAAACCCGCCTTCCGCCTCTACCTGAACGAGCTCAACCGCCTCCCGAACAAAATCCAGCGCACCATCGAACGCATCCACCTCCTAATCCGCCTCCGCCCTGAAGTCGCCGCCTGGCCGGCAATGCAACCCACCGTAACTGAAGCCGCCGAACCCATTCCCACGGAAGCGCCCACCCCTTTAGGCATCGTCACGAAAAGCGAACAAACGGCACAACGCGAAGGAACGAAACCCGTAACTTCCAAAGCCGCCCTAGTAAAACTCTGGAACCACTACCTAGACGAAGAAACCCGCACCGTCCTCGCCCACGGACCCTTCGACTGGCCCCCACGCCTAAACTTCTTCTCGCGGCTTGGCATCACCGAGGATCAATTCGGGATCTGGATCAAGGAAGCCTGGCAAACCGGCGAAGCCAAAATGCCCCAGCCACTAAAGGACGCCGCCTAATGGCCCAAAATGCCACCGCGACTTCCTGCCTCTCCTGCCCTTCCGAGCCGCGGCCCAAAGAGAGCGGAAACCAATATGCGGCAGTCTTAGCGCCCAGCAGTCCAAGCGCATCAGTGCTTGCCTCGGAGCTAACCCTCCAAGGGCGCGGGCCAGCGGTATGCGGAGACAAAAGCACCCGCCCCGCTGCGCAAGTTCTTTGACATTACGAATATTCTTGGGGATCTACTAAGCCTTGAGACCGGGCTTACCGCGCATGCGGCAGTGGCGGCGGTTCCGATGTGTCCGCTCGCCCAAACGGCGCTCGTTCCTGGATCACTATTTGATTCACTCGCGAACGGGCATGGCTGGCCGCCACCACTGCCTTCTTGTTCCCAAGTCGCTTATGCCCCCTTGGATGCTTCCCGGCAAAAAGAATTCGCTTAGCGCAACGGCGTTCCGGCTACTCTCGGTGAGCGCCGCCGCCAGCCAACGATTCCCGCGTTTGAGCGTTTGCGGCGAGACTACCCTAAGGAGCTCTGGAGCGCATTAGGTCAAGTTCACAGTGTCCAGTTCACGACAGCTTTCAAAATGCCGTTGCTCGGGTCCGTCCAGACGGGGAAGCGTTCGATCATGGCGTCGACGGCAACCGAGTCGCCGACCCAATGCTTCGTTTGGATGCGGCCGGATTCAACATGCGCGAGGATGTCGCGATGTTCGCTAGGGACCGCATTGCGGGAACTGAGAATCGTGAGCTCGCGGCGGTGGAACGGGTCGGGATCGTGAAAGGTGACATCGCCGACGAAGAGACCGACGAAGACCAGTTTGCCGCCAGCGCTGGTGAGATGGAAGGCGTCCATCATCGAGTTCGGATTGCCCGTACAATCGAAAACGAGCGTGGGAAACTCCGGGCCTTGGGCCTCGACACTATCCTTTGAACCATGAACGGCGGCGGCGCCCATGTACTGGGTTGCGAAGGCGCGGCGGCTTTCGGAGAGATCGAGTACTTCGTAAGGCGTACCCTTGAGGCGGAGGAACTCCATGACCGTGCACCCAATGGGGCCCGCGCCGATAACCAACGCGCGATCGCCTTCCACGGGCTGTGCGCGGTTGACGGCATGGCAGCCGATACCGAGAGTTTCGATGAGCGCAAGTTCCGCGAAGCCGAGGGTTTTCGAAGGATAGAGATGCGCGGCGGGAAGGACCATGCGTTCGCGCATGCCGCCGTCGGTATGCACGCCTAGAACCTTGAGAGAGGTACAGCAATTCGACTTGCCGCGGCGGCAGGCGATGCACGTGCCGCAGTTCAAATAGGGATTGGTCGCACACTTGTCGCCGGGGGAAAGGTGTGTGACGCCGGGGCCGGTTTCCAAAACTTCGACGCCTAACTCGTGACCGAGAATGCGCGGATAGCTGAAGAAAGGCTGGCGGCCGCGGTAGGCGTGCAGGTCGGTCCCGCAAATGCCGACGGTGTGAATGCGGACGAGCGCTTCGCCGGGCCCTGGCTTGGCGGCTTCGTCCAGGTTGGTCCACTGGAACTGGCCGGGTTCTTGGAGGGATATGGCTCTCATGAATCTCTAATTCTATGCGTGATAGCGTGAGAATACAGATGCGATTCCTTCTGTTGCTGGCAAGTGCCGCGGCCATAACGTGGGCAGCGGACTTCGTGAACGAGATTCATCCGATCCTGGCGAGCCGTTGCCTGGCTTGCCACTCCGGCGGCAAGCCGCAAGCGAACTTGGACTTGACGAAGCGAGACGCAGCGGCGCGGGTACTCAATGAGACTTTGCTCAATCGCGTCGAAGGCAAAGCGGGCCGCATCATGCCGCCGGTAGGCGCGCCGCTTAAGCCTGAAGAAATCGCCAAACTGCGTGAGTGGATCGCGGAAGGAGCGCCCTGGGCCGATGTAGTGGCCAAGGGCCCCACGGGTTGGGTGGCGCCGCTAGCCCCGCGTGCGGTCGCGCTACCCGAAGGCACGGGACATCCTATCGATCGATTCACGGGCAAGTCCGCGAAAGGCCTGGCGGGCGACGATGCTTTCGCGCATCGCGTCTATCTCGACCTTTGGGGTTTGGCGCCGAGCGAAGCGCAGTTGCTGGCCTTCCGCGCGGATGCGGGGCCGGATAAGCGCTCAAGGTTGATCGACGCTTTGCTTGCCGGCGAACGCAACTACACGCACCACTGGATGAGCTGGTGGAACGATTTGCTGCGCAACGACATAGGCGTGATCTACCACGGCGAGCGGAAGTCGATTACGTCTTGGCTCGAAACGGCTTTGCGCACCAACATGCCCTACGACGAAATGGTGCGCGAGCTGCTCAACCCGATTGGCGCGAACTCGCCGGAGGGCTTCCTGGTGGGCGTGAACTGGCGCGGCGACGTGAACGCGAGCCAGACGCCGTGGATGCAGGCCTCGCAGAATACGGCACAGGTCTTTCTGGGAATCAATTTGAAATGCGCTTCGTGCCACGACAGCTTCATTAACAAGTACAAGCTGAAAGAGGCGTACGGATTGGCCGCGATGTTTTCGAAGGACGCGAGCCTCGAGCTCGTGCGTTGCGACAACAAGACGGGCGTCCAGCAAGCCGCGGAGTTCTTGTGGCCGGAGCTAGGCCAGATTCCGGCGGGCGCCTCGCCGAGCGAGCGGCGCTATTGGGCGGCGAAGTTGTTTACACATCCCGGCAATGGGCGTTTGGCGCGCACGCTGGTGAATCGCTACTGGCAGAAGTTGATGGGGCAAGGCTTGGTGGAGCCCGTTGACGACATGGACGCCAAACCTTCGAATCCGGATCTGCTGGATTGGCTGGCTAACGACTTCGCGAAGAACGGTCACGACCTGAAGTACTTGCTGCGGCTCCTGATGAATTCCGCCGAGTATCAACGCGCGGACGCGAAACCGCGGCGGGTGGGCGCGGAGCAACTGGTGGATACCTTGTCGGCGGTGACCGGCGAGTGGCGCGCTTCGCAGAGCGGCAATTCGGACCGCGCGTTTCTGGCGCGCGATTGGCAATTGAAGTCGAGTTTGTTGACGCGCGCGATGGGGCGGCCGATCCGGGATCAGGTTTACACGACGCGCGGCGAGGAAGCGACGACCTTCCAGTTGCTGGAGCTTTCCAATGGGCCGACGCTCGCGGCTATGTTGCATCGCGGCAGCCGGCGGCTCTTGGGGGAATTGCCGGAGGCACCGGAGAATTTGTTCGATTCGAAGGCGATGCGGCAGGGCGAAGTGAGGGTGGAAGCTTCGTTGCAAGGCGCCAAGCAGGTGTATCTGTTGACCGAAGACGCGGGCACCTTCGATCCCGAGCGGGCCGAGGTCGGTTGGCGGGACATTCGATTGAGCGGCCCCGCGGGCGAGAAGGTTTTGGAAGCCGGGCGCGTAGCGGCTAAGTTGGGAACGCGCCTCGTGTTCGAAGTTCCCAAGGGCTACGACAAACTGACGGCAACCGTTTGGGTGAGCGACGCTTCGAAGGCGAGCGACATCAACACGCAGGTACGCTTCTTCGTGTTCGGCGCGGAGCCCGACCGCCAGCGGCTGGTGCGTCTGGGCCCGGGCGTGCCCGCGCCGGCGCCTCCCGCCTTACGCGCCCCGGATGAAGCGATCACGCGCTTTTGGCGAAGCATCCTTTCCCGAGACCCGAGACCGGAGGAGCGGGCGGAAGCGGCGAAGTTATTCGCGGGAGGCAAGCTCTCGCGCGAGGGCGTGGAAGATCTGTTGTGGAGTCTGTTAATGCATCCGGAGTTTCAGTACATATGGTGAAGAGCATGAATCGCCGCGATTGGATGAAGGCCGCGACGCTTTCCGCTTTGGCGTACAGCGAGCCGCGGCTTCTGGCCGCGCCGCAAAAGATCGCACCCAAAGCCGATTCGATGATTTTGCTTTGGATGGCGGGCGGCATGGCGCAGACGGAGACCTTCGATCCGAAGCGCTATACCCCGTACGAGACGGGCCTCAAGAGCGATCGGGTGTTGTCGACGTTCCCTTCGATTCCGACGGTGCTCGATGGCGTGCGGTTATCGGCGGGCTTGGAGCGGGTGGCGAAGGTGCTCGACCGCGGCGTGTTGTTGCGCAGCCATCGCGTCGGCGATCTCGGCTTCATTCTTCATTCGCGGCATCAATACCACTGGCACACGGGATACGAGCCGCCGCAAAGCGTGGCGGTGCCGCACATGGGCAGTTTCATCAGCCGCACGCTCGGGCCCCGTAACCCCGATATACCGGCCTTCATCGACATTGGGCAGAATCTCGAGATCGGCGGCGAGTCCGATAGCTTAAAGGCCTTTCACACCGCGGGTTTTCTAGGCAGTGAGCACTCGCCATTCTTCATCACGAATCCGCGCGACGCCGTAGCTTCGACGCGTCCGAGCGAGTACCTGGGAGCCAAGCGCTTCACGGAACGCTACGAGTTCTACAAGCGCCTTGCGGGCATGAGCCAATTTCATCAAGAAGGCCTGCAACGGAGCCTGGAGAACGCACATCGTTTGCTGAGCTCTCCGGCGGCGAAGGCGTTTGATTTGGCGCAAGAGCCGGAAGCGAGCCGGAAAAAGTATGGCGATTCGCGTTTTGGCGAGGGTTGCCTGCTGGCCCGGCGGTTGGTGGAGGCTGGCGCGCGCTTTATCGAGGTGACGACCGAGTACATTCCCTTCCGCTTTTGGGATACGCACGAGAATGGCCATACGCGCGCGAAGGATATGAAGGAGACGATCGACTCGCCCGTGGCGCAGTTGATTCTCGACCTCGAAGAACGCGGGCTCTTGGATCGCACGCTGGTGGTGCTCGCGACGGAGTTCGGCCGGGACATGATGACCGAGGGCAAGCCCGGTAACGAAGTCAAGAACCAAGTGAACGTGCCCGATGTGATGACCGAGCCGAAGCACTACGGCATGCACCGGCACTTCACGGAAGCGTCTAGCGTGTTGCTCTTCGGCGGTGGCATCGCGAAAGGCAAGGTGTACGGCGAGACCGCGCCGGAGCGGCCTTGCCGTATCCTGAAAGACCCCGTGAGCATTACGGACCTGCACGCGACGCTGTATACGTTGATGGGTATTGCGCCGGACACGGCTTACGAAGTAGAGCGGCGGCCCGTCTACGCGACCAAGGACGGAAAGGGGAAGCTCGTGCCAGGCCTATTGGCCTGATTTGTAGAAATCGATTCGATTCTTGTCTGAGTTGGCGATGGCTAGTTCTTGCTTGCCGTCGCCATCGAAGTCCGCACGAGTCAGGTGGAAGCCGCCGACGCCTTCGGCGCGTTTCACCGGCGCGGTGAAGATCATCGGCTTGGATTGCTCGAAGACGCAGAGCTCGTTGCCCGCCGCGCAGACGATATCAAGCCTTCCATCGCCATTCCAATCGAAGGCGGCGACGCCATACGCTTCGCGGCCGATGTCGAGGGGACTGCCAGTAATGGGCGAGAAGCCGCCGCGACCGTCGCCCTTCAAGATTGTGACCCGGCCATGGTCGTCATGGACGGAGTAGATATCGAGTTTGCCGTCGCCGTCGATGTCGTCGAGTTTCGGATAGAAGGGGCGGCCGAAGGTTTGGGGTTTGGACGCGAGCGCGAAGTTGCCCTTGCCATCGCCGAGCGCAATAGAGACGGTATTGCCGTTGAAGTCCGCCGAAACGACGTCCCAATGTCCGTCGCCGTTAACGTCGCCGATGGCCGGATGCCAAGCGTTGCCTGCGACTTTGAGCGCGGGGCGTGGGACGAAGTTGCCCTCGCGGTCGTTGATCAGCGGAATGAGTTCGCCTTCGCCAGAACTGATAAAGACGAGATCGGCCGCGCCGTCGTGATTGAGATCTGCGGAAAGCAGACCGTGGATATGGGGCTGGCCGTTCTGCTTGGCGCGCACGGTTTCCTGTTTGGTAAGGCCGCCCTTGCCGTCTCCATGCAGGATGAGGAGACCGAAGGTGTCGTGGTCGGCGATGGCGGCGTCGATGTGGCCGTCGCGGTTGAAATCGGCCGCGGCTAGCGAGGTGGGAGCGCCGGGGACTTCAACGTAGGCATGAGCCTTCCACGAATTCGCTTCGCGAAGGTAGGTCGCGACGCCGTTCTTGCAGAGGACGAGAAGGTCGAGCTTCTTGTCCTGGTCGAGGTCGACGGCTTGGACTTCGCTTGGGCCGTGCGGTACGGCAATGGGTTCAAGGCTGAGGAAGGCGAGTAGGAAGAAAGTCATGCGAATCTAGTCGCGGCGCCACGGGTAAGTGTTAGCGCTACTTCGTCCGCATTGCGTAATAGCGCTTGGTCAGATCGGCAATGCCCGGTTCGCGGCCCTTGCCGGATTCGAGGGCGGCGAGGACGCCGTGGCGGTCGCCTTCGATACGCTCCTGGCCGAGTTTGAATTTGGCCTCCACGCTTCCGATGGTCATCTCGTAGGCGACGATGCCTTGGCGCATGCCTTTGAGGTAGCTTTCCGGCAGGCCAGCGAGTTTCCACTTGGTCTCGCCCGGGGCGTAGCGCTTCTCATTGCGGTCAACTAGTTGCGACAAGCGTTCGGCGAACTCGACGTCGTCTTCGCGCTTTTCCACTTTGCCGGTTGCGTGCACGACCGCAAAGTTCCAGGTAGGAACCGCCCTGCCATTTTCGTACCAATTGGGCGAGATATAAGAGTGTGGTCCGTGGAAGACGAGCGTTGCTTCCACGCCCTTTGACAGCGCGTCGTTTTGACCATTCGACTTCGCGAGATGCCACCAGATCTTGCCCCATCCATCGCTCGCGGAAAGATGGAGCGTGGGGACGTTGCTGATATGGAGGCCGCCGTGCGCGGTGACGACCATGGCAAAGCTGTAGTCCGCGAGGAAGGCTGTAAGGAATTGCCGGTCCGCTTCCTTGTGGCGGTCCGGGATGTAAATCGTCTCGGCGTCCGCGTGGTCCGTGGTCGCGGCGGCGGCCATCGGGATCGATGTCAAGAATTCTCGTCTACCGGGCATTAAATGAAGCGGTGCTCCTGAAAACCTTTCAAGGCCTTGCGGCCCAGATAAAGGAAGAGTAGCAGCACGCCACCCTGTACGAGGCCGAAGGGAGGCTCGGCTTGCGTGGGCGCGAGAGCTTTCATCTCAGGAATTTTTTGGAACGCTTGCGCGAAGCCGACGAATACGTTGAAGTAGAGCGCGGCCACGCAGGTGACAACGTAAGCCGTGGCCCAGGCCCCCCGCAGATTGAACCGATAGAGCGCCAGTACAGCTACGGCGAGCGCCACTAGCGATAAGGCGCCGACAATATGGCCGGGCGTGACGCCATTGGGCGCGGGAAAAAAGTAGCCGCTAACGCTGGTGATGATAGTGGTGGCAAGAAAGACTCCGGTCCAATGGGGGGAGGACTTGCCATGGATCATTCCAAAGACGACGCCGAAGCCCGCAGCGATGGCGGCAAGACTGATGACGGTATGAACGAGAGTAAGTAGTTCCACGTTGATAGCGTGGATTCTATTCCTATGAAGCGCAAAAAGCCAGGAGGTCGGCGCTTAAGCGGTCGCGGTGCGTATCGGTGATGCCGTGCGGAGCGCCTTCGTAGACGATGAGCTTGGCGTGCGGCACGAGTTTGGCGGCGGCGTGAGCCGAGGCGCCGATGGGAACGATTTGGTCGTCGTCGCCGTGAACGATGAGAGTTGGTTTGTCGAATTTCTTCAGGTCTTCCGTGAAATCGGTCGCGGAGAAGGCGGCGATGCAGTCGTAGGTGTTCTTATGACCGCCCATCATGCCTTGCATCCAGAAAAAGTCGATGGCGCCCTGGGATGGGGCGGCGCCGGGACGGTTGTAGCCGAAGAAAGGGCCGGCGGCGAGGTCCTTGTAGAGTTGCGCCCGGTTGGCGAGCGACTTCTGGCGGAGGCCGTCGAAGACGTCGAGAGGAAGGCCACCGGGGTTGGAGTCCGTCTTGAGCATCAGTGGAGTCACGGCGGAGATGAGGCCGAGCTTGGCGACGCGGCGGGAGCCGTGGCGGCCAACGTAGCGCGCCACCTCACCGCCGCCGGTGGAGAACCCGAAGTGAATTACCTCGCGAAGATCGAGTACTTCGACGAGGGCGGCGAGATCGTCGGCGTAGTGGTCCATGTCGTTGCCGTCCCACGGCTGGCTGGAGCGCCCATGGCCGCGGCGGTCGTGGGCGATGACGCGGAAGCCGTGGTTCGCGAGATGTAGCATTTGGCCTTCCCAACTGTCGGCGGTAAGAGGCCAGCCGTGGCTGAAGACGACCGGCTGGCCGGCGCCCCAGTCCTTGTAAAAGATATCCACGCCGCCTTGCGCGCCGTTCGGTACTTTAATGGTGCTCATGATTCTCCTTGAATAAACGCGGCGCGACGCCAATGTAAAGCGGCGGTCGCGGCGGGCGCCCCATCCGGGGCGAAAAGCGTAACGGCGGAAGTTCCGGCGTCCGATTGAAACGAGGCCGTGACAGCGTCGCCCACGGCGAGTTCGCGCAGATAGTGCAATTCAATGGAGTGGAGTTCGTGCGTCTCCAAAAAGTTACGCGGATGCGCGTCGATGACCCAACGAACGTAGCTGACGTTGTTGACGTGCTCGTTCTGATCCGCGTCGCTCCATTCCGCTTGGAAGGTGCGTGTGGTTTCGATTGAGACCGGGATAGCGTCGCGAAAGGAGGGGATTAGGTAACCGGGATCGGTGCGGAGTTGCACGATTTCGTCCGGCACCCGTAGGGGGCGGCGGGTATTGAGATCGACGATGACCCAGAGGCTGCTGGCGCGGGCAAGCGTTTCGCCTTGGGGAGTGGTCATGGCGAAATCGCGCACGGCGCGCACGCCGCGCAGCTTGGTGGACGGCCAAGTTTCTACAACGAAGGATTCGCCGAGAAGCGGCGCGCGGTCTATCTCGACGATCATGCGGGAGAGCATCCAGGTCTGGCCTTGGCGGCGGAGTTGTTCGGTGGCCATGTCGAGCGCGGTGGCATGACCGGCGGCGGCATCCTGTAGCGTGCGCCAGTACGCCGTAGGGGTATAGCGGAGGCGAGGATCGACGTCAAAGTAGCTGACGCGGGACTCAACGCGAAAGACCGGGGAAAACATAACGTCATGCCAAAATAGCATTCATGCGTTGGCTCGCGGTCTTGCTGTTGGCGGCATTCAATCCGGCGTTTTCCCAGGAAGAAGCACCGTTGCGCGTGCTCTTTCTGGGTAATTCCTATACGTACTTCAACGACCTTCCGAATATGGTGGCGAAGCTCGCGGCGGCCTCGCCGGGGCGGAAAATTGAAGCGAAATCGGTAACGCGCGGCGGGGCGAATCTATCGGAAGTGTGGAGCGTCACGAACGCGGTGGAAGCGTTGCGCGCGGGCGAATGGGACGTAGTGGTGCTGCAAGATCAATCGACGCTGGGTTCGAACTTCGTCGACGGGCGCTGGCAGGTGAACGATCCCGCGGGCTTATTGCGCTGGTCGAAGTTTTGGCAAGCGGAGATCCAGCGCAAGAATGCGAGGACGGTCTTCTATTTGACTTGGGCGCGCAAGGCGCGGCCGGACTTTCAAGCGGCGTTGAATTACGCATACGCGGAAGCGAGCGCCGCGATCGGCGCGCAGATCGCCCCGGCGGGACTCGCCTGGAAGCGCTTGCGCGAAACACAGCAGCAGATCGAGCTCTTCGACCCCGACGGCAGCCATCCCTCGCCAGTGGGAACGCTAGTGAACGCTTGTGTGTTCTTGGAGACGCTCGTACAAAGAACCTGCGCGCAAGTGGCACAGCCCCCGGCGACCGTGAAGATCAACGATGCCGATTGGAAAGCCGTGACGATGGCGGCCGAGTTCGCGGTGGAGCAGTACAAAGCGGGGGCCTTGACAAATCCCTTGAAGCCGGATTTCGGAGCGCCGAAAACGTTGACGCCGACGAAAGAAGTGGAATGGACCGGCGAGTGGCGCGGAAATGCGTTGATCTACGACGGGGTGTATCAGATGAGCTTGCATCTCGTCGATGCCGGGAAGGCTTGCCAGGGGACGATTCTCATCTCGCATCCGGTGTCCAAGATCGCGCTGCAATATCCGTTGGCGCAGTGCAAGGTGGAGAACGGTTTCCTTACGTTTGGAACAAGCGACGTGCGGGGCAGCATTGAGGACTATCGAGCGGTGTTGCAGGAGGGCAAGATCGTGGGAACGCACGCGCTGCGAAGCCTCGATCCGTACCGGCGCTTGGCCGGCAGCTTTGAATTGAAGCGGCATGCCGAAAAGTAACGAGTACTTGATGGAGGCATGGCGGCATGTGGACGCGGGCGCGGTGGGCGACGCGATCATCGTTTTGGAGCGGGCGGTGGAGGAGTGCCAGGACAACGCGGAAGTGACGAAGCTGTTGGCGAAGTTGAACCTGCGGATCGACGAGGTGCGGGCATTTCAGAATTGGTGCCATGAGTCGTTGCGAATCGATTCGCGGGATCCGGAGCCGCACGAAATGTTGGCCGATTATTTCGAAGCTAGGGGACGGCAGGAGGAGGCGGAGGAGGAGAGGCGGGTGGCGGCGGCGTTGCGGCAGCCGGCTTCCGCTTGAAGAGGCGCTTCATGTCGGGCAGGAACTCGCGGACGATGTTGGTGACTACGCCTTGCACGAGTTGCTGGTTGGCGCTCTGAATGGCGTAGCCAGTGACGGTGCGGCCAGGGACCCATTGGGCGCCGACGATCTCCTGGACGTAAATGGCGCCGACGCTAGGGAGATCGAAAACGTATTTGCCGTTTTGGTTATAGGTGAAAAACTGCCACCAGACGGCGTTGCCGACACGCTTGAGGGGATTCGTGGATTTGGAGCGGACATAGCGGAGGTCCGTCTTGAGGAGCGCGGCGGCGCCATGCTGGACGGCGTTGCCCACCATCGTGCGGCCATAGCGAGAACCGAGACGCATGCCAAAACCGGCCACGCCCCGGCGCCATTCCTCGGGTTCGCCTTGCGCCATGTCGGTTACGGCCCAGATGAAATTGCCGCCGATGGAGCGGGGGTTCTTGAAGGTGTCGTTGATGAAGAGGCGCTGGCGCTCTTCCGCGGTTAAGGGCTTCCAAGGGACGTTTTTGGGCAACATCGCGCCGATGCCTAGATTGACGTTGGTGGGGTCGTATTTGGGTGCAGGGGGCGTGGTTTCTTGCGCCAGGATCGGAACGGCGGCTAGACAAAAAAGCAACTGACGCAAAGTCTTCTCAGCATAGCTATAAAATGACCCCATGAACCGAAGAAGCTTTCTCGCCACGTCGGCGGCGGCGCCGCTGGCGAGCGCGCAAGAGTTCGATGCGTCCAAGAAAAGGCGTGTTGGCTTGATAGGTAGTGGATGGTATGGAAAGAGTGATTTGTTACGTCTGGTGCAAGTGGCCCCGGTGGAAGTAGTGAGCCTTTGCGACGTCGACAAGACGATGGTGGATAAGGCCGCGGACCTGGTCGCGACGCGGCAGCTCTCCAAAGCGCGCCCGCGGATCTACGCGGACTATCGCGAGATGCTGCGGCAGAAGGATCTCGATATCGTCCTCATTGCGACGCCGGATCACTGGCACGCGCTGCCGATGATCGAGGCGTGTAAAAGCGGCATGGATATCTACGTGCAGAAGCCGATCGGCGTGGACGTGATTGAGGGTGAAGCGATGCTAGCCGCGGCGCGTAAGTACAACCGCGTTGTGCAGGTGGGGACGCAACGGCGTTCGACGCCGCATTTGATCGAGGCGAAGAAGAGGTACCTGGACGAGGGCAAGCTAGGTAAGATTTCGCACGTTGAGATCTATTGCTACTACCATATGCGGGCGCGCGAGAATCCGCCGGATGCAACGGCGCCGGCGAATTTGGACTACGAGATGTGGACGGGCCCCGCGCCGATGCGGCCATACAATCCGCTGGTGCATCCACGGCGTTGGCGGGCCTTCATGGAGTACGGTAACGGGATCATGGGCGACATGTGCGTGCACATGCTGGACATGGTGCGTTGGATGATGAATTTGGGATGGCCGAATTCGGTGACCTCCACGGGCGGCATTCTGGTGGATAAGGCTTCGAAGGCGAACATCGCGGATACGCAACTGGCGACGTTTGACTATGGCGATTTGAAGATCATTTGGACGCACCGGTCGTGGGGCGCGCCGAACGATCCGAAGTATCCGTGGGGCGCAACGATTTATGGCGAGAAGGCGACGCTGAAAGCGAGCGTGATGGGTTACGACTACATCCCGCTGAACAAGGACGAGGCGCTAGTGCACAAGGACGTCACCTACGAGTTTGAGCAATTCCCGGAGGACCGGACGGAGCCGGAACTCGAGCGGCATGTCGCGCCGGCGATTCGCGGGCATATGAAGGATTTGCTCGCGGCGATCGATAAGCGGTCGCGTTCTGTGGCGGACATTGAGCAGGCGCATATCTCGACGACGGCTTGTATTTTGGCGAATCTATCGATGCAGTTGAACGGCCGGCCATTGGTATACGATCCGGCGAAGCGCATCATAAAGAACGACGCCGAAGCAACGAGGTTGCTCCGGCGTCCGTATCGTAAGCCTTGGGTTCATCCCGAACCCGATAAGGTTTAGACGTTAGGCGAGGTGGCTGCCTTCAAAGAACCACGCTAGCTCGATGGCCGCGTTCTCCTTGGAGTCGCTGCCATGGGTGGCGTTGCGGCCGATGGATTCGGCGAACATCTTGCGGATGGTTCCTTCGGCTGCGTTAGCGGGGTTCGTGGCGCCCATGACTTCGCGCCACTTGGCGACGGCGTCTTCGCGTTGGAGGCAGAGAACGACGCAGGGGCCTTCGGTCATGAATTCGACAAGTTCGCCGAAGAAGGGGCGTTCCTTGTGCACCGCGTAGAAGCCTTCGGCTTGCGGGCGGGACATGTGGATCATGCGCATGGCTTTGATCTTGAAGCCGTGCTTTTCGATTTCGGCGAGGATGCCGCCAATGTTGTTCTTGGCGACGGCATCCGGCTTGATGATGGCAAACGTTTTTTCCATAAAAGATTCTTCCTACTTGAGCAGCCCGGCTTCTTGGAGGCGCTTTTGCATGGTGACGCCGAGATCGGCGGGCGTGGGGCAGACGGTGATGCCGGCGGCTTCCATGGCGGCCATCTTGTCGCTGGCCTTACCGCTAGAACCGGAGATGATGGCGCCGGCGTGGCCCATGCGGCGGCCTTCGGGCGCGGTTTGGCCGGCGATGAAGCCGACGACGGGCTTCTTTGTTGGATAGTCCTTGACGAACTGCGCGGCGCGCTCTTCGTTGTCGCCGCCGATTTCACCGATCATGATGATGGCGTCGGTATCGGGATCGTCGAGAAGAAGCTTCATGGCATCGGTGTGCGTGGTGCCGATGATCGGGTCGCCGCCAATGCCGATGCAGGTGGACTGGCCTATGCCGAGACCGCTTAGCTGGCCGACGGCTTCGTAAGTCAAAGTGCCCGAACGGCTCACGACGCCGACCCGGCCTTCCCTATGAATGTGCGCGGGCATGATGCCAATCTTGCACTTGCCGGGCGAGATGACGCCGGGGCAGTTGGGACCGATGAGGCGCGTCTTGGAATTCTTGATCTTGTCCCACACGCGAATCATGTCGACGGCGGGGATGCCTTCGGTGATGCAGACGACGAGCGGCAGGCCCGCGTCCGCGGCTTCCAGAATCGCGTTCGCGGCAAAGGGCGGCGGGACGAAGATGACGGTTGCGTTCGCGCCGGTTTCCTTGACGGCGTCGGCGACGGTATTGAAGACGGGGCGATCAAGATGCGTCTGGCCGCCCTTCTTGGGCGTGACGCCGCCAACGACGTTGGTGCCGTAGGCGATCGCTTGTTCGGCGTGGAAGGTGCCTTCCTTGCCGGTGAAGCCTTGGACGATCAGGCGCGTGTTCTTATCTACGAGTACGCTCATTTTGCGAGTGCCACCACTTTCTCGGCGCCGTCTTTCATGCCTTCGGCGAGGCCAAAGTTCAATCCGGAATCCCGAAGGATTTGCTTTCCAAGTTCGACGTTGGTGCCTTCCATGCGGACCACAATGGGGACCTTGACGTCGAGCTCGCGGGCGGCGGCGACGACGCCCGAAGCGAGCGTGTCGCAGCGGAGGATGCCGCCGAAGATGTTGATGAAGATCGCCTTGACTCCAGAGTCGCTCAGGAGGATGCGGAAGGCGTTGCGGATTTGTTCCTGATTGGCGCCGCCGCCGACGTCGAGGAAGTTCGCGGGACTGCCGCCGGCGTACTTGATGATGTCCATGGTGGCCATGGCGAGGCCCGCGCCGTTGACCATGCAAGCGACGCTGCCGTCGAGCTTGATGTAATTGAGGCCGAACTTGGAGGCTTCGACTTCGAGCGGGTCTTCTTCGTTCAAGTCGCGGAGCGGAACGAAGTCCTGATGGCGGAACATCGCGTTGTCGTCGATGGCGATCTTCGCGTCAAGGGCGACCGTGCGACCGTCCTTGGTAAGGATCAACGGGTTGATTTCGGCGAGCGAGGCGTCGATGGCGATGTTGGCTTTGGCGAGGGCCATGATGCTCGCGACCGCGCCAGGCAGGGCTTCGGCGGGGATGCCGATGCCTTGGGCGAGTTTCTCCGCTTGAGCTTCCGTGAGGCCGGTGGAAGGCTCGATGGGCTCCTTCAAGATCTTTTCGGGCGTGTGCGCGGCGACTTCTTCGATGTCCATGCCGCCTTCGCTGGAGGCCATGAAGACGAGCTTGCCAATCGCGCGATCCAGGACGATGCCGAGATAGTATTCCTTGGCAATGGGGAGTTGCTCTTCGATTAGAAGTCGCTTGACGACCTTGCCTTCGGGGCCCGTTTGGTGCGTGACAAGCGTCATGCCGAGGATTTGCGAAGCCTTCTCCTTCGCTTCCGCGACGCTATTGGCAAGCTTGACGCCGCCACCCTTGCCGCGGCCGCCCGCGTGGATTTGCGCCTTCACAACGACCTTGCCGCCGAGGGCGTCGGCCGCGGCCACGGCTTCGTCAACCGTGTAAGCGACCTGGCCTTTGGGCACAGGGACGCCGTATTGGGCCAAGATTTCCTTGGCCTGATGCTCATGGATTTTCATTGGATGTAGCCTATGCTGGGAACTGCCGGAAGTATCAGCTTAACATGCCATTTCTTGATCTCTTTCACAAAGTGTGCGCACGCAAAGGACTCAATCGCGAGGAGGCAAAGGAGGCGATGACGCACATCCTGGAAGGCGAAATTTCGACTCCGCTAATCGCCGCTTTCTTGTCCGCGTACAAGGTTTTAGGTGATGGGCCGGAGGAACTTACGGGCTTCGCGGAGGCAATGCGCGAGAAGGTGAATCGCGTGGAGGCGCCGGCGGGCATGGACGTTTTGGACACGTGTGGAACGGGTGGCGATGGGCTTGCGACGTTCAACATTTCGACGGCGGTGGCGCTGGTGGTAGCCGGCGCGGGCGTGCCCGTGGCGAAGCATGGGAATCGCGCGTTCTCGTCGCATACGGGGTCGGCGGATGTGCTGGAGAAGTTGGGCGTGAAGGTGGATTTGACGGCGGCGCAGATGTCGCAATGCTTGGCGGAATGTGGCATCGCGTTCTTGTACGCGCCTAATGTTCATCCGGCGATGAAGCATGCGGCGGAGGCGCGAAGGGCGCTGAAGATGCGGACGGTGTTTAATTTATTGGGGCCGTTGTCGAATCCGGCGGGGGCACAGCATCAGTTGATTGGCGCGCCGAATTTCGAAGCGGCGCGCGTGATGGCGCAGGCGTTGAGCGTGTTGGGCACAAAGAGGTCGATGATCGTGCATGGAGAGGATGGGTTGGATGAAGTTTCGACCACGGCGCGGACGATGTTGTACGAAGTGAATGGCTCTTCCGTGACGCGACGGGCGATTAAGGCCGAGGACTTTGGATTGCCGGTGGGGACGCTGGCGGAGTTGCACGCGAAGGATGGTGACGATTCGGCGCGGGCGATTTTGGAAGTGCTGGATGCGACGCCGAGCGCGAAGATGGATATCGTGCTCGCGAACGCGGCGACGGCGTTGTATGCGGCGGGGAAGTCGGAGACGTTGCGCGAGGGGACGGGGATGGCTTTTGAGGCGATCGTGTCGGGGAGGGCTAAGGGGAAGTTGGAGGAGTTGAAGCGGGTTTCGAATAGCGTTTAGTCTCACAGCTTCCGGCGGAGGCTCCAGACAAAGCCGAATCCTGTAGAGACAAGGATCTTTTGTGGCGGCACGAACGTGGCTGCCAAGATGCGGAGCGGGGCGCCCATCGTATGTTCGCGAAAGTATTGGTCGCAAGCGTTGGAGATGTTGCTGTAGCGTCTAACGGCCGGAACGTCATGGTCCAATAAGGTCTTGCCCGAAAATCGATTCCAGGCGGCTTCCGAGGACTTTCTCGCCGAGCGCAAGCTGCGGCGCCACGCGGGCGTTTGGCAGCTGTGGGCCTTGGGCGTTGGAGCCGTGATATCCGGGGATTTCTTTGGCTGGAACTTTGGCTTGGCGTCCGGTGGCTTCGGCGGTATGTGCGCCGCTTTGCTGTTGGTGACATGCATGTACTTTGGCCTGTGCTTCTCAATCGCGGAGATGAGCGCGGCGCTGCCCCATACGGGCGGCGCTTATTCGTTCGCGCGCACCGCGTTCGGGCCTTGGGGCGGATACATCACCGGGCTCGCCGAGAACATGGAATACATACTGACGCCGGCCGTAATCGTCTCGGGCATTGGCGGCTACTTAACTACGCTCACGGGAACGCCGGAGGCCTATGCGCCGCTGTGGTGGCTGTTTTGCTATGTGGCCTTTGTCGCGATGAACGCAGCGGGCGTGGAGTTGAGTTTTCGCTTCGGCCTCGTCGTGACGCTAGTGGCCTTGGCTACGCTGGTCTATTACTGGGCGCAGGGTTTGCCGCGGTTGGACCTGGCGCGGTGGGCGAGTCCGTTCTGGCCGCGGGGCGACGGGGGCATCCTGCCGTGCTTGCCCTTCGCGCTTTGGTTCTATCTCGCGATCGAGCAATTGCCACTCGCGGCGGAGGAAAGCCATGATCCGGTACGCGACATCCCGCGTGGCTTGCGCTACGGCCTGTTTACGTTGATCGCTTGCGCGTTTTTGACGTTGATCGTAGCGGCCGGTACGCCGCCGGGCGCGGCGGTGGTGGGCAAGGCAAACGATCCTCTCGCGGCGAGCTTGGGCGCCTTCGCCGTGTTGGCGTTGGCGGGATTGGTCGCCAGCTTTCACACAATCATCTACGCGTACGGAAGGCAGATCTACTCGCTGTCGCGCGCCGGATACTTTCCAGTCTGGCTTTCCAAGACCCACGGCCAACGGCAGACGCCACAGCGCGCGTTGATCACTGGAGCGGTAATGGGTTACGCGGCGGCGCTCGCGATTCACTTTTCGCCGCGGGAGAGCCCCGTGGGCGCGGTGCTGTTAAACATGGCGGTCTTCGGCGCGGTGCTCGCCTACGTGATGCAGATGGCGAGCTTTCTCCAACTACGCTCGCGATTCGCGCAATTGCCGCGCCCATACTTGAGCCCGCTCGGCAGGCCCGGCGCTTGGATCGCCATGGTGCTGGCGGCGCTCACGCTAGGAGCGCTGTTCGCGAACGTGGACTACCGGAAAGGCGTGTACGGAGCGCTGGCTTGGTTCGCGGTGGGCGTGGCGTGGTTCGCATTCGTAGCGCGGCATAGACTGATCTTGAGCCCGGAAGAGGAGTTCGCCGAGGAGCAACGCCGCAAGCAAGCATGACACTCAAGGAATTACTGGCGCGCGCGACGCCGTACCGTTCCGGCGATGCGCTGGCGGGCTTGACGGCGGAATCGAACGAAGCAAGGGTGCGCGCGAAATTTCTGCTGGCGGACACGGCGTTGACGCGATTTCTCGAAGAGCCGTTGATTCCTTACGAGGAAGACGAAGTTAGCAGACTCATCCTGGATTCGCATGACGCGGCGGCGTTCGCACCGATTCGCGGTTTGTCGGTTGGGCAACTTCGGGACTACCTGATCGCGGCCGCGGCGGAAGATGTGATGGCGTTGTCGCCAGGACTTACGCCTGAAATGGTGGCGGCGGTTTCCAAGCTGATGCGCGTGCAGGATCTGATACGGGTGGCGGCGAAGTGCGAGGTGGTGACGCGTTTCCGCTCAACGATCGGCTTGCGGGGAACGCTCGCGACGCGCATACAGCCGAATCATCCGACCGATGACCTGCGCGGCATCGCCGCTTCGACGCTCGATGGACTCTCGTTGGGCGCGGGCGACGCGGTGATCGGCGTGAACCCGGCGCAGGATAGCGTTGCCGGTGTCACGGCGATCCTGCGGATGCTCGATGAACTCCGCGGGCGCTTCGAGATTCCCACGCAAATCTGCGTTCTGGCGCACGTTACGACCCAGATGGAGGCCCTGCGGCAAGGCGCGCCTTTCGATTTGATGTTTCAATCGATCGCGGGAACCGAGGCCGCGAACAAGAGTTTCGGCATCAATCTCTCGCTGCTGGACGAAGCGCACGCGATGACAAGGGCGCTGGGACGCGGCGAGAATGTAATGTACTTCGAGACGGGCCAAGGATCTTGCTTGAGCGCGAACGCGCATCATGGCGTCGACCAGCAAACGCTGGAAGCGCGAGCGTATGCCGTCGCGCGGCGCTACCGGCCGCTCTTGGTAAATACCGTGGTGGGATTTATCGGGCCGGAATACTTGGCGGACGCGAAGCAAATTACACGAGCGGGCCTTGAAGATCATTTCTGCGGTAAGCTGCTTGGGCTGCCCATGGGTTGCGACGTCTGCTATACCAATCATGCCGACGCCGATCAAGACGACATGGATTCCTTACTTACGCTGTTGGCGGTGGCGGGCTGTAATTTCGTGATGGGGGTGCCGGGCGCGGACGACGTAATGTTGCACTACCAGTCGACATCGTTTCAGGACGCGCGCTACGTGCGGGAGGCACTGGGTAAGAAGGCCGCTCCAGAGTTCGAGGAGTGGCTCGAGCGCAAGCGTCCGGTACTCAGCGAGAGTGAGGCGGCGTGGCTATTGACCTGAGGCCGTTCACGCCCGCGCGAGTCGCATTGGGCGCGTACTTACCGACGCGGGATTTGCTGCGCTTTGAGCTGGACCACGCCAGGGCGCGCGACGCCATTTTCGCCGAAGCGGAACGCCCGCGGCATGCGGCAATTGCAGTCGCGAGTCAAGCCCGAACGCGGGCCGAATACCTGCGGCGGCCCGATCTCGGCCGGAGGCTCGCGCCGGATGCGGCGTTGCCCGTTGGACCCTTCGACTTGGCAGTCGTCTTGGCGGATGGACTCTCGGCCTTGGCGTTGAACCGGCACGCGGATGCGGTGCTCGACGCGATGCTTCCCGAGGTGACGGACTTGCGACTGTCGCCGGTTGTCTTCGCTCGACAGGCGAGGGTCGCCATCGCCGATGAGATCGGAGAGCGAATGCAAGCGCGGCTCGGGGTGATTCTCATTGGCGAACGGCCGGGGTTATCCAGCCCCGATAGCCTTGGCGCGTACTTCACTTGGGAACCGAGGCTTGGGCGCACGGACGCCGAACGAAACTGCGTATCGAATATCCGGCCGGAAGGATTTCCGCCGGCGGCGGCGGGGCGTTGGCTGGCGCGACTGCTGCGGGAATCTTTCGCGGGGCAATTGAGCGGCGTGAACTTCAAGGCCCAAGCCGCTAAGCTCGGATGATGCGCCTTCTACTACTCGCGGCCGGCATGCTTTGCGCCCAGCAGGAAAGATCCGTCACCATGCGGATGGTGGATGAAGTGGTGGGCGAAGGCGCCCTGGCGCAAGCGGGTCAGAAGTATAAGGTGCATTACACGGGAACATTCCCCGACGGCAAGAAGTTCGATTCGTCGCGCGATCGCAACGAGCCCTTTGAGTTCGTCCAGGGACGCCGCTTGGTGATTGCCGGTTGGGAGATGGGCTTCGAAGGGATGAAGGTAGGCGGGCGGCGCAAATTGTACATTCCGTATCAGCTCGCGTACGGCGAGAAGGGCAGCGGCGCGACGATTCCGCCGAAAGCCGATCTCGTCTTCGATCTTGAGCTGCTAGGCGTGGAGGACGCACCCGCGATCGCAGCCGGCCAGGAGTTTCTCGCCGTCACGCTCCAACAGGAGGAAAAGCTGGAAAAGATCGCGGCGCTGGTGCCCGAAGGCAAGTGGGATTGGCGTCCGAATGAACAAGTCCGCAGTATTGCGGAGGTTTACCAGCATGCCATTCAGTCCCTCGAGACCGGTGTGGAGATGGCGCTCGCGCGAAAGCCCGTTGCCAGCATCGCGTTGGCTTCGGCCGACCGGCCAACCACTCTGAGCAGTCTAAAGTCGGCCTTTGCCGGCGCCCGCAAGAAAGTAGAGCCGCTACGGCCAGGGGCGCTTGCCCGTGAGGTCGAGTTCTTCGGAAAACGAGTTCAGGCGCGTACGGTGCTGGCCGATGTCAACGCGCATACCGCCGAGCACATTGGCCAATTAATCGTTTATCTGCGCCTCTTGGGTCTCACGCCGCCCTAAGCCCGCAAGTTCTTGGCGAAAAACTTCAACGTCTCGCTCCACGCTTCCGCGGCGGCCGTCGCGTTGTAAGCCGCGCCGGTGTCGTTATGGAATGCATGACCGACTCCGTCGTACACGCGCAAGGCGTAGCTCTTCTGCTGCGTGCTCAATGTCCCCGCCGCGATCAGCATGTTCTGCGTCAAATTGCGGTCGCGCTCCGCGTAGATCGCGAGGACCGGCGTCGCCAAGCGTGGGATATCGGTCGCCGCAGGCGGCGCGCCATAGAAGGGCACGGCAGCCGCGAGCTCAGTAACGTTGACAACCAAGTCCCAAGTATTTGCCCCTCCCGCGCAGAAGCCCGTCACGCCGATCCGGTTGTGGATCACCATCTCGCGCTTCTTCAGATAATCCAGCGACGCAATCAAATCCGCGCGGCGCTCGGCGGGCAGTGTCCGGCCATAGGCTTGCGTCTGTTGCGTGGCCTCCGTAAACTGCGAAGTGCCCCCTTGGCGGCTCAAGAGGTCGACGCCCAGCGCGACGTAACCGGCTTTGGCCAAGCGTCGCGTGACGTCACGAATGTGCTCGACGAGCCCGCGATTCTCGTGAATGACGATGATGCCGGGCTGTTGATCGCGGAGTCCACGCGGCATCGCGAGATAGCCGTAGAGATTCGAATCGAGGCCCGAGTAAGTAACGTCGCGCGCGTCGATGTCGGGATCGTTCTCCGCCACGCGAATGCCTGGCGGCACGGGTGTGGCCTGGGCGTTCAATTCGTCATAGGCGCCCAAAGCGATCATGGCGGCCGCGAAACTACCCGTCAGTTTCGTAACGCGTTCAATTAGCTCCCTTCTTCCAAAAGCACCGTCCACGTATAAGTGGACCAATTCTCCAACCGGACTTTTATCCTCATGCATAGCGAGATTCTCTTCCAAAACGGATTCAGATACAATCCCGGAGGACTTAAAAATATGCAATCCACCCGACGCTCTTTCCTCGAATCGCTCCTCTTCGGCCCCGCCGCGCTCTTTTCCCTGGAGGCCTTCAACGCCAAACGATGCGACGCCTTCGCGGCGATCGGGCCTAACGACAACATCAAAGTCACCAAGATCGAAACGTTTGTACTGAAGAATTCGTGGGTCTTTGTCAAGCTCTCCACGGACGCCGGCGTCACGGGCTGGGGCGAGATGTTGAAAGACGACGCGAAGGCCTGCGCGGCCGGCGCGTTGGAGGTGGGCAACTATCTGATCGGTAAAGACCCGCGCCGCGTCGCCTTCCATTGGCAAGCGATTCATCGCGGGGCCTTCTATCGCGGCGGCCCGATCAAGACGGCGATCTCCTCCGGTATCGACCAAGCGCTATGGGACATCACCGGCAAGTGCTACGGCGTGCCGGTCTACAAGCTGATGGGCGGGCCCACGCGGGACCGGGTGCGCGTCTATGGCGTCGTGAGTGAAAAGACCGGCGTCAATGCCATGAAAGTCGGCCCACGCGGCAGCCGTTCGGCTTTCAAATACGTGGAGGGGCCGAAATTCGTGGATGAAGTCGCGGAGCGCTTCGGCGCGCTACGGAAGCAGCATGGCAAGGGCGTGGACATTGGCATCGATTTCCATGGAGCGGTGCAGCCACCCACGGCGGGCCTCTTGATCAAGGCGCTGGAACCGCATCAGCCATTCTTCTACGAGGAGATCGTTCAAGCGCTCAACGTCGATGTCATGGCGGACTTAGCGAAGAAGACGCACATTCCTATCGCCACGGGCGAGCGCATCTTTACCAAGTGGGGCTTCCGCGAAATTTTGGAAAAGAAGGCGGCGGTGATCTTGCAGCCCGATATCTGTTATGCGGGTGGCATCACGGAGTTGAAGGTGATCGCGGGCATGGCCGAGGCTTACTACGCCCCTCTTGCCCCACACAACCCCCAGGGCCCATGCTCGCTCGCATCCAGCTTGCAGGTGGCCGCTTCGATTCCAAATTTTCTCATTCAAGAGCGGGGCGACAACGAGTACTCGGATCTTCTGAAAACGCCGCTGCCACCGGTAACCGGCGGGCATCGTCCGTTGTTGACCGCTCCCGGATTGGGGATCGAGATCGACGAGGACAAACTGAGGGCGCAGGTGGGCGAACCTAGACCCTACGAGACTCGCTACGACGGCGACGACGGGTCGGTAATCGACTGGTAGGAACATTCACGCCGAACCCCTTGCACTCGTCCGCCAACGGTGTTAGGAATTGAGACATGGGCGGGAAGTTCAGCCCGCCCGATTACCGTTCCATCCCGAAAGGAGGACATCAACAATGACGTTGTTGTTAAACGATGAAGAAATAAAGTCCCAGCTCATGGCCCAAGACCCGGAGTTCCGTCGACTGTGCGTGCAACACTCCGAGTACAAGCAGCTTCTCCATGAGCTTGAAGCCAAAGACCACTTGAATGAAGCTGAACTCGCCGAGGAGCACCACCTGAAGAAAGTCAAGCTTGCGCTCAAGGACCAGATGCAGGCGATCATGTCGCGCTATGCGACACAGCCCGTATAGGCATTCCCCCATCCTTCAGGCTCGGCCTCGACCCGCCCTTGCGCGTACTACCGCGCGGCCCGTTGAGGCCGGGCTATCGTCACCACGCTCTGTCCCGCGTTCACCGGCGGCGCGCTAGCCATATACAAGACCAAACCTCCCTCCGGCGCCGCGATCGTTTCCAACTCTTTCCCTCCAAAATCCTTCACCACGCCGACCACGTCTCCCTTTTTCACCATCGCCCCTGCCGCTACAGCCGGATACCAGACCCCGTCGAAATTAATCGAAGCAGAAGCCGTGCCCGTAAAAACCGCCGGCATGCGCCGGTTCAACAAAGGCGCGCCAGGCAGCATCTTCTGACTCTTCATCACGTTCAAGATCCCTCGCACCGCGAGGTCCACCAGCGGCTGGTCCCGCTTGCCCATTTCGCCGATCTCCACGAGCAACGTCGGTTTGCCAGCCGCCACCGCCTGGCGATTGCAGCTACGGCCGCTATTGACCTGCTCCCAAGTGTCCATGGCGTACTCGAGGAGCACGGGTAAGCCGAAGGCCATGCCCATCTCACGGCTTTTCGCGTGCTGCGCTTCGGCCAGCTTGCCGCCGTAGCTTCCCGCGAAATTCACGAGCGTCTCGGTGCCGTCGCCGCCATGCATGTCGATATGTAGATCCGCCTTGGCGATCACCTCCGTCGAAAGCGCGAAGGCGATGCGAGCGCTTTGTGTACCCGTCGGGCTGCCGGGAAAAACTCGATTGAGATTCTTGCCATCGCTCGGGTTAAAGAAAATCGAACGCTTCAAGAACGCTGGCACGTGCGCGAGCCGCACCAGAATCAACGTCCCGCTCATCTGCCGGGGATCGATTTGCGGCAGGACCTGTTGCGCCGCCAGAATCGGAATGAACTCGTAGCCGTGGATGCCGCAAGTGATGGCCAGCACCGGACCGGGTTTTGCGCCGTGGAAGACACTCACGGGAATCGTTGTCCCCTCGTCCCCGAGTGCGGGCACTGCCAGGTCCACATCCAAACGCGTTCCGGGCTCGACGTTCCTCCCGGCAAACACGAAAGGCTGCTGCGCCATTGAAGACAGCGCCGCGAAGAGAACAAGCAGAATTCGCATAACCGATTGTAGTGCTGGGGCTAGCTAATGATGCGTTCCGAGAATCTGCCGCGCCACCCATTCCCCCGTCCAGGGGCCGAGAAGAATTCCGTTGCGGTAATGCCCGTAGGCAAGCAACACGCGTTCATTCCAGCGCCGCACCACCGGGTAGCCGTCGCGCGTCGCTGGCCGGAAGCCCCACCAACGCAGATCGGGTTCCACTCCGCGCAGCACCGGGAGAATCCGTTCGGCACGCCGCTGCAAGTCGCGAAGTTTGTTCCAATCGAGCTCTTCGTCGAAGCCGACGCGTTCTTCGGTGGATCCCGCGATCACCGCGCCACGGCGCCGTTGCAAGACATAGGTCGCCCCTTCATGACGCACTTCCATTAGCGTTCCCCTCGCCACTCGCGACCAGCCCAATAAGTAGCCCTTGACCGGATGCACTTCGGGTAGTCCGATCCCCAACGAGGAAGCCCAGGCACCGGCCGTGACGATGACCGAATCCTCGCGAAGTTCGTCGAGAGACTCAACCCGGCGCGAGACGAACTCCGCGCGGCCAGATAGGCGTCCGCTCAATTCGCGTACCAAGTCGCGAGGATCCACGTGCCCGTCGAGAATTCGCCCTTGCACCTCGCGAGGCGCCAGAAAGTCCACGTCGCCGCCCAGCTTGCGCAGCCAGGCTTCATAGTCCAACGCCGCCTCTCTGGCCGTCGCCTTCCACGCGGCGTCGGGAAAGCTTTCCGCCTCCGGCGCCAACATCCCAGCGCCGGCCCAACTGCAACTCTTGCGGGCATCCTGTCCCTCGTAGACGCGCACGCGCGCGCCACGCAACACGAGTTCCCAGGCCGAACAGAGGCCCACTAGCCCGGCGCCGACGATGGCCACCGGGCCAACGCTAGACGAAGACAAAGGCGACCACCTGATGCGCGAACGGATAGAAGAACTGGCTGAACAGCCGTCCCACCGCGAAGATGGCGATCGGGAAGAACATGCCGACCTGGCTGCGGAGTTCCAAGAAGCCGGGGACGCGTTCTTCGGGCAGAAAGAACAGCGCGGCGCTGAAGCCGTCCATGGGCGGGATCGGCAGCAGGTTCCAACAAGCAAGCAGCAGATTTTCGAAAGCCATGACGCCCAAGAATACCGCCGCCGCGTCCGAGGCGTCGTTGTTGCCGCGCAACACCTGATAGAGCATCGGCTCGTTGGAATACTGAAAGAGGCCCAGGGCGAAGCCCGCCTTCAGAAGCCCGAAAGACGTGAGGCAAAGAACCAAATTCGCGGCGGGACCGGCCATCGCCATCCAAGCGGCCTTGCGGGGGTTGCGCACGGCCCAAAAGGGATCGAAGGGCGCGCTAGCGAAGCCGATCACTCCCATGCCTTGGCCGCCCATGTTCAGCGCCAAGCTGATCAGCGGCAGAATGCCCAAGCCAAAAGGCTCCTGTTGGATGTGCGGGATCGGACTGAGCGTTACCTGTCCGTTGCGATAGGCGGTCTCATCGCCGCCCCACTTGGCCACCAGCGCGTGGGCAGCCTCGTGGCAGACGGTGGAAAAAAGAAAAGCGACGTAGAAGAAGAGGGCGGTGCCGAGAAATTCCGGGTCCATGCTGGTGTGAAGGCGTCAGGCGATCTTGCCCGCGAGTTGTTCTTGATCCTTGTACTGAAGTTGATAGAGGCGCCAGTAGACACCCCGCTGCCGTAGCAGTTCTTGGTGCGTGCCTTGTTCCTTCAAGTGTCCCTTGTGCAGAACCAGAATCTTGCCGGCGCGCTGGATGGTGCTCAGGCGGTGCGCTATGACGATCGCCGTGCGGCCCTTAAGCATTTCTTCGAGCGCCGCTTGGATTTTCCGCTCAGTCTCGGTATCGACGCTCGAAGTCGCTTCGTCTAAGATCAGGAAGCGCGGTTCCCGCACAAGCGCTCGTGCAAAGCTGACGAGCTGTTTCTGGCCCGTGGAAAGGCCCGCGCCGCGCTCGCGAATCTTGAGGTCGAGACCTTCTGGGCGCGATTCGATGAAGTCCCAAAGGTTGACGCGCCGGGCGGCGCGCTCAATATCGGCGTCCGTGATGGAGTCATCGCCCAGACGAATGTTTTCCCGCAGCGTGCCTGTGAACAGAAAGGGGTCCTGCAACACGACGCCAAAGTGGCCACGCAGCACGGAAGGCGTGTATTGGCGCACGTCGTTCCCCGCCACTAAGACGCGGCCTTGTTGGACATCGTAGAAGCGCAGCACCAGATTGGTGATCGTCGTCTTCCCCGCCCCGGTATGCCCGACGATGGCTACTGTCTGGCCGGGCGAGACCGCGAAACTGAGATTCTCGAGAACGTTCTCGTTTTCCTTGTAAGCGAAGCTGACGTTATCGAAGACAATGCTCGCTTCCGGCGCGAGAGCCTGGGGCCGCGCGGGCGAGACGATTTGGGGCCGCTCATCGAGCAACTGAAAGAAGCGCTCGCTGGCCGCCATCGAGCTTTGCAGCGTGTTGTATTTTTCGCTGAGGTCCTGGATCGGGCCAAAGAAACGCATGGCATATTGCAGGAATGCGATCAGGACGCCGACCGTGAGCGTGCCGTTCTCAATCTGCCAACCACCCCAGGCCAGCAGGCCGCCCATCGCGATGAAGCCTTGAAATTCAACGACGGGATAGAACCATGCGTAGGCGACGATGGAGCCCTTCCAGGCGTCGCGGTTCTCTTCGTTGATTTTGTGAAAGTCCTCGCGGGCGCGGGCCTCGCGATTGAAGAGTTGCACCACGCTCATGCCGGAGCTGTGCTCGGAAAGAAAGGCGTTCAGTTTCGCGATCGCGACGCGCTGCAGACGGTAGTCCTTCGAGACCTTGGAGCGGAAAACGAGAGTGGTGGCGGCGACAAAAGGCAAAGCCGCGCATAGAACAAGCGTGAGCTGCCAGTTCAGGCGGAACATCGCGAAGAGGACGAAGCCGATGATCATCAAGTCGCCCACGATCGTCACTAGCGCGGCGGAGAAAAACTCATTGAGCTGATCGACATCTCCGGTTACGCGCGTAACGATGCGGCCGACGGGGTTGCGGTCGAAGTAGCTCACGTCCAAGCGTTGGAGATGGCCATAGATCTCGCGGCGCAAATCGAACATGATTCGCTGCCCGGTCCATTGCATCGAGATCTGCTGGCCGTACTCGAAGACGAGTTTGGCGAGAAGCATAAGCCCGAATAGCATGCTGATGAAGGCAAATCCGTTCCAGGTATCGGCGGGCAGATACGGATTGAGAAAGGAAAGAACGCCGTCGAAGCCATCCACCTTCTTGGTAATGTACTTGTCGATGGCGACCTGCGTCAGCAGCGGGGTCACGACTTGCGACAAAGTCTGCAAGGTCAGCAAAACAAGGCTTAGGCCCACGACGCCTCGATAAGGCCAAGCGTAGGGCAGCAGACGCTTCAGAATTTTGCCGTCGTAGATTTTGCCTTGGACTTTCTCTTCCACGGAACTTCTATTGTCGCCGATGGCCACCGGCCACAACTGCCACAAGCCAAGCGAGATCGTCTATCGCTTAGCCTTTACCGGCACGGCGTAAAGGCTTGTTCTCGCGGTGACGAAAAGCATGCCGCCGCCGAGCTCTACGTTGGCGCCGGCTTCGGGCAAATTGATCGTGACGATCAGATGCCCATCCGGCGCGAAGACTTGCGCGCCGTGGCCGGTGGAAGTCCAGACGTTCCCAGCCTTGTCGCAGCGCATGCCATCGGGGCCGCCCTTGTCGATCTTGGCGAAGACCTCGCCACCGCTTACGCTCTTGCCGTCCGCGGCAACCGTGAAGACGCGAATGTGTTTCGGCGTTCCGGAATCCGCCACATAAAGCCTCTTCTCGCCGGGGCCGAAGCAGAGGCCGTTCGGCTTGTCGAAGTCTTTGATAACGGGTGTCGCTTCCTTGGTCTTCGCGTCGTATCGGTAGACGTAATTGCCTGGCAGCATCTTCTTGCGCGTACCGATGCCATAGTCTGGATCGGTAAACCAGAACGTGCCATCCGAGTTGACGACTACGTCGTTGGGTGAATTGAAGTCCTTGCCTTCGAACTGCTCGACGATGGTCTCGATCTGCCCGCTGGGCAGCGTGCGGGTCAAGCGATGCGCGGACTGCTCCGCGCTGACGAGATTTCCCGCGCGATCCAGCGTATTGCCATTGGTGTTATTGCTGGGCGCGCGAAAGGTCTTGACGCCGTCCGCGCGCGTCCACAGTTTCAACTCGTTCGCGGGAATATCGCTGAAGATCAGCCGCTTCTCTTTCTCGATCCAGATGGGGCCTTCGGTGAACTTAAGACCCGTGGCGAGCCTTTCCACTTTCGCGCCTTCCGGAAAGAGCTTCTTGAAGGCTTTCTCGTCCTTGATGTCGAAGTCGGCGGCGGCCAGGGTAAGAACTAATGCGGCGATCACGACCGGAGTCTATCAAAGCCGCCGCGGTTTCAGCGGATCGAGAACCCGGCGAATTTCGCGGGCTCGGCCTCAACTTCTTCCACGCTTCTCACCTCGCTACTTCGCGGTCCCACGTGCAAGCGCGCCAGCAAATCAGCGTGTTGCCTCGCCAATCCACTCGCCAGCACCTCGACCCGCCCATCGCTTAAGTTACGCACCCAACCCCGCAGACCCAACGCGATAGCCTCGCGCTCCACGAACCAGCGAAAGCCCACGCCTTGGACGCGGCCGGAAACGAGATATCGCCGGGTGATCATTTGTCGAAAAGCTCAGGATAGCGACGAATGGCTAGGCGCCGCCTACCCGATCGCGGGGTGCGTCCATCGCACTTGCTTTCCCATCCTAAAAGCATGAACATGGGCGAACTGGGCGAGCGCATCCGGAAGTCGACCGTCCTCGTGCGAACACAAGATGGCCGGGGTTCGGGTAGCGGTGTGATTTGGGATCGCGAAGGCCGTATCCTGACGAACGCGCATGTAGCCACGACACAGCGGGTCGAAGTGGAGTATTGGGATCAGCGGCGCTTCCGGGGAGAAGTCGTCGAGCGCGACCCGCTGCGCGATCTGGCGCTCGTCAGGACCCTGCCCAGTGGCGCCCCACCGATGCCCGTTCGCGAGCAGCCGAGGCTCCGGAACGGCGAAATCGCGGTTGCGGTCGGGAACCCGCTCGGCTTCGTGGGAGCGTTGAGTACGGGTAAGGTGCTGGGCATGCGCGGCGCATGGCTCGCGGCGGAGATTCGCCTCGCGCCGGGGAACTCCGGCGGCCCGTTGGCCGACGAAGAAGGCCGCTTGATCGGAATCAACACCCTGATTACAGGCGGCGGCCTGGCCCTTGCCGTTCCCGCGCCGGCAGCAGCCAATTTCGTCCGCGAAGGCGGCCCGCCGCGCCTCGGCGTCAGCGTGCGTCCGCTGCCGCTGCACCGCCAAGGCGAGAGCGTAGTGGGTTTGGAGGTGCTCGATGTCGAAAGCGGCTCGGCCGCCGAAGCGGCGTCACTCCGGCCAGGCGATATTCTGCTCGAGGATGGGCGCAGCCTCCAAGAGAAACTGCGCGGCGGAGATCTGGCGACGATCCGCTTCTTGCGCGGCGACCGCGCACGCTCGCGAGAAGTGACGATTCGCGTGCCGGCGCGCTAACGCCGGCCGCCCGATACCGCCGCTGACGCGCCTCGCGAGTTCGTCATCGTGACACTCGCGGATTGAATGTTCGTGAAGTCGCCTTCCAGCGTGTAGGGGATCGTGATCCGGAAAGCGCCGCCATTGTTTCGCCCGTCCGCGCTGCCAAACCACGCCGTCGTAAGCGCCGCGATGTTGTCGATGGGAATCGTCAGGCTGCCGTTGGCTTGCACACCGGAAGCGAGCGTGAACGTGACTGATCCCGCGGTAATGTTTCGAACGCTCGAGATCACGGTCGCTTCCACGCTAATGCCGCTCGCGGTGCGGATGATCCCCACGGTGCCGGGCAGAATAAACGGAACGCTTTGCTCGATCGTGAAGGTCTGCCTTGGCTGCTGCCCTTGGAGTAGATCGCTTCCCTGCGAAAGGAGCTCCGCCAAAAAGACGCTGACGGTTCCGGCGACCGTTCCCCGATCCAGCGGCACGCGGAGTTCCGTCGCGTTGGCCGGGAAACGGAAGGTAACGCGGCGCGACCCGCTCGAAGTGAAGCGTGGGAAGTCCGTCGCCAAATTCGAAGGAGCATTGTCGGCGTTTGGAGTAAACGTGATCTGCAACGCTCCCGTCAACTCCGTACCGGGCGCCTCGGCCAGCCGCAAGGTCACGGCGCTCTGGTCCGTGATCACGCCAGGGTTATCGAGGCTGAGACTTGGCGTTACGGTGATGCCAGGGCGAACCGTAAGGCTTGCCGTCGCCGATTGGTTGTTGCCATTCAAGGCGCGGATCGTCAAAGTACCGGCGCTCGACAGAAGCGAGCCCGGAACCGTAAAGAGTACTTCCGAAGCGGAGACGCGGCGCGAGGATGCGGTGGTGTTGCCGATGCTAATCACCACGTTTGGCCAGAAGCCTTCGCCGCGCAACGTCACCATGGCGTCTTGTCCGGTAGCCGCGACGCTCGAGGGCTCCAGCGTCAACCCGCCCAGCGCCGGAAGGACTTCATAGGAGGCCTCCGCGCTCTGCGATGCCGTGCCGTTGCGCACAAAGGTCCTCGCCGTGCCCGGCGCACCCAATAGATTCGCCGGCACCGTCACGCGTAACGCCGTTGCGTTCACGAATTCCGTTGATAACTCGAACGTGTTCCAAACGAAGCGGCTCGCCTGCGAAAAATTCGCACCGCTCACATTGAGCGTGAACTGCGGGCCGCCAACCACGGCGACTATCGGAGCAAAAGATGAAATCGAAGGCGGCGTGATCACAACCGCGTTGATCACGATGGAGCAGTTCACCGTCGCGCTCGCGCCAGCCGAATCGGTGATGGTCGCGACGAACGCGAAGGTACCCGCCGCCGTTGGCGTTCCCGTGATCGCCCCAGTCGCACTGTTCAAGCTCAATCCCGCCGGCAGCGCGCCGCCGCTAACGCGGAAGGTGTACTGGCCGCTGCCACCGGAAGCCTGTATCGCGCCGCTGTAAGCCGCGCCGGTCGTCCCAGCGGGCGAATTGCAAGTTCCGGTTAGCGGCACGGCTTGGCCAGTCACCGACATGCGGCACGCGGCGCTGGCGTTCTGGACGGGCGTTGAATTGTCGCGAACGTTGACCGTGTAAGAGTAAGACCCCGGAGCGTTCACGGCTCCCGAGAGAGCGCCCGCCGCGCTAAACGCCAAGCCCGGCGGTAGATTCGTGGCGCTGAACGTATACGGTTCGGCGCCGCCGCTGGCCGTCGCGCGGCCCGTCAGTTGGAAGCCGACCAGCGCGGTCGTGGGCAAAGTGCCGCAGTTCGCTCGCAGAGCGCAGTTGTTGACGTTCTTCGTGTCGGTTGCCGTGTAGGCCGGAGTGTTCGCGAAAGCCGGAAGCGCGATCGTCAGTTGAACCTGACTCAGCGGAAACGGATTACCCGCGGGGTCGATGGGAACGACGCTCCGGTACTTGACGACAAAGTCGTAGGTATTCGGCGTTCCGTCGGAGGCGGGCAAGAAGACGAAGCTCGTGATCTCGCGAGGCTGCCCGTTCTCCGTCAAGCTGCGCGTGAAATTCGGCGTTACGAACGCCGGCACCCGATAGCCGCTCCCGCGCGCGGCGATGACGACTTCGGGGCACTCCAAGCGGGAGCGCTCCGGCTGAATCACCAGCGTGGTGTCATTGACCAAGCCATTGCGCACCTCGAAGCGCAACCGCCCCGCCACGCCGGAATTACGCGATTGCCGGATCAACGCATAGGGCCCGTCGTCGAGGAAGGCGTTCTCCTGCAGCGAACCCGGAAATTCGAAGCTCTGCCCGTTGTCGCCACCCAGGCCATTTGTGTAACCGGCGCTCGCATAGGCGCGCCCCAGCACGGTGTCGTCGCCAATATCCCAGTTGATCGACGCATAGTTGAACTCGATGTCGAAGTTCCCCGTGCCCGTGTCGGAGCGGTCCACCAGCACCACTTGGAAAGTATTGAGCTTGTCGTTCTTGCGGTCGAAGCGCCCCACGCCGGGCCAGTTGACTCCAAAAGCCGGACGGCCATCGACGCGATCCGGGCCATGGGTGACAGGCGAAGAATTCGTCGTGTCGACGTCCGCGTAGAAGGGCGCGATCATCGGGAAGTTGATGCTGCGAATCCCACGCGGCACGAAGTTCGCGCGGCCGTCCAGTACCGTGCTTACCGTACCGAAGGAGATGTTGCCGTTATTGGAGAGGAAGCCGGAGGTGTAAACCCGCCCGCCCATGTTGATTGGAAAGGGCAACTGCAGTTGCACGAAGTTATCGTCGCCTGGTCGCATGGCGTTCGCGGCGAAACCGGTATTCGAACGGTACGCCTGTCCGAAAACGAAATGCGAGGCGAGTGCGAGAAGGGGTAGAAGCTTTTTCATTGCGCGATCCCTTCCTTAACGCTCGCCTTCGCGCCGGGCAGCGCATAGAGCTTCTGGCCCTCGCTTGCGGGGTAGTAAAGCCGCGGCCCAGCGCCGCATTCCAACTCAAAGAAGCCGGGCGCCGCGAGCGGCGTCACCGAGCGTACCTCGCTTGCCACCAGTTCCGCCTCGGCGGCTCCTTCGCGCCAAGCATAAAAGTCGCCGTCGCCGGTCAACATGAAATACGCCCCGCCGCTCCAAGTCAGCGCACGCACGCTGGCCTCGAAGGGCAAGGCTTGCCGCTTCAATTCCCGCCAGCCTTCTCCCTCCCGGGCGTAAGCCACCAATTCGCTGGTATTCGTCGCGGCGATCATCAATCCGTCGCGCTCCGTGTAGGCTGTCGCGCCGTCAATGCGATACAGCGCGCCGTCGTTCGCCACAAAAGGCGCCGCCGCATCCGCCGCGAACGCCGCGAAGCGCCGCCCATCGGCGGAAAAAGCGATCTCCTGATCGGCGGCAATCGCCTCCACGCGGGCCTCGCCGGATGGCAAGTCGCGTACAAGCAACGAGCCGCCGCGCCTTTGCAATAGCAGCGCACGCGAGAGCCACGTTCGCTCCGCCGGCTCCAGCGCTTCGCCCACCGCGTTAACGGAACCGGGCACGCCATTCAATCGCAGCAACTCCGAACGTTGCGCGTTCAGCATCCACCCTAACGAAGGCGCCACCGGCACGGGGTCGCTAGCCAACATCAAAAACGGAAACAGCAGAAATGTTTTGGTCATGTGCGGTCTTCCTTAGCGCGGTCCAATCACCGGATTGCCGCCCGGCCGGATGCCGACCGTTGGCGCGGCTGGTGTTACTGGCGTCCCAGGCGTTGTTGGACTAGAACCACCTCCCGACAAACCCACGCCGATACCGACGGCCGCCGCGGCGGCCACGCCCGCGATGATGCCGATCGCCGTACCCGACAAGCCACCCGCCGCGGCGGCCGCCACTATATTCGCTTGAGGAATTGAAGTGCTCGCCACCGTAGCGCCGTTCACCTGCGCCGTGGCTTGCAAATTGAACATGCCGCCCAATTGATTCGGTGTGTAGGTCGCGGTCGCCTGGCCCGCTGCATTCGTCGTCACAGTCACGCTCTGCCCGCCGCCCGCGAATGCGCCGCTCGGCCCGTTGCCCGGCAGCGCGAACAGCACCAACGCGCCCGCCACGGGCTTGTTGTTGCGGTCGCGCACCTCCACCACGGCCTTCGTCGCGCGGCCCTTGCGCAAATTGTTCTGAGGCTCCGACTTGACGACATTGATCCGGAAGCCAGATGGAGCGGGGTCTTGCGGCGCCGCCTGAGCGGCCAAGGCCGCGTCGATACGAGCCCCCTCCGCCAAGAAGCCGCCAAGTCTATCCGTGGAAAATCGATTGGGGCGTAAGCCCGCAGGTAGGTCCGCGCCCGGCAGCATCAAGGCTGCCAGCATGGCGGACACGCAGGGTTTGGTCATATCGCGCTATCAGTTATAGCGCTTTATGGCCGCGAAACGAATCAAAAAAACTTACCAGCGCAGTTTGGCGGGGAAAAACTCCGCGATGAGGTCTTCGTAGTAGGGACGAAGCGCCTTTTCGTCGGGCTTGGTGTGGCCCTTGGAATACAAATCGTAGGGATTGAATTTGCGCACCCATCCCATCAATTCGTGGTCGCGCTCCGTCATCAAGTGCGTGTAGCCGCCCTCTTTATGAATCGGGTAGCAGGAATGATAACGAATCATCGCCAGCGCCTCGGCGGGCAGATACGGCTTCACCACGTGATAGAGGTACTCATCGTGCCCAAAGCTCATCACCACGCTATCGAGCCCGCAATACGGCTCATAGACGCCGTTCTCCGTCTGATACTCGGGAATGCTCGCATCCGGATTCCAGGCGAAGTATTCGTGATAAACGATCTTCTCGCTCCAACGGCAACCCGTCGGAAACGTATCGCCCACCACCGCCCATTGCGGCTCGCCGTACGTGCAGAGCACCTTGCCAAGGTCGTGAATTAAACCAGTCAGCTGGAACCAGCGCGGATGCCCGTCGCGGCGAATCGCCTCGGCGGTCTGCAAATTATGTTCAATCTGCGAAAGGTCGGTGTCGGGGTCCGAATCGTCCACTAGCGTGTTGAGAAACTCCATCATTTCCCAAATGCCCTTTTCCCCGTGAGTCAGACGCGCGTACTCGTCGCGCTTGGCCTTGGCGAATCCATGCGTCTGGTGGCGATGGTTCAGCAGGTAGAAATCCTTGACGCCCTGCGGCGCCTGCGTGTAATCGCGAAACTGCGACTCTTCCCTGCCTTCCTGGTAGCGGGAGCGGACATGATCGTCCCACTGATCGATATGATCCAACGGTCCTTCGAAGGCGCGCATGCCTCTATTTTGCCTGAGAAAGTTTCGGGATGCGCGTGAAGCTCTCCGCGAGGCTACAGAACAAGTTGTACTTAACGATGTACCATAGCGCGTGAACGCCGTCGATCATGCCGATCTTCTTGCCTTCCTCATACGTGCGCCCGTAGTAGCTGATCGGCACCTCGAAAATCCGGCAGCGCAGCTTCGCCACTTTCGCCGTCACTTCGATCTCAAAGCCGAATCCCGAACTCGTGATCGTCATGTTGCGGATGATCTCGCCTCGAAAAGCCTTGTAGCAAGTCTCGACATCGGTCATGTTGATATTCGTCAGAAGATTCGAAAAGAACGTCAGGCACTTGTTCGCGATGAAATGGTAAAAGTACAAAACGCGCGCCGCCTTCCGGACCAAGAATCGGGAACCGTAAACGACATCCGCCTTGTCGTCGAGAATCGGCTGAATCACCTCGACAATTTCCGCCGGGTCATACTCCAAGTCCGCGTCTTGCACGATGACGATCTCGCCCTTGGACTCCGCGAAGCCCGTCAACAGCGCTTGCGTCTTCCCCATGTTGCGTGGCTGATGAATCGCCCGGACACGGGAATCCTCTTGAACCAGCGCGTCCGCTATCTCCCGCGTGCGGTCTTTGGACCCGTCGTTGACTATCAAAATCTCCAGCAAATGCGGCACGTCCGCCAAGACACGCCGCACGACGTTTTGCAGCGTCGCTTCTTCGTTATACGCGGGCATCACCACCGAAAGCTTTGACATGTCGAACTAGCCCAGATTAACAGGCGCTTGCCCGCCACATTAGCACCTGCGATAGCATTCCAGTATGGCGAAATTGATGGAGATTCAATGCCCCTGCTGCGAGGCGAAGCTCAAAGTGGACATCGTCACCGAATCCGTCATCACCTACGAAGAAAAGAAGAAAGCGCCCTCGCTGGAAGACTTCGAACAAGCCGTCAAAAATCTCAAGGGCGAAGCCGCCAAGCGCGAGGACGCCTTTCAAAAAAGCTTCGCGGCCACGAAGAATCAAGGCGATGTCTTCAACAAGAAGTTCGACGAACTCTTGAAGCAAGCCAAGTCCAACCCTGACGCACCGAAGCCGCGAAAAGCCTTCGATCTGGACTAGTTAAGCGCCTGATCCAAATCCCAGCGCAAGTCCTCGATATCCTCAAGCCCAATCGATAGCCGCACCATCTCCGGTTCGACGCCCGCCGCCTTCTGTTGCTCCGCGCTCAACTGTTGATGCGTCGTCGAGGCGGGATGAATCACCAAACTCCGTGCGTCGCCCACGTTCGCCAGATGCGAAAAAATCTTCAAGCTATCCACGAACTTCTTCCCAGCCTCATAGCCGCCCTTCAGTCCAAAGCTGAACACCGCGCCCGCGCCCTTCGGCGTGTACTTCTGCGCCATCGCGTGATACGGGCTGGACTTCAAGCCCGGGTACCGGACCCACCCCACCTTCGGATGATTCTCTAAATACTCGGCCACGTTCTTCGCGTTTGAAACATGGCGGTCCATGCGCAGGCTCAGCGTCTCCACGCCCTGCAGGAAAAGAAACGAATTAAAAGGACTCATGCACGGCCCCATATCGCGCAAGCCTTCCACGCGGGCCTTGATGATGTAGGCGATCGGACCCAGCGCCTCGGAAAATTTCATGCCGTGATAGGCCTTGGACGGCTCATTCATCAACGGCGTGTTGCCTTCGGCCCAGTTGAACTTGCCCGAGTCCACGATCATGCCGCCGATTGAAGTTCCGTGCCCGCCCATGAACTTCGTCATGCTATGCACCACGACGTCCGCGCCGAAATCGATTGGCCTGCAAAGATACGGCGTCGCGAAGGTGTTATCGATCACCAGCGGAATCTTCGCCTCGTGCGCGATCTTGGCCACGGCCTCGATGTCGATAATGTTGCCGCGCGGATTGGAAATCGTCTCGCCGTAAACCAGACGCGTATTCGGACGGATCGCCTTCCGGAAATTTTCCGGCTCGTCGGGGTTCACGAATGTCGTCTCAATGCCGAGCTTGCGAAAACTCACGTCGAACTGCGTATACGTCCCGCCGTACAAGGTGCTCGCCGCCACGATATGATCGCCCGCCTGGCAAATATTCGTGATCGCGATAAACTGCGCCGCTTGCCCCGAACTCATCGCTAGCGCCGCCACGCCGTTCTCCAAACTCGCCACGCGCTTCTCCAGCACGTCGGTCGTCGGATTCATCAGGCGCGTATAGATGTTGCCGAACTTCTGCAAGCCAAACAGTTCCGCCGCGTCCTGGGAATCCTCGAACGTAAAGGACGTCGTCTGATAAATCGGCACGGCGCGCGATTTGGTTTGCGGGTCCGGATCGTAGCCTGCGTGCAAACTGCGCGTGTTGAAGCCCAACGGCTTTTCTATGGTGGCTGTCTTCATGTTCCTCGATTATATTGGAGCTTCCAAGTGAAGCTTCCAATTGACGCGAAAAGCGCCGCCTCGATTGGATCAACGCACGATTCTGCGGCAAAATAACAGTTTGGATACTCGCTCGAAGATTATCGCCGCCAGCGAAGCGGCCCAACGCCTAGCCGCGGAGCCGGACTTACTCGCCATCCGCGCCGATCTCGACCCCGTCTACGCCCCACACGCCGAAGCCCTCGCCAACTACGGCCGTCCACTGCTCATCGCGCTCGCCGAAAAACCCGGCGCTTACTTGAGCCTCGAGGCCCGCGCCGAAATGGCCGCTAGCCTCGCCTGCGTGCGTTATGTCGTAAAAGAAGCGGCCTCGCTTGCAAACGAGATCGACTTGCGTCCCCTAGAAGCTCAATGGCGCGCCGCCTTGGAGGACGTCGTCCTGCGCAAAAGCGCCATCCCCGAAACAAAGGCCTCGTAGCCCTTGCCGAGAATTTTGATCGTCCGCCTCGGCGCCATGGGCGACATCTTGCACACGATGCCCGCGGTTGCCGCTCTACGCGCCGCGCAACCCAATGCCGAAATCGCTTGGGTCCTCGAACCGAGGTGGTTCCCGCTGCTGGAATGCGCGAACGTCGTGCACCATCTACTACCCCTCGATCGCCGCGACGCGCTCTCCATCTGGACCGCGCAACGTTGGCTCAAGCGCTGGCGGCCCGACGTCGCCATCGACTTCCAAGGCCTCATGAAGAGCGCGCTGGTCGCCCGCTGCAGCACGGCGCCGCGACGGGTTGGTTTTGCCGGCGGGCTGCGCGAGGAAGCCGCCGGCATCTTCTACACCGATGCCATCGCCACGACCGCCACGCACGTCGTCGACAGAAACTGCGATCTCGTCGGCCTCCCAGCCGCCATGCCCCCACTGCCCCAAGGCCACCCCGACGGAGCGCTTCCGCCGGGCCCTTTCGTACTCGCCGCGCCCTTGGCCGGCTGGAACTCAAAACAGTGGCCCATGGAACGTTACGCGGAACTCGCGGCTCTTCTCCGGGATCGCCACGCCATCACGCTCGTCCTCAATGTCGCGCCGAACCAAGCCACGCCGGAAGGCGTGTTCCGCCACGAAAGCAGTATCGCAGGCCTCATTGATGCCACGCGCCGAGCCCAAGCCGTGCTGGGGCTCGACAGCGGTCCGTTGCATCTGGCCGCCGCCCTCGGCAAGCCTGGCGTCGCGCTCTTCGGCCCCACGGACCCCGCGCGCAACGGGCCCTACCGCGCCCCCATCACCGTCCTGCGCCAACCCAACGCCGAGACCACGTACAAACGCGGCGATCAAATCGCGCCCAGTATGATGTCTCTCAGCGTCGAAAAGGTCTACGCCGCTCTCGCGCAACAACTTTCCGCTTAGATCCATGAGCCAACTTCGCCAGCCCAAGTTCCCCAAGCCCTACGCGGACTTTGTCATGCGTCTCCGCGTACCCTCCGGCTTCGTCCTGGCCATCGTCTTCGGCTACTTCGCGCGCCCCTCAACGGAGAGCATCCTTGGCGGCGCGGTCATCGGCCTCTGCGGTCTCGCTCTACGCGCCTGGGCCGCGGGCCACTTGACGAAGAACCAGCAACTCACCGTCGGCGGCCCCTACGCCTACACTCGCAATCCCCTCTATCTCGGAACGCTCATCGCCGCTCTTGGCCTCGCGGCCGCCGCGCAATCCTGGCTGCTCCTAGCCTTGACTGTTGTCGTCTTCGTAGCCGTCTACCTGCCCGTCATGGAACAAGAAGAGCAACACTTGGTAAAGATCTTTCCCGGCTATCGCGCCTACGCCGAACAAGTGCCCCTGCTCTGGCCCAAGGTCCCTGACGCGGCGTCCACGCGCTCCTTCCAGTTCTCGCAATATCTCAAGAATCAAGAGTGGAAAGCCGCGCTCGCCTGGCTGCTCGGCCAAGCCTACCTGCTATGGAAAATGTAGCCGTCATCCTATCCGGCGTGCGCAACCCGCTCAATATCGGCGCCGCCGCCCGCGCCATGGCGAACTTCGGATTTACGGACCTGCGCCTCGTCAATGCCTACCGGGTGGCCGCCGAGGAAGCCCGGGCCGGCCCCAACGCCGATGCCGTGCTCGAACGCTCTCGCGATTTCGCGGATCTCGCCGCCGCCACCGCGGACGCGACGCTAATCGTCGGGACCACGTCCGCCACGAAACGCGACGTCCGCCTGGAAGTAAAGTCGCTCGCCGACGCCGTGCCCATACTTGGCGCACACGAAAAAATCGCCATCCTCTTCGGCAGCGAGAAGTTCGGCCTTTCAAACGAGGAGATGACCCACTGCCATTGGCTGCTCAGAATCCCAACGCTACCCCAAGTGCCCAGCATGAATCTCGGCCAAGCCGTCGCCGTCACGCTCTATGAGCTCGTCCGCCAGCCGCTCCGCCCCACCGAAGCGTCCACGCCCAAAGCCGCCACCGCCGGTCTTCTGGATGAACTCGCCGCCCGCATGCACGAAAGCCTGCAAATCGCGGGCTACGTCCACACCGAAAGCGTTGAAGACAAACTCCGTCTGTTGATCCGCCGCATGCGGATGCGCGAATCCGACGCCGTCACTTGGCTGGGCATTTTCCGTCAGTTGCTCTGGAAACTTAAAGTAAAGCCTGATGCGAATCCGCCCCGCCCGGAGGATTCAAACGATCCACCAGCCAACTCCGCGTGAAGCGCAGTTCGCGATCGATGGTCGCCTTGGAAACTTCCATGATCTCGGCGGTCTCTTCGGCGGTGCAGCCCAGGAAATAGCGCAACTCCACCGCGCGCGCCTTCTTGGGGTCCATGGCCTCCAAATCGTTCAGCGCCGTATCAAGGTCGAGAATCTCCGGTCCTTGTGCGTCGATCCAGGCCAGTTCCGCCGCCAGTGGAACCTTTTGCGCTTCCCCGCCACGCTTCCCCGCCCGCACCGCCCGCGCATGGTCGATCAGGATTCGTCTCATCATCCGGGCCGCGAAGGAATAGAAATGGCCGCGGTCCTGCCAATCCGCACGCCTGTCCGCCAACAAGCGCAGGAATACCTCGTTCACCAGGCCAGTAGCTTGCAACGTGTGCCCGCCGCGCTCGCGGCTTAAGTACCCCTGGGCAATCCGGTGCAGATGCTGATAGACGATCGGCGCCAATGTATCCAAGGCGTCCGGTTGCCCGGCCGTCCATTGGCGCAAGAGTAAAGTCACTTCTCCCGAACTGGTTCCGGAGGGAGGCGGCTCCGTCGACATCCCTCCGATTATATGTGCAACGCCAGCCTCGGTCGCGCTTCAGCTGCGCGGTGGCGTGGTGATGACGATGGCCTTTGCGGGCCGGTCCTTCAGGCCGCGGTAGCTGTGCAGCACGGACGAATCGAAGTAGACGCTATCGCCCGTGCTCAGGTGATACTCCTGATCGTCGTAGCGAATCGCTACCTCGCCCTCCAGAACATGCAGGAACTCCGAACCCTCGTGTAGATGCTCATTGGCGGCGCCACCCGCCACCGGCGGAAACTCCGCCAAATAAGCCTGCAGCGACTTCTCCTGCGCGCCATACGCCAGACACTCAAAGAAGTAGCCCGGCATTGGCGACTCCGCCGTCTCCGGAAAACGAATCCGCTCCGCGGCCCGCACCACCGAAAAAAGCCCGCGCCGCTTCCGGTCCGCAAAGAAGTAATCGAGGCCTACATCGAAAACCATCGCGATCCGCGCCAAGGTCGGCAGCGTCGGCACCAGCTTGCCGTTCTCTAGCTGCGAGATCATCGAAGCCGAAAGCCCCGTGTGCTTGCCCAGATCCACCAGCGCGATCTTTTTCTGCAGCCGGAGCTGCCGTAACTTTTTGCCCAGGTCGTAGCTCGAAAGGATGCGACGAATAGTCGCTTCGGAGCTTTCGGCAATGGCGCTTTCAGCGACGCCAGAATCGCTCAAGGAATTTTGAGAGACGCCAAAATTATTTTCAGCAGGACTTCCAAACGAAGCGGTACTCATGTCATACTCTTTCATGGATACTGTAGTTGATTACATCCACATGTGCGGAGCTTTTAATATGATAACAAATCGACGCCAAGTTTACCAGGGGATTCCTGATGAAGAATTGGTTGACCGCGCACAGAACGGCGACCAAGGCGCGTTTACCGAACTGATCGAACGGCATCAGTCCAACGCTTTCAAACTCGCTCTCTCGATTCTAAGGGACAAAGCCGACGCCGAGGATGAGGTGCAGAACGCTTGCTGGAAGGCTTTCGAGCACCTGCGGCAGTTCAACCGCGACGCCAAGTTTTCCACCTGGTTCTCGCGCATCGTCGTGAATCAGTGCCTCATGCGCCTTCGCAAGGCTAAGCGCGCCCGCCTCCTCTACATGGACGACACGCAGCTCGGTGAGGAAGTGGTGACGCTGGAGTTAAAGGACGATTCTCCCACCCCCGAGGATCAACTGGGTGAGCGCGAAGTCTCGGAGATGCTCGAATTCGAGATCAACCGCATTCCTCCGCTCCTCCGTAAGGTATTCCTCCTTCGCGATGTGGAGCAGGTGGATATGCCGGAGGTAGCCCAGCGTCTAGGCATCAGCGTGGCCGCCGCGAAGAGCCGTTTGCTGCGGGCCCGCTTGGAACTGCGCGAGCGGCTTCGTAAGCACCAGAACAGCATGGGCGCGGCAAGCCTACTGCGATAGAAGCCTTTTTACAATCGCGGGCGGAACCGATAAGCTTAGGAGAGTTCCATGACTCCTAGGCCCTGATGTCAGCGTTTGCCGCATTCCTAGTCTTTTTCTTTCTGCTGGCTCCAGCCTGGGGCCAGCGTTATTTTTTTAAGGATTATCGCCAGGAATCTGGCCTTGCGAACTTAGTGGTTACCGCCATGTTGCAGGATCGCAATGACCTGCTGTGGATCGGCACGCAGAACGGTCTCTATCGCTACGACGGCGCCACGATGGAGCCGATTGGCCGCGACGGTAGCTTGGCGGGTATCTTCGTACTCTCACTCGCGGAGGCAGCCGATGGGACGATCTGGGTCAACTCCCACCAGGGTCTCGGGCGCATTCGCGATGGTCACGCCGAAATCGAACGCAGTCTTCTTGAAGGCACCGAAGAGCTCTTCCTTGGCTTGGCCGTCGCGGCTAACGGCGACGTTTACGCCAGCGCGCCGGGCGGTTTGCTGCTCGGGCGGCGTGTGGGCCGGAAAGAAAGCTACGCCTACCATTGGGCGAGGCTCAGCAAGGAGCAATCCAGCCGCCCCATCCGCCAAATCGCGGTCGACGAATCATCCCGCGCCTGGTTTGGCTGCGGCGATGGGCTCTGCATCGCGCAACCGGACGGCCAGATCGATTTCTTGCGCGACACTCTCGGCATCGTCCCCGACGAGTATTCCGGAATCTTGATTGATCGCCAGGGCGCGATGTACTTGCGCTCCGGGAGGCGGATGCTGCGTCGCGCTCCCGGCGCCACTCGCTGGGAGAACTTCCCGGTACCCTTCGCTCTTGCAGGTCCGGCGTTTCTGAGCCAAGGCCGGGGCCGCGACCTCATGGTGCCGCATAACGAAGGTCTGGGCATTTTCAAAACCGGCTCCCGTCGCTGGATCAACGTACGGGAGGAGCAAGGCATACCTGGGGAACGCCTCAGCGCCGTTCTGGAAGATCACGAAAATAGCCTTTGGCTTGGTTTCATCGGCGACGGCGCCAAGCGTTGGCTCGGCTACGAGGAATGGGAAGGCTACACCAAGCGCGACGGCCTCAGCAACGACGCTATCTGGGCGTTGCTTCGGGACGAGCAGGGAATTCTGTGGAACGCCACCGGCGCCGGACTGAACTTCTTCGATGCCGCCGCCAAACGTTGGCGGCCCTACGGGGGCGCCGAAGGTCTGTCCTGGGGCCAGATCTACAACCTGCGCCGGGCGGCGGGCTCCCGCATCTTCGCTTCCGTGCTGGAGCGCGGCTTGTTGGAGCTGAATACGAAGACCCGGACACACAGGCTATGGGGTAAGCCGCCGCAAGTCCGCCGCCTCTACTTCGTTCACATTGACCGGCAAGGGCGCTATTGGTTTGGCACCACGGAAGGCCTCTTCGTCGCCGGCTCGCCCGACCCCAAACAATGGCGGCGCAGCGGCGGCGCCAACGATGGCCTCGACGTCGACACGATCTTCAGCGTCCACGAAGATTCCGCTGGGCGTATCTGGGCGGCCTCCAATCGCGGCGTCGTCTTCAGCGCCGATGCCGGCGCGGTCTCCTGGCGCAGGCTGACCTCCCGCGACGGCCTCCGGAGCAATGCCGTCTGGTACGCCAAGGAAACCCGGCCCGGCGAATATTGGCTGGGGTACCTCGAAAGCAAGGGCGCTTCACGCCTGCAGTTCCAGAAAGACGGCCAGCCCAAATGGATGCACGTTAGCGAGCGGCAAACCGGCCAAGGCCCGCCCGAATTCGTTAGCTACTTCAACGGCATCGACAAATCCGGCATTCACTGGATGGGAACCGACCGCGGCCTCTTTGCCACCGCGCCCGGCGCGGCGCGCATTCGCCACTTCAACGATCAAGACGGGTTGATCTGGAACGACTGTAATTCGAACGCCTTCTATGCCGACGAGGACGGCGGCGTCTGGATCGGCACCTCGCGCGGCCTCGCGCACTTCACGCCCCAACGCCCGGTCTTCACGCCAGAGTTTCGGCCGCGCCTGCGCCGCTTGGTGCTGGGTGATCGCTCCGTCGAGTCCGGTGCCCTGACCCGTGGCCAGACCTTTCTGGTACCGGCCGCGGCGAACGCGATGGAAATCGAAGTAAGCGCGCTTTCCTTCCGCTTCGAATCCCGCGCCATCTACCGCTTTCGGGTCCGCGCCGGCGGTGGCGGCAGCGAGCGTTGGGTGGGCGGAGACTCCAACAAAGTCGCCTTCGCCAACCTCTCTCCCGGTGACGGCGTTGCCGAAGCGCAAGTGAAGATCGAACGCCAGCCCTGGTCGGAATCGATTTCGATCCCGATTCACGTGGAAGCCGCCTTTTGGAATAGCTGGCGTGGGCGCTTCTTGTTTTCGCTGGGCGTCGCGGCTCTCGCGGTGCTCGCCATCGCCGCCGTTTGGCGGTACCGTAACCAGCGTCTCCTCGCCGAGCGCGCCTCTTTAAGCGAGGCCGTGCAAGCGCGCACGCGCGAGATCGAATCCTTGCTCCAAGAAGCGCAAGAGGCCAACAAGCTCAAAAGCGAATTTCTCGCCAATATGAGCCATGAGATCCGCACGCCCATGAATGGCGTGCTGGGAATGTTGCAGTTGATCGAGAAGGGCCGTCTGGAAGAAGGCCAACGCGAGTTCGTCGGTCTCGCCAAATCCTCGGCGGAAAGTCTATTGAATCTGCTCAACGAAATCCTCGACCTCTCGAAGGTTGAGAGTGGGCAAATCTCTTTGGAACTCATCCGCTTCCACCTCGGCGACCTCGCTCGCGACGCCGCGGCAATCCTCGAAGCCAACGCGCTCGGGAAGGGCCTTCGCCTGGAAGTCTACATTAGCCCGGACGCCGAACGGCAGGTAACGGGCGACGCTCTGCGGCTCAAGCAAGTGCTGCTAAACCTCATTGGCAACGGCATCAAATTCACCGACGCGGGCGCGGTTCGCTTGGACGTCGCGCGTTTAGAGGACGGAGATTTTCAGTTCACCGTTTCCGACGACGGAATCGGCATTCCCAGTGAAAAGCAAAGCTACATTTTCGACGCTTTCCGGCAGGCCGATGGCTCCACCACGCGCCGCTACGGCGGCACCGGCCTTGGACTTGCCATTTCGCAACGCCTGGTTGGCCTGATGGGCGGCGCCATAAGCGTCGAGAGCGTCCCGGGCGAGGGCAGCCGCTTTCGCTTCGCGCTGCCCTTGACGGCGGAATACCCGGAGGGCGCCGCCACCGCTAACCGCGCGCCCGCTCCGGCAATGCCGTCCGCCACGCAACCCGCGTTACGTATCCTCGTCGCTGAAGACAACCGCGTCAACCAAATCGTCGCCGCACGTATGCTCGAAGCCGAGGGGCACAGCGTAACGCTCGCCGCCGACGGCGCCCAAGCCGCCGAGGCCCTGCGAAACTCCCGTTTCGATCTCGTTCTGATGGACGTCCACATGCCCGTAATGGACGGCCTCCGCGCCACGGAAGAAATTCGCGCCTGGGAGCGCCACTCCGGCGCCCCGCCCACTAAGATCGTCGCGCTCACCGCGGGCGTCATGAACGAGGAGCGCGCGCGTTGTCTGGTGGCCGGTATGGATGCTTTTCTGCCCAAGCCCTTGACTCGCGAATCGCTGCTGGCCGCCCTGGCTAACACCGCCGCCTCCACCCGTCCTGTCGCTTAGAACCCTTGCGCGCAATCGAATCAAGCTCCGCGCGGTAGCCCCGGCGCAATAGGGCTAACATAAAGAAATCGGATTTTCGCGATACCCATCCATTCACTATGACCAAAACCAGTAATCCCGCCGAGCTCGCGGCGATTTCGAAACGTGTGCGCCGGCACATCGTCGAAATGATCGCCGCCGCCAAGAGCGGCCACCCCGGCGGCAGCCTCTCGGCGACCGAACTCACCGTCGCTCTCTTCTTCGACATCATGCGTCACGATCCGGCCAACCCCAAGTGGGCCGACCGCGACCGCTACATCATCGGCAAGGGCCACGCCTGCCCCGTTCTCTACGCCGTAATGGCCGAATGCGGCTACACGCCCATCGACAAGCTCAAAACGCTGCGCCAACTGGGTTCGATCTACCAAGGCCACCCCGACGTGCGCTTCATCCCCGCCCTCGAAGCCTCCACCGGCTCGCTCGGCCAAGGCCTGAGCCTCGGCCTCGGCATGGCCTGCGCCGCGAAGCTCAACGGCAGCCCCTCGCGCACCTACGTGATCCTCGGCGACGGCGAAATCCAGGAAGGCCAGGTTTGGGAAGCCGCCATGTTTGGCGCCCACCACAAGGTCGATAACTGCGTCTGCATCGTCGACTACAACAAGATCCAGCTCGACGGCTGGGTGAAGGACATCATGCCCCTCGATCCGCTGGCCGACAAGTGGCGCAGTTTCGGCTGGCACGCCATCGAGCTCGACGGCCACGATATCCCCGCCATCCAAAAGGCCTTCGCCGAAGCCGCGGCCACCAAGGGCAAACCCACGGTGCTCATCGCCCACACCATCAAGGGCAAGGGCGTCAGCTTCATGGAGAACAATCCCAAGTTCCATGGCACCGCGCCTTCCGCCGACGAATTGAAACTCGCCCTCCAGGAGCTTGCCTAATGCCTGTCAGCACCAAATACGAATTGAAAGCCGGGCCCGCCACCCGCGAATCCTTCGGCAAGGCCCTCGTCGAATTGGGCAAGGCCAATAAGGACATCGTCGTTTGCGACGCCGACCTCTCAAAGTCCACCTACACCCACCTCTTCGCCAAGGAATTCCCGGACCGCTTCTTTGAATGCGGCATCGCGGAAGCGAACATGGTCGCCTTGGGCGCCGGTCTTTCCAGCGCCGGCAAGATCGCCTTCGTCGCTAGCTTCTCCGCCTTCGTCATCAACAAGGGCTTCGAGCAGCTCCGCGTCACCGCCGCTTATCCCAACGTCAACCTCAAGGTTGTCGGCACCCACAGCGGCATCTCAATTGGCGAAGACGGCCCTTCGCAGATGTCGATTGAAGACCTGAGCCTCGCTTGCAACCTGCCCGGCTTCACCGTCTTCTCGCCCGCCGACGATCTTTCGATGAACCGCGTCATGCACATCTCGGCGGAACACAAAGGCCCGGTCTTCATCCGCGCCGGCCGCGCTAAGGCGCCCATCGTTTACACCAGCGACCCCGGCTTCAAGATCGGCGGCAGCAACACCTTGCTCGAAGGCAAGGACGTGGCGATTCTCGCCAACGGCCTGCTCGTCGGTGAAGCGATCAAGGCCGCCGAAGCGCTCGACGCTGAAGGCATCTCCGCCCGCGTCATCGATCTCTATTCGATCAAGCCGCTCGACCGCGAAGCTATCGCCAAGGCCGCCAAGGAATGCGGCGCCATCGTCGTCGCCGAAGAGCACTTGAAGGACACCGGCATCGGCACGCGCGTCGCGCAAGTCGCCGCCGAGACCTCGCCTTGCCCTATGGAGTTCGTCGGTGTCGACAACACCTACGCCGAATCCGGCTCGCCCGAAGCCTTGCTCGAAAAGTACGGCTTGATGGCGAAGGATGTCATCGCCGCCTCCAAGAAGGTGTTGGCTCGCAAAAAATAAATGGACGCTTTCGGCGAACTGTGGCTCCGTCACGAAGAGCTCACCCGTAGTTACGCCAAACTGTTGCACGACGACGCAGGGCAGGTCTTAACGGCCATCGCCCTGCGTTTGTCGGCTCTGGAGGTCGATACAGCCGCCGCAACCGAAATCGCCGCACTCCAAAGCGACCTCGACGATCTACTGGAACGCTTCCGCGTCGCCCAAGCTTCTCTCGGCGCGGCGGCCGTCTCGAAACGCGGCCTCGCCGCCGGCATCTCCCAACTCGCCCGCTTCCGCGGCAACCTGCGCGTCGAAGGCGCGACCTGCCCTCCTTGGCAAGGCGAAACCGCGCTTGCCGCTTTCCGCGTGCTCGAAGCTCTCGAACCCAAAGGCGTTCGCATTACCCTCCAATCGATCGAAGCGATAGGCGCCGCCCCGCTCTCCGCCTACCATCACGAACTCGCACGCCGCGGCAATCTTCGCTTACGGCAGCAACCCGAAGGGATTACAATTTCAATTCAGCATGGCGATTAAGGTCATCATCGTCGACGATCACAAGATCATGCGCGACGGCATCAAAGCCATCCTCCGAGGCAACGATTTTGAAGTCATCGCCGAAGGCGAGAACGGCAACGACGCCGTCAATCTCCTCCGCAAGCACCGCCCCGATGTCGTCTTGATCGACGTCGAGATCCCCGGCCTCAACGGCATCGAGGCCATCACCGAGATGCTGCGCATCAATCCCGAACTGCGAATCCTCGTGCTTTCCATGTACGACGACGAACACACCGTCGTGGGCGCGGTCAAGGCCGGCGCGCGCGGCTTTGTCCTGAAACGCGCCTCCGACACGGACTTGATCTACGCCATACGCACCGTCGCCCAAGGCGGCAGCTACTTGAGCCCCCGCGTGTCGGACCGTCTCTTCGACCGCATCCAAAACGGAACCCTCCACAACTCCACCGTCCCCGCCCCCCTCGCCGAACTCTCCCCGCGCGAAGTCCAGGTGCTGCGTTTGATCGCCGAAGGCAAGACCTCGAAGGAAATCGCCGTCATCCTCGAACTAAGCGTCCAAACCATCCGCAGCTACCGCAAGGCCATGATGAAGAAGCTCAACTTGAATAACGTCGCGGGCCTCACGCAGCTAGCGCTCTCCACCGGCCTGACACGGCCCCAAGTGTTCTAGAACTGGTAGAGCATCAAGTACACGATCACGCCCGTGATCGACACATAGAGCCAAATCGGAAACGTGATCTTCGCGATCTTACGGTGCTTGTCGAAGCGTTCCTGAAAGGCCCGCCACAGAGTCAGGATCGCCAGCACTGGCACCGCCGCCGCCAGCACGATGTGAGTGATCAAGATCGTGAAGTAAATCGGCCGCAGAATTCCCTGCCCCGTGTACTTCACGCTTCCCACGTTGTAGTGGTAAACGAGATAGCAAATCAAAAAGATCACCGACACGCCGAATGCCGATAGCATCACGCGTTTATGCTGCTCGCGCTTGCCGCGGCGAATCAAGGTGTAGCCGTAGATCAAAAGACAAGTCGATAACGCGTTCAGGCTCGCGTTGACGGCGGGAAGATCGCTAATGCTCATGAAGTTCTTGGATGTCGCTCAGTAGCTTTTTGATGTTTTCTCCGGCGTGTCCTGGCGCGTCGAACGAGTCGTAAAAACCGCGAATGCGGCGGCGGCCATCCACCAGGACGAACTTCGTCGAGTGCTCCTGCAAGTTATCCGCGAAGCCCAGATAAAACGCCTCACTCATCAAGTTACCAATCAAGTCCTTGCGCCCGGTTAAAAAGTACCAGCGCTCCGGGTTCGCTTGATAGCGCCGCGCGTATGCCGCCAGCGCCTCCGGCGTATCGCGCGACGGATCCACGGTGATGCTCACGATCCGGAAATTTTTAAGCGTAGCGGTCTGCGCCTGCAACTCCGCCAACTGCCTGCTCATCCGCGGGCAAGGCCCTGGGCAATTCGTGAAGAAGAAATCAGCCACCCACACCTTGCCCTCGAGCGCGCTCGAAGAAAAAGTCTTCCCATCCGCCGCCGTCAATTCGAAAGGAGGCACTTGCCCTAGTTCCGGCAGTTGCGATTTCTTCGCGCAAGAAGCCAGCGCCGCAGCCGCCACCAAATCACGCCGCCGCATGGCTATGCTTCTCCACCCAATGAATCGCCAGTAGCAACAGCGCCGCCACCCAGGCCAGCAACACGAAAGCGCAAAGCGACGGCTCGAGCGGGCTCGCCCCCGCCAGGAAGTAATCGAGCAAGCTCAACGCATAAGTCATCGGGTTCGCCCGCATCGCCGCCTGCATCAACGGATGCGCATTCGTCAGCGGAAACAGCGCGCCCGACAGCATCCACAAAGGCATCAGCACCACGTTGATAATGCCGTGAAATGCCTGCGTCGACGGCATGCGCCAGGCGCAAACGAAACCCAGCAGCGTGAACACGAGCGCGATCAAGAACAACACCGCTAGCGCCCCGAGAAATTGGAAGATGTTCGGATGCAAGTTCGCGAGCGGTAGAAAGAACAAAAACAATACGCTTTGCGCCGTCGCCAGTGTCGCCGAACCCAAAGCCTTACCCAAAACGATCGCATAACGCGGCGCGGGCGATACCAGCACGCTCGCCAGAAACCCTTCCTTGCGGTCGTCGATTAAGGTCATATTGTTGAAGATCGCCGCGAACATCAACGACAACGCCACCGAACCGCTAAAGAAACGCGTGAAGTCGTTGAAGCCCAAGCTCACCACCGCCCAGAACAACAGCGGCGCCGCCGTAAAGCCCAGCACCCGCGCCGGTTCCCGCAAGAAGCGAATCCACTCGCGCGCCGCCAAGGCCAAGATCGAACTCATAGCGCGGCCACCAAGGAATTCGTTGGCGTTTGCGTCAGCTTCCGGTAAACGTCGGCCAAACCCGGCTCCACCACCGCAATCTCCTCCAAGTTCCCCGCCAGCAACTCAAAGAAGCGCGGCATCTCCACCGCCGCGCTGTCTATCTCAAGAAACAACTCGGCGCCAACCTGCGTAAACGCCCGGGCGCCTAACGCCTCACGCGCCGCCGTCACATCTTTCGGCCGAATCCGCACCACCTGCCGCGCCAAACTCCGCCGGAACTCCGCTGGGCTGCCCTCCGCCACGCGCCGGCCCTCCGCCATAAAACACAACGCATCGCACTTCTCGGCCTCGTCGAAAAGATGGGTCGACAAGACGATCGCCGTGCTCGCCTCCGCACGCGATCGCTCTAGCGCCCGCCAGAAATCCTCGCGCGCCGACGGATCCAGCCCCGTCGAAGGCTCGTCCAGCAGCAACACCTGCGGCCGGTGCAAAAACGCCCGCGCCAACTCCGCCCGCCGCTGCAAGCCGCCCGACAAAGTCCCCGCGCGATCCTGGGCTCTGTCGCGAATCCCAAAAAGCTCCAACACCTCTTGCACGCGCTCGATCAACTTGCGCCCCTGCAAACCGTAAAAAGCCCCACTGGCCCGCAAGTTCTCCTCAATCGTCATAAGCTTGTCGAGCGTGCTCGATTGAAACACCACACCGATGCGCTCCCGCACCGCCGCCGGATGCTTCGCGGCGTCGTAACCGCAAATCTCCACCCTGCCCGCCTGGGGCTTAACGATCGTCGAAAGAATCCGCAACAACGTCGACTTCCCCGATCCATTCGGACCCACCAACCCCAGGATCTCTCGCCGGTTCAAATGCAACGAAAAGTTATCCAGGGCCATGCGCTCCCTGTAGCGATGCGAAAGTGATTCAACGGCAAGCAACATTGGCGTCTAACGGGGCGCGAAGATCAACGTCGCGTACAGCACGGGCAAGTACACCACACTCGCTAGCAGCACCGCGCGCGCCCGTTGCGCCGTGCGGTTGTTGTAAAGCTTCCATGCCGTATACAAGAAAACGCCGCCCATCGCCAGCGCCACGGCCAAATACACGTTGCCGGACATTGAAAGCGCCACCGGAGCTAAGCTGGTCGGCACCAGCGCCACCGAAGTCCACAGAATCGATTTCGCCGTCGAGTCCATGTCCGGCGAAACCACCGGCAGCATCTTAATCCCCGCGCGCGCATATTCGTCCTTGTACATCCAGGCGATCGCGTAGAAGTGCGGGAATTGCCAAACGAAAAGCAGCGCATAGAGCGCCCAAGCTTCCAACATCAAATCGCCCGTCGCGGCGGCGAATCCGATCAACGGCGGCATCGCGCCCGGCACCGCGCCAATCGTCGTCGAATGCGGCGAAATCCGCTTCAGCGGCGTATACAAGAACAAATACGTCGCGAGCGTAAACAGGCCCAGGAACCCCGTCAGCCAATTGCACCCCAAGCTCAACTCAACGAAGCCCGCCACCGCCAGCACAATGCCGAACACCAGCGCCCGCACCGGATCCAACTTCCCGCTCGGCAATGGCCGCGTCGCGGTGCGATGCATCAACCCATCGTGCCCGCGCTCGTACCACTGGTTTAACGCCGCCGTACCCGAAGCGATCAACGCCGTTCCCACCAGCAAGTGAATCAAATTCCCGAAAAGCTCCGCGCGCGGCCCCGCCGCGATGCGCCCAAAGTAGAAGCCCACCGCCGTGCTCATCAAAATCAACCAAGTGATGCGCGGCTTGGTAAGGGCGAGATAATCCTTGATCGATTCCATTGCGATCGATTCCACTGCGCTAGCGCGAAGCCGGGCTCCCCGCGTATGGAAGCGGCGACGTGAGCACGTCGCGCCGCAGAAAAACGGAGAGCAGCAACACAAACGCGAAGGTGAGCGCGCCCGTCAGAATATGCGCGTGCGTCACGCCGCTGGCGACGCTGTTCATCTTGTAGTAGTAAGCCCCCAGCCCGAAGCCAATCTGCGCGAGCGTAATCCAAAGCAGCCAAAACGCCGCGCTCCGCGCGCGATGGCCGGCCGGGGCGGGCGTAAACACCCCAGTCGCCACATAAAGTAAAATCGCGCTCACCAAAATCGCGCCCGTCAAATGCGGCGCAAAGCCCGTCAAGCCATGCCGGTAAAGCGCGCCCAACGCAATTTGCAGCATGGTAATTCCAGGCAGATACTTCGCGATCGTGGGCAGCGAAGGCGTCCCCGGATCCATGAAGCTCTCTCCGGCGGCGAAATGACGCGAGCGAAACAGCAGCGCGCACAAGCCGTGCGCGAAGGCGATATGCCCGAAGATATCGCGCAGCGCGAATCCCCAAGAGTTGGGCAATACAAAGTGAAAAAGGATCGCAAGCGCGGCGCAGCCAAGGGCAGCCTTGCTGAAGGACGCGACCGGTAAGGGTTGGCTCATTGAGTGGATACGGCGGGAGTTGTTACACTTTCATTCTACTTCCCCGATGCCCCCGATGCGCGCACTTTCCGCCGGAGATGTCTTTGGAAACTACCGGCTGGAAGCTCCCTTGGGCGGCGGTGGCATGGGTGTAGTGTGGCAAGCGACGGACACGCGCCTCGGCCGCCTGGTCGCTCTAAAATTCCTTCCCGACGAATACTCCGCCAACGGCGTCGCCCAAGACCGCTTCCGCCGCGAAGCCCGTACCGCCAGTTCCCTTAACCATCCCAACATCTGCGTCGTCCACGACATCGGCGAAGACCTCGGCCGGCCCTACCTCGTTATGGAGCTGCTCGAAGGCCGCACCCTCCGCCAACTCCTCCAAGAGCGCCCGCTCCGCATCGGCGAAATCCTCGAGCTCGGCATCCAAATCGCCGACGCCCTCGACGCCGCCCACCAGCGCGGCATCGTCCACCGCGACATCAAGCCCGCCAACATCTTCGTCTCCGACCGCAGCGGCACCGGCCTCACCGCCAAACTCCTCGATTTCGGCCTCGCCAAACAAGAGCCCCACATCTGGGACTCCGCCACCATGACCGCCTTCCGTACGGACTCCGGCGTCGCCATCGGCACCGCCGCCTACATGAGTCCCGAGCAAGCCCTCGGCCAAAACATCGACGCCCGTAGCGACCTCTTCAGCTTCGGCATGGTCCTCTATGAAATGGCCACGCGCACCCTGCCCTTCCGCGGCTCCACCAGCGCCGCGCTCTTCGACGCCATTCTCAACAAAGCCCCGGCGAGTCTGCTCGCCGCCAACCCCGAAGCCCCCGCCGAGCTCGAACGCATCATCCTGAAGCTCCTCGAAAAAGAGCCCGGCCTCCGCTATCAATCCGCCGCCGAACTCCGCGCCGATCTCCAACGCATGCGCCGCGACTTGAGCGCCGCCACCACCTCCGGCGCGCGCAAGACTCTAAGCTCGAGCGCATCATCCTCGCTGCCCCTCTGGAGCCGAGCCCCCGCCCAGATGGCCTTCGCCGCCCTCACGGTTTTTCTCTCCCTCACCGCCATCGTCATCGCCATGCGCAGCAAGCGCGGCCCCGCCGAATTCCGCGCGGAGACCGCGAGCTTCCGCGCCGCCACCAGCACTCCCGATCCCGAGTACTTTCCCCAGATCGCCCCCGACGGCAAGTCCGTCGTCTATGCCGCCGCGGTCAACGGCAATTGGGATCTCTACCGTCTCGACCTCTCCACTAAACAGGCGCGCAACCTCACCCAAGGCGTCGCCGCCATCGATACCGAACCCGCGCTCTCGCCCGACGGCGCGAAGGTCGCCTTCTATTCCGAGCGCGAAGGCGGCGGACTGTATCTTCTCAACTTACAAACGAACCAAACCTCGAAGCTAAGCGACGTTGGCCGCAACCCCGCCTGGAGCCCCGACGGCATGGAGATCGTAGCCGCCACCGAAGGCATCGTCCGCCCCGAAGACCGCTACACCGCCTCCAGCCAACTCTGGGCCATCCGCGTCGATAACGGCGCGCGCCGCCTCGTCTACAAAGGCGATGCCGTCCAGCCATCGTGGAGCCCCAACGGCTCGCGCATCGCCTTCTGGGCATCGCGCTCAGGCCAACGCGATATCTACACCATCCGCGCGCGCCCCTTGAATGGCGTCACCCCCGAGCCCGTCGCCGTCACCAACGATGCCAACGTCGATTGGAATCCCGTCTGGTCCCCCGACGGCACGGCGCTCTACTTCGTCAGCGACCGCACCGGCGCCATGAATTTGTGGAAGATGCGCCTCGATGCCGAAAGCGGCGAGAAGCTCAGCGAAGCCGAATCCGTGCGCCTCCCCGTCGAAGACATCGCCCACGTCAGCTTCGGCGGTGGTGGCCGGGAAGTCGTCTTCCTCGAATACCGCATGCTCGCCAACCTCTACCGCGCGCGCTTTGACACGAAGTCCGAGACGACCGCCGAAAGCGAAACGCTCACCAGCGGCGCCGTTCCCTACACGCGTCCCGACCTAAGCCCCGACGGTCTCTGGCTCGCCTTCAACGCCCAAGGTAAACGCGACGACCTCTTCCTGCTCGGCACCGACGGCGCGGCCATGCGCCAATTGACCGACGACACCTACCGCGACCGCGGCCCCCGCTGGAGCCCCGACGGCAAGAAGCTTGCCTTTTTCTCGAACCGCGGCGGGCCTTGGGAGATTTGGACCTACGCGATGGACGGCGGCCTTCTCGAACAACTCACCCGCGGCGGCATGAGCGCCACCGGCACCGCCGCTTGGCCAGTTTGGAGTCCCGACGGCAAGAAGCTCGCCTACACCATCTTCGGCTTCAACAGCTTCGTGCTCGATCTCACGCGTAAGTACAACGAGCAAAGCCCCCAAGCTCTTCCCGCCATGGGCGCGCCGGGCGAGAAATTCTCCGCCTGGCATTGGAGCCCCGATGGTCGCCGCCTCGCTGGCTTCACGCAAAACGAAGCGGGCCTCATCACCGGCGTCGGCACGCTCACCCTCGCCGACAACCACTTCGAGAAATTAACGGACACCGGCCAAGACCCCATGTGGCTGAGCGACTCCCAACGCATGCTCTACGTCGACGATGGCAAGCTCTATCTCATCCGCCTGGGCGACGCCACGCGCAAGCTCGTGCTCGCGCCTAAGAGCGGTCTCGCCATCGAGCGCCGCGGTTTCGGCCTCAGCAAGGACGACCAGTGGATTTACTACTCCGGCTCTCGGGTCGAGAGCGAAGTTTGGATCGGCGAAGTCGATTAATGTTATAACAATAATGTGAAATCATTATTACTGCTCTGGGGTTCGTTGTGTGTCTGCATGCTCCAGGCCGCCGACATCCAAGGTAAAGTCTTACTCGACAAAACCGGCAAGCCCGTCCACCACATCTCCGTCCTCCTCTCCCCTGCGGGCCGAGTGGTCGAAAGCGCCGAAGACGGCAGCTTCGCCTTCCGCGATGTCGCCCCCGGCAAGTACTCGCTTATCGCCACGGGCGAAGGCCTGAGCGCCGAACCACAAACGCTCACCATCGGCGATACCGAGATCGACAACGTCGAATTCCGCATGGGCATCACCGCTCTGCGCCAGGAACTCACCGTTAGCGCCTCGGCCAACAAGGTCGAGACCACGCTCGAAGCCTTCTCGCCCACCGTCACACTAGATTCGACCGCCCTCGCCAACAAATCCGCCACCTCGCTCGGCGACGTCCTCGACGGCGAAGCCGGCGTTCACCGCCGCAGCTTCGGCCCCGGCTCCACCCGCCCCGTCATTCGCGGCTTCGACGGCGACCGCGTCCTCATCCTCCAAGACGGCATGCGCACCGGAACCCTCGGCTTCCAAAGCGGCGACCACGGCGAACCGGTCGATCCGCAGGGCCTCGACCGCGTCGAAGTCGTCCGCGGCCCCGCGACGCTCCTGCATGGTTCGAGCGCCATGGGCGGCGTCGTCAACATGGTCACGGGCCATCACGAAGCGCGCTCCCAAGGCCACTCCGGCGTGCACGGTTATCTTTCCGGCATTGGCGGCACCAACAACGGACTTCACGGCGGCAGCGCTGGCGTCGACCTCGGCGTCGGCCGTTGGGTCTTCCGCCTCGGCAGCGGCGGCCAACGCACCAGCGATTACAGCTCCGCGACGGAACGCATCTTTAACTCTCGTTCCCGCGCCAACACCGGCAACGCCAGCGCGAGCTACTACGGCGAACGCAATTGGTTCACCGCTGGCTTTACTTCGCAACGCGCTTACTACCAGCTACCCAACGCCCACGGCGAGGAGGAGCATGAAGAACACGAAGGCGAAGAAGCGCACGACGAAGAAGAGGAGGAAGGCCATGGCCACGAAAACATCGCCCTCCCCGTGAACCGCTGGAACCTCCGCCTCCAAGGCGGCCGCCGCGACACATACCAATACGGCCTCAACTATGCCGACTACCGCCACAAGGAACTCGAAGGCGCCGAAGTCGGCACGCGCTTCTTCAACAAAGTCTTCGACTACCGCGGCCTCGTCGAACAAAAACGCCGCGGCCCCTTCAGCGGCAGCTTCGGCGTCTGGGGCCTCCGCCGCGATTACGAAGCCATCGGCGACGAAGCCATCGTTCCCCCCACCACGCAGAACGCCTTCGCCGTCTACGGCGTCGAAAGTATCGACCTCGAACGCCTCCGCTTCCAATTCGGCGGCCGCGTCGAAACCAACCGCTACAAACCCGCTACCGGCCTTGCGCGCAACTTCACCGGCTTCTCCGGCAGCGCCGGCGTCTCATACCGTCTCGACGACCGCTCGAACGTGCTCGCCAACTTCTCACGCGCCTTCCGCGCCCCCGCGCTCGAAGAACTCTACGCCAACGGCCCCCACCCCGGCCTCATGGCTTTCGAAATCGGCGACGTGAATCTCCGACGCGAACGCATGCACGGCCTCGACGCCTCCTACCGCCGCCAGGACGGCCGCATCAAGACCGAATTCAACGTCTTCCGCTACTGGCTCTCCGGTCAAGTCTTCCTCGCCCCCACCGGCGAGATCGAAGACGATCTCCCCGTCGCCGACTACAAGCAGGGCGATTCCACCTACACCGGCGTTGACGCCCGCCTAGACGCGACGATCACCTCGTGGCTCGGGCTCAAGCTAGGCTTCGACACTGTGCGAACCGAAGTGCGCACCAACCTCACCGAGCAACGCCTCTCCCTACCCCGCACCCCACCAGTCCGCGGCCGCCTCGGCATCGACTGGCGATACAAAGGCTTCACTGTGACCCCGGAAATGGTCCTAGCCGCCAGACAAGACCGCGTCTTCACCAACGAAACCGAAACCGCCGGCTATGGCGTGGTAAACCTCCGCGCCGGCTACACCTGGGTCACCCAACACGCCGTCCACCTCTTCGGCCTGAACTTCTTCAACGCCAACAACCAGCTCTACCGCAACCATCTTTCGTTCCTAAAAGCCGTAGCCCCCGAAATCGGCCGCGGCGCCACAATTAACTACTCCGTGCGTTTCTTCTAGGCCCCGGCGAGCCTTATTGTGTGTCCGTCGAGACGCACAGGCATTGAGGAATAGCGTTAGGCCCCATTCTCGGCACGATCAATTTGCTGCGAGATACCGGCAAGCCGGAATACCTCGCTCGCTTCCGGTGTGCTCTGAAGGTGAGGCATCGCTACGTCCCCGCCCTTCACTACGATGACTAGATCATCACGCTTTGCTAGGAACCAAGACGCGGCATACAATGACGGCATGAGCACGGCAACGCTTGTATCCGTTGAGGAATACTTGGCGACCGGCTACCGCCCAGATCGTGAATACCTCGAAGGCGAAATCAAGGAGCGTGGTTCGGGCGAGTACGATCACGCAAGATTGCAGTCGAAGCTCATGCTCTACTTTGGAATTCGCGAAGCCGAACTTGGCGTCACCGGAATTGTCGAACAGCGCGTTCAGGTCCGGGCCAACAGATTCCGCGTACCTGACTTCTGCCTTCTCAGCGCCAACGCTCCCCGCGAGCAGATCATCCACACGCCACCGCTCCTCGCCGTCGAAGTCCTCAGCCCTGAAGACCGCATCGCCGACATGCAAGACCGCGTCGACGACTACCTCGCCATGGGCATCCCCGCCGTGTGGGTCATCGACCCGAATAGGCGGCGCGCATGGATCCACTCGCATCTTGGCGTGGAAGAGGCCAAGCGCGGCGAACTCAAGGCGCCTGGTATCGAAGTTCATCTCCGGGATCTCTTCGATACCTAGACCGCCATTGGGCTCTTGGTGAGGCTAGCGGCCACAACGTTGCCCATGCGCGGTAGGGGAAACGGCACGATCCTCGGCTGGGCCGCGAGAGAGGCTGGCGCTGCGATTAGCCGCCCCGCCCAGAAACCTGATCTTGAAAATTTCTCGTTCCTCCTGCGCATGTGTCAGCAAAAGACCGTGTACCGAGCCTTCTTAGCCCTAAGCACCCTTCCACTCCTAGCCAACTCCGTCTCCGGAACGCTGCAAATCGACGGCAAACCCTACCCGCTGAATCAAGCGATCGCCATCCGAACAAGCAGCACCTTCCTCTCCGGCGCGCCCATCACGCGAGTAGCCTTCACGGACGCCGCGATCACCCAGGCGGAATTACTATCTCCCACCAGCCTCCTAGCCCGGATGAAGCAAAGCCCGATTCACGGACTAACCATGGAATTCAGCGACGACCGCGGCTACTTTTCGCTAAGCCTCATCGACTCCAGCCAAAACACCACCGCCAGCCTCTCCGGCACAATGGAGAACTTCAAGTTCACGAAGCACACACCACAGCAAGTAGCGGGGCGCTACACGATGGCTGAACGTAGTCTAGGCAAACTTCGCTTGGCCATCGACCTCCAATTCGACGTCACACCCCTCGCCCCACCGGCCGCCGCCCCCAAAGGCGCACTAAAGAAAGGCTCCGAAGCCCAATCCCTCGCCAGCGTAAAAGCTTATCTCGCCATGCGAAAAGCCGTCCAAACCCTGGACCTCGCCGCCATCCAAAAACTAGCCCGCTACCCCCAAGACTTCCAAGGCCCCGACGGCCTCAAATTCCTCAAGCTGATGAAGGAGGACGAACCCACGGGCATAATAGTAGTCGAAGCTAGCGAAGGCCCCGACACCGCCACACTCACCGTCACCGGAACGAAAGCTGGCAAGCCGATACGAAAAACCTTCGACATGCAGTTGAAGGACGGCCGCTGGACCACGAACAACGATAATTGGGAGGCGAACTAGCCGCGCCCAATCGATGAAACCCAAGGCCCTCTACGGAACCGAAATCGACCCCGTCTCCCTCACCCAACTCGACCGCTGCCTCGCCGACGATCGCGCTGTCTACGGCGCCCTCATGGCCGACCACCATAAAGGCTACGCCGTGCCCATCGGCGGCGTCATCGCCTATCGCGAAGCCATCTCCCCCTCCGGCGTCGGATTCGACATCGCCTGCGGCAACAAAGCCGTCCGCACCGACGCCGATTGGCAAGACGTCCGCCGCAACATCGCCACCATCATGGACGACGTTTGGCGAAGCATCTCCTTCGGCATGGGCCGCAAGAACAATGAACGCGTCGACCACGAACTCTTCGACGACGACGCCTGGAAGCTCCCCGTCCTCGCGCCGCTTAAAGACCTCGCCCGCGCCCAACTCGGCACCGTCGGCGGCGGCAACCACTACGTCGACATCTTCGAAGACTCGCAGCAACGCATCTGGGTCGGCGTCCACTTCGGCTCCCGCGGCCTTGGCCACAAGACCGCCACGTGGTTCCTCCAACAATCCGGCGCGAAAGATGGCATGGACGTCGACGCCGCGGTCCTCGACGAGAATTCCAACCTAGGCGCCGAATACATCGAAGCCATGCGCCTCGCCGGCCGCTACGCTTACGCCGGACGCGATTGGGTCGCCGCGAAAGTCGCCAGTATCCTTGGCGCCAAGATCGAAGACGAGGTCCACAACCACCACAACTTCGCGTGGCGCGAGGAACACTCTTCGCTAGGAACCGTCTGGGTAGTCCGCAAAGGCGCCACGCCCGCCGCCCCCGGCCAGAAGGGTTTCGTCGGCGGCAGCATGGGCGAAGAGTCCGTGATCCTCGAAGGCGTCGCGAGCGAAGAAAGCGCGCGCAGCCTTTACTCGACTGTCCACGGCGCGGGCCGCGTCATGGGCCGCCTCGAAGCCAAAGGCAAGATCGACCGCAAGACCGGCGCTGTCCAACGCCCCGGCAAAGTCACCCCCGAAATGATGCGCGACTGGATCGAGAAGAGCGGCGTTGAACTGCGCGGCGGTGGCGTGGACGAGTCCCCGCATTGCTACAAACGCCTCCCGGAGGTGCTCGCCGCCCAAGGAGACACCATCCGCATTTTGGAACGCCTCAAGCCCATCGGCGTCGCCATGGCCGGCGCGGACGAGTTCGATCCGTATAAAGATTAGAGGAACTATGAAAGTCGCTCTCGTGCTCTTCCCCGCCCTTGCGCTATGGGCCCAAGAAGCAAAGCGTCCCCTCCCGCCCATCCCCGAAACCGAAATACCCTTCACCACTGAACGCATCGCGGTCGATGGCGAAATGCGCGAAGCCGCTTGGAAGAAGGCTCCCGTCCTCGAAATGCTCTTCCCCTTCGATTCGCAGACCGGCGCGAAGCAGAAGACCCGCGTCCGCCTCCTCTGGGACGATCGCAAACTCTACCTGCTCTATGAATGCGACGACGCCGACATCACCGCCCACTTCACCAACCGCGACGACCCCACCTATCGCGACGACGCCGTCGAAGTCTTCATCAACCCCAAGCCCGAGCAAAACGACCTCTACGTCGGCTTCGAAATGAACGCCCGCGCCGTGATGTACGACTACGTCTACTTCCAATACCGCTACCTCTTCAAGCGCCTCAACCTCGAAGGCCTCGAACTCTCCACCAAAATAGACGGCACCCTGAACGCTCGCGGCGACACGGACAAAGGCTGGACCCTCGAAGTCGCGATTCCTTTCACCGAACTCGAACCCCTTGGCAAGGTTCCCCAACCCGGCGACCGTTGGACCCTAAATGTCAATCGCTGGGACGGCGTCGAACCCACCCGCCGCTTGAGCATGTGGAGCGACGCGGGCCTCGAAGCCATCACGCCCCACAACGCGAAGCGCTTCGGTGGCGTCCGCTTTGTGAAGTAATCGGGCCGCGCAATGCTAGCCTGAGACTTTTGCATGATTGCTTTATCGAACGTACAGAAACAGTACGGCAAACAGATCATCTTCATCGAAGCCTCCTTCCAGCTCAACCCCGGCGAGAAAGCCGGTCTCGTCGGTCCCAACGGTGCTGGCAAGACCACGCTCTTCCGAATGATCACGGGCGAGGAAACCGCTGACGACGGCGAGATCTCCGTTCCCAAGAAGACCACTGTCGGCTACTTCCGCCAAGACGTTGGCGAGATGAGCGGCCGCCCTGTCATCGAAGAAGCCATCGCTGGTAGCGGCCGGGTCGGCGAGTTGCACCACGAACTCGAAGAGTTGCAGAACGCCCTCGGCGACCCGGACAAAGCCGGCGAGATGGACAAGATCCTCGAGCGCTTCGGCGAAGTGCAAGAGGAGTACCAGCACCTCGGCGGTTACGCGCTCGAAGCCCAGGCGCGTGAAGTACTCCACGGCCTCGGCTTTGAAGACGCGCAGATCGACGGAGACGTCGGCGCGCTCTCCGGCGGTTGGAAGATGCGCGTCGCGCTCGCTCGCGTCCTGCTCGGCCGCCCCGACGTTCTCCTCATGGACGAACCGACCAACCACCTCGACATCGAATCCATCATTTGGCTGGAAGACTTTCTGCGCTCCTATGAAGGCGCGCTCCTGATGACTTCGCACGATCGCGAATTCATGAACCGCCTGGTTTCTAAAATCGTTGAAATCGACGAAGGCGAGCTCATCACGTACTCCGGCAACTACGACTTCTACGAACGCGAACGCGCCATCCGCGAGACGAATCAACAAGCTGCCTTCGCCCGCCAGCAAGCCATGCTCGCCAAGGAGCAGCGCTTTATCGAGCGCTTCAAGACCCACGCCGCCAAGGCCGCCCAAGTCCAAAGCCGCATCAAGGCTCTCGACAAGATCGAGAAAATCGAGCTCCCCAAGAAGCGCCAAGTCGTCGACTTCGACTTTAAGAAACCGCAACGCTCCGGCGATCAGGTCGCGGTTCTCGAGGAGGTTTCGAAGGCTTACGGCCCGCGCGTCATCTACGACAAGTTCACGATGACCATCCGCCGTGGCGAGCGCTGGGCCGTCATGGGCCGCAACGGCGCGGGCAAGAGCACGCTGCTCAAGATCATCTCCGGCGCAAGCCAGCCCGACTCCGGCCAAGTCCAACTCGGCGCGAGTCTCGACCTGGGCTACTTCGCCCAGCAGTCGCTCGAAGTCCTAAACGCCGACCTCACCGTAATCGAACAACTCCAGCAAGACTTCCCCAAGGACAGCATCGGCTCGCTCCGCAGCCTCGCCGGCGCCTTCCAGTTCTCCGGCAGCGACGGCGATAAGCCCATCCGCGCCCTCTCCGGCGGCGAAAAGTCCCGCCTCGTCATGGCGCGGATGCTGTATAACCCGCCGAACTTCCTAGTCCTCGACGAGCCCACCAACCACTTGGACCTCGCGACGAAGGAAATGCTGATCGGCGCGCTCAAGGACTTCGAAGGCACCATGATCTTCGTCTCCCACGACCGCACCTTCCTGCGAGGCCTCAGTTCCCGAGTCCTCGAGCTCCCCGGCAAGGACGAACCCAACCGCGAACCGCAGGTCTACCTAGGCAGCTACGTCGAGTATGTGGAAGCCATGGGCCACGAAGCCCCAGGCATCCACGCGTAAAGCAAACTCATGACGCTTCCAGGCGATCCGGCGCAAGCGTTCAAGAAGAAATCAACCGCCGCTATCTGGATACTCGCGGCTCTCGTTGGCGCCGTTACGACGACCGTCGGCACGATTGGCCTTTTCACCGCGATCTTGCGTCCCTCCATCGCGCCGTCAATGTTTTTCTGGATCTTTGCGGTAATCGCCAGCGCTTGGTCCGTCCTCTACCTCGCCTGCTTCTTGCTCGGAAAGGCAGTGGGATCGAGACTAAACTTCCCCATGGCGATTGTTTGGGGCGCGCTGGTCGGGCCTCTTTTTTTGATTGTGATTCCTCACTTGTTGTTAGGTTCCGGATCGCTCAATTCCTTCCTTGGAACATTGATAACCCTGCCAGCAATAGCCATAGCTCCAATCGTCCTGGTTTGGCCAGCGCTGCTGTACCTCTCGCGAACCGACCTCGATTTCCGAGCCGGTGCCGGAGTGGATTCGGCAAGAACCAAGGCGCGACGGAATGACCTAAGCATCCGTCCCTAATTTAGCGATACATCATGACCAACGGCGAGACGCAAACGTCCACCAGATTCGCCTCCCGGTATCCTACATTCGGGTCCATGTAGTAAACGGTATTCCGACCGATCGAATAGATCAGCACCACATGCGACGCCTGTCCTGGAATCACCTGGTAGACTGCCAGCGCATTCGAATTCCGCAAATGGTCCCGCAACCCACTCATCGATGCCGAACCCGACCCCGTCGCCGTTCCGGTGTTGTAAGCGGAAACCCGCAGATGAAATCGCAAAGCCAACGCCGGAATGCCGGTCCGGATATTCAACGCCTTCGTAGTCGGGTTCAAGTGAGACTGCAACAATGGATCGGCAATCCATTGATTTTGCGTCACTACGCCATTCCACCGCGCATCCACTCGCGTCCACGCCTCCAGCGTCGCCGCCCAGCACCAATTCAAGTCCGCCTGATGCACATAGGGCGGCCGCGCCCGGTCCACCCGCTCCGCATTAACTGCCATTGAAATTCCTCCATTTCGTCATGATTATAGACTCCATAAAAAAGCTGCGCAGCCCCGCCCGCATGGGTTATCCTGAAGGTTTGGAAATCCCCCAGCAATGAATACGAAGCACATCAAGGATAGAGCGGAACGCAAGAAAGCGAAGCGCACGGCGCGTAAAGAAGCCCCTGCCTACACCGGTCGCGAAAAGAACGAGGCACGCGGCTCCCTGAAGAAAAAGGTCAAGAAGATCGTCAAGGGTCAGCGTAAGCGCTAACACCCTCTACAAGCTTCCGATGCGGGCCACCCCTCCGAGCCTGCATCGGTTTCCCCCGGGCCGAAGAAGTCCTCCCTTCTTCGGCCCTTTCATTTTTTAGGCGAAACAAGAGTTGCAAACGTGCGCTTGACTGAAATTTTTCCGGACATCGCGAAGATCGTCACAGCGGACCTCCGTCGGCTTCGCCGGAAAGATTTGGCCGAACAAGTCTCGCGCCTTTACGTTGTAGACCACTGCCGATGCGGCAGCGCTTCGTGCGGAGCAATGTACACGACGACGACACCTAGTCGGCCTTACAAATCCAAACGAACTGTCGACATCGTGCTCTTCTCCGGCATAATCCTAACCGTAGATCGCAATTCGATACATGAAATCCAAACCGTGGACCCCGAGGTAACGGAAACGCTTTGGCGATTATTCCCTTGAAGACATTCGAGGAAGAAGCCGTGCCCGCTACTATTCGCCCCACCCACGCGATTACAATACAGCGATGAGCCAATTGCTCCGGTGTAAGAACATCGACCAACTCGTCGAAGAGAGCCAGTCCTCGACGCACCGCCTCGCCAAAACCCTCGGCCTCTGGTCCCTCGTCGCTCTTGGCGTCGGAGCCGTCATCGGCTCCGGTATCTTCACCGTCATCGGCACCGCCGCCAAGGGCAACACCAGCAAATACGAAAGCGTCCTCCACGCCCCGGTCCTCGACGTCCTCCGCTTCGGCCCAGACGCCATCTCCTCCATCGGCCGCCCTGGCGCGGGACCCGGCGTCGCCCTCAGCTTCGTCCTCCTCGCCTTCGCCTGCGGCCTCGCCGCCCTCTGCTACGCCGAAGTCGCCTCCATGATCCCCATCGCCGGCAGCGCTTACACCTACGCCTACGCCACCCTCGGCGAAATCTTCGCCTGGATCCTCGGCTGGGATCTCATCTTGGAATACGCCGTCTCCAATATGAGCGTCGCCGTGGGCTTCTCGGGCTATTTCAACGACATCCTCGAAAACGTCTTCGGCTTCCGCCTGCCCCCCGAATGGTCTGGCCCCGCGCTGCGCGGCAGCGAAGTCACCGGCAACTACTTCAACATCCCCGCGCTCATCATCATGGTCGTCCTCACTTGGCTCCTCGTGCGCGGCGTCAAGGAGTCGACGCAAGCCACCGGCATCATGGTCGTGATCAAAACGCTCGCCATCCTCGCCTTCGTCCTCGGCGCGGCGAACGCCATCAAGCCCGAAAACTGGAACCCCTTCATGCCCAACGGCATGACCGGCGTCATCAGCGGCGCGGCCATCGTCTTCTTCGCCTACATCGGTTTCGATTCCGTATCCACGGCCGCCGAGGAATGCAAGGACCCCAAACGCGACCTCCCCTGGGGCATCTTCCTTACCCTCGCCATCTGCACCGCGCTCTACGCCGGCGTCGCCCTCGTGCTCACCGGCATCGTTCCCTACACCTCGCTCGACGAAGGCGAGCCCGTGGCCAAGGCCTTGAAGGACATCGGCTACAACAAGCTCCGCATATTCGTCAGTCTCGGCGCCCTCATCGGTATGTGGAGCTCCCTGCTCGTCTTCCAATATGGCCAAGCCCGAATCTGGTACGCCATGAGCCGCGACAAACTCCTCCCGAGCGCCTTCTCCAAAGTGCACCCCAAGTTCCAAACGCCGCACATCAGCACCTGGATCGCCGGTTTCGTCGTCGGCGTCCCCGCCGGGATCTGGGATATCGCCACCTTCGCCGAACTCGCGAACATCGGCACGCTCTTCGCCTTCGCGACGGTCTCCGCCGCCGTCATCATTCTGCGCAGGAAACAGCCCAATCGCGCCCGCGGCTTCCGCGTGCCCATGGTGCCCCTCATCCCCATCCTCTCCATCCTCTTCTGCTTCATCCTCATGCTCGGCCTGCCCGTGCAAACCTGGATCAGCTTCTTCATCTGGCTCGCCATCGGCCTCGTCATCTACTTCAGCTATTCGAAATCGCGAAGCCTGCTCGCCGACCCCAAATAATCAGGAGAACAACGAATGCGCCGCCGTGATTTTTTCGCTCTTGCCACCGCACCATTGCTGCAGGCCGCCCTCCCCGATCGCATCCCCATCGGCTACAACACCTACTGTCTTCGTGGCTTACGCATGACGGACCGCCAACACATCGACCAAGCCCTCGCCTGGAAACTCGACGCGCTCTTCCTCCAAGACTCCCTCGACCCGCGCGCCCAAGACCCCGCCCACTGGACCGAAGTCAAAACGTGGGCCAAGGACGCCGGTCTCCACCTCGAAAGTGGCGGTGGCGGCATCCTCCCCAAATCTGGCGCGATGCAAGGCGCCGATTTCGACGCCGCCGTCGCCAACCTCAAGCACCAAATCAAACGCTCCAGCGCCATGGGCTCTCCCATCGTGCGCTGCGTCTGCGCCAGCGACCGCCAATCGCTTCCGCTCCCCACCACCGAGCAAAACCAAGCCCTCGCCATCAAGCTCCTAAAGGCCGTCAAGCAAGAAACCCTCGGCGCCAATCTGAAGCTCGCCATCGAAGTCCACAAAGACTTCCAAGCCTTCGAACACCAACAAGTGATCGAAGAAGCCGGTAAGGATTTCGTCGGCACTTATCTCGACACCGGCAACCCCGTCTTCGCCCTCGAAGACCCCATGCTCACGCTCGAGACCCTCGCGCCCTATGTGCTGACCTTCCATCTACGCGACAGCGTCGTCTACGAACACCCCAAGGGCATCGCCGTCCAGTGGGTCCCTCTGGGCGAAGGAACTATCGACTTCCCCGCCATCATCGCGAAGGCCCGCCAAGTCCTCGATCCGAAAGTCCGCATCTACATCAAGCCCATCACCGGCCGCCCGCCCTTCATCCATCCCGTGCACGACGACGCCTTCTGGGCGCGCTGGTACCCGAAAGCCCGCGCCCGCGAATACGCCCGCTTCGTCGCCCTCGCCAAGCGCGGCCGCCCATACGAAGGCGCGGTAGTGCAAGAAGACGTTCCCGGCCGCAAAATTCCCGACGCCTATGTCTCCGCCATGGCCGCGCAGCAGAAAGACCATATGGAGCGCTCCATCCGCTACGCGGTCGATAAATTGCAGCTCGGCGTCCGCGCCCGCACGTAACCGGGAACTTAACGAAGCTTTTGCCTTCTTAACATCGCCGCGCCCCTAAGATGGGGACATGAAGCACCAAAGGATGACTCGCCGCCACAGTATCAAGGCTCTAGCCGCGGCGGGTTTCTTTATTCCAGCCTGGAACGAAACCATTGAGGCCGCCGACGCCATCACCTGCGTCTCCACCACGCCCACCACCACCGAGGGCCCTTACTGGGTCGATGAGAAACTCTTCCGCGCCGACATCCGCACCGAACCCACCACCGGCGTCGCCCGCGAAGGCATTCCGCTCACCATGGTCATCAACGTCCAGAACCTTTCGTCCTCCGGCTGCACGCCGCTAGCCGGAGCTTACGTCGACATCTGGCAATGCGACGCCAAGGGCATCTACTCCGACGTCGCTCAAGCCTACAATCCCGGCGGCGGCACCGGCAGCGTCAACACCAACGGCCAGAAGTTCTTGCGCGGCTATCAGATCAGCGACGAAAACGGCCAGGTCCGCTTCACCACGATCTACCCCGGCTGGTACACCGGACGCACGATCCACATTCATATTCGCGTCCGCACTTACAACGGCAACACCGTCCTCAGCAACTTTGTCTCGCAGATCTTCTTCGACGCGGGCATCACCACGACGGTCCTCACCGACAGCCGCTACTCCCGCACGACGTCCATCACCACTGTGAACTCGAACGACAACATCTACAACATCGCCAACAACACCCGCATGCTCGCCGCCACCACGGGCAACAACACCGAGGGCTACACCGCCACCATCACCATGGGCGCGGCCTTCCAAGTTCCCGCCGCCAGCGCCCCAGCGATCAGCTCCGGCGGCGTCGCGAGCGCCGTCAGCGGCGCGGCCGGCGCTTCGCCCAACTCCTGGATCGCGATCTACGGCTCGAATCTGAGCTCCGTCACCCGCGCCGTCGCCGCAAGCGATCTGGTCAACAACATCCTCCCCACCACACTCGGCGGCGTCAGTGTGCAAGTGAACGGCAAGCCCGGCTTCCTGCAATATGTCAGCGCCAATCAAGTCAACGTCCTCGCCCCCAGCGACTCGAGCCGCGGCGCCGTCAACGTGGTCCTCACCAACGCAGCCGGCTCCAGCACGGTCTCAACGAATCTCACCGAAGTCCTCCCCGGCCTCGCCGTTCTCTCGAATTACGTCCGCGCCGTTCGCTCCGACGGCGCCATCATCAACGGCACCGGCAGCGCCGAAACCGGTTATCGCGTCTCCGCCGCCATCGGCCAGGGCGATGTTCTCTCGCTGTATGGCACCGGCTTCGGCGCCACGAACTCCACTCTCGCCGATGGCACGGTCTTCACCGGCAGCTATCCCACCACGAACACCGTCACGGTCATGATCGGCGGCATCACCGCCGAGGTGCTTTATGCCGGCCTCGTCGCCGCCGGCCTCTACCAGATCAATGTCCGCATCCCGGCGAACCTCGCCGACGGCGACCACGCCGTCCGCGCCTCCGTTGCTGGCCAAACGAGCCAATCTGGCGCGCTCGTGAAAGTCGCCGCCTCCGCCAAACTGTCGGCCCGCTTTAGCCGACCCACCCGCGGCCCGCTGAAGTACAACCGCGAAGTCGAGCGCCTCGTCATGGCCTGGGTCCTCACGCCCAGACCCCAAGGCGAAATCGAAGGCTGCCTCGTCCAAGTGGTCTAGCTAATTTAATAAAGCGATGAGCCCGTCCACGCTCGATACCGGCAACTGGCAAGCGTAGTTCTCGCAAACATACGCGCCCTCCGTCATCGCTTGAATGGCCGGGCTCCACGTGAAGTGCGCGCGCTCTATTTCGTTGCGTACGAACACCCGCACATGGAAGGGCAGAAAACGCCCATCCGCCGCCTGCACGAGTTTGCCGGTGGCGTCCCCCGCGAAAACGATCTGCCGCGGCGTCGTCCGCAAGTGCATCATCGCGCTCAACATATACGGCATCGTCACCGGCTGCTGCATGATCTTCGACGCAAAGCCGCGCAGTAAACGCTGTGCGCTTTCAAGAAAGCGTTCCTCGCCCGTAAGGATGCCCAACCGGTAAAGCACATCCGCCGCGGCGCTATTCCCCGAAGGCTCCGCGCCATCGTAGTCGTCCTTCAAGCGCAACACCAGTTCTCCACCTTCGCCGCTAGCCGTCGAAAAGAACGCGCCGTTCTCTTTGTCTTCGAAGCGCTCAAGCAAGGCCTCGGCCAATTGCCGGGCCACTCCGATGTATTCCGGATTCCCAGTGGCGTTGTATAGATCCAGCAACGCCTGCGCGAAGAAAGCATGGTCGTCGAGAAACGCCGAAATCGCCGCCTCGCCGTCGCGATAGCGCCGCAGCAGCTTACCCTCGCGCAACAGATTCTCCCGCACAAAACGCGCCGCCGCTTCCGCCGCCTCCCGGTACCGCGCCTCGTTCAAAACCCGCGCCCCCAAAGCGAACGCGCTAATCATCAAGCCATTCCAACTTGTCAACACCTTATCGTCCAAATGCGGTCGCACCCTCTGATTGCGCGCCGCCAGCAACTTCGCGCGCAGTTCCGCATCGAGCGGCTCCGTCTCCGGGTTCGCGATGAACAGAATATTCTTGCCCGTGAATTCCTGATGCGGGTCCTCCTGCACGTTGCCCGTCTTCTCCACGCCAAAGCGCTTCTGAAACCAAGGCATCCGCTCAACGCCCACAATGGCTTCCAACTCCTCCCAAGCCCAAATGTAGAACGCCCCCTCGCCCTTCTCATGCGGATTCGCCGCGTCGATCACGCTATCGGCATCCTCCGCGGAATAGAATCCACCCTGGGGATGCCGCAAATCCCGCAACACATAATCGAGCGTCTCCCGCGCCACCTGCGCGAAGGCCGGGTTTTGCGTAATCTGATACGCCTCCAGATACGCCACCACCAACTGCGCCTGATCGTAAAGCATCTTCTCGAAATGCGGTACGAACCACTGCGCGTCCACCGAGTAGCGATGAAAGCCTCCGCCCAATTGATCGTTCATCCCGCCCAACGCCATCTCCGCCAGCGTCTTCAACACCATATCGAGCGACTCTTGATTCTGCGTCACATAATAATGCCGCAGCAGAAAATGCAATGTCGCCGGGCGTGGAAACTTCGGCGCGCCGCCAAAGCCGCCCAGTTGCGCGTCAAAGCCCCGCCGGAAGCTGAAGTATGCCGATTCCGCCGCCCGCTTGTCGTCGAGGATCGTGGCTGCGCCATCGCCCTCCGCGATCGATTGCAACTGCGCCACAATCGCCTGCGAAGAATTTACAATCCGCGACCGCTCCGCCTTCCACGATTTTGCCAATTGCTCCAGAATCGTAGGAAAGCCCGGCCGCCCCCAGCGATTCTCCGGCGGAAAGTAAGTCCCGCCAAAGAACGGCTGCAAATCCGGCGTCAAAAACACACTCATCGGCCAGCCGCCACTGCCGCTCGTCGCCTGCACGAACATCATATAGATCCTGTCTACGTCCGGCCGCTCCTCGCGATCCACCTTGATCGAAATGAAATCGCGATTCAACAGCCCGGCAATGGCCTCATTCTCAAAGCTCTCGCGCTCCATCACATGGCACCAATGGCACGTCGAATAGCCGACGCTCAAAAAGATCGGCTTATCTTCGGCCTTCGCCGCCGCGAAGCTTTCCTCGCTCCAGGGCCGCCAATCCACCGGATTGTACGCGTGCTGCAAAAGATAAGGACTCTTCTCGTGAACCAGGCGATTCGCATTCATTTCTTGCGCCCCCCCTTCAAATCAGTCGACTCCTTCAACATAAAGGTCAGCCGTTTCTCCGATTCATCCACCCGCACCAGCACCACGCGCGCCTTATCTCCAATCGAGAACGTCCTCTTCGTGCGCTCACCGATCAGCTTCCGCGTATTCTCATGGTAGTTGTAGCGGTCCTTCGGCAACGTATCGATGGGCACCAATCCCTCGATAAACAAATCTGCCAGTTCGACGAAGAACCCATACTTGGTGGTCGAAATGATCAGCGAATCGAATTCCTCGCCCACCTTATCGAGCATGAACTTCGTCTTCTTCCACTCCACCAGCTCGCGCTCCGCCTCAGCCGCGCGGCGCTCCGTGAAACTCGTATCCTCGGCGATCTCCGTTAGCTGCGTCTCCTCATACCGCTCGCCATGCAGAAGCCGGTGCACAATCAAATCCGGGTAGCGCCGGATCGGCGAAGTGAAGTGCGTATAGTTCTCCGCCGCGAGGGCGAAGTGCCCCAGGTTCTCACTCGCGTACTTCGCCTGCTTCAACGAGCGCAGCATCAAATAACTCACGATCCGTTCCTCGGGCTTCCCTTCGATGCGCGCCACCAGTTTCTGATAGTGCTGCGAAGTCACCGCCGATTGTGTATCCGAGATCACCACATCCTTACGCAACTTGCGCCCATCGCGAGTCCGCTTGATGTTCATGTACTTCTTCACGGGCACCGCCGGCAGCCCCAACGAATACCCAAACTTCGAAGCCGTCTCTTCAAACTCCAGCACGCGCTTTGAATCCGGCACCTCATGGATCCGGTAAATCCCCCCATGGCCCCGATGCACCAATTCCGCCGCCACCGCTTCATTCGCCGCCAGCATGAATTCCTCGATGATCCTGTGCGCGATATTGCGGGGGCTCCGGGTCACGCCCGTCATCTCGCCAAACTGATCGAACTCAATCAGCGGCTCCGGCAAATCGAAATCGATACTGCCACGCTTCGTGCGCATTCGGTTCAACAGCAGCGCCAGCTCCTTCATCAATGCGAAGCGCCCGGCCTCAGCCGGCGTCACCTCCAACAATTCATGCACCTTCGTATAAGTCATCCGCTCGCGGCTCTTGATGACCCCGCGCGTGAATTCTTGCGAGACGGTCTGCCCCTGCCGGTCGATCTCCAGCATCACGCTCGAAACCAGCCGCTCTTCATTGGGCCGCAGACTGCAGATATCCGTCGACAGCTCCAGCGGCAACATCGGTACCGCGCGGTCCGGAAAGTAAACGCTCGTCCCCCGCATCGCCGCCTCGTGGTCAAGCGCCGAGCCCGGCCTCACGTAATAGCTCACGTCGGCGATATGCACATGTAACGCATAATTGCCGTTGTCAAGCTTCGCGCACCACACGGCGTCATCGAAGTCGCGCGCGGTCTCGCCGTCGATCGTCACGATGTCGTAGTCGCGAAAGTCCCGCCGCCCCTCCCACTCCCTCGGCCCGATCTCGCGTTTTACCGCGCGCGCCTCTTCCAAAACATCCTGTGGAAACTCGTGCGGCAGATGATGCTTGCGAATCAGGATCTCCACGTCGACGCCGAAATCGTCTTTGTGCCCCAGCACCTCGACGATGCGCCCCACGCCGCTCTGGTCCTCATCGGGAAATTCCAAAACCTCCACCGTCACCATCTGCCGGTCGACATCGTCGATCGAGCGAATCTCCTTCGGGGTAATGCCCACGCGATCCGGATTCGGCTGCGTGGGCGGCGGCAGTTCCAGCCCATCCGGAATGTGAATCCATTGCTTGATGCGCTCGTCGTAAGGAACCACGAAAGCGCCGCGCCGCGTAATCCGGAACTCGCCCACCATGCGCTGGTTTGCGCGATGCAGCACCTTCACGATATCGGCGTGCGCCCGTCCATCCTGCCCAATTCTCCCCATGCGCACCAGCACCTTATCGCCGTGCATCGCCTTCTGCGCCGAATCGGGGTTGATGAAGAGATCGCCTTCGAGGCCCTCTGGCTTCTCGTCCGGCATGACAAAACCGAAGCCGTCGCGATGCATTCGCAAGGTCCCCGCCACCAGATCCCGCGATTTCGAAGCCGCCTGGAATTGAAAGGGACGAACCTCGAAAAGCAACCCCTTCCGCAGAAGCCGCGAAAGCGCGCGTTCTACTTCTTCGCGGCGAATGCCCTTCCCGCCGAACTCGCGGAAGAGTTGTTTCTGATTCGCGCGGCCATGGGGCAAGCGCGCAATATGCGCCAGGAGCGCTTCGTCCTTCACGTCATTATTGTCGAATAGAATCGAGTCATGTTTACGCGAAGAGCTATGTTGTCGACGCTGCCCACCGCACTCATTGCTCAGAAACGCCCCAAGCGCCCCAACATTATCGTCATCCTCACCGACGACCAAGGCTATGGCGACCTCTCCCTCCACGGCAACACGCACCTCGCGACGCCGCACATGGATTCCATCGCCAAGGAAGGCGCGCAGTTCACCCGCTTCCACTCTTCACCCGTTTGCAGTCCCACGCGTTCCAGTCTGCTCACCGGCCGCTATAACTACCGCACCGGTGTCGTCGACACCTACCTCGGCCGCAGCATGATGCGCCCCCAGGAGATCACCGTCGCCGAGATGCTCAAGACCGCCGGCTACCGCACTGGCATCTTCGGCAAGTGGCACTTAGGCGACAACTATCCGCTCCGCGCCCCCGATCAAGGCTTCGACGAAAGCCTCGTCCTCAACGGCGGCGGACTCTTGCAACCTGGAGACCCGCCCGAAGAACTCACCGGAGTCAAACCCTCCTACTTCAACCCCGTCCTGAGCCGCAACGGCAAGTGGGAAAAGACCGAAGGCTATTGCACGGACATTTACTTCCGCGAGGCGATGGCCTTCATGACCCGCGCCGCCAACCGCCCCTTCTTCTGTTACATCCCCACCAACGCCCCGCACACGCCGCTCGAAGTCGACGAAGCCCTCGTCAAGCCCTACCGCGACAAAGGCCTCGACGACGTCACCGCGAAGATCTACGCCATGGTCGAAAACATCGACTCCAACATCGGCAGGTTGAAACAGTATCTCGCCGAGCGAAAGATCGACCGCGACACCATGCTGATCTTCATGACCGACAACGGCCCGCAACAGCGCCGCTATAACGCTGGTATGCGCCAACTCAAGGGCTCCATTTACGAAGGCGGCATCCGTGTTCCCTTCTTCGTCAAATGGCCCGCCGCGATCGAGGCTGGCGCCGTGGTCGACCGCCTCGCCGCGCACATCGACGTCACGCCGACTCTGCTCGAAGCCGCCGGAGCCACCACCGTCGCCAAGATGGACGGCCGCAGCCTGCTACCCCTCGCCCGCGACGCAAAAGCTAGAGACACCTGGAGCGACCGCACGATCTTCCTCCAATGGCACCGCGGCGATAAACCCGAAAAGTTCCGCCAATCCGCCGTCTTGACGCAACGTTACAAGCTAGCCAACGGCAAGGAACTCTACGATCTCGACAAGGACCCGGCGGAATCGAAGGACATTGCCGCCGAAGAGCCCAGCATGGTCCGCCAATTGCGCACCAGCTACGAAGCCTGGTTCGAGGATGTCGGCAAGCAAGGCTACGATCCTCCGAAGATCGTCTTAACCAAACGCGCCCCCACGCTTTTGACCCGCCAAGACTGGCGCGGCGACGGCGCCACCTGGGACAAGAACGGCATCGGCCACTGGGAACTCCAAGCCGCCTACGCCGGCCCATATAAAGTAACTGTCCTCTTCGACGCCACTCCGGAACCGCGCACCCTAGACTGCACCTGGCTAGGCCAACACCAAATCGCCCCCGGACAGACCAAGCTCGAACTCGCCACCATAAAGCTCCCCATCGGCCCCGCCCGCTTCGAAGCCAAGCTGAAGGACGCCGCAAACACCCGCGGCATCAACTACGCCTACTTCGAGCCGCGATAAGCGGCTGCTTCGCTCACCAGCTCTTGAGGCGAGTTAGCCGCCCCTCTCCGCGCCCTTCGGCCTGGACGAGATTCGTTCGTCGACCAATCTTCGCAAGTGACTCAATTCTTGCCGGCTCAAGCTCGGACCAATTTTGCCAATAACGACGGACAAGAAATCAAACCGCGAACCCTCAAAGAGGGTCTCGAGAAGATGCAACCCGAGATCCCAATCTTCACCGCCGAGTGCCGCCGCAGCAAATACGGCGCGGGAATAGGGCAAAGGTCGGCGGCCACTTTCGAAGCGCTAGGCGGCACCGCCGAATCCAGTCGCGTCGCGCTCACCTCCCACTTCCCAGCCAGCACCGGACTCCAGCTATCCAGCGGCGTCGGAATCGCGGACCCAATCGTCTGTCCCCGAAGGACGAAAACGCAAAGCAAAAAAGCGCGCATGCCTACCATGCGGATTATCGCCCCGTCTTGGGACCATAATTTTGATCGATCAACACCGGATCCTCCATTCGGAAGCCCTGATCGTTCGTCGCCACCACCCAATCGTCCACCAGCTTCCTCATCGCGAGCAATCTCGTTCGATGAACCGGGTCCTGCGCCAGATTCCGCACCTCATGCGGGTCCGCAGCAAGGTCGTAAAGCTCCTCAATCGGCTTGCTATCCGACGCGAAGAGCGCCTGCTCCGGCGTCAACTTGCCCTCACGCTTCAACTGCTTCACCAAATTCCAAGTCGGATACTCGCGCTCCTTGTAAGGGTTCGACTGCTGATACGGAATCGCGGGCAGCCAATTCTTGATGTACTTAAACTGCCGGTCGCGCACGCAACGCATGCGCTCGGTCGCCGTGTCGCAACGGTCCCGCGCCGCGAAGATATGCGGCCGCGGCGCGGCGTTCGCCGCCAGAAAATCGCGGCCATGCATGTACGAAGGCACACGCACGCCCGCCGCCGCCAGAATTGCCGCCGAGATATCGATCGCCTCGACAAAGTTATCGCGCACCTCGCCCGCCTTCACCTTCCCCGGCCAACGCACTAGCAACGGAACGTGAATCCCGCCGTCGTAAAGAAACTGCTTCGACCGGAACAAACACTGTCCATTGTCGCCGCTAAAGAAGACCAACGTGTTCTCTGCGATCCCCTCCTTGTCGAGCCGCGTCAACACCTCGCCCGCGTAGCGGTCCATCAACTGCACAGCTTCCAAGTAGTTCGCGTATTCATCCCGCGCCACTGGATGATCCGGGTAGTACGGCGGCAGTTTGACCTTGGCCGGATCCACACGCGGCGTATGCTTGCGCCCCAAAGGCCAGCCCACGCCCTTATGCGATTCCTGAATCGTCAATTGCGCGAAGAAGGGCTTGCCCGCCGGACGCTGCGCCCAGTCCGATCCGTCAAAAGGCTGATCCACCAAAAAGTTGTAATCCGTCTTCCCCGCTCCCCAAGCGCCCGTGCCCTGCCCCAGGCTCGACTTGCCGCCCTTCGGCGGCGCGTTCAACACCGTGTAGTAACCCGCCTCGCGCAAATACTCGCAGATATGCCGCACCGGCGCGGCCAGCGCCTTCTTGTCAAAGGTCCGGTGATTGTGCGCGCCAATGCTGGTCTGATACATGCCCGTCGCCATCGCCGAGCGGCTCGCCGAGCACACCGGCGCCGTCGTGAACGCATGCGTGTATCGCGCGCCCTGGCTCGCTAGGCGGTCTAAGTTCGGCGTCTGAATTAGCGGCTCGCCGTAGCAGGAAAGATGCGGGCCGATATCCTCGGCGAGTATCCACAAGATGTTCGGACGCGATTGTCCTTGGGCCAGCAGCGCGGCGGGCGCCGATGCCAAAACTTCGCGGCGTGAAATTGCCATCCCGACAGACTATCAACGTTGGTGGTAAGTCACCGGATCTTCCATCACCGCGCCCTGGTCACCGGTATTCGCCACCCAATCGTCCACCAGCTTCCGCATCGCGAGTAGACGCCCCCGCTGGGCCGGATCGTCCGCGAGATTCCGCACCTCATCGGGATCCGCCTTCAAATCGTAAAGCTCTTCCACCGGCTTCGAAGCCGCCGCGAAACGCCGTTGCGCCGCATTCAGCTTCCCCTCCGCCGCCAAGCGCTTCACCAAATTCCAAGTCGGGTATTCGCCTTCCTTGTAGGGGTTGGCCTGCATATACGGAACCTGCGGCATCCAGTTCTTGATGTACTTAAACTCCCGGTCGCGCACGCAACGCATGCGGTCGTTCGCGATGCCGCATCGGTCCCGCGCGGCGAAGATGTGCGTTCGCGGATCGCCATTTGGCGCCAAGAAATTCCGGCCCTGCATATGCATCGGCAACGGAACGCCCGCCGCGCCCAGTACCGCCGCGCTGATGTCGATGCCCTCGACGAATTCCGGTCGCACCGATCCCGCCGCGATCTGCCCCGGCCAACGCACAATCAGCGGCACATGAATCCCGCCGTCGTAGAGAAACTGCTTCGAACGGAACAGGCACTGCCCGTTGTCGCCGCTGAAAATCACCAAGGTGTTGTCGCGCAGCCCCTCGCGATCAAGGCGCGCCAGCACTTCGCCCACGTAGCGGTCCACCAGTTGCACGCTCTCAAGATAGTTCGCGTGTTCGTCGCGCGCGATCGGGTGGTCGGGACAATAGGCGGCAAGCGAATCTTCGCCCCATCGATTCGCGGCGTATGCCGCCGCGCCAGCGGCCATCCATATCCCTTATGCGACTCCTCGATACTTAGCTGCGCGAAGAACGCCTGCGCCGGCCCCCGTTGGCCCCAATCGTTCGCATCGAATGGCCGTTCAATCGAAAAGTTGTAATCAGTCTTGCCGGAGCCCCACGCGCCAGTGCCCACTCCCAGACTGGACTTGGCCGCCTTCGGCGGCGCGCTCAACACCGTCAAGTAGCCCGCCTGCCTCAAGTAATCGTTGATATGCCCCGCGGGCGGCGCCAGCGGCTTTTTCGCGAAGGTCCGGTGCTGGTGCGCGCCAATCGAAGTCTGATACATTCCCGTCGCCATGGCAGAGCGGCTCGACGAACACACCGGCGCCGTCGTGAAGGCGTGAGTAAAGCGAGCGCCCTCGGAAGCCAGCCGGTCCAGATTCGGCGTCTTCACCAGCGGCTCACCGTAACAACCCAATTGCGGACCCATGTCCTCGGCCAGGATCCAAAGAATATTCGGCGGTGGCGTGTTCACGTTGCGCGAGGGCAAGGCGCCCGGAATATGCGCCATCGCCGCCAGAGGCGTCCCCGCCAGCAATGATCGTCTACTCAAGGCCATCAGCCCAGCCTACCAAGCCCCAACCCGGCTTCAATTCGCTGGCAGCCGCATCCCCTGTATCCCCAAATTGCTCACCTTCCGCGAATGCACAAAGACCACGCTCCCATCCGGCGCCGCGCTCACCGCCCTATCCGTATCCGAAGCCGGCGGCGGACTATCCGCCAGCGGCGCGAAGGCCGCCTGCCGCTCCGCGCTCCGCCGCAGACTGCCCATCGGACTCGCGAAAAAATACTCGCGGCGGCTCGCCACCAAATACGGCGGGTCCAAAAACTCGAGCGACGCCGGCAGCCGCTCCAAGACATCCCGGCCGAAATCGATCCGCGAGCGGCGGAAATCGAATCCACAAGCCAGCACGGAATTCGTCACGGCATCATATTCGAGCGCCCGCCAAGCCTCGATCGAAATCCGCCGCGCCTCGCCCCCATCCGGCGGCCACTGCATCTTGTACAGCTCCGCCCCACAAAGGAACGCGAGCCAAGCCCCATCCGGGCTAAAGCGCGGCGAAGACGCCTCCGCCGGACACGACGCGAGCACCTTCGGCAGCCCGCCCTCCAATGCCTGAACGTACAGCGACGCCCGGCCCGTCCGCCGCGCCGGAAAGATCAAACTGCGCGAATCGGGACTCCACACCGAGGATCCCCGCACATCCAAATCGCTTAAGCTCAGCGTGTAGTTTCTCGGATGGAGCAAAAACGTCGTCCGTCCCGCCTCCTGCACTCGCATCGCCCACTGAGCGCCGTCGCGGGAGAACACCGGCGCCGCGAGCGGCGTCTGCGCCATCGTCACCTCGCTCCAGGTCTTCTTCCGCGCGTCGAAGCGGGAAAGCTTTCGCTCGATCGACTCATCGAGCCAGAAAATCCGCCGCGCGACTACCGGTGAATGCGAGTTCCGCCCGCCCACCCGCGCGCGCTCCACGAACTTGCTCCTTATGCCGTAGCGCCATAATCCTCTCTCGCCCTGATACTCCGCCGCGAAGTAGAGGTGTTCCCCGTCCGGGCTCCAAGCCTGCCCGCGAAATTGATATAGCCCCTCAACCAAGCTACGCGTCGCACCCTGCGAGTGCAGTTGCAGCGAAGCCCCGCCCCCGGGCATCTGCCGCAGGAAACTAATCTCGGAACTCATCGGCCGCGGCACCGGCTGCGCGTCCCATGCGAAGGACGGCGCCGGATGCAGAGCCACTGCCTGTCCCGAGCTGGCGTCAATCGACACCAAACGCTTCCCCACGCTGCCCAGAATCCTAGCGCCCGAGGCATCCCCTGCCGCTGCTTGCCAGGCCAACGCCGACGCCTCGGCGTCCTCGAGCAACACCCGTTCCTCCGCGGCGCCCGCGGCCGGGTCCATAGTACGCAGCACCAAACTCTGCCGCCCATTCTCCTCGCGCCGCCAATACGCGAGTTGCCGCCCACCCGGCGCGAGCGCCGGGAAACTCGCCGGCCGCCCACCCGTATCGATCGCCCGCGCCTCGCTATCTCCGACGCCCGCGCGAAAGAGCCCCGCCGGCTGCGCCGGATAAGGCTGCGCCGTGAAAACGAAGAAACTCTCATCGGACGCGACCGTGAAGTGCTGGATTTCCCGCCCCTCTCCAAAGCGAAATATCTCGCTCTCTTCTTGCACGGACAAACGCCACCAAATCAACGCACCCAACGCCAGCCCCACCGCCGCCAGCGGCAGGGCGAACCACGCAAGCCGCCGTCCATCCGGGCCCTTCTCCGCCCGCCGCAAGCCCGGCGTGCGCAACACCGGCCGCAGCGAATCGCGGGGAATGTAAATGTGGAAGCGGCGGCTCGGGTACGACTCCCGATACTCGTAAAGCCGCTTGCGCAAGCGCTGCGCCTGCCGCTCCCAATTCGCCGGAAGCTCCGCATCAACTCCTTCGATCGCCGCCTCCGTCAGCCGCTTGAGAAACGCAACCAGATCCGCGTCTCCCGCTAGTTGCGGGCTCTCCACGGCATGCGCCAGCGCCTCGCGCAGTTTGTCCTGTTGCGTTTCTTCCCCCAAGGCCCTCTCCGCTCCCCTAGAGTTCCAGCGCCCGCCACATGTACCAGGAAGCGATGCTCCGGTACGGCTTCCACCCTTCCGCGACCGCCTCGTAAACCGCCGGCTTCGAGTTCGGCTCGATCTCGTACACGCGCTCCATGCCCTTACGCACGCCCAAGTCGAGCACCGGAAAAACATCGAGGCGATCGAGGGAAAACATCAGAAACATCTGCACCGTCCACACGCCCACGCCCTTCACCTGCGTCAACGTCGCGATGATCTCCTCATCGCTCATCTTCGCAAAGCGCTGAAAGCGCACCTGTCCCGACGCCGTCTTCTCCGCGAGATCCCGCACATAGCGCGCCTTCTGCCCGCTCAGGCCCACCGCGCGCATCCGCGTCTCTTCGAGCGCCAGCACATGCTCGGGCTTTAAAGTGCGTACCCCGCAGGCCTCCGTGAAACGTCCAAAGATTGTGTTCGCCGCTTTGCCGGATAATTGCTGATAGACGATGCAGCGCGTGAGCCAATGGAAGTTCGATGGATTCGCCTTGATGCTGCAAGGCCCGGCTTCCTCGATGACACGCTTCAATAAAGGATCGGTACGACGCAGATGCAAGACGGCTTTTCGGTGAGCGGGATTTTCCATCCGGATAACCAGGATAGAACGGGCAGACGATGGGCGCTGCGGCTGCTCGCCGCCGGAGCTGCTTCAAGACTCCTCGCCCAAGACCCCGTCATCCGCGTCGACGTCAATCTCGTCAACGTCACCTTCACCGTCCGCAACAAACAGGGCGGCCTCGTCGGCAATCTCACCAAGGACGATTTCCGCGTCTTCGAGGACGGCAAGGAGCAGGAGATCACCCGCTTCCAGCGCGACAACGACTTGCCTCTCACCATCGGCCTGCTAATCGACACGTCCGGATCGATGTACAACGTGCTTGAAACCGGCCGCCGCGCCGCCGCCGAATTCTTCCGCAAGGTGCTTCGCCCCAAGGATCTCGCTTTCCTCATCACCTTCGCCTCCGAAATGGAGCTTCTGCAAGACCTCACTTCTTCGCAAAACCTTCTCGAGAAGGGTCTCGAAGAAGTTCGCGGCCAACGCCCCACGGCCGTGATGACCCAAGGCCCGGTGCCCACCACCCCACGCGGCACTCGCCTCTACGATGCCGTCTACCTCGCCGCCGCCGAGAAACTCAAAAGCGAAGCAGGCCGCAAGGTCATCGTCCTGCTCACCGACGGCGCCGACCAAGGCAGCGTCTACAAGATGCAGGAAGCTATGAAGCAAGTGCATCTCGCCGACACCGTCATCTACAGCTTCTTCTACTATGAGCCGCAGTACTACAGCGACGAAGGCATGCTCAAGCGCATGAGTGGCGATACCGGCGGCCGGGTCTTCGAAGTACGCCGGCGCGGCGGTCTCGACGACGCCTTCAAACAACTCGAAGAAGAAATGCGCAGCCAGTACGCCTTGACCTACACCCCAACCAACGACAAACGCGACGGCGGCTTCCGCAAGCTTGAGATCAAGCCGAAGGACTCGAACCTCAAGGTCCTCGCCCGCCGCGGCTATTACGCCCCGGCCGAATAGCAGGCTGGCGATTCAGCCTGCCAGAAGTTCGGCTCGCGCCGTAAAGTAGCGGTCTACCTGCTCGGCAAAAGGGGGAAACGGCGCGACACCCATCGCCGTCGCGCGCGCATTCTCCAACGCCGAGTATTTCGGCCGCCGCGCCGGCGTACGGTACAAGCGCGAATCGGCCACCTCCAAGGCCGGCGCCAAACCCGCCCGCGCGAAAATCAACTTCGCGTATTCATACCAGGAAATGGCCTCGCCCCCGCCGGCATGGAAGATCCCCGTCGCCTGCCGCTCCGCTAAGTCGAGCGAAAAGCGCGCCAACTCCGGAGAGTACGTGGGCGACGCGACAAAGTCCGCCACCACCCGGATCGGGCCGTCCTTCCCGGCCAGCCGCAACATCGTCTCGACGAAATTCCCATTCGCCGTCCGCAAACCTTGCGCCCCGAATACGCCCGAAGTGCGCAAGATCAAAGAGCTCTCGCAGTAAGCTTGCGCGTAAAATTCCCCCGCCAGTTTCGAGACGCCGTAAGCGCTCAAGGGCCTAACCGCGTCTTCTTCCCTGTAAGCCCGCCCCAACATCCCGTCGAACACGTAGTCCGTCGAAAAGTGAATCAGCCGCGCGTCGTTCTGCCGGCACGCGATCGCGAGATTCCGCACGGCCAAGGCGTTTGCCGCGTAGGCCGCCTGTGGCTCGCTCTCGGCCACGTCTACCTTGTTATAAGCCGCCGCGTTGAACACCAAATCGGGAGCCAACGCCGCCAGCTTCTCTTCGAGCGGCGCCTGCTCGGTAATGTCCACATCCTTGCGCCGAAAGCCCGTCACCTCATGGCCCCGCGACCGCAACGCCTTCACCAGTTCGACGCCCAATTGACCTTCGCAGCCAAAAACAATCGCCTTCAACTTTGTTTTGCCCTCTTTTGAATAGGGTAGCGCTAACGAATCAGCGATTGCCGAGCGCGCCCGCGATTCAGCGATTACCCAACAGCGGCCTCGCTACCGGCGCCAGCGGGCCAAACGACACGCGCAAATCGAAGCCGTCCTCCTTGGCAGTCGGCAAACGCAACGACGATACCTCCTGGAACACTAGTTGCCCAGACTCCGAATCCCCGAGATCGAGGGCGAAGCTTTCCCCCGAGGCATGAAACAAATGCATTGTCTTGCGCCGCGCCTTCAGAAACTTCATACGTAGTTCTTATCGGCGAACTTTACTTTAACGTGAAAAGAAGCCAGAGCGCGATGCCCAACGCCGCGGGCAAGCTCAACTCCGCGGCGCGCTGCCAGAAGGACAAGGCCGCCGCTTCGTTCCGCGCCCCTTCCACTCTACCCTGCGCCCCTTCGACTCGTGCCGCCTCCCCCAACGTTGCCCCCTTTACCGTATCGCCCGCCGTTCCCCCCAAACCTTTCGGCTGAAAATGGGCCGAACGCAAACTCCCATCGAGCGAACTCGGCTGCCCTTCGAGCACCTTCTGAATTTCGCGCCGCCCTCCGCGGTCGGCGATCAGGATCGTCGCGCTATTCATCCCCCGCGTCGAACGCATCAGTTCCTTCCGCAAATCATGCGGAATCGACTCCGGTGAATCGTAAACCTTCGTGTCCTCGCCAAGCGAGATATAGATCGTGGTGCGCTTAAAGGTCTTGGCCGGGGCGGGCATTTGCGAAACCTATTCAGTCTGTCACAGCTCAGTCGCCGACGCCAGCCAGGCCCAAGGGCCGCGAGCCTTCGCCGGCGTGATCGAGGATTACTTGGATAAAGCCCAACGCCGCCTTGCTCAGCGCCTTGTCCTTGCGATAAATCAGACCCAAGCGGCGGATCATCGGTTCCGGACCCAAGGCGACTGTCGCCAGCTTGCCTAATTGCACCTCTTCGCGGCAATGCGACGCCGCCAGAAAGCTGCATCCCAAGCCCGCGATCACGAAGCGCTTGATCATCTCGGTCGAATCGAGTTCCATCGATACCTGTATTTCCTCTTCGACCGCTTCGAGCCAAGAGTTTAGCTTCGCGCGCGTGGTTCCCGTCTTCGGCAGCAGCAAGGTATGCGGCGCCACCTCGTGCGCGGTCACCTGCCGGCGGCCCGCCAGCGGATGCTCCGGCGAACAAATCAAGCGAATCTCATCGGAATGGATCTTCACCACTTGGCAGCGCTTGGCGTCCACGGGCAGTTGCGTAATCCCGAAGTCCGCGAGATTGTCCGTTACGGCTTCGAGCACCCGCGACCCATAGCTGCGGTCCACATGCAGTTGCACGTTCGGGAACTGCTTTTTATACTCGCGAAACACCTCGGGCAACACGTAGATGCACGTCGCTTCGTTAGCCGCGATCACCAATTCCCCACGCGGCACCCGTTCCAGCTCTTGAATGGCGTCCTGCGCCCGCCGCCGCAAATCCAGAATCTGCTCGGCGTGCTCGGCGAAAATCTTCCCCGCCGTCGTCAACGCGATCCGCGTCCCCAGGCGCTCGAAAAGGCTCGCGTTCAACTCGTGTTCCAACTGCCGGATTTGCGCGCTCACCGCCGGTTGGGTCCGGAAACAGGTCTGCGCCGCCTTCGAGAAACTCTTTAGGCGGACGATCTCAAGGAAAGTATGAAGCTGGTCGAGATCCATGCACGAATGGGGCTAAATGGTTGAGGAAACAAGACAAGTTGCTCCACAATCTAGCGTGAGTATAGCATTCTATAAATATGAATCGATGTTTGGCAAGCGCGGCGGCGCATGCAGCTTAGACTCATCCTGCCGCTGCTTCTTGCGAGCGTTGCCCCGGGCGCCACACCCAGCCCCACACCCGGCGCCGAACGCATTCTCCTGGTCGCCAACGCAAAGTCCCCGATCTCGCGGCGCCTCGCCGATTTTTACGCCGCCTGGCACCGTCTCGACCCTAGCCAAGTCTGCCGCATCCAGACCTCGACGGCCGAAACCACCCAAACCGAAACCATTTCGCGCGAAGCGTATGTGCGCGAAATCGAAACCCCCATCGCTCGCTGCCTCGACGCCACCCTCCCCACACGCAGAGCCTGGTACATCGTGCTCACGCAAGGAATCCCCCTTCGCATTCAAGGCGCCGGAGTGAAGGACTGGCGCGAAACTGAGCAAGCCAGTGTCGATAGCGAAGTCGCCGCGCTCTACCTGAAATCGCGCGGCACGCCGCTCAAACTCGCGGGCCCCACGCGCAATCCCTTCTTCGAACAAAAATACGCCGCCTTCTCGCACCCCGAATTTCCCGTCTACCTCGTGACACGCCTCGCCGGCTATAGCTTCGAGGATGCCAAGCGCGCCGTCGAACGCTGCCGCGGCGCCCAAAACCATGGCGTCGCCGTCCTCGACCTCAATGGCGACGACGACGAAATGGGTAACGACTGGCTCCGCAGCGCCGCCATACTTCTGCCCTCGGGCCGTAGCGTCCTCGACACCACCACCAAGGTCCTCAGCGGCATCCCTAACGTCATCGCCTACGCCAGCTGGGGCTCGAACGACAAGGCCCGCAAGAGCCGCCGGAGCGGCCTCGGGTGGCGTCCCGGCGCGATCGCCGGCGAATACGTCTCCACCAGCGCCCGCACTTTCACCCGTCCGCCCAGCACCTGGACCCTCGGTAGCTGGAGCGATTCGAGCGGCTGGTTCGCCGGCTCGCCCCAATCCATGATCCTCGACTACGTCTGGGAAGGCGTGAGCGGCATCTCCGGCGCCACCGATGAGCCATACCTCAGCATGCTGCCGCGCCCCCATATCTTCATCCCCGCCTACCTCGGCGGCCGCAACCTCGCCGAAAGCTTTTACGTCGCCCTTCCCGTCCTGAGCTGGCAAATCATGATCGTCGGAGACCCGCTATGCAAACTCCAATAGACATCCGGCTCGCCCTGCCCAGCGACCGTGACACCCTTGTCAAACTAGGCCGCGAAACGTTTTTCGACACCTTCGCAGGTACCTGCACGGACGAGGACATGGCGCTGTTTCTCGAAGAATCTTTCGCCCCCGAAAAAGTCGCGGCGGAACTCGCCGCCCCGGCCAGCTACTTCTATCTCCTCGGTCACAGCGAGACGCCGCCGGCCGGCTACGCCCGCCTCTTTGCCGATCCCAAAGTTTCGGACGCCCTGCCCGCGGAGTACCACACCCACTCCATCGAACTCGTCCGCTTCTACCTCCGCCGCGAGGCATTCGGCAGCGGCGCCGCCCAACTCTTGATGGCCCATTGCCTCGCCGAAGCCCGCCGTCTCGGCTACCGCCGCATCTACCTCGGCGTGTGGGAAAAGAACCTCCGCGCCCAGCGCTTCTACGAAAAAAGCGGTTTCCGCAAGATCGCCGAAAAGATCTTCATGGTCGGACGCGACGCGCAAACGGACTGGTACTACGGCCGCGAGATTTAGCTCTCCAACAAGCAAACGAACTCCGCCACCACGGCGTAGCGCTCATCCTCTTCGTCAAGCTCAATCGGCGCGAAGTCCGGGTTAATCGACTCGAGCCAGATCCGCCGCTGCCGCCATGCCGCGTCCCCGCCAGCCGCCGCATCCTCGCCCCGAATTTTCTCGGAGTGGTAAATCTTTACGGTATAGCCCGCCCCGCCCACTCCCGACCCAGCCCGGTCTTCCACAAGCACGCGCCGCCCATTCCGCGAACCCGCGCCAAACTTCCGGAACACGCAAAGACTCCCCGAAGGAATCAACGGCAACATACTCTCCCCCACCACCTCGGCCACGAACATGCCGGGGGCCAAACGCAACCGCGGAGGCGCTTCCACCCAGTCGAGAGCCGCTTCGCCGTTAGCACCGCCCCCTTCATCAAACTCCACCCGGAACGGCCCCGCCGCCGACCGCAAAGCGTACACGGGCAAGTGCGTCACGAAAGGACGCACGGCGGCGCCGCCGGCCGTGGACAAAGTTTCCCGGAACAACTGGTGCAGCGTAAACTCAAAACCCAAGCGCCCGCCCGCTACCGCTTTGCGTTCCGTCAAGCGCAACACATTTGCGAGCGTGTCCTCTAGCCAACGCAGCGTCGTCTCCGCCCCCTCGCTCAATGCCCGCCGCTTAATCTCCCCTTCCACGGAAGCCAGCAGCAGCGTATCCTCTTCTTCGAGTTCCGCTTCTTCCCCCAAACGCCGCCAATCGCGGCGCAACTTCACCCCGAGCCGTGCGGACTCTTCGTCATAGAGCAGCACACCGGCCGGCGCCACGGCCCGGCCCGGCAGAGCAAGCTCCATCACCGCAAAAGTCATTTATAGATTATCGGCCATTCCCCCGCCTTTGTGAACTCCCCCACGCAGGCCACTGTTCATACCCCTGCGAATGCTCCTATGGATTCGCCGCGTAATATCCCTTCCGGAAACGTACCTTCACCCCCGGCAATCCCGGCACCTCCACGCGAATCTCGCGGAAGCTCTTCCGCTCGTCGCTCGCCTCGGGCACGTAGCGCATGATGTACTGTGTCGTCACCTCGCCCTGAATCGCCGCCACCGCGTTGAACATGCCCTTGGCTAGCTCCGCCGCGTACTGCCCAGTGCCGACCTTCAACGCATAATTCCCTTCGTCGCTCGGCGTCGACAAATACCCGCTCACGTCCTTATATAAGCCCTGGAGCGGATACACCACGCGCCCCCCAGTCTCTTCGGCGAGCCGCGTCAACACCTTCTCCCCCTCCGCGTTAAACCCGAACGCCACCGTGCTCATCCCAAAGATCGTCACCAGATTCCGCTGCGCCAGCTCCAGGACTTCCTCCATGCCCTTCTTCGAGGCCGAGTCGTGCCCGTCGCCAATCACCACGATCACGCGCCGCGGCTCGATCGGCTCGCCCCGCACCAACTTCCGGTTCGTGCAGCTCAAATAGATCGCGTCGAACAACGCCGCCCCGCCGCCGGGCTTCAGCTTACGGATCTTCTCCTGAATGATGTCCGGCTGCGAAGTCGTATCGATCGCTACTTCCGCGTTCGTCGAATAGCTAATCAAATACCCGGAGAACTTCTTCGGCCCCTCGCTCGGCAACAACGCTAGCACCAGTTCTTCGGCCGCTTCCTGAAAAATCTTCCAGTGCAAACGGTTCCGGTTCGAAAGGTCGAGCAAGAAACCCACCACCACCGGCTGTTCCCGCTCGGCGTTGAAGTAGGTAATCCTCTGCTCTTTGTTTTCATCGAAAATCTTGAAGTCGGCCTGCTTCAAATCGCTGACGAACTTCCCCTTCTCGTCGGTCACCGTGACGGGTACGATCACCTCGTTCACGGAGATTTGCAGGGGGTTCTGATTCTGCGCTTGGAGCGCCAAAGGAGACAAAAAGGGAGCGCCGCCCAGCAACGCCGGTCCCGCGAGCAATAAGTGACGGCGAGAAGTCATAGGTTTTCGAGCCAACTTCTATTGTAACGGCGCTCCATCGGAAAGCGTTTCGCGCGTGGCGCTGTACCCGCCTACCGCTGCACGCGTCCCGAACCGCCGCCCTTCACCAATCCCTCCACCTCTTCGCGCGTGAAGCGATTGAAATCTCCGGGGATCGAATGCTTTAGGCACGAGGCCGCCACCGCGAATTCGAGCGCGTCCTGCGCGGTTGGCAGCGCCAGCAACCCATAAATCAGGCCGCCCGCGAAGCTATCGCCGCCGCCCACGCGGTCCACGATATGCGTAATGTCGTAGTGCTTGCTGACGATAAAATTCTTCCGGTCGTTGAAGCAAGCGCTCCAGCCGTTATGCGAAGCGCTGATCGACTCGCGCAACGTAATTGCGATCGCCCGCGCCTTGGGATACGCCGCCAGCACCTTATTGCTCAATTTTTCATAAGCCCCATGATCGAGCTTCCCGGAATGCACGTCCGCCTCGCTCTCGATCCCCAAGGCCATCTGGCAATCCTCTTCGTTCGCGATTATCACGTCGGTGTGCTCGGCGAGCAACGGCATCACCTCGGCCGCCTTCTTCCCGTACTTCCACAAATTCTTGCGGAAGTTCAGATCCAAACTCACCTCAAGGCCCGCCGCCTTGGCCGCCTTCACGCTTTCGATCGAAAGCTCGGCCGCGCTCGCGCTAATCGCCGGCGTAATGCCCGTGATGTGAAACCACCCCGCGCCTCCGAATACCCTCGCGAAATCGATCGCGCCCGTTTTCGCCAGCGCGATCGCCGAACCCTCGCGGTCGTACTGCACCTTCGCGCCGCGTTGATTGGCGCCCGGCTCGACGAAGTAAATCCCAAAACGCCCGGGCCCGCGCACCACATGCGAAACGTCAACGCCAAAGCGCCGCATCTCGCCCAGAAACGCGTCCGAGATCACGTTCTTATCCGGCAGCACCGTCGTATAGCGCGCGGGCCAACCAAAGCCCGAAACGCTGACGGCGACATTGGCCTCGCCACCCCCAAAGGTCGCGACGAATTGCGGCGACTGCATGAATCTTTCAAAGCCCGGCGGCGCCAGGCGCAACATGATTTCCCCGAAGGTAACGACAGGTTTCATACTCAAAGCGATTTCCTAACTCTACCCCAAGATCGCCCAAACGATGAAGGCCGCGACGAGAATCAATTCCCCCGTCATCAACACGCCACGGAGCTTCCGGAACTGCGACCAACGCGCCCGCGCCGGATGCTCCGGGAACTGCTCGGCGTGAGCTCGCAAGGCGGCCAGCCAACTCGGCGGCGTCGTAAAACCAAACAAGAACGGATAGTCCAAGCGCTTCGGATCGTAACCCGGCGGCAGGAACTTCCCTACCTCGTCGCGAAACTGCCGGAATACAATCCGCTCCCGCAACAACGTCAACAGCGCGCCGGTATTCGCGGCAAGCAAAAACATCATCCAAACGAAAGCCGAATGCGTCTTATCCAATTCCCTAAGCTCCAGCGCCCAGTGTCTCACCCCAGCAACCCAGCGACTCCCGTGACTCTGGCCCCTTTGCGCCACGCATCACGCCGTTACAGAGCCGCGACCGCGAGGGAGCGCGCCCCCGGCCCGCGCGCAATCCCCACCGCTCTGCCAAACTAAACCTAGATGTCCGAAGCCCAGGCCCTTGAAAGCGCCACCCCCACGCGCCCAGTCGAATCCACCGAACGCATCTCCTCCATCGACACGCTCCGCGGCTTCGCCCTTCTCGGCATCCTCTTAATGAACATCCAAAGCTTCGGCCTCCCCGGCGCCGCCTACGACAACCCCCTGGCCTGGGGCGGCGCGACCGGATGGAACCTCGCCTACTGGGCCGCGAACCAAATCTTCTTCGAGGGCAAGATGCGCTTCCTCTTCTCCCTCCTCTTCGGCGTAGGCGCTGTCCTGCTCACCGAACGCGCCGTCGAACGCGGCGCGGGTCTGGCCACCGCCGACATTTGGCTCCGCCGCTGCCTCTGGATGACCCTCTTCGGCCTCCTCCACGCCTATCTCGTCTGGGAAGGCGACATTCTCTACGCCTACGGCACCGTCGGCCTTGGCCTCTTCGTCTTCCGCGTGCTGAGACCCAAGACCCTGCTCTGGAGCGCCGCCGCCGTCTGTCTCCTCGTTTCCCTCTCCACCGGCGCCGGCATGGTCTTTGGCGCGCACCAGACCCGCGACGAAGCCTACGCCGCCCTGAAGGTCGACGAATCGAAGCGCACCAAAAAACAAAAGTCCGCGATCGAGGCCTACCAAAAACTTCTCGAGAACGAAGACCTTGTCAAGCGCAATGAAAAGATCGCCGAAGAAATCAAGGCTCATCGAGGCACTTACGCCGAGGCCTTCGTCTTCCGCGCCCCCCACTCCTTCGCTTGGCAAACCACGTTCATGCTCAAGTTCGGCGTCGGCGATGTCCTCTTCCCGATGCTCCTTGGCATGGCCCTTTACAAAATGGGCCTGCTCGCCGGTACGCGTTCTCTCCCCTTCTACGCCGGCTGGTCGCTCTTCTTCTACGCCCTCGGCCTCCCCGTGCTCATCTATGTCACGCAACTCGTCGTCGCCTCCGGTTGGGACCCCTGGGTCCGCCCCTACCTATACGCCACCTACGAATACGGCCGCTTCACCATCGGGCTCGGCCACCTCTTCGCGCTCTTGGCCATCTACCGCTCGGAGCTGCTGGCCCCAGTCATGTGGCTGCTCTCGAAAGTAGGACAGATGGCCTTCTCCAACTACATCCTCACCTCTCTCCTGATGACTTTCTACTTCAACGGCTACGGCCTTGGCAACTTCGCCAAACTCGAGCGCCATCAGCTTTTATACGCCGTCGCCGCCATGTGGTCGATTAACCTGATACTAAGCCCCCTCTGGTTGCGCGCCTTCCGCTTCGGACCGCTCGAATGGGCCTGGAGGTCACTCACATATTGGAAACGCCAACCCTTCCGCCGCGAGCCGTCGCCAGTACCGCACGCCTCTACCAACCCCTTGGCTGGCTAGCCGTCGGCGCGCTGATTCTCACGGAATACCTGCGCCACCAACTCCCGAACCCCGCCGCTTTCACGCCCGAACAAAAGCTCTACTGGTTCATCGACCACGTCCTCTTCCACGGCAAGTTCCTGGTCCTGGCGGTCATGTCCTTCATCCCCGCCCGCGCGGAACTCAACCCCCGCTTCCTACTAGCCGGCGGCGGCATGCTAGTCTTCGCCGGAACCTTCTTGCAAATCGCGCACCCGCTATATCTAGCCGCCCTAGCCGTCCCCTTCGGCGTAGCTTTGAAGCTCGGCCCCCCCAACGAAAAATTAGCCATTGTCATGACCATCGCCGGCCTCGGCCTTGGCATGCCCCTAGGCGGCTTCACCGGCATCGCCATCGCTGGCTCGCAATTCCACCCCAAAGCCATAGAGCAACTAGTCCCCGCCACGATGGCCGTAACCAGCGTCGCCCTCGCCACCGCCTACACTGGCCTCTACACGCTCGTTAAGCTCAAGCTAACGCGCCGCTCCCGGTAGCGCCACCCACTCGCGCATCTTCGCAAAAGCGCGACGGTGCGGGCGCGGGCGGGGGCTACGGGCTAGAAGTTCCATAAGCCGGGAACGCGCCGGGTTTGATCGCGGGAGCCAGCCATTTAAACTTCCGCTTGCCTGAAACGTTGAGCTCCGGAACGCATGCGGTGGTTGTCAGCGCGGGGAGAATGGCGAGCGCACCAGTGCGCATTTCGGTGCAATGAGCGCACGCTAGAGCTTGCGGGAAAGACCCGATAGAAAACTGACGACAAGGATGTTGTTGTGTTCTTCGCGGATGCCGTCGCGCAGGAGGACGTGCTGGTACATGTAGCCGGCTTCGAGGCGGCCCCAACTTCGTTTGCGGTCGCCGAAGCGTTTGCCAAGAGCTGTGTAGGCGCGGTTTTGGTCGTAGAAGCGGCGGTTTTGGCTACGGCCGGCTTTGACGAAGATTTCGTTTTGTAGCGCCCAATAGTAAACCGGGCCTTTGAGTGGGAGCTCCGTACGGAAGAAGTAGCGGAAACGGTCCTGCACGGGCGTGTTTTCGACGAAGCGCTGCTCTTGGCGGAAGCGATGCGTGGTTGTGACGCCGCGCACCTTGGGCATCCATTGCAGTTGTTCCCAGATGCGTTGTTCGCCGAAGGGGCGGCCTTGGGCGGGCGTGGTGCGGATGTAGGCATGGCCGACGGTGAGGATGAGATCGGGTCGGGCCCAGAAGTTGAGGCCGGGGCGGATGAGGAGTTGGTCCCAGCGGTCCGCATAGCTTGCGCGGAATTGGCCGTCGAAATGGAAACCCCAGCGCTTGGTGAGACGATGCGTGCCGAAGTAACTGCTCCAGCCGCGGGGTTGGGTCTCGGCGGTGGATTGCGCGGCGAGGGTGAGCGTTAGGACGCCAAGCGCCGCGCCAAGGCGACAAAGGTGCGCAACGCGACGCCGGTGGGACCCTTGGCGAGGTGGGGTTTCGGCTCGTCGATCCACGCCGTCCCCGCGATATCCAAATGCACCCATGGTGTTTCCTCCGCCCATTCCTTGAGAAATAATGCCGCGGTGATGGAGCCGGCGCCGCGGCTTCCAATGTTCGGCATGTCGGCGAAAGCGCTCTTCAAAAGATCCTTGTAGTCGTCGTCCATCGGGAGCGGCCACATCTTCTCACCCGCTTGCTTGGCGGCGGCGAGAACGTCCGATTGCCACGCTTCGTTGTTGGTGAAAGCGCCGATGTTTACCGCGCCTAGGGCGATGGTGATCGCGCCGGTGAGCGTGGCGGCATCGATGATGTGGGTGACGCCTTGCTTCTTGGCATAAGTGATGGCGTCGATCAGGATGAGGCGGCCTTCGGCGTCGGTGTTGAGGACTTCGATGGTTTTGCCGGCCATGGACGTGAGAATGTCGCCGGGGCGCAGGGCGCGCGAACCGGGCATGTTCTCGACGGCGGGAATGTAGGCGGTGACCTTCACATTCGGCTTCAATTGCGCGATGGCCATCATGGCGCCGATGGCAGCCGCGCCACCCGCCATGTCGTACTTCATCTTTTCCATGCTTTCGCTTGGCTTTATAGAGATTCCGCCGGTGTCAAAAGTTACGCCTTTTCCGACGATGGCGAGGTGCACGCCTTCTTTCGCTTCCGCGGGCGTGTAAGTTAGGACGATCAGCGCGGGCGGCGCGGCGCTGCCTTGCGCGACGCCGAGCAGCGAGCCCATGCCGAGTTGGCGCATGCGGTCTTCGTCTAAAACGTCGCAATCGAGACCGTGAGCCTGGGCCATCGCGCGGGCGCGTTCAGCCATGACGAGGGGCGTGAGAATATTGCCGGGCTCGTTGACGAGGGCGCGGGCGAAGTTCTGGCTTTCGCCGATGACGGCGCCGTCGCGTGCGGCTTCGGCGAGTTCGCTGGGCGCGCCGGGCGCGAAGACGGTGAAGTGCTCGACGTGCTTGGCGTCCTTTTTCGACTTGTGTTGATCGGGTTCGAAATCGCCGGCGACCGCGCCTTCGAAGAGGGCTTGCGCGGCGTCGCGATTGTAGTGCGACCGCGGGAGCACGAAGCCGATGTCGAGAATGCTCTTGGCTTTTAGCGCGCGCACGATGGCGCCGCCGGCTTTGCGTAGCGAGGCGGCGTCGGCCTTTTCCGATTTACCGAGACCAATAAGGACGGCGCGTTTTGAGGCGAGGCCGGCAGGGGAGTGCAACGTCGCGAATTCGTTAGGCTTGCCGGTGAACTCGCCGCTCGCGTAGAGACCGGCGGCCCAGGAGTCGACGGCGGCTACGCCTGTCGTGGGGGCGTTTCCTTCAAATGCGGCGAAGACGAGAGCGGCCGAGGCGCCGTTCTCCCATCCTTGAAACAGAATGCTGGTGTTCATTATTTTTCCGGTATTTTCCCGATCGTGATTGGACTAGTATTGGCGGCGGGCCTTCATAGCCTGGCGCGCTTCGTTCTCTTGTTCGCGTGTACGCATGGTCTCGCGCTTGTCGTGGAGCTTCTTGCCCTTCGCTAGGGCGAGTTCGCACTTGATGCGGCCGCCCTTTAAGTACATGCGCGTGGGGATGAGTGTAAGGCCCTTTTCGCGGGTCTTGCCCATGAGCTTGTTGATTTCTTGGCGGTGCAGCAAGAGCTTGCGGGCGTGCACGGGCGTGTGATTCATTTGGTTGCCGTGGCTGTACTCGGAAATGTGCACGTTTTCGAGCCACGCCTCCCCGCCGCGAATTTCCGCCCAACCGTCTTTCAACTGCACCTTGCCGTTCTTGGCGGCTTTGACTTCGGTGCCGGTGAGCACGATACCCGCCTCGAAATTGTCGGTGAGGAAGTACTCGTGCCGCGCGTAACGGTTGTCGGCGATCGTCTTATTTCCTTCGTTTTCCGGTTTCATATGAGCTTGGTTCCACGCTTGGACCCAATTTTGCGTCACACTATATAGGTGCGTCGCTTGTATCCCGGGGCGCCCAATCTGATAGTATCACGAGAATCACAATAAGATGCTTCTTTCCAAAGGTTTAGCGAGGCTGAACAGCGTGCTGCTGTGCTGCCTGCTGATACTTTCTCCCGGTCCGGCGAGCGCCCGGAACCGGAAGGGCGACGGCTTCGTAAAGGATGGACAAATCGCCGAGGCCAAGGGCGATTATGAAAAGGCGTTGGAGCTTTTCGAGAAGGCGCTGGAGACCGACCCGCGGGATTCGCAATATCGCATTCTGGTGAACCGATTGCGCTTCCAAGCGGCGCAGAAGATCGTGGACCGGGGCGAGAAGCTGCGCAACGAAGGGAAGCTGGACGAGGCGCTGGCGTTGTTTCAGAAAGCCTTCGCGCTGGACCCGGCTTCGACGATCGCCGAGCAGCGCATGCGGCAGACCTACGAGCAGATGAAGCGCGAGGCCGAGCAGAAGAAGAATGGCGCGCCGCCCGAAGATCCGCTCGATAAGGCGCAGACGCCGGCGGACCGGGTGCGGCGCGACGCTGAGAAGAAGCTTGAGACATTGATGGACGCGCCGATGTTGAAACCGATTCAGCGGCAGATCGTGAATCTGAAGCTGAATAATCAACCGGCGCGCGTGCTCTTCGAAACGATTTCGAAGATGACCGGGATCAACGTACTTTTCGACCCGGACTTCATTAGCCAGAACTCCGGAAAGACGTTCCCCATCGACTTTCAAAATACTTCGCTCGAAGAAGCGCTGGACTATCTTTCGATTTTGACGAAGGCTTACTGGAAGCCAATCTCGCAGAATGCGATCTACGTAACGCTCGACAATCCGCAGAAGCGGCGGGACTACGAGGATTACATTCTGAAGGTCTTCTACTTGCAGCATGCGTTGGAGCCGCAGGAGTTGAACGAAATCGCGAACGCCGTACGCGTGGTGGGCGAGTGCCGGAAGGTAGTTCCCTACCCCGCGCAGATGGCCCTGATGGTGCGTTGCACGGCGGATCAAGTGGCGCTGGTGGGCAAGATCATCAACGACATGGATAAGCCGCGGAGCGAAGTGGTGCTCGATGTGTTTGTGTTGGAAGCGAACCGCACACGCACGCGTTCGCTGGCGGCGACGATCGCTAACGGGACCAAGGCGGGGATTAGCCAACAGATTGGCTTTACGCCGCGGAATCCGATTTTGACGGGGGGCTCGAACGCGGGCAATGACAACGGTAACGGGACATCGACGCCGACAAATTCGGGATTGATCGCATTGAGTCAAATTGGGCGCATTTCGACGAACGACTTTAGCGTCAATCTGCCGGGCGGGTTTCTGCAGGCGCTGCTTGAGGATCGATCAACGCGCGTTTTGCAGAATCCTCAGATACGAACGGTGGATAACAAGAAGGCCTCGTTGCGGATTGGCGACCGCTATCCGTACGCGACGGGCAGTTTGAACACCGGCGGTATTGGCGGCGGCGTGGGCGGCATTTCGCCCGTGGTGCAGACGCAGTTTCAGTTCGCCGAGGTTGGCGTGAACGTCGATATCACGCCCAAGATCCACGGGAACGAGGAGATTTCGTTGCGCGTGGAGGTCGAGGTTTCGAACATTCGCGATCAGGTGGACATTGGCGGCTTGCGGCAGCCGGTTATTGGACAGCGGAAGATCGGCGAGGACATACGCATTCGCGAAGGCGAAGTGAACGTGATGGGTGGGCTAACGACTACGAACGCGTCGCGGAATAAATCCGGCATTCCGGGTTTGATCGATATTCCTGGGTTGAGTTGGCTTTTCGGTACCGACGGCAGCGATAAGAGTGAAAGCGAGTTGCTGGTGATTCTGGTGCCGCATTTGGTGCGTGCGCCGGACATTACGGATTTGAATCTGCGCGGCGTCAGCACCGGTACGGATGCGACGGTGAAGTTGAGCTATCAAATGAAGGAAGCGCCGGCGGCTCCGGCTTCGATCGCGCCATCTCCACCGGCAAATCCGCCACCGCAGCAAACTACACCGCAGCCCGTATCGCCCGGCGTCGCGCCATTGCCCTTCCCCACGCCGCCTCCGGTGAAGCCGCCCGCGCAGGCGATGGGCACGGCGGCGCAGACGGAGGTGGTCGCGCAGGCCGCGCCGCCGCTGCGGGGCCCGGATGGCATTAGTGCGGTGCAGTTGCCCTTCAATCCGCAGGCGCTTACCGGTATGGCGGTTGGCGGGAAAAGCGCGGGCGTCCGTAGCGCCGCGGCGTTACGTAACCGTTTGCAACTGGTACCTAGCGAAGAGAAGATCTTCCTGAGCGCCCCGGTAGCGGTGAGCGTGAACGTCGAGGCGGCCGAGGAACTCGCTAGCGCACCGATGCAAATCGAATACGACACGCAGGTGTTGCGCTTGATTTCCGTCACGTCGGGCGGGCTGCTGGCGATCGATGGGACGAAGGAGGATTTCGAGGCGGACCTGAAGACGGGCGTTGTCAGGCTAAAGCGGCCCGAGGGCACGGGCGGCGTTAGCGGCAATGGGGCATTGTTGAAGCTTACTTTCGCTTCGCTCGCCAAGGGCGAGGGCGCGGTGCGGATTGTGACGGCGGATTTGACGAATGCGAAGAAGGAGGCGTTGACTGGCGCGCCGCTTCCCGAGATCGTCATTAAGGTGGAGTAGGAAGTGCGCGCGGCAGCGGAGCGGCGACGGCGGCGGCAAGCGGGGCTGAGCCTCGTGGAATTGATCGTGGCCTTTACGATTCTCCTGACGCTTACGGCGATGGCGCTGCCGATGGCCCGCTACAAGGTGCGCCGCGAGAAGGAGCAGACGCTGCGGCAGAATCTCCGCGAAATTCGCACGGCTATCGACAAGTACAAGGACATGGCGGACCGCGGCGAACTGGGGCAGACCAAACTGGGCACCGAGAATTATCCGGAAACGCTCGAGATCTTGGTGGAGGGCGTGAAGATTCCGGGGCCCGAGGATAAGAAAGTGAAGTTCCTGCGCCGCATGCCGAAGGATCCATTCACCAACAGCGCCGAATGGGGCAAGCGGTCCACGCAGGACGACCCCAAGAGCCAGAGCTGGGGTGGGCAAAACGTGTTCGACGTTTTCTCGAAGACAATGGAGCGCGCGCCGGACGGCACGCCGTACTCGGAGTGGGAATGACACGCAGGAATTTTTTGCGGCGCGGTTTCACGATCGTCGAGTTGATCATCGTCTTGACGATCATTTCGATCATCATCACGCTGGCGATTCCGATTTATCAGAAGAGTCTGATCCGGGCGCGGGAGACGGTGCTGAAGAATAATCTCTTTACGCTGCGGACGGTGATCGACGAGTACACGTACGACAAGCAGAAGGCGCCGCAGGATCTGCGGGATTTGGTAGATGCGGGTTACTTGCGGGCGATTCCGGTGGATCCGATGACGGGGCGGAACGACTCTTGGCGGCCCGTGATGGAGGATGCGCTGGCCAGCGTGAACCAGAGCGAGCCGGGGATTTACAACGTGTTTTCGGGGGCGACGGAGAAATCGCTCGAGGGGACTCCGTATTCGGAGTGGTAGCTCAGTAGACGAAGATCGTCTGCGTCGTGGGATTGCGCGCCGCGCCCACTTTCAGATTGACCGACACCCCACCCGCCGCGCGTAGTGAATTGGGCACCCGCAGATTGACTTGAAAGAGACCCGGAAATCCGGGAGCGCCGCCGGCGTAAAGCACTTCCGTGGGAAGGCCGTGGATGTCTACTAGCGCACTGAGGAAAGGCACTTCGTAGCCGTTGAGATTCATGCGCAGGCCTTCGCCGGTGCCGTAGAGCGTGACGATGTCGCCGGGGCGGGCGGGATTTTCTTCGCCGTTGAGCTGTCCGTTCGGCATAACGGCGACGGTTTGGCCTCGCTTGCCCGCGACTTCGAAAAAGGCAGGGGCGGCAGAGGCAACGTTGCAGACGATGCGGTCAATAAGTAGGCCGCCATTGCGGAACTCAAGGACGGCGGCGTTGCGCCCGGCGATGGCGTAGGGGACTTGAAAGTTTATTTGAGTGCGATTGGCGAAAGAGATGGGCGCGGGAAAGCCGTCGATGGTGACTTCGGAGTTTTGGGGATTCCCGGTGGGGGGAGTGAAGAGGGTCATCAGGAGGCCTGGCGCAATTGGGCCGCTGGTGAAGGTCGCGGCGTGGGCGGCGATCATTCTGGTTTGCGAATCGCCAGTGATGACTTCCGGCGGCGATTCCAGGCGGCGGATGCGGTCGTTGAGGCGATCCGCGAAATAGAGCGTCGATTCGCCTTGGAGCGCGAGACCTTGCGGTTCGTTTAGCGTGAGCGCCTCGGCGTTGCCGTTTTCGGCGTTGAAGCCGTTTTCATTGGGGCGGCCGGCGATGATGACGATCTTGCCGTCGAGCCCGATTCGGCTAATCGTGTGGGCTTGCGATTCCGAGAAGTAAACGATGCCCATGGGCGAAACGGCGATGGATTCGGGCGTCTTGAGTTGCGAGGCGAGCGTGGTGAGGCGTTGAGTGCGAACGTCGACTTTACGTAGAGCGTTGTTCGCGCGGTCCACGAAATACACATTGCCCGCCGCGTCGAGGCTGAGGGCGGTGGGCTCGTTTAGCGGAGCGAGGAGGGCCTCACTGTTTTCGAGAGGAACGCCACGCGCGCCCGCGCCCGCGACGGTTTCGATGCGACCGCCCAGCGTGAAGCGGCGAATGCGCTGGCCGGTGCGCTCCGAGACGTAGACGCGATTGGCGGCGTCGATGGCGAGACCGGTGGGGCCCGAGAGACTCGCCTGCGCGGCGAGAATGTTGTCGTTCGAGAATTCGGCGCGGCCCGTGCCGGCGGCGGTAAGGATCACACCGGAACTGGAAACGACGCGGACGCGCTGGTTGCCGGAATCGGCGATGTAGAGGTTATCGAGAGCGTCGACGGCAAGCGCCGTGGGCGCGTTCAGTTGCGCTTGGGTGGCGCGGCCCGCGTCGCCGCGAAAGCCGGGCTCGCCGGTACCGGCAATCGTAGAGACGATCCCTTGGGAGTCGACGCGGCGGACGCGGTGATTTTGCGTGTCCGAGAAGTAGACGTTGTTGTGTGAATCGATGGCTACGCCGGAGGGACGTTGGAGCCGGGCTTGCAAGGCTGGAATATTTTCGCCGCGGAATGTATTGAATTCGTTTCCGATTAAGATTTCCAGCAAGCCCGATGGCAAAGTGCGCCGTACCCACGTACCACCGGCGGTGAGCGTGCGGGCGGAGCGGTCCACGGCGACGTCGCGGCCGCCGGTGGCCGTGGTGTCAATCGTCTGGTTGGCATTGACGCGCCACAGGAAATCGCCTCGAACGTCGGCGATTAGCAGGTAGCCGTTCGGGTGCCAGGCGAGGCCGGTGGGGCGGTCGAGGCCGGAGGCGTGGACGGTGTAGACGCCGTTGACGGAGTAGCGGAGGACGCGGCCGTTGCCGGAATCCGCGATGTAGAGATTGCCCGAGGGATCGAGAGTGAGGCCGGCGGGGGAGTTGAAGTTGGGGTTCGGCGCGGGGAGGACGTTGAAGTTGCCGCGCGGCTCGAGGATGAGAATGCGGTTGGCGGCGAAATCCGAAATGTAAAGGCGGCCGTCGGGCGCGGCGAGGACGTTGCGCGGGGCTTGCAGGCTGACACCGCCAATACCCGCGCCGGCTGCCGTTTCAATTTGGCCCGCGGAGTTTATGCGGCGGACTCGGGCGTTTCCAAGATCGGCGATGTAGAGATCGTTATTCGGGCCGTAGGCGAGGCCATACGGTGTGTTCACGCGCGCGAGGTGCGAGGGGCCGTTGTCGCCATTGCGACCGGGGAGTCCGTCGCCGGCGAGCGTCGTGATGCGGCCTTGCGCGTCGATGCGGCGAATGCGATGGTCGTCGGAGTCGGCGAGGAAGATGTCGCCGGACGGGGAAACGGCAACGCCCTGAACGAAGCGGAGGGAGGCCCGCGTGGAGGGGCCGCCATCGCCGGCCTCCGAGCCTCCGGCCAAGGTGGTGACGCGCCACTGCGGGAAAGCGGCGCTTGCGGCGAGTAGAAAAAGCGCGGATGTCCTCACGAGATGGTAGTGGCGGGGCCTCGCAATTTTTCTCAAGCTTTTTTGGGCTGGCCGATAAGGGCAGTACAAGGACATTGCAACCGAGAATGAAGCACCGCATAGGTGTCATGCTCGTGGTTTCGGCTGGCTTCGCCGCTTCATTATTCGCGGGAGAGCTGCGCCTCAAGACCAGGAGCATCGATACGGACAGTGAGATGCGCGAAGCGCGAGGCGCGTTCGCGGCCGGTGGAATTGGACGGCGGATGACTGGACAACGGTCTCATTGGCTGATCGAAGTGCCGGAGAGTCCGGGGGGCGTATTGGAAGAGCTGCGGCGCCGGGGCGCGACGGTTTTGTCGCAGGTGCCGGTGAACGGCTACATTGTGAGCGCGGCGGAGGGATTCGATTGGAGCGGGCTGGCGATCGCTTACCGCGCGACAATCGCGCCCGAAGACAAGGTGAGCCCCTTGGTGAACGAGCGGGCGCTGTGGATCGCGGCTTTGGAGGGAGAGGCCGAAGCGGCGGGGCAACCCGATGCGAGTCCGCGGCGCCAGCTTGTGATCGCCCGCTTTTATCGCGACGTTGAGGGATGGCAAGCGAATGGGATCTTGGACGCCGAGAGGATTCCGGCTCTATCGAACACTTCGCTGGAGGCAGAGGACCGCTTGCTGGAAGTAACGCAGGACGAGTTGGCGCGGCTGCGCTTGTGGGACGAACTTGAGTACGTCTTCCCCGCCCCAGAGGGCATGAAGAACGGCGACATCTACTTGAATTGCGGTGGCGTGCACTCTGGAGAACTAGAAGTTTCCATGCTTGCCGCGGTTTACGGCGAAGGGTGGGACGGCGCTGGCCGTGGCCGCGCGGAATTGACTTATAGCTTCGGCGGGCTGGCGCTAGGCGTCGATCCCGCCGCGGTGAAGACAGAGGCGCGGCGAGCTTTCGACGAGTGGAGCCGCGCGGTGGCGGTTACGTTTCGCGAGTCGGCCACGCGGACTGCGTTACGGAACATCGACATCCTTTTCGCCAGTGGCGAACACGGCGATCCGTTTCCATTTCCGCCGGGCACGGCCACGTTGGGCCATTCGTTCTATCCCGCGCCGCCGAACCCGGAGCCGATAGCGGGCGACATTCACATCAACAGCGCGTATAGCTGGAGCGTGGGTGGCGTTTGGGATATCTACAGCGTGTTGTTGCATGAGATGGGACATTCGCTTGGCATTGGGCACACTGACGCGCCGGCGTCGGTGATGTATCCGTACTATCAGCGGGCGACAGTGTTGCAGAACGACGACTTGGCGTCGATACGCCAGTTGTACGCCGAGCCGGCCGCGACCGTGCCGGGCTTGACTTTGACGATCAACAGCCCCGCGGAGGCGAGCATAACGACGCTCCAAAGCGCGAACTTCAGCGGGACGCTCGCAAACGCAAGCGCTCCCGTTGCCATGGATTACAGGAATGAGAACACCGGCGCAAGCGGCGCGTGCTTGGTGAACTCGACGCGAACGACTTGGAGCTGCGCGGCGATTCCGTTGCAGGCCGGCGCGAACACGATCGCGCTTCGCGCGGCGATGAACGGCGCTAGTTTCGTTGCCCGGCATGCGATCACCCGCGAGGCGCTGGCCGACGTCACGCTCAGCGTGACGAGCCCGGCAGGCGGGGCGACCAGCACCACCGGCGCCTCGCTCAGTATTCTGGGCAGCGCGCAACACGGCACCGGCATCGCTAGCGTGCTGTGGAGCCTGAATGGGCAGAGCGGCCAAGCGAGCCTTAGCGCGCCGAACGCGGCAACGACGAACTGGAGCTTCACCGCGCCTCTAGCGCTGGGCATGAATTCGATACAACTACGCGCCACCGCGCGGAGCGGACAGACGGCGACGGCAATCGTCAACGTCGAAAGAAAATCCGTGAGCGTCACCCCGCCCGCGGAACCAACTCAAGATAGGACGGCACCTACGATGACAGTACAATCGCCAATCGGCACCTTCATATTCACCAGCGCTCCGCGGATGACGTTCCGGGGGCTGGCCACCGACAACACAGGAGTGACCCGCGTGAGCTGGCGCAACAGCGCCGGCGCGCAAGTAGGCGAGGCGGCGACTACGCGCACCGCAACGGGCGTGCAGTGGAGCTTCGACGTGAACTTGCTGACGGGCTTTAACGCGATCGAGATTCGGGCCTTCGACGCGGCGGGTAATGCTTCGGGCTACACGGCCACGGTGCGGCGTTATTAGATAGCGCGTTTCCGGGCGGGCCGGATCGCTATAGGATGGAGCGGTGATGGATCGCCGCTCCTTTCTCATTTCCGCTCTCGCCGCGCCCCCGGTGGCGAAGGCTTACCCTTGGCCCGAGGGCAAGCGCTGCGCGGTGAGCTTGAGCTTCGACGACGCGAGAGCGAGCCAGATCGATACCGGCTTGCCGCTCTTCGACGAGTTAGGCATCAGGGCGACTTGGTATGTCTTGCCCCGCGCGGTCGAGCAAAAGCTCGCGGGGTGGAAGCAGATGGTGGCGATGGGGCAAGAGATCGGCAATCACTCGCTCACGCATCCTTGCACGGTGAACTACGGCATCGGCGCCAAGGGCCTGGAGCGCTTTACGCTAGCGGAGATGGCGGCGAATCTCGGCGAGGCTAACCGGCAGATCGAGGAAATGCTCGGAGTGCAAGCGCGCAGCTTCGCTTATCCTTGCGGGCAGAAGTTCGTGGGCCGGGGAGCGGCTACGCGGAGCTATGTTCCCCTGATCGCGGAGAGGTTCTCTAGTGGGCGGGGCTACTTGGATGAGGCAGCCAACAAGCCGCTCGATTGCGACTTCGCGCAGCTTCTGGGAACGGCCTTCGACGACATGGATATCCCCGCGATGAAGGCGCATCTGGAGAAGGCAAGAGCGAGCGGACGCTGGATTGTGTTCTGCGGGCACGAGATTGGGGCGAGGAAATATCAGACGACTGACGTTGCCGCACTGCGGGCGCTTGCCGCCTATCTGAAGGACCCCGCGGAGGGTTATTGGGTCGATACGGTGGGAAACATCACGAAGCATCTGCGCGCGCAACGCGGAGAGTAAAGGAATCGAAGAATGAGACAGCGAGAGATTCGGAGGGCCGCGGTATGCGGTTCGGGGATGATGGGGCCGGGCATCGCCTCGGCGCTGGCGTTGGGCGGCGTGGAGACGGCCATCGTTTCGCGGAGCGAGGAACGGGCTTGGGCGGCCCTCGACATGGCCCGGCAGATGGTTTTGCTACTGGAACAGAACGGCTTGGTCACGCCCGCGCACAGCAATCGCGCGCTGGAACGGCTGCGCTCGACGGGCGACTTCCTGGATGGCGTGGGCGGCTGCGACCTTGTCGTCGAATCGATTCCCGAAGATATGGGGTTGAAGCAAGAGTGGATTGCGCGCGTGGAAGGAATTATCGACGAGGGCGCTTACATCACTTCGAACACGAGCGGCTTGAGCATTACCGACATGTCGAGCAAGGCAAAGCATCCCGAGCGCATCGCCACCACACACTTTTGGAATCCCCCGCACCTGGTACCGCTGGTGGAGATTGTGATGTCGCCCAAGACAACTGAGGGGATGGCCCAGGATTTGCGTACGTTGCTTGAGAAGTGCGGCAAGGTTCCCGTGATCGTGCGCAAGGACCGGCCGGGGCAGTTGGGCAACCGGCTTCAGATGGCCATGGTCCGCGAGGCCGTCAACATCGTCGCCGAAGGCATCGCGAGCGTGGAGGACGTGGATAAAGCGGCGAGTCTCAGTTTCGGTTTGCGGCTTCCCGTCTATGGCATTTTTGAACATGCCGATATCGTCGGCCTCGACTTGAGCTACAAGGTTTGCGATTATGTCGCGGGCGATTTGTACTCCGAGAAGCACGCGCCAGATCTTTATTCGCTGCTGCTAAAGCAAGGGCAGTTGGGCGTGAAGACTGGGAGCGGCTTCTACGATTGGTCGAAAAAGGACGCCGATCACGTCAAGGCCAAGCGCGACCGCTGGCTGCGGGAATTCTTGAAGGGGCAATTCGGCGAAGAGATCCGGGCCAAAGATGAGTAGGTTGCTCTCGGTCTTATGCGCGGGATTCGTTTACGCGCAGGACCTGCGAATTGAGCCCACCTTCAACGCGGGCGCGTCCTTGCAGTGCGGCGCGCAACGCGTTTACATCGATACGTTTTTCGTGGGACTCGACGGGTATCAGAAGCCGCCGGCCGATGGGATGGAAAAGCTACTCGCCACACCGGGGCCACTACTGGTCTTGGCCACGCACGCGCACCGGGACCATTGGGACGTGGAAGTGCTGGCGCGCCTCCTCACTCGAAACCCGCGGGCCTTGTTCTGGGGCACGGAACAGACAGCGCGCGAACTCGCGAAGCGATTCCCGAAACAAGTGAAGGTGCTGCCAGTGGAGGGCGCCGCGCAGTGGGGCGAAGTGACGGTTGAATACTTCGCGCTGCCGCACTCGGGCGAGCGCTGGAAGACGCTCGAGAACTCCGCGATCGTTCTCAACATTTGCGGCCGCCGCGTTCTACACCCGGGTGACGCGGACCTGGTGCCCTCGCGATTTGGCCGCATCGGCAGGGTGGACGCCGCGCTGCTGCCCTTCTGGTATTACTTGTCGCCCGAGGGATTGCAACTTGTGCGCGAACAGTTGCGTCCGCAAGCCGCATGGGCCTTGCATGGGGATTGGGGCGACCGCACTTGGATCGACAAGGTACGGGCCGCCTATCCTACTGCCCGGATCCCGTCCGCTTTTCTGAAGCGCTAGGCAGAGACTGCCAGACGATGTTGACGATCTTCCATTGACCCTGCTGCTTGACGAGTTGGAGATAGTCCATGCCCCAATCCGCAACTACCTTTACGTTCGCCGTGTGGTTCATCACCTCGAAGAGGGTGATCTCCTTAGGCCACTTGGAGGAGTCTTTCTTAGCCTTGTTGAAGCTCACCGCAATGGCCTTCAATCGCTCGAAAGGCATCTTCATCTCGACCCACTTCCGGTCTTCCGCGCTGTAGTAAACCCCGCGCTTCGACAACTCGGCGGACACGCTTTTGTCGATAAGTTCCGGTTTCCCCTCGTAAATCGCCTCGACGTAGTCGAGTGCGGCGCGACGGACGGCGGCTTGGTCCTCCGCGCTGCCGGAGTTTTGGGCTGAGGCGTTCTGCGCGCTTAGCAGGAGCGCTGTCATTACAAAGGCCAGGATGATTCTCATGGCCGGATTTTACCCCGCTCATCCGCCGGGGCCAAGCGCTTTGGGATGACACGGCGAGGCCGCCGTCAGCGCACCGTGTTTTTTAGAATGCCTAAGCCCTCGATTTCGACTTCGACAATATCACCGGGATTCATCTTTTTGGTCGAGCCGGGAGTGCCGGTAAAGATCACGTCGCCCACTTCGAGAGTCACGAATTTCGAAATGTAACTCACAATGGTGGGGCAATCGAAAAGCAAGTCCGCGGTGGTCTGCTTCTGCACGACTTCACCGTTCAAACGGGTTTGCAGCAGCGCCTTCTCATAATCGGCGCCGTGAATTAAATACGGCCCGATGGGCCCAAAAGTATCGCTGCCCTTCGCGCGCCACCACTGCAAGTCCTTTTGCGCGCCATTCTGCCAATCGCGCTCGGAGACGTCGTTGCCGCAAGTCGCGCCGTAGATCGCGGCCTTGGCTTGCACCGGATTTAGATTGCGGCCGCCCTTTCCGAGAACGATCACCAACTCGCCTTCATAGTGGACGTTCTTGGCGCTCTGCGGGATCAGGATGTCCGCGCCATTGTTGGTAAGGCACGTGGTGGGCTTGTAGAAGATTTCCGGCTCTTTCGGCGCGGGACGGGTGCCGAGATGGCTCTTGTAGTTCAAGCCCACCGCGAAGACTTTCGGTGGATCCGCCGGGGCGAGAAGCTTCACCGCGGATAGTTTCTTGCGACCGCCAAGCGGACGGCCATTGCGATAGGGCGCGTCGCTTAGGGGAACCAGGTCCTCGCCCTCAACAACGGCCCACGAGGCACGCCGGTTGTTCTCAAATCGGACGAACTTCTCGATCTTGGATTGCGCGCTAGCTTGCGCCGCCGCGATTGCCGCCAGGGATTCTCTACGTGTCATTTGATTTCTTCCGCGCTAGCCAGATATATCGCATTCAGGACCAGCTTGAAAGTGCCGTAAGGCTGGCCGCGGAACTGCGGGCGGAAGCCGTAGAGGTAAACGCTGCCTTGCCCGAGGCGCGCCTGCACTGCGATGGGTTTGCCCAAGACGGCGCGCTCGCCACTAAGCCAACCGCTGGCGAGCAGGTCTTGCTTCGCGTACTGAGCGATGACTTTGACCTCCCGGTCGCCTTGGTTGGCGTCTTTGAGCAGCGTCACCTCGAAAGCTTGGCCGCCGGTTGTCATCGCGACGGGTTGCGAACGCATGCCAAAGGCTGCGGGATGCTTGGTGTCGACATCGATGCGAATCAATGTACCAGGCGCGTAGAAGGAGTTCGGATTCACATCCTCATCACGCCCCGATGCCGGAGCCAGCAGCGTGCGCACGCCGATCGGGAAGTTCTGCGTGAATAAGCCGGCCGCGGAATCGAAGGCCAGCAACGTCCCGCCCTTCCGCGCGAAGTCTTCTAACTCCACCAAGCCCTTGGTTCCGATGCCTCCCGTGTACTCCGGACGCTGTTGCGAATCCGCGCGGCCCTCGCCGGCGCGCGTGCCGTGGAGAATCGAGGCCGGCGCCTGTTGCGCAAAAATGATTGCGTCAAAGCGGGCGCGCAAGCCCCCGGCGATCACTTGCTCATTGGTCAGCTTCGTATAGGGAATCTTGAAGTGGTCGAGGAACCACATGGTCCAGCCCGCGTCCATGTTCGCCGTGTACGGCTCGTAGACCGCCACGCGGGGAGACTTTAACTTCCAGCGCGCGCCCTGGGCGGGCTCGAGAACCGCGCCCGATTCGTTCCAAAACACGTTGCCGCCACCGGCCAAAGTCTCGGAAGTCTTCAAGAAACTGCTGGAGTCGCTATGGCTCCACGTGGCCGCGGGGTAAGGAACCTTGTCGAGCCTGCGCGTTTTGGCGCCGGAAGGCAAAGCTCCGTTCAGCTTTTGGACCTCAACGCCCATTTGCTGGCTTAGGGTCCAACCCGCGAGATCGTATGGGCGCTTCGTCGGCCCCGTTTGGCCGCTGCGGAGTTCCGGATACTTCTGCGCTTCGAGCAAATCGACGAGGTAACCGCGAAAGGGTTGCCCCGCCGGGATCCAGAAGCTGCCCGCCGGATAGGTGACGAAGTTCAACGTCATCGCTTCCTCGAGCGCGTGCACTTCGATGCCCGCCAGTTGGAGTTTATCGGCGAGCGTCGCGGCGGCGTAGGGATCTTGCTGGTCTTTTGAAATCAAGTAGCCGGCGAAGCTCTTGTTCTCGATATTGGCGCGCGCCAGTTCCCACGCTTTGTGCAGGAAATGATGGCTGCGCAGCGCCGCGAGATCGAGGATCGCCCAGTCCGCGGTGAGCATGTAGTCCATCGCGTCTTTCAGCTTCCACTCGCCGCCCATCCACGGCAGCGGATAGAAGACCGTCGGGAATTTCGTGGGTATGCCATTTGAGAAGCGCTCGCCGAGATCGCTCGCTTTGTACGTATGCGGCGTGGCTCCGCCATAGCCGGCGGTCTCCGTCAGAATGCCGTGCATATTGTGGAAGGCCGGCACGGTTCGGAGGCCGCCGTTCCACCAGGCGTCGAAACCAACGTAACTGATAGCGCCGGGCTTGTTTTCGCGATGGAAGCGCTCGCGCATGGCCGCACCGATCAAGTTGATGCCTTCCATGACTGGCGCGGGGATGTTGGGATTCAGCGGCTCCGCGTATGGGGGAATGAAGATGCGCGCGGGGAACGGGGCGATCTGATGCTGGTTGTAAACAATCTGCGGAAACCATTCGTGGAAAAGCTGGCGAGTGACGTTGCGCGTCTCCGGCAGATTGAGCATGAAGTAGTCGCGGTTGTTATCGTGCCCGGCGTACTTCTGATAGAGACCGGGCAGCGGCGCGAGTTCATGCGGCGTTCCCACGTTCTTGCGGTACCAGTGGCTCACCATCGTCATGCCGTCGGGATTCGTGCACGGCACCTGGACGAGGATGACGCGGTCGCGAATCCGGCGGGTCTCTTCGGATTCGTCGGTCAAGAACTTATACGCTAGCTCCGGCGCGTGCTGCGCGGGCGCCACTTCCGTCGCATGCATGGAGGAATCGATCCAGACGAAGACCTTGCCATTCTTCGCGAAGTCCTCCGCTTCGGCCGCCGTCGCGATGCCCAGCGCCATCTTGCGGTTCATCTCTTTCCATTTCGGAAGCTCGCGCAAGTTCTCCTCGCTCGAAAGAAGAGCGAGCAAATGGGGACGGCCTTCGCTAGTCTTGCCAATTTCGACGAGTTGAATTCGCTTGGATTCCTTGGCGAGAGCTTGGAAGTACGAATAGAGTTGCTCGTAGTCCATCAGCTTGTAATCAGTCCCCGGCTTGAATCCAACGATCTCCTCGGGTCGGGGAGGCACGCCCAGAAGCGTGATGGAAAACACTACGAGAGACAGTGCGGCACGGCGAAGCATAGACGCGATAATAGCAATGATGAAGAAACAGAGTGCGTTTCGCGTGGGCTTGGTGCAGACGAGCTGCTCCACGGATCCGGCGATCAATTTGGAGAAAGCGATCTTGAGCATACGCGAGGCGGCCAAGCGCGGCGCGCAGATCGTTTGCCTCGAAGAGCTCTTTCGCAGTCAATACTTCTGCCGCGAGGAGAAGGCGGAGTTGTTCGACTTGGCCGAGACGATCCCCGGTCCTTCGACGGAAGCGATCGGGAAAATCGCGAAGGAACATGGCGTCGTCGTGGTGGCCAGTCTTTTCGAGCATCGCGCGACTGGCCTTTATCACAACACGGCCGCCGTCATCAACGCTGACGGTACGCTGGGCGGCATTTTCCGCAAGATGCATATCCCGGACGATCCGCTTTTCTTCGAGAAGTTCTACTTCACGCCGGGCGACCTTGGCTTCAAGAACTTCGACACGCCCTTCGGCCGCATCGGCGTGCTGGTTTGCTGGGATCAGTGGTATCCAGAGGCCGCGCGCCTCACCGCGATGCAGGGCGCTAACATTCTGTTCTACCCGACGGCGATCGGTTGGCACCCGCACGAGAAGGCGCAATACGGCGCGGCGCAGTTGGATGCCTGGAAAACCATCCAGCGCTCGCACGCTATCGCCAACGGGATTTACGTCTGCGCGGTGAATCGCGTGGGCTTCGAAGGTACGCCAGACGCGGGACTTGAGTTTTGGGGGAACTCGTTCGTGTCCGACCCTTTTGGCGTCGTTCTTAGCGAGGCGTCAAACGACAAGGAAGAACTACTCGTCGTTGAATGCGACCCTGCGCGCATGGAAGAGGTACGCCGGAACTGGCCTTTCTTCCGCGACCGCCGCATCGATCATTACGGCGGACTGACCTCGCGGTGGGGATCTTAGGCGTGCGGTTGCGCATGCCCGCCGAGTGGGCGCCGCATGAGGCGACTTGGCTCGGCTGGCCTCATGAAAGTTCGGACTGGCCCGGCAAATTCGCTCCGATTCCTTGGCTTTACGGCGACATCGTGCGTCATCTCTCGCAGGTGGAGCGCGTGCGCATTCTGGTGCAGGACACAGCCGCAAAGGAGAAGGTGCGCAAGATTCTGGAGAAGTGCCACGCGAACCCGGCGGCCGTCGATCTCTATATCTGCCCCACGGATCGTAGTTGGGTCCGCGACACCATGGCGATTTTCGTTCACGACGAGAACGGCGGCGTCGCAGCGACGAATTGGAAGTTCAACGCCTGGGCCAAGTACGATAACTACGCTAAGGACGATCGCGTTCCTCAATTCGCGGCCAAGAAGTTGAAGATTGCGGAGCACGTCGCGACGCATCGCGAGCGGCGCGTTGTCTTGGAGGGCGGCTCAATTGAGGTCAATGGCGCCGGCGCCATGATGACGACCGAAGAATGCCTGTTGAGCGACGTACAGGCGCGCAATCCGGGGCTTGGACGCGAGGATATTGAGGCCGTCTTCGCGAAGTATTTTGGCATCGAAAAGACGCTGTGGCTTTTGAATGGCATCGCCGGAGACGATACGCACGGTCACATCGACGATCTTGCGCGCTTCACCGATGAACGCACCATTGTTATCGCGTCCGAAGCGGACAAGAGCGATGCCAACTACGAGATCCTCGCCGAGAACTACAAGCTGCTGAAGAAGATCGCCAAGGACTATCGCATCGTCAAGCTCCCCATGCCGGAGCCGGTTTTCTTCGACGGGCAACGCCTTCCGGCAAGCTATGCAAACTTCTACATTGCGAACCGGATTGTGCTGGTTCCCGTGTTTAACGACAAGAACGACCGCGTGGCGCTTGAGACCTTGGCGAAGCTCTTTCCGGGCAGGGCGATCGTTCCAATCTATTGCCGCGACCTCGTGCTCGGCTTGGGCACGCTGCATTGCATGACGCAGCAAGAGCCGCGCGCTATCGCTTAGCGGAGTAGATGCGCCAGGCTTCGGGGCCGTCCTTGGCGCGTAGCTCGGGGCTGTGGAGGACCGTCTTAAGCCGCGCGAGGAAACGGTCGCGGATCTCGGGCTCGAGTGCGTTGACCGCCTCCGAGTACACAAGAAAACTCAGCGGATAGCGGAAGAGGCGCGTCTTCAAGTCGAATTCACGCAAGGGGCCGCGCTTGGCGAACTCGCGGGTAAATGTCGTTGACCCTGCGATGGGCGCGGGCAGTGGCGCCTCGTCTTGAAAGGTCAAATAGCGCACGGTGGCCTCTATGGCGTTATCGACGCGGCGGCGCGTCGACTCACTCCACGGGCCGGATTTGAGCTTGTCCATCTCGAGCAAGGTGCGGTGCATGTGCAGCGCGGCGCGGGTTTCGTAATTCAAGCGGGCGAGATAGTTGTGCCCCGTGGCCTGATGCGCGAGCACCGTCAATGCCACGACATCGGAATGCGCCGCGGGCCATTGGTCCGGATTGAAGCGCGCGAGGCGATGAATCAAGGGGTTCCCGCGATGCGCGTTGCCGTGATTTCCGGACACATACCAGCCGCCCCAACGCTCCGAGAAGGGGCTGCGGTGATCCGTCACGGTGGAAAATTCGTTAGTGATCACCATCCCGCTATTCGCGGTGGTGACGCTGCGAATGATGTGCCCCGGCACGCCCGCCGTGCGCGAGGCGTGATGGCACTGAAGGCAATCGTCCTGACGCTGCACGACGGGACGGCGCGCGGGCTCCTGCTCGATCACGTAGAAAACGCCGCCGAGGTCGGGATCGGCGACGGAAATCTCGACGTAGTCCCCGCCGCGCACCCAGCCGACGTAGACGTCGTCGTTAAAATAAATCGCGCGCGGATTCGAAGGCATGATCAACGGCGCCTGGAAACTCGTTTTCGAAAAGACGAGCGTCTGGCTCGAAAGCGGAATGTCCAGCGCCTCCAGCACGGCGGGTAGATAGCCGAACCGCGGATCGTAGGCCAACTTGAAACCGTTGGCGATCCGCGTCTTCAATGCCTCCACTGGATTCCGTTTCGCGGGTTGGCTATATCGAATCGGCCCGTGCACCAGGTCATACACCATCGAACCGTCGAAGTTGGCTTGGGCAAACAGCACACCCGCAATGGCGAAAGCGATCATGAAGCGACGTGGCATCGCGGCTTCCAGATGCAATTTAGCAGCCAGTCTCCGCGATAAGGACTTAGCGGCGGCGAATGCGGGTGAGGTGAAACGAATTGGGTGAATACACCCAATTCTAACGGCTATGTGGCGAAACACGACAGTACCGCGCAGACCGCTCCGGGCGCGATCCACCGCCATCGCGGACGCGGCTCTTCCGCCAGACAGGCCAGCACCAGCCAAGGCAAGAAGTCCAGCAGATAACGCTGCGTCACCCATCCCGTCGTCGAGACGAAGCCAAGAATTAGAAGGCCAGACAAGGCATAGGCATTCCGCCAACGCCGCAGCAATAGCAGAAAGGGCGCGAAGCACAAGGCGCCAAATAAGGGCTCGTGGTACATCCCGGCGGGTGTGGGGAACCAAGCGTCCCAGCGGGGAAACAGAAACGGGAACGTCCCATGAAACTCCGGAAGCTGCAACGTCAAAAGATAAAAGGCTCCAAGCGTCTTGCCGAGACTTGGTTCGGGGACCTGCTGGTTCGGCCCGCTGAGCAGATACTTCAGCCCCAGTTCGAAAGGCGAAGCGAAGCGGCCGTAATTGTACAGCGCGAGTACACAACCCGCCGCGGCAAGACCTACCCAACTGCGCCAGCGGAAGAAGAACGCGGCGAGGGCGAGATGCGGCCGCGATAACAGGGCAAGCCCAAGGAGCAGGCCGGCTTGCCAGTCCCTGCGCGCGTCGTTCTCCGCGCGCGCGGCAAAGGCCCAAGCGAGACACATGAATCCGCACGAGATCGCCAGTTCATAAACCGCGATTCGCGGCAACACCACGAGCGTACCTGCACACAGGGCCAACGCCACGACTCTTTCAGCGTTCAATGGGCGGGCCAACAAGAGCAAAGCCCACAGACCCATCCCGACGAAAATCCAACCGCCCACGGCCTCCGGGAGATCGAAGCCCGTCACCAAGCGCCACGGCGCGAAGAGCACCAGCACGGGCCCCATGCCGTGGTACAGATAATAGCGGCCTTGGTAGAGCGCCATGTCGTGCATCTTCCACTCCATGGGGATATTCGGGTCTTGCGGGTTGGGTACGGCCAGGATCTCTTTCGAAGGTTGGATTGGCACGTAGAGATTGCCATCGAGGAAGCCTCGCGTCAGATAGTTGTAATAACCGCCGAGATCGTAACCGAAATCGAGGGGCCGATGTTTCCACGCGACGAAGGGCAGATAGAGCAACGCGACCGCCAACGCGATGGTGCGGGGTCTAAGCGAGGAAATCATTGGAGTCCGATCCCATACTCGTTCGCAAGGCGTTCAGCACGCTCGCTACGTCGATCGCTTCTTGCAGCAGCGCTCCATACAAAGGCGGCAAGTGGCCCAGGGCCGCCACGGCCATCCCTCCCACACTCAAGGCAAGCCCTCCCACAACGCTCTGCAAGAGCACGCGGCGCAGGCGTATCGAGAAGTGCAACAGCTCGTCGAGCTTTGCGAGCGAAGGCTCCAGGATCACGGCGCCGGCCGCCTCGGCGGGTGCGGCATTGCGATTGCCGAAGGCCACGCCAGCCGTCGCCGCGGCCAAGGCCGGCGCGTCGTTGATGCCATCGCCGAGATAGAGCGTAGGGGATGACGACGAAAGTTCACGCACGAACGCAACTTTCTGTTCGGGGCTCTGCGCGGCCCGGAACTCCGTGATGCCTACTTGCGTGGCTAGCACTTCCGCGGCGGCAAGCTGGTCTCCCGTCACCAGCACTAAGCGCCGGCCGCCATGCTTACGCTTCAAATGATCGAGGAAGCGCTCCGTGCCCTGGCGCGGCATGTCGCGAAATTGGAAGACAGCTACTGCTTCGCCCTCGCGCGCAAGTACGCACTCCAAGTGCCCGGGCGGCGGCGCGGTTAAGCTCGCGGGCAAGGTGATTTTCCTTCGATGCGTCACCGCGTAGCGCATGCCATCGATCCGGGCCTGCAAGCCAGCGCCCGCGTGTTCTTCGACTTCATCGGCATCTCGCAACGTCAGTGAGCGCCGCGACGCTTCTTCGAGCAGTGGCGCGGCGAGCGGATGTTTGGAATAACGCTCGAGGCTCGCGATCGTGCGGAGGGCTTGGTCCTCGCTCCACCCAGCGGTCACTTGAATCGCCGCCAGTTTGGGCTCGCCCTGCGTGAGCGTTCCCGTCTTGTCGAAAAGAAAATTCTGAACGGACGGTATGGTTTCCAAGATGGCCGGGTCGCGGATGACGATGCCGGCGCGTGCCGCCCGCGCAATCGAACCGATTAACGCGACGGGGATCGCGATTAATAAGGGGCAAGGCGTCGCGACAACGATCACGGCCAGGAACCGCCTCGGGTCTCCGCTAAGCAGCCAGGCGAGCCCCGCAAAGCCCAGCGCGAGCGGTGAATACCAAGCGCCGATTCGGTCGCCCAAGCGCCGCACCGCCGGCTTGCGCATCTCGCTTTCGGCCAGCACCTTCATGATCTGTGCGTAGCGCGAATCCTCCGGGCGCCGCGCGACTTCAATCTCCAAGAGCGCCGCTCCGTTTTTAGCGCCCGAGATGACGGTAACGCCCGGCGCCTTCTCCACTTGATACGGCTCGCCGGTCAAAAACGACTCGTCCATCGACCCGTGTCCTCGCCGCACAATGCCATCGGCAGGGCAGATTTCATGTGGATGGATCAGGAGCCGGTCGCCTAGCCGCACCTCGCTCAAAGCGATGAATTCTTCCTGGCCATGAACGTTGAGCCGATGCGCCTGCGTCGGCGCCCGCAGGGAAAGCGCTTCGAGCGCCCGGCTCGCCCGTCGCACGGCATAACTCTCTAGCCACGCGCCGCCCGCCAGCATCAACATTACGATCCAAGCTACCGCGTACTGTTCCATCGCAATCGACGTCACAATGGACACCGCCGCGATCAGATCCGTCGACCAATTGCCCGCCCAGAGATCCTTGCCGATGCGCCACAACAGGGGCGCCGCCAGGAGGACTGTAAGCACGAGCAACATGTAGCAGCGGTCATGGTACATCAGAATCAGGCGAGTATTGCGATGGTTTGGAGCATGGGCCGGCGCTACGAACGCGATGGGCAGGTGATGGATGAAGCTCTACATCCACCGCCGGGCGAATTCGTGAACGCGGAAGGACATCGTTATCACGTCCGCAAATTAGGCCAGTCTGGACCTGCGGTTATCTTCGAAGCGGGCATCGGCGCGACGTCCATTAGTTGGACTTTAGTGGACAAGCGCGTCGCCGAATTCGCCCGCGTTTACAACTACGACCGCGCCGGCTATGGCTGGTCCCCCGCTAATCAGCGACCGAAGGTGGCCCGCGACCTGATGGAGCAAATGCGCGCCGTCATGAACGCCGCGGGCGCTCCCCTGCCCCGCATCCTCGTCGGCCACAGTTTCGGCGGCATGATGATGCGTCTCTACGCGGCGGCTTATCCGGAAGAAGTCGCGGGTATTGTGATGGTGGACGCGCTATCTCCCGACGAATGGTTCCCACTCGATTTCCGGCGAACGCTCATGCTTCGACGTGGCGTACAGTTATCACGCCGCGGCGCGTGGCTTGCCCAACGCGGCATTGTCCGTTACGCGCTGAGCAAGCTCGAAAAGGGAGACAGCAAGTGGCCGCGCATGTTTTCTTGGCTGGGCGGCGCGAGTGGCGTGGGCGTGCAAAAGCGTATCGCGCACCAGATTCAAAAGCTACCTGTTGACCAATGGGGACCCGTGCGCTGCCATTGGTCGAAGGCCACGAGTTTCGAGACGCTAGCCGCGCATCTCGCCGAACTCCCCGCCTCCTGCGCGCAAGCGCGCCTCGTGCAATCGATAGGCGATCTGCCCCTTGTTGTGCTCTCCGCTGAAGTGGGTACACCAGCCGGGCACTTGGGACGCCAAGCCGCGCTCGCAAAGCTTTCCACGCGTGGCGATTTTCGCCAGATCCCAGGCGCGACACACTGGCTGATGCTGGACGCGCCCGATGCCGTGGTGGACGCCGTGCGCGACATCGTTCAAGCCACCGTCGTTAAAGCGGCAGGGGGCCCGGACCGTTTAACCTAAGACTCATGCGTTTGATTTCGCTTTTGCTGGCGGGCGCCCTGTACTTGTGCGCCCAGAAGAAGCCGCTTGAAATGTGGCCGGGCGCGGCCTACGACCCTGCGACCCCCACGATGGAAAAGGTGCTCGGCTACCCTGCCGGGGAGCGTATCGCTTCCCACGCGCACATCATGAAGTACTTCGAGGCGCTGGCCGCCGCGTACCCGAAGAAGGTGAAGCTTCTCGATTACGCGAAGTCCTGGGAAGGCAAGAAACTGATCGTCGCGATTATTGGCAATGCGCAGAACATATCGCGCTTGAATGAGATCCAGGCCGGCATGAAGCGCCTCGCCGATCCGCGCAAGATCAACGACGCCGACGCCGCGCGCCTGACCGCGAGCCTCCCCGCGCCCGCGATGCTCGCCTACAACGTGCACGGCAATGAAATCTCCGGACCCGACGCGGCGATGATGACGGCGTATCACTTGCTCGCCTCCAAGAACGACAAGATGGTGGACTCGATCCTGGCCAACACGCTCGTCATGATCGACCCCACGCAGAACCCCGATGGCCGCGACCGCTTCGTGCACAACTTCGAAATCGCCGAGGGTCTGGAAGCCATCGCGAACCCCGTCGCCGCCGAACACAACGAACCTTGGCCCGGCGGCCGCACGAACCATTACATGTTCGACATGAACCGCGATTGGTTCGCGCTTACGCAACCGGAAACCAAGGGCCGCATCAAGACGCTCCTCGAGTGGTACCCGGTCGTCTTCGTCGACCTCCACGAGATGGGCGGAGAATCCACTTACTACTTCGCGCCCGAGGCAATTCCCTACAACCCGCACATCGTTAAGCACCAACGCGATGCGCTCTATTTATTCGGCAAGAACAACGCGAAGCACTTCGACCAATTCGGTTTCCGCTATTTCACTCGCGAAGTTTTCGACGCCTTCTACCCCGGCTATGGAGCGAGCTGGCCGATCTACTACGGCAGCATCGCCATGACCTACGAAAACGCAAGCGCCCGCGGGCTGGCTTGGGAGAAGAGCGACGGCACGACGTTCACGTTCGCGCAAAGCGTGCAGAAGCACTTTGTCGCAAGTCTCTCAACTCTGGAGGCGACCGCGCAGAACCGCAAGATGCTGCTTGACAACTTCTACCAATACCGGAAGACGGCCGTTGAGGAAGGAAAGACCGAAGCGAACAAGGAATACGTCTTGCTCCGCAAGGGCGACGTCAGCGCCGTGGATAAGCTCGCCGATCTTCTCGCGCTGCAAGGCATTGAAGTCCGGCAATCTCGCGACGCGTTTCAAGTCGAAGGCGCGCAAGCGCCCGCGGGTTCTTACCTGATCAGCGCGGCGCAGCCGATGAAACGCATGTTGCGTACCTTGCTCGATAAGGACACCAAGATGGAGGAGGACTTCCTCAAAGAGCAAGAACGCCGCCGCAAGCGCAAGCAACGCGATGAGATCTACGACGTCACCGGTTGGAGCCTCCCCGTGCAGTACAACGTGGAGCAGGTGATTTCGAAGAGCGCGTTGAGCGTCCCAGCGGATCCCGTTGTGGCCGAGAAGCAACGTCCCGGCAAGGTCGATGGCGGCAAGGCGACAGTGGCCTACGTCGTCCCCTGGGGCAGCCAGGCCAGCGCGCGCTTTCTCGCCGGCGCCTTCAAGGAGAACCTACGCGTTCTGAGCGCGGGCAAGCCCTTCACGCAAGCGGGCAAGAAGTATCCGAATGGCACGCTGATCCTCCAGGTGAAAGAGAATCCGGAGAGCGTGCACGAAGCCGTTGCGCGTTTAGCCGCTGCTTCCGGCGCGGATGTCGTCGCGACCAACACCTCATGGGTAGACGAAGGCCCCAACTTCGGCTCCAACAACACCGCCGTGCTCAAGAAGCCTCGCGTCGCGATTCTTTGGGATCTGCCGGTGAGCGGCGGGAGCGCGGGCGCGGCGGCGTTCGTGCTGGAGCGTCAATATGGCTACCCCGTCACGCGCATTCGCACGCGTAGCGTGGGTTCGGCGGACCTCTCGAAGTTTGATGTTGTGATTGTGCCTGAAGCTTTCGGCTCTCTTGCCGGCGAGCTCGGAGGCGGGTTGCGGCGTCTGAAGGATTGGGTTGCGAACGGCGGAGTAATCGTCGGCCTAGGCTCTGGCACGAGTTTCCTGGCGAACTCCCAGGTGGCGTTACTGCCATTGCAACAGGAGATGCTGGCGAAGGATAGCGGCGCGCCGTCTGGCAGCGGAGCGCCGAGTGAAGCTGGCGGCCGTCGCGCGCCCACCGGCGCGGCCCCCGCCCCGGCACCATCGGCGACCGGCCCTTCCAGCAGCGGAGGCCCCGTGGCAGGCAAAATCCTTACGAAGGAAGACGACTACTGGAAGGCGATCCAGGCCGACCGCGAAATGCCCGACGATGTGGCCGGCGTTCTTTGCAAGGCCAAGGTCGATACCGAGACCTGGATCGGCGCCGGTTCGCAGGAAACCGTCAACGCGCTGGTCAGCGGCCGCGCTATCTATTCGCCCATCAAGATCGATCAAGGCGTGAACGTCGCCGTTTACACGGGTCCCGACGAAGTACTTCAGAGTGGCTACATGTGGGAGGAGAATCGCAAGCAGATTGCCTACAAGCCTCTGCTCGTGGTGGGCCGCGAAGGCCGCGGCTTGGTAGTCGGCTTCACGGCCGATCCCAATTACCGCGCCTACATCGACGGCCTGAACATCCTCTTCCTCAACGCCGTTCTGCGCGGCCCCGGCTTCGCCCGCTAGCCGCCGCGGCCAGCGCTCTAGTAAGGCCAATACCCGAACGCCGCCCCAAGGGCTTCTCCCTGGGGCGGCTTCTTTTTCGCCTAGTCCCCCCGAAATTTACGTAACGGCGCTCAAGCCTCGCGGTTCCTCGTCGATATACCGAAAGACTTCGAGCAAACTATGCGTAACATTTTTTCCTGGGCTCTCCTTGCCGTCTTCTCCACTTCCGTCTGGGCTTCGCGGCCGATCGATCTTGGCCGCGAGGTCCGGGAATCCGCGAGTGTGGTGGTAGGCCATGCCGAGGCGCGCGAGTCTTTCGTCGCCGCCGATGGTGAGATCTACACGCGGGTAACGCTACGCATCGATGCGTCGTTAAAGTCCGCGCCTGGGGCCGATGCTTTGGTTCTTACGATTCCCGGCGGCGAAGTGGGAGATCGCGGCCTCATCGATTCCACCGCGCCGGAACTGGGCCAAGGCGAACCGGTCCTTGTGCTTCTCGACAATCAGGAAGGCGAATGGAAAGCTACGCGCGGAATTCCCCTCGGCGGCGAAAGCGTTGCCGAACTCGCGCTGGAGCCGAAACTCGTCCTTGGCATCGTCGCCGAAGAATTGGGACGCGAAGGCTTCCGCATCTCGCCGCAAGAATTCAAGAAGGCTAGCGAATCGATCGACCGTTACGCCGCCTCGACGCCTTTGGCCGCCACCGTCAGTTGCTTTAAGCTGATTGGCCCGAAGTGGGCGAACAAGACCGCGACGTTCCGCTTGAATTCGACGTTGCCGTCCACCTTCCCCGACGCCATGCGCCGCGCCGCGTCCTCCTGGACCAACGCGGGAAGCCAGTTCAAGTTCACGGAAGACCCGATGAGCAACAACGTCGTCAGCCTCGCGCCGATCTCCACGGCCAATGTGCTCGCCCAAACCCGCATCTCCTACAGCCCCTCCACCAACACGCTGATCTCGTTCACGCTCACCTTCAACTCAAGCTATCAATGGACCAACACCGGCACGCCTGGAACATTCGATATCGAAGGAGTGGGCGCTCACGAACTCGGTCACGCTTTGGGCTTGGATCATCCCGGCGATGCTTCTTGCGCCGAGCAAACGATGTGGTTCAGCTCTTCCTCGGGCGAAACGAAAAAGCGCAGCTTGGAAAGCGGCGATAAAGAAGGTACGGTCTCCCTCTACACGGCGGGCGGCACAGTTACGCCACCGCCCCCTCCTCCGCCTACCGTCTCGACTCCGGTATTGAGCACCTTGTACATCTACCCCCGCGCCACCACGAACCGCACGTTCTTTTTGGCGGCGCTGGGGTCCGGCTTCGACGCAACTCTTATTGAGTTCGTCGTCAAGGGCGGCTCTTGCCCCGTTGGGGGATGCATCATTCCGCGCGCCCAGTTGAGCAACGTCTCCGCCACCCAAGCCATTGCGAGTTTCCTGACTTCCGTTCGCGGGCAGTATACTTTGCAACTACGCAATGGGCCCACGGGACCGGTGTCTGCCGCGATCGCCAGCTTTTCCGTTCGATGAACTTTAGACGAGGAAGATGCGGTGCGCCTTAGAGGCCCCCATCCTCCTCGTCCTCTTCCTTTTTCCCGCTATCCGCCCCCTTCCCCTTCGACGAAGATCCACCGTCCAGCACTACGTTCGGAACTCCGAATTTCCCCGCTAGTTTGCCCAACGAAGCTAGATCGATATCGCCCACGATATTCACGACCGTCACCTCCCGAGGCTCCACGGCGAAGATCAAGAAGCCGCGATTGCCCTTGGGCCCCTTGCGCAGCAGGATCTCGGTAAAGCCGTTCCGCTCCTTCACGCTAATCACCGGAACGAATTCGCTCGTCTTCAATTTGTCGCGCATCGCCGTCATGTCCGCGATGCTGAACATGCCTTCCTTGTCAAACTCCAGCGCCCGCACCTGCACCAACTCGATGCCGCCCGCTAGCGCCTTCAACTCGCCGCCCGCGCCCCCGGTCAAGCCTTGAATCAATTGCATCTGTTCCTTGCCCAGCGAGACGTTGGTCACCTCCGCCGCCTTGGCCTCCAGGTCCTTCAGAAAGCTCAGATCCAGTTCTTGTCCCCACGAGGCCGCCGTCAAGCTTAAGCCCAAAAGCGCCGAAAACATTTTCCTCTTCATTTGTTTTTCCTCTAATTTCGTTCTGCCCGGCCGATATCCACGCCGCTATTCACATGTACGATCAACTGCTTCTCCAGTTGCGCCACTTTCCGCGAAGAAATGCGCAACGCTTCTTCCAGTTGCGCGGCGGCGGCCAGCGCCGCGGGATCGTCTTGCCGGGGCTGGGGAGCCCAGTACATGAAGCCCAACGCGCAGGCCACGAGTACGGCCGCCGCCATCGATCCCCAACGCCATGCCAGAACGCGCCGTTCCCGCCGGCGTACTTCTTGCAAGATCTTCGCCGTCGCCGAAGCCCGAGGTTCTCTAGCCCGCAGAACGCTTCGCAATCCAGCTTCGAGTTCTTGTTCGTCCATGTCTTACACCGTCCTCTTTACAACTTTCGTGTGCGCTTCCAGCCGCCCACGCAACAACCGCAACGCCCGGTGCAAACGGCTCTTCACCGTGTTCACCGGTAACTGCAACTTCTCGGCGATTTCCATCGGCTGCATATCTTCCTGATAGCGCAGGATCGTCAGCACGCGAGCCTCCGCGGGCAATCGTTCCAACTGCCGCCGCAACTCCGCGCCCAGCAGCGGGTCGATTTCCACCGTTTCCGCCGATGGCTCGGCCACCTCCTCGAGCGACGGTCCCTTGCGGTAGCGTAAGCGCCGCAACTCATCGATGGCCCGGTTGGCCGCCGTGCGCCGCAACCAGTTTTTGGCATGCTCGGCGCTTTCCATGTGCTCCATATTCTGATGCAGCCCCAGAAAAACCTCTTGCATCAACTCTTCCGCCACGCCCCGGTTCCGCAAGGCATTCCAAAACACGGAATACACCATCGCTTTGTTTCGATCCAGCAATTCTTCGAACGCGGGCAGCGGCGTCATCCTTAGACCTAATTACGCGCCAGAGCCCGAAGAGAATGCAACGAATACGAAATTTCCCACATCATGGAAGTATGAGGCATCTTGGGCTTCTCTTCGCCTGCACGCTCGGCATTGCCGCCCAAGAAGTGTTCATCGCCGCTTCCAAGGAAGCCGCGACCCTTGCCCCTTTCTTCGCCGATCCGTTGCCGAAAGACGACAACAAAATGCGATGCCGCCTCTACGCCTTCCCGCCGCGGCTCAGCTTCGGTTTTCAATACTGGTCGGGGTTTGACGTCTCCGTCGCCGCCCGTGAGTTCGTCGAAACTCCGAAGGACAAGCCTCTCACCATCGCGGCCGAAATCACGAATCAGGCGGGAGTCAAGTACTACGTTTTCAATCGTTCGATGCTGCCGCAGAACATTCCCGCCGAATTCTGGGAACGCAAGAACGTCGAACTCAATCTCGGCGGCGGCTTCGTGGTCGGCGAAGGCAAGTACAAGGCGCGCCTGTTGCTTGTCGACGCGCTGGGCCGTGCCTGCCGCGACGATTGGAAGTTTGAGGCGAAGTCCACCAACGCGCCCACGCCGGTGCCTCCCGGTGAAGTGCGCACCAATGACTTCCGCTGGAACGGCATCCCGGCGAAGACCTCCACCGACCGAGTCACCGTCTTTCTCCACGCCGCGCCCTTCTATGCCCGGCGCAACATCACCCGCCTGCGCCCATGGGACCAATCCGTCCTGCTCGGCAGCCTCACTTCGTTTCTCTCCAATTCCCGCTTTGCCAAGGCCCGTGTCGTGGTCTTCAACCTCGACGCCCGCAAGGTACTCTTTACGACCGAAGACTTCTCCCGCCGCGACTTCTTCCGCCTAGCCCGCGCGCTTGAATCGTTCAACATGGGTACCGTGAGTATCGACACGTTGACGGGACGCGGCGAAGCGCAGTTTCTCGAAGAACTCGTCCGCGAGGAGGCGTCGCGGACGGCGGACCGCGCCGCGGCGACGCTATTTATGGGCCCCTCCTGGCGCTGGGGACAAAAGCTCACCCCTCTCCTCAAGGAACTCGGCGCGCAGCTTCCAGAGTCCACCTATCTATCCATCGCCAGCGCATTCTACAACACCGAAGACATTCTCCACAGCTTCGTCAAATCGGGCCGCGGCAAGGTGATCGACGTCTACAATCCGCTAGATCTAGCCAAGGCGATCCGCAAGATCGACAATCAGTAGCGGAGGCCCCGGAGCTTCAATTACGGCGCCACAAACTTCTTCGTCGGCCCGTACACCGTCAGCAAGGGATGCTTCACCAGCGTGCGGTATTCGTAGGTGCGCCCTTTCGTCAACGCCGGACGTGGGACGCTTAGCCGACCCGGAGCCGTCATCCGCCGCGCGGGCAAGGCCTTCCAGTCGTTTGCGCGCTCGGTCAGATCGTACCCGGTAACGTCCTGATACTCGAACTGCACCTCCACGCTCTCCGCCCCGCCCATACTCAACAACTCCCCGGAAAACGGCTCGCCGGTCTCAATCTTCGGCGGCTCCAGCGCCGCCTCCACGTTTTCCATCTTGATCACCACGGGGTTCGGCCACTGCCGGTTGTTGTAGAGCCGCTGCGCGTGCATCGCGCGCAACACCAATTCCTTGCCCTCTTGCCGGAAGCTCGATTGGGGCTTCACGTTCGGTTGATACTCCAGCACCTCGTCGTTTTGCCCAAGCACGCTAATCTTCGTTTGCGGCGTCGCCTTCAAACTCCGCAGCCGGATCTCTTTCCACTCGCCATACTTCCAACGCTCCTGCAACTTCGCGATCACGTAGACCGTGTTCGTCTCCTTCTTGCGGGTGAACCAATACTCGCCCTCGTTCGTCACGACCCAAGGCCTCACGCCGTAGATCGCCTCTTGATTGACAAACATCCACAGTGCGATTTCCCGAAGGCGTTCTTCTTGTTCGATCGGAATCACTCCATTGGGCTTCGGCCCGATATTTAAGAGCAGATTCCCACCTTTCGCACGGGTCTCAATCAAGAGCGAAATCAACTCCTTGCCGCTCTTGTAGGAGTCATTCGTCGGCTTGTATTGCCACTGCGTCCCCATCGTGATGCAGCTTTCCCAAGCGCCCTCCAGCGGCACGCCCGGCACGAACTGTTCCGGAGTCTCCATGCCGCCACGCGTAATCACTAGGCGCGGATTCATGTCCCAGGCCAACTCGCGCAGCCCGTTCCAAGGCCCGTCGAAGAACATCAAGTCGATAGGCCCATACTGCGTCAGCAATTCGCGCACCTGCTCTTGATCGTGGCGCAGCAAGCCGGGGTTGTTCTCCGGATAGACGGCGGGAATGTTCCGCTGCAATTGCTTCCCGTTCCGCGTCAGCCACCAGAAGTCGTCGGGCGAAAAGTACAAGCCCGGCGCGATTCCCTGTTCCCGGAAGGCGTCGACCAACTCCTTGGTGATGTCCCGGCGGAAGGGCGTGTTCTGAATCCCGAACGGCGTTGTCTTCGTGTGAAACATCGCGAAGCCGTTGTGGTGCTTCGCCGTGAACATCACATACTGCACCCCCGCCAGCTTCGCTAGCGCCGCCCAGTCTTTCGCGTTGTATAGCCTGGGATTGAAAGTTCGCGCGAGTTGATCGAAATATCGCTTCGTATAATCTTCGCTCGCGCCCACCAGCGAATGACTGATCACGCTTCCCAATTGCGAATCCACGCTCCAATGGATGAAGAGTCCAAAGCCCATGTCGCGGAACCACTCCACGCGATCCGCCTGATTTCGGCTGCCCTTCAATGGGTCTTCCATTTGGGCCGTCAGATTGAGTGACAAAGCGGCACAGGCGAGAAAACGGCGAAACCAGGTCATGGAGCTCCACGTCATAGAGTGTTAGGATATCGCCATGAGAATCTTAGCCGCCACCGCGCTTCTCTCGCTGCCGTTGCTCACCGGGCAATTGGCCGCGCAACAAGTCATTTCCATCAAGGCTGGCCTCATCAACTTGATTCAGGGAGACGTTAAGCTCAACGACGAAGCCATCGCCGTGCGCAACTCCCGCTTCTCCGAAATGAAGAACGGTGACGTCATCCGCACGCTCGAAGGCCGCGCGGAAATTCTCCTCGCCCCTGGTGCTTTCATCCGTCTCTCGGAGAACAGCGCCGTCCGCATGGAGTCCAACAGTGTCGTGAATACACGCCTTTCGCTTCTGGATGGCGACGCCATGCTGGAAGTAATGGAGATGGACAAAGCGGCGAGCCTGGAAGTGCTGATTGGCGCGGACAAGGTATCGGTGCAGAAGCCCGGTCTTTATCGCCTTGATTTCGCGAATTCGAACGTCAAGGTCGTGGACGGCGAACTCGCCGTCGTTTCGAATGACGTTCTGCGCAAGGTCGAAGAGGGCCGCATGATTACGTTGACGGGCGACCGTTTGATCGCCAAGTTCGATAAGAAGTCGGGCGATGAGTTCAGCCGTTGGGTCAGCCGCCGTTCCAGCTACATCGCGATGGCGAATGTTTCCGCCGCGAAGGACGCATTCACGAACGGTTACAGCATGAACCGTTCGGGCTGGATTTTCAACAACTGGTTCGGTTACTACACGTACTTGCCCTTTGGCAACGGCTTCTATTCGCCCTTCGGCTATAGCTTCTTTACGCCCACCACAATTTACTCGTTCCTCTATCCGCCGGTGATGCCTAACTGGGGCGCGGGCGGTGGCACGGGATCCTCGGACCGCGGCTTCGGTATGGGCTCAACGCCCGGCGGCTTTGATCGCGGCATGGGGCGTGGCGGTTATGGTGGCGGCGGTGGTTACAGCGGCGGTGGCGCGCCCTCGGGCGGCGGCATGTCGGGTGGCGCCGTTAGCGGCGGCGAACGCGGCGCGGGCAACTCCTCGGCTGGCGGCGCGCGCGGTGGTGGCGCGTCTTCCGGCGGCCGCGCGAACTAACGCCGCCATTTGAATTGCCGCGGCCTCTCGAATCGCAAGCCAAGCCCGTAGGCAAAATTCCCGTGCGCCTCAGCTAAATCGTTTCTGCGCCGCCCGAATGCGCTCCGCGTCGGCTTTGCTCGGTTGACACTCCAGCGCTTGGGCCAGCGCCTTGCGGGCCTCTTCCTTCGCGCCGCTTTCCCCCAGAGCGAGACCCAGGTGGAAGTGAAATATCGGATTTTTGGTCTCCTTCTGCACCGCCAGCCGGAACTGTTGAACCGCGCCCGGGAAGTCCTTCTTCTTGAAGAGCACCCACCCAAGCGTATCCAGTGAATTCCCTGAGCCCCCGCTGCGATCCACGCCTTGCCTAGCTAGGCTAAGAGCTTCCTCCAGCTTCTTCCCACTTTCCGCCAACAAGTAGGCCAAATTATTGATCGGACTGGGGTCTCCTGGCCGCATGCTAATGACCTTCCGCCACGCGGCTTCCGCTTCATCCGCCCGTCCTGCCTCTTGAAGAATGAACGCGCTCAGCGAGACCGGAATTGGGTTCTGCGGCTGCAATTCGGCTGACCGCTTCAGGCTCTCCAGCGCCGCCGGAGTATTCCCCATCATCTGCTGAATCCTTGCAAGCTGGTAATGCAGCAGCGCATCGTTGGGCTCTTTCTGGATTAGCGTCGAATAGCCGTCGGCGGCGGCTCGAAATTGCCCCGAGGCCTCGGCGCATTCCGCCATCAACCTCATGGCCGAGCTGGAATTCTTATCCCGTTCCCACTCCGCCTTCGCCAGCTCAAACGCTTTCATGGTTTGCCCCTGCGCAAGCCGTAAACGGACAAAGAGCTCCCGCCTCCGCGAGCCTAGATTGCTCGAATCCCGCGACTTCGAAAGAATCGTCTCCGCGTCGGCCAGTCGCGCCTCCTGCAAAAGCGCCGCTGCCAACTCAAGTTGCACATCTTCGTTACCGGGATAGTCTCTTGCCATTGCGTCTAGATCCGCGCGCCCTTCCGCGCCGCGGCCATTGGCGGCGAGGCTTCTAACTCTAAGGAGCTTCGCGCTCACGTCGTTTGGGTCCGCCCGGTAAACCGATTCCGCGTAGGCTAACGCCTTGGCGCTTTCCCCTTTCAACAAGTACAGCTCCGCTAGAGCCAAATAAGCCTGCTTAAAGCCGGGGCTCACCTGCACCGCCTCCTGAAAGGCGCTCTCGGCCGACTTAAGATCCGTCAACTTCATGTACGCTTGTCCCCGGGCATAGTGAAAAGCCGGGTCCGCCTTGCGTTGCTCCCGCACCTGCTCAAACTCGCGCACCGCCTGCCGCACTTGCTCGGCCGAATCTCCGTCGGCAAGCAGCGTGGCCCGGAGAAACTTCGCCTCGGCGTCGGAGGGTTCTTCCCGAATGGCTGTCTCGATCGCCTTCAGCGCCCCCGCTTTGTCGTTCGTCGCCAAATAGGGCTGCAATGACAGCTTTCGGGCCTTCTGCTTCAGCGGCGAGTTGGACTGAATCAACGTTTCATAGATCTCCAAGGCCTTCGCCCACATCCCCACTCGCGAATAGAACTGAGCGGCCTCTACGGCGCCCTCAGGAAAACGCTTTGCGTCCTCGCGGAGAATCTTGAGCGTGGCTTCCATCTCTTGCGGCTTGCGGAGATTCCAATAGTGCGCGGCAAGCTGCTGGAGGAATGCCGAATTCCCGGGATTGTTGGATACCTTCTGCTGAAACACTTTCTCGGCCAAATCGATCCGGTTGCTTCGTCCGTAAATCGCATAGAGCTCGTCGTACGCTTGGCCGAACGTGGGGTTCCGCCTGATTAGCGCTTGCGCGGCCGCCTCCGCTCCAGGGAGATCGCCCAAAGCCAACTTGGCCTGCACGACGCCATGAAACGCCTCGATCTTGGCGTTCGGCAAACCCGCGGCCTTCTGAAAGGCTTCCAGCGCCGCCTGAGCTTCGCCATCGAGCAGCCGCAGTTCCCCCTCGAATCGCCAGCCCTCGGATGGCTCCTTGCCCTTACTCCGAAGATATGCGGCTTGCGATCCGAGGTCGTCGTAGAAACGCTTAGGCCGTTGCGGATCGCTCTTCAGAATTTTCAGATCAAGTTCGGCCAAAGCGCGCCGGGCCGCTTCCAGATTTGGGTCGAGGCGAACCGCTTCGGCCAAGGCGTCCGACGCTTCTCGCCACTTGCCAGTCTGCACAAAAGACTGTCCGAGACCCAGGCGAGCATCAGCGTTATTAGCCTCGCTTTGGATTGCCTTCTGGAAGTTCAAGATCGCTTCTTCGTGTTTTCCCTCACTCGCCAAACGGTTCCCAGTCTTGACCAAAGCCCCGGCATCGCTTCCACATCCAGTCAAAAGCAGGGCGCCCAACCCGCATAGCGCCGCGAAACCTGCTGAAACTATTGGGGTTGTGTGTCTTGCCATCATATTCATCCAGTCCGCTCCCGATTATATTGCGCCCGCGACTTCGTTCCGCGACCCCGTACCAAGAATCCACGTACTAGTACATTTCGAGTTCTGGAAATCTTGAAATACGGTGAACACCTTGGAATACTACACCTGGGACCAAACGTAGCCTTGAGTTTAGCTTTCCAAGAGGCCGCCGCAGTACTTTATGTCCCGGAGCCTTTTAGACAAATGAAAAACCTCTTTCCTTTAGCACTCCTCCTCGTTGCAGGCGTCGCATCCGCCGCCGTGGATTGTCAGACCAACATCAACCCAACCGGCGTCCGCGACGGTGTAACGTACGTTGGCAATGCCAATCTCACCGGTTGCCTTACCTCTCCCACGGGTCTCAGCAACACCTACAACGGCAGGAATACCAGCGTCGCTTGGTCGATCACGTCGGCGACTGGTGGCTATAACTACAACTACACCGTCAGAACCTCCGGTTCTCCTGACATCAGTCACTTCATCATCGGCCTCAGTTCGACCTGCACCGGTATCACGTCGAGGACTTCCACTGGCTGTATCACCATCTTGGCGACCGACCCCGTGGAAGATATAGAAATCAGCGGCGCTTCGGGATTTACGGCGGGCGGCGCCAGTAATCCGGGTATGCCCGCCAACCTGTACGGAATCAAGTTCGATACGGACAACGATCCAAAGACCTTTACCGTATCCTTCTTTAGCGCCCGCATCCCCGTATGGCAGAATTTTTACATGAAGGGTGCTGGCGTGGGTTCTTGGAACACCGGCTTCACCGCCACAGGTACCAGCTATTATATCGCCGCGCCTGACACGATTCCAATGAACGTAGTTCCCGAGCCCAGCACCTATGCCGCGCTCGCTGCCGCAATCGGCGCGGTAGTCGCCGGTGCCCGTCGGCGTCGCCGAAGCTAACGACTAACTTACTCACGTCGAAAAAGCCCCGCCAGTGGCGGGGCTTTTTTCATTCCCGATTCCCCCGATTCAGTCGGAGCTACCCCGCCCCCCAACTCCAATCACTGACTGCGGCACTGCCTCCAAGGACGGCGCGCTTGATCGTTCCACCGCGCCGCCCTTGGAGACCCGTCTTACTGGATAGCCGCCGTCACCCCCGCCCGGCTCGACACGCCGCCGATGGTCAAGACCACCGGCTGCGCGCCGCTGGCCACGGTCGCGGGGAGCCGCAGATTCACCTGCAACAACCCGGCGATCAAGCCTGGCGCCGACCCGGCATACAGCACCGTCGCGGGCGCGCCACCTACCGTCGCCGAAACCGCGGCCACCGGTAGCGGGAAACTGGTGCCCGTCGCCGAAGTCACCGATCCCGTCGCCACCGCTGGGGAGAGCACACCTTCGCCTGTTGCGTAGACCACGATGATCGAACCCGGCGCCGCGGGAGACGACGCGCCGTTGATCGTGCCGTTCTGATTCAAGATCGCGCCCTGGCCAGTACCCATCATGTCCAGCGTCAGAATTCCCGGCGCGGTGGGTGCGATCGTCAGCGCCGTCGCGGTCGAGGACACCGTCGAACCGCTAACGGTACGGCGGACCACAACCGGCACGCTGGTTTTGCCAGCCACCTCATAGGGGACGATGGCGTTGATCTGCGTGCCCGAGACCAGCAAAAGCGGGGCGGCGACGCCGTCGACCGTTACCGTCGTATCGGCCAGCGTCGTTTGCACATTGCCCGCCGAAGTCAGTTGCAGGCTCACTGGTGTAGTGGGTCCAAGATTCGTGCCGAGCAGCGTGATGATGGTTCCCGGCGCCGCGCCGGCTTGGTTGGTCGCTAGGTTCACGACCGACGTAAGCGTAGGCGTTCCGGGCGCGGGTCCCGAGGCTACAGTGAGGTTCACCGCGATCGTCTGCGTACCCGTTGTGCCCGTGGAACTCAATGTAATCGTTCCGGCGTAAGAACCCGCCGCCAAGTTGGCGATTACAGCTTGATTGAGCGAGACGGTCAGCGTTCCCGGCGTTGTGCCACTAGTCGGCGTCACGCTAAAGAAGTTGCCGCCGCTTGTGCTCGTCGTCGCCACGCTAAACGGGATGGCAGTGCCGCTTGTCGTCACCTGCACCGTCTGTGCCGCTGGTGTCGTCGTGCCCCCGGCAGTGTAGTTGAAACTCAGCGTCGTGGGCGTCGCCGTCAACGCCGATGGAGTGCCGTAGGTAAACGTCACGGGAATGTTCAGCGGACTGGGCGACGAACCGGGAACCGTGATCGTCACCACGCCGCGATAGATGCCCTCGGCGAGTCCCGTGCTACTTACGTTCACGGTGACAACGTTTTGACCGGCAGGCGCGTTCACCGTGAGCCAGCCGCTGCCGTTCAACGCCGTAGCGACGGCGGTGACGGTGGAGCCCGAAGGCAAGATTCCGAGATTGATCGTCTGCGCGCCGGGGGCCGCGCCGCCTACGGACTGCGTGAATGATAGCGTGCCGGGCGTGGGCGTCAATAGATTGCCGACGACCGTGAAACGGACAGGAATGGTCTGCACGGGCGTCGTGCCTCCGGTGCTCAAGCGAATTGAGCCTTGGTACACGCCTGGCAATAATCCGGACTGATTCAGATTCACCGTCAGATTCGCCGGGGTCTGCGAGCTGGTGGGCGTCACGGAGAGCCAGGTCTGCGCGGGGGGATCCGTCACGACACTGGCGGTGAATGAGATCGGGACCGAAGAGGTGGTGCCGCTCACAGCGATGGTTTGTGTGTTCGGAGTCGGGCTACCGGCCAAGGCCGTCGCTTGAATCGCAATGGGCGTCGCAGTTAGCGTGTTTGCGGTGACTACGTTTAGAGTTACCGGCACCGTTATGGGCGCACCGCTTGCGCCTTCCACGGCGATGCTGATGGCGCCCGCGCAGGCGGTGGCGGTGGTGAGCCCCGTTGTCACGGGAGTAATCGTGATCTGCCCCGGCCGCAATTGCCCTTGGGAGTCAAACTCCGAGGTTGAACCGGTTAATGGACTGACCGTGAAGAACCCAGGACAAGTCGTCGTCGTGGAGGTTACGTTGTAGCGTGTGGGAACTCCGGAGCTAGACACTTGGATGGTCTGTGTGGCGGGCGTGCTCTGGCCAACTTGGAAAATGAAGTCCGCCGCCGCGGGCGCCGCGCTTAGGGTCGCGGTGCCACCGCCGCCTCCGGCGGCGCTTACCGTCAGGGTTACTGGGAAAGTGCGCGGGGAGTTTGACGCGCCTTCCGAAGTCACCGTCACCGTGTTGGTATATGTGCCCGCCGCTAGGCCCGTCAACGCACTGGCGGTCAAGGAGAGTTGCAAGGTGGCGGGCGTAGTCGCCGAGGTCGGCGTCACTGTGAGGAAGGCCGGGGTTCCGCTGACGGCCGCGCTGATGCTCAGCGGTGAAGCGGTGCTGGCGATGGAAACGCTTTGCGCGGCGGGAACACTGCCGCCGATTTGGTAGGAAAAGGATGGGCCAGTCGCGGGAACGGTTAGGGCCGAGCCTGCGCTCAAGGTGAACGTTACGGGAATCGTCACGGGCGTGGTGGAGCCCATGGCCGTCAAACTCACCGTGCCTTGGCAGCTACCGGCGGGGAGCGCGCTGGGGTTCGCCTGGACGGTTAGCGTCGCGGGCGTCGTCGCGCTGGTGGGTGTAACGCTCAACCAAGCCGAACCACAGGAGGTTGTCGCGCTCGTCACGGAGAATTGTACAGGCGTTGAACCCGAGGTAGTGATTTGTAGGTTCTGCGCCACAGGTGTCGTTGCCCCCAACTGGCCGTTCAGCGCCACCTGCGCCGGGCTTGAAGTCAACGCCGCGGTTCCGGTCATTCCGACGTTCACCGTCGCTAACACCACCGTGCCGCCCGTGCCAGGCGCGCCGAACGAAATCGCCGCGTAGTAGCGGCCTGGCGTCAAACCCGTTGGACTGACGCTTACCGCCACGGTCGCTGGAGTGGTTGGCGAAATCGCGGGCGCGGATGGGTTCAAGGACACGCTCAGCATCGGGCTGCTGGTGGTGACCGTCGCGGCCACTGAGCCGGCTTGCATGCCCGCGCTGGTAAGCACGACATCGCGGCTAATTGAGGCTGTCGCGCCCGTGGCGAAGTCGTAGGTTAGAGTCGCCGGGGCGGCGGTCAAATTCATCAGCCCTGATGAGGTTACCGCTAAGGTAACCGGCACCGTGGACATCGCTCCGTCGGCCGCCGTTACTTGAATGAAACCGCCATAAGCCCCAGCGGTAAGCGTTTGCGAATTCACGCTAACGCTCAATGTGCCTGGGGTCGCGCCCGTGGCGGGCGTTACGCTCAACCAGTTGCCCGTAGAGATGGCAGTCGCGGTGAAATTCGCCGCCGCGCCACCGGAAGCGACCGCTATCGGCTGGCCGGGTGGAGAAGATCCCGCCGCCGTCGTAAACGACAATGTCGACGGGCTCAGTACTAGAGCCGTGCTCTGTGCGGCCAACGGAACACAGCCCGTGGCTAAAAGTGCAAGGGTAAAAATCGGCACACGCTTAGCGCACGCCGAAGCTGTTGTTTGCTTCATGCGCGTCTACCTGCACCCTCGATACCATCGCCGGGCACAGTCCGTTCGTCAACGAGTTAGGCTACGGATCGAGCACTTACTACAGGTCACGAGCCGCGCTCCAGTACTTCATTTCGTCACGGCCAAGAAAATTGTTTACGCGGCGATTTCGCGATACTGGAGCGGCACAAGGCACCCGCGCCGCGACTCCCATGCGGTCTAGTCCGCCACATATCCCGGGCGTGGATCCCTTTACTCCCATCCCGCCATCTGATAAAGCATCAGGGCATGCGATTGATAAGTATCGGAATGTTGCTTGCGCTTGGCCTGAACGCGCAGGTCGAGCGTGCGTCTCTGGTTGGCGCGATCACCGACAAGTCGGGCGCGGCGATGGCGGGCGTAGAGGTCACCGTGACCAATATCGCCACTAACGGCACGGCGAAGTTGACTAGCGATGACGCGGGCGCGTACTCCGCCGTCAACCTGATTCCAGGCGCGTACACGATCCAGGCATCGAAGCCCGGTTTCCGTACCGTCGTCTTCAAAGACTTCGTTCTGCAGGTCAGCCAGGCCGCCCGCCTCGACGTGACGATGGAAGTCGGCGACGTTAGCCAGTCCGTCGAAGTGACCGGCGCGGCGCCGCTGCTGCAAACCGAGAACGCTAGCGTGGGCCAAGTGATCTCCAAGGAGGCTGTGCAGTCGTTGCCGCTCAATGGCCGCAACTTCGTCCAACTCGCCATTCTTGCGCCGGGCGTCACGGGCCTGGACTACGCGCAGCCGAACACGATCAACTCCGGGCGCCGGCCCGATGAACTGCGGCCGGGCGGCACCGCTATCGCGGCCAACGGCGCGCGTAGCACGTCGAATCAAGTTCTTATCGATGGCATCGACAACACCGAGATGATCTCGCAGACGTTTATCGTCCGCCCGGCAGTAGAGGGCATCCAGGAGTTCAAGGTTCTCACCAACAACGCCGGCGCGGAGTACGGCCGCTCAGCTGGGGCCGTTGTCGTCATCACATCGAAATCCGGCTCGAATGAGTTTCACGGTTCTGTCTTCGAGTTCCTGCGCAACGAAGTATTCGACGCGCGCAACTTCTTCGCCCGCACCGACGCAGCTAAGCCACCGTTCAAACTCAATCAATACGGCGCCGCGCTCGGTGGCCCAATCCGCAAGAACCGCACGTTCTTCTTCGCCGACTATGAGGGCTACCGCGAAATCTTCGGCGACACGCAATTGGTCACCGTTCCCACCGCCGCCGTTAAGTCCGGCGACTTCCGTGGCGTCACGGCCAACGGCATCTTTGATCCTCTAACGACTTCGCCCAATCCCGCGGGTGGCGCGGCTGTCCGCACGCGCTTCCCCAATGACACGATCCCAGCGAGCCGCTTCGATTCCATCGGCGCGGGCCTCGTGCAAATGTGGCCGAACCCGCAGCGCGCGGGCCTAGCCAACAACTTCGTCGCCAACCCCGTGAAAAAATCCAGCCTTCATCGCGCCGACGGGCGCATCGACCATCAGCTCAACTCCAACAACAACGCCTTCTTCCGCTACAGCATCGACAAAAGCATCATCGTCATGCCCGATACCTTCGATCGCAACATTGGCGGCAATGAAGCCAGTTTCGCCGGCGATCTGGATGCCACCGGCCGCAATCTCGTGGGCGCCTTCACGCGCGTGATCTCGCCGTCCACGGTCGGCGATTTCCGTTACGGCTACACCCAGTTCAACTCCGCGTTGATCCCCACCCAGCTCAGTAATCCGATCTGGGCTCGCATTCCGGGGCGCGACTCGGGCGATCCCCGGCAGCCGTCGGCACCGATCGTCGGCACAACCGGTTACGCGGGGTTAGGCAACGCCCGCTCCACGCCCCTCATCCGCGATCAGAAGATGCACGAGCTCATCGCGAATATCTCGACTCTAAAAGGCGCGCACAACATCAAGTACGGCGCCGACCTCCGCTTCCGCACCACGGGCGAAACCGCCTCGCCTCCCGGCGAGTCCGCCTTTGGCCGCTGGAACTTCGACCCGGCGTATTCGCGCAATCCCGCCTCGCCCGCCGGTACCGGCGAGACCATCGCCACGATGCTCCTCGGCTATCCGGTCGCCCTACGGCGCGACGTGTTTTTGCCCGGCACCGCTACGCTCAACACGAACGAACTCAACTTCTATATCCGCGACGAGTGGCGAATGACTTCCAAGCTCACCGTCAACATTGGCCTGCACTATGAGGTCAACACGCCATTTGTCGAGAAGAAGAACCAGTGGGTCAACTTCGATCCCACTACCGGCAAGCAACTCGTCGCCGGCGTTGGCGGGGTATCGGATACCGGCAACATCAACACCGACTGGAAAGCGTGGGGCCCTCGCGTCAGCTTCGCCTATCAGCTCAACACAAAGACCGTTCTCCGCGGCGGTTACGGGCTTTTCTACGAACCTCAAGGCAATTTCAATACGAGCATTCGACAGTTCCGCCAGCCGCCTTTCGGCTTCGTCGTGAACATTCCCTTCAGCGGGAACGACATCCCTACTCGCCGCGCCTCGGACGGCTTCCCCTTGACCACTCAAGTCCCCGACCTTACCCGTGGCCCCGCGTTCTACTCGCTCCGTGGCGTGACGCCGAACTATCGCAACGGGCAGATTCAGCAGTTCAACTTCAGCGCTCAGCGCGAACTTGGGCGCGATACCGTGGTTACGCTCGGCTTCGTCGGTTCCGCCGGCGCGCTTTTGAGCTGGCAACGCAACATCAACCAGCCCGATCCCGGCGCTGGCGCGATCGACCCCCGGCGGCCTTATGCGGCTAGCTTGCCCGGCGTTACCTCGATCGCATGGCTCGAGAGTTCCGCGAACTCAGCCTACACCTCTCTCCAACTCAACGTCGAAAAACGCTACTCCAAGGGGCTCTATCTATTGAGTAATTGGACCTGGGCTCACGGTCTCGACAATGTTGGCGGCGATGGCGGAGCGAACGGGCCTATTCCCCAAGATCCCCGCAACCGCCGCGCCGATTGGTCCAGTTCAAACGCCGACATTCGCCACCGCGTCAATTTCGCCGCGAGCTACCTCTTGCCGTTTGGCGCGAGCCTGGCGGGCCCAGCCCGTACGATCCTGCATGGTTGGGAATTGGGAGGCCTTACCGTAATACAATCCGGCCTGCCCTTCACCGCCACCGTGCCCGGTTCGCCTTCTAACACCGGTTCGGGTTCACGTGCGAACGCGATCGCAGGCGTCAGCCCCGAACCCGCGAATCGCAGCATCACGAGTTGGTTCAATCCCGCCGCCTTCGCGACGCCGCCCGCTTTCACTTGGGGCACGCTCGGCCGCAATACGTTGCGGGGGCCGGGTATTTGGAACCTCGATCTCTCGGCGGCGAAGAAGTTCAACTTTAGCGAGTCGCGGCGTCTGGAATTTCGCGCGGAGTTCTTCAATTCTCTGAACCATCCGCAATTCGGGCTGCCCGCCGCTACCATCGGCGTCGGTGGCGTCGCTACGATCACCGCCACACAACGTGCCAACCGGCAAATCCAAATGGCCTTACGCTTTGCGTTTTAGCGGTTAGGGCAGCAACTTAAGGATCGGGTAGAGGTCCTTGTCTTTCTCGTAATAAGGGCTGCGCATGTAAAGCCACATCGCGCGGGCACGAGGATTCTTTGCCATCGCTGGGTCCGCCGCCAAGGCGGCTTCGAAATCGGCTTTCAGCTTCGGATCCTGCGCCAGCATCTTTTGAGCCAGTGGCTCCAGGATGTAATCCGATGCGTACTCTTTGAGTTCGAATATCGCGTTCATAGATCCCCACTTGACGATGCTGTCCGGCGCGTCCGGCTCAAGCAGGTTCATCACTAGCTTGCCTAGGGGCTGTCCGGCCGGAACGAAGAAGTACGCGCCGGGTTCGATCTTGCGCGCCTCGACGCTGGTCTTCGTCTCAAAGCTTGGCGCGAAGCGCGATTCAAAGGGCTGCGGCGTGAAGCTGACTTTCGCGAAGCGCGTGACCGCGAAGTTCCCGCTTACCGCGCTGGTGACCGGACGCACTTGCGCGCCGTGTAGACGCAGAAGTTCGAGCACGTTCGTCCACTCGCGCGGTACGTAGTAGCCAGCAGGCACCGTCGCCTCCGTCCGCGCTACGGCATCGCGGATCAATGTCACATCAATGTCCTTCGCCTTCGGCAAATAGCGCAGCACCGGCCCGCCCAGAGCGGTCCCCGTGTAGGTCTCGGTTTCGAGTCCCTTCACCAGGTACGGAACGCCTGTCTTGGCTGGCGCATACTCGATCGGCAGTTTCGCGCCGGGCTGCAAGACATCCTTGTCGGCCGCCGTCGTCGCCGCCTTCAACTCTTTGCCGCTCGTAACGAGCAACTTCATCGACTCGACCATAATGTCGAAATGCGCCCAAGCCCGTACCGCGAAGGGCTTCAGCGAATGCGTCTCCACCAAAAGCGCCACACGATTGCGGACCGCCGCGTAACCCGTCGAAAGGCGCGGCGAGGCGGGCATCATTACAAAGTTGCCTCCGCCGCGCATCGGCCCGCCCACGTACCAGCCCATCACGTGCCCCTGATCGTCCATGGCCTGCCACATCTTCGCCGTGTAACCCTTCACCCAAGCGCCGACCGCGGGATGAATGTCGATGCCATCGTGGATGGCGATTGTGCAATCATGCTGCAAGTCCGCGCCGTCGGTCACGTGATTGTCGATGTGCATGTCCGGCTGATAGCGGTTGTAAAAACGCAGCCAATTTTGCATTTCGGGCGCGTCGGCCTTCATGTAGTCGCGGTTCAAATTGAGACGCTGCGCCGTGGCGCGAAAGCCCATCGAGACGGGGCCTTGCTCGTTGAAGCGATGGTAGGGAGAAGAGTTCTCGTGCCCGTCGATATTGAAGACCGGAATCGACAAGATCACCATGTGATCCAAGAAGCTCTCGTACTTTCTGGTCACCAGGATGTCGCGCAGCAACATCATCGCCGCGTCCTTGCCGCCGTTCTCGCCGGGATGGATACCGTTCTGAAGCAGCAATACTGGCTTGCCCGTCGCGCGCACCTCCGCTTGCGCGAATGCCTTGTCCTTGGATACGACGAGCGCGTACATACGCCGGCCCTGTGGCGTCGCACCTAGATCCACCAATCGTGCATAGGGGCTGCGCGCGGCCAATTGCCGGTAGAAGCTTACCGCTTCGTCGTAGTTCCCGGTTTCCTTCCAATCCGTTTTTTCCGCGACGGTCAGAAGGTCCTTTGGCGCCCGCGCAGTCGATTCCCGCAAACTCCTGGAAGCCTTCATCGCCTCCGTCACCCAGACGCTGGCATTGGGCGCCAGGAGCGGCTCCGCCGCCCAAACGCTCGCCACACCGATCAGAACAAAACCAAGGATGCCTCGCATCCGAACAGCTTAACTCGCCAGCCACCGCCGCCCAAACCACCCCAGCAGCGCGCCCACCAAAAGCGCGCCCGCGCCCACATACATTAGCGCCCGCGCCGCTTCCGCCATGAGCGAATTCGTGAACACGTTCGCGGACAGATGCATGTTTACGATCTTCCACTGCCCATCGATCTTCGCCACGGTGGAACTCCAGCGCGTGTTCAACTTGAAAGGGCCGCGAATCTTCGGGAAAAACTCGTCCTCGCTACTCCCATCGGCGATCGCTATCGAGCCATCGCCCAGGAAGCGCGCATGCCCATCCAAGCGCGCCTTCACCGTCATGCGGTCCAAGATTCGCCCCTCATCCTTCATCATCTTCTGGTAGTAATCGCGGATCTCTTTTTCGCCATGCGACACCTCCGCGTTCCACCAAGTTACGGTCGCGCCCGGGTCCATTTGTTTTAGGATCCCTTCGATGTTTTGCGTGTTGATGCCCGTCTGCACCTCGTCCAAAATCATCAGCAAAGCCTTGCGGTCTTCGGCGCGCGGGTCCTGTGCATCGATCACCAGTGACATAGCAAGAAAGAGGAAGAGTATCATGGGCAGTTCATGAGTCTATCGCAGGCCGTTGAAAGAAGCTTCACCACTCCGGACGGCGCCAAGCTTTTCTACCGCCACTGGCCTCCAAGCGCCGAGCCCAACGGCCAGTCGATTATCTTGCTGCACCGGGGCCACGAGCACTCCGGCCGCATGGCGCACGTCGCTAGCGAACTCAATCTCCCTCACCATCACATCTTCGCCTGGGACGCCCGCGCGCACGGGCGCTCGGGCGGCGCACAAGACGCCAATACCACCATGGCCACCTTCGTCCAAGATCTCGACGCCTGGGTCCGCCACCTCCGCGCGGAGTTCCAACTCGAAGAACGAAACATCAGCGTCGTCGCCCAGAGCCTCGGCGCGGTCTTCGCCGCCGCCTGGGTCCACGACTACGCGCCCAACATTCGCGCCCTCGTCCTCGCTGCCCCCGCCTTCAAGGTCAAGCTCTACGTCCCCTTCGCCCGCTTCTTCCTCGGCCTCTGGCACAAAATCGCGGGCGACTTCTACGTCATGTCCTACGTCAAAGGCAAGGCGCTCACCCACGACTCCGAGCGCGTCGCCTCCTACGCCATCGACCCCCTCATCAAGCGCCCAATCTCCGTCCGCGTCCTTCTCGGCCTCTACCGTATGGCCGAACGCCTCGTCGAAGATGCCGCCGCCATCCGCGTCCCCACTCTAATCCTCTTGAGCGGCAGTGACTGGGTTATCCATAACAGCGTCCCTCTCACATTCCTAGATCGCCTGGGCAGCGCCGTAAAGAGAACGAAAAACTTCCCCGGCTTTTATCACGACATCCTGGGCGAAAAAGACCGCCACCTTCCGATTGCCGCCGCGCGCGAATTCTTGCTTGAGGACTTCCCTACTCCGCCATCCCTTCGGGACGCGGACAAGGCTGGCTTCACCAAGTCCGAGTACGACGCGTTACGCCAACCCGCCGGGCCTGTCAAGGCCGCTATCTATGCCGCCACGCGCCTATTCCTGAACACCATCGGCCAACTTTCCGGCGGCATCCGCCTCGGCGCCCAAACCGGATACGATTCCGGCGCCTCTCTCGACTACGTCTACCGCAACCAAGCCACTGGCGTTCCCTGGATCGGAACGCTGATCGACCGCATCTACCTCGACGCCCCCGGCTGGGCTGGCATCCGCGTCCGCAAACAACTCATCGAAGAGCTCCTCCACCGCGCCGCCCAAAAACTCCTCGCCGCACACAAGCCCGTAAACATCCTCGACATCGCCGCCGGCCACGGCCGCTACATTCTGGACGCCCTTCCGAAAGCGGACCGGATACTTCTCCGGGACTTCGACGCCACCAATGTGCGGAAAGGCCAAGACCTTGCGAGACAAATGGGCATTACCGTAACAGTCGAACAAGCCGACGCCTTTTGCCCAACGTCCTACCCGGCTGCGCACGATTACACGTTAGCCATCGTCTCTGGCCTCTTCGAGCTCATCCCCGACAACCATCTCGTCAACATCGCCTTGCATGGTCTCGCGAAGTCGATGCCCCCAGGCGCGCTACTTCTCTACACCGGCCAACCCTGGCACCCCCAACTCGAATTCATCGCTAGAGCCCTCACCAGCCACCGCGAGGGCCAACCCTGGATCATGCGCCGCCGTACCCAAGCCGAACTCGACGAACTCGTCTCCCGCGCCGGCTTCCGCAAAATCGAACAACGCATCGATCCCGAAGGACTATTCACGGTTTCGCTAGCCGAACGCGTCTAATCGCGCTCAGAAACTGAGCTTCAACGCCAGTTGGCTAACGCGCGGCGACCCCGCGCTCGTAATGAACCCAAACTGCGGACTGCTCTGGTTCGTATTCGGATTCGCAAGATTCACGCGATTCGTGGCATTGAATACTTCCGCGCGGAATTGCAGCCGGACGCGTTCGCTGAACGGAATGTTCTTCACCAAGCCAAAGTCGAAGTTGATCAAACCTGGTCCGGACATGATGTTGCGCCCCACACTGCCAAAAGTGCCCGCTGCATTGGTGGCGAACGCCGCCGTGTTGAAATAACGCAGCACCTGTTCCCCACGTGGCCTGCCCGTATCGAGGAATGGATTACCCACTAAGTCCGCGCGGTCTTGGTTTGTCCCACTCTGCGAGTTATCGCGTCCCGAGATAAAGTTGATCGGCGTACCGGTTTCCAGCGTCACGATGCCGTTCGTACTCCAATTGCCAAAGAGATGCCGCACAATGCCCGGCTGCCCGCCGAACACCGGCATGTCCCAGACGTAGCTAGCCACGAAGCGGTGGGCGATATCCAAATCGCTACGGCCCCTTTCGTTGCGGAAGTTAAACGGATTCGCCGGAAGATCGCCGTCCGAGGACGAATCGTCAATCAGCTTCGACCACGTGTAGTTGCCCAAAATAGTAAGGCCCTTGGCCAGCCGCCGGTTGATGCCCAACTGCATCGAGTGGTAGAGCGAATTGCCCCGGCTAGAATAATCGGCGATGTTGGAGAAGGTCGGCGCCAGCGGCCGCCGTTGGTTCAAATTACCCGGCAGCCCAAACACGCCGGGATTCGCTTCGGCGCTCATGAAGAGGTGGTTGCCCTTGGAGCCCACATAGGCGGCGTTCAACACATAACCCGCCACCTGATGCTGCAAGCTCAAGTTCCACTGCTGCGCCACGCCATTCCTCATGTTCGCGTTGTACTGGCTCATCTGCAACGGCAGCACATAACGGTAGGCGAGTTTCTCTTGCTCGGTCTGCGGCGCGGTAAACGGGAAAGGATTGCCAATGCCAAGATACGGCGAGTTCACGCCGCCGCTGGGATTATTTACCGTCAGCTTCAGCGAGAAGGGCTGGTTATTGGCGATCTGATTGTTCGCCTGTTGGCGGATCTGAGAGTAGAAGACGCCGTAGCCGCCGCGAATACTCGAGCGCCCCTTGCCCGTTGGGTCGAAAGCGAAACCGAAGCGCGGTCCCCAATTGTTCCAGCGCGTTTTCAGGAGGCTCGATGTCGTGCCCGGATCGCCTGGAAAAACGATGTTGGCTGGCGCGTTCGGATACACCGTGCTCCGCGCGCCAATTTGTACGCGCGAAAACTTATTCAATTCATCGGTAAACGGGAACCAAGGGTCCCAGCGCAAGCCTAGATTCAACGTAAGGCGCTGCGAGACGCGAATGTCGTCCTGTACAAAGGCGCCCAGCTCGTTCACGCGCGGCCGGTTTGACGTCTCGGCGATTTGCTCATACTGCCCCGGCAGCCCCAAAAGCAAGTCCGCCGCCGCGTCGCCCGTGAACGTATTCTGAAACCGTAAGAAGGGGTCGCCGCGGAAGAGCTCTTGCAAATCGAGGAAGGAGCGCCGGAAGTCGCCGCCGATCTTGATCAGGTGCGCGCCGCGGGTCCAGCTAAACGTATTCGAGAACTGATAGTTATCCCGGAGGTGATTCAGCGGGAAACGCGAAAAGGCGTTGAAGTAGCCGTCCACCTGCGTGTGCATCGACGCGACGCTATCGCCGGGAAACGCCCGCGTGAAGCCCGCCCCAAAGTCAGACCAATTCTGATTGCCCGGCACGATCGGAATCTGCCGCCGGTCGATGGACTGGTAGGAGAACGTGAAAGTGTTCAGCCGCGTCGGCGAAAGGATGTACGTATCCGTGACGCTGAGATTCCAGTTCTGATAGTCGATGCGGGCGAAAAAGCCCGGCAGATTGCCCGTCGCTTCGTCGCGGGCGTTCAAGTTGCGCAGGATGCGTCCGCTCAGTTGATGATTCGCCGAAAAGTTGTGGTCAAGCTTTCCGATCCATTGATCATCGTCCTGCACTTCGCCGCTGGAGGTGCTCAGCAGGTTGTTCTCGCGGTTCGGCAGGGGCACCATCGCGCTCAAGAACCTCTGCGCCGGTGCGTTCAAGCGGCTCGCCGGTATGCGGTTTCCCGGGAAAACGCCACCCTGCGGATCGCGCAACGCGGCCGTACGCGCTGAGAAATCGCCGCTGCGCTGCGCGGCGTTGAGACTGGTGGCGGTAAGCGCGCCCGCGGCGCTTCTTTGGTAAGTACGCTGCCAAGAGAAGAAGAAGAAAGTCTTGTTGCGAATCAGCGGGCCGCCCAACGTGGCCCCGAACTGGTTGCGCTTGAACGGCGGCACGTTGTTCGCGAAGAAGTTCCGCGCGTTGAGCTTCTCGTTACGCACGAATTCGAACAGCGTTCCGCGGAACTGATTCGTGCCACTCTTGGTCACCGCCGTCATGAACGCCCCCGCGTTGCGGCCTTTATCCGCGCCGTAGGCGTTCGTCTGAATCGCGAATTCGTCGAGGGCGTCCGGCGAAGGGAATATCGCGGGTGAGTTGAAGTAGGGATCGTGGTTATCGCCGCCGTCGAGCTGATAGTTGTTCGAATTGCCGCGCGATCCATTGATTGAGAGCGTCCCGTTTTGCCCTTGGTCCGCCGCGAGCCGCGCGCCAACGCCTGGAACGAGTTGTTGCAGTTGTAGCGGATTGCGCCCATTCAACGGCAGTTCGACGATGCGCTTGGAATCCACAACCTCGCGAATGGCCCCGCTCCGCGTCTCGACTTGTTGGGCCTCGGCGACCACTTCGATCGCCTCGGTGACGTTGCCCACCTCCAACCGGATATCGATCCTCCGGTTCTCGCCCACTTGCGTAACGATGCTCTTCTCGACATAGCCGCGAAAACCCGTCGCCGCCGCCCGCAACGAATACGTGCCGTTCGGCAATCCCGGCAACGTGAAATTTCCCGCCGCGTCGCTCCGCGTGCTTCTTGTGAAGTTCGTCGCGGGCAAATTCACCGTGATCTCCGCCGCCGGTACCACCGCTCCGGTGGAATCCGTCACCGAACCGAAAATTGTGACGTCCGCTTGTGCAAACACACAAGAGGGTACAAGCAAGGCGGCCCATAAAGCTTTGTTCATTTGCTCCGAATCATATCACCGCTCTTGTCGCGAAACGCCGCGGAAGGCTCACCTCTCCTCGCCCTCGGAAACGAGTACTAGAACTTTCTTGACTCAGCGACGAGGTCCGTTTTGCGGAGCCTTCGCGCGCGTCACGTGCCCGGCACTCCGGGCATGAAAAAGGAGACTTGTGAACCTTATTAGACTCTTGGCCACTAGCGGCCTCTTTACATGCGCACTTTTCGCGGACATCGTTAACGTCGCTCTGGCGACTAACGGTGGCGTCGCCCAACAAAGTTCCTCCGCCTTCGGGGGAGGATTCCCGGCTTCCCGAGGCATCGATGGAATAAAGAGCTTCAGCATCAGCGACCTGACACATACCGACAGCGAATTCGGAGCCTGGTGGCAGGTCACCTTCGACCAGACCTACTTCATCACTAGAGCGGAGATCTTCAATCGCGTTGACTGCTGCTTTGACCGCATCAATCCCTATTCGTTGTTTCTCTTCAACGAGCACAACGACTTGGTCTGGCAAAGCAACAACAATACCTTCGCTACTGCGACCAGCTCGCCCGCGACCTTCTCCGGCATCAATGCTTGGGGCAATCGCTTTCGCGTTCAACTCGAGGACACCAACTGGCTGCACCTTCGCGAGGTCGAAGTCTTCGCCGACTTGGATGGAGTTCCACCGTCCAATGAAACTGTAGTGCCCGAACCGTCCACCTATGCGATCTTGGCGGCCGGAGTGCTTGGCGTGGCGCTGCGCCATCGCAAAATGCGGCGCGCCGCGGCCTAGAACCGCGGGTTCCACCCCGCTCAAGTCCGCGTTCGCTTGCTTCAGGGGTCCACGAGGCTTATCATCAAGAATTCGCGAATACGTTCGCGAAAGCCCACTTCTTGCCAGTTCTGCCTCCACGCCTTCGCGCCACTCTTTGGCTTGCCTTCCTGGGCCCCTTCTTTTTCACCACGTATTACGCGGCCAACGCCTACGCGGCATCGCTGCCGTACGTCCCGAACATCGCGTTCTCCTGGGAACATCGCGTGCCCTTCATCGCCTGGACGATCCTGCCTTATTGGTCGACCGATCTCCTGTATGCCGCCTCGCTGTACCTCTGCCGCACGCCCGAATCGCTCACGCGGCATGCGCATCGGCTGCTGGCGATCCAAGTATTCTCGGTACTCTGCTTCTTCGCGTTCCCACTGCGCTATACCTACGAGCCCGTCGGCTTGAGCGGCTGGGAAGCTTGGCTCTTCGATCGTCTTTACAGCTTCGACAAGCCTTTCAACCAGGCGCCTTCGCTGCATGTCAGTCTCGCCGTGTTGCTCTGGCAGGTCTACAAGAACCTACCAGGGAAGAGCCTCTGGGCGGCTTGGCTAGTCCTCGCCGCCGTTTCCACATGGACGACGCATCAACATCATCTCCTCGACTTGCCGCTGGGCGCATGGGCCGGCCTACTTTGTATTGCGGCGCTGCCCTTACGTCGGCCGCCCATACTTTGCCTCGCCTACCTTAGCGTTAGCGTTGCTCTCTTGGCCGCGGCGTTCCAATGGGAAGCCTGGCCTTTGCTTTGGCCAAGTTTTGCCCTGTCGCTCGTCGCCGCCGCTTACTACACGGGCGACCCAAACTGGCTCGGGAAGAAACATGGCCGCATGCCCTTCTGGATGTGGCCTTATGAACTCGGCGCGTGGCTCAACACCCGCCTTTGGTATCGGGACCTTCCCTCGCACAACGAAATCGCGCCCGGCGTTTTTCTCGGCCGCTTCCCCTCCCATACCGAACAAAAACGATTCGCTTCCATCATCGACTGCACCGCCGAACTCAGCCTGCCCAATGCCATCAACATCCCCTTCATCGACTTCGGCCCCAAGCAAGCGCCCCAAATTCAGGCCGCCATGGAGGCCCTCGGCCAGTCTCCACGACCCACGCTCATCTGCTGCGCCCTGGGTGTCTCCCGTTCCGCTACCGTTGCCGCCCACTGGCTCCACCAGTCCGGCCAAGCCCCGACACTCGAAGCGGCCAAACGTCACATCAAGTCCAAACGCCCGCAGGTCAAACTGTGAGAATTCTCGAGCCGCTCCTCGTCAACGCCATGCGCCTTCTCACTGGCGCAACGCCCCGCTGGCTCGGCTGCGGCCCTTCCCACGCCCAGCGCGTCTACTTCGCCAATCACTCCAGCCACCTCGACTTCCTGCTCATCTACGCCGCCCTTCCCGCGCGCCTCCGCCGCCACGTCCGCCCCGTCGCCGCCGCCGACTATTGGAACAAAACACCACTCCGCCGCCACCTCATGCGCAACGTCTTCCACGGCGTCCTCCTCGATCGCCAAACCTGGCAAGTAAACCCCTTGGAATCCTGCCTCCAAGCCCTCAACCAAGGCGACTCCCTCATCCTCTTCCCCGAAGGCGCCCGCGGTTCCGGAGAAAGGCTCCAACCCTTCAAACCCGGCCTAGCCCATCTCGCCAAGCGAAATCCCAACGTGGAATTCGTCCCGGTCTGGATCGACAACGCCTACCGCATCCTACCCAAGGGCTTCCTCTTCCCGGTCCCCCTGCTTTGCTCCCTCACCTTCGGCGCTCCCCAAAAATGGAAGGACAATCAAAGCGTTGAAGACTTCCTCTCTCAATCTTTTGCGTCTCTTCAATCCCTCAGCCCCCGCTAAGTCGGCCAGAAACGCATCTCGCTTTCCGCGATCCCCAGCCCCTTCCCGTCATGGCTCATCGGCGATTTCGTGTATCCGAAGCAAGTGAAGCCGGTCGTGAATAGCCCCAAGGACTCCGGCAAACTCGGCTACACAAATACCGCCGTCACAGGCGGAATGGACAGGAAGGCGGCTAACGGCGGCTTCGGCGGAGCGATCTATGTCGTCGCGATCACTTCTGCCCTTACCGTTCGCGCCAGCGGCCCACGGATCACTACCCTCGTGTGCTTCTTGCCGTAATTTGAGCTAGGAAGCTGCGTCTTGCATTGGGCCTTAGGGTAAGACATCTGAACCATGAGTGCGCTTGGCATCCTGTTTCCTGACACACGCGGCCGACAACCACAAACGGACCACTCAAAATAGCGTGCACCCCTCCGGCCTTTCTCCTAAACACCTATCCCTCACTCGCAACGCCTCTTGTACTCGCGGATGCTGTTCCGGTAGCGCCGCTTTCATCTCCCGCACCGCGGCATCCAGCGCCACCGCCGCCTCCTCTCTTTTCCGCATCTGCGCCAGCGCCGCGCCCCAGAACAAGCGCGACTCGGCCGGCCTCCAGTTGTCCTTCGGATAAATCTTCCTCGCGATGGCATAGGATTCTTCCAACAAAGGCGCCGCCTCCTTCGCCTTTCCCAACACCACCAGGACTCTTCCCTGCACAGCCAAGGCCCGCGCGACGTCCAAGTGCCCCGCCGGCTGCACTTCCCGTGTCACCGCCAAGGCGCGCCACCCCAGCGCCTCCGCTTCTTTCTCTCCCAAATAAGCCAAGACCTGCGCGAGTTGCAGCGCCGCCACTTGCGAATTCGGATGCCGCTCCCCTCCCGTCTTTCTCGCATGAGCGTAAGCCTCCTCGGCGAGCTTCTTCGCCTCGGCATAGTCTCCCCGGAAAAAATACGCCCGCCCCAGACCCGACAGCGGATAAATCAGATTTCCCGGCGGCCCGGGCAATCCCCGCAACACTTCCGCCGCCTCCGCGAAGTACCTTTCCGCTTTCGGCATATCGCCCATGTCGTCGCTCACCACCGCCAGATTGTTAATCATCGTCGCCGTGGTCACATGGCGATCCCCATACTTTTCCCGCATGGAAGCCAGCGCTTTCTCCCAAAGTTCACGCGCCTCCTGAAGTTTCCCCCGGCGAAAGTACGACTCCGCCAACAGGCTCTGTTGAAAATGCAGATCCGGGCTCTTCCGCGCCGCATGCCAGACGACGCATCTTTCCAGGTCCTTTTGCGCGCCCTCGTAATCGCCGCTCCGCATCCGCAAATTGCCTCGAGCCGTCAGGGCCCGAACCGTCATCGCATGTCCGTCGCCGTATAACCTTTCGCTGAGCTCCACCGCCCGCTCCACGTGCGGCTGCGCCTTCGCCCGCTCTCCGAGTTGCATCAGAGCGCTACCCACGGTTGCCCGCAGTCCCACCTCCACATCCGGGCGGTCGCGAAATTCCTCACCGATTTTCCCCGCCGCCGCCTCAATCACGTCCACCACACGTAAATCGCGCCCACCGCTCGCCAGCGGCGAGACGCCTCCCTTACCCGACGCCCCCAACAAATTCTCCAAAAACATCGCCACCTGTACCGCCTTTACTCTCTCCCGTTCCGCCAATCGGGCTTGCCGCAGGCTATAAGCCGTCGCCCCCGCTAGGCTCAGCACCACCAGCGTTAGCGCCGCCACGGGCCAACGATACCTGTGCAAGAAGCGCCCCGTGCGGTACCCCCATCCCCCACGCCGGGCGGCCACAGCTTCGCCCGACAAATACCTTCGCAAGTCCTCCCCGAACTCCCGTGCCGACGAATAACGCCGCTCCGGCCGCTTCTCCAGAGCGCGCAGCAGTATCGCGTCCAAGTCCCCGCGCAACGCCGAAGCCCAACTCCCACTTCTCTTGCTTGGCGCCACAGGCTCGGCCTCCGCCGCCGCCCGGAGCAAACCCGGCACGCTCTCCCCCTCGACATCGTAGGGAATCGTCCCCGTCAGCGACTCGTACAATACAACGCCCAACGAATACACGTCGCTCCGTACCGATCCCGATTGTCCGCTCACCTGCTCCGGGCTCGCGTATCGGGCGCTCAACAACGGCAGCGCGGTGGCCGTCGCGCCACTCCCCTCGCCCGCCTCCAAGAGCCGCGCCGTCCCAAAGTCCAACAACACGGCCCGTCCCTGTGCGTCCACCAAAATGTTTCCCGGCTTCAGATCCCGATGCACCACCAGATTCTCGTGCGCGAATGCCACCGCCTCGAAGACCTGCAACAACAATTGCACCCGCTCCCGCAACCCTAGCCCGACTCGCCCGCAGTACTCCAGCAACGCCTCGCCTTCCACGTACTGCATCACTAGATAGGGTGTACCGTCCTCCGCCAAGCCGCCATCGAGCAGCCGCGCAATATGCGCATGCTCCAGGCGCGCCAGGATCCGCCGTTCCTCCATGAAACGCCGGCGGTAGAACTCCGACTGAAAAGACATCCGCGCCAGCTTGATCGCCACCCGCTGCTCAAAGCCCCCCTCAACCCGCTCGGCCAGCAGCACCACCCCCATTCCGCCCCGCCCTAACTCCCGTACCACGCGGTAAGCCCCGATCCGCTTCCCTTCGTACGCCTGACCCAGTGGCTGGAACAAAGGCCGATCGAGCGGCCCGGATTCCTCTGCTAAATAACTAAGTAAGGACTCAACCTCTTCCCGCAACTCCGGCCTCGCCCGCAGCATCGCTTCGCGGTCCTCCGGTCCCGTCTCGGCGGCCGCCGCCGCCAAATCGCTAATCTCTCTCCATCGTTCCGGGTCCATGCTCCATATCCTTGAGTTCTCGGTGCAACCACATCCGCGCCACGGTCCAGTGCCGCTTCACCGTCGTTCGCGACACGCGCAACAAATCCGCGATCTCCGCTAGATCCATCCCGCCGAAGTAGCGGAGTTCCACAATCTGGCTGCGCTCCGGATCGATCTCGGCGAAGCGCGTCAACGCGGCGTCGATTTCCAACATCAGATTACTTTCCGGGGCCGGATGGTCCAGCGCGTCGTCAATCGGCAGCCGCGCCAATCCCGATCCTCGCTTCCCGGCCAAGCGCTTACGCGCATGGTCCACCAGAATCCGCCGCATCATCTTCGCCGCGACGCTAAAGAAGTGCTTGCGGTCTTCCCAGCGTGAACGGTCCTGGTCCACCATCCGCAAGTACAGCTCATGCACCAACGCCGTCGGCTGCAGTGTATGGCTGCCCCGCTCATGCCTGAAAAAGCCGCCCGCCATCCGGTGCAACTCGTCGTAGACGAGCGGCAGCAATTTTTCGAACGCCGCCGAATTCCCGCCCGACCACTGCCGCAGCAGTTCGGTGACTTCGCCCTTGCTCGCGCCACTTTCCATGGACTTCCCCGAATTATATCGGCGGCCTGCGTTTCGTCAAATCGCGGCGCGGCCTGCCACTAGCCCGGCGACGGCCACGCACCCCGCCGCATCATCCCCCAAGATCCAGCATCCTCACAATCTCCGCGGCCGTTTCCACGCTAAACTCCGCGTCCAACAGCACCTCCTGCGCCTTCTGCTCCACCCGCAACCCCTCCGCCCACGCCGCCCGCCCCTTATCGATTTTCAGCAACGACAGGATCCCCCGCAGACTCTCCGCCGCCTTGCTCGCCCCGTCCTCGCTATCGCTCCGCCCCGCCGCATGAAAGCGAATCAGTTCCTTCATCGCCATGTAAGCGCTCAGCGAGTGGAATTGAAATGGCACACTCTTCAACCCACCCAATCCCCCCTCCGGCATCTTCGGCGCCGAACTCACCAAATAAACATGCGCCTCCGGAGGCAACCCCGCCACCATGCCCACCGCCTCCACCTTCGCCACCTTCTGCGCATTCCGCGCATCGATGCTGTCCCGCAACGCCGCCGCCCGCCCGGCGAGCGCCACGCTGGAGTTAAAGAAAACCACCGCCGCGTCCTCCCTGCCCTGCAACACATAACCCTTGTAAGGCAGCTTCTGCCCGCCCGCGATTTTCAAATCCGGCTCCAGCCCACTATTCGCAATCCCCCCATCTGTCCACTTACCGCGCAACAACGCCAAGCGCTGCCGCCCGCCCATGCAGTACACCACCTCATACAGGTCGTCCGCCACATCCATTCCCGTCCGCTCCCGCAAGCCATCCAGCGGCCCCGGTCCACCCTTCGGAAATAGACTTCCCCACAACGGCGTCTTCTTCAAAAGATCCAGCCGCATCCCCACCAGCGTCGTCGTCCCCTCGGGCACTAGCGGCGCGAGCGCCGGGTCCACCCGCGCGTGTTCCGGCTTCCGCCGTTCACAAGCACCTAGTAGCGGCAACGCCAACATCACCCGTCGCGAAAAGCTTCGATACAATTTCGACAGTCCTCTACCTACCATTCTCTATGCGCATCGACTCCCACCAGCACTATTGGAATCCCGACCTCATCAACTACGGCTGGATGCCCCCCGCCCCGCACCCCCTGCGCCGCAATTACCTCCCCGCCGACCTCGAGCCCACTCTCCGCGAAAACAACTTCGACGGCTCCGTCGTCGTCCAAGCGGCCCAAGTACCCCAAGAAGCAACTTGGCTCTTGAACCTCGCCAGCCAACACAAGTCGATCCTCGGCGTCGTCGCCTGGGTCGACCTCCAAGACCCCAACATCGGCAAGGTCCTCGACCAGCTCCAGAAGAACCCCAAATTCGTCGGCGTCCGCCACCTCATCCACGACGAACCCAACGTCCAATGGATGCTGGAACCCAGCGTCATCCGCGGCCTCAAGGAGCTCCAATCCCGCAAAGTCCCCTACGACCTTTTGCTAAAGCCGCCCCACTTACCTTACGTCCCACGCCTCTTTGACGCCGTCCCCGACCTTCCCATGGTCATCGACCACATCGCCAAACCCTACATCAAGGAAGGCATCTTCGACGGCTGGGCCAAGGACATGGAACGCATCGCCAAGCACCCCGGCCTCCACTGCAAGTTAAGCGGCATGATCACCGAAGCCGACCATAAAAACTGGAAGTCCGAACAACTCACCCCCTACGTCCAACACACCCTCAAACTCTTCGGTTTCGACCGTCTCATGTTCGGCTCCGACTGGCCCGTCTGCACCCTGGCCGGCACGTGGAAGCAAGTCCTGGCCGCCTTCACCCAAGCCCTCGGGCCGCAAAACGCCGATGACCGGGCGAAAATCCTGGGTCCAGTGGCGGCGAAGTTCTATGGCTTGAAGATATAATTCCCAACGAGGTACCACTTCATGAAACTTTCCCTCTCGCTTCTGGCTCTTTGCATCACTCTACCCCTAGCCGCCCAAGGCCCGGATCCCAAGACGAATCCCGTGGCCGCCAGCGCCGCTCAACTTTATATGCAAGTCGCCGGCAACATCACCAAGTCCATTGACAAGATGCCCGCCGACAAGTTCGGCTACAAACCCATCGACACCGTGATGCCCTTCTCGGAATTCATCGGACACCTGACGGACGCCAACTGGAACTTCTGCGCCCCCATCACCGGCGGCACGAAGCCCGCCAGCATCCGTAAGGAAACCTCCAAGGACGCCCTCGCCGCCGCCTGGAAAGCCGCCATGGATGAGTGCGTCAAGGCCTGGGGCAAAACCACCGACGCGAGCCTCGGCCAAATGGTCAAGATGGGCAACAACGAACGTCCCGCCGCCTTCCCGCTTTTCCTGAACACCAGCCACACCTGGGAACACTACGGCAACCTCGTCACCTACCTGCGCATGAACGGCCTGGTCCCACCCAGCTCCGACCGCCGCTAACATGACCAATCTCACCAGGGGCCAGTTTTTACTGGCCCCTTTCTTATTGAACGCCGCGCCAACGCCAAGAATCGCCTACGTCTGTGGCGACCACGAGTACTCCGGCGAGCAGACACTTCCCCTCTTCGCCGCCGAACTCTACAAGCGCTACGGCTTTGCCATCGACTTGATCCGCAGCGAACCCAACCAAAACTCCGAAGAGAACATCCCCGGCCTCGAACGTCTGGGGCAAGCCGACCTAGCCGTCCTCTTCCTACGCTGGCGCCGCCTCCCCGCAAGCCAAATCGCCCACCTAGACGGTTACCTAAAGTCCGGCAAACCCCTAATCGCCCTGCGCACCAGTTCGCACTCCTTCAACTACCCCAAGGGCCACGAACTTGAAGCCTGGAACCGCTTCGCGACCGACGCCTTCGGCGCGCCCCCCGGCTGGAACGTGGACGGCCACCGCCACTACGGCCATGAGTCGACAACCCGAGTCCTCAGCCCCAAGAAAAATCACCCACTCTTGAAGGGCGTCGCCACCCCCTTCGAAGCCCCCAGTTGGCTTTACCACGTCAAGCCCAACTACCCGCCCGCCAACGCCGAAATCCTCCTCGAAGGCGAAGCCATCAAACCGAACCGCCCCGCCGAGATCAACCCCATCGCCTGGACCTGGAAAAACAAATACGGCGCTAAATCCCTCTACACCTCCCTCGGCCACCCCGGCGACTTCGCCCTCGAACCCTTCCAACGCCTACTCACCAACGCCATCCACTGGGCCCTCGGGCAAAAGCTCAACTACAAATGGCCGGGCTCCATGAAAATCGAAGTCCCCTACCGCGGTATCGTGAAGTTGTAGGTCGGCCATGGCTCCGCTCTGCGCCACAACCCTGCTGGATCGAAATGTTCTCAGAGGCGCCGCTCTGCTACTACGCGAAATGGGCGCCCGCGAAGTGTATGTATTCGGTTCCGCCGCGAAAAACGAATTGAGGCCCAATTCCGACATCGACCTTGCCGTCACCGGTTTGCCGCCCCGTTCCTTCTTCTACGCCGTAGCCAAAGCCTCGGATTACGTCGGCCGCCCCGTTGACTTGGTGGATCTGGACGTGCCCTCGCCCATCGTCGGCCATCTTTTGCGAAGTGGTGAACTGGAACTTGTCGACTAAGCTAGCGGAACAAATTCGACTTGGCCTCGACGAAATCCTCACTATTCGCGAACGCTTCGATCCACTGATCGCCCAATCGTCACTTCCCTCAGCCGACGCCATCCAAACTGCGGCGGCCTGTTCCGTTCTTCATTCGTTCTACTCGGAAATCGAGAAGCTCTTCGCCAGGATCGCCAGAGAGATCGACGGTCAAGAATCAAGCTCGGCTTCTTGGCATAAGGATCTCCTTCATTCAATGTCCAAGTCGACCATCCGGCGGCCTGCCGTGATCAGCGAAGAGCTCGTCGGCCTGCTTGCCCCGTATCTGGCGTTTCGGCGCCTTTTTCGTGGCGCGTCCATCGCCCTAATGCAATGGGAAAAATTGGCCCCATTGCTCAGCCAGTTCGACGCCGTGCACCGCCGGATCGAGGATGACTTCAACATCTTTCTCGAGGCTATGGAAAATCCCCGGAACTAGTTAAGCACTACGCCGCGCCATGGCCTTGCCGCCGCGCTCCCGCACCACCGGCTTAGCCACAACGCCGCTCTCAAAATCAAAAACCATCTGCCGCGCCAATTCCCGCGCCACTGTGACCAATTCCCCTCGCGCCGCGCCCCAATCCTCCACCACAATCATCTTCCGCTCCCAAGCCACCGCTCCCGGATAATCCTTCCGCCGCCCGCGCAATCCTCGCAGCTTCCCCGTGGGCCGCTCGAATGCCAAGGCCGTGTCATACGCCTTCGCGCCTACGCCCATATCCTCCAGAGCCGCCACCACCGCCTCGGAGCCCCCCGCGATCTGCCGCTCATCCACCTCCACCAAATGTCTGCCCCAGCCGCGCAAGCCCGGCGCAATCGCATCCCAAACCCCGACGTTGCCGCTACCCTGAACCTCCAACACAATCGCCCGAGGCTCCGCCGCCGCCTGCACGCCGTCCCAAGCCGCAAAGCTCCCATGCTCGGCTTCCACCACGATGCGCCGCGTATCGACGCCAATCCGCTCCTCCACCGTGCCCCGAGTCAGTCCGCCCGTCTCCGCGTCGATATCCGCCAGCACCGCCGCCACACCTTCGCGCCCCAATTTCTCCAACGTTATATCGCTCACGAAAACGGAAACAATGGCTTCGGAAGCGGCGCTCGCAGCGCCAGAGGGCGTGGCCCTAAGCGCACAAGTCGCGCGATTCAGTGCGGAGTGATCAGTCAGCGGAGCGGGCGTCATCGGAGGCAAATCTCAGGCGCGGGAGGCGGAGCCTACCCATTCCAACACAGAAGAAATCGGCAGTCCAGCGGAATTCTTCAATCGAAAGATTTCCTTTGTTTCCAAACACTTCCTATTGACTCCTTGTGCTACGCTGGAAACTTGTCATGCGTGTGCCCGAACTAATCCAACGTAAGCGAGACGGCGAAGAACTCGACCATGAAGAGTTGAGCGCCCTCGTGGGCGGCTACACCCGGGGCGAAGTCCCCGAATACCAAATGGCCGCTTTCCTGATGGCTGTATATTTCAAAGGACTTTCCGAACCCGAAACCGACGCGCTCACCCAAATCATCATCGAAAGCGGCGAACGCCTCGATCTCTCGTCCCTCCCCGGCCTCAAGGTCGACAAGCACTCCACCGGCGGCGTCGGCGACAAGACCAGCCTCATCGCCGCCCCGCTAGCCGCCGCGGCGGGCGTAACCATTCCTATGATCAGCGGCCGCGGACTCGGCCACACCGGCGGCACCATCGACAAGCTCGAAGCCATCCCCGGTTTCAACGTCAACCTGAGCGTCGACCAGTTCAAGGCCCAACTCGCCCAGCACCAGCTCGCCTTCATCAGCCAAACCGAGCAAATCGCCCCCGCCGACGGCAAGCTCTACGCCCTGCGCGACGTCACCGCCACCGTCGAAAGCATCCCCTTGATCGCCAGTTCCATCATGTCGAAGAAGATCGCCGTCGGCCTCGACGCGTTGATCCTCGACGTCAAGGTCGGCAACGGCGCCTTCATGAAGAAGCAAGTCGACGCCCGCCGCCTCGCGCAACTCATGGTCGGCATCGGCCGCCGCCAGGATAAGCGCGTGCAAGCTCTCATCACCGATATGAACCAGCCCCTAGGCTACGCCATCGGCAACGCGCTCGAAGTGATGGAAGTCTCGCAAACGCTGCAAAACTCCGGCCCCATCGACCTAACGCGTCTAAGCCTCGAACTAGCCGCCAGGATGATCTACCTGGCCAAGCTAACGCCCACCCTCGACGCTGCCCGCGAAGTAGCCCAAACCAAACTCCTAGACGGCTCCGGCTACCGGAAACTCAAGGACGTCATCGCGGCCCAAGGCGGCGACCCCCAAGTCCTAGACCGCTTCGACCTGCTCCCGAACGCCACCGGCATGCGGGAAATCATCACGCCCCGCGGTGGCTACGTCAGCGCCATCGACGCCGAGGAAATCGGCAAAGCGGTAATGATGATCGGCGGCGGCCGCACGGCGAAGGAAGACGTAATCGACCCCGCCGTAGGCATCATTCTAGAAGTGAAGTCGGGCGAAAAAGTAGAAGCCGGCGCGGTCCTCTGCCGCCTCTACCACACCACGGAAACGAACCTCGAAGAAGCCGCCGAAATCGTGGAAGGCGCCTTCCGCATCAGCTCCGCCGCCCCCGAACAACGCGACATCATCCTGGAAGTCGTCGGCTAAACGGACCACAACGATCTAGCCGCCAAGCTGCTCAAAGCCGCTGTTGGGATCGTTAGACGCGCCGGTCGCTCTTCTGATACCAGCCCTTCGACCGCCGCTAATTCCGCGGCGAGAATGCTTTTGCTCGGCCCAGTGCGCTCCGCTTCACCAACAAAAAAACAATGGGCGTCCCATCGCGGACCGAATAGCTAGGGCCGTCAGCGCGGTCCGTTTCGCCTCGAATGCGATCTCTGGTGGGCCCTGGTAGGCCATGGCGGGCCCTGACCTGTCTGTATGCCCACCGGCGGATCGAACTCCTCCGCCAGCTTCCAAAACCGATCCATCGGCGGATCGTGCGGAACTGGCCCCGATTTTGCACGCTGATCTCACCCAGCGCTTGAACGCTCTCTGCGATCACTTCTCTTCGCCGCCAAGCTAGGTCAGGGAAGTCGCGAGTGCCAGGGAAACGGGGAAACACGGCCAGCCCACATGAATGTGCATTTCGCCGTGGCAAGAGAACGGGAGCCCAGCAACTAGGCGGCCAGGCCCGATCGCCGGACCCTACGTTTCCATGTCCGAATCAAGCCTCGCGCGAGAAACCGGTGGCAACTCGCTTTTCGAGAACCGGGAGCGGATCGCATCGACGCCAGTATTGGTTCCGTGAACCTGCATATCGATGACGGGGGAAACACATTTTGCGCTCGAAATGGGAGAACCGCGGCGCATCCTATCCTGAGGAATGCGAGTGCATCGCTTGGATTATCGGAGATTCAACTGGCCAAGCCCGCCTCGACCACGAGTTACCAGTCGGCTCATTTTTCCCGCCACTTTCGTAACACGACACCAGAGGCAGCCGAAGCGTTTTGCGCTCCCTGCCTCCTACCGTCCGCCCGCCGGCAGATTCTCCCAAAAGTACCTCGCCAACAAACGATACCGGTGCAGCAGCGTCCCCTTTCCTTCCGCAATCGCATGCGTCCGGTTCGGATAGATCATATAGTCAAAATCCTTCCCCGTCTCAATCAACACATTCGCCAGCCTCTCCGTCCCCTGCATGTGCACGTTGTCATCCCCCGACCCGTGCACCAGCAACAATTTCCCCCGCAGTCCAGCGGCATGATGAATCGGCGATGCGCGGCGGTACCCGTCCGCATTCTCCTCCGGCAAACCCATATATCGCTCCTGATAAATGGTGTCGTACAGCCGCTGATCCGGCACCGGCGCCAGCGCCACGCCCACCCGAAATACCTCCGGCGAACGGAACAATAGATTCAACGTGTTCGTTCCACCGCCACTATGTCCCCACACCCCCACGCGTTCCAAATCCACATAAGGTCTCATGCGGCCCAGTTCCAACACCGCCTTCGTTTGATCATGAGCCGACAACACCCCCACCGCCCCATAAACGGACTTCCTCCAGGCCCGTCCCTTCAACGTAGGCGTCCCCCGGTTATCGAAGCTCGCCACCAAGTAACCCGCATCCGCCAGCGCCCGGTGAAACAAAGCCTGCTTCCCGCCCCAAGCATCCGTCACCGTCAATGCCCCCGGTTCCCCATAGACAAACACCACCAACGGATACTTCTTCGTTGGATCAAATGATCGCGGCTTCATCAACCACCCATCCAGCGCAACACTGCCCTCCACCTTCACTTCCAAAAACTCTACCGGCGGATTCGCCGCCGAGTTCGCGCGCAACACGGAGTTATCCTCCAGCACTCGAACCGCCTTATGATCCGGCAGGCTAACAACTTCTACCAACGGCGGGCTATCGAAGCGCGAATACGTGTGAAACGCCCATTGGCCATTCGGCGCCACGTCATACGCATGCGTCCCCGGCTGATCCGCCGGGCTCAAGCGCTCCGCGTCGCCTCCGCCCGACACGGGGGCCCGGTAAAGATATCGTTGCGTGGCGTTGTTGGGCGAAGCCGTGTAGTAGACCCAGCGGCTCCGCCGGTCCACCGCCGCCAACATATCCACATCCACGCCCTGCGGAGTTAACCCAACCGCCGCCCCGCCATCCTGCGAAACACCATCGCGTGCAACGGAATACACACGCCGCCACCCATCCCTCTCACTGAGCCAAACAAGACTCTTCCCCTCATGCAACCAATCGAAATGGTTCGCCTGATTGTAAATCTGCGCCACGTCCACCCACGCCTCGTCCTTATCCTCAAAGAACGCCTTGACCGTCCCCGTTTTCGCGTCCGCCGAAAGAAGCGTCATCCGGTTCTGCAAACGGTTCAGCTGCCCCACGACGAGCGCATCCCCTTGGACACTCCACTCCATCCGGAAAATGTAGTTCTCCCGCGCGTCGCCCGGAACCGCGATCCACCGGGGCGTCCCACCCTCCACGCCAATCACGCCCACGCGCACCGCCGAGTTCTTCGTCCCCGCCTTCGGATACGGAATCTTCGTGATCTTCGGATACAACTCCGCCGTGTTGTCGATCAGCGTAAACTGCTCCACACCACTCGAATCGAACTGCCAAAACGCAATGCTCTTCCCGTCCGGCGACCAGCGAAATCCGTCCCGCAAAAACAACTCCTCCTCGTAAACCCAATCCGACGCCCCATTCACCAGCGTCGCCGAACCATCGCTGGTCAACGCCCGCACCGCTCCGCTAGCCAGATCCTCGACATACAAGTTATTCCCCCTCACGTAAGCCACCTTCGTCGCATCCGGAGAAAACTTCGCGAAGCTCAATGACGACGCTGGCGCATCCCCGCCCAGCTTCTTCAGCGACTGGCTTGGCCGGTGCAGCACCCAATAATCGCCCCGCGAATTCGTCCGCCAAACCCGCCGCGACTCCGTGTAAATCAGAAGCCGCGAATCGTCCTTGCTCCACTGATAATCGTCGACCGCCAAAGGCTTCCCGCCACCGGCCGGCGTCAACTGTTGGCGCGAAACCAAAATCGACCTTTTCCCCGTTGCCGTCTCATACTCGACGATGCCGGCGTCGCCCTCCACCGTCGTATACGCGTCCCCACCCCGTATCCATCGCGCGGGTCCGAATGCCTTCGCCGTGAATGCCGGGGAGTCGTAGATGCGCTCCAATCGCTGTTTCAGTTCCTCCGGAACCGCGCCCAACAACGGCGAGCCTACAAGCCAAGCGATCGAAACCAACGGCAATCCGCGACGAATCATCAAATCAGCATACCCCCGAAGATTTGGCGCTCAGTCACCCTCCCCAAAATCAAGCTGGGCCTCTGGCTCCGCCTCTTCGCCGAGCGGACTCCAGCAGACGTGACGCCCGGACGGGTGTCACGCGAGTAATGTCGACGAGCCCCACGAAGAGCTCCCTCGCATCCGTATAATTTAACTGAAGCAGGAGATCAAAAAAATGGAAATCCCTTTCACCCCAGAGCAAGAAGCCCAGCTAACCCAAATCGCCCGCCGCGATGGCAAGTCTAGCGCTGATGAACTCCTTCTGGCCGCAGGGTTGAAACTGCTCGAAGAAGATGCGCGTTTCCACGCACCTGTCCGTGAGGGCAAATCCTTCGCGGATCGCGGAGAGTTCATTGACGAAGAAGAAATGGACGCTCGCCTCGAATTGATGCTCCGTTCCTAGATCCGCATCCGCTGGACGCCCTCCGCCGCCACAGACCTGCAAGCCATCAACGATTTCCTGATCGAGCGCCATCCGCATTACCGCCAACCGGCGATGCGGAAGCTCTACGAGCAGATCCGCTCGCTGAAATCCACGCCGTTTATCGGCCGGCCCGGAGCCATCGACGGCACGCGTGAGCTCCTATTTCCTCCCATGCCGTACATAGCCGTGTACTGCGTCAACGGTCAGACTATCGAGATCTGGCGTCTTTATCACGCCTCCCAAGACCGTTCGCCTCGTACCGAAGACACCGAAAGCGTTTAGCGCGATTGGTGCGCAGCCACGTGCCCAAATCCGCTATATTGACCAAATCATGCCGCGCCTCTGGCTCCTCTTCCTCCTCGCCGCTCTGCCGTCATTCCCCCAACAAAAACTCGACGAAGCCTACACCGCAAAAATCCGCGAATACACCACCGAAAAGCATTTCCTCACGGAACTAGTAGACCACCTCCCCGCCGACCCCAAAGTCCCCACGCCCGAAAAAATCCTCGGCTACCCCGCGGGCACACCCTTCAAACTCACCCACGCCTCGAACGTCCACAAATACTTCCGCGCCCTAGCCGCCAGCACCCCGCGCGTCCAAGTCTTCAACATAGGCTCCAGCGAAGAAGGCCGCGAGATGATCGTCGCCGTCGTCTCCGACGAAGCCAACCTCGCCAAGCTAGCCCGCCACAAAGACCTAATGGCCCAGCTAGCCGACCCCCGCAAAACGCCCCCCGCCCAAGCCACGCAAATCATGAAGGAAGTCGTCCCCATGTATTGGCTAACGGGCTCGTTGCATTCCACCGAAACCGGCAGCCCCGAAATGCTCATGGAACTCGCCTACCGCCTCGCCGTCGAAGACAGCGAATTCATCCGAACCATCCGCAAGAACATGATCGTCATGATCACCCCCGTCGCCGATGTCGATGGCCGCGAGCGTATGGTCGATCTCTACAACTGGAAGCGCGCCCACGAAAAACAAGCCGCGCCCAGCCTCATCTACTGGGGCAAGTACGTAGCCCACGACAACAATCGCGACGGCATGGCCCTCTCCCTCGCCCTCACGCGCAACGTCTGGAAAACCTTCTTCGACTTCCACCCCCTCGTCCTCCACGACCTCCACGAGAGCGTCCCCTTCCTCTACGTCTCCACCGGCATGGGCCCCTACAACGCCTGGTACGATCCCATCCTCATCAGCGAATGGCAGAAGCTCAGCTATCACGAAGTCGAAGAGATGACCAAGCGCGGCGTCCCCGGCGTTTGGACCCACGGCTTCTATGACGGCTGGGCGGCCAACTATATGTTCCTCGCTGCCAACGGCCACAACGCCATCGGCCGCTTCTACGAGACCTTCGGCAACGGCGGCGCCGACACCCGCAAGCGCACGGTCCCCTCAACATCGACGACCCGTACCTGGTTCCGCCCCAATCCGCCGCTCCCGGAAGTGAACTGGTCCATCCGCAACAACGTCAACATGCAGCAATCCGGTTGCCTCCTCGCGCTCAACTACACGGCCCGCCACAAGGAAGAATTCCTCGACAATTTCTACAAGAAATCCCAACGCTCCATCGCGAAGGCCACCACGGAAGGCCCCGCCGCCTACGTCATCCCCGGCGACACCAAGCGGCCCTATCTCGCCGCCGACCTCTTGAAGCTCATGGACCTTCAAGGCGTCGAACACCACACCCTCAACGCCGACACGGAAGTCACTCTCAAAACCGGCAAGCGCAAATTCCCGGCCGGCTCCTACGTCATCCGTATGGACCAGCCCTACTCCCGCATGGCCGACATGCTCCTCGACCTGCAGTATTACAGCGTTAACGACACACGCCCTTATGACGACACCGGCTGGAGTCTCGGCTACCTCCGCAACATCGAAACCGTCCGCGTCACCGACACCGCCATCCTCAACGCGAGCATGACGAAACTCAACGCCGCGCCCACCATCCCCACCACCATCAACGGCGCCAACAACGCCAAAGCCTACATCGTCGCCCACACCGCCGACAACGGCCTCGCCACCTTCCGCTACGCCTTGAGGAACGTCAAGATGCAGGCCGCCGAAGACTCTTTCGAAGCCGGCGGCCAGAAGTTCAACGCCGGCGCCGTAATCATTCCCGCCGAGAACACAAGCAAGTCCGCCATCGAGAACGCCGCCAAAAACCTCGGCCTCAAAATCACCGCCGTCGACAACATCCCCAACGTCGCGAAGCACGACCTCGCCGCCGCCCGCATCGCCCTCGTCCACACCTGGACCAGCACGCAAAATGAAGGCTGGGTCCGTCTCGCCCTCGACGCCGCCAAGGTCCCTTACGACTACATCAGCGACCACAAGATCCGCGAAACTGCCGATCTCCGCGCCAAATACGATGTCATCCTCTGGGGCCCCATCAACGGCTTGAGCCAACGCATCGTCAACGGCATTCCCAAGCGCGCGGGCGAACCCGCCATCCCGTGGAAATCGAGCGAACTCACGCCGAGCTTTGCCACCGGTCCCGATCAAACCGACGACATCCGAGGCGGCATGGGCCTCGAAGGCATTCTCAATCTGCGCCGCTTTGTCGAAGGCGGCGGCCTCTTCATCACGATCCAAGGCAACGCTTCGATTCCGATCGATTACGGCATCGTCGAAGGCGTCAGCATCCAACCCACGCGCGAACTCCAAGCCAGCGGCAGCGTTCTGTCGAGCTACGTCTCCGACAAATTGAGCCCCATCGTCTACGGCTACGACGAGAAGATCCCGCTCTACTTCAAGAACGCTCCGGTTCTGCAAGTCAGCCTAACTGGCGGAGCCGGATCAGTTCCCCCCGCGCCCCGCGTCACCGGCCGCGGCGGCCTCAACGATCCCGACGTCGTCCAAGCCCGCCCCTTGCAACCCGAAACTCCCCGCCCCGCCCCCGTGCGCCCGGGCGAGGAAGCGCCCATCACCGAAGAAATGCGCGACGCCATGCGCGCCTATCTCCCGCCCGACAACATGACGCCGCGCACCATCGTCCGCTGGAGCCCCGACAACGAACTCTTGATCTCGGGCATGCTCGCCGGCGGCCGCGAACTCGCCCACAAAGCCGCCATCGTCGACATTCCCGTCGGCCAAGGCCACGTCGTCATGTTCGCCAACAACCCCATGTGGCGCCACGAAACCCAAGGCAGTTGGTCCCTCGTCTTCAACGCCGCCATGAACTTCAGCAGCCTCCACGCCGGAAGAAAGGCGAAAGTATCGATCAACGGATCGGGCTCGCCCAGCGTCGTAGCTAATGAGCAGTGACGAAACCGGGCTTTCTCTTCGCAATTTGTTCCCTGCCGCTCTGGAGCGCGCAATTCGCCGTTCTCCAGAGCGGCTTCCATTTACCCTTTGACCGCGCCGAGAAGTCCAACGGCGAACTGCGCCTTTACCGCGGCGATGGCCACATCACCCTCCGCGAATCCGACGTCGTCGAATGGATCCAAGAAGACGACCCCAAGCCAACGCCTCAACCACAGCCGCAACCAGAACCCCCAAAACCCCAACCCACGGTAAAAGAACTCATCGCCGCCGCGGCCAACAAACACGGCCTCCCCGAACACTTCGTCTCGAGCGTCGCCGGCGCCGAAAGTGCCCACCAACAATCCGCCCTCAGCCCCAAAGGCGCCATCGGCGTCATGCAATTAATGCCCTCCACCGCCCGCGCCCTCGGCGTAGACCCACAAGATGTGCGCGAAAATATTGAAGGCGGCACCAAACTTCTGCGCGACCTCCTCATCCAGTACCAAGACGACCCCGACCAAGTTCGCAAAGCCTTGGCCGCCTACAACGCCGGCCCTGGCGCGGTGAAGAAATACAATGGCATTCCGCCCTACCGCGAAACGCAGAATTACGTCGACCGTGTCCTCAAGAACTATCAGGCAAAGACCAACTGATGGCGACCGATAAAGTCATCCTCAAAAACACGGAACAAGAAGAGGCCGAAGCGCGCCGCCTCGCCCTGCGCTATCGCGCCGAATACGTCGACCTCAAAAACGCCCAAATCGACCACGACCTCTTCCGCACCATCCAGGTCGATCTGATGTTCCGCTACAACTTCGTCCCGCTCCACGCGGACCACAACACGCTCGACATCGCCATCGCCGATCCGCGCAACCTGCAATTAATCGACGAACTCTCGCACCTCCTCGGCAAGAAACTCCGCATCAAGGTCGCGACGTTAAGCCAAATCTCGGTGCTCCTCCAAAAGACCGAGCAATCCCAACGCGTCCTCGAAGAAGTCACCGAAGGCTTCACCCTCGACGTCGTCGCCGAAGACAACCCCGAAGAAACTCTCTCGATCGACAAGCTCGGCGCCGATTCCGACGCCGCGCCCGTCATCCGCCTCGTCGACACCACCATCTTCAACGCCCTCGAACGCCGCGCCTCGGACATCCACATCGAAACCCGCGACCAGGAAGTCGCCATCAAGTACCGCATCGACGGCGTGCTCCACTACGCGATGCCCCCCATCGCGAAGGATTGGCACAGCGCCATCATCTCGCGCATCAAGGTCATGAGCGAACTCGACATCGCCGAACGCCGCGTCCCCCAAGACGGCCGCTTCCGCGTCCGCTACAAGGGCCGCCTCATCGATTTCCGCGTCTCCGTCATGCCCACGGTCCACGGCGAAGACAGCGTCCTCCGCGTCCTCGACAAAGAGAGCATGTCGGAGAAGTTCACACGTCTCACTCTCGACGTCGTCGGCTTCGCCGAAAAAGACGTCGCCAAGTTCCGCCGCTACATCAAGGAACCCTACGGCATGGTCCTCGTCACTGGTCCCACGGGCTCGGGCAAAACCACCACACTCTACGCTTCCTTAAGCGAGATCCAAAACGACGAAGACAAGATCATCACCATCGAAGATCCCGTCGAATACCAGTTGAAGGGCGTCACGCAAATCCCCGTCAACGAAAAAAAGGGCCTCACCTTCGCGCGCGGCCTGCGCTCGATTCTCCGCCACGATCCCGACAAAATCCTAGTCGGCGAAATTCGCGACCAGGAAACCGCCATCATCGCCATCAACGCGGCCCTCACCGGTCACTTGGTCTTCACCACCGTCCACGCCAACAACGTCTTCGACGTCCTTGGCCGCTTCCTCAACATGGGCGTCGAGGCCTACAACTTCGTCAGCGCCTTGAACTGCATCCTCGCCCAGCGCCTCGTCCGCCAGATCTGCCCGCACTGCAAAGCCCCCACGCGAGTCACCGATCAAGAACTCGAAGAGAGCGGACTCAAGCCCGAAGAATGGCGCGACGTCACTCTCTACGAAGGCAAGGGTTGCTTTGAATGCGGCGGTACCGGCTACCGCGGCCGTACCGCCATTCACGAACTGTTAGATCTCACCGAAGAAATCCGCGAACTCATTCTCGAACGCAAGCCCACCTCCCACATCCGCAACGTCGCCCGCGCCCAAGGCATGAGCACGCTACGTGAGAGTGCCGTCGACCGCCTCCGCGAAGGAATCACCACGCTCAAAGAAATTAACAAGGTCACCTTTGTTGAATAAGGCCGTAGAATGAGTTTGCTCGACAAATTGCGAAACGCCCTCGAAGAGCCCCCGCCGAAGTACGCCTTCGAAGTCGGCCCCGCCGGCCTTGCCATCTGGCACCAAGCCCGCGGCCACCAATTCGCCGCCATCGAAGGCCTCGATCGCGATCCCGACGCCGAAGCCCTCGCCTCGCTCATCCGCCGCAACACACCCTCGGTCAACGGCAACAAACGCCGCCCCGCCGCGCTCATCCTCCCGGATTCCTGCGCCCGCCTAAGCCTTCTCGATTTCGACAACTTCCCCCGCAAGTCCGAAGAGCAACTCGCCCTCATCCGCTTCCGCCTCAAGCGCAGCGTGCCCTTCGACATCGACACAGCTTTGGTCCGCTACCAAGTCGAGTCCAAGGCCGACAACAAAGTCAACGTCGTCGCCGCCGCCATCTCCATCGAAAAACTCGCCCCCTACGAAGCCGCCTTCCGCAACGCCGGCTTCCACCCCGGCTTCGTCACGCTCTCCACGCTCAGCATGGCGAACCTCGCCGCGCCGGACACCGCGCTCATGAAACTCTCCGGCAGCCACTTCACCTTCAGCTATTACGAAGGCGACAAGCTCCGCCTCTACCGTGGCCTCGATCTCGAATCCGCTTCCCTCGAAGAAATCTTGAACGTCGTCGACCCCACCCTCGCCTACCTGGAAGACGAACTCCGCCGCCGCCCCCAACGCATCGAAGCCTGCGGCCTCGACGACCACAACCAAGCCTTGAGTCAACACTTCAGCGACAACTGGCGCATGAGCTACTCAACGCTCAAAGCCGACGAATACAATGCCGGCCTCTACGGCTACCTGGCAGCTATGGGAGTCCAATAGCCAATGCAAGGCCGCCTCCCCATCAATCTCGCGAGCGAACCCTTCCGCCGCGACCGCGCCGTCTTGATCGCCAGCGCCGCGCTCTCGCTCATCCTCGCCCTCGGCCTCGCCGTTCTCGTCTCTCTAGTCCTGAGCGAACGCCAACGCGCCAAGGACACTCGCGAAGCCCTCGCCGTTCTCGAACGCGACACCCGCGCCCAAGCCGCCGAGATCGCCAAATACAACGCCATCCTCCGCCAAGACCAAAACGCCGAAGTCCTCGACCGCAACGTCTTCATCAACACCCTCATCTCCCGCAAGGCCGTAAGCTGGACCCAACTCTTCAGCGACCTCGAAAAGGTCATGCCCCACAACGTCCGCCTCGTCAGCGTGCGCCCGCAAATTCTCTCGTCCAACCAAATCATCCTCGACATGACCGTCGGCGCGCAAAGCGAATCCCCCGTCGTCGACATGCTCATGCGCCTCGAAGGCTCGCCGCTCTTTGGCGCCACCAGCGTCCAAACCATGCTGCCGCCTTCGCAAAACGAAACCCTCTATCGATACAGGCTGAGTGTGAACTATGCGCCCAAACCTTAGCCAACTCCCCAAGCTCGATTGGCGCGACCCGCGCGTCTTCATGCGCGCCATCCTCGCCTTGCTCCTCCTCGGCACCCTCGTCGCGCTGTATTTCCTCTTCTTCCCGCCCGGCGGCAGCCTCGAAGACTTGGAACAGCGCTACGCCATCGAGCGCGCCAATGCCGCGCAGCAAGCGAAGAATCTTAACAGCGTCCGCAACCTCGCCGCCAAGGTCCAACTCAGCCGCCTCGAAGGCGACAAGTTCCTCGACAGTTACTTCATGGACCGCCGCAAGGCCGCCAGCACTATCATCGGCGAGTTGTCCAAGGTCGCGAAGGAAGCCGGCATCCGCCCCAAGGACCACTCCTTCCAACTCGACCCTATCGAAGGCTCCACGGACCTCACCATCATGACCGTCACCGGCGCCTATGAAGGCACCTACGCCGACCTCATCCAGTTCGTCAACCGCATCGACCGCTCCCCCCGCTTCCTCATCATCGACAACTTGAGCGCCGCGCCCCTGCAACAGCAAGGCCTACTCAACGTAAGCGTCCGCTTCCACGTCTTTATTAAGGAGAATCCCGGAAGCTAATGGCGCTCGAAATGAAATTCGGCAACGACCCTAAGAAGACCGCGCTGCTCGGCGTGCTCGGCGTCGTGCTCGCGTATCTTCTTTACACCAACGTCTTCTCCGCGCCGACATACAGCCCTAGCTACACGCCCCCTCCAACGCCCAAGGCCGCCGCTCCGGCAGTCAAGACCAGCCCCACGCCCACCTCCAAGAAAACTCCAGTGATCGACCGCCGCTCCCAAGAGTTCCGCCCGCGCTTCGGCTACGCCCGCCCCGAAGATCGCCCCGACCCCATGAGCGTCGACCCCACGCTCCGCCTCGAACTCCTCGCGCGTCTCGAAAAAGTTCAATTTACCGGTGGCATGCGCAGCCTCTTTGATTTCTCGACGGCCCCACCCCCGCCCAACGCCCCTCCTAAAATTATTGTCTCGTCCAAACCCACCGCACCGCCACGCTTCATCGGGCCCATGCCCAAACCCGCCGATCCCCCACCGCCGCCGCCCCCAGCGCCAATCGTAGCGCCACCCATCCCGCTCAAATACTACGGCTACGCCTCCGCGCCCAAAACCATCCAACGCCGCGCGTTTTTCTTGGACGGCGAAGACATCCTCATCGCCAACGAAGGCGAAACCCTGAAGCGCCGCTATAAAGTAATCCGCATCAACCTGACGAACGTCGTCATGGAAGACCTGCAATTCAATCAGCAGCAGACCCTCCAAATCGTGCCCGAAGGCTTCACGGGAGGCATCTAATGAAACCGATTTCTCCAAGCAGAAAGAACCAACGCGGCTTCGCCCTCCTCTTCATCTTCGCCCTCGCCGGCATCGCCTCCGTCATGCTCTACATGGAGCTGCCCCGAGCGGTCTTCGAAAGCCAACGCGCCAAGGAAGACCTCCTCGTCTATCGCGGCGGCGAATACCAGCGCGCGCTCCAGCTCTACTACCGCAAGTTCCGCAAATTCCCCCAGAGCATCGAAGAGCTCGAAAAATCCTCCGGCCAACGTTTCCTGCGCAAACGCTTCATCGACCCCATGACCGGCAAGGATGAATGGCGCATCGTCAACATCGTCAACGGCCAATACACCAACTCCAAAGTCATCAAGCCGCAACAGAACGCGCAGCAGAAACTCGGCTCGGGCTTCGGCTCTTCCACGCTCGACGCGAACGCCAACGCCACGCCCGCCCAAGATCCCAACGACCCCGCGCTCAAGCGCAAGGCCAGCGACACCAGCGCCGCCGACATCGGCGGACAAAATCAAAACGCCCAGAATCCCAACGTCCCCACCACGGACCAAAACAACAACTACTCCACATCCAACACCGCGCCCAACGCTCCACCACCTGCTTACAATCCGGTAGGCGTAGGCGGCGGCGTTGGAAGCATTCCGACCTATCCTACCGGCGTCGCCAACTCCCAAAGCGGCGGCCAAATCGGGAGCCCCATCAACCCCGGTGTCCCCAATGCCGGCATGCCCAACGCCGGTGTACCCGGCCAGATGCAAACCCAATCCGGCCAGCGCCCCTTGAGCCCCGAACAACTGAACCCCGCCATCAACATCATCCAAGACCTCCTCACCAAACCGCGCACGCCACCCCCGGGAATTCTTTCCAGCAACCCCGCGACAAACAACGCCGCGGGCCTAAATGGCTTCTCCCTCTCCGGCCCCATGGCCGGCCAAGCCGGTCTCCAAGGCGGCGCGCTTCAAGGTGGCGGCGGCAACCCCGCCATGACCGGCATCGCCGGCTTCGCCAGCAAGAAGGAAGGCAAAGGCATCAAAGTCGTCAACGAACGCGAACGCATCGAAGAGTGGGAATTCATCTACGACCCCGCCAAGGACAAGGGCGGCCGCCCCAACACCAACATGCAAACGCAACAGCAAGGCCAACAAGGCATGCAACCCAACCCCCAAGGCTTCGGCGGCAACCAACCCATCTTCAATAGCCCCGGCAATAACCAAGGCAATCGCCCCGGCACCATGGGTCCCCAGCCCGGATTTGGCCAAGGCCAGAATATAAACATCGGCCGCCCCCGATGAACGCCGCCCTCTCCCGAGGCGAAATCGAAGCCCGCAATCTCAGCGAGTGCCTCAGCGTCGATTTCTCGATACTCCTCTCCACCATCGCCCCCAACCAACCCCAACCCGCCTGGGACAAAGGCATCGTCAAGCGCATGCAACAAGCGGCCGCGATGCTCGGGCACCAAGCGGTCTCGCGCCTAGCCGCATCTCCTTCCGACACCGTCCGCGGCATAGCCTGCTTCGCCGCCATGCTGAACCCTAAGCTCAACCTCAAACAACGCATCCAACACCTGAAACCCCTCGCCGCCGACAAGCACTTCGGCGTCCGCGAATGGGCCTGGCTAGCCCTCCGCCCCTACTTCCTACAAGACGTCGAATCCACGATCACGATCCTCATCCCCTTCACCAAGGACAACGACGAAAACCTCCGCCGCTTCGCAACCGAAGCCACCCGCCCCCGAGGCGTCTGGTGCGCCCACTGCGACACCCTCAAACAGAACCCCGGCCTTGCCCTCCCCCTCCTCGAACCCCTAAAATCCGATCCCGCTAAGTACGTCCAAGACTCCTTGGCCAACTGGCTCAACGACGCCGCCAAGTCCCAGCCCGAATGGGTCAAAGCCCTCTGTCATCGCTGGCAACAGGAATCTCCCACCAAGGCCACCACCCGCATCGCCACTCGCGCCCAACGCAGCCTCAAATCCGCATAGGATTCAACACGGGCAATCCCTCGAAGTGCCTCGCGTTCCCGGTCACAATCACGCACCCATTCGCCGAACCCACGGCCGCAATTATCATGTCGAGAGCGCTCCGGGGCCGTCCCTTGCTTCTTCCTTCGGCCATCAAATCGCCCCAAATTGTCGCCGCTCTCTCGTCGAAGCTCAAAATATGTCCACGAAACAATTGCGTTGGTCCATCAGGCCCTCGAAACCAACTCTCCAGATCCCGCCTTTTTCTCCCGGGATCTTTCTCAACGATTCCTCTCCAAATCTCCGCTACGCTCAGCCAACAAATATACAGAGAGGACGCTTCTTGCCCCAACATCCATTCGCGCAGTGCCGGGTCTGGGCTCGGCTTCACGGCATCGCTCAAGATGTTGGTATCGAGCAAGTACTTGCTCACAGGTCCACTTTCCGTCCCTGCTCACGGCTTCTCCGCACATTCAGTCTCTCTCCGACCAACGGAGACCGCCGCAGCGCCCTCCATATCCGGCCGGGCTCCTCTTCGGCGGCAGGCAAATTCTCCAGCATCGCTTCGCGTAAGCGTTCGCTGTTTTGACCGCGCTCCGCCAGGCAACGCGCCGCATTGCGAATCAAGTCGCGATCCTCGTCTAGAGCCATGACTTCAAACCTGCCCACTCCCTTGACGCGCATGCGCTGCCGGTAGGCCAGCACGGCGTCGCGCTGCGAACTTTTGGCTTTCACCACTTCATTCTAACGCGCATATAACCGGGCATATAGCCGGATATCTTCTCTCACCGCAACACCGCCTCAAAAGCGAAATACCCCTCATTCCCGTCCCGCCGCGAATCCCCCACCCCAAAGTAAGTCCGCCCCCGCGCATGCCGCATCTTCACATTCCCCTCCGCCCGCGCGCACTCCCCCGCCCCCGCGCACACAAAACCCGCCGCGTTCCGGATCTCCACCGGGCGCTTCCCTGGATTCGCGATACTCACCGGCCACTCCAGATGCCCAGGCGCCACTACCGCGAACACGCCCTCTCCCTTCTCCTCCACATGCCCCTCCCGCGGCGTACACAAATTCCGCCCCGGCAGACAATCGCTCGTCGCAAACGAGATCTGCGAATCCACGCTCGTCATGTTCGAGTCCACGCTCTCATAGCCCCAATCGAGCAAGTCGTGATTCCCAAATCCCCCGCCCGTCGAAGCCGTAAACCCCACCCAAGCCTTCCCCTCGCTATCCACCGCGCCCTGTAAATCCACCGTCGTCCGCAACACCTCCTCCCCGTTCAAAAACACCGTCAACAACGGAGCCCGGAACACCACCCGCGCCTCATGCTCCTCCCCGCTCTTCAAATCCACTCGCAACCGCCGCGACGCCGCCAGCCGCGGCGGCGGCCACTTCGCCTTTTCCGGCCGCCCAAATGTATACACGCCCACGTAGTTGTTCGAAGGGTCCTTCAACTCATCGTTATGATACGTATCGAAGAACACCGCCACGCTATACCCGATCGGCCTTTGCCTCTTCCCTTGCGGCTGAAATCCACCCGCGCCCCCCGTTCCGGCCAGCGCATCCGCGCCAGTGTTCTGCACCACGAACGCGATCCCATCCGCGCCGTCCCCCAGCCCGCCACTCTCCGTAATCCGGAAACGGAAAGATGTATCAAACCCCGCCGCCACAAAAACCTTTTCCCGCTTCCAAGCCGCCCCCGCCTGATCGTTCTCCGCCTCCGCCAGCCGCAGCGCCTTCCCCTCCCAACGCGCATCCCCCACCAGCGCCATCTCCGAACGCCAATCGGCGCCCAGCACCAACGCCAACGCACACGCGGCCATCATGCTTACTTATACGCGCGGGCTTCACTCCGGTTGCATCTCATTCACGAAACGCCGCCGCCAAGATCGCCTTCACGCCCTCTGGCCCACGCAACGTCAACGTCACCCCATCCCTAACCTCCAACGTGAAGCGCGGGAACGGGCAACAGCGCCGCTCCATTCGCATCCACTCCGCCACTTCCACCAAACTCACTCTCTCTTCCGCCAAACGGTACCGGTAACCATCGCTCAACTCCTCGCGCTTTCCGGCCGCGGTCGCGATCTTTCCCGCCAACTGCCGGTACCTCGGGCGTTCACTCTCGCCGATCGCCTTCGGATTACAAGCGATAACGCCTTGCCCGCCGCTTGACCACATCGCTAGGCCAACCAACATGCCCGCCCATCCGGCTGCTATTTTCATAAGCGGAGCATAAAACTTGAAGTTAACTTTAAGTCAACCCCCAAGACCAACCTTCCTCACCATCGGCGCCCTAGCCGCCGCCAGCGGCCTCGCCGCCTCCGCCATCCGTTATTGGGAACGCGCCGGGGTCCTCCCCGCCCCACCGCGCCAAGGCGGCCAACGCCGCTATCCCCGCGCCGCGCTCGCCCAACTCGCGATCCTCCGTCTCGCGCAATCCTGCGGCTTCACCCTCGAGGAAATGCGCCGCCTCGTCCAAGGCTTTCGCGGCGGCTCACCCTCCCAACGCTGGCGCTCTATGGCCACCGCCAAGCGCGCCGAACTCGAAGCCAAAATCCGCGAACTGCAATCGATGCGCAAGATTCTCAAACGGCTCCTCCACTGCGAATGCCTCGAGTGGAGCCAATGCGACCGGCTCGCCACCCAAATGAAAACCCAAACGAGAGCCAAAAAGAAAGCCCAGCGATGACCTCCTTCCTTCTCTTCTTCCTAGCCGCCCTCTGCGAAATCGCCGGCTGCTTCGCCTTCTGGTCCTGGCTCCGCCTCCACAAAAGCCCGCTCTATCTCATCCCCGGCGCCTTAGGCCTCCTCGCCTTCGCCGTGCTCCTCACCAAAATCGGCTCCCCCTTCGCCGCCCACGCTTACGCCGCCTACGGCGGCGTATACATCGCCACCAGCCTCCTCTGGCTCTTCGCCGTCGAACGCACTACGCCAGACCGCTATGACTTCCTCGGTGCCGCCCTCTGCCTCCTCGGCGCGGCCGTCACGCTCTTCGCGAAACGTCCCGCCTAGCCCACGTAAACTTTACGCAAATCATTTGCATCTTTGCGATACACTGCGAAGAAACAGACACCCATGCGCAAAGTTCTCTTCTGGCTGCACCTCGCCGCCGGCCTCCTCGCGGGAATCGTCATCTTCATCATGTCCGTCACCGGCACGCTCTTGATGTACGAAAAGCAAATGATCGCCTACTTCGACACGCGCAATCTCCCCGCAATTCAAGGCCAAAAACGCCTCCTCGTCGAGACGCTCCTCGAACAGGCCAGACAACAACGTGGCCAAGTCCCCGCCTCCATCACCCTCCCATCGAGTCCCACCGCGCCCGCGCAACTCGGCATCGGCCGCGACATCGTCTACCAAGACCCCACCAACGGCCAAATCCTCGGCGCAGCTAATTTGCAAGTACGCGCCTTCTTCCGTGCCGTCACGGACTGGCACCGCTGGCTCGCCGTTGCCGGCGCCAACCGCCCCGCCGCCCGCGCCGTCACCGGCTGGGCCAATCTCATCTTCCTCTTCATCCTCCTAAGCGGCCTCTACCTCTGGCTCCCCCGCGTCTGGACCGCCGCCAACGTCCGCGCCATCGCCTTCTTCAAAGGCGGCCTCTCCGGCAAGGCGCGCGACTTCAATTGGCACAACGTCTTCGGCATTTGGTCCGCCGTCCCGCTCGTCTTCATCGTCGCCAGCGCCTCCGTGATTTCCTTTCCCTGGGCCTCGAACCTCGTCTACACCGTAACGGGGACGAAAGCCCCCGCGCCGCCACCACAAACGCCGCCAGCAACCAAAGCCGAACCCATCCTAGCCGGGCTCAACGCCATCTATGCCCAGGCCGCTTCCCAATCCAGCAACTGGCGCACGATAACGCTACGCGTCCCCAACTCGCCCACCGCCCCCGTCAACGTAGTGATCGACGGCGGCTACCCCGGCCAACCCCAAAAACGCCTCACTCTCACCTTCGACCCCCAAAGCGCCGCCCTCAAAACCCGCGAGAGCTTCGACGACTTTAACACCGGCCGCCAAACCCGCACCTGGATGCGCTTCGTCCACACCGGCGAATACTACGGCCTCCCCGGCCAAACCCTCGCCGGCCTCGCCTCCGCCGCCGGCGCCATCCTAGTTTTCACCGGCGTCGCTCTATCGCTCCGCCGCTTCGCCGCGTGGCGAAGACGCGTCAGACGCGCGCCGGTCGCTTTGTCACAACTTCAAGCGCCTTAGCGATACGGCGGGCTCAGCAACCTTCTGCCGCCGCCCCAACTGCTAAACTCAAGGTTCCTTCGTTCCTCCTGTGGCCGCCCCCCTCCGCTTCCAAGTCCTCGCCTCCTCCTCGGCCGGCAATTCCGCCTATTTGAGCGACGGCGAAACCAGCATCCTAATCGATTGCGGCCTCTCCGGAAAAGAAGCCCTCCGCCGCCTCGAAGCCGCTGGCATCCCCTACCAATCCATCGACGCCATCTTCGTCACCCACGAACACGCCGACCACATCTGCGGCCTCGCCGGCCTCTGCCGCAAACTCAAAGACAAACCCATCTTCCTCACCACCCAAACCGCCGCCGCCATCGAAGATTGCTCCGCCGACGTCCACTTTAAAACCTTCGACGCCGGTTCCAAATTCCGCTTCGGCAGCTTCGAAGTCCAAAGCTTTTCCCTCCCACACGACGCCATCGACCCCGTAGGCTACACCTTCGAATCCCCATCCGGCAAAGCCGGCATCGCCACCGACCTCGGCTACATGCCAGACTCCATCCGCGTCCACATCTCCGGCTGCGACATTCTCCTCCTCGAATCCAACCACGACCTCGAAATGCTCAAAATCGGCCCCTACCCCTGGGCCTTGAAGCAACGCGTCATGTCCCGCCGCGGCCACCTCTCCAACGAAGTCGCCAGCCAATTCATCTTGAACGACATGAGCCACCGCACCAAGCGCCTCATCCTCGGCCACCTCAGCGAACAAAACAACCTCCCCGCCCTCGTCCACATGATCGCCACGGACGCCCTGCGCCACAAAGGCCTAAGCTCGACGGAACTCATAGTCGCCGAACCGCGCCTGCAATGCCAGGCAATAGAAATCTAGAACACAAATGATCCAACGCTACACCCGCCCCGCCATGGGCCAAATCTGGAGTGACCTGAATAAATACCAATCCTGGCTCGACGTCGAACTCGCAGCCAGCGAAGCCCTAGCCGAACTCGGCCTGGTCCCCACCGAAGCCGCAGCCGCCCTCCGCGCCCACGCCGGCTTCGAAGTCGCCCGCATCGCCGAGATCGAACGCGAAGTCAAACACGACGTAATCGCCTTTAACACCGCCGTCGCCGAATCCATGCACTCGAAAGGCGCCGCCGAACATTCCCGCTGGTTCCACTTCGGCCTCACCTCCAACGACGTCGTCGACACCGCCCAAGCCCTCCAAATCAAACAATCGAGCGCCATCATCGCCGAAGGCATCGAAGCCCTCCTCGCAGCTCTCAAGCAGCGCGCCCACGAACACCAGCACACCGTCCAAATCGGCCGCACCCATGGCGTCCACGCCGAACCCATCACCTTCGGCCTCAAGCTCGCCAACTTCTACGACGAACTCCGGCGGAACCAACAACGTTTTCTCTCCGCCGCCGAAGACATCCGCGTCGGCAAAACCTCCGGCGCCGTCGGCGCCTTCGCTCACCTCACGCCCGAGTCCGAGGAACTCATCTGCGCGAAGCTCGGCCTCAAAGCCGCGCCCGTCTCCAGCCAAGTCCTCTCCCGCGACCTCCACGCCCACTACATCTCCGCCCTCGCCCTCCTCTGCGCCACCATGGAGAAGATCGCCCTCGAAGTCCGCCACCTCCAACGCACCGAAGTCCGCGAAGCCGAAGAACCTTTCGCCCCCGGCCAAAAAGGCTCCAGCGCGATGCCCCACAAGAAAAACCCCATCGTCTGCGAGCAAATTTGCGGCCTCGCCCGCGTCGTCCGCTCCAACCTCCAAGCCGCCTTCGAAAACATCGCCCTCTGGCACGAACGCGACATCTCCCACTCCTCGGTCGAGCGCGTCATCCTCCCCGACTCCGCCATCCTTACGGACTACCTTCTCGCCAAAACCACCTGGCTCGTCGAAGGCATGAAGGTCAACGCTGATCGCATGCTCGCCAATTTCAACGCCACCCTCGGCATCGTATTCTCCGGGCAATTACTACTGGACCTCGCCGAGGCCGGCATGCTCCGCGAAACCGCCTACAAATTAGTCCAGTCTCACGCCTTGACCTGCTGGGAGACCGGCCGCGACTTCCGCGAAGCCACCGCCGCCGACCCCGAAATCCAGAAGTACCTGAAACCAGACCAGTTAACCCACACCTTCTCCGTCGAACGTCAACTTTCCAACGTACCCAAGCTCTTCAAACGAATCTTTACTTAGTACCAGTACTCCTAAACGATTGATTCAATTCGCGTTACCACGTATTTTAGTTCTGGAATTTGTAACGGATATACATATACTGGAATTGAGACTACGATCCATGTCGCGCCCTTCTCTCCTCGCCCCCAAAAAACCCATGCGCCTGGCTCGGGTCCTGTTGGCCGACGATGACCCCACGGCCCGTTTGACCCTCCAAACCCTTCTCGAAGCAGGCGGTTACCGCGTCGACTCCGCCGCCAGCGCCGCCGAAGCCATGCAAAAACTAGATAGTCAAGAATACTCGCTCGTCCTGACCGACCGCGACATGGAGACCAAGGATTCCGGCCTCCGCGTGCTCGCCCATGCCCGCACCATGGACTATCAACCTGCCACCGCGATCGTCAACACCGAGTCCGACGCCGAGCCCACAGCAGCCAAAAAGCCGACGCTGGTAGCACCCGAAGACGTCCCCGGCCTCCTCGGCAAAGTCGCCGACCTCATCAGCCGCCGCGCCACGCGCCAGATCAGCCGCGAAATGAAGCTCGCCGGTTAGTTCTTAACCACCCCAACCGCTTCCAGCGCCAACACCGCCTCATTCGAGCCAACTCCCTCGACAATCGTCACATTGTTGAAGCCCCGGCTCGCGCCCCGCGTCACCGCATAAACCCTTCTATGCAACACGGAAGCACCCTGCGAATCCAATAGCTTAGAGACTCTATTCTCAAGCTGTTCTTTATCCTTCTGCTCCGCACCAAACCCAATCTGCGTCGCGATCAACACCAGCCTCTCCGCCTCACCCGCCGTCCTCTTCCGCACCGCCTCACACCGCGCAAGACCACTCCCCGTCGCCCGCTGCGCCTGCACCAACCCTCGCGCCGCATTAGGGAACTTCTCCGCGATCATCGCGTCCAACTTCGCCGCCTCATCTAGCGCGCTTACGTAGCACGTGATCTGCGCGACATCCCCCTCCAACTGCGCCAACGTCTTCTCCAGCAGCGGCGTCACGCTCGCAATCGTCTCCGCCGCATCGAGCGCCCGCAAGCTCTCAATGCCATCCAGATAATCGACACCATGCATGTTCACCGGCTTCCGCTCCTCGGCCGTGGCCTCAATCAACACCTGCGCCCCCTCCATCGGCAGCGCCCCCACCTGCACAATGCTCACCGCCGGAATCGGCTGATGCCACTCGCCGAACTGCTCGGCCGTCGCGCTCGCCAGCCGCCGCGCGTCCCCGCGCCCCGCCACAAAGCCACGCAATTTCACGATTGTCGCGCCGTGTGCTTGGCGGCGCAAGGAAGCCAACGCATCCTTGATCTGCTGGCTCAACAATCCCTTGTTGGAAAGCGGACTCGTATAGAAAACCAGCCGCGAACTCTCCACCTTCACCGCCTGCGGCGGATCCGGCAACGCCTCCAGCGTCTGCGTGATCTCCTTCTTCTCTTTCTTCGGCTTCCGCATCTTCACTTCCGGCATCTGCGCCGTGGCGATGACCGTCACGCCGAGCAACACCGTGAGAATTCGCGAATACAACTTCATCTTTCCTTCATGGATATCACGACTTTCGATAGGATAAGAATCCTCATGAGGTTCCTCGCTCTACTATCTCTAGGCGCCGCTCTGGGCCTGTCCCAAGACTACGACCTGCTCCTTAAAGGCGGCCACGTCATCGACCCCAAAAACAAGGTCAACGCCCCGATGGACGTCGCCATCAACGACGGCAAGGTCGCCAAGGTCGCCGCCAACATCCCCGCCTCCAGCGCCCGCCAAGTGGCCGACGTCAAGGGCCTCTACGTCACCCCCGGCATCGTCGATATCCACGTCCACGTCTACGCCGGAACCGGTATCAAGCAAGCCTACACGGGCGACTTGAGCGTTTACCCCGACCCCATGAGCTTCCGCACCGGTGTAACGACGATGGTCGACGCCGGCACCGCCGGCCACCGCGTCTTCGCCGACTTCAAGCAACGCGTCATCGACCGCTCGAAAACCCGCGTCCTCGCCTTTCTCAACATCGTCGGCGGCGGCATGGGCCCCGACGGCGAGGACGACAACAAGGACATGCAATGGGAAGCGGCCGCAGAAACCGCACGCCGCTATCCCGGCCTGATCGTCGGCTTCAAGACCGCCCACTACAAAGGCGCCGGCTGGGCCAGCGTCGATGGCGCAGTCAAAGCCGGTCGCGCCACCAACTTACCCGTCATGGTCGATTTCGGCTACCTCAACGAAGAGCGCAACCTCCGCATCCTGCTCGAAGACAAGCTCAGCCGCGGCGACATCTATACGCACTGCTTCTCCGGCAACCGCGACGAAGTCGTCGACGGCAAGGTCAACCAAGCCATGATCAACGGCCGCAAACGCGGCGTCCTTTTCGACGTCGGCCACGGCGGCGGCAGTTTCTATTGGCACGTCGCCAACGCCGCCATGCAACAAGGCTTCCAGCCCGACACCATCAGCTCGGACATGCACGTCGGCTCGATGAACGGCGGCTTCAAGGACATGCCGAATCTGATGAGCAAATTCCTAGCCATGGGCATGAGCGTCGAACAAGCGATAGCCAAGTCCACCTGGGAACCCGCCAAGAACATCAAGCACGAAGAGCTAGGGCACCTCACTGTCGGCGCGCACGCCGACGTCGCCGTCCTCAAACTCGAACGCGGCCAATTCGGCTTCCTCGATTCCGCCCAAGTCCGCATGAGCGGCACGCAGCGCCTAACGAACGAGCTCACCGTCATGGCAGGTAAAGTCGTCTATGATCTCAACGGCCGCGCCGCACCCGACTGGAAGACCTTCCAGTACAAGAAGAACGACTACAAGCTAGGCCCCCAGAACCCGAGGCTCCCGTGAGAATTCTCGCCGCACTCGCCCTTTCTATCGCGCTCTACGCGCAGACCATCCAAGTTCTTCTTAAGGACGGAAAGCGCATCGAAGGCCCTGCCAAGTCTATAAACATAGATGCCGGCAGCCGCAAGATCGCCCTACGTTCCCTGCTCTCACTGCACAACGGCGCGCCCGCCGAAGGCGACGAAGCCAAGCGCATCGAAGAGCACCTAACCGCCATCGCCAAGGACGACGCGCTCGCCGCGCCGAAGCCCGGCAGTCCGCCCTCGATAGGAACCCCGAGCCGCGCCGCCCGCGACGCCGCCATCGACGAACTCACCGCCATCGGACTGCCCGTAGTCTCGCCGCTGCTTGCGCTGTATAGGGACACCGACCAGCACGAGCCCCGCCCCCTCTACCGCCTCTACGCGCGCCTCATCCCGTCTGGCCTCGATCAAATCGAGCGAAGCGATTCCCTGATACGCCTGGTCAGCGGCGAATCGTTTCGCGCCAAGGTCGCTGACTTCAACGTCACGCTCAATGGCCAGAGCCACGCTTGGTCCAACATCCGCCGACTCGCCGTGCGCCAAGCTCGCATCGAAAAACGCGCGAGCCTCGAAGCCCTCCAGCACTGCACCCAACTCGAATACCTCGACACCGGCATCGAAGCCAGTCCCGAAACGACGCTAAGCGTCGCCGCCAAGGGCCTCATCCGCAATGCCTTCAACCAAGACGGCTGGGCCAGCGACGCCGACGGCCTGAAAGTCCCCGGCCCCAACTACAAGACGAACCTCGTCGACGGTCATCCCTTCGGCGCGGTCGTCGCCCGCACCGGCAACGGCGAAGTCCAACGCATCGGCGCCAGCTTCAACGGCAAGCCGCAAGGCACGGGCCGCTTCCGCCTCGCCGTCAACGACAACCGCCACTGGCAGAACAACGTCGGCGCGTTCAAAGTTACGGTCGCGGCCACGAACGCCTACGACCTAGGAGACCCCAGATGATCTCACGAAGAGGCTTCCTCGGAAGCGCCGCGGCCTCAACGCTACTGGCGCAAAAGGCCAACAAGCCCAAAGCCAAAATCACCGATGTCAAGGTCATGATCGTGCGCGGCACCTGGGATTGGAACCTTGTCCGCATCGAAACCGACCAAGGCGTCCACGGCCTCGGCGAAGCCTACTGGGGCTACGGCGTCAAGGACCTCATCCTCAATCAATTCAAGCCCCTCCTGATCGGCGAAGACCCACTCAACGTCGACAAGCTCTACACGAAGATCCTCATGATGAGCGCCGGCCAAGGCGCAATTGCAGGCGTCACCGTCACCGCCGCTAGCGGCATCGAGATTGCCCTCTGGGATCTCGCCGGCCGCTTGCTCGAAACGCCGAGCGTCAATCTCCTCGGCGGCCGCTTCCGGGACAAAGTACGTTTCTATCGCACGATGCCGCGCGTCCAAGACCCCGAAAACATGCAGCACTGGCGCGACCAAGTGCGCGGCGGCCGCGCCGAGAAAGCCGGCTGGACCGCCTTCAAATTCCAAGGCGACGGCATCCCGCCCACCGCCGACCCCGAGTACAAAGAACCCGGCCACGATCTCTACACCCGCGGCCTCACCGCCAAGGACCTCCGCCGCATCGAGAAGGCCATGGCCACCGTCCGCGAAGAGCTCGGCCCCGATATCGACATGGCCGTCGAAGCCCATTGGAAGTATGACGTCCGCGACGCCATCAACATGGCCAACGTCCTCGAACCCTTCAAGCCCATGTGGCTCGAAGACCCCGTCCCGCCCGGCAACCCCGAGGTCATGGCGCGAGTCACCCACGCCGTCAACATCCCCATCGCCACCGGCGAAAACCTCTATGGCCGCGACGGCTTCCGCAAGTTGATCGAGCTCCAAGGCTGCGACATCGTCCACATCGACATTCCAAAGTCCGGCGGCCTCCTCGAATCCAAACGCATCCACGACCTCGCCGACAACTACTACATCCCCACAGCGGCCCACAATCCCGCCAGCCCCGTTGGCACCATCGCCTCCGCTCACGCCGCCGCCTCCATGCGCGACTTCCGCGTCCACGAACTCGCGCGTTACATCGACTGGTGGCAAGACCTCGTCATCCACGACGGCCCCATCTTCGAAAGCGGCTACTTCCGCATCCGCGAAAAGCCCGGCCTAGGCATCGACCTCAACCCCGACGTCGCCAAAGCGCATCTGGCCCCAGGAGAGAAATGGTGGAGCAACTAACTCGACGCGGCTTCCTAGCCGCTAGCACTGCCTCGGCCGCGACTGCCGCGCAAGCACGCAAGCCAAACGTCATCCTCATGTACGCCGACGATCTCGGCTACGGCGACCTCGGCTGTTACGGCGGCAAGATCCGCACGCCAAATCTCGATCGCCTCGCCCGCGAAGGTACGCGCTTCACCCAATGCCTCTCGGCCAATCCCGTCTGCTCGCCATCCCGCGCCGCGTTGTTAACCGGCCGCTACCCAACGCGAGTCAACATTCCCCGCGTCCTCTTCCCACGCGACAACGAAGGTCTGCCCAAGGACGAGACCACCATCGCCGCGATGCTAAAGCCAACTGGCTACCGCACCATGTGCGTCGGCAAGTGGCATTTAGGCCACCACCCGGAACACCTGCCCACCGCGCACGGCTTCGACGAATACTTCGGCATTCCCTACAGCAACGACATGGACCCGCCGGTCCTGCTGCGCAGCACAAGCGCGAAGCTAGAAACCGTCGAAGCGAAAGCCGACATGACCACCCTCGCCGGCCACTACACCCGCGAAGCGGTCAGTTTCATTGATCGCGCCAAAGCCGATCCCTTCTTCCTCTACTTCCCGAACACCTTCCCCCACATCCCCTTGGGCGCCTCGCCCAAGTTCCGCGGCAAATCCGCCCAAGGCCTCTACGGCGACGTCCTCGAAGAACTCGACCACGGCGTCGGCGAAGTCTTGAACGCCTTGAAGCGCAACAACCTCGAACGCGACACCTTGGTCATCTTCAGTTCCGACAACGGCCCCTGGTATCTCGGCAGCCCCGGACCGCTACGCGGCCGCAAGGGCGCGACTTACGAAGGCGGCGTTCGTGTGCCGCTCATCATGCGCCAGCCCGGTCGCATCCAGGCTGGCAAGGTCAGCTCGACGCTTGCTTCGACGATGGACATGCTCCCGACCATCGCGAGTTTCACCGGCGCGAAACTGCCGGCCAAGCCTCTGGACGGCATCGACCTCACGCCGGTATTGAACGGCAAGCAACTCGCGCTCGAACGCGAAGCGCTGCTCTACTTCGACAACTGGAACGCGCAATGCATCCGCCACGGCAACTACAAGCTGCATCTTGCGCGTTACAACTCGCAGATCTACAGTCCGCCGCCCGCTTCGGGCCGCATCAACCTTCCACTCCCGGCGCCCGAACTCTACGACGTCGCGATGGACATCGACGAAAGCTACGACATCGCCGCGGAGAAGCCGGAAGTCGTGAAAGACTTGACGGCTCGTTATGAACGCCTGCTTGCGGGCTTCCCGAAGGAAGTCACGGAGGCCTGGGTGAAAACGAAATCGCTCAAGACGCGCGGCGACACCGGCGCGTTTCCGCGCTTGGCCCCGCAATGATTCGTGACGGCTTGGCCAGCACGGGGCATGGGCTGCGCGGGCTGTAAGCTGGGCCGCTTGCCATGTGCTTGGCCGCGTGGTCGTGGGCTGGGTGGCGGCGGTTAGAACGGTAGATGCGCCCGCGCGTAGTCGATGCACTTCTGATTGCACTCGTCCTCAAGCTTCAAGCGCTGCTCGTCGCTCAACCCCGTCGTGCGCGGCAGCGGCACGCGCGGGGGATGCTTGCGCACATAGTCGACAAGCATCGCGAGATCCCGCGCGGGCACGGGACTTTTTTCGTCAAAGACCTTCCAATACTTCTCCGTGAAAATCGGCACCTCTAGCGGGTCGCGCGTTAGCATCTCGATCTGGAAGATCATGTTCGGATCTTTCTTTTGGCAGCGCGCCACCAGGCCCTTTAGGTCGAGATGACCGTCGCCAAAGGGGACCTCGGAGAGCAGCACGCCGTCCTTATAGAAGTCGACGCCGATGTCCTTGAAGCTCACGTAGATTGTGTAGGGCAAGAGCGTATCGATGGTCTGCTCTGGGGTTTCGACCAGCGAGACGTTGTTGACGAGATCCAGGCAAACGCCGACATATTCACTGCCCATGGAGCGAACCCAGCCGGCGAGTTCGGCGGAGCGCCAAGCCTTGTGGTTTTCGATGGCGAGCGGGATTTTGTACTTGCGTAGGATTGGCTCGGCGAGGCGGACGCCTTTCTTGCACTGCTCGAAGAAGGCGTGGTAGCCGGCGGCGTCCTGAAACTGTTCGTAGCGGCGGCCCGAGAAGGGATCGTGGAAGCAAGCGACGCGGCCTCCGAGGCCGGCGGCGGCTTTGGCGAAGGCTTCGTAGTTGGGCAGGTCGGCTTCGGTGCGGGGCGTGCGCACGAGCATGGTGAGGCGCATGTCGTACTTCTCGATCTGCGACTTGAGCTTGTCGAAGATGGCCTGGTTGAACTCGCGCGGCATGGTGACGTGGGGCGCGCCGAGGCCTTTTTCGTGGGCGTATTCGACGATGTCCCAGTTCTTGCCCATGGCTTTGATGCGGGCGGTGAGGCCGGGGCTAGCAGTGCCGAGATTTTTGAGGACGCGGGACGTGGACGGCGCGGCGGCGCCGGGCGTGGGCGCGGCGGCGCCGGGTGTGGGCGCGGCGGCGCCGGGCGTGGCGGCGTGGGCGGTAGATACGGCGGCGGCGGCGGCGAGCGCTTGGCGGCGATTCATAATGAACATAATCTATCGCGCCACCAGCCCTTTCCGCACGCGGTTGTTGGCGCGGACGCTGTATTTTCCGGGCTTCCAGACTTTGAAGATTTTCCTGGGTCCGGGGGTGCGCCAGATGTAGACGAGTTCACCAGTGGCATCATCGGTGATCTCGACGACGCCGTCGACGGGCGTGGGCGTTTCGATCGCGTACTTCGCATGATTCAAACCGTTGTCTTCATCCTTGATCGTGATGGGCCAGCCTTGGTAGGGCTTAGCGCCGGGCTTGGAGAGATCGGCCCAGCGGGGCCAATTGGTCAGACTGATTTCGCGTTTCGATTTATCGAAGACGACAAAGCCGAAGCCGGGGGCGCGGTTGTGGAGCGCGTGGGGCGCTTGGCCATAGAGGTGAGGATTGGCCACGGCGTGGACGGTCATTTTGTTGCCAAAGCCATCCAGGTACTCGCCAATGTGGCGCGGCGTCACGGGGACGCTCTTGACGATGTCCCGGTTCTTACCCTCAAGAGGCGGGAACCAGCGGCGGGGAAAGATGTTGCTGATGGCGGGGCTGCAGAGAGCGAAACTGGCGTCGTTGTATTCGTCCGTGCCGTACTGGATGGTGCTACCGAGGTGCTGATCGCCCGCCAGATGCGTGGCGAGGCAACCGCGCAGCAGCTTGACGGCGCGATGGCGTGGCGTCTGGGGCCAGGCGTTAGAGTCGTGGTCCATGGTGAGCTTTTCGTTCGCGGCGTAGGAGGTGTTGCGAATGACGGGTAACCTCGACGTGACGTTGTCGCTCATGGCTTCTTGCGGGAGCGTGCAGAGATTGTTGAAGATGGTGGCGCTGACGGCGCACTTCATGGAGACGCCGTCCCAATCGCGGGCCCAGGCTTCGAGGAATTTCTCCTGGCGGGGGCCGAGCAGTTGCGCGCCGGGGACGTCGCCGGATTTCGCGGCATCCCAATTGGGGTTCTGGGGCCAACCGTTGCGGATCTTCGCTTCGGGCATGAGCGCGCGCGGGGCGCTTTTGAATTTGCGGTCTTCAAGGAGGGCGAAGCTAACGCCGCCGTATTTGAGAGCGGTGAAGAAGACGGTAATGTCCTGGTCGACGAGCGTGGGATCGGCGGGATCGGGCAGATGCGAAGTTTGGGTGCGCTGGACCATATTGACCCAGTGGGCGGGCATCTTGTAGCCGCCGGAATCTTGTTGGACTTGTTCGGTGGGGTACTCGGCGCTACCCTCGCCTTCGGCCTTGCGTCCGCTCGCGCCCCAGAGGTTGCCGTGATAGACGTCGTGATCGTCGGGCAAGCAGACGGTGGGTGTGTCGCGGGTGAATTCGCCCCAAGCCCATCCGTAGAGATACCATTTGCGCAGATAGTCGAGGCGCGCGGCTGGCAGCGGAGCCCTTTGGACACCGTAGCCGGCGTTGGCCTCATAGAGTTGATCCCCGGTGAAGAGGAGGAGGTCGGGCTTCAAGATGTGGAGGTTGCGGGCGATGTCTTCATGGGGAAAACCGAAGTCGCCTTGGCAGGTGAGGGAGCCGACCTTGAGTTGCGGATTCGCCGCCGGGTCGCGGCGGATTTCGCCTTTGTAGGTGGCGTTCTGAAAGCGGACTTCGTAGGCGTGGCCGCGCGTGGAGTCGATGGAAACCTTGAAGGTGGCGGTGGAGGAGAAGACGTCGGGCTTCGATTCGGCGGCGCGCTGGCCATCGAGGTAGAGGGTGGCGGGGCCTTCGTCGCCTTCGAGGGGGACGAGTTGCGCGGTGAGCTTGAGGGTATTGGCGGAGAGCGTGTGCTGCGCGAAGAGGATGGGGCCCCAGGCGCGTTCGGGGAAGGATTTGACGGCGGGGCCGTCGAGGGTCCAGTTGCTGAAGGTGGCGGTGAAGTTGCCGCCACGGTTTTGGTTGGGCTTGCCGGAGTTGGCGTTTTCGGGCTCGTTCCAAATGGGGAGTCTAGCTTCGTGCGGACCGGCGTGGCAGACGAGGGCGACGCCGCCGCGAGTGTGTTCTTCCTGCGCGGGAGCTTCGATGGATTTGCCGTTGGCGCTCAAGGTGAGGAGGCCTTCGCGGGAGCGAAGTTCGAGGGTGAGGGGGAAGTTGAGACCGGCTTTCGTGCCGTCGCTGCCGGGGCCGATGAAAAGCGTACCGTCGTGGCGAATGCCACATTCGAGGCCGAGGCCGCGAACAGCGGTGTCGCGATAGTCGTTGAAGTGGCCGCGCATGCCGATGCGGAAGCCGAACCAGCCTTCTTGGCCTTTGGCGGGGCCCGGGTTGGAGGCGAGCGAGTTAACGGTGACTCTCATGGTGAAGTCACTGGGGGTGATTTCCTTGGTGAGCCAGTAGACGTTGCGGTCGGCGCCGGAGACGTGGCATTCGATGGTGTGGCCGGCGTCGCCGTTGCTGTGCTTGCGCCAGTCTTGAAGAGGGTTGGCCCAGTACTCGGGGCCTAGCCAGGCGCGGGTGTTTTCGGCGCTCCATAGATTCGGGAGGACGGGAACGGCGGAGAGGGCTTGGAGAATACGGCGGCGGCGCATGTTCGCTCTATTATTTCGCGGGTGGAGGCCAGTGGACGCTATCGTATTCGCGGATTCCTGCGATGAGGGCCTGGAGAGCGGCGCTGGGTTGGGCGGGGGCGACATAGGTAAAGCGCTTGCGGCGGATGAAGCGGCGGCCGAGGTAGCGGCCGAAGTCGCGGGCTTTTTCGGGGCCGTTTTGCGTGAGCAATGGTGAGTCATTGAGAAGGAGGCGGAGGTTGGGCGTCCGTTTGATTTGTTTGTCGAGATCGTCGAAGAAACGTGGATTGGGCAGCGAGATGTCGTCGTGGGGTTGGCCGCCGTAGCCGAAGGGGTGGAGGCCGCGGGAGTTGGGTTCGGTGGTGAGCAACGATACTTCGGATTGCGCGAGCGTGGCGAGAAGGAGGATCTTCGATAAGCTGAGCAGCATGCAGCGCGTATGTTTCCTTTTGCAGGTAAAGAAGGACCGATTAGAAGAATACAAGAAGCGTCACAAGGAGGTGTGGCCGGAGATGTTGCAGGCGCTGCATGAGACGGGGTGGCGGAATTATTCGCTGTTTTTGCGGGAGGACGGGATGCTGGTGGGGTACCTGGAGACGGACGACTTTGACGCGGCGCGGGCGCGGATGGCGGAGCTGCCGGTGAATGCGAAGTGGCAGGCGGAGATGCGGCCCTTCTTTGAGGGGATTCCGGGGCGGCGGCCGGATGAGATGATGCTGCGGATTGAGGAGGTTTTTCATTTGGATTGAGCGGTTGGGTGAGGCGGAGGGGCGTGGCCGGGGGTACCGGGACGGGGTGGGCTACGTGTGCGAGGCGCAACGGTTGCCAGCATGACGGCGCTGGACGGCAAGACAATGCGATGGGGCTTGAAGGCGCGGTTCGGCAGGCAGGCACGGAGCGGCCGGCGTGGACGAGGTAGTACCGCGAGCGGCATGGCGGGTGGCATGGAAGCGTGACGCGGCATTCGAAGCCGGTGTGGGGTGTTGGCGCGGGGCGGCGGGGCGTTGTGAAGGTTTGTGGGTGCGCATTGAGGGGAGAGAGTGCGCTGGGGCGTGGGTTCGCGGGTTGGCTTGGATTCGCGATCGGCAATGGAGTCGCGTTGGGGAGCCGGGACGCCGTATACTGACTAGTGAGGAGACTAGTCAGATGGCGACTTGGCAACTGCAAGAGGCTAAGGCAAAGTTTAGTCAGGTGGTGGACGTGGCGTTGAAAGAGGGGGCGCAAGTGGTGACGCGGAATGGCGTGCCTGCGGTGGCGATTGTACCGATCGAGCAATGGGAGAAGGTGGCGCCGGCGGAGGCCAAAGAGGAGTCGGCTCTGGAATGGCTGAAGAAACTGCGTGCGATGCCCGGAGGGATCGACAAGGATGGCTACGAACTCGTTATTCCGCCACGCAGGAAAGAGCGGGAACGGCCAATCCCGGAGTTCGATTAGTGTACGTCCTAGATACGAACGTTGTATCCGAGTTGCGAAGGAACCGGCCACACGGGAGCGTGTGGAGTTGGTACCAGAAAAATTTGAGCGTTGTTGCAATGCCCGCCGTTGTCGCAGGAGAGATCCAACGGGGAATCGAGCTGACGAGAAGCTCGGACGCCGCAAAGGCACAAGAGATCGAAGCCTGGTTGGAAGCGATTTGTGGCCGAATTCCGGTGCTGCCGGCGGATGAACGGATTTTCCGCGCTCAGGCGCGGCTGAGGGCGCGTCACAAGACCTTGGATCACGAAGATAGTTTGGTGGCAGCGACGGCAGTGGTGCACGACGTGGCGATCGCGACGCGAAACGTGAAGGACTTTGGGCGGTTGGGACTTGCATTCTTGAATCCTTTCGATATTCGTTAGGCGATTAGTTTTACCGAGGGGCGTTGGTAGAGGTGGAGGCGCCAGGCGGCTAGGGCTAGGCTCATTACTAGGTCGGCGTGGGCTAGAGTGGGGCCGTCGGCGCGGAGGGCGTCGGGGTTTAGGCGGACGATGGGGTGGCGGCTGGTGGAGGTGTCGAGGCCGGCGTGGGCGGCGCTGGGGCCTCGGGTGTTTTGGGCGCGGCTCGGGTAATGGACTTCGAGGGCGGCGAGTTGGGCAAGGAGGGTTTCGCGTTCGGGGAGATTGGCGGGGATCTTGAGGAGCCCGGATTCGATGGCGAGGGAGAGGCTGTTGAGCAATGTGAGCTTGGGGACGTTGTACATGTCGACGGGTAGGTTGGGGTGGCTGTAGCGGGAGTATTCGTGGCCGGCGGTGAAGGTGACGCCTTCGAGGCGGCCGGTGCGGCGGGATTCGGCTTTGTTGGAGGCGTGGAGCATTTCGATGATGGGGCGGCCGAGACCGGTGGAGTCCGCGACGATGAAGAGCGAGGCTTTGGGTTGGAGGGCGGCGAAGTTGGCGGCGACGGCGATGGTTTCGGCGGCGACTTCGGAGAAGGCTGTGTAGTGGGGGAAGACGTGGGCGTAGGAGACGACCCAGTGGTGGAGCTTGGGGTGGGTGGGATCGGCCCAGAGGTGGGGGGATTGGATTTGTTGGACCTCGGTGAGGAGGGTGAGGGCGGAGGGGTGTTGGGAGTGGCCGAGGTCGAGACCTAGGGCGGCGGCGCGGTATGTGTTGTGGCGGAAGGTGTTGTGGCGGAACGCGTGGCGTGGGGTCATCGGGTGCGCTCCTTCTGGTTGGCTAGCGGTAGGGCTTCGGGGCCCTGGGCGCGGGGGTTAGCTTCGTTGCTGTCGCGGCTGCTAGTGGTGGCGGGGCTGGTGTTCGGGTTAGGGAGCGGGTGCGGCGCTCCAGCGTTGGCGTGGCCGGGGTCCTGCCTGTGGTCGTGATTGGTGCTGGGGCTCGCGGGGTGGCGCTTGACGTCGTGGGGAGCGGCGGCGGGGATGTTGTTTGGATCCGGGACGTGGGGCGGGCGGGGATCGTGGTCCGGGTGCTGCCTGGGAGAGAGGGCGAGGGCTGGGAAATCGGTGGTGCCGAGGTTGTCGAGGAGTTCGGGGCGGATGAAGTGGTACTGGGTTCCCGAAAATTCGCAGAGGTACTCTTGGCGGAAGAGGGCGGCGGGGAGGCTGCGGCGTTCGTCTTCTAGAAATTCTTCCGAGATGCGTGGGCATTGGGTAGCGGGGACGGTGATGCGGGTCCAGGGGGCGGGGCCGGTCCATTCCTTGTAGAAGAAGCCGCGGCGGCCGTTGGGCGTGGAGAGAAGCATGAGCGCGCCGTTGGTGGTGGCGAGGAAGGGGCGGGCGGCGAGGTAATTGGAATCGAGGACGCGCGAGGCTTCGTCGACGATGAGGAGGCCGACTTGGGAGAAGCCGCGGGTGGTGTGTTCGTTGCCGGGGAGCGCGATGACGCGGGCGGCGTTGGGGAAGCGGAGGGAGAGGCGGTTGATGCCGTCGGACTTCGTTTTTAGATTTAGTTGGGTGGTGAAGGAGGCGACTTTGTAGAGGAGTTCGCCGGATTGGCGGAGGGAGGGCGAGAGGATGATGGTGGTGGAGCGTGGGTGGTTGAGAGCGAACAACAGGGCGCGGAGGGCGGCGGTGGTGGATTTGCCCCATTGGCGGGAACAGTTGACGATGATGCGGTGGGAGGGGGATTCGAGGATTTGGCGTTGGGCGGGGTCTAGGGTGAGACCGAAGTTTTGTTGGGCCCAATCGGATGGGGAGAGGGATGACGAGAGGGAGATGTCGTGTGTGCTTGGGGCCTCGCTTTGGGCCCGGCCCTGCGGGAAGCGGGTGAGGAGGCTTTGGCGTTTATTCATGGGTGGGTTTGGCCTCGGTTGGTGGGGTAAGTGGGGGTGGGTTGGTGGGGCGGTTGTCGCCGCCGTTATCGTCGTTCCTTGATATTTCTTTGCTCGGTTGGCGTTCCGGAATATTGAGTTTGCGGTGGATGTCCTGAATGAAGTGGGAGCGGGGGATGAAGAAATCCGTGGCGGGGGCGATGGGGCGCGCGGGCGCAGGCGGGCCGTCGGCACTGGCGGCGGCTTTTTGGCGTGCGGCGATGCGGGCTTCGAGGTCCTTGGTGGCGCGCGCGACTTCGCGCTGGCATTGGCCGCGTTGGCGGTAGAGAAGGGTGATGAGGGTGTTCTTGTCAGCGGCGCGTTGGTAGCCGTCGAGGGTGGCGGCGACGACGTTCACCTTGTCGTCGTCGGGGGCGTCGGCACGGGCGTCGTCTTCTTGGAGGATGGTGGCGATGCAATCGTTGAGGTGGGCGTTTTCCATGTTGAAGGTGCGCTGGATGAGCCAGCGGTATTGCGCGATTTCTTCGACGAGGGTGTGCTCGGTTACCGTGGCGGGCGCGTATTCGGCGCGGATGCCTTCGCGGAGTTCGTTGTAGAGTTCTTCGCTTTCGGTGCCGAGGGTTGTGAAGGTGCGGCTGTAGTAACCGTGCTTGGTTGCGTTGCGCGCGGAGGCGGCTAGGCCGGCGGGGGTTTTCTTGCCAGCGGCGAGTTTCCCATTGCGACGGCCGGCGGCCGCGCGGGGGGAGAGAGTTTCTTCCAGCTTTTCTTCCGGCTTTTTGCCGGTGTTGTTTGCCTTAGGGGCGTCAGGGTCGTAAAACATCTTGGCTGGATTCTGGGGAAGGAGTGGACGCGTGTGAGGGGCCGGCGGGAGGAAGTCGTTGAAAAGCTGGGTAGATATAAATTTTCGGCGGCGGTGAAGATCCCCGGCGTCAAGGCTGAAGCGATTGGGGGATGCCGTTGTTAGGCTGAGGCGGGTATGGGGAGTTTCGCGGAGTTCAAGTTCAACTGGGGGTCCGGAGTTGTGGAATGGCAAGCTGGATTGATGTTGATGAATAGGGCAGGATGGAGTTATGAGTCTGAGCAAGATCAGTTCGGCTAGCGAAGAGCTTCGAAAGCTTGAGGAACTGCAGGCCAGCGTTAATCTTCAGATCGAAGAGGTGCGGCAACTGATTTCTCAGAGAGGGGGCTCGGCTTCTAGTAGCAAGGGCTTGGGGCAGTGGCACGCGGAGAAAACCGAGGGGCGGGAGGCTCCGGAGGCCTTCCTTGAAGATTTGCAGGGGAGTGGGATCATTTCGCAGGGGACAATCCAGCGCCTACGCGAAACGTTTGGTTCGGCCCGGAGCGCGGCGAGTTGGTTGCGGCAGGAGTGTGGCGACTTAAGCAATGTGAGGCCTGTTGATTTCTTGCGCGGGGAGGGCGACGAAGCCGAAGTGCTTCGCGTTCTGGATTGTATCGATCACGGCGCATTCGCGTAGGCGATTTGGATGAAGCTTTGGAGGCTGGCCAGACGCAAGTATGCGGATTTGAGCGGGCTGGGGGCATGGTCAATTCGTACCGCTGGAGCAGCGCCGGGTTGCCCGTGGTGTAGACGAGCACGTCTATCGCATTGGCCGCCCTTGAGTACGCAGTGCATACGGCGGAGCGCCCCCTTGATGTTGAGCCATTGGAAATCTGCGGACAGAACAATTTGGATTGATCCAAACGCGAAGCAGGCACGATTAGGGCGGTTCCACAATCTTGCGAACCGCAAGGAAAGCCGGACGTACAATAAGTGATTCCGGCGAATTTGACGCCACGTTTTTCATGGCTTACTTTATCGACCTATTCTCTCCAGAGACATACCAGGCATTTTCGAGTTCCGGACGGAATATTTCGGGATTCCGGGAGCGCCACCGGAACATGGCGGCACGTGTGGCGCCGGGCGACTGCCTAGTTTGTTACGTGACGCGGTTATCGCGCTGGGTGGGTACCTTGCGGGTCGTAGAAGGCCCATTCCACGATGCGTCGCCGATCTTTGTTGCGGAGAACGATCCGTATTCGGTGCGGTTTCGAGTGCAGGCGGAGACTTGGCTCGATTTGGAGCATGCGCTGCCAATACACGATGCGAAGATTTGGCGCGGGTTGAGCTTTACGCGTAGCTTGCACGAAGATTCGCTAGCTTGGACCGGAAAAGTGCGGGGAAGTCTGGTACGGCTGGACGACGCCGATGGGGAATTTTTGGAGTCGTCGCTGCGCGCGCAAGCGGCGGCGAAGCTTGTTTATCCCATCGAGGAACATGAGCGGCGGAAGTTGGCGACGCATCAGGTGGTGCGGGAGGACAAGGTCGTCACGGTGACCGTACCGGAGGATGGAGAAAGCGGCGAAGAGGAGGACGAGACAGCCGCAGCGGCGCCGCGAGAGTCGATCCAAATGCAGGCGATGCTGGCGCGCATCGGCGAGGCGATGGGGATGTCGATCTGGCTGCCGAAGGCGGACAGGACCGCGGTATTGCGGCAATGGCAACCCGAGGATAGCGCCCCTAACGCCACGCTGCTGGATCGCTTGCCACTCAATTACGACGAAACAACGTTGCGGACGATCGAGAATATCGACGTTCTTTGGCTACGGAAGCGTTCCATTGTGCGGGCATTTGAGGTGGAGCACACGACGGCGGTCTATTCAGGGATTTTGCGGATGGCGGATTTGCTGGCCTTGCAGCCGAACATGGACATCAAGCTGCATATCGTGGCGCCATCGGCCAAAAGGGATAAGGTGTTTCAGGAGATCCGGCGGCCAGTCTTTTCACTGCTGGATAGAGGACCCTTGGCGGAGAGCTGTACTTATCTGTCATATGAGGCCATTAAGGAAATTGCCGCGCTGAAGCACTTAACGCACTTCTTCGCTAGCGTGCTCGATGAATATACCGAGGAAGCCGAATAGACGGCGAGGATACGGGCGCGCATGGACATCATCGACAACATCAATCAGCTATTGGGCGATGACCTGAAGCGGAGCGTGCAGCGAGGCGCGAGGCTGCGGATCGCCGCGTCGTGCTTTTCGATTTACGCCTACGAGGCATTGCGAGAAGAATTCGAGAAGATCGAGTCCTTGCAGTTCATATTTACGGCGCCGACATTCGTGGACGGAAACGCCAATGGCGATGTGGAGGGACTTAGCGACAAGATCCGGCGGGAGCATCGGGAGTTCCACATACCGCGGCTGGAGCGGCAGCGTGAGTTCCATGGCAGCGAGTTTGAGGTGCGGCTGAAGAATAAGCTGACGCAGAAGGCCATTGCGCGCGAGTGCGCGGCCTGGATCCGGCGCAAGGCGCAATTTCGATCCAACAGAAATAGCGCCCCGATGCAGCCGTTCGCTTGCGTGCAGCAGCCCGACGCGAACCTGGTCTATGTGCCGCTGCTGGGATTTACGGCAGTGGACTTGGGTTATCAGCAAGGGAACGCCATTTCGAACATTGTGAACCGCTTCGATGAGGCTTCCGCGAGCGCCAAGTACATTCACCTTTTCGATCAGATCTGGAGTAGCGAGGCCCAATTGCAAGACGTCACGGAATCAATCTGCGAACACATCGCTTCCGTGTACGCGGAGAATTCGCCAGCCAGGATTTACTTCCTGATGCTGTACAACATATTCAGCGAGTTTCTGGAAGACATCAACGCGGACGTCCTGCCCAACGATTTGACGGGCTATCAGACGAGCCTGATCTGGCAGAAGCTTTTCCCGTTCCAACGCGACGCGGCCACGGGCATCATTAACAAGCTCGAGACGCACAACGGCTGTGTTTTGGCGGATAGCGTCGGTTTGGGCAAGACGTTCACGGCGCTCGCGGTGGTGAAGTATTACGAGTTGCGGAACCGTTCCGTGCTGGTGCTGTGCCCAAAGAAGCTAGCGGACAACTGGACGAACTATAAGGGAAACTTGAAGACGAATCCCTTCTCGAAAGACCGCTTCAACTACGACGTGCTTTGCCATACCGATCTATTGCGGAGCGGCGGGTATTCCCTGGGCCTGCGCTTGAACCGGATCAATTGGGGCAACTATGACCTAGTCGTGATCGACGAATCGCACAACTTCCGGAATAACGACGCGTACAAGGACCGGGAGACGCGGTATCAGCGCTTGATGAACCGCGTGATCCGGGAAGGCGTGAAGACAAAAGTGCTTATGCTGTCGGCCACGCCTGTGAATAACCGTTTCACGGACCTGAAGAACCAGCTCGCACTGGCCTACGAGGGCAACGCCGAGAGACTTGCTGGACAACTGCGCAGCGAAAGAAACGTCGATGAAATCTTTCGCCGGGCGCAGGCCGCCTTCAATTCCTGGTCCAAGTTGCCGCCACAGGAGCGGACGCCCGCCGCGATCCTGGAGGCGTTGGATTTCGACTTCTTTGAACTGCTGGACGCGGTGACCATTGCGCGATCCCGGCGTCACATTCAGGCGCACTACGATACGAACGAGATTGGCAAGTTCCCCGAGCGGATGAAGCCTCTTTCGTTTCATTGCGCGCTGACGGAGCGGCGGGACGTGATCGGCTTCAATGACATTTTCAATCAGTTGTCATTGCTGCAACTAGGGGTGTATGCACCGGTCGCTTACATTCTGCCCAGCCGCGTGGCGCGATACGAGGCACTCTACGACACGGACGTGCGGGGAGGCAATTCGATCTTCAAGCAGAAGGACCGTGAGAGCAGCCTGCAAACGCTAATGACCGTGAATTTACTGAAGCGGCTAGAGAGTTCCGTGCAAGCATTCCGCCTGACGCTGGAGCGCTTGGAACGTTTCCATCTGGCGACTTTGGGTAAGATCGAAAGCTACCGGCGCACGGGTAAGGATGAGGGTATCGACGATCTTTCGCCGGCGTTTGAGAATACGGAACCGGAAGACGAAGAAAGCTTCAGCGAAACGTTGCGAGCGTGGGAAGAGGAAGCGCCGGAAGAGGCAGGCGGGCGAGACGAGGCGGCACAGAGCCGGCCGCAGCGCGGACATGGCGGGCCGAGTGGCGCCAGTGAGATTGGCGGGAAGGTCCGCATTCGCCTCGCGGATATGGACTTGCCCGCGTGGGAACACGATTTGCGCGCGGATCTGGCGATTATCCGGGCGTTGCTAGAGGAGATGCGCAAGGTGGGCCCAGAGGATGATGCCAAACTGCAGCATCTGAAGAGCTTGATCCTGGAAAAAATTCAAAGTCCAATTAACCCCGGTAATCGGAAGGTGATTGTGTTCAGCGCATTCGCGGATACCGCTCATTACCTTTTCGACCAATTGGCGGTGGCATTGCGCGAGGCGACCGGCATTCATGGCGCGCGGGTTACCGGGACCGAGAATCCGAAGTCAACGATCGGACGCGGCTACGATTTGCAATCCATATTGACGCTGTTTTGTCCCGTGTCGAAGGAGAAGGCGGCGCTCTTCCCGGAAGAGCCGAACGAGATCGATTTATTGATCGCGACGGACTGCATCTCCGAGGGACAGAATCTGCAGGATTGCGATTATCTGATCAATTACGACATCCACTGGAATCCGGTCAGAATCATTCAGCGGTTCGGGCGGATCGACCGCATCGGTTCCCGGAACGAGCGCATTCAATTGGTTAATTATTGGCCGGATATCAGCCTAGACGAGTACATCAACTTGAAGGAGCGGGTGGAGAGCCGGATGGTGATCGCGGACGTGACGGCGACCGGTGACGATAATCCGCTGGACGGCCGCGCGAACGACATTTCGTACCGGAAGGAACAATTGCGCCGATTGCAGGAGGAAGTCATTGAGTTGGAGGACCTAAAGACTGGCGTCTCAATCACCGATTTGGGGTTGAACGATTTCCGGATGGATCTGGTGAATTACGTAAAGAACGAAGGGGACTTGGGCAACGTGCCCACGGGGATGCACGCCGTGGTGAGCGCCGAGCCAGAGCTGGGCCTCGCGCCAGGAGTGATCTTCGCCCTGCGAAACCGGCATGCAAGCGTAAGTTTGGGCCAGGCAAACCGGCTGCATCCTTACTATTTGGTTTATGTGGATGACAGTGGGGGGATTCAGGCGGGCCATGCCGAGGTGAAGCGAGTATTGGATATCTTGCGAAGCGCGTGTAAGGGAAGCAGTACTCCGATCCCGGAAGCATATCAGCCATTCAACCGAAAGACCGATGACGGGCGGGAAATGGGACACTACTCGGAACTACTTTCCCAGGCTATTCGCTCGATCGCGGACGCAAAGGAAGAACGGGATCTCGACTCACTGTTCAGCGGTTCCAGAACCAGCGCGCTACGAGAACCCGTAGCGGGGCTGGAGGATTTCGAACTGATCGCTTTCCTGGTGGTGGAAGGTGCAGCGGAAGGGCCGGCCAGACGGCAGGCCTCCTGAGAGAGCGCGATGTTTGACTACCCCGCACAGGCGGCTGTGATGCGGCCGATCCCCAAGAACAAGATCTACGGTTACGCCAAGGCAGGCAGCGCGCTTCGGGCGCAATTCGTGACCCAGATCCAGGAGATTGTGTGGAAGTACAAACTGGCGCCTGAAACTGTAAACATTCCTGCGCAGGGGCCGGTGCAGGAGATTCAGATCTTCGAGGTGGCGCTGAAGCGTCCCGAGATTGAAGAGGGCGTGCTTCGTGCTTTGGACAAGGCGATTCCTTCCTTGCTGTTTTTTGAGTTGCGCTTCGAGGAGAGGGTGCGCTTCGCAGCCGCCTATAAGAGGCGCAGCGAAAGCGATGCCAGAAAGAATGTGATCACGGTCTATTTCGAAACGCCATGGCAAGCATGGGCAGCACTAAGGCCGGCCTTGCCACTGGCGTTGGACCTGGGTGGACTCTACGAGCAGATGATGCAAGCTCACATGAAGGCAAGTCCAATAGGGCTGGCGCCGCGGCCGGGCGAGGGATTACCTGAGATGGCGGAACGGGCTCGCCTGATTCAGGTAAAGGCGCGGGAATTTCGACAATGGGAGAGCAAGCTGCGCACTGAGCCGCAGTTCAACCGGAAGGTGGACTGCAATCAGGCGCTGCGGCGATTGCGGGCCGAGTTGGCCGAACTTCAGGGAGGATTGGCGGAAGACGGGACATCAGGAATGGAACCATGGAAAAGCTAAAGATGCATTCACCGGATCTCGTTGCGGAGAACATCGCGAAGTTGGCGGAATTGTTTCCATCGTGTGTGACCGAGATGCGCGATGAACAAGGCAAGGTGACGAGGGGGATTGACTTCGACCAGTTGCGGCAAGAGTTGGCGGGGCAAGTAGTGGAGGGTGCGCGCGAGCGATACCACCTGGATTGGCCCGGGAAACGGGAGGCGATTCTTGCGGCGAATGCGCCGATTGCGAAGACGCTCCGGCCCTGCCGTGAGGAGAGTGTGGACTTCGATACTACGAAAAACCTTTTTATCGAAGGCGACAATCTGGATGCGCTGAAACTGCTGCAAGAAACTTACCTGGGCAAGGTGAAGTTGATCTACATTGATCCGCCCTACAATACTGGTCGCGATTTCATTTACGATGATGATTTTGCTCAAGGCTCACGGGAGTACTTGCGTCAATCCTCTCAGACAGACGAAACCGGAAACAGAATGTTCGCGAATACGGAAGCCAACGGGCGATTTCACTCGGATTGGCTGACGATGATGTTTCCTCGGCTGAAGCTGGCGCGTAATCTTCTTTGCGAAGCGGGTGCGATCTTCGTGAGTATCGACGACAACGAAGTTCACAACCTTCGATCCGTTATGGACGAGATTTTCGGGTGCCAGAACTTTGTGGCCACTTTCGTCTGGCAGAAGCGCATATCGCCCGACAACGACGAAAAGCATGCGACATCAACTCACGATTACGTCGTTCGCTATATGCGGTCAAAATGGACTTCTGGCCTGAAGGGATTTGAGAGAACAGCCGAGCAAGATGATCGATACGCAAATCCAGACCAAGATCCGCGCGGAGTTTGGACGTCTTCCGACTTAACCCGAAGAGAGTATCGAGAACACGATTTCTATGAAGTCGAGTTGCCCAGCGGCCGCAAGGTTACTCCCGCCGCAGGGCGCAGCTGGAGCATCCCCCCGGCACGATTCAGTCAACTTCGGGCGGACAACCGTATCTGGTTTGGACCAAATGGAGACGCCATGCCGCGCCTGAAACGATTTCTCACCGATGTAGCCGATAGAGTCGTACCAGTCACTTGGTTGCCCAAAGAGTTGGCCTCAGACAACCAAGCTGGAAAAAAAGAGTTCAAGGCACTGTTTCCAGAAGAAGTTGACATTTTTGAGAATCCCAAGCCCGCGAGGTTGATCGAAACTTTGATCGAGATGACGGCCGCACCTGGGGATCTAGTGCTCGATTTCTTTGCTGGAACTGGCACCACGGGCCATTCCGTTTACAAAGCGAACGCCACGAGATCTTTGTGCCTCAAGTTCATTCTGATCCAGCTCCCCCAATCTGTCCAAAGTGGAAAGTTTGCGTCCATCGCCGAAATCACGAAGGAGCGCTTACGAAGAGCAGGTCGAGAAGTTTTCTCCGATACGCGCCTGATCAAGTCTGATCTGGACTCTGGATTCCGTGTGATCAAAGTAGATACGTCGAACATGCAAGATGTGTTCTACACGCCAGATGAATCGAAGCAGGGCGATCTCTTAGCACATGTAGACAACATCAAGCCAGACAGGACGCCTGAGGACTTGTTGTTCCAAGTTTTGGTCGATTGGGGTGTCGACTTGGCATTGCCCATCACGCAGGAGGTCATGAACGGCAAGACTGTTTTCTTTGTCGACAGCAACGCCTTGGCCGCATGTTTCGACAGCGAAGTGAACGACGACTTGGTGAAGGAGATCGCGAAACGCCAGCCCTTGCGAGCGGTTTTTCGCGACAGCAGTTTCGGCAGCGACAGCGTCAAAATCAACGTGGAGCAAATCTTCAAGCTCTTGTCCCCGGCAACCGAGGTCCGTTCGCTCTAGTAGCGGGGATAGCCAACAATGAAGCTTCGGTTCAAGTCCCAGGCATTTCAGAGCGAGGCCGTAGCGGCGGTGGTGGATTGCTTCCAAGGTCAGCCGCTCGATAGCGGTATTGTGTACCGCATCGATCCGGGCCGTGAAAACAACCCGGCGCAGCCCTCGTTGCCTAATGTCGAGTACACCGGCTTCAAGAATGCGGAGGTGGCGATTCCACAGGCGCAAGTACTGAGGAACCTGCAGGGAGTACAGCGGCGGCAAGACTTGCCAATGTCGGGATCGCTGAAGCGCACGGCGGTCTGCGACTTCAACCTCGATGTCGAAATGGAGACGGGGACGGGCAAGACGTATTGCTATATCAAAACGATGTTCGAGCTGAACCAACGTTACGGGTGGAGTAAGTTCATCATCGTAGTGCCGAGCATCGCGATCCGGGAAGGCGTGGCGAAATCGCTCGACATCACCGCCGAGCACTTCCTGGAGCGGTACGGCAAGCGGGCGCGCTTCTTCATCTACAACTCCAAGCAGTTGCACAACCTCGAGAGCTTTTCCTCGGATGCGGGGATCAACGTGATGGTGATCAACGTGCAAGCCTTCAACGCCCGGGGACAAGACGCGCGGCGAATCTATGAGGAGTTAGACGACTTTCAATCACGCCGGCCGATTGACGTGATCGCCCGGAACCGGCCGATTCTGATCCTGGACGAGCCGCAGAGGATGGAAGGCGCAAAAACTTTGGACTCGCTCAAAGAATTTCAGCCGCTGCTGGTTTTGCGTTATTCCGCCACGCACAAGCAGGAGCACAACAAGATCTACCGTCTGGACGCCTTGGATGCGTACAACCAGAAACTGGTGAAGAAGATTGCGGTGCGGGGGATTTCGGTGAAGGGCTTGGCCGGGACGAACGCGTATCTTTACCTGCAATCGATTGCGATTGCGCCAGGCAGGGCGCCCGAGGCCCGCGTGGAGATGGAGATCCGGCAGGAAAGCGGCATCAAGCGCGTCACGCGCACGCTAGCGAAAGACGACCGTCTCTACGAACGGTCCAACGGGCTTGACCAATACAAGGGGTTCGTAGTGGCGGATATCAACGCCTTAGAGGATACCGTGCAGTTCACGAATGGAACGGTGCTGCGCGTGGGGGAAGCGGCGGGCGACGTCACCGAGAGCGCTCTGCGGCGCATTCAGATCCGGGAGGCGATCCGGGCGCATTTCGAGAAGGAGCAGGAGCTTTTCGCGCGCGCGCTGAAGGTGTTGACGCTATTTTTCATCGATGAGGTGGCGAAGTACCGGAGCTACGAGGGAACGGAGGAGAAACCGGGAGAATACGCGCGGATCTTTGAAGAAGAGTACAACTTGCAGTTGAACGAAACGTTGACGTTGGAGGATTCGGCTTACAACCGCTACCTGAAAGGGATTCCCACGGCGAAGACGCACAACGGTTATTTCTCGATCGATAAGAAAAGCAAGCGGATGGTGAACCCGAACACGGGGGCGAGATCCACGGAGGCCGAAGATGTGGACGCCTACGATCTGATCCTTAGGGACAAAGAGCGGTTACTTTCCTTCGCGGAGCCAGTCCGGTTTCTATTCTCCCATTCGGCCTTGCGCGAGGGTTGGGACAACCCAAACGTTTTTGTGATTTGCACGCTGAAGCACAGCGACAATAGCGTTTCGCGGCGGCAAGAAGTGGGGCGCGGTATGCGGCTGAGCGTGAATCAAGAAGGCGAGAGGATGGACGACCCGGCGACGGTGCATCAGGTGAACGTCCTGACCGTGGTGGCTAGCGAGAGCTACAAGGATTTCGTAGTTGGGTTGCAGCGTGACATCAGCGCGAGCGTTTCGGCGAGGCCGGTACGGGCGGACGAAGCTTACTTTCGCGGCAAGGTGCTGAAGACGGATTTTGTTGGGGAGACGCAAGTGAGTCCGGCGATGGCGAAGGCGATCTACCGGTATTTGGTGAAGAACGACTACACTGATACAGGAGACCGGATCACGGAGGCGTATCACGCGGCTAAGCGCGAGGGCCGATTGGCGCCGCTACCCGAAGATCTGCGCGACTGGGGACCGCAGATTTACCGGCTGATCGACGCCGTATTCAGCGAAGCGCAATTGCCGGAGATCGAGGATGGGCGGCGGGTGAAGGCGAATCCGTTGAACGCGAATTTTCATAAGAAGGAGTTTCAGGAATTGTGGAGCCGCATCAACCGGAAGGCGGCCTACACGGTGCATTTCGATTCGGCGGAATTGGCGGCGAAGGCGACGGCGGCGCTGGACGCGGAACTGCAGGTGACGCCTCTGCAATACACAGTGCAGCGGGGCGAGCAGACGGAGACGGCGAGTTTCGAGGCGTTGCAGGAGGGCGGGCTTTTCCAGGTCGAAGAGACGCGGACGGCGCAATTGCAGGTTTCCGTGCACTCGGCGGTGAAGTACGACTTGATCGGCAAGGTGGCGGGGGAGACGAAGTTGACGCGGGCGACGACGGGGGCGATCTTGCGACGGATGCGGCCGTCGGTGTTTGGACAATACCGGACGAACCCCGAGGACTTTATCCGGAAGGCGGCACAGATCATCAACGAGCAGAAGGCGACGGTGATCGTGGAGCACCTGGCTTATAACCCCGTGGACGATACTCACGAGATCGATATCTTTACGCGAGAGAAGCCGAAGGAGGACTTGAGCCGGGGGGTGAAGGCGGCGCGGCATATTTACGATTACGTTTTCACGGATTCCGAGGTGGAGCGGCGCTTTGTGGGCGAGTTGGAGGTGGGGGCGGAGGTGGAGGTCTACGCGAAGCTGCCGAAATCGTTTTTCATTCCGACGCCGGTGGGGCCGTACTCGCCGGACTGGGCGATTGCTTTCAAGCAGGGAGACATTAAGCATGTGTACTTCGTGGCGGAGACGAAGGGAAGTTTGTCTTCGATGGATCTGAGGAAGATTGAGGAGAGCAAGATCGAGTGCGCGCGGCGGTTTTTCGCAAAGATCACTTCGGGGCAGGTGAAGTATGGGGTGGTGGATAGCTATGAGCGGTTGATGGAGGTGGTGAGGTAGGCGATGTGATAGCGGCGCAGCCAAGCTTTCGTAGCTGCGTTGCAGGTCTCGGAGATAGACGTAAGCGAGAAGGGATTCGATGACTGATTTGCTTCCAGAGGGTCTGTTGAAAAAGATCCAAGTTTACTTGCAGGAAGGCGTCCGCCACGCAGAAAAAGGCTGGGAAGCAGGATCGGACGAAGAAGACACTCTGACCGGCGATCTTGGGGCAAACCTGCGAACGAAAAGAGTCAGGCGTTTCGGGGCAGGAACTGAATGGAAATGGACGATCAGTTACAAGAAGTTCCGCGGGCGAGGCAAACATGCATTGGAAAAGACAATCGGGGCAGATGGGATCATCCAGATCGAAGTTTATCCGGACACCGACGACAATTCCGTCATTACCAAGGGAGTCCTTTTCCAAGCGAAAAAAGTAACGGCAAGGGCCGGCGGGCTACTTGGAGACCAGATCCGAAAGATGAACGCTCTCGCGCCGGGTGGGTGGGCGATCTTCGAGTATGGACCGGACGGGTATTTCGCGAGCAACCGCGAAAACGTGCCAAAGGAATCGCGTCCGCAGAAGCGGGAGAGCGCGAATCCGCTGATGCCACTGGGATCATTTCTAGCAGACGAATTTCTCTCGTGCCGAGCTGGTTTGAGGGGCATGCACTTTAATGCCAATCGCCGCCTTCTCTCCGTACCTAATGTCCACGATGCCAGCAGGTTGGTAGAGATTCATTTGGACCATCGCTTGAATATTGAGATCCGACACAAGAGCCGCCTGCCTTAAACGCTGTGCGCCAAGAAGATTACGAGAGCCATTGCCCTGAGATTAGGGCATCGTAAGCGATAGCGATTTGATCCTTGCTGAACGCGCGTTTGCGGTCGTTCCATGCGTAGGTCTGGGTGATGGTTTGATCGAGGCCGCTGGCGTTCTCTTTCTTCACAACCCAATGAACGGTGGCGAGAAGTTCGAGGCCGAAGGGAGTTTCAAAGCCGTGGATCAAGCTCGCAACACGGTCGAAACGCTGGAGCGTATCGGGCGCGTTGGACAGATAGCGCGAAGCTAAGGCCGTGGCGCCGGGCAGAAGCTCAATTGCCTTGGTGGGCGAGTCCTCGGCGTCTCCGTAGCCGCTGAGATAGTGGCCTTCGAGGTCAGTCAGGACATGCCGCAGGTTGGCGGCGTAGGGACCGTAGAGAGCTTTAGCGTAGCGCAGGCGGAGCGGTTCGCCAGCCTCCTGCATGAAGTAGAGCAGTTTGTGAATCTCCAGCAGGGAGATGGAGGGATCCAGCACGGCGCGAAGGTAGCGAGCCATGAGTTCGATAAGGACGGCACGGCCGGCAGTCATGCCGGGAGCGGTGGCGGAAACGGCCATGCGTGCAGGGGGCGGAGCCCCGACGGGTTCGTAGATGAACACCTCAAGCCCCGGCAAACTCGATAAGGCGGCCACGATGCGGGGACGGACCACCGACCAATCGAGACCACCCATGCCGCAACCAAGAGGGGGGAGCGCAATGGAGCGAATTCCGCGGCCGACGATCTCTACACGCAACGCGGCAAGACCGGCATCGATATCGGCGAGCAAGCTCTTGGCTTTCCAATGCCGCTTGGTGGGAAAGTTGACGATGAACTTGGGATTGGAGAGATAGCCCGTTTCCGTAATGAACATGTGGCCGGGTTGTACCAGACCCGCCTCGCAAGCCGCTTCGTAAGCCTTAAAGTTGGCAGGGAAGGCTTTCTTGAATTGGAGCGCAACGCCGCGCCCCATGACGCCCACGCAGTTGACGGTGTTGACGAGGGCTTCCGTGTCGCTGTTTAAGATGTCTCCCTGTGCGGAATGGATCACGGCGCGAATCTCTAGTAATACCATTGTGGCCGAACGGAAGCGGGAGGCCGGTGTTGCGCCGAGGCCAGGCTCTCATTCACCGAGTCGAGTTGCGTCTTGGAATAGACCCCGATTCGTTCCACGAGCGGCCAAGGAAAGCTTTCGAAGAACAGGAACTCGGACTGCTTGGCTTCGCGAACGATGGGATCTCGCCAGTCCGTCGCATCGATGGCATTCCAATCGAGCGAATTCAGACCCTCAACACTCGCGAAGAACTTACGGTACCGGGCTCCTGCATTGCCTTGGCTGATCGCCCAAGGGCGGCCGGCGGCGGCGGCCCAATCGAGCACGGCCGTCAGGTCGGCTTGCAAGTGCACGATGGGCGACTGGCCGCCGGCGTAACTGAGGTTCTCGTGATTGCCGCGATGCAAGAGGTACAGCATGACGGAGCGAGGACAAAAATAAAAAGGCACGAATTCCCCGACGAAGTGGTTGCCGCAACATTCGACTCGCAACTCCGTGAGCCGGCGACGCTTGATCTCGTTCATGCCGACCACTTCGCAATCGAAGTTGCGACGGAGGCGCTCGGCGTCCGACCAGAGAAAGGAATCGACGATGCGGGATAGGTTGCGGAGGTGCGTAATGTGGAAGATTTTGGGTTGCGCTGGCTGCACGGTGGTATACACGCTCCCATCTCCAGTCTAAGATCATGAACGGGCAACGAACTATTGCCGCTCATTGCCCGAGGGAGAATTTGTCTGGGCATTGCGGTTAGGCACCGCACGCGAGTCCGCCGACACTTGTATACGTCCGGGATGTAAGCGCGCTTGAGGGGGAGGAGGCTTTTGTTCTGGGAGTCGAATTTCTCGTAGTAGATGGAGATGAGGCGATGAGGCCGGGGCCATTGATGAGCCGGAAGTTGGATTTGGGGCGGGCGAAGGATTGGCTTGGGCTGTAAAGTCGCCAAGGGTGACGAAGAGCCCGAATTCATTGGCGGTTCGAAACCGAGTTCGTCCTTGGGGGCGATGATGTCGATGCCACAATCGGCACCGGGTGGGAGACGCAGGCGTGGAAAGCCATGGCGTTCATCAGGTGGGCAACGAACTCGGCGAAGGTGGAGCCTTTGAGTGGTTGGGCAGTTCGTAGGATCAGAATTCGACCTTCAGCACCAACTGAACCTGGCGACCGAAGCCGGTGAGGGTTTGGGTGATGACGCCGCCGGCGGGGACGCCGATGTTGAAGTTCGGGTTGCGGAAGTTGGCGCGGTTGGAAATGTTGAAGGCTTCGGCGCGGAACTGGGCGCGGGCGCCTTCCTTGAAACCTAGATTGAGGTTCTTGAGCATCGCGATGTCCACCTGCTGCAGGCCGGGGCCTCGCACAATGTTCAAGCCGGAGTTGCCGTAGGTGAGCGCGGGCGGGGCGACGAAACAGGACGTATCAAACCAGCGCGCGACGGAACGCTGCTCGCCGGGCAGATTGCCGTCGCAGACGCGATTGGGCAACTGGTAGGCGCCGGCGTTGTTCAGGTTCGACGCGGCCATGGTGGGCGTAATGCCGAAGCCGCTTTGCACGGTGGCGATGGAGTTCAACTGCCAGCCGCCCACCACGCCGTTCAAGATCTTGTTATCCGTGTTGGCGAAGCGCTGGCCCTTGCCCACGGGCAGTTCGTAAACGCCGCTGAGCACGAAGCGGTGAGGCACGTTGAAGGTCGACGGCGCGCGAGCCTGGCGGCGGTTGTTGATGTCCTGATAGCCACCCACGCGATTGCTTTGGCCGCTCGAACCAGAGATGGAATCGTCGATTGATTTGCCCCAGGTGTAGACGCCCATGATCGAGGTGCCATTGCGGAAGGTTTTTTGGACCTTGGTGAGGAGGCCGTGGTAGGTCGATGCGCCGAAGTAGCCCAGGAAGTTCAGGTTGGCGATCTGATTCAGCGCTTGGATAGGACGGCGGGACGGAATAGAGCCAGGGCCGGGCTGCGCCTGATTGAGGTTGTAGGCCGAGAATAGATTCAAGCCGCGGCTGCCGAGGTAGCCGACATCGAAGAGGAGGCCGGAGCCGATTTCGTGCTGGACGTTCATGCCCCATTGCAGGCTCTTGGTGAACTTGGTGTCGCGATCGACGGCTTGGATGGTGCCGACTTGACCGGCAATGGCCGCAGCTTGGACCTGCGCGGCGGTGTTCAAGGGGTTGAAGGACGGCACGGGGATGCCATCGGTGAGATTGCGGCCGACATTGAGCGAGCCGGGCGCGAAGTTCTGAATGGGCATGAAGGGCACGTTGCGGCCGAGCGCGCCTTGGCCGGCGTAATGGACGCTGACATAGTGCGTGCCGAAGGAACCGCGCACGACAGTCTTGCCGTTGTTGGTGACCGAGTAGGCGAAACCGACGCGGGGCGCGAAGTTGTTGTTATCGAGCTTGCGGCCGGCGTACTTGTCGCCGCCGAGCGCGGGGATGATGCTGGGCGCGGGATTCTGGGGGTCGAAGTTGTAGTTGGCCAGACGGCCGGCGACTTCGGTGAGCGGCAGGAAGATCTCGTGGCGCAAGCCGATGTTGAGGGTGAGGCGGCGGTTCACCTTGAAGTCGTCCTGGACATACCAGGCGTGCTCCCAGCCGCGGAGACCGAAGGAACCGAACAAGGTGGCGCGGGTAATGGAGGTGGGATAGCCGAGCAAGAGCGAGGCGATGGGGCTGCCACCGGCGCCGCGGGAATTGTTGGTGAATTCGGCGTTGAAGTTCCAGAAGCCGCGAGCGGGATCTTGAGACTCGAAGAAGTTCAGGTGGCGGCGGATGCTTTGCCAGCCGGACTTGATGGAGTGGCGGCCTTTGATGTAGGTGAGGTTGGCGTTGGCTTGGTAGTTGGTGTTCGTCGAGATGGAGGGGATGGGCGTGTTCGCGCCGAGGAAGGCGAAGCCGGCGGGGCGGATGGCGGGCAGACCGCCGGAGAAGGGCGGCAGAGCTTCGCTGACGCCGGGAATGCCGAGTTCGCGCGCGGAGGGGATGTTCATGTCCTTGGGAACGGCGAAGAGGTCGAAGCGGGAGAAGCCGATGCGGGCATCCATGAGGAGGTTGGGACGGAAGACATGGGTGTCGCTGATGACGCCGCCCCAGGTGGTGAGATTGAAGTCCGCCGCGTCGGCAAGCTGGCCGGTGTCGCCGCCGGCGAAGCTGCCCATGGTGAAGCCGGGGTTGGCGGGGGCGGGCATCGAGCCCGGCAGGTCGGCGAAGTTGAAGCCGCGGCTCATGCGGGCGAAGAGGTTGTTCTTGTTGGCCACGAGAACTTTGTCGGAGCGGAGGTTGAAGGCGTCGTCGCGCTGGATGCGGTTGGGGGAGAAGAAGTACTGGTTCGCGCCGCTGTTGGGATCGGGATAGAGATTGGTGAGGAGGCGGGAGGGGCGCGGAATGCGGGCGCCGGGTACGGTGTTGTTCGGGAAGGCGGTGCGGAGGAAGAGGCCGGGGCTCGCGGGGTCCGGCGTGTTGGTGAGGGGGTCGAAGATGTTGGTGGCGCCGAAGTCGCCGGCTTTTTGCGCGGCGGTGGGAACGACGGAGACTACGTTGAGGCCGCGGCCTTGGCGGAGACCTTGGTAGTCGCCGAAAACGAACCAGCTATTTTTCCGGATGGGTCCGCCGGCGGTGACGCCGTATTGATTTTGGCGGAAGGCGGGGATGCGGCGCTGGCTCGAGGCGGTGCGGCGTTGGAAGAAATCGCGGGCGTCGAGGGAGGAGTTGCGGAGATAGTTGTAGACGCTGCCGTGGAAGTCGTTGGTGCCGGCGCGGATCTGGACATTGACGATGCCGCCGGAGGAGCGGCCGAACTCGGCGGGCGGATTGGCGATGTAGACCTTGAACTCTTGGGTGGCTTCGACGGAGGGCTGGAGGACGGTGGAGTTGATCCAGCTTTCGTTGTTGTCGATGCCGTCGACGAGGAAGTTGTTGTTCTGGCTGCGCTGGCCGACGGCGTTGAAGCTGCCGGTGCCGCGGGGCACGAAGGCGCCGGCGCCCTCGATGTTGCCGCCTTGCTGGCCGGTGGTGACGCCGGGCTGGAGGTGGACGAGTTGGACGTAGTTGCGGCCGTTCAAGGGAAGCTCCTGGACTTGGCGCTTTTGGATGACGTCGCCGAACTCGGAGCTGTCGGCCTTGACGATGGGGGCGGCTTCGACGACGGAGACGGTCTCGGCGACATCGCCGACATTGAGCGTGACGTCGACGCGGGCTTTTTGATCGACTTGGAGGTTCAGGCCGGCGCGCTCGACGGTGCGGAAGCCTTGGGCCTTGACGGTGATGGTGTAGTTGCCGAGCGGGATATAGGGGGCTTCGTACTCGCCGGTGGCGCTGGTGGAGAGTTCGCGGCGGAAGCCGGTGTCCTTGTTGGTGATGGTGACGCTGGCGTTGGGGACGATGGCGCCCGAGGCGTCTTGGACGAGGCCGAGGAAGGTGCCGGAGGCGCTCTGCGCGAACGCGACGGAAGAGGCGAGGAGGGAGAGGGCGCAGGCGATTAGAAGCTTTGACATGAAATTGGACCCGGAGTGGAAGTTATACGATATTCCGCGTTGGGTTGCAACGGGGATGGCGGTGGTTGCGGCGCTGGGAGATGGTGTGAATGGCGCGCTGGGGAGGATGGCGGCGATGCAAGCGTTGGGGGAGCCTTAGAGGCTCGGTTAACGTTCCGGAACTATGGGGAACGTTGGAGGGGCGATTAGGAACTGTGCGAGAAACGAGAAAAGCAATAAGATTGTGGCGTGTTTCGAATCGCGATCGCTTCCATGGTGTGGGTTGGAGTGGCTTGGCCGCAGACGGGAGCGCCGCCAGGGGAGGGGTTGGCGGCGGAGGCGGTAGGGCTTCTGGCGCAGCGGTGCGGCGCTTGCCATGGCGCCAAGGTGCAGATGGGTGGGTTGCGGCTGGATAGCCGGGAGGCGCTTTTGCGGGGCGGGAAGGAGGGAGCGGTGGTCGCGCCGGGTTCGGCGGAGGGGAGCCGTTTGCTCGATCTGGTGGCTGGGAAGGTGGAGAAGAAGGTGATGCCGCCGGTGGGGGCGCGGTTGACGGCGGCGGAAGTCGAATTGCTGCGGGCGTGGATTGTGGCTGGGGCTTCGTGGCCGGTGGGGGCGGTAGGTGCGGGCAAGGGCTTGGGGCATTGGTCGTTTCAGCCGATTCGTACGCCCGCGGCGCCGCGGGTGGAGAACGCGACTTGGGTGCGGAATGAGATCGACGCTTTCGTGTTGCAGCGGCTGGAGGCTGAGGGGTGGAAGCCGGCGGGGGAGGCAGCGCGGCGGACGTTGATCCGGCGCGTGACGCTGGACTTGACGGGGCTTCCGCCGAGTTGGGCCGAGGTCGAAGAATTCGCGAACGACAAGCGGAACGACGCCTATGAGCGTCTGGTGGACCGTTTGCTGGCTTCACCGCACTATGGAGAAAGATGGGCGACGCATTGGCTGGATCTGGCGCGTTACGCGGATTCCGACGGCTATGAGAAGGATAACTTCCGGCCGAACGCCTGGCGTTGGCGGCATTGGGTCATTGAATCCTTCAACCGGGACAAGCCCTTCGACCAATTCACGCGGGAGCAGTTGGCGGGGGACTTGATTCCGGACGCGAGCGTGGAGCAGATTCTGGGAACGGGCTTCCACAGGAATACGCTGACGAACCGGGAGGGCGGCGTGAACATCGAACAATTCCGGACGGAGCAAGTATTGGACCGGGCGGCGACGACGGCGACGGTGTGGCTGGGCTTGAGCGGCGGTTGCGCGCAATGCCACGACCACAAGTACGACCCGATCGCGCAGAAGGATTTCTACCGGCTGGCGGCGCTGTTCAATAACGCGGACGAAGCGGAGATCGACGCGCCGCTGCCGGGCGAGCGCGACGGCTATGAAGCGCGCGAGGCGCAGTACCGCATGAAGCGCGAGGCCTTGCTGGCGCGCTATGGCGTGGCGCCTTTGCAGGCGGAATGGGAGCGGGAGATGCGCGTGGCGCGGGAGAATCCGGGCAAGCGCACGGATTGGGATCACGCTTACGACGCATTGCAGAAGTATCTCGACCACGCGGACGAGATCTTGTCGCTTGATCCCGCGCAGCGCAGCGGGAAGCAGCGAGATGCGCTGACGGATCACTTCGTGATCAACTACCATCGCGTCATTTCGAAGGAGCGCAATAAGGAATTGCAGTATGGCGAGTTGCGGAAGGCGCTGGCGGCGCTGCGGACGGAATATCCGGCGTTGAGCGAGGCGCCGGTCCTGGCGGAAAGAAGCGCGGAGCGGCGCTCGACGCATGTTCTGATTCGGGGCGAGTGGAAGAAGCCGGGGGAGAGCGTGGAGGCGGGCGTGCCGGGCTTTCTGGATAGTCAAGGCGCCGGGGCGGCGATGAACCGGCTTGAGTTTGCCAACTGGCTCGGGTCGAGTGCGAATCCGCTGACGGCGCGCGTGATGGCGAACCGTTACTGGCAGGAGTTCTTTGGGCGGGGGCTGGTGCGGACCTCTGAGGATTTCGGTTCGCAGGGAGACAAGCCGACGCACCCGGAATTGCTGGATTGGCTGGCGGCGCGGTTCGTGGAAGATGGCTGGAGCATTAAGCGGCTGCACCGGCTGATTGTGACTTCGGCGACGTACCGGCAGGATTCGGCGACGCGGGTGGAGATCGCGGCGAAGGATCCGGAGAACCGCTGGCTGGCAAGGCAGAACCGGCTGCGTTTGGGCGCGGAGTTTATTCGCGATTCGGCGCTGGCGGCGGGGGGATTGCTGGACCGGCGCATTGGAGGGCGCAGCGTGCGGCCGCCGATTCCGAAGGGCGTGGTGGATTTGTCGTACGCGGGGCAAGTGAAGTGGAACGAATCGAGCGGCGCGGACCGTTACCGGCGTGGGCTCTACGTGGTCTATCAGCGCACCGTGCCTTTCCCGATGCTGGTGAACTTCGACCATCCGGACGCTAGCGTGCCCGCTTGCCGGCGGGAAAGATCGACGACTCCCTTGCAGGCTTTGAATCTCTTGAACGACGGCACGTTTCTGGAGGCGGCGCGTGGATTGGCGGCGCGGACGCAGGGAAGTGGGGACCGAATCGCGAGCCTTTTCGGAGAGGCGCTGGGGAGGAGCCCGAGCGCGGCGGAGCGGGAGTGGGCCGGCGATTATGCGGCGCGGGAACGCGGGCGCTACGAGGGCGACGAGGGGCTGCGGAAGGCCTTGGAAGTGGGAGACGGGGAGCAGGCGTCTTGGATTTTGTTGGCGAGCGCCTTGTTGAATTTGGACGAGTTCCTCACGCGGGAGTAATGAGAATGGAAATGCAAGCGATGTTGGAACGGACGCGGCGGGATTTCTTCCGGCGGGCGATTGGCGGGCTTGCGCAGATCGCGGGGGCGGAGTTGCTAGCGGCGGATAACGCGCCGCTCTCGCCGCGGCCCTCGCATTTTCCCGGCAAAGCGAAGAACGTGATCTTCCTGTTTCAGGAAGGCGGGCCGAGCCAACTGGATCTCTACGATCCCAAACCCGCGCTCGAACGCATGCACGGCCAGGCGCTGCCGCCGAGCATGACGAAGGATTTGAATCTCGCCTTCGTGAAGCCGGACGCGAAGGTGCTGGCTTCGGCGCGGAAGTTCGCGCGCCGGGGGCAGAGCGGCGTCGAGTACTCGGACTTCATCCCGCATATTGGGCAATGCGCCGACGATATCTGCTTGATCCGTTCGATGACGACGGAGGCGTTTAATCATCATCCGGGGCAATCGTTGTTGTTTACGGGTTCGACGCAGTTTGGGCGGCCCACGGCGGGCGCTTGGGTTTGTTACGGGCTGGGGAGCGAGTCGAAGAATTTGCCGGGCTTCGTGGTGTTGAGTTCGGGACGCGGCACGAGCGGCGGTTCGATGAATTGGGGGAGTGGATTTCTACCGGCGAGTTATCAAGGCGTCTCGCTGCGCAATACGGGCGAGCCGATTTTGTACTTGCCGAATGCGCCGGGGATCGACGAGGCGGCGCAGCGGGCGCGGCTCGATCTGATCGGCAAGTTGAATCGCGAGCGGATGGAGAGGACGAACGACGCGCGGATCGAGGCGCGGATACAGTCCTATGAGTTGGCCTTCCGGATGCAGAGCGCGGTGCCGGGGCTCTTGGATTTTTCGAAGGAGACGCCGGAGACGCTGGAGATGTATGGCGTCAATCGCGAGCCGACGCATCCGTACGCGGTGAATTGTTTGCTGGCGCGGCGGATGGTGGAGTCCGGCGTGCGTTTCGTGATGCTGGCGCATGCGAGTTGGGACGATCATCAAGAGTTGGAGAAGAAGCTGAGGAAGAATTGCGCGATCACGGATCAGCCGACGGGAGCGTTGTTGCGTGATCTAAAGCGGCGCGGGCTTTTGGATTCGACGCTGGTGGTGTGGGCGGGTGAGTTTGGACGGACGCCGTTGGGGCAATTCGAGCGGATCGATGAAGATCCGGGGCGCGATCATCATCCCGCGTGCTTTAGCGTATGGATGGCGGGCGGTGGGATCAAGGGTGGGCAAGTGATTGGCAAGACCGATGAATTGGGCTTGGGCGTGGTGGAAGAGAAGGTGGATGTGCACGATCTGCAAGCGACGCTGCTGCATTGTTTGGGACTGGAGCATACGCGGTTGACGCACCGGCATATGGGGCGCGATTTCCGGCTGACCGACGTGAGCGGGAATGTGATCCGGCGAGCGCTGGCTTAGTTTTGATTGGGATTCCGTCTTCCCAGGAGTGCAGTCCGGTCCTCAGCCCTGATGCGGCAACGCCGCACTCCAACCGTCGTGGAGGAGCCGCGCTAACTCCCTGGCGGTGGACGCGTGCGCCGGGAGTCCGGCGAGGTTGTTCAGTTCGCCGCGGTCCTTGGAGTGGTCGTAAAGTTCGGCGCCGCGCTTGCCGCCTTCCCATTCGGTGTAGCGCCATCGTTCCGTTCTCAGGGTCCGGCCGATGAAGGCGATCTCCTCGGTCTCGCCGTCGGGCTGCGCGGCGCGGGTCACCATGGAGTGGGCGCCGCGTTTCCAGGGGCGATGGGGATTTCGTAGAAGCGGTGCTAGGCTGCTTCCTTCCAGCCGGCTTGGAGAGTCGAGGCCGCAAAGTTCGACGAGCGTTGGATAGATATCGACGCCTTCAGTGAGCCTCCCGCATTTGCTTCCATTGGCTTTACTATCCGGATCGTAAACGATCAAGGGAACCCGGGTGGAGTTCTCAAACAGAGTTAGCTTGTGCCAGAGCCCGCCGAGTTCGCCCAAGTGATATCCGTGATCGGCCGTGAGGACGACGGTTGTATTTTTCCAAAGGTTGAGGCGATCCAAGGATTGCAGGAGGACGCCGATCTGTGTGTCGACGAAATCCACGCAGGCGAAGTAGGCGGCCCGGAACTCCTTAATCTGCTTTTCCGAAAGCGCCGCCGCGGGCGGAGCGTAAGCTATCGAAGCGGGCAGCAGACGATGGAATTGATCCGCCGGTCCCTCCGGCAGGCTTGCCGTTTGCCAAGGATGCCGGTCGAAGTGCGCCTTCGGCGCGGCATAGGGCGCATGGGGCCGGCGAAGCCCCGCGCCCACGAAGAAAGGACGGTCCTCGCGAAGAGCTCTCTCGATATAGGAGATCGCTTTCCGGACGGCGATGCCATCCGGCATCTCCGCGTCGCTGTATTTGAGCGTGCTCCACTCGAAGGTATGGCGGCGGGGGCCTTCGGCCTTTCCCGACTGGATGATGGCTTCGCGAGGCGGGTTCTTGCCAAACTCCAGCGTGGACTCATCCCAAGAGCGCGGATCCTCGGCGTGGCTGCCCGTGTGATAGACCTTGCCGGCGTGCGCGGTGAAATAGCCGTTGCGGCGAAAGTGCTCGGGCAGGAAGACGGCATCGTTCAGGTGGGCGCGGGTCGGCGTATGTAAAGTTTGGACGCGCGTGGAATCGGGCCTCAACCCACTCAGCAGCGAGACGCGCGAAGGTTGGCAGAGCGGGAACTGGCAGTAGTTTCGTTCGAACAATACGCCCTTGCGGGCGAGGCGGTCGATGTTCGGCGTGTGCACGTTCGGACTTCCGTAGCAGCCTAGCTCCGTCCGCAAGTCGTCCGCGACGATGAACAAAACGTTGCGCCGCTTGGCGGCCGCCGCGCGAAGCGATAGGGAGGAGGCCGAGGCGGATAGTTTGGCTAGGAAGGATCTTCTGGAGGCGGGTAGCTTAGTCATGGTTTCTCGCGGTATTTGTTTCTCTTGAACGCTTGTTCCGGCATGGCCAAGATAGCGGGCGATTCCGGACGCGCAAGGCGCCGGTAAGAACGGGGGTGGACTCCGGCCCGGAGGATTGCGGCGAATGGTGGATAGGCGGGGCGTTCATTTTCAATAAGAGAGCTTGACCGGCCCCAAGAGACCGGAGGGCAGGCGCTGGCGCTCTTTGGGACCGTAAAGAACTTCGGCGATTCCGTAGCCGGGGCTGACGCGCGGGCCGCTTGGTTTCGGCATGTCCATGACGGCGTTGTTCCAGAGATTGGCGACGCGGATTTCGAGCTTGTTGCGGCCTGGACGCAGGCCTGTGCCGCTGAGGCGAAAGGGTTCGCGGATGAGAGTGCCAACGAGAGCGCCGTTGAGAAAGACTTGGGCGCTTTCGTGCACGCGGCCGAGATCGAGTCGGAATTGGCCTCGTGACGCGGATGCGGGGACCTCGAATTCCTTTTCGTAGGAGACCAGGCCGGAGAAGGATTTTGTTTCGGGGCGGGTGGACCAATCGTGGAGGGGCTCGCGGGTGTGCGTGGTTGGGAAACGGATGGTCCAAGGGCCGTCGAGGCTGAGCTCGCGTGAGTAGTCTGGCGGTGCGGGGGGTGAAGTGGCTTCAGCGGGCGCGGTGGCGGAGATGCGAACGATATGGGATTGCCACGCTTCGAAGCTGAGATCGAATTCGAGGCGACCGTTGGCTGTCCGGACATTGGTCGTTTTGTGGATGGCGCCGTCCATGGCGTTGTAGATCGTGACCTTGCGTTTGGGTACCTTGCGTTTGGGTACGCGCAGAGAGAGCGTGGCGCGCTGGGGCGTGGCCGACGCGCTGGCGACGAAGTAGATGTCGTCGGCGCCGAGCTTGCGATGAATGAAGCCGATGTCGCGGGCGCGGGCGCCATCGGAAGCGCGAGCGGTGAAGTCCGCGCCCAGGCGGCTGTGGAGAAACGCCTCGAGCGCATCGAGGTCTTTGGTGAAGTGGCCGATGCCGTTGGGCCCCCAAAGTTCATGGATGATTTGCAGTTCCTCCTTGTGCTCCGCGCGGTAGGCCGGGAGTCCAACGCCGAAGCGCGGGACGCGGCCCGAGGCGATGACCAAGCCTCCGCCGCGCGCGAAGGCGAGGGCGCGGCGCAGCGTTGCCACGGGTACGGAGTCCGTATCGGCGAAGAGGAGTACGCGGTGGGGCAGATTTGGGATGGCCTGCCAGGCATGGTCGTTGACGATGTCGAAGCCGAAGCCCGCGTCTTGCAGACGCTGCGCGGTGAAGCGAAGAGATTCGGCGATCATGGCGGCGCTATCGACGCCGGGGTCGCGTTCGCGATGCCGCCAGACGTAATCGAGCTGCCACTCGGGGCGGGGCCGGTTGTAGTGGGCGCGGGCGTCGTGGAGGTTGTGATAGACGGCCAGGTCGGCGACATAGGTAGAAGGTTGCAGCCAGGACTGCACGCGTGCGATGTACTTGGCGAGCGCGGGAAAGTGGGGCCACCAAGTCTGGTTGTGGTTGATCAGGGTTGAAGCGTAGAAAACCCAGCCGGGCTTTCCCACTTCGACGGGCGAGGAACTGTAACCGTGCGCCTTGATGCGGTTGACGCCGTCGAGAAAGAGCGCGTCGGTGGCCGCTTTCATTTGGGCGAGCGTAACGGTGAAGCGCGGGGCGTTGAGCCAGGTGTAGCTTTCCGCGGTGACGATGGGTTTGCCGTATAGGTGCGCGGCCGAGACGCCGATGCGGCGGCTGCGCAGATTGACTTCCTGGCGCCAGGAGCCGGGCCACATGGTTTCGACGTCGGGAAGATCGACGAGGCCGTAGGCGCGAATGACGTCGGCGTTGGCGCCGTGGGCCTGGACAAGGGTTTGCGCGCCGGCTTCCTTCGCGCGCTGGGTGAAGTGGGCGAAGTAGTTTTCGAGCATTAGGTCCGAGACGGTTTCGAGAAAGTCTTGCCGCACGCCGGGCGAGAAGGTTTCGCGCAGTTCCCAGAGATCGGGCAGGTAGGGGCGAAGATCGTAGCTGCGGCGCTTGGCGAATTCGTCGAAGAAGGCGGGGGTCCAGTTGGCGTCTTCGAGTTCGAGACTATCGGCGCTGAAGGCGGCGAAGGCCTGCTTGCGGGGGCCTTGGAGGGATGGCAGCATCTTGGCGACTTCGCGCCATTGGAGGTCAAAGGCGTCGCGGTTGAAGTGGTCCAAGACCAAGCCGGTGTCGGACTTTGAGCCGCGTTCGTTCTCCTGATTGGTGAACATGCGGTAGACAATGAAGACGCGCCATTCGCCCGGCGGCGCTTGCCAAGACAGGCGCTTGGCATCGGCGGCGATGGGGATCACGATACGACGGGCGTTGGAGACGGCGACGGCGGCTTCGACGGCATCGATGGACCAGATGGTGTCGGCGTCGGGGGTAGGCAGCGGCAGGTCGATGGATGCGGGACCGCGTACGTTGAGTACGCCGCGCGCTAGAGTGCGTGAAGAACGTTCCCGCGGAATCCAAGGTCCGCCGAAGGGCCAACCCGCGCCGCCGTGGAGCGCGAGTTTGAGCCCGCGTTTTTGCGCCTCGTCGAGAGCGCTTTCGAGACGTTGCGCGAAGCCCGGCGAGTAGATGGCGGCGCCGGGGAGCTTGTCGCCAAGAGGGTAAACCGGGAAGATCTGCGCGCCGCCGATGCCCGCTTCGTCCATTTGTTGGAGTTCGTAGCGCAGGTCCGTGGGCTGACTTTGGTTGCCAAACCACCACCAGAGAACCCAGGGCCGGAACTCCTTGGGCGGGTCGCGAAATTCCTGAGTGGTGGGTTGCGCTTGCAGGACCAGAGCGAAGAGAGCGAGAGCGAAAACGCGCATTAGGAAGTAAACTTGGGCGTCGACCAATGCTTGCGGTACTCGCGGCCTAAAAGCTTCGCCGCGGCGGGATCGCCCGCGATGCTCTCCGTGGCGGGGTCGTATTGCAGCGTGCGGCCGGTGCGCGAAACGATGTTCGCCAAGTGGCAGAGAGAACTCGATTCGTGGCCGATCTCAATGTCGGCGTTGGGACGCCTGCGCGACTTCACGCAATCGACGAAGTTGCGTGGGTGGGCGGGATCGTCGTCGGTTTCGTTGGCGGTGTTGTCTTCGACGATCTTGCCTTGTTCGTCGAGCACTTGATAGCCCCACTGCTTGCCCCACTTGCCAATGCGCATCATGCCGCCGCTACCGTAGACGGCCACGCCGTTCTGCAAGCCTTCCATGCCGTAGGGATTCCAGATGCGGAGTTCGAACTGGATGACGTGGTTGGGGTAGTTGAAGTTGATGTTCATCGTATCGGGCGTTTGTTGGTCGTCATCGAAGAAGAGTTTGCGCCCCATGCCGGAGACTTGATTCGGCAGACCGACGCCGAGCGCCCAGCGGGCCATGTCGAATTGGTGGATGCCGTCGTTGCCCGCGTCGCCGGTGCCAAAGTTCCAATGCCAGTGCCATTTGTAGTGGAAGCGGTTTTCGTTGTGCGGCAGGAAGGGCGCGGGGCCGAGCCAGGTGTCGTAGTCGACGCCTTCAGGGACGGGGGAATCCTGCTTGTGGCCGATGTGATCGCGCAGTTGCACGTCCCAGGCCTTGGCGGCGAGGAGCTTGCCGATTTTGCCGGAACGCAGAAGTTCGATGGCGCGTTGCGTGGAGGGGCGGCTGCGGGACTGCGTACCAAGTTGCACGACGCGATTCTGCTGGCGGGCGGTCTTCACCATCAAGCGGCCTTCGCGGAGGTTGTGCGAGGCGGGCTTTTCGACGTAGACGTCCTTGCCCGCGTTGCAGGCGAGGATCGTGCCCGGAGCGTGCCAATGGTCGGGGGTGGCGATGGCGACGGCGTCGATAGACTTGTCGTCGAGGATGCGGCGGAGATCTTGCACGTAGGCCGGCTTCTTCCCGGACTTCTGTTCGGCGTATTCGGCGGCGCGCGGATAGACGCGCGGATCGATGTCGCAGAGAGCGGCGAGGTTCACGTCGGGCATGGCGGCGAACTTGCCCGTGAGGTGACGGCCCTGGCCGCGAATGCCGATGACGGCGACGTTGATTTTGTCGCTCGCCGCAACGGCGCGTTGGGCGGCTAGGGCTAAAGGCGTGGCGAAAAAGTAGCGGCGATTCATGGGTTCTCTCCTGAAAAATCAGATCTTCAAATCTTGCAGATAGCGGAAGGCTTCGCGCGCGACAGTTTCGCCGTCGGGCTTGAAGTCGAAAACTTCGATGGAAATCCAGCCGGGATACTTGAGTTCCTTCAGGCTGCGCAGGACTTCGGTGAAAGCGTAGTTGCCCAGGCCGGGGCGCTTGCCGTCCATCTCGTTGAGGTGCACGTGGCCGATGGAGGCGCGGTGGCGCTTCAGCAGCGCGGCGGCGCTTTCGGTTTCGGCGCTGGTGTTGTGCGAATCGAACATGGTTTGCACGGCGGGGCTGCCGATGGAGCGAACGATGGTCATGGCTTCGCCAATGGAATTGACGACGTTGCAGAGATGCGGCGCGAGGGGCTCGATGAGAACCTTGACGTCGCGCTTTTCGGCGTGGGGAGCGAGCGCGGCGAGACCGTCGCGTAGGCGGGCCGTGGCGCCGGCGGGGCTCAGGCCGGCTTCGGCCATGCGCTGCTTGCTAGAGCCGAGGGCGAGGACGGGGCGGCGAGCTTTGAGATGAGGTGCGGCTGGGCCACTGTCGGCGAGATCGGCGGCGAGATCGATCATGGCGGCGAAGACATCCCAGGACTTTTGGCGGAGCGTTGCGTCCGGCGCGGCGAGGTGCAAACCGGCGGGCGCCTTGAGAAAGGCGTGTAGGCCGACGAAGGACAGCTTGCTCGCGTTGAGGACATCGCGGATGGCGCGGCGCCCGGCAGGGCTTAGCTTGGCGGGGTCGGGCGCGAGATGGTCGGGTTGGATCTCGATGCCCTGGTAGCCGATTCCAGCGGCGGCCTTAGCGGCGTCGGAGAAATTGAGGCCGGCGAAGGTTTCGCTGCAGATGGCGAGAGGCAAGGGAGTCTTGGCGGCGCGGGCCATGGGCATCGCCGCGGCGGCCAGGAGCGCACGGCGGCGAGTCATAGGCGGAAGAGCCTTTCGGCGTTGGAGCGGAAGATGGATTCTTGGGTCGCGGCGTCCAGGCGCAGAGTATCCATTTGCGACAAGATCGATTGCGGGGCGACCCAAGGATGATCGGTGCTGAAGAGCATGCGACTCGCGCCGACGAAATCGATGCCGTAGCGGATGGCGAGGGCGACGGGCGAGACGGTGTCGAGATAGACCTGCTTCAGGTATTCGCTGGGAGCTTTCTTGATATTGTCCGCGCCTCGTTTGAGGACCATGGTTTGGTGATCGACGCGGCCAATGAGATAGGGCAGCGCGCCGCCGACGTGCGGGCAGACGAGCTTCAGGTTCGGATGCTTTTCAAGGATGCCGGCGAGAATGATGCGGGAGAGCGCGATCGTCGTATCGAACATAAGGCCAAGACCGGCGGCCATTTCGTAGCCTTTGGTGGCCTGGTAGGTGGTGGGGTAGGCGGGGTGCAGGAGCAGCGGAATGCCGGTGCGCTCGGCTTCGGCGAAGAGGGGACGCCAGGCGGGCTCGTCGGGGAATTTGCCGTCGATGTTCGAGTAGAGCAGGATGCCTTTCATGCCGAGCTTGGTGGTGGCGCGTTCGAATTCCTTCAACATGGCGTCCGTCGAATGAAAGGGCAGCGTAGCCAGGCCGAAGAAGCGGGTGGGATGCTGGCGGACCGTGTCAGCGATGAAGTCGTTCAGCATGACGGCCATCGCGCCGGAATCTTGGCCGAAGAGTTCCGGGCCGGGGTCGTTGATGCTGAGCGCGGCGCGGGCAATGCCGCTCGCGTCCATGTCGGCGAGTTTGGCGGGGACGTCGGTGTGCTTCGGCAGGATGCGGCGATGCCACTCCCCGACGACGACATAGCGGTCGTCACCTTTGCGATAGACGTAGGTTCCGGACTTGCGCTTCTCAAGCAGCTTCAGGAATTCTTCGGAGAAGAGATGGCTCTGGCAATCGATGCGCCCCGTGGCCGCAAGCGCGGGTGCGGCCCCGAGAGCGGCTGTAGCCAGCACGGCGCGGCGCGAGGGCGCGGCAAGAGATGATTTCATGGTTTGCTCCTGAACTCTTCGAGTTCGAGTAGGTATCTGGCGGCGCGCAAGAGCGTCAGGGGCGCCGGGTTGCGGCGAAGCGCCTTCCAGTCGGCGGCGGATGGCGGCCGCGACAAGCATATCTGAAAGAGGGCTTCGATTCGCGTCTCGACCGATGCGTTCTCGTGCTCGCGGATCGCGCGGTCCGCCAGGGCTTGGACGGCGTTGGGGAGCCAAGTGGCGGGAGGAAGATCGATAGGCACGGCGGAAGGAGCTAGCGCGCCAGCGGCGAAAAGAGCGGCATGGCGCCACTCGGCCCTCGATAGGGCGATGGGCGTGCGCTCTTGGCGGTAGGTCGCGGAGAGCAGTTGGCGGCGGAGGTCTTCTTCGTCCAGCTTCGAGGTGAGACGCGACGGCGATGCGAGCAGAGAGGCGACGAGACGATCATAAGCGTCCGGACGATTGTCGAGCAGGAAGTCGCGGGCGAGATCCACGCTGGGAGGCAATCCCGTTAAGTCGAAGGAGAGGCGGCGAAGCAGCGTGCGGCGTGAAGCCTCGGGTTGCGGCAATTTCCCCTGTTTCTCTAGAGCCGCGAGTGCCGTATAGTCAAGCGCATTGCGTGGCCAGGAACGAAGGGTCACCGCTGGTAGAGCGGGCGCGGACTTGCGTTCCGGAATGGCGGCCGGGGCAAGATCCTTGGGCCAGGCCGCGCCGCGATCGATCCATTCGCGAAGCGAGGCGATCTCCGCGGCGTTGAGGGGCTCGCCGGTGGGCGGCATTTTGCGCTTCGGCTCGCGGCGTTCGATCAAGCGCACAAGGAGACTTGCCTCGCTATTTCCGGGACTGATGACGGCCCCCGTGTGGCTCCCTTTCGCCGCGCCATCGGCGTTGTCCAGACGCAAGCCGCCCATCTGCACGGCCGGGCCATGACAGCCCCAGCAACGCTTTTCGAGGACCGGCAGCACGTCGCGGCTGAAGTTGGGATCGCCGGCGAAAAGGAAGAGGAGCCCAATCATCCGCGCAGCAACTTTCTCATTACGTGGCCTTCGACATCGGTAAGGCGGAAATCGCGTCCCATGTGGCGGTAAGTGAGGCGTTCATGATCGAGGCCGAGGCAGTGCAAGATCGTCGCTTGGAGATCGTGGACGTGCATCTTGTCCTCGACAACTTGGAGACCGAAGTCGTCGCTACGGCCGACGCTCTGTCCACCGCGAATGCCGCCGCCCGCAAGCCACATGGTGAAGGCGTCGGGATGGTGGTCGCGGCCGTAGCCGAGATCGCTGCGTTGTTGTTGAGACATTGGTGTGCGGCCGAATTCCCCGCCCCAGACGACGAGCGTCGAATCGAGAAGACCGCGTTGCTTGAGATCGGCGATCAGAGCGGCGGCCGGCTGGTCGGTGATCGCGCAGTTCTTGGCGAGATTCTTGTCGAGATCGTTGTGGTCGTCCCACGTGCCGTGAGAGACGAGAACGAAGCGAACGCCGCGCTCCACCATGCGACGGGCGAGAAGGCAGTTGGAAGCGTAAGCGTGGGTGGGTTCGTGGTTAACGCCGTAAGAGTTGAGGGTCGATTTGCTTTCGCGGGAGAAGTCGAGCAACTCCGGGGCGGCCATCTGCATGCGGAAGGCGAGTTCGTAGTTGGCGATGCGCGCCGCGATTTCGCGATCGCCGCTTTCGGCGAGTTTGCGTTCGTTGAGGGTGCGCAGGAGGTCGAGGCGGGAGCGCTGCTCCTCGCGCATGACACCGGGAGGATTGGCTAGATACGGAATGGGCTCGCCGGCGGCGCGGAAGGGCGTGCCTTGCAAGGAAGAGGGCAGAAAGCCGGCCGACCAGTTGTTGGCTCCCGCGCTGGGCGGCGTTCCGGAGTTGAGGACGACGAAGGCGGGCAGGTTTTCGGTTTCGGCGCCAAGGCCGTTGACGATCCAAGAGCCCATGGAAGGGCGGCCGGTTTGCATGTGGCCGGTCATCAATTCGAGCTCGCCGGGATCGTGGTTGAAAGCGTTGGTGTGAAGGCCGCGCACGATGCAGAGATCGTCCGCCACCTTGCGCAGGTGCGGCAGCAAATCCGAGATGAGCGCGCCACTCTGCCCGCAGCGGGCAAAGGCGCGGGGACTGGCGACGGCTTGCGCGGTGGGCTTGATGAAGGCGAGCTTTAGGCCTTTGGTCGCACTGGGCGGCAGGGGTTTGCCGTGCCACTGGCGCAGCATGGGTTTCTCGTCGAAGAGATCCAGTTGGCTGGGGCCGCCGGGCATGTAGAGGAAGATCACGGATTTGGCCGTGGCTGCATGGTGGGTGCGCAATGACGCACTTTGGGCGAGCGAGGCGAAGGCGGCTTGCGCGAGGAAGTGGCGGCGGGAGAGTGGATGCATGCTGGGCTCGTTATTCTCGCGATTGGAACTCGTCCGTGTTGAGCAGTACGCCGCAGATGGCGACGAAGGCGCGCTCCGGATCGCGGCCCTCGGCCCACTTCCGAATCGAGGCGGCTTCTTCGGGCGCGGGTGGACGCTGGAGGGCGAGTTGAAAACCGGCCTTGAGGCGCGCGTCCCAGGAAGTCCCGGACATTTGCGTGGCGCGCGCGGCGAGGACTTGCGCCGCTTCCTGAAACACGGGGTCATTCAGGAGGTTCAGGGCCTGGAGAGGACTATTGGAGCGGTGGCGTTTGCATGCGGCGCTGTAACCGGCGGGCGCGTCGAAATTGGCGAGGAAGGCTTGCGGCGCGGTGCGAAGGCGTTGCATGTAGAGGGAGCGGCGGTCGCCGCTTCCAGCAAAACTAGGACCGCCGACCATGGGCGAGAGCTTGCCCGCGGCGGCGAGAGCCGAATCGCGAATCGCTTCGGCCGGCAGGCGGAAGCGATTCTGCCGGGCGAGCCAACGGTTCTCCGGATCGCGTTCGAGGAGCTCGGGCCGTACGCGCGAGGATTGGCGGTAAGTTTCCGAGGTCACGATCCATTCGTGGATGCGCTTCACTTGCCAGCCGCTTTCGATGAACTCCGCGGCGAGCCAATCGAGGAGTTCGGGATGTGTGGGAGCTTCGCCTTGCGAGCCGAAGTTGTCGGGCGTGCGCACGAGGCCGTGGCCGAAGTACTCTTGCCAGATTCGATTCACGGTGACGCGGGCGACGAGTGGGTTTCTGGGATCGACGAGCCAGAGCGCCAGGTCGAGGCGATTGCGCGGCTTCGAAGCGGGTGCGGGCAGAGCGGCGGGCGTGGCGGGTTGAACGGCGGTGGAAGGGGAGCGATAGTCGCCTCGGGCCAAGATGTGGGTGACGCGGTCCGGGCGCTCTTCGGCGAGGATGGGCGCTTCGGCGAAGGGCGGTATCGAGCGGTCGAGCGCGGCGAGGCGCTTGGAGAGCGCTTCGAGGCCGAGTTGTTTGGCGCGGGCTTTGGAGATGACGCGATGATAGTTGGCGACGAAGTAATCGGTGAGGATCTTGTTCTGGCGTTCGGTGCGTCGCGCGGGTGACGTGCGGAGGATCTTCTCGCCGTCTTCACAAGCGGTGCGGAGATCGTCGAAGGCGTGGTCCCAGTCAAGCCATTTGCCAGGTTGGCTTGCGGCTTCGAGAAGCTTCGCTTCCCAAGAGAGTTGCAGCGCGGGAATGCCAGCCTGCTTCAGCATGGCAGTGCGCTGAGCGCGGTAGGGTTCCCGCTTGGCGAGATAAGGTCCGGGCTCGCCGGGCAAGGGCGCCGCGACATTGCGTTCTTCCGCGGTGTTGAAGAAGGCAAAGAGGCGATAGTAATCGGCCTGAGAAATAGGATCGAATTTGTGGTCGTGACATTGGGCGCAGCCGACGGTAAGACCGAGCCAGACGGTGCCGACGGTGTTGGTGCGGTCGAGGACTTGTTCGACGCGGAACTGCTCGGGGTCGATGCCACCTTCGCGGTTGGTGAGCGTGTTGCGATGAAAGCCGGTGGCGATGCGTTGCTGGAGGGTGGCTTGGGGCAGGAGGTCGCCGGCAATCTGCTCGATTGTGAAGCGATCAAAGGGCATATCGCGGTTCAGGGCGTCGATCACCCAGTCGCGGAAGCGGTAGGCGTAGGGACGGTATTTGTCGGAACGGAAGCCGTCGGAGTCGGCGTAGCGAGCTTGATCAAGCCAGACGCGCGCCCATTTTTCGCCGAATTGCGGCGAGGCGAGAAGGGCCTTGGCGGCGGCGCGGTAGGCGGTCTCATCCGGGTTAGCAAGGTAGCGCGCGGCGTGTTCCGGCGTGGGCGGCAAGCCCGTGATGTCGAGACTCAGGCGGCGCAAGAGCGTCTCGGGCGCGGCGGGGGGAGCGGGCTTCAAATTCTCCTTCGCGAGGCGGGCCCGAACAAACGCATCAATGGGATGCGCGGAAGGATCGGGCAGGGCCGGACGGCGAATGGGCTGGAAGGACCACCCGGCCAGCAGAGGCGTAAGCGAGGCGAAGATGAGCAGGCTAAGCTTAAGCACGGTCAAGCAACAGACTATGGATTCTTTACCTAAGAATGTAGTGGCGAAAGCGTTCCGCAACGTTCCGGGACGTTCCGTGGATAACTATTGCAGTTGGAGCACTTCCCAGCGCAGATTCGCGTAACGGGCGACGGGCGTGGGGCCTTCTTTCCACCACGTGCTGGTGGCGGCGATGATCCCGACTTCGATCTTTGAGCCCAGGTCCTGGAGGGGGACGCGAAGGTCGAGGGTACGGAAGCTTTTGCTATCCCGGCTGAAGGCGCCTTCCAGGATTCCGTCGCGCGCCCGGAGGCGGAGCACCAGAGGAGGGGCGCCATCGAAATCGGGAGCGTTCGCCTGACGGTTGCCGAGATGCTCCAAGGTGACCGAGCCGCCGGCGAGATCCCAACGGATTAGGCGAGCGAAGGATTTCTCGCCGCGCGCGACGAGGCCGGCAGCGCTGCCGTTGGCGGCCTGCAGATCGATCCAAGTGCTGAAGTCCCAGTCGTCCTGGGGAGCCGGGCGGAGCAAACTAAAGGAACCGACGGGGGCGAAGCGGATTTCCAGAAAGCCTCCAAAGAGACGCGGTGGTGCACCGGAATTTACTCCGGGAATCAAGCGCCAGCCCGGCAGAGCTTCGGCGATGGGCGTGTCGTCCGGAACGGAATGGAAGGCTGGGCCGAAGCTGAGCCGGGAGAACTCCGCGAGCACCGGTTTGGCTTGCGAGCGGCCCGTGTGGGCGTAGATGCCGAGGCGGGCTTGGGGCAGCGGCTCGGGGCTTTGGATGTCTTCGCCGATTTGGCGCCATTCGGTGGCATTACTGCTGATATACGCGCGGAACAAGGTTCCCTGGCGGCGAATCGAAAGCCAAACGGGTTCGCCGTTCTGGCAGGAAGGATCGAACTGGAACGTGTTGGGCGACTTGCGGTAAGCGCCATTCACTTCGATGCCGAACTCCCAGAAGCAGCGGGAACTGAATTGGCGGCCAAACTTCACGTAGTGGTCGGCGCTTTGGTAGATCAAGAGACCGGCTTGCTGGAGGGCTTGTTCCGGGGTGAAACGCATGAGGACGGTGACGTCGTCGCGCTCGCCGATGGCGGGGCCCAAGCGAATGGCGCCGGGGGCGGGGTCGTTACGCTTGTGCATGATGTCGCCGGCTTGGGTGCTAAGGCGGAAGATGCCCTCGGCGGGTGTTTCGGCGCGGGTGGCGCGGTAATAGGAAACGCCAACGACGCCAAGCAAAACGAGAAGAGCCGCGTATATCCAAAACGGAAAGGAAGCAGGGGCCGATGGCCCGGCGGGCAGGGGCGCGGGCTGCGGGTCAGAAAGCTGTGCCGGCAGCGTGCGTGCTTCCTCGGATTTGCGTAAGGTGAACTGCACCACGTACGAGCGCGGCGGCAGGCTAACGATGACCTCATCGTGCGCGCCGGTGGTTTGGTAGTAGCGTTCCAGGCGCTGGCGGAGCATCGTCGCAAGCTTCCGGACCGATGCGTCGTCGAGGGGGTTGAAGTCCTTGGGGCGATTGAGGACGCTTTCGGCGATTTCAATTTGGTCGAGGTGGTCGCGGCCTTCGAAAGCGGCTTCGCTTGAGTATTGGAGGAAGCCGCGGATCTGGCGCGTGGTGGCGAACTCCTCGCTTGAGGAGATCTTGCGAATTTGTTCCCGGAAGCGTTCGACGTCGGCTTCGGTCGGCATCGTGGCGATTATCGTATCAGAAGGGCGCGCTGGCGCGGCCTTCTGGGCGTTGGAACGTTCCAGAACTTTCCGGAACGTGCGCCAAGCACAGGACTTCGGTAGAAATCGGTAATGTTCATTGGAAGCAACGGCGGGGCCGCCCCCGCAATCGGGCGGCGTCAGTTCTTGGGAAGCGCCTTTGCCGGACTGGCCGCGCCGCAGGATGCCCGGCGGCCCAACGTCATATTCTTACTGACCGACGATCAACGTTGGGATAGCCTTGGCGCGGCCGGGAACCGTTTGATCCGAACGCCAAATCTCGACCGGCTGAGCGAAGAGGGCGTTCACTTTCAGAATCACTTCGTCACGACTTCAATTTGCATGGCAAGCCGGGCCACGATCTTTTCCGGATTGTATGCGGCAGCGAGCGGCATCTACGATTCGTCGAAGCCATTTACCCCGGCCCAAATCGCGCATACGTATCCCGAACTATTTCGCAAGGCGGGCTATCATACCGGCTTTATTGGCAAGTATGGAGTGGGCCGAAGCGAGCCCCAGGGACTCTTCGATTCCTGGGCGGGCTTCGCCGGTCAAGGCCGTTACTTTCCAGAAGGGGAAGGTGAGGGGAAGCCGCATCTGACCGCCATCATGGGCGATCAAGCGCAAACCTTTTTGCGGAGCAGGCCGGCGGGACGGCCGTTTTGCTTATCCATCAGTTTTAAGGCAGCGCATGTGCAGGACGAAGATTCCCGGCAATTTTTGCCTTCGCCCGAATCGGCGGATTTGTATCGCGGCGTGCGCTTCCCCGCTCCGCCCCGGGCGAGCGCGGACCACATTCACCAACTCCCTGAAGAGGTACAGCGGTCCGAAGGACGGCGCCGCTGGGGCATTCGGTTTTCCACGCCGGCCTTGTACCAAGCTTCCGTCCGCAACTACTACCGGTTGATCTCGGAAGTGGACCGGGAGGTTGGGAAACTCCGCCTGACGTTGCGCGAACTGGGCCTAGAAGAAAACACGGTTATCGTCTTCAGTTCCGACAATGGCTTCTATCGTGGCGAGCACGGTCTAGCGGGCAAGTGGTTGATGCACGAAGAGTCGATCCGCGCTCCCCTACTGATATTCGATCCCAGGCTGCCTAGCGCCACGCGGGGGAAACGAATCGAGGAAATGAGCTTGAACCTGGATATCGCGCCAACGTTGCTGGATGCGGCGGGTCTGGAGATCCCGGCCGCGATGCAGGGACGGAGCGTGTACGATCTGATCCACCGGAGGGGGATGCCTTGGCGGCGGGATTGGTACTACGAACACCACGATGTCTCCGGAGGATGGATTCCGCGAAGCGAAGGAGTACGGACGGAACGTTGGAAATATACGAAGTACATTGACAATCCCGATGGCTTCGAGGAACTGTACGACCTTGGGAAGGATCCAGGCGAAACACGGAACTTGGCGCGCGCCGGGCAACAACGAGAGGTGTTGGATGCTTTGCGGCGCCGCTATAAGGAATGGAAGGCGGCGCAGAAAGATTGGCGCGCGGACCATCGTTGGACCGACCCGCCTTTCCCGCCCGGCCTCCGCTAGGGGCATTTCCGAGTTCATAGCGCTGGAACGTTCCGGAACTTATTGGAACCGAAGTAGAACTCTGAAATTCCTGGCGTGGCTGTCAGACTCTCTGGAACGAAGCCGGCGAGGCTAAAGCCGCGATCGAGCACAGGAGAGATTCCATGACGAAATACTTCAGGGTTTTGCTGTCCGTTTCCCTGTTCGGGTTCTTGGGCGGTGTTGCAATGCCCGCTCACGCTCAAGTGACAACAGCGACTATCTACGGTAGCGTCGCCGACCCCACGGGCGCGATTGTTCCTTCGGCGAAGGTGAGCGCGACGAACGAACTCACGGGCGCGCGGCAGGAGGCGACGACAAACGAGCTTGGTGAATTTACATTTACCTTTCTTCCCGTGGGCCGCTACACGCTGAACATTGAGAGCCAGGGATTCCGGCCCGTGAAGCAGACGGGATTGGAATTGACGGCGGGGCAGCAGTTGCGCTTGAACTTGAGTTTGCAACTGGGTTCTTCGGCGGAGGTGGTTAGCGTGACGGCGGAGACGCCATTGATAAACGCGGTATCGGCGGAGCAGCGCACGACAATCGATAAGACGCAGGCCGTGGAGTTGCCGCTAGCGCGACGCAACTGGACGGGGCTCTTGAATTTGAACACGGGGATCGAGGGGACCCGGCTGAATGGGTTACCGGGCGCGGGATTCCGCTTTACGGTGGACGGCACGGACTCCGAGGGCGATCCCGAGTTTCCGTCAATCGCGATGTATTTGGGATTCAACTTCATTCAAGGCGTGAGCCTGGAGGCGGTCTCGGAAGTGAATTTGGCCAAAGGCATCGCCTCGGCGGAAATCGCCAACACGATGTCGGGCAACATTAACGTGACCACTCGCGGGGGTACGAACGAGTTTCACGGGAGTCTCTTTTTGAATAATCAGGTGGAGAACCTGGCCGCGCGCAATCAGTTTCTAGCGACACGCACGCCGCTGGTCTTTAATCAGTTCGGCGGCGCGCTAGGTGGGCCCATCGTGAAGAACAGACTATTCTTCTTCGGCGTCTTCGAAGGCTACCGGCAGCGCGCGTTCCGGCCTCTGAACGGGAACGTGCCAACGCAGGAATTTCGCGATCAAGCGATTCGCGCGGTACCCGCCTACAAGCCCTACTTCGACCGCTTCCCCGTGCCCAACACGCCGACGGCGGCGGGCGCGGTCGTGGGATTCTTCCAAGGCGCGGGATCGAATGCGGCGAACGACAACCACGCAAACGTGAGAGTGGACTATCGCATTGGCGACCGGAGCAACCTGTCGGCGCGCTACTCCCGCGGAAGGCCAGATCAAGTAAATCCCCGGATTACGGCGAACCCGCAAGAGTTCACGGGGATTAACGAAGTAGGCACAATGTCGTTCACGCACGCGCGCTCGTCGTGGACGGGCGAAACGCGATTCGGCTACAACAAGAACGACGTCTCGCGCGTCGACAAGATTTATGGAGATGGGATTCCCGGCATCACGTGTTGCCTGGGATTCAGCGACGCGGGAGAGACGCTATTCAAGGGCGGCACGACGAAGTCCTTCGAACAGATCATCGCGATGACGCGTGGCCGGCATTCGATTAAGTTTGGCGGCCTCTACTCGCGGCGCGACGCGGGACGCGACAACATTGAAGTGCCGCAGTATCAGTACGCCAACGTCGACGACTTCCTGAACAACCGCGCCAACGTGGCGCAGTTTACTTATGGCGTGAATCCGTTTCTGATGAAGATGTGGCAACTCGGGTTCTTCGTGCAGGATGACTTCAAGGTCAGCCGGCGCTTGATTTTGAACCTGGGCATTCGCAACGACTACATGTCCGTACCCGTCGAGCGCGACAACCGCTTGTTCAACCGCGACGAACCATTTGGGTTCGGCGCACTTCGGCCCGCCGACAGCATCTACAACGCAGACCGCCTGAACTTGTCTCCGCGCGTAGGATTCGCGTATAGCCTGGACGAAAACTCACGGACAGTGATTCGTGGCGGCGCCGGGTTCTTCCACAGCCCGCACACATTGTTTGGCGGCCCGGTGGAGTTGGTGCGCAACGCGATCGACGAGCCGAACCGCCACGTGTTCTCGCGTGCCGAGATCGAACGCTTCGGCGTGCGGTATCCGGCGAACAACGCAACGACCTTGCCGTTGATCAAGTCGCCGAACTTTCCATGGTCGAATACGAGCATCTCGCCCAACTTCCCGAACCCTTACAGCATTCAATGGACTCTTAGCGTACAGCGCGAGATTACGCGCAATGGGGTCTTCGAATCTTCCTACGTCGCCAATCGCGGTTTGAAGCTCAACATGGTGCGCGACCAGAACCAAGTGAACCGGGTGACCGGGGCGCGGCCGACGGCCGGTTTCGGCACCTTCCGTTACTACGATCCGTCGGATGCGAGCACATACCAGAGCTGGCAGAATTCCTTCCGGCGGCGCTTCGCGAACGGGTTGCTGTTTAACTTGAATTACACTTGGGCCCGCAACATCTCCTTGGGCGACGGCGATTTGCTGTTGCCGACTTCGCGTCCGCAAGACATTAACAATCTACGCCTCGACCGCGGACCAAGCGCTCAGGACATCAATCACCGCTTCGTTTCGGACTTTCTTTACGAACTTCCGTTCCTGAAGTTCTTCGGCAAGAACAGCCGGGCGGGGATTCTGCTCTTCGGCGGTTGGCAGGTAGGCGGCGTCTTCAACGCGCGCACAGGAGCGCCTCTCTACGTGACGCAGCCGTCCGCGATTCCAGGAAGCCGTCCCGACTACATTGGCGGCGCGACCGTGAACGAGAACTATCGCGATACTTTGCAGTATTTGAATACGTCGGCCTTCGTCCGCATCCCGGTGATCGCCGCGAGCGGCGCGACGGAACGGCTTGGAAATCTCGGCCGTAACGCTTTGCGCGGGCCAGGGTCGATCAATACGGATCTCTCGCTTTCGAAGAACCTCGCGTTCAACGAGCGTTGGCGTCTGCAACTGCGCGGCGATTTGTTCAATGCGTTCAACCAAACCTACTTCACGGGCGTGTCGACGAGCATCATCCAACCGAACTTCGGACGGGTGACGGCGGCGAACGCGCGCGTGGTGCAGATCAACGCGCGGTTGAGCTTCTAGTATCAAGTTATGACGCGCAGAGAAGTTCTTTCCTCGGGATTGACGTTGGGGGCGGCGGCGATGCAAGCGGCGCCCCCGGCGGGCAAGGTGCGCATCGCGTTCCTCGGTGGCAGCCATTCGCACGCATATGAGAAGGCGAAGGTGGCCTTGGCCAATCCTATGTTCGACGTGGCCGGTATCGCCGAGACAGACACGGCGCTGTTGGCGAAGTATCAGGCGTTGGGCCTAAAGCCGCTGACGCGGGAGAGCATCCTAAGCGACACGACGATTCGCGCGGTAGCGGTGGAGTCCGCCGTGGCGGATCACGCGGCGGACGCGGCGATGGCGCTCGAGGCGGGCAAGCACGTGCACGTCGAGAAGCCGCCGACGCACACGCGGGCGGGCTTTGAGAAGTTGTACCGTCTGGCCTCTTCCAAGAACTTACTCTTGCAGAGCGGATACATGTGGCGCTATAACCCCGGACTAGTGAAGGCTTTCGAGGCCGTCCGGCAAGGCTCGCTGGGCGACATCTACTTCGTGCGCGGCGTCATGAACAATCTGCTGGCGCCTGCCCGGCGGCCCGATTGGGGCCAGTTCGCGGGCGGGCAGATGTTTGAGCAAGGGGCTCATCTGGTGGACATCGTGGTCCGTCTGTTGGGTAAGCCCGAGGACGTGACGCCTTTTCTGCAAAAGCATGCGAAGCTCGGCGATTCGTTGCAGGACAACACGGTGGCGGTGCTGCGCTATCCGCGGGCGTTGGCGGTAATTCAAGCGTCGGCGTTTCAGCCGAACGCGGCGGCGTATCGGGCGTTTGAGATCCAGGGAACGAATGGCACCGCTGTGGTGAAGCCGCTGGATAATCCGCGGCTTGAGATAGATTTGCTTAAGGCGGCGGGGCCTTACACGGCGGGAATGAACTCCGTGGCGCTGCCCGCCTACGCGCGCTACAGAGACGACTTCGTCGAGTTCGCGGCGGCGATTAATGGCGTCGGACCGTTGTCGGTTTCGCTCGAGACGGAACGGGATGTGCAAGAGACATTGTTGTTGGCATCGAGGATGAGTTAGAGATGAAGCGACGAGAGTTTGCGGGGCTGCTGGCGGCGCCGGCGGTGTTGGGGGCTGCTAAGTCTGGCAAACGATTGCCGGTGGTGGGCCAGGGCGAACATACCTATGAAGTGATGCACGATTGGGGTGAGTTGCCCGCGGGGCTCGCGTATGGAAACACGCATGGCGTTACGGCGGACGGCGAGGATCGCATTTACGTGAACCACACGGTGCACGCGAGTAGCGCCCGCGCGGAGACGCTGGTGGTCTTCGATAAGAAAGGCAAGTTCCTGCGCGGTTGGGGCGCGGAGTTTCGCGGAGGCGCGCACGGCCTGCATTGGCGGCGGGAGGGGCGTGAGGAGTTTTTGTACTTCACGGATACCGGTAAGGGGCGGCCTTCGAATGCCGTGGACCCGAAGCATACCTGGACCGTGAAGATGACGATGCGCGGGGAAGAAGTCTTTCGTATCGGGTACCCGAGCGAGTCGCCGGGCTATGCCAAGAAGCCAGTGTACAGCCCGACGAATGTCGCGATCGCGCCGAATGGAGACCTGTTTATCGCCGACGGCTATGGCGCGAGCTTTGTGAACCAATACGATGCTGGGGGCAAGTTCATACGGTCTATCGGAGGGACTGGGAAGGAGCCGGGGCAGTTCCTGAAGCCACACGGTATACATATCGATACGCGGCAAGGAGAGCCGCGTTTGCTAGTGGCGGACCGTTCGAATAACCGCTTGCAGTATTTCGATTTGGAAGGGCGTTTCCAGAAAGTGGTGCAAGGTCCGGACATCAATTTGCCTTGCCACTTCCAGGAGCGGGGTGGCGTCTTGCTTATGCCGGACTTGGGAGCGCGGGTAACGTTGCTGGACCGCGACGACAAGCTGATCGCGCATCTGGGGGATGACTCGGCGTCGGATTGGCGCAACGTCAGGACGCGGGCGAGGAGCGCGTTTACGGCGGGGAAATTCGTTTCGCCCCATAGCGCTTGCTTTAACTCGCGCGGTGACATATTCGTGGTGGAGTGGGTGGAAGTTGGGAGGGTAACCAAACTGCGGAAGACCGGGGGCTAGGAAGTGTGTCTTCAGCGTGAGTCAGCGGGTTATTGGTAATCGGTGCTGGGGTTGCTGCGGGGATGCTGATTGGCGGCGATAAAGACTCCCGGCCAAATTTACTCGCTCGTATCGCGACCGGAAAACTAGTTGGCGCCGGACAACACGAGATTCGCGGAATTTCTGTTGATCCCACGGTGGGGATGCAGCGCAGGATGCTCGAAGGGATCTTCGTCATGTTCAGCGCGTCTACCCCCGCATTTAGCCGTGAATCGGATGCGGCAGGATCGGGTTAGGGTAGAGGTAGTAACGGCAGCGCGCAACTTTATGAATTTGACCGTGGAAATTCCCGACGATATCGCGAGCCGGCTGGTGGAGCAGGGGGAGGATTTGCCGCGCCGCGCGCTAGAACAACTTGCACTAGCGGAGTTCAAAATGGGAAAGATAACGCGGGCCGAGCTGCGGCGTTGCTTGGGCTTCGGGACTCGTTTCGAACTCGACGGTTTTTTGAAGCAGCACGGAGTATTCGACGACTACGATTGGGCGGATTTCGAAAAGGAACGAGAAACTTTGCGGGGCTTAAGGCTTTAGCGGGGTCATCGGGAGCGAGCCGCCCTTGCCGAAACTGCAATTGGTTGTGGCCGATACTGGGCCGTTGAATTATCTTGCGCTAATCGGCTGCGCCCATGTTTTAGGCGAGCTCTTTGGGAGCGTGGCGGTGCCCCAGGCGGTTTACGCGGAGTTATTGAACTTGGGCAGTCCCGAGGCTGTCCGGGGATGGGTGCTGGACGCTCCGGGATGGTTGCAAGTTTACCCGCGCAACGAGGGTGAGGACAATCAGTTGCTTAATCTCGACGCGGGTGAAAGAGGCGCGATCCTGTTGGCGGAGAAATTACAGGCGGACCTGCTTCTGATTGATGAACGCGCCGGGCGGCTTGAAGCGGAGCGGCGTGGGTTAAAGGTGACAGGGCATTGGGAATTTTGGATTTCGGTGCAGAGCGAGGGCTAGTCGATTTCCCGGCGGCGATCCAGGCGTTGGAGAGAACGAATTTCTGGCGACCGAAGAAATTACTGATCCGGTTGCTCGAAAAGCATGGCGGCCAGGCTTAGGTGGACTTTCGCAAGTGGCGAGGCTCCGCGGCGGAAATCTGGGCGGATTCTGAAGCATATCAAGCGGGCGACCACCCAGCGAAGTTCTGGCTGGAGCCCGTTTCGCGGGCGCGAAGTTTGGGTCTCTCGCCGCTAGAATTATGGGATGAGCGCCTCCCAAGTGAAGGCTGGCGAGGGCGTGTAGGATCCTCGCGTCAGCGAGGATTCGTTGGCGGTGGATCTCGTGGACGGGCGGACGATTATTGTGCCGCTGGTTTGGTTTCCGCGCTTGCTGGCGGGGCCGGAAGCGTAGCGTTCGAAATGGAAGGTGTCGGCGTGCGGGTTTGGGATTCATTGGCCCGAGCTCGATGAGGATCTGAGCACGGAGGGGTTATTGCGTGGGGTACCAGCGGTACCGGATTTTGTGCGGACGCGCCGGTAGAGATCGCGGTGTTTGCGGTGCTAGGCAGCGATAGCTGATTGCTTATTGGTAGTGGACGCTGGTGGCGCTGTAGCTTTGCCAGGTGATGCTGCCGTGGTCGAGACCGGTGGCTGTGAAGCGGGCGGGGATGGTCATGTATTGGACTAGGAGGGTGCCCGTTGGGGTGCTGGGGGATGTTGGGAAGGTGGCGCTGGGGAGCATCGACGCCAGGATGTCCCGGGGGATGGTGAAGCTTCCCTGCTCCGCTGGGACGGTGCAGCCGAAGGCGGTGTAGGCGGCGGGGCCGGTGTTGGTCGCGTTGAGATTGAAGCTGCCACCTTGGATGATGATGAAGCCGTTTCTGAGTACAGGCTGATTTGTGCCTTTCCAGGTCAGGGTTAGGGGTTGGTTGCGGGGGACCGTTCTTATAGTGGTTTGTTCGTTCCAGATGAGGAAGTCGTTCACGGCGATGGTGGCGTCGATGGGGCCTACGGCGCGGTCGGGGATGGTGCTGCCGGGGGCTCGGAAGCGGAAGTTGCCGCCGAAGGATTGGATGAAGAGGCCTTGGCCGGGTACGGAGTCGCTGGCGCTGAGGGCGTGGTTCGAGACGCCTTGGCGGATGAGGTTTCTGGTGGCGCCTTCGGGGAGGGTTAGGGTTACGGGGTCGCCGGCTTCGAGGTCGAGCAACTTGGGGGCGCTGAAGGGGCTGGCGCCATTGAAGACGGTGACGATGCAGCCGGGATTGGAAAAGCCGCCGACGGAGCCCCAGTTGCCCGCGTCGAATAGGGTGTAGCGGGTGAATTGGGCGGTGGCGGAATCGGTGGTGACGAGTTGGGCGGGGATGGGACCGCTGGCGGGGACGTAGGTTTTGAATTTCGATAGGTAGAGCCAGGCCATGTTTAGGTGGGGCTTGCCTGTGCCCAACGCGGTTTGGGTTTCCGTGGAGTTGCTGAACCAATCAGCGCAGGCGGCGCCGGTTTCCGAGACGGGAAGGCTGACGAAGTTGCTGATGAAGTTGCCGGTTTTGGCGTAGGCGCTAGCGTAGCATCCGTTTACTCCGGTGGGGACTTCGACGATGATTTGGTCGAGGCCGGGGTAAGTGGAGCGGCCGTGGTAGAGGACTCTCGCGGCTTTGTTGGCTACGTAGAACTCGAAGGGTAATGAAGTGAGGTTTTGGGGGTTGGCGATGAGGCGGGTTTCGTCGTTGGGGTCGGGGCTGTAAATATATGGACCCAGTCCGGTGCCCCAGAAGATAAGGGTTTGGCCGGGGCGCGCTGGACGCGTGGGAGTGATGTAGTTGTAGTCGGTATCGAAGACGGCGGCGGCGCCGAGGCCGTTGCCGCCTAGGGTGAGAAGGCCGAAGGCGGATTGGACGATGGTGAAGGAGAAGTCGGGGGAGGTGGTGTTGTTGTAAGTGACGGTGATGTTAGCGGGGCCGACGGGTAGTGCGCTGGGGAGGATGGCGGCGATTTGGTTGGGGGAGACGTAGTAGGGAATGGCGTCCGCAGTGGCGCTTCCGGAGCGGACGCGGATGGTGGTGCCGTTGAGCGTGCGGGCGAGGGCGGGGTTGAAGCCTTGGGAGGTGACGCCAGGGGCGGCGAGGCCCTGGCCGTAGAGGACGAAGATGCTGCCTTGGGCGATGCCGTAGTTGGGGGTGTTGGGGAGGAGGTAGCTGTAGTTGTTTTGGAGGCCGGTGACGCGCGGTTGGGCGTAAAGGCAGAGCGGGAAGAGGAAAAGTAGCAAGCGGGCTGACGTGGCCATGGTTGGGGGATATCGTATCCGAAAGCGCGGCCGAATGCGATGGGTGGAATGCGATGGTAGGATGAACGCAAATGGCACTACGGATCAACGATACGGCCCCGAACTTCCGGGCGGAGACGACGCAGGGAGTGATCGATTTTCATGAATGGATGGGGGATGGGTACTGCGTGCTGTTTTCGCACCCGAAGGACTTTACGCCGGTGTGCACGACGGAGTTGGGGTATTTGGCGAAGCTGGAAGGGGAGTTTGCGAAAAGAAATACGAAGGTGATTGGGTTGAGCGTCGACCCGGTGGAGCGGCATGCTTTGTGGGAGAAAGATATCGAGGAGACGCAGGGGGCGCGGGTCAATTACCCGATTATTGGGGATAAGGATTTGCAGGTGGCGAAGCTGTACGACATGTTGCCAGCCGAGGAAGGGGATACTTGCGAGGGGCGGACGGCGGCGGATAATGCGACGGTGCGGACGGTCTTTGTGATTGGTCCGGATAAGAAGGTGAAGCTGCAACTGGTGTATCCGATGAGTACGGGGCGGAATTTCGCGGAGGTGTTGCGGGCGCTGGATTCGATTCAGTTGACGGCGAAACATAAGGTGGCGACGCCGGTGAATTGGCAACCGGGGGAGGATGTGATTATTCCGCCGGCGGTGAAGGATGAGGAGGCCAAGGAATTGTTTCCGGAGGGCTGGACGACGCTGAAGCCTTATTTGCGGGTGGTGAAGCAGCCGAAGTGATGGGACGGGATGGGAGTAGCATAGAGGCATGAGCACGGCGACCGCGATTTCCGTCGAAGAGTACCTTGCTTCGGATTACCAGCCCGACCGCGAGTATCTAGAGGGCGAGCTCAAGGAGCGCAACTTGGGTGAATTCGATCATGGCCGGTTGCAGTATCGTCTGGCAATTTGGTTTGGGACGCGGGAGGCCGAACTTGGCGTGACGGGCGTCACGGAGACACGCGTGCAAGTGCGTGCCGAAAGATTCCGGGTACCGGACTTGTGCTTGCTCCGGGCGGGTGCGCCGAAGGAGCGGATCATAAGGACTGCGCCACTTTTGGCGGTGGAGATCTTGAGCCCGGCGGACCGGGTGGGGGACTTGCAGGATCGAGTGGACGATTATTTGGAGATGGGAATTTCGATGGTTTGGGTGATCGATCCGCAAAAGCGGCGGGCATGGATTCATACGACGGACGGTGTCGAGGAGGCGCGCGGCGGAGCGCTGCGGGGGCCGGGCTTTGAGGTGCCGATGGCTGCGCTGTTTGACAGCTAGGGCGGCTTGGTGCGAGACTAGAGGGGTTGTGGAGCTTCGGCTTCTCACGTTGGTTGTGTGCTCGCATGCGACTGACACTACGTGGCACGTGACGGAATTAGTTGTAGTCGATTCCGCCGCCAAAACGAGCGTGCCTGCCTGATGGTTCCCTCCTTTGCGTGGCATCTTGCCGCCGTGTGGTTGGGTGTCGGGTCAACGCGCTTGTTGCCCTTTTCGACATCTAAACCATGCGATTCGACCGCATCAAAATTCTTACTGGTAACGCGAACCCGGCGCTGGCCGAGGAGATCTGCTCGCACCTCGACGTTGAGGTGGCGCGGACTTCGGTGAAGACTTTCGCGGATGGCGAGACGTGGATTCAGATCCATGAGAACGTGCGCGGGTCCGATGTGTTTGTGATTCAGTCAACGTCGTCGCCGGTGAACCATCACTTGATGGAGTTGCTGCTGATCATCGATGCGTTGAAGCGGGCATCGGCCGACCGGATCACGGCGGTGTTTCCGTATTTCGGCTATGCGCGGCAGGACCGGAAAGATCAGCCAAGGGTGCCGATTTCGGCGCGGCTGGTGGCGAATTTGATCGAGCGCGCGGGGGCGGACCGGGTGCTGGCGTTGGATTTGCATGCGGCGCAGATTCAGGGCTTCTTCGATATCCAGGTGGACCACTTGTTCGTGACGCCGGTGATGTTGGATCACTTCAAGGCGAACCCGATCGAGAATTTGACGGTGGTGTCGCCGGACGCGGGTGGCGTGGAGCGGGCGCGGGCTTTCGCGAAACGGTTGCAGGCGCCGCTGGCGATTATCGATAAACGGCGGGATCAGCCGAACGTAGCCGAAGTTATGAACATCATCGGCGACGTTGAGGGGCGCAATTGTTTGGTGGTGGACGATTTGATCGATACGGCGGGCACCTTGGTGAAGGCGGCCGAGGCTTTGTCGAAGCGTGGGGCGGCGACGGTGCGGGCGTGCGCGACGCATGGCGTGTTGAGCGGCCCGGCGGTGGAGAGGATCACGGGTTCCGAGTTTTTGCAGGAAGTGATCACGACGAATTCGATTCCGTTGAGCCCGGCGGCGGCGCGTTGCGAGAAGATCCGCGTGCTGTCGGTGGCGAAACTTTTGGCGCGTGCGATCGATTCGATCCACGGCGAGACCAGTATTAGCGTGCTGTTTGAGTAGGCGATCGCGCTTGCTTGCGGCAGGTAGACAGTAAGTTAGTAGATAGGAAGAAGACACTATGCGTAAAGACATTACCCTGGTGGCCGAACCGCGCGAGACGCGCGGAAAGAACGCGGCCCGCCGTCTGCGTGTGGCAAAGCAAAGCCCCGCGGTGGTTTACGGCAGCGGCAAGGATCCGGTGGCGGTTTCGATCGATCCGAAGGAAGTGGGCAAGATCCTGCATTCTTCGTCGAGCTACAACACGATTTTCAACGTGCAGGTGGGCGCGGAGTCGACGCCGGTGATGATCGTGGATTGGCAGACGCACCCGCTCAAGGGTCACATTTTGCATGTGGACCTGAAGCGGATCGATTTGACGCAGAAGCTGATCGCGAAGGTGCCGGTGCACACGACGGGCGACCCGGTGGGCGTGAAGTTGCAAGGCGGGCACTACGAGATGGTGACGCGCGAAGTGGAAATCGAAGTGTTGCCGGACGACATTCCGGAGCACTTTACGCTCGATGTGAAGGAACTGAAGCTGAACGAGAGCGTGCGCGCCAAGGACATCGCGATGACGGGCTCGATGCGTTTGGTGAGCGATCCGGAATTGGTGATTTCGCACGTGGTGGCGATGAAGGCCGAAGAAGCCGCGCCGGCCGAAGGCGAGAAAGCCGCCGAGCCGGAAGTGGCCAAGAAGGGCAAGAAGGAAGATGCCGCCGCGCCTGCCGCGGGTGGCGATAAGGCAAAGAAGAAGTAGTTGTAGATGGCGGCGTCCAAGTGGCTCGTGGTTGGCCTGGGGAATCCTGGGCGCGAGTATGAGTGGACGCCGCACAACGTTGGATTTATGGTGCTGGACCGTTTGGCGGAACGCCATTCGATCCGGATCTCGAGACCGGAGTGCCAATCGCAGGTTGGCGTCGGACTGTTGGGATCCGGTTTGGCGGGCGAGCATCAGTTAATTTTGGCCAAGCCGCAGACTTACATGAACGTGAGTGGCGCGGCGGTTGAGCAACTGCTTGTTAAGTACGAGCTCACGGTGGCGAATTTGATTGTGGTTTTCGATGAACTGGCGCTCGAGTGGGGGCAACTCCGCATACGGCAGCGCGGTTCGGCCGGCGGGCACAACGGGATGAAATCGATCATCGCGGCGGTCCGTTCGGAAGACTTTATCCGGGTCCGGCTGGGGATTAACCCTGGCAAGGCCGACGGTACGGGGCCCGTAGTCTTGGGCGAAAAGACCAAGCATTATGTGCTGGCTCCGTTATCGAAGGCGTTACGGACTCAATTGGATCCATGGCTGGATGAGGCATCGTTGGCCGTGGAGACGATAATAAGCGGGGGCGTCGAAAAGGCCATGGCGCAATTCAATCGCCGCGCCCCAGCAAGCAAGGAAGAAGAAGCATGAGTCTTAGACTTTACGAAGAAATGTTTATCGTAAAACCCGACTCGACGGATGAGCAGATCGATCCCTTGGTGGACGGTCTGGTGCATTTGATCGAGTCCGAGGGCGGCAAGGTAGAAGCCAAAGAGAAGATGGGTGTGCGGAAGCTCGCCTATGAGATCGGGCGCTACTCGGAAGGCTTTTACGTGTTGTTGAAGTTTGAAGCGCCGGGCCCGGTGATCAAGGAATTGGAGCGCCGTTTGCGCGTCAACGATCTGGTGATCAAGAACCTGACGGTACGCCTGGACGAAGACATGAAGTGGGCGGACAAGCGGAAGAAGAAGCGCGAGAAGCGTTTGGCGCGGAAGCCGCAGATTACGGCTCCGGCGGTTCCGGTGGGCGTGGGCGCTCCCGGGGCTCCCGCGGGTCCTGGCGCGCCCGCTCCGGCGTTGCCGGCTGAACCTGCCGCTCCGGCGCCGGGTGCGCCGGTTGTTGGTGCGCCTGTGACTGGCGCGCCCGCTGCCCCTAAGACTGAGGAAGCCGCTCCGGCGGCGGCGCCGGTTGCCCCGGCTCCCGCTCCGGCGGCGGAATAGTTAACCGAGGAAGAAAGGAGAACCACGAAGATGGCTGAAGGAAGAGGTGGACGTCCGATCGCAGCGTCGATGCGCCCCACGGGTGGCGACAAAGCGAACATCGTCAACAAGAAGCAATATTTCCGCCGGAAGAAGGTTTGCCGCTTCTCGGTGGAGAAGATCGACTATATCGACTATAAGAACGTCGATTTGTTGAAGCAATACATCAGCGAACGGGGCAAGATCGTTCCGCGCCGTTTGACCGGGACCTCGACGCAGTTTCAACGGCGTTTGGCGACGGCGATTAAGCGCGCGCGCAACATCGCGTTGCTGCCGTTCGCGGCGCCCGAAGGAGGTAGCCGCTAATGGAAGTCATTCTGAGAGAAGAGATCGAAAAGCTCGGCGGCCGCGGCGAAGTTGTCAAGGTGAAGGCGGGCTACGCCCGGAACTTCCTGGTGCCGCGCAAGCTGGCGGTGCCGGCGACGGAAGCCAATAAGAAGATCGTCGAGCAAGAGCGCCAATCGTGGCTCCGCAAGGAAGCCAAGGTAAAGCAGGACGCCGAGGCGCTGGCGAAGTTGATGACGGGCTTGACGCTCGAATTCGCGCGCAAGGCCGGCGAAGAGGATCACCTCTTCGGGTCGGTGACCGCGATCGATATCGAGAACGGCCTCGCCGAGAAGAAGTACACGATCGACCGCAAGAAGATCCAACTGGAGGAGCCTATCAAGACGGTGGGCGAGCATAAAGTGACGATCAAGCTCCACAAGGAAGTGCCGGTGGAGATTACGGTGAACGTGAAGAAGGAAGAGTAGTTCGGTACTCTTTCGGCTCAATTAATAGGGGAAGCATGTCCACATACTTCGATTTGAGCGGGCAGACCGCGATTGTGACTGGCGCGGCGGGCGGCATTGGCGAAGTGATCGCCAGGCGGCTCGCTAATGCCGGAGCGACGGTGGTGATCGCCGACTTGAACGTGGAGGCCGGTAAGGCCGTGGCGGACACGCTTCCCCATAGTTCTTTTGCCTTGAAGCTGGATGTAACGTCGAGCGAGAGTTGTAATCAGTTGGTGGCCGATGTGGTGGCGCGCACGGGGCGCGTGGACATCGTGGTGAATAACGCGGGGGTGGCGGGGAAGGCCGCGCCGGTGACCGAGCAATCGGACGAAGACTGGGCGTGGTGCGTGGCGGTGAATTTGAATGGGCCGTTTTATCTTTGCCGCGCGGCGTTGCCGCATATGAAGCAGGCCAAGTACGGGCGTATCGTGAATATCGCTTCGATCGCCGGTAAAGAGGGCAATCCGAACATGAGCGCGTATTCGGCGACGAAGGCGGGCGTAATTGGGTTTACGAAGAGTTTGGGGAAAGAAGTCGCGACCGATGGCATCTGCGTGAACGCGGTGACGCCGGCCGTGGTGCGGACGAAGATTCTGGAACAGTTGACGCCGCAGCAAGTGGAGTACATGACGTCGAAGATTCCGATGCGGCGGACGGGGGAGCCGGAGGAGATTGCGGCGGTGGTGCACTTTTTGGCGAGCCCGGACTGCTCCTTTGTGACGGCGCAGACTTACGACGCCTCGGGCGGGCGCGCGGTTTACTAAGTTAGGACATTCCATGTTGCAACCTTCCCAATACGCCGCCACACCGGTGGCGACGCTGCTGCACGAGGCGGCGCGGGGCACGATCGGTTTCGACCGGCGGGTGTTTGACGCGATCGTCGCGCGTCCGGAAGAGGCGGGAGCGGCATTGCTCGCGCATGGGATGAATCCGCCGGAGGATTCGCGCTTTGAGATCGACGCGGATATTGTGAATCTCTTGTCCGCGCTGCCGCAGGTCGATGCGCTTGAGTACATCGTTAAGATCTTGCGGGAGGGGTTTGAGGATCTGCCGGTGAGTTTCGTGACGGTAGTGAGGGCGTTGGGTGAGCGCGCGGTGCAGCCGTTGGTGGATGTGTACGCGGACATGGACGAGGATTTGTCGGGGGAAGTGGCATTCCTGCTCGCGAGCATGGGCGTAAGGGACGAGCGAATCCAGAAGTTGATCGAGGACCGGATCGAGTACGACATGGAGGACGGCGCGATGTTGGCCGGGCTTTATGGCGATAAGGCGTTGTTGCCGAGGCTCGAGAAGTTGTTGGCGGAGGTGGGGAAGAATCGCGAAGTGGAGTTTGCGATCGAGACGCTGAAGAGCGATGCGCCGCCGGTGCCGGAGCCGCCTTTCGATCCGCGCGGGGAGTATGAGGAGACGGCGATGCCGGCCTTCGACATGCTGGAAGATCAAGAGATCTTCGAGGTGGCGATGGAGCACGAAGAAGTGGCGACGCGCTTGGAGGCGTTGGACATCCTTGAGGACTTGGAATTGTCCGCGGCGTATGTGAAGCCGTTGTTGGGCGTGGCGACAGATGAAGAGAATCTCGAGGTTCGGGCGGCGGCGTGGCGGACATTGAACCGTTTGAGCCAGGTGCAAGAAGTGCGGGCGGCGGCGGAGAAGACTTTCGAGGACGCTTCCCTGCCCCGGCAGGTGCGGGTGGCGGCCTTGATTGCGTTGTTGCCGAAGTATCCGTTGGCGAAGTGGAAGCCGAGCTTGCAGGAATTTTTGGACGACGCGGGTTCGCGGGCGGACGCGGTGCAGGCGATGTGGCGGAGCCGGGAGCCGGTGTTTGGATCGAGCTTTGGGGTCTTCCTGGACGATGCGGATACGAAGGTGCGCTTGCAGGCGATTCGCGGGGCGGGCGTGATGGGGGATAAGACGTCGATCGCAAAGCTGCGGGCGGCGTTCGCGGATGAGGATGTGCGGAAGGATGCGTTGTTCGCGTATGCGATGGCGGTGCCGACGGAGGTGTCGGCGAGCCGGATGCGGAGTTTGTTGAAGCGGATCGACGAAGAGGCGGGGGGCTTGTTGCCGCAGGAGGCGACGAATGTGCAACTGGCGTTGGACATGCGGCTGGAGGCGGCGGGCAAGGCGCCGATTTTCTTCCCGGACGAGGAAGAGAACGACGGGCATGTGCATGGGCCGGGCTGCGGGCATGTGCACTAGTAACGGGCGCCAATCTAGACGAGTGCGGCGAGCACTTGCACCTCAATGCCGGGCGGCAAGATTCGACTAAGGCCCAGCGGCTGGAGCGTCAAAATGCCGCCGTGCGCCAAGCCACCAGCTCCGCCGCCGGGGAGGTTCCGGCTAGGCTGGTGGTCTGCCAGACGGATTCAAAGTGTGGAACGGCCGCGGATCCAGGCTGGATCTTCGCTCTAAACCGCGTGAAGCGGGAGGGGTTCAGGACGAGGTCCTTGGCGGTCTCGGTACCGGCGATCGTCGCGCCTTCCAAGAGCAGGACGTGGCCATCGCCGTCGGGTTTCGGCAAGAACGAAGCGAGGCCGTAGACGCGGCGCAGCTCGTCCGCCGTCCAATGGGAGGGTTCCTGAAGAAGCGGTTTGCGGTTCTCCACGTGAAACTTATGAATTCCGAAATCAAGATTGATGCGGAAGTTGGCGTGGCGGTCCAACAATGAAATCCAAGGATTCGCATGCGGAGCGCCCAGCACCAAAAGGTTTGCGCCGCGGGCGTCTTGGACGCTCAAATCGCGGGCGAAGCGCACGAGCACTTCAACGTTGCGGGCTTCGGGGCGGCGGGCCACCCGCAGGGCGAACTCGGCGTCAACGACGCCCGTATAGCGCCGGTAACCCAAGGTGGATATCCCCGAGCGTTCGGCGGCCTTCGTGGCCCAACGATTCCACTGTTCGGTGTTGAAATACTCCTCAACAGGAATGGCGGTCTCCAGCGCGTCTTGGGCTAGGACGTAGGCCGTGTCGGAAAGGATCACGATGGTCCTGCGCTTCGGGTCCAGCAGATGAGACCAAAGACTGCTTAGCGGATCCCCGGCATCGGAGCGATACCGTAATGCGCCAGCCGCCGCAGCCGCGGCGGCAACGCCGCCAGCGCCATACCGAAACCAATGACGACGCGTTGGCGGGAGCGGAGCGGTTTCAATCGCGGGCAAGGGCGCCGCGTCCAATGAGACGAGCTCTGGAACGTAGCGGCCTCTAGGGATCGAGATGCGGACCGGATCCCGCGCTCCCTCCTCTTTGTAGTACTCTTCGAGCTTTTGACGGAGAAGGCGGGCGGAGGAACGAACGATGTTGTCCTCCATCGGGTTGTACGATTCGGGCCGCCCAAAGACACGCATCCCGATCTGGTGCTCGGTAAGACCTTCCAGGCGAGTTTCGTCTTGCGACGCTTCGCCGAGATATTGCAGTAAGCCAACCAGCCGCGCCGCCCGCGAAAAGGTCTTGCTGCGGGCCACACGATCGAAGATTGCGCGGCGCGCTTCCCGATGCACGACGCTTCGCGAGCCAGACTCCATGGGTTTCGAATACCTCCTTGAAGATACACGTGTTGGTTACAGTTGGCTGACAATTTGACATGTGAAGGCCACTGTAAAAGCGCTGTTCCTTGACTTCCCCAGCGAGAGGGCCCCAGCGGAAACTGAGAATGTTTCGATCTCGGGAGGCAAGCCATGAAGAAGACCGGCAACAAGATTTTGACACTTGCAACGCTCACGGCGCGATTATGCCTTGGGCAATTTGAGAACGGTGAGGTGACCGGAGTGGTAGCCGATCCGCAAGGTAACGGTATTCCAAATGCAACGGTAACGCTGCTGCGCGAAGGGACCGGCGTCGAGCAGAAAATGACAACCAATTCCGAGGGAATCTACTTGTTTCTTTCGCAACGGGCCGGCAGCTACACGATGTCGGTCGCGGCGAACGGATTCCGCGGATGGACGCGAAAGGGAATCGAGCTAAGCGTGGCGCAGCGGCTCCGTCTCGATTTACGCCTAGAAATCGGGGAGCTAAGCCAGCGCATCGAGGTGAGCGGCGAGGCGACAACAATGCTGGAGGTCGAAACCGCTGGACGCGGCCAACTTGTAAATGGGAAGATCATCCGCGAGTTGCCGCTCGTGGACCGCGACTATCAGCGGCTGGCGTTATTGAGCCCCGGCGTTGTTCCAGGAACGGGTTTATCGGGCGCGGTGAACGTGAACGGGAACCGGTGGCAGAACAACAACTGGTTGCTCGACGGGGTGGACAACAACGTCGTGGCCAACAACACGAGGGGTGGCACAACGTTCAGCCAACCGCCAGTGGATGCAGTTGAAGAGTTCAAATTGCAGACGAGCGCCTATTCGGCCGAGTTCGGCCGTGGAGGCGGGGCGGTCTTCAACGCCACGTTGAAGTCGGGAAGCAACGAAATCCATGGCAGCGGGTGGGAGTTCGCGCGCGAATCATCGTTGAATGCGAGGAACTTCTTTAGCCAGCGGAACGTGCTTCCGTTCCGGCAACACCAATTTGGGGGAACGCTGGGAGGGCCGATGCGCAAAAACCGGGTCTTTATCTTCGGCGACTATGAGGGTTTGCGCAGCCGGCAAACGGATGTGCGTTTGGCGAATGTGCCGAACCCGGCGAGGTATGTGCGGGAAGCGGAGCGCTTGGTGGGTTTCGATTTCACCGGGCGGCCGGCAATCTTCCATCCGTTGACGGGAGAAGCTTTGCCCACCCGGCTCACGTTGAACAACGGCATCGATCCGCGCGCGTTGCGGCTCCTGGAACTATTCCCTGCCCCCAACCGTGGCGCCAATCCCGACGGGGCGCAGAACTACGAATTCAATCCGGTATTGCGCCGCGACGATAACCGCTACGATGTCCGCGCGGACTGGGTTGTCAGCGAGCGGCACCGGATTTTTGGACGATATAGTTACCAAGGATCTTTCGACGCCAACGCCGGCAATTTGCCGGGCTTGGCCGAGGGCGGCACGGGCAGCGGCAACGCGAATTTTCAGCGCAATTCCGATCAGGTGGCCGGGGGATGGACCGCAACAGTGGGCGGGGCGGCGGTAAACGAATTCCGCTTCGGATGGTCCCGGGTCAAAGACGCGCGCACGCCGCTCAATGCGGATTCGGGCACGGCGTCCGAACTGACGGGTATCGCCGGCTTGCCTGCAAGCGGCTTGATCGACGGGGGCCTGCCAAACTTCAGAATCACGAATCTAACGCCGCTCGGGCGTGCGGACTTCGCGAATCAGTACCAAGCGCCCTATGTGTATACGTTCAAGGACACGTACAGCCTTTTATGGCGGTCGCACTCGATCAAGACCGGCTTTGAAGCCCGGCGCACCAATAACGAGTTCTTCGACATCCGGTCGCTGCTGGGCGCCTTCTCCTTCACGGGCCAACGAACCCGGAACGCGGCTGGAGCGGCAACGACCGGCGACCCCATGGCGGACTTTCTTTTCTTCACGCCGTTTACCGCGACACTGAGCGTGCCAGGCGTGTTCCAACACGGCCAAGTTTTCGCCTATGGATTCGTACAGGACGATTGGAAGCTAACGCGACGGCTGACCTTGAACGCCGGGCTGCGCTATGAGTTCGGCCGCCCGTTGACCGAAAGCCAGAACCGCTACGCGAATTTCGAGCCAGGAATGCGCGGCGGACGCGGAGGCATTCTATTGGCTGGGGATCAAGACCGGCGGCTAGTTCAGTGGGGAACGCGGCCCTGGAATCCACGCCTAGGGGCCTCGTATCAATTGACGAAGGGGATCGTGCTGCGCGTGGGATACGGCATCTTCACGATGATGGAGGACCGGCATGGAAGCGAGTCGGTATTGACGGGCAATCCCCCATTCGCCGCCGACGGAAGTTTCGCGTTCAATACTACGCCAACGGTTCGCACGGTGGACGATTCGGCGCGGTTTCTTAGCACGACGTTGAACAACTTGCCGGCTAGCGCCGACGCCCTTAGTAACGCTGGGTTCCCTTTCTGGGGTGGCATTCTTCTGCGAACGCAGGAAGAAAAGCAGAAGGTCCCCTACACGCAACAATGGAATTTCACGACGCAGTGGGAGCCGGCGGGTAACTGGCTGTTCGAGCTCGGCTATGTTGGGAACAAAGGAACGAGCCTATCGGCATTCCGCAACTTGAACCAGCAGCGTGTATCAGGCCGGAACGACTCCCGCCCCTTTCCTGACTTCGGCGACATTCAATGGCGCGAAACTCGCGCGCATTCCATTTATCATGCCCTGCAAGCGCGGGCGAACCGGCGCTTCGCCCGCGGTTTTTCGTTGACCGCGTCCTACACATGGGCCCGGTTGATCTCCAACTCGCCGGGGTTCTTAGCGCGCGGCAATCACTACGCGCAGAACGCCTACGACTTAGGACCCGAGCGCAGCGTGGACGCCAACGACTTGCAACATAACTTCGTGCATTCGTTCACCTACGAAACGCCCAGATGGAACCACTTGCCGACGGTAGCGCGGCTCGTCGCACAGGATTGGCAGGTGTCTGGCATTCTCAGCTTACGAGGCGGCTTCCCGCTGAACATCACAACGAACGGCGCGACGACGGTGCCCTTGGGCGCGATTCGCGACGCGCGGCCCGACGTCGCGGGCGGCGGCGCACCGAGGCTGGCCGCGAACGAGCGCACGCTGAACCGTTGGTTCCGAACCGAAGCATTCGCGCGGCCCGCCAGCACGCATGGGACATGCGCGATGAATTGCGGGGGCATTCGCGGTCCAGGCTATTACGGAATCGATACGGTATTGGCACGCCGCTTCCGGTTGACGGAACGCTTCGCGCTGCAATTTCGAGCGGAGACGTTCAACCTGACCAACACGCCACAATTCAATAATCCGGTGACGGCGTTCGGTGATCCAGCGTTCGGCAGGATCACGTCCTCGTACGCCGAGCGGCAGATGCAGATGGCCATAAAGCTGCTGTTTTGAGATGAAACGACCTGTCAATAGCCTGAACCGGCGCTGACGGTTTGCCGTTCCGGGTTTGGTTCTTAAGCGGCAGCGGCATTCGTTATGGCAGGCGGCGTTTGGGTTGCCGTTCACGATGGCGGTGGCAAAGGCGGCTCGGAAGCTCAGGCGACGAACGTGCAACTGGCGTTCTACGTGCGATTGGAGGCGCCGGGGCAGGCGCCGATTTTCTTCGTATAAGAAAAAGGATGGCGGCCATGCGCATGGGCTTGGTTGCGGGCACGTCCACTAAATGAACCGGGACGAGGATGGCGAAGGCCAAGCGGCGTCAATGGTTCGGAGGGAGGCGGGTGGCCTCGAGGTTTGCGTTAAGGCGGTCTACTGCCGCTTTGGCTTGGGCGGCTTCCATGGGGAGGTTTTGTTGGGTGTAGAGGCGGCTGAGGAGGACCCAGGCGCCGCGGTGGTTGGGGTCTCTTTGAGTTACTTCTTCCAACTGCGTGGTGGCTTGGGTGGGGTTGTTTCTGGATATGGAGAGTTGGGCTAGAAGGAAGAGCGCGCCGGTGTCTTGGGGATTGGCTTGTAGGGCTTGGCGGAGGAGGGGTTCGGCTTCGTCGTCGCGACCGCGCTCCTTTAGGAGCCAGCCTAGGAAGGCGGCAGCGTTGGTGTCTTGGGGGTTGGCTTTGTTCGCGGCTTCGAGAATTGGAAAGGCCGCTTCGAAGTTGTTGTTGAAGGCGTGGGCGATGCCTAGGTGCGTGGCGACGCCGGGGAGATTGGGATTGAGTTTGCGGGCTTGGGTGAAGTGTTGGACGGCGCTGGGGTATTGGGCGGTGGATAGCGCGTAGAGGCCTTTGGTGAAGAGGGCGCCGGGGCTGCGATCCGCCGCCAAGTACTTCGAGAGTATGCGCTTGGCGTCGTCGAGTATGCCGCTGGCGACGTAGGCGGAGACCAGGGTTTGCGCGGCGTTCGCGTTGCGCGGATCGAGGCGGAGGGCCGATTCTAGCGCGGCGATGCCGTTGGGGAGATCGTTACTTTGGAGGAGGCAGACGCCTAGCAGATAGTGAGCGGGGGCGAGCTTGGGCGCGGCTTGGATGGCCTGGCGGTAGGAGGCGATGGCTTTGGGGTATTGCCCCGCTTTTTGCGCGTCGACGCCCGCCTCAAAGTGTCGGCGGGCGTCCGCTTGCAGCGCAACTACGAGGAGCGTTAAAACTGGGACCATCAAAACGTGAAGTTTAGCGAGCCTTGCATCACGCGTGGGGTGCGCGTCGACGTAAAGCGGCCGAACTGTCCGTTAACCTGCGCGCCGTTCACGTCGAAGCGGGCGCCGGTATCGAGGTTGCTGAACTGGGTGTGATTGAAGGCGTTGTACATTTCCCAGCGAAGTTGGAAGAAGCGGGCTTCGTTGCGGAGCGGGAAGCGTTTAACGAAGGTGAAGTCGCAGTTGTTGATGCCGGGGCCACGGAAGACGTCGCGCGGAGCGTTGCCGAAATCGCCGCGCGCCGGGCGGGCGAAGGCGTTGGTGTTGAAGTTGCGGTCGAAGTTGCGTTCGCTCTTCGCTAGCAAGGGACTGGCGATGACGTTGACGCGGGCGCCGTCGCCGCCGCCGGTGATGTCGGCGTTGTCGACGGTGGAGAGGCCGATGCCGCGCGGGGTGCCGGAGGCGAGAGTGACGATGCCGGCGAATTGCCAGTTGTCGAAGGCAAGTTTCGAGAAGGCGTTGTTCCAGTGCTTCGAGGCCTTGGGCAGATCCCAGATGTAGTTGAAGACGGCGACGTGGGTTTGGTCGTAGTCGGAGCGGCCGTAGTTCCAGATGCGATAGGGGCGATAGAGCGGGAGCCCGCCGGAGTCGCCGCTGGTAAGGTCCATCGCTTTCGAGTAGGTGTAGGCGAGGCCGAACTGAACGTTGGAAGTCATGCGGCGGTTGACGGAGAGTTGGAGTGCGTTGTAGTTGCCGTAGCCGGAGTTCTCGATGTAGGTGAGATCGCCGTAGCCGGGATTGGGACGGAAGAAGTTGTCGGGCAGGGGTCGGCCGGGCGATGTGGGGTCGGCGTTTCTCGCGTCGAAGCGGGCGCCATAGGGAATGGTGTTGAGGTTGCGATTTTGCTGCAAGTGCTGCGAGCGGTTGCCGACGTACGAAACGTCGACGATCGTCTTGAAGCCGATGTCGCGTTGGATGGCGAGTGAATAGTTGACGATGGTGGCGGTTTTCGGATCGCGTTCGAGGGCGGAGACGCTGGAGGGGAAGAGCGTACCGGCGGAGTTGAGATAGGTATCGAGGTTGCCGTAGAAGAGTTGGGGGTTGAACTGAACGGGCGGGTTGGTACGCGTGGTCCAAAGATAGGAACCGGCTGAGGGGACGGCTTGCTTGGAGACGCCGACGCCGCCGCGAACGGCGGTCTTGCCGTCGCCGGTAACGTCGTAGGCGAAGCCGAAGCGGGGGCCGTATTCGAGGCGGCGGTTGGCGAAGCCGTCGGGCAAAGCGTTGTTTCCAGCGACGACCATACCGTTGGCGGGATCACCGTTGTTCGGGACGTAAGACGAGATGAAGACGGCGGGCACAAAAGCGCCGGTGATGGGATTCTGGCCGACGCGGACGCCGTTGTTGAGGGCGGGCTGAATCAAGCGGGGCGCGGCGCTGGGGTTGTAGCGTTCAAACGCGAGAGCGGCGGCGGCGCCATCCGTAACTCGCCACGGGGAGAACTTCGTGAAGCGCAGGCCGTAATCGAGCGTGAGGCGGCGGTTGACCTTCCAGGTGTCTTGCGCGAACCATTCGAAGATCCACTGGCGGGCGAGGCCGGTGGTGCGCGTGCTGCTCTCGGTGTACGAATTGAAGTTGCCGAGAAGAGCGTTGGAGTAGGCGTAGTTGGAATCGAAAGGGTTGTTGGGGTTGCGGCCGAAGTCGAAGTTGCCGCCGAAATTGGCGCGGGGGCCTTCGCTGTTCATCTGGTATTCGCCGTAGACGCCGAACTTCAGGGAGTGGCTGCCCTTGATCCAGGAGATGTTGTTGCCGTAGTTCCAACGCCAGTCGCGGGCGTCGATGGGCAGACGTCCGTCGTAGGCGATGTTGGCCGCCGAGTTGACGCCGCCGAAGCTGGCCTGGGGAATGATGTCGAGGGGATTGTTTTTCGGGTAGAGCTGACCGAGCGAGCCGAGGCCGGTCTTGGAGCGGATGACGGGATCGAAGGTGCTGCCCGTAGTATCGTCGCCGATTTCGCCGAGGACGCGATAGCCGAACTGCGATTCGCTGATGAGATTCGGGCGAATCACTTTGGTGTAGTTGCCTTGGATCTGATCGGTCTTAAAGAGGTAGTGGTGGAGGAGTTGGTTCCAGTTCGAGTTGAAGGAGGCGAGGCCTTCGTAGCCGCGGCGGTCCGCCCACCAGCCGGTGTAGCGGACGCTTAGGCGATCGTTCTGGCTGAAGTTGTAATCGCCCTTGAGGGTGTTGAGCTTCTTGGGGTGCTCGGTGATTTCCTGGAACTGGTAGTTGTAGTTGCCGCCGGAGAGGGCGCGGTCGAAGAAGTTCGGCTGCGGGAAGAGATTGAGGATGGCTTGGCCGTTGCGGTTGAGGCGGTTCGTGGGAATGACGTTGTTCGGGAATTGGGCGTTATTGTTGAGCGGATCGTTGATGGGGATGACGCGATTGTTGACGTCGAGGGTTTGGGAGAAATTGCCTTGGCGCTCGAGGGCCGTGGGCATCGTGACGCGGCGGACGGCGCGGGGCTCGTTGATGCGCCAATCTTCGCGGGAATAGAAGAAGAAGAGTTTGTCGCGGTTGGTGTTGAACTTGCCGGGGATGTAGACCGGGCCGCCGATGGTGCCGCCGAAGGTGTTGTAGCGGTAGAGCGGGCGTTTTTGGCTGTTGCGGTTGTTGAAGAAGTCGTTGGCGTTGAAGGCTTCGTTGCGGACGAACCAATAGGCGGAGCCGTGGAAATCGCGAGTGCCAGATTTAGTGACGAGGTTGATGCTGGCGCCGGCGTTGCGGCCGTATTCGGCTTGGTAGCTGTTGAGGAGGACTTTGACTTCGGCGATGGCGTCTAGGCTGGTCATGCCGTTGAAGCCGCCAACGCCGTCCGCGTCGTTACCGGATTGGCCGTCGGCGGACATGGTGTTCATATTGGTGCGCATACCGCCGATGTTGGGCGTGTTGGTGCCGAAGGTGCCGCCGAGAGAGTCGGCGTCGGTAGCGGTGCCGACGCCGGGGAGGACGCGTAGCAAGGAGATGACGTCGCGGCCGCGGGTCATCAATTGGTTGAGTTGCTTGCCGGAGAGTTCCGCGGAGTTTTCGCTGCTGGCGGTTTGCACGCGGGCGCCTTCGGCTTCGACGGTGATGCGGTCGCTCACTGCGCCGATGGAGAGTTGGAGTTCGCCAACCGACAATCGCTGCGTAGCGGTGAGGACCAGATTCTTGCGTTCGAGGGTTTTGAAACCGGTTTGTTCGACGCGGAGGTTATAGGTGGTGGGACGCAGAGTATTGAAGATGAAGTCGCCCGAGTCGTTGGTGACGGTTTCGCGGGATTCGGCGGTGAGGTCGCTCGATAGGAAGACCTTGGCGCCAGTGACGGTAGCGCCGGTGGCGTCCGTCACCGTGCCGCTGATACTGCCGGAGACGGTTTGCGCGGAAAGCGTGACGGCGCTGAGAAATAGGGCGAGGGCGAGTTGACGTACGGACATGGCGTAGCTCCTGAAGTACTCCTGAACGGGCGCTGGAAGGCCCGGCAGCATCGACAGTATCCGTGACGGTCTTAGAAATCTAGCAGAAAAGTAGCGCGAATCTCTGAGGATTCAAGCATGGTGAAAGGCGGACTGCGTAGTGGTTTTCCGCTATTGTCCGGCCCTGGCAAGGCATGATGCACTAACAGCTCGACCATGAAGTCCCGCTTTCTTATCCTTCTCGCCGCCGCGATGGGCGCTCAAGCGCAAATGATCGACGACGGCATCATGATGGGCAAAGGCTTGCTTTGCACCGGCTACATGTACACGCACGATAGCTGGGACGAGTATTGGGAGGGCGCGCGCAAACGTAGCAACGGCAACATCGGCAAGCTGACGACGCAGACCAATCAGTATTTCGCGAACTATGGCGTCACGAACAGTTTGAATGTGATCACACATCTGCCGCATGTACGCACGGAGGCGAGCCAAGGCGTGCTGGCGGGAATGCGCGGTTGGCAAGATGCGACGATCGCCGTGAAGTACAAGCTGCTCGATACTCCGTTCACGGAAGCGGGATCGTTTCGAGTGATGGCAGCGGTATCGGCGGGGCTCCCGATGACGGATTACACGCCGGACTTCTTGCCGCTTTCGATCGGGTTGAACAGCCGGCGATTGTCGGGAAGGCTGACGACGCACTTTCGCGGGCGCAACGGACTCTTCGTACAAGGCACAGCGGCGCATACCTGGCGGGACGACGTGAAGCTGGACAGGCCGTTTTACTACACGGACGGGCGGCTGACGTTTTCCGATCGCGTGGCGATGCCGAAGGTGGTGGACTACGCGTTTAGCTCCGGATTGATTCGGGGCGAGATGGTTCTTTCGGCGTCGTTTACGGAGCAGCGCACCTTGGGCGGCGGCGATATACGGCGGCAGGACATGCCTTTCGTTTCGAACCGCATGAATTTTCAGAGGGTGGGAGGTTGGGCGAAAGTGCCGCTGCCGAAGTTCAACGCTATTTCGGTGGTGGGCGGCTATTCGTATGTGATTGGCGGCCGCAACGTCGGGCAATCGAGCACGATCACGGCGGGGATCGTTTATCTCTTCAGTTTCCGCACTAAGAATTTCCGGGGGCGAATCTAGTGAGACTTACGTTTTTCTTTTTGGCGGTTGCCGCGTTGGCGCAAGACGAGACGGCACCCGCGGTGCAGAATGGCGATTCCGCGCCGCAGGCGGTGGCGAACGACGCCAATGCCGGGACGTGGAAGTACATCGTTTTGACGGGACCGTCGCAGATTCCCGTGGCAGCGCCCGTTGCGACTGGCGACGCCTCGTATTTGAGCGAGTTGGCGGCGTTGAAAGCCGCGCAGGCGTCGATGAGCGATGGCCAGCGGCAGAATCTCGACTATTGGAGCCGGGGCGGAATTCTGCGTTGGAATGAGATTCTGCTGGAGCTCGTTTCTCGTTACAACTTGCCGCCCGCGCCGCTGCCGAATGACACCTATCCAGTGCCGGACGCGAATAACCCCTTCGCGGATCCGAACTTTCCATTCGCTAACCCGCCCTACGCGGCGCGGGCTTATAGCTATGTCGCGGTTGCGCAGTATGAAGCATTGAAGGTGGCTTGGCATTACAAGCACCTGTACAACCGGCCGGCGCCCAGCAGAGTGGATAACGGAGTGCAGGCGTTACGTCCCGCTTCGGATCTGCCAGCCTACCCTTCCGAAGACGCGGTGATCTCCGGGGTGACGGCGGCGATGTTGCAATTGTTGTTCCCCGCGTCCGTGGAGCAGATCACGTTGCAAGCGGCGGCACAGCGGGAAGCGGCGTTGCTTTCGGGGCGGGCCACGGCGAGCGACATCGCGGCGGGTCTGGCGCTGGGGCAAGCCGTGGCGAACATCGTGATCACGCGGGCGCGGGCGGACGGCATGGGCACGGCGGGTGGCAATGCGGCGTTGTGGCAATCGCTCGCCGACCAGGCGACCGCGCGTGGCGAGACGCCTTGGCGCAGCATGGAGAGTCCGCCGCGGCCGCCGATGTTGCCGGCCTTTGGGCGCGTGATGACTTGGATGATGACGCCGGCGGATGTGCTGGCGGAGAGGCCGGGTCCGCCGCCGTCGACGTCTTCGCCGCAGATGGCGAGAGAGTTGGCGGAAGTACGCGATGCGGCGCGTAACTTGACGCGCGCCCAGATGGCGATCGCGTATAAATGGTCCGACGGCGCGGGAACGCCAACGCCGCCGGGGCATTGGATTTGGATCGCGGCGCCGCATGTCGAAGCGGCGGGCTTCACGGAGGTCCGCACGGCGCGGGCCTTTGCGTTGCTGAACATGGCGATGCACGACGCGGCGGTGGGTTGTTGGGATACGAAGTTTACGTATTTCAATCCGCGGCCTTCGCAATTGGACCGGAGCATACGGACGGTGTTGGGACTTCCGAATTTTCCGGCTTATACGTCGGGGCATTCGACGTTTTCGGCGGCGGCGGCGGAGGTGCTTTCGTACTTGTTCCCCGGTGCAACAGCTTCGTTCGCGGCAGACATGGAGGAGGCCGCGATTTCGCGGCTTTATGGGGCGATTCATTACCGGTCCGATATTGAGACGGGCAAGGCGCATGGGAAGCGGATTGGCGGGTACACGGTGCGCTTTGCGCGGGAGGATGGGGCTGGGAATTGATTGAGCGTTGTCGCGGGCGGGGACAGACGGGGCTCTCCACGTTGGGACAGGCTCGTCACTCCCCTATTGTGGCGTAACGGTTTGGTTGGGGATTGGTGATCGCCGTTTTCTCCCCGGTGGGCCACTCGATCTCTAGCTTTTCGATGGCGGTGCTTCGCCCGAGCCCGAGAACCACTCTGGGATCGTGGCTGCTCAGGAAGCTGCCGCCATTGGTGATTTGGCGTGCGTGCGTTTGCTTGTTGGTTGTCCAACGGATGGTCGCGCCGGTGAGAGGGCGCTTGGAGCTTAGGCCTAGCCAGTAGTGCTTCTGCTTGGCGGTGTTCTTGAGGATTAGAGGCGCGCCGTTGTTGATGCCGATGATGGCTTCGAGGTAACCGTCGTTGTTGAGGTCGGCAACGGCTAGGCCTCTGGCGTTGAAATTTCGTTTCGATAGCGGGCCGAGTTTGTGGCTTTGGTTTTTGAACGTGCCGTTTTGGTTTTCGAATAACAGAAGCGGCTCGGCGTAGGTGACGCCGGGCATGCGGCGGGCGATGTTGTCGTCGGGGTGCCCGTTGGCGAGGAGGAGATCTTCGTCGCCGTCGTTGTCATAGTCGAAGAATTTGAGGCCCCAGCCACTTAAGAGGCGCGTCGCTTGGCGAAGTTCGCCGTTGACTTCCTGGAACTCGTTGTTGCGCTGGTTCCGGTAGAGCGCGAAGAACTGCTGGTCGATGTTGGCGACGAAGAGGTCCTGGTAGCCGTCCGCATCGAAGTCGGTCGCGTCGACGCCCATGCCGGAGCGAGGTTCGCCAGCTTGGCTGTAGGCGACGCCGGAGGCGAGCCCGATGTCCTCGAATTTACCGTTGCCTAAATTGCGAAAGAGCGCGTTGGGGGCCATGTCGCTCGCGACGAAGATGTCGGGCCAGCGGTCGTTGTCGATGTCGGTGGCCACGGCGCCGAAGGCTTTGCCTTGGTAGCCGGCGATGCCGGAGGGCTTGCTCACGTCTTCAAAGGTTCCGTCGCCCCGATTGCGGTAAAGGAAGCTCTGCGTCGAAGCGAAGAGTTTGGGGACGCAGTAGGCGCTGATCTTCAGAATTTTGTCGAAGCAAGGGTGGACGAGTTTCTCCTCATAGTGGACGTAGTTCGCGATGAAGAGGTCGAGGTGGTTGTCGCGGTCGTAGTCGAACCAGACGGCGGAGGTGTGCCAAGCGCTGGACCCACCGAGGCCGGAGTTAGCGGTGACATCGCTGAAGCGGCCGTTGCCATCGTTGCGGTAGAGGATCTTGGGGCCGTAGTTGGTGACGAGAAGGTCGATGTCGCCGTCGTTGTCGTAGTCGGCGGCGGAGGCGCCCATGCCGAAGCCGCGGCCGGGGACTTGGGCGGCGAGGGTGACGTCGCGGAAGCGGAAGTTGCCGAGGTTTTCGTAGAGGGCGTTGCGGCCGCGGCTGTTGACGAAGTAGAGGTCCATGAGGCCGTCGTTGTTGTAGTCGAGGACGGCTAGGCCGGGGCCCACGGTTTCGGGAAGGTGGCGCGCGGGGGACTTGGCGTTGTCGTGGCGCCAGGCTATGGCAGTAACGGTGGAGGGGACAGAGGTGAATTGCGGCGCGTCCGTGGTTTGCGCTGCCAGGAAAAGAGCGAAAAAGGATGATAGTTTTCTTAGAGTCGCGAATGTGATTTTCATAGACCTCGACTCGCGCCGGACATAAGCTCGGGTGCAGGAAGACTATCATGCGAATTGCTTGTTTCGTGTTGGCGATGGCGGGCTGTGTTCTCGCGCAGAAGACGGCGGCCCTTCCACGTTTGCAGGTGGACGCGTCGAAACGCTTTCTGGTGAACGATAAGGGCGAAGCGTTTTTCTGGTTAGGCGATACGGCTTGGGAGTTGTTTCATCGCTTAAATCGTGAGGAGGCAGTGGAGTATTTGAACGTGCGGGCGCGGCAGGGTTACAACGTGGTGCAGGCGGTGGCGCTGGCGGAGCTTGATGGAATCAAGACGCCGAATGCGTTGGGGGATTTGCCGTTAATGGATAACGATCCAGCGAGGCCGGCGGTGACGCCGGGGGCGAATCCCAAGAACGCGGCCGAGTACGACTATTGGGATCACGTCGACTTTATCGTCGATGAGGCGAACAAGCGGGGCATCTACGTGGGGTTCCTGCCGACGTGGGCGAGTTGGGCGAGCCCAACGGGACGAAACGACGTGGCGGTGATCACGGCGGCGAACGGCGCGGCCTACGGCGAGTTTTTGGGCAAGCGCTATGGGAAGAAGGGCGTGATTTGGATATTGGGCGGGGACCGCGTGCCGGATGGGTTTGAAGGCGTGTGGCGCGCGATGGCGAAGGGGATTGCCACCGGCGTCGCGGGGAAGGAAGATTATGGCGCGGTGCTGATGACATTTCATCCACGTGGCGGCGGGACGTCGTCGACGCGGTTTCATAACGACGAGTGGCTCGATTTCAACATGCACCAGACGGGGCATGGATTGACCGAGCAGGTGAAGCCCTGGGAGCGGATCACGAAAGACTACGTATTGGAACCGGTGAAGCCGGTGATGGATGGGGAGCCGCTCTATGAGGATCATCCGCTCGCGTTCCGCGCGGCGGTGAATGGGTACTCGCTTGACGCGCATGTGCGGCAGCGGGCTTATTGGGATGTGTTCGCGGGGGCCTTTGGGCATACCTATGGGAACCATTCGGTTTGGCAGATGTACGCACCGGGGCGCGGCCCGATAAATGGGCCCATCGTAACGTGGAGGGAGGCGATGTCGCGGCCAGGGGCCGAGCAGATGAAATATCTGCGCGCGTTGATGGAGTCGCGGCCGATTTTGGGGCGCGTGCCGGATCAGTCGCTGGTGGAAGAGGCGCTCGATAACGCGGACAAGATCGTCGCAACGCGCGGGGAAGGTTACGCAATGATCTACAGCGCACAGGGGAGAAAGTTCAGCGTGCGAATGGGGAAGATCTCCGGCGCGAAGGTGAAGGCGTATTGGTTCAATCCGCGCGCGGGGAGCGCGACGGAAATTGGGAGCTTTGAGAATCAAGGAACGAAAGAGTTCCGGCCGCCGGCGGAGGGCTTCGGGGCGGATTGGGTGCTGGTGTTGGACGACGAGGCGAAAGGTTATGCCAGTCCAGGGCAGAGCAAGTCGAAGCGTTAGGTGGGAAGACGCCACGCGGTTGATCGAGCCGCAGGTGACGGCCTCGGGGATACATGTGTGGCCGTTTGACGAGGAGTTTCCGCTCGATGTGCGGAGCTTGAAGTTGTGCGCGCCATCGAACATCGCGTTGCGGCGGCACGATTACTACGAGGTGCTCTATGTGGAGGAGGGCGAGGCGGTTTATCGCGTGCAAGACCGGACGGCGAAGATGCGGGGTGGGGACTTATTTGTGATGGGCGGGGCGTTGTATCACGGGATTCAGAAGTACTTGAGTTCTTGCTTGCGGGTGCGGGTGTTGTATTTCGAACCGAAGCTTTTGTGGGGCGACGATATCGCGGGGGAGAGCGCGGAGTATTTATTGCCGTTTGAAATTCAAGGTAAGGACTTTCCGCACGTGATTGGGGGGACTTCGGCATTGCCGCGCGAGATTCGGGACTTGATGCGGCGGATCCAGATTGAGCTGGAAGCGGGGACGGTGCGAGCGCGGCTTTGCGCGAAGACGTATTTGAAGATGATTCTGGTGCTGCTGATGAAACACTACGCGAGCTATGGGGCGACGCGGGACGCGGTGGCGCAGAAAGAGAAGAATCTATCGCGGTTGCGGCCGTTGTTCGAATATTTGGATGCGCATTACGGGGAGCCGATCAGCGTGGAAGAGGCGGCGGGTGTGCTGGAGATGAGTAAGCCGCACTTTATGCGTTTCTTTCGGGGGACGACGGGGCAGCCGTTTGTCGCGCATCTGAACCGTTTTCGCGTGGCCAAGGCGCAGCATCTGATGGCGACGACGGAGGAGACGATCGCGGAGATTAGTCAAGAGGTGGGATTTTGCGATCAAAGTTATTTTGGGCTAATGTTCCGGCGCCTGGTGGGGATGACGCCGAGGGAGTATCGGGGGCGCTTGCGGAATTGAGCGCCGAGCTAGCGGCGTTCATATTCGATAATTTCCAGGCCGTGGAGTTGAAAGTCGGGGCGGCGGGGGTAGAGCCGTACGGACTTCGTCTGGTAGCCGCGGCTGCGCGTGGCGCCGCGCCAGTCGAACTCAACCACATCGCGGTCTTCGGGCCAGGAGAGCAGCCAAAATTTTGGCGGGAGCTTGTCTGGATCTTGAGGCGGGATTTCTACGCAAGCAGGGCGGCAATAGAGATTGATGGGCGCGGCGTTAAAGGGAGTGTCCCAAGCGTAAACCGGAGGGTGCGGGGCGGCTTGGAGGTCGCGCGCGACGCGGATGGAATCGAAGCGCGCGGATTCGCGCCGCATATCGAGGGTGTATGGCAAACAGAGCAAGAGGGCGACACCTATCGCGGCAAAGCGGGCGCGGGGATGCGCGTGGGTCCAGAGAAGCGCCGCGGGAATCATGGAAACGAGGAAGTAGCGGTAGAAGTAAAAGTTCAGCCCCAGGAGCGGAATTTGGGCGAAGAAGAACATCGTAAGCGGCGGGGCGAGCGCGGCGGTTGCCCAGAGGAGTTGGCGCTTGTCTTCGCGCCGCCAGGCGAGGGCCGCCAGGGCGAGCAGAGAGAGCAGGAGGATGACGCCAGCAAGCATTTCGTTCCAGCCGAGGCCTAGCTTCGAGAAAAGGCGGTAGAAGGCGCGGAACGAGGGCTTGGCGATCCAGCCGAGTTGGGAGCTGACTTGGCCGTCGAGGAAACGTGGAGAGACGTAAAGGGCCCAGGGGATGAGCGTGGCAAGCGCGAGCGCGGCGGGGCGCCAACGGTCGCGGTAGATGTAGATCGCGGCAAGAAGGTAGAGAATGCCGAAGTAGTGGCTCCACAAAGTCCATGCGGCGGCTAGGAAGAGAAGCCATGAGGCCTTATTCTTCTCAAGGCACCATAGCGTTAGCGCGACACCTAGGAAGAGAAATGCGTAGCCGCGGACTTCCTGTGAGTAGTGGATAAACCAAGCGTTGGAAGCCACAAGTAAGGCGGCGGCGAAGTGGCGGCCCAAACACAGGACCATGAGCGTCGCGGCCCCCGAGAGGATAGAGAGCCAGCGGAGATTGAGCAGAGGGTCGCCCGGGGCGCCGAGGGTTAGCTTGGCGGCGATGTAGTGGAGCGGTGGATGGACGGAGTCCTTGCGAAGAGCTTGCCAGAAATCGGGCCAGGAGAACTCGGCGACGCGGAGGGTGAAGATTTCGTCGGCCCAGTAGGACTCGCGCTCGAGGCCCCAGGCGGCGAGGAATAGGAAGTAGGCGACGATCGCCGCGGCAAAGAGTCGATGACGGAACGGCCAAGGCGTGGCCCCGGCAATCTCTTGCGGTGTTCTCGAATCCAAGTTACTAAGGTAACGAATGGGGCGAGATCACATGTGGCCCTCAGTTAGGCTGAAAAGATGCAGGAGATCGCGGTGCGCCGGAAGGGATTGCGATTCCCGCCGCTGTGCCCTTCGTGCGGCGGAGCGGCGGCGGTTTCGATTCGGATTGAGAACGCCTTCGAGTATTGGGAGGACGAAGCGAAGCGGGAGAAGGTCCTGGGCTTCGACGTTCCTTTCTGCGAGGCCTGCGCGCGGCGGCACGCGGACGAATTGGGAAAGTCAAGCGGGGTAGATTTCGCGCGGCGGCTTTTTTCCGAACCGGGAATGGCGTTGGGCGCGCTGGTGGTGGGAGGAGTGGGGCTGGCGTTTTTGCGCGACGCAGTGGCGAAGATGTCGTTGACCGTGTTCGCTCTCGCCTGCTTTCCGCTGGGGATTAGTTACTGGTTGTTGCGGCAGAGTTGGATGCGGCGTCCGGGCGATTTCCTGCCGGCACGGACTAGCGTGACCGCGCGGATCGATTTTGGGGACATTGCGTCGGAGGCGTTTGAGCCGGAATGGTTGCGCTTCCGGGTGGAGCGCGGGGACTACGCGCTAGCGTTCCGGAGCGCGAACGCGGAGCGGTTGTGGGATCCGGGTGGGGGTGAAGCGATAGCGGCAAGGCAGAAGCGGGCCTGGAAGGAGCGGCGAAATCGCTGGCTGCTTTGGGCGGCGGGGGCGGCGGTGATCGTACTGTCCTTGCTCTCGTGGTTGATGGGGTGGGATTCGTAGCAAACCGCCCCTGAGAATTTTTTTCGCTCCGGATGATACGGTTTCGCGGAGATGATCACTATCTCGGTGAAGCGCCGGCCGCACCGCGGCACCACCGTAAGGGCTGGCGTCTCAGCGAAAAGGAGGGAAGGATGAACGTGAGTCCGAGTAATCACCAGGAGATCGTCAAAAGTCTCTTGTCTAACAAAGCCGTTGACTTCGCCGCGATCGGCAAAACCGTTGCCGAGATCGGCCCATCCCGCGCGATGGCCATGGAGCCCTGGGAGGAGTTCTGTGGAACCATGCGCCATTTCGTGCGCCTGTACCGCTTGGGTCCATTGGGACAGGGTATGGGGCGCTTGGACCGTTTGGAGGAACTGGGGCAGCACGCTCCGGAATTGCACTCCTAATGTTGCGGGTCCTGCGCAGTATGCGGCATCACGAGACATGGCCGGAGGCGGATCTGGAGGATCGCCTTTGCCGGGCCTTGGACGTCGCGGCGCGCACGGTGGAGGCGCTCGGCGCCGACGGCTACACGCCGCAGGCGGGCGGGCAGGCACATGAGGAGGACCGCATCCAACCGGAGAAAGTGGTCACGGAAACGGCGCTGTTGCTGTTAGCCGCGTATGTGGCCTCCGGTGGAGCGGATTGCGTGGCGGCGAGAGGAGGGATTCGCCGCCGCGTACATCAGTTGGCGGAGCGCTTGTCTCCGGTGGCGCGGAGCGAACGCACGATGTATTCGATGTGCGTGCAGCCGGCGCTGGCCTTGGATTTCGCGGCGGCGCATATCTATCTGACGCGCATGGGATATCCGGATCTGCGCTTCGACCGGGTCTTTCACCAGACCGTTTGGGAGGGCGTCCGGCCAAGCAAGGAAAGGGCGCCGCATCGCGCATTGGAACAAGAATGGCTGCTGTGGATGGGCAGCGTGCCGCGGAACCGGAATGGGCGCGAGCAGGCGTTGCGGCAATCGGCGCTGGCTTGCCCGATGGATTTATTGAATGGGTCGAGAGACGATGTCTACGCGTTCACCCACGCGTTGCTCTATGGAAGGGATCTCGATTGCATGCCGCTACCTTTGCCGAGAACCAGGGACGAGGTTCTTGGCGAGGCCGAGGCAGCGCTCGCGCGCTGCCTCGATGAAGAAGACTACGACCTGGCGGGCGAGGTGCTGCTGGCTTGGCCGTATACGGGGACTGCGAAGGACGCCGCTAACGGAGGGGAGACCGTTTGGAGCGCGGCGGCGGCGTTTGGCTTTGAGGTGCTAACGCGCGTGGAGGACCGGGCGGGCTTTCTGCCTTCGCCCGCGACGCGCGTGAATACATTGCGGTCGCTGGTGGGCGAGGAGCGGCGGAATTATTTGTTGGCTTCTTCGTATCACACGATTTATGTGATGGGTTTGCTTTGCGCGGCGGCTCTGGGGCCGGGGAAACTTCCTCCGGCGCGGGTGCCGGCGCTGACAAGCCATGCGGGCGCGGCGAAGAAGATGCTGGCGCATTTGGCGCCAGAAGTGCAACTCACGCATTGGTATGAGCAGTTCCGGTTGTTGGATCTCGAGCAGCAAGATGGGTTGGCGGGTTTGGTGTTTCAGATTGCGATGCGGCGGATGGTGAAGGCGGGGGATTATGCGGGTTTGGCGGGGTTGTTGGGGGAGGCGGATGGGCTCGGCCTGACGGATTGCCCGATGGCGGGGCAGGCGGCTTCGCTACTGTTGCGGCTGCATGAGATGAACTTCGCGGTTCCGGTGGAGCGGCTGCGGCGCCGGGGTGGGACGGCGGCTTAAATCGATCGCCCCAAGAACTCACCAACGCCACAATGCGATCGAATCAGCATTGTAACCGCTTGCGATGACAACAAGGCACTTGCGCAATCGCCCCTTTCGGCCGTTGCCGCCCGCAACGTTACATAGGCAGTTGACTCCCGATGGCCAGACGCAAACTCACCCCAAAAACGAGAACCGAGCTGAGCCGACACGCAATCTTGTCGACAGCCATTGCCTCGGACCGCTAAAAGAGCCGCGAACTCCAAAATTGAAAATTGGTGCCTGTACTGATCTTAAGACAAAGACCTCCATCGTCTACCCGCACTGCGCTCTCGCAAAACTACCTCAACGGCTGAGCCGCTTGAAGGAAAAGCAATGACCGTGATGCCGTCCACTCCTCATGCTCCAATTCGCACGCATATCCGGGATGTCTCAACTCTAGGCCCGTACCTAGGTCCACCCTCGATCACCATTCATTGGCCATCCATCGCTCCGATTCTCCAGCACAGACGAGATCTTGATGCGAAATAGACGATTCGTCGCTCTTCCTAGACGCCCGTCAACTTTTACATGAAGTACTTGTAGATCGTCCTTGAAACCATGTAAACTCTGTGAATCGTCGAATGATTTTGCCAGAGGGATACGAATTCGAGGAGATCATCGGCTCAGGCGGATTTGGAACTGTCGTGGGCGCTCGCGAAACAGCGACCGGGGACGCCGTGGCCATCAAAATCATCCCGATAATTGACAACCGCACCCCCCGGGACATAATACAACGTGAGTGTGAAATCTTGCGCGGGCTAACTCACGCCAACATTGTAAAATACAGAAATACGAAAATTGATGACATAGCAAACACAGTCTACCTAGTAATGGATCGAGTTCACGGCACTGGACTAGCCAAATGGATTGTGGGCAAAAATCTCCAAGCCTTGTTCGGCGTGCTTGACGGAATCTCAGACGCAGTCGACTACACTCATGGACATGGGATCGTTCATCGGGACATCAAACCGGACAATATACTCGTTGTAGAATTCCCGAATCAGACACCGAAAGGAATACTCATTGATTTCGGGATCGCAAAACCTATTGCGCCGGGCCAACTAGACCTCACGTCCGCTGGAATGCTTAAGGGTACTGTGGACTATTTCCCCCCTGAAGTTCTCAAGGGACAACGCGCTACCGAACCGTCCGATCAATACTCTCTCGCACTTATCCTCTACCAGTTCGATGAGACCTTTTCTCCACCAGCACTATTTCAACAGAAAGGCGAAAATCTGCATAGCTTTCTGCATCGTCGAATAAGTGCAGACGATGTCGTAATTATGAGGGCCACTGAGGCGTCGCGTGTCAGACGGTCGTTACGTAAAGCATTATCCCCACAGCCGTCGAAACGATTTGGATCCTGCAACGAGCTCATCCGCTCGGCACGAGCCGAGCATCAAGAGTTTACAACTAATCTGCAAGCGGTGCTCCCCGGATTGGTTCGCAAGCTTGAGCAATGGCCTCCAGCAGTTCTTGAAAACTTCTACACCTCTTCTCGACTTCTTTCGTTCGGCCCGCCGATATTAGTATTCGCAAGCTCAACTCTGATGACGGCGGGTAACTCCTTCGGGCTCGAATATCCCTACCATCACTCCTTAAGTTTAGTCCTCCTTACTATTACGCTCCTCTGGTCCTTAGCCACTACGACCAGTCTCGTTATTTATGTAACTCTATCGCAGCGAGCGGCGATCTTTTTGATTACTCTTGCTTCCAGCACAATAGTCACAATGACGTTTTTCGCGTCCGACTGGCTTTCCGCCAATCCCGGATTCCCGTGTGCGTTGGTAATCGTCTCCGTAGCTGGCCTGATCCTCGACGGAACAGCTAGACCCGGCCCGCAAATCCACCGCCACGCGAACCACTATGCTGTATTGACTTGCATGGCGCTACTTTTCGCATTTTCACTGGGCTGGATCTTAATCTCAACGACTAACCACATGCCCGACACATCCAAAGTCAACCTTACGGTTGGTGCAGTTATGATCGCACTAGCGATATCGAGGCGATCGAAAACGCGAATCCAGCTTGCGGTACAGCATCTCCTACGCACAGTGTTTTCCACCAAAGCGAAAGGGCATTCAGGAAATACATGAGAAAGCTCTACATCTTGGCCATCGTATCGACTCTAGGCCTTGTAAGTAGCTATACCAACTACCGAGGCGTGCTCGCCCTCGGCGACGGCGCTAGCGGGTTAGCGCATGTTTTTGCGGTGTTGACGGGGATCGGACTGTCGCTCGCCACCTTCTACTTCGCCGATAGAATCGGAACGCTTCGCCGAGATTTTCATATCGGGCCGTCCGTGATCGGCTATTGCAGCGCATTTGCCGTTAGCTTATTCTTCACCTTCGCAGGTTTTTTTTCACTGATTTCCAGCGCCGAGCTAGATCGGATGAACAATGTTCACGTTGAATCTCTACTGCAAAAACAAAAGAGCCAACTCATAGGCTGCGTGACATCAAAAGCAGGCCTGCCTAAGGCCCAGGCAGACCTTCGCAAAATATTCGATGAATGCAAATTTGAAGACCTGCGAGGAGACCGGCGAGGTAAAGGCACCCTCTACTACAAATGTATGGAAAGGTACGCACCCTCAAGATCTTATCTAATGCAAACCCTCGACTCGATCAAAATGATGGCACAGAACGGCGGCGTCAGGCTAGCGATTAACTTCGAAGACGCTTCTGAGTCCCCGGCACTAACGATCGATATCGCAGAGAAGCCCGTCGGACTGGATGCGCAACTCGTTCTTTTGGAACATACTAAAAATGCCGCCACGTTGAACAGGTGCCAAGGAACTTGGCTGGGCCGAGACGAGGTTACACGCGAACTCGCTAACGATTCTCCTCTATTCGCCCTTACGATCATTTTGAAAGGCAGCCCCCTCGCGGATTCATCTCGAGTTTATCTTAGTGGACTACTCGCACTCTGCCTGGAGGTCATCTTACTACTGAGCTTTCTGTCGCTGCATCCACTAGCGAAGAAGATAAGCTTGCAGAACAATTCCACTTATCAAAGATGAGATAGAATGCCCTACACCTTCTCAGATTTACGCGACCGCTTTATGCAATGGCTGAATGAGACTGAAGTACATAATTCGACAACGTTGAGACTGATCTTGTTCGGTCAGTCGCAAAGCGGTAAATCGACACTCTGCGCAATGCTGGCGAGCTTAATTCGCAATAACCCTTCGATTATGCCGGTGTTCGATCTCTCCAACAAAAAAGGGACAGCCGTTCTCAATACTTGGGTGTCGTCGATCGAGGCTGGAAAGTTTCCCGACAAGACAATGCTTGAGCATGCGGTGCGCGCTTACCTTGGATTCTACATTAATGGGAGCACCACAAGGCTTATTGTAGAATTTCTTGAATATCCGGGCGAGTTGTTAGACGGATTAAATCCAATTTCCGACGCTCATGATAAAGTACCCGTTGATCTACGTGAATGGTGCGACTCCTCCGATTTGTGCATTGTCGCAGCACCAGTAGATCCGAATGCGGGCGAAAAAAGAAATTTGGAGATGTTCTTAGAGTGGTTTTTGCGAGTAAGGCAACGACCGGTATGTTTTGTAATTACGAAAGCGGACAAGGTTCACGTCGATGACTTAGACAAAATTGTTCATCAAGCCTTTGCGACTCCGATAAAATTGATTGAGTCAGCGCGATCCGCGGGGCTCCTTTGCCAGGTAACCTTGTTTAGCGTCGGCGAGACCGACTCGGACGGTCGCATTAAGTCAGTTCGCTATGACAGGGGCGCGAGCGAAGTGCTCAGCTGGCTTCAGGAAAACGCGCTTGAAAGGAGTCGTTAAGTGGCTAAGACAGATTTTTCTCTCCGGGTGGATGCTGGCATACTAGGTGACGCTTCGAGACGCGGCTTGGTGGTCGCGATGGAAACAACTAGCTTCTCTCTTGAGCATTTTCGAAGCGAACGACTGTTTGTAGAGGACGCTCCGGAGCCTTCTAATATTGGCGACACAGTTTGGACACTTTTGAATTCGGGTGGCCGCCTCTTGACTCGCATTTGCCGCAATGAGGGAGGCTATCGGCTGCTATATTCACACAGTGAACCGCTTGATGACGGAGGAGTCGGTTGGCTCAAGGCGGTTTCGCTGTTCGAAGCTGCTCCTGCGTCAGCGCCCACCCAGCTTCATACGATTGAAACTTCGCCGCCTTCACAAGTTAGCGTGGTTTCTGGTTTTTCAGGGGAGCTTAGACTTGTATTTTCTTCCGATGTTTCGATTGATTATATCGGCAGGTCGATGATGCAAGTTATTCCGTTTATGTCGGATGGAACTAAGATCATTGTTCAGTGCACGGCTATTAGCGCCACGGACAACCTCCTGGCTTTTGACCGACTACGAGATCTGGCCAGCAGGAATCGGTTGGTTGAGGAGGCCGACTACAGGCGTATCGTTTTCCGTCGATTGTTCGATGCCGTGAAGTTATCAGAGAGTTTATCACCCGTATCTCTTTCAATCAATCTGTTGGCGGCAGAACTTACTGCAAGCCGGAGAGTTTCCATTGCCGATCAAACACCAAAGGTGGATTTCGATATCCACAGGCTCGCGAATGTTATCTCGAAGTTCCTTGAAGCAGATTACCCTGACGCCAACTTGCGAGCCTTAATTGCTCTCTACGTTCTTATTGAGCAGAATAGTTCTGGACTCGATGAGGATTCCGCGCTACATCTTACAGAGATGATTAAAAGTTTGCAGTATTGGAAGAAGTTTTCTCGTCAAGAAATACTTAGCGCGTTCTTGGATCTCCACCGCATCTCCCGGCAAGGAGACGGTGCGATTCCGCGACCATCATTGCTTTTATTTCTCGATTGGGTGTCGGCGCTCGAGAGCTAGGAAATTCTTATCGAACCGTTAATGATCTTCGCGATCTCTAGTATTCGATGAATACCGTGCGTTTCCAAAGGGGTTAGATCGCGGCTTCTCGAAGATCAGTGTCGCTTGACCATCTATCCAGATTGCCACCATCTGGAGTCCGGTCCATGGCTGGTCTTCTATAACGTTAAGCCGCCGTCGACTGTAGTTAGCTGGCCGGTGATGAACTTGGTGGCGGTCAGGTAGAACGCGACCGCTTCGGCGATCTCCTCGCCGGTGCCGTAGCGTTGGGCGGGGGTGCGGGCTTTTAGTTCCAGGAGCGGCGCGGTGTTGGCTTCTTCAAAGGGGATGGCGCCGGGGGCTACGCTGTTGACACTGATCTTGGGGGCCCATGCCTTGGCCATGGCGCGGGTCATGTGGATCACGCCAGCCTTGGAGGCGCAGTAGTGGACGTATTCCGGCCAGGCTTCGATGCCGCCGATTGAGCTGATGTTCACTATGCGGCCTCCATCCGGTTTTGAGAGCATACGGCGGGCGGCATGTTGGGCGCAGAAGAAATAGCCCTTGAGGTTGACGCTATGGATGTAGTCCCAATCGGCCTCAGTGACTTCGAGCGGATTGATCTTGGTGAAGCGCGCGGCGTTGTTAACCAAGGCGTCGATCGGGCCGTCAATACTTTTGAAGAGGCGTTCGATTTCGGCGACTTTGCTGAGATCCGCCTGGAAAAGAGGCGCGTCACCGCAGAGGCGCGAAACCTCCTCGGCTTCCTCCCGCGAACCGCCGTAGTGGAGCAGGACCTTCGCGCCTTCCGCGTGCAGTCGCAGTGCGATGGCGCGGCCAATGCGCCGCGCCGCGCCGGTGACGAGTACTCGCTTGCCGTTTAGACTTTCCGTTGACATTCCTTTTTAGTATGAACTCTATATAATTTGGTTAACCATGTGTGCTTCAGTCGCTCCCTCTAGACGCAATTTCTTCGCCCGCGCCACGCAAGCACTCGGCGCTTTGATCGCGGGCGGACTCGGTATCCCTTCGTTGGTGTATCTGTTGCGCGGGCCCAACACGGTGGCCCCCGGCGGCTACGTCGACGCCGCGGACCTGACGCAACTCAAGGTCCGCGTGCCCGAAGAAGTCACGTACCAGCGCATTCGAAAAAACGGCTGGAAGCTGATCACGGAGAAGTCGACGGCATGGGTCGTGAAGCTCTCCGACAACGAGGTGGTCGCGTACTCGCCAAGCTGCACGCATCTAGGCTGCGCATACCACTTCGACAGCGGCAAGAACGAATTCGTTTGCCCTTGCCACACGACGAATTTCAGCATCGACGGCAAGGTGCTGGGCGGTCCCGCTCCACGCGACTTGGACCGTTTCCCGGTGAAGATGCAAGGCGACCGTTTGCTGATTGGCAGCATCGAACCGATGAAGCAAGGGAAGGGGGCGTGAGATGAAGAACGCCGTCAATTCCGTTCTGGCTTGGCTCGAAGACCGCACGGGCATAGGCGCGGCGGTGAAGCATTTTCTCGACGAAGAAATCCCGGCGAGTTCGGGGTGGAAACAAGTCTTCGGCTCCGTCGCGATGTTCCTGTTTTTCACGCAGGCGCTGACGGGCATATTGTTGGGCTTGAATTACGGGCCGACGCCGGGAGAAGCGCACGACAGTATCCGCTACATCATGCGCGAACTAACAGGCGGCGCGTTGATCCGCGGCTTGCATCATTGGGGCGCCTCGGCGATGGTGATCATCGTCGTGCTGCACATGATCCAGGTCTTCCTGTGGGGCGCCTACAAGAAGCCGCGCGAGGTGACTTGGATGGCCGGCGTCGTGTTGCTGCTCTTCACCTTGGGCTTCGCGCTCACGGGGTACTTGCTGCCTTGGGACAATCGCGCGTATTGGGGCACTGTGGTAACGACGCAGATCGCGGCGACGATTCCGGTGATGGGTCCGCAGATTTTGCGCTTGATGGGGGCGGAGGACGGCGTGGGCGTGGTGACCTTCGCGAGGTTCTACGCGGCGCACGTACTGGTGCTTCCGGCGGCGACGATCCTAGTGCTTGTCTTTCACATCTATCTGGTGCGCAAGCATGGCGTGGCGCCGGAGCCGGGCGATGAGTTGTTGCCGAAAGAGAAGTTTTACCCGAAGCAAGTCTTCAAGGACACGGTGGCGATCTTCGCGGTGTTCGCGACGCTCTTCGTGCTGGCGATCGTGGCGAAGGCGCCGCTCGGCCGCTTGGCCGACCCAAGCGATACGACATACATTCCCCGCCCCGAGTGGTACTTCATGTTTCTGTTTCAACTCTTGAAGTACTGCGAGGGCCCCTTGGAGATCTTCGCGACGGCGGTGCTACCGGGGGCGACGGTATTGGGATTGTTCGCACTTCCCTTCCTCGACCGCGGACCGATCTTGAAGGTGGCGCAGCGTGGCGCGGCGATCGCGGCGGTGGCTTTGGGCGGCGTGGTGTTCTCGGGATTGACGGCGTTAGCGGTGATGGAGACGCCGGCATCGGCGGCGCGCGCGGAGGCATTGGGGCCGATGGAGTGGGTCGATTTAACGCCCTTGGAATTGGCGGGCGTGGGCTTCTTTGAAAAGGAGCGTTGCGGCGCTTGCCATACGCTTGGGCTGGCCGACGAGGGTAAACCCGGGCCGAATCTTGGCGCGGGCGGCGTGAATCGCGATATCCCGTGGATGATCGCGCACTTCAAGCAACCGGCGAGCAAGATTCCGGGGAGCCAGATGCCTCCTGTGGCGCTGAAACCGGCGGAGTTAAACGCGCTCGCAAGTTTCTTGGCGAAGCTGACGCCGCAGAACGCGGTGAAGATGACGGATGTACCTTACTTCGCGCGCGAAGGGGCCATTATTTATCAACGCTTCCAGTGCGGGGCTTGCCATGCCGTGAATGGGACGGGCGGGAAGTTAGGACCGCCGATTAATGGGCTGGCGAGGCGGCGGGACGCGGAGTGGGTGAAAGCGCATTTCTTGGACCCCAAGAAGTTCGTTCCAAATTCCACAATGCCGGCGTATAAGTTGACGCCGGCGGAGAACGAGAATTTGACGCAGTATGTGATGAGTCTGCCGTAGCGTTCGATTCCGCGCGTTCACTTGCCGGCCAGGAGAGCAACCAGCAGCGCCGCCATTTGCGGACCCTTGAAGGCGTCGGGGCCTTCCTCGAACCATTCGTCGATCGAGTGAGCGTTGGGGCTGCGGCCACCGCCGGAGACGGTAATGGCGGGGATACCCAAGCTGATCGGGATGTTGGAATCGGTGCTGCCGCTGCCGGTGGCGAAGACGGGAATCTGAAATGCCTTGGCGGCGGCGAACGCCTTTTGCACGATGGGTGCCTCATCGGGCTGGACGCCCGCGGGACGCAGGCCCATCGTCTTGATCTCAAGATCAAGCGGCGCCTTGCTATCGGGCCAGCGCTTCCTTTCTTCGTCGAGACCGTAGCGGAGCGCCGCGCGGATGCGTTCGTCGAGGGCGGCGAGTTCCTGAGGCGATTCGCTGCGAAGATCGATTTCCATCGAGACTTCGATGGGGATGGAGTTCACGCTGGTGCCGCCGCCGACGGTGCCGACGTTGAAAGTGGTTTTGGGCTGCGTGGGTACTTGGATATCGGCCAGTCGCGCGATGGCGCGGCCCATGGCATGGGCGGGGTTGGGCATGCCGAAGGCGCCGTAGCTGTGGCCGCCGCGGCCCTTGTAAGTGACTTTGTAGCGGTTGCTGCCGACGCCGCGCGGGGTGAGACGGAAGCCCGTGCCATCGACGGAGATGAAGGCGTCGACTTGGCCCTTGAGTTCTTGCGTGAAGAGATGGCGTACGCCGCGAAGGTCGCCTTGCCCTTCCTCGCCTACGGTGGCGACGAATAGGACAGTGCCGTTGAAAGTGACGTCATGTTCGCGGAGGGCTTTCGCGACGGCGAGGACAACGGCGAGGCCCCGGCAATCGTCGCCGATGCCGAGGCCGTGATAGCGATCCCCTTCCTTGCGGACTTTCACGTCCATGCCCTCCGGGAAAACCGTGTCGAGATGAGCGCTGAAGACGACTAAGGGCTTGGCGGATTTCGAGCCGGGGTACTTCGAGATGACATTGCCTTCTTTGTCGGTGCGGATGTCTTCCATGCCGAGCGCGGCGAGGCGTTTCGCGTATTCGCGGCCGCGGACGGCCTCCGCGAACGGTGGCGCGGCGATCTCGCAAATGGAGGTCTGCTGTTGCATGGTCCAAGCGTTGTTTTGCTGGAGCGAGGCAATGGCGGCTTCGAAGTTGGGGTCGGCGAGCCACTCGCTGGCGGTTTGCGCTGGCACCGGCAGCGCGCAGAGCAGGAGCAAGGCGAGCGTCGCGAGACGTGCGCGGATTTTCTTCTTCCAGGCTTCGGCGAGCGTGGGAACCGCGAGAAGGGCTTCGTTGGCGGTGCGGTCTTCTTTCTGGAAATGGAAGACGCGATTGGCTTGGGCGATGGTCCAATCGGGATACGGACGTTGCAGGAGCGTTGCTGTATCGCCGGTTTGAACGCTGCCGGGGGAGAGCACGCGTAGGTACCAGCCGTTGCGGTCACGATGGAGGAGAGTGGTAACGAAGTCGTCGATGCCCCAGCGGCGGGCTTGTTTCCAGCATGGCTGGCGGGGTTGCGCGATCTCGACTCTCGCGCTGCCCAGTTGCCATTGGTCGCCAAGACAGGCGGATTGCTCGTCGACATCCGTGAGGGTGAGATTCTCGCCGAGCGCCCCAGGGAAGAAGGCAGGGTTGTTGAGTTCCTGGCGCCAGAGAGGATAATGGGCGCCCGCGCAAACGAGAACGGCTTTGTCGGCGCCGCCATGGACGGTGGAATCGGCGTGCTCATCGCCTTCGAAACCGAGGGGGCCAAGGGCGACGGGTTGAGTGACGGGGTGGCGGAAGGTGGCGGTGGTCCAGCGGTTGGCTGCTTCGCCGAGTTCCTGGATCTTGCCGAGGCAAAGGGAGGTGACGCGCACCTCCTCATCGTCGCACCGATAGGCGGGACCTAGAGATGGAGCAAAAGAACTCGAGTCGATTTGCCGAGAGGCCGAATCACTTCGCTTGAAGGCTCTGGATAAACTCCACGACGCGCCGCACTCTGACTAGGCCCAAATCCTGATCGTTCTCCACGCGCCGGAACACGGGGCCCCAAACCGGCATTTCGCGCGAACCATGCGCGGCGGGGTTCCGCGATTCGCCCAAGATCGACTTCTCCAACTGCGCCACTGGGAACTTGCCGCTATTTCGCTTCGTTAGCGTCGTCAAGTCGGGGACGGGGGCCTTCAACGCCGCCGCCACCGGTCCGGCGCCACGCCCGTCGGCGCCGTGGCATGAGGCACAGTATGCCAGGAAGAGCTCCTTGCCATTCAAGGTCGCCGGCATTTTTCGGGGCGACTTCTCCTGCGCCAACGCCATTCCAGCGAGCGCCAAAAAGATTAGGGTTCGCATAAGCACGTTTCTTCGCTTCGAGTATACGATTCCGCACTCTCGCCCAAGCGCGAAGGGGCAAGTTTGCGCTCACGATTGCAATTGAATAGGCGCCCGCGGGGTGGAACTGCGCGTGGCGCGTAAGACGAACGTTTGCCTCCCGTGAAAACGCGGGTGGCCTATGCACGCGGCGCGGCGGCCTTCCGATTTTAGTTTTGGATGCGTAGCTTATCGTCCGTATTGCTGCTTTGTTTAACGTTTTGCTTGGGCGCGGGGGAGGCCGTGGTTTACTCGCCGCCGCCTTTTCACTTCGGCAATTTCTCGCAACTCCGCGAGTTCACGCTGCATGAGCACCATGGGTTTCTGACGGCGGACTTAAACCTCGATGGGCGCGACGATGTGGTGGCTTGGAACGATAGCTCACGCCGCGTGGTCGTCTACCACTCCGACGCGGCGGGGAACTTGGAGGCCAAACAAGTGGTGGACATTCCGCTGGGTCCCGAAGAGCACGTGATCTTCATTCGCTTCGAGGCGAAAATCGCGGACGTGAACTCCGACGGGCGTCCGGATTTGGCGCTACTGGAAGAGGGCACGGCGCGCTTTCATTTTCTCGAGACGCAGAGCGATGGGCGGCTGGGTGTTCATCGAATTTGGAGGAACTCGTCGTTTACTTATGCGCTCGATTGGGTGGTGGCGGATATCAATCTCGACGGTCTTGGAGACCTGGCGTTTAGCGAGGATGAGGACAAGTTCGTGGTCGCGATTCAGCGGCCGGGCTTTATTTTTGAGCGGCAGTGGTGGCCGACGAGCGCGACGTTTCCGGGCTTTGAGGGACGGGGCGTCTCGTTCGCGGCCTTGGATGGCGGGGTTCTGAATGGCGGAGCGTTGCCGGATTTCGCCTGGACGGTCCGGAACGCGAGAGGCGAGCGGCGTACCTTGCTCTATCGCAACGAGGGTGAAACGCGCTTGCTGCCCGGCATTCCGCTACGCCTGAACGCGAAGACGGGGGGCATGGTGTGGGGGGAACTCGCGCCGGATCTGAATGGCGACAAGCTACCGGACCTGTTGCAGCGGGATGAAGTGAAGGGAACGATTGCGACGTTTCAGGGGACGGGTTCGGAAGTATTCCGGGCGTTGGGCGCGCAGAACGGTCCCGTGTTTGGTACGGTGCGTTGGCTCGATCTGGACGGCGACGGAGCGCTCGATTTGGTACAGGAGGACGGCGGGCGGGCTTGTTATTCGTTGAACGATGGCAAGGGAAGGCTGGCGGCGCCGGCCTGTGAATCTAATGACGAATTGGGGCTGGAGATTCTTTGGGCGGGGCGGGCCGATCTGAATGGCGACGGATTGATGGACCGGGTGTTACTGACCGGTAAAACTTTGCGGGTCTCGATAGCGGGGCGGATGTTGGTGCGGCTGGCGGCGCCGAAGTTGCCCACGGCGCCTTTCGCGGGCCAGGCTTGGAAGTTTGAAGTGAGTGCGGAGCCGGGGCGGCCTTCGTTGTTTCCGCCTAGAGGCGAGATCACGTTACAGCGCGATGGCGCGGATTTTGCGAAGTTGCCGTTGGCGGCGGGCAAGGCGAGCGCGGTTCTGGAGTTGGAAGCGGGCCAGTATGAGTTGTCCTACACTTACGCCGGGGACCGGAACTTCGCGGCAAGCATTAGCGAGGGGACTTCGTTATTGCTGGCGCCGCATGCCACCGAAACGCTGCTGACGATGTCGGCCCCCGCGATTACGGCCACCCAGGAACTGCGCGCGAGCGTGACCGTAAAGTCCAAGGTGGCGATACCCGGGGGGAGCATTTCCTTGCGGCGGGACGGAGTAGAAGTGGCAAGTCTGCCGCTACGGAACGGCCTGGCGGCATGGTCGGCGAAGAACCTGCCGCCCGGACAATCGCAGTGGCGCGCGGTGTATATACCAAACCGAAATTTCTTTGAGAGCGCTTCGACGGAGCGGGCGGTGAACATCACGGGAGTGTTGCGGCTGGTGAATCTATTGAGTGAGCGGGATAATGTGGCGCCGGGAAGTCTGGCCACGATTCTGGCCGATGGCTTTCAAGAAACGGTCCCGGCGAAGTTGCAGGCCGGAGCATTTGTATTCGACGTGAAATCGCCGTTAGTACTACCGGCCGGTTTGCCGCTAGGAAGCCAAGTACTTGTCTTAACGCAAGGCGCGAAGCGATGGGAAGGGCGCACGACGATCGGAAGACAGGCGCCTGGGGTAGCGGCCACGGGAGCATTCTGGACGCAGTTGCAGTCTGGCGCCGCAGTGCAACGGATGGCGGTGAATCCGGCGGAGTACTTTGCGTTACTGCCTTGGTTAACGGCTTCAGGCCGCGTGGTCACGTTGACGCTTTACGGAACGGGGTGGCGCAACGCGACGGCTGCGTCGCAGATCGTGGCGATGCTGAATTCGACGCGGTTGGCGGTGCTTTCGTATGGCGCGCACGAGTCGCTGCCGGGGGTCGACTACCTGACCTTGCAAGTTCCGGCAGCCTTCCGGCCGCCTTCGGCGAATACACTCACGCCGTTCACCCGCTTGCAGGTGAGTTCGGGGAATGTGGCTTCGAACGCGGTCGATCTCTTGCTTCGTTGATCTACTTCTTCGGCTCGGATTCGAGCGGGACCAAGCCCTTCATGCGCATGTAGGTGACGAGGTTGCCGTAGTGGAGCGCGGTATGGTCGAGAAGATGGAGCGCGACCCAGGAGAATTCCCGTGACGTACGAGCCTTGGTTTTCTCGGCCCATTTGCCGTCGGCGGCGGTCACGGCGGCCAGGCAATAGTCGAAGCTCTTGCGCAACGCCGGAATCAAGGCGGCTTTGGTGGGATTGGCTTTCGCGTTGCCGCCCTTATCGGGATTCGCGGCGCCGGCGAGGGGCGCGCAAATCGAATAGTTGGCGTCGGTGAGATGGCCTAGCATCTCGTGGACGGTCATCACATCGGGCGAAGGCTTGAAGGCGTAGTCGGCCTCGGAAAACTTTTCCGCCGCCGACATTACCTGGTTGCGGTAGCGCTCCATGTGCGATTGCAACCCACGGGTGGCGGCGTCGTCGGCGAGCATGAGGACGGGAATGAAAATCAACAAGTGGCGCATTCTAGCTGTCCTTTAGTTTCTTGAAATTGACCAAACACTTCTCGATGGTTTCGAAGGGCGTGTAGGCGCTGCCTTCTTGCTCGATGATAAGGTGTTCGAGTCCGCCCTTCTTGGCGGCGGCGTCGAAGATCTCCCTCCACTTGGCGTCGCCTTCGCCAAACAGGACGCGATAGCCTTCGCGAACGTCCTTGCCGCCGCTCTTCCAATCCTTGAGATGGAGACTGCCAAAGCGGCCGGGATTTTGCTGGATCCAGGCAACCGGATCGCTGCCCGCGGCGATACAGGTTCCAACGTCCAGTTGCAGAACGACATCCTTGCCGGTCTCCTTGGCGAGGACCTCGATGGGGCGCTTGCCGTCGAACGGCGTGAACTCGACGGCGTGATTGTGGAAGCCGGTGCGCTTGCCCATGGGCTTCAACTTCTCGGCCGCCTTATTGAGTTTCGCGGCGACTTCCTTCCAGCCGTCTAGACCTTTGACAGGGCCGGCGCTAGACATGATCATGAAGCGCGTTTCCAGGACGCCGTTGAGGTCGGCGACTTTTTCAAGGAGGTCGTCCGAGAAGAACTTCGCGCCGGTATGCGTCGAGAGGACCTTCATTCCTAGGTCGTTCACGATTTTCTTGAACTCCTTGGCCTTCTCCACGGACCAATCGCCATAGGGTCCCCACATCTCAACGCCCTGGTAGCCGGCTTTCGCGACGACCTTAAGCGTGCCGGGCATGTCCTTGGCGAATTCCTCGCGCACGCTGTACAGCTCCAGGCCGACTGGAGCCTTGGCCCATTTCGGGGCGGCGCTGAGGAGGCCGTTGCCAAGGGCGAATACAGCTCCGCTGGAGAGGCTGCGTTGGAGAAAGACTCTGCGATCCATGTGCGCTAGTTTATCGGGATTTGGGTGGCAGGGGGCGGCGAAAAGGGTGGGAGTGCCGATGCGGTCCAGGGCCGGTGCTTCGGCGCGGAGGCTATAGCGAGAGATTGGCGGAGGCGCGGAGCGTGAGGCCGTCCCGGTGGCCGCCAGCGAATCTGCGGGCGCCCGCGAGGGCGATCATGACGGCGTTATCGGTGCTCCACTTGGGTTCGGGGAAGTAGACGGGAAAAGGAAATCGCCGCTGCTCGGCCTCGGCGCGGAGACCTCGATTGGCGGCGACCCCTCCGCTGATGAGCATGGCCTTGGCGTTAATTTTTTCCGCGGCGGCGGTGGCGCGGTTCAAGAGTTCCGCGATCACGGTGCGTTGGAAACTGGCCAGAACTCCAAGCGTCTTTTCGCTGGTTGCGGAGAGCCATTGTTCGACGGCGGGGCGGGGCGTGTGGCGGAGTAATTCCTTGCGGGCGGCGACTTCGTTCTCCGTACCACTTGCTTCGTACCAGCGCAGGACGGCCGTCTTGAGACCGCTAAAGCTGAAGTCTTGCGCGTTGCCGCCCATCTTGGGCGAGGTGAAGCGGACCGTTTTGGGATCTCCGTAGGGTGCCAGGGCGTCGATAACCGGTCCGCCAGGATAGCCGAAGCCGAGGAGCTTGGCGACTTTGTCGTAGGCTTCGCCGGCGGCGTCGTCGCGGGTGCGGCCTTGGAGGTGGTACTGGCCGTTGGCGAGGCACGCGAAGAGGTGAGTATGGCCACCGCTGGCGACCAGCGCCAAGAGTGGATAGTCCCGTCGGGGAGCATCGAGAAGAGCGGCTTCGATGTGGCCGTCTAGATGGTGCACGCCGATCAAAGGCAGCTTGTGAGTGAAGCAGAGGGCCTTGGCGTAGGTGAGACCGACGAGGAGACTACCGACAAGGCCGGGGCCTTGCGTCGCGGCGATGGCGTCGAGCTCCGAGAACTGAAGACCGGCCATGGCTTCGCGGACGACGGGAACGATGGCACGGAGGTGTTCGCGGCTGGCGAGTTCGGGAACGACGCCGCCGTACTTCGCGTGTATGTCGAGTTGGGAAGCTACGCTGGAAGAAAGAATTCGTCTCTGACCTTCCGGCGCCACTTCGATGACGGCGGCGGCCGTTTCGTCGCAGGAAGATTCAATGCCCAAGATCCTCAACACTTCATGGTATACGCCTACGACTTGCCCCCCGAATTGATCGCGAAGCATCCGCTGGAGAAGCGTTCGGACTCCCGCTTACTAGTGGTGGACCGCCAGAGCGGCAGTCTGGAGGACCGGCGCTTCGTGGATTTGCCGGAGTACTTTCGCGCGGGCGATTGCCTGGTATTGAACAACACGAAAGTGATTCCGGCCCGCTTGTTTGGGCAACGGCCTGGGTTGCCGGGAAAGATTGAGATTTTGTTGACGCGGCGCTTGGGAGACGCGGGACAGCGCTGGGAGGCGCTCGTGCGTCCGGGGAGGAAACTGCCTTTGGAAGCGCGGGTGATTTTGAGCGAACAACTCGAGGCGCGAATCGTGGGCGTCGGCGAGGGGGGACTGCGGGAGGTAGAGCTAGCAGGTGAGGATGTGGAGGCGGAGTTGGAACGCATTGGTCACATGCCGTTGCCGCCCTATTTGCAGCGGCCCGACGAAGAGGCGGACCGGGCACGGTATCAGACTGTATTCGCCAAGCACGCGGGGTCGAGCGCGGCGCCCACCGCGGGACTGCACTTCACGCCGGAAATATTGGCGCAGGCGCCCGAGCGCGCGGAGGTTACCTTGCACGTGGGCCTGGGGACCTTTCAGCCTCTGACCGAAGACCATCTGCGGAGTGGCAAACTGCATAGCGAATACTACGAGGTGAGCGCGGAGGCGGCGGCGCGGATCAACGAAGCACGCCGTGTGATTTGCGTGGGCACGACCAGCGTCCGCACCTTGGAGAGCGCGGCTTTACGGGGATCGCCTTTGGCGGCGCAGTCGGGCGACACGCAGTTGTTTATCCGGCCGGGTTTTGAGTTCCGGGTAACGGGGGCGATGGTGACGAATTTCCATCTGCCGGAGTCGAGTCTATTGATGTTGGTAGCGGCGTTCGCCGGCTATGAGTTGACGATGGAAGCCTACCGGCACGCGGTGCGGGAGCGGTATCGATTCTTCAGTTACGGCGACGCAATGTTGATTATTTGAGGCTTATCATTTGAGGGAGGCGTTTAGGGCCTCGACGATTTCCTGGACCGAACCTTCGGGAACGAAGTTATACTTTTCCCCGCCCTCCACATGCACGTGGAAGGCTTTGCGGCCGGCGAGGGCCATGCGGTTGGACTTGATCTCCTTGATTTGCTTCAGAGGGATGTTGAAGGAGTGGCCGGATTGGTTCGATTGGAAAGTGAGGCGTCCGTTGGAGACGTAGAGCCTTCCCGTACAGTGCTGCCAGATTTGATTGACGCGATTGGAGCCGAGAATGCCACCGACGACGCCTTGGTGGTCATGGTGGACGAGGAAAGAGCCGGGTTGCGGCGCGAGGGGATTTCTAGTGCGGTTGGACTCGGTGGGCGGGAAGGATTGCGGTGGATAGGGATGTGGCGTGGGTGGTTGTGAGGGTGATTGTGTAGGTGGCGGTGTTACTTGGGGCGGCAGAGGCGTGGGGGTTGTTTGGCTATTGGACGGCGGGAAGGCTTGCGGCTTCGGTTGGGGGCGTGAGCTGGGTCCGGGCGCTTGTTCCCGGGTTGGCTCAGGGTTAGGCATGGATGTTGGTGTCGCGTCTGGTGTGGGAGTTGTCTCGGGCGTGGGTTCCGGAGTTGGCGTGGGTGCGGGCACCGCTTCAACCTCGACTCGAAATTCCTGGCGGACCTCCTTACCCTCGGCGTTCCTGGCGGTGATGACATAAGTCGTGCTCGCGAGAGGCGTGATGGCTAGACTGCCTTCGGGCGTTCGCTTGCCGATGCCGGGTTCGATTTGTACTTCATTCGCGCCGCTGACCTTCCATTCGAGCGTGGCTTGGGAAGAGGCTTGTATCTTGGCGGGAGTGGCTTGGAACTTCGCGATGACGGCGGCCTCGGATTCGCCGCAGCTTCGCTGCAGGGCGAAGACGCCGGCGACAAGCGCGACGGCGGCGCTGGCGAGTCCCATGCGGTAGCGGCGCCACCATGGATACGGGACTGGCGTCGGGATCACGATGGGAGGAGCGGGCGGGGGTATCGGTGGAGGCGGCGGCGCGGGCTTTACGGCCGTCACGGGAATTCCCTGCCCTTCCGGCGTGGCCATGAGCGCGGCTTGGAACTCTTCCATTGAGGCGTATCGATCGGCGGCTCGTACGGCTAGGCCTCTTTGCAGGACTTGCCACGCGCTCTCGCTAATTTCGGCGCCGAGGGCGCGGGGATCGTGGAGATCGTCGTCGTGGAGGCGGTCGAGCGAGGTGGGCGGCAGGCTTCCGGTGATGGCGCGATAGATGGTGGCCGAGACGGCGTAGACGTCGGTCCAGGGCCCTTGCTTGCCTTTGGTGCGGTATTGCTCTTCGGGGGCGTAACCGTCCTTGATCAGGATGGAGAGGCTCTTGCTCTTCTCGCCCATGGCGTAGCGTGCGGCGCCGAAGTCGATCAGTTTGATCTGGCGGTTGTCGCAGAGGAAGACGTTGTCGGGGCTGATGTCGCGATGGAGGATGCCGGCCTTGTGGACTTCGCGCAACGCGTCGATGACGGGCATCATCGCTTGCAGCGCGGAGGCAAAAGATATCTTGCCGCCGATTTGCTGGAGGCGGGTTTCGAGGTTCTGGCCTTCGAGGTGCTCCATCACCAGATAGGCGGTGCCGTTCTCGGAGAAGAAAGTGATCACCTTGACGATGCCAGGATGATCCTGGAAGCGGACGAGAACGCGGGCCTCCTCAAGGAACTTTTCGAGGCCCCAGCGGAAAGCTTCTTCCGACGCGCCGCTCAGCGGATGGATGCGCGCCTCGCCCGTACCGCGGGTGGCTTCGCCGTTGGGGAGATATTCCTTGATCGCGAGACGGCGGTCGAGGGCGGGGTCGTAGGCGGCGTAAGTGATGCCAAAGCCGCCGTGGCCGAGGACGCGGCCGAGGATGTATGTTTCCTTGAGCAGGATGCGCGGCGGTAAGTGCAAGGGGGAGGTGGGCGGGGATTGCGCGGGCCATCCGCAGGCGGTGCAGAAGGCGGATCCCGCCAAGTCCCGGAAACAATTCACGCACATGCTGGCGGCCGTCATGGTTGCGCTTGCGCCTCCTCGCTCAAACGTATGGCTATCGCCGTGTAGTTATCTTGATTTTCTCCAGCGCGGGACTGGATGATTTCTTGCAGCTTATCGAGCCAAGCCGAAGCGCGGTTGGTTTGCCGGAGCGTGCTTTCTAGTTCCTCGGCGGTAAAGTGTTCCCAGAAGCCGTCGCTCGCGAGCAGGAAGGCGTCGCCCGGCAGGACCTTCCGGGGCTCGGTGGCCTCAAGTTTGGGGCGGTCTTCGCCCAGCGCGCTTAAGAGTCTATTGCGATCTTCATGGCGCCGGATGTCGTCATCGGAAATCTCGCCGGCGAGGGCGAGACGTTGGGGGACGCTGTGGTCGAGAGTGCGCCCGGCGAGCGTGCCCTCGCGGAACGCGTAGAGACGCGCGTCGCCGCAATGTGCCCACGAAGCATCGCCATCTCTGATTTCGAGGATGACGGCGGTAGAGCGCATGCGTGCGTATTCGGGATTGGCGCCGATGGCGGCGTGCAAGGCGCGTTGCGCGGCTTCGATACGTAGTTTGGGAGTCGATCCCGCGCGGGCCGAGTTGACGACGCACTCCGCTGCGCGCCTTCCGTGCCCATGGCCGCCGAGGCCGTCGGCGACGATGGCGACTAAGGCGCCGTTGTCGATCCAGAGCGCGGCGGCGTCTTCATTCTCCTGGCGCGCTCCGGGATGGCTGCATTGGGCGGTATCGAAGTGCATGGCGGTCCTCAGGTGCGCCCAAGGGCGCGGCGGAGCTTCGTGAGCAGGCCGGCCTTGGCTTCTTCGGGAAGGCGGCGTGTGGGGCCTTGATCGCTGGAAAGTCCGGCACACAAAATAGTGACGTTGTCTTGCGTGGGAGATCGCTTGGCGAGAACCGCTTCGAGGAGGCGCTCGCAGATTTCCTGAGGATGGCCGAAAGAGCGGTCGAGAATCTCAGGGTCGCTCAGCGCGTTGGTGAGTCCGTCGCTGGCGAGGATGAGGCGATCGCCGGGTTTCAGTTCGAGGCTGCCGTACTCGGCTTCCGCGGCGCCAGGCATGCCGAGATAGTGAGTGAGGGCTTCGCGCTCCGGATGTTGCTTGGCTTCCGCCCAGGAAATCTTTCCGGATTCGGCCATGGCGGCAAGGGCGAGGCCGAAGACGTGCGGCGTGTTGAGTTGTTGGAGCTTGCGGCCGCTGCGAAACAAGATCGCGCTATCGCCGAGGCTGAGCCACTCGGCACGGCTGCCGCGCAGTGCGGCGGCGATGAGGGTGCTTCCGGCGCCGCGAATGTCCAATTCGCGGACGGCCTGTTGGGCGGCTTCGAGAGCCGATTGCATGGTTCCGTGGGCGGGCGACAGGAAGGCGTCAATGGCCGCGAGGGATGCGGCCGCGCCGCCGGCGTGCCCGCCCATGCCATCGGCCAAGACGGCGAGAATCGCGCCGTCGCGCTCGCCAAAGGCAAAGGCGTCTTGTTGCTCTTCGCGAGCGCCGATGTGTTGCGCGTTTCCGAGTTCCCAGGGCATGTTGCGCTTACGCCCAGTGGCGGCGGGTGCTAAGGAAGGGGGTGAGGACGAGTTTCGTCGAGCCAAGTTCGATGAGATCGTCGGCGGCGAGTTGAACAGGGGAGTGAACGATTTCCTCGTTGCGATATACGACGCCGGAGGCTTCGCCCGGGAGGAGCCAGAAACCGGCCTTCTTGGTGTCGTAGAGAATCGTGGCGTGCTTTTCGCGAGAGATGGCCGGGTCGCCCGTGATGGCGACGTCCATGTTGCCGCCGCGGCCGATGAAGTTCTTGTCGGCGCGGAGCCGGAAGTCGCGGCCTTTGTCGGGTCCATCGACGCAGACGAGCCAACCGACGACGGGGGAAACGCCGGAGTCTTCTTGATGGAGAGCGCGGGTCTTGCCGGCGGAGGCGGCAGGCAAGGCTGGCGGGGGAGCGAGAGCTTCGGGAGCGATGGCTCTAGTCTTGCCGGCGTCGGTTCCCGAGATGGGAGCTTGCACGCCGCAGAAAGGGCAAGAAGTGTGTTTGGCGGGATCGAAGTAGTGGCCTTGGGGGCAGCGGGTTACGCTCATGTGTTCGGGTCCTTTCAAAATGCCAGCATTCAAAACGCGAGTCTGACGCCGCCGGAAGAGTCGAGATCGATCGCGAAGCTTCTCATACCCGCGCCAGGGCCGGGCACAATCTGTTGCCCCTCCAGCATCTGGCAACCACGCCGCGCACAAACGAACACGCGGACGCCCATTTGCGGCGACAGGGCAGCGGGTTGAGTGATGAACCGGGCTTGGTAACGCCGCGCCGGAGGCGCTTCCCCGATCCAGAGCGTAGCGACACTGGAAGACCAATCTCCGAATGCGAAGTCCTGGCGGGGGGTGACGTCGATCTTGATGCCCGGGCCTTGGCGCGGGTGTGTGGCGTAAACGGCAAGGAAGGGCGCGCCGTTGAGGACCAAGCCGTCCTCTTTCGGTTCCGGTTGCGCGAGGTAATTCTTCAGATCCGCAATTTGCCTTTCCAGGGAAGCGCGTTCGGCGTCATCCTTCCGTTGTTCCTTTGCTGCGCCGTCACGCTTGGCTTGTTGCAGGTCTTCGCGGGCCTGTTGCAATTGGTTCTCGATGCTTTGCGTGTCGGCAAGGGCCGCCTGAAGCGATCGGACTTTTTCTTGCGCCTGACGGGCGGACTGAGCCTCCGGCGAATCCGGCTGGGCGGTAAGCGCGGCGAGTTTCTTCTTGGCCTCCGCGACGCGGTGATCGGCTTCGGCCAGGCGGGCGCCGGAGTCTTGCTCCTTCTTGCCGTAGTAAGGAAATAGAGTCAGCGTAAGGAAGCAGAAAGCTCCGAGGGCGCCGCAAAGAATGTCGAGCAGCGACATGTTGAAGATGCTGACCTCGCGGCGGCTCGCTCTCATGGCCGCGACTCCACGAGATCGAAGTCGCCGAAGGGATCTAGCCTGAATCGCAACACCGTTTTGCTTTGGCCGCTCTGAATCGGGAAGGTGTAGCTCCCGGAGGAAACGCAGCCGATGTGCGTGCAGAGGTCGAACTCGAAGACGGGAGCGGCGATTTGACGCGCATCCATGACGAGTTGATAGTTACCCGCGCTAGGTTCGGCGATGCTGGCCCAAACGGTAGCGCCGTTCTTCCCGGAAATTGAGGGGTTGGTGCGAAAGGCCCCGTCGGGTTGGAGGCGGAAATCGAAGTCGGCGTTCGTGAGCGGCTGTAGGCGGACGATTACGAAGATGTTGCGCGTCTTGCCCTTGCGGCGTTTGGCGGCTTTGCGGCGAAGGTCGTCCAGTTCTTTCTTGAGATCGTCTTTATCCTTGTCGCTGGGGCCGCCGGAGGAGACGCGAAGTTTAGAGATTTCGCGGCGGGCGTTTTGCAGTTCAACCTTTTTGGCGTTCAAAGCCTCGACCTCTTCCGCGAGACGGGCGGCTTCCCTCTGGGCGCGCACCGTAACCTCGGTTAGTTGCGCGGGGTCGTTAGCGGCGGATTCCACCTCGGCGATTTGTTTCTCGATGGCTTCCGCTTCAGCGCGAAGTTTCTTTTGCTCTTCGAAAGCGGCGCCTTCGACCCGGCCATAGAAGGGGAAGAGCGTGAGCGTGAGGAAGCAGAAAGCGCCGAGGGCGCCGCAGAGAATGTCGAGCAGCGACATGTTGAAGATTTCGATGTCGCGGCGTGGCTTCCTCATCGCATTACTTGGCCGTGTAGAGGCGGTTGATGAGGTTCTTGAGAGTGTAGCTGCCTGCTAGGTTGACGGCTTGCTCTTCGTGTTCCTGAGCGATGTGGAGGATGTAGACGAGCACGGCGCTCTCGGCGAGGGCGACCATGGTGCAATCGAAGCCGACGCTAAGCGTGTGCGCGATTTCGTACATGCTCACTTTGCTGGGGTCTTCGGGAACACCGGCGAGCGCGCCGCCGAGGCCGATGACGGTGCCGATGAAACCGAGGGTTGGGACGAGCCAGGCGATGTAGCGGACGAGGCCGTAGCGGAGGTCGACGCGGTGTTGGATGAGTTCGAGCTGGCTGTTGAAGACGGCCATGGTTTGGTCGACACTGCGGCTGAGTTGGAATTGGAGGACGGTGAGGTCTATGAGCGCCGGGATGAAGCCGTGTTCGGAGTCGAAGAGTTTGGCGACGCGGAGGCGGATGTTGGGCAGGTCGTGCCACTGAAGAATGGTTTCGTCGTCGGTCGGAAGGAGCGCGGCCTTGGCGAAGTTGAGCTCGCGTTTGGCGACGGTCCAGCGGACGTAGAGTTCTCCGAGGCCGATGAAGAAGAGGATGTGCATCAAGTTTTGGATGGTGAAGGGATAGGGGAAGTGCGGGCTGGTGCGGTCCAGAAGGATGGTGGCGGCGCGGCCGGCTTTGGGGAGCGCGAAGCTGAGGATCGCGATGAGGACGATGGCGGCGCCGATGGCGATGGGGGTGATCTGCTTGCGTGTGGGGAGCGCCTGCGATGTCATTGGCCACATCCTGGGCACTTCTCGCCTTGGGTCTTGACCATGCCGCAGGCGCAGCGGATCATACTCGCTTTTGGGGCCGCGCTGGGCGCGGGCGGCGGCTTCAGATTGTCAAGCAATTCCTTGACAGTCAATTGCACGGAGCCAAATTGTAGCGTGTCGGTGGAGAAGACGATTTCTTCTTTGTCGAGCTTCCTGCTTTGGCCTTGGCGGATGAGGAAAGTGCCGTTGCTGCTGCCAACGTCTTCGACGCGAATCTGCGCGCCGTCGAGAGCAATTTGCGCGTGCCGGCGGCTGATGGAGTCGTCGGCAATCGGTATGGCGCAACCCGGATCGCGGCCGATCAGGTAGCGCAGAACGGAAGGGGGCATCTCCTCGCTCCTAGGGTGATTTGCTGTTTCATCATCATAGCGTCACCTTAGGAGAAATCGGGCCGGGAAATTACGGATTGACGAGGATCAACTTACCGCTGGTTTGGCGGCTTTCGAGCGCGCGGTGGGCTTCAGCGGCTTCGGCCATCGGGAATTCGCGTTCGACGCGGAGCTTGAGGGAGCCGTCGGCGAGCCAAGCGAAGAGGTCGCCGCTACGCCAGAGCAGTTCGGGGCGGGTGGCGGCGTAGTGGCCGAGGGTTGGGCGAGTAATAAAGAGGCTGCCCTTGGCGCTGAGCTTTAATGGACTGAACTCGGGCACGGGGCCACTGGCATTGCCGTAGCTCACCATCATGCCTCGTGGACGGAGCGAGTTGAGGCTGGATTCGAACGTAGAAGCGCCAACGCTGTCGTAGACGACGTGCGCGCCCGCGCCCTCCGATACTTCCTTCGTCTTCGCTTCGAAATCCTTGTAATCGCAAACGACATCCGCGCCGGCATCCTTCGCTAACTGATACTTCTCGGTACCGGGCTGCGCGCTGGTGGTGCCGACAACGATGGCCCCTCTTTTCTTAGCGATTTGAGTAAGGAGAAGGCCGACGCCACCCGCGGCGGCGTGAACGACGCAGACCTGACCGGCTTGCAGATCGAAGGTAGAGTGCGCCAGGTAGTGCGCGGTCATGCCCTGGAGCATGATGGCGGCGGCCGTCTTAAGATCGAGGGCTTGAGCGACGGGAACAAGTTGCCAAGCGGGGACGACGGCGTATTCAGCGTAGGAACCGATGGCCATGGCGTAAGCGACATGCTGGCCGGGGGCGAGATCGATATGGCCTTCGCCGACAGCTTCGACGACGCCCGCGCCTTCCATGCCGGGCGTGAAGGGTAATGGCTGCGGGTAGAGGCCAGTGCGGTGATAGACGTCGATGTAGTTGACGCCACTGGCGGCGAGCTTGACGAGGACTTGGCCCTTGCCGGGCTTAGGGGTTCCTTTTTCGCTGTAGACCAACTGCTCCGGGCCACCCGGAGTGGAAACGACGATTGCCTTCATGTGTTCAATCGTACCCAACGCTTGCCGTGCATCCAGAGCGCGTAGGCGGCGAGGAAAGTCATGCCGAAGGGATAGGCAATCAAGCGCAGCGGCAGCAATACGCTGTTCGCGCCCGTAAGGCCGGCGCGGAAGGCGGCGAAGTGCCAGATGGTTTTGGCGTTGGAGTAATCGACCCAGAAGTAGTCGCCGTTTTCGTTGAGGACGAAGAGCTTGGATTTGAGCGCGGCGGCAAGCATCCACTTCCACTTCGACATGACGGGGACGCCGGCGCAGATGATGCCGATCACGGTAGGCCCCCAGGCGCGGAGTTCCGTGGCGAGGCGTTTAGCGCCATCCCAGCCGGGGTAGTCGCGCACGCGGTAGACCTTGCCGTTGGATTCGCGGAAGCCTTCGGGGAGGCCGCTGAAGCAGGTTACGAGATCGATGCGGATGTGTTCGCCGTGGATTTTGTAGAGGTCGGCGACGAAGCCATCATAGAGACGGCGGGGGCCGCTTTCGACCAGGACAACGCGATCCAAATTCGGGATTCGCCGCGAGAAAAAGAGATCCAAACTATAAGGATATGAAAAGCGCGCGGGAGCGCATCGTGGAACTAATGGAAGAGGTGATGGGGACGGCGCCGCATTCCCTGCCGCGCCGGGTGGAATTCCGCGTCGATGGCGATACGCGCGATGGTGGCTTGTTGCGGCGGCATCTTTGGTTCCGGCCAGAACCAGGCGATGATGTGCCGGCTTGGTTGCTGCTGCCGCCGTCGCCCAGGCGAAAGATGGCGGCGGTGTTGTGCCTGCACCAGACAACGCGGATCGGCAAAGATGAGCCGGCGGGACTTGGGGGCAAGGCGAACCTACACTACGCGCGGGAGCTAGCGTTACGCGGTTACGTTACGCTTGCGCCGGACTATCCGAACTTCGGCGAATATCAATTCGACCCTTACACGCATGGCTACCCGAGCACGACGCGGAAGGGGATTTTCAATCACAGCGTGGCGGTGAGCCTGCTCGCGCAGTTGCCTTACGTGGAGGCGAAGAAGATCGCGGTGTGCGGGCATTCTCTGGGCGGGCATAACGCGCTGTTTCTGGCGGCGTTCGACGAGCGGGTGCGGGCGGCGATCACGAGTTGCGGATTCACGAGCTTCGCGAAGTACATGCGCGGCGATCTGACGGGTTGGAGCCATCGCGGGTACATGCCGCGGATCGCCGAGCGCTATGGCAAGGATCCGGCGCGGATGCTTTTCGACTTCGCGGACGTGCTGGCGGCGATCGCGCCGCGCCCGGTGTTTGTAAACGCGCCGTTGCGGGACGCCAACTTCGACGCCTCGGGCGTGGACGACGCGGTCCAGGCCAGCCGGCATGACCGCGTTCGCGTCGTCCACCCCGACGCGGAACACGACTTCCCTTCCGAGGTCCGGCAGGAGGCTTGGGCTTGGTTGGATGCGGTGTTGCGTTAGAATGCCTCGCTAGAGTTCCGCCAACCACGCCTTGGCGAAAACGACGGCGTATTCCGTTGGCGCTTTGCCGTTGCGGCAGATCGCTTTCTAGATCGCCCCTTGCTTTTCGTGGGCTGAAATTGAGCGCACGCTTCAATTTCTAGGTCTTTCGTCGATTCACCGCGGGTGAATTTCATCGGCGATATAATCGCGCGATGGAAATCCGGGAAATGCGCAGTCTGGCGGCGGTGGCGGAGTTGGGCAGCATTCTGGCGGCTTCGCAACGTTGTTGCCTCAGCCCCGGCGCGGTACACAAGCACCTGAGGACCCTGGAAGACGAGCTCGGGTCGCCGGTCTATGAGAAGCGCGAAGGGCGCTTGGCGCTCACGCAAGCCGGAGAGCTTGCGTTGCCTTTCGTGCGGGAGATCCTGGCCCAGTACGAGGCCGTCTTCGCGACGATGCGCGGGTGGAAGGAAGCCAAGCGAGGCTTGGTGCGCGTGGGCGCGGGGCCGACGTTTAGCAGCTATCTATTGCCGAAGCTCGTCAAGCGGTTCCGGCGCGGGCATCCGGGCGTCGAAGTCTTCGTGGAGACCGGGGGCAGCGGCTATCTGATGGAGCGGCTTTCGGCGGGCGCGCTCGACTTGATCTTCGATATCGGCGCCGGGGCGGCGGCGGGGCAGAGCCATATCGAGCAGGTGGCGGCCTGGCTCTCTCCGGCCGCCTTCATCGCCGGCAAGGACGCGAGCGCGGCACGGCAATCGCTCGCGCGGTTGGAGAAGCAGCCCTTCATCCTGTTTCAGAAGGGCACGCGGATGGAGTCGATCGTACAGGCCTACTTCGACACGTTGAACTTCCGTCCGAAGGTGGTGATGCGCTCGGATAGCTCCGAAGCCATCAAGTCGATGGTGCGCGCCGGCTTGGGCGTTTCGGTGTTGTTCCAATGGAACGTCAGTGCCGAGGGGCGGACGGGCGACTTGCGCGTATTGCGCTGCGCCGCGCCGGCGCTGAACTCGTACATGGTGCTGCTGCGCATGAAGACCGGCTATGTTCCGCGGCCCGTAGAGGCGTTCGTGGCTATGGCGCGCCGCTCGGAGTGGAAGGATTTGACGCCCCTAAGCGCCTCCTAGTATTGCAGTGGAATCAGCCGGTCGAGTTCGGCGATGGGGTCCTCAGCGCGGCAAGCTTCGAGCATGGGACGCTCGGCGAGTTCCACGCGGCGAGCCACTTCCGCCACTTGCGCGGCGATGGCGGCGGGAATGACGACCGCGCCGTGCTTGTCGGCGTGAATCAGATCGCCCGAACGCACGCGCATGCCGAAGACCTCTACGTCGTGGCCAAAACTTTCCAGATGCGCATGGCCGTGCGATACCTGCAGACCGGAAGCGAAGAGCGCGAAGCCGAGCTTTTCCACCTCGTCGATGTCGCGAACCGTGCCGTTGGTGAGCACGCCCACGCTTCCCAGCGCGAGATGGATGCTGGAGTTGACCTCGCCCCAATAGGCGCCGCCCGGTATCTCACTCAGGTCCTGGATGACCGTCAGCTTCGGGCCCGCCATTGCCTTGGTGTAGCGCCAATACTCGGCGCGATTCACCTTGCGCGGAAAGTCCGGCGGCGTTAGCGATCGAATCGCCGCGGTGCAGGCGTAGGCCACAATGGGTTTCCGGTCTGGGTAGACGCACAGAACGTTGGCTTGCGTGACTCCCTCCAAGTGGGAGCGGTTGTCCAAAGTCTCGATGGCGTTGGCGATGGTGGGTGAATTGAAGGCGCGCAGCTCTTCAAGTTGTTCCTGGGTGAGAGGCAAAAATATTCTCCTAGTGGGGGTGACTACGGGGATCGATCTAGCGCGCGGACGCTTGCATGAAGCGCAGACTTTCTTCGCCGGCGCGGTCAAACAGACCTTTCGTGTCGTGCGCCACACCCGCCACCGGCACCCAATCGACGGGGATCTTGAGGGCCTGGAGGCGCTCCTTGAATTCCACGTTCAGAGGGAAGAGCCGGTCGGCATCGCCGCAGACCATGCGAATGCGGAGTCTTCCGCGAAGGGCGATGGCGTTTTTCTCAAGCAGCGGCCAGGGATTGCGCTTCTCATAGCCCGCCGCGTCGCCATAGCGCTTCTCGTCGAGCTTCTGGTTGGTGTCGTGTTTGATTAGCGCGGCGCCATACGAAACGACGGTTCCGAACAATTCCGGATAGGAGATCGCCAAGCGCAAGGCGCCGCCGCCACCCATGGAGAAGCCGTCGATAGCGCGCGATTCGCCCGTGGAAATCGTTCGATATGTACGATCGATGAAAGGGATCAATTCCCGCACTATGGCGGTCTCGGCTTTTGCGGACGCGTCGGCGTAATCGAGGAAGAACGTGTCGCCCAAGCCGTCGGCGAAAACATAGATCCGCGGCGCGACGCGGCCGGTTTCGATCGCTTCTTTCAAGGTCTTGCGGACGCGGCTCCATTGCCGCTGCGGGCTGCCGCCGCCGGCCCCGTGCAAGTTGTAGACCACCGGGTAGCCTTTGCCACTCCGCGCGTATCCCGGTGGCAGGTAGACCTTCACGAGGATGTCGCGGGCATTGGCTTCACTGCGATAGTAGACGTCTTCGGCAATGCCTTCCTCGCGGGGGAGCGGAGGGGCGAAACCGGCCTCGATGAACTTGAGGCTTTCTTCGCCCACGCGCTCGTATAGACCCTTGGTGTCGTGCGCCACGCCTTCGACGAGCGCCCATTGGATAGGCACTTTCAATTCCGCGGCCCTGGCGTTCAACTTGACGTTTCCGGGATACCATTTCGCGTCTTGATCGCCACAGACCATGCGAATGCGGAGATGCTCGACGATGCGATCCTTGTTCGCCGCCAGACGCCACCAGGGGCTATTCGCCTTGACGAACTCTTCGGACGGGAACTGCCCGTTCTCGCCGCCGGCGCGAATTGTGGCCGGGTCCAGCATGGCCGCGCCGTAGGCCACGACGGAACTGAAGAGTTGCGGGTAACGGAACGCGATGAGCAATGCTCCGAAGCCGCCCATCGAGAAGCCATCGATGGCCCGGCCTTCGTGGGAGGCGATCGTGCGGTAGGTGCGGTCGATGAAGGGGATCAGTTCGCGCACGATCATGCTCTCCACCCGCAGGGAGTTATCGGCGTAATCGAGAAACAGAGTGTCGCCCAGGCCATTGGCGTAGACGTAGATCATGGGACGGACCTTCCGTTCCGCCATGGCCTTCTCGATAGTTGAGCCGGTGCGCTCCCATTGGCGTTGCGGACTGCCGCCGCCTCCGTGGAGGTTGTAGACGACGGGATAGCGGGCGCCATCCTTCTCATAGCCGGGCGGCGTGTAGACCTTGATGGCGACCTCGCGATTGTTGAGGGCGCTGTGAAATGTCACATCGTGGATGCCGGCGCGGAGCGCCGCCGTGGACAGCGTCATGGCCCATAGGCAAGTTGCGATCAGCGTGCGCATGATATTCGCTCCAGAGTTTATGCCCAGCGCCGCCGCGGGTCAATTGAAAGTTGGTGAGGCTGCATTCACCTGGCTTGATCGGGCTCGCAACCGGCGGCAAGACGATTCGAAAGCGCGGAGCATGGGCGCATCCATCGTTTATGATCACGACATGCTTCAGCGCAACAATCGAATGCACCTAACCGGTGGCATGTAAGCGAATGACCCCGCGGCACGGTAAGTGGATTCTCTGTGGTTTGCTTTTTTTGGCGACTACGCTTAATTATTTAGATCGCCAGACGCTCAGCATCCTCGCACCTTCGATTCAACGCGAGCTTGCGCTTGACAACGCGGCGTTAGGCTGGCTCTTTGCCGTTTTCTATTACTCCTACACATTCGCGCAGTTCGGCATTGGACCTTTGCTCGACCGGGTGAATTTGCGCTGGGCGTACGGCTTGGGCGTGCTGGCTTGGTCGGCGGTGGCGGCGGCGACCTCCTTCGCGACGGGCTTCGCGAGCCTGATCGCTTTCCGCTTACTTCTCGGCATCGCGGAGTCCATCAACTGGCCGGCGGCGATGCGCGTGGTAGCGCGCGCGTTGCCGCCCGAAGAACGTTCCTTGGGCAATGGCATCTTCACGAGCGGCACTAGCGTGGGTGCGTTGATCGCGCCCACTTTGATCCTCGGTATCGCGGCCGCATCGGGTTGGCGCTGGAGCTTCGTGGCGGTGGGAGCCTTGGGCGCCGTTTGGTTCGCGGCTTGGATGTGGTGGACCCGCGACTCCAAGTGGGATGCGCTCTGGAGGGTAAGCGCCCCGGACAGTGCCGGTGTGGCGGCGGACTACCGTTCCCTATTGACCCTGCCACGGTTTTGGCGGGTGCTTCTGGTTTCGGTGCTGGTAAATCCCTGTCTGTACTTTCAGGTAAACTGGCTGCCGGCCTACCTTGCTCAGGAGCGGGGCGTCAACGCGAGCAATGGACTGAGCACCGTGCTCACTTGGATCTATCTGGGGCTCGATCTAGGCTACCTGGCGTCTGGGGCCGGCGTGCTGCTGCTGGCGCGGCGCTTACCCCTCGGCACGGCCCGGCGGATCGTCTTGGGGGCGGCGACGCTCTTTCTGGCGCTTTGCGGCTTGGCGCCGCTGGTACGGGACACTTCCATGGCGGTCGCATTGCTGATCGCCGCGAACTTCGGCGCTGGTGCGTGGATTGCGTTGTACTTGACCATGGCGCAAGAAGTCTCTCCCGTGCGCGTTTCGACGGCGGCGGGATTGTTGGGCGGCTCGGGCTCGCTAGCCGGGGCTTTCGCGATGTGGGCGGTGGGGAGAGTCAGCCAACAAAGTGGGAGTTTCGCCTGGCCGATGTTTGGCGTGGCCGTGGCCGCGGTACTGGCCGCGCTGGCGGGACTCGCGGTTACGCAAAGGAGGCATGACGACGCTCAGAGTGGGAGAGCGGCGGGCTAGACGACGACAAGATCGAAGCCGAAGCCGGGGCGGTCATGGGGCCTGGTGTAAATGCCTTCGGGGCCGCGCGTGATGTTGAATTGTTCCTCGTGGAGTTGGTAGACCTCCTTGGGTCCGCCAGGCGGCGGGAGGAAGAGCTCGGCCCAGGGGGAATTCGTAGTCGCTTGGATCCAGTGGACCGCGGCGTTCAGGCCGCCGCCATGCGGAATCACCGGGATGTCGTAGGCGGCGGCCATGGCGCCGATGCGGCGGAGTTCGGTGAGACCGCCGCACCAATTAATGTCGGGTTGCCAGATTTCGGCGCCCTTGGCTTCTAGGAGATACCGGAAGCCGTAGCGGCCGTATTCGTGTTCGCCCGTGGCAATGCGGGTGGATTTGATTTGGGCGTTGAGGCGGCCGAAGCCTGCGTAATCGTGAGGCTGCAGAACCTCTTCGACCCAGTAGACGCGATAGGGCGCGAGCAGCTCACACATCTCAATCGTGTAGCGTTCGGTCCAGGCCATCCAGCAATCCAGCATAATCTCGCCGTCGGGGCCAAGGAGATTGCGGGCGCGTTTGACGAGGGCTTCGTTCTTACGCATACCCTCGCGGCCGTCGGCGGGGCCGTGGGGGATGGCTAGCTTGAGTTTCTTGTAGCCGAACTCGATATGCTGCTCGATGTCGTTGCCCGTGCAATAGGCGGGAATGCGTTCCTTGGTGTCGCCGCCGAGAAGGCGATAGACCGGAGTGTTCAAGGCTTTCCCAACGATGTCCCAAAGAGCGAGGTCGACGCCGGAGATCGCGTTCATCGTGACGCCCATGCGACCGTAGTGCATGGTGGAGCGCCAGCAAATGTCCCAGAGTCGTTCGATGTCGAAGGGGTCCTTGCCGGTCAGGAATTTCGACAAATGACCGGTGACGATGGCGCCGCCGCCGGGGCCCCCTTGGCCATAGCCGGTGATGCCCTTATCCGTGGTGATCTCAACGGTGAAGCTCGGAACCTTGCCGGGATCCGCGAAGAAAAGATTGCGGCTCGCCTTGTAATCGGAATAGATCGACATCGGATTGGCGATCTCCACTTTGTCGGTGGACCAGGCGTCCGGCGATGGAGTGTAGGCGGGCGGCGCCTTGCGCTGGCGCGTTTGCACCAGGCGCACGCCCGTGATTTTCAGTTTGCTCTGTTGGCCCTCAAAGGGCAGAGGAGCAAGAGTGGAAGCCAGCGTGGCCTTTACGAGTTCCCGGCGCGTCATGCGCCTATCTTATGCTCCGCCGCGGCTTAGCGCGTGGGCATGACGGCCTTGGTTTCCTCGCGCCACGCGGCGAGGGCCTCGCGCATTCCTTTTGCTTTGCCCGGCTTGCGGGCGCTAAGGTCGGTTTTCTCTCCGATGTCGTCGTTGAGGTTGTATAGCTCGACGCGGTTGGATTCGAAGTCCTCGACAATCTTCCAATCGCCTTCGATCATCGCGCCGGAGGGCTTGCCGCCGAGGCCGTGGTAGTGCGGGTAGTGCCAATAATAGGCGCGCCCGCCGCCGCGCAGAATGGACTTGCCGTCGATACCGGCGGCCGCTTTTTCGCCGAGCAAATCGAGGATGGTGGGGAGCAGATCGACCGAACAGGCGGGGTCTTTTTCGAGTCTTGGCTTCAAGCCCGGCGCGGAAATCAGGCACGGGACGCGGATGCCGCCTTCGTAGACGTAGCCTTTCTGCTCGCGGAGAGGTGCGTTGGAAGTGATGGGCACGCCGCGAAGGTTCACGATGCCGCCATTGTCCGAAGTGAGGATCGTGATGGTGTTGGAGAGATCGAGTTGGCTGGTAATGGCGCCGATCGCGTTGTCGACGCATTCCATCATGGCCGAGTACACGGCGTTCACGTGTTTGCGCTTCTTGTGCTTCTCGACTAGTTCCGGCAAGCTGCCAAGAGGGGTGTGAACGGCGAAGTTGGGGAGATAGAGGAAGTAGGGTTGCGCCTTCTTCTGTTGTTCCTGGGCCCAAGCGATGGCGCGTTCGGCAAGGACGCCGCTGAGTTCCGTACCAGTCTTCACATCGGCGAGGCCGGGCATGTTGAAAGGGGCGAGGTAACGATTGGGCGCGCCACGGTGGTCGCCCCCGGTGTTCTTCTCGAAGCCTTGCTCCAGTGGCGAGAATCCTTCGCCGCCGAGATGCCACTTGCCGAAAGAGGCGCTGACGTAGCCGAGAGGCTTTAGGTACTCGGCAATGGTCTTCTCGTCGAGGGCGAGTTCGTTTTTCGTTTTGGGCGTTTGGAGAGGCGCGCCCTTGGGGGGATCGAAGCCGGGAATCCAATCGGTGACGCCAGTGCGCACCGGAAACTTTCCGGTCAGGATGCTGGCCCGCGTGGGAGAGCACACGGGGCAGGCCGCGTAGAAACGGTCGAAACGGACGCTCTTCTTGGCGAGAGCGTCGATGTTGGGGGTTTCGTAATACTCGCTGCCGTAGCAGCCGAAGTCTTTCCAGCCCAAGTCGTCCATCAGAATCAACAAGACATTGGGTCTGGCCTTCGGCGCCAAGGCAGCTTGCAACAAACTACGCCGCGTCCATTGCATCGTGTTGTTAGTCTAAAACCCGAGGCGCAACCCAAAGCGGAACATGCGCTCGTCAATGCCTTCCCGGCCAGTGCCACGCGTGGAGGTAATTTCCATGAAGCGGCTGTTGGCTACGTCCGCGACGGGAGCGTTGAAGTGCGGCGTATTCGTGACGTTAAACGCTTCGGCGCGGAACTGCAGGTTGAAGCGTTCGCTGAGGCGGAAGCTACGGAAGATGCTTCCATCCAAGTTGATGATTCCAGGGCTTTGGAGAATGTTCCAGCCAGCGGTGCCGAAGCGGGCTTCGCGAACTTGGCCGAAGGCCGTTGGATCATGCCATTTCTGCCCGGGACCGGCGCCCCCGATTTTCTCGACGTTCGGCTTCAAGAGGTCGGCGCGTTGGCCGTTGCCGGGCGCGTTCAAATCGGTGCCGGGAGCGGTGACGGAGTAGGGCTGGCCGGAAAGCGCGGAGAGCAACCCGTTGATCTGCCAGCCACCCAGAAGCCAAGCGCCGGGCCCGGAACTAGCGAACTTCTTGCCCTGGCCGAAGGGCAGTTCGTAGATGCCGCTGAACTGGAAGTTATGCGGGATGTTCAGATCGCTGACGGCGCGATTGAGGTGGAAGTATTGCGGCAGATGGATGCGGGGGCCACCGTCGGAATTGATATTGCCGGCGGTGCCCATGTTCTTGGAGAAGGTGTAGGCGAACAAGGCTTGGAAGCCGCCGCTGAAGCGGCGTTCTAGTTTGGTTTGGAGCGAATCGTAAGTATAGGTGCCCAAACCGGTCACTTGAATCGTGTTGGCGAAGCGGCCGAATTGTACCGCCAAGGGGCGGCCATTGTTGCCGCCGCCGATGGGGCCGGCGTTTCGATTCAGGTTGCCGAGCTGGTTCACGGCGCGGGTCGCGACATAGGCGGCCTCGGCGACCCAGCCGGACTTGAAACGCTTTTGCAAAGCGGCGTTCCAGCTTTGAATATAGCCGCGCGTCCATTGGTTGGCGATGACGGTATTAGCTTCGACGAAGGGGCCAATGTCGATGACGCCATTGCCGAGCTCGGGCGCGACGATTGCCGGGATCCCATCGTCGAAGCGGCTAGCTGGAGTCCAGGTGTTCGGAGCGGTCTGATTGAAGGGAATTAGCAGGGGATGGTTGGTCCGGAAGGGCCGGCCAAGGTTATACGGATCGTTCGTGATGCCATAGCCGGCGCGGAAGACGAAGTCGTCGGTGATGCGGTAGGCAATACCGGCGCGCGGGGCGAAACGGCGCTTGCTTTCCTGAACGCCGCAGTCCTTGGGAACGATGCCGACGCCGCAGACCAGCATTTTGTTCTGGGCGAAGTCATATTGCTCCAGCCCGCGGTCGGCGCGGGTGGGAAAGGGGAAGTACTCCCAGCGGACGCCGAGATTGACCGTAAGCTTCGGGTTCACTTGCCATTGGTCGCGGATGTAGGCGGAGTAGAGGCTGGTGCGCGTGGTGAAGCTATCGGGAACCATCAACAAGCGGCCCAAATTGTTGGTGTGCCCCAGCAAGAAGGAAGCCCAAGAGTTGTACTCAGAAGCGTTGGGGGCGGTGGGGCCGCCGGGACGAGCGCGGAAGCTGGTCTGTCCACCGGCGAAGCCAAAGCCGCCGGCCGCTCCCCAGGGCGCGCCGACGAATTCCGGCTGCGTTTGGTTGAGTTGTTGCTGGTAGAAATCGGCGCCGAAGCGGATTTGGTGCCGACCCTTGTTCCAATTCGCGTTGGCGACATATTGACGCTGCGGATCGCTGTTGATATAGGGCATGAAATTGTTGGGATGGCCGAAATTGGTGAAGCCGGAAACCTGAAACTGGGGCATGCCACCTTCGAAGAAGCGCGGGCCGTTGGTGCCGGGAAGCCTAAAGGCTTCCAGGCCGACTTTTTCGTCGAGGCGCGGCTGGCGGGAGTCACCCTGCATACGGGTCCAACCGAAGTAGGCGTCGACGATAAAGGTGGGCCTCAGAACGTAAGTGCCCGCGAAAGTGGTGCTGTAGGACTTCCCCGTGGCCAGACCGACTTGGCCGCCGGCGACGGGCGGTCCACCGAGGCTCTCTCCGAAAAAGCCCGGGTTGGCGGTGCGGTAGTCGAGGATTGAGATGCGCGCATACGTGGTTAGCTTTTCGTTCACGTTGTAGTTGACTTTGGTGTCCAAGGTATCCCGGTCAAACGTATACCCGCTTCCGGCGAAGTAGTTGTTGACCGTTCCGGCGGCGGTGGGAGTGGGAAAGAGCGCGGCTATGCGCGCCGCGGCCGGGCTAATGCGCGAGGCCGGAATGACGCCGTTGGGAAACGCGACGCGATCGAAGCCATCGGCGCTGCCGGTGAGGGGATCGAAAACCGGACGGCCAGCGGGCGCTCCGCCGAGATTGCCACCACGCATTTCCACCGTGGGAATTGAAGTCAACGATGAGGCGAAGCGCCGGTCGCGGGTTCCTTCGTAGCTGGCGAAGTAGAAGAGCTTGTTCTTGATGATGGGACCCCCAACCGTGCCGCCGAATTGATTGAATACGTACTTGGGATTCCGTTGTCCGTCGGGGAGGAAGAAGGGCTTGGCCTTGGTGGCGTTGGAATTGTAGTATTCGAAGGCCGAACCGTGCAGTTCGTTGGTGCCCGATTTGATCTGGACGTTGATCGCCGCGCCGCCCGCCAAGCCCTGCTCGGCGTCGAAGGAGTTGGTCACGACGTTGACGGTTTCGATGGATTCCAAGGCGGGCACGTACGCGACAATATGAGGCAGCCAGACGTTGGTGGAAGAGGCGCCATCAATGCGTGTGTTGTTGGAACTGGAACTGGTGCCGTTTACATTGAACTGGAGCGCGCGCGAAGGATTGGCCGGCACGGAGTGGGCATTGCGCGGAGGAGAAAAACCGGGGACCGTGATGAAGAGATTCTGGTAGTTACGGCCGGGCGGCGTGGGGACATTGAGGAGCTCGCGCGAGGTGACTTCGGCCCGGATTTCGGCGCGATCGGTTTGGAGAGTGGCCGCCGTCGCTTCAATGGTGACGCTGTCGCTGACCTGGCCAACCTGCATCGTGATGTCGCGGCGGGCAACGTTGTTCACCACCACGGTAAGGCCTTGTTCCCGCTGCGACTTGAAGCCTTCCTTCGATAGGCTCAGCTCATAGTTTCCCGGAAGCAAAGTAGGAAAGTTGTAGGCCCCGCTGTCGTCGCTGAGGATTTCCCGGCTCTGGCCAGTGTCCGCGTTCCGTAGCACCAAACGAACGCCGGGCATGGACGCACCGGAACTGTCTCTTATGTTTCCCACCAACGATCCATAAAGGATCTGAGCGTAGGCGATGGCCGTGCCCGAAAGCATAGCTACCGCAAGGAATGCCGCGATAATGCCCCGTTGCATCATTTTGGTCTCCTGGTCGAGGATCTAGAGTGTCCTGGCGGACTCCGAAGACTGTATCACACCGGAGAAGAATTCTTAATCAACGTTCGATGAATTTTGAGATTAAACGGGAATCTTCGCGCGCTTGTAGGCGCGGCCTAGATACTGCTGGCATTCCTTGGCGATCTCGCTCGCGGGCGCGAGTTCGATGCCGAGGCGATAGGCCTGTTGCGCTTCCGCGCGTTTGCCCATGAGGTCGAAGGTTTGGCCTAGCCGCAACGCGGCAAGCAGGCCGGTGTTGAGATCGAGGCGGTCGCGGCCTTGGGCGGCTTTGCGCAGTTCGTCGGCGGCTTTGGGATAATCGTCGAACCAGAAGAGCAAGTTGCCTTTGAGGTAGGCGAGCTTTTCGGGCTGGAGCTTGGCGTAACCAGGCGCGCCGCGGCGTTGGAGGTCAATGACTTGATCGAGGGCGGCGAGGGCTTTGTCGCGCTCACCGAGATCGCCGAGCATTTGGGCGAGTTCGAGGCGGATGAGGTAGTTGCGCGGGAATGCCTCGATGAGGCCCCCGAGCAGCGGGATCGACTGCGCCGCCCTTTTCTCGCGGCGGTAGACGGCGGCGAGAAGGATCCTAGCGTCGTTCTTGTTGTTGACGCCTTCGCGCGCGACTTGTTCGACCTGACGGATGCCGCCCTCGCGGTCGCCGCGGATGCCGGCGAGAAAGCCGAGGATTTTGTAGGTCCAGGAGAGGCTGCCGACGAGGTAATCGTGGACGCCGAGGATGAGACGGGCGTCGGTGTAACTAGAGTCGGCGGCGACGCAGAGTTCGGCATGCTTGCGAGCTTGCGTCGCGTCCCGGAGACTGTCCATCCACGCCTTGCGGACGAGGAAGTTGTAGTTGGCGCGGAGACCGTGGGCGACGGCGAGGGCGTAGAGCGCGTTGGGGTCCTTCGGGTTCTTGGCGATTTGGGCGTTCGACTTGTCGAAGGCGGCGGCGATGGCGGCGGCGAACTCGGCTTGCTCCTGAGGCGTGGGGTTCATTTTCTCGCGGCGCAGAAAAGGATTCGTGCCGCTGACGAGTTCGGATTCCAGAGCGCCCGCCTTCAACATGGCGCGATAGAGAATGGCTTGGGCGACGTGGTTGTGGCGCTGGGGGTCGTCGGGCTTGGCTCTAGCTGCCGCTTGGAAGACCCGCACGGCCTCGTCGTACTCGAGATTGTAGAAGTGATCGAAGCCGCGCTGTAAGTCCGGCGCCATGGGAGGAGCGGCGAAGACAAGCAACAGCAGCGGCAGCATGAACTACAGACCTTTTTCGAGCGGGAGGGCGAGCGGAGCTTCGACCAGGAAGTCTAGGGAGCCCATAGCGTGGAGCGCGGCACGGATGGCGGCTTCGCGGGCGGGCTCGACGGTAATGACAAATGGCAGTTGGGCCTTATCTTCATTGGGGAGTTGCAGAACGGCGTCGATGGAAATGCCGTTATCGGCGAGGATCTTGCCGAGCGTGGCGATGATGCCCGTGGAGTCCTTGACCTTGAAGCGCAGGTAATAGCCGGAGACGAAGTCGTCTTGCGCGGCGAGTTGGGGATCGTCGAGGCCTTGGAAGCTAAAGGGAGAAACGCGACGCTGGGCGCCCGAGCGGAGGTCGCGGGCGGCGCGCATGATGTCGCTAACCACGGCGACACCGGTGGGCAACGGGCCGGCGCCACGTCCGTAATAGAACGTATCTTGCCCAGCGGCCCCGCGGACCCAGATGGCGTTGTATGCGCCTTGGACGCTAGCGAGGATGGTGGATTTGGGGATGAGACTGGGGCGGACGCTGAGCGCGAGTCCCTTCGCGGTGGCGCGGGCGGCGCAGACTAGGCGGATGGTATGGCCAAGAGTATGGGCGTATTCGAAATCGAAGGGCGTGATGCGCGAGATGCCTTCGCAATAGATCGACGCGGGCGCAATGCGTTGGCCGAAGGCCATCTGGGCGAGGAGAGCGAGCTTGGAGCGGGCGTCGTAGCCTTCGATGTCGGCGGTGGGGTCGGCTTCGGCATAGCCAAGGCGCTGGGCTTCGGCCAAGACATCGCCAAAAGCACTGCCCTTGCTTTCGATTTCCGTGAGAATGTAATTGGACGTGCCGTTGAGGATACCGAAGAAGGCTTGGATGGAATCCGCGGAGATGCCTTCGCGGAGAACGGCGTGGATGGGGATGCCGCCGGCGACGGAGGCTTCGAGATGCAGGGAGGCGTTGTTTTGCAGGGCGAGAGCTTGGAGGGCGGGGCCCTCCAGAGCCATCAGCTCTTTGTTGGCCGTAATGACGGTCTTACCGGCGCGGAGAGCGGTCTCGATCACTTCCTTGGCGACGCCCGTGCCGCCGATCAATTCGCAGACGATGTCGACGTCGGGAGCGGCGGCGACATCTTGCCAATTAGGCGTGACACGCGCGGGGGCGGGAATGTTTGAAACATTTTTGGCGGCGATGTTGCGGCTGGAAACGGCCGTGACTTCAAGAGCGAAGCCTAATTTGCGCTGGAGCTCAGCGGCGTTCTTCGCCAAAATTTCGAGGGTGCCGGAACCGACATTGCCCGTCCCTACGATCCCGATCCGTACGTTCTGCATGTAGATTTAGGCTAACGCAGCGAGTCGCGGGGGGCCTTGCGGGGTTGGGACAAAACGGACACAACTGTGTCCATGTGCCGCGGCGGGGACAGGTAAGCGGACCCTAAATGGTTTAGAATCAATACAGTAATCCGGTAATCGGCTTGCATCTTGCTGGAACAAGCGGAAATGCGCTTCATCTTCCAATTCGCTGTTTTAGCCGTGGCCTTGGCGCTCGGCGGCGCGGTGTGCGCCCCGGCGGCGACGCTGGAGCAGCTTTCGACGGAGCGAATGATCTCGGAATCAACCGAGATCGTACGCGGCAAAGTGAGCTACTGCCTGGCCACGTATCGTCCTCCCGTCGTCTGGACCACTTGTGAAGTGGTGGTGACGGAGCGGCTCAAGGGCGCACCGGCGGCGCGAGTGATGGTGGCGGTACCTGGAGGGACGTCTGCCTCGCTCGGCATCCGGCAAGCCTACGCGGGCGCGCCGACTCTAGAACGGGACAAGGACTATCTGTTCTTCCTTTGGCAGGGCAAATCGGGCTTGAAGCAGATCATGGGATTGAGCCAGGGTTTGATGAGCATCGTAAAAGACGAGAAGGGCAACCTGATTGCGTTCCGGGGCAAGACGGACGAGCGCTTGCTGGACGCAAGCGGGCGCGAGGTAACGGATTCCGCGTTTCGCATGCGCTTGGTCGATATGCGCTCGAAAATTTCGGGGGCGGCCAAGTGAGAATGCGTTTCGCCATCGCGGCGGCCTTCGCGGCGTTGCTCGCCTCCGGCAGCACGCACTTCGCAAAGTACTCGAACGCTCTCGGCTACCAGAAACCGATCTACGAAAGATTCGACCTGAACGCACTGGTGAACAGGACCGTGCCGTTCTTCATCGTGGCCGACGGCCTGGAGAAGGTTGCGCCGGGCGATAACCAGACCGCCGTGATGAGCCAAATTCTTGCCGCGGGACGGGTCTGGAACGACGTCCCGACTTCCGAGCTGCGGCTGGCCTTCGGGGGGTATGCGCCAGCCGCGGCTTCCGCGCCGCAATCGTCGCCGGGCATCGATATCGTCTTCGATGAAGTGGCGCCGGGAATCATCTCTTACGCCGGACCGACATTGAAAGCGGAAACGACGACGAGCGGAGCGGAGACGTTCACCCCGATCCTGCGCAGCCAGATCATTTTCCGCAAGGATGTTTACGGCTACAAGAGTTTCTCGGAAGACTTCTTCTTGAACGCGGTGCACGAATTTGGGCATGCGCTGGGCTTGCAGCATACGTTTACGTCGAGCGCAATGTCGACGCAGTTGACGCGCGCGACGACGCGGTCGCGTCCGCTGGCGGCGGACGACATCGCAGGCATCTCGATTCTGTATCCGTCAAAGAACTTTTCGGCTTTGTTTGGGGCGGTGAGCGGACGCGTGACGCAGGGTGGAAACGGCGTGAACATGGCGAGCGTCGTCGTGCTGTCATTGACCGGCACTTCGGTATCGACGCTGACGAATCCGGACGGAACTTACACGGTGCAGGGCGTGCCGCCGGGGCCTTACATGGTTTACACGCATCCAGTACCGCCGGCCGTCGGCGGAGAATTGACGCCAGGGAACATCATCCCACCGCGCGATCCATCCAACAATCCGATCGCGGCGAATAACCTCTTCGACCTGCAGTTCTATCCCGGAACGCGCGATCCGAACGCGGCGCAGAATCTGACGGTGCAGGCCGGGCAAACCCGGGAGGGCATTAACTTTGAGGTGAATCAACGCTCGACACCGCCGACGCTTTTCTACCCGACCACTTACAGCTATCTCGATCAGGTGCGGACGCGGCCGGCATTCGTGACGCCGCAAATTACGAACTCCTTATTTGTCGCGACGGGCTATGGTTTCGTGACGCCGGATTCACAGCCGGTGCCTGGCTTGCGCTCCTTTATCATCGGCGGTTCACCTGCGATCAACCGGACGCGCGGCTGGTCTAATCAATACGTCATCTTCGACCTGGCGCTGGCGGGATTCTTGAGCGACGGCGAGCGGCACCTCTTCCTCGATAACGGTACGGAGACCACGGTGCAGCCTTCGGCGATCCAAGTGGCTTCGCGCCGCGCGCCGGTGGTAACGAACATCAACTGGACGGGCGATGGGCCGATTGGCAACAAGTATGCCGTAATCACGGGCGAGAACTTCGACACCAACACGCGCGTGTTTATCGACGGCGAGGCGGCGATCGTCCGCAACGTGCAAGGAACCACGCAAATTCTCGTAAGCGCGCCAACGGCGCCAACGGGGCATGTGGGCCGCGTGGTGGTGTTGAACAGCGACGGACAGAGTTCTCTGTTTCTTTCGCCGGACAACCCCGCGCAACTTCCCTACCCTGAGACGGAAGCGACTGCTTTTACGATTCAGCCTGCGGTGATAGCGCCCGGTTCCGAGACCGTTCTGGAATTGAACGCACCCAACGCGAAGTTCATCGCGGGCCGTGTCCGGGTGGGCTTCGGCACCAGCGACTTGAACGTTCGCGCCATGCAGATCGTATCGCCGACAAAGATTCTGTTGAGCGTAGTGGCCGCGCCGCAAGCGCAGGCTGGCGCCCAGACGGTTACGTTGGTCTCGGGTTTGAACCATTTGACGCTACGTGGTGGATTGCAGATCGTTCCGGCCTTCGCTTCGCTGGCGCGCAATCTACAGGTGGATACGAACTGGACGACCGAAGCCGGGTCGCCTTATGTGACGGCGGGTTCGCGCGCGGCGCTGACTGTTGGAGGGCTGACCGCCGGTACGAGTGTGAGCGCCACGTTGAATGGCGAGACCGTAGTGGTGCTTTCAACCGGTAACGGCCGCGTGGTGATCTCGGTGCCGCCATTAATGGAACCGGGCTTCGCCGTGCTGCAACTGCAAGTGGGCGGCGAGACCGTGAACCCGGCCCTGGTGAGGATATTTGGCGCGGCGGCTTCGATCACGAAGGTGGAATCCTCCGAGCAGTTCACGATCGAAGCGGCGCGTCCCGCCGTTCCCGGTGACACGGTAACGATCACCTTCCAAGAGCCTTCCGTGCACGTGGATGCGATTCTACGCGCCAATCAAGTGAGCTTGAAGGTGGGCGAAGCGGAATTGCAAACGTTGCGAGTGCAACGGGTTGCGGCGAATACTTATCAAGCGACTTTCACACTGCCGCGGCCCTTGCCGGATGGCTTGCTGGCTCTAGAGTTGCTCGTATCCGGGCGGCCAGCGCAGCCTTACTCGATTCCCATTCGCAACCGCTAGGCCCGATGGGCCCATTTCCACTTCCCCTTCCCTTGGAACGCGAATCCCGTTAGAATACCGGCATGTCCAATTGCCCTCGCTTTCGCGCCAAGAACGCTTCCCGGCGCCAATTTCTGAACTCCGCGCTCGGCGCCACCGCGGCCACCGCCCTTGCGCCCCAGCAGGCCTTTGCCGCGAAGCGAAGCGCGACCGACTGGGTCACGCTCGGCAACTCCGGCGTCAAGGTGACGCGTTTGGCCTTCGGCACGGGAACCAACGGCGGCCGGGTGCAGCGCGAATTGGGCCAGAAGGAATTCACGCGCTTGGTGCGGCACGCCTACGACCGGGGCATTCGTTTCTTTGAATCGGCGGATAACTACGATCAGATGCACGAGATGCTGGCCGAGGCGCTGCGCGGCATTCCGCGCGAGAACTACCGCCTGATGACCAAGCTGCGCTGGCGCGACAGCGAGCGGCCGGGATACGACGTGAACGCCGAGATCGACCGCTTCCGTAAGGAACTCAATTCCGACTACTTCGATGTCTTCCTGCTGCACAACGTGCAGTCGCCTACTTGGCCGAGCGACCTGGAGCGGCTGCGGGATGCCGTATCCGAAGCTAAGCATAAGCAAGTGATCCGTTGCCACGGCTGTTCCGGCCACGGCCTGCTGCCGATTCGAGCGTATCCCGGGAACAAGTGGCTCGACGTGGCGTTGATGCGCGTGAACCACGACGGCACGCGGATGGACAATCTGCGAAACGTCAACAACGACAAGGGCGTGCCTCAAGAAGTGCTGCCGGTCATGGAGAAGGCGCACGCGCAGGGCACGGGCATCTTGGGCATGAAGATTATCGGCGAAGGATCCTTCCGCTCGCCCGAACAGCGCGAGGCCAGTATTCAACACGTCATCAAGAACACCAAGGTGCAGGCAATGACGATTGGATTCAAGTCCACGGCCGAGATCGATGAAGCGATCGAACGTATCGACCGCGCTTTGAATTCCTAACTATTGCTTAAAGAGCAGCGGCGCGAATTCACCCAGGTACTGGCGCCAAACGGTATAGGTGTGCGCGCCGGGCGTTTGGCGGTAGGTATGCGGGATCTTTTGCTCGGTGAGCAAGGCGTCGAGATCCTTCGAGCGTTGGATGAGGAAATCGTCGACGCCGCAGGCGAACCATAGAAGCGTAGCCTTTTGCTTCGCGAGCCCATCCAGACGCGTCTCCATTTTTTCGGGTACGGCGGCCGAGAAAGCGCCGATAGCGCTGAAGAGATTCGCGTGCTTGAGGCCAATAGCCAGGGACTGGCCGCCGCCCATGGACAGGCCGGCAATGGCGCGGTCCGCGCGATTCCGCTTGACGCGGTATTTTGCTTCCACGGCGGGGATGACGTCGGTGAGCAAGTAGCGCTCGAAGACATCGGTATTCGTGGCTTGAATCTCGCGCGGGGAGCCGAAAGGAACGGCGTGGCCGAAAGGCATAACGACGATCATCGGCGTGAGCCGGCCTTCGGCCAGCAGATTGTCGAGGATGTAATTGGCTTGGCCCGCGAGGACCCAGCCGCCAGCGGTGTCGTTAGAACCGTGGAACAAATAAAGAACCGGATAGGACTGCTTGGAGCTTTCGTAGCCGGGAGGCGTGTAGACCCAGAAGGAACGGGTTTCGCCGTTGAGAACTTTCGATTTCTGGTAATTGATGGCCACCGTGCCGTGGGGGACATCGCGGGCATCCCAAAGTGAAGGCGCCGGCGCGGGGACCTCCACCATGCTGGCGGAAGTGCGGGCGCGGAGTTTCATGCGCGGATTGATGGGATCGGCGATGGTCAGTCCATCGAGCGTGAACGAGTAGATGTAGATGCTGGGCGGCATGGGCGCGGTGGTGTAGGTCCAGACGCCGTCGTGGCCTTTGACCATGGGAACGGCCTTCCCTACGGGCATCCAATCGCCATAGAACTCGGCCTTCGCTGCATGAGGCGCTTGGAGACGAAACGTGATGGCGCCAGTGGGATGGACCTCAGGGGAGAGGACCGGCGCGGCTTGCGGGCTGGGCTGCGCGAACGCGGCGGAAAGGGTGGCGAGGAAGAAGACTGGGGTTCTCGGCATGTTTTGCCGATCATCATATCGGTTGGCCCGTTCCATCCGGCTAGGCCGCTACCCATAAGGAGGAGAAATCAAGCCATGATCGCTGACGACTACGTGCGGATGTACCACGCCATACAAACGCCCGAGTTCATTCCAAACGGAGGGCCGACGACGTTGTACGGAGTGGGATCGATGGACGCGCCCGTGCGGGAATATTCGAACGCGCTTTACCCTAGCCGTCATGGAATTTCTTACAGCGACCGTATTCAGGTGAAGGATCTGCTGCAGAGCGACTTCTTCCCGCAAAGGGCGAAGGATCCTAAGTCGGGGATCTATCTATGTGGGTCCGAATATGTCCTCCAATGCAGCAACCGGCCAGTGCAAGGCTTCGCGAAGAAGGCGTTCATGAAGGTGTTCACGGGCAAGGGATCGCCCTCGCTGCTGAGCGGCTTCATTCAACTGTTCAACTACTGGCGCGGCTATATGCTGCGCGTCAAGGGGAAGAAGGTGAACGAGATCGCGCTACTGGTGGAGCAATATTTGGGAACGGATTGCAATGGCTTCGTGGGGAACTACATCTCGCATAAGTTTCCGCATCTCGGCGTGGATCCGAACAATCCGGAAGAGACTTATCACCGGAATGCGAAAAAGGGCGGCGTGATCCGGAAGAGCTTGGCGGAGGTGGCCGAGGACGACATCGTAATCTTCAAGGGCCACATCGGGGTGATCAGTTCCGTGCTGTCGCGCACGGCTTCGACGGCTATCGTGCGCTTCAGCGAATCGCGAAGCCGTCATATCAAGTTCGGTGGGCCGCAGACGAACACGCTGAAGCTGGAGTACTCGAGCGGATCGTTCGAATTGGAGGCGCGCGAAAAGGTGTTGGACTTGGTGCGGATTCCAGGGATGTGAGAAGTCCCACGTGGGTTTCCCGGCACCTCTGGAAATGGGTGATCAACGACCGGTACATTCCGGTGTCTCCTACTTCCGGGTCGCGTTGGCCGTCGCGGGCGTGGGCGCGCCGCCGGGGATTTGGTAGTTCGGATACGCCGGGCGCTTGGGGTCCGTCGCCGGCTTCTTCGCTAGCTCAGCCATGATGTATTCGATGGCTTTTTCTAGTTGCGGGTCGCGGCCTTGGCGGACTTGCTCGGGTTCGTTCTCTACTTCGATGTCGGGTTCGACGCCGACGTTTTCGGCGATCCATTTCGACGAAGCCGGGTCCCAGACCGCCGAACTCGGCGCGCTGACGAAGCCACCATCCATCAATTGCGGCGCGCCGGCGCGGCCGACCAGCCCGCCCCAGGTGCGCTTGCCGATCAGCGGTCCGGTGCCCGCGCGGCGGAAGTACCAAGGCATGGCGTCGCCGCCGGAGCCCGCCCACTCATTGATCAACATCGCCTTGGGGCCGTAGATGGCGCCTTGGGGTTGCAGTTCATCTAGGCCGTCGCGCGTCGCCACGCGGCTGAGGGGTTTCAGATTGAGTTGCGCGACGATGTCGGTGGCAAGTTGCCCGCCGCCGTTGTAGCGCTCGTCGACGATGACGGCTTCCTTGCCGACTTGCGAATAGAAGTATCGCGTAAAGTTGGTGAGGCCGCCGAAGGAAGTGTCGGGCATGTAGATATACGCGACGCGGCCGTTGGTGGCTTTCTCGACCTTGCGCCGGTTGTCTTCGATCCAGGCGAGATTGCGCAGGCCGGCTTCGTTGCCAATCGGCTGCACGGTCACCTCGCGGGAAGCGCTGCCATCGGCGTTGGGGCCGACGCGAAGACGCACCTGCTTGCCGGACTTGGCCTCGAAGAATTTGTAAACATCGTCGGCGGGCGTGACGTCGCGGCCATCGACGGCGAGCAGATAGTCGCCCACGTTGACGTTAACTCCGGGCTGCGTAAGCGGCGCGTTGAGGCCGGGGTTCCAATTTTCGCCGTTGAAGATACGCGCGAAGCGGTAGCGGTTGTTCGCGATTTCGTAGTCCGCGCCGAGCAGGCCGGTAGGAACGATTTTGAGATCGGGATTGTCGCCGCCGCCAACGCCGAGATGCCCGACGCTGATTTCACCCATCATGTCGGCCATGAGGTAGTTGAGTTCGCGGCGCGAGGAGACGTTTGCGAGGTACTTGCGGTATTTGGCTTGGAAATCGGCGATGTTGACGCCGTGCAGTCCGGGGTCGTAGAACATCTCGCGTTGGATGCGCCAGGCGTCGCGGTAGATCTGCGCCCATTCCTCGCGCGGGTTGACGCGGACTTCGAGGTCGGCGGTCTTAAGCGCGGGCGGCGGGGGGCCGCCGGGAGGAGGAGCGCCACCGGGCGCGCCACGAGGGGGAAGCGGGCGCAGCGTGGCGATGATCCAATTGTTGCCTTGGCGGTAGAGGTACTTCTCGCCGTTTGAGGCCAGGACGAAACTCTGCGCGCCGCCGAGCACGACGTCGCCGCGGCGTTCCTTCACGTCGAAGCGATGCACGGTGACGCCGCCACCGCCGAAGGGGTTGCCAGTGTTGGGCAGTTCCATGGCGAGAAGCGTGCCAGCCTTGCCGGTTTGCAGGCCGAGGTAGCGGCGCGCGGGCATCGGGATGGAGAGGACGCGTTGGAGGATGTTGTCGAAGTCGATTTTGACTTCGGCGGCTTTCGGGGCGTTGGGGTTCGGACCATTGGAGTTCGGTTTGGGCGGCGCTGGGCCTTCCGGCTTGGGCCCGTCGGATTTCGGGGCGTCGGGCTTAGGAGTTTCGGCAACCTTCTCCTCATCGCTCTCCGGCGCGAAGGGCGAGGGATCGGCCTTCGACAAAACGATCATGTAGAGACTGCTCGTCGAAGTACGCGCGCCGGATTGAATATCCCGTTGCAGCGAAGGCCCGGAGTCGGTAGACGCGGTGAAGTAGAGATATTTTCCGTCGCGGTCGAAGACGGGGTTGCGGGCGTCGCTCATGCCATCGGTGATTTGGGTGGCCTTGGCGTCGGCGAGGTTATAAGCGAAGACGGCGCCCATGTAGTTCTGAATCGTCTTCGCATAGGTGAGCCATTTCGAATCCGGCGACCAAGCGGGCGTCAGCGGGCGGCCCCAGAAGCGATCCTTGTCGATCACCTTCGCCTGGCTCGATTCAACGTCAACGACCCACACTTGCAGATGCGCGTCGCGGAAGGCGATCTTCTTCGAATCCGGAGACCAGACGGGGCCGAAGTAAAAGGTGGGCTTGTCTTCGACGCGGATCTTCTTCACTTCGCCCGTGCCGCTTTGGCTTGAGATGTGAAGTTCGTACTCGCCGGAGGCGTCCGAGAAGTACGCGATGGACTTGCCATCGGGCGACCACGCCGGATACCGCTCCATGACGCTAGTGGAATTGGTGAGATTCCGCGGATCGCCCTTCTCGGCGGGCACGGTGAGCACTTCGCCGCGGGCTTCGAAGACGGCGCGGACGCCGGTAGGCGAGATGGAGGCCGAGGAGATGCGGTCGCCGACCTTGACGAGGCGCTCGCGGACTTCGGCGAGATCGCCGGAGACGCGGATGTTCAATGGCGCGAGTTTGTTCGACTTCGGATCGAAAAGATGCAGCGCGCCGAATTGTTCGATGGCGATGGCGTCCGGGCCGGCGGAGGCGGACTTGAAATCCATGCCCTTGTTCTCGAGCGTGCGGCTTACCTTCTTCGACTGCGGATCGTAATGGAAGAGAGTAACCGCGCCCTCGCGATCGGAGAGAAAGTAGACTTTGCCGTTGAGAACCATCGGACAGTAGTCGTTGGAATTGTCGCGAGGAATTTTTTCGACCTTGCTGGTGGCGAGGTCCGCGATCCACACCGGCGTCGTCATGCCGCCGCGATAGCGCTTCCACGCGGCGAAGGCGCGGCCCATGGGGACGTAGGCGAGGCGCTTGCCGTCGGGGAAGTATGCGGCCTCGTAGCCAACGGGAAGCGGCAGCGCTTCGGCGGCGCCACCGTTGGTGGAGACGCTAAAGAGTTGCGCGTAGCGGGGAGAATTCGCGGCGCGGCTGGAGGAGAAGACGACGCGTTGGGAGTCCGGCGTCCAGGCGAGGGCGATGTCATTGCCGGGATGCCAAGTGAGACGTTGGGGCACGCCGCCTTCGGCGGGCACGATAAAGACGTCGACGCTGCCGTCGTAGTGGCCGGTGAAAGCGATCCACTTGCCGTCGGGCGAATAGAAAGGCGTGGTCTCGGGGCCGACGCCGGTGGTGAGCCGGCTGGCCATGCCGCCCGTGCGAGGCACGGTCCAGATGTCGTTGGCGTATTCGAAGGCGACGTGGGTCTTGCTGACGCTGGGGTTGCGGAATAGGTATGGAGAATCGGTTTCGGCGGGCGTCTGGGCGGATAGAGCAAGAGCGAAGAGTGACAGGAGCGGCAAGCGCGTCATGAACCGGAGGATAGCGAACGGGATGCGGGAAAGAAAGCGCGGGCGTCCGCTTGGGAACATCGTTTCAGAGAGCCGTACGCAAGCGCCGAAGTGGTCTAGAGCACTTTCGAGGCTTCCGCGAGCAGATCGGCGGGGAACTTCAGGCCAAGCGCGGCCGCCGCCGTTTCGTTTAGATGCAGATGATAAGGCTCGGGATGTAGCACCGGAATCTCACCGGGTTTCTTGCCCTTGATGATCTGATCCGCCATGCGCGCCCCCATGCGATATTGCTCGCGTTGGTCGGGCGCCCAAGCGAGGAGTCCACCGGACTCGACAAATAAAGAGGATTGATACACGGCCGGCAGACGCCATTGCGCCGCGAAGTCGACGATCATTTGGCGATTGGCCAAGGACAAACCGCCCTGAAAGTTCAGGAGACCGTTCATCCCGTCGCCACGAATGGCGTCGAGCGCGGCCTTAAGCGCCGCGAGTGAACTCGCGGGATAAGCCTGTACGCCAACGCCCAGTTCCTTTGCGGCCGCTTCGGCATCCGCTAGTTGTCTCTCATGACCGCCGCGGCCCGGCGTAGTCGACAGCAGAGCGACACGAGTGACGGACGGCGCCGCCCGCTTCAATAGGCTCAGCCGCTTGCGAGTAACGCCCGGCGGGAGTTCTTCCATGCCGGTGTAGATGCCTCCGGGCCGCTCCAGCGATTGCGCGAAACCGTTGCTCACCATGCCCGGGCAAGTAATGATCACCATTGGCATTTTGGGATTCGCTTCTCTCATCACCAGCGCGTGCGGCAACGCGGCGACGACGGCAAAGTCCAGATCCATGGCCCCAAGTTCGGCGGCGTGGACAACAGTATCGTTCGTATTTGGCCGGCCCAGGCGAAGTTCAAGATGAATGTTCTTGCCAGCGACGTAACCAAGCTTCGCCATCTCGTCTTCAAAGGCCGCCACGAGAGCCGGTTCGGCGCCGCTCATGAAAGCGACGCGCGGCAAACGCGTTTGCGCGAAGACACGGGTGGAGGCGGCCCAAGGCAGCGCCGCGCCGAGTCCAACGGCACGGCTGACAAAACGTTTGCGCGACCACCTTTTCATGGCATCTTTCCCTCGACGACGAAGCGTAGCACGATGGCCGTCACGATGAGATCGCGTTAGCGGCGTTTCGTGGGCCTGGGAGCTTAACTTGGATACAGTAATGGGGATGCTCAATTTGCGCTCAGTCGCGTTCGTGTTGGCTTGCGGTGCGGTTTGGGGCCAGAGCCCCGAAATCAAGGTGCTCTTTCCCACTTCAGGACCAAAACCCGTCGGACCTTATTCGCCGGGCTTGGCGGTGGGGGATTTTGTATTTGTTTCCGGACAAGGCGTGGGCGATGGATCGGGCAAGCGGCCCACGGAGACGCGGGCGCAGGCAGTGCAATGCATGAACAACGTCAGGAACATTCTTCGGTTGGGCGGGATGGACTTGGCGAACATTTTTTCGCTGCAGATTTACCTGACGGATAAATCGCAGGAGCCCGTGGTGACGCAAGTACTGAAGGATATGTTCTCCGGCAAGATCCCCACGCACAATGTGCAGGTGATGCCGAAACTGCCGGTGACGACGCCGCTGGAGATCACGGCCTTCGCGCACCGGGCGCGGATGACGGGAGAGTTGGAGCCGCCCGCGCTCGATAGACCGGCGGGCTGCAAGGCTTTGAAGCAGTTTGTGCAATGCGGCGTCGAAGTAGCGCCGGGCGGGGTTGACGTGGAACAGCAGACGGCGGCGGTGCTGGGGGCGCTGGACGCGCGCCTGCGTAGCTTGGGGACAAACTTGAGCCGCGCCGTGGCGACGAACGTTTATCTAAGCGACATCGAAGAGTTCCCGAAAATGAACGCGGCGTACGCGAGCTTCTTCTTGCTGCGGGCGCCGACGCGTTCGACGACGCAGGCCTTCGCGCTGCCACGCGGGCGCGTGGCGATTAGCGTGATCGCGGCGAAGTAGTTGGACTACAAACTAACCGCGCGGCCTTGACGCGCGGAGTCGCGGGCGGCGACGAGGATGCGCGTCGCGATGAGGTTGTTCTCCAGACTCGAAAGTGCGTTGGGCGCGATCTCGCGTTTGGCGACGGCGATTAAGTGCGAAATGGCGTCGGCTTGATTCGCCGGGAGTTCCGGGGGCGTGACGACTTCTTCGGCCTTCGCGCCAGCCGCACGCTGGCGGACGCTGTTGCCGCCATAGGCGTGGGCGTAGGCTTTCTCCGCGTAGACTTCGAAATCCTTGCGCGAGAAGGGCCAGTTCCAACTCGCCTGGATGACGCCTTGGGCATTATCGTAATCGACGAGTATGCTGGCTTCGTCGTCGACGGGCTTATAGATATCCGGCTTGTTGGTCTTCACGGAGCAGAGAACGCGGCGGGGGACTTGGTTGTTGAGCATCCAGGTCATCAGATTCGCGCCGTAGCAACCGAAATCGAAGAGCGCGCCGGCGCCGTTGCGAACGGGGTCGCGCAGCCATTCGAGGAAGTCCGGGCCGACGCCGATCTCCTTCGGCCCTTGGTGGCCGTCCATGGCAACCATCTTGCGGATGGCGCCGCCGCTTTGGGATTGCGTGTGGAAGCGATGGAGAGCCGCGTGGCTGCGGTACCAAGTGGTTCCGAAGTTGACGAAGACCGGGATGTTGGCTTGCTTGGCGAGCGCGGCGATTTCGCGGGCGGCTTCGTTCGAAACGGCCAGAGGCTTCTCCATCATCATGGGGAGTTTGAGTTCGGCGGCCAGGCGGGCGACGTCGAGATGACGGTCCGTCGAAGTGAAGCAGGCGATAGCTTGGGGGGCTTGGGACTTGATTGAGGCGCGGGCTAGGAAATCGACGGGCCCGATGATGTCGACGTCATCACGCTTCTGGGCGGCGTTCAAGAAACCGCGTACGTGGCCGTGTTCGGTACCGACGACGGCGATGCGGAACTTGGACGGCTGGGCGGCGACGCGAACGGACAGCAGCGCGGGCGCGGCGAGAAAGCTTCGGCGGCGAAACATTTCCACATTCTATGAGTCTTCCGCAAGAAGCGCTCGCGTTTTACGCACATAGGGAAAGAGGAGAGAACGATTATGTTTCGAAGCTTGGTACTGGGCTTGGCGGCGGTGAGTTTATGGGCGGACCCGGAGTCCGAGGTGCTCTTCAGCGACTGCACGGAATTCGTCGGCACGGGGCAGGTACCCCTGGCCCGGGCGCAACGCTTTATCCCGGCGGGCTTTCAAATCGCCGCGGGGCCAGGGGATACGGCAACGCTCGTCGTGCGGGCCGCGCAATGCAAGAGTGTGAAGGTCGATAACGGGCCCGCCGAAGCGGGAACGCTGACGCAATATGGCATTATCGTCGTGCCGCCAGACGGCACTGGCGACATCAACAACTACACGATTGGCTATGCGACGACGAGCCGGCGGCTCGCGCAGAGGCTGGAGCGGGTGGGACTACCGGTATCGATCGACGAGGATATGGCTTACGGGGTAACGCCGAACCCGCCGGGAGCGGCGGGCGTGCTCTTTGTGGAGTCCTCGCCCGGGGACACCGCTTCGTTCTTCTTGCACGGCGCGGTAAGCGACCCGGCGCCGGGGAGCTTCTTTCCGTTTCTCGCCAACTGGTGGTACGAAAGCAAGAAGGGCCGGATGAAGATGGCGACGGCGATTCCCTCGATAGGCTTCGGCGCAAGCACGGTCCGCCTCTACACGCGTCTCGATTCGAACCTGGGATTCCTGACGGGGACCAATCAATACGGCCCCTTTACGGGCTTCAATATTCGCGGTATCTTCGCCACGGGACGGATGACGGTTACTAGCCGCTAGAGGCCCGCTAAGGTTTTCCTCCGTTTCGACCGATAGGCGCTTAGGAGTTAGTGTCCATGATTCGTGTCTTCATTGCGTGTTTGGCGGCCTGTTTCATTCTCGGGGTTCGTAATCTCAGCGCCGAAACGGACTACCGTTTTGCGTTTCCGCAATCCGAGTTGCTGATGGGCGTCGATGTGAAATGGCTGCTGAAGAGCCCGCTGGGCGCGAAGATGCGCAGCGAAGTAGGCCCGAGCGCCGGCGAATTGAAGATGCTGGAAGAAATCGTGGATCAGGTGGATGCGGTCTATGTATCCGTTGTGAGCAAGGCGCCAGTGAAAAGCGCTAAGGCCCCCGGCGCTCCGAAGACGGCTAGCGCGCAAAATAGCGATCTAGTGATGTTGGTGAAGGGGAACTTCTCCTTTGACAAACTGACGGCGCTGGCGGTAAAGAACGGTATGCGGCAGGATCAGTGGGGCAAGATCAAAGTCCTGATGCCGGTGGCGCCGAAGATGAAGGCGAAGCCCGTCAAGGTTCAGAACGCCCAGTTCGCCGGCTTGCCGGCGAGTGGGCTGCCGATGGGTGTCGACAAGACTACGCCGGTCTTCGCGTTCTTGGACGACAAGAACATCGTCGTGGCCGAGGAAGCGCCGCTCCGCGTGGCATTGGAGAGAATTGAAAGCGGCCTGACGCCGCAAGCCAATCCGCTCTTCGAGCGGGCGCGGGATCTAGAAGCGGCGAACGACTTTTGGATCGTCGGCTCCACGGCGCCGTTGAACTTGAACGCGGGGGCCAAGGCCGGCGGCTCCGATCCGTTTTCGCAGACCTTGAGCCAAGTGCGCAACTTCGCGATTGGCGTGGCCGTGCGGCGGAATGTGGCGGTTGATCTACAACTCCAGACCGTTTCGCCGAAGGCGGCGACGCAGATGCTCGACATGGCTAAAGGGATCATCGCGCTGGCGAAGGCTTCGGCGAAGCCGGAGGATCCGCTACCTTTCGATTTGGATAAGGCGCTGGAATTAAGCGCCAACGGGAATATCGTCAAGGCGTCCCTCACGATGGATCAAGCGGAAGTTGACAAGCTCGTCGCGCAGGGCTTTAAACGTTCGGGATTGGGTGAGGTCACCGCCAGCGGACCTGGTGGTGGGGAAACACAGGTAGCCTCCAACGCCGAAACAGCCGCCACGCCGGTAGCCGCGCCGGTTGCGCCACCGCCCCCGGCAGCCAAGCCCTCCGTGCCGCAACGCAAGACCGTCCTTATCTACGGCATGCCGGGCGGACCCAAGGAAGTACCGGTACAGTAGGCGCTTCGCCAAAGCGATTCGCGGGAGTTATAGTGAGGGCATGCGGTATCGCATCGCCCTCTTTTTGTTTGTATTGCCTTTGGGATCGTTGGCGCAAACGGGGAGCTCCGGGATGCGTGGCGGCGGAATTGTGGGGGGCGGGGTTCGTAGCGGCGGCTCGGCGGCATTGTCCGCGCCCTCCGTGCCCGCCGCCGAATCGCGATATGGACGCGGATTCGCTGGGCGGGGTGGCCGCCGTTGGATAGGTGGCGGTTGGTGGGGAGGCGGTTATTGGGGTGACCGGGGCGAGTCCAGACCCGCGCCGGAAGTGAAGCAACAGCCGAAAGAAGACAAGCTGAAGGAGCTCATCGTCAGCCCCGTCTACAGCCCCGCCAAAGTGAATCCCAAAATGATTGAGATTCCATAATCGCCCCCCAACCTTGATAAATTCGTGTTGTGAAGATCGCTTTCCTGTGGGCGTCGGCGGTGGCGTTTGCTAACGCGCAAGATTTCTCTAGCCACGTCAAGCCCGTGCTGACGGCGAATTGCGCGCCTTGCCACAATCCGGCGAATCCAAAGAACCGGTTGAACTTTCTGGCTGCCAGCGACGCGAAGGACGTCGAAACGCGCCGCAATCTCTGGCGCAACGTCGCGACGCAACTGCGCAACCGCACGATGCCGCCGGGCAACCACAAGCTCGCGGAAACCGAACGTCTATCGGTCGCCAACTGGATCGAAACGCGTCTCCGCGAAAGCGCGTGCACGGGCGCGGACTACGCCGGCTTCGTCGCGCCACGGCGCCTGAACCGCCGCGAGTACCGCAATACCGTGCGCGACCTCCTGGGTCTTGAGTTACCGATCACCGACATGTTTCCCGCGGACGAATCCGGCGGCGCGGGCTTCGACACCAACGGCGACACGTTATACATCCCGCCGATGATGCTGGAGCGGTACATGGAAGCCGCGAAGTCCATCGCGGAACGCATGATCGTTAGCCCGCCGTTGACGCGCGTAATGCTCTCGCACGAATTGTCTCCCGTCATGCCTCCACCGCCGCCGAATCAGTTGAAACCGACGCGGGTGCTGCAACCGGGTGAAGAAGTGAAGGCGAAAGCCACCGCCTTCGCCGAAGGCGCCTACAACCTGCGCGTCTCCGTGGAGCGTCCCCCGGTGACGCCGTTCACGCTCGACATTCTGAGCGACGGCGAGTTGGTGGGGAAGATGACCTTTCCGCGCGACGCTTTCGGCGGCGCGACAGCGCGCGTGGTGGTGGCGGAATGGGGACGCGGCGAACACGAAGTGACGATTCGCAACGGAACGGAGAAGGTGGATTTCTATAGCCTGACGATCGAACAGAAAATGACGCCGCCCACGGCGGACAAGCGCGCGTTGCACTATCGTCTTCTGGGCGTGGAAGCGGGCGAGACGCCAGTGCAGCCGCGCGAAGCGGCAAAGGAGATTCTGGGCCGCCTGTTGCCGAAGGCGTACCGCCGCCCGGTGGAGGCCGCCGAAATCGAGCGACTGCTGACTCTCTTCGACCGTTCGGCCAAGCGTGGCGAGCCCTTTGAAGAAAGCATGAAGTACGTGCTACGGGCGGTCTTCGTGAGCCCGCGCTTCTTGTTTCATTTCGCGGATCCCGAACCGAAGCCGGGCATCAAGCCGCTCGATGGGTTCGCGCTCGCCTCGCGGCTCTCGTACTTCCTCTGGTCCACCATGCCGGACGAGACTCTGTGGCGGTTGGCCGGAGAAGGCCGCTTGAACGACGCAACGGTTTTGCGCCAACAAACCGAGCGCATGTTGAACGACTCCCGCTCGCGCTCCTTCGCCAACGCCTTCGTCGGCCAGTGGCTCGGCACCCAGGAAATCGGCGGGCGCGCGGTGCCCCTACTCACGGAGCTACAGCATTTCTACACGCCAGAAGTCGCCGCGGATTTGCGCGAACAACCAACCTTGCTCTTTCATTCCATGTTGCGCGAGGGCGCAAGCTTACTCGATTTGCTCGACGGCGACTACACCTTCATGACGCAACGCCTCGCGCGCTACTACCAAATCGAGAATCAAATCGCGCGCCTACCGCCGCAAGGTTTCCATCGCGTGCAGTGGCCGGACAAACGCCGCGGCGGCGTGCTCGGCCTCGCGTCGGTGCTCGCGATGACTTCGCACTACAAACAAGCGAGCCCCGTACTGCGCGGCGCGTGGATCCTGGACACCATACTCGGAACGCCGGTGCCGCCTCCGCCGCCCGACGTGCCAACGCTGGAGGAAGCCGCCAAGGCCGCGGGCAAGAAGTTAACGGTTCGCGAGATGTTGCAAATGCACCGCGAATCGACGGCCTGCGCCGCCTGCCACAACTTGATGGACCCCTACGGCCTGGCGCTCGAAAATTTCGACTGGATGGGGCGCTGGCGGGATACCGAGGAAGATGGGCGCAAGGTAGATGCCACGGCGCGCTTCGCCACCGGCGAAAGCGTGGACGGCGCGGCGGGCTTGCGCCAACACTTGCTCGCGAAGAAGGACGATTTCCTGCGCCACTTCACGACTAAGACGCTAGGCTTCGCGCTAGGCCGCGCGATTCAGGACGGCGATCAATGCAGCATTGAAGCGCTCATGAAGAAGGTGGCGGCGGAGAACTATTCCGCGCGGGCATTGGTGCGCGAAGTCGTCCTCAGCGTACCGTTCCGCAATTCGCAAAGCGACGCCGCCGTATCGAATTTGCAGAGCGAGACGAAGAAGAAGGGAGCGAAGCGGCTGCTGGGAACCAAGTGACACTCGGAAGTCACACGGTGCTAGGCTAGGGGCAAGATGAGTAAGCTTTCACGTCGATTGGTTCTACGCGGGACGGGTGCGGCGTTGGCGTTGCCGTGGTTGGAATCGGCGGCGAAGGCCGCGCCCACCGGAAGCGTCGAACGCTTGACCTCGCCGCCCCTCCGCATGGCTTACATCTTCATGCCGAACGGCGTGCGTCCCGATTATTGGACGCCCGCGGGCGATGGCGAAAGCTACGAAATCACGCCACACCTGAAGCCCGTCGAAGCGTTTCGCAACGACTTCCTCCTCGTCGAAAATCTCTGGAACAAACAAACCGTCGGCCGCAACGGCCATTGGCCTAAGGTCCCGGCTTGGCTTTCGGGCGGCTTCGTCGAACGCACCACGGGAGGCGACTTGGACGCTGGCGGCACCACCGTCGATCAGTTCGTCGTGCAGCGCCTGACAGACCAACAAGGCGGCATGGGCACTCCCCTGCCCTCGCTCGAACTCGGCATCGACGCGCCCCGCACGGGCATCGACACGGCGGGCGGCGGCTTTCCCCGCGCCCTCGGCAGCTTTCTTTCCTGGGCTGACGCCAAGACGCCGGTGCCGAAAGAGATCGTCCCGCAGATTGCCTTCGACCGTTTGTTCCGCAATCAGAAGAGCAAGGCAATCTCCGGCGCGAACCCAAAAGACCCCAGCGTACTCGCCTCGCTCGAACGCGATGAAACGAGCTTGCTCGATCTCGTGCGCGAGCAAGCGCAGTCCTTGCGCGCCAAGGCCTCGAAGAGCGATCAAGCCCGCCTCGACGAATATTTCGATTCGGTGCGCTCCGTCGAGCGCCGCCTCGAAGCTTCCCTGCAACCGCAGAAGCGTTGGATCAATCAAGGCAAGTATCCGCTGGACCGTCCGGTTGCCGGAACGCCCGCGACGCACATTGAGCACGTGCGCTTAATGTTCGAGATCATGCTCCTAGCCTTCTGGACGGACTCGACGCGCGTGGCGACCTTCATGATGGGCGACGCGCAAAGCTCGCAAGACTATTCGTTCTTGCCCGGCGTAAACGGCAACTTCCACGGCATCTCTCACCATCGCGACATCCCCGCGCAGCGCGAGCAGTATGAGAAGATCATCAACTGGCACATGGAGCAGTTGGCATGGTTCCTGGGCAAAGTGAAGTCGCTCGACGAGGGCGGCACGTCGATGCTCGACAATTCGATGATCGTCTTCGGCGGCTCGCTGAAAGACGGCAACAAGCACACGGAAGAAAATCTGCCACTTCTCGTGGCGGGCCGCGGCAAGGGCACTCTCCGTCCGGGCCGCCGCATCCGTGCCGCCGCGAAGACGCCATACTGCAACTTACATCTGGCGCTGGCGCAACGCATGGGAGTGAAGGCCGAAAGCTTCGGCGACTCGAACGGTAATCTCGCGGACCTGCTTAGCTAGGCGGGCTCAAGGCAAGAAAATCGATTTCGGCTTCGTCGTTTCGGCGGGCTTCGCCGGAGCGGTCTTCTTCGGAAGCGGCGTCCCCGCGGGCGCCTTCAAATCGTCGAGTACGAAGCGCAGCACGCTTTCGAGCAACGCCGCCCTCGGGAAGTTGTTCTTATCCAGCATGCTCTTTAGCGCCCCGCCCTTCATGTTTTCCAGCGGCAGCGCCAGCGCAAAATGATCGCTCCGCGCCGCGCCGAGATACTTCGAACCCGGAATCGTCGCGTCCTCTTCGGCCAATTGCGCATCGTTCCGCGGCGAGAAGCTATTCATCATCGTCCAAGCCTGCATCATGGCCTTCGACACCTTGTCCTTATCCGCCACGGCCGGGATCGAATAGGTCGGAACATATGGATTCGGATACTTGGCCAAGAACTGCCTGCGCACTTCCTGCGCGAGACTCTTGAAACCGTCGCTCAAATCCCCTTCGCAGCCGCCCTTGCCATTCACCTTGCCCAACATCCCACTCAGCCGCCCCGGCAACGAATCCGCCACCGGCGAGCCGCCGCTCGCGCCGGCGATACTTACAAACGCCGCCACCATCGGGCGGATATCCGGCTCCGTTGCCAGCGCCACCTGAATGTCCGGAGTGCCCTTCGAGTAGCCCACCAGAATGAACTTCTTCTTGTTCTTGGCCCACTGCTCGCGCAGGTACTTCGCGATCGCCTTGGCGTTGTCCTCACTCGAATTATTCGGCACGCCCAGCAATTCGGCGTCCACTTGATGCTTTTCTTTCAAATAAGCGCGCCCGCGCTCGAAGGCCGGCGCATCGGAAGCGCAACTCGAAAAAATACCCGGCACCACCACCACGCGGTAATCGCGGTTGATCGGCTTCAGATCCACCTTGGCCGTGGCCGGCGTTTCCATATATTCCTCGCAGCCTTGCCATTCGCCGCCGTCGGGATTGGTCGCCAGCACCGAACAAAAGAGGTTGGAAAAAGTCTGCGCATCGGGGTTCGCCGCGCCTTGCTCTAGATAAACCACCAACGTTCGCCCATCGCTGCGGAACGAAGCGCCATGTGCCGTTTTCGCCTCGGTGATGGCGTTCTTTGGCCGCATATACGCGGTCTTGATCACCGTGCCGGATTCCTCCAGCGTCTGCCCAATGTAGTCGCGCTCCTTGTCAACCTCGGGGTCGATCTTATGCGTGATCTTGCCGTTGCGCTGATCCTTCTCAAAGCCGATATCGTGCGTTCCCGCGCCGACCCAAAGATCCTGGCCACCTACTTGGAAGGGCGCCTTCCATATGCGGAAATGATGGCGTTGCGCCACCACGACATAAGGCACCGCGTGAGCGAAGCCATAGTCCTGCACACGGTCGAACATCATGAGTTGGCTCATCGGAATCGTAAGGTATGCCTGCTTGGACATGCTGATCAAGATCGCGTTGATGATACTGTCCTTCACGGTGCTATCCACTTGCACCCAGCCCGTGCTCTTCAACGCGTTGACGACCTTGGCCTCGGATCCGACGATCAAGAAGTTCACCTTGTCGCCTTCGATGCCTTCGGGGTCGACGACGCGCAAGGGCAGACTATCGAGCTCTTCTTGCGTAATCTCGACAACCTTCGCCGCGAGAGCCTTGCGGTCCACCGCCGTCGCCGCCGCGCGCGTAACGCTGATCTTGACGTTGTAGCGTCCCTCGCCGCGATCGTTACTAGAGAGATTGACGTTCAGAAAAAGATTACCCTCCGCCGCCACTTGCCCTTCCTTGCGAGGACCCACAAAGAACGGCTGCGAGGTCTCGCGATCCCCTATCCGGGCGATCACCGCGCCCCGTCCAGACCCGTTCACCGGCAAAATTCGCAATAAATCTCGAAACCCTCGCGCCACCCCTTCGGGCCCGGAACTCTGCTGCTGACCGGCGTTCATTAAAGACATTTCACCTGAAGCTTCAATGAGATAGCGGTCACCTCGCTTGAGCTGGAGCCCCGTATCCACCCACTGGTTCTGCCCGCTCAGCTCAAGATTCTTTGTATCTTGCCCATTGACAAAGCAGAGTGTGGCAAATAGAGTGGCAACAATTCGCATATTCAAACCATACACCTATGAAGAACCTTACAAGTTTCTTTCTCGTATGTTTTGGGCTCGCCTTCGCTCAATCCGAACGCGGCGCCATAACGGGGACCATCACAGACAAGTCGGGTGCGGTTGTACCAGGCGCTCGCATCACCATCACCAATAAGGCCACCAACGTCGTCAACGCCTTTCCCGCGACGGAGACCGGAGACTTCACCGTCCCCAGCCTGCCGCCCGGCGAGTATTCCGTGCGCGCGGAGAAAGACGGTTTCAAGCCCGCGCTCGTCACGGGCATTGAGCTAAACGCTTCGACGACCGTCCGCATCGATATCTCTCTAGAGGTTGGGACGTCCACGCAGGCCATCGAAGTTTCAGCGGACGCGCTGCAACTCAGCACGGAAAACGCCAAGACCAGCGTCACGATGAACAACAAGCTCGTCGACGAATTGCCACTCGTCGTGGGCGGCGCGTTGCGCAGCCCCTTCAATTTGGCGGCGTTGACCCCCGAGGCGAAGAACCTCGGCGGCGACAACGGCTTCGTCCTCGGCGGCGGACAGGCGGCCAGCTACGGCACCATGCTCGACGGCGTGTCGGCGAACACGTCGCGTGCGCTCTCGCAGAGCTGGGTGGCCGTGAACGCACCGTCGATCGAAGCGGTGACCGAGTTCACCGTCGACACCAACGGTTTCAAGGCCGAGTTCGGCCAAGCGGGCGGCGGCGTCATGAGCTTCGCCTCAAAGTCGGGCACCAACGAGTTTCACGGTACTGCCTACGAGTTTCTGCGCAATCAAGTCCTGGACGCCAATAACTTTTTTAACAACGCCCGCGGTATCGAACGGCAGATTTATAAGCAGCACGATTTTGGCGCTTCGCTAGGCGGGCCGGTCTGGATCCCGAAGCTCTACAACGGCAAGAACCGGACCTTCTTCTTTTCTAGCTACGAAGCGTTCCGGAACCGCGATGGGGCGGCGGGCGCCGTGCGCACGGTGCCCAGCGCGGAGATGTACAACGGCGACTTTCGGAATTGGGTCCGCCAATTGAGCGACGGTTCTCACGCACAGATCCCCATCTACGATCCCGTGTCTCAGACGACTGCCGCCAACGGCACGGTGACGCGCAATCTTTTCCCCAACAACCAAGTGCCGCAATCGCTCTTCGACCCAACGGTCGTGAAGGCCCTCGCCGCCTTCCGCGCCGGTGAAACGCCTTTGCCCAACAACGGCTCCGCCCCCGGCACCCTCGGCTACGTCCAAAACAACTTCCTGATCAGCCAAGGCACCGTGCAGCGGCCGAACACGAAGTTCAGCCTGAAGGTCGATCACGTCTTCTCGTCCAAGCACCGCATCAGCGGCTACTGGGGCTACAACCGTTCCAGCGAAGTCCCCGGACCTTTCGGCCCCAACGATCTGCCCGGCAACTTCGTAAACTTCAACGACACCACGCGCAACTCCGACGTCTTCCGCGGTTCCTGGGATTGGAGCATTACTCCCACGCTCTTCAACCGCTTCTACGGCGGCGGCAACAACTGGAAAGAAAATCACGATCCGCCGCAAGCCACCATCCGCAGCGGGATCAATTGGAAAGACAAGATCTGTATCGTCAACGTTCCCGATTGCGATCAGAACCTGGTGAACTTCAACTTCTCCAACGGCTACAGCCAATGGGGCGGCCGCGCTAACAACGGCAGCGAGAACTTCATCAAGGCCTTCAACGACGACATGACCTGGATCAAGGGCCGCCACACCTTCAAGTTCGGCGGCCAAGCGCAATTCCAGTACTACAACGGCTTCGGCCGCCAGTGCGTCGCCGGTTGCATCACCTTCGACTTCAAGCACACCGGGCGGCCGGGCGACACGAATTTCGCCACCGCCGGCGGGAGTCCCATCGCGTCGATGTTGCTCGGCTACGCCAACTCCGGCTCGATCGACACCATCCGGTACATCGGCCAACAGTGGCCGTCCTTCGCGGGCTACGTCCAAGACGACTGGCGATTGAAACCGAATCTCATGCTGAACCTCGGCCTGCGATGGGAAACGACTCTCCCACCGACCGGCGAAAACGACAACTGGAGCGACTTCGCTCCAGACCGTCCCAATCCCGGCGCCGGAGGCCGCTTGGGCGCCTTGATCTACGCGGGAAATTGCAATGGTTGCGAGGGCTCGCGTACTCTAGCGGGCAGCTACTTCAAGGCCTTTGGACCGCGTTTCGGGTTGGCTTACACCTGGAAAGAGAAAACCGTGATTCGCCTCAGCTATGGACTTAGCTACGGGAATATCACGACGGTGACCGGGTCCACTCATAACCTCGGCTTTACGCTTACGGATACGCAATCCGACACGACCCAGGGCTTGCAGCCGCGCTTCCTTGTGCGCAATGGGCAACCGCCCTGGCAAGCGCCTCCCTTCGTTTCGCCCAGCTTCGGGAATGGCCGCGCCATGCCCTGGTGGCAAGGCAGCGAGGCGACGCGTCCTCCCGCGTTCCAGAGCTTTAACCTTTCGATTCAGCGGCAGATCTCGCCAACCACCGTGGCCGAAGTAAGCTACAACGCCAGTCTCGGCAGCCGTCTTCAGGCTGGATTACTGGCTTACAACGCGCTTCCGTACAGCGCCTTGGAGCGCTACGGCGCTCCCCTTCTGAACTCGAACATCAACTCGGCGACCGCGCGGGCGGCCGGATTCAGCGAACCGTTTCCGGGCTTCGCGCAGCTTTGGGGCAACGGCGCCACCGTGCGCCAAGCGCTTCGCCCTTATCCCCAATTCCAGAACATCGATACGGCGGCGGGCGGCGGCGATCACTCCGGCCACTCGACCTACCACGCCATGCTCTTGCGGTTGGAGAAACGCTACTCGTCTGGGTTTCAATTCCAGACTTCCTATACATTTTCGAAACTCCTGACCGACGCCGATAGCTATTGGCCCGACGGCGCTGCCATGGATCACTTCAACCGGCGGCTGGAGAAATCGATCGGCGAGTTCGATCAAACGCATAATTTCAAGTTCGCGGGCGTGTATGAGCTTCCCTTTGGTAAGGGAAAGGCGCTCGGCCTGTCGGGCCCGCTGAATTGGATCGCGGGAGGCTGGCGGCTGTCGGCGGTGGCTACCTACGGATCGGGTCAACCCTTGACACTCGGCACCACCAACGGCCTGCCACTCTTCGCGGGCGGTAACCGCCCGATTATTTCTACTTACGATGGTTGGGCACCCGCCACGGCGGGCGGCGAATTCGATCCCGCTCGAGACCGCACGATTCAGCCCGCGAGTTTCTTCCCGGCGCAACCCGCCAACACCATCGGAAACATGACGAGGCACAATCCGAAGTTTCGCTCGCGCAATATCTTGAACGAGAACCTATCGTTCGCCAAGAGCTTTGGGATCACCGAAAAGATCCGGCTGGATCTCCGCGGCGAGATGTTCAACGCCTTCAACCGGGTCCGTTTCAATATGGGCAACCTGAGTCTACAATCGCAGACCTTCGGGGTACTCGGTTTGACGGCCGGGGACCAAGGCAACAGCCCGCGGCAGATTCAGTTCGCGCTGAAACTTTACTTCTGATGCGATTGTGGCGGCCTCATTCGGCGCACGAATAGAGATACAGTCCCACGTTGCGGTAGGCGGGAAGCGTCCGTCGAACGCAACCCATGCCATCCAAGCGGTCTAGTATCTGCTTCCGGTCGTCGTGGCCCACCCATTGCCAGTGCTCGGGGCGGTTCGTCCACAGCAGCCAAACTCGCGCGCTGGGCTTTGTGGGAAACAGGCGCACTAGGTCGGCGGCTACCGAAGTGTCGTTAGTCTTGCCAGGCGCGAAGGGCAAATGGCGAGGGCAACAAGCCCAAGACGTCGTTCCCCACGCGGCTTGAGAGACATCCAACCCGCGCATCTTCGCGTAGAGGCGGAATCCCTCCGCCGCCGAGGCGTGCACATAGATTTTGTCGGATGCTTGCACCCGCGCGTAGATTTCGGTGACGGCTTCGTCCATCTCTTCGACGGGCTCGGGCGTCCGGAAATCGCGATAAGCGAGGATCGTCTGTGCGCCAAAGGCGGCCAACAGCGCGAGGACGGCAACGGCGCGCGAGCGCAATGCAACGGCCCACGCGGCCCCGGCCAGCGCGAGCGCCAGACACGGAAGTAGAAATAGCGCCGTGCGTGGCGAAGCTGGATACGCGCCAAGACGATCGGTGGCCAGAAGCAAAACGAGCGGCGAAGCGATGAGCGCCCCCGCGACGTAACGGCGCCGCCTTCGCAAAAAAGTCAAAAGGGCGAGGGCCGCGCCGGCGTAAGGAAGCAGCGCTTGCTGGTGGAAAAGATTGCGATAACCATGAGGCTGCCCCGCCCAATGGAGACGCAACGATTCGGCGCTATTCGGTTGGATGAACGCGAAGTAGACGAGCAGAAAAGATGCGCCCGTTGCGGCGGCCGTAAGCGAGCGCCGCCGGGAAATCAAGATGAGCCCCGGCGCGAGGAAGATCGCCGAGTAAGACGCCAGCATCGCGACGGGTAAGGCCACCGGCAGCCAAGCGCGCCGCCGTAATCCGATCCAAAGCATCGTGGCGGCCACGGCGAGGTCCGAACTATATTGCTTCAACACCGCGCCGTATTCGATGGCGGGCGCATAAAGCGCCACTACGCCAAGCGCGACGGGAAGAATCGGCAGCCTACGCGATGGCGTGAACGCGCGGATCGCAAGTGCGGTCATGATGCAAGCCCAGACCGAAAATATCCATGGCGCTAAGCGAAGCGCGGCATTGCCCAAGCCCAGGATCGCTACGCTAAACCGCACCGCAAGCAAAAAGAGCGGGGGCGAAGTCTGCAGCCATCGCTCGTAGTAAATCATCTCCGCCGCGGTCGGTTGCACGACCGAATTCGCCACCCAAGCTTCGTCGAGCCACAAGCTGCGTTCCAACCCCTGCCAGCGCAGCGCCGCCGCGGCGGCCAGAATCAGCACCGTCGCGATCAACTGGAAGACTTTCACGGCGCTAGGTAGAAAAGGCTCAAGCGCGGCAAGGCGCCGCTTTCTAATAGGCCTTGATCGAGGAGTTTCTTCTCCGTCATCATCAAATCGGCGGCGCTCATTTTCGAACGATACGGCTTTATCTGTGATTCCATTCGCTGTCGTAACGCGAAGAGTTCGCTCTCGCTCGTTTGCGCGCGCAGGATCGCGAGACTCTTCTCCTCGAGCGCCGTGAGAAACTGCTCCAATTCCTCGATGTTCGCCAAGCGCGCCGGCAGTTCCGTGAGCAACACCTCCAGCGAAGCGACAACGCTCTCGAAGCCCGCCGGAAACTTCGAAATCGCATTACGAAGATGCTTCTCAATCTCAGCCGCCTCAAACGGCGACTCCGGGAAACTCGCCGCCGTCTGCGGATTCTCGATCCGCCGCGCCGCTTCCATCACCGCCTGCGCGCAGTACGCGATTGAATTCACCTTCTGCGTCTTCGACTTCTTCGAACGCCATTTTTCGAAAGCGTCGTCGATGCCCTTAAGAACGGCCTCCAATGGCACGCCCTGATCCTTCCACGTTTCCACCAGCGCCCAATCGAGCGGCGACATCAAAAACAACGCCGTGCCCCTGGCCTGCTGAAAGCGCTCCTCGACTTCGGTGAAGTAGTTGAAGTAATTAAACTCAGCGCCCGGCATTGCGCTCCCAAATCAATCGAACGCCCTCCAGCGTAAGGTCTTGATCCACCACTTTCAAGAACTGCGATCCCTCGACGATCAACTTCGCCTGGCCGCCCGTGCCGACCACTTTCATACCCTCGCCATACTCGGCATAGAGCCGCGTAAGAATGCCGTCGATCGCGCCAATCGTCGAATAGTAAAGCCCACTTTGAATGCAGTCGACCGTGTTCGTTCCCACCAAGCGCTTGGGCGCGCGAAAATCCACCAGCGGCAAGCGAGCCGCTTTCTCAAACAAGCCGCTAATGGCGATGCCGATACCGGGGCAAATAATGCCGCCCAGAAAGTGGCCCTCGCCGCTTACCACGTCGAAATTAATGGCGGTACCCAGATCCACCACCACGCAAGGCCCGCCGTACTTATGAAACGCCGCCGCGGCGTTCGCCAGCCGGTCCGCGCCGGCCTCGCGCGGATTGTCGATGCGAACTTCGAGACCCAAGTCGCGATCGACCGAAACGAAAACGGGATCGAGCGAAAAGTAACGCCGCGACATTTCCGCCAGCGGCTGATCGATCGGAGGAACCACGCTCGCAATAGCCACGCCCTTAACGACGCGCGGATCGATCGAAGCCAAGCGCAAGAGACTATGCAGCTTCATGCCCCACTCGTCCACCGTCTGGTCGCGCACCGTGCGCAGCCGCCAGCTCGTTAGCAGTTGCGCTCCGTCGAAAATGCCGATCGTGATATTCGTATTCCCAGCGTCAAGCGTCAGTAGCATCGTTCACTCCCAAGGCCGCACGCCGCCGGCGAGAACCGTCTCGACGCGCCCGTCTTCCGTCCGCACGCGCAGGAACCCAAATTCATCGAGCCCCGCGGTGATTCCCTTGATTGTCCTACCATCGAGGTCCACTTGAACCCGTCGTCCCGAAACATAGCTCGAAGCTTGGCCAAAGAGGCGAATGATCGCCTCGCGCCCCTCTTCCACCAGCACGCGAATGTATTCGTCCATCGCCACAATCAATGGCTCCAGCGCTTCCTCCGCCGTGAAGTCCCGTTGGCAAATCTGCCAAAGCGACACGGCCGGCGTACGCAGCCCTTCGGGAAAATCGCGCTGCGTCAGATTGATACCGACGCCGCCGGTAACGGTGCTCTCCTCTAGCCGCGCCAGAATACCGCAGCATTTCTTCTCCCGCCAAAGAATATCGTTCGGCCAACGAATATCAAAACTAGTCCGCGTCAAATTCGTCAGTGCTTCCGCGGCGGCCAAGCCCATGGCCAACGTCAAACACGGAATCCCCGCCGCATCCATGTTGAGCCTGTAGAGAAACGTCGCGTAGAGCCCATCGCCGGGCTTGCTAATCCACTGCCGCCCGTGTCTCCCCTGCCCCGCCGTTTGTTCCCTCGCCGCCACGACCGTGCCGGATGGAGCGCCCTCGCGCACCAGTCGCACCGCCTCGGTCATCGTCGAATCCAAGCGCTCGTACCAAAGTACGCGGCTCATAGCAATTCGAGACGAAAGTTCAAATCCTTGCTCGTCGCCGAGTGCGTGATCGCGCCCGACGAAACGAAGTCCGCCCCCGCTTCCGCGTACGCGCGCACCGTCGCGAGCGTAACGCCACCGGAGATCTCGCAAGAAGCGCGGCCCGCGATATAGTCGATCCACTCCCTCGCCTCGGCGGGCGTCAAGTTGTCGAGCAGCAATCTCTTTGCGCCATGCGCCAACGCTTCGTCCAACTCCGCGCGCGTGCGAACTTCAATCTCCACCGGCAACCCGCTCGGCAGCGACGCCTCCAAAGCCTGACGTACACCCCCCGCCGCCGCGATGTGATTGTTCTTGATCAACACCGCGTCGAAAAGCCCCATGCGATGATTCGTCACGCCCCCAGCCGCCGCCGCGAGTTTCTCTAGCCGCCGCAGCCCCGGCGTCGTCTTGCGCGTATCGAGTACCTTGCACTTCGTATGCGCCACTTCCGCCGCAAACTTACTCGCCAGCGTCGCAATACCCGAGAGCCGCTGCATGAAGTTCAACGCCGTCCGCTCGCATTCCAGCAGCGTAGCGGCCAAGCCCTCCACCTCGGCGATCAGTTCGCCGTTCGCCACTCGGTCGCCGCTCCTGCGCAAGAGATTGAGTTTCCCCACGCCTCCTCGCTGCGTATAAATCACCGGGATAAGCTCGATCCCGGCGAGCACCATCTCATCGCGAGCGAAAAATCGCCCGCGCGCCAGCCTGCCCGCTTGCACCGTCAGCTTCGTAGTGATGTCGCCGCTGCCGATGTCTTCAGCCAGCGCCCGCTCCACCGCCTGAAGCGCTTCAGGATGCTCCCAGCCACCCAGACTATTCGAGGGCACGCAACGCCTCTTGATTCTTGCCGAGTTGCAATTGATAATCGGCCACTTTAGCCTTCATGCCATCGACGATATGCGCTGGCGCCTTGGACAAGAACTTCTCATCGCCCAGTTGCCGGGTCGTGTTCTGAATCACCTTCTCCAAATCGGCGACTTCCTTCTCCAAACGCTTACGCTGCGCGTCCGCGTTCGCCGCGGGCGCCTTCAAAAGCAAATCGAAGCTAGCCGTCGACCGGCTAGGCCCCTCAAGCTTCGCGCCGCGTTGCGCATGCAAAGACAAGCTCACGCCGGCCAGCTTTCGAATCGCCTCCGCGTTCTCCGAAGCGATCGCAAAGCCCTCACCCTCCAGATAAAGCTCGCCCGCGAGTTCCTGCTTCGGGTCGGCCTTCATCTCAGCCTTCAAATTACGCGCCGCGCCGATAATCTCCTGCAGCAGCGCCATAGCCCGGTCCGCTGCAGGGTCGTCCTTCGTAGCGTCGTAGGCCGGATACGTCGCAAGCGAAACGGATTTCGGCAAGCCTTCGCTATTGCGAAGCCGCTGCCAAAGTTCCTCGGTAAGAAACGGCATCGCCGGATGCAGCAGCCGCAACGCGCCCTCAAACGTCACCAACAGATTCGCCCAAATCGAAGCTCGGTTCGCCTCATCGTTGAAGCGCAGCTTGATCAGCTCGATATACCAATCGCAGAAGTCGTCCCAGAAGAAATGCCACATCGTCTGCGCCGCCTCGTGATAGCGGTTCGCCGCGATCGCTTCATTGCAAACCTTCGCCGCGCGATTGAGGCTCGACTGGATCCACCGCTCTTCCAAGAACCGAGGCGTCGCCGCCGAAGGAATGTACGGCTCAATTTCCGCGCGCTCCATGTTCATGAAGAGAAAACGCGAAGCGTTCCAGATCTTGTTCGCAAAACCACGCGAAGCCGGAAGCTTATCTTCGGTCCAAAGGATATCCGACCCCGGCGTGCAAGCCGTCAACAGCGCCATGCGCACCGCGTCGGTGCCATACTTCTCCGTGATCTCCAATGGGTCCACGGTATTCCCACGCGTCTTCGACATCTTCTTGCCCTGCGCGTCGCGGACGATGCCGTGGATGTGCACGTGTTTGAAGGGCACCTCTCCCATGAACTCGATCCCCAACATCATCATGCGCGCGCACCAGAAGAAGAGAATCTCGTAGCCCATGATCATGAGCGTCGTCGGATAATACTTCGCCAGATCCGCCGTCTGCTCCGGCCAACCCAACGTAGAAAAAGGCCACAGTCCGGAGCTAAACCACGTATCCAGCACATCCGGATCCTGCACCAGATTCCCTTTGCCGCAATGCGAACAGGCCGTGGGATTCTCCCGCGCCACCGTCACTTCACCGCAATCCTGGCAATACCAAGCCGGTATGCGATGCCCCCACCAAAGCTGACGGCTCACGCACCAATCGCGGATATTGCGCATCCAGTGGAAAAACACTGTGCGGCTCTGTTCGGGCTCAATCGTCGTGCGACCGCTCTCCACGGCGGCAATGGCCTTCTCCGCCAGCGGCTTCATCTGCGCGAACCATTGCTTCGAAACCAGTGGCTCGACGATCGTCTGGCAACGCTCGCAACGCCCAATGCTCAGCTTGTGCGGCTCGATCTTGACCAGGAATCCCTTCGCTTCGAGGTCCGCCACTATTTTCTTGCGCGCCTCAAAGCGGTCCAGGCCCGCATAAACGCCACCCGCCGCCGTGATCGCCGCGTCCTCGCCGATCACCTTGATCTGCGGCAAACTATGCCGCTGCCCCGCTTCAAAATCGTTCGGATCGTGAGCCGGCGTCACCTTCACCACGCCCGTGCCAAATTGCGGATCCGCCAAATCGTCGAGAATAATGGGAACCTCGCGGTCCATCAACGGCAGCCGCACACTCTTCCCATGCAGGTGCAAATACCGCTCATCCTTCGCATTGATCGCGACGGCCGTATCGCCCAACATCGTCTCGGGCCGCGTAGTAGCCACGGTCAAATACTCATCCGTACCCATCACCGGATAGCGAATATGCCAAAGCGAGCCTTCGCTCTCTTCATGCTTCGTCTCCAGGTCGCTCAACGCCGTCGCGCAGCGCGGGCACCAATTCACCATGCGCTCGCCGCGATACAGTAGGCCGCGTTCGTAAAGCCCGCAAAAAACTTCGCGCACCGCGCGCGACAAACCGGGGTCGAGCGTAAAGCGCTCCCGCGTCCAATCGCAAGACACGCCCACCGTTTTCATCTGGTGCACGATATTCCCGCCGGACTCCGCCTTCCAGGCCCACACCCGCTCTTCAAACCTTTCGCGGCCCAAGTCGTGCTTACTTAGACCTTCCTTCGCCATCTGCCGCTCCACTACCATCTGCGTTGCGATGCCCGCGTGATCAGTGCCCGGCAGCCAAAGAGTGTTCTTGCCGCACATGCGATTCCAACGCACCACCATGTCGATCATCGTGTGCTCGAGCATGTGGCCCATGTGCAGGTTGCCCGTAACGTTGGGCGGCGGAATACACAAACTAAATACCGGCGCGGACGAATTCACATCCGCCGCGTAGAGACGGGACTCCACCCACCACTCGGCCCAGCGCGGCTCAAAGCGCCGAGGCTCGTACACTTTTTCAATTTGCATGGAAACCTCTATTTTACGCCGAGCTAGTCGGAATGATGTTTGAGGAACTCCTCATCGATCGGCTTGCGGCCCTTGAAACCCTCTTCCACGCCATGCCAAAAGCGGATCTCATCCTCGCCCACGCGAAAACAGAGATAGACCGTCTGCCCCTGGTAGCGCGTAGGAAAATCGACGATCCCCCGCTCGATATCCTTGACCTCCAGCCCCATCTCCTCGAGCGCATTCACCGCATGCGAAAGCACCTGATGCGCGATCTTCGCCTGATCCTCAAAGGCGCCCATGCGATTCGCATTCGGAATCACGCCACCGGAAAGCACCAGCCGCCGCCGGTAGTTCAATAAATCCCCCTTGGCCCGCTGCCGCTCGGCTTGCGCCGAACTCGCCTTCGCCAAGTAGCGGTTAACCTCCGGCAGCAACGCATGAGCCTGCGCCAAAGTGAAGTGACGGCGAACGCTCACCCTAGTTATCCTCGTCCGGAATAAATCGCGGCGCGCGTGGCTCTAGTCCTAAAGTCCGCAACGCTTCGACGCCGTCCGGTTGATTGAGTTCCCAATACTTCATGCGTTCGGTCGCCACCAGCTCCCCCGTCTCGCCGCTCGTAAACTGCCACCGCAAGATCCGATGCGGCGCATCCTTCTCCACCTGAAAAACATAACTCCGCCCATTCGGCAACTGCGCCGCCCAAGTCTCCGCTTCAAACTCTCCCGCGGGCACCTCAATCCGCGTCAAGGTCGCCGCGCGCGTCAAGTTCACTTGGGACCACGCCAGCGGCGTGTGCGCGTCCCGCGCGCTCCGCAACCCGCTCAAGAAAGGCACGGCCTTCGACTCGCCCGGTTGCAACAACGGCCCCGCCATCTGCCGCGCCCAAAAAATCAAACTATCCTCGCTGTGCCCGCCCGCCTTCCAAGCCAAGGACTGCGTCAGATCCGCGTCCCCGCCCCAATAACTATTGCCATTCACGCGTACCTGCTCCGCGTCGAAACGTGCCTGGACGTAGAGATGACCGCGCCACTCCTGCCGGCTGAAGCTCGTCTTCGCCAAGGCTCCGGCCGCACGCCCATTCGAAGCGCCCAGCCCCAGGAAAGCCGAAAGCATCTCCGAGTAGTCGTAAACGCCAGTCTGAAAATTCTTCTGCCAGTTCATCTTCATCGCCGGAAACTCATCGGACTTCGGCCGCTTCCCCGGCTCCGCCTGCACCCTCTCGCTCTCGGAGAAATTCTCGTTGACGAAAATCACAATCGACTCGCCATTCCGCATCTCCCCATAACGCGGAATCTGCAAGTCGTACGTGCTCACCTCCGCGAACCCATCGCCCCAGGTATCCCAAAATTCCGGCCCAAAACGCGGCCCAAATTGCGAAGCTGCGGCGCTCGCCAGCGGCGCTTTGCGGGCCGGCGCTTGTCCCCCACAAGCGGCCAAAGTCAGCGAAAGTGCGGCTAGCGCCGAAACAGATCTCATGAAAGACTCGATATTCACTACAATAAAGGTTCCCGATGCACTACGCACAGAAAGCCGCCGTCTCCGCGGCTTTGCTATTCCTCGCCGCCTGTTCCAGGTCGGTTTCTCCCGATGTCGCGGCGACCGTAAACGACAAGCCCATCACCTACGCCGACCTCGACAAGCAGTTCGCCTTCCAGTTCTCCGACGCGACCCAACGCTCCAGCGACGACCAGATGACCTTCCAGAAGCTGGAGTTCCTCCGTGTCCTCATCGACAACGAAATCATGCTGCAGCGCGCCGAAAAAAGCAGCTTGCTCGCCACCGACGCCGACGTCGAAGCGAAGCTCAACGAGATGAAGGCGCCTTACACGCAAGAAGAGTTTCAAAAGCAACTCACCGCGCGCAAGATGACCGTCGACGACTTCAAGGCCCAAATCCGCCGCGAGCTCTCCATCGAAAAACTCTTTAACAAGGAAATCCGTTCGCTCATCAACATCTCCGATCAGGACATCAAGGATTACTACAACGCCAACAAAGCCAACTTCAACCTGCCGCAACCGCAAGTGCACCTCGCGCAAATCCTCGTCACCCCGATGGACGACCCCAACGTCCGCAACCTCAAGAACGACAAGGCGAAGAACGACGACCAGGCCCGCCGCAAAATCATGATGATCGAGCAATCCATCAAGAGCGGCCAGGACTTCGCGGCTCTCGCATCCAACTACAGCGAAGACCCCAACACCGCCGCTAACGGCGGCGACCTCGGTTTCATCGGCGAAAGCGACCTGGAAAAAGCGAATCCCGAATTGCGCAAGCTCATCATGACGATGCAGCCGGGCACTACGAGCCAGATCATCAAAACGCAAGAAGGCTACCGCATCCTGAAGGTCTTGAGTAAGGAACCCGCCGGCCAACGCGACCTCGGCGACCCCCGCGTGCAGCAAGGAATCCGCGAAGCCCTGGTTACGCGCAAGGATCAGCTAGCCAAGGCGGCCTTCTACGAAACCGCGCGTAATGAGGCCAAGGTAATGAACTACTTCGCGCAAAAGGTTCTCGCCGCGCTCGCCGCCAAGAAGTAGCGAAGGATTAGCTATCGCCGCGGCGCATCCGCGTCTTCGTCGTCCTCATCCTCGTCATCGTCCGCATCCGGGAACTCATCGTCGAGTTCGCCATCGTCTTCCGCGAACGGCTCATCGCTGAACACCGCCTCAATCGCTTCCTGAATGCGGTCGATCGCCTCATCCACGCTCATTTCCTCGGCATCCAGCACTTCTAGTTCGCCATCGCCCCAAGGAATCCAGCGAATCATGAAGCGCTCATTCGGATAGCCGCGAAAAAGCAGCAAGCTCGGCACCCCCAACGCGCAAGCCGCGTGCCCGCCTGCCGAATCGTAGCCCATGTAGAGCGAACTCGCGTTGATCTCCGTCGCGAATTCCTTGAAGCTCCCGTAGTACGGCGTAACGCTGCCACTCTCGCTCGGCTTCACCTCCGCGATCGCGCGATGCACCCGCTCCGCCTCGTCGCCGCCCGCTCCGGTATCCACCAACACCGTCAAGCCGCGGTCCACCAGTAATTGCAAAAGCCGCGATTCGAACGGCGACGGCATCGCCTTCTCCGGATTCTCGCCAATACCGAAACTAACGGTAACGTCAAAACCTTCCAAGCGATCCTCAACCGCGACGATCGGCATGCTCACCGGCACGCCAAAAGTCTGCGTCACCCAGCGCTCCGTCATCTCGCCCAAGGGCATCTCTTCATCGGCCCACCAACTGCGGCTCTCAAAGAAGTAGTAGTTCTCCTCCTCGCCCAGCGGCAGCAACCCAAGTTGGCTCAACCGGCTATCGGGATCGATAATCAGCGCGCCCTTCTTGCGCAGTTGCTTCGCCAAGTCTGGATACACGCTCAAGCGTTCGCGCAAGGTTCCCGTGCGCTTGTAAGGAATCTCGATAAGTTCCAGCGCCAACTCCGGCTCAAACAATTCCCAATTCTTACGCGGCCCCACGAAATGCACATGCGCCTTGGGAAAGTTCGTAAACGCCGCCCGCAAGATCCGGGAAGTGATCGCGATATCCGCGCCGATGGTAATTCGCGACAACACGAAGACGTCCTTCACCGCGAGCGCATTCTCCGCGAACTTCTTAGGCCGCCGGATGCGCATAAAGCGCTCCACCAATCGCGATGCCTCAAGCTCAGGCAGCGCCGCTTCGATCACGCGAGAGAACACGCTCACATAGGCGTTCACCAAGCGAAACTCAAAGCGGTCCGCCAGCGGCTCCACCAAATCGCGAAACAGCGCGGACGAACCCTCGTTGCTGGTCAACGCGGCGTCGATCACCTCCTGCACCAGTTCGTCCGGCTCGCGCCCCCCGGCCAGGATGATCTGCGCCAGCCGGCTAGCCGAGGTATTTGCCAACGATCAACTCCAATTTTTCGCGCGTCGCCGCCGGGATCGTCTTGCGGTCCGAGATGATAGCGTTCTTCAGAGCGTTCTTGCAAGAGCAATCGCCGGGCGCGCCCATCGCCTCCACCGCGAATCGAATCACCTTCGCCGCGTTCTCGGCGTTCTTCCCCAACGTCGCGATTATCTGATCCACCGTCACCGCGTCGTGATCCGGATGCCAGCAATCGTAGTCCGTCACCATCGCGACGGTCGCATAGCAAATCTCCGCTTCGCGCGCGAGCTTTGCCTCCTGCAGATTCGTCATGCCGATCACGTCCATGCCCCAAGAACGGTACACATTGCTCTCGGCCTTGGTCGAAAACGCCGGCCCCTCCATGCAGAGATACGTGCCGCCCTTCTTGGCAACGACTCCGGCCTTGGCGCAAGCGTCCGCCGCCACATCCATCAACTGGTGGCAAGTTGGCTCCGCGAAGCTCACATGCGCCACCAGGCCCTCGCCAAAGAACGTACTCACGCGGCCCATCGTGCGGTCGAAGAATTGATCGGGGATCACAAAGTGTTCGGGCGCATGCTCCTGCTTCAAGCTGCCCACCGCCGAAAGACTCAAGATCCGCTCCACGCCCAGCTTCTTGAAGCCATAGATATTCGCCCGGAAATTCAACTCCGAAGGCGTAATGCGATGGCCCTTGCCATGACGCGCCAGAAACGCGACGCTCTTGCCGGCGATCGTCCCGACCACATAAGGATCCGACGGCTTGCCAAACGGCGTGTCGATCGTCACCTCCTCGGTGACTTCGAAACCGGGCATGGAATAAAGGCCCGAACCGCCGATAATGCCAGTATCAATTTTCAAACTCAGAATTGCTCCTCAATTAGTTCTAGCAGCACTCCGCCCGTCGAAGCGGGATGAATGAAGATATAACGATGCCCGCCCGCGCCGCGCCGCGGCTCGTTCAGCAATCGTGCTCCATGCCGCTTAAGCTTCTCCGCCGCCGCCGCCAAATCGGGCACGCGCAGAGCGATATGGTGCAGCCCCGCGCCGCGCTTCGCGACAAACTTCGCGATCGTGGATTCCGCATCGGTCGCCTCCAGCAATTCCAAGCGGCTCTCACCCGCCGGCAACATCGCCGTGTGGACGCGCTCATGCTCCACCGTTTCGCGCTGCGCTACTTCCATGCCCAACGAGTCCTTATAGAATCCCAAGGCAGCCTCAATGCTCTCCACCGCAATACCCAAATGATCGATCGCGAAGTGAGTCTGAAACCCGCTCAACTTCGGCCGCCACTGCGATTGCAGCGCGAAGAACTTTTCCACGTGCTCCCAAACTTCCGGCACGCCCTGCCCATGCAGCGCCACTGTTTTCAACACCGGCGCGCGCCCCTCGACTTCAGCGCTGATCTCTTGAAACAACTTCTCCGCCGCCACGTGATCCGCCTTGTTAATCACGTACACATCGGCGATCTCCATGATGCCGCTCTTCAACGCCTGCACCTCATCGCCCTGCCCCGGCACCAGCAGCAGCACCACGCAATGCGCATGCCGCGCCACTTCAATCTCGTCTTGCCCCACGCCCACGGTCTCCAGCAAAATCACGTCAAAGCCCGCCGCGTCGAACAGCGTTAACAGCCGTTGCGACGTCGGCGCCAAGCCCCCCATCGCCCCGCGCGTCGCCATGCTGCGAATAAAAACGCCCTCGTCCCCCGAATGCCGCGCCATGCGAATCCTGTCCCCCAACACCGCGCCGCCCGACTGATGACTCGAGGGATCGACCGCGATCACCGCCACCGACAACCCGCGATGCCGGATCTCCCGCACCAGCTGATCGTTGAAAGTGCTCTTCCCCGCGCCCGGCGGCCCCGTCAGTCCTACAATCCGCGCGCGCCCCGTGTGACCCTCAAGCTCTTGCAGCCACGCGCCGCTATGCCCGTTCTCCAGCAGCGTCGCCGCGCGGGCGATCGCACGGCGGTCCCGGGCCAAGATCGACGCCGCGAAATTCTCCACCTCTGGAGCGCTCATTACGCTTTCAACAACTGCCGCGCGATCACCAGCCGCTGGATCTCGCTCGTGCCCTCGCCAATCGTCATCAACTTCACGTCGCGGTAAAACTTCTCCACCGGATAGTCCTTGATAAAGCCGTATCCGCCGTGGATCTGTACCGCTTCGTTCGCGACATCCACCGCGATTTCGCTCGCATACAACTTCGCCAACGCCGATTGCTTCGTCACCGCCTTGCCCTGATCCTTCAACCAAGCCGCCTGCAACGTAAGCAAACGCGCCCCTTCAATCTGCGTCGCCATGTCGGCCAGCTTATGTTGAATCGCCTGAAACTCGCTAATCGGCCGGCTGAACTGTTTGCGCTGCTTGCTATAAGCGAGCGCCGCGTCGAATGCCCCTTGCGCAATGCCCACGCTTAAAGCCGCGATCGAGATCCGCCCGCCGTCCAAAATCCGCAACGCATCGATGAATCCCTCGCCCGGCGCGCCCAGCAGTTGTTCGGGCCCGATCGCGCAATTCTCGAACACCACCTCGCCCGTAGCCGAACTGCGCATGCCAAGCTTGTTCTCTTTCTTCCCCAAACGATAACCGGACGTCTCGCGTTCGATCACGAACGCCGAGATCCCGTGATGGCTCGAGCTGCGATCCGTCACCGCCATCGCCACGCAAAGATCGGCGTAATGCGCGTTAGTCGTAAACGTCTTCGAACCGTTCAACATCCACTTGCCGTCTTGCAGCACCGCCTGCGTTCGCGTGCCACCCGCGTCCGAACCCGCCTCGGGCTCCGTCAAGCTCCAACACCCGATCCACTCGCCGCTCGCAAGCTTCGGCAGATAGCGCCGCTTCTGCTCGTCGTTTCCCGCCACATAGATATGGTTCGCGCACAGCGAATTATGCGCCGCCACAATCAGCGCGAAACTCGGGTCCACCCGCGCCAACTCCTCCACCACTATCGAGTAGTCGATGTACCCCATCCCCGCCCCGCCATACTCTTCTGGAAAAATGATCCCAAGCAGACCAAGCTGCGCGGCCTTCTTCACCGCCGCTAGTGGAAACTGCTGCGCTTCGTCCCACTCGAGGACATGAGGAAGGATCTCCGCGGTCGCGAAATCCCGGACCATCTTGCGCAATTCGATTTGCTCTTCGGTAAAGGCGAAATCCATGGCTACTTCAAATCTATCAATAGCCTCTTGATAGAATCATGGGTTCCCAATGCAAGTGACGAGCCCGGAGACTGCGGGCCAATTGAAGGAAATCCTGGCCGAGTGCCAGCGTGAGAAGCGAACGATTCGCGTTCACGGTGCGGGCTCGAAGGATCGCCAAGGCGGTCCGCTCGCGGCCGCCGATGTCGTGATCGATACCCGAAAGTTAAATCGCGTTTTGGCCTATGATCCCCGCGACCTCACCTTGAGCGTCGAGGCGGGCCTCCCCTGGCGCGAGATGGAAGCGCTCGTCGGCGAAAAGAATCAGATGGTCGCCCTCGATCCGCCCTTTGCCGATACCGCCACCGTCGGCGGCGTCCTCGCCGCGAACTCCAGCGGGCCTCGCCGCCGTCTCTACGGCACGGCGCGCGACCTTGTCATCGGCATGACCTTCGCCACACTCGACAACCGCCTCGTCGAAAGCGGTGGCATGGTCGTCAAGAATGTCGCCGGCCTCGACTTCGCCAAACTCATGATCGGCAGCCTCGGCACGCTGGCGCCCATGGCGACCGTCAACTTCAAGCTGATGCCCAAGCCCCCCGCGACGGCGACGTTCTATCTTCAGTCTGAGCGGCCCGCCACGATCTTCGCCGAACGCAACCGCCTGCTCGCAAGCGTTCTCCAACCCACCGGAATCGACATCCTAAATCCCACCGCCGCCACCCGCCTCGGCCTGAGCGCCCAATGGACGCTAGTCGTCGAGGCCGCTGGCAGCCCGAACGTGCTCGCGCGCTACGCCAAGGAACTTGCCGCCTATCAACCGACCGACCGGCCGCTTTTCCGCGAACTGCGCGACTTCACGCCGCATTGGCTACGCGATCACGCCGAAGGTAGCGTCGTGCAGTTGAGCATGAAACTGCAAGACATGGAAAGCGCCCTCGCCGGCCAACCCGCCAACTTAGCGATCATCGCTCGCGGTGGCAACGGCGTCGCCTACCTTCACGGCACAACGCCACTCTCGGTCCCCAATGGCGCTAAAGGCATCGTCGCCTTCTCGCCAAACGAACGCACCAATCTATCGAATCTGTGGCCGAACCCCAGCGAAGACTTCTTCCTGATGGAGAAAATCAAATTGACCTTCGATCCGGACCGCCTACTGAATCCTGGGAGGTTGTATGGCCGCATCTGAAACTACCGGCGTGGCGACAACTGGGATGGTCATGGCCAACCGCCATCCCGATGCTCCCACGCAAAAAGATCTCGACAAATGCGTTCACTGCGGGCTCTGCCTGAACGCCTGCCCCACCTATCGCGAGCTCGGCGTCGAAATGGATTCCCCGCGCGGCCGCATCTACCAGATGGTCCAAGTCGCCACCGGCGCCGCGCCGCTCAACGACAACTACAAAGAGCACATGGACCTCTGCCTCGGCTGCCGCGCCTGCGAGACCGCCTGCCCCTCCGGCGTCCAGTACGGCAAGCTCATCGAAGCCGCGCGCACCGAATTGCACGCCCGCGTCGAGCGCCCCTTCCCGTGGAAACAGATCGAGGACTTCGTCTTCGGCACGCTCCTAAGCACGCCTTGGATGCTGCGCATCCTCGGCTTCCAGATGTGGGTCTACCAAAAGTCCGGCCTCGAGTCGCTCGTCCGCGCCACCGGCCTGATGAAGCTCCTCGGCCCCTTGGGCAAAATCGAGCACTTGACGCCGCAAGCGCAAACGCCGAGCTTCTTCTCGAAGTACGGCCAAGTCTTCCCCGCCGAAGGCGAGCGCCGTTACCGCGTGGCGCTCCTCGGCGGCTGCATCGCGAACATCTTCTTCGCGCGCCTGCATGAAGCCACCGTCCGCGTCCTGCAAAAGAACGGCTGCGAAGTCCACGTCCCCGAGCATCAAACATGCTGCGGCGCGCTGCACGCCCACGCCGGCCGGCGCGACGACGCCCGCGTCCTCGCCCGCCAAAACATCGACGCCCTCACCGGCCAAGGCTTCGACGCCATCATCTCCAACACCGGCGGCTGTGGCGCGACCCTGAAGGAATACCACGAGATCCTCGAGCACGACCACGCCTACGAAAAGAAGGCCCACGAGTTCGTCAAGCTCATGAAGGACGTCAACGAATTCCTCGGCGGCATCGAACTCAACCCCAACATGGGCCGCGTCGAACGCCGCGTCACCTATCAGGATTCCTGCCACCTCTGCCACGGGCAGAAGGTCAAGCTGCAACCCCGCAAACTCCTCCGCCAAATCCCCGGCCTTGAGTTCGTAGAGATGCCCGCCAGCGACGTCTGCTGCGGCAGCGCCGGCATTTACAACGTCGTGCAGAACGAGATGGCCGAAGAGATCCTGCGCTCGAAGATGCGCAATGTGAACCTCGTCAAGCCCCAACAAATCGCCAGTTCCAACCCCGGCTGCATGATCCAATTGAGCGCCGGCGCCAAACTCCACGGCCACGACGCGCTGAAGTCCAACGAAGAACCCGTCCGCCACATCGTCGAACTCTTGGATGAAGCCTACAACAACTTCAATCGTGCACCCGGCAAATGATTTGCTAATCTGAAAGACGTAGGACGCATCGCTCCCCGATCGTCTAATGGTAGGACAGCAGACTTTGACTCTGTCAATCGTGGTTCGAATCCATGTCGGGGAGCCAACTTTCCTTATTGACTGGGGTCAAGTTTTTAGCCCAAGTAGCGTGAAAGCATGCCGTCCACTGCTCAAGCTGCGGCGCTCCCAGTCTTTCGAAATTCTTGAGACAGGCCCGTACGATACCGTCTCCCCTCCCTGCCAGCAGTTTGCGCGCAAAGAGAAACAGCAGCGTCGAGACTCCGCGTGGATTGAACAAAAAATACCGCTGCTCTAAGCTGCGCAATCCATGCCGCTCCATGGCCGCCCACGCCTCCTGGGCGCTCAAAGTCTCGCCCATCGGAAACGCCGCCCATCCGCGACGCGACGCGAAGCGCAAGCCGTGATATAGCGGATTCCTAGGATTATCCAAGGTCAGCAGCAGCACCCCACCTGGCCCCAGCACGCGCGCCACTTCCCCCAGCGCCCGTTCCAAGTCTTCGCGCGAATCGAAGTGATCTAGCGACGAATTCGAGACGATCCAATCGAAGCTTGCGTCTCGAAAGGGCAGCGCCCGCAAGTCCGCGGCGGGTAGTCCACCGCGGAGCCGCGCGAAGCGTGTCTGACACTTCGCCACGATCTCCGGCGCCACGTCAACGCCGCATAGCAAGGCTGCCTCCGCGGGAAAAGTCCCCAACAGTTGGTCGTCTCCGAATGCCTCCTCGAAAAGATCGGTCTTCAGAACCCGCCGCGGCCGCGGGGCCCAATCTCGCATACGCCGGATAAGCCGCAAATGTTCATCTCGCTTTTGCGCCGCCACCAGAGGATCGAGATACCAACTTGCATTCTCCCGCGCGCCCACCGCGCTCCAAGACGCAACGCCACCCGGCTCAAACATCGCCTAACCGCGCATCCAAGATCGCCGCGACGGCGGCGGCGTTGGCGCCGGATAGAGCGCCATCCGGGGCAAATGGAATATCCAAGAGCTCCATGCCCTCGCCCGCCGCTTCGCGCCAGCCCAGCATCGGTGCGTCGAGCCGCTTTCCACGCAAACGCAGCGCCACCACGGGCGTATGCAAACGCGGTGGCCGGTACCGCGTCACCCAACTTCGCAGCAAGGTACTTGCGTCGCCTTCCGGCGCGAACCGGAGCTCCGCCAGTTCGCCGTAATTCTTGCGCAGCGCCGCCGCCCGCTTCCCCAAGTAGCTCCACCGCTCTCCCGGCGCGAGCCGCGCCAACGCCATCCGGTGCACGGTAAATTTCGCCCGCAGTTGCCGCCCGCGCGCTCGCAAGAGGGCTCCCGCCGGAGCTTCCCTTCTCCAGGCCGGATTCAGCGCGTCGATCAAGCAGAGAAGTTCGACGCGCTCGCCCGCTTGCATCAGTTGATGCGCCATCGCCCAGGCCAATACTCCTCCCAGGCAGACGCCCGCCAAGCGATACGGCACAGCCGGAAAGCGCCCCCGCCAGGCGGCAACCAATTGCGCGGCCACCTCTTCCAGGCTTGTGGCCTCCGGCCGCCGCTTCAAGTCGACGGCCCACACGGAGCATTCGCCTTGCATCGCCGCCGCCATACGAGTTAAGCCCAATAGCGAGCCGTCGTGTCCCGGGAGACACAGCAACGGCGCGCCCGGCTTGCCCTCGCGCAAGCGAACGAAGAGTCCCGTCTCGTCGCGCTTCTCCCGCGCAATGCATGCGATAGTCGCCTCGGCAACGAAGCGCTGCATCGGGGCGCTTACGCCAAGCCCGGCTTCTACTTCGGTCAACATCCGCGCCGCCAGCAGCGAATCTCCGCCGAGCGCTTCGAAGCGCGTCTCCACTCCGATTTCTTTGCCTGGAAAATACCGGCGCCATATCGCGGCGATAGCTTCTTCGACTGGATTGCGCGGCGCGACGTATGCGGCAACCGGTAAGTCGTCGATCGCTTCGATCCCCAGTTTCGCCGCGAGACCGATCCTTTGCAACTTCCCCGTGGGGCCCGCCGGAATTTCGTTCACGACGCGCAACACGCGCGGCACTTTGAATGGCGCCAATCGTCCCGCCGCCCAGCCGCGCAGTTCGCTTTCACTCAAACTCGAACCCTCGCGCAGTTCGACGGCCGCGCCGACGTCTTCCCCCAGCCGCGGGTGCGGCACGGCGAAGGCTAGCGCCTGCTTGACGTCCGGGTGCGCCAGCAACGCCTCATCGATTTCGCGCGGCGAAATTTTCTCGCCACCGCGATTGATCAACTCTTTCAATCGCCCGGTAAGATGCAGATACCCATCCTCATCGAGGCGCCCCTGATCTCCGGTGTGAAACCAACCGTGCGCGAAAGCGCTGGCGTTGGCCGCGTCATTCGATTCGTAGCCCCGCGTAACGTAGCCGGACATAACATTCTCGCCGCGAATCACCACTTCCCCGATCGCGTCTACGTCCAACAAGTTCCCGGCTTCGTCCATCACCGCGACCTCCGGCCCAGCGGCCAGTCCCACGCTTCCCGGCTTCCGCAACTTTGGCGGCAGCGGATTGCAGCACATCTGATGCGCCGCCTCCGTCATGCCGTACGCCTCCACGACGGGCGCGCGAAAGACGCGCTCCAATTCGGCCATCACTTGCGGGGGCAAGGCCGCCGAACTGGATCGAATGAAGCGCAGCCGCGACCGCCCGACGATAGCCGCGTGCGACTCCGCCTGCGCCAGGATTCCCTGATGCATCGTTGGCACGGCGCTATACCAGCTCGGCCGGAATTCCTCCAACCAAGCGAAGAAGCCGCGCGCGAAGACTCCGTCGCTGCAAACCACGCTCGCGCCTACATGCAAACTCGCCAGCAGCGCCGCCGCCAAGCCGTGAATGTGGAACAGAGGCATGATGTTGAGGCAACGGTCTTCGGGCGTGAGGTGCAGAGTGCGCGCGATGTTGCCGGCGGAGGCCAGGAGCTTTCGATGTGTCAGCGGCACGAGCTTCGGCCGCGACGTTGTTCCCGAGGTATGCAGGAACAACGCGGTATCCGAATCCTCCGGCGCGTCAAAATCGCGGTGATCAACATTGGCTTCAAGCAGCGAAGTCCATTCCCAAACCATATCCCCAGCCGCTTCGCGAATTGCCGCCGGGCTTCCCTCCCCCACGATCACGCACTTCGCGCCCAGGTCATCCAAATAGAATCGAAAGCCGGCGGCGGTGTAGGCCGGATTCAGCGGCGCCGCCGCGCCACAACTGGCGGCCGCCAGGAAAGCCAGAGCCATCTCAGGACCATTGGGCAACACGATCGCGACAACGTCCCGATGGCCGATCCCTCTACTTCGCAAGGCGCCCGCCACCCGGCCGGCGATTCCATGTAGCCTTGCGTAGCCAATTTTCAAGCCGCCGGGAGCCAAGAGCGCCGTCGCGCGGGGATCCCGCCGTGCGCCTTCCTCCAACACCTCCCAGATCGTGGGCAAGTCACAGTCTACGCTACAGCGGTCTACGTTAAGCTGTTCGCGAGACCATGCAGAAAATCACCCGCCGCGTTTTCGCCGCCGCTTTGGCTGGCGCAAAGCGCGGGAGCGCCGCCAGCTACGAAGCCGACGTCATCGTTTATGGAGGTTCTCCGGCAGGCATGGCGGCCGCCCAAGCCGTTGTGCGCAACGGCGGCAGCGTCGTGGCCGTCGAACCCAGCACGCACATCGGGGGCATGATCACCGGCGGCATCGGTTGCACGGATACTGGCACGCCGCACTTTGTCGGCGGTCTCGCCGCCGAGTTCTTCAACTCCGTTCTCGCGGAAACCAACCGCGCCATTCCCGTGCCAAAGGACCCCGTCATTCGCTTCCGCGGCGAAGCGATTCCTTGGCGCAAACCGCGCCATTGGGATTTGGAGCCGCGCATCGCCCGCATGATCCTCGAAACCTGGGTCACCCGAGGCGCCTTTCCGCTGCTCAAGAATAAGCGCGTGCAAGCGGTTTCACGAAAGGACAAACGCATTCAAGCCATCGAGCTCAGCGACGGCACAAAGCTCTCGGGAAAGGTTTTCATCGACGCCAGCTACGAAGGCGACTTGATGTCCCGCGCCGGGGTACCGTACGCCTGGGGCCGCGAAGCGAAGGCCGAATACAACGAATCTCTCGCGGGCGTCCGCGCCCCGCACTTCAAGGCGAATTACCCACCCGAGTACTACAACAAGCCCGGACTTGAATACACACACCACGGCCAATTCGGCGCCGATATTCCCGCGCACGATCAAGACGGCAAACTGCTTTGGGGCGTCTCCGGCGACAAGCTCGCCGCCGAAGGCAACGCCGACAAGCGCGTCCAGGCTTACTGCTTCCGCTTGATCGCGACACAGCGCGAAGACCTGAAGCTTCCCTGGCCCAAGCCCAGATCCTACTCGCCCGAACGCTATGAACTGCTTCTGAAGTACGTCCTCGCCCACGCCGGTATCAGCTTTGCGCGTCTGGTGCACTTCGCCGCGATTCCCAACGGCAAATTCGATTTGAACGCCAGCGGGCCATTTTCGATCGACTACGTCGGCGGCAATTTCGACTACCCCGACGGCGACTACCCGACGCGCGACCGCATCCACCAAGACCACAAGGATTACCAACAAGGCTTTCTCTGGTTCCTTGCGCACGACTCGCGCGTGCCGAAGGAGCTTCGCGACGAAGTCAATTCCTGGGGACTGGCCCGCGACGAGAACGCGGACACCAATCACTGGCCCGTCCAACTTTACATCCGCGAAGCCCGCCGCATGCGTGGCGATTATGTGATGACGCAGCAAGACGTGTTGGAGAAGAACCGTAAGGACGACTCCGCCGGTATGGGCAACTTCGTTCTCGATTCGCACTGGGTACAACGCATCGCCGACGAAAACGGCAACGTCCGCATCGAGGGCCATCTGGACGAATCCATTCGCCTCGACAACAAGCCCTACGACATCCCCTACCGCGCGCTAACGCCGAGGAATGACGATTGCCAGAATCTCTTGGTCCCCGTTTGTCTTTCCGCCACGCACGTGGCAATTTGCACCATCCGGATGGAACCGGTCTACATGATGATGGGCCATGCCGCGGGTCTGGCCGCCGCGATGGCCGCTAAGTCCGGCGCCGCCGTGCAGGACGTGAACGGGCCACAGTACCTGAGCAAACTTCGTGCCGAAGGCGCTATCTTGAAACCCGAACACAAGCGCGAGATCAAGACTTAGCGCAGGCGTTCGGGTTTCGCCGTCTCCGCGCTCATCTTTTCCGGCATCACGAAAACTTCGCCCTTTTTGTTCGCAAAGTAGATTCGCGACGCCGAAGGTTTCAGCGTGTCGCCATCGGCCCAAAGCGCATAGAAATCGTCCCGGGCCCCGATGGGCCGTTTCGCGTAGGTATGGTTGAAGGCCTTCGCCCGCGTCATTCGCTTCGCTTGCTTCCAAGACACGCCCAGGTCACGCGACAACCACATCACCATGTCGCCGCCCGTGGTGTAAGGTTGCGGTCCCGGCGCGGTCGGCGCGACTACGCGCCAGTCGCCGTTGCGCTCGATCCACAAGCCACCGTGATCGTAATTGTGGTCGCTTGTAGTGAAGGGCAAGATCTTCCATTCGCCACCCGTCCAACGCGCCGTGTGCCAATATCTCGGCCCGTTCATCGGCCCGGACTCGTATCCCTTCGTCGTTAAATACAAGATCACCGGCTTCCCGTCCGCGAGGAACGCCACGTCCTTCAGGTACACCTTCCACCCTTCGCTCTGGTAATTGTGAACCAGCGCCGCGTTCTGTGCGTCGCGCAGAGGCAACGTCATCGTCTCGCCCTGAACGTTGCGCCAAGTTCTTCCGTGATCGCGCGTCTCCAAGTAGTAAATATTCGTGCGCTCGTTCAAGCCCACAGGCTCGGGGTGATAGTCGAACACGGTCGCGATGCGGCCGGGAGCTTGCGCCGTCAACTGGTAGTGGCCCAAGTCGACGCGCGCCATCAACTCCGGTCTCGTCCACGTCGCACCGTCGGGGCTAGACGTTTGATACAGGCTGCGCCCATTGCCTTCATAGAGAGAATGCAAAAGCAAGAAACCCTTCCCTATTTCATGCCAAATGTTGCCGTAGGAGAAGTTCGTCGTCTTCACCAATTCGAACTCGGAGATATCGAAGGGCCTCGCGCTCTTGTGAATGTATGAGGGACGCCCGGTTCCGTGCGAATTCGAAAAGACCCACAGGTGACCCCGCTCGTCGATGGAAAGCACCGGGTTATCGTGCGCGTCGCCGGTCCGCTTGTCCAGAAGAATGGTGGGCCGAGGCAGCGTGCCGGTCATGTGGTCGAAATACGAAACCATGTGCAGAAGGCTATTGTTTGCACTCGCTCCGCCGTAGACGAAGAAAGTCTTATCCACCGCCTTGGCGTAAATCGCGATCGGACCCTGCTGCTGTGGATAGGTCGCAAAACCGCCGCTGTACTTGTAGACGTATTGGTCCTTCGAAGGCTGGTTGAAATACCAAATGCCGCCATAGCCATCGGCCTTCTGATTCAGAGTAAGGTTCTCGCTCACCATGAGGCTGAGCACCGCTAGGACTGACTTCATGTTTTCTTCTTGCAGGATAAACGTAGAGCGAAGCGGCTTCGCCGCGGTGCTCCAGCTTCGGCCACCGGATCATCACCAAGTCGAAGTACGGCTTTACTGCTGCGCCAAACACTACGCGCCTTGATCCTGCCGGGAAGCCTTTTTCTCAACGACTTAGAAATTCTCCTTGACATCGCGACGGAATCACCCTAATCTCTATATAGATGAAGAATTTCTGGCAAGACATCCTCTCCGCACTCCTTCGCTGGAGCGAGGGCCTGAGCGCCTAAGCTTTTCGTCTACCTTTCAACATCTCTCTTTTTCAGTCTTCGATTGAATCCGGCCCGCAAGTTATATCCCTGCGGGCCTTTTCTTGCCTATCGCCTACGCCTAATCCACCCTGGACTTGCGCTGGCCGCTTACGGGCAGAATCCAACCGCGTATCGCCCCCTTGCAGGCAAACCTTCCTTCCTCAACATTTCTGAAACTTCTTTTATCTTCCAGACATCTGCCGAAATGAAGGGGAGTAGACCGCTTCACCCGATACGTGTAAGTGGTGGAAGCGCGGCCATTCGTCAATACGGTGCAGTTTGCCCGGATGGCCGCTTCGGATCGCAATCCGAGTGTCGAGACCTTCAGCTAGACCCATATCTTTGCTGAAGTTCACGGAAACTCGTCATGCGATTCGAATTGCCAGGATTCTTGCGGCCCACCGCCACTCACGTCGCCGCTTCGATTACCCTTATCGGCCTAGCCCATCAGGCGGCCCTTCACATGCGGCCCTTCTGGTCCGCCTTCACCGAACAGCTCTATCTTTTGCCCGTCTTTTGGGCCGCTCTTCGCCGGGGTTGGCCTGGAGGTCTACTTGCAGGAGTATTTTGCGCCCTCGTGCTTAGCTGGATCTCGACTGGCTTACCCAACCCCGGCCACGAACGCATCTTCGCGAAAGCACTTTTCCTCATCGTGGCCGGCGCCGCGAGCGGATTCGCTTTAGCGCGATGGCAAGGAAGCACGGCGGAAATGGCTATCCTCAAATCCGAGTTACGCGAGAGCCACCGTCTGCTGGAGCAGTCGGATACGCGCAGCGCCGCCGCCGAACTCGCTCTCGGTCTCGCGCACGAATTGCGGCATCCGGCCGCGTCGATTCGCGGCATCGCTTCCCTGCTCCAAGACGCGAACATCACCGCCGAGTTTCGCGCGGAATGCCTAAGCATCCTGGAGCGCGAATGCGATCGCATCGAGCGTCTGCTCGCTGGGCTGTTACGCTTCGCGTCCCCTCGCGCGCCGCAGATTGAGGAGGCCGACCCCAAGCGCATTGCCGAATCCGCGATCGCTTCGGTCCGCTTTCAGGCCGCCAAGGCCAATATTGAAATTCGCAGCTTCGTCTCGTCCGAGGTGCGTGGCATACCTTGCGACCCGGCCTTGATGCAGCAGCTTCTCGTGAACCTCCTGCTCAACGCGATCCAGGCCATGCCCCAGGGCGGCGCCGTCCTTCTCAACGTGAATCGCGGCCTTCGCTCGGTGGATATTCAAGTCGTCGACGAAGGTATCGGTATCGGGCCGGATTTACTCGACAAGGTCTTTCTACCCTTCGTCACCACACGCCCGGACGGCACTGGCCTCGGCCTCGCCGTCGCCAAACAGATCGCTCAGCAACACGGCGGCACGATCGGCGCGCAACGCAATCCCGCGCAAGGCATGACCTTCACGATAACTCTTCCCACCTCACATTCCACTTCTACTTCACATTTAACGGAGGCCCCTCACCGGGTATGAATCGGTTCCGGATCCTGCTCGCCGAAGACGACGCGAGTCTTCGCCGCGTCACTGCCTTGCAACTACAGAAATGGGGCCACGAAGTCGTGGAAGTGGCCGATGGCAACGCCGCCGTGGAAGCTTTCCGCGACGGCGAATTTGACCTCGTACTGACCGACCTGGTCATGGAAGGCTTCACCGGCGCGGCTTTGATCGGCGAACTCCGCGCCACGCGTCCCGGCGTCATCGTCGTGGTCTTTACGGCCTTTGGCACGGTGGAGAACGCCGTCGAAGCGATGAAAGCCGGCGCGTGGGACTATCTCGCCAAGCCCGTCCACCCAGAGGAACTCCGTCTCGTCGTGGGCCGCGCGCTCGAGCATCGCAACCTGCGCCTGGAAGTCGCGGCCTTGCGCTCGGCCATCGATGGCAAGTACGGCTTTGAGAACATCGTCGGCCAATCGCCGGCGCTGCTTGAGGTGCTCGATACCGCGATCCGCATCGCGGCCAGCGACGTCACCGTTCTGATTACCGGTGAGACGGGCACGGGCAAGGAATTGCTCGCTCGCGCGCTCCACGCCAACAGTCTCCGCGCCGGCGGGCCTTTCGTTACAGTCAACTGCGCCGCCATCCCGCGCGAGTTGATCGAGAGCGAACTCTTCGGCCACGTCAAGGGCTCCTTCACGGGCGCGATCGCCACCAAGCCGGGTAAGGCCGAACTCGCCGACGGCGGGACGCTATTTCTGGACGAAATCGGCGAGCTTCCTTTCGATCTGCAAGGCAAACTCCTGAGGCTGATCCAGCAGAGCGAAGTCTCCAAGATCGGTTCGTCGCAGACGCAGAAGGTCGACGTGCGCATCCTCGCGGCGACCAACCGCGAACTCGCGCATATGGTCCGCGAGAATACGTTCCGGGAGGACCTCTTCTACCGCCTCGCCGTGGTCCCGCTACGCATGCCTCCCTTGCGGGAGCGCTCCGAAGATATTCCGCTTCTCGTGGAGCGTTTCTTCGCCAAATACCGCGACAAACATCGCCGCCCGGCTCTCCTGCTGCCAGACTCCGTGTCGCAACTCTTCGCCGCAGGCCATCATTGGCCGGGCAACATTCGCGAGTTGGAGAACGCCGTCGAGCGCGCGGTTTTACTAGCCCGTGGCGCGAGCATAACGCCCACGGATCTTCCCGAGTGTTTGCAGACGCGCCGCTCCACGCTCGAAACTTTGCGCTTCGCCTTTCCTCCGCAAGGCGTCAGTCTGGACGCCGTCGAGAAAGAGCTCTTGCGTCACGCCTTGGAGCGCAGCAACGGCAATCGCTCACTCGCCGCGCGGTTGCTGCGCATCACGCGAAAGACTTTCTTGTGGAGGCTGGAAAAGCACGGCCTCGGCGTTGGGCAAGCGGAGTAGGAAGAGGCGGCAGGCCGGGCGTGGACGGCAACGTGCAGGGAATTCGCGCATGCAGATCGCTCGAGGCGCTTACCGGATTCTCTTGGCCTCCGCACTGCCCTCGGACGGTCGCGCCATCGGGGCCGCCGTGCGATCGGTCGCTTGGCACTTCGATTGGGTCAGCCGCTGCGACCAACTCCCCGCGGCGCTGCGCGCTTTCCGCCCGCACTTACTCTTCGTTTCGCGCGTGCTGCCCGATGGCGATTGCAAGAAGGCGCTATGGGCATCCTGGGACTTGCTTGAACCTCCACCGCTTATCGTGATCGGCGCTTGCACTTCGCTTCGCACGGCGCGGCGATCCGCGGCGTTAGGCATGGACCGGGTTCTGGAGCGCCCTCTCGACAGCTTTTCCGTTCTCCGGGCCTTAGCGCATTGGGAGCGCCGGCAGAACCCTCCCTTCTAGCCGCTAAAAGAAGGTGCCGTACTCCAACACGATTCCGTTCTTGCCATTCGCCGGCGTATTCGCGAATTTATAGGCCGCCACGAAGATATGGCGCTTCGAAGGATGGTACAGAAAACCCGTGATAAAGAATCCGAAGTCATGGCGGCCCCGGAACCATTCGTTCACCCATTGGTACTTGCCCTTCTTGTCCAAGGGTTGCTCCAAGCCAGCTAGCACGTTGCCTGTATTTCTCTTGAATAGCTGCCGAGTGCCCGTCCAAAGCCCTCCGGTGAGCCTCGTCTTGAACTTGGGCAAGCGAAAGCTGAGATGCGAATAGCTGAAGCTGCCCACGCCCTGCCCGCGGTGCGAAAACACAGCCTTCTGCCCAACGGTCAACTTCAGTTCCCGCTCTTTCCACTTCGCAGTGCCGATCAGCGGTGAACTCTTAAATCCGATACCCGTGGAGAAGTTCGGCGTCGCCGGGCTGCCGGAGTTCCAGTTAGTGAGCGTCAGTTCCGTTGCGTTGCCAATGCCCCGGCAGTAGAAGTTAGTTCCGTACCAATAGCGCCCCGGCTGCCAGCTTCGGAATTGCGTTTCGTGCATCACGAAATTCTTGCCGGCGGGGGTAATGTCCGCTGACGGCATATTGATAATCGCCTGTTGTCCCCATACGGCCAATGCCGTCAATCCAAATACAAAAAATCTCAAGTATCTTCACTTTCGTCCAAAATGCCGTAGCGGTCTTGCAGCATGCGCCTAGCGCGCCATACTCTGAGCTTAACCGCATTCTCTCGCATTCCCAAGCGTTCCCCTATTTCCGCGTACGAATAGCCCATTAAAAATCTTAAGATTAGAGGCTCACGGTACTTGACCGACAAAGAGTGCAGTTGTAACTTCATCCGCCCAGCGAATTGACGCGAGATCGCAAGGCCCTCGGGAGACTGGCAAAGATCCGGCAGATCCTCGCCCGCCTCAATGCCTGTATTCCTGCGCCGCTTCCGCACCAGACTGATCGCCGCGTGGAAAGTAATTTGAAACAACCAAGTCCGCATCCAGCGCTCATCGCGCAGCGAGCCCAAGGTATGCCACGCCCGCCGCGCCGCTTCCTGCACGGCGTCCTCCGCGTCGGCCTCATCCTTCACCACCCGTAGCGCAAAACGAAAAAGGGCGGGACGGCTCGCGTCGAAGACGCAGGCAAAGCTGTCCCGCCGAGGGTTAAGTTGAGCAATCAAAGATTCTTCCAAGTGTCGTCAACGTTGGAAGCAATTGGAGGGCCAATCCCGATCAAGAACGCAAGACCCGCGCCGTTGGTCCGCGCGGCGCGTTCGATGTTATACCTAGGACCTGCGATGAATTCCCTAGTCAACGAACGCGTCCTCATCCTGGGCGCCTCCAGCGGCATTGGCCGCGAAGCCGCCAAGCTCTTTGCCCAAGCGGGCGCCAAAGTCTACGCCAGCGCCCGCCGCGCCGAGCGTCTCTCCGAGTTGGCCGCCGATATGAAAGCGCAAGGCCACTCCATCGAATACGGCACGGCCGATGCCGCGAGCCACGACTCCATGCTCGCCCTGGCCGAAGACGCGCAAAAGAAACTCGGCGGTGTCGACATCCTTGTTTACGCGACGGGCACTAACACGCCCAACCGCGCGATGACGCGCCTCACGCGCGCAATCTGGAACGAACTTGTCGAAGTAAACATGAATGGCGCTTATTCCCTAAGCGCCGCGCTGCTACCCGCCATGCGCACCTCAAAGAAAGGCTATTTCTTTTACGTCTCAAGCATTTCGGGGAAGTACGGTGACGTCTCCGGCGCCGCCTACCAAGCCTCGAAGCGCGGCATGATGGGCCTAGCCGCCGCCATCCGCGCTGAGGAGAAGGAAAACAGCATTCGCACTTGCGTCGTGTGCCCGGGTCTCGTCGATACCGAGTTGATGGAGAAGCGCCCCGTCAAGCCCGACGCCGTGACGCTGGGCAAGGCGCTCCAAGCCGAAGACGTCGCGCAGTTGATTTTCGGCATCGCGCAACTGCACCCGCGGGCAGTTGTGCCCGAAGTGGAAATCTGGCCGACCGTTCTGTAAGTGGCTTAGGTAGCCGCTTACGGCAAGACCTTCAATGGCGATTGCGCCGCTACGTCCGGCGCTTTCGCTCCGCTCCACCAGCGGCCTACTTGAATCGAGCCCTTGAATATCGCGCCCACCGGCACCAAGCCGCCGATTTTGTGATCGGCGATCGCCGCCAGGCCCATCGACGCGATGCAGCCGCATTGGGTGCAATCCGGCGTGCCGCCGTATTGGCACGGCGTCACCATCGTTTTCAGGTCCGCCGAAAACACCTGCGTCGTCAATGCGAAGACGCATTCCTCCGGCTTGTGCGGCGGCGTGGCGAATTGCCGCACGAGTTCCTTGGGCATGTCTAGCTTGGGAAAACGCTCGCGCAATTCCAGTAAGTCGCGAATCGCCATCTGTCTTTCTTCCGGCGTCAATATTTCCGGCATGCGGTCGCCCACTTGCGGCGTGAAGATACTAAACCACACCTTACGGATCTCCTGGCGCGGAGTCCAGAATTCGAGAAAGTCCCGCAAATAACCGGGACGCTTCATCATTTGGCCCGTGATCGTCCCGTGAATCGTGATCCGCTGCCCCTCGATGTTCTTCAGAATGCGATCATAGGTCGCCGGCGCGCGCCGGGCGTCGTGATCGGCCTGCAATCCGTCGATCGATACCACCACGGCCAGGCCGTCGAGTTTTCCCCACGATTCGTGCATCGGGCGGAACGCGCTCGTCACTACCTGCACGTGAATGCCGCGCTTCAATAGCTCCGGCACCATCGCTTCCACTTCGCGATAGCGCACCAGCGGATCGCCCCCGACGAGGGACAAATGCAGCGGGCGAATCCGGTCGGCGATCTCCAAAACGCCGTCGATAAGTTCCTGACCCTTGCTGTCGCTCAGGCCCCGCAAGGTCACCCCGCCGCCCAGGTGCGCGTCGTCGTAGGCGTAGCACCCAGGGCAACGCAATGGACACTCTTTTGTAATCTCAATCGAGATCGAAGGCGGCCTGCCCTGCAAAATCCTTCCCCAAGCGTTGACGATTTCCGATACTTTCATGGACGTCCTATGTTGAAAATTCGGGCGGCCTGGAGGCGCAGTCCGCGCTCTCAGTGCACTATTCCCTCGGTGAGCTTAGGCTAGCACGCATAGCACTTCCTCCCCGGTGGTGCTCCCTCCCTACGGCGGCGACCCTGGCCCGATCATTACAATCTCTTTACTAAAAAGCGTTTCAAGCTAGCTTAAGCGACGCCGATGAGCAGGGTTAAGAGTCATCAAGGGATGAACATCAAGAAAACAGTCTTCTCTCTCTTAGCTGCAAGTACAGTCCTCACTACCGCCGTCTGTCTCCTGTCCGAACAGCGGCTCGTCGATAGCCAAAGCTCGACGGCTCTTCGCTCCAACATGAGGTCCTTGATGGACTCCGCCGAAACCGCTCGCCAAGCGGCGGCGGCGCTTCGTCGCGAAAACGCCTTCGACGACGCGAAACTGGTAGAAAACGCCAAGAAACATCGTTCTTTCCGCGACAGCACTCTTTACAAGACGGTTCCCGTCGTGGCGGCTTGGAACTCCGTGGGCGATCTCGCCAAGCAGCAGGGTTACGAATTTCGCGTCCCCGCGCGCAATCCGCGAGACCCCCGCAATGAGCCGAAAGCCGAGGAGGCGCGCATCCTAAGTTGGCTCGAATCGCACCGGGGCCAGGATTACTTCGAGGAAGATTCCGGCCGCCAGGAAGCGGTGTACGCGCGCGCCGTTATCCTCAGCGAGGATTGTATGGCTTGCCATGGGCACCCATCCACTAGCAAAACCGCCGACGGCAGGGACCCCTTGGGTTTTCCGATGGAGAACTGGAAGCCCGGCGACATGCACGGCGCGTTCTTGCTTCGCGCCAGCACGGCTTCTTTCGTCGCCGCCAAACGCCGCTCCATGATGGAGAGCGCGGGGCTTCTCTTGCTAGCCGCGATCGTAATTGGTCTCGCCCTGCAGTATTTTTGGCGCCGGGTCCAACGGCAACTCGATTCCAACGTCGGCACCATCCGCTCCCAAAGCGCCGAACTTTCCAGCATGGTCTCGGCGCTCACCGGCGAGGCGAGCGCGCTAGCCCAGGCGAGCGCACAGCAATCCGCCAGCATTGAAGAAAACTCGGCGGCAATGGAGGAGATCCGGGGCGTGGCGCAACAGAACCGGCGTGCGGCGGCCGACGCGGCCTCCTCGATCGGGGCCTGCCAGTCGCATGCCTCGCTGGCCAGTTCCAGCCTTCAGGATCTGGCGACCGCGATGAATGAGATCAACGATTCGACGGGACGCATCGCGAAGATCATTCGGCTCATGGATGAAATCGCTTTCCAGACCAACATCCTGGCCCTCAACGCCGCCGTCGAGGCCGCGCGCGCCGGACAGGCGGGGCAAGGATTCTCCGTGGTGGCGGACGAGGTGCGCAGCCTCGCGCATCGCAGCACGCAGGCCGCCAAGGAAATTCAATCCATCATCGAAGAGTCCGTCGCGCGCGCCCGGAACGCCGACGAGGTCTCGCACGCCGTCTCGGCGGCCATTGGCAAAATGAACACCGCCATTGGGGAACTGGCCGGCATCGTCCAGCACGTCGAAGGCGCCAGCCAAGAGCAAGCGCGAGGCATCGATGAGATGTCCAACGCTCTGCACGGCATCTCCAACCTGACCTCCACCGTGACCGGCGCCGCTCACTCGAGCCAGGAACGCGCCGAACAACTCGGAGCGCAGTCGAAACAACTCAACGGCGCCGCCACGTCGCTCGAGCGGCTGCTAGCCTAGGGAGGCTGTTAGCGGAATATGACGTGTCCCCACTGCGCGGGCACATGCATGTTCACCACCCCTTGCGGGCTCCAAACCCAGTTGTCCTCCGGAAGCGGCTTGCCATTCGGGCCAAGCCGCTTCCGGTACCGACCGTCGACGATATCCATCGTCCACTCCACCCGGGAGAAGTTGACACGCCAAGTCTCTCCTGGCTTCGGCGGAAGCGCAGGCCTTGGGCCGCGGTTGAAGGCTTTCCAAGGGAATGCGATCTCCACGCTCCAGCCTTGGTCTTGATCCCGTGGGTTGTTGAGCGTGCCGCGCAAGGCGATGGCCGTTCGCAGCCCCGCTATCTCCCAGCCATTGTCCGCTTTGCCGCCTTGGTTGTAAGGCTTCGGTAAGTACAGATCCCAAGATGTATTTTTAGCGTTGATCTCGAATTCGAAGTAGTGGAGTGTGTCGCCATCGGGATCGAGAAAGACTTCGAAGTCGTGCTCGTGAAAAATGACCATATCGTGGCGGTCGTAGGTCGCACACAGATGGGGTTCCTCCACTTCGGCCGCGATGTAGAGAAATTCCTCGTCCCAAGCCATCTTGGCGCGAGTTCGGAAGCGTGGCTTCGGCTTCCTCGGGCCTTCGATATCCACGAAGTCCGCCGTCCATGGAACGTCTTGCCATACGGAATCGTTCAGTTTTCCGTCGATCTGAGGCTTCTCCCGCAGACGGGGAGCGTCGTAACGCAGCGGTTCCGCCCACGCCACATAGGCAAGCGCCAGCACCACCAACGCTCTTGGCATGAATGAGTTATAGCATTTTTCTGAGGTTTCGCCGGAGGCACCTAAAAGTTCTGAGCTGGCTGGTCTAAAGCGTCTAAGGCAAACTACCGATTTCTTTCTGGACGGGAGACTTCTACCTTGGTAGGGCTGGGGTCCTCGTTGCTGTAACTTGCGCAGGCCAATCGGATGCTCCGCTTGGATCGTTCACACGGCCTCTACGGTGAATTGCTATGACATGTCTCTACTGCGGCAAAAAACTCGGCTTCTTCTCTCGCTATAAAGACACGCCCTTCTGCAGCGACGAACATTTGCGCGCCCATCAGGACGAAATGGAACGCGCCCTCATGGAACGCTTGGGCTCGAAGATCTCCGCTCAGGCTGGCCAGAAAGAACTGGCTCGCGAAGAAGCCGCGGGGCCCCCGGCAATTACGGAATCGAAGCTCGCCCGTGGCCGCACCCGCGAAACGAAATCCGACGCCGAATCTCCCCGCCACTTTGACGCGCCCCTCGACATTCCGCCTTCCCCACCTGCTTCGTCACGGACCACCGCGTCTTCCTCGCGCCGGGGCGAGGTTCGCAATTTCCCTGCCGCTGGCGACGCCGCTCACGAGTTAGCGCCCACTCCCGCCTCCGAGCGCCCCATCGACAAGCGCGCTTTGTTGGAAGGCCGCGACACGCCGCCTCCCGAGAAGCACTCCGAGAAGCACTCCGAAAAAGCCAACGAACGCTCCACCAAGAAGCGCGACGACGAACCTCGCGAGGGCAACATCTGCGAAGACTTTTTTGAAAGCGATCACTCGCCCGTTGCGGCTCTCGATCCGGCCAAGCCGATGTTTTCGCCGTCCACTTTCGCCATCATCGTGCAGGCGGATTTCTGCACTCCTTCGCTTCCCGATGCGCAACTCCAATTCGAGCCCGCCCCGGTGGAAGACGAATTCGAACTCTTGCTCGAAGCCGCCGCGCCGGGCCTTTTCGAGGCCCCGCCGCCCACCCCAGCGAATGCCGGGGATTTCCGCGCGGCCGGGCCGAGCCAGATCGCGGAACTGCCCCGCTTTTCGGGCTCCGTTCCCACCGGCATGCCCACGGTCGCCGCTTTGGCCGGCGCACCCGCCGAAGACATCTGGGATGCATTCCCGGCCGAGGAAAGCCTCTTGGATCTCGACTTCGGAAAGGCTCCCAGCGCTGGACCACCCGCCTTCCACGGCGGATCTCTCCTGAGCCTCCTAGGTGGCCGTCCCGAAATTCCCGTCCGTCCCCGTCATCGCTTCCCCTACCCTGGCAGCAACCTGCACACCAATTGGACGGACCGCTCCGATGAGTTCGGCGTCATGCGCTTCACGGAGTCCGGGGAATGGGATCCAGTAGAACCCAGCCCCTACCGCAACGTCCTCGAAGACCGCATCGCCGCCGAGAAGGCCGATATCCGGCCCCAACTGGAAGTCCAGCTTTCCCTGCAAGCTCTTTGGACGCAGGTAATCCATACCGAAAGCGAGACCGCTTTCGAACGCGACCCACAATCGCAGCCGGTCCGCTTGCTCGGGCCCGAGGCGGGCGTCTATGCCGATTCGAAACTCGGCGATTGGGCGATGGCGCCTCATTTGCCCCGTGCTGCGACGCCGTGGCAGCCCCACTTCCACTTCCCGAAATCGAATCCCGCGCGCCCCATGCCCGCCGTCAACTTTCCTTCCCTCTTCCAGCTAAACCCTGCCATGCCACCCCGGCCCGAGGGGGTGCTCCATGGGTAACGCCGCCCGCGCGCCCAAAATCATCGAGATGCCGCTGAAGCGGCCCGCCGACCAACAAGAAAGCTTCGTCCCATCGAGCCTGCCCAGCGAAAGCCCGGCGGCGATCGCCGCGCGCAAGCTCGAAGCCCTCGCGCACTTCCATTTGGCGGTCGACGAATACGAAGAAGCCTTGGACGCCTTTAAGCGTCTCCTTAAGCTCGTTCCCGTCCGCCCGGAATTGCTTGTCCAGACCGTCGCTTGCATGGAGCGTCTGGAACGTTGGGAAGAAGGCGCCGCGCTGCTCCAGCCGGAAGTCGACGCGCACCCGGAATGGACCGAGGCCGCTCTGGCGCTGGGCATCTGCCGCCTGCATCTCAACCAGCCGGACGAAGCCTATTCGGTTTTTCAATCCGTGGAATCCCGCTCTCCCGGCAACAGCATGGCCAAGGAAGGCATACGCGCCGCCGAAGCTTTGTTGGGTCCACCGCCCGCCCCGCCTCGTCCCGAGAACTGGGAGCTTGAACTCTATGAACTTTCCGCCTCTCGCGATTGGGAGGGCGTTCTGAAGGCCGCCGGGCGCTATCTCGGCGACGGCGAGCCCTCGGCTCATTTTTACGCCGCCTACGCCCACGAGCAAATTGGCAACGCCACGCTGGCCATACTGGAATACCAGAAGTGCCTGGAGGCCAACCCCTCGCATCGCGAGGCCCGCCTGAACCTCGCTTGCCTCTTCATCCGCCAGGAGAACTATCGCGCCGCCAGCGAGCAACTCGAAGTGCTCACCAGCATCGATTCCAGCAACTTTCAAGCCTGGTGGAATTACATGCTCTCCAGCGAACGCTGCGCCCGCCACCAGCAAGCCATCGAAGCCGCGCAACGCCTGATCCAAATGGACGGCTTCACGCCGGAGCTTCGCTTCCGCCTGGCGTACAACTGCCTTGAAGCCGGCCGCCACGAAGAAGCCGCCCGCCAGTTCGAGCAGTGTCTCGAAGAGAACGAGAACTGGATCGAGGCGAAAATCAACTTCGGGCTCGCGCTAAACCGTCTCGGCAAATCCGAACGCGCCAAGGCCATCTTCAACGCCGCGCTGCGCGAACAACCGCTTAATCTCGAAGCCGCTCTCGCATTGATGGAAACGCACATCCGCATCGGCGAGTTCGACGAAGCGCTGTCGATTTACGGCAGCCTCGACGCGCGCGGCGCCGCCCCGGCCCGCGTCAGCTATTCGCTTGCCAAGCTCTTCGAAAGCCGTGGCGAGAGCGCCATCGCCAAGCAATACTTGGAGCGCGCTCTGCGCGCCGATCCCAGTTGCAGCGATGCGCTGCTCAGCCTAGGTGAAATCCTCGGCCGTGAAGGCGACATGGACAAGCAACGCCGCTGCGAGGCCATGGCGCTCCGTGTGGATCCCTCGGTGGCTCGCGCCTACTTCCGCTCGGCCGACAAGGGCACGCCGGATAAAAATCGGCCGGCCAAGGAGAGCAAGTGATGCTGAATAGCAGCTACTCCGAGATCCTCTCGCAACTCGTCGAAATGCAAACCTGCCGCCGCGCGGCCTTGCTCACCCGCTCGGGATCGCTGGTCGGCATCTCCCGCGGCGCCGAAGCCATCGCCAGCACCTCGCAAGAGAATGCACTCTCGGCCGTCAGCGCCGCACTCGCATCCAGCACCCGCGAACTCTTCCGCCTGCTCGGCGAGGAAGACGCCGAGTACGCCCTGCTCCGCGGCCAACGCCAAACGACGTTGATCTCTGAAATGCCCGACCAATTACTCCTGGTCGCCGTCTTCCCTTCGGCCGTCAACGAAGAAATCGCCCGCGCCGCCGCCGAATTCGTCGGCAACAAGCTCATCAGCCTGAGCCCGCCCGCCGCCACCGGCGGCTTCGTCCTCCAGCCCGAGCTCCGCGACCAGACCATGCGGCTGCTCGACGAACTCTTTCTCCAGTAACGGCGGAATCGATAGAACGCCCTGCGGAATCCAAGGCCGTAGTGCGCCACAGCTCCATTGGACGCCGGACGCATGGTTTATGCCCCGCCCCGCGCCGCATCTGCCTCCGTCAGCACTATCGCGCGATATCATTCTTGCCGGGACCACGCTCAAGCGGTCCGCGCCCGCTCGCGCTCCGGGATCTCGGGCGAAATCCGCGCTCCCGCCGCCACACCTCGCCGCCGCGTTCCGGCGGCCCCCAGAAGAATCCCCACTCCCCGCACCGCGCCGAAAGCCGCCACTTCGCCCGATCCGTCATCGCCGAGCGCCCATCGCGAAAGGCTCTTCGGCGCTCGCCGGCGGCGCCGCGCCGAACATCGATTGGTCCACCCCCCGAAAATCAGAGCATCCGGCTCTCCACGCCGGCCTGGCCACAATCCGGCTCCCATTCAGGAACTCCATGTTCCATGAATTCACACTATACGCGCTTCACGCTCAACGCGAGTTGCCGCGCGATGCTCTCGACCTCCTGCTAGCACGCCCCGCTCCGCCGCCTCGACGGCGCCAACATTGGAGTGAAGACTTCGTGCCCCAGCGGGTGAGAATCCAGAGTTATCTTCATTGGGAAGACCCGCCGCACATGCCAGCGCCTGCGCAACATACTTCGAATCAAGATCGGGATAGTCGCGCAGGACCTCTCCTGCTGATTCTCCGCTCGCCCGCGGCTTAACGCGGGGCAACGCAAATTCGCAATCCGTTGGCTCGAATGAACATGCTGCCACGACAAATCGGGGCTTCAGGCCCAATTCTGTCGCGAGTTGCTGGCGTTTCCGCGGGCTCCCAAGCTCTCGTCGCCGCCGTGGACCTGTCCGCCAGATCATCGGTCACCACCGTCCTATAGGCTGTAACGCTCGAACCGCATCGCCGGCCCCCTCAGCGTGACTGTTTTCGTTTACGAAGCTGTCGGCGCGTCCGCCCATCTTCCGTTCGCTCGGCCAACTTTGTCCGCTCGCACCTTGACCGGCCAGCGGAAGAGGAAACTTGCGGCCGTAAATGGCGTCTATAGTCGTTACTGGAGGGCTGTGATGAAGAGCTTGTTGGTTTGGATGTTGGTGGGGTCGTTGCTGGCGCCTTTGGGCGCGGCGGAGTTGCCTGTGAAGAAGGTGATTCTCTACAAGCACGGGGTCGGGTACTTTGAGCGGGGTGGGGAGATTCCGGCGGGGACTTCGGCGCGGCTCGACTTTAAGGCCGCGGAAATGAATGACGTCTTGAAGTCGCTCATCGTCAACGACCAGAGCGGGAATTCGGTGGCGGGGGTGCGGTATGACTCTAGCTTGCCGTTGACGGAGAAGCTGCGGGAGTTTCCTTTTGCGTTGCGGGATAAGAGTCCGTTGGTGGATTTCTTGGATCAGTTGAAGGGCGCGGAGGTGGAGATCAAGACCGGCGCGGGTGGTGCGGTGTCGGGGCAGATTTTGGGGGCGCGGGTGATGGCGAGCGAGAAGCCGCAGACGAATGTCGAGACCTTGAGTTTGTTGACGCCGGCGGGGCCGATCGTGAATACGGATCTGGCGGGGGTGACTTCGATCAAGCTGGCCGATGGGGAATTGCAGCGGCAGTTGTCGGACTATTTGCGTTCGCTGAATACTTCGCGGAGCCGGGAGCAGAAGAGCGTTTATATCGATTCGGCGCGGGATGCGGCGCGGAAGCTGAGTGTGGCTTATACGATTCCGATGCCGGTTTGGAAGTCGAGTTACCGGTTGGTGCTGGATGCGGGGGCGCAGAAGAAGCCGATGTTGGAGGGCTGGGCGATTATTGACAATACGACGAACGAGGATTGGACGCGGGTGGATTTGAGTGTGATTTCGGGGCGGCCGATTAGTTTTATTTCGCGGTTGTATGAGCCGAAGTTTATGCAGAGGCAGGTGGCGGAGTTGGCGGAGGAGGCGGCTTTGGCGCCGCCGGTGTATAAATCTGGGGCAGCACCGCCACCGCCCGCGCGAGCGGAACGCGCTAACGCGTTCGCCATGGAGGTCGTGGCAAGTCCGGCGCCGCTTCAGACAAGCATGGCCACTACTTCAAGCGTCAATGTGTCAACGGTTACTCGAGATGCTGGGGAGTTATTTGAGTACAGGTTTGCCCAGCCGGTGACTGTAAAACGTAATGAGTCCGCGATGCTACCGTTCGTGCAACAGGAGATTGGCGCTAAGAAGCTTCTTATCTATACGCAGGGTTCTTCGCGGGAGAATCCGCTGAATTCGGCGGAGTTGACGAACACGACGGGCAAGACGCTTGACGGCGGGCCATTGAGCGTATACGACGGTGGCGTCTATGCGGGCGAGGCGTTGGTGAATACCTTCAAGGCGGGCGATAAGCGGCTCTTGAGCTACGCCCAAGATTTGGGAACGCGGGTGACCGAAGATCTCGCTAGCGGCGAACAGAAGTTGCGCGAGATCAAGGCCGTGCGCGGCGTGATGACGATCCGCTACGTCACGGAGTCGACGCGGACCTACAACATCGCGAACGTCGACAAAAAAGCCAAGACGCTGATCATCGAGCACCCGATTGAGGCGCAGCATGCGCTGATCACCGCGAAGCCGGCCGAACAGACGGCGACGCACTACCGTTTCGAAGTGAAGCTGAGCGGCGAGCCGGCGCAGAGCTTCGTCGTGAAAGAACAGCGCGTCGACGTTGAAGAGCAGGTGATCTCTTCCTATGGCGAAGAGTCCTTGGAGGCCTTGCGCGCGACGGGCGGGATTCCCGCGGCGGCGAAGCAGTTCTTGACCGAACTCGCGGCGATACGACGGCAGATCGCGGAATCCGACGCGCAGATCAAGGCGTTGAATCAGCAGATCACCGACGCGGGCAACGACGTTGAGCGCTTGCGGCGGAATCTTTCGAGCCTCAATGGGGTGACCGGCCAGCAGCAGCGCGTGCAGCAGTATGCGACGGACTTGGCGGCATTGGATGGCCAGATCACGACGCTGCGCGGGCAAGTGGCGACAGAAACGAAGAAGCGCGACGACTTGCGCCGTCAGCTCGCGGCGAAGATGGAAAGCGCTAATTTCTAGAACTCAAAGCGCAGCCCAAGTTGAATCGCGCGCGGCGTGCCCCATTGCGTGGAGAGCACGCCGAAGTTCGCGCGGTTTTGCAGATTGAGTTGCGTGTTCGCGCCGGGGTTCAAGCTGGGGTCGGCGAACTCGACGCGGTTGAAGGCGTTGATCATGTCGAAGGTGAAGACGTTCGAGACGCGTTCGGTGATGCGCGTGCGCTTACCGATCGAAAGATCGGTGTTCCAGCGATTGAGGCCGCGCAAAGTGTGGCGGCCGTTGCGGCCGTCCTGACTCAATGAAATCGGGCGGAAGCTGTTGAAGATGGCTTCGGGGTTCGAGAACATATTCAGGCCACTGCCGCCGCGCGCGGGATCGGAGTTGATGCCGATGCCGTTGGAGCCGGTGACGCCGCCCACGACGGTCTGCGAATAGCTGGAGCGGGCGTTGAGCGGAATCGCGCCGGCTTGGATCGAGTTGATGGTGCCGGAGCCGCCGAAAGCTTGGACGCTTTGCTGCACGCTCAAGGGCATGCCGCTCGCGGCGGTGAGGATACCGCTCACATACCAGCCGCCGAGATATTTGTTCTTGAAGGGAAGCTCGTAGTAGCCGTTGGCGTTGAAGACGTGGGTGCGGTCCCAGGCGCTGACGGCGTAGTCGAGTTCGGGGACGAGGGCGTTGGACATCTTGGACTCGGCTTCCTGGTTGAAGCCGTGGATGTCCCAACTGCGGCTGAGCGTGTAGTTCGCGTTGAAGCTGAGGCCGTTGGCGAAGCGGCGGTTCACGCTCAGGAAGCCTGCATGGTAGTTGGCCCAGCCGATGGCGGCGCGGCTCCATTGCTCGGTGAGTTGGTTATTGACGATGGGGTTCGCGCCGCGTTGGCCTTCGATGACGGTGAAGAGTTGGTTGAGGAGGCCTTGGGTGAAGGCGGTGGTTTGGCGCGTGGCGAGGCCGACGGTGCAATTGGGCGTGCAGTAGTTCGCGCCGCGGCCTTGGTTCTCGAACCATGCTTGGATCGGGGCGGTGGCAGCCGTGCCGCCGTTGCGCAGGTGCGCCGCCACAGCATCGAAGGCTTGCGCCATGGTTTGGCCGCTGGCGGCATCCTTCATCATGTAGGGCACGCTGTTGAGCATGACGCTCTGGATGAGGTTGCGGCTGTTGCGGCCAGCGTAGCCCGCTTCGACGATGAAGCCGCGGCCGACTTCGCGCTGGATGGTGAAGTTGTAAGTGTGCGCGTAGCCGAGTTTCAAGTTCGGGTCGACGCCCATCGAGAGTTGTTCGGAGAAAGTGTTGGGGAGAACGATGGGGCTGGTGAGGCGTTGCGCGGCGGGGAGGTTAACGGTAGAGCCATCGACGCCGACGCGGAAGGCGTTGCTGGGGTCGGCGCCCGTGGCGCAAGTACCGTTGGAGCGCGGACCGGTGCAGGTGACGGTTTGCGAAAAGCCTACAGAGAGTGGCGGGAAGAAGATTGCCGTCGCGCCATTGGTACGGTCAAAGACCATGCCGTAGCCGCCGCGTAGAACGGTGCGGCCTTTTTGCCAGGCGACGGCGATGCGGGGGGCGAGGTTGTCGAGGTCCGAGTGATAGGGACTGTTGCGGCCGAGGCTCGCGCCGGGGACGAAGGCGAGTTGCGGGTTGTAGAGTTCGCCGCGCAGGGCGGCGCCGTAGCGGTTGTTGAGAATTTCCTCGGCGCCAAGGATCTTGCCGGTGGCGGCGTTCGTGGTGAAGGTGAACTCGCTGTTCTTGAAGCGCGGCGCGAGTTGGGCCATCCAGTTGAGGCCGGCGGTGATGGTGAGCGAGTTGCCGACGCGCCAGATTTCGTTGACGTAGAGTTCGTAGGCGTCCATGCGGGCTTCGGCGCGGACGGGAGTGCCGAAGGGGTTGAGTTCCAAATTCGGGTTGCGCGTGACGAGGGCGCTGGCTCGATTGACGATGCCGAGAGAGCTAGCGAAGAGATTGTCCCAGACGGTGTTGTCGGCGGTGCGAAGGTTGGTGGGGCGCGAGGAGGCGGGGATCGAGACGCCGTTGCGCGCGTCGATGTCGTAGATGAGAGCGGTCAGGCTACCGACGACCTTGTCGTTGCGTTCGTGGAAGACGGGGATCAAGCGGACGCTGCCGCCGAACTGCACGGTGTGGCGGCCTTTGACCCAGGAGGTGTTGTTGCGGAGTTGATAGGTGTTGTCTTTCCATTGGCGGCTGCGCGCGGAACCGGCGGAGAGATCGACTAGCTGGTTGAGTTGCAAGCCATCCGAGACGGCGAGCGCGCCAGCGGTGCCGGGGACTTGTGGGAACGGCAGGATGCGTTGGTAGGCCCAATAATTGCGCGCGTAGCCGAGCGTGGTTTCCGTGTAGAGGCGCGGGCCGATGGCGCCCGTGAGGCCGACGGTGAAGAAACGCGGCTCAACGGGCGTTTCGCCGCCGGGGCAGACCGTGCCCGCGGCGCAGCCATTCGCGCCGCCGCCGAGGACGACTTGCGAAGTGTTCAGGGCGCTTTGGCTGGCGTAACGCCAGGTGGAGTTGAGGCGCCAGTTGTCATTGAGGTTGTGATCGAGGCGCGCGACGCCGAAGTCGCTGCGCGTGGTGGCGTCTACGTTGGCGCGCAGGCCGATGGTGTTGAGGCCATCGCCGAGCGTCGAGTCGTTGCCTTGGGGGAAGAGGTTCCAGTATTCGCGGATGGTGGGGTTCAGGCCGAGACCGCGCGGGTCGAAGTCGCGGATGTTGTAGGACTGCGTTTGGCCCGCGGTGTTGATGAAGCGCAGCGTGCCTTGGCGGAGAGTGTCGCGGGGGACAAGGCGCGTGACTTGTTGCGTCTGCGGGAGGCGGCGGCCTTCGAAATTGAGAAAGAAGAAGGTTTTGTTTTTGAAGATGGGGCCACCGACGCTGCCGCCGTAGCGGTTGTCGCGAAGGGCGGGACGGCGCAGGCCGAGGCGGTTGTTATCCCAGCGGTTGGCGTTGAGTTTGTCGTTTTGCAAGTACCAGTAGAGGCTGCCGTGAATGTCGTTGGTGCCCCGTTTGGTGACGAGCATCGCTTGGCCGCCGGCGGCGCGGCCGAAGCTGGCATTAGCGTTGGTGGTGGCGACGCGGAACTCTTCCATGCTTTCGGCGGGCACGGGGATCATGGGCGTGGGGCCGGCCCAATCGGTGGCGCCGCCGACGTACTGGCCGGTGCCGGCGGTGAGGTCCGTGGCGTCGGCGCCATCGAGAGAGAAGGTGGCTTGGTCACTGCGCGCGCCGCCGACTTGGCCCGTTAAGTGCACCCCGGGGGCGACGCCCGCGCCGCGCGTGGGAAGCGTCATAGGTTGCAGCGTGAAGAGCGCCATGGCGCTGCGGTTGATCGTGGGCAGGCGCAGCATTTGTTCGCTTTTGATGGTGGCGCCGACGGTGGAGTCTAACGTCTGCAATTCGACGCTCGCGCCCGCCGTGACTTCGACGGATTCGGCGACCGTACCGACTTCGAGTTTGAGATTTACTTGATAGCTGCGCGTGACGTTGACGAGGAGCTCGTTGACTTGCGCGGTGCGGAAGCCTTTGGCGCTGGCCGTGACGCTGTAGCGGCCGGGGGAGACGTTGGGAAAAAGATACTGGCCCGCTTCGTTGGTGCTCTGCTTGACGGTCCGCTGGCTGACGAGTTCCTTGAGTTCGACATCGGCGCCGCTGATGGCCGCGCCAGAGGCGTCCGTAAGCGAGCCGAGGACCGCGGAGGACGTGGAGGTTTGCGCGTGGATAGAGATCGAGAGAAGGAAAACAAGCAAGAAAGACCGCATTATCGTGAACCTACTTTTAGAATAGGGAGACGGTGCATCAAGTAGCCGCCCGCTCGGCGGCGAAACCAGCCCGTTCACAAGAAACTTCATGTGGAAAGAACCGCAAATGCGATTCGACTGGCGCGAATCGCAGCAAAGGGTGGAAGACAAGAGTGGCGTGCTGCTCATGCTGCCGAAGTCGGGCGAGCCTTATTTGGCGCGCACGAACGTGTTGAAGCGGCGCGTGACGCGGCTGGGGCGCGTCTTTGATTTACAGGCGCTGGAAGCGGAGTTTTGTATTTGGTACACGCCTTCGAAACTGGAACAGGCGCTGGTGTTTTATCAGGTGGCGAAGGAACATTTCCCGGAGGCGTACCGGAAGATCGTGCGCTTGCCAAGCCCGGCTTACATCAAGGTGTTGCTCGGGAATGAGTTTCCGCGGACGCAGGTGACGTCGCGCCTGGCGGGGCGTGAGAGTTTTTTCTTTGGGCCTTTTCGCACGCGCGCGGAGGCGGAACGATATGAGAGCCAGACGCTCGACTTCTTTCCGGTGCGGCGTTGCGAGGAGGACTTGGCGCCGCATCCCGATCATCCCGGCTGTATCTATGGCGAGATGAACCAATGCTTGCGGCCTTGCCAGTTGGTGGTGGGCCCGGTGGAGTATGCGACGGAAGTGAAGAAGCTGACGGAGTTTCTGGAGACGAGTGGGGAATCGTTGAAAGAGGCGGTGTCGCATGCGCGGGAGCGGGCGAGCGAGAACATGGAGTTCGAGGAGGCCGCCAGGCAGCACCGGCGGCTCGAAAAGGTGGAGGCGGTGGCGCGGATGGCGAGCGAGATTACGGGGGACATCCGGCGGGCGAATGGTGTGTCGGCGGTGAAGAGCGCGCAGGGCGTGGATTTGTATTTCTTGCTCGAAGGGGTTTGGCAAGAACCGGTGGCGTTTGAACTCGCGTCGCAAGCGGGGGAATCGATGGACCGGAGGCTGCGGCAGATTGTCGAAACGTTGCCGGAAGTGAAGCCGACGTTGAAAGAGCGCGAGGAACATTTGGCGTTGTTGCAACGGTGGTTCTTTTCTTCGTGGCGCGATACGGAGTGGTTGCCCTTCGTGGGGCGCGCGGATGTGCCTTATCGCAAGCTGGTGCGGATGATCTCGCGCGCGGCGAGTGGGGGTGCGAAGATGGATGGCAATGATGCTGCCAGTTCTTCTCAGTCTTAGTTTTCTTGCACAGGAAGTATCCCAATCCGGGCTGCAGTTGAGCGGCGCGCGGCCGATGGTTTCGCAGCCGGAGCGCGCGCCGAAGGCCATGGTGACGACGTGTAACGAGCATGCGACGGCGGCGGGCATTGCGATTTTGCAAAAGGGTGGCAATGCCGTGGATGCGGCAGTGGCGGTGGCGTTTGCACTGGCTGTCGTTCACCCGGAGGCGGGGAACTTGGGTGGCGGCGGATATCTCTTGGTGCGCATGAACGATGGCCGCGCGAAGTTGATCGACTATGGCGCGCGCGCGCCGCTATCGGCGAAGGAAGGGATCTTCCCGACGGCGAAGGACGCGCAGGTGGGATACAAGAGCATCGCGGTGCCAGGCGCGCCGGCGGGGATGGAATTGGCGCACAAGATGTATGGGAAGTTGCCTTGGAAGACGGTTCTGGAACCGGCGCGGCGCTTGGCGAAGGAGGGCTTTCCGGCGTCGCAGCGGATGGAGTTGATTCTGAAGTTGCAAGTGCCCGTGATGAAGCCTTACGCGGATTCGGCGCGGATCTTCTTGCATGGCGGGGAGACGCCGTTGAAGCAGGGCGAGACGGTGAAGCAGGCGGAACTGGCGGCGACGATCGCGCGGATGCAGAAGGCGGGGGCGAAGGATTTCTACGAGGGTGAGACGGCGCGGCGGATCGCGGCGGATATGGCGGCGAATGGCGGCTTCGTGACGCTTGAGGACCTGAAGCAGTACAAGGCGATCGCGCGCGAGCCGCTGCGAACGACGTATCGCGGCAATCCGATTTTGACGAGCGCGCCGAGCTCGAGTGGCGGGATGGTGGTGATCGAGATGTTGAATATTCTCGAGAACTTCGAGATGCCGCTCGGGATGGAGGGGAGCGCGCGGCACCGGCATCTGCTGGTGGAGGCGATGAAGCGCGCGTTTCGCGACAGGAATTTGTACGCGGGCGATCCGGACTACAAGAAGATTCCGGTGGAGATGTTGACGAGCAAGGAATATGCGAAGGAGTTGGCGGCGAAGATCGATGTGGCTCAGGCGACGCCGTCTTCTGCGTTGGGTCCGGCGGCCGTGGAGAGCGGCAGTGAGAGCCAGGACACGACGCACTTCAGCATCGTGGACGCCGAGGGCAACATCATTTCGAACACGTATACGTTGAGCGGCTTTTACGGGAGCCAGGTGGTGATCAAGGGCACCGGCGTTTTGATGGGGAATATCTTCGGCGCGTTTTCGAACGGCGGGCGCAAGGTGCTGCCCGCGGGGAACCGGCCCGCTTCGACGATGACGCCGACCATTGTTTTGACGAAGGAGCAAAAGCCTTGGTTCGCACTCGGTTCGCCGGGCGCGGCGACGATTCCGAACACGCTGGTGGAAGTGATCACGAACATCGTCGACTTCAAGATGAGCCTGCGCGACGCGATTGAGTTTCCGCGAGTGCACCATCAGTACATGCCGGACCGCGTGGAGGCGGAGCCGGGGGCGATCGCTTTTGAGGTGGCGGAGAAATTGAAAGCGATGGGGCACACGTTGAGCAACCGCTACCGCAGCCAGGGCGACGTGCATGCCGTGATGATCGAGGAAGGCACGGGCTGGCGCCTGGGTTGGAGCGATGGCCGGCGCGGCGGGAAAGTTACCGGCTACTAGACGGCGCTGAGGCCGTTCTTGTTCAGTAGCGCGGTGTTGACGTAGCCGTTCTTGATTTCGAAGATGCCGGGGAAACGGTTGACCCACTGCTTGTTGGCGATGGGAACGTATTGGCGGGCGTTGGCTTCGATGGCGGCGACGGTGGGAATGTGCGCGGCGAGGCCCGCGGAGTGGATGAGGCTGGCGCCGGGGCACGTCAAGTCTTGCACGCATAGGAACATCTTGTACTTCTGCGCGACGGCGGCCATCAAAAGCGCTTGCGTTTGGCCCTTGCAGGCTTTGAGCGCGGCGCCGGAGTAGCCCATTTCGCGGGCCAGCATGAGGCTTTCCTTGTCGACGAGGGATTCGTCGATGACGACGGGCTTCAACTTCGCGGCATCGTGCATGACGTTTTGGCGGTCGGCTCTGAGATCGCGTTTGGTGGGCTGCTCGATGTATTGAATGCGGCGGTAGGCTTGCGGGCTTTTCTCCTTGATCTTCTTGAGGGTCTCGATCAAATAGGCGACGTTGGGGCACTTCTCGTTGTAGTCGAGCGAATAGACCCAATCGCGGCGCTTGATTTGCGCCATGGGTTCGAGGCACGTCGATTCGACGCGCAGGACGCGTTCAATGTCCCAGTTGAGGTCTTCGCCGTTGAGTTTGATTTTGATATTGCGGAGTCCGTTTGCGACGATCCACTCGGGGAGAGTCTCGGGCAGGCCGTCGCCGACTTTCTGTTTGATGTCCTGCGCGGTGATGGGGTCGACGGCACCCACCAGATGATAGAGCGGCATGGAGGGCTTGGGGCGCGGCAGGACGTATTTGGCGAGGTACTCGCCTTGGAACTCGGCGCCGATGTAGTGGCTGAGGTCCTTGGTCATCAGGTCGGGGCCGTAGGTTTGGTAGGTGCTGCGATTGTGGAGCTTGCCGTAGGCGTCGTGGATCGCGGCGTCGAAGGGGCTCGCGACGACGAGCGTGCAGAGCGTGGGGATGGGTTCCTTGAGGCGCAGGTTGCTGCTGACGAGGCGCGCGGCTTGGAGGAATTTGGGCTCGAGGGCGACGTTGATATCGACGGGGTGGCCTTCGACTTTGTCGCGGTTGTGGATGCGCTCGATCTCGGTGGTGAGCGCCTTCATGGCAGCGAGGGTTTCGTTGTAGTCGAGGACTTTCGAGGGGAAGCTCCAGACGTTGCCCATGGACATGGCGCTGAAGCCTTTTTGCGACTTGCCCGTTGCGTCTTCGATGACGACGTCGACGTTGAGCATCGTTACTTTGTCGACGATGTTGCCGCCGAATTTGATGGGCGTGCGGTAGGTGAAGTCTTCGTAGCTGGATTTGATCTCTTTCACCTTGACGGCGGTGTTGGATTTCGCCCAGGCGGCTAGAGGTAAGGCAAATAGGCTGCGGCGTTTAACGTTCATCGTTATCGCCTAGTTTATGGGAACTCTTGTAAGCATGCTGGTGTCGATATCCACAGGAGGCGACATGTTTGAAACGGCTTTAGTGAACGATGCGAAGGGCGCTCGCGGGGCGCTCTCTTTTTCGACTTCCCTGCTCTTGCAGGCGGGTGTGGTGACGGCGGGCGTGGCGGCGAGTTTGCTGGTGCCGATTGCGATGCCTTCGGTGCCGGAGTTGAATATTCTTCCTCCGGCGCCGAAGTTTAGGGATGCGGTGAAGTTGGTGAGCACCCAACAGGCGAGCGCTTCGGCGAGTACGATGCGCTCGCCGGTGCGGCGGGTTTATGTGCCGAACTTTACGCATACGCCAACGGCGGTTGGATCGAGGCAGATCGAGTTTGGGGATAACGTGCCTGTGGTGATTGGACATGGACCGGGAATCGCTTCAGGGGATGTCATAGGCTCGCTTGGCATGCCAACCGCCGCACCACCGCCTCCTCCGAAAGTTGTCAAGAAAGAGGAGCCGGCGGTTTCACGACTGGCGATTGGCGGAAATGTTCTTGCCGCGCAGATTATTAACCGGGTGCAGCCTGTTTATCCGCCATTGGCGAGGCAGGCGCGCATCGAGGGCGTGGTGCGTCTGCATGGCGTGATCTCACGCGACGGCCGCATCGCCGAGTTGCGCGTGGTGAGCGGACATCCATTGTTGACGAAGGCGGCGCTCGATGCAGTGAGCCAGTGGAGCTACAAGCCGACCTATCTGAACGGCCAGCCTATTGAGGTCGAGGCGCCGATTGAGGTTCGTTTTGTGCTCGGGCGATGAAGTAGAGCGCGGCCGCTAGCGCCACGAGGCCGAGACCGAACTCGATGGAGTGCTGCTTGATCCAGGTGAGCGCGAAGGAACCCATCTCCTTGCCGAGCCAGGCGAGGAAGAAGTAGCGGGGGATGCGGGCGGCGAGAACCGTGCCGGCGAAGTTGAGCGGGCGAATGCCCAAGACGCCCGCGCAAGCAACGAAGGCTTTCATCGGCATGGGGATCACGCTGATGGCGGGCACGAAGACGGTGACGAGGCCGTACTTGTCGAACCAGCGGCGGAAGCGCGAACCACGCGGGCCGCTGGTGAGTTTGTCGAGATACTTCTCGCCGCCCTTGCGGGCAACGGCGAAGAGGATCATCGAGCCGATCAAAGAGCCCAGGACACCGAGCCCAGCGGCAAAGTACGCTAGCTCGGGACGCTCGTGGGAGAGCACCACCAGAAGCGCATCCACGCCGCCGACGATGGGAATCCCAATTGAATCGAGAAGCGCCAGGACGAAGAGGCCGAAGGGGCCGAGAGCGACTAACTTGGCAACGAGCGCCTTCATCCAAGCCTCGCTAGCAACCCGGCTTCATCGATTATCTCGACGCCGAGTTCCTTAGCTTTGTCGAGCTTCGAGCCGGCGTCCTCGCCGGCGACCACGAAGCTGGTCTTCTTCGATACGCTCCCAGATACCTTGCCGCCCGCTTCTTCGATCATCGCCTTCGCTTCTTCGCGCTTGAGCGTGGGGAACGTGCCCGTCAGCACGATGGTCTTGCCAGTCATGGGGCCGGGCGGCTTGACGCGGATTTCTTCCTCGAAGGTCAAACCCGCGGCGCGAAGGCGTTCGACTTCATGCCGATTGCGCTCGTCGTCGAAATGCAGGCGGATCGCTTGGGCGACCTTGGGCCCGACTTCCTCGGCGTGCTGCAATTCCTCCACGCTCAAAGCCATCAGTTTCTCGATGCTGCCGAAGGTGTGCGCGAGGATCTGCGCCGTGCGCTCGCCCACGAAGCTAATTCCTAGACCCGAGATCACGCGCGCGAGCGGCCGCGTCTTGCTCTTGGCGATGTTTTCGATAATCTTCGCGGCGGACTTCTTGCCCATGCGCTCCAAGGCTTCGAGCCGTTCTTGCGTGAGTTCGTATAAATCCGCCACCGACTTCACCATGCCTTGATTGACGAGTTGCTCGACCAGCGCCTCGCCCATGCCGTCGATGTCCATGACGCTTCGCGCCGCGAAGTGCTCGATCGACTGCTTCAATCGCGCGGGGCAATTGATATTGAGACAGCGAACGGCCACCTCGCCTTCGAGGCGTTTGACGGGGCCGCCACAAATAGGGCAGGTCGTGGGCATCGTAAAAGGGCGACCGTCCGGGGCGGACTTCGTCACCGTAACGACCTTGGGGATGACGTCGCCGGAGCGTTCGACGCGCACGGTGTCGCCGATCTTGAGGCCAAGGCGGGCGATTTCGTCTTCATTGTGCAAGGTTGCGCGAGAGACAGTTACGCCGCCGACAGCGACCGGGCGTAGCGCCGCCACCGGCGTTAGAGCGCCGGTGCGGCCAACTTGCACCAGGATGTCTTCGACTATCGTCTCCGCATCGCGCGCGGAGTATTTGTAGGCGATCGCCCAGCGCGGCGCTTTCGACGTGAAGCCGAGCTTGCGTTGCTGTATGACGGAATCAACCTTCGCAACGACGCCGTCGATCTCGTAAGGCAACGAGTCGCGTTGCGCCTCCATCTCTTGACAGAAAGCGAAGAGCTCGTCGACGTTTTTGCAAAGCCGGCGATGCGAATTCACTTTGAAGCCGAGTTGGACGAGGTGATCCAGGCTCGCGTGATGGCTATCGAGCCCCGGCTGGCCATCGACCAGATAGTAGTAGGCCATGAACTCGAGTTGCCGCGCCGCCGTAATCGTGGGATCGAGCACGCGCAGCGAACCGGCGGCCGAGTTGCGGGGATTGGCGTAGAGCGCGAGGCCTTCCTGCTCGCGTTGTTCGTTCAATCTTTCGAAGCCGTGGCGCGTCATAATGACTTCGCCGCGCACTTCGAACGGACACTCCGCCTTCACGCGCAAGGGCAGACTGCGAATCGTGCGCGCGTTCTCCGTGACATCCTCGCCCGTTTGCCCATCGCCGCGCGTGATCGCGCGCGCGAAGCGTCCCCCGGCAAAATGCGCGGCCATGGAAAGCCCATCGAGCTTGAGTTCGGCCATATAGGCGAAGTCTTCCTCGCCCAGAATGTCGCGCACGCGGCGGTCGAAGTCCCGCAGTTCGCCTTCGTTCAGCGCATTATCGAGACTCAACATGGGCGACGAATGATCGACCTTGACGAAGCCGTCGCGCGGCTTGCCTCCGACGCGTTGGGTGGGCGACTCGGGCGTGACTAGTTCGGGATGCGCCGCCTCCAGCGCGGACAATTCGCGCACCAATGCGTCGTATTCGGCGTCCGAGATCTCGGGCCGGTCCAGAACATAGTAGAGGTGCTCGTGGTGTTCGATGCGCGCACGTAGAGCGGCGGCTTTCTCAGCAATCTTATGGGGGAAAGACATCAAGCGGGCTAAGCTATTAGTTTAACTAGCTCCCCCGTGAAATCCTATTTGATCTACAACCCCGTGGCCGGCAAGCTGCAGCGGGACCCTTCGCTGATTCCGCGCGTGCAACAAGCCCTTCAAGCCAACGGTCCAGTCGAGCAACTTCCCACGCGGGGCCCTGGCGACGCGACGGTGTTAGGCCAACGTTGTGCCGAAGAAGGAGCGCGGCGTGTTTATGTGGCCGGTGGCGATGGCACGATCAACGAAGTGATCAACGGCCTGGTGGGCAGCGCGGTCGAACTCTGTCCGCTACCGGGAGGCACGGCGAATTGCCTCGCCGTGGAGACGGGCATTGGAACCAACTTGGTGAAAGCCGCGCAGCGGGCGTCGACGTTTACCGCGAAGCGCATTTCGCTCGGGCATTGCAGTCGCCAGGATGGAGCGGAGCGATACTTTGTCGCGATGGCCGGGGCGGGCGTGGATGCGCAGATCGTGCGCGATGTGAAGTCCGAGGTGAAGAAAAAGTTCGGCAAGGGCGCATATTGGCTTGCGGGCTTCGGCAGTTTTTTCAACCGCCTACCGGAGCTGTTCGTGGAGAGCGAGGGCAAGAAGGCGCAGGTGAGTTTCGCCCTGGCGAGCCGCGTTAAGAACTATGGCGGCGATTTGGAAATTGCGAAGTCCGTCCGCCTCGACGAACCCTATTTCGAAACCGTGCTCTTCGAGGGCAAGTTCGCGCTTGGTTACGGGTTGTATCTGCTAGGCGTGTTGACGAATACGCATCGCGGCATGCGCGGCGTGCACGTGGAGAAGACGCAACAACTGCGGCTTTCGGCCGTCAACGGCGCGGCGATCTACTTGCAACTGGACGGAGAATTTTTTGGAGAGCTTCCAGCGGAATTGAAGATCCGCGAAGATGCGCTGACGCTAGTCGCGCCCTGGAAGAGCTAGCGGATGGATCCGCTCAGTCATTCTCTCGTCGGCTTGGTGCTTGGACAGACCGGCTTGAAGCGGCTGACTCCTTCGGCGGCGTGGATCGCGGTGATCGCCTCCAACGCGCCAGACTTCGACTCTATCTTCGAACCTTTCGGCGACCTGCGGCACCTGGAATGGCATCGGCATTTCACGCATACTTTCTTTTTCGCACCCTTTATCGGCATCGCCTCGGTGGCAATTGTGAAGTACGTCCTGCGCCGGCCCGTCGAATGGAAGGGCTCTTCGATTTTCGCGAGCATTTGCTGTTTGGCTCACGTTTGCTGCGACTTGCTTACCTTTCGCGGCGTCCGCGTCTTTCTGCCCTTCAGCGATTGGAAAACCGGTCTGCGAACGCAAGGCTTGATCGATCCCGTCTTCATTACGATCCTATTCCTAGCCCTCGCGATTCCCTTTTTGTCGAACTTGGTGAGCGGTGAGATTGGGGCGAAGAAGAGCCGTGGCAACGTAGTCGCGATTCTTATGTTGCTAGTGGCCGGAGGATGGTTCTATTCGCGTTACCTCCTGCGGGAGACGGCACTGAACGAATTGCGCGGACGCGTGTATGAGGGCCAGTCGCCCAGGCGCGTCGACGCTTTCCCACTCAGCCATCCGCTCAAATTCGTCGGATACGTCGAAACCGACGCGGCGTTCAAGGAGCTGGACGTCGATCTCTCGGAGTATTTCGACCCCGAGGCCGGCCAGACTTTTTTCAAGCCGGTCTTCAGCGTCGAGAGTGGCCGCGCCGCGGAGAAGGCGGGGACCGACGATAAGGTGCAAGTCTTTCTGACGTGGGCGCGTTGGCCTCGCTGGCAGGTGAACCGTTACGACGGCGACGTGCGCTGGACGGTGGTGGTGGAGGAGTTGGCGTTCGAGCGCCATCGCACGCGGCCGCGCGTCATTGTGAGCCTAAACGAACGCTACGAAATACTGGAGAGCAAATATGAAGCGGCTCGTTATCAGGACACCTTTTGACGGCGCGTTAGTGGACGAGGTGCCCATCACTCCGCTAGCGGAAGTGGCGGCCATCGGGGAGCGAGCGGAACGAGGCGCCGCCGAGATGCGTTCGCTCAGCCGCTTTCAACGCGCGGAGATTCTACGGAAGGCGAGCGCCGCGTTCCAAGCGCAAAGAGAGGACTTGGCGCGCACCATTGCACTGGAAGGCGGCAAGCCCATTCGCGAGGCTCGCGCCGAAGTGGATCGCGCCGCAATGACGCTGCTCTTTAGTTCCGAAGAGGCGAGCCGCTTGGCGGGCGAAGAAGTTCCCATGGACGCCGCGCCCACGGGCGCCGGTCGCATGGCGATGACGATACGCGAGCCGCTGGGTGTCGTGGCCGCGATCACGCCCTTTAACTTTCCTCTGAACCTCAGCATGCACAAGATTGGCCCGGCCATTGCGGCGGGCAACGCAGTACTGCATAAGCCAGCTTCGGCGACCCCGCTCTCGGCTCTGCGGGCGCGGGCGATTCTTCTCGATTGCGGACTGCCTCCTGAAGCGCTTCAGGTGCTGATCGGCCCCGGCGGGGAGACCGGCGACGCGCTGCTATCGCTTGATGCCGTCAAGATGATCACGTTTACGGGGAGCGCGGCGGTGGGTCTGGGGCTGCGCGCCAAGGCCGGCCTGAAACGCGTCACGCTCGAACTGGGCAACAACAGCGCCGTCGTCATTCTGCGCGATGCGGATCTAGAAGCGGCCGTGGCGGCGTGCGTCAGCGGCGCCTACGCGCACAGCGGGCAGACTTGCATCAGCGTGCAGCGCATCTTTGTCGAAGAGGCAATCGAAGCCGCGTTTACCGGACATTTCGCCGCTATGGCCTCGAGCTTGCGCCAGGCCCATCCACTTTCCGAAGAGGCGGATCTCGCATCCTTGATCGATACACGCGAAGCCGAACGGGTATCGCAATGGATCGTGGAGGCGAACGGCGAAGTTGTACTCGCGCCGCAACGCGACGGCGCGAAGCTCAGCGCCGCCGTGGTCCGCAAGCCCGCGCCGGATTCGAAGTTGATGCGCGAAGAAGCCTTCGGCCCTGTCGCCGCGATCAATCCAATTCGCGACCTGGACCACGCCATCGCGAGCGTGAACGATTCCCGCTTCGGCCTGCAGTGCGGCATATTCACGAACGATCTCCGGGCAGCGTGGCGATTCGCGCGGGAGGCCCATTGCGGTGGAGTGTTGATCAACGACGTCTCGAACTTTCGCGTCGATCAGATGCCGTATGGTGGCGTGAAAGAAAGCGGCACGGGCCGCGAGGGGCCGCGTTATGCCGTCGAAGAGATGACGGAGCTGAAACTTGTAAGCTGGCGCCTCTAACTGGAGCAGCTCACGCAGAGATGGCGCATCGGCTCGGGCGGTGGAGCGGCGAAGGCATCGAAATCTTCGCGGCCGGTGAAGGGATCTCGCAGCATGCGGAAAATGCGGTCCAACGTCTCAACGTCACCGTGATCTTCCACCGCGCGAATCGCCGTCTCCGCTACCCAATTTCGAAGAACGTATTTCGGATTGCGGGCCGGAATCGACGGCGCTTGATCGTAACGGGCACGCCAAGCCGCCGCTTCTTCGCGAAACTCCGGCGCGAAGAGCGTGAGCCATTCCGCGGCCGGCCGGGCCAAGCGAAACAAGCTCAACGTGTAATCCGCTTGCGACTTCCGCAGCAACGCGAGCAGGTCCTCCAGCAGTTCCAGATCATCGCGGCCTAGCTTCAACTTCATCAACTCCATGTAGTGCAAAGCATAGTCGCGATCAAACTCCTGCAGCGCCTCGCCCAAGGCCTCGACGGGCGCCAGGCTCACCAGCGCGTTCGCCAAGACCCAGAGATTCCACTTCGCGATGGAAGGCTGGCGCTCAAAGGAATAGCGGCCGGATTCGTCGGAATGATTGCAGATGAAGCCCGGATCGTAGGCGTCGAGAAAGCCGTAGGGCCCGTAATCGAGCGTCAAGCCCAGGATCGACATGTTGTCGGTGTTCATCACGCCATGCGCGAAGCCCACGGCTTGCCAGGCGGCGATCATGTTCGCCGTGCGGCGGACGACTTCCCGGAACCATTCTTGATACGGACGATCACGCGACGTGGGGAAGTGCTCGGCGATCACGTGATCGGCGAGCGACTTCACCAGGTCCGGCCTGCGCGTGTTGTGGAAGTACTCGAAGTGGCCAAAGCGAATGTGCGATTCGGCGACGCGAGTCAAGATCGCGCCAGGCTCCACACTCTCGCGAATCACGCCTTCGTGCGTCGCGACGCAACAGAGCGCGCGCGTCGTCGGGATGCCCAAAGCATGCATCGCCTCACCGGCTAGATATTCGCGAATCGTCGACCGGACGACGGCCCGGCCATCGCCGAAGCGCGAATACGGTGTGCGGCCCGCGCCCTTCAATTGCACGTCGAACAATACGCCACTCGCATCCCGCACCTGCGCGAGCAGTAGCGCCCGCCCATCGCCCAATCGCGGAACATAGCTCCCAAATTGATGGCCGGCGTAAACCATCGCCAGTGGCCGAAAGCCTTCAAACGTGGCGACGCCGTTGAACGCTGACGCGAAGTCCGTATCCGCGTTGAGACCCAGCGCTCCGGCGAGTGCGCGATTGGCATGGATCAAGGTGTGCTGGCGGCCAGCGCCTTCGGGCGGCATCAAGGTGTAAAAGTCGTTGGGGAGGCGATGGAAGTGTTCTTCCAGGCGCCAAGGCAGTGAAGACAAATTTCAGGATAGCTATACTGCGCTCCATGCGTGTATCCCGCTTCGCCCTCCTGTCGGCGCTTCCTCTCACGCTTTGGTGCGCGCCGCCCACACTCGAACAATTGATCCAGCTACGCGCAATCGGCGGAGCGGTGATTTCGCCCGACGGCCGGTACGTCGCCTACACGGAGAGCGAAGCGGACATGGAGCAGAACGCCTTCGTTACGCAGATCCATCTTGCCGAAGTCGCCTCGGGCCAGCGTTGGCAGTTGACCCGAGGAAAGAAGTCCGCCGAACAGCCCAAGTGGGCGCCGGATTCCCGTTGGATCGCGTTCTTGAGCGATCGTGAAGGCGGCAAGAATCAGATTTTCGTCATTGCGCCGAATGGCGGCGAGGCGCGGCAGCTAACGAAATCCGAGACCGCGATCAGCCAGTTTGAGTGGGCGCCGGACGGCAAGTCGCTCGCGTATCTCGCCACGCCGAAGGCGCCGGAAGACCGGCAGAAGTTCTTGGGCAACTTCGATGTAGTGCGGCGCGACTACGCCCATTCGCACATCTGGCAAGTGACTGTACAGGCCACGCCGCAGAGCGGTACGCCGCTCACCGAAGGCAAGGACTTCTCCGTTAGCGGTCTCGACTGGTCGGGCGACGGTAAGCGCATCGTCTTCGCCGCGGCGAAAAATCCGGACCTCATCCAACAATCGACCTCCGACATCTTCGTACTCGACGTAGCCTCGAAGTCCGTAAGGCGCATCGTCGATCAAGCCGGCTCCGACCGCAACCCAACTTGGTCGCCCGATGGCAAGTCCATCGCATTTGTCTCGACCATGGCGAATCCGCTCGACTACATTGCGAACTCCCGCATCGCGATAGTCTCCGCCGAAGGGGGCGCGATCCGCTCGATCACGGACGCTTTTGACGAACAGCCCAATCTCGTCGCATGGAAGCCAAGCGGCATCTACTTCACGGGCCTGCAAAAGACGCAAGCGCACGTCTTCCGAGTGGATCCGCTCACCGCCAAGATCAACCTGATTTCGTCAACGTCGATCTCCGGAGGCCTGAGCATGAGCGAGGACGGCCAGCGGGCGGCGTTCACCGCCGCCGACGCGGCGACACTCAGCGAAGTCTATGTCAGTGGCCTCGCCAACTGGGGACCGAAGAAGTTAACGGACTCGACTTCGCAGACCTTCGGCTGGACGCTCCCCGCCGACGAGGTGATCTCGTGGAAGAGCAAGGACGGCACCGTAATCGAGGGCGTCCTCTCCAAGCCGCGCGACTTTGACGCCACCAAGAGATACCCGCTGCTCTGCGTGATTCACGGCGGCCCAACGGGCATCGACCGCCCGCAACTCGCGCACCCGCGCTACTATCCCATCGACGTTTGGACCGCGCGCGGCGCGCTGGTTCTGCGCGTGAACTATCGCGGCAGCGCGGGTTACGGCGAAGCTTTTCGCAAGTTGAATCGCCGCAACTTGGGTGTGGGCGACGCTTGGGACGTGGAAAGCGGCGTCGAACATTTGATCGCCAAGGGCTGGGTGGACGCGGCGAAGGTGGGAGTGATGGGTTGGAGCCAAGGCGGCTATATCTCCGCGTTCCTGACCACGCATTCCAAGCTCTTTCGCGCGGTGAGCGTGGGCGCGGGAATTTCGAATTGGGCGACCTACTACTACAACACCGACATCACCACCTTCACACTGCGCTACCTGGGCGACGACCCGGCGGACGATCCAGCCATCTATGCGAAGACCTCACCGATGACGAAGATCCTGGAAGCGAAGACGCCAACGTTGATTCAACATGGCGAACTCGACAAGCGCGTGCCGATCGCCAACGGCTATGAGTTGCGGCAAGGCCTAGAAGACCGCGGTGTGCCCGTCGAGATGATCGTCTACAAAGGCTTCGGCCACGGCATCACGAAACCGAAGGAGGCGTTGGCGGTGCTGCTGCACAATCAGCTTTGGTTCGGGCACTACATCTTCGGCGACGCGGCGCCGGACTTCGTGAAAGCGCTACCGAAATGACAAAATGCCGGCGGGACGTTAGCCCAGCCGGCATTCACAAGCTAGCTGCGGTCGCGAACTAGAGCACCACCTCCACCCGCGAAACGTTCGCCAACTTCTTGAGCGCCTCCAACTTGCGGCCCTCGATGGTGCCCGTCAGGAACAGCGCTCCGGTGGGGGCGGGATCCGCCTTGAAGCCCAGCGCCACCAGTTGCTTGATCGTTTCCGCCGTGGCGCTCTTCAACATCACCTTCACGCGCACGCGGCCAGCGGCGCGTTCTTCATCCGCCGCGCGGACGCGCTCCATCTTATCCACCAGCGCCTCTCTCGGCGCCGGGGCGACGGCCACTGGCGCCGCCATGCCCACGGAATTACCCGCGCCTCCAACGAAGGTATGCCGCATCATCTTGGCCTCCATTCGGCCCTCGCCGAAGACTCCTTCATGGCTTACACCCTCTGGCATCTCGACCGGCACCTCCACCGTACGCATCACGCCGCCTTCATTGACAACCTTGTTCTCCACCGCGTAGTAGCTGGTGAACTCTGTCATCAGGCCGTGGCGCAATCCAAGCTGCGTGATCTCCTCGCGCTTCTCCTGTTGATAGAGTGACAGCGCATCGATCCGGTGCCGCGCCCAAACTAGCGGCACCGCCGGGTTGTCGTCGCGCCGCGCGGGCAAATCAACTCGCAATTCCCGCGAGTAACTCCGCGCGCCCTGCTTGCCCCGAATGCGAATCGTGCCCGACGCGGACCCCGTGTAACGGCCCGAGACGATCAACGGCTTCGCGCTAAACAGATCCGGAATACGCGCCGGAACGAGGTCCGTCACGGGCAGACCATTCCACTCGATCTCGATATCCGTCAACAGCGGATTGCGTACGCGCTCATGGAAGCGCTTCGCCGCCGCGGAACCGTCGCTGTTCAACGTCACGTACTCCACTTCACCGCGCCCGGCTTCGGCCATCTTGTCGAGCAAGAAGCGATTCACGGAACTGCCGATCCCGAAGCTAAACACACGCGCGTTTGGATGCTTCTGAATTTCGCCGATGATCTCGCGCTCATTGCCCACGTAACCGTCCGTCATGAAGCAGACCACGCGCAGATGCTCCTGCGAATCGGTACCGTCCAGCGCCGCGCGAATCGCCTTCATCATCTCGGTGCCGCCGCCGGAGACGCGGCCTTCTAGGAACCGTTGCGCCGCGGCGACATTCGCCTCGGTCGCGGGCATCGGCTTCGGCCAGAGAAGATGCGTATCGCCGGCGAAGGTGATCAGGTTAAACGTGTCGCGCGGATTCAGCGCGTCGATCGCCAGGCGCATCGCCTCCTTCGCTTTGTCGAGCGGGAAGCCATGCATGGAGCCCGACGTATCGATGACGAACACCAATTCCTTAGGCGTGATGTTCAGCTCCGCCGTCCGTACCGCCGGCGGATCGATCACGAAGCTGAAGTAGCCATCGGCGTCAACCTTCTGCGTTAGCAAGGACGGCGCAATCTCGCGCGAAGCGACGCGGTAACGCAGAACGAAGTCCTTGTTCGGAATTTCTCGAGATTGCGCCAAGGTCACTTCCTCGGTGTCGTGGTCCAACTTCTTGCGCTGGATGGCGTGAGTGTCGCTGGACGGCGAGGTCAATGGCGTCGCGCTCTGCAACTTGACCGTGATCGCGATGTCGTGTCCGGCGCGCATGCCTTTCGCGGCTACCGGAGGATTCACCTTATGCGATCCGCCCGCATGCGCCGGAAAGTAGCGCGGCCCCACCACCATCGGGAAGACGAATTCGTAGTTGGCGTTCTCATAGCGGATCAGTTCGACGTAGTGAATCTCCACGCTCACCTTCGCGCCCGGCGTAATGTTCGCGAGCGATTGGCGGAACACATTCGGCCGCTCCTGATCTAGTAAGCCGGCCGCCTTCCCTTGTTGACGCGCCTGTTCGTAGGCCTTCCGCGCCTCTTCCTTCCTCGCGATCTTGCCCTTCACCAAGCGGTCGCCAATGCGCATCTGGTAACCGTGCACGGCGCCCATCGTGGGCAAAGGAAAGTTGTAGATCGCTTCGATCGTCCCGGACGATTCGTTTATGAAATCCTGCCGCACCACGACGGTCGCCATCGGTCCGGAAATCGTGGCCTGCACGTCCGTGTGCTTTAAGGGGCAATCGATGCGCTGCCCGTCTGGCTTGATGCGGTACAGACTCCCCGGCGCGGGCTCGGGTTCCGACGCCGCCACCTCCGTGCTCCCCGTCACCAATCCCAGACCCGCGGCAAGCGCCGCCGCGCCCAAGGTCATCCAACTATTTTTTATCTTCGTTTCAGGCATGTAGCCTCCTCTCACAGGGGAAATGCCACAGTGTCCGAAACCCTTTCGCTTCGCCGCGAAAAAACTTAGCGAATGGCGATGCGCGTCCAATTGCGGACGGGCAATGCGCCTTCGTGCGGCTCCGCCAGGCGGTCGAGTTCCGCGTCCAGTTGCGGGGCTATTAACACAAACAGAGTCCCCGTGATGCCCGCCGGGAGCGCGAAACTCCGTGGGCCGCCCGCGAGCAAGGCCATGGGCGACATGCCCGCGACTCTTCGGAAGCGCGAACCCTCGCTCACGAAAACGTACAACTGCCCAACCGCGTTCGGCGGCACTTCGAGGCGTCCGTTCGCGACGCGAGCCGCCACTGCCGCCGCCGCGCCGACTGCCGCCGCACCCACCGCCCGCGCGGCCTTCGCCTGCGACGCGCCGCCCAAGGCCGATCGTTCCCGCGATTCGCGCTTGTCCGCGTCTCGCAGTGTGTAGAGCATTTCATCCGTGGGCGCGGAGGACTTTGGCGGCGCGGGCGAGGCTGGCACTGGTTCTGCCCGTGCCGGCGCGGCCGAAGCCATTTCTTCCGCCACCTTCTTGGCCTCGGAAGGCGGAACGGCGTTGGGCGCCGAAGCAGCGGGAGTGGGAGCGGCGGGAGCCATCACCGCCTGAGGCACCTCATGGCGACGACTCTCAGAAGCCGGAGGCGCTGCCGACCCAACCCGCTCTGCATTCGCCACGGTCGCCGGTGGCGCAACACGCTTCAACTTCGCGACGGCGGCTTCGCCTTCTTGCTTCGCTTCTGGCGCCGTAACTGGACCCGCCGGCGCGGCAACCTCGCCGTCCGCGACCGAAGCCTTCGGCGTCTGCGCCACCTCCACCGCCACCGGCTTTTGGAAGAACGTATAAACGCCCGCCGTACCCACCGCCAGACACGCGGCCAACGCCACCCAAAGCCCGCGCCGGCTCTTCTTAACGGAAATCGGCACCGGAGCGGGCATTGCGACCGGCAGCGCCACGGGTGCCGCGCCAGCGGATCTCGACCGCGCGGACATCGATCGCCCCAACACCGCCGGATGCTCCAACCCTTCTTCCACTTCCTCCGCCTCTTCCAGCGCCCGCAACAACGCCCGCTTCGCCAGCGGCCCTTCCACCGCCGCGCGCATCGTCTCCGCCTCCATCAATTCATCGAAGAGCCCCTGGTCCTCCACGGCTCTCGCGAAGAGCCGCTTCCGCTCTTCGTCGGTAAGCGTACCGGTCGCGTAAGCGCCCAACAGCGCCCGCATCTCGTCATCCCATCCACCGTCGAGGATTTCCGGTTTCATTGCACCTTCCTCATTTCTCCCAGCAACTTCTTCAACTCCTCGCGGCATCGCGCGTCCCACGTATACACCGTGTTCACCGACGCCGCCCCCATTAACTTCTGAATCTCGGGGAACTTGTGCCCCTCCAGCTTCAATCGAAAAATCTCGCGGCACCTTTCGCCCAGCAGAGGCAAGGCCGCCTCCAAGCGCCCCACCAGCTCGCGCTGCTCGGCCTCCAGCGCCAAATTCACTTGCGGATCCGCCAGCGGGTATTCCGCCACGTCCACCTCCCGGCCCTCGCCCCGCCGCGCGCTTTTCCGCGCCGCCGCCATCAGCTTGTAGCGGGCGATCTGGAGCGACAGCGGTACAAGTTCCGTCATTTCGGTAACATGCGAGTATTTTTCGTGCAACACCAGCAGCACTTCCTGCGCCACATCCTCGGCGATCTGCCTCCCATAACGAGATGCCGCGAAGGAAAGAATCCTTTCACGCAAAGCGGCAAGCGCGTCCATAATGTGAGAATAGTGTAAGGACGGCTCCCAGAAAAACCGCATGGAAACTTCCCAAACTCTCAAGGAAAAGGGCGTTCGCCTCACCCGGCAGCGTCAGGTCCTGCTCGATCTGATCGACGGCAGCGGCCAGCACCTCGACGCCGAAACCTTGTACAACCTCGCCCGTCAGAAAGACGCGAAGCTCAACCGGGTCACCGTCTACCGCACCTTGAAAATGCTGAAGGAATCCGGCCTAGTGGACGAACTCGATCTTCTGCATAAGGACGGCGATCAGCATTATTACGAAACCAAGATGAAGCGGGAGCACGCGCACATCATTTGCCTCGATTGCGGCAAGGTGGAAGAATATTTCGGTGAGCCGCTCTCGAAAATGCGCAAGGAAGTCGAGGACTCGCTCGGCTTCGCGGTTGCGGTGATGCGTACGGAAATCGGCGGCTACTGTTCGCACTGCCAAACCAAGCGCGACAACCAACGGGAAAAAGCCGCCACCGCCCACGCCGCGCAATAGACGTCAATCCGCCGGCTCTGGAACTCGTTTGGCTCTGGAAATCACCGTCATCAATCCATCGGGCAACCCCTCGCGGGTCACCCTCGACGTTTCCCCCTTCACCATCGGCCGCCAATCCGATAACCAACTTATCCTTCGCGATAGCCGCGTCTCGCGCCGTCACGCGCAAATCGTCACGACGCCCTCCGGCGTCTTCGTCGAAGATCTCGAAAGCCTCCACGGCGTGCGCGTCAACGGCGTCAAGGTCGCGAAATCCAGCCTGAACCCCGGCGACACGATCGACTTCGGCCTCGACGACGGCTATCGGCTCGTGCTTACCGAAAAGAACGAAGCCGAGCTGCGCAAACTCCTCGGTCGCCTTCCCACCGCCGCGACGGAAACCCAGCGCACCGGTGAACTTTCGAAACTTCGCGCCCTTACCGAGGTCGCGCGCAGCCTTGAACATGCGCTCTCCACCGAGGACGTCCTTGCCACGGTGATCGAAGCCGCCCTTACGGTTACCGCGATGGAACGCGGCTTCTTGATTCTCGAAAGCGGCAACGCCTTCGAAGTCAAACTCGGCCGCGACAAGGCCGGCCGCGCGCTTAACCCGAACGAACTTCCCGTTCCCACCACGCTCATCCGCCGCGCCCTCAAGGAACGCAAGGAACTCCTCAGTTTTCACTTTGACCCGCTCGCCGATTGGTCGGGGCGCTTCAACGATTCGCTCGACGGCCTGGATCTCCGCAGCGTCCTCTGCATCCCGCTCATCCGCCTGCGCGGCGGAGCGGGCGCCGCGGGCGAGACCATGGCCGCCACGCTCGACGACACCATCGGCGTCCTCTACATGGACTCGCGCTTGAACCAAGCTTCCACTGAAGAAGGCAACCGCGAACTGCTCCAAACCCTCGCCCTGGAGGCGAGTTCGATTCTCGAAAACGCGCGGCTCCTCGAAGAAGAACGCCAGCGCCACCGCCTCGAACAAGAGCTTTCGCTTGCGCGCACCATTCAGGAAAGCCTCCTGCCGAAGCATCTACCCCAAGGCGGCTTCCTCAACGCCACGGGCTCCTCGATTCCCACGCACCAAGTCGGCGGCGATTTTTTCGACGTCATCGCGCGGCCCGATGGCGGCTATCTCGCCACCGTCGCCGACGTTTCCGGCAAGGGCGTCGCCGCCGCGCTGCTCGCTTCACTTCTCCAGGGCGTCATCATGGAGGCCGCCGCCGCGGGCACTCCCCTCGAAGCTTGGCTGCCGCGCCTCAACAAGTTCCTGCTGGAACGCACAGAAGGCGAAAAGTACTGCACGATCTTCGCCTGCGAAGTCGGTCCCACCGGACGCCTGCGCTACGCCAACGCCGGCCACTCGCGCCCCTTCCTGGTTCGCCCGCGCAACGGCGCCGGGCCCGAAATTCAAGTTCTCGAATCCAATGGCTTCGCCGTCGGCATGCTGGAACAAGCCACCTTTGGTGTGGACGAAATTCAGCTCCAACGCGGCGACACCATCGTGCTCTTCAGCGATGGCGTCGAAGAAGCCCGCCGCGCGCCTAAAGAGTTCTTCGGCCGCGAGCGCATCGCGTCGACACTCGCCGCTCACGCCTTCGCGCCGGTCGAAACAATGCAGAGTGCTCTGCGATCCGCCGTCGGCGATTTCCTCGGCGCGGCCGCTCCCCACGACGACGCGACGCTACTCTTTCTGCGCTTCGTCTAACGCGACAGTAGAAACAGCAGCCCCACCGGATCGTCCGTCAAGATCGCATCCACGTCCAACTTCCGCAATCGCTCCCACTCCGCCACTTCGCTGGTCGTTCCGGAAAACACCTTGATGTTCGCCTTGCGCAGAGCCTCCACGTCCCGCTTTTCGATAATGCGGAAGTTAATGAATTGCCCGTACGCCCCCAAGGCCTGCGCCGGCCCTACGTAATCGTCTAGCCGCGTCCGTGGATTCAGCAGAATCAACCGCACCCTCGGATTCAACTTCTTCATCTCCGCCAAGGTCCGGTGATCGAACGATTGCAACCACACTTGTTCGGCCACCCTATACCGCTCCAACGCCGCGTGAATCGCGCCCACCACTTTGGCCGGCGCCACGAAATGCGCATCGGCGTCCGCCGCCATCTTCGTCTCCACCATCAGCGTCACCGCCGAATGCTGCGCGAGTTCCAATACCTCTTCCAGCACCGGCATGCGTTGCCCCGGATGCCTCGGGTCTCCACAATCCAAGGCCCAAAGCTCCTTCAGCGTCAACAGCGAAATCATCCCTTTCACCGCGCCCTTACAAGTCTCGCCATTCAGAGCCAAGTCATGATGCACCATTAAGTAGCCGTCCTTGGACATCACCACGTCCAGCTCCAGCACCTTCACGCCGTTGGCAATCGCAGTCCGGAACGCCGCCATTGTATTCTCGGGCGCTTGTTCTTTCCCGCCACGATGAGCGATGACGGTCTGCGCGTAGAGCGAAGAAGCTAACAGTATCGTGAAGGTACGCATGGTCGGATAAAATACTCATCATGTCATCGAATGGGTCGCTGCCCCGCATGCTCGAGGTGCGCCAGCACTTTCCAGACCGCGCGGTCAAAGATATCCCCGCCACGATTGCGGATGAATTGCGAAAGGCCGGCTTCGCCTCGAAGCTGAAGCCCGGCTCGCGGGTCGCCATCGGCGTCGGTTCCCGCGGCATCGCCAACATCAAGACCATCGCGCGTGCCGTCGTCGATTTTTGGAAGGCCGCGGGCATGCAGCCCTTCATCTTCCCTGCCATGGGCAGCCACGGCGCGGCCACGCCCGAGGGCCAATCGATGGTTCTCGGCAAATACGACATTAACGAAGCCACCATGGGCTGCCCCATCGTCAGCCAGCTTGAAGTCGTCAGCCTCGGCAAGACCCCGGAGGGCATCGAAGCCTTTCTCGATAAGGCCGCCTACGACGCCGATGGCGTCATGCTCGTCGGCCGCGTCAAGTGGCACACGGATTTCGCGGGCAAGATCGAAAGCGGCCTCTACAAGATGATGGCCATCGGCCTCGGCAAGTTCGCGGGCGCGCAGTATTACCACACCTTCGCCTACAAGCTCGGTCTCGAAACCGTCATCCGCTCCATCGGCCGCCAGGTCCTCAAGAGCGGCAAGATTCTCGGCGGCCTCGCGATTTTGGAGGACGCCAACCACACCACCGCGCAACTCACCGCCGTGCCCGTTGAAGCCATGGAGCAAAAGGAAGAAGAACTCCTCGCCCTCGCCAAGAGCTGGCAAGGCCACGTGCCCGTCGAGGAGCTCGACATCCTGATTCTCGACGAGATCGGCAAGGAAATCTCCGGAGCCGGCATGGACACCAAGGTCGTCAACCGCGGTGTCAACGGTGAATACAATCCTTGGCCCAACATGCCCAAGTTCCACCGCGTCATCGTGCGCGATCTCTCGCCGAAAACTTACGGCAGCGCCGTGGGCATGGGCATGGCCGACGCCATCAACGCGCGCATCCTGAAGCAAATCGATTGGGCGCCCACGCAGATCAATTCGCTAACCGCCTCCAGCCCCTCGGCCATCAAGACGCCCGTGCATTGGGATACGGACCGCGAGTGTGTCACGCGCTTTCTGCCTACGGTCGGCAAGCACGACGTCTCACAAGTCACCATCGCGCGCATCCACAACACGCTCATGCTCACGCAACTCGAAATGAGCGAGAACCTGCGCCCGCTCATTGAGAAGAATCCGAATCTCGAAATCGTCGGCGATGCGTATGACTTCCCGCTCGATGCCGCCGGGCAAATGCTCCCCATGAGAGGACTGAAGCTGAATGGCGGACACTAACGAGAGCCCGGGAAAAACAATCGAAGCCGAAATCGAAGAACTGCAAAAGATCGTCGCGCAACTCGAGGAGAACAAGGACAAGCTGGAGGAGAGCTTGGCCCTGTACGAGCGTGGCGTCGCGCTGAGTCAGAACATCAAGAAGCGCATCACGGAGGTAGAAACGAAAGTGGAAATCCTGTCCAAGCGCAGCCGTCAGTCTGAATGACGTCGCCCACCCTCAAGGAGTACATGGCCGCCAAGGCGGCCGAGGTAGACGCCGCACTCGAACGCTGGACGCCTCTCGCGACTGTCGAACCCACGACAATCCATCGCGCCATGCGCTACAGCCTTTTCGCCGGAGGCAAGCGCATCCGTCCCGTGCTCGCCATGGCAGCCTGCGAAGTGCTACGCCCGAACGCGAAGTCCATCGCCGACGCCGCCGCCACGCTGGAGATGATCCACACCTATTCGTTGATCCACGACGATCTCCCCGCGCTCGACAACGATGACCTCCGCCGCGGCAACCCCACCAACCATAAGGTCTTCGGCGAAGCGATGGCCATCCTGGCGGGCGACTCGTTGCTCACCCTCGCCTTCCAAGTCCTCGCCAGTCTCCCCGGCGTCAACGACGAAATCAAGACCCGCCTCGTCCTAGAACTCTCGACCGCCAGCGGCACCGTCGGCGGCATGATCGGCGGCCAAGTGCACGACATCGAAGGCGAAGGCCACGCCCCCACCGCCGAATTGCTTGACCGCATCCATCGCGCGAAAACCGGCGCGCTCTTGCGCTGCTCCGTACGGATGGGCGCTATCTTCGGTGGCGGCACAAGCGACGAAGTCCATGCGCTGAGCGAGTATGGCGAACACGTCGGCCTCGCCTTCCAGATCGTAGACGACATCCTCGACATCGAAGCTCCGAGTGAAGACCTCGGCAAGACCGCCGGCAAGGACCTCGCGCAACAAAAGATCACCTTCCCCGCCGTCTACGGCCTCGCCGAATCGAAGAACATGGCACAACGCGAACGCGAGCGCGCCCACGCCTCGCTCATGCAATTCGGCGCGCGCGCCCACTGGCTGCGCGAAATCGCCGACCTGGTCGTTGACCGGAAGTCTTAGGCCGATGAAAGCCCGCCTCGACCAACTACTCGTCGAACGCGGCCTCGTCGAAACCCGCGAGAGGGCCAAGGCGCTCATCCTCTCCGGCAAGGTCCTGGTCAACCACCAGAAAGTCGAAAAGGCGGGCGCCGCAATTCCCGGCGACGCCGAAATCGAGTTGCTCGAACAACTGCGCTACGCCAGCCGCGGCGGCCTCAAGCTCGAAACCGCCCTCCAGGAATTCGCCATCGATCCCACCGGCTGGGTCTGCATCGACGTCGGCGCCTCCACCGGCGGCTTCACCGATTGCCTTCTCCAACACGGCGCCGCGCGCGTGCACGCCCTAGACGTCGGCCCTTCGCAAATGCTCTACCGCCTGCGCCAGGACCCGCGCGTCGTTCTCCACGAGAATTGCAACGCCCGCTACGTCGAGCCGGATTTGCTGGGCGAAACGGCCCGCCTCCTCGTCTGCGACGTCAGCTTCATCAGCGTCACGCTCCTGCTCCCGCGCTTCCCCGCCCTCCTCGCCGAAGACGGCCAAATGGTCATCCTCGTCAAGCCGCAGTTCGAAGTCGGCCGGGGCGAAGTTGGCAAGGGTGGCATCGTGCGCGACGAAAAGTTGCACGCGCAAGCCTGCGGCACGGTAGAATCTGCCTTACGCGCGTTGGGCTACTCCACGCGGATCATTGAAAGCCCGATTTTGGGCGGGAAAGGCAATCGGGAGTTTCTGCTTCATGCCTGGCGATAGCTGGAACGATAAGGGGATCGAGTTCGAAGGGCCGATCGTGCGCGTGGGCATCATTTCGAAGCCCAACGCGCCGCGCGCCCGCTCCATAGTCCCCGGCCTCATCGATTGGCTCGCCCAACGCGGCATCGAATCCCGTATCGACGAAGAAACCGCGGCCTACGCCGGCCTCAAGGATTTCGTCGAGCGCGAACGAGTTCCCGCCGACACGCAGCTCGTTATTGTCTTGGGCGGTGACGGCACGCTGTTGAGCGCGGCCCGCTCCATTGCCGGCCGCAAGATTCCTTTGCTTGCCGTGAACCTAGGCGGCCTGGGTTTTCTCACGGCGCTCGCCGTCGAGGAACTTTATCCCGAACTCGAGCGCGCGCTCAAACGCGAACAGCGCATCGGCGTGCGCAACATGCTGCGCTGCCGCATCGAGCGCAACGGAGAATTAGTAGACTCTTATGAGGCTTTAAACGACGCCGTCATCACCAAGGCGTCGCTGGCCCGCATGATTGATGTGGCTGTCCATGTCGACTCCCACTTTGTTAGCAATTACAAAGCGGATGGATTGATAGTGTCGACACCAACGGGCAGCACCGCCTACAGCTTGAGCGCGGGCGGCCCCATCATCTTCCCCACCGTCGGGGCGGTGAGCATCACTCCCATCTGTCCGCACATGCTGACGCACCGTCCGGTGATCGTGCCCGCGCATAGTCATATCCGCCTGCTCAACCGGGCCTTGGACGACGACGCGTGGTTGACCATCGACGGCCAAGTCGGCCAGCCGCTGCGGAACGGCGACATCGTGCACTGCGAAAAGAGCGAGCACGACGTCTATCTCATCCGCCCGCCGAAGATGTTGTTTTTCGATGTGCTCAGAGAAAAATTGAAGTGGGGAGAACGATGAAAAAAATCTCGTTGACGAGTTGGATCTTTATCGCGATGGCCGCGGGCATTCTGCTCGGCGTCGTCGCGCCGGACGTGGCCAAGACCCTGGGACCTATCTCGAGCGTCTTCCTGCGCCTGATCAAGAGCATCATCGCGCCGCTGGTCTTCGCGACGCTCGTCTACGGCATCGCGGGCACGGGCTCGGCTAAGACCATGGGCCGCATCGGCCTCAAGTCCATCATCTATTTCGAAGTCGTCACCACCATCGCGCTCTTCCTGGGGTTGGCCGCCGTCAACATCGTTAAGCCCGGCGTGGGCGTGAATCTGCCGCAAGGCGCCGCGGACGTCACCGGCGGCAATAAGGTCACGTTGATGGGCATGCTTGAACATACGTTCCCGACATCGATCATCGACGCCATGGCCAAGGGCGAGGTGCTCCAGATCGTCATCTTCGCCTTTATCTTCGGCACAGCCTGCGCCACCATCGGCGCGAAGGCCAAACCCGTCGTCGAATTCTGCGAGTCCTTGAGCGACGTCATGTTCGAGTACACGAAGTACATCATGTACTTTGCCCCCTTCGGCGTGGGCGCGGCCATCGCGGTCACCATCGGCACCAAGGGCATCGGCGTTCTTTTCAACCTCGGCCAGCTTATCCTCACGCTCTTCGCCTCGCTCATCATCTTTGTAGTAGTCGTCTTGGGCGCGGTCGTTGTCATCTTCAAAATCCCCATGCGCCGCTTCATCCAAGCCGTCAAGGATCCTTATATCCTCGCCTTCTCCACGGCCTCTAGCGAAGCGGCCTTCCCTCAAGCTCTCGAGAACATGGAACGCTTCGGCGTCCCCAAACACATCGTCAGCTTCGTGTTGCCGACGGGCTATAGTTTTAACCTAGACGGCACCACGCTCTACTTGAGCCTCGCCAGCGTCTTCGTCGCGCAAGCCGCCGGCGTCGACATGAGCATCGGGCAGCAACTCATCATGATGCTCACGCTCATGCTCACGTCCAAAGGCGTCGCCGCCGTGCCCCGCGCTTCGATGGTGGTGCTCAGCGGCACTCTCGCGAGCTTCGGCCTCCCACTCGAAGGCGTCGCATTGCTGCTCGGCGTCGACACCATCATGGACATGGCCCGCACCAGCGTCAACCTCCTCGGCAACTGCCTCGCCACCGCCGCGGTCGCCCGCTGGGAAGGCGTCGAACTCCCGACGGGCGATCTTGAGCCCAAGGTCGAGGAAGCCAAGGAAGCAGCCGCCTGAAACACATTAAATCGGCGAAATAATCCTTGCCAAGGGCCGCCGGATGCAATAGCTTTTCCAATGGCTCGCACTGTATCAACGAGCCCAGGAAAACAACATGACTAGGACAGCAATGCTGGTGCTGGCCGCCTCCCTCGCCGCCTTCGGCGCGGACTACAGCGGCACTTGGAAACTCAACACGGCGAAATCGAAAGCAACTGGAATCGCCGTACCCAGACAACAGACCGTCGTCTACAAAGCCAACGGCGCCGGTTACGATTACAGCGGCAGCGGCGTCTCCGCTACCGGCGAAGCGATCAAAACCCACTTTGTCTACTCAAAGATCGGAGAAGAAGCCAAAGCCACGGGCTTTCCTATGTGGGACAGCGTCGTAGTGAAGGCCAATGACGAAGTGGACCTTAAACGCGGCGGCAAAGTCGTCGGCGCCGTGGTTCGCGCGCTCGCCAAGGACGGTAAGTCAATGACCCTCAAAGGCAAGCTCACCCTCCCCGACGGCAAGACCGCCACCTACGATTACCTCTACGAAAAGCAGTAATCGCCGGTCCTAGCCGAGCCGCAAAGGCAACGAACGCAAGCGCCGGCCGGTGGCCTCATGCACCGCTGAAGCCACCGCCGGTGCTACCGCGACAATCGGAGTTTCCCCCGCCCCCGCCGACGGCAAATCTTTCCGGTCCACCAACACAATCTCCAGCCTCGGCACGTCCCCGAATCGCGGCACGCGATACGAAGACAAGCGCGGATTCAAAATCCTCCCCTCCGCGAATTCAATCTCTTCGAACAAAGCACCGCCAATCCCCATGATCACGCCGCCCGCCACTTGGCTCTTCAATTGCTCGGGATTGACGATCGCCCCGCATTCGAACGAAGCCACCAGGTGCTCGATCCGAATCGCGTTGTTCCTCACGCTCACCTCCGCGCAAGCCGCCACATAGCCGCCCTTATCGAAACCCGCCATCATCCCAAAGCCCTGCCCCTCGCGCGACTTCTTGCGCTTCTCCCAACCGAACTTTTCCACCGCCGCCTCAATCACGCCACGCAAACGCGCGTCCGCGGCGTTCTTCAACCGGAACGCCGCCGCGTCCATCTTCACCAGCGCGGCGAGCTCATCCATGTTCCCTTCGCGCGCAAAGTGGTTCGCCGTCGCCGCCAGACCCCGATACGATCCTTGCCGCAAGGGCGCATCCACCGCGTGAAACTCCGCCACCTGCCCCGGCACGTCATAAGGACTCCGAATCGCCGCCCCGCCGGAATTGAAGTTATGAAACTGCCAAGACGTAATCTTCCCGTCGGCGCGCGCCCCGCTGCGCACTTCAATCCATCCTGCGGGTCTGAAGTACGCCCAAGTCATCTCCTCCTCGCGCGTCCACTGCAACTTCACCGGCCGCCCCGCCGCCTTCGCCAATCTCGCCGCCTCCACCGCGCACTCGCCCGAATGCTTACCGCCATAGCCCGATCCCGTCGGCGGCACGATCACACGCACCTTCTCCTCGGCCAAGCCAAACGCCCGCGCCAACTCCGCCTTCACGCCAAACGGCACTTGCGTCCCCGTCCACACCGTCAGCGCCTCGCCTTTCCATTCCGCCACCGCCGCCCGCGGTTCCAACGGCACGTGCGCGATGTAGGCGACATCGTAACTCGCGGCGCTGCGATGCACAGTGTCCTCCGGCATCTCCCGCCAAGCGACCGCGGCGCCCGCCTTCTTCCACTCCTCTAGACAATCCTTAGACGACCTCTGCGGTGGCGCATCCCAAGTGACCACCACTGCCGTCGCCGCCGCATTCAACTTCGCCTGCTCGTCGCAAACGACGCCAACGAAATCCCCATCCTGCACGGCGACTACGCCCGGCATCGCCCGCGCCGACTCCAACTTCACCTCGCGCAATCTCGCCCGGAACGCCGGCGGCCGCACCACGCGCCCGTGCATCATCCCCGGCAATTTCATGTCCGACGTATACTTCTCCCCGCCCGTCACAATGGCCCGCGCATTCACCTTCGTCGCGCTCTGCCCCGCCACCTTCCAATCGCGCGGCGGTTTCAAAGCAATATCCCCACGAACGCTCTGCGTAGCGGCTTCTTTGCTCAATTCGCCGTAACCCAACGACGCCGCGCTCTTCAAATTCGCCACACGCCCCTGCGAAGCCCGCAATTCCTCGCGCGGCCCCAGCTTCGCCACCGCCGCGTCCAACAACATCTCCCGCGCCGTCGCCGCCGCCTTGCGCAATTGCGGCGCCATCGCCGGCGTCGAACGGCTGCCAAATGTCCCCGCGTCATACGGCGTCCGCGCCGTGTCGCCGAGCACCATCTCCACGGCGCTCAGCGGAACCTCTAACTCCTCCGCCACCGCCTGCGCCAAGGACGTGCGAACGTTTTGTCCAACTTCGGCCTTCCCGCTAAACACCGTCACCTTCCCGTCCTCACCCACATGCAACCAGGCAGAAAGCTCCTGCGGCATTGCGCGTCCGCCGCGCTGCGCTTGCAGTGGCGCCAGCACCACTAAGAATCCACCTAACAGACCCAAGAACTCCCGCCGGTCTGGCGCGAAGAAGTACAGCGGCCCCGCATGCAGTTCGTAGCGCTCCGCCTCAACGTTAAACATGTTGCGAAGCCCTCCGCACCGCATCAACGATCCGCGGATACGTACCGCACCGGCAAACATGCCCCTGCAAGCCGGAGGCGATCTCCGCTACATCCGGCTTCGCCTTCGCCCGCAGCAGCCCCACCGCCCCCATGATCATGCCCGCCGTGCAATATCCGCACTGCATCGCATCCTCCAAAACAAACGCCTCCTGCACCGGATGCAACTTGCCGTTCTCCGCCAGCCCCTCAATCGTCGTCACGGCTTTTCCCGCCGCCTGCCGCAGCGTCACGAGGCAAGACCGCACGGCCTTCCCGTCCAGCAGCACCGTGCACGCCCCGCACTGCCCTTCGCCACATCCATACTTCGCGCCCGTCAAATCCAACTCTTCGCGCAGGACGTGCAGGAGCGGCCGCGCGCCATCGCTACGGACTTCCCGCCGGACCTGGTTCACAACGATTTCCACGCCCCCATCTTAGTCCTTTCGCGCGACGCGCGCCGCGCCGGGAAGCGAGCGTCTCCGAAGAAACTAAGTTTGTTTCTTCCGCCCCGGTCGACTATTCTAGATAGAACATGACTCGCCAATTCGGTCCCTACGAAGAGATGCTGCAATCCGGGGCTCGCGTTGGCGAGTCAAACATGGACGTTCTTCGGAAGATACTCCAGGCGATTGCCACCGACGACTTCGACGCCGTCGCACCCTACATCGCCGAAGACATGGAGATGGACATCCACGGACCCACCATATTGAGTGGCTCTTGGAGCGGGCGCGAGGCCATCGTGGCCGCGTTACGGAAGAATTTCAGCGCGGTTACGGAGCAGCGTCCCAAGATTCTCGAAATCGTCGAAGCCGACGGCAAGATCGCGGTTCGCGTCGAAGAAGGCGGACGCTTTCGTGAATCGAAGCAGTTATATTCTTTCCGCGGAATCCAATGGTTTCGAATTGAAGATGGACAACTGAAATACTTTGAACAGTATCTCCAACCGCTTCCTGTTTTGCCGGAAGAAATGCCGTAAATGAGGCCTCGCTCTATGCAATTTAGCCTTCTTATCCTATTTGCCTCCTTCGCTTTAGCCCAATCCTCGCGCCAAGCCTCTTTCCAATGCCCGGGCGGCGAGACCATTCGCGCCGCCCTATACGCCACGCGCGCCGTAGTCGGCGTTTCCGGTAAAGGCGTTGTCTCGCTCAAGAAAGAAGCGGCCGCCTCCGGTGCGAAATTCAGCGACGGCTACACCGTATTTTGGGAGAAAGGTGGCATCGCCATGCTCGAGGCTGGCACGGGTAAATGGCAGGATTGTAAGGTGAGCGAATCACAAAGCGTCTCGAGCCCACTGGAAGGCCGATGGACGCTCACCGAAATCGCTGGCGCGGCGCCCAAATCCCCCAAACCCGCTTTCATTGACTTCGCGGCGGACGGGAAGAAAGCCTCGGGCTCTCTTGGCTGCAACCGCTTCACCGGAACCTTCCACTTCGACGGCCCAAATCTGAGCTTCGGCCCCTTGGCCGCAACCCGCAGGGCCTGCACCGGCGACGCCGGCGCCACCGAACGCGCCTTCAGCAGAGCGCTTGGCGAAACCAAGAGGCTGCAACTCTTTGAAGGCCAACTCACGCTCTCGGACGAGATGGGCAAGAAGCTGGCGGTCCTCAAGAAGAATTGACAGGCAAGACTCCACCTCGATATCGTTCGAGCAGTGCAACATAAAGCTGTATCGCGCTGCCTCATTCTGCTCGGCCTGGCCGCGGCGCTGCCTGCGGCCCCGCACGAAGACCTCACGCGCCAGTACTGCCTCGGCTGCCACAACAACAAAACCAAAACCGCCGGCCTCTCACTCGACACGCCGGATAACCACGCCTGGGAAAAAGCCCTACGCCGCCTCCAAGGCCGCACCATGCCTCCCGCCGGTCTTCCCCGCCCCAACGATGCCGTTTACACCGCCGCCGTTCAAAGCCTTACCAACCAGCTCGACGCCGAAGCCGCCGCGCATCCCAATCCCGGCCGCGGCCCCGCCTTTCGCCGCCTAAGCCGTACCGAATACCAAAACGCCATCCGCGATCTCCTCGCGCTCGACGTCGATGTCCGCTCTCTCTTGCCTAGTGACGAAGCTAGCCACGGTTTCGACAATGTCACCGTCGCCGACCTCTCTCCCACCCTCCTCGAACGTTACCTCGCCGCCGCCCGCAAGATCAGCCGCCTCGCCATCGGCATCCCCGTCCGCGCTCCCGGCGGCGACACCGTCACCCTCCCGCCGGACTTGACCCAAGAAGGCCACTTCGACGGCCTGCCCGCCGGTTCCCGCGGCGGCATGACCTACAAACATAATTTCCCCCTCGATGCCGAGTACGAAATCGTCGTCCGCCTCGTGCGCGACCGTAACGAACACGTGGAAGGTCTAAACGCCACGCGCGCTCACGAGATCGAACTCAGCCTCGACGGCGAACGCCTCGATCTTTGGCGCGTCGAGCTGCCACCCCCCGGCAAGGACCACAGTCTCGTCGATAACCATCTGAAAAAGAAGCTCCGCATACCAGCGGGCCCGCACACGCTCACCGTCACTTTTCTCAAGAACACGACTCCCATCCTCGAAACGGAGCGGAAGCCCCTTGCCACCAGCTTCAACATGGACCGCCACCCGCGGGCCCAGCCAGCCGTCTATTCGCTCACCGTCAACGGGCCCTACGGCGCGCAAGCTACCTCAACCACGCCGAGCCGCCAACGCCTCTTCATCTGCACTCCAAAAAGCGCCAGCGAAGAAGAACGCTGCGCCAAGAAGATCTTGGCCAACATCTCCCGCCATGCCTTCCGCCGCACCGTGACACCGGACGATTACTCCCACGCCCTCGCGCTCTATCGCGAGAGCCGTCCGCAAGGCTCTTTCGACAATGCCATTGAAATCGCCCTCCGCCGCGTCCTCGTCAGCCCCGCATTCCTTTTCCGCATCGAAGAAGATCCCACGCCGGCAACTTCCGGCGCCAGCTACCGCCTTCCCGCCTTCGCCCTCGCCTCGCGCCTTTCCTTCTTCCTCTGGGCTAGCATCCCCGACGACGAACTCCTCCGCGCCGCCGAAAACGGCTCGCTGCGCCAACCCGCCGTCCTCGAAAAACAGGTCCGCCGCATGCTCGCCGACAGCCGCTCCCAAGCCCTCGTCACCAACTTCGCGAGCCAATGGCTCTACCTCCGCAACCTCGACTCCGTCTCGCCCGACATGCGCGCCTATCTTGATTTCGACGACAACCTCCGCCAATCCATGCGCCGCGAAACCGAACTCTTCGTCGAACACATCGTCAAGCAAGACAAGAGCGCCCTCGAGCTCATCCGCGCCGATTACACGTTCCTCAACGAGCGCCTCGCGCGCCACTACGGCATCCCGCGCATCTACGGCAGCCGCTTCCGTCAAGTCCCCTTGATGAGCGACTCCCATCGAGGCGGCCTTCTACGTCACGCCAGCATCCATACCGTCACCAGCTATCCCAACCGCACTTCACCGGTCATCCGCGGCAAGTGGATCCTTGACAACATCCTCGGCATCCCGCCGCCCCCGCCTCCCCCCGACGTCCCCGCGCTCAAGGAAAACACCGCCGCGGACAAGCCACGCGGTATCCGCGAACGCCTCAGTGAACATCGCAAGAACCCCGCTTGCTCCGGATGCCACCAACTTATGGACCCCGTCGGCTTCGCGCTCGAAAACTACGACGCCATCGGCCGTTGGCGCGAAACAGAAGTCCCCGATTCGAAACTCAATGTCGACGCTGCTGGCGCTCTCCCCGATGGCGCGAAGTTCAACGGCGTCGATGGCCTCGAGCGCGCCATCCTCGCGCGCCCAGAAATGTTCCTCACCACGCTTACCGAAAAGCTCATGATCTACGCCCTCGGCCGCGGCGTCGAAACTAGCGACGCACCCTACGTCCGCCAAGTCCTCCGCCAAGCCGCCCCCTCGAATTACTCTTTTTCTTCGATTATTCTAGGGATAGTTCAATCGGCGCCATTCCAAATGAGGAGAGTCTCATGATCGTCACTAAGAAGACATTACCCCGCCGTACCTTGCTACGTGGCGCGGGCGCGGCTCTTGCTCTTCCCCTCCTCGACGCCATGGCCCCCGCGCTCGGCGCCGCGCCGCCATCGCCCAAGCGCCTCGGCTACGTCTACATGCCCATGGGCGCGCACATGCCCGAATGGACGCCGCGCGGAACTTCCGGCAAACTCGATCAGCTCTCTCCCGCACTTCAATCGCTCGCGCCGCATGTCGATTACCTCAGCGTCCTCTCCAACATGGAGCTGCGCAACGCCTACCCCGGCACCCACGCCACCTCCAACGCTTCCTTCCTGAGCGCCGCCAAAGCCAAGTGGACGGAATCGAGCGACTACTATCTCGGCACCACCGCCGACCAACTTGCCGCGCAATCCATCGGCCAGGCCACTCGCCTGCCCTCCATCGAACTCGCGATGGACCTCCTTCAAATCGTCGGCCAGTGCGATAACGGTTTCGCCTGCGTCTACCAGAACAATCTCTCCTGGGCCTCGCCCACTACGCCGCTTCCCGCCGAAGCCCACCCGCGCCTCGCGTTCGAGCGCCTCTTCGGCGAAGGCGGCCCCGCCTCGGAACGCAGCGCCGAGAACCGCAAGGAAGCGAGCCTCCTCGATGGCGTCCGCGCCGACATCGCAAAGCTTCAGAGCCGCGTAGGCGCCTCCGATAAACGCCGCGTCGATCAATATCTCACCAGCGTCCGCGAAGTCGAGCGCCGCATTCAAATGGCCGAGAAAGGCCCTAAGGTCGAAGACCTCGAACGCCCCGTCGGCGTCCCCGCCGCGTACGCCGATCACGCGCGCTTGATGTTCGACCTCCAAGTCCTCGCCTTCCAAGCCGACGTCACGCGCGTTTCAACCTTTCAACTCGCCCGCGAAACCTCCACCCGCACCTATCCCGAAATCGGCATCACCGAAGCGCATCATGCCTTGACTCACAACAACGGCAACAAGGAAATGCTCGCGAAAGTCGCGCGCATCAACGCTTACCACGTAAGCCTGTTCGCCTACTTCCTCGAGAAGCTCAAGTCCACGCCCGACGGCGATGGCAACCTCCTCGACCACTCGATCTATCTATACGGCAGCGGCATGGGCAACCCAGACATCCACGATCACGTCAACTTGCCCACCATCGTCGCCGGTGGCCTGCTCGGCAAACGTCCCGGTGGCCGCCACATCACCTATCGCGAATCGAAGCCACTGGCGAACCTCCACCTCACGCTGCTGCAAACGGTCGGCGTCAAGATCGACAGCTTCGCCGACAGCAAGGGCCGCATCGAAGAATTCGACGAACCCCTATCGCTCTAATGCTCGCTGTCTGCACGCTTCTCGCCTTCGCCGCCGCCAACACGCTTCCCGAAGCGGTTTACCAAGAAGACATCGCCGCCGTCGAACGCCTACTGCGCAGCGGCGCGTCGCCTAACACTCCGAACCGCTACGGCCTCACGCCCCTCGTTATCGCCGCGCAAGCCGCCAACGCCTCGCTCGTGAAACGCCTTCTCGCCGCGGGCGCGACAGTGGACGCGCCGATCCCCGGCGGTGAAACCGCACTCATGAGCGCCTCGCGCACCGGCTCTCTCGAAGCCGTCGAAGCCCTCCTCAAAGCCGGCGCCAATCCCAACGCAAAGGAAGATTTGAAAGGCCAAAGCGCTATCATCTGGGCCGCCTCCGAAGGCCACGCCGGCATCGTCGCCGCCCTCATCGCCGCCAAGGCCGACTTCCGCATTCGCCTCGATTCCGGCTTCACGCCGCTGCTCTTCGCCGCGCGCGACGGCCGTCTCGAAGTCGTCAAGGTTCTCTTGCAAGCCGGCGCCAACGTGAACGAACAATTGCTTCCCGCGCCCCAACCCAAACCCTACCGCGGCTATCCGCGCGGGCCCCTGCCCCGCCCCGGCACCAGCGCTCTTCTCTTCGCCACGCTCAGCGCGCACTACGAACTCGCGGCTTTTCTGCTGGAATCCGGCGCCGACCCGAACTCGCTTGCCTCCGGTTGGACGCCCCTTCACGCCATCACCGGCATCCGCAAGCCCGGCCTCGGCGACAACGACCCCGCGCCCACCGGCTCCGGCCGCACGACCAGCCTCGAATTCGTCCGCAAGCTCAAACAACACGGCGCGAATCTCAATGCGCGCATGACCAAGAAAATCAACGTCGGCCTCACCGGCCTCAACACCCTCGGCGCCACGCCCTTCTTCCTAGCCGCCCGCGCCGCCGACGCCGAACTAATGCGCTTGCTAGCCGAACTCGGCGCCGATCCCAAAATCCCCAACGCCGACAACGCCACGCCGCTGATGGCTGCCGCCGGCCTTGGCACCCGCAGCCCCGGCGAAGACGCCGGCAGCGAACCCGAAGTCCTCGAAGCCATCAAGGTCGCCCTCGAACTCGGCAACGACATCAACGCCGTCGACAACAACGGCGAAACCGCCATGCACGGCGCCGCTTACAAGAACTCACCCGGCGCTGTGTTGCTGCTGGCCGAAAAAGGCGCCGACCCCCAAATCTGGAACCAGCCCAACAAACGAGGCTGGACCCCGCTCAAGATCGCCCAAGGCTACCGCTTCGGTAACTTCAAACCCTCCGACGTCACCGTCGCCGCCTTCGCCCAACTCGGCGTCCGCTAGAACTTCTGACTAATAAATCCCATATATTTTGTGCTGTCCTTCCAAGACCCTGCGAAACATCCGACCGGCCAGCTCTAGAATGCGATAGTGAATAACGATCTACAATCAGCCCCGCCTACAATCAGTACGGACGCCATAGCGAAATCCGCTCTTCCGGCTTTGTAGTGGCTGACTTTGGCAGGATCGGCTGGACCGGAGGCGGTCAAGGCTGCGCGTAGCGCACCCGAAGGGCTTGGCCTTGACGGGCGATCCGGCCAAACGCTGGAAGTGATTAGTTGCATGGGCTTTAGCTCATGCAACCCTACCACGCGGCGAGCGGGGAGAGGGTTTGGGAGGGGGAACTTTTTCCCATATCGGCTTGACCAACCCTTTGATCGGCCACGGAGACCCCAGATTTAGCCACTACATTCCCGGAAGAGCCGCGAAATCTTCACGCCCTGGGGGGTCAGCGATGCGGATGCGGGCGAGATTGTGCGTCCCGCCCGCCGTCACCCGACCAACCTAAAGTCCAACCATCGACCGAGACTAAAAACCAGGGGATTTCTTAAAATAGACGCCCTCTGCGGAGCTTGGTTGAGATAGCGGCAGATCGGTGCGAGAGCTACCCTCCGTAAAGCTATCCGGAATCTTCTGCACGTTAAAAGCATAAGATCGCTGCTTAGCATCAAAGTACATCACATAGGAGAATCGAGGGTTCGAAGCTAGCCCTGCGGATATGTTACTAATGTCTGCCAGCATTCTTGCCAAAACTGCCGATGCAGCCTCCTGATCAGCGCCGACGGTGACTTGAGTTGTCATCATCGTGCGAATCGGCATCGTTCCGAGATGGATGGTATAACCACTTGTGGCTGAAACCTGTTTAAGCAAGACTTCGAGTGTAGCGATCACACTTCTCGTGCCACGCGGGACAGTTACGCGAGTATCGAGCACGGGCGAAACCCGCCTCATTTGCCCTGAAGCATCCCGAACCTGTAGCGGTCTTACAAACAGGGAATTGCCGACCGTCGACATCTCAAACTTTGGTGACAACACACCCGCATCGTTCTGAGCTAAGATTGCGGCGTTCATCGCACTGGTGGCGCTCAGTAAATCTGGCTTCGCCCGCTTTTGATCGAACGACACAGATGCCGCTAGTGTACCGCCCTTTGGCACGACTATCCTGACCCCGGGCTGTGCTTGCGCCTTTTGCTCAGCGCTCATGATGCGATCCGTGACATCTTCAAGATCAGCGGCGTTTTCGTATCGTGGGTCCTCGTAGTTGATTGGCACCCCCGTCCGGGCTTGGACTTCTAAACCAAGTGCGCTTAGCGGTCTTGAGTCTCGCACGTTAACCGTCTCCGTAGTTAGTTGACCAAACAATGAAACGGTTGATAGGCACATTACGATTTCGGCATGTCTCAACATACGCACACAGATTCGTGAATTCACTTGCTTTTTCCTCTCTATGGTCTATGGCCATGTCCGCCAGGCTTGTACGCCGGCTCGGGCAACCCCATAGTTCACCAAGTCTGGCAAATTAATGTAAAGTGTATTCGTGAAGTAGGCGCTCGAGCTCAGTGTGTCAAGCGCATAACTTCGCATTTGTTGCGGGATCGTGACAAGACATGGCGTCCTGCTGTTTGACCGATAATAACTTATCGTCGCCGGCAAGAATCCGATATAGTCATAGTGCCATCGATTGTTGAAGAAATAAAACCCTACATGCCATCCTCCACCAGAAAGCCCCATCGGCAAGTAGATCGAACCCGGAAACCAACAAGTGTCGCTAGAGGCCCCTCCAGACGTTTCGAAAACCTGGTGACCGGCTAAGTACTTCGAGGAGCCCAAGGTCTGGTCGAATAGCATTACCGTCGGGTATGCAGAATCCCAGGCAATGGCGGTGGATGCTTCGGAAGGTATAAGGTCTGGCAAGTCTGTTGGCTTTGTCATGCTAAATCCACCACTTCCCCCGCTGGAATTCGTCCAACTCCCACTGAAAAAATCACATCCGCTATTGAGTATGTTGCCATTAAATGTCGTTGAAGAAAAAGGCGTGAAACTGCCACATGTGCTCGACGGAGAGGGATTCGTCGCCACCCAGTTGGCTGAGGCCGTGCCTCTTGCAAATGAGGTCCCAAACGTTTGGGTAAGCGTTCCCGAAACTGACCAAGTAACAGTAGGGCAACCAGGAGACGGATTGGAAACCTGAAGAGTGCCCGAGACATTATACGTTCCAATAAACGGCGGAGTGGTATTCGATGTGACATTCCATCGCCCTCCGTAATTATCTGTCCACGTTCCGGCACAGTGAGCACAAGGAACCGGATTAGGCGAGCAGGGTGGGGATACGCATCCAGGGACAGGGACCTGAGCGTTCAGCGGAATAGATAGAGACGCAAGGTAAGAAAACGCAATCGTTAAAAAGAGTGTCCTTGCTGTACGGATAATCACAAGCTGCTCCTTGAATTGATTTGGCCACTACTTAACTGACGCGGTCCATCGCACGCAACAGGAATGCAATCTATTCCAGCAGCAGTGCAGAAACGGATCACGTTGAGAATATCGCTAGGGTGGCAGCCTGCGATTATGTTGGCATAGCTAGGATCAACTCGCAACATTAAAGTGGTGCACTTTTTGGCATTCCGAGCTGCTTCCTAATTTCGGTGGGCGAGAACCCAAACTTTCGCCGAAACGTACGCGAGAAATGTTTCGTATTGGGGATACCAACTTTATACGCGATCTCATTCACATTTAAGGTGGTAGCTTGCAATAGAACCTTCGCCCGTTCGATTCGGTGATGAAGTATGAATTGCTGCAGAGACACTCCGTGCAGCGCTTTGAACTGGTGCCGCAAGCTAGATACCGATACCGCGAATGCTTTAGCTAGATCTCTTGAGGACCATCGTTTTGACAGATCTTGGTCAAGAAGCTGCTCAAGGGATGAAGCAAGTATATTCACATTAGGCCTCGCAATAGACGCGCGCCATCGTGTTTCAGAAGATGGCGATCATCGATTAGAGGTTAGACGCTTGGTACTGATTACCCCGTTTCATACAAAGAGGCGCATTCGGCCTCCTGCATATTTCATTACGATTTCAGGCCTCGCCGGCGTCTTCAGGAAATTGACAGGCGATCATGGAGTTGATTCCGCGCAAACATGTTCGACCGTGAGAGCCCCTATGTTCCTAAGCCTAGTAGCCCCGCATTTCCCCGGAACGACATTTCCACCACAAATTGTTTAAATCAGGACCGGGTCCTAATGTTTTAGCCTAGCGCCGCCCCGCCCGCTGGCCGCACCCGCACTTCCACATCCAACTTGTGCCGCCCGCCGCCCACCGAGATTCCCTTCACCGGCGTCACATCGCCGTAATCCCGCCCAAACGCCACCGTCAAATGCCCCGTCCCCGGCACGATGTTATTCGTCGGATCGAAATCCAACCATCCAAAGCCCGGACTATAAACGCTCACCCATGCGTGCGAAGCCTGCGCGCCCTCATAATTCACATCCCCCCGCAAGTACCCGCTCACGTAACGCGCGGCCACGCCCCGCGAACGCAGCACGCCAATCATCACGTGCGCGAAATCCTGGCACACCCCGTGCCGCCCGTCGAACACCTCCCCCAAAGGCGAATCGATCGACGTCGACTTCGGCTTATACGCAAAGTCCCGGTGAATCCGCCGCATCACGTCCTCGGCCACGCGAAAGACCCGCCTCCCCGCCGCGAAGGACTCCTCGCCGTACTCATGCAGCCCCTCCACCCAAGGCACATAAGGCGATTCCCACAAAAACTCGTTCGCCGCGAAATCCTCCGGCGTCAGCGCCTCGGCCACCAACTCCCGCGCCTCTTCCCAAGCCAACGACGATTCCTCGTCCCAAGCCACGCTTCGCACTTCCACCCGGCTCGTCGCCGTCACGGAGAACTTCGTATGCGGCTCCAGCACCGCGAACGAACTCACATCGTTCCCAAAATAATCCTTGCGCGACAAAATACTGGACGTGTTCGGCGACACCTCCAGCTTCCAATCGAGCAGCCGCTGATACGGCAAGATCCGCGGTGTCAGCCGTACCTCGCTCAGACAATGCGATACCGGCCCCTCGTAGGAATAGCGCGTCGTGTGCGTCGCCAAGTATTCCATCGCTAGTACGTCTCCAAGCGGTCCGGCATCACATGCGTCAGATAATGCCCCGTGATCGCGTCGGACAGATCGAAGAGCGCCGTCTCCAAATCGTCGAGAAACACCGACAGCGCCCCGCGGCGGCTCAACGCCGCGCAATCCACCCGGCGCACCGTCTCCACGATCTTCTCCGACATGCGCGCCTCGACGCCCGCCCGCTGCTCACCCTCGTTGCGTGGCAACTGCTTCGTCATCTCCCACAACTCGAGCAACTGGAATCCCACCGACCGCGGATTCGTCTCATCCACTAGCAGCAAGTCCAGCACGTACTGCTTCTCCAACTGCGTCAAATGCTTCGAGCGGTACGTGATCGAACTGTCCGCCACGCTCAAAACAAGTTCCAATAATTCCGTACTGGGCTTCTTCGCCACGCCATTCCGCAGCAGCGTCGCCATCGAAAGCGCCCGCTCCAGCCGCCGCCCGATTTCCAGGAATCTCCACCCATGCCCGCGCGTCGTGCTCTCGTTCAACAACCCCGCGAATGCCGCCAGCGAAAGGATGCCTTGATCGAGCTGGAACAATAACGTCGCCGGCCGGTCCTTGACGAACGGATTCGCGGGCTTTGCCGTCTCGTTCTCCAGCGCCTGCAACACGCGCCACGTATCCGCCGACAAGCGCTCGCGCACCGGCGCCGCCGTCCGCCGGATTTGCTTGATGTTCCAACCCAGGCTCGTCATCGCCGCCGAATCCTGAATCATGCTCGTCAACATCGAGCCCAGCTTATGCAGTTGCTCGCTGATCGGCGCGTGCAATACCGATGCGGGCAAATACCGGTAGCTCGAAAGCAGCTCCAGCGCGCTCCCCAACGTCACGTTGTGCAAACCATCGTCCTCGGCGATCAGCGCCGGCACCACGGAACGCAACAGCCGCATCAAGGCTTCCACCCGCTCCGTGTAGCGGCCCAACCAGAACAAATTGTCCGCCGCGCGGCTCGGCATGTTGCCCGTCGCCTGCAATCCCGGCGTCGAATAATGCGCGGGCATCGCGTCGGCGTAGTGCCGTTCCTCCTCGCGTCCCAGCACCCAAGTATCCTTGCTTCCCCCGCCTTGCTGCATCGCCACCACCAGCGAATCGAGCGAATCCGAAACGCGCGTCAAGCCTCCCGGCATCACCACGTAACGCTCGCCGTCCCACGCCGCGTAGGCCCGCATCATTACGTGCCGGGGTTCCAAGCGGTTCTCGTGCCACACGGGCGATACGGAAATGTTCGCCAACTCCTGCGCCACGTAATGCGCCGGACGCCGTTCGATTTTCTGCCGTAGCAGGGTCTTCTGCTCCGCGCTCAAGTTCATCGGAAAAATGGGTGGTTCTCCGAAACGCGGAAACGTAGGCTTCACGATGAAATCGTCCAGCCGCTCCAGCACGTAGCGCTTCTCGTTCTCCTGCCCACACCACCACGTCGCCACGCTCGGCAGTTGCAATGGCTCGCCGAGTATCGCCCAACTCAAGCCCGCCAAGAACGCATGGTGCGCCGGCGTCTCGATCATCCCGCTCCCCAGCGAATTGCAGATCGTCACGTTCCCCGCCCGCATCGCCCCTAGCAAGCCCGGCACGCCCAACAAGGATTCGCCGCGCAGTTCCAGCGGATCGCAAAACGAATCGTCTTGCCGCCGCAAAATCAAATCGACCGGGCTCAATCCTTCGAGCGTCTTCAAGTAGACCTTGCGCTCCCGCACCGTTAGGTCCGCGCCCTCCACCAACGGGATCGCCAGCGACTTCGCCAGGAACGAATGCTCAAAATACGTTTCGTTATACGGCCCAGGCGTCAACAGCACCATATTCTTGCCGCCCGGCGCCGTCGCCATCATTCCATGCCGGCTCGCCTCGAAAAAGTTCCCCAGCGGCCGCACCGGATAGTGATTGAAAACGTTCGCCAGCGTTCGCGCCGCCACCAAGCGGTTCTCGAGCGCATACCCCGATCCCGTTGGCACTTGTGTACGGTCCGACACCACCCACCAGCGCCCGTCCCGCGCCCGCGCCATATCCACCGCGTAGAAGTGAATCCGCACGCCCTGCCGCACCGGTATGCCGTGGCACGCCCGCAAGAAGCTCGGGTTCGCGAAAACCAGTTCGTGCGGCAAGCGCCTCTCCCGCAACAAACGCTGATCGCCATAAACGTCTTCGAGCAGCGCGTTTAACAGTTGCACGCGCTGCGCGATCGCCGACGACAAAAACGCCCATTCTTGTTCTGGGATGATCAGCGGAATCGGATCCAGAGACCATAAACGCTCCGTGCCCCGGCCATCGCGATACACGTTGTACGTGATCGCGTTATTGCGCACCATCTGCTGCGCCAACTGCCAACGCCGGACGAATTCCGGCTTCCCCATCTCCCGCAACGCTTCCCCAAAGGTCGCCCAATGCGCTCGCGGTTTGCCATCCGGACCCACGGCCTCGTCCCAAAATTCGTGGCCGGGCTCGTAGTCCCACTCATCGCTGGACAACGAGCGGTCAAAACTAAATTTCAATCGCAAACGGGTTCGGAAGCGCCTTTACCTAATATTCAAACATGAGCGCCCACAAAACGCAGGTCCAGCGTGTGCGGAAACTCCGCGTTCACTTCAGGCCTCACCGCCGCGAAGTTTCCCGGGCTTCCGCTATAAGCGCTAAACCGAGCCGCCCGCCGCGCCTGCGCCTCGTTCGCATTCACCGGAAACGTCTCGTAGTTGCGCCCGCCCGGATGGCCGACATGATAAATCGCCCCGCCTAGCGACAATTGCGCGTGCGGATCGTAAAGGTCTACCCGCAACGGCGTATGCACCGGAATCGTCGGATGCAAACAGCGCGGAGGTTGCCATGCCCGGTACCGCACGCCGCAAACATACTCGCCATGCACGCCCGTCGATTGCAACGGCAATTCCAGCCCATTGCACAATACGCGATAACGGTCCCCCACCAAATTCCGCGCCTTCACCTGCAAGCGCTCCACGGAAGAATCGACGAAGCGCGTAGTGCCCCCGCCACCCGGCTCTTCTCCCAACACATACCAAGGCTCGATCGCTTGCCGCAGTTCCAGTTCGACGCCATCGATGTTCACCACGCCATACACCGGAAAGCGAAATTCGAAATGCGTCGCGAACCAATCCTTCTCCATCGTGTAACCATGCCGCCGCAAGAACCCGATCACCTCCGCGAAATCCCGCTCCACGAAACTCGGTAACAGGAAGCGGTCGTGCAAGCGCGTCCCCCATCGAATCGGCTTCTCCGTGTACGGCGTCCGCCAAAACAAAACCGTCAACGCGCGTAGTAGCAATTGCTGCGTCAAACTCATCCGCGCATGCGGCGGCATCTCAAACGCGCGCATCTCAAGCAGTCCCAGCCGCCCCGTCGTCCCATCCGGCGAATACAACTTATCGATGCAGAATTCCGCCCGGTGCGTGTTCCCCGTCACATCCACAAGCAAGTTGCGGAATAAGCGATCCACCAACCACGGAAAATATTCGGGACCCACCGTCTGCCGCTCTAACTCTTTGCAAGCGATCTCCAACTCATAAACCGCGTCCATCCGCGTCTCATCCACCCGCGGCGCCTGGCTCGTCGGCCCGATAAAGGTCCCCGAAAACAAATACGACAACGACGGATGATTCAACCAAAACGTCACCAGCGACCGCAACAAATCCGGCCGCCGCAAGAACGGGCTATCCACCGCGGTCGCCGCTCCCATGACAATATGATTCCCGCCTCCCGTCCCCGTATGGCGGCCATCGAGCATAAACTTCTCCGTCCCCAAGCGGCACTCCTTCGCCGTCTGATAAAGCCGCTCGGTATCTTCGCGCAGTTCGCTCCACGACGCCGCCGGATTCGTATTCACCTCAATCACGCCCGGGTCCGGCGTCACCTTGATGCACTTCAAACGATGATCGGAGGGCGGCGAGTAACCTTCGATCAACACCGGCATCTTCAACTTCGCCGCCGTATCCTCCACCGCCATCACCAATTCCACGTATTCCTCGGCATCCCGCGTCGGCGGCATGAACACATGCAGCTTCCCCCGCCGCGGCTCCACGCTCATCGCCGTCCGCACGCCGGCCTCTTCATCCAATACCTGCTCGCGCACCATCTGCCGCGAAGATGTATCCTCCCCACTCGCGATCGATCGCTGCGGCGTCTGCAATGCCTCGCCCCACAATCCACCCGCGGCCTTCTTCGGCCCGCCCACTGGCAATGGCCCCCGCGGCGCGAAGGGATCGATCTCGAACACGCGCCGTACTTTGCTTTCTTCCTCCGACGGCAAACTATTCAACGGTAGCCGGAAGCCCACCGGCGAATCCCCCGGCACCAAAAACAAATGCCGCGCCCGCAACATCCACAGCCCGCTCTGCCACTTCGGCCCGTCCTTCGTGAAGATCTTCTGCAACGGCAACACAAATCCGCTCGGTGAACTCAAGCCCCGCTCGAACACGCGCCGCAAGCGCTCCCGCTCCTCGGGATCTTCCAGCTTGTTGTCCTGCGGGTCGACATTGACCGGCAATTGCCGCTCCTTGTGAATGTAAGCCAGCGGATCCTCATAAGCCGCGATCACAAAATCGTCCGCGATCAACAAGCGCTTCGCCAACTCCTCGGCGAAGCGCCCCGCCTCCACATGCGTGAAACCATAGTCTTGCTCCGGGTTCGCGATCCATTGATCGTCCCTCCACAACGCCAACCCATCCGTCCGCCAATAACAAGTAAACGCCCACCGCGGCAACGACTCCCCCGGATACCACTTCCCTTGCCCAAAATGCAGCAAGCCTTTCGGCGCCACCGTCTCCCGCAGCTTCCGAATCAGCAAGCCCGCGCGCCGTTCCTTCTCGGGCCCCAACGCCTCCGTGTTCCACTCCGCGCCGTCCATATCGTCGATCGAGACAAACGTCGGCTCGCCACCCATGGTCAAGCGCACATCGTTCGCCTGCAAGTCCGCGTCCACCTGCTCGCCCAACGCGTTAATCGCCGCCCACTGCTCTTCCGTATATGGCTTCGTCACGCGCGGATCCTCGTGAATCCGCGTCACGCTCATCTGATGATCGAAGTCGACGCGCGACTCGCTCACCAACCCGCTCACCGGCGCCGCGCTCGAAGGCTCCGGCGTCGCCGCCAAGGGTATGTGCCCCTCGCCCGCGAACAAACCGGACGTTGGATCCAAGCCCACCCAGCCCGCGCCCGGCATATAAACCTCGGTCCACGCGTGCAAGTCCGTGAAATCCTTCTCCGGCCCCGAAGGCCCGTCAAGCGATTTCTCATCCGCCTTCAACTGAATCAAATAACCCGAACAGAACCGCGCCGCCAACCCCAAGCGCCGCAACGCCTCCACCAACAGCCAAGCGCTATCCCGGCAAGACCCCGACAGCAACGTCAACGTCTCATCCGGCGTCTGCACGCCCGGCTCCATGCGAATCGTGTAGCGAATCAGCTTCTGCAGCTTCGCGTTCAGCTCAAACAAAAACGTAATCGATTGTTTCGGAGTCCTGTCCACGGAAGCGACGAACTCTTCTAGTTTTGCCCCACCCGGATGCGTCTCCAAAAACGGCCGCAACTCCCGCGCCAGCGCCGGCTCATACTCGAAAGGAAAATTCTCCGCGTAGGGTTCGAGGAAAAAATCGAAAGGATTGATCACCGACATATCGGCGACCAAGTTCACGTCCACGGAGAAATGATCCGTCGGCTCCGGAAACACCAGCCGCGCCAAGTAGTTCCCCTGCGGATCCTGCTGCCAATTCAAGAAGTGCTTCTCGGGCAGCACACGCAGCGCATAGCTCAACACCGGCGTCCGCGAATGCGGCGCGGGCCGCAGGCGAACTACCTGCGGCCCCAGCGTGACCAAGCGGTCGTAATTGTATTTAGTGTGGTGTTGGAGTGCTACGCGTATCGCCATTCCTCTTTGTATGCCCCGCCTACTCCGGCGCCTTCCCTTTCATCCGCGCAATCAAAAAGGCCCGCGCGAAAGCCCAGTCCCGCTTCATCGTGGTGCGCGACATGCCCAACAACTCCGCCACTTCCTCTTCCTTCAACCCGGTGAAGAACCGCATTTCCACAACTTTGTGGGCGCGAGCGTCCATCTTCTCTAGCGCCTCCATGGCCTGCTCCAAGGCATCCAGGTCGTCGGCTTTCATGGCCGCGGGCGATGACTCCAGGCCGCTCAACGTGACGAAGTAGCGCTCGTCCCCGCGGCCCTTCCGCTTGCGTGCGTAATCGATCAGGATACGACGCAATTGCCGCGCCGCCACGGCGAAAAAATGCGCCCGGTCCTGGAACGGAATCGATTGCGTCTTCACCAGCCGCAAATACAACTCGTTCACCAGCCCCGCCGGCTCCAGCGTGTGCCCGCTCCTCTCATTACGCAGATAGGAACCTGCCATGCGCTCGAGTTCCCGGTACAGAAGCTCGACGATCTTATCGCCCGCCTCGGCGCGTCCTTCGCGCCAATCCACCAGCAGTTGCGTTACTTCGCCCGGTGCCTTCGCTTCTTCGTCCATTCTTTCGACTATAGGATAGAGAGAGCACCCTCGCGCGATGGCCCTCAGCCCCCCATTGGACCTACGGTCCTTGTTCGACCAAGCCCTCGAACTCCCACCCATCGCCCGCGCCGAACTCCTGCGCGAAGTTCAATTCAAATCTCCCCTCGTCTACAGCCAGCTCCGCGAACTCTTGATGGCCCACGAAGGCTCGAACGAATTCTTCGAACAGTTCGAGAAAGACGGCGGCCTCTGGGCCCATTTCACGCCCCCCTCGATGATCGGCCGCCGCTTCGGTGCCTACCTCGTCGAATCCGAAATCGGCCGCGGCGGCATGGGCGCCGTCTACAAAGCCTCCCGCGCCGACGACGTCTTCTACAAAACAGTCGCCGTCAAACTCATCTCCGGCGGCGCCGCCTTGAGCGAATCCGCCCTCGAAGCCTTCCGCCGCGAACGCCAAATCCTCGCCCAACTCGACCACCCCCACATCGCCCGCCTCCTCGACGCCGGCGCCACCGAGGACGGCATGCTCTACCTCATCATGGAGTACGTCGACGGCCTCTCCCTCGACGCCTACATCGAGCAAAACCAGCTCAACGTCGACGCCATCCTCCATCTCTTCCTCGCCGTCTGCGACGCCGTCTCTTTCGCCCATCGCAACCTCGTCATCCACCGCGATCTCAAACCCTCCAACATCCTCGTCGACCAATCCGGCCAAGTCAAACTCCTAGACTTCGGCATCGCCAAAGTCTTATCCCCAGGCCGCGCCGTAACGGCCACCGTCGCCCTCCGTCTCACCCCCGAATTCGCCAGCCCCGAACACATCCGCGGCCAAGCCGTTTCCACCGTCTCTGACGTTTACTCCCTCGGCGTCGTCCTCTTCCACATCCTTACCGCCGGTGCGCAACCCTACCGCACCACTTCGCAAGCCGTCCCCGACCTCCTCCAAGCCGTCCTCGAAAGTGAAGTCCCCCGCCCCAGCACCGTCGCCCCCGCGCCCTGGAAGAAGAAAATATCCGGCGACCTCGACAACATCATCTTGAAAGCCATGTCCAAGGAGCCCGCGCGCCGCTACGCCTCCGTCGATCAATTCGCCGAAGACCTCCGCCGCCACCTCAGCGGCCGCCCGGTCGCGGCGCGCCCCGCCACTCTCCTTTACCGCTTAGGCAAATTCATTGACCGCAACCGTCTAGCCGTAGCCGCCGCCGCGTTAATCATCCTTGCCATCGCCAGCGGCATCTTCACCACGCTCCAGCAAGCCCGCATCGCGCAGCGTGAACGCGAACGCGCCGAACGCGAACGCGAGAGCGCCGAACGCGAGCGCGCCACTGCGCTCTCCGCCCTCGCCCACGCCGAAGAACAACAACGCCTCGCCCAACTCTCGCAAGCCAACGAATCCACGCAACGCAAGCTCGCCGAGCTCCGCACCACCGAAGCCAACCTCGAACGCGGCAAAGCCGAAAGCCGCTACCAAAACGTGCGCTCCCTCGCCACCGCTATTTTGACCGACGTCAACGGCTCCCTCCGCAATCTCCCCGGCTCCGGCCCCGCGCGCCGCCAAGCCGTCATGGCCGCCTTGAAACATCTCGAAGAACTCAGCTCCAAAAGCGGCAACGACGTCGCTCTCCAGGAAGACCTCGCCAACGCCTACGAACAAACTGGCGACATCCTTCGCACCCTCTCGCCGGATTCCGCGGAAACCTCCCAAATGGCCATCCCCGCTCTCGAAAAAGCGCACCGCCTCCGCGTAGCGATCCTAGCTAGTCTCCCGAAAGATCCCAAAGCCCAACGCAACCTAAGCGCCAGCCTGCGCATGCTCGGCAATGGATACATGAACGCCGGCCAGACCCAGCGCGCCATTGGTGTCTATCGCGAGAGTCTTTCGTACGCCGAACGTCTCAGCCCCTCGCCGGAATCCCGCGAACTCCAAGCCCTCGCGCAATCCAATCTCTGCACCGCGCACATCGTCGCCCGCGACTCCGTCCAGGCGCTCCCCCACTGCCGCACCGCCACGACGCTCCTCGAATCCATCGACCCCCAAGGCGATCTTTTGCTCTCCGCCCGCCTCCGTTACGCGGCCCTCTTGATGGAATCCACCCAACACGCCGAAGCCGCCAAAGTATTGCAAGCCACCCTCGACTCCCTCGACTACACCGCCCCCGACTCCCGCGAAGCCGCCCAAGAAATACTCAAGCTCCTCGCCAATACACCCGGAGCCCGGCCTCTCTCCTCAAAGGCCGAGCGCCATCTCGCGGTCTCCTTCGCCCGCGCCGGCCAGCGCGACCAAGCGCTCGACCACTATGAAAGATCCTTGGAGTTACTCGGACGGAACTCTCCGCCCATGCGCCAAGTCCTCAGCTACGCCGGCTTCGCCGAACGCCTCGCCGAGGCCCGCCTCCAACATCGTCAAGGACAAATCCGGCGGGCTATCGAGGCTTTAAGCAAAGCCCTCGAGCAATTGCCCAAGGACCCCGCCGACCCGGCGAGTCTCCTCCGAGTGGAATTCGAAACCGCCCTCTCCGCGGCCGAATCCTCGCTCACCGGGTCGAACAAATAGCGGCCTCGATAGCCCGCCAAACACTTCGTTTGTCGCTTCAACTAGTACAGCGGCCCCTCGGGCGAAAACGGTCCAAAAAAATTGTGAGCCTCGGCCAATGCCAGAATCGCTACGCCCGCACGTAGCCAGCGTCACTCCTTGGTTCGAGACCACTATTCATTCAAACGCTTAACGTCATTCCGGTCATCGACGGCCCATACCGCTCTGCAGAAGCACCAGGAGCGCGGATACGCGAGAAAGCGAAAACTCGTGGCGCTTACCTGCTCGTCAACGATATACGAGGCCAAGAATCTTCTCCATTGCTCGTCTGTGTAATCCGTTCGAGATCCGGATTGAATCAACACGTCGAGTATTGCAAAGTGTCCATGCTTCCGCCGAAACGCATCCTGTGCGGTTGCGGCCTGATACATATACTCCTTCCCCATACTGCTTGGCAAGAAGCATTCGTACATTTAAGTTGCGAAGCCGACATACAAAACCCCACCCGCCACGGCCACCGCCCTAATGATCTTTCCGGGGAGATCCATAACTTGTTATCGCCTCGCTTATCGTCGCGAGACTCAGCGATGCATACCTTCCACGGGCTTGCAGCCGTCGAAAATCGCCTTCAACGCTTCGTTCTCCGGCATTGATGCGAAGCGGACGACATCCGGCTCACGGGCCTCAAACATACACAGAAAGCGCCTTTGGCTTGCGCTCTCCTTCATGCCCACCAACAAACGGGTAGCGTCCGCCGTACGCGATGCTCTCACGTACAGTCGCAATAAGTCGCGGAAAGCTCTGAGAAATCGTGGATTTTCCGCTACCTCCATCTCAAGCAGGCGAATGGCCTCCGCTTGCTCTCCTTTAGCCAAGAACCGAGACGCCGTCTCATATCGCTCGGATGGGGTGCAATGCCGCAAGAACTCGGCCAACGTCGATCGTACCTCCGCCAAGCCTTTGAACTCATCGGGCCGAAAGTATCGAATCTCGACGCAAACGTCTGTAGGATCGCGGAGCTTTTCGCCGTACGCCATCAGTTCGAGCAACACAGTCGCCGCTTCGCTGAGACGGCCAAGCTCCAGGTAGGCGTCAATCGCGGCCAGATCAACCCGTAACGTCGGGCACGACGTCCCTCCTAATGGACCCGCGGCCCGGAACTGCCGGTAAAGAAGCCCAATTTCTCCAGCGTGTTGCCCGGCCATGCCACGCCCTAGTTCCCGAAGCATCAATTCGTATGCATCCACTTCGCCGGGAAAGTACTTTAACAACTGGCGGAGAACTTCGAATCTTTTCTGCGCATCTTTGTAGACGTCAAGCGCCAAGAAATAATATGCGTCGCGAAGCCGCGGATTGTCCAACTCAGACACGAGAAGAAAGGCAAGAATCACCAAGCTTACTTGTGGCAGTTCGGCAATCCGGGGGGCATGGCCGTGTTCCGCTTCGCCATGGGCCGCCAGGCGGCGGTGGCCGAACGAGTCTTGCGCGGCTACCGGGGCTTACTGCAAACCGACGGTTATCAAATCTACGACGGCTTGACGCAGGCGGTGCACGCCGGGTGTATGGCGCACGCGCGGCGATACTTTATCGACGCGGTGAAGTTGAATCCGGGGGACAGGATCGCCGTACCGCTGGTGGAGCGCATGGATGCGTTGTTCGCCGTGGAGCGGCGGGCGCGGGAAGACGGGCTGAGCCTGGAAGCGCGCCACGAATTGCGGCAACGGGAAGCGCGGGGGATAGTCGAGAAATTGAAAGAGGAGTTGGAAAGAGTTAAAGACGAGGTCTTGCCGCAGAGTCAAAACGGCAAGGGGATTCACTATGCGTTGGCGCAGTGGGAGAAGCTGACGCGCTTCCTCGATCATCCCGAATTAGAGCTGTCCAACAATCTCGCCGAGCGGGCGATGCGCGGCGCGGCGATCGGACGCAAGAACTGGCTGCACGTAGGCAGTCCGGCGGCGGGGCCGCGCGTGGCCGCGATTCTTTCCGTCGTGGAATCCGCCAGACGCCTGCGGGTGTCCGCCAGGGAATACTTCGCGGAGATTTTGCCGGGCTTGGGGGATCGCAAGCTCTCCGAGATCCCGGAACTTACCATTGCCGCTTGGGCTCGGCGGCGCGCGGCGCTCGTCGGCTGAAATTGGCGCGGGCTGGGTTTGGCCGTACGCTTACTCTTGACCTACGATCTGTATCTGCGGCGGAGCGGGGACGCGACGGCCAACTATCCAGTGGGACAACTAGTGAGAATGCCCGTGGGCGGTGCCGGAAGATGCGCGTTAGAGCCCTTCCGCCGCTCGACCCGGGTTTGGCTGGCCGGATACTACGATTCGCCGGGGGCTACGGGAGACGCAGGTGGCAGGGAAGACAATCGCGTCTGAGTGCGGAGGGCCAGATTTGAGGTGTTTTCCTTCAGGGGGTCTAAGGTTTTCATTTTGTAGTACCTAAGGGCATAAAACCCTTGCCGAAAGTACTAGATAGGTCTAGAGTGGATTTATGGGTAGACTGTGGAGTGTCGCTCTAGGGCTTGTGGTGCTGATGGCTTCGGCCACTAGCGCTGCACCCTTGACTCCGTCTACGGTGGGGGCTAGCTACACGGTTGCTGGGTATAACGTGAATTCGTTGTTCTATGGGGCGGGGCTTTTCGGGAATCTGCACTCTAGCCTGATCTCCGACATGTGGCTGGGCGACAATGTGAAGCCGGGTTCTGATATTCCGTTTGGGTCGGTGAGCGCTGGGTTTAATGGGTCGGCGCTGGTGCGATCGCTGAAGATTTGGAATTTCAACGGTGGGGACCTGAGCCAAGGCGCAAAGCGGATTGAGATCCGGTATACGTCTGGCATGCATAATGTCTCGGCGGGGATCTACACGTTGTCGCAGGGGACAGGTGGGGCGGGGGGCGGGCAGATTATCGTGCTGCCGCAGGATGTGCTGGCGTCGTCGATCCAGATTGTGTTTTTGGATAACTACGGGAACGAGAGCTACGTCGGGTTGAGCGAGGTGCAGTTCTTCTCGGAGAATTTGCTGGCGGCGTTGGAGGAAGAATCCGGGGGGATCTTGGCGGATAATGGTGGCAGTGGGGGGAATGGAACTGGGGGATCGGGGACGGGGGGTAGCGGAACGGGTGGCAGCGGGACTGGCGGCAGTGGAACAGTGCCGACCGGCACTACGCCGACCAACGTGGAAGATATTCCCGAGCCCGCGACTTGGGTGATGGTCGCCGCGGGCGTCGGGTTGTTGGGTTGGCGCAAGCGCCGCCCTTAAAACTACAAGCTTAAAACTGTAATTTCAAGGCTAGCTGCACTAGACGTGGGTCGAAGGTGCTGCTGACGCGGCCGAAGTTGGCGCTGGCTAGGTTGGTGTCGGGGGCGGCGAAGTTTGTCTTGTTGAACAAGTTGTAGAACTCGGCGCGGAATTGGAGGCGGGCGCTCTCGCGGAGCTTCGTCAAGGCGAAGTTCTTGGCGAGGACGAAGTCCGTCTGGTAGAGCGGGAAGCCGTAGACGACGTTGCGGCCGAGGTTGCCGAAGGGGCTGGTGACCGGGGGCGTTGCTAGATTGGCGCGATTGAGATAGTTGAGATGGTTGCGTTGGCCGTCAGCGACCTTGACGCCGAGGGCGGGGTCGATGAGGTTGGGACGGAGCGCGACGTTGCCGAGGAAGTCGGCTTGGCCGTCCGATAGGATGCCGCTCGCGTCCGGGTAGCGGATGTTGAGGGGTTGGCCGCTGGTGAGGGTGACAATGCTGTTTAGCTGCCAGCCGCCGAGGGCGGGGGCGAGCATGTTGTTTTTGAAGAAGGGGATGTTGTAGACGAAGCTCGTGGTCGAGTTGAAGCGCTGGTCGAAGCTCGAAGCGCCTTTGTCGTTGCGGACGTTGCGGATGTCCTGCGGATTGGGGCTGCCGTCGTTAGTGCCTTCGAGGACTTGGCCGGTAGTGTCGATGGCCTTGCTGTAGGTGAAGCTTGAGAGCAGCGTGATCCAGCGGCCACGGTGCTCGAACTTGAGTTGGAGCGAGTGGTAGTTGGAGAAGGCTTCGGGCACGACGGCGGTGATGTTGTTGAAGCCTTGGAAGGGGCGGCGGGCGAGGAGGGTGCCGAGGGTAGTCAAGCCTTGGTTGAGCTCGGCTTGCGTGATGGGACGGGCTTGGTTGAAGTCGCCGAGGACGGGGAGATGGTCGCCGCGATTGCCGACGTAGGCGACGTCAAGGAGCGTGTCCTTGAAGAGCGTGCGCTGGATCGAAAAATGCCAGTTCTGGATTTTGCCCCAGGGGGTTTCGGGATCCATGTAGAGGATGACGTTCGAGGGCAGGCTGGTGGGGTAGCCGGCTTCGCGGGTACGGAAGCAGTTGGCGAAATTGTTGCCCGTGCAGAGATTGTTGAGGTTGGCGGGGGAGTTCGTTGTCGAGAAGCGCGTAACGAAGGGGGCGTTGGTGTTGAGGTATTCCGCCGAGGCCATGCGGTTCCAGAAGTTGTAGCCGAGCGCGTAGCCGCCGCGGAGGACGGTTTTGTTGTCGAGCTGGAAGGCTGCGCCGAGGCGTGGGGAGAAGTTGTTCCAGCGCATCTTTTGGAGCGAGCGATTTTCGATACCGTCGCCGGTGGCCGTGACTAGGCGGTTGGTGGCGGGGTTGAAGTTGGCGAGGCGGTTATCGGCGTCGTAGTTGGGGGACATCAATTCGTAGCGCAGGCCGAGGTTGAGCGTGAGCTTCGAGTTGACGCGGAAGTCGTCTTGGAGGAAGAACCAGTGGCCTTGTTGGCGGGCCTTGGCTTCGACTTGTGTGGCGATCTGATAAGCGCTGCGCGAGCCGAAGTAGAAGTCGGCGAGGGAGTTGACGGTATTGGCGGGGCCGCCGGCGAGGGCGCCGGCGTTCTGGCCGGGGATGCGGGAGTAGAAGCCGCCGTAGGCGTCGATGCCGTAGAGCGGGTTGGTGTCGTCGACGCGGATGGCGAGGTAGAGGAGTTCGTAGCCGGTCTTGAGGTTGTGGCGATTGAGTTGTTTTGAGAGATTCAAGCGCGAGTTGATCGTCGTCGGGAATTGGGCTTGGGGGTTGGTGGATTGGCGGCCGAAGCGGGGGAAACCTTGGATGTCCTGCGGCGTGATTCCGCCTTGGATGCGGGGGCCTTCGGGGAGGCCGGTGATGCCGAAGAGTTCGCGCATGGAGGGTCCGCCGACGGCGGCGGGGAGACGGTCCATGCCGAGGCGGGTGACGGCAAAGCGGTATTCAAGAACTTCGGTGGCGGACTTGGCCCAGGTGAGGCCGGCCGTGCCGCCTTGGTTAAAGGTGTCGAGGAAGCCGAGGTTGTTACCGCCGGAGAAGCCGGTGATGAGGCCGGGAGCGAAGATGTTTTGGCGGCGTTGGGTGTAGCGGAAGAAGGAGTTGATGTTGGAGCTGACTTGGTGGTCGACGCGGATGGCGCCTTTGTCGTCGTCGAGGCGGTTCAAGTCGAAGTTGCCGAAGTTTTGCGTGATGCCGAGAGGGCCGGCGCCGGCACGATTGGGTTGAGGCAATTCGCGGAGGACTTGGCGGGCGAAGCGCGTCATGGGGACGGGCTGGCCGGCGGGGATGATGGTACCGGCGGCGATGGCGCGGCCGTTTTCATCGGTGAAGTTGTGGGGGACGCGGACGTCGAGGGGGAGGATGCCGTTGCGGAGGGCTTGGGTGGGAACGCTGGTGAGCGAGAAGGGGGCGATGCGCCAGCGGGAGCCTTCGTAGTCGGCGAAGAAGAAGGTACGGTCCTTGATGAGGCGGCCGCCGAAGGTGGCGCCGAATTGGTTGCGCTTGTTGAGGGGCTTTTGGTTGAGGACGGGTTTGAAGAAGCCGGTGGCGTTCATCTTTTCGTTTTGGAGAAAGTGCCAGAGGGAGCCGTGGAATTGGTTGGTACCGGACTTGGAGGCGACGTTCATGACGGCGCCGCCGGAGCGGCCGAACTCGGCGGAGTAGGCGTTGACGATGAGGCGGAATTCGCTGACGGAATCCGGCGAGGGTTGGATGGCTTGGTTGGAGAAGCCTTGGTTGGTGGTGCCGTAGAAGTTGTTATCGACGCCATCGAGGATGAAGTTGTTCCAGACGCTGCGGAGGCCGTTGACGTTGTAGGAGCCTTCGCGGCGGAACGCGATGGAGCCGGAGTTGCCGGATTGGGATTGGCGGACGCCGGGGGCGAGGAGGGCCAAGTTCGAATAGTTGCGGCCGATGATGGGGAGTTCGACGATTTGGCGCGAGGAGATGACTTGGCCCTTGGAGGAGTTGTCGGTTTCAAGCAGGGGCGTAGCGGCTTCGATGTTCACGATCTCGGTGACTTGGCCGACTTTGAGGTTGAGGTCGACGCGTTGGCGGGCGTTGACGGTGAGCGTGATGTTGTCCGCGGTGGCGGTGGCGAAGCCGGACTTCTCGGCGCTGATCTTGTATTGACCGATGCGGAGCGTGGGGAAAACGTATTCGCCGGATTCGGAGCTTTCGGTGGTGACGGCGATGCCCGTGCCAATATTGGTGACGGTGATTTTGGCGGCGGCGACGGCCGCGCCGCGTTCATCGCGGATGGCGCCGACGAGGGCGGCGGAATCGAATTGGGCATCGAGGTTGCCGAGAAAAAGGGCCAGGATGAAACCGAATCGTAACAATGAAATGCTATCCCTGATAGAGCGGTTTTGAGCTGCTTGCTGCATATGGCTCAAGGATGCCAGCGGGATTTGCGTGGGCGTTTACGCTTCGGTGAATCTTCGGTGAAAATTCCGCTACGAAGGGTGAATGAGAACGCATGGAGTTGTTCGGCGAAGCGATTGCGATGTCGACAGCGGTGGGGTTGATACTGGCGTTGGCGTTGGCATTGGGGTTTGAGGTCGTCAACGGCTTTCACGATACGGCTAACGCGGTAGCGACCGTTATTTATACGAATTCCTTGAAGCCGACGACGGCGGTGGTGTGGAGCGGCGTATGGAATTTGATTGGGGTGTTGCTTTCGAGCGGGGCGGTGGCGTTTTCGATCGTGAGTTTGTTGCCGGTGGAACTGGTGCTGAATATTGGGAGCACGCAGGGGATGGCGATGGTGTTCTCGCTGTTGATGAGCGCGATATTGTGGAACGTGGGGACTTGGTATTTGGGGATTCCGGCGTCGAGCTCGCATACATTGATCGGATCGATTTTGGGTGTGGGCTTGGCTCATTCGATGATGAGCGCGGAGGTGTTTGGCGAGGGCGTGAACTGGGGGAAGGCGCAGGAGATTCTACTGAGCCTGCTGTTCTCTCCGATGGTGGGTTTTGCTTTGGCGGCGGGGCTGCTGCTGCTTTGCAAGGCGTTGATCAAGAATCCGGAGTTGTATAAGGCGCCGGAAGGCAAGACGCCGCCGTTGTGGATCCGCGCGATTTTGATTTTCACTTGCACGGGGGTGAGCTTCGCTCATGGGTCGAACGATGGGCAGAAGGGGATGGGGCTGGTGATGTTGATCTTGATTGGTGTGTTGCCGGCGAGCTTTGCGTTGAACGAGGGATCGACGTCGCAGGATATGACGGCGCTGCTGGTGCAATCGAGCGTGATGGTGGATGCGCTGGAGCGGCATGACCCGGCGTCAAAGAACGTGACTATGAGCGTGGAGGAGGCGACACTCGAGTTGTCGAACTTCCTGAAGCCGAATGTATCGGCAACGACGCGGACCTTGCCCGCTTTGTTGACCTTGACGCGGGATATTCAGGAGCGTTTGAAGGACCGGCGCCAGTTGAGCGAGGTGCCACGCGCGGAGCGGACGGGGATTCGCAGCGATTTCTACTTGAGCGACGAGGGGTTGGCGAAGCTGGAGAAGCAGGGGCGGCTGGATGGGCCGGCGACGGTGGAGAAAGCGAAGGCTTACCGCAAGGAATTGGCGAAGAGTACGAAGTTTATTCCGGCTTGGGTGAAGGTGGCGGTGGCGCTGGCGTTGGGCTTGGGCACGATGGTGGGATGGAAGCGCGTGGTGGTGACGGTGGGTGAAAAGATTGGCAAGGATCATTTGACTTATGCGCAGGGGGCGTCGGCGGAGCTGGTGGCGATGACGACGATCGCGACGGCGGATGTGATGGGGTTGCCGGTGAGTACTACGCACGTGTTGACGAGTGGCGTGGCGGGGACGATGGCGGCTAATGGGAGCGGCGTACAGATGAAGACGGTGAAGACGATGTTGACGGCGTGGGTGTTGACGTTGCCGGCGACGGTGTTTATGGGGGCGGCTTTCTTCGGGGCGGGGCTTTACGCGATTAGCCAGTTGAATCCGTTCAAATAAGGCTTCAATAGAGGAATGGGATTTGCCGTGTGGCGGCAGGGGCCGCTGGTTTATTGCCAGGGAACGCATGAGTACCGACCGATGGGTGAGGCGGTGGCGCATGAGGACTCGCTGTTCGCAGCTCGGGATTTCCGGCAGCGGCGATCGGGGCTGGTGCGTGGAGGCGAGGGGTTTGTGGGGTACTTCGCTAGTTTGGGGGACGTGAATGATTATTTGAAGAAGAAGGTGTCGCGGCGGGATTCGCACCGGATTTTGGGGACGTTGCGGTAGAGGGTGAAGTTAGTCGTCGTCGGCGCTGCGGAGTTGGACCTGCGCGCATTCCACACCTTCGAGGAGGGCGAGGCGGTTGGCGAGGTCGGCGAGGCGGGTGGATGGGGGAACGCGGAGGCGGTACTTGGCTTCGTAGGCGCCGTTCTTGATGACGGAGATGAGTTCGATTTTTTCGGCGGCGGCTGGCTGTCCGGCGGGGCCCTGCAACTGGCGGCGGAGGATTTCGTCCCAGGGTTGCGATTCGGCGGCGCGGAGTTTGACGGTGTATTCGATGGTGGTGGCGTCTTGTTGGCGGAGGCTGGCGAGGAATTCGGCGAGGGAAACGGCGGCGAGGCCGAGGGCGGCGACCCAGAGGTTCCCTGCCCCGGCGGACATGCCGGCGATGACGGCGAGGATGACGTAGGCGGTGTCCTTGGTGTCGCGGACTACGGTGCGGAAGCGGACGATGCTCAGAGCGCCGACGAGGCTGAAGGCGCGGGCGATGTTGTCGCCGATTACTTGCGTGACCATGGCGATCAGGACGCAGAGGAGGACTAGCGTCATGGGGAAGCTGGACGTGGTCTCCAAGTTTTTGCGCGCCCATTTGTAGATGGCGGCGACGAGAGCGCCGAAGGCGAGCGCTAGGAGGAGGCGCGCCGCGATGACCTTGGGATCGAGGGGTGTCGCTGTTGAAATCGCTTCAAAGAGGGGCGGCATCGCTTAGAAAGGAGGGCGGATGAGTTGGTTGAGGCCCGCGCGGAGTTGGTCTGGGGTGAGCGACTCGGAGTTGTTGCTCCACTGGTCGAACCATTTGGTGAAGCCAATGGTGAACTCTTCGCGGGTGAGGGAGCGGTCTTGGTTTGAGTCGAGGGCTTCGAGGAAGGACGGGGCTAGGAACATGGCGGGGTTGGGTATGCCGCCAGGCATGCCGCCTGGGCCGCCGAAGGGGCCGAAATTGTTGGCTCCGGTGTCGCCTTGCGCTTTGCCCGCGAGTTGGTCGCGGACGGATTCGGCGCGCGAGGAGGCGAAGGCCTTGATGGGGAAGCCGCCGGGGTTGAAACCGCCAGGACCACCGGGGCTACCGGGGCCACGGTTGCCGCGCATAGCGCCGAAGCCTGGCATAGGGCGCGGGACGTTTTCGCCCTTGGCTAGCTTTTCGAAATTGGCGAGTTTCTCCGGCGATTCCTCGCGGACGGCGTCGCGGAGTTGGGCGGCGAGGCGGTCGACTTCGGAGTTCAGGCGCGCGGCGCTGAGGACTTTCTTATCGAGGCCCGAGAGGATTTCGCGGTACCGTTTTTGGAATTCGGGCAAGGCGTAGAGGCGTTCGAGGAAGCGGTTCTGGCCGCGCCAGGGTTGGGCGATGTTGAGCTTGGGGCCGCCGCCGAGCCCGCCGAAGGAGAGGTCGAGGTCCCAGGGGTGGATGGAGAGTTTTTGGGTTTTGGGGTGGAGGTAGAGGTAATAGTTGTGGCCCATGGCGAGGATGGAGTCCATGTTGGCGAGCCAGACGTTGACGGCCATGTAGCGGGCCCAGTTTTCGAGGTCGAGGTATTGCGGGGCTTGGGCGGCGAATTCGGCGTCGGTGGCCTTGGTGACGAGCTTCGAAAAATCGACGATGCGTTGGGCTTGTTGTGGCGTGATTTTGCCTTTGGGGTCGTAGGCGGCGTCGTACTTGGACCAATCTTCGCCGAGGTAATTGAAGAGGGCGCGGTTTTCGGGTTTGAAGAGGGCGCCGTCTTTCTCTTTGAAGTTGGACTTTTCGAAATCGCCGTCGACTTCTTCGACGACGGAGAAGAGACCTAGGTATTGGCGATTGTGCTGGCCTTCGACGCTGAGGTAGACACGGGCGAAGGTGGTGCGGGGGGCGGGGATGCCGGCTTCGCGGAAGGCTTGATAGGAAATGGTCTCGTTCATCCAACTGGGGTCCATGACGTTCGAGTGGACGTTGAGCGTTTCGAGGCCAAGGAATTTTTGGCCCTTGGTGAATTCGTTGAGTTCGATTTTGAGGGAGCGCTTGAGGGCGCCGCGCGAGGCCATGTAGGTACTGTTGCCTTTGTAGCGGAAGGCGACGTTCGGGAGCTTCGCGCCTTCGATTTCGAGGGTGCCGGAGGCTTTGGGGAACTTCATGGCGGGCATGGGGCCGGGGCCGCCGGGCATGGCGGGCATGGCGGGCATGGCGAAATTCTTGGAGAGGCCTTCGCGGAGTTGGGCTTCGGAGAGTTTGCCGCTTTGGCCGGTGTCCCAATCGGCGAACCACTTGGCGGCGAGGGCGTTAAATTCCTCCCGCGTGATCCTTTGGTTGCGGTCCTGATCGGCGGCGAGAAAGGCGGGGGCGAGCATGGCGCCGGGGCCGAACATTGGGCCTGGGCCACCAGGGCCGCGCATGCCAGGGCCACCAGGTCCACCGAAACCGGGCAGGCCGCCGGGACCGCCAGTGGGCTCCATCTTCTTGTACGCGTCCGCGCTAAGCGAGACGTGTATGGTCCAGATCTTCGAGGAATCGAAGAACTGCTTAGGCGACTTGGGTAGATCCGCGAAGGCGAGCAGGGCGAGTAACGGAATTGTCATGTGACAATTCGAGCGTAGCGGGAAAGCCCTCTTTGACTGCGTAAATTAATGTAAAGGTCCGGCGCGTCGCGGCTCAAAACTCGTAGCGGAGCCCGAACTGAAGCACGCGCGCGGGCACGGCGGTTTGCGAGTAGCGTCCGAAGGTATTGATCTGACCGAGACGTCCGGCGAAGGCCGCTAAGAAGTTCACGCTGTTCGTAACGTTGAAGGCTTCCGCGCGGAATTGCAGGGTGTGGCCTTCGATGGGTAAAGCGAAGCGCTTGGCGAGGCCGAGGTCGAGATTCATCATGCCGTCGCCTCGCACTTGGTTGCGGTCGCCGGTTTCGCCCGGCAAAGGCTCCCGGAAGAGAGAAAAGGCCGCGACGGGATCGGCGAACAAGGAAGGTCCGCTTTGTCCGTTGGGCCAGACAGCGTTCTTATTGGTGGCGGTGTTGGGAGCGACGCCAGTGGAAATGCCGCGGCCGATGGTGGACCAATCGACGGGCCAACCTTGGGAGGCGACCGAGAGCGGGAAGCCGCCGCTCAAGCGCGAGATGCCGCTCAACTGCCAGCCGCCGAAGGCCGCTTGCCAGGGTAGCGACTTCGCGTAGGGCAGCTCGGCTACGAAGTTGATGTTGACCAAGTGCGTCACGTCGAAGTCGCTGACGGCACGGTTGCGGGCGCGGTCCCAAGGATTGACGATGAAGAAATTGCCGAAGGCGTTTTGCCCGGTGGAGCCGCGCTCGGGCATCGAGGTGAGGTCGATGCTCTTGGACCACGCGTAATTCACGTCCATCTGCACACCGTGGCTGAAGCGTTTGCGGAGACTCATTTGCATGCCCTGGTAAGTTCCGAAGCCGTGGGAGGCGAGAGTGCGCAGGCCCCAGAATTGCGGACTCGAGATGGCGCTCGGGCCGAGAGCGCTGCACGCGGGACGGCTGAGGTTATCGATGTTGGAAATGGTGCCGCCCCAATCCGGCGCGCCGGAGAGGAAGGCCTGATAGATGGCTTGCGTGGCCGTCAACGAAGAGGTGCGCGCGGCGGGCCAGAGATTTTCCCAGTAGCCGATCGGTTGGATGTTGCCCACGGGCTCGCGGCGCAGAGCGGCGGCGGCGAGCGGTTGAGCGGCTTGCCAGTAGCTTTGGCCGGAGCGATTGTCGATGAGGTTGGTGGCCGAAGCGTAGTTGATATTCACAAGGGAGCGGCGCGAGAGACGGCCAATATAGCCGAGATCGAGAGTGAAGCCGCCGCCGAGCTCGCGGCTCCAATTGAGGTTGTAGTTGATGGTGTAGGGAGGACGGATTTGTTGGTCGATGCCAACGCCGCCGCCGAAGATGTCGGGAGGAGTGCCGGGGCCGCCCGGAGGCGCGGGGAGTATCAATTGGGAGGGGACATCGGTGAGCGACGTGAAGCGTGGCGCGCTCGACAGGGTCCAGGTAGCGGGATGGATCAAGGTGGTGGTGTAGCCGGGGGTGCTGGCGTCCATCTGACGGATGATGCCCATGCCGAAGAGGTCGTAGAACATGCCAAAGCCCGCGCGGACGGCTCCTTTACCGGGGCCGCCGAAGAAGGCGCGGCTCCAGCGGTTGTCGGCCAAGGGCGACCAGGCGATGGAAAAGCGCGGCGCAAAATTCAGCTTGTGCGAAGGATAGAGAGGACGTCCGGCGGCCGAGCCGGCGGGGACGAAAGAGATGCGGCCCGCTTCCAGTTGCGAACGGCCAGCGGCCGCTAAGGCGCCGCGCGTTTCAAACCAGGAGGCGAGGTCCGGGTTGACGCTCACTTGCGCGCCGTTGGTTTCGTAGACGGGGGGCATGAAGGTCCAGCGGAGGCCATAGGTGAGCGTCAGCGAAGCGCGCGGGCGCCAAGTGTCCTGCGCGTAGAGCTCCATTTCGCGGCCGGCAAAATCGCGAGTGAAAGGCGCGCCTTGGGGCAAGACGTTGCCGCTTGCGTCGTAGTTGTAGGAAGCGACGCCGCGGTTCAGCACGCCGAGCAGGCCAAGGAAGGAGTCGACAAAATCGCGGCGCTGGTTCGGGCGGATATCCGGCACGAGACCGAATACGGCGTTGCCGTTGGTGAACCAGCTTTCGCCTGAGTTCGCCGCATGAAACGACGTCGCGAAGGAGCGGCGTTGGTTGGAGAAGAGGCGGCCCGTGGCGCCGAACTGCCAAAGGTGGGAGCGGCGGGTGACGCTGAAGTCGGCCGTCATCGTGTGGATGGGAACAATACTGGATGTGCCTCGCGTGGAGGGAACGGGAGAGTCGGAGTTGAAGCCGAAGGGCCAGGAGAGCGGCGAGGTCTGCACGCCCGCGCTTTCGATGCCTTGGCGGGTGAGGCCGTAGCGGAAGGTCCCCGTGAGCGTGGGACTGAGCAAGGCGTTGTAACCAATGGCGAGCCCCTTGGAGTTTTCCAGATTTACCTGCGCGGCGGGTTGGCCGGGGAATTGCGGCACGCCGAGCACGCGGTCGTTCTGGAGGTTGGCGCGGGCGAAGAGGGTGTGGCGGCCGGACTGGTCGAGCTGGTGGTCGAGGCGCGCGATGTAGGTGTTCCAACGAAGAGGGGTGGCGGCATTGAAGCGGAAACCGGCGGAGTTGATGCCGTCACCGGTGGTGTTGTCGTTGGGGGCCGGGTAGGCGCGGAGGAGATCGAGGATGGCGGCGTTGGAGCCGATGCCGAGCGGGTCTAGGCGGCGGAGGTCGGTGGGCGAAAGGGTACGGAGTTGGTTGGCGTTGTCGAAGTAGCGCAAGTTCCCGGCGCGCAGGGAATCGAGGGGAACGCGCCGCAAGGAACTGGCTTCGCTCGCGTCGCGGCGGCCTTCGTAGTTGCCGAAAAGGAAGGTGCGGTTGCGGCGAAGGGGTCCGCCGAGAGAGGCGCCGAAGACGTTGCGGATGAGTTTGGGGCGTTGGACGCCGGCGCGGTTGTTGAACCAATCGTTCGCGCTGGTGAGGGTGTTGCGATGGAAGTGGTAGAGAGAACCGTGGAGGTCGTTGGTGCCGCCCTTGGTAACCAACGCGATTTGCGCGCCGGAACCGCGGCCTTGTTCGGCGGTGGCGCCGAAAGTGGTGACCCGAAACTCCTGCACGGAATCGAGAGTGACGCGCAGGACGCTCGTGAAGGAGGTGCGATCGACTTGGTCGTTGGCGTCGACGCCGTCCAAAGTGACGTTGCTTTGGTCCGTGCGGGCGCCGTTCACCGCGCCGTTACGAAGATCGCGGAAGCGCGGGTCGGCGGGATCTTCGCCGGTGAAGGTGACGCCGGCTTGCAAGGAAAGAAGCCCGGCAGGGTTGCGCGCACTCAAGGGCAATTGCAGGATGGGGCGGGTGGTGAAGGCGTTGCCGATGGTGGAGTCACTGGTGTTGACGCCGCTGTAAGCCGCGCTGACGGTGACGCTTTGTTCGGCGCGGCGGACATTGGCGAAGCGCAGGGTAGCCGAATGCGTCGAGTTGACGGTGGCTTCGAGATTTTCGAGAGTCGTGGATTCGAAGCCAGTGAGAGAGGCGCTCAGGGTGTAGGTACCCGGCGTGAGGTCGCGGAACTGGAAGCGGCCTTCCTCATCGCTTTTGGCCTGGCGTTCCGTACCGCGCGTAACACTTCGCAGAACGAGATCGCCACCGGGCGCGGCCTTGCCGGCAGGGTCCAGAAGGACGCCTACGATGTTTGCGTTACCGCTTTGCGCGGCTAAGGATCCAACGCCCATAAGCAGGACCGCCAATATTCGAAGCATACGTAACTCCAATCGATTTCAAGCTGAAGCCGCATGGTGGCGCGCGCGGAGCTTCTTGCTCGCGCTGCGATACCACCAAGCGAGAATTCCCGTGACCGCCAATAGGGGCGGCGTCAGACCCAAGAGCACCCAGAGCGCCTTGACAAGTGGGCCGCCGAAGTCCCCAAAGTGCAAGCGAATCAGCCAATGCATGAAAGAGTCGCCGGCGAGGCGTCGCTCCGGTGGGCGTACCGCGAGCACTTGCGCGTTTCGCGGGTGCAGGTAAACGGAGGTGAATCCAGCCGCCACGCCTTCCTGGCCGGGCGGCACACGATAGACAAGAGCGAGGCGTTTAGGATTATCGTTGCCGCGCACCCAAGTGGTAGTAGCGTTGGGCACGGCAAGCTCGGCCGCTCGAACGAGGCTGGCATAGGAGGCGATCGCGGTTCCCGCTAGTGGGGGCGCGGCGGGCAGCTTTTCGGCCTTATGCATCGGCAACAGCTTTGCAACTACAGCGCGGAATTCCTTGGCGAAGCCGAAGTTGATTCCCGAGAGCGCCCAAGCCAAGAGCAAGGCCAGAGTCCAGAAACCGGCGGCGCGATGGAGGTCGTAGTTGAGGCGCGGAGGACGGGCTGTCCAGAGAACGGTGAGTCCGCGGCGCCAACTCGCGATGCCAGGCCACCAAAGGATCATGCCGCTGACGGCGAGAAACAGCAAAGCCGCCGCGCCGGCGCTGTTGACGATTCGCCCCGTGCGCCCGGCAAGCAGGTTGAAGTGCAGTTCGACAAACCAATGCAGAAGGTCCAAAGCCTTTTCATTCGCCGACAGGACGGCGCCGCTGGCGGGGTGGATGAAATCGATCGTGCGCTGGTGGCCTTTTTCGAGCCAGACTTCGAGAGGCGCGGTGGGAGCGTCCGGCAAGCGGAGCCAAGTGAGGTCCCAGCCCGGACGCGTGGCGCGGAAGGCGGCGACGGCCCCGTCGATATCGGCTTGCATTCCATCGACAGGGCTCAGTCGGGGACGGAAGCCGCGTTCGAGTTCCTCGCGGAAGACGAGCGCGGAGCCACTGACCCCGATGACAATGACATACAAGGCGGCGATTAGACCGGCCCAGAGATGCAGCCAAAAGATCCAGCGGCGCGCCTCAATGGCGCGGGGCCGACGCCAAATCAGACTCCAAATCCCGGAGGACGCGGCTCCGACCGCCACGGGGCGATGAGAACCGCTTGCGGGAAGCGGCGCGGTGGTTTCGCGAAGTTTGTACGAAATTGGGGAAAATCGTTCGTTAGCCATCAGCGCGAGTCCGAGAACATGCAAATCAATTGCACTAAGGACTCAGGCTAACATAGCGGATCAATCCTGTCCACGATGAATTTTCACTCATGTCCGAACACACAGACGGGCTGCGCGGCGACAGAGAATTTGGATGGGTGGACTAGACTTCTTGCGTGGCTTTGGCGGCTTGGCGCTCGGCGGCCTTGAATTCGAGGAGGCCTTGGTACTCTTCCCAGAGCGTGGAGAGACCGGCCCAGTAGTAGCCGCTGACGAAGATCATCAGGAAGGGGATGCTCAGAAAGTTAAGGCTTTCGACGCAGTAGTAAACCATCGCGGCGAAGGCGGTGCCCATGGCGATTTCGAAGAAGGGCAGGAGCCCGCTCTTGCGTTTGTATTGGACTTGGGTGAGCTTCAGCTTCTTCTCGCCGATGTTGTACTTGGCGGTGCGGGCGAAGGCGGTTTGAACGCCGAAGAGGGCTTCGAGGACGGCCTTCGTGTTGCTGAGCGTGAGCGCGACACCGGCGGCCATCAGCGCGGGCATAAACCAGATGGTGCGTTTCCAGCCTTTGGGGTCAAGCTCGCGCTGGGCGATGAGGTAGAAGGCCGTGAGGCTCGCGAAGTTCGCGATGATGAGCGGGAAGTCGAGGATCAGCATTTCGAGCGGACCCATGTAGAAGCGCACGATCATAACGGGCAGCATCAGGGCGCTGACGACGATCATGAGCGGGTAAGAGATGTTCGGCGTTAAGTGGCAGAAGGCTTCCATCTTGTGGCGCCAGGGGAGGTCGCTCTTGAGGATGCGCTCAAGGAGTTTCTTCGCGCATTGCGTGAGTCCCTTGGCCCAGCGGGCTTGTTGGACTTGGAAGCCGTAGGTTTCGACGGGGAGTTCCGAGGGGCAGTGAACGTGCGGGAGGTAGACGAAGCGCCAGCCCTTGAGTTGGGCGCGGTAGCTGAGGTCGCTGTCTTCGGTGAGAGTGTCGTGCTGCCAGCCGCCCGCGTCGCGCACCATTTCCTTGCGCATGATGCCCGCGGTGCCGTTGAAGTTGAAGAAGAGGCCGGTGCCGGCGCGCGCGCCGTGTTCCAAAACGAAGTGCCCATCGAGGAGCATGGTTTGCACTTCGGTGAGCAAGTTGTAATGGCGGTTGAGGTAGCTCCAGCGGGTTTGGACGACGCCGACCTTGGGATCGGTGAAGTAGTGGACGGTGTTTTCGAGGAAGTCTTCGGGGATGATGAAGTCGGCGTCGAAGATGGCGGTGAGTTCGCCCGTCGCGCTAGCGAGGCCTTCTTCGAGCGCGCCGGCCTTGTAGCCCTTGCGGTTGGTGCGATGGCGGTACTCCATGTTGAAACCGCGTTGGACATAGCGGGCGACGAGGGCTTCGGTGTAGGCGGCGGAATCGTCGGTGGAGTCGTCGAGGATTTGGATCTGGAGTTTGTCCTTGGGGTAGCGGACTTTGGAGGCGCTTTCGAGGAGGCGTTCGACGACGTAGCGTTCGTTGAAGAGGGGAAGTTGGATGGTGACAGCGGGGAGGTCGGCTTCGGCGAAGAGCGCCGGGGGTTGCTGCGGCATGTTCTTCTTGCCCTTGTAGTAGCCGCGGATCATCGCGAAGCGATGGAGGCCGTAGAAGCTGAGGACCGTGAGGAAGAGGAAGTAGGGGACTAGGACCGCGTAGTCGAAGAAGGCTAGCGAGTGGACGCCGGCGAAGGTGTCATCGGTGAGCGTGTTCCAGATCTTTTCCGCGGTGGAAGGTTGGGTTACGAAGAATGCGAGGAAGCCTGAGCTCGAGGGCATAGTTGGTGACTAGAGTCCAAATGAATTCGTCTGTTTCGTCGTGGATTCAGTCGGTTTGTATCGCATTTAGTGTAGCGCAAATGGCGTATCTCGTTGCAAGCGCGAAGGTTAAGAGTCGTTCGGAATTGGGGGCTGTAAATAACGGAGTGCCCCGTCGTGGAACCCGCTAGAATAGGTGAGGTTCATGGCGCAACATCTCCGCACAGTTTCCATCTTGTTGATAGTGATGGGCATAGCGGGTGGTTTACTTTCCCTCATCTGGCTGATCGCGAGTGGCGGCCCGGCCGGTTTGCTTCTCACTTTGGACGGAGCGAACGAAGTACTAGCACCCATCTTTGTCGGCATCGTGTTCCTGAACATCTTGCTGGCCGCTCCCTTGGTGTTCGCGGGTATGGGATTGTTACGGGCTCAGGGGTGGGCGCGGACACTAGCTACGGTGCTCTGCGCGCTGCTGGTGATTAGCTTTCCGTTTGGGTCGGTGATTGGGGCTTATGGGCTTTGGGTGTTGACGAGTTTGGAGATTGAGCCGCTGTTCGAGGACCGGGCGCAGCGGTAGGACTTGGAACCAGCCGGGAGGCTTCATACGAGAATGGGTGAGGCTCTACACGAGCGTTGAGCAGAAGCCGCTGCATTGCAAGATTCAGAATGAGATATTCTCCGTTTTCGAAACCTCTTGATGCCCTCGATGGAGACGACCTCGTAGTTCTTCGCGAAGTTGAGGAAGGCTGGTTCATCGAGTACAAGTCTCAGGCCGTAAAGCCAGTCGACTTCGGGAAAATCTTGTCGTCCTTTGCGAATCAATTCGGCGGCTGGATTTTTGTTGGTGTTCGAGAAGCACCAAACAAGTCGCTTCGCGCTGATGCCTTTCCAGGCATCCCAAGTGTTGACGTTCCAAGGGCGATGCTTGCAATCCGCGAAGGCGCGGCGGCCCACGTCTCCACCCCGATTCTCTTTAGGCAGAAAATCATTGATGGCCCGGTAACCTCAATCGGCTTGCCGGCGCAGCATTCGATAATCGCCTTAAACGTTTTGGAGGGCGACAACCCACCGTATGTGCACTCGAGCGGAAAAATCTATAGACGCATTGCGGATTCTTCTGATCCAAAGGCAGAAACGGATCGATCCGTGCTGGATTCGATGTGGAAAAAGAGCGAAACGATCAGCGCTCGGCTCAGAGAGTGGCTGCTAGACCCAGTTGACGCATATCCCCACGACAACCGGCCAGTTGGCTACCTCTACCTGCTTAGCGACCGGGCTCATTCGAATCACGATGCTGGATTAACATTCCGACAGTTTCAAGATGTGGTAGCGGCATCTGGTGCCGTGATTACACTTGACCATGTCCTTCATACGCAAGACGGGTATTTGGCCCGGCACCTGCAAAACAATAGCCCTTTCGAAGAACTTGCGTCGCTACGATGGTTCCAGAATGGCAACGTGAGAATTACGGTTCCAATGAATCCGATTGGCGATCGATTGCCCTCCGCAGAACTTATTCACGACGAGTTGTTGGACTTCATCTTCCGGCAGAATTATCAGCTGAACAAGGTCTTGGACTTTGGTCAGTGGAGTCTAGCGGTGATGGGCTTCATCCTGCATTACTTCCGCTTGCAGGACCAAATCGGGATTCATAGCGGAATGGTTGCGAAAGTCGTTTTCAAAAATGTTCGGGGATGCATTCCCTACGTTCCGATGTCAGCTTTGAGTTCTCAGCTTAAGGCTGGTGGCGTGCCAGCATCGGCAGACGGACTCGTTTTCGTGCCTCGTGGCTTCACGCCAGAATCCTTCATCCATTGGGAGGGTAACCATTCGACGCCTATTGCAGATTTGCAGTCTCGCACCCGCTTCATGGCCTTCCAAGTACTCATTGATACACTCCGTTCGCTAGGCCTCGGGATTGAGAGGCTAAATGCTGACGATGGGAGCGCGAAGATCTTGATTGAGGATTTCTTCGGGGCCTTGAGCATCACGGAGAAGCGACTTTGCAACCAGACGAATACGAGTAGGCAGTCAAGCTGATCTACGGCTGACGAACATCTCGACTCCGGAACGAAAGCGTTGCGGAGTCGGTCTCAGAAAAAGAAGCGCCAGCGGATGCCTAGCGTTCTCGGCTGCACGACGCGGGTGCCGACGAAGACGGATTGAAAATTGTAGAGGGCTTGAGCGTTGCCGAGATTCGACACTTGCAGCATGGCTTCCCAGCGGGTTTTGTCGGCGCCGTGGCGGTAGCCGAGGGCGACGTCGTGGACGGTGCGGGGGCGGACGCGGGCGGGGTTGCTGGAGAGACTGACAAGGGGGAGTAAGTCGAAGTAATCGGGGTCGGCGGCAACTTCGGCGGGGTCACTGGGGTTGGCGACTAGACCGGAATCGTAGCGTGAATTGAGTGTGCCGAAGAAGCCGCGGCGGTGGGTGTAAGCGAGGACGCCGTGGACACCAAGGGCCTGGTCGTGATCGATGACAAAGGGGCCGGCGATCAGGGCTTCAATGGCGTCGTTGCCGAGATAGAGGCCGCCGGTGAAGGGGGGCGTGGAGATGGCGCGGGCGTGGGTGACGCTGATGCTGCCGGAAAAGCCTTTACGCTCGCGGAATTCGACGCGGCCTTCGGCGCCGTTGACGCGGATCTTGGCTAGCGTGATCGGGAAGATGATTCCGGTGTCGAAGAAGTTGTTGTTGTCTTGTTGGTCCGTTGCGTTCTTGTGATAGACGCTGGCGGAAAAGGTGACGGAGTTCGAGACGCGTTGCTGGAGGCCGGCTTCGAAGAAGTTCTGGCGTTCGGGTTGGATGCGGTTGACGCGGTTGCCGAAGAAGTCGCGCACGGCGCGCGGGGTGACGGCGAGGGCGGCTTCGGAATTGGAGAGGAGGAGGTTTTCGTTGGGTGGCGTTTGGTAGAGGCGGTTGTAGGAGAGGCGGAGGACGGTGCCGGTTTCGCGCAGATGGTAGGCGAGGCCGAGGCGCGGTTGCCATTGGCCGCCGTTGACTAGGAAGCGGTAGCTGTCGTAGCGGAGACCCAGGCTTAGCGTCCAGCGGTCGAGGCGGATTTGATCGGTGAGGAATACGCTCGACAGGGAGCCTCTTCCCCGCTCCGCGAAGTCGAAGCGGCGGACGTCGAGGTCGGGGCCGAAGTTTGGATCGGTGACGGCGAAACGGAATTGTTCGTGGATTGGGTAGCTCTGATAATCGACGCCGCCGCGCCAATTGTGGGGGCCGGCGAGGCGTGAGTAACGTGCGTTCAGCGTGACAGTGCCTTGGGTGCGTTCTTGCCAGGCGGTGACGGGGATGTCGCCTTCGCTGGGCAGGAGGCGCGCGAGCATGGGGCGGTAGCTGGCGTTGGTTTCGAAGGTGGAGCGGGCGTCGATAACGCGGAGCCAGGTGGCGGAGTAAGCGGTGTCGGAAAGATACTGGCGCTGGCGCATGTTGTTGGCCTGCTGGCTGCGCAGATTGGCGCTCTCGAAGCTCGAGCGGCCGCCGCTGAAGGAGAAGCGGAGGGTGTCGCGCGTGGCGGGACGGTAATCGAGGCGAAGGAAGCCGCGTTGCATGTTACCCCCGTTGTGTAAGTTGTCGAGCGAGACGCTATCGAGATAGCGGTGCGTTTCCATGCCGGTGGCCATGGCGGACCAAGCTAGCTTGCCGGCTTCGCCCGCGGCTTGCATGGATTGGCTGAGCGTGTCGAATTGCGCGGCTTGGCTGGTGAGCGCGCCGTTGAAGCGGCGGCCCGTGCCGAAGCCGGTGCGAGTGGTGACTTGGGCAACGGCGCTGACTTTGTTGCCGAATTCGGCGGGGATGTTGCCGGTGAAGAGTTCGACGCTTTCGACGAGGGAGGGGTCGATGGAGCCGGCGAAGGCGCCGCCGAGTTGGTCGCTGACGGGCATGCCGTCGATGACGTAAGTCATCTGGTTGTGCGCGCCTCGGGGGTGGATGGCGCCGTTGGCGTTTTTGGCGAAGCCGGGGAATGTTAGTAAGACTTGTTCGAGGCCGCGGTTGCCGCTTTGGAGGGCGAGGCGATCCATTAACTCGCGGCCCATGTGGGCGCGGGCGCCGGTTTGTTCGGGGTCGAGACCGGCGAGGCTGGCTTCTTCGACGACGGTGAGGGAGGTTTCGGTGGGCCCGACTTCGAGGCGCAGGTCGAGGGCTTCGGGGACGGTGGAGCGGATGACGACGAGGCGGGTGAGGGGGCGGAAGCCGCTGGCGGCAACGTGGATTTGGTAGCGGTCAAAGGGGAGGTTGTGGAAGGTGGCGGCGCCGGTGGGATCGGTGGGGACGGATTGGTGGCCGTCGCCGGCTTCGCGGCGGAGCTCAATTTCCTGGCCGGAAAGGGGAGCGCCGCTGGCGTCTTGGAGTTGCACACGGATGGAGCCGGTGCTTTGGGCGTAAGCGCTGAGCAGCGCGAGAGCGAAAACCAAGAATAAGGGGCGGCCCATAATGGACACTCACAGAATAACCTTAACTATAGTTAAATGCAAGTCGTACATGCGGGACGCCCCAGAATTCAGAAGCGCGGGACGGTATGGGTTTGATGGCGGCGGGCTATTTCACCACAACGGGGACTGAGGCGCTGACGTTCTCCCATTCGAGCGTCAGCGTGCCCTTCTTGCCGCCTTTGTCGGCGACGGTGTACTTGAGGGATTCGGCGAGCGCGGCGGGTTTGGCCATGGTCATCTTGGCGCGGCCCGCGTCTTGGGACTTGTCGTACTTGGTGCCCCACTGGCCAGTGGCTTTGTTGATGACGAGGACCCAAGCGGCGGGGTCGCTAATATCAACGTAGAGCGAGTAGGCGCCGGGAGCGAGAGCGACGCCGCCGACTTCGATGGCGGCCGTGGTCGTAAGCTTGGTCGCGGTATTTGCACCCGCGCGCCAGACGGGATAAGTGGAATCTCCGGAAATCAAACCGTCCTTGGTGAAGATCTTGCCGGCGCGTTTATTCACCTTTGGGGAGGAGTAGTCGATGGTGATGGTGGCGCCACCGATGCTTTTCGATTCGCTTTCCTTGGTGGGTTGCGCGGCCAGGGGGAGCGCGAGCAACAGAGAGGTTGCGGCGATCAATGTTGTTTTCATGAAGTGACTCCGATGCGTATTGTTGGTTTCGGCCTAAACTCTTGGCTAGCCGCGACTTCGCGCGGACGCGCGTTCCCGGCTGCTAAAATAGAGGCGTAAAAGTATATGGTAGACGCCTTCCTGGCGAAGATTTTCGGCACCAAACACGAACGCGAACGCAAACGCATTCAGCCGAAAGTGGACGCGATCAATGCCCTGGAGCCCGAACTCCAAAAACTCTCCGACGACGCGTTGCGCGGGAAGACGGATGAGTTCAAGCAAAGGCTCGCCAATGGCGAGACGCTCGACGACATCCTGGTGGAAGCCTTCGCGGTGTGCCGCGAGGCGGGGCGCCGCGTGCTGGGCATGCGGCACTACGACGTACAGTTGATCGGCGGCATCGTGCTGCATGAAGGCAAGATCGCCGAAATGCGCACGGGTGAAGGTAAGACGCTGGTGGCGACGCTGCCGTGTTATTTGAACGCGCTCGAAGGCAAGGGCGTGCACGTCATTACCGTTAACGATTACTTGGCGCGCCGCGACTCCGAGTGGATGGGGCGGCTGCATAAGTTCTTGGGGCTGAGCGTGGGCGTGATCGTGCACGACTTGAGCGATGAAGAGCGCAAGGCCGCTTACGCTTCCGACATCACGTACGGCACTAACAACGAGTTTGGCTTCGATTATCTGCGCGACAACATGAAGTTCCGCCTCGAAAGCTGCGTGCAACGCGAGCACAACTACGCGATCGTCGACGAAGTGGACTCGATCCTGATCGACGAAGCGCGTACGCCGCTGATCATTTCGGGCCCGAGCGAGGAATCGACCGACAAGTACTACCGCATCAACGCGATCATTCCGAAGCTGATCCGGGGCGAAGTGATCGAAGGCAAGGAACCGGGCGAGAAGTATTACACCGGCGACTTCACGGTGGACGAGAAGGCCAAGAACGTCGCCCTCACCGAAGAGGGCGTGCATAAGGTGGAGCGTTTGCTCAATTGCGGCAACCTCTACGACATCGAGAACATCGAGTTGAACCACCACGTGCAGCAGGGCTTGCGCGCGCTGGTGCTGTATCAGCGCGACCGCGATTACGTGGTGCAAGACGGCGAAGTGGTGATCGTGGACGAGTTCACGGGCCGCTTGATGCCGGGGCGGCGCTGGTCCGACGGTTTGCATCAGGCGGTAGAAGCGAAGGAAGGCGTGAAGATCGAGCGTGAGAATCAGACGCTCGCGACCATCACCTTCCAGAACTACTTCCGCATGTACAAGAAGCTTTCGGGCATGACGGGTACGGCCGATACGGAAGCGGCGGAATTCGGGAAGACCTACAAGCTGGACGTCGTGCTGATCCCGACGAACAAGGACATGATCCGCAAGGACGGGCACGATATCGTGTACCGCACCGAAGAGGAGAAGTTCCGGAACGCGGCGAAGGAGATCAAGGCGCTGCACGAGAAGGGGCAGCCGGTGCTGGTGGGTACGATCAGCGTCGAGAAGAGCGAGCACCTGAGCCGCATTCTGCGCTCGATGGGCGTGAAGCATGAGGTGCTGAACGCAAAGAACCACGAGCGTGAAGCGTTCATCATCGCGCAGGCGGGGCGCAAGGGCGCCGTGACGGTTTCAACGAACATGGCCGGCCGCGGCACCGACATTTTGCTCGGCGGCAATCCGGAGTTTTTGACGAAGGATCAGTTGCGGCGCATGGGCAAGGACCCGGAGAATTGCCCGAAGGACGAATGGGACGAGGTTTACAAACCGATCAAGGCGCAGACGGACGCCGAGCACGCAGAAGTCGTCGCGGCGGGCGGTTTGTTTGTGTTGGGCACCGAGCGTCATGAATCCCGGCGTATCGATAACCAGTTACGCGGCCGCGCGGGACGCCAAGGCGACCCCGGCGCTTCGCGCTTCTATCTGAGTTTGCAGGACGATTTGCTGCGCATCTTCGGCGGCGAACGCATTCAGGGCTTGATGCTCCGTCTGGGCATGGAAGAAGACGTGCCCATCGAATCCGGCTTGATCACCAAGCGCATCGAGGCGGCGCAGAAGAGCGTCGAGGCGAATCACTTCTCCGCGCGCAAGCACTTGCTTGAGTACGACGACGTGATGAACAAGCAGCGTAAGGCGGTTTACGAAATGCGCCGGGCGATGCTATCGGGCGACAACCAGCGCGACCGTGTGCGCACCATGATCGAGAACATCGTGGGTTCGTTTATCGACGCGCGCTTGCCCGAGGGAGTGCGGCCCGATCAATGGGATCTGGCGGGATTGCAATCCGACGTGCTGAGCCAGTTTGGCGTGGCCGTGAACGGCGCAAGCCTGGAAGATAGCGGCCGCGAGTTGATCGAGCAAGAAATCAACGACGCCGTGAACGCGCGTTACGACGAGCGCGAGCGGGCCATTGGCGAGGAGCCGATGCGCGAGATCGAGCGCATGATCCTGCTGAACGTTATCGACAACCAGTGGAAAGACCACTTGCTGTCGATGGACCACTTGAAGGAAGGCATCTATCTGCGCGGCTACGGGCAGAAGGATCCGCTCATCGAGTACAAGAAGGAGAGCTTCCACCTCTTCCAGGACATGATGGCGCGCATCGAGGAGGAATCGGCGAAACAGCTCTTCTTGATGTCGATTACCGACCAATACGGGAACCTTTTGACGGGTTCGCCTGTCCAAGTGATTGACGATGGCGACTACGACACCGAGACGCAAGGCAGCGTCGTCACCGCGCCGCCCGTGGAAGCCAAGCCACAGGCCAACATCGCCGACTTCACCCGCAACATCCAACGCAAGAAAGAGAAGGAACTCGACGCGCTGCAATTCATCGGCGGCGATTCCGGCCCTTCCACCCAGCAAAATCCAGTTGTGCGCTCCTCGAAGAAAGTTAGCCGCAACGAACTCTGCCCTTGCGGCAGCGGCAAAAAGTACAAGCGCTGCTGCGGCGCGTAAACGGCTTCTGGAGTGCTCATGACGAGTCCGCTTCTCTTCCTCATGGCGGCGATACTGCCGCCCGCTCTGGACGAATGGAAGAAGACTGGGACGGCTGAGCTGCCCGCGTTGGAGCAACCGGCGGCGGCGCGTGAGTTTGGACTGGTGGAATCCGAAGCGGGCCGCTACGAGCAAGGCAAGAAGGCTTTCGCGCTGGCGGTGTACCGGCTGAAGGACAATACGGGGGCGCTGGCGTTTGAACAGTCCTTGCGGGTGCCAGGTTCGACGCGACGGCTTTTCCGGCATCAGAACTACGTTTTCGAGACGCTTGAAGGCACGGCCCCTCGGGGGGCGCTGGACGCATTTTTGCTGCCGACGCTTCCGAAGACGGACCGCACGGCCACGCCCGCCTTACTGCGCTACTTACCCGCCCGCGGCAGAATTGCGGGTTCGGAGCGTTATATCTTGGGGCCGGAGAGCCTGAAAGCTTACGCGCCCAAGATACCGCCGGGGGCGGCTGGGTTTGACTTCGCGGGCGAGTTACAGGCGGCAGAGTATCAGAGCCCGGAGGGCGGCGCTTGGCTGGGAATTTTCCAGTATCCGAACCAGTTGATCGCCCGGCAGCAGGCGGAAGTTCTCGAACGGGCGTTGACGGGGTTGCCGTCTGTGGCCTTAAAGCGGGACGGGCCGCTCGTCGCGGTGGTGTTGCCCGCGGGTCAGGCGGCCACGGTGAAGCCGGAAACGGCGCAGGCGCTTACCAGCCCAATCGTCTACAAAGCCGATGTGGTGATGGATTTGAAACCGCCGAAGCCAGAGCCGAACCCCGGCGCGTTCTTAATCGGGGTCTTTAAGCTGGCGGGAATCCTGCTCGGCCTTTGCCTTTTGTTTGGGGTCGGTTTCGCCGTTCTTTTGCGGGTGCTGCGGACGAGAAGTGGGTCGGGGGATGGCGAGTCGGTGACAACGTTGCGAATCTGAAGGAAAACTCAGGCACGATCCGCTAAGCCTTGCGAGGACACCGGATTAGAGCGAAGCAGCAGGGGTTGGATCACAGGATTTCCACAAGTTTCCCTCACTTGCGAAAATTCAGCGAAGCGAACTAAGGCCCTTGAAATCAACGTTTTACAGCGAATAAATTTTGCCTGTGGAAATCTGTTGACATAGAGCCCCCGCCACCATAAAGTCAAATCACTAAGGTTTTGACGGAAGCATTCTGTCCGAACCGATTCTCCCAAATAACATCGCCCTGACAGCAGGGACATCGAAATCGGCCCGTTGCGGATTCATCGCCGCAACGGGCTTTTCGCTTTTGGAATCATAGCGTTAGAATGGATGGATGCGAGGAGCGAAAAGAGCTGGTGAGGAGCTCAAAACATGGCGGGACCGCGCCGAGGCGATGCGGCACCTGCCACCGCTGCTCCGCGAAGTGTGGCAGACGCGCCACAGTTTCGCGTTGATTTCGCTACTGGCGCGTGTCTGTAACGCACTTTTGCCCGTTGCGATCCTCTACGTGGCGAAATTGGCCGTGGACGAGGTGGTGGGATTGGCCACCGGACAGCCGCTTACGGATGGCCGCGCGGCGTCGGAGAGCGCCCTCTGGCGCTACTTCGGCATCGAAATCGGCCTCGTAGTCGCCTCAGATCTCCTGAGCCGTCTACAGGGCCTTACGGACTCGCTGCTCGCCGATCTGTTCTCCAACCGGATGACGATCCGGCTGATGCGCCACGCCGCGTCCTTGGACCTGCAAACCTTCGAGGACCCGGCTTTTCAGGACAAGCTGGAGCGCGCACGGCGGCAGACCACCGACCGGCTTTCGATGCTTTTTCTCTTGGCCAGCCTCTTCCAGCAACTGCTCTCGCTGGTGGCGATGTCGGCTTCGGTGATTGCCTTCTCCCCAGTCTTTTTCCTCCTGTTGGTGCTCTCGCTGGCGCCCGTTTTCTGGAGCGAATCGCACTTCGCGGCGCTGGCCTATTCCCTGCTCTACCGCTGGACGCCAGAGCGGCGGCAGATCGATTACCTGCGTATGTTAGGAGCGAGCCATAACACTGCGAAGGAAGTGAAGTTATTTGGGCTGAGCGGTTACTTAATCGAAAAGGTGGACGACTTGTTCCGGCGCTTCTATGCCGAGAATAAATCGTTGGCGGTGCGGCGGGCGGGGGTGAATTTCCTGTGGGGGCTGTTGCCCACGGGGGCTTACTACGCGAGCTTCGCCTACATCATCCTGCAAACGATCGCGCGGGCGATCTCGGTTGGGGATCTGATCTTTCTGTCGCGGGCTTTCTCTAGCTCGCGCAGTTTACTGGCGCAGCTCTTTCAGAATCTCTCCCGCGTCGCCGAGCAGGCCCTTTATGTCAAGGATCTTTTCGATTTCTTGGAGACGCGCCCCGCGCTGGCGGTGAGCGCGCATCCTTTGCCTGCGCCGCGGCCATTTCGCGAGGGATTCGTTTTCGAAGATGTGCATTTTGCTTATCCGGGAGGGCGGGCTGTGCTGCAGGGCTTGAGTTTTCGCCTCGAGCCCGGGGAGAAGATCGCGCTACTAGGGGAGAACGGCGCGGGGAAGACGACTATCGTGAAACTGCTATGCCGTCTCTATGACCCGACGGGCGGACGAATCTTGCTCGATGGCGTCGATCTGCGGGAGTACGACCCGCAGAGTTTGCTCGAGCAGATAGGTGTGATCTTCCAGGACTTCCTCAAGTACGACATGAACGCGGGCGATAACATCGGCCTCGGCTGGATTGAGGCGCGCGAGGACGGCGCGCTGCGCGAGGCGGCGAGCGAGAAGAGCTACGCCGATTCGGTGATCCGGACGCTGCCGCAAGGTTACGAGACGATGCTGGGGCGGCGTTTCGAGGGCGGCGTCGAATTGTCGCAAGGGCAGTGGCAGAAGATTGCGCTGGCGCGTGCATACATGCGCGACGCGCAGTTGTTGATCCTGGACGAGCCGACGGCGAGTCTGGACGCGCGCGCGGAGTACGAGGTGTTCGAGCGCTTCGCGAATTTGACGGCGGGCAAGAGCGCGGTGTTGATCAGCCATCGATTTTCGACGGTGCGGATGGCCGATCAGATTTTGGTCCTTGAGGCGGGGAAGGTGCTGGAACGGGGTTCGCACGGCCAGCTTTTGAGCCTGGGTGGAAAGTACGCGGAGCTTTTTGAGCTGCAAGCGGCGGGATACCGTTAACAAAATCGAAACTTGGGCCGATATAATGCACACACTATGCTTCGGCAACTTTTCTTTATAGGCACGTGCGCCCTCGCCCTGTTCGCGCAAGATCCTCGTGGCACGATACTCGGCCGCGTAACCGACCCTTCGGGTAGCCCGATCGCCAATGCAGTCGTTAAGATCAGCAATACCGCGACGGGGTTGACCGTCACGTCGAACTCAACGGAGGCCGGCGACTACCGCGCTCCGTATCTGAACCCCGGCACCTACCGCATCGAGGCGGAAGCGCCTGGCTTCTCGAAACTGATCCGGCCCGAGGTGCAAGTACGCACCACGGAAATCGTCACCTTGGATCTGGAGATGAAGGTGGGGCAAGTGAGCGAGGCCGTCGAGGTGAAGGCGGAGACGCCGCTGCTGAACGCCGCAGACGTGTCGCTAGGCCAAGTGATCGACCAGCGCCGCATCGAGGAATTGCCGCTCTTCGCGGGGAATGCGATGGACTTGGTGCATCTCGCGCCGGGCACCGTCAACGGGACGAATCTGCGCCTGCGCAAAGCGCCCTTCAACGCCGCGCCGAGCCAATTCGGCACCAACGGCACGGGCAATAACAATAACGACTTCACGATCGACGGCGTGGTGAACGTGTACAGCGATGGCACCGCGCCGCGCGTCGCGTTCTCGCCGCCGCAAACGTCCATCGCGGAGTTCAAGGTGCAGACGAGCGCCTTTGACGCTTCGGCCGGTTTCTCGCTGGGTTCGAACGTGAACGTCACGACGAAGTCCGGGCAGAACGAGATTCACGGCGAGTTGCACCATTGGCTGCGGCATTCGAAGCTGGACGCGCCGACGATCTTCCAGAACCGTGCGGGGCAGAAGCTACCGCTCTATCAGGACAACCGCTTCGGCGGCTCGGCGGGCGGGCCTTTGACCGTGCCCGGCCTTTACTCCGGCAAGAATCGGACCTTCTGGTTCTATGCGTTCGAGGCGAATTTGTTTGGCGACCCCAATGTGGGCTCGCAGGTTTCGACGGTGCCGACGGACTTCATGCGGCGCGGCGATTTGTCGCCGCTCTTGCGCTTGAGCGCGAATAATCAAATTTTTGACCCGCTCACCACGGTACCCGCCGTTGGCGGGGGCTTCCGGCGCCAGCCGATTCCGGACAACATCATTCCCGCTTCGCGTCTGGATCCGGTGGCGCAGAAGTTGATGCAAGCCTGGCCGCTGCCGAATCAGGCGGGCACCACGGACTTCCGCAATAACTTCTTCCTCGCCGGGAAGGCGCTGGAGACCTATTGGACCAACATCGGCCGCGTGGATCACGCCTTCAGCGAGAACCATCGCATCTTCTTCCGCTTCCATCGCGACTACTGGCAAGAAGACAAGAACCGCTTCTTCGGTCCGGACAATATCACTGGCATTATTTTGAACCGCATCAATCGCGGCGCAGCGTTTGACGATGTTTATGTGATCAGCCCGAACTTGCTGCTGAACGTGCGCTATGGCCTGACTCAGCAGGAATTCCCGGAGCGGCGCGTGTCGCGTGGCTTCGATCTTTCGACGCTGGGCTTCTCGCAGAATTTGGTGAACTCTGTGGATAAGTCGATCGCGACTTTTCCACGGCTGAACGTCGCGCCGTTTTCGACGGTTTCGAATTGGGAGTCGCAGGATGGGGTGACGGCGTCGATTATTCACAACTTGAATTCCACGCTGACGTGGAACAAGAGCTCGCACACGCTACGTTTTGGCTTCGACTGGCGGAATCTTCGAGAGAATCGCAACCGCTTCGGCACATCGACTTCTCCCGACATTTCGTACGCCTCGCCCAACCCAATTTACACGCGCGGGCCGCTCGACACTTCCGCCCTCCAACAGGTGGGTGGAGAACTCTCGATGTTCCTTCTGGGCCTGCCCAATGGGGCGATGGCGGTCAACGATTCTTACGCGGAGCGCAATTCCATCTATGGACTTTATGTTCAGGACGACTACAAGTTCTCGAAGAAGCTGACGCTGAATATCGGTCTGCGCTACGAAGTGGAGTCGGCTACGACGGAACGTTTCGACCGCGCGGTTCGCAACTTCGACTCGACGACACCGAATCCAGTGGACGCGCGCGCCCGCGCGCAGTATGCCGCCGCGCCGTTTGCCGAATTGCCGGCGAGCCAGTTCCGCGCGCTCGGTGGGCTCACGTTTGTCAACACGGGTGGTAATCCCCGAGGCTATTGGAACACGCAAAAGACCAACTTCATGCCGCGTTTCGGATTGGCGTATCAATTCGATACAAAGACGGTCTTGCGGGCGGGCTATGGCATCTACCGTGCGCCGCTGGGCACTCTCTACACGAACACCGAACCCGCGGGCTTCAGCCTCTCGACGCCGATCCAATCGTCCTTGGATAATGGCCAGACCTATGTCGCGACGATGGCGAATCCTTTTCCGAATGGCTTGAATCGTCCATTGCGGGCAGCGGGCGGCTTGCTGACCAACATCAACCAGAACGTGAACGCGTTCCCGGATAGCCGCAAGAATCCGTATGCACAACGCTGGAGTTTCGGCTTGCAGCGCACACTGCCCGGCCAGTTTCTCCTGGAAGCAAGTTATGTCGGCAACCGGTCAACGCGGTTGAACGTTCTGCGAAACCTGAACTTCATACCGGAGCAATTCCTGTCCACGAGCCCGGTTCGCGATCAAGCGAGAATCACGTTCCTTACCGCCGCCACGATCCCCAATCCATTCCGGGGCACGGACCCGATTTTCCCAGCGAATACGTCCCGTGGCAATTTGTTGCGGCCGTATCCGCAGTTCAACAACGTCAACATCTACGAGCCGATCGGCTACGCTTGGTACCACTCCTTGCAGATGCGTCTAGAAAAGCGCTTTAGCAAAGGCTTCACTTCGCAGATGAGCTACACGTGGTCGAAAAACATGCAGGCCACGGAGATGATGAACGATCAGGATCAGCGGCCTTATGAGGTGATCTCGGATCTCGACCGCACGCACCGGCTGACGGCCTCGGGTATCTGGGAGTTGCCTTTCGGCAAGGGCCGCAAGTGGGGCACGAGTTGGAATCCCATCGTGAACGGCATCGCCGGCGGCTGGCAGATGAATCTCGCGATGCAGTACCAGTCCGGCCAGCCGCTTGGCTTCGGGAATGCGATCTTCAATGGCGACTTGAAGAATGTCGTGCTGCCCGACGGGCAACGCAGCGCCGATCAGTGGTTCAACGTGAACGCCGGATTCGAGCGCAACAACGCGCTGCAACTCGGTTCGAATATTCGCCGCTTCCCCATTCGCTTCAACGGTATCCGCGGGCCGATTCAGGCGCGCTGGGACGCCGGCGTGATCAAGAACTTCCGCTTCAACGAACGCTGGCGCCTGCAGTTCCGCGCGGAGACGTTCAACCTAGCGAACTTCGCGAACTTGGCGAACCCGAACACGACGGTCACCTCCGGCGCTTTCGGAACGATCACCAGTCAAGACCCGCCGCGCAGTTGGCAAGGAGCTCTCAAGCTTACCTTTTAGAACGAAAGTCATAGCGGTACCGATGACGGTACCGTACCCGCAATCCTGGCCCGCGTAAAATCGCGGGCCATTTTTATTGGCAACTGAAACGTACGCGCATCCCCGTCACCATACTTACGTCCGCTGCGATTTCGAGTGGAATACGATGGAAGGCCGCGTAGCTTCTGAACTTCGATCGTGGATGGGGGCGTCGCCTCGGCTGGGCGATTCCATAGCACTCGACACCGGGGGGCTCCACTTGCGGGTGCTGTATGCCGATGGCGCGGCGATTCGCGAAGTTGCGCCGGGTGGATCGGAGTTCTTTGTGGTGGCGCTCGGCGACGATGCGGCGCCGGCGGCGATGTGGGAGTGCCTGGCGGCGGGCGCGAAAGAAGTCCTGCCGCTAGACGTGGACTTTCCAGGCCGGGTCGAGGCGCTTTGCGCGCGTGAGGCGCGGTTGCGGCAGTTGGAAGAGGCCGCGCACGAGTTTGCGATTGGCAATGCCGAAGTCTGGCGCTTGGCCCTGCGCAATTGCGTTGAGGCGGCGCATTTTTCAGACGCGCCGATTTTGATACTGGGCCCGACTGGTACGGGCAAGGAAGTGTTAGCGCAAGCGGCGCATCGCTTCGACGCGCGACCGAACAAACGCGAGCTCGTCACGGTGGACTGCACGAATCTCTCGCCCGAGCTCAGCGGCAGCGAACTCTTCGGCCACGAACGCGGCGCTTTCACGGGCGCCGTACAACAACGCGAGGGCGCGATCGCGCTCGCGCATAAGGGCACGCTGTTTCTCGATGAGATCGGAGAGTTGCCGCTGAGCTTACAGGCGCAGTTATTGCGCGTGCTGCAAGAGAAGTGCTACCGGCGCGTGGGCGCGAACACTTGGAACCAAGTCGAGTTTCGTCTGGTCTGCGCCACCAATCGCGACCTCGAAGCGGAGGTCGCGGCGGGGCGCTTCCGCGCGGACCTGTATCATCGCCTCGCCTCGGCGGTAATTCGCACTCCCGCGCTCGACGCCCGGCGCAGCGACGTGTTGGCACTGGCAAAGCACTTTCTCCAAGAAGCCGGCCACTCGGGTGAAATCGCCGCGCCCGTCGCGGCGGTGTTGCAGGAGCGCAAGTATCCCGGCAATGTGCGTGAATTGCGGCAATTGATGGCGCGACTGCTCTTGCGTCATACCGGCGGCGGCCCGATCACGCCTGGGGACCTGCCGCTTGAGGAACGCCCAAGCGCGGCGAGTATCGCCCGAATGGCGGCGTGGCCCGAAGCGGACTCCGCGTTTGAGGCGGCGATCGGGCGGGCGCTCGACGCCGGGTCGACGTTGAGCGAAATCAGCGAGGCCGCCAAGGACGTCGCCATTCGCATCGCCGCCGCGCGCGAGAACGGCAATGTGCAGCGGACGGCGAGGCGCTTGGGCGTCACGGACCGTGCGCTGCAATTGCGCCGGGCGGGGGGTGCGAAGGGAAGCTAGCCTTTGCTTTTCGGGTCGGCGTCGTTGCGGCCGATAATTTGAAAGGTAATCTCGTTGCCGGAGTAACCCTCTTCCACGACATTCTGCGAGGGCCTGAGCTGCTCAATGAATCGCGCTTCCAAGACGGCCAACACCGCGCCATAGGAATCGACGGCGTTGGGAAATGGCCCTCCCGCGTCGCCCCGCCGTATCTCGCAGTTCCGGCGCAGCGTCTTTGCGTTGGACTGGAAGAGGTACGGAACGATGGTGTAACCCGAGAGGATCGAGGGGTGGATCCCGAATTCACGAAAAAGCGCTAGGCGCTTGAGGAAGCGGTTGTGAATCCCATCTTCCGCTTTTCCGACATAAAAGACTTTCTTGTCTTTCCATATCACGTACAGTCCCGCGCCCCGGGGCAACAACGAAGGTCCAGGTGGCCGCGACAAGGCGCGAGTGGCGACGTCCATGGCGCTGACGGCGGACAGCTTCTTCAGCACGGCATGACAGCCGCGGACGACGTTGTACTCTTCTTCCGGCGCGTCCGCCGGAAGCCAATCCGCGCCTTGCGGCGGGGCGCTGTCGTCGAAAGGTTCCGGCGCCTGTTCCGGCGGTGGCTCCGGTTCGCTGTAAGCGGGTGTGGGTTCGAGTACCTGTTGCGTCGGGTAATCGAGAACGCCGGTGACGGGCAGACCATAGACGGATTGCACGCGCCGCAGCCCCCAGCGAAACGCGGGCCCGGGAATGCCGCTGAGCGGCAATGGCCTTCGCAACAAGCCCGCGATGCGGCGCTGCGCGTCGAGGACTCGCGGCTGCGCTTTCGGGATCCGCGCCAAGCTGTAGATAAAGGGCCGCACTGCTTGTGGGCGCCGTACGGCGGCCGGGCGGGAGCGGGGAGTAAATCGCGGGCGGCGGCGGTAACGGCCACTTTCGTCTTCCAACACTTCAGCTGCTTCGAATTCTTCGTTCATGACCGGTTCTCCTAAAGCGGTGTTGCCAGGCGGCGAGCGCCGCCAGAGTCAGATGGATGTCGGCCGCGCCGTGGTCCGCGCGGCAAAGAAAACTGAGGCACGCCGGGGCGTTCTCGCGATGACGGTGGAGCACGGTCGCGATACCGCGCTGGAGCAAATGGCGGTGCGCGGACTCGGCGTCGTCAACTAGCGCCGTCAAGTACGGGAAGAAGCCGCCCGCGACGGGTATCGCAAGTTCGCGCAAGCCGCCGCGCAACGCGCCGACATGTTGCGCCAGCGCGGCGCGGCGGCGTTCACCCTCGCGCTGGTTGCGTTCCAGCGCCGCAAGGCCGGCGGCGATCGAAGCCTCCGAGGGACCGCCGCAATGCACTCGGGTCAGCGAGCGTTCGCGGAAGGTCTCGAGCAAATCGTGTGGACCCAGCAGAGCCGCCAGCGGCGCGCCGAAGCCTTTGGCGAGAGACGCGGCCCAAAGCAGATTTTCCGGCCGCAGGCGATGGAAGGACACCGAGGAGGAACCACCGGAACCCCAAGACAGGCGAGCGCCTCTACGTTCGCCCAGAACGCCGAGCGCTTGGGTATCGTCGACGATGAGCAGACCCCGCGCTTCGAGGCTCGCCGCTTGATACAGCGCTAGCGGAGCGGCGGCGCCTTTCGCGGGGCACCAGCCGTCGCAAACTATTACCGGCCTCTGGCCACGATGTTGTCTCAGCAAAGAGATCAAGTGTGCCGCGTCATGGCGCCGAAACACCCGCGCGCTTGGCGCGACACGTTCCAGTCCCCAACGCGCCACCGGGTAGAGACCTTCTTCGGCGAAGAAGGCACTCGGCCTTTTGGAGTTGAGCGCGGCGAAGAGATCCCAGAACAGATGCAGCGTCGAGGCGCCCAGCACGGCATCGGGAAGACCGGTTAGTTTCGCGAGGCCTTCCGCCAGACTCCGCGCGGCGGCGGATTCGGCCAGCGCCGGCGGCTTCCCCAGCGTAAGGCTTGGCCAGGCGGCCAAGTCCTCACGCCGGTGATGGAAGCCGAGATAGGACGCGGAACTGAAGTCGATCATCGTCGAGCCCGCAACCCGCTCAGCGACGTACGGCCGCTTGCGAATCGAGGCGTCTTTTCAGATGCACCGCGGGAATGGTGGCGTCGACGCCGTCGGCGTTTGTCAGGTCCACGCCCGAGGCCGCGCGGTAAGAGTGCAGATAGCCTTGCACTTCCGGCCGCCAGTAGCGGGCCCAGGCCTTGGCGACATCCTCGTTGGTGATGTCGATCCAATTTCCCCAGCGGATGGAGAGCAGCAGTTGCTCGCCGTAGGTTCCGAGATCCCGGAAGTGGCTGACCGTTGTATCGGTCCAACCTTGCAGCGTCTTCATGGTGTCTACTTGCGGCATCCACGCCTCTGTGTAGGGCACCATCGGGCGGCTCTGCAGGAAGTCGCGAATCTCGGGACGCGCGAGAATCCATTGCTGCATCAGCATTTCGACGCGCGCCGTCCAGGGGAGATCTCCGAACTGATTGTGCGCGCCTTGCGCGAGCACCAGGTGCACTTCCTTTAACGCATTCAACAACGGGTAGCCGTCGGCGATCACCGTCGTGTCGTTGTCTTCCTTGAAGAACTGGCTGCAACGGAAGAGCAGGTTGTGGAAGCTCTCGAGGAACTTCGTGCGCGGGTCGGCAGGCCGGAAGCCTGGGTTCGCGCGGCCGATCAGGTTGAGGCCGTAGTGGTGCATGTACTCCAGGCTCCGGCGCGGCACGGTGAGGCGGCGGTATTCCTCCTGCGTGTAGCCCCAGAGTATGTTGTTGAGCGGGCGCAGCGGGTCCATCTCGAGATGCGCAAGCGGGTCCCGCCGGCCGGGCGCCGAGAAGTTCTGGAAGCGCCGCGCGATGGCGTTGGCCGATTGCACCAGCATGCTTTCCTCGTGCCAGTAGCTCCAGATTAATTCGATGAGGCAGGGCTCGCTCGCGCGATGGGTCAAGACGCCATCGCAGAAGAAGCCGCCGTTCAGATCGTCGTCGGGGAAGGCGGCTTCGATCACGTTTTGGATGTACTGATTCTGGCCGAGGTACTGTTGCGCCATCGCGGAGAGATTCTGCCGCGCGAGGCTGTTGCCGCGGCGCAGTTCCTCGGCAAGCTCGCTTGCCGACAGAACGCGCGATGTCGTAACGCGGCAGTTGAGCAAAAGAAAGAGCTCGGTCGCGGTGCGCAACAATTCGTAGGCGCCGACGCCGTAGCTAGCGGTGAGTTCCAAGCGTTCGCGCACGAGCTTCGCTTCGTCGGCCGCGGACGTGGGAAAGTGATCGCGGCTGAGGCCGTTCTTCTTACAGAGAATTTGGTTGACGAAGCGATAGTAGTTATCGAAGCCGAGCTGCTTCGAGTTGTGGCGGATCAGAGACCAGAAGCCCTGGTCTTGCACGGGCGCGACGGCGGAGCGTTGCAGCGTGATGCCGGCTACGGGAGCGGTTCGGCCGGGTAGGAAGTTCACGGCCTTCGAGTAGCGGGCGGACGGTTGCAGTCCGTTGGCGAACGGCGCGCCCTTTACTCGCGCATTCAGGAGAACCGCGCCGGGAGAGGCGTTCAAGAAGCTCGCTTGGTAGGGGCCGTAACCCATCACCTGCTGTCCGGGGCCCGCGAGCCATTCGATGCCGGCGATTTTGTTGTTCGGCTTGAATTCCAGATAATATTCGGTGCCGGTCACGGGATATGTGCAGCGTTGTGGGGCGCCGCAATCCTTGGCGGTGAAGATGTCGATGTCGACGGCGCTGTCCAGGTCGAAGTCGAATACCGCGGGCGAGCAATCCGCCGGGGCGGGCAGATCCACGATCTTCACGCCCAAGCCGGCGGCGTCGAGCTTCCAGCCGCCGGGACCGCCGGGCACGTCGAGGTACGCGACGCCCTCGGAGTTCGTGTAGGCCGCGATCTCGTCTCCGGCTTTGTTGCGGGCGATCACTTCGGCGTTCTCGATCGGGGCGCCGCCGCCCTTCACTTTGACAATTGCTTTGAGTTTCATGATTGGAATTCTCCTCTTCGTGATTTAGTTGGGCCGCGACGCCGCGGGCGCGGCCGGCCGGGAATGTCGATGTAGATGATGCCCGCAGTAGCTGGACACGTCGAGCGTTGTCTTCAGCGCCCAGTGCGTCAAGAGCTTCGCCAGCAGCGTGCTCTCGTCCTCCGGCGTGAGACGGCCGGCGAAGCGCGCCTGGCCGATGACGGCGAAGGCCAGCGAGGGCGGTGCCTCGTACATGGCGGCGGGGTTCTTCTCCCAGCGCGCATGGAGATCGAGCAATAAGGCCGGTTGCCGCTTGCCCGGCTCCAAAGCTTCGGCGAGGGTTTTGCCACGCAGCGACTGGGGCGTGTGCGAAGCGAGGAACTGCACGAACGCGGGAATCGCCTCGCGCAATTTGCCGATGAGCGAAGCGGTAGCGGCATCCAAGCCCGCCAGTGGATAGAAGGATTCCCAGGTCGCGGCGATGTGCTTCCACTGCGGGTGCGGGTAGAGACGCTCGCCGATGGCCGCTGAGATCATCACGCGGATCCAAGGCATCGGATGCGGATCGTCGTCGTTGGTGCGGAACACGAAGGGCCGAGGCAGGCTGACGACGCCGATGAGGCCGACGGTCGACGCGATGCCCACGCGCGCGACGGACCAGAAGTCCGCGACGATCTCCGAGATCCAACGGTCGAAGCGCTTCCAAGCTTCGTCTTGCGCGGCGCGCTCTTTCATCGCGGCCTTGAGCGACGGCACGAGGTCCAGCAAGGCCGCGCCTTGATGGCCGACCTCATGCACGAGCGACGACGAGATGCTCGCGCCGATCATGCGCTCTCGGGGCACGCGAATCAGAGCGACGGGATTTTCGCCGCCGCCGGGCAAACGCGTGCGGGCGCGCCGGATCGCGGCGCCCACGCCGCGGTCGAGATAACAGAGCACCGGCGGCGTGGTGAAGTACTCGGGCAACGCGAGAGCGTCGGCGGAGACGACATCGAGACCGGCAAGCCAAACGCCAGTCTCGTGTTCGCTGCGTTGCGTGATCGCGTCGCTGTATAAATCGAACTGCGTGATGACAGCGTTGAAGCGCAGGCGCAGCAGAGTGAATTTCTTCTGCGCCTGCTCCGGGCTCGACGCGCGGCCCGCCTCCGATTGCAACCAAGCGAGGAAGCGCTCCACCAGGGCGAGGAGTTCCTTGCGACCTCGCGCTAGATAACCGTCGATCGCCGATTGCGTGTGAGGCAAAGGCGCGGCAGCGGTGAGCATCGGCTCCACCAGCACGAAGGGCCGGATTCTGCCGAGGCGCGTGATCAAGGCGCGCGCTTCCTGAGCGAGCAATGTGTGTGCGGCGGGCCCCATGCGCGATTACACTCCGTAGAGAACGATGGTGGAACCGCGGCGGATCCAGCGGCCGGTTTTCGCGCCAGTCGCTCCGGTCGCGGCGCCGGCGATGACGCCGAGCAGCTTCGGCATGTGGATCTTCGCCGCTTGCGCGACCGCGGCCTTGGCGGCGGCCTGCGGATTCGCCGTGGCGGGCGAGGTGGCGACGGTCTTCGCGGCGGTGTTCGCCATCTTAACGAAGCTCTTCGCCGTTTCGAATTCGTCCTCGCTTTCGTACTCCATTTCGAGCCCGAGGGCGCCGCCCGCCATGCCGGCGAGCTTCGAACCGATTGCCGCGCCGGCGGGGCCGCCAACGAGGCCGCCGAGCGCGCCTCCGGCGATCGGCAGCGCTTGCTTCGCGGCGCCTTTCAGAATGCCGCCGAGCGCCTTGCCCGTGGGCGACTTGACGAAGGAACCGACGGCGCGGCCGGCCTTCTTGATCAGCGATCCGAGGAACTGTTCGAGTTCGGCTTCACTGCTCACTTCGAGAAGCTCGGCGGCGAGTTCGTTCAGCTCGCTTTCGTTCATCTCCGATTCGCTTTCGTACTCGTTCTCAGCTTCGAATTCGAAGTTTTCCATTTGGATGCGGTCGAGGTCATGCATGGTGTTTACTGGCTCCTGATTGAATTGGTTTCGTTTACAAGGGCATGCCGCGCGGGGACCGCGACGGCAAAGATTGCACATAACTTAAGCACCGAGCACGACGATGCGCCGCCCGCGGCGTATCCATGTGCCACTAGTGGCGGCGCGGCCACCCGGACCCGCTGCAACGAGACCCGGAGCATGCGTCTTGGCGGCTTGCGCGATCGCTTGGCGCGCGGCGGCGACGGCGTTCGCGGCGGCCGGATTGGCGGTGACGTTCTTCACGGATTCGCCGGCAAAGCGGACGAACTGTTTGGCGGCTTCGAATTCGCGGTCTTCATTGCTCAAGCCTTCGAGTTCGAGACCGAGCGCGCTGCCGGCCACGTTGGCCAGGCTGCCGCCGATCTTTGCGCCGAGTGGGCCGCCGACCAGACCGCCGAGCGCCGTACCCGCGATGGGTAAGGCCTTCTTCGCGGCGGACTTCAAGAAGCCGCCGATGGCGCGGCCCGCGTCGGATTTCACGAACTTGCCAACCGCGCGGCCGGCCTTCTTAATCAAGGAGCCGAGGAACTGTTCGAGTTCCGCTTCGTCGCGAACCTCCAACAACTCGGCGGCGAGTTCCATCTGCTCGGCTTCGTTGAAAACTTCGAATTCGTAGGTGGGGGATTCGGCCTCGAATTCGAATTCGAAGCTTTCCATTTGTGGGTTGTAAGCCGCTAAAGAGCTCATCGCTTGCCTCCGGTGCGAAAGTGTTGACGTTGGCGTCGCACGGGATCAATGCAGGCGGCGGGCCAAAAGCGCGTGGCCGCGTTTTCAATGGCTTGGCGGTGGGTGGGGTGAAAACAGCTTCGGGGCCGGGCGCTTATACGGCGCTCGACCCCGAAATCGATTTCGTCAACTCCAGTTGCGAAGCTGCTCGCGTCGCTACTCGCGCGTTTCCGTACGGCGCGGCAACAGATGCGCGGGCGCGGTATCGGCTTCGAGCCATTCCACTTGAAAGCGTCCGCGATAGCCGAAGAGCGGGCCGAGGGCGCGGTTGCGCACATTCACCTCGATGCGAAAGCACTGTGCATCGTCGTCGTACCACTCGCAAACATCGGCGACACCCGATAGCGATAGTGGAAAGCGGAAGCCGATGAATCCCTCATAGAAGCGTTGCGCTCCAGAGCGGAGTTTCATGCCGCCGTTCGGCGCAGCCTCCAGATCGATGTCGACGGCCAAATGCTGGTGGTTGCCGAGGTAGTCGACAATCTTGCCGCGCTCTTCGCTGTAGATCATATAGGCGTCGAAGCGGCGGGGCTTGGCTGTAGCGAAAGAGCGCACCCAGGTAACGGTTTCGCGGCCGAAGCAATCGATGTACGCGTAGTTCGATATCGTGAACGGCACGTCCTTGCCTTGCTCCGGGAACATGATGCTGCGCCACGCACCGAGGTGCAGGAAGGGCAGCGTATACGGCGGGCCGTGCCAGAGTTCTTCCATGATTCCCGTCCCCACGGCGGCGATCCGGTCCTTGCTAGAGAATCCGAAGCGGCGCTGAATTTGCGGATGCAAGCGGCCGAAGTCCGCTCCCATGGCACGTTGGTAGATCGAATTCATGATTCTCTCCGGAGCGGTTGCCGGCGACACCGCGAGGCGGTGGGTACGTGTGGATAGGCGATGTATCCGGCGATTGAAAGCGCAATGACGGCGGCGTTCAAGGAGACGGGGTTGAACGCGGCGAATAAATAGGCGGGCGACTGTAGCGCGACGCTCGTAAGTGCCGCCACCATCAAGATCACGTTGCCAATGAAGAAGAAACGCCACCGCCAAGTGGCCAGCGCGAGGATACCGATGGCGATTTCACCCAGCCCGATGAAAGGCAACAATTGGATGGGTAGAGACGCGGCGGTGAGCATCTCTACTTCGTCCGGGCTTGGATAGAGCAGCTTGGGCACTAAGCCATGCCAGATCCAAACGAAGGCGATGCTGACGCGTGCAACGGCGTGGATCAGCGCGGCGGCGGCGCTGCTCTCGGGAGCGATGCCGTGGTCGAGCCACAAGCGCAATCGGTCGAAGCTCCAGGCCGTGGCCCAGCCCATCAAGGGGCGAAAGCAAAGACGGTCCGCAAGTTTCCCGAAGACGCCGAAGCGGGTTTGGTAGTCGTACCACGTGAAGAAGCGGACGCCATCGTCCACCACTTCGTATTTCCAATAGCCGGACCCTTCCTTGATTAGCGATTTCCCGTCGTCCGACCAGAAGCGCAACGCGGAAGTGCGTGCGCCAGTTTCGTTGTCGCGCGTGCCGGTGGATTCGCCCATGCCAGAAATGTCGAGGCCAAATCCAATGCGCGTGGAGTAGTGAAAGCGCTGGGGTTCGTCGAGCGAGGGGCGTGGCAGATACTCGATGCGAGTGAAACGAAGATCCCAGCGCTCGTGCTCTTCGGGAACCTGCGTCCTGCGCCAGAGCTCGTCGATGCCGGTGCGGATCAAAGCCTCGACATATATGCCCCGGCTCTTTTCCACGCTAGATGTTGTCTTCGGTCGCCGCCTGCAGGCGCGCGGTGACTTTCTGCTTCTGCGTGCCGCGCAGGAATTCGATTTCAATCGGGTCGCCGCCGCGCTTGCCGCGCAGGGCCCGGGGAATCGAGTTACCGCTTTCGGCGGGCTGGCCGTTAATGGTAGTAATCAAGTCGCCGCCGATGGTGATCTCGTAACGTCCGCCTAGGATCACGTTGCGATTGCCGCCACGAATGCCCGCGAGGGCCGCCGCCGAACCGCGCCTCACGGTCTGCACCAGCAGGCCGCCTTCGGCGGGATAGCCGAGTTCCGTCGCGAGGTCGCCGGCGATAGGCAGCACGCTCACGCCGAGAATCGGCGGCGCGTACTTGCGTCCGCTGGAGAAAGCCTCGACCATGTCGCGCCCGCGATTGATCGGCATCGCAAAGCCAATGCCGATGGAACCCTGAGCGCCGTAGATCGCGGTGTTGATGCCGATAACGTTGCCCTGCGAATCGAGCAGCGGGCCGCCGGAATTACCTGGGTTAATTGAGGCGTCCGTTTGGATCATGCCCGCGAGCTCGCGGCCATTCTCATCGCCAATGGTGCGGCCCATCGAAGAGATGATGCCCGTGGTCAAGGTGCCTTCGAGGCCGAAAGGATTGCCGATGGCGAGAACCTTTTGGCCAATCTGCAACTTGTCGGAATCGCCGAGGCGCAGGAACGGGAAGTCCGTGCCTTTGCCGTCTACTTGAATCAAGGCGAGGTCGTTGTCGGGATCCCGGTCGAGAAGCGTGGCCTTGTAATTTTTCTTATCTAGCGTCGTGACCGTGAGTTGCTCGCTGCCGCTAACAACGTGGAAGTTGGTTAGGATCTGGCCCTTGCCATTGATGAAAAAGCCGGAGCCGGTGCTCTTGGCGGGGTAGACCTGCAGAAACCAGTTTTGGCGCAAGGTAGTCGACGTGATAAAGACCGTCGCGGGATGGGCCATCTTGTAGACTTCGACGTTATTGTTCTCGTCCGAGGACAAACCCGCGCCCTTCGCCGTCGAAGGGCCGCTCCACAGCGGTCCGCCCGGTTCCGTGGAGGAGCGGCTCAACATATCGAAGGGCCGCCACTTGGATACCGAAGTGGCGAAGATAAATCCGGCCGCGAGCAACGCGGCCACGGCGAATACGCGAAATTTCATGGGTGCAGGCCCTCCCTTTCTAAAGTAACTAGTTTTTCGTAAAGACGGCGCACTTGCGCGTCCGTCTCGTCGAGACTGCCGCCGGTATCGATTATGAAGTCGGCGTAGCGGCGCTTCTCATCGGCGGGCATCTGCCGGGCTAGGCGGCGCTGGACGTCCTCAATCGACGCGCCCCGCGCCAGCGCACGCTCGATCTGTTGCGCTTCCGGGCACCACGTCACGACGATCTTGTCGAAGCTCTTGTAGTTGCCCGTCTCAATGAGGATCGCCGCTTCGACGACTGTGATCGCGCTGGGGTCTTCCTTGGCGATCGCGTCCATCCATTCACGCTCGCGGCGGAAGACGGCGGGATGCACGATGGCGTTGAGCTTTTCCAGTTGCAACGGCTCCGCGAATACGATGGCGCCGAGGCGCGCGCGGTCGATTTCTTTGTTGGCGTCCAAGATGCCGTCACCGAACAACGCGATGACCGGCGCGTAGCATTCCTCGCCCCGGCGCAGAAGGCGATGCCCTAGTTCATCGGCCTTCAACAGGTGGCAGCCCAGCGTCCGCAGCGCTTCGCCGACATAGCTCTTCCCGGTGGCGAGACCGCCAGTCAACCCGACGCGGAGCATTAGCCTCGCTTTTCCGCAGCGAGAACTGTATTTGACATCAGCATCGCGATCGTTAGGGGCCCCACGCCGCCCGGAACCGGCGTATACGAATCGCTCAGGCGAGCCATCGCTTCGGGGTCCACGTCGCCGGTCAAGCGTCCGTCGACGCGATTCATGCCAACGTCAATCACCACCGCGCCCTTGCGAATGTGATCTTCGCCCAAGAATTCCGCGCGCCCAATTGCAGCCACCAAGATATCCGCGCGGCGGCACTCTTCGGCTAGATTCGCCGTACGGCTGTGACAGATCGTCACCGTCGCATTCGCTTCGAGCAACATCAGCGCCATGGGCTTCCCCACGATGCCGCTGCGCCCCACCACCACGGCGCGGCGGCCTTCGATGGGAATGTTGTAGCGCCGTAGCAACTCCATAATTCCCGATGGCGTGCAAGGCCGCGGGCCCGGAGCGCCATCGAGCATCAAGCCGCCGTTCACGGGATGAAAGCCGTCGACGTCCTTCGCGGGATCGATCGCGTGCAAGGCCTTGGCGGCGTCCACCTGCTTGGGCAGCGGCAGTTGCACGAGGATGCCATGCACGGAGGCGTCGCCGTTCAAGTGCTGAATGATGCCAAGCAGATCGTCCGTCGAAAGATCCGCTGGCGGCGTGATCTTCGTGCTCGCGATGCCGAGCTTTTCGCAAGCGAGAATCTTGTTCTTGACGTAAACGTGCGAAGCGGGATCTTCGCCTACCAGCACCACCGCCAGTTTCGGCTGCCGGCCGGATACCGTCAGCGCTTCCACACGGGGACGCAGTTCCTCCAAGATTTGATCGCGAATCAATTTACCGTCGAGGATGCGTCCCAAGCGGTGTCTCCTTTGCGTTGTTTCAACTGCCGCTGGTAGTACAGGGCCCCGGCGCCGATCAACGCGCACGCGGCGATCGAGACCTTGGGCTCCAGCGTTAAACCAAAGAGCGTCATCCACGCTCCCAATGCTAAGAATATCGAGGGCAGCAGGGGCCAGGCTACCGAAACCGCGTCCATGCGCCGCCAGCCGTGCCGGCGCCGGAAGCGAAAGAGGGCGGCGACGCTCATCAGCGCGAAGAAATTGAGCGTAAAGCCGATGAAGAAGAAGAGGCTGGGCAACGTCGTCATCGTCATCAACATGCTGACGATGCCTTGCATCAGGATTGCCGGCACCGGCGTGCGCCATTGCGGATCCACTTTAGCTGCCACCGGAAAGAACGCGCCGTTACGCGCCATCGCGTAAGCGACGCGCGGGCCCACGGTCACCATCGCGTTCACGGTCGCGAGCAACGCCATCGCCATCAACGCGCTAAAGAAGCCCGCCATTTGCGGCCCGAAGAGGCGCGAACTCGCCAGTGCCCCCACCGCCACCACGCCCTTTAGAACGCCCAGCGGCGCGGCGTAGAGAAAGACGATGTTGAGCAGTATGTAGAGAACGGTGACGATGCCCGTGCCGATCAACAAGGCGCGGGGCAAGTTGCGTTGCGGGTCGCGGATCTCTTCGGCGATGTAGGTCGCCGCGTTCCAACCGGAGAAACTCACGTAGACGAAGTAGAAGCTCACGGCGAATTGCGCCGCGATGGGCGTCGTGGATTCGCGGAGGGATGGCAGCGAGAAATTCGCCCAGTTGCCGCTGCCCATCAGAAAGGCGAGCAGGATGAAGAAACCGAGGACGCTGAGCTTCAACCCGGTGAGCAGCTTCTGCAGATTCGCCGCGCGTTGCACGCCGAATAGATTGGCGAGCGTTAAAACGCCGATCGCCGCGGAGGCCAACACCTGCGCGCCGCCGAGACGCAAGCTGAACATCCCTTCGCCGATTTGCCAGTACACGTCGCCTTGCTGGAATACTGGAAAGAAGGTGCCGGCGTAGTCCGAAAAGGCCAGCGACGCGGCCGCGACGGGCGCGGCAAATCCCGCGAGAAAACTGGTCCAGCCGGTCATGAAGCCCCACACAGGGCCGTAGGCTTGCGTCAGGTAGACGTACTCGCCGCCCGAGGCGGGAAAATTCATTCCGAGTTCGCTGTAGCAAAGCGCGCCGATCCAGGCGAGCACGCCGCCGACGAGCCAGATCGCGAGAAACAGGACGGGATCGCCCAGGTCGCGCGCGAGGTATCCAGAGGCCGTCAGAATCCCTACGCCCACCGTGTTGGAAATTACCAAAGCGATGGCGCCGGAAAGGTTAATTTGGCGAAGGAGCGCGGGACCGGACGAGGTCACCTATTCAGGATAAGAGATCCGCCGCGAGGGCCAAAAAATAAGGCCGGGAGAACAGTTCGCTCACCGGCCTTTCTGCTTCTGACCTGGGGAAGGATCAGATGAACTTGAAGTTGTCTAACAACAACTATGACTAGAGATCGTATGCGAAGCGGGCGGGCGCGTCAAGTAAAATCTTAGGGCGGGAGGCGGCTAGCTCTTCAGCAGTTGTTCCAGCGGCACGCCGGCGTTCTGCACGGCCTCGTGCATGCGGGGCGGGCAGTAATTTTGCACGAAGAAGGATTTCAAGCGTTGGCTATAGGTCTGGCAGGTCTGCACGTCCGTCGCCAGGGCCCAAGCCTCGGCGAGATACGCCGAGATCGTCGCGTAGTAATCCGCGCGATAGGCGCGTATCGAATACTTGGCGCAGTCGAAAAATAACTGAATCGCCGTGTGCGGATCCTTCGGCGCGTGCGCCCGCGCGAGCAGCGCCCAGACCTCCGTCGTGGCTCCGTGCGCGCGCGCCTGATCGAGGGCGTCTTCCAACTTTCCTTCGAGCACGAGCAGACGCGTGTAGAGGCTATTATTCTTCTCGGCGGCGTAATCGAGCGCGTCCTCGCGCGTGTCCTCGGTCCGGCGAATGGGCGCCGCGGCGGCGATCAGTTTGCGGTAAGTGCCCTCGCCCGGTTGCGTCCGGTAGAGCTCCCAGCGATGCTCCAGCGCCCGGTCGAACTGCCCTTCTCCTTCGAAGTACGCGGCGAGATATTCGAACAACGCCGTGGGCGCGGGATTCTGAAAGCGGTCGCAGGCCCGTAGCACGGCATCGACGGCTTCGCCCTTGGAGCCGGATTTTTCGATCGCGTCGGCGATGCGCAGCACTTCTTCGGGATGCGGCGCGAAGGCGATACAAATGGCAATCTTCTCCGCCCGGTTGCGCGTGAACTCTCCCCATTGCTGCAGGAGCTTCGCCTCTTGCACGTGCGTGCGCAGAGAATGCTGGCTGCGGTCCTCCAGCGTTTCGCCGTCCACCATGATGCGGTAAACGCGGTCCAGCTTGCGGCGGTACGCCGCGAGACCCGTCTCGCCAAGAAGCTCGGCGTATTGCGGCAATGAGCGCAGCATGAAGTCGTGCGCGGAATTCACTTGTTGCGTGAAGATGCGCTCGGCAAGCGTCGCGGGATCGACCGGCTTTTGCTGAGCGATCCGGAAATGCAAATTCTCGAACGATTCGAGGAGACGGCTCATGCGCGTCGAGGTGGCGGTCAAACGCGTCATCGCCATGTCGATCAACCACGCGCACTTGCCGCAGAGGTGGAAGGAATCGATCAGCTGGCCGCGCTTGAGGAGGTTCTCAAGGGCTTCAAGCAGAAATGTCGCGCGCGGCGCGAGTTCGTTTACCCGGACATTCTGCGATTGCCGCATCGCGAGCGCGGAGAGCTCGCGGCAGACGGTTTCGAGCACCTCGACACTCTCTTCGGGATTGCGCACGGTGGCCGCGTAGAACTCCAGCCGCTGGCGGAAATCCGGCATGTCCCGGGCGACCGAGAGAATCCAGTCCGCGAGATTCTCTTTCGGTTGCTCGACCAGGAATTCGCGCATCGAGGGTTTGCGCCGGGGCGCCATGGTTACTAGAGTAGCCGTTTATTGGATCAACTTCGCGCGATGCCAACGCACCACTAGGATTAGTGCGACGGTGGCGAGGCCCAAGGTGACGCCGATCCAAAGTCCGGCGACGCCGAAGCCTTCGCGAAAGCAAAGCCAGCCGCCGATGGGAAGGCCGATGAGCCAATAGCCGGCGAGGTTCGCGTTGAAGGCCGTGTGCGTGTCGCCCGCGCCACGCAGGGCGCCGGTGGCCACGCTTTGTAGGCCGTCGAAGATTTGAAACGCGGCGGCCCAGAAAAGCAGCGGCACGGCCGCGGCGATCACGGCAGCGTTGTTCGTATAAATCGCGAGAATCAGCCTGGGCGCGGCGAACATCGTGATGGCGCTAAAGACCATGAACGAAAGGCCGGTCAAGATGGCGGCGTTGCCGGCGGCGCGAGCCCGCAAAGGTTGCGCTGCGCCGATGGCGTTGCCCACACGGACGGCGGCGGCGCTCGAGATGCCAAGCGGCACCATATAGGTGAGCGAGGCGTGGTTCAAAGTGATCTCATGCGCCGCGAGCAGAATCGCCGGAAAAGAACCGGCCATGGCGGTGATGGCGGCAAAGCCCGCGACTTCGAGGAAGATGTGCCCGGCCGCGGGAAGGCCAAGACGGAAGAGCGCCTTGAGACGAGTCTTGTCGGGCCGTTCCCAATGGAGCAGGCCGGTATTCCGCTTGGCCTCCCGCCGCCTTAGATAAACGTAGAGGAAGCCCGCCAAGTAAATGCGCGCGCACACCGTGGACCAAGCCGAGCCTTCGACGCCGAGGGCGGGAAAGCCGAAGTGGCCGTGGATGAGCGCGTAGTTGAAGGCGAGGTTGACCAGATTCGCGCTCACCAGCGCGTACATGACGGGCTGCACGAGGTGCAGCGCTTGCAGGTAGCGCCGCTGCACCGTGTAGAAGGCGATTGGAAGGATGCTGAGCGCGAGCACGCGGCCGAAAGGTTGGGTGAGGTCGTAGACCTTCGCTTCGAGCCCAAGCAGTTTGAGCGTCGGCAGCGCGGCCCACATCGCAAGAAGCAGTATGGGAGCGATGAAGATCGCCAGCCACAGCCCTTGGCGGAAGGAGTGATTGGCGTCATCGATGTTCTTCGCGCCAAACGCTTGCGCGATCAAGGTATCCAGCCCCAGCAGAATTCCAATCACCAGCAAGCCGATGGTATGGAATACCATGTTCCCTAGAGCCACTGCCCCAATCGCTTCCGGGCCTAAGCGTCCCACCATGATCGTGTCCGCCACGCCCATGGCCATCCAGCCCAACTCCGCGATCACCACGGGCAGCGCTAGCCGCAGCAGCGGCGCCAACTCGGAGCGAACGGAATGCGTAGTCATCAAAATCTCAAAACGGCCAATCGTGTGTGGGTAGCTCTTGCGCTCTGCGCATCGGCTCAGGCGGGAGTCGTCTTAGAGGAGTATCGCATCTCCCCGGAGCGCAGTCCGGCGCGCGTGAAGCCGCGGGAGACGTTGGTACTGCAAGTGAAGGCCTATGGCCGCTTGGAGCAAGAGGGCGAAGAGACCCAGCGCGGCCGCATTGAGTACACCAGTTGGAAGGCCAGCATCAAGGAAGAAAACGGCGGCGGCCTGAGCAAGCCCTTCAAGTTCCAAGGCCCCGACAACGAAACGATTCTTCGCGAGAAGCAGAAAGGCTTCGCGGCAATTCTCTCGCAAGGCGCGGGGCGCTTCGTGTCCAAGGATTCGATGCTCTACACCGCCCCGCCGCAACCCGGCAAGTACAACGTTGAGGTCACCAGCACCTACCAAGGCGACATCGTCACGGCGACGCTTGAAATCGAAGTCGCCGAGGACGCTCCGGCTTCGTGGAAGGACAACGCCAAGACCTTCGGCCCCGAGCCCCCCGACACTTCGCCCTACCGCAAGCTCGCCGAACACTACGCGCCCTTCGTGGCCCAAGAGACGTGGTTCGACCCGCGCGCCGACTATCTCCATCGCTTCGACTACGACGGCGACCTCATCGGCGACAACAACTGGGACAACCTGGAGAAGGGCTCCTCGCAAGCCTACGTCTACTATGCCGCGATGGAAACCGAGACGCACTGGTTTCTCCACTACAACTTCTTCCACGCCCGCGATTATTCCGACAACTGTATCATCGGCACTTGCCACGAGAACGACAACGAAGGCATCGTACTCACAGTGCGCAAAGACGGCAGCGAGTTCGGCAAGCTCGACCTCATGGAGACCCTCGCGCACAACAACGTCTATACCTACACAAACCGCCGCGACCTCCGCAAGGCGTTGCATAACATCGACGGCGAACTTGTACTGGTGGATCAAACGCATCCCGTCGTCTTCCTCGAAGCGGGCGGCCACGGCGCGATTGGCGGCGCGGACCGCAAGAGCTTCTTCGACGCGCGCAAGCTGACGTGGAAGCAGAACACCGGCGTCACCTTTGAATACAAGGGCGTCGCGGAGATCAATAAGGGTGGGCTCGGTGAACGCATCGGTTACGAATTGCTGCCGATCTACGAGCATTGGTGGAAGCCGCACCAACGCAGCGATGCCCAAGGCGGCACGATGTTCGCGGATTTCGTAGAGTACCGGCCCTTCGGCAACCGCCCGCGTCCCGAGAATCCGAGTCTGGCCAGCGCGTTCCGAGGCCGCAAGCACGCCGCGAACAAGGCTCGCCCCTTCTGGGGCTGGTTCGATGAAGCGGGCAAGCGGAGAAAGGTTTTCGCGCCGGGACAGTGGGCGCTCGATCCGGCCTACAGCGTCAGGCAAAGCTTGCGATTCCCCGATCGAGAAAAGTGGAGCTTCGACTACACGTTCAACCCCTATCTCGGCGTGAACGGCGCGGATTCCCCGGCGGGCGACAAATAGTGGATTCGATGCCCCTTTGGGGCTGGGTCGCCGGCGGATTCTGCGCCTTCTTCGTGGGCATGGCGAAAACCGGTATGCCCGGGCTAGGGATCCTCGCGGTGCCGCTCATGGTGCTCGCTGTTGGAGATTCACGCAAAGCGGCAGGATGGCTTTTGCCCATTCTCTGCTGCGCGGATCTCTTCGCGATTTACTATTGGCGGCGTCACGCCGCCGCGGGCAAGCTCTTCAGCCTCGCGCCTTGGGTGCTGGTCGGCATGGGCTTCGGCGCGCTCGCACTGCAACTGCAAGAACAACACCTGCGGCCCTTGGTCGGCGGCATCATCTTCGCGATGCTCTGCCTCTACCTGTGGCGGCGCTATAGCGCGTCGAGCCTCGCCTCGGCCCCGCCCATCGCTTACGGGACCGCCGCCGGTTTCGCCACCACCGTCGCCAACGCGGCCGGCCCCGTGATGAGCCTTTACCTGTTATCGAAACGCCTGCCGCAAGAGGAGTTCGTGGCCACCGGCGCTTGGTTCTTTTTCTTCATCAACCTCCTGAAGCTGCCGCTCTACGCCTCGCAAGGAATGATCACAACGGCGGGCTTGCGCTTCGGCGCGATGATGATTCCCGCCGTGCTTCTCGGCGCCGTAAGCGGCAAGTGGCTCATCTCCCGCATTCCAGCGCATATCTTCGAGTGGTCGGTCATCGGCCTCACGGCGATCAGCACAGTGCTGTTGCTACGCGGCTAATCGCCCTCTCGTCTCGCCGATCATCCCTTGCGTCCCAGGCGATGCGCCGTGCCAGGCAACTTCCCGCCGCAATCTCCGTACAGCTTCCTAGAATAGAAACAACCACCGCTTCCGCCTGCCGAAATTCCCCGTCGTTTTCCCTGTCGCGGCAGTCCTCGAAGCGGCGCGTATTCCTCCCGTCTCAGCCGTCTCCCAGTCCCGAGATCCCCACCGGACAATGCCGTTCGGAACATCACAAATCAAAACAGGATCAGGGGTCCATGCCACAACCAAAAACTTGGGTCCCAGCGAGACTTTCTCGTTGGGCCATCGCTATTTCTTTGTCCGCCGCCGCTCTACTTGCGCAAGGCACGGCGTCTCTGCGCGGGAATGTCAGCGATCCATCGGGGGCCGCGCTTCCGAACGCCGTCGTCACGCTGAGCAACACGAAGACAAACTTCAGCCGCAAGACGACTTCGCAAGCCGCCGGCGATTATCTCTTCGCGCAAGTGCCTCCCGGTGCCTACACGGTTCGCGTCGAGGCGCAAGGCTTCTCCACGCGTCAAATCGACAACGTCTTGCTGCAGATCGATCTCCAATCCACCCTCCCCATCGCGTTGGAGATCGGCCAGTCCAGCACCACCATCAGCGTCGAAGCCAGCGCTAGCGCCGTCAACACGCAAGACGCGACGGTTGGCAACGCCTTCACGGAAACCCAAATCCGCCAGCTTCCTCTTTCCACCCGCAACGTCGTCGAACTCCTGAGCGTGCAACCCGGCGTCACCGCCACGGGCGAAGTTCTCGGAGCGCGCCGCGATCAGAACAACGTCACGCTCGACGGCGTAGACGTCAACGACAACCAGAACTCCGGCATCGCCGAAACCGGCACCGCGGCCACCGGCGGCACCCAAGGCAACAACGGCAACAACCCCGGCGACGCGGGCTTGAACGCCGCGCTCCCCTTGCCGTTGGATAGCCTGCAAGAATTCCGCGTCACCACCGCCGGCCAAGGCGCCGCGCAAGGCCGCAGTTCCGGCGGCCAAGTCGCCCTCGTCACCAAGTCGGGCACCAACGAATTGCACGGCTCGCTCTACGAGTTCCACCGCAACACAGCCACCGCCGCCAACACTTGGTTCAACAATCGCGCCGGCCGCCCCACGGAAAAACTCATCCGCAACCAATTCGGCGCCTCGCTCGGCGGACCTATCATCAAGAACCGCATTTTCTTCTTTGGTAACTGGGAAGACCGCAAGGACCGCCTCGAACGATCGCAACGCCGCGACGTGCCGAGTGAGAGCTTCAAGCAAGGCATCGTCAGCTTCCGGCAATCGAACGGGCAAATCGGCACGCTCAGTCCAGCCGACATCCGCAACGTCGACCCGCTCGGCCGCGGCGTCAGCCAAGCCGCGCTGCGCCTCTTACAGCAATACCCCACGGGCAACGATCCCGCGTCGGGCGTTGATCGCGGTCTCAACTTCTCCGCCCTCCGCTTCAACGCGCCGCTCAAGCGCGACGACCGCGCCTATGTCGCGAAACTCGACTTCAACCTCGACGCGCAATCCAAACACACGGTCTCCTTGCGCGGCACCCTCGCCGACAATGTGCAAGACGTCGAAACCGCCCTCGCGCAATTCCCCGGCCAAGACGCCGCATCGAAGCAGCTCAACAACTCGCGGGGCCTCTCCGGCCGCTACACCGCCGTGCTCTCGCCCTCGATGATCAACACCTTCACCTACGGCCTCACGCGCCTGGGCATCGCGCGCTCCGGCGTTTCCGGCAACCGCTTCACGCTCGATAGCATCTCCGATTTCCAGAACTACCAAGCCCGCGCCTTCGGCCGCATCATCCCCACCCAGAACTTCGCGAACGATCTCACGTGGACGAAGGGCCGCCACACCATCCAAGGCGGCATCAACTTCCGCTTGATTCAAAACGACCGCACCTCCTTCGAGAATTCCTACCCCAGCTACTCCTTCAACCGCTCCACCCTGCGCGGCCTTGGCCAAGACATGGAAGTCCTCGTCGAGAACTACATCCAGCAACGCGCCGGCAACACGGGCCTCACCTTGACCGAGAAGCCCAACGTCACGCGCGCCATGGGCGGCATCCTCGGCCTCGTCAATCAATTCAGCGCCACGTACAACTATGGCCGCGACGGCAAGGCCGTTCCCTTCGCGAGCCCCGTCGCCCGCTCCTTCCAAGGCCGCGAGTACGACTTCTACATCCAAGACTCCTTCAAGGCCACCCGCGAACTCACGCTCAACTACGGCGTCCGCTACTCCAACACAACGCCCCCGTGGGAATCGGGCGGCGTACAGGTCCGCGACATCCAAGGCCTCGACAACTTCTTCGCCGATCGCGTGCGTGCGTCGCTCGAAGGCAAGTCCGGTGGCTCTATGCCCAGCGCCGCGCTCACCTACGAACTCGCGGGTCCGGCCAACGGCCGCCCGAGCTGGTTCAATCGCGACAACAACAACTTCGCCCCGCGCTTCGGCTTCGCCTACGCGCCCGACCGCGAGAACTTTTGGGCCCGCATCCTCGGCAAAGGCAGCGTCATCCGCGGCGGCTACTCGATGGTCTACGACCGCTACGGCAGCGACATGATCGTTGAGTTCGATAAGTCCGGCTCGCCAGGCCTTGCGAGCCAAGTCGCGCAGCCGCGCAATACGAACTTCAGCGATTCCGCGCGCCTCGACGCGGGCCTCCCCACGTTGCCCGTTGCCGCGCCCGCCTCGTATCCCTTCACGCCCGGCACGATCCTCGGTGGCTTCAACACCAACACGGGCGTCTTCCCCAATCTCGTCGCGCCCTATTCGTCGTTGATCAATTTAAGCTACACGCGTCCCTTCAAGGGCGACATGAGCGTCGAGATCGGCTACGCCGGCCGCTTCAGCCGCAAGAACCTCTTGCAGCTCGACATCGCGCAACCCTTGACCGAATTCAAGGACCCGGCGAGCGGCCAGACCTGGGCCGAGGCCGCGGGGCAGCTTCGTCTGGCTCATGATCAAGGCCGCAATGCGGGCAACGTCTCCAACGTCGCTTTCTTCGAGAACATGTTCCCGCGCCTCGCCGGCGCCTTCCGCCCCGGCAGCGCCACGCAGAACTTCATGCACCTCGCCTATGACGAATACGCCGGCAGCTTCCTCGACGCCCTGAGTGACGTCGACCGCGAGCGCCTCTCCGACGGCACTTGCTACAGCCGCCTCGGCTGCAACACCTTCTTCGCGCTGCAAGCCGCCGGCCTGCGCGCCTGGGCCAACGCGGGCGCATCCAATTTCCACGGAATGACGCTCAGCTTCCGCCGCATCGTCAAGAACGGCTTCGGCTGGGATTTCAACTACGCACTCTCGCATTCCATCGACAATGGCTCCGCCGCCGAATCCGGCGCGGGCAACGGCGGCGCGGTACTGCAGGATTCCTTCAACCCGCGCGCCTTCCGCGGCAGTTCGGACTTCGACATCCGCCACAACATCACCGCCAACGGTATCTATGAGCTTCCCTTCGGCAAGAACAAGAAGTTCCTGCCCAGCGCGAACGCCTTCGTCGATCAACTCGTGGGCGGTTGGCAGCTCTCGAGCTTGGTCCGCTACCGCAGCGGCTTGCCGACGACGCTCAATTTCGGCGACGTCTGGCCCACCAACTACGTAAACTCCGCCCTCGCCATCGTCGGCTACGGCAAGGTCGCGCCGGAGAACAACATCGGGCTCAACGCGGCGGGCAACCCAAGCGCCTTCACGGTTAGCCCCACGGAGGCCGTCAGCCGCTTCGCGCCGCAGTATCCCGGCCGCACCGGGCTGCGTTCGATCATACGCCTCGACAACTTCGTCAATACCGACATCGCCATCGCCAAGAGCTTCAAGCTTCCTTTCGAAGGGCATCGGTTGCAGTTCCGCGCGGAGGCCTATAACGCCTTCAACAACGTGAACTTCTTCGACATGCAGCGCCGGGCCGACCGGCCCTCGACGTTCGGAGAGTTCCAGCAGGTCTCGCGCCCTCGCGAAATGCAATTCGCGCTACGCTACGAGTTCTGATCCGCCTTGCCACATTCCCGGAAGACCAAGCGCTAGTCGAGCGCCTCTTCCGGGAATACCAACAATCCATCGGCGTCGATCTTTGCTTCCAAAGCTTCGCCGCCGAGCTCGAAAACCTTGCAGCCCGCTACGCCGCCGTTTTTCTTCTGGAACACAACGGCACGTACGCGGGCTGCGTTGCGCTAGCGCGAAAATCAAGCGACACCGGCGAAATGAAACGCCTCTACGTGGCGAAAAGCGCCCAAGGCCAAGGCTACGGCAAGGCGCTGATGGAGAGGGTAATCAACGAAGCGAAGCGGCTCGGACTCACTCGCCTGGTCCTCGACACCATCGCCGCCAAGATGCCCACGGCAGTCGCCATGTATGAGCGCCGTGGCTTCATGGAAACCGGCCGCCACCAAGCCGGCGGCCATGAGCTGATCGACATGGAACTAGACCTCAACCCGCGATCCTATTGAGCGCCGCCAACAACTTCGCCGCGTCCTCCCGCGACACATCGGCCACGACACAATACTGCCCCGCGAACAAACCGCCACCTTTTCCTTCCCGGTAAGTCAAGGCCGCCCACTCCTCCACCGGAATCAACCGCGGCCCCACTCGCAACCCTTCCCGCGTAGCTTCACCAGCGGTTGTCCATTTTCCTGGAACTAGCGACAGCGAGATCGCCGTCGACGCGCCAGTGATGATCCCGTCCCAAGCCGAAATGTGTCCCGGCAACAAATGTGCCAGCAGTCCCACCAGAACCGCACTCATTAAGACACGCCACCAAGGCACCCGCCCCCGCACCCGGCAAATCAAGCGGTCCACACTCTCGGCGATCTCCATTTCCCTCATTCGCGTTCCAGCCTCTCAGCGAAGTCCCGAGCGTAACGGCTCCCCCGCAACGCCTCGCGCGCCGCCCGCCTCCGGTGCGACGGCTCCTCTTCATCCGCGGCGATCCACCACAACAACTCCACCGCCTCCTTGCGCGCCGACGCCCCCAACGACAACAACACGGCCTGCCTCAGGTCCTGCGGCAACGCCGATTTCCAAAACTTGCGCAACGCCTCCATCGCCGCCGCCTCGCCACTCACGGCCAACACGCTCGCCGCCTCCGCCTTCACCTCATCGTCGTCGCTCTCCAGAAAGCGCGCCACGAATCCCACTTCCGCCGCTTCCCCCAACTCCAGCATCGACGCCAAACAATGGCCCACCACCTCAGCCTCCCGGTCACCGCTCAGCGCTTTATAGCGCAACAGCGGCAAGGCCTCCTCCCGCCCCAATTGCCCGATTGCCCGCGCCACCTCCACGCGAACCGTTTTCTCGCCATCCGCCAACCCCGCGCTCAAATGATTCAACACCGCCATGTCCGGCAGATCCGAATCCGCCAGCAACAACGCGCAGGCCCCGCGCAATCCCGCCGCCGAATCCTCCTGCCCGCCCCACACCGGCTCCAGTTGCACGTGCTGAAATCCCTTCAAGTAAACATCCGCGCCCCGGTACCCCAACTCCTTCAACGCCTTCACGATCGCGTCCTTCGCCCAACACTTCGGATCCGCCGCGGCGCCGCCCGCGAGAAAGCGGTCGAACGCGGCGCTTAGGTCCGGCGTTAGTTCGAGAAGGCTCAGTTCGGCGGTAAGGATCGCGGCTTTCGAAACGTAAAAGTTGTTCTTGTCGCGAAGCGCCTTGCGGAGCGCGTCCAGGACGCCGGCGCGATCGCTGGATTCGCGAAGCGCCCCCAGCGCCGCCAGCTTTTCTTCGTAGGCGCGCTTGCTCATTCCCCATTATGTTTCCAAGGCGCAGCCACGGCCGATGCCGCGGGAGATAATGGCGTCGTGCTCCTTAGCAAAGATGAAGCTCTGCTGGCCGCGTCGGTGGCTGAATTCGCCGCGGCCGAAATCGCGCCGCGCGTGCGAAGCATGGACGAGGATGCAAAGCTGGACGCTGGGATATTGAAGCAGTTGTTCTCCCTAGGCCTGATGGGCGTTGAGATCCCCGAAACGTACGGGGGGCAAGGCGGAACTTTTTTCGACAGTATCGTCGTAGTGGAGGAATTGGCCAAGATCGATCCGGGAGTAAGCGTAGTCGTCGACGTGCAGAACACGCTGGTGATCAACGCGTTAATGCGCTGGGGCACGGAAGCGCAGAAGAAACGGTATCTGCCAAGACTGGCCGCCGATACCGTCGGCGCGTATTGCCTCAGCGAGGCGAACGCGGGCAGCGACGCCTTCGCGTTGGCCTGCGCGGCGCGGCGAGACGGCGAGTCTTACGTACTGGACGGACAGAAGCTTTGGATCACGAACGCCGCGGAAGCGGGACTGTTTCTCGTCTTCGCGACCACCGGCGCAAGCTTGGGCTACAAGGGCATCACGTGTTTCTTGGTGGAACGCGATAACGCGGGTTTTCGCGTGGGCAAGAAGGAAGACAAATTGGGGATTCGCGCATCGTCCACTTGCGAGGTGAACCTGCGAGGCGCGCGGGTAGCGGCGGGTGATGTGCTGGGCGAGGTGGGAAGGGGATACAAGATCGCGATCGAAACGCTAAACGAAGGGCGCATCGGCATCGGGGCGCAGATGCTGGGGCTCGCGGAGGGCGCGCTTGGGCATGCCGTGAAGTACGCCAAGGAGCGGAAGCAGTTCGGTAAGACGATCGGCGAATTTCAGGGCGTGCAGTACTCGCTGGCGGAATCCGCCGTAGAGGTGGAGGCGGCGCGTCATCTGGTTTATCACGCGGCGCGGTTGCGCGATGCCAAGGGCGATTTCGTGCAATCCGCCGCGATGGCGAAATACTACGCTTCGGTTATCGCGGAGAACGTGGCGTCGCGGGCGGTCGAGGTGTTCGGCGGGGTCGGATTTAGCAAGGATTATCCGGTGGAAAAGCTGTACCGGGACGCCAAGATCGGGCGAATCTACGAAGGAACCTCCAACATGCAGCGGACGGTAATTGCCAAGCACCTGCTGGCCTGACGGCGCGAGCGCGTGGCGCGATGACGGCTGTCGCGTTACTGTAGGTTCATGAGCCGTCTCGCCCCCGTCGCGCTGTTACTCCTCCCTCTTCTCGCTCACGCCCAGAACACCTCCACTATTCAAGGCCTCGTCACCGACGCCTCCAAGGCCGTAATCGCGGGCGCCACCATCACCATTACCAATACGGCCACGCAAACCGCCCGCACGGCCACCACGAACGCCGAAGGCTTCTATTCCATGCCGCTCCTCGAACCGGGAACATTTCGCGTGGAGGCGAACAATCCCGGCTTTGCCCCACAAAAACTCAATGAGCTAAAGCTGGAAACCGGGCAAACCGCGCGCCTCGATTTCGAATTGAAGCCCGGCTCGGTCGCCGAGTCCATCGAAGTGTCGAGTTCGGCGGTGATCATCAATTCCGAAACCAGCGAAGTCGGCCAAGTGATCGATTCCAAGCGCATCCTCGAGATGCCGCTCAATGGCCGCAACTATTTGCAACTCGCGCTCTTCACGACGGGCGTGCTGCCCGGCGGCGGCCTCGGGGCCGGCTCCCGCGCCCGCGACGAAGGCGCTTTCGCTTCCGTTGGCATGCAGATCGCGCAGAATAACGTGCTGCTCGATGGCAATGACAACTCCTCGCGCACCTCCGGCGGTCAGCTTGGCTTCGAAGCGCAAGCGGTAAAGCCGCCCGTCGACGCCGTCACCGAATTCAAGGTCGTCACCAACAACATGAGCGCCGAGTACGGTTATCGCGCCGGCGCGAAAGTTCTCGTCAGCACGAAGTCCGGCACCAACGAATTCCATGGCGCGCTCTACGAATTCCTCCGTAACGAAAAGCTCGACGGCGCGAACTTTTTCGCCAACCGCAATGGAGCCAAACGCCCCACCTACCGCCAGAACCAATTCGGCGCCACTCTAGGTGGGCCCGTTATCCGCAACCGCACTTTCTTTTTCGGTTCCTTCCAAGGCACTCGCATCCGTGAGGGCCAGACCTACACGTCCACATTGCCCAGCCAGGACATGATCAACCGTTTCGACTTCAATCTCCAACCCGCCGTGCGCCGTAATATCTTCGATCCCCTCACTCTCACCGGCACGGGCGCCAGCGCAACGCGCGCGCAGTTCCCGAACAACACGATTCCGGCTTCGCGCATCGATCCCGTCGTCGCCAACATCATCAAGCTCTATCCCGCTTCCAACGTCGCCGGTCTGGACAACACCGTTAACAACTACTTCTTCAGCCCCAACAATGCCGACGACGCCAATCAATACGATTTCCGCGGCGACCACAACATCTCCGACCGGCACCGCTTCTTCGCGCGCTGGAGCCAGCGCAATCAAGACATCCTGGAGCCAGGCACCCTGCCCTTCCCCGCCGCTGGCGGCCAAGGCCAAGCCATCGTGTTGCGCGGGAAAAATCTCGCCAGCGCACTCACCTCCTCGCTTAGCAGCAATGTCTTCAACGAACTCCGTTTCGGCTGGAGCCAGTTCAATACCGTACTCGACATTCCGTACGAAACCTACGACAACGCCAACTACGGCATCAAGAACGCGCCGGCGGACTATTTGAACGACGGCAATAAGAACAACGGCTTCACCCGCTTCTCACCCAGCGGTTACGCCGAAGTCGGCTCGCGAAGCTTCTGGCCGAATTTCAACAACCTCAATACCTACTTGTTCAACAACGGCACGGTCGTTCAAGCCGGCCGCCACAGCGTGAAGTTTGGCGGTGAATACCGCCATACCAACCAGTTCCGCAATGCCTCGCGCTTTCGCCGCGGCCACTTCGCCTTCGACGGGCGCTTTACGGCGCAACAGCCCAATGTAGGATCGAGCCGCGCCAACTCTGGCAACGGCTTCGCCGACATGCTCCTCGGCTGGGCCTCCGGCGGCAACTATGGCACCAATCAGGGCGAGGATATCGACAACAAGTACTGGGGCATCTACATCCAGGATGATTGGAAAGTCACCCGCAACTTCACGGTTAACGTGGGCCTCCGCTACGAAGTCATCTACAAAGCCACCTTCGTTAACCCCGACAAGCAAGGCGTCTCGCGCTATCTCCTAGCGGGCCTGAACGTGCCAACGCTCGCCGACGAACGCGTCACTTTCCCCACCGCCAACTCCTGCGCGTGCCGCAACGATTACGGCAACATTGCACCCCGCCTCGGCTTCGCCTGGAGCCTCACTCCCAAGACCGTCATCCGCTCCGGCGGAGGCATCTTTTACGGCGAGCCCAATAACCTGGGCACCGACAATGCCAATTTCGTGCCCGGCGCGCCTCGCGCCACGGAAATCGGAATCCAAAACAACTTCGAGACCTCCAACAATCTCGTGCGCAACGGCTTCCCCACCCTCGTTTTCGGCACGACCATCCCCCGTGGCGCCGGCATCACCGTCTTCCCCGACTTCCGCCAGAACCTGCAAGCCTACCAATGGTTCTTCGACGTCCAACGCACGCTCCCGCTCGATATCCTTCTGACCCTCGGCTACAACGGCACCAAGGGATCGTTCCTGACCTTCAATCAGAACGTAAATCTCCCCCTCACGCCAAACCCGACGGTTCCCGCCAATCAGCGCTTCAACCGTCCGGAGTTTAACGCCATCAACATCGCGCAAACGGGCCTCAATTCCAGCTACAACTCACTAGCCTTCAAACTAGAGAAGCGCGTTTCCAACGGCTTCACGATTCTGAGCGCCTTCACCTGGAGCCACAACATCGACTATGGCAATGAAGACTTGCTCGACGGTTCCCCCGGCATCGTCACGCCTTACGACTTCCGCCGCGAGCGCGGCAATTCAACGCTCGACCGCCGCCTCAGCTACAACCTTTCCACCGTCTACGAATTGCCCTTCGGCCAAGGTAAGCCCTTCCTGCAGAACGGCGCGGGCAAGTATCTTCTCGGCGGTTGGCAGGTGGGCGCCATCCTCGCCCTCTACTCCGGCCTCCCCGTCACCCACTCCATCAACGTCAACAACCAGAATCTTGGCGGCGCCCTACGTGGCGACTATGTCCGCAACCCCAACCTTCCGCCGGACCAACGCACGATCGACGCGTGGTTTGATCTTGGCGCCTTCACGACGAATGTCCCCGGAACTATTGGAAACGCCGGCCGCAACCTCATCTACGGCCCCGGCACCCAGAACGTCGACTTGATGGTGAGCCGGGTTTTCCGCATTCCCTTTTTCAAGGAACGCTCCCACGCGCTGCAATTCCGCGCCGAGGCCTTCAACGCCATGAATCACGCCAACTTCGGCCCACCCGCCACGGGCATTGGCACGCCGAACGCCGGCCGTATCACCAACGCCGCAGACCCGCGGCGCATTCAGTTCGCTATGAAGTACCTTTTCTAACGGCGGGGCCTGGATGTAGCCGGCCCCGCACGGCGCGATCACGGATCAGGTTGGATAGGACAAACTTCTCCTGGCATCGCCCCGTCCGCCGGTCCCCCTCCGCGAAGTTTCCGGCGCGAGACGCCATAGGTCCAGCCTGACGCGCCGTTGGGTGGCCGCGCGGCCACGGCCACTGGATCGAACGCAAGTGCGCGATTTGCCCGCCGGGCAAAACTTAAGTTAAGCTAGGCAAGGTTTTCTTTCAATCCGGTTTCGGATAAAGGAACATCTGGCGGAGGGCCGGAGCAGGCATCCTCTCGCCGTTTTATAGCCTGAAAGGTCTTTTTCAAACGTGAACTTCATCCTCAACGCCCCGTGCGCGCTGTGGCTCCAGGCCGATCCCGCCGCGAGTCAAACGACCCTTTTTACCATCCTGGGTCTCAGCGCCTTCGGCATGATCGTCGCCATCTACTTGGCCCGCAACGTCCTCGCCCAGGACACCGGCACTCCGGAGATGCGCAAAATCTCCGACGCGATCAAGGCCGGCGCCGAGGCCTACATGAGCCGCCAGAATCGCACCATCGCGTCGCTGGCCGTCGTTCTCGCCATCCTGATCTACTCCGCGTACCTCGCGGGCAAAGGCGATTACCAGATTGCCGTCCGCATGACCATCAGCTTCGCCTTCGGCGCACTCTGCTCGATTTTGGCCGGCTTCAGCGGCATGTGGGTTTCGATCCGCGCCAACATCCGCGTCGCCGCCGCCGCCCGCACCTCTCTAGGCAAGGCGATGCAAGTGGCCCTGCGTGGCGGCGCCGTAACGGGCCTCGCGGTTACTTCCCTCAGCGTCTTTGGGGTCGCTGTGCTGTTTGCCTATTTCGACGGCATCTCAAACCCCCAACAAGTGCCCGGCCAGATCGTTGCCTTTGGCTTCGGCGCTAGCTTCGTCGCCCTCTTCGCGCAACTCGGCGGCGGCATCTACACTAAGGCCGCCGACGTTGGCGCGGACCTAGTCGGCAAGGTTGAAGCCGGCATTCCCGAGGACGATCCGCGCAACCCCGCCGTCATCGCCGACCTCGTGGGCGACAACGTCGGCGACTGCGCCGGCCGCGGCGCCGACATCTTCGAATCCACCGCCGCCGAAAACATCGGCGCCATGATCCTCGGCGTCAGCCTCTATAAGATCTTCGGCATCGCCGGCGTTCTCTTCCCGCTCTACACCTGCGCTCTCGGCCTCGTCGCCTCCATCGCCGGCGTCTTCGCCGTGCGCCTCTCCGACGAGAAAGACGACCCCATGGACGCCCTCAACCGCGGCTTCTATATCTCCAGCGCCCTCGCCCTCGGCGGCTTCTACCTGGCCGTGCAGCAATTGCTTGGCGGCAACATGTGGCTCTTCGGCGCCGGCGCCATCGGCATTGTCACCAGCTTCTTGTTCGTCTTCCTCACGCAGTACTACACGGACCACCGCTACCGCCCCGTCCGCTTCATCGCCGAAAGCTGCACCACCGGCCCAGCCACCGCGATCATCTCCGGCATCTCCGTCGGTCTCGAATGCACCGGCCTCGTCACGCTCTCGATCACCGCCGCGATTCTCGGCTCCTACTGGATGGGCGTGCAAGCCGCCCTGCCCGGCGTGAGCACCTTAGCGAGCGGCCTCTACGGCACGGCCATCGCCACCATGGGCGTACTGTCCACGGCCGCTTACGTGCTCGCCATGGACACCTTCGGCCCCATCACGGACAACGCCGGCGGCATCGCCGAGATGTCCAAGCAAGCCCCTGAAGTGCGCCACCGTACGGACTTGCTCGACGCCGCGGGCAACACCACCAAGGCCCTCACCAAGGGCTACGCTATCGGCAGCGCCGCCTTGGCCGCCTTCCTTCTCTTCAGCGCCTATATCGACGAGGTCAAGATGGTGCTCGCCGAACGCCGGCAGGTCGCCTTCGAAACGATCCCCTTCAGCGTCGACATCGGCCAGGTCCCCGTCTTCATCGGCGCGCTTCTCGGCGCGATGCTCGTGTTCCTCTTCAGTTCCTTCGCGATTCAAGCCGTCGGCAAGGTCGCCCAGACCGTCATCCGCGAAGTCCGCCGCCAGTTCCGCGAGAAGCCCGGGATCATGCAAGGCAAGGAAGATCCCGACTACGGCCAGTGCGTCGACATCGTCACCGCGGGCGCGCTCAAGGCGATGATCCTCCCCGGCATGTTGCCCGTTCTCGGCCCCGTAGCGGTAGGCTTGCTCTTCAAGAACTTCGCGCCCGCGACGGACGGCACGCCCATGGGCGCTTGCGCCGTCGCGGCGATGCTCATGGTCGGCACCATCGCCGGCATCCTGCTCGCCACCTTCATGAACAACGGCGGCGGCGCGTGGGACAACGCCAAGAAGTACATCGAACTCGGCAGCCACGGCGGTAAGGGCTCCGACGCCCATAAGGCGAGCGTCGTGGGCGACACCGTCGGCGATCCCTTCAAGGACACCGCCGGCCCCTCGATCCACGTCCTGGTCAAGCTAATCAGCACGATCACGCTGGTGGCGGCTCCGCTTTTCCTCTAGTTTTTCTCTAGCCTCTTCCGCTTGCGCCCGTCTCCGCTACGATGGAGAGTACACGCGGTGGAGACGGACGCGAACATTACGTTGCTCTTGGAGAGGTGGAGTGACGGCGACAGGGAGGCCCTGGACGCTATCACTCGTCTTGTCTACGAGCATCTGCACCAACTGGCCGGCAAGTACATGCGCGGCGAGAACGTCGGCCACACCCTATCCCCGACGGCTGTCGTGCATGAAGCTTACCTGCGCCTGAGCGGCTCTGGCCTGACGCTCCAAAACCGCGGTCACTTCCTTGCCATCGCCGCCCGCGAGATGCGCCGCGTCCTCGTCGAACACGCACGCAAGCGCGACGCCCAGAAGCGGGGCGGCGCCGATTGGCTGCGCGTCACGCTCCATGAAGGCCGGGCCAGCGAAGAGGGCGACGCCGTCGATATCATCGCCGTCCAGGACGCCCTCGAAAAGCTCCGCGCCGTCGATGCCCGCAAGGCCGACCTTGTCGACCTGATCGCCTTCGCCGGCCTCACCACCACCGAGGTCGCCGAGACCCTGCAAGTCTCGCTCTCGACAGTAAACCGCGACTGGCGCATGGCTCGCGCGTTCCTGCAAAATGAGCTGAAGTCGATCACGTAATGACCCCTGAGCGCTGGCAGCAACTCGAGAAGCTCTTCCATGCGGCCGAGGCCCTAAAGGGGGCCGAACGCATGGCCTTCCTCGATCGCGAGTGCGGCGGCGATGAACAACTTCGAAAGGAAGTCGACGCGCTGATCGCCTCCAGCGAGACGGGCATCCTGAAGGAAGCCGTCGCCCGCGCCACTCGCGGACTTGAGGCGCCGGCCGAAGCTCTAGGGAACTACAAGATCCTCGGCGAACTCGGCGAAGGCGGCATGGGCGTGGTCTTCGAAGCCGAGCAACAAAGCCCGCGGCGCAAGGTCGCTCTCAAGATGATGCGCGGCGGACGCTACGCCGGTGAGCGCATGCGCCGCCTCTTCCAACGCGAAGTCGAAGCGCTAGGCCGCTTGAAGCATCCCGTCATCGCCACCATCTACGAGTCGGGCGAAAGCGACGATGGCCAGCCCTATCTCGCCATGGAACTCGTCGGGGGCAAGAAGCTCGACGAGTGGCTCCGAGAGAACCCTCCGGGCACGCAACTGCGCAAGGCCGAAGCCTTGCCGTTGCTTCGTGTCTTCCGCTCGATTTGCGACGGCGTGATCTACGCCCACCAAAACGGCGTCATCCATCGCGATCTCAAGCCCTCGAACATCTTCGTGCAGAGCCAGGAAGTCTCCACGCAGAGCGGCTCCACCAGCCAACGGGCTCTGGTGAAGATCCTCGACTTCGGCCTCGCTCGTTTCACCGACGCCCAGCAGGAAGAAGGACAGACACAGACTGGCGTCGTGCAAGGCAGCTTGCCGTACATGAGCCCGGAACAGGCTCGCGGCGAGACCGACAAGATCGATACCCGCACCGACATTTATTCGCTCGGCGTGTTGCTCTACGTCTTCCTTACCGGCCGTCATCCTTACATGGAGCTCACTCCGGCGCTGCCCGAAGCGGTCGTCCGCATCTGCGAGACGCCACCGGCGCCATTCAAGGCGCACTTCAGCAAGTGGGACGAAGACCTCGAGACCATCGCGCGCAAGGCCTTGGAGAAGAACCCCAAAGACCGCTATCAAAGCGCCACCGCTTTGGCCGCCGACATCGACAGCTACATCGCGGATCAGCCGATCAGCGCACGGGCGCCCAGCGCCATCTATCAACTGGGCAAGCTTGTGCGCCGCAACCGCGCCGCCGTCGGCGCGCTGCTTCTAGCCCTAGCCACCTTAATCGCATTCACGGGCGTGACGATATACCAGCGGCAGCGGGCCGACCGCGAGGCGGCCACAGCCAAACAAGTCTCGGCCTTTCTCACCGCGCTCTTCCGCGACGCGAGCCCCACGGCCAATCGCGGCACCGGCGAATTGAGCGCCCGTGATCTTTTGAAGACGGGCCGTAAGCGGCTAGCGACGGAGTTGAAGGATCAGCCCGAGTTGCGCGCCCGGCTGCTCGACGAGATAGGCGAGGCCTACAACGCCATTGGCCCGTACGAGGAAGCCAAGTCCGCTTTCGAGGAGAGCTTGCGCATTCGCGACGGCGCCTACGGTCCCAACGATCCCCGCGCCTACGACAGTTGGCGAGGTCTTTGTGTCGCGGCCTACAACCAGGGCGACTTCAAGACCGGCGTGCAAGCCTGCGAGAAGGGGCTCGCCATACTAGAGTCCTCGCGGCCCCAGAGCGACGAAGACCTCCCGCGTATTCTCAGTTCTCTCGCTAGCGTTTATGCGGCTCAAGGCGATCCCAAACGCGCGGAGCCCCTGGCGCGCCGCGCGGTCGAACACGATAAGCGTTTCCGGCGCGAAGGCACGCATGGCGCGGCTACCCGCCTGGCGGACTTAGGCCACGTGCTGCGTTTGAACAACAACTACAAGGAAGCCGTCGAACAGCTCCGGACTGCAATCCGGGAGGAAACCCGCCTGAAGGGCGAGCTACATGCGGCGGGCCCGATGAATGAGCTAGGCATCGCGCTCAACCGGCTAGGCCGCTACGAGGAATCGGTTCAGAACTACAAAAGGCTCGAAGATATCGTAGTCAAGATCTACGGCCCGGACAATATGAACCGCGCCTCGGTGCGTATCAACATCGGCTTCGCCTATCTGGGCCAGGAGCGCTGGAAGGACACCGAAGACGCGGCCCGCTTCGCCATCGCGCTGCACGAAAAACTTGGCGGCAAGAACCCGCGGCTCTCGGACGGCTATGGACTTCTCGCGCAGGCGCAGGAAGGCCAGGGGCTTGATAAGGACGCACTCGACTCTTGGCGCAAAGCGTACGACATTAGCGCCGTTGGATTTGGGAAGGACCACTTCCGTACCGCCACCACCGCCGTCCAGTATGGACGATCTCTCTGCCGTAATGGAAAGGCCGATGAGGGTTTGGCCATGGCCAAGCAAGGCGTCGACCGCTTGATCGCTCTCGAGCGCGGCGAGTTGATGGACGGCGCACTCGCTTGGCGTCAATATGGAGAGGCGCTTGCCACCGCGGGCAAGAAGGATGAAGCGCGGCAAGCGCTCACGCGCAGCCTCGATCTCTTCACGAAGCTGTTTGGGGTGGACAATGTCGAGACTCGCATCACGCGCAAATCGCTCGACCGCATCAAGCCCTAAGGCAGTGCGAAGACGAAAAGGGCGCTTCCGGCCGCGATCGATATGTACTGCTTGCCCTCGAAGGCGAAGGTGATGGGCGAGGCGACGACTTGCCCGCCGAGGTACTTCGACCAGAGCAACGTGCCGGTTTTGTCGTCGAGCGCGAAGAAGTAGCCTTCGCGGTTGCCTGAGAATAGGAGGCCGCTCGCCGTCGTAAGCAGACCGCTTTCGCTCATGTCGCGCATCGGGTACTGCCATACGAAGTGGCCCGTTGCCGGTTGGATGGCGCGGATCGTTGCGTAGCCGTGCTCTACTGGACGCGTCAAAATCGCTTCGCGATTGGTTGGTGGCACCGGCGCTTTCACGCCGCCTCCGGCGAACCACTTGCCGCGTTCGTACTCCTGCTCCCAGGCGAAGTAGGTGCTGTGATAGTTCTCCCACGCGGTCACGTAGAAGAGCCCGGTGCGCGGGCTGTAGCTAGGCGCGAACCAATTGGTGCCGCCCTGGACGCCGGGCCACGTTTGGGTACCTTGCCTGCTCGGTCCAGTGTTCGGAATCTTGATGGGCCTGCCTTTGTCGTCGAGACCTTTGGCCCAGGTCTGCTTGACGAACTCCTTGCCGAAGAGGAACTCGCCGGTTTCACGGTCGAGGACGTAGTAGAAGCCATTGCGGTTCGCCCAGAGGATCACGCGGCGCATTTTGCCTCGGATTTCGATCTCCGTGAGGACGGGCACTTGCGCCGCGTCCCAATCCCATTCGTCGTGCGGCGTGAATTGAAAGTGCCACTTGAGCTTGCCGGTGTCGGCGTCGAGAGCGATGACGGAGTCGGAGTAGAGGTTGTCGCCGGGGCGCGCGCTGGGATTCCAGTCGGGCCCGGGGTTGCCGGTGCCCCAGTAGGTCAGATTGAGGTCGGGGTCGTAAGAACCGGTGACCCAGATGGCGCCGCCGCCGTGCTTCCAGGATTCGTTGCCCTTTGCGTCCTTACCCCAAGTTTCGTGGCCCGGCTCGCCCGGTTCGGGGATGATTTTGAAGCGCCAGACTTCCTTGCCGGTGTTGGCGTCGTAGGCGGCGAGGAAGCCGCGCACGCCCAACTCACCACCGGCGGGCCCGAGAATCACCTTGTCCTTAACGACCAGCGGCGCGACGGTTATTGAGTAGCCGTCACGGTAATCGGCGACGACGGTCTCCCACAGCTTCCTTCCATTTGAAGCGCTAAGGGCGACCAACTTTGCATCGTGCGTCGTCAGGTACAAGATGTTTTGGTACATCGCGAGTCCGCGGTGCACTTTACCGCAACAGGGAAAGGTTGTCTCCGGCAGCTTGTGCTCATAGGTCCAAAAGACGCGCCCTGTTCGAATATCGAGCGCCGCCACGTTGTTCGGCGGCTCTGTGATGTACATGACGTCGCCGACCACGATCGGGGTTGTCTCGAACTTTTCCAGCGACCGTGTCTGGTGTACCCAAGCAAGACTCAGATCCTTCACATTGGAGAGCCCGATCTGCGTCAGCGTACTGTGATGCTGGCTCTTGAAATCGCCGTTGTAAGTCGTCCAACTGACATCCTGCGCCATCAGCCCAAGCGCGGCAAAAAGGCCAAGGAATCGCATCACTTGCTCCCCTTCTTCAAAAGATACGCAACCAAATGGTTCAATTCTTCCTCGCTCATCTTGCCCTGGAACGACGGCATCGGCGACGAGTGATCCTCTTCGAACGAGCGAATCTCCGAGCGCAGGATAGACTTCAAGCTCCCCCCGTCGGAATATTGGATTGAAAAGGTATCCTCGTTCAGGCGGTGCACCGTCATCTTGCGACCGAGGCGCGTAGTGATCTTGTAGCGCCACCACTCGGGGGCGACTTCGGCCTGTGGATCCAGGATCGACTTGCGCAGCTCATCGGGCGTGCGCTTCGCGCCGATGTTGTCGAGATCGGGGCCCAGCTTCTCGTGGCAATTCGAACAGCGGTGCTGGCGGAACAGTTCTTCGCCTTTGGCGGGATCGGCGCCGGCAATCGCCCGGACGCGATCCTTCGAGAGCGAGCGGACGTAGGCGACCAACTGCCAGACGGGTACGGGGTTCAATGAAGACGCGGGCATGACCGTTCCCGGGATGCCTTTGTTGATGACTTGGAAGAGCGCTTCGTCGGATGAAGCGTGTTTGAAGTTGCCGGTGTTCAAGGCGGGGCCGGCGTTGCCGCCTTTGCCGTCGATGCCGTGGCATGCGGCGCACTGCGCGACGTAGTTGCGCTGGCCGCGCGCGACATCGGCTGCCGAGGAAAAAGGGTTGGAAAGCGAAGCGTTACTTTCCTGCAAGAACAGCGCCAGTAGTAATGCGTGCATACGGACTCCGCGCGAATGAGTCTATCGCAGGCGGGCAACCGGCGCTATGCCAGTGCCCGTGGATCGAAGTGGTTCTCTTGCTCCAGGATGAGTCCATGATCGTCAATCACGAAGCGGTCGGCCACGCGCAACACGACTCCGTTGCCGGCGATTTCTATGAGCGCGGCGGCGCAGACGGCGCTGAGGTCGTCGTTATAGTAGAAGTCCAGCACGTCGACTTTCGCGATCGCGCCTTGAATCGGCGTCCACCAGATGCGTTCGACGTCTTCGCGGCCTTCGATGGGGTTCGCCGATCCGCCCGGCGCTAGCGGCGCGCGCAGGCGGACGTTGGGGGCGTAGGGGATCTTTGTGAAGTCCGCGCTTGCGAGTCCATCGAAGTAACTCATTACCGCGGCGCGTAATTGGTCTTTCCGGATCATCACCGGAGTTTACATAGGCGGGGCGGCGACCGCAATGGTGGGTTACTTCTTGCGTGCCGCGAGCGAACGGACGAAGGCGGCGTGTTCCGGCGATGCTAGGCCTTGTTCGAGCGTAGCGAACAAAGCGAGCCCGTCACCCGCGAAGAGCGCTTTTGTGTTCAACCAAAGTCCGGGGAAGGTTTGCGACTTCAGTATCCCGTCGCGGCTTGATTTCATTTCGCGATAGCGTTCGCCATCGTGGCATCGCCAAATGGCGGTCTCTTTTTCGACGAGGATCGTCAGGTACTCGGACACGCCAAGGATCTGATAGAGATCCAGCTTGATACCGAGATCACGGGACAACTCGGTATCCGTGATCTCAACGATGAGTTCCGGCACGCCGTGCATCAGGTCGTGCTCGATGCGCGTCGGGCCGCCGAAATCGGGGCGAATAAAGAGCGCGAGGTCCGGTTGCGGCACGTCGCGGGGTCCCATTATCCAAGTCGCGCCGAGTCGTGTGGAAGTGCCTCGGGTATTGAAGCGATATTGACCGAGGCAACCCGATGCCAGAGAGTGAAGATCCCCGTGCCGACTACGGACAGTGGAAGGCTCGAGGAACACCGTACCCGCAATCAACTCAGCGCGCTTTAGTTCTGGCACAGCTTCCCACGCGCGGAGAAACTCCGTGCTTGTAAGGCGGTCGCCTTCGCGAAGAGCGGGGGAAGCTAGGGCGAGACGGGCCATACGGGGCTGCTAGGTTAGCTTAGCGCGGCGTCACTACTTCGATGGTGGCGAGGTTCTGGCCTTTCACCGCGCCGCCGAGGATCCAGAGCTTGCCGTCGTGGCTGAGCATGCGGTGGGCGAGGCGGGGCGAGGATTGGCCGGCATCTTCCCAGCGGCTGGCGCCTTCGTTGAGGCGGAGGAGGCTGCCGTCGCCAAGGCTTAGGTAGAGCTTGCCATCGTGGGCCGTGGCGGCGGGGGCGAAGCTGTTGATCGAGGGTCCCGGAATCGCGGGTCCCTTGGACCATTCGTTCTTTGCGGGGTCGTAGATATCGACATCGGTGGAGACCGCGCCGCTGGGGAGAATGCCACCGAGGGTGTAGATCTTGCCATTCAACGCGGTGACGATGAGGGCGCGGCGGGAGAAGGGTTGCGGGGATTCTTGCCACTTGGCAATTGGGTTTGCGAGGTCGAGGGAGAGGATGGTTTTGGCCCAGGCGCTCGGCTCGGGGCCGCGCAGATTCCAGCCGCCGAGAACGTAGAGCTTGTGATCAACGATGGCTAGATCGTGCGAGGAACGGGCTTCGGGCAAGCTGGGTAGCGCTTCCCAGGTCTTGGTCTCGACGTTGAAGCGGGCGCACTCGGCGATGGAACGCGTGTCCGCCTTCGAGCCGGGTTGGTTGACAGGCGCCATGCCGCCGATGCGATAGATGAAGCCTTGGTGCGCGATGACGTTGAGGCCTTGGAGAGGCATCGAGGAGGGAAGCGCTTCCCAAGAATTCTTCGTGGGGTCATAGCGATGGAAGAGGCCAGAGACGGCGTTGACGTCGTAGTTGTGGGTCTTGGCGATGTGGCCACCGTAGACGTAGATATGACCGCCCTCAAGCGCCGCACCAAAGCTGGACGTGGCTTGGGGCAGTTCGGTGGGCTGTGGAGCTTTGGCGTGCGCGTCGAAGACGAGCATGCCGTAGTGGCGGATTTGTTCGTAAGGCTTGCCTTCATGCTCGCCTTTGGCATCTTCCCAATAGCGCGCCCACACGGCATAGCGGCCGGATTGGTTGAATGGTCCGGCGAGGCCTTCGCCGTTGGTCTTGACGCGCGTTTCCTTGCCGTCGGGTTGGACGACGGCGATCTCCGCGTTGGCCTTGGCTTCGCCGCGGACGTTGAGTTGGATGAAGACCTTGCCGGGCTCGCCTTGCGGCAGGAGTTCGACGACTTGCGCGCCGCCAACGGATGTCTTGTCGCCCCATGCGCCGCCGAGCAGGGTCTTCGGGTAGTAGAGCAAGAGATAAGGCTTGGGTCCGCGCCCGCCGGGGGAGATGCCGAGATTTGCTTGACCGTGGATGATGCGGGGTCCGGAGCCGGGCAGCTTCACGAGATAGCGGTCGGCGCTGGCGGTGGCTTCAAGGGTGAGGTCTTGATCTTGGCCGGAGGCATCGCGTAGTTTGAGTTTCGCGCCGGCGGCGATCTTGGGATCGACTACTGGATCGGGGACCAGCGTCTCGCTGATGATGAGGTGGGCGCTTTGCCCGCCGGGCTGCGGCACTACGAAGGTGAAGTGCGCGAGAAGTGCAGCGGGAAGAAGTAGAAGAGTTGAGAATGATTTCATCGGTGTTGTCCTCGGGTTAGTCGGTGTGAGTAAAGCGGTAGCGCAGGCCCACGCGGAAGGTGCGGCCGTAATCGGGCCGGTCGAAGCTGGGCGTTGCGAGTTGGAGTTTGCCGTCGCGGCTGTTGTTCAGGTTGTCGGCGGCGATGAAGGTTTGGAAGCCCCGGCGAAGGTCTTTCGCGACGTAGGCGTCCCAGATCTGGAAGGGCAGGCCGCGCGCACCAGTGGCGGCGTTCAAGAGCCAGTGGCTGTAGAAACTGCCGCGCAGGTTGGTGGTGAGGCCCCAGCGAGGGATCAGATAGTCGAGGCGCGTTTGCGCGTGGTGGCGGTGGCGTTGCGGGAGGCCTAGATTGGTGAGGCGATCCAATGCGTTCAAGTAGGTGTAAGCGCCGGAGAGGCGAAGATTGCGGCGGAAAGCGTACTCACCGTCGATCTCGATGCCTTGGGTGAAGATGCGGGATTGGTTGAGGTAGATGAAGGTCTGCCGGTTGAGCAACGGATTGAAGAAACCAGGGATGCCGTAATTAGTAAGCAGCGAGTTGAGCTCGGCGGCGCTACGCGGCGTGCCGATCAGGCGCGAGTCGATCAGATCGCGGATGTTGTTACGGAAAAGCGTGACACCGAGGCGGTAGCGGCGGTGGCGGTAGAGCGCGCCGACTTGGAAGCTTTGGCTGTATTCGGGATTTAGGTTCGGATTGCCGATGACTTGGTAGAAGGTGGCGGGGTTGGCGAAGCGGAAGTAAAGCTGGCCGAGGTCTGGCGCGCGGAAGCCGAGGCCGAAAGAGCCGCGAAGGATCCAGGAGTCGTTGAGTTTTACGATGACGCCCGCCTTGGGCACCGCGGCGTTGCCGAAGAGGGAGTGCGCGGTGACGCGGCCGCCGGCGGTGAGGGTGAGGTAGCGGTTGACGGTCCATTTGTCCTGCAGCCAGGTGTCGGTGGCGGTGACTTGTTGGCCGACATTGTCGCCGACGAGGCGATTGGCGCCGCGATACAGAGTCTGCGCCCATTCGACGCCGCCTTGCAGGAAGTGCGAGGAGCCGATGGCGTGAGAGAGCGTCGCGTCGAGGCGTTTGAGGCGCTCGTTCAGGTTGGCGGTCGAGGGTGCTTCGGCGCGGCCGATGGGAGTGGTGAGGTTGTTTTCGTCGTAGCGGGCGCTGTAGGCGCGGGCTTGCAGCGTGGTGCTGGGGGCGAGGATCCAATCGGCTACCAGGGCGTAGCTCTGCGTTGAATCGTTGGCGAGGCCTTCGACGAGACCGGTCTCGCTCAGGTTGCGGCCCAAGTCGCGATTGCGGTAGGCATTCGCGGTGAAGCCGAGCGAGAAGGAGGGCGCGAATCGATAGCGGGTCTTGAAGAGGATGTCTTGGCGGCGGACATCGGGAGCGACAGTAGTCGGGCTGTTGGGGATGAGGCGGTAGGAGTCCGAGAGGTTGTGGCCGAAGTTGGTGAAGTAGGTGAAGCTCTTGTAGCGGCCACCGAAATCGCCGCGGCCGTCGAAAGTTCCGAGGCTGCCGCCGGAGAGCACGAAGCCGGCGTCGAAGGGCGCGCTGGGTTCGCGGGTGATCATGTTGATGACGCCGCCGATGGCGTCGCTGCCGTAGACGGTGGAGCCGGAGCCTTTGGCGACTTCGACGCGGGAGAGGCGATCGGAGGTCTGGCGGTTGAGGTTCACGGCGCCGCTTTTGATGCCGCGGGCGCCGACGATGGGGAGGCCGTCTTGGAGGACGAGGACTTGGCGCGAATCGACGCCTTGGATCTGTTCGCCGCCGACGGTCGAGGTGTTACCGCGGCGGATGAGGACGCCGGGGATTTCTTGGAGAACGTCGGAGACGCGCTCGTAGCCGGTGGCGAGCATTTGTTCGCGCGTTACGGCGTCGACTTTGGTGGCCGATTCTTCTTGCAGTTCTTCTTGCCGCGACGAGCTGACGACGGTGATGGCGCTGCGCAGGGCGGTGGGCGTCAGGGTAAGGGTGAGGCGCTGGGTCGCAGTCTCCACCTTGAGGTCTTGGGTTACTTGGAGCGAGTCCGTCGAGGCGCTAATTGTGTAGGTTCCCGGCGGAAGATCGAGATTGCAAATGGCTTGCGGGTTGGTGGTACAGGTATGGACTTGCCCGCCTCCGTGGCGGCGCGCGGAGACTTGCGCTTGCGGCACGGGGCGTTGGGAGGAGTCCTGAGTTTGGACGTCTAGGGCGAGAAGAAGGACGACGGGAGCTAGCATGGCAGCGCCTCGTCCAATGTCGAGAAGCAGCTTTGCGCAATGCCGGTGAGGCGCACGGGAAGCGTGGTCATGAAAACTCCTGGTTGTGACGCCAGGGGACCGCGAATCCCGATATGCTGGGCTAAGCGCAGTCCGCTTGGCGGAATGTGTGAGGGCCTCCGCAGGTTCGTCGGCCAAGATTGGCCTGCGGGGCCCGGCTATGCATTCCTATCGTGCAAATGAATTGCAAATAGGAATAGCTTGAATATAGGACACGTTTGGTCCTGTAGTCAATAGAAAGTTTTCGGAAATGTTGGGTGGGGTGCGGTTAAGGCTGGACTTGCTAAGGCTGGACTGTGACTTTGGCGGCGGCTTCGTGGTCGACGAGTTCGAGGAAGGCTTTGGCCGCGTGGCTGAGGGCGCGCTTGGCGGGATAAACGATGCGGATCTTGCGCTCGCAGACGAGTTCCTTTACGGGGACTTCCTTTAGGGCCCCGGATTCGAGTTCCTGGTCGACGCACATCTTCGGCAGGAAGGCGACGCCTTCGTTGCGCTGCACCATACGGCGGATGGTTTCGATGGTGGGCATTTCGACGTCCATGTTGAGCGGGACGCGGTGGCGTTGGAATTCGCGGATCACTACTTCGCGGTAGGGGCTCAAAACATTGTGGGCAATAAATGTTTCCATGCCGAGATCGCTGATGGCGACGCTTTCGCGGCCGGCGAGACGGTGTTGCGGGGAGACGACGAAGACGAGACGGTCCGTGTAGATGGTGCTGGAGACGATGCGCTCGTCGCCAGGATCGTAGGAGATGAGGCCGAGTTCGAGGTCGCCGTCCATCAACTGCACTGGGATCTTGGAGGAAAAGCTGCGGCGCACTTGGACCTTCACTTTGGGGTACATGCGGCGGTATTGCTCGATGTGGTTGAGCAGATAGAGGCTGGTGGATTCGTTCGCACCGATGGTGAGGCGGCCGGCGGAGTTGTCGCGGAGCTCCGCGAGGGCGTTGTTCATCTCGCCTTCGAGGTTTTCGAAGCGGCGTGCGTATTCGAGGACGATCTTGCCGGCGTCGGTGAGGAGCAGTTCCTTCGCTGAGCGGTCGATAAGCTTCTCTTCGATCTCGGCCTCAAGACGCTGCACGGCGAGGGAAATCGCGGGCTGCGTGCGGAGCATCTTTTCGGCTGCGCGCGAAAAAGACCTTTCGTTTGCTACAGATAGGAAGACCTTCAGCGAGTGCAGGAGCATAGGCGTATAGGGCCGATGCTTATGGGATAAGCCTCGGTTATTCCATTATCACCAATTATCGCCGCCTCAAGCAATATAAATTTGCTAAATCGAAAGCCGTCTTTGATAATGGAAAGACAAATAGGAGGCGCCAATGACTGAGGCACCGAAACAGCCCCGCGTATACATATTCGATACTACGCTGCGGGATGGAGAGCAGTCGCCGGGATGCAGCATGACCGTACCAGAGAAGCTGCGCATGGCGGCCAAGCTCGTGGACTTGGGTGTGGACATTATGGAAGCGGGATTCCCGATCGCGTCGGAGGGCGATTATGAAGCCGTCCGGCGGGTGAGCGAGGAGTTTCAGTGGGTGAGCGTGGCGGCGCTGGCGCGCGCGACGAAGAAGGACGTGGAGCGGGCGGCGGCGGCGCTGGAGAAGGCGAAGCGGCCGCGGATCCATACCTTCATCGCGACCAGCGATATTCATCTTGAGTTCAAGCTGAAGAAGACTCGCGAGCAGGTGTTGGAAGATGCGATTCGCGCGGTGGAACTGGCGCGGAAGTATGTGGACGACGTTGAGTTCTCGGCTGAGGATGCGACGCGAACGGAGATGGGGTACTTGGAGCAAGTTTCGAAGGCCGTCGTCGCGGCGGGAGCGCGCACGGTGAATCTGCCCGATACGGTTGGCTTCAGCGTGCCGGAAGATTACGGCAAGAGGATTGCGCGCATTGTGGAAGTGTTGGGCGACAGCGCGATCGTTAGCGTGCACTGCCATGACGATATGGGCTTGGCCGTGGCGAATTCGCTGGCGGCGGTGCAGGCGGGCGCGCGGCAGATCGAGTGCACGATGAATGGCATCGGCGAACGCGCGGGGAATTGTTCGCTGGAGGAAGTGGTGATGGTGATGAAGACGCGCCAAGACTACTATCCTTTCGAGACGAAGATTGTTAGCGAGCAATTGTTCCCGGCGAGCCAGTTGCTTTCGAGCATTATTACGTTCGGACCGCAGCCGAACAAGGCGATCGTGGGCGCGAACGCCTTTGCGCATGAGGCGGGGATTCACCAGGACGGCTACCTGAAGAACAAGAGCACTTACGAAATCATCAGCCCGCAGAGCGTGGGAGTGCCCGAGGGCAAATTGATCCTTGGCAAGCACAGCGGCCGCCACGCGCTGAAGAAGCGTTGCGAGGAATTGGGCTATCCGGCGTTGACACAAGAACAGTTGGACTTGGTCTACGAGCGCTTCACGACGGCCGCCGATAACAAGAAAGGCTTCACGAACGAAGAGATCCAGAGCTTTGTGGAATTGGCTCTGGAGAAAGTCACTCAATGAAATTGAAAGTACTCGCCCTGCCGGGCGATGGGATTGGCGTTGAGGTCACGCGCGAAGGTATCCGCGTGCTGGAACACGTCGCGAAGAAGTATAAGCACGAGTTGGTGCTGAGCGAGGGGCTGCTGGGCGGCATCGCGATTCATAAGACCGGTTCGCCCTATCCGGCGGAGACGGAGAAGCTGGCGCTCGACGCCGATGCGACGGTGATGGGCGCGTTTGGTTTGCCCGAGTTCGATAACGCGCCGCCCGATAAGCGGCCGGAGAAGGGCTTGCTCGGCATTCGCAAGACGTTGGGCGTGTATTCGAATCTGCGGCCCGTGCGCGCTTACTCCGCGTTGGTGGATGCGTCGCCCTTGAAGAATCATCTGCTCGATGGCGTGGATATGATTATCGTGCGCGAATTGACCGGTGGGCTTTACTACGGCACGCCGCGCGGCATCACGGGCAGCGGTCCAGAAGAACGCGGCACGAACACGATGACGTATACGCGCGCCGAGATCGAACGCATTACGCATATGGCGTTTAATTTGGCGGCGAAGCGGAAGAAGAAGGTTACCAGCGTCGATAAATCGAATGTGCTCGAGACTTCGCAGCTTTGGCGCAAAGTCGTCGTTGAAGTGGCGGCGCATTATCCGGAGATTACGCTGGAGCACTTGCTGGTGGACAACTGCGCGATGCAGTTGATTCTGCGGCCGGCGCAGTTCGACATCGTTTTGATGGAGAACATGTTCGGCGACATCTTGAGCGATGAAGGTTCGGTGATTACCGGCTCGATCGGGATGTTGCCTTCGGCTTCGATTGGCGCTAAGAAGGAGTCGGGCGCTTGGGTGGGCTTGTATGAGCCCGTTCATGGCTCGGCGCCGGATATCGCGGGCAAGGGCATCGCGAATCCGTTGGGCGCGATTGGCAGCATTGCCGCGATGCTCGAGTACAGCTTTGGGCTGGTGGAAGAAGCGGCGGCGGTGAACCGCGCGATGGAAGAAGTATTGAACTCGGGCAACGTGACCCGGGATTTGAAGGGCACGGCGACTACTGAAGAAGTGGGCAAGGCCGTTTGTGAGGCGATATGAGTCAACCCCGTAATATCATTCAGAAGCTTTGGGATTCGCACGTGGTCGCGAGCCCGGCGGGAGCGCCGTCGCTCCTGTTTATCGATTTGCATCTGGTTCACGAAGTGACCAGCGCGCAGGCCTTTGACGGGTTGAGGGCGCGTGGGTTGAAGGTACGGCGGCCGGATTTGACGTTTGCGACCACCGACCATTCGACGCCGACAACGCCGCGGAATTTGCCGATTGTCGATCCGATCGCGAAGAGCCAGGTGGAGAAGTTGGAGCGTAACGCGCAGGAATTCGGCATTCCTTACTACGGCTTCTTGAACGACAAGCAAGGCATTGTGCACGTGATTGGGCCTGAGAATGGCTTGACGCAGCCGGGCATGACCGTGGTGTGCGGCGATAGCCACACGGCGACGCATGGGGCTTTCGGCGCGCTGGCGTTCGGCATCGGCACCAGTGAAGTAGAGCATGTGCTCGCGACGCAATGCCTGCTGCAGCGGCCTTCGAAGAGCTTTGCCGTCAATGTGAACGGTGCCTTGAAGCCGGGCGTGGGCGCGAAGGACATTATCCTTGCGTTGATCGCGAAGATCGGCATCGGCGGCGGCACGGGTTGCGTGCTGGAGTATCGCGGTTCGACGATTCGCGCGCTTTCGATGGAAGAGCGCATGACGGTTTGCAACATGTCGATCGAGGGTGGCGCACGCGCCGGCTTGGTGGCGCCCGATGACAAGACCTTCGAATATCTCGCGGGCCGCACCTATTCGCCGAAGGGCGCGGAGTGGGACGCCGCGGTGGCGCGATGGAAGCAACTGCCCTCGGATGAAGGTTCGACTTACGATTTGTCGCTCGATATCGACGGTTCGTCCTTGGAGCCGATGATTACGTTCGGTACGAATCCGGGGATGGGCATGGGCATCACGGGCGAGGTGCCAGACCCGGCAAACGTCGCCGACGCGCTGGAGCGCGACAGCTTGAAGAAGGCGCTTGCCTACATGGCGCTAGAGCCTGGCAAGCCGTTGCTGGGCAAGCCGATTGACGTGGTGTTTATCGGCAGTTGCACGAATTCGCGCATGAGCGATCTGCGCAGCGCCGCATCGATTTTGAAGGGCCGCAAGGTCTCCGAGAAGGTGCGCGTGATGGTGGTGCCGGGATCGCAACAGATCAAGCGTCAGGCGGAGGCCGAGGGTCTGGATAAGATCTTCCGCGAGGCGGGCGCGGAGTGGCGCGAGGCCGGATGCAGCATGTGCATCGCGATGAATGGCGATCAATTGACGCCGGGGCAATATAGCGTCTCGACGAGCAATCGTAACTTCGAGGGCCGTCAGGGCAAGGGTGGGCGGACCTTCCTCGCCAGCCCGCTGACGGCGGCGGCGAGCGCAGTGACCGGCAAGGTCACGGATGTAAGGAGTCTGTTGAGCTAATGGAAAAGTTTGTTCCCTTCTCTTCGCGCGTCGTGGTGATGCGCATGGACAATATCGACACCGATCAGGTGATCCCGGCGCGCTTCTTAAAGAAGACCGACAAGACAGGCTGGGGCGATTTGCTCTTCTACGATTGGCGCTATGAGGCCGATGGTTCGCCGAAGGCCGACTTTGTGTTGAACCAGGATTGGGCGAAGTCGACGAAGGTTCTGCTGGGCGGCGACAATTTCGGTTGCGGTTCTTCGCGTGAGCATGCGCCGTGGAGTTTGACGCAATACGGCTTCCGCGCGATCTTGAGCACGAGCTTCGCGGATATCTTCAAGAGCAATGCGCTCAAGAACAGCTTGCTGCCGATTGTGGTTCCGGCGGACGTGCACAAGAAGTTGTTCGAGACTTTGGAGGCGAATCCGGCGGCTGAAGTTCACGTGGATCTCGCGTCGCAGACGTTGACGCTGCCGGACGGCTCGAAGGTGGAGTTCCCGGTGGATAGCTTCTCGAAGCAATGTTTGCTGGATGGCGTCGACGAGCTTGGCTTTATTCAAAAGCACGAAGCTGAGATCGCGGCTTATGAGGCCCAGCGGCAAGGCACGTTGAACACGTTGTCCGCTTAAGGCTGTACCGGGACGGGCTTCACGGGCGTGAGCCCTAACAGATTCAACTTCCGCAATTCCTCATTGAACGCAGGCAGCGTTTTCGACACGAAGTCGTTGTGCGCCTGCGTTTCTCTTTGGTAGATGGCCGCGAGTTCGTCGACGGCATTCTGCTGCGCGGCGGTGGGGGCGCTGAAGTTGCTGCGTCCGGCGATCAACGCGAAGAGCGGACCCAGTTCTTCGGATAGTTTTGGCGCGCGAATGACGCGATAGGGAACCATGCCCGCGTCGAAACGGCCGATGGCGTTTTCGATTTTTTTCTTCATCTCTGCGACGCGCGTCTTGGCTTCGCCAGTGGCGAGCTTTTCGCTGGCTTCGATCTGCGCCTTCGTCGCGTCTAGCGAGCGCAAGCCGTCGTTAACTCCCGCGATCATGCCGCGCAGGCGCTTGGCTTGCGTGAATTGCGATTCGAGTGCGCCGGGCTCGACCGTGAGCGTGGGGTCGATGCCGACCTCGACTTGCGTCTCGGCGGCGACATCCTTTCCGAGTAGCAACTTCACCGTGTAGCGGCCGGGCAAAACGTAGACGCCGCCAGGAGGGCCTCCACCGCCAGGACCGCCTTCGCCGTCGTCGGTGGCCGCTTTGCGTGGTTCCGGCGCGGTGTACTGCATGTTCCAGGAGGCGCGATTGAGGCCGGCTTCGGCCGAGGGATTTTTGAGTTCGGCGATCTTCTCTCCCTTGGCGTCGAAGACTTGCAGCGCCAGTGGCTTGTCATTGTTGGGTTTCGCTTTCAGGTAATAAGTCAGCAGCGGGCCGGCGGGAGGGTTCGGGCCGATGAAGTTTTGATCGCCCATGAAGATGTTGTTGTTTACCGTGGCGAAGCGAAAGGCCGGGCGTGAGGCGAAGAGGTGGGCGGGCTTGGCGGCGATCTCCGCCGACATCTGTTGGAGCGCGGTGGCGTCGTCGAAAATCGCGATGCCACGGCCGTGCGTGGCGACGACTAAATCGTTTTCGCGCGGATGCACTAGGAGATCGTGCACGGCGACGCGGGGCATGTTTTTCATCAGGAGCGGATGCCACTTGTTGCCGCCTTCCCAACTGACGAAGAGGCCGAGTTCGGTGCCCGCGTAGAGGAGGCGGGGATTCTTCGGGTCTTCCTTCACGACCTGCACGTAGGCCTTGGCGGGGAGGTCGCCCGCGATGCTGACGAAGCTTTCGCCGCCGTCGGTGGTTTTGAAGAGGTAGGGCTTGAAGTCGTCGAACATGTGGCGCTCAGCGGCGACGTAGGCCGTCTTTTCATTCACGCGCGAGGCTTCGACGTGCGACATCACGGAAGCGGCGGGCAGACCTGGAAGCTTTGGTGCGACGTTGCTCCATTTGCGGCCGCCGTCGAAGGTTACGTTGACGTTGCCATCGTCGGTGACGGCCCAGATGACGCCGGGCTTCGCGGGCGATTCGGAGAGGACGATGACGGTACCGTTGTTTTCCGCGGTGGTCGATTCTTGCGTGATGCTGCCACCGGCGGGAGCGTACTTGGATTTGTCGTTGGTGGTGAGGTCGGGCGAGATGGGCTCCCAGCTTTTGCCGAAGTCGGAAGTTTGAAAGATGACGTTGCCCGCGAAGTAGTAGGTGTTTTTGCCATGGGGCGAGCGAACGATGGGCGTGTTCCAGTTGAAGCGGTATTTGGCATCGGCGAGAAGGTTGCCGCGGGGGGAGGGGGAGACAGCCTTCTGCTCGCCGGTGCGCAGATCCGTACGGACGATGCGGCCGCCTTGCGATTCCGTGAGCATGATGCCGGGATTGTCCGGGTCGGTGGCGGCGTAGAAGCCGTCGCCGAAAGTAATCATGCTCCAATCGCGATTCGTGACGCCCTTCACTTCGCGGTTGCGGCTGGGACCGGTCCAGGTGGCGTTGTCTTGTTGGCCGCCGGTGAGCCAGTAGAAGGGCTGGCGGTTGTCGGCGAAGATTTGGTAATACTGTCCGAGCGGAATGTTGTTGTGGTAACGCCAGGTCTCGCCGGAGTCCGAGGAGGAGGCCGGGCCGCCGTCGGAGCCGAGCCAGATGTTGGACGGCTGCTTGGGGTCGATCCACATGGCGTGCATGTCGGAGTGGACTTCCTTGGCGATTTCCTTCCACGTCTTGCCGCCGTCTTCGGAAAGCTGTACTTGGAGGGCAAGGGCGTAGACGCGGTTTTCGTTGGTGGGGTCGATGCGGAGGTCGGTGAAGTAGAAGCCACGGTGGACGATCTCGCGGCGGTCCGTTACCTTGGCGAAGGTGTCGCCGCCGTCTATCGACTTGTACATCGTGCCTTCTTTCGATTCGGCTAGCACGTAGACGGTTTTCGAATTTGAGGGCGCGACTTTGACGCCGAGGCGGCCCAGGAGTTTCGGGAGGCCCTTGTCTAGCTTTTTCCAAGTGCGGCCCGCGTCGATGGAACGGAAGATGCCGCCTTGTTCGCTGCCGGAGGTGAAGGTCCAGGGCTTGCGTTCGAAGCGCCACATGGCGGCGTAGAGGATGTTGGGATTTTGGGCGTCGAGGTCCATGTCGGAGACGCCATGAGACTCGTCCATGTAGAGGGTCTTGGTCCAGGTCTTGCCACCGTCGGTGGTCATGAAGACGCCGCGATCGGGGTGGGGACCGAAGGCGTGGCCGAGGGCGCCGACGTAGACGATGTTGGAATCGAGGGGATGGACGTGGATGCGCGCGATGCGCTCCGTGCCTTCGAGGCCCATATGAGTCCAGGTCTTGCCGCCGTCGGTGGATTTGTAGACGCCGTCGCCGAAGCTGACGCTGTTGCGGGGGTTCGCTTCGCCGGTGCCGAGCCAGATGGTTTCGGGATTGCGGGGGTCGAGGGCGATGTCGCCGATGGAGAAGGTGTTTTGGCGTTCGAAGATGGGGGTCCAGGTGACGCCGGCGTTTAGGGTCTTCCAGAGTCCGCCGCCGCCGGTGGCGACGTAGGCGATGTGGGGCGAGCCAGGGATGGATTCGATGTCGGTGACGCGGCCGCCCATGCCGGCGGGGCCGATGAAGCGGTAGCTCAGGTTGTCGAAGTGCTTGGGGTCTACTTGGGCGCCGAGGGAGCAGCAGATGAGTAGAAAAGAGAGAAGCCGCATTGTTATTCCTTTGCGCTCCAGGGCGGCGTTACGCCCATGGAACGCGCGTAGGCTACCAGTTGCCCGAGATGTTCGGCGTTGTGCATGATGATGCGCAGGTACATATTGTCCGAGTTTGTGTTGCGGCCCGCGACCTTGACTTTCTTTTGCAATCCTTCTGGCCCTAGCTTTGAGCGCGCATCGCTGACCGCGTCGAGCGACTCCTTCAACCAAGCGACGACTTCTTCCTTCTTGCGGATCGTTGTTTCGAGCTTGGAGCCGTTTAACTTCGCGGGCATCGCGACTCCCGTTGGGGCGAGGAGCCAGTGGTTCGATATCGCGATGTGCATGATGACTTCGCTGGTAGTGCGCACGCCGGGCGCGGGGCGCCATTCGTACTTCTCCGCGGGAATCGCTTCGGCGAGGCTCACGAGTTGCTTCCGTAGATTTCCAAACTCGCCCTCGTAGCCTTGCCAGAGGCCTTCGGGTTGGGCCCAAGCAAAGCCGGCGGCAAGAAAGAATAGAGACAGTCTCGGCATGGAGATAGTTTAGACTTCCGGGTATGTTTGCGCTACTTCTCATTGCGCTGTTGGCCCAAGACTCTGGGTCGCTGGCGTGGCAAGGCACATGGAAGGGCGAACTGCGCAGTTATCCGCCGCGAGCTGGGGCGAAGGCGGTGGAAGTGGAAGTGAAGCTGGGCGAGTGGCCTGGCCGCGAGGGCGATTGCGCGGAGTGGAAGACGACTTATCGCGAAGGGGGAGAGGTGAAAGGCGTCAAGGATTACAAGCTGTGCAGAGGCGCTGTGGGTAGCAATGCGGCAAGCGAATACTTCGTGGATGAGGGGAATGGCGTGAAGCTTCCGGCGCGGCTGCTGGATGGGGCGCTGGTTTCGCAGTTTAAGTACGGCAAGACGCTCCTGACGACGATCCTTGAGCTGCGCGATGGGGTGTTGGAGGAGCGCATATTCACTGCCGGCGACGAGGCGGCGACGGAGGGTGTGCGGACTTTGCCGGTGAAGAGAATGCAGAGAATTACGCTGCGGCGCACCGTTTCGTCACAAAAGCGGTAACGATTGGCCCTTGCACGCGTAGAGAATCGTTAGGATGACTCAACTTCGCGCCGCCCTTCGCACTCTTTGGCTTAATCCGGGATTTTCGTTCGCAGCTCTTTTGTGTTTGGCGCTGGGGATCGGCGCGAACACGGCGATCTTTACGGTGGTGGATGCGGTGCTCTTCCGCCCGCTGCCTTACAAAGACCCGGAACGGCTGGCACGGCTCTATACGGAGTTTCCGACTTATGGGTCTTCGGGGGGCTTCCGGAAGTTCTGGATGTCGACGCCGGAGTTGCTGGAAATCCGGCGCGATTTGATTTCTTGGGAGGCGATCGAGTCGTTCACCATCACGGGCGCGAATCTTTCGGGCGGCAAGGAGCCGGTGCGCGTGACAGCGTCGTCGGTTACCGGTGGACTCTTTGCGATGCTCGGCGTGGCGCCGCAAGCGGGGCGGCTGATCGCTCCCGCCGACGATCGGCCGGGGGCGCCGCTGGCGATTCTAATTTCCGACGGCCTCTGGCGGCGCGGCTTTGGCGCGGACGCGACGTTGCTGAACCGGACGGTGAAACTGAACGGCGTGAACGCTAATGTCGTGGGGATTATGCCCAAGGGATTTCAGTTTCCTCCGGGCGAAGTGGATGCGCCGGAGTTGTGGATGCCGCAACAGATCGATCCGGCGAATCCCGGGGGGCGCTCGAGCCACTTTCAGAACGTCATTGGCAAATTGAAGCCGGGCGTGCCTATCGAGCGCGCACGCGAGGAGATCACGCGCTATCTCAAGGAGCAGGACAAGATCACTTCGCCGGACTTCCACCACTTCACGAGCAAGTTCCACACCTTGATTGCGATGCCCTTCCATGGCGAGATCACCGGACAAGTGCGCCCGGCGATGCTCGTGATGTTGGGGGCGGTGGGCTTCCTGCTTTTGATCGCTTGCGTCAACGTAGGTAACTTGCTGCTGGCGCGCGCGGAGAGCCGGCATCATGAGATGGCGGTGCGCAAGGCGATTGGCGCGAGCTTGTGGGATCTGGCGCGGCAATGTCTGACGGAAGGGCTGGTGCTGGCTAGTCTCGGGGCGGTGCTTGGTCTCGGTGTCGCGTGGGCGGCGCTGCAGCTGCTGCTGGAGTTCCAGCAAGGCAGCATTCCGCGCGCCGATGAGATTGGGATCGACTGGCGGATTCTCGCGTTCACGCTGGGCGCGAGTTTCGTGACGGGCGTGTTGTTCGGTCTGGCGCCACTGGCGCAGTTCGCGGGCGACACCCAAGCGGCGCTGAAGAGTTCGACGGGGCGCAGCACGGCGACACGGCAGACGCACTGGTTGCGCCGCGCCATGGTGGTGGCCGAGCTTGCCCTGGCCTTGGTCCTGCTGGTAGGCGCTGGCCTGATGGTCCGTACTTTCTGGAAGCTGCAGCAAGTGAATATTGGGCTCGATTCGTCGCGGCTGATTACGATGCGGCTGGCGCTGCCGCAGGGTCAGTACGCGCAGAACGCGGACGTGCGGGCGTTATGGGGCAGGCTGCTGGAGCGCGTGCGCGCCATTCCGGGCGTGGAGGCGGCGACGCTTTCGTCGGGCATGGAGCCGCAGCGGCCACTGAACGCCAACGATACTCGGATCGAGGGCTACGCGAAAGCCTTTGGCGGCCCCGATGAGAATGTCGATTTTTACAACGTCGTCGCGCCCAATTACTTCGAGACGATGCGTATTCCGATCGTGGAAGGGCGCGCTTTCGATGCCCGCGATGGAAACGGCGGGGCGCTCTCCGTGATCATCAACCAGACGATGGCGCGCACGTTCTACGGCGGGCAAAGCCCAATAGGGCGGCGCATCGGCGCGAACCAGCGCGGCGAGAATTGGCGCACGATCGTGGGCGTGGCGGCGGACGTAAAGAACGCGGGGGTCGACAAACCCACCGGCACGGAACTTTATCTGCCCTATGCGCAACTTCAGGACGGGGGCGCGCCGCGAGGTATGTTCCTGAAGGTGAAAGCGGCGGGATCGCCTGGGGCATTGATGCCCGCGATCCGGCGCGAGATCGCCGCGCTGGATCCGAATCTGCCGGTGGCGCAGGTGCGCGAGATGGAAGAAGTGATCGCGGCGTCGACGACACGGCCGCGGTTCCTGACGGTGTTGTTGTCGCTGTTTTCCGCGATTGCGTTGGGGCTGGCCGCCGTCGGGATCTACGGCGTGATGGCCTATACAGTGGCGCAGAGAACGCAGGAGTTCGGTATTCGTTTGGCAATCGGCGCGGCGCCAGCCGATGTGTTGCGACTGGTGATGGGCCAGGGGCTAACGCTTGGCCTCGTGGGCATCGTCGCGGGCGCGATAGGCGCCATTACGTTGACGAGCTTTTTGAAGCAGTTGTTGTTTGGGGTGGAAGCGTTCGATCCCGTCACATTTGCGGGCACGGCGCTGCTGTTGTTGCTGGTGATTTTCGCGGCTTGCTATCTACCGGCGCGCCGGGCGACGCGTGTCGATCCTTTGGTGGCGCTTCGTTACGAGTAGCGGCGTAGTCCGGCGATGAAGAATCGTTTAGGTTTTTTCAGGGAGATTCTTATAGAATTTCATCCAGACTGAGGAGTCTTTGATGAAGTTTCTCTCGATCCAGGGCTTGGTTGCCCTGTCTCTCCTTTTCTGCCCGGCTTCGACCCCGGCCTTCGGCCAAATTTTGTATGGGTCCTTGACGGGAAACGTAACGGATTCTTCGGACGCGGCCGTGCCCAACGCGGCGGTCACGATCACGAACAAACAAACGGGCGCGGTGCGTACCGCGACCACCAACGACGAAGGCAGCTATAGCATTCCAACCGTGCAGGGCGGCATGTATACGCTGAAGATTTCCAAGGATGGGTTCCGCACGGTGTTGCAGGACAACATCGAGGTGCTGGTGAATTCCACGGCTCGCGTGGACATGAAACTGCAGTTGGGGCAGGTGGCCGAGACGATCAACGTCGAAGCCGGCGTGGCCGCGTTGCAGACGGACCGCGCGGAAGTGAAAGCGGAAATTACGTCGAAGGCTTTGACCGAGTTGCCCGTTTCCGGACAGCGCAACTATCAATCGCTCTTTATAACGCTGCCGGGCATTTCGCCGCCGGCGACGCCGCACTCGGTCCCTTCGAACCCGTCGCGCGCGATGAGCTTCAGCGTGAACGGCGCGAACACGGCTTCGAACAATACCCGTATCGATGGCGCGAGCGCGACGAACATCTGGCTGCCGCATATCGCGAGTTACGTGCCCGCGTTGGAATCGATCGACACGGTGAACGTGGTGACCAACTCCTTCGACGCCGAGCAGGGCTTGGCGGGCGGGGCGAGCGTGAACGTGATCATTCGTTCCGGCACCAACGACATGAAGGGCGCGATCTTCGAGTATCACCAGGGCAACTGGAGCCAGGCGCGCAATTTCTTCTTGCCTTCGAACCAAGACGTGCCGAAGTTCGTCTACAACCAATTCGGCGGCCGCTTGGGCGGCGCGATCATCAAGAACAAACTTTTCTACTTCGGCAGCTACGAGGCGACCTACGACCGCCGCTTCGCCGGCGGTTTCTACACGATTCCGACGGCGGCGATGCGCACGGGCGACCTCTCGGCGACGAATACGATCATTTACGATCCCGGCGCGCTGGCGGGCGACGGCACGGGACGGCAGCCCTTCCCGGGTAACCGAATTCCCGCGTCGCGCATACATCCAACCTCGGCGCGGTTGATGAGCGCGTTAGTGCAACCGAACGTGCCGAACCAAGGCGCCGTCCCCAGCGGCAACTATTTTGCGACGGCGCCCGCAACCTTCGACCGTCACACGATCGACTCCAAGGTGAACTACAACATCTCCGACAAGTGGACGATGTACGGACGCTTGAGCTGGTTGAAATTCGACATGTTGAGCCAAACACCCTTCGGCGAACTCGGCGGCCCGCCCATCGCTTTCGGTAACCCCGGTAAGGGTTTTGGGGGCACTTGGTCGGGCTCCTTGGCTTCGACCTACACGATCTCGCCGCGCTTCATCATCGACGCGAACTTCGGCTATACGCTCATGGACGCGAACGTCGAACAGCCGGGCTTGGGGCCTAACGTGGGCCGCGACACGCTCGGCATCCCCGGAACGAATGGCACGCGCTACTTTGAATCCGGCTATCCAGGCTTCGGCATCGGCGGCTTCGCCGCTTTCGGTTCGACCGAAAACTACATGCCGTATTACCGGAACGATCCGCAGTTCCAATACGTGGCGAACGCGAACTGGCTGGCCGGCAAGCACAACGTCCGCTTCGGCATGGACATCTACCACTTGCAGTTGAACCACACGCAACCGGAGTTCGCGGGCGCGAACGGCGGCGCGGCGGGGCGCTTGAACTTCGGACAAGGACCGACGCAGTTGTTGACCCGCAACGCCAATGGCACAACAACGACTTCGGGCGGCAACTTGTTCAACTCGATGGGCACGTATTTGCTCGGCCTCGTCGATGGCGGCGGGCGCATTCTGCAAGTGCCCGACGAATACACGACGCGCACCACGATGTACAGCTTCTACATCCGCGACCAATGGCAAGTGAACCGCAACCTGACCTTGAGCTACGGCACGCGCATCGAGATGTTCCCGATGCCCTACCGCAATAGCAATCAGGGCATGGAGCGCTACGACTTCGCCACCAACGAGATGATCGTTTGCGGTTTGGGTGGCACGGCGCGCGATTGCGGCACGAAGGTGAAGCCGGCGTATATCTCGCCGCGCCTCGGTATCGCGTATCGCATGAACGACAAAACCGTGATCCGCACGGGCTTCGGCATCAACTGGGACCCGTGGAACTTGGCGCGTCCTTTGCGTACGAACTACCCGGTGCTGGCCGCGCTCAATCTGCAACCGCCGGCGCTCGGTTGGGCGACAACGCTTTCGCAGGGTATCCCGAACATTCCGGCGCCGGTGATCGGCCAGAACGGCCGCTTGCCAATTCCGACCAACTATGCGGTGAATACGACGACCGACGAATTCGTCCGCGCGTACCTGATGAACTACAACTTCACGATTCAGCGCGAAGTGGGTAAGAATCTGGTGGCGCAGGCGGGCTACGTCGGAAGCCGCAGCATTCGCACCTCGGGCCGTTTGAACATGAACGCCGGACAAGTGATCGGCGCGGACCAGGCGGGTCAACCGTTGCGCGCGCCGTTCGGCCGCGTCGTGGAGACTTCGATCGTCGGGCCGGTGGGTTCGAACACCTATCACTCCTTGCAGGCCTCGTTGACCAAGCGCTATACCGCCGGCTTGCAAGCGAACTTCACGTACACGTGGTCGAAGGTGATCGGCATCTGCTGCAACGACGATAACAACGGCGGTCCGGCCGTGCCCGCGTCCGCGTACTACGACCGCAACCGCACCTTGCTGCCGTGGGACCGCACGCATAACTTCCAGACGACGCTGAGCTACGAACTGCCCTTCGGCAAGGGCAAGCCCATGGCTTCCTCCAATGGCTTCGTCAACGCGCTGATCAGCGGCTGGCAGGTGAACACGCTAGTCAGCTTGATGAGCGGCTTGCCGTTCACGGTGACGAGCGACGGCGGCAGCTTGCGCCTGCCGGGTTCGACGCAGACAGCGGATCAATTGAAGCAGGAAGTGCAGACGGGGCTGGGCATTGGGCGTAACGTCGCGTGGATCGACCCCACGGCGTTCGCTCGAGTGACGGACGCGCGCTTCGGCAACTCTTCGTTGCATCAGCTGCGCGGCCCGGGCTTCTTTAATAGCGACTTGGGGCTCTTCCGCCAGTTCGCTTTCAAGGAGCGCTTCAATCTGCAGTTCCGCACGGAGCTGTTCAACTGGACGAACACGCCGAAGTTCAGCAACCCGGGCGCGGCCGCCAACAACCTGGTGTTTACCAACGGCCAGTATACGGGCGGCAGCTTCGACGTCACGAGCACGAATGCCACGGGCCGCGAACCGAACGGGGACCGCATTCTCCGGCTTGGCTTGCGTCTGTCGTTCTAGCCGCAATCCGATCCAACCCGAACAACCCAAAAGGGCCGGCGCGCAGCCGGCCCTTTTTCGCGCTTGGCTGCGACGCGTTAGGCGACGTTTCCGGACAAAAGGTTACACTCTAAAGATTAAATCTGATATAGAATTAGCCCCAAGCAAAGGAGCGACTTTAATGAATATCCATTCGCTTCGGCAAATTCTCGCCGTCGCCCTCCTCCTCGCTGGTCTGACGAACCTCGCTTACGGGCAAATTCTTTATGGTTCATTGACCGGCAACGTAACGGATAGCTCGGACGCTGCGGTACCCAACGCGGCGATTACGATCACCAATAAACAAACCGGCGCCATTCGCACGGCCACCACCAGCGATACCGGCGCCTACAACATCCCCACCCTCCAACCCGGCACCTACACCGTGAAGATCGCGAAAGACGGCTTCCGGACCTCGGTGCAGGATAACGTCGAAATCTTGCTGAACTCCACGGCCCGGGTGAACCTGCGTTTGCAGTTGGGCCAGGTATCGGAAACCATCAGCGTTGAGGCGGGAGCGGCTTTGCTGCAAACCGACCGCGCGGAAGTGAAAGCGGAGATCACGGCGAAAACGCTGACCGAACTGCCCGTGGCCAACGGACGGAACTATCAAGCGCTGTTCCTGACGCTGCCGGGCATCTCTCCGCCGTCAACGCCCCACTCGGTACCGTCGAATCCGTCGCGGGCCATGCAGTGGACCTCGAACGGAAACAACACCGCCTCGAACAACACGCGCATCGACGGCGCGAGCGCTACCAACGTGTGGCTGCCGCACGTGGCTAGCTACGTGCCGGCTTTGGAATCGATCGATACGGTGAACATCGTCACGAACACCTTCGACGCCGAGCAAGGTTTGGCCGGCGGCTCCTCGGTGAACGTCACGATCCGCTCGGGATCGAACGACATCCGCGGCGCGCTGTTCCACTTTCATCAAGGCAACTGGTCGCAGGCCCGCAATTTCTTTCTGCCCGCCAACCAAGGGCTGCCAAAGTACGTGAACAATCAATGGGGCGGACGCGTGGGCGGCCCGATCATCAAGAACAAGCTTTTCTACTTCGTCAGCTACGAGAACTCGACGGACCGCCGCTTCGCCGGCGCGCTGCAAACGGTGCCGACGGCAGTGATGCGCGCGGGCAACCTTTCGTCTTCGACCCTTCCGATATACGACCCCATGACCGGAGCGGCGAACGGCACGGGGCGGCAGGCGTTTCCCGGCAACATCATCCCAGCCTCCCGTATTCATCCCACGGCCGCTCTGCTGATGCAGCGCTTGCCGCAGGAGAATAACCCCGCGTCGACCGGCATTCCCTCGGCGAATTACTTCGCCCTGGGGCAAGCCGCATTCGACCGGCAGACTATCGATTCGAAATTCAACTACAACATCACGGACCGGTGGACCTCTTACGCGCGCCTAAGCTGGCTGGGCTTCGATCTGGCGGCGCCCACGGCCTTTGGCGAAATCGGCGGCCCGCCCATCGCCTTCGGAAATCCCGGCAAGGGCTTCGGGACCACCTGGAGCGGCACGCTGGCCACGACGTATACGTTCAAGCCCAACTTCATCATCGACGCCTACTACGGCTACACGCTGATGGACACCAACATCGAGCAGCCTGGACTGGGCGTGAATCGCGGCCGGGACGAATTAAAGATTCCCGGCACCAATGGCACCCGCTTTTTCGAATCCGGCTATCCCGGTTTCGGCATCGGCGGCTTTACGGCCTTCGGTTCCACGGAGAATTACATGCCTTACTACCGGACGGACCCGCAATCGCAGTACGTCGCGAACGCGAACTGGTTGAAGGGCGCGCACAACATCCGCTTCGGCATGGATCTCTATTTCCTCGCGCTGAATCATACGCAACCGGAATTCGCCGGCGCGGCGGGCGGGGCGGCGGGGCGTCTGAACTTCGGGCAGGGCCCGACGCAACTGCGGCTGGCCAACGGCAACGTCGCGGCCGGCAATCAGTTCAATTCGATGGGAACCTTCCTGCTTGGCTTGGTGGACGGCGGCGGACGCATTCTGCAAGTGCCGGACGTTTACCGGACGCGCACCTCGATGCTGAGCTTTTACTTGCGCGACCAATGGCAAGTGAACCGTAAGCTCACCGTGTCGTACGGAACCCGCATGGAGAGCTTCCCGATGCCCCGGCGCGAAGACCGCGGCATGGAGCGCTACGACTTCGCCACCAACGAAATGCTGGTGTGCGGCGTGGGCAGCGTCCCAAGAGATTGCGGCACGAAAGTGGCGAAACTGTTGTTCAGCCCGCGCGTCGGCATCGCCTACCGCATGAACGACAAGACGGTGGTCCGGACGGGTTTCGGCATGAATTGGGACCCGTGGAACCTGGCGCGGCCCCTGCGGACGAATTTCCCGATCCTGGCGGCGTTCAACCTCGCGCCCGCCGCATTGGGTTTCGCGACCACGCTGACGCAAGGATTGCCAACCCTCCCCACGCCCTCGGTGGGAAGCAACGGGCGCATTCCGATTCCTTCGAATTACGCCGTGAACACGACCGTCGACGAATTCCGGCGCAGTTACATCTTCAACTACAACCTTCTGATCCAGCGCGACCTGGGCAACAACTGGTCCGGCCAAGTGGGCTATGTCGCCAGCCGCGCCGTGCGCGTCAGCGGACGGTTGAACGCAAACGCGGGACAAGTGATTGGCGCGGACCGCGCGGGTCAGCCGCTCTTCCCCACTTTCGGCCGCGCGGTGGAAACCAGCATCGTGGGCCCGATGGGCAACTCTAACTATCATTCGATGCAGGCCACGCTCAGCAAGCGCTACTCGAATGGCTTGCAAGCCAACGCCGCCTACACGTGGTCGAAGGCGATGGGCTGGTGCTGCAACGAAGACAATAACGGCGGGCCGCTGGTGCCAGCGCTCGCCTACACGAATCTGAACTACGTGCCGCTCAACTACGACCGGACACACAACCTGCAGATCACGGCGACCTATGAGTTGCCCTTCGGACGCGGGAAGCGATTCTCGTCGTCGAACGGCTTCGTCAACAACGTCTTTGGGGGCTGGCAGATCAATACGCTTACTTCGTTCATGACGGGCACTCCGGTGCGCGTGACGAGCGACGGCGGCAGTTTACGCCTGCCGGGCTCGACGCAGCGGGCAGACCAAGTGAAGCCGGAAGTGGCGAGGCTGGGCGGCATCGGCCGCGGCGTGGCCTACTTCGACCCCTTCGCCTTCGCGCGCGTGACCGAGCCGCGCTTTGGCACGGCGGGCTTCAATAGCCTGCGCGGGCCGAACTTCTTCAATACGGACTTGGGGCTTTTCAAGAGCTTTGTAGTGAAGGAACGCTGGAACTTCCAGTTCCGCGCGGAGTACTTCAACTGGACGAACACTCCGAAATTCGCAAACCCTTCCGCCGGGATCAACAACCTGTTGACGAACCCGGATGGCAGCTTCCGCGGCGGCGTTTTCGAAGTGACCAGCACCAACTCCGGAGGGCGCGAGCCGAACGGCGACCGCATTCTCCGGCTAGGGCTAAAGGTGTCATTCTAGTGTGCATGCTCTCCCGCAGACACTTCGCAAGCATTACAAGCAGTGCGGCAATCGCGGCCAGCGCCTCAGCAGCGCTGGCCGCGCCGCTTAAGGCCAAGCTCCGTCCCGCTTTGTGCGCTTACTCATTCCGCAATGAATTGCAGAAGGGTACGCTTAAGTACGCGGATCTGGTCCGCATCGCCGCCGAGAACGACTTGGACGGCGTGGACATGACGGTTTACTGGTTTCCGCACACGGAGAACAGTTTTCTGATTCCGTTGCGGCGCACGGCGTATACGTCGGGCGTGGAGATTTATTCGATCTCGATTCGCACGGTGCTGACGCAGCCGGCGGGTCCGGCGCGCGAGCAGGCGATTTCCGAGATCAAGAAGTGGGTGGACGTGGCGGCGAAGTTGGGCGCGGGGCACATTCGCGTTTTTGGTGGGAACGTGCCCGAGGGGAAGACGGAAGAAGAGGCGGCGAATTGGGTCGCCGAGATTTTGGAACCCGGCGCGGATTACGCGGGGCGGCACGGGATTATCTTGGGCCTGGAGAATCACGGCGGCATTACGGATAAGGCCGAGAACATCGTGAAGATCGTGAAGCAGGTCCAGAGCCCCTGGGTAGGAATCAATCTCGACACGGCGAACTTCAGGACGCGCATCTACGAACAGATCGAAATAATCGCGCCTCACGCGGTGAATGTGCAGGTGAAGGCGATGGTGAAAGACGAAAGCGGCCCGGCGCCATCGGATTGGGACCGCGTGGCGAAGATGCTCGTCAAGAACAACTATCGCGGTTACCTCGCGCTGGAGTACGAGGAGAAGGCCCCTGCCCTCGAAGCGACGCCCGCGCTATTCAAGAAGCTGCGCGAGGTTTGCGCGCGGCATTCGGCCTAGGGCGCGGATTAGTCGGCGAACTTCGCCGCCAAGACCAAAATGATGGACCCATCCTTTAGCGATGCGTTTGTCTTTCCAATCACCGTGGCCTGACCGGGCTTCAGATCCACGGCCGTTTGGATGGCGACATCCGTATATTGGAACTTCCCGCCGGCGGTCACGAAAGGAATGCGTGCGCGAAATCGCAGCGGATCGCATTGTATGTAGACGCCCCGGGGCCTGACGCCGGCTTCGAACTCATAGCCTGGAGAAGAATCCAAGGGTACGTTGGGCCAGAGCAGTACGCCATTTGTGAACAGCTTTTCTCCACTTCGAATACGGAGAACCTGGGATTCGATCGCGCGAAAACTACTAAGGTTCGTCACTTGTTTTATCTGCTGCACCGTAGCTTGTAGAGAGGACGGAACGTCGGATAGGGCTTCACCTGACGTGCCTTGCAAGATGTGAAGTACAAGCTCGAAATTCCGGTTCGGCGGCCCGCTAATCCCAGCCTCCATCGGCTTCGGCTTGTAGTACCGCTTAATCGCCGCCTCCACCTCGGTAACGTCTTCCTCCCAGCCGGTCATGACCAGCAGGCCAACCGAAGGTTCCACCTGAATTCGTTGCAGCCGGTGCGCGAAGAGCTCCGCAATCTTACGCATCTTCTCGCCGTCATCGAGAATAAACTCCATCACGCGAGTGACGCGCTTGGGCGCGGGCGCCGCTTTCGGCTGCGGCGCCGCCTCTTGCGAGAAAGCCGCAATCGCCACGAAGGCCAAACTAAGTAGTTTCATAAGCTCCAATAAATAACCACGTTCGGGTCGGTTGAGGCCAGCTTCAATTTATCCCCATCGACGAGCGTCGCCTTGGGCCGGACAACCCGCGATCGCGAAGGGACAGGAACAACGGTCTTAGAGAGAGCAAAATCCGGCGCCGGAATCGAGAAGTCCGGCACTCGCGGCAACGGCGGCAAGGGTTCCGCATTCGGCCAAGCGAATACTCCCGCCGCCAGCATCGCGGCCGCCGCCAGCACATAACGCGTCAGCGCCCGCCGCCGCAAAGCGCTCTTCACGCGCGGCGCCACACGCCCCAGAGACTCCGCGGGCGGCGCCTCGTTCGCAAGATCCGCCAGCAGCCGCTCTAGTTCATCCATTGCCGGAGCTTCTCCTTGGCGCGAAAGATCGCCGAGCGCACGGTCTCCTCGGTGACACTCAATATCGCCGCCACCTCGCGCGAGTTCACGCCCTCGAGATCCCGCAACACGAGCGCCGCCCGCTCTTGGGGCGAAAGCCGTTGCAACAGCCGGGCCAACCGGTCCAGTTCTTGCCGGCGCATCGCGGAAGTCTCCGGCGACGCGGTTTCCGAAATCAAAAGTTCCGGCGTCTCCACCGGCCGCCGCCTGCGAATCCGGTCCAGCGCCTGATTCACGGTCACGCGATAAAGCCACCCCGACGGATTCGACGCCGCCTCGAATTCGCCCAATCGCCCATGCAACTTCAAGAAAACTTCCTGGCTCACATCCTCGGCCTCGGCGGCGTCCCCCAACATGCGCCACGCGGTGCGGTACACCATATTCTGATACTTCGCGACGAGATCGTCGAAGTGGGACCTGCCGCTCAAGGCTATACCCGCTTCGAAACTAAGGATGGCGTCGCTCATGCGCGTCTAAAGAGAAAACGCGGAAACGGCCGGCGCCGTTTACAGGAAATCGCGCCTACGCCGTAACAATAGTAACGCCGTCCTCGGTCCGCGCATAACCTTTCGCCGCGTCCGTTTCGGCGTCGAAACCGATCTTCGTCCCCTCCGGCAGTATCACCCCCGCGCACACGATCACCTTCCGCAGTTGCGAATAGCGGCCCACTTCAACGCCGGGCAGCAGTATCGAGTCTTCAATATTCGTGTAGCTATTCACGCGAACGCCAGGCGAAAGCACGCTCTTCTGAACCCGGCCGCCGGAGACGATCACGCCCGGGGAGACGATCGAGTCGATACCCACGCCCATACGATTCCCCTCTTGCGCGAAAACGAACTTCGCCGGCGGATACATTGGCGGCAGCGTGCGAATGGGCCATGAAGTGTCGTAAAGATTAAACTCGGGAACGACAGAGACCAGATCCATGTTCGCTTCGTAGTAGGCGTCCAGCGTTCCGACGTCGCGCCAGTAGCGGACCCGTTTGGCGTTCAGATCGTGAAAATCGTACGCCACCACCTTGGCCTGGCCGATCAGCCTCGGCAGTACATTCTTGCCAAAGTCGTGGGAAGAATTCGGGTCCGCGGCGTCCTCGCGCAGGGCGTCCAAAAGTACTTTGGTCTTGAACAGATAAATGCCCATCGACGCCGACACCATCATCGGATCGAAAGGCGAACGCGTTGGATGATCGTGTTTTGGCTTTTCCTCGAATCCGCGAATCCGGTACTGGCTGTCGATTTGAGTGATCCCAAATCGCGAAGCCTCCTCGGGGCTGATCTGAATGGTGGCGATCGTGACGGCGGCATCGTGTTGCGTATGCCAGTCCTGCATCTCGCCGTAGTCCATCTTGTAGATGTGATCGCCGGAAAGTATCAGCACGCGGTCCGGCGCCTCCGCTTCGATCGACTCGATGTTTTGATACACGGCGTCCGCCGTGCCCAGATACCAATCGTCGTGCATGCGCTTCATGGGCGGAATCGTCTCGATGAATTCACCCAGCGCGCTAGGAAATATCGACCAGCCATCGCGGATGTGGCGCGTCAATTCGAGACTCTTGTACTGAGTCAACACGAAGACGCGCCGCAACCCCGAGTTCACGCAATTGGAGAGCGTGAAGTCGATGATGCGATAGATGCCGCCGAAGGGCACGGCGGGCTTCGCCGTATCCCGCGTCAGAGGCGAAAGCCGCTCCCCCGCCCCACCCGCCAGCAATATCGCTAAAACTTTCTCCATTACCCTTCAGGGTAATTTAGGGTGGCGAAAGTTTCGATGAATTTCCGGCCCACGGACCCATAGAATTTGCCGATAAGGGTCAACAGTGCAGACACCGCTTCGGTCTCGCTGGGCTCGGTTGGCCTGGATCACGGGCCTGCTCGCGCTCAGCGTGGCCGGGCTGTTCTGGTACGGCCAGCGGCGGCGGGAGGCGACGCGCCTCGCGGTCTTGCGAAGCCGCGTCTATCGCATTGGGGCGGACCATGCTCCTCCGTACTACACGCATAAGCCCGACGGCTCAGTCGAAGGATTGGCGGTGGAAGTGATGAATCGCGCCGCGGAGCAAGCCGGAATCCGCCTGCGCTGGATCGCGATCCAAGGGCAGCCGGACGAAGCCCTCGCAAAAGGTGAAGTGGATCTATGGCCGGCCTTGAATGGCGCCATGCTCGGGCACGAGCGCTTCCATTTCAGCGTTCCCTGGCTTCAGAACAATTTCGTTTCCGTAACGATCACGAACACGCCGCGACAACCCGTGGTAGTCGGCGTCCGCCGCAGCAACACGACCATCCAGAAGGCGAAGGCCGCATTCCCCGGCGCCCAAGTGCGAGCCTATCGCTTGCGGGAAGAAGCGCTCCTCGCGCTTTGCCAAAACGAGGTGACCGTGGCCGCCTTTGAGAGCCGCTTTCTCGACGCCGCCCTCCTGAACCGCCCGCCGCCCTGCGACGGCAAGCCTTTGTCGGTGAAGCTGCTCCGCGGCTTTCACAGCAACCTCAGCATCGCCTCCCGCCATGAAGCGGCGGCCGTGGGGGATTTGTTGCGTCAAGGCATCAATCAGGCCGCCGACAAAGGACTTTTCGGAGACGCCCTGGACAAGTGGAGCGCCTTGTCGAGTTCCGATTCGCGCGCCCTCTTCGCGCTTGAGGAAGCCGAAAAGACGAATCGGGATCTGAAGGAACGCCTCTGGTTCGGACGTTTCATCGTCGCCGCCGTCCTCGCGCTCGCCTTGCTCGCCTACCGCGCCAGCCAGCTGGCGCGCGCCGCCCAAGCCGTCGCCGAGAAGGCCGCTCAAGCCAAAACGGATTTCCTCGCCAACGTCAGCCATGAAATCCGCACGCCCTTGAACGGCGTCATTGGCATGGCCGCGCTGCTGGCCGAAGGCGATTGGAACGAATCGAAGCGCGAGGACTTGCGCACGCTTCAGGATTCCGCCCATAGCTTGCTCGGCGTCTTGAACGACGTCCTGGACTTCTCGAAACTCGAGGCCGGCCGCTGTCAACTCGTTCCCGAAGCGTTCAACCCGGCCGCGCTGCTCACCCGCGTCCGCGACCTCTTCCAAAGCCTTGCCCGCCAGAAGCAACTGGAATTGCATCTCGACCTTCCTCCGGATTTGCCGGAAGCCTTGACCGGCGACGCCGCGCGCCTGCGCCAGATCCTGATGAACTTCGCCGGCAACGCCTTGAAATTCACCGAACGCGGGGAGGTGCGCATCTTCGCGCAAGTCCTGGCCCGTACGGATCGCGGCGCGAAGCTGCGCCTTGGCGTAAGCGACACCGGCATCGGCATTCCCGCCGGCGTCCGCCGCCGCCTCTTCGAAAAATTCGAACAGGCCGACACCTCCATGTCGCGGCAATATGGCGGTACCGGCTTGGGCCTCGCCATCAGCAAGCGCCTCGCGGAATTGATGAACGGTAGCGTCGGGTTGAGTAGCCAAGCCGGCGTAGGATCGACGTTCTGGGTCGACCTGGAACTCGCCGTCGCCGGGCCGCTCCTTCCCGTGGCAATCCCGCAAGAAACGAAAGCGCGGCGCTTCGCCGGACGTGTCCTCGTCGCCGAAGACAATGCGGTCAACCGCAAGCTCATCGACCGCATGTTGAGCCGCTACGGCATTGAAGCTGTTCTGGTCAACGACGGCAAGCAAGCCTTGGAACAACTCCGCGCCCAGCGCTTTGACCTAGTCCTCATGGATTGCCAAATGCCGCTCCTAGACGGCTACGAAGCGACCCGCCTCTGGCGCGCCGAAGAAGCACCCGAAGATCGCATTCCCGTCGTGGCGATTACCGCGCACGCCTTTCCGCAGGACAGCGCCCGCTGCCATGCCGCCGGCATGAACGATTACCTGAGCAAACCCATTGAAGCCGTTGCATTTGAGGCGGTTCTCGCCCGCTACCTCAAGGACGTGCCGGAAACTTTGGCTGAGAATAAGTCCACTCTCGCCGCTCTGTAACGTTGGGATGAAAGTCGTGATTTCTTGGCGAAATGCGCCCGCCTGGGTGCAATCCTTCGCCGAGCCGGGCCAGCGGTCTCTCAGCATGACGTACGAAGACCGGCTCCAGGCCTTCGAAAAACGGCTGGCGCGAACGCGCTACTACACCAATACTTCCCCGCGTCATTCGACGCCTTTGCATCACCTCTTCGAGATGGCGCCGCGCTTTGAGGTGCCCAAGGCCCCGCCCCTCCGGCCCGGCTTCCGTTCCCCCGTGGCCAGCGACGCGGTCACCGTCGTCGGCGCTCCGCTCGAACCCGGCGGCAACGTCACCGTTCTACCCTCCGCCAAATGGCAGCGGCTGCATCTCTCTCGCACCCGCCTGCTGGCCGCGCCCGCGCCCATCTTGCGCCAAGTCGTGGCCTGCACCGAAGCACGCTTGATGGCACTGCCGAAACTGGCCGACGCGATCGTCGTGCTCAACGGCGTCGAAAGCGGCCTGCTCCACTCCGGTGAGCGCGAGATGCTCTGGCAGACCTTCGGCGTTCCCGTGTACTCGCAGTGGCTCGGGCTGGAAGGCGAGTTACTCGCCTGGGAATGCGAGGCCCATCAAGGCATGCATTGGAACCGGAACGCGATGGACTTGGAATACGAAGATGGGCAATTCCTGGTCACCAGCCTGTTGGCCCGCAAGCGGATTACCCGGCGTCTCGAGACCGGATGGAACGGCGAGATCGACACCACCCCATGCCTGTGCGGCGAAAGCTCGCCGCGCATCCGCTACTTGCGCGACCGGAACGTCGCGCCGGACCTGGAGGCACTGCACATGGCCGCCTGCGCTTAACTAAGTCTCCGGCTCTTCTTCCGTGATCGCGTCGATGGTGCCGGGCGCGTTGCCCTCCAGCCGGTTGTTCACGAAAACGAAAGCCCGCTGCTTCAAGCGCTTCGCCCGCTCCAGAATCGCGCGCAACGCGTCGCGGGCCGGCGCATTCACTTCCTGTACTCGCTCATAAGGCTCAAACGACTTCACCGCCTGTTCATACGTGCGCCCATACTTCAGCAGCGCGCGCACCGCTAGGAAGTCCGCCGTGAATACGTCCTCGAAGCTAAGCTGCGTCTTCAACTCCGGCATCCGCGTCCACGCGTTCAATACGTGCGCTACGTTGTAGCTGCGCAGGCACGAAAAGTAATCGGCCTCCAGATACTCTGGATTACGAATCTCGACCGCAAAGCGCCATCCCTCGGGCAACTCGCTCAAGAATACATTCAGCCGTTGCAGAAAATGCCCCAGGTCCGGCATCGTCTTCTTCGACATTGTGCCGAACTCGAAGATGCAAAGGCTCACGCGATCCCGGTAAGGTTCGAGCGCGCGCAGAAAAGCGCCGTTGAAGAGATCGGCGTTGAGAAAGTTATCGTTCTCCAGACCCGCGCGGGCGCCGTAGCGCGCATGCCCCGGCCATTGCTTCACGGTAATCTCCTCGGGCACTTTAAATGCCCATTGCAGCCGCCGCGGCGCCGTGGTGAAAAGCTTCTCCCAGAACGCGACGCTGGGGAATTGATAGAACGCAAAGTCGCCGCAGACAATTGGAAACACCTCGGCGTACTCGGCGATACAGCTCTCCTCGAACTTCTTCCGCGATAGCTTCCCGCGCGTCTGGTAGCGGTCCTGGGAGTAAATGCTACCCAGCCAGCCTTCGTATTTCCAACTGCTCGTCCCGAGATAAATATCCTGCGACGCCAGTTCGCTCAGCTTGCGCGTAAGGCGCTCGCGGATGGGGGAGACTGGGGTCTCAAACAGTAAGGGGGACGACATCAGCTTTGGCTAAAGCAGCCCGGTGCCTTCGTAAAGATCCCGAAGCGCCAACGAGACGCCGATGGATAAACCGATCAATGAGTCCCCGGACTGGAAAAACTGCGGCTCGGACGGCCACGTCGAACTCTCCGGGCGCTGCCACAGCCGCGCGGTCGCCGTCTCGGAGTCAAGATATAGAATCGAGCGCAGCGATGGAATGCGCTGATACTCCAACAGTTTCGCTCCCAGGTCATGATTGCGAGTCGAAGGCGATAGCACTTCGACGACCACGGTCGGATTCTGAATCCGGTACGGCAGCTTTTCGATCGACGCCTCGCACACGACCACCACATCCGGCAAAAAATCAGCCTGATTCTGCGGCGTCACAACGTGCTGGTCGGAAGAAAGCACGAAGCATTTTCCCGGCGCCAGCGCGCTTCGCAAAAGCCAAATGCAATTGCCCACTAAGAGGTTATGGCGCGGCGGGGCGCCCGCCATCATGTAGATGGCGCCGTGCAAGAACTCCAATTTGTGATCCGTGGTGCTTTCGATCCGCTCAAAATCCTCAAAAGCGAGAATCGGAAACGTTTGCGCCAACTCGGCCATGACTCTATTTTATGGCAGCCCACCACGTTCGCGAATTTCTTCCCCCGCCCGGCTTCGCCCCGCCGATTCTATGAAACAATACCGTTGCCGCAAGTTCGGCGCTTGATATACAAAATCACGTCATCGTAACGGAGAGAAGTCATGCAACGGCGCGTATTAGCATTCGTACTAGCGGGCGGAAAGGGAACCCGCCTCTACCCACTCACCAAGGAGCGCGCGAAACCCGCCGTACCTTTCGGCGGCCGCTACCGCATCATCGATTTCGTTCTTTCGAACTTTATCAACTCGGGCATTTTCTCGATCTACGTCCTCATCCAATTCAAGAGCCAAAGCCTCCTGCAACACTTGCGCGACGGCTACGAATTCTCCGGCGTCCTCAAGAACCACTACTGCATCCCCGTGCCCGCGCAAATGCGCACGCCCGGCGAGAGCTGGTACCGCGGAACCGCCGACGCCATCTATCAGAACGTCAACCTTATCGAACAGGCCGAGCCCGACGTCATCGCCATCTTCGGCGCCGATCACATCTACCGCATGAACATCCGCGACATGATCGAGTTCCATCTCGACAAGGGCTCGGACGCCACCATCGCCGCGATCCCTGTAGAAAAGAAATTCGCCAGCGAATTCGGCGTCATCGAAGCCGCTCCCGGCGGCTCCGTCATTGGCTTCCACGAAAAGAACGCCAACGCCCCCACCCTGCCCGGCGATTCCACGCGCGTCTACGCCTCGATGGGCAACTACGTTTTCTCCACCGGTCTCTTACTCAAGGAACTCTACCGTGACGCCGAAGACGAAAACTCCTCCCACGATTTTGGCCGCGACATTCTGCCCCGCCTCGTAGGCCAAGTGCCCATGTACGCCTACGACTTCCAACGCAACCGCATCCCCGGCGACCCGCCCGACCAGCCCGCCTACTGGCGCGACGTCGGCACCATCGACAGCTACTACGAAGCCTCCATGGACCTCCGCAGCGTCCACCCGCAACTAAACCTCTACAACCGCAACTGGCCGCTCCGCACCGCGGGCTACGAAGACCCGCCCGCCAAGTTCACCTTCGATGAAAATCAAGTACGCGGCTCGGCGGTAGACTCCATCGTCTCCGGTGGCAGCATTATCTCCGGCGGTACGCTCCGCAATTGCATCATCGGCCGCGGCGTCAAGGTCTACGGCGGCGCCGAGGTGGACGAGTCCATCGTTTTCGACAACTGCGAAATCGGCCGCGACGCCAAGATCAAACGCGCCATCCTCGACAAAAACGTCCGCGTCCCCGACGGCGCCCGGATCGGCTACGACCTCGAACAAGACAAGAAGCTCTACAGCGTCACCGAGTCCGGCATCGTCGTCGTCGAAGGACGCCGCTCCCGCGTCGACGTCAGCTCGCTTCAGATCGCTCGAAAATACTAAGCGCCAACCCCGTCAGCACCACCACCGCGCAGCCGAAGACGTTGTACCAAAGGAAGCCGACGCTGCCGGTGTAGTGGATGTAGAAAATCACCGCTTCCCCCGCAAGCACGCCAATAAACGCCGCGGTGCCCTGCACGCGCGGAAAAAAGAACGCGAGCAAGAACACGCCCAGCAGCCCGCCGTAGAACAGGCTGCCCAACAAATTCACCGCCTCCACCAAGCTGCCTAAGCCACGCGCCAGTTGCGCGCTACCCACCGCGAAGCAACCCCAGAACACGGTCGCCAAACGCGTGAACCAAAGATAACTGGCCTCGTCGCCCCCGGGCTTGAGGAAGCGCTTGTAGACGTCCACCATCGTGACTGTGGCGAGCGAATTGATCTCGCCCGAGCTCACGCTCATCGCCGCGCCGAAGATCACCGCGATCACCAACCCCACAAAGCCCGCCGGCAGATGCTGCGTCACGAAATTCAAGAAGACGTAGTTCGTATCGTTGAAGCCCTTCGTCGCTTCCTTGTGCACCGCGTCCACTTGCTTGTGCGCCGCGAGGTAACGCGCGCGCGAGGCTTCGTCGCGCTTGGCGAGAAGCTCCGTCGCGGCCATGCGCCGTTCCGTAATCGCTACCTGATGCTGGCGCTCGATGGCCGTGCCGCTCAGCGTGGGCAGTCTCCCGGAATGAAAGGTCACCGGCGGCGCCGTGAAGACATAGAAGACCCAAACCATCGCGCCCGTCAACAGAATAAAGAACTGCATTGGAATTTTCGCGACGGCGTTAAACAGCAAGCTCATCCTGCTCTGCGCGATATCCCTGCCCGTCAAGTAGCGCTGCACCTGGCTCTGGTCGCAACCGAAATAAGCCAGAGCGAGGAACATGCCGCCAATGACGCCACTGAAGAGATTGAAGCGGTCAAACCAATCGAAGTTGGTCGTCACGGCATTCAACTTTCCAGCCGTGCCCGCGAGTTCCAACGCCTCCCGCAGACCCACGCCCTCCGGCAGCTTGTAGACCGCGATAAACAACGCCGTACCCAAGCCGATCAGCATGATGATCATCTGCTGAAAGTCCGTCCACGCCACGGCGCGGATGCCGCCGAAAACCGTATATAACGTCACGATGATCCCCATCAAGATCGTTGTTGTCGAATCGTTCCAGCCCAGGATCACGGTCAGCACCACCGCCGGCGCGTACAACACCATCCCCACCGCAAGCCCGCGCTGAATGAGAAAAATCAAACTCACCAACGCCCGCGTTTTCGCGTCAAAACGCTTCTCTAGATACTCGTAGGCCGTATAAACGTTGGCGTTGCGAAAGCGCGGGACAAAGAACTCGCCGACCAGAATCATCGCTAGCGGCAAGCCAAAGTAAAACTGCACGAAGCGCATGCCATCCGCGTACGCCTGCCCCGTCGTCGAAATGAAAGTAATCGCGCTCGCCTGCGTCGCCATGATTGAGAGCGCCACCGTGTACCAGGGCAACGAGCGGTCCGCCAGCAAGTAACCGCTCACTGTCGCCACCTTCCGGCTCTTCCACAGCCCGTAAGCGACAATGAAGCCGATCGTCAGCGCGAGAACAATCCAGTCGATGGCTCTCATATGCGAAAAGCGCCCGCGAACCAAGCGAACACCGCAATCACCAACACCAGATAAACAATGACCACCGCGTAAAGCCGCCGCCAGGAGCCCAGAAACGGAGGCCGTTCGTTCTCCTGCGTCTGCATCAGTTCTTACCCGCGCTCAAGAAATTCGCGAAGATCCGGTACGCGCCCGGCACGCCCGCCGGCAACTGGCGGAACCAAGCCATGGGCGTAAAGATGTAAGTCCCCTGCCCGTACTTCGTCGTCAACGTACCGCCCAACATCGGTTTCTCTCCTGGATCGAAAGTCGAAAACAGCGGTTGATACTTCTCATCCCACTTGTTGGCGAAGTACAATCCCCGCTCCTGCACCCAACCGTCAAAGTCCGAAGCCACAATGCGATTCGGGAATTGCAAAAGGCGATGATCCTGATTGGGGAAGCTCATCGGCGCGGTCTCGTCGGTCACGCGGTCGCGCGAAGTCGTAATTGGATACGGACCCACCTTGTTGAGGATGCTCGGATCCCCGCCAAAGAATCCGCCTTCTTGCACGTTGTACTGCACGATGTACGTGCCGCCCTTCGCCACATACTCGTCGAAGATCCTCTGCGCATTCGCGCGCAGGTCCGCCCGCGTGTTGTAAGCGCGCACACCGGCCACGATCGCGTCGTACTGCGACAAGTTGCCCACCGCCAAATCCTCGGCGCTCAGTAGGCTCACCTCGCAACCCAACTGCCGCAACGCATCCGGCACTTCATCCCCCGCCCCCATCACGTAACCCACCTTGCTCGACAAATTCTTCACCGTCGTCCGCACCAGCTTGGCCGCCGCCGGCGGCGCCAAGGTCTGCGGCGGAATGTGCGGGTATTGAATCGTGCGCGTGCCATGCGAAATTTCGCGTCCATTCACCGTTGCAATAGCACGCAACTCACCAGTACTCTCATTGGCGGGCGGCGTCACGGTAAAACTCAACGCCTTTTCTTCATCGGCCGCCGGGAAATCGAAGCTCAACGTCGCGGGCTCCGCCTTCCAGCCACTCGGCAGCGCCAAGCGCAGCGTGCCGTTCGCCTTCGCCTGATTCGCTTTCAAAACTACTTCCACCTTGCGCGGCCCCACCGCCGGGAACAACAGCGCATCCTGCGTCAAACGAACGCTCACCGGCGGCACGATCAGAAACGGCTTCGTCAACTCGCCCGTGCTGCGATCCACATAGCGATACGTAATGCCGCGCTCAAGTTCTATCGTCGCGTTATCCACCTTCAACTTCACCACCGCGCTCAAGGCCGGCGGGCCCTCGGGCCGACCCAGCAAATTGCGGTCGCTGATCTGGAACATCGCGTCACTGCGCGGCTCCACCAGAAAATATGGCTGCGTCAAAGGCTGCTCCGGTGAAAGCTGCCACTTCACTTCGGTATTCACCTGCCTGTTGAAAGGCAACTCAATCGGCAACGTCACCGGCGCCAAACCCTGGGCCGCGCCAAAGTCGATACCCGCGATGCCGACCTTCGCCGAACCCCGCTGAATGGCCGCCAGACGAACCGTCGTCGCCGACCCTTGCACGGCGAGCGCCCTCTGCGATTGCAATTCGACCCACAAGCCCGCCGCGAGCGCAATTGCCTCATCCACTTCCTTGCGCTTCAAAACACTGTAATGATCCGTACGCGCCGCAAGCAACTCCCGCGCCGCCGTCAAATGCGGCAAAATCGCCCCCGGCTTCTCCGGCAGAAATTCCGCCGCGGCCTTCGCCAACAGCTCACCGATCTTCTCCGCCCCCGGCACGCGCTTCCAAGTCGTATCGACGCCGTCGAATAGATCCTTCGTCGCCGGCTCGCCGCCAATCGTGATGAAGTAGTTCAACGCCGCGCCCTTGCGCTCCGCCGACCCCATCGCCTGGCTCTTGTGCGCGCTGCGGCTCATTCCGGCGATCTCGCTGTAGCTATAGCCCAGCAGCGGATCGAAAACTCCCGTATCGAGCGCGATGCGGTTCTGCTGCTTCTCCGCCGCCTCTTCCTGCTCCCGCGTGAAAGCGGCCATGTTCCACACCAACCGTTTCGCCTGCCAGGGCTCCACCCACTTCAATTGTTCGGGAAAGCGCTTCGGGTCCGCCGCCGCCGCGAATGCTTCCTTGCTCAACAGCGCCGATGCCTGATGATGCCCGTGCCCATCCATCGGCGTCCCCGAGAAGCGGTTGATAATCACATCGGGCCGAAAGCGCCGGATGTTCCAAACCACGTCCGCCAGTACCTCTTCCCTGCCCCACTTCTTAAACGTCTCATCCGCGTTCTTCGAAAAACCGAAATCGATGGCCCGCGTAAAAAACTGCTCGCCGCCATCGATGCGACGGGCGGCGAGTAGTTCTTGGGTTCGTATGATTCCGATCTCGACCGATTGCTCGGAGCCGATCAGGTTCTGCCCTCCCTCGCCGCGATTGAGCGAGAGGTAGGCGGTGCGCACCTTCTTGCCGCGCGCCAAGTACGCGATCACGGCCGTGTTCTCGTCGTCAGGATGCGCCGCGATCATCATCGCGCTGCCCACCACGTTCAAGCGGTCCAGCGCCTGTTTGATCTCAGGCGCTCCGCTGAATGGGCGTTGGGCAAAAAGAAGAGACGAAAGTCCTAAAACTAGGACGGCGGCACGCATACAACGTAGTGTATCGTTCCGCCCTCAAAGGATCGTGACTAAGCGTTTTCCTTTTCCACCAGCGTCACGAGGTAATTCGGCAGGCCCATCTGCTCGATCATCGTGAGCTGCGCTTCGAGGAAATCGATGTGCTCTTCTTCATCGGTCAAGATGCGCTCAAACAGCTCGCGGCTGCCGTTGTCGCCCGCCGCCACCGACGCCGCGATCGCCTTGTTCAAACGCGCGACAGCCTCGTATTCCAACTGCAGATCGTTCTCGTGAATCTCTTTTACGTTCTGGCCGATGCGCAGCCGGAAGAGGTCCTGCAGATTCGGCAGCCCATCCAAAAACAGAATGCGCTCAATGGCCGCCTCGGCGTGCTTCATCTCGCCGATCGACTCCTTCTTCGTGTAGTTGGCCAGCCCCTTGTAGCCCCAATTCTCCAGCATCTCGGCATGGAGAAAATATTGATTGATCGCGGTCAGCTCTCCACAGAGAACTTCCTGCAGATACTTGATAACTTCGGCGTTGCCTTGCATGGTTCAAGGATAACCGCCTTTCCCGCGCGCCCCGCGCAATCGGCGCCACAGGCAAATCGCTTGCGCGAATTTCGCCCAATATCGGCGCTTGCTGCATTTCACTTTCAGCGAAAAATCACTTGACAAGCTCCGCCGCCAAGGCGGCCTTCATCACCGCTTCCGGCGCTTTCTTTCCCGTCCAAATCTCGAAGCCAATCACGCCCTGATAAACCAGCATCGACAACCCATCCAACACCGGAAATCCATGCGCCGCCGCATGCGCTAAAAGCCGCGTCACAGCGGGGTTAAACACGGCGTCCGCCACCAACATTGTCTTCGCCGCCCCGCGCAAATCCACCGCCGGCATCGACTCCACATTCGGATACAAACCCACGCTAGTCGCGTTCACCAACACGTCTACATCCGCCGCCACCTCATAAACAGGCTCAGGCCAAGGCATGAACGAAACCGCGCCGCGCTGCAACCGTTGCAGATCGTTTGCGAGGTCCGCCCCACGCTCGCGCCCACGATTCACGATCTCGATCCGCGCCGCCCCCGCCAGCAGCAACTCGGTGGCGATCGCGCGAGCCGCGCCACCCGCGCCCAACAACACCACGCGCTTCCCCGCCGGATCCACCTTTGCGTCCTCCCGCAATCCACGCAAAAATCCCTGTCCGTCCGTGTTCTCGCCAATCAACCGCTCGCCCTCGCGCCGCACCGTATTCACCGCGCCAATCAAGCGCGCCGCTTCGCTCAACCCATCCAAAAACGGAATCACCGCCACCTTATGCGGAATCGTCAAATTAATCCCGCGAAAGCCCATCGCGCGCACGCCCTTCATCGCATCCGCCAAGCCCTCGGGCGCCACTTCAATCGTGAGATAGCGCCAGTTCAAGCCGAGTTCGCGAAACGCCGCCTCCTGCATCACGCCCGTCGGGTTCTCCGCTACCGGCGTTCCCAACACGCCCACTAACTCGGCCTGATAACTCATTGCCGCGCCACCGACTTCCCAGTTCCCTTCAGCCGCGCCGCATCCCGCACCCAAATCTCCAAGATCTTGTAAGCCTGATCGTTCGGATTGAAACGCCGCCCGCCCTGATGCCCATCCTCCTTCCCGCTCTGCACATTCAACGGCTTGCGCAAAATCTTGGAACTCTCCACCTTGCTCTCATCAATCCGGTCCAGCAGTATCCGGTAGTTCTCCGCCAGATCGTTCATCTTGACGTAGCCCAAATTATCCGCCTGCTTCAACTCCATCGACGGCACACGTCCCGCCACCCCATGGCAACCCAAGCAACTCTGCTGATCCTCCCGGTTCGGCTTCGTCATCTCCGGCGCCACCCAATCGCGGAAGTACTCCCAATTCTTCTTCCACTCCGGGCTCAACTTCGCCACCTCCGCGGGCTCGCTTTCGAAGTAACGCGGCGCGGCCTTAGCCATCACCGGCGCCAGGCGCGGATGCTTCCGCACAATGGGGTCCGCCGCCAAATCCACCGCCGCATTCCGCACGCGCCTATCCGTGCCACCTTCGACGGCCTTGATCACCAAGTCCACCGCCTTCTCGCGCACCGCCACGGACTCCGCCGGCAAACTCTGCGGCATATTCACCTCCGGAGCCTCCTGCCCAAAACGCAGGAGCCACTTCGCGCCCTGCACCCAAAGTCGCTCCTGCATCGGCGTCGTCCACGCATTCGGGTAGTACGTCAACAACATCGGCGTCTGCAAATCCGGATTGTTGTGAACGATCGAAGCCACCTGCTCCGCCACGTACCAGTCGGTCGGCGCCTTCTCCATCTGCTCCAACTGCTTCGTGTTCTCAGGCAACTTCCCGCGCTCCGGCGCCCAAGTAGGCAACAAGATCTTATAGAAAATCCGCTGCTGCTCTTCGGTCTTCGGCAGATTCCAACGCGCCCGCTGGAACAACTTCACGATTGGCCCCACCAACTCCGCGCGCCGCTCCGGCTCGCCCGCCGCGCGATGAAACTGCTCCATCAGCGGCTCCAAAAACTCCTGCGTCCCCGGCAAGCTAATCAAGCGCGGATCCGCGATCGAAGTCGACGCCAAAGTCCGCAAACCCTCCGGCCCATTCGACGCATATTCCAACAATTTCTTCTGCAGCGGATCGTAAACGATATTCGCCGCCGCCTCGAGCGACAACTTCAACTTCTCCGGACTCTTCGCCGCCTCCGCCTCCCGCCAATACGCATACACGGCCTTACCCAACGCCGGCGCGGCATTCGGCGTCACGTATCCCATCTGCCCTGGGCCCCCATCGCCACCCGCCTGCGAATAAAACGTCGCCGCGATATTCGTCAAGCGCGTAATCAAGGTAGCGTTCGGCTTCGCGTCCATCCGTTGCGACAGGGTCTCAAACAACTCCGACAACTCCCGGTACTGATGCTCCTTGCTTCCATTCGCCTTCTGCCCGTTCGCGATAAACAGCGCCTCCGTCTGATACCGCAATGCATTCTCGGCCAGCACGCTCGGCTCCGGCCGCTCCAAGGCCCGCACAAACGCCTCGTTGATCGCGCGCCGCACGGGCGGATTGTAGACCCACCAATTCCACGCCGCCCTCGCCGCCCATGCCCGTACCGCCGGCGAAGCATCCTCGTTCATCATCCGCGCCAAATGCGTAGTCAATCGCGGGAACCCAACGCTTGACCGGCTCATCACCGCGTCCGCCCTCATTACCAATGCCCCCGCAATCGTCTCGCGCGTCAAATCGCCGCCCTTCTCGCTAGCCTCGAACAACAGATCCCACCCCTTGTCGTCGAGCAAGGTCTGCCGCAATCCCCAACGCGCCGCCTCGCGCACCATCTTGCTCGCATCCCCCGCCGCCGCAATCTGCGCGGCGACGCCCCGATCGTCATGCAAAGCCCCCAACGCCAACTGCGCGTAGTAACGCACAGCCGCCACCGGATGCTTCGCGCCCTCGATAGCCATGCCCACATGCTCGCGATCCTCAACACGCAACCCAAGCTGCGCCAACGCCCGATGCCGCGCCAAAGTATCCAACAACGATTCCCCCGCCACCGCCGCCAAACTCGGTGCCGCCTGCTTCTGCATCGGATACAAACGCGCCAGCGCATGCTCCACATAAGCCGTCGTCACGAATCCCGTCAATGCGCTCTTGTTCCAGCGCCCATAAGGATCTTGCTTGGCGAGCAACCAATCTACGCCCCGCTTCACCACCGCATCGCGATCGTCAAACCCCAATGCCGCCAGCGCGGTCAACGCCAACGCCGTAGGCGCCGGATCGCACTCGCCCGTCTTCTCAAAAGACCAGCAACCCTCCGCATGCTGCCACTCACGCAACGCGTGCTCATCGGAGTGAATCTGCTTCAATACCTCGGGCTCGAGCTTATGTCCGGCGGGAAAGTTATCCCGAAAGAAAATCGTACGGTTCGCAAAGTCGTCCGTATACCGCGGCTTCAACGCCAGCAACTTCCCCGCCTTCTCCTCCAGCCCCTCCAAATACTTCGCATTGCCCGTATCCCGCCAAGCCCTTTCCAACACCGCCCCCGCGAATCGATACACCACCGCCTGCCCATAATTCGACCCCGGCCCCGCCGCGTTAATCCCGCTCGGGTCCGCCGATTGCAACATGAAGTTCGCCGTCCTCTGCTGCTGCGCCGAATGCAATCGCTTCGGCGCCGCCACCATCTCCGCATGCACCACGTTGAACCCCGCCGCCCGCGTCCCCGCCGGCCCATCGCCCAAATCGAGCGGCGCAAGACTCGTATTATTCGCCGCCTCCGCCAACTCATTCGTCGGCCGCAAACACTCATACATCAAATTCGTCAACTGCCGCAAATTATGCGTCGTCTCCAGCGGATAGCCGTTAAGCATCGGAACCACCGGCCCCCAAATGCTCGATTGCGTATGGCAGCTCATGCAAATCGTGCCCAACAACGAACCCACATCGCGAATCCGCCGCTCCACCGCCGCGCCCCGCGGCCGGTTCAGCAACCACGCATGCACTTGCGTCATGTGGTCGTACATCGCCTGCCGCACCGCCTTGCGCGGATCGCTATACGGCGCAAGTTCGCGCACCCGCAACTCTACCTCATAGCCGGGCGAATTCGCCTCCACCGCCAAGTAGTAAGTCTGCCCCGGTTGAAAGGTCCGCGTCAGCGCCGTGCGATGATCCTCCAACTGCTGATGCACGCGCTCATTCGCGTTCTGCCCTTCCTTGAACTCCTTCCCATCCGCCGTATACACGCGCATCCGCGCGACCACGAAAGGATCCGGCAACAGCAAACTCGCCGTAAACAAACGCGGCGCATTGCCTTTGAACTCAAGCTTGAACCAATCGTCACCCTTGCCCTTGGTCACCTCGCCGTTATCGAAGTATTCAATATCGTCCGCCGAACCCACAATGTGCAAATTCTCATCCCCACCGCTCGCCCCCAACGCAATCGCCTGCGCCTCCGCGATGCTGTTGTTCGGCTCCAGTTCCAGCGTGATCCCCCGTTTCGACGTACCAAGACTCACAACCTTGCCTTCCAGACGCAGCCCCACGCTTTTCCCTACGGGCCAAGGCGTCGCCACGGGAAACTTCTCAATCGCCGTCACGGTCCCAATCTCCCGCCACCTCGGCAGATTAAAAATCGGCTCCTCTTGCGTCACCGCCGAAGCCTTCAGCACATAGCTGCCCGCCTTCGGCGCCCGGAAGTACATGAAGAAATCCGGATCCAGCGCATGCACCACCTTGCGAAAGCCCGCGAACTCAATCGCAATCCGCCCATTCGGCGGCAGTTCCGACACCTTCGCCACGCCCGCCGACACCTCCAACACCTGCCCCGCCTGCAACGAAAAACTTTTCTGCGCCGCGCCGCTAAACACAATCTGCGGCATCCCAACGGAGGCCCCCAGCATCCAATAGAAGAGCGTCGAACAAAACAGCGGATAACGCATAATTAATATGGATTCTATAACCGACGAGTCCGAAAGGAGCGCCGCCCATGCTCTGGGAATTAATACTCCTGATCGTTTCGATCACCGTGCTCTGCTCGTACGGTCTCTTGAAGGACCTCTACATCTTCTGGCGCAACCAGCAGCGCGCCGATTTCCTCGGCAAAGCCCTCTACGCCCTCGAAGGAAAACCCGCCTGGGAAGCCGAAAAACAATTCGGCCCGCCCACCGAAGTCGTCAGCGGCACCAGCGGACGCCAGCTCTACATCTGGAAATCCGCAACCCTTCCCCAAGTCCCGGCGGGCACCGGACTCATGGTCCTGACGCTCACCATCGACGCCCAGAACAGCATCACGGAAACCCACATGGAAAAACGCGGCGGTGACGAATGATTGCTTCTACTCCCGAACTCCTCGAACAACTCAAACAAGTTCCCGCCTTCAAGGACCTCGACGACGACCAACTCTCCTGGTTCCTCGATCACGCCGTCGAACACCGCTACAAGCCCGGCGAGATCATCGGCCGCGAAGGCGACGAAGCGCGCGAGATGGTCGTCATGCTCTCGGGCGAATTGCAAGCGCGCACCGAAGGCCCCCAAGGTGATGGCCGCACCTTCACTCTCGGCCCCGGCTCCGTCACGGGCTACCTGCCCTTCTCGCGGATGAAAACCTACCCGCTAGGCCGCCGCACCATCGACGGCGCACACTGCCTCATCCTCGACAAGAGCCACTTCCCTGAAATGTACCAGCGCATGCCGGACCTCATTCCGCGCCTCGTTGGCATCCTCACCGACCGCGTTCGCGAAACCGCCCGCCGCGACTCGCAAACCGACAAACTCGCGGCCCTCGGCAAACTCTCCGCGGGCCTCGCCCACGAACTCAACAACCCCGCCGCTGCCGCCCGCCAAGCCGCCGCCACCGCCATCATGCTCTTCAGTTGCTACAACGAGCTCCTCGAAGATTTCGCGTCCGCCACCATCACCCCCGCCGACCTCGAGCTCATGCGCCAACTCGAGAAGCGCTCCGCCGAACAAATCAACTCCGGCGAAGCCATCGACTCGCTCACCCGCAGCGACCGCGAAGAAGAACTCGGCGCCTGGCTCGAATCCCTGCCCGTCGAACACGCCTGGAAGATCGCCCCCGTCCTCGCCGATTCCGGTTGGACCCGCGCCACTCTCGAAGAAAGCATCGCGCACCTCTCGCCCGAACTCGCGGAACTCGTAGTCAGCCGCCTCTTCGCCACCCTCGAAATCCAGCAAGCCCTCTCGCAAATTCAAACTTCCACCGCGCGCATGAGCGACCTCGTCGGCGCCATGAAGGACTACAGCTTCATGGACCGCGCCAGCATGACCGAGTTCGACCTCAACCAAAAAATCGACAACACCCTCAAGATGTTCGGCTATCGCTTCAAGAAAGGCATCGAACTCGAAACCCGCTACGCGGATAACCTGCCCAAGATCACCGCCAACGGCGGCCAGTTGAACCAAGTCTGGACCAACCTTATCGACAACGCCATCGACGCCATCGAGTCGCATAAGACGCGTAAGGACAAAGGCCGCCTCATCGTCGAAACCCGTTTCGAAGTCGACCACGCCGTCGTCTGCTTCACCGACAACGGCCCCGGCATCCCGCCCGAAGTCGCCGAGCGCATCTACGAACCCTTCTTCACCACCAAGCCCCAAGGCGAAGGCACCGGCCTCGGCCTCGACATGGTCTATCGCATCATTCGCCAACACCACGGTGAAATCTCATTCAAGTGCGTCGACGGCTGGACCACCTTCACCATCCGTCTCCCGCTGAAGCAGCCAAACTAGCTTGATCCGCTTCCACGACGTAAGCGCCAGCCGGGGCGGTCATCGCGTCCTCCACTCGATCACCGCCGAAGCACCCACCAACGCCCTCACCCTTCTCCTCGGCCGCAGCGGCTCCGGCAAAAGCACGCTCCTCCGCCTCATCAATCGCCTCAACGAAAAAGACGAAGGCGCCATCGAAGTCGGCGGCCAGAACATTGACGCACACGACATCTACCAACTCCGCCGCTCCATCGGCTTCGTCCCGCAACACCTCGGCCTCTTCCCCCACCGCACAGCCGCCGAACAACTCCGCCTCGCCGGCAGCGCCGACATCGAAGCGTCGCTCGAACGAGTCAACCTCCCAACCACTTACGCCAACCGCTACCCCCGCCAATTGAGCGGCGGCGAACAACAACGCTTAGCCATCGCCCGCGCCCTCGCCGCCAACCCGCCCTATCTCCTCCTCGACGAAGCCTTCTCCGCCCTTGACCCCATCCTCCGCCGCGAACTCCTCCAACTCGTCGCGACTCTCAACCGCACAACGATCCTCGCCAGCCACGACCCCTCGCTAGTCCTGCCCCTCGCCACTCAAGTCCTCTTCCTCGAATCGGGCCGCCTCCTCCACGCCGGCCACGTCGCAAATTTCCGCGCCAGCGACGAACCACTCATCCACCGCTATCTAGAGGCCAGCGCATGCTAAACGTCATCGAAACGCCGCGCTTGCGAGCACGCTTCTCCACGCCTGGCCCCACCAACCGGCTCACCATCTCCTCGCCGACACAAATCACACCGCCGCCCCCAACCCACGATCCCGGGGCCCCCCGATGCTAAACCAAATCGCAGCGGCCACTCTCGAGCACACCCTCCTCGTCCTCGCCGCCCTCCTCGCCGCCACCATCCTCGGCCTCCCCCTCGCCATCTGGGCCCACCGCCACCCCCAAGCCGCGCGCCCACTCCTCCTCTCCATCGACATCATCCAAACCATCCCCTCGCTCGCCCTCTTCGGCATCCTTCTCCCGCTCCCCCTCATCGGCGGCATCGGCGCCAAACTCGCCATCCTCGCCCTCTTCCTCTACGCCCTCCTCCCCATCGCGCGCAACAGCGTCACCGGCCTCGCCCAAGTCCCCCTCGACATCCGCGAAGCCGCCATCGCCATGGGCCTCAAGCCAAAGGAAGTCCTCCGCGAAGTCGAACTCCCCCTCGCCGCGCCCTACATCGTCGCCGGCCTCCGCATCGCCGCCGTCACCAGCATCTCCACCGCCACCGTCGCCGCCGCCATCGGCGCGGGCGGCCTCGGCGTCTTCCTCTATCGCGGCCTCGCTACAGTGGAGGAAAGTCTGCTCCTCGCCGGCGCCATTCCCGCCGCGCTACTCGCGATCGTGGCGGACCGTTTATTCGCATGGATCGAAGACAAACTCTCGCGCTCGGTCTCAGCCTCCTAGGCTGCGGCAAATCCAGCGCCGTCCGCATCGGCGCCAAAAACTTCACCGAACAAGACATCCTGGGCGCCATCCTCGCCGAAGCCATCAAGCGCGCGGCCAAGCTCCCCACGGATTTGAAACTCCGCCTAGGCGGCAGCCTCATCGCCCACAACGCCCTCACCTCCGGTGAACTCGATCTCTACCCCGAATACTCCGGCACCGCGCTCACCGCCTGCCTAAAACTTCCGCTCGACAAAGACCCCGCGAGAGTCTTCGCCACGGTGAAGCAAGCCTACGCCCAACGCCACCAAATCGAATGGGGCTGGCCCCTCGGCTTCTCCAACACCTTCGCCATGGTAGTCCGCGCCACGCAACCCAACACCATGACCCTCAGCGAAGCCGTCAACGCCAAGCCCTGGCGCCTCGGCGTCGGTTACGAATTCGAACAACGCCCCGACGGCTGGCACGCCATGCGCGCCGTGTACCCTCTCCCCCTCAACGGCGCCCTCAAAACCATGGACCTCGGCCTCCTCTTCCGCGCCCTCGACGCGAACGAAGTCGACATCGTCGCCGCCAACTCCACCGACCCTCAACTCGCCTCCGGCCGCTACCGCGTCCTCACCGACGACCAGCGCTTCTGGGCCCCCTACGAAGCCTGCCTCGCCGTCCGCCAGGACTCCCTCGCCCGCTGGCCCCAACTCAAAATCGCCCTAGACGCTTTGGCAGGCAAGATCGACGAAGCCACAATGCGAAAATTAAATTCCGCCGTGGTCCTAAACGGGCGCGCCGCCGAAGCGGTAGCCCTCGAATTTGCATCTAAGCTTTGGGGAACTCCTTGATCAATGGCCAAGCCAGTAATCTTGACGGTCGACGACGATCCCGATGTGCTCCGCGGCATCGAGCGCGACCTGCGCTCGCGCTTCGCCTCCACCTATCGCGTCATGCGCGCCTCCAGCGGTCCCGAAGCGCTGCGCCTCCTCGAACAACTCGAAGAACGCAATGAAGACGTCGCCCTCATCCTCGCCGACCAGCGCATGCCGGAAATGGAAGGCACCGAGTTTCTGGCCCTCGCGCGCGACCGCCAGCCCGACGCCCGCCGCGTCCTCCTCACCGCCTACGCCGACACCAACGCCGCCATCCAGGCGATCAATGAGGTCAAGCTCCACCACTATCTGTTGAAGCCTTGGGACCCGCCCGAGGTCAACCTCTTTCCCGTCCTCGAAGACCTCCTCGCCGATTGGCAAGCCACCTTCCACCCGCCCTTTCGCGGCGTGCGTGTCGTCGGTCATCGTTGGAGCCCGGAAGCCCACCGCATCAAGGATTTCCTCGGCCGCCACCAAGTCCCCTTCCGCTGGTTCGATGTCGACGAAGCCCGCACGGACGCTACTCTGTCCGCCGCCCTAGCGCAAGCCAAATCCCTGCCGCTTGTCACGCTCCCCGATGGTGCCCAACTCGAATGCCCTAGTAACGACGCCCTCGCCGAACGCATGGGCCTCCGCACCCGTGCCAGCACCAGCTTCTATGACTTCGTCATCGTCGGCGCCGGCCCCGCGGGTCTCGCCGCCGCCGTCTACGCGTCGAGCGAAGGCCTAAAGACTCTCCTCATCGATCGCGAAGCCCCCGGCGGACAAGCCTCCCTCAGCTCCCGCATCGAGAACTACCTCGGCTTCCCCGCCGGCCTCACCGGCGCCGACCTCACCCGCCGCGCCGTCGCCCAAGCCATCAAGTTCGGTTGCGAAATCCTCGCCCCACAAGAAGCCGTCGGCCTCGAAATCAACGCGCCGTTCAAGAACGTCAAACTGCGCGACGGCTCCACCGTCAGCGCGAGCGCCTTACTCATCGCTACCGGCCTAGCCTGGCGCCGCTTGAACGTGCCGAACCTCGACCGTCTCACCGGCGCAGGCGTCTATTACGGCGCCGCCACCACCGAAGCCTCCAGTTGCGGCCAGCAGCATGTCTACGTCGTCGGCGGCGCCAACAGCGCCGGCCAAGCGGCCATGCACTTCTCGCATTACGCCAAGCAAGTCACCATGCTAGTGCGCGGCGAAGGCCTAGCCGCCACCATGAGCCAATACCTCATTGACCAAATCAACGCGACCCCCAACATCGAAGTGCTCAGCCACACTGAAGTCGTAGCCGTCGACGGCGCGGAACAGTTGGAGAACATCACCCTGGCGAACAAACAAACGGGAGAACGCCAAACCCTACCCGCCAGCCTCCTCTTCATCTTCATCGGCGCGCAACCCTGCACCGAATGGCTCCGCTCCTCGCTCTGCCTTGACCAACAAGGCTACATCCGCACCGGCCCACAGCTAAAACGCGACGGCGCCATGACCACCCGCTGGCCAGTAGCCCGCGACCCCTATCTCCTCGAAACCTCGATCCCCGGCGTCTTCGCCGCCGGCGACACCCGCTCCGCCAGCGTCAAGCGCGTAGCCAGCGGCGTCGGCGAGGGAAGTGTGGTCGTCCAGTTCGTCCACCAATACCTGGCTAGCGTTTGACGTTCGCCCGCCGCATCCGCAATACCAACTGCATCACCAGCATCTCCACCTGGTCCCGCACCTCGCGATGCACCGGCGCCGCCTCGCCCACCGGATCCCGCACCTTCCACTCCTCGCTCGCTACATGCTGCGCGAAATGGGGCAACCGCGCCCCACTCATATTCACGATCCAAGTCGGCTCATACCTTAACGCCTCCTCGATCGGCTTCGGAAAGTGACTCTCCAAATCGAGATTCCGTTCCTTCATCACCAGCTTCGTATTCGCATCCACCCCCATCGCCGGCGACAATCCACCACTATGCGCCTCCATCACGTCATGCCCGTAAGCCCGCGCGAAGGCCTCCGCCATCTGCGAGCGGCACGAATTCCCCACGCAGACAAACAACACCCGCTGCTTCATAACGTCTCGATAAAGGCGCGATGAATCCGCGCGTCCTCCGTCAACTCCGGATGAAAGGTCGCCGCCCAATGCTTCCCATCGCGCACCAGCACGGGGTCGCCCTGATATTCGGCCATCACTTCGACGCCCTGACCCACACGCCGGATAATCGGCGCCCGAATAAACACCGCCTCCAGTTCACCCAACGCCGAAGGAATCTCCGCGATCCGCGAATCCACCTGCCGCCCGTAAGCATTCCGCTCCACGTCGATATCCATCAAGCCCAAGCTCTTCTGCGCCGGCGAAGTCACATCCTTCGCCAGCAAGATCGCCCCCGCGCAAGTTCCGAAAATCGGCTTCTCCGCGCCGAAGCGCCGCAGCGCCTCGAACATGTCGAAATAATCCATCAGGCGGAGCATCGTCGTCGACTCTCCGCCCGGAATCACCAATCCATCGAGGCCGTCGAACTGCTTCGCGTCGCGCACTTCCACTTGCTCCGCGCCCGCTCGTTCGACGGCCCTCTGATGTTTTTCGAAATCGCCCTGTAAAGCTAAAACACCAACGCGCTTACCAGCCACGGGTCGCCAGCAACTCCTCTTCCCGGATCTGCCGCACATCCAAGCCCGGCATGCCATCCGGCAACTCTTCCATCGCCTCCAGCACCTTCGCCGGATCTTTGTAATGCAACGTCGCCTTCACGATCGCCTTCGCAAACGCTTCCGGTTCCGGCGACTTGTAAATGCCCGATCCCACAAACACCGTCTCCGCGCCCAACTGCATCATCAACGCCGCATCCGCCGGCGTCGCAATACCGCCCGCCGAAAAATTCGGCACCGGCAGCTTCCCATGCGTAGCGCAGTATTCAATCAGTTCGTAAGGCGCCTGATGATTCTTCGCCGCCACCATCAACTCATCGCGCTGCAGCACCGTCAACTGCCGCATCTCTTTCACGATCGTGCGCATGTGCCGCACCGCTTCGACGATATTGCCGGTACCCGCCTCGCCCTTCGTGCGAATCATCGCCGCGCCCTCGCCGATTCGCCGCAGCGCTTCGCCCAAGTTCCGCGCGCCGCAAACGAAAGGCACCTCGAAGGGATGTTTGTCGATGTGATTTTCTTCGTCGGCCGGCGTCAACACTTCCGATTCGTCGATGAAGTCCACCGACAACGCTTCCAAAATCTGCGCCTCCGCGAAATGCCCGATGCGCGCCTTCGCCATCACCGGAATCGACACCGTCGCCTGAATCTCGCGAATTTTCGCGATCGGGCTCATGCGCGCCACGCCGCCTTCCTTGCGAATGTCGCTCGGCACCTTCACCAGCGCCATCACGGCCACCGCGCCCGCCTTCTCGGCGATCAACGCCTGCTCGGCGTTCGTGACGTCCATGATCACGCCGCCCTTCAACATCTCGGCCAAGCCAATCTTCTTGCGGAACTTCTCGTTCAGAATCATGATCTACTCCCTAAAGCGTTTTTCGATTTAGACCATTGCCATTGCCGGCAACGGCTCCATATTCGCGACGGCCAATTTCGCCCGCTGCGCCTCGGCGGCAAACAGCGGCTGCAATCGCCGCATTCCTTCCTCAATCCGCGCGGGCGCGAGACCCGCGAAACTAATGCGCAAATTCTCCCGATACGGTTGCGTCAACGAGAAATGCCGTCCCGGCAAATACGAAACGCCCGCGCGCTTCGCCTCTTCCAAGACCGCCTCTGAACTGCAACCTCGCGGCAACGTCACCCACAAATTCATCCCGCCCTCGGGCCGCGTAAACGACGATCCCGCCGGCAGGGCTTCATCGAGCCCCGCGATCGTCGCCGCCAGCGACGCCCTACCCGCCGCCAGCACCCTCTCCAAGTGCGACTTCAATCTGCCAGAACGCGCGAACTCCAACATAATCGCCTGGCTCAATTGATCCGAATGCAAATCCGTCCATTGCTTCGTCTGCCCCAGCCGCTGTATCCACTCCCGCGGCCCAATCACCCAGCCCACGCGCAAACCCGGAAACGCAATCTTCGAAAAACTCCGCAACAGCAGCGTCTGCGCCCTCGCCCCCAATTGCCGCAGCCCCGCGATCGCCTTGCCGCGATAGCGCATCTGCGAGTAAACGTCCACCTCCACCAGCATCCGGTCGCTCCGCTCCGCCTCGCGCACCAGCGCCTTGCGCTCCTCAAGCGGCATCGTCCGCCCCAACGGATTCGAAAAATTCGGCGTCACCACCTGCGCCTGACTTCCCGCCGCGCCCGCGTTCGCCGTCAAGCGCCCCTGGAACGCATTGCGCAATCCCGGATACACCGGCTCTTCCACCAGCACCTGCGCCCCGGGCGCGATCAACGTCCGCTGAATCAAATCCAGCGCTTGCTGGCAACCCGAAGTAATCAACAGGTCGTCGTGGGCCGGATCGAAGACGCCCTCTTCCATCGCCTCTTCGACCAAATAATCCCGCAGCGGACCATAACCCTTTGGCGAGCCAAGTTGCAGGATTTGGCTGGCCTTCGAACGAATCACTTCCTCCGCGCTCGCCCGGAAATCCTCAAGCGGAAATAACTCCTCCGACGGCCTTGAAGTCGCGAAACTAATCTCGCGGGATTGCACAAAGCTCCCCCGCCCCACCTGCCCCGAGATCAACCCATCTGCTTCCAGCAACTCATACGCCGCCGACACCGTCGCACGGTTCAGCCCCATTTCTTGCGCCAACTCGCGCGTCGGCGCGAGCCTGTCTCCCGGCCGCAGCGCGCCCGTCATAATGGATTGCTTCAACGCCTCATAAAGCTGCCGGTAAATCGGCTGCCCGGAATTGGCGTCGATGGAAGGAAGTCGAAGCATGCCAATCGAAACCATTAGTGTAGTCCAATTCCCATCCAAATGCTAAGCCCCCTACAGCAGTCGGTTGTCGACCACTGGGACGGCGCGGTCCTAGTCATGGCCCCCGTCGGCACCGGCAAGACTCTAACGCTCGCCCAACGCGCCGCCCGCGCGGTCCAAGAAGGCATCGACCCCGCCCGCATGCTCTGCCTCAGCTTCACCAATCGCGCGGCCCGTGAGGTGAAAGCGCGCGTCGAAGCCGAAATCAACTGCTCAACGTTTCACGCCCTCTGCGCCCGCATCCTGCGCGGCGAATCCACCGCCCTCGGCCTCCCCGGCGATTTCGTCATTTACGACGAAGAGGATTGCTGCGAAGCCTTGGGCAAAATTCTCGCCGCCATGGGTCACGACGAGACCAGCCAATCCAGCCGCGCGCGCTATGCCATTTGGAATGCCCTCGGCGACGCCCGCCTCGCCGCCTACGACCATCATCCGCCGCTCAAAGCGAAAGACGCCTTCCTGAAATGCCTACGCGAAAGTGGCATCTGGGCCGTCCACCAAGTCCCCGACTTCAACTTCCCCCAACTCCTCGCCTCCTACGTCGCCGCCCTCCGCGACTCGCACGCGGTCGACTTCAACGACCTCGTTCTCGGCGTCATCACCCTCTGGGAAGAGAACCAGCGCAGCCTCGACTATTGGCGCAAACGCTTCCAGTGGATCCAAGTCGACGAAGTGCAAGACACCAGCCGCGCCGAGTACCGCATCCTCGACTCGCTCGGCCACGAACACAAACGCCTCAGCTTCTTCGGCGACGTCGACCAAACCATCTACGAATGGCGCGGCTCCGCGCCGCATTCCCTGCTCGAGCACTTCAAGGCCAACTACCACCCGCTAGTGGTCCACTACGAAGAGAACTTCCGCTCCACCCGCCGCATCCTTGCCGTCTGCGAACGCGTCATCACGTCGTATCCGGGCGCCCTCACCAAGCGCATCCTGCCCCAGTCGCCCGTCGAGGGCATGCCTGTCCTGCGCCGCGAGTTTCCCACTTCGCGCGACGAGTACGCTTGGCTCGCCAAGGAAATCCCCGCCCAGCGCCAACGGCACAATCTCCGCTGGAGCGACATCGCCATACTCGTCCGCACCAACTTCACCGCGCGCGACGTCTCCGAGGCCTTGGAGATCGCTCAAGTCCCACACGTGCGCGTCGAAGAAGAACGCTTCTTCCAGCGCGCCGAGATCAAGTGCGCCGTCGCGCACCTGCGCCTCCTCGTAAACGCACATGAGTCCTCCGCGCTCTACCGCTTTCTTGAAACACCTCCCAAAGGCGTCGGCGAAGCCACCATCGCCAAGCTCACCAAAGCCCCCAAGGAATGGGCTGTTCGCCTTAGCGACGCCCTCCGCCCCGAGACGCTGCAGACTGGCGACCCGCACGCAAGCCTCATCCAAGCCTTCCACTCGGGAGACGTCACGGTCCTCGACACCGAAACCACGGGCCTCGACCTCCGCATCGACGAAGTCGTCGAACTCGCCGCCCGCCGTAACGGCCGTGAGTTCTATCGCATCATCCGTCCCAGTTCCGATAAGCTCTGGCTCCGCCTCGAAGAGGCCTCGCGCATCCACGGCGTCACCCGCGAACGCATCGAAGCCGAAGGCATCCCCGCCGGGCAAGCCTTCGCCGACTTCGCGGACTTCATCTCCGGCAGCGTCGTCGCCGGCCACAACCTGATCGGCTACGACTGGCCGCTCCTGCAACGCCAGAGCGAAGGTAAGCTCGAAGCCATCGGCCAAGCCGACACTCTCGAACTCTCACGACGCCTCCTCAAACTCAACCGCTACCGCCTAGAGAACGTCGTCGAGCACCTCGGCCTCCAGAAGCGCGAAGCCCACCACGCCATGGAAGACGTAAAGATGACTGAAGACGCCCTCGCCAAACTCGTCCCCCTACTAGAAGCCCACGCCCAACCGCGCCGCGAACTAATCGCCTCCATAGCCAACCGCTTCACCAACCTAGCCGCATCCCTCCAGGACTGGCGCACCAGAGCAAAAGACCTCACCGCCCACCAAGCTCTCAACCTTGTCCTAAACGAAGCCGGCATCCGCGACTACTTCGCCAAGCAAGAAAACGGCGACGACCGTCTCCTCCATCTAACCGAACTAGAACGCATCGCCTTCTCCCTAGGCCAACAACCCATCCAGTCGCTCCTCGAAGTAGCATCCCTAGGCCTAGACCTAGAACGCCAACTAGCCGGCGAAGACAAAGTCCGCATCCTAACCGTCCACCAAGCCAAGGGCCTAGAGTTCGAATCCGTCTTCGTAGCCAAATGCGTAGAAGGCGAATTCCCCAGTTGGCGCTCCCTAAAGGAAGGCCGCCTAGACGAAGAGCATCGCCTATTCTACGTAGCCGTAAGCCGCGCCAAGCAACTCTTAACTCTCAGCTACCCCAAACGAGATACCCGAGGCCGCAACCAAATCCCCAGCCGCTACTTGGCGGCGGCCGGGACCTGATTCGCCTCGAGCGCCTGTCGTACCGCCTTGATAGCGCGCCGCACGTCGCTCTCTCTCGTTTGCCAATTCAACACGCTGACACGCATGGCCCGTCGCCCCCGAAACGTTGTTCCCATGAAAAACGCCTCGCCCCCCGCCACCACGCGCAAGATTATGGCATCCGTGTAACGGTCATGCGCCGCATCTTCACCTCCGGACTCCGGATCCAAGAACCGGATCAACCCCTGATTCAGGATTGGCGCCCATAGGACTTCAACGCCTCGCAGCGATGCCAATCCATTCACCAGTTCTCTTGCATGCTGACAGCATCGGTTCACCAAATCTTCGATGCCGCCGCGGCCTAATGACCGCAGCGCCGCATACGTGGCAAAGCCGCGCCCGCGCCGGGACCACTCCGGGTTCCAATCGATTTGGTCACGGGCTTCGGCATCGTGCACCAAGTACGGCGCGCGATGCGACATGGCGCCCCGGTGCGCGGAAGAATCCGCGACGAATGCATAACCGCAATCGTAAGGAACGTTGAGCCACTTATGTCCATCCGTGGCCCAAGAATCCGCCTGTGCAGCGCCGTCCGTAAGATGCCGGTACGCGCGGCTCGCCGCAGCCCACAACCCGAAAGCTCCATCGACGTGCACCCAAGCGCCATGTCGCCTCGCCACGGGAATCAAATCCCCGTACGGATCGAAACTTCCTGTATTCAGGTCGCCTGCTTGCAGCACGACAATCGTGGGTTCGCCGCCACATCCACGCAAGCTCGCTTCTAGAGCTTCTGGCCGCGCGCGCTCCGCGGGGTCCAGCGCCAAGTCGGTCACATTCGCCTCGCCCAAACCCAGCAGGCGCACGGCCCGTCCCACGGAGCCGTGCCGGTTAGAGGCGAACAGATGAATGCGCGGCGCACCGCACAATCCCCGCTGTTCTACATCCCACCCAATCCGCCTCAGTAGGCTATGACGCGCGGCGGCTAGGCACGTGGCATGAGCCATCTGACAACCGCTGACAAAAGCGAACGACGCGGACTGGGGGAGGCCCAAGAGATCTTTCAACCATTCGCCCGCGGCTTCTTCAACGACGGATGCCGCCGGCCCACAAGCATAAAGAGCCGCGTTCTGATCCCAGGCGGAACTGAGCCAATCCGCCGCGAGTGCCGCCGGCAGCGCGCCTCCAATCGCCCACGCGAAGAACCGCCCCCCAGCCGACCCGAGGTGTCCGCCGGCGGTGTCCCGGACGAGTTCTTCGATTACCTGTGTAGCGGAAATCGGTTCGTCACCGAGGCCTTTTCCGAGCTTTGCGCGTAACTCCGCCAGGCTCACCAGGCTTTGAACTGGCTGTTGATCCATCTGCTCTAGATGCGCGAGAGCGGCATGCAGAGCGCTCTCCAGTGCGGGCCTAAAGTCTCTCTCGTTCACTGGCCCAATCTAGGCCGTGCCGTCGAACTCCCGCCATCCGATTCTTGCGCTTGGTCAAACTACGTGCCTACGCGAGCGCCCTCAGGGAACGATCCGCCGGGTAAATCGCGGGAAGTCGTCTCGTTTCCGTCTTTACATTCTTAACGCCGATTTTGCCCACTCTTAGCAGTTCCCGCCTCCCCCCGGAGCTACGATGGCAATGAATGGATGCCGTTGCGATGCGCCAACGTTTGCGGCGCACCTATATCTATCTCGGAATTCTCGTCGTCCTCGGCCTGCTCCTCACCGCCCTACAATACCGCTGGGCCGGCCAAGTCAGCGAAGCCGAACGCACTCGCCTCGAAGCAAGCCTCCGCAGCGGACTCGAACGCGTCGCCCGTGATATGAACGCCGCCTTCCGCGCCGACATCTTCTCACTCACCCTACGCGGCGAAAGCGAAGACCGCGAGCCCCGCAACGCCGCCTTCCTCAACAAAGTTCGCGTCTTGAAAACCAAGTACGCCGGCTCGCTCCCCTTCACCAAACTCGGCCTCATCCTCCCCTCGGGCGGCGACCCCACGCTCCTTCTGTACAACCCCGCCACGGACAGCCTCGAATCGCAGCCCTGGCCGGAAGCATGGTCGCAACTTCGCCAACAGACCATCGCCCGCCTGCGCGGCCCAGCCTTCGGCCCGCCCCCGCACAACCACGAACAACTTCTCTTCGAAATTCCCAACTTCGGCAGCGGTCCCCCCGTTCCGCCTTCTCGTGGCGAAGTCGATTGGCTAGTCGCTCAAGCCGATCCAGACTTCTACCGCACGAAAGCGCTTCCCGCTCTCTTCGCGCAACACTTCGGCGCCAACTTCGCCAGCGACTTCCGCTTCACTCTGTCTCCCCGCCCCCCAGGCCCCCCGCAAGAAGGCCTCGGCGTTCCCGTCTTCACCAACGACGGAGACCCCGGCCGTCCCGGCGGCCCAGGTGGTCCCATGGTGCCTTTCATAGGCAGTCGCGGACGCTGGACCTTACGCCTCGAACAAAACTCTGGCGGCCTCGATCGCATCGTCGAACAAGCGCGCTGGCGCAACCTCGCCGTATCGTTCTCATTGCTCCTCCTCATGCTCGCCACCGTCTTCGCGCTCTTCCGCATCTCGCGCCGCGCCGAGGAGCTCGCGCTCATGCAAATGAACTTCGTCGCCGGCGTCTCCCACGAACTGCGCACGCCTCTCACCGTCATTCGCACCGCCGCCTTCAACCTGCGCGGCCGCCTCGCCGCCAAACCCGAGCAGGTCGAAAAGTACGGTAAGCTCATCCAGGAAGAGAGCGAAAAGCTCGGCGCCATGGTCGAGCAAGTCCTGCGCTTCGCGAGCGCCAACACCGGGCTGGTCATTCGCCAGAAAGAGCCCGCCTCCGTCGCGCATCTTCTCGAAGAAGGCCTGCGCGGCAGCAGCCTCGCACTACGCGGCAACGAAATCGAAGTCGAAAAGGACATCGATCCAAATCTCCCCCCCGTGCAAGTCGACGAGCAAGCCATGCGCCACGCCTTGCAGAACCTGATCGAGAACGCCCTGAAGTACGGCACCGACTCGACCAACTGGATCGGCGTCTCCGCCCGCGCCGCCGCTCCCGGCCAAGTAGAAATTCGCGTCTCCGACCGCGGCGCCGGCATCCCAGAGAAGGAGCGGGCGCGTATCTTCGAGCCCTTCTTCCGTGGCGAGCGCGCTCTATCGGATCAAATTCACGGCACCGGCCTTGGCTTGAATCTCGTCAAGCGCATCGTCGAAGCGCATGACGGGACAATCCGAGTCGAAAGCGAGCTCGGCCAAGGTAGCAGTTTCGTAGTCACACTTCCGGTAGCCCCGGCGGAGAGTATCGATGAGTTCGCGCATACTGCTGGTTGAGGACGAGCCCGGCCTCGTTATGACGGTCACCGACCTCCTCGAAAGCGAAGGCCACGAAGTCACCTCGCGCACCGACGGCCAAAGCGGCCTCGACACCGCCGTCAAGAACGATTTCGATCTTCTGATCCTCGACGTCATGCTGCCGAAGAAGACCGGCTTCGACCTCCTGCGCGATCTCCGCCAACACGGCAAGGACGCCCCCGTGCTGATGCTCACCGCCAAGTCCCAAGTCGTCGACAAGGTCGTCGGTCTGAAACTCGGCGCCGACGACTATCTCACCAAACCCTTCGACCCGTCCGAACTGCTAGCCCGCATTGAAGCCCTCCTCCGCCGCACGAAGAAGGAAAACCGCGCCGCCGTCAAAACATATTCGTTTGGAAATGTTTCCATCGACTTCGAACGCGGCGAAGTCCGCAAAGCCGGCCACCCCGTACAGATGGCCAGCAAGGAACTGCTGCTTCTGCGTTACCTAGTCGACCAACGCGGTCGCGTCATCCCCCGCGAAGAGCTCCTCGAACGCGTCTGGGAATACCAAAGCGAAGTCAATAGCCGCACCATCGACGTCCACATCGCCTGGCTCCGCCAGAAGCTCGAAGACATCCCCCAAAGCCCCGCCTTCATCCACACCATCCGAGGCAAAGGCTACCGCTTCGCGGACTGATCAACACCCGCCGCGCCGCGCCACTCCCCACGCCCCGCCACTCCCCACCCCGCGCCACTCCCCACCCCGCGCCACTCCCCACCCCGCGCCGCTCATCGCCCCGCGCCACTCCCCACCCCGCGCCGCTCATCGCCCCGCGCCGCTCGTCGCCCCGCGCCGCTCATCACCCCGCGCCGCTCCCCACCCCGCGCCACTAAAGCCCATGCCCGTCGCGTCACACTTGGCCGGTCCCGCCTCCCATCAAACGCTACGGTCCTAACACACATGGGAAAGCCCCGCGCCGCCAGACGCTCTACGCTCTGGCGGCGCGGGGCTCGCTGCACGGGGGGAGACTGCTGTTTAGAAAGGATTCCCAGGGCGGGCGCTGGAGGGTCCGCGCCCGCCGCCAGGACCGCCCGGACCTCCTGCACCAGGTCCAGGCATCTCGTTGTATTTCGTCTTCTGGTCGGCGGTCAGGATTGCGTAGAACTGCGCCTCCGCCTTAGCGTGGATCGCCGTCAAGTTACCATGCAGCGTACCGATCACCGCCGACAGCCGGTCGAGTTCGGCGTTCGATGCGTTGGCCTTGATCGCCGTGGTCAAGTTCGTGCGCGCGCTCTCCATCTGCCCGCGCACGGTCTCCGACGCGGCCGCGGCGTTATCGAAGATCGTCTGGGCTTGCGCCTTCTGCGAATCGGTCAAACTCAGATAGCCTGCCAGGAAGTTCAGACGCCGGGACGAGCCACCGTTGTTGCTTTGCCAAGCGGCCAAGGGAAGACCGGCGAGCAAACAGAGCCCGGCGGCGATTGCGTTTCGTTTTGTGATTTTCATTGGTTGAGCAATGCTCCTATGGCTTGAAACGCGGCGTGCCTAAAGGCGTTGCGCCCTGGCGTGTAAAAGCTTTTTTACACGAGCAAGTAGCCCTGTCCACGCAGCGTCAGCAAGCGCGGAGTGCTCAACGCGTTGATGCCCAGCTTGCGCCGCAAGATCGCGATGTGCATATCGACGGTGCGCGTGACGCGCGACTGATAGCCCCACACTTGGTCGAGCAGTTCATCGCGGCTCACGACGCGCCCGCGATTGGCGACAAGGTAATGAAGCAAGCGAAGTTCCTTCGAAGTCAGCTCTACTTTGCCGCCGTCGCGCTCCACTTGGCTATGCAGGATGTCGATTGAAAACTCGGATGTTTGCTGCGTCATACCCTTCTGACGCGCGGAAATTTACATGGAATGTTAAGCCCAGGGAAAAGCTCCGTTAAGGACGTAAAGCTTGCGCGCCGCACTATTCCTATTTCGGGTTCAAGCCTTTAGGATCGAATCAGGATGCAAACCAAGTTGTACTTCGCCGTTGCCTTTACCCTTCTAGTGACCGCACTGTTTCTGGGTTGGACCGTTCTACAACGCCGCGCGATGAGCGAAGGTGAAGCCGCCGAATACCGAATGCGTAAGTTCGCGGGCAAAGTCGAGCGTCTGGCGCGCAAGCAGCAACCAAAGGACGCCGAAGCGCTGCGCAACCTCATCGCCTCGGAACTTCGCCGCACCCATGGCGCGATCATCCTCGCGGGCCTGCGCGACGACACACAGCCCTTCCGCAAGGTGCACATACAAAACGGCGTCGCGCTTATCGGCAGTTATCCGATCGAGTTCCACGGCCAGCGCGTCACTTTGCGCTTGGCTACCTTGATCGAGGCCGCGGTTCCGTACCGTGCCCAACGCCGCCTAGCCGCTTAGACGAAGGGCGGCGGCAGGCTCTTCACGATTCCCTTCCCCTCTTCGATCCGGTAGAGCATTCCCGCTTTCAGCTTCGCGAAGCTCTGCTTGAGCCCGCTGGGCCAACGTACTTCGACGTCGGCGATCGCCACGCTCCCCAATCCGAAATGCAAACGCCGGTCGTTGACGCTCAGGAAGCTAGCGGCGCTCAGTACCTCTTGCACTTCGATGCGGCCTCCATGCCTGACGCGAACTTGCGCGCCTATGGCCGAGCGGTTCGACTGCACTCCCCGCAAGTGAATCTTGATCCAGTTCGCGCCGTCGATGTCGTTACGCAAGAGGCTCGGCGCTTCGTTCAAATTGTTGATCAGGATGTCGAGGTCGCCGTCGTTGTCGAAGTCTCCGAATGCGCAGCCCCGGCTTGAATGCACGGCCGCGACCCCAGGCCCGGCTTCTTCGATCAACTCTTCGAAGCTACCGTTGGGCAATTGCCGGAAGAGCAGCCGCGGGTTCTTGTCCGGGTAGGCGGGCAGCTTCTTCTCGACCTCGGGATAGACCGAACCGGAGACGACGAAGAGGTCGGGCCGGCCGTCGTTGTCGAGGTCGTGCAGGCCCGCGCCCCAACCGACGAAACGCGTCTCGACGGCCAAGCCCGCCGCGACCGTCCGGTCGATAAAGTTGCCTTTCCCATCGTTCCGGTAGAGCACATGCGTGTCGTCGGTGAAATGAGTTTTGAAGATGTCGAGGTTGCCGTCGCCGTCATAGTCGCCGATGCCTAGGCCCATGCCCGCTTGCTCCATGCCGTCCTCGTTCAAGGCGACGCCGCGCGGCAAGCCTTCCTCGGTGAAGGTACCGTTGCGGTTGTTCTTGAAGTAGACGCTCGCCACGGAATCGCAGGCCGCGTAGAGGTCAGGATAGCCGTCGTTGTCGAAGTCGGCGGCGACGGCCGTCAAGCCATAAGCCCGTGCATTGCCGAGGCCCGCTTGCTTGGTGACGTCGGTGAAGCGGCCATCAGTTCCCTGCCGGAAGAGGAAGAAGCGGCCTTGCTCGAGGCCACGCGGCCCGCAGTTGACGGCGATGCCCTTCCAGTTGCAGTTCGGGTTCTGCCCCGGCAGTGGCACCTTCGCCGGGTCGAAGTCGACGTAGGTCGATAGGAAGAGATCGAGGCGCCCGTTGCGGTCAATGTCGACGAAGGTGCATCCCGTGGTCCAATGCCGCCGCGGCAACGCGAGCCCTACTTCGCGCGTGACGTTGGTAAAGGTGCCGTCGCCGTTATTGCGGTAGAGAACGTTCTCGCCCCAATAGGCGACGAAGAGATCCTCATGGCCGTCGTTGTTGTAGTCGGCGACGCAGACGCCAGTCGCCCAGCCCGAATGCAGTAGCCCCGCCTCGCGCGTTACGTCCTGGAAGGTGCCGTCGCGATTGTTCTTGTACAGCCGATTGTGGGTCTGCGCCGGCGTATCCTTCCAGCGGACGCCAGAGGGCAAGAAGATGTCGAGCCAGCCGTCGTTGTCGTAGTCGATGAAGGCGACGCCGCAGCCGACGGCTTCGAGCAGATAGTCTTTCTTATCGACGCCACCGTAGATGGTAGGCGCGTTGAGCCCAGCCTCGCGCGCGACATCGACGAAGCGCGCGTGCCAGGGCTGGCCGGAAGGCTTGCCGCGCGGCTGGGGCTTGACGTTGCGCGAGGCTACGCCTTGGGCAAATAGTCCGGTGGGCAGCCAGAAGAGGTCACGTCGTTTCACGGCTTCTCGAAATAGCTTGTCATGCTTCGCCGGCCCAGCGGCGGCGCGATGCAATCCGCCGTCGCCACCATGCTGAAGAACTCGAGCAACTCGCCCATCCTTGGATGAATGAGCCCGATCGCCTTGCCCTCCCATCGCATCACCGTTGGCGGAATCCTCGGCATGAAGACGCCAGTCTTGCCTGCGGCCTTGGCGATCACTTCATTGATCTGCCGGCGGCTCATGACTTCGGGACCACCGCAAGGCACGTCCTTCGGGCCATCCTTTAGATGAGCCACCACGACTTCGGCGACGTCTTGCGGATCGATCGGATTAGTCCTCGCGCCGCCGTCGCCCACCAGCGGCAGAAAGCCCTTCTTCGCGTACGGCAACAAATCCTCGAAAGCGCTATGAATGCCCGTTGGCCTTACGACCGTGAAATCCATCTCGCCGTCGGCGAGCATCGCCCGCACCGCCTCGTGCGCGATGATGTAGCGGCAGTCCGCATAGTGCGCTTCCGTATGGACGCCGAGATAGACGAAGCGCTTGATGCCCGAACGCTTGGCTTCCAGAATCAAGTTGCGATGAATCGCTGGATCGACGACGGAGTACGGACGCTTGTCCGGCGCATTGGTCGAGACGCTCGCCCCCGCGCAGGAGACGATGAGCTCCCTGCCCTGAGCGAGGCCACGCGCCGCGTCCGGCGGCGTCAAGTCCTTGCCGGTAACAGCGGCGACGTCGTGGCCATTGGCTTCGAGTATCGCCCGAACTCGCCGCCCGACTTGTCCGCCTGCGCCAGCCAACAAGATCTTCATCGGGGGATCAGCGCCTCCAGATAAGCTGGATCGCGCTGAAAGACTGGCGGGTTGTGATCGACGCCCCAAGCTCCGCTTTCGTCGCGGCGCAAGACGCGGCCTCGCTTGAAGTCCGTCGCTTGCTTGGCCCAGTTCACTCCTTTCGCGTGAAGCAGTTCATGCTTTTCGGGCTCGGATTTGCCCAGCAGCTCGGCGTGCGTGTAATGCGCCGAGGCGAGCATGCTGAGGCTGTTAGCGCTGGCGTCGAGTTGCCTCCACAAGAAGTACTTGGCAACCTCGCTCGCTTGCGGGATGCAGATGACGCGGGCGTCGAAGGTGGCCAGAGACTTCGATGGGAAGGCTCGCACGAAGGCGGCCGTGAAGATGCTGGCGCTTACGCTCGTGAGCTTTTGCAAGTTGCCGTCGAACCAGGTTCGCGACTTTTCAGTCTCGAAGTCGGTTAGCAGAAACGAGTACTCGTCGCTCTGCGCGAAGCCGAAGCGGCAGCCGATCATCTCAGCGGCCAGCGTCTTCGCGGCCTCGTCGAGGGCGTCGGCCAAGGGCCGGCAGTAAGGCCGTTCGAGGCCCTTTGTAAAAGTATGGAAGCCGCGGCCATCGATGCGAATAACGGTGTAAGTCCGGCGCGGCAGATACACGCGGAGCGCGTCTTCGTAGTGCTCCTTGATGCGCCGGCCGAGCTCGTCCTTCATCAGTACATCGTCTCATTAGACGGGCAGTAGACGGTCATGATCGAGCCGGTAACGGATCGGCTTCGGCACGCGCTGCTCTAACTTGAAGGCACGGGCTTGCGCTTCCCACCAAGGCCCAAGAGACACATTGGCGTAGAAGCCGCGGGCCTGCTTGATGTGCAGGTCCCAACTGGAGGTCACGCGGTCTTCATAGTGGGCAAGCAAGCTCGGCGCGTCGCCGCCCTCGGCGATGCCGCGCACTACAGCCGCCGCTAGGATGGCTTCGCGCAGGGCGTAGGCCGTGCCGCCGCCGCTGATCGGATCGAGCGTCGCCGCCGCCGAGCCGCAACGCAACTCGCGCTCTCGGGTCAATTCGTCATGCAGGCGCGGAGCGACGTTGAAGGGTCCTTTGGCGGCACCGCTACTCAAGAGCATCGGCGCGATCAATTGGCTCTGCGCCAACAGGTGCGCGGGCTTGTCGCCGACGGCCAACAGCTTGGTGCCTGGCAACAAGAAGAGCCAACCTTCGTTGACGGCCTCCATGACGCAGGAGGCGAAGTCCGGCGGCAAGGTGATGTCGATCTGCCATGCCGAGCGAATCGACTCCGACGGGATCTCGCCCTGCGCCTGGATGCGGAAATCCGGCTGGACCAAGCTTGCCGTCGGCGCGGCGAGCTTTGCTAGTTCGGCGAGCAGAAGTTCCTCGGCGACGACGATGCCGTCGTGCTCGAAGGTCTGCGTTGCGCCGTCGCCCCAGCGGACGATTCGTTCTGTCACTCGGGGTTGGCCCGCGAGAAAGTCCGGCACGGATAGCACGTCGCGAAAGAGTTGGACAGTGCTCACGGGCAGCAGCAAAGTAGGCAGCATGCGCCGCGGCGTGGGGACTAGCTCGACGCGCAGGCCGGCCCGTTGCAGCAGGATGGTCGAAACCAAACCGGCCACGCCGTCGCCGGTCACGCGGACGCCAAAAGGCATCTCAATATCCTAATGGGCTTGACATCCGCCCCGCAATCGGTGTTAGATAACTGCATGGCCGCTCGCCAACAGTATCGGTTCTGGTATTGGTACTTTACCTCGTGTGAACGAGCGAGCCTGCTTGCGCCGATATAGAGTATCCGCGCTACCGACTTTCCAAGGCCCGCTCTTCACCGAGCGGGCCTTTTGTTTTTGGAGCGAAAGACCATGTTGATCGAAACACTAACTCGCGACAGCGGCGACCAGATCGCCGCGCACTTACGCAGCCAAGGAGCGCGCTTCCATCGCGTTAACGAATACATCGTTGCGTCCGGGAAACCCGACTTGCCGGTTGGCGACTTCATCGTGCACGACGTCAGGGCGCCCTACCCGCTAGTGAGCCGGGAACTGAAGCCACCCGGCAGCGTCGTCGAAGCGGCGGGTGTGCGCTTCGGACGGGGAAGCTTTCCGGTAATCGCTGGGCCTTGCAGCGTCGAGAGCGAAGAGCAGATCTTGCGGTCCGCCGAAGCCGTCGCGAAAGCTGGAGGCTCAATGCTGCGCGGTGGCGCATTCAAGCCGCGCACTTCGCCTTACGACTTCCAGGGACTAGGCGAAGAAGGCCTACAACTGTTGGCCAAGGCTCGCGAAGAGACCGGGCTTCCAATCGTCACCGAGGTGCTCGCGGAAGCCGACGTTTGCATGGTGGCCGCTTACGCCGATATGCTCCAGGTCGGCGCGCGGAACATGCAGAACTACGCGCTGCTGAAAGCGCTCGGTAAAGCCGGAAGGCCGGTGCTCCTGAAGCGAGGACTCAGCGCGACGCTCAAGGAATTCTTGATGGCCGCCGAGTACGTCGTCGCGCATGGCAATTCCGACGTGATCCTTTGCGAACGTGGGATCAGAACGTTTGAGCAGCACACGCGCAACACGTGCGACATCGCCGCCGTTCCCGCCTTGCAGGAGTTGACTCACCTTCCGGTCGTTCTCGATCCAAGTCATGCCACGGGCCGACGCAGCTTGATTACGCCGCTCGCGCGCGCGGCTGTCGCAATTGGCGCCAATGGTTTGCTGGTCGAGATGCATCCAGAGCCCGAGAAGGCTTGGAGCGATGGGGAGCAGAGCCTCGATTGCGGCGAGTTCGAAGCGATGATGGCTGACATCAAACCTTACGTGGAACTCCGCCAGTCTTCTATTCTGAAAGTGTGACGGCAACTCAACGAGGAACGGCGCTGGCGGCAGGGGTGCTGCTGTTGGCGTTGACGTTCTTCACCTACCCTTGGTGGTCGCAAAGGCGTGGCGCCGATATTTCCATTTACTTGCCGCAACAAGCGGGTTCAGTGATCAGCGTCGATGTCGCGCAGTTACGGCGCATCGGTTTGCTCGGCGGCAAAGACCTGCCTTGGGAGAGTGAATATCGCAGCTTTATCGCGGCGACATCGTTCGACTTTGAGCGGGACCTGGATCGCGTGCTTCTGCATTTAGGCGACGACAAAAATGTCTATCTCGCATCGGGGCGCTTTCACTGGCAGAAGTTGCGCCAGTATGTAGTCGACAACGGCGGCAAGTGCGTCGATCGCGCTTGCTCGATCGCGTCGAGTCAAGCGGGAAAGTATGTGTCGTTCTTCCCGCTGAGTGAAGACGCAATCGTGGCAGCACTAGCCAAGGACGAGTACGCGGCGGCGCAGGTTACAGGCGGATCGCCGACGCGGGCGGAAAAGTGCGTGGCCGAGCTGGATGTGCGCGGGGAGGACGTGAAGCGCTGGTTACCCATGTTGCGCGATGTCGCGAATGCAAAGGCTTGCGTGGGTAAAGACGCGATGATGACGCTGGTGGTGGCGTTGACGAGTGCGGATGCTGCGGCGAAGTCCGAGGAAGGCTTTCGCACACTCGCGAAGAAGCTGGACGCGAAGGCGGTGGAGCGCAAGGGTTCGGAGTTTCATCTGGCTTGGGAGTTGAAGAGCGAGAGCTTGGCGGCGTTGTTTGGGGGTAGCGATTGAGCGTGCTCGTCGCGGGGAATCTGGTGCTGGATCAGATTCTTTGGCCGGTGGAGAAGATTCGTTGGGACGCGACGGTGTGGGTGGAGAAGCTGGTGCGGAGCATTGGGGGGAATGGGGCGAATACTTCGTATACGCTGGCTAAGCTTGGGGTGCCGGTGATGCTGGAGGGCGCGGTGGGCGAGGATGCGGAGGCGGAGGAGATCTTGCGCTTGCTGCGGGAGGCGGGCGTTGATGTATCGCGGGTGGGGCGAGTGAGTGAGCCGACGCCGGCTACGGTTGCGTTGGTGAAGAAGACGGGGTCGCGGGCGTTTATCCATCGGCCGGGTGCTAGCCGCGTGTCGTTGCGCGAGGCGATAGAGATGCCGGCTGCCCGGCACTTCCATGTAGCGAATCCGTTTGGGGTGGTGGCGATGCGGACGATGGCGCCGGTGAACCTACAGCGCGCTAAGGCGGCGGGGATGACTACTAGCTTGGATGCGGGTTGGGACTCGCGCGGGGAGTGGGGCGCGGTGGTGTTGCCTTGCTGTCCGCATCTCGATGTGTTGTTCCTCAATGCCGAAGAGGGGCGATTGATCACCAGGACGCGGTCGGCGAAGGAGAGCGTGAAGGCTCTGCACTTGGCGGGCGTGAAGTATGTAGTGCTGAAGCAAGGCAAGCGCGGGGCGCTGTTGAGTGGGCCGGGGTTCTCGGCGTCAGTGCCTGGCTATCAGGTAGAGGCGGTGGATTCGACGGGCGCGGGGGATGTGTTCGCGGGGGCGTTCTTGGCGGCGTGGTTGAAAGGGCAGACGATGACGGAAGCGGCGCAGTTCGCTAACGCCGCAGCGGCGTTGAGCGTGATGCAGGTGGGGTCGGTGGCTGGGGTGTTGGGCTTTCGCGAGACGCTTAGCTGGATGAAGACGCAGGCTTCTCCATCATCTTCGCCACCGGCTTGACGAAGAGCGCAAAGAGCGCTGCCACGGCGATGGGGATGAGGCCGACGTAAAGGAAGAGTGTACCGAGAGGCAGGCTTTCGTAGAGGCCGCCGACGCGGCCGGCAATGTAGTTGCCCGCCGAGATGGAGAGGAAAAAGACGCCCATGATGAAGCCGGCCATGCGTTCGGGCGCGAGGCGGGTCATCGCGCTCAAGCCGACGGGGGAGAGGCAGAGTTCGCCCATGGAGTGGACGAAGTAGAGAGCGACAAGCCAGAGGGGCGAGGCGGGGATGAGGTTCGTCGCGGGGACGAGGATGAGGAAGCCGAGGCCGACGCCAAGGAGGCCGAGGGCGAACTTGGCGGGGACGCTGGGTTGGCGGTCGCCGAGCTTGACCCAGAGCGCGGCGAAGAGCGGCGCGAGGCAGATGAGGAAGATCGAGTTGAGGGACTGATACCAGGTGGAGGGGAAGTCGTAGCCGAAGATGACGTTGCGGGTGTTCTTGTCGGCGAAGAGGTTGAGCGTGGAGGCGGCTTGTTCGAAGCAGGCCCAGAAGACGGTGGAGATGAGGAAGAGGATGCAGACGACGGCGAGGCGGCGGCGTTCGTAGGCGTCGGGGCTGCCTTTGAAGAGGAGGAAGCCAAGGACGAGGATGACGAGGGCCAGGATGGCGAGGCCGAGGAGGTCGGCGATCTGTTCGGGGTTGACTTGGAGGACGGCGAGGATGGCGACGACACCGAGAATGCCGAGGCCGCCGAAGCGCAGGGTGCGGCGGCGGGACTCTTGTTCGAGTTGGGTGCTGGCGGGGACGGGGTGGTAGATGCGCTGGGGCAGGTGTTTTGACTCGAGGATGAACTGGATGACGCCGATAAGCATGAAGAGCGCGGAGATGGCGAAGCCGTAGCGCCAGTTGATGCGTTGGGCGACGTAGCCGACGATGAGGGGGGCGAGGAGGGTGCCGACGTTGATGCCCATGTAGTAGATGGAGAAGCCGGCGTCGCGGCGGGTGTCTTCCTTGGAGTAGAGAGTGCCGACTATGGTGGAGACATTGGGCTTGAGGAGGCCGGTGCCGAGGATGATGAGGGCGAGGCCGAGGTAGAAGGGGCCTTCGCCGGCGAGGGTCATGGAGGCGTTGCCCAAGGCGATGAGGACGCCGCCGAGGATGACGGCGCGGCGGAGGCCGAGGAATTGGTCGGCGAGCCAGCCTCCGGGGAGGCTGAGCATGTAGTTCATCGAGGCGTAGATGGCTAGGATGGCGGAGCCTTTGGCTAGGGAGAAACCGAGACCGTCGGGGGCGGTGATGTAGAGGAGGAGGATGGCGCGGAGGCCGTAGTAGCTGAAGCGTTCCCACATCTCGGTGAAGAAGAGGGTGGAGAGGCCTCGGGGGTGGCCGAAGAAGGCGGTGTCGGGGGTGTGGGTTGGGGTCGGGTTCGGCAAGAGACTAGGTTAATACTGAGTGGGGGCGATAGGGGTGAGGGGACACACGCCGCGGCGTTGGCCACGCCGCGGGCTCGTATGTCCCCTGGGGAGGTTCGTGGTTGTTCGATCTTCAATGGCTAGCGTGTGGGGTTGGGGTAGGTGCCGGTTTCGTCTTCGGACTGGCGGGGGGTGGTGCAGGCCCAGTCTTTTTCGATTAGGATGTCGAGGCTTTGGGTTTGGGCTTGGCGGCCTACCTCATCGCTTTCGTACCAAGTCTTGGCCCAGGCTTGGGGGATTTGGATGCTTAGGGTGTTGGATTGGTATGAGGCTTCGAGGTCCCTAACATCGGCGGGGGTGACGGCGTAGTGGAAGGGGGTGGGTGTGGGGAGGGTTTCGGTGATGGTCTCGCCTTTCGATAGGCGTTGGACCTCGGCTTGGAGGAGGCGGAGGCGGATGGTGTTGGCTCGGAGTCGTAACTTCATGTTAGTTGAGATAGTAAGTTCGATATAGCGTGTCGCGTTGCTTGGGGATGAAGCCGGCGTCGCGAATGAGGCGGCGGAGGTCTTCTTCGGAAGCGTGGTGGCGGGCGCCGGCTTGGCTGACGACGTTCTCTTCGATCATGATGCTGCCGACGTCGTTGCCGCCGAAGCGCAGGCCCATTTGGCAGACCTTGAGCCCGGGAGTTACCCAACTGGTCTGGATGTTCGGGATGTTATCTAGATAGACGCGGGAGAGCGCGAGCATCTTTAGGAATTCGACGGCCGTGACTTCTTCCTTGACGAAGCGTCCGAGGGAGGTGCCTTCGCGTTGAAAGCTCCACGGGATGAAAGCGGTGAAGCCGCCGGTTTCGTCTTGGAGTTGGCGGATGCGGTCCAAGTGATTCATGCGGTGCTCGAAGGTCTCGCCCGTGCCGTACATCATGGTGGCCGTGGTGTTGACGCCGAGTTGGTGCGCGGTGCGGTGGACGTCGAGCCATTCTTCGGTGTTGCACTTGAGGCGCGCGATGCGGTGGCGGACTTCGTCGTCGAGGATCTCGGCGCCGGCGCCGGGGATCGATTGGAGGCCGGAGTCGCGGAGGCGGGCGATGGTGTCGCGGATAGTGAGGCCGGAGATTTGGGCGATGTTTAGAATCTCGGGAGCGCTTAGGAAATGGAGCCAGATCTTGTCGCCGAACTTGAGCTTGATGGAGCGGCAGAGGTCTTCGTACCATTCGATTTTGAGGTCCGGGTGGAGGCCGCCTTGCATGAGGACGCCGGTGCCGCCGAGGTCAATGGTTTCTTGGATCTTCTGGTAGATCGTTTCCTTGGGGAGGATGTAGCCCTCGGGGGAATTCATCGGGCGGTAGAAGTTGCAGAAGGTGCAGTACTCGGTGCAGAAGTTGGTGTAGTTGACGTTGCGGTCGATGATGTAACTGACAACGGGCTCGGGGTGCCAGGCTTGGCGGACGAGGTCGGCGGCGCGGCCGATGGAGATGAGGTCGTCGGAGTGGAAGAAGTCCGTGGCTTCTTGGCGTGGGAGGCGCCGGAGTTTTGGAGCGTTCATACGGTTAGGGCCGCCTCCAGTTTGGTGGCTTCTTCGAGATAGAGGCGGAGGCCGCGGCGGGCGTCGCCGTCGAGGCGGTAGAGGATGTTGTGGCGGAGATAGCGTCCGGCGAGGGCGGCGTCGATTTGACGTGGCGCGGCCTCGGCGGCGACGATCTCATCGATACGCTCGCGGCCGTATTCGTAGCTGGCTTCGAGGATGGTTGCGAGTTCCTGATTCGGTTGGGGACCGGACCACATGGCGAAGACCATGGGGAGGCCGGTGTGGCGGAACCATTCGTCGCCGAGGTCGAGGACGTGGAGGCCGGTGGAGGCGGGGTTGATACGGAGGGCGGGGTCGCCGATGATGAGGGCGGCGTCAGCCAAGCCGAGCATGGCGCTGAGGTCGGGAACCATGGAGAGCGTTTCGGGTTCCAAGTGGTAGACCTGTTCGAGGAGTATCCGCGTCAGCATGACAGAGGATCGCGAGGAGCTGTCGAGCGCGAGGCTGCGGATCTCCCGGATGGGTTTTTTGCTTAGGAGCAAGATGCTGCGGACGGGGCCGCGGCAGGCGATGCAGAGGTCCGAGATGGGTTCGAGGTGTTGGCGTTGGGCTTCGATGACGGGGACGAGGCCGGCGCCGGCTTGTTTGGAGGCGAGGAGGTCGGCGCAGACGGAGGGGATGTCGAAGCTGAGTTCGGCTTGGCCGGATTGAGGACCGTGGAGGAGGCCCCAGACTAGGGGGCGGGTGTTGAGGTACGATACGGCGCTGAGACGGGGGCGAGGATACGGGGTCTCGTGCGGGGGGCTATTGGGGACCACTACTTTTAGGATGCGATACTCGTGGGCATGATGGGGAAAATGCTGGCGTCGGGCTTGGCGTGGGCTGCTGTTTTGGGGGCGCAAGGTTTGCGGGTGACAGAAGTTTGCGACGTCGAGAATGCGCCGACGCCGGAGATTGCGGCTACGAGCATTGCGGGTTGCAGCGGGGAAGCTTTTTATCAGGGGGAGAAGATTCTGTTTCAGGGCGCGGGCGTTAGCGTTTTGACGCGGAGCACGGGCGGCGGCAAGGTCGAAACGGTCGTGATGGACCACGTACGCAAGGAATGGCGCGTGCTTCCGTGGGACAATTTCGCGGCCGAGATGGCGAAAGAGATGCGCGAAGGTCCGATGGGAAAATTGGGCACTGGAATACGAAGCGAGGTGCGCCCGCTGGACCAAGAGCGCGTGATCGCAGGGCACGCGGCGAAGGGGCTTGAGATTGTAACGAGCATCGATCCCAGCAACAAGATTGCCGCCGTTGTTCCGGGGTTGGCGGAACGGGTGCGCACATCGGTTGAAATATGGGTCGCTCGAGATTTGAAACAGCCTTGGAATCCGGAGGCGAAAGAGGCGCCTGGCGTGGGTGCCGGATTGAGTTCGACCCGAAATGCTATCCGGGGCATGCTGGAGATTTTTGGACAGGGCGAAGTGTACGAGCGGTTGCGCGAGATACCGGAGGGATTGACCTTGGAGTACACGTTGCGCACGTTCACTCCGATGGACGGGAAAGCCATGGTGACGCGAAGCCGGGTGACGAAGATCTCGATGGAAGAAATTCCGGAAAAAGTCTTTGCTATCCCCGAAGGGTACCGGCGCGTCGAGTAGTTGATGAAGTATTTTGGCGTTTTGTTGCTGTTGTTGTGCTGGCCCGGTTGGGCGGGGGCGCGGTACAAGTTGGCTTACAAAGTGAAGGCTAACGACTTGATCCGGATGGTCGCGCAGGCGGCGGATTTGAAGAAGTTCGAGTCCGCTGGCGAGGAGATTCAGATCGAGGGGTCCAAGGTTTTCGTGAAGGGGACGAAGACGGGGTTTATTCTCGATCTGGCGAAGGACGAGTTGGTGTTGCTGGATCATGAGGCGAAGACGTTTGAGCGGATGAAGCCCGCCGACATGAAGGCGCGGATCGCCGCCGACTTTCCTCCTGGAATTGAGGGCCTGTTGCGGCGGATGTTCCCGGCGGACGGCAAGGAGTTCACCGAAGTGCAGGTGAGCCCGGTGTCGCTGGCAGGGGCGGGTGAGATGAAGGCGCTCGAGCGTTTTCGGGCGCGGCATGGCCTTGTTTATTTGCTGCCGGGCGTGGATAGCATTATTAGCTTCACGCCGTCGATCGGGACGAAGATCGACGCGATTGGTAAGGGCGAGGGGACGCCGACGGCTATGCGTTTCGCGATTGGGAGCGGCGGGAAATTGCTCGACGCGGAAGTGCGGCTGATCGACTACGAGGAGCGCGCGATTCCCGCGCCGGTGTTCCAGGCGCCGGCGGGGTATGTGGCGGTGCAGTAGGGGCACTGGGGCTAGGACAGCGTCGTGTTCGGGGTGCATATTCGGGTCGTTTGTGGGCGTAGTTATAGCAGGCGAATTTAGGCGCACCAGGCACCGGATGCCGGGGCCGATTGCAAGCCATGGCGAATGTGCGGCTTAGAGGCCGAAGATATTTCTCGGCGGCGTGTGACGCGCCGCGAACTCAACCGACAGGAAGTGGATCCGTTGGGGGCTGGAAGAGGGTAACGCCCGCATCTTTGGCGGCCCTAAGCAGATCCTTATCTAGCGTGGCCAAGGGCAAGTTTTGCCGCAGGGCCATGGCGAGATAGGCGGCGTCGTAGAAGGTCAAGCCGTGCTTCTCCGGCAATGCGAAAATCTGGGCGGGCTCGGACGGCTCGACGAGTTGGACGTCGAGGCCGGCGAGAAAGGTAAGCAGGCTTTTCGCGTCCTCTGGGCCGATGCGACCGCGCTTGAGACCCACGAGCAGGGTGTTGTGAATCTCATAGAACCAGAGCGAGGGAGCAATTGGGTCGAAAGAGTCGCCGACCGCTCGAAGTACGCCGCGGGTTTGCTGGGTCGCTTCATCGGGGAAACACCACGCCGCCGCTATGGAGGCGTCGATTACTAAGCCGGGCATTTAGTACTTGCGGCCGAGATCAATGTAGTCGCGAACGGTTAAGCCTTCTGGATCGGGCTGAACGCGCTTCTGCATATCGAGGATGGCTTGCGCGGCGGCGCGCGTCTTTCCGGTGCGAGTGCTGGTGGCAGACACGCCGGCGGTTGCGGCGAGCCGCGCCAGCCATGCTTGCAAAGATAGGCCTTGCGCGGCCGCTTTGGCTTCGAGCGCGGCGGCTTCCCGGTCTGGAAGTTCGATGCGAGTCATGGGTGAACGCTAAATAGGCGGCTATTTATAGGTTACGGCATTGCTGGTTCGCGGTACGGGCATGGATTAGGCGGCTTCCTCCTCGCGGTCTTCGAAGCCCATTTCCGTGCCTTGGAAGGTTTGGAGGCGGAGTTGGTGTTCGTTTACAAAACGAACTGCGTTGCGGTCGGCAGAGATTTTGGTGTCCTTCTTGTCGAGGAGGCGGTGGCTGGGGTAGGTGACGGCGAGGCCGAGGCGGCATTGGGTTTTCTCGACGAAGGTCATTTCGATGTTGGCGGCGGCGAGACGGTCCGTGATGAGGGTGCGGAGTTCGTTGATGGCTTCCTTGGCGGAGCGCTCGAGGGCGCGGGTGTGGCGGAGGAGGCGGGTGTACCTCTTTTCGGCGGCCTCGTCGTTGGGGTCGGCGTGGAAGGCTTCCATGGCGGTGTTGAGGATGGAGACGGAGCGGGTGAGTTGGAAGTGGTTGAAGACGTAGCGCTCGAGGTAGAGGCATTCGTTGCTGGTGGCTGGGCGCCATTCGGCGTATTGTTCATCGAGGAGCGCGCGGTAGGCTTCGCGGATGGATTCGGGGAAGCGGTCGATGGTGGTGGCGGTAAGGCCGTGGGTGATGGCGTTGCGAGAGGATTGGAATTTGCCTTCGGGGCTGATGGGGCCGCCCTTCGCTGAGGAGGTGTTCGAGTTGTTTTCGGGGTTCATGTTCGTTTGGCTTTCTGGGTTGGAGATTCGCAGCGGCGCTTCGGTTTGGCTGGTGTTGCTGGACTGGTTGGTGAAGCCCGAGCGAAGCGCCGCTTGCGGGCATGGTTATAGCAGACGGAGTGGGGGAAAACGGACTGTGAGGCGGAGGACGGACGCTCGAAAGTGATTTGAAATCAGTTGGGTAGAGGGTGAGAAATAAATCTTCCTGCGCGGTGAACCGGCGAATGACTGCGGCGATTGGGGCGCTTGCATCATGATGCTTCGCTATTGATGCTATGATGCGAGAGATGCGGACGACGATAACGCTAGAGCCCGATGTTGAGGTCCTGGTGCAGACGGCGATGCGGGAGCGCGGGCTTTCGTTTAAGGATGCGGTGAACGAGGCGTTGCGGCGTGGGCTGCGCCGCGACGTTTCCGCGAGCCGTACATACCGGCAACGAACATTCGCGTTGGGCGGCAATCCGGCTTTCCCTTGGGAAAAGGCGCTGGCTCAGGCCAATGCACTGGAAGACGAGGAAATTCTGCGTAAGATGGCGGTTGGGAAGTGATTCTCGTCGATGCGAATTTGTTGATATACGCGGTCGATTCGAAGTCTCCCATGCATGAGAGGGCGCGCTTGTGGCTTGAAGAGGCGATGGCCGGGAATGAGACCGTCGGGATGAGTTGGGCGGCGATGCTGGCGTTTGTGCGGCTGACGACGAAACGCGGGCTTTTTGAGCGGCCGCTTAGCGTGAGGGAGGCGATGGACATCGTCGATGAGTGGATCGCGCAGCCGGTGGTGACGGTGCTGCATCCGGGGGAGCGGCACGCTCCGACTCTGCGCGAACTGCTTGAGGTGCATGGAAGCGGCGGGAACTTGACGAGCGATGCGCATTTGGCGGCGCTGGCAATAGAACACGGGGCGGAGCTCTGTTCGGCGGATGGAGACTTTTCGCGGTTTCCGGGGTTGCGTTGGCGGAATCCTTTGGTGGGCGGGACCGAATAATGGGAGGTCCCATGAAGATGGGACACTCCGTTCATGAAGACGACCCTGGAGATCCCGGACGCTACGTTTCGCAAGGCGAAGGCGACGGCGGGTTCGCTAGGGATTCCACTTCGCGAATCTGTTACGCAGGCCGTGGAAGAAAAGCCGGCGCCCAAACGGCGACAGCCGGCTAAGCCTTGGCTAGAGTGCGCCGGCGAAATGCAGCATTTGCATAAAGAGACCCGGCGGATTCAGAAGATTAACGACGTGGAGTTTGGAGAGATCGAAGCCGAGGATTGGAAGCGATTCGGGATACCAATGCCTTGCCGGCATATCGCGATAGCAATAGGGAGGCCGTTGCAATCATCGGCAAAGGCCGAAACGATTGAGGCTCCTTTAATTGTGGCGGGAGAGTTCTCACTATGCGGCCGTGCGTATGGAGTTGAAGGCGCAGGGAATGCCAGTTCCCGCGAACGGCCGAGACCGCGGCGTCCATCGAGTCTTTGAAGCACAAGAGCGTTAGCGGGGAGCTTCGAGAGGTCTCCGATATCGTACCTTTGGTTCGATTCCCGGTAGCGCCGGGATCGCGATGGGCGACGGCGTAGACTATTTTCATTAACGGCGGCTTTCTGGCGCGTTAGGCTCCATGGCGAGTCGAGCGGCCCATTCTTGGGCGAAGGTCTCCCAGTTGGCGGGTGGTCTCCGCAACAGGTTTTCGAGAGTGGATGCGACCGCTCCCGAGGGCGGAATTAGGCCGGCGGCATCTAGCTGGAATTGGCGGAAGACGCAGCGCATATAGGCGGGGTCCGCCCCGGCGTTGAGAGCACCGGCCAAGAACTCATCCGGCGCATGCGACTCGGCGACGACGTTTCTGGCGGAGGCCTGAGAGAGAATGGCCGCAACTTCCGTCATGGTTTTGTCGTCGGCGCCTAGGCGGTAGGTCTTTCCAGCATGGCGTGCCGGGTGGCGAAGGGCTTCGGCGGCGGCGCCGCCGACATCGCGGGCATCAACCCATGTCCACTTGGCGTCACCAATATAGTGCTTGATAGTGTCACTTTCGAGCCAACGGTAACCCGGACCGGTGATGTTTTGCATGTAGGCTTCAGGTTGAAGGTGAGTGAAAGTGAAGCCGAGCTTTTCGATGTAGGACTCGACGAGACGGTGCCAGACCCAGTGGGCAACTTCGTTGGTTGGGGCGCCGCTGGCGCCAATGTGAACGATGCGCCGGACGCCTTGGGACTTCGCGGCGTCGAGGAAAGCAACGCTTTGCGCGAGCATGTCGACCGAGTAGCCAGTAAGCAGGAGTGCGGCGTCGACGCCGGAGAGAGACGACGCAAACGTATCTGGGCGGTCGAGATCGAAATGACGCGCGGTGACATTGGCGCGAGGGATGAACTGGTTGGGGCGGCGGAGGCCGGCGACGAGTTCGCCGTCGAAGTTGGACGCCAGAGATTCTAGAGCGGCGCCCCCGACTTTGCCAGTGACACCCATGAGGAAGATGGTTTGGGGTTTCATTTCGCGGCTTTCAGGCAATTGTTTGAAGTAGTGCTCCACCGTTGACGGGGATGGTTGTCGCGGTGAGGTATGGGGAGTCCATCGCAAACACGTAGGCGGGGGCGACTTGTTCGGGCTTGGCGATGAAGCCTACTGGGAGTTGCTGGGCCACGCGCGCGAAGAGTTCGTCGCGGGACTTGGCTTCGAGGCCGCTCCACATGGGCGAGTCGACGTAGTAGGGGGCGACGACGTTGACGCGGATGGGGGCGAGTTCCTTGGCGAGAGATTCGGCGAGGAGGGAGACGCCCGCGTTGGCGGCGACGGTGGCAATGGCTTGGTGGGGGCGGGGACCGCTGCCGGCGCTAAAGGTAAGGGAGGCGTTGGGGGCGAGCTTCGGCGCGGCGTAGCGGCCGATGAGAAATTGACCCCAGAACTTGCTGTCCATCGCTTGGCGGGCGGCGGCGACGTCCGAAGAAAGAACGCCGCCGCCCATGCTGTCACCGGCGAAGTTGAAGAGGTGCGCAATGGAATGATCGGCGAATTGGTTGAAGAAATCACGGACGGAGGACTCATTGAGAAGGTCCAGTTGGCGGGTTTCGACGCCAGCGCCGATACTCGTGGCAGCCGCCGCGAGTTTGTCGGGCGAACGGCTGGCGAGTAGGAGCTTCTCACCCCGGGCGTTCAATAGACGAGCGGTGGCGAGGCCGATTCCGGAACTGCCGCCGATCAGGACGATGGGAAGTTGTTTGGACATATGGATGTTTTTTCAGGCTTGGAAGTTGGGGAGGGGCGAGCCGTGCTCGTGCACGATCAGCCACGAGTTGCCGCGGCGTTCCCAGACGTTGGTTTGACGGCCGGAGATGCGGAAGACTTTGCCGGACTTGTCTTCGTTTTCGTAGTCGAAGACGAAGGTGGTTACGGCGGCGTTGTTTCCCATGGTGCGAAGCGTGATGGAGTCGAGGCGCGGGACGTAGAGATTGCGCTTGAGATTGGCGAATAGTTCGCGATTGAGGGCTTCGCGGTGGGCTGCCCAGGATTTGCTGGCTCCGGGAGGGGCGAAATCGAAGATGACGACTTCGCCGTCGGGGGCGTAGAAGCGGTCTAGGCGGGTGAGGTCGATGCGGCCATTGGTCATGGTCCAGAGTTGGCCATAGGATTCGATGAGGCGGCGGAAGGTGGGGAGGAGGTCTTGGTTGCCTCGCACAAAGGGTTGCATGGCGGCGAGCGGTAGCGCGATCAGGTGGCGGCGGGTGGGGTTCATTGTTGTACTCCTTTTTGGTTTCCTTTTTCGTTGTCCTTTTGGGGTCCGATGAATTCGATGACGTTGCCGTTGTTGTCTTGCACGAAAGCGATGCGAACGCCGGGGTTGGCATAATCTTTCGGCGGGATGAAGGCGGGGATGTTGCGTTGGGCGAGTTCGTTCATGGCGTGATCGACGTCGCCGACGCGAAAGCAGAGGTGCGTGAAGCCGCTGGTGCGGAGGTGGGAGGCGAAGTCCTCGGCGCGGAGAGCGCCGGGGATGGATTGCGAAGTGCCGATGACTTCGAGTTTGAAATCGCCGATGCGGAGGTAGGCGAGTTGGAGGTCGGGGGCTTCGGCGACGGTCCATTCGGTTTCGATTTGCGCGTCGAAGGCGCGTTGGTACCAGGCGACGGTGCCGGCGAAGTCGGACGTGCCGACGAGGATGTGGTCGATGCGAAAGGGGGATGTCATTGTTTTCTTCCTTAGGAGTTGTGGGTGATGGGGTTTAGCCAGGAGCGGAACGTGGCTTGGAGGCGGGGCAGGATGGCGAAGGATAGTAGGCCGACCATGAGGCCGCTGAGGAGTAGAGTCCGCAGGGGTAGCGGCCATTTCGCGACAAGGGGGTTGAGCAGTTCTAGCAGGCCGGTGATGACGGGCCATGCGGCGGCCCAGGTGAGTAGCGCGAGGCGGATTTTCGTGTTCCGCGAAGCCGTTTGATTGTTGTTTGCGGCCTTCATGACTTCATGTTGCGGCGAGGCGGAAAGAATTGGTAGACGGCAAAGCCGGATAATGCTTATTCGGAGAATGAATGACCGCGCTTGACGACTTAACGCTGCTTCGATCGTTTGTGAGGATCGCCGAGAGCGGGAGCATCTCGGCCGCGGCGCGGACGTTGGACGTGCCGCAGCCTTCGTTGAGCCGGCATTTGCGGATGCTCGAAGAAAGGAGCGGCGTCGCGTTGATACGGCGGGATACGCACCGGATGAGTTTGACGGAGGCGGGGTGCCGCTTACTGGAGGACGCTCGCGAAATGCTGGCGTTGGCTGAGCTGGCGGAGCAAAGGATGCGCGAGGGGCACTCGACTTTGCGCGGAAGTTTGCGAGTGTTTAGCTCGATCGATATTGGGCAATTTTTGGTGGCGCGGATCTTGGCGGATTTTTTGGAAACACACGATGAGGTGACGGCGCAGCTTGCGTATTCAAACCGGCCGGTGAGCATGATCGAGGAGGGATTTGACGTAGGGGTGATTGTGGGGACGTTGTGGGACGAGGGACTGGTGGCGCGGAGCGCGGGGGAGATCTCGAGGGTGTTGGTGGCGGCGCCGGAGCTGGTCAAGAAACGCGCCAAGGCGATTGACTTGCCGGACTTGGTGGAGTGGCCGTGGCTGGGGTTGGTGGGCGCGCATTTTGGGGACGCGCATCGCGTGGTGGCGATGGATAAGAAGGGGCGCGATGAGATTCGCGTGGAGCCGAGGATGCTGGTGGAGGGGGCGACGGCGCTGCGGGAAGCGGTGCTCGCGGGCGTGGGAATTGCGCAGGGGCCGGAGTGGTTGGTGGGGGAGGATTTGGCGGCGGGGAGATTGGTGCGGGTGTGTCCGAAGTGGAGGCCGTTGGGGATACCGGTGTCAGTGGTTTATGCGAGCAGGAAGACGCTGCCGGCGCGGGCGCGGGCGTTTGTGGAGTTTGCGGTGGAGGGGTTGCGGGGGAGGTTGGTGGAGCGAAGCGCTAGAGCAACTCGCTGAGTTGCGCCGCCGATAGTTTGCAATCGCCAAGAATTTTCTTGAGTAAACCTAGGCCGAGCGTGCGGGAGCGAAGGGGAATCACGGTTGCGCGTCCGTCCGCGTGGCGTAAATACTGATGGCTTCCCTTAGTTCGGACCGCTTCGAAGCCATGCCGTTCGAGAGCCTTGGCGAGTTCTCTACCGGTTGGGCGGGGCAGAGTGCTCATGCCGCGATGGTGACGCGCTGAATGCCGACGAATTCCAGTGGCGTGGGCTGTACACCCTGAACTTCGAGGCAAAGCTCGATGGCTTCGCGGATCTCTAGCATGAGTTCGTCTAGAGACAACGCGTCGGTGTGGCAGCCAGGGATTTGAGGGACTGTGGCGACGTAAATGCCTTCTTCGTCGCGTTCGATGACAACGTCAAATTGACGGGGCATGATTTCAGGTTAGCGCTGAATGTCGTGTCTTCGGTACGGCGGAAGCTCCTTGGGTGAGAGGCCGAAGGCTTTTAGTTTTGAAGTTAGGGTGGTGGGTTTGAGGCCTAGGAGGCAGGCGGCGCCGTGGGGGCCCCAGATCTTACCTTGGCTGGCGGCTAGGGCTTGGGTGAGGTTGTCTTTTTCTAGGTCTTCGAGTTCGCTGTAGGTTAGGATGCGCGCGGGTGTGGGTTGCGCGCGAGTGGCCTGCATGTATGGCGGCGCCGCTTTGGCGCGTGGGTTGTTGGTTAGCGGCGGCAACGCTCCGATCAGGACCGTGCGTTCCATTACGTTGCGGAGTTCGCGGATGTTGCCGGGCCAGGCGTGGCTTTCGAGAGCATTGCGATCGGCGAGGGAAAGGCGGGGGTGGGGGCGGCCGTAGTCGCGCGAGAGTTGCCGCAAGAAATGTTCGGCGAGGACGAGGATGTCTTCGCGGCGTTCGCGGAGCGGCGGAAGCGCGATGGGAAAGACGCTGAGACGGTAGTAGAGGTCTTGGCGGAAGCGGCCTTCGGCGACCTCTAAGAGGAGATCGCGATTGGTGGCGGCGATCAAGCGGACGTCGGCGCGGCGGGTGCGTTCTTCCCCGACGCGTTCGAAGGTTCCTTCCTGCAATACGCGGAGAAGTTTGCCTTGGAGGTCCAGGGGGATTTCGCCGACTTCATCGAGGAAGAGTGTGCCGCTACTAGCAAGTTCGAAGCGGCCAGCACGGTCGCGGACGGCGCCGGTGAAGGCGCCCTTGACGTGGCCGAAGAATTCGCTTTCGAATAGCTCGTGGGGGATCGCGGCGCAGTTTACCTTGATGAAGGCGCGCGCGGCGCGGGGGCTGCGTTCGTGGATGGCTTGGGCGATCAATTCCTTTCCCGCGCCGGATTCGCCTTGGATCAAGACGGTGGCTCCCGTGGCGCTTACGATTTCCACTTGGTCCAAGGTACGCGTGAGCGCGGGGGAAGAGCCGACGATGCCGGAGAAGCCCCGGGCGTTTTGGACTTCCGCGCGGAGATATTCGTTTTCGTGTTCCAGGGCGCGGCGGAGGCGTTCGATCTCCTCGAAGGCTTGGGTGTTGGCCATCATCACGGCCACGTGGTCGGCGAAGACTTGGGTCCAGGCGAGACCGGTGCGCCAGAGGTTGTCGTCGTCGAAGCGGTAATTGGTGAAGCCGCCGAAGCAGCCATAGACCTGATCGAGGTGGATGATGGGCGTGATGACGTAGGAAAGGACGCCGTCGCGGCGGGCCCAGGCGGGGTAGTTTTCCCATAGGGTTTCCGAGGGCGCGGCGACGATGCGGCGCTGGCGGACGGCGCGGCCGATGAGGGGGTCTTCGAGGGGGATGCGGTCGAATGAGCCTTGCGGGTGGGTCCATTCGGGTTGGGGAGTGTGACGCCAGGCGGAGGCGCGGAGGACGAGTTCGTTGTCTTCCTTGAGCCAGACGCAGGCGCGGACGGCGTGGGGGCGTTCGCCGGCCATGTAGTTGACGAGCGTGTCGAGGACGCCTTGGGTGCTTCGCTGGGCGGTTAGGCGGAGCAGGAGATCCTTGAGCGGGGCGAACTCGGGCTGGTAGTTCGCTGGGAGCGGCGTGCTCATGTATCGAGAGTACTCCAATCTTTCGTAGCAATCATCGATATTTCGTTGTTTTTGCGATTTTTCGTAGTGCAGAGAGGGTTTAGGGTTGCTGTAAGCCATTGACAAATTTGGTTTTCCTACTTTGGAATTGTGCTTGCATTTTCATGCTGCGTCCAAGCAGAGCTTGGCGGAAGAGGAAAAGGCAATGACACAGAATGCTGCAATTCGGAGCGTACAGTTCTCGCAGTTTGGAGGGCCGGAGGTGTTGGAAGTGGTCGCGACCAAGCCGCGCGAGCTCAAGGCGGGCGAAGTGAAAATTCGCGTTAAGGCGTTGGGTTTGAATCGCGCGGAGGTGATGTACCGGACGCGGAGCTATACCGAGGAGGCGGTGCTTCCTTCGCGCATTGGCTATGAGGCGTCAGGCGTGGTGGTGGAGACGGGGGCGGGCGTGACTCGCTTGCGCGTGGGGGACAGGGTGAGCACGATCCCGGGCTTCAGCTTGAATGAGCACGGCGTGGCGGGCGAGGAAGCGGTGGCGCCCGAGAAGCATGTGGCGAAGATCCCCGATGCACTTTCGTTCGAGGAAGGCGCGGCGATCTGGATGCAGTACCTGACGGCATATGGATCGCTGGTGGAGTTTGGGAGGCTGAAGCGCGGCGATGCAGTGGTGATCACGGCGGCGAGCAGCAGCGTAGGAGTCGCGGCGATTCAGATGGTGAACGACGCGGGCGGCGTGAGCATCGCGGTGACACGGAAGGCGGAGAAAAGGCAGGGTCTCTTGGACGCGGGCGCGCAGCATGTGGTGGTGACGGACGAGGAGGATCTAGCGGCGCGGGTGCTCGCGATCACCGGCGGGCGTGGCGCGGAGATCGTTTTCGATCCGGTGGGCGGGCCGATGTTGGAAGAATTGGCGGGCGTGGTAGCGGAGGAGGGGCTGATCGTGGAGTACGGCTGGCTGCAGATGGGGACGCCGGTGTATCCGCTAGTGACGGCGATCGTGAAGGGCTTCCGCGTACAAGGATTTCACCTCTCCTTTCATGTGGTGGCGAAGCAGGAGCGGCTGGAGGCGGGTATCGCTTACGTGAACGAACGATTGGCGAGTGGCGCGTTCCGGCCGTTGTTGGCGGCGGGCGACTTTGAGTTGGACCAAATCGCGGACGCTTACCGATACATGGAATCGAACGAGCAATTGGGCAAGATTATCGTGCGGGTGGATGAGAAGGGAGCCAAACAATGAAGATCATCGCGTTGCTGGAAATGAACGAGGGCCGCAGGCCAGAGGAGTTGGCGGCTTTGCGGGTAGACGAGGCGGCGGTGGTGTGGAGCCTGGTGAAGAACGGCGTGGTGCGGGCGGCGCATTACCGGACGGATCGTCCGGCGGCGGTGCTGGAGCTCGAATGCGCGGACCTGCATTGCGCACGGCGAGCGATGGAAGCGTTGCCCGCAGTGGAAGCGGGAGTGATTCGCGTGGCGGATTTGATACCGACGGCGCCGTACACGGGTTTTGAGGCGTTGTTTCAAGCGTAAGAGAAAGAGAGGAACATCATGAAAGACATTTCTTTGACCGCTCCGTTGGCGGTAAGGGCGCGGAGCGAAATCGTGAGCGCGGATGGCACGAAGATCGCGGCGCAGGAGTATGGCAACGCGGATGGCGCGCCGGCGCTGTTGCTGCATTTCTTCGGCGGTAACCACCTGATGTGGGCGCCGCAGATCGATAGCGAGTTGGCGGCGAAGTACCGGCTGATCACGATGGACCATCGAGGGCATGGCGAGAGCGGGAAGCCTATCGCGGCGGAGGCGTATTTCGACGGTGAGCGCTTCGCGGACGATATTCACGCAGTGATTTCGGCGCTGGGGCTGGTGCGGCCCGTGCTGGTGGGATGGTCGATGAGCGGCGTGTTGGCGGGCGATTATCTGGCTAAATACGGCGACGGGAATGTGGGCGCGGTGTTGTTGAACGCGGCGAATAACAACATGGGAAATGAGCGGGCGTTTCAAGAGCAGTTTGGCCCGGCGTTTGGAGGCGTGCAGGGAATTTATTCGCCGGACTTGCATGAGCAAGTGGTGGCTTGGAATGCGCTGAACCGGAACTTGACTTCGCAACGGGAGGATTTGCCGGAGGGGTTGAAGACCGTGGCGCTGGTGGCTTCAATGCAGATGGGAGAGGCGGCGAAGCAGCATATCGTGATGCGGCGGCGTGGGGTGCTGGATCACTTGCCGACGTATCGCGATTTGCGTGTGCCACTGCTGCTGGTGCATGGGAACGACGATGCGATCGTGTTGCCGCGCGCGGCAGAGCAGGTGGCGGCGGTGAATAGCCAGGCGCGGTTCTTGCGCTTCGACAACGTTGGGCATGCGCCGAACTGGGAAGGGCGGGAGGAGTTCAACAGAGTGCTGGGAGAGTTGATCGAAAGGAGAGTTGTATGAGCGTGGAAACGAAGCAAGCGCTGCGACCGCGGACGCCGAACGATTTGGCGGGATGGACGATGTTGGACGTTGGCTCCTGGCCGGAGCGTTGGCGGAGATTGAGATTCACGGAGGAGGGGTTGGAGATCCGGCCCGAGGTTTCAAGTTGGTATGAAGACGTGGTGGGTGGTTTTCTCTACCGGGACGTCAGTGGAGATTTTACCGTGACGGCGCGGGTGAAGGTGACCGGTGCGAAGGGCGGGCCGCCGCGGCGGAGTTTTTCCTTAGGTGGATTGATGGCGCGCAAGCGTTTGGCGGTAGAGCCGGAGCATTGGAAACGCGGGCAGGAGAACTGGCTCTTCTTGACAACGGGGACGGCGGACCGGCCAGGCGAGCAGCAATTCGAGGTGAAGACGACGTTCCAAAGCGTGTCGACGTTGCGGACTTATCCCGCGCCGGAGGGGTGGGTGGAGTTGAAGCTGGTGAGACTGCGGGAGTTGTTCACGATGTTTTACCGGCAGGATGCCGGCGAATGGCAATATGTCGACCAGTGGGTTCGACCCGACTTGCCGGACGCGCTGCAAGTTGGACTAATCGCGTATACGGATTGGGACGGCGTGGCCCCGTTGTATCCAGACTTCGAGCGGATCAATGGCGAGCGAGTGGAGAATGGCGTGCCGGACTTAGTGATGACGGTGGACGCGATTTCGCTGCGCTCGCACGAGGTGGCCCGCTTCGGGACGCGGTTGACGGACTTCGCCTCACTGGGCACGGAGAAGGTACAGCAGTTGGCGGGGAGTTGAGGGGCGCGATGCCGCGGCCTAGGATTTGCGTTCTAGGCCGCGGAGGGTTCCGGTGGAGGTGGCGAATTTGTCTTCTTCGATGCCGAGGCGGTGGAGGGCGCTGACGAAGATGTTGGGCAACGGGTAATTGCGTTCGCGGTCGAAGGCGAGGTGTTGGCCGTGGCGGAAGCCGCCGCCGGCGAAGAGGACCGGCAGATTTGTAGTGACGTGGGTGTGGGCGTTGCCGAGGTTGGAACCGTAAAGGACCATGGTGCGGTCGAGGAGGTTCTCGCCGCCTTCGGCGCGGGACTTGAGATCGCCGAATAGCTGGGCGAGGAGCTTCATGTGGGCGCGGTCGATGCGTTCGAGTTGTTTGAGCTTCTCGGGGTTCTTGCCGTGGTGCGAGAGGTTGTGATAGCCGTCCGACGTTGGGTCGTCATCGACGGTGATGGCGGGGGAGTTGACGCTATCGAGGAGTAGCGCGATGAAGCGGGTGGAGTCCGTCTCGAAAGCTAGGCGCGCGATGTCGTACATGAGGCGGACCTTTTCCATGTAGGCGCGGGGGTCCGTGGGGTCGAGGGGAACGGCGGCTTCGACCTTGGGCTTGGGGCGCTGCTCCCATTCGGCGGCGGAGAGCATGCGTTGCTCGAGATCGCGGACGCCGGTGAGATATTGGTCGAGGCGGGCGCGGTCGGCGGCGCCGATCTTCTTCGAGAGGCTGGAGGTTTGGTCGGCGACGGTGTCCATGATGCTCTGGCCGAGGCTGAGGCGTCGGAGTTGGGTGCGGACTTCTTCGGGAGAGCCGGTGAGGAAGAGTTGCTTGAAGACTTCGGCGGCTTTTTCTTGCGAGGGGATCATGACGCCGCCGCGAGTCCAGGAGAGGCCGCGGATGGATTGCTGGACGTTGACGCCGAGGGTGAGCGAGGGGAAGCGCGTTTGGTTGCCGAGGCGTTCGGCGCAGAGTTGGTCGAAGGAGATGGTGTTGCGGAAGCCGCCGCTGCCGGGGTGGGGGGCGGCGGTGAGGAAGCAGTTGTCGGCGGGGTGGCCGCCGTCGACGTCGGGATGCCAGACGCCGGAGAGGACGGTGAAGTCTTCGCGGAAGGCGGCAAGGTGTTCGAGGTACGACGAAAGTTTGTAGTCGCGGCCGGCGGAGGTGACTTCCGGGAAAAAGAGTTCGGGGAGATGGCCGAGGTTGTTGCAGATACCGAAGAAGCGGCGGGGCACGGCGGGGGCCGCCGCGAGGGCGGGCGTCATGGCGTCGAGGAGAGGGAGGCCGAGGGCGACGCCGGCGCCACGGAGGAAGCTGCGGCGGTGGATGGTTTTCTGCGTGAGGAAGTGGGGCATGTCTGTCTCCGTGTTGGTTCGATTATGTCATTTTGTGAGGAAAAGTTCACTCTGAATGATGGCGTGAATCAGGTCGCGGACGCCATAGTTGTTGGGCTTCGCTTGGTCGAGGATGGCTTCGAGGGCGGGGCGGTCGCCGAAGCGGACGGGTGCGCCGGTTGCGTAGGTGATGAGTTGGGAGGCTAGGTTGCGGGCGATCTGGCGTTCGTCCTTGAGGAGGTGTTGCTTGAGTTCGATGACGTTGGCGAAGCGGCGGCCGTCGGGGAGGACGCCCGAGGGATCGACTGGCAACTTGTATTCGAATTGGAAGGCGAGGCCGTTGTGGCCGATGCCGCGGGACCAGTCGGGGGTTTGGGTCCACTCTTGTTGGGTGTATTGCGGAAGGGCGCGGTACTTGTCGCGGTAGCCACCCGCGACGTCGAAGGATTCGAGGGCGAAACCGGCGGGATCGATTTTGGCGTGGCAGGAATTGCAGGTGGGGTCGCTGCGATGTTTGGCGAGGAGTTCGCGGATGGTGGCGGCGCCCCGGGTATCGGGTTCGACGGCGGGAACGGCGGCGGGGGGCGGGGGGATGTGGAGGCCGAGGATGCGTTCGGCGATCCAGACGCCGCGGAGGACGGGCGAAGTGGTGGTGCCGTTGGCGGTGATTTTCAGAATTGAGGCTTGGGTCATTAGGCCGCCGCGGGGGTTGTTGGGCGGGAGGGGCACGAGGCGGAGAGATGCGCCTTTGACGTTGGGGATGTTGTAGAGATTGGCGAGGCGTTCGTTGACGATTGCGAAATCCGAGTGGACTAAGTTCTTGGCGGGGAGGTTGTGAGTTAGTAACTCGGTGAAGAAGGCGCGGGTTTCGTCGCCGGAGGATTCGACGAGGTGTTCGTCGAGATAGTAATCGTTGTAGAGGCGTTCGTCTGGTGAGGTGACGTCGAGCTTGCGGAGGTCGAGCCAGTAGTCGAGGAAGGCGGAGACGAAGCGTTGGGAATCTGGAGAAGCGAGGAGGCGGTTGGTTTCGCGGCGGAGAGTGGCGGGGTCGCGGAGATTGGCGCGGCGGAGGGCGGCGTCGGGTTCGGAGTTGCGCAGGAAGTAGCTGAGGCGCGAGGCGAGGGCGGCGTTGTCGAGGGGGCCGGGTTTTTCTTCGAGGGTGGTGAAGGCGGGGGAGCAGAGGATGGCGGAGTAAGTGGAGATGAGGGCGTCGGTGAAGGAGTAACCGGATTGGCGGGCCTTGGCGGCGAGTTTGGTGAAGCGTTGGACGTCTTCCTCAGGCACGGGTTTGCGGTAGGCGCGAGTGAGGAAGCGACGGAGGAGGCGCTGGGTATCTTGTTCGGCGTCTTTGGGTTGGAAATCGGGGATGCCGGATTTGGAGAGCGTGTAGGGGAGATCGGCGAAGAGGAGTTGCTGGCCGGGCGAGGGCCATTGATCGACGAGGGGGCCTTCGACTTCCATCCAGCGGAAGACGACGCCAGGTGCGCCTTCGGGCGTGGCGAGGGGGTTGCGCCAATTTTGTGGACGGGAGCGGAAGAGACGGACGGCGTCGGGGCGGATGGATTCGCCGGGGAGAAGATAGGTTTCGATTTCGGCGACGGCGGCGTCGGGGTGGGAGTCGAAGGCGCCTAAGCGGCGCATTTGGTGGGGGCGTTTTTCGGAATAAATGACGACGGGTTCGGAGGTGCGGCCGCGGGAGATGTCTTCGGGATTGGGGCGCCACCAGCGTTCGGTTTTCTCGGGACCGACCCACATGGTATGGGTGTTGAAGCGGAGTTTGTAACGTCCGGCGGCGGGGGCGGTGAACTTACTAAAGCGGAGTTCGATGGGTTCGTAACTGCTGGCGACGGTGCCGAGGCCTTCGAGTTCGCGGAGTTCGGGGTTGGCGGCGCCGACGGTCATGGGGGACGTTTTCTTGAGGGCGCCGAGGTCGGCTTTTTCGCCGAGGACGGGGAAGGTGTTGCGTTCGGGGGCGCGGGGGAAATTGACGAGGCGGAAGAAGCCTGGGGTTTCGCGGGTGTAGTGGCGGACGGTGGAGGGTTGGGGCCGGGACTCGGAGCGCGGGAGGACTTCGCGGAGGGCGTATTCGGAGGCGGCGAGGTAGCGGCTCATTTGGACGTGGGAGACGTTGAGGGCTTCGCTGGGTTTGTTGTAGCGGTGGGAGATGCCGTCTTCGGGGAGTTGGTCCTTGACTTGGAGCCAGGGGGCCTGGAGGAGGTCGCGGAGGGTGTTTTCGTACTCGTGGCGGTTGAGGCGGCGGAGGGTGGAGCGGCCTTGGGTGGCGGCTTGGCGGCGGTCGAATTGAATTAGTGGTTGGGCTAGGTGGACTAGGAAAGAGTTGGTGGCGGTGGGGGTGAGTTTGGGGCTTTTGGTGGGCGGCATTTCGCCCGCGTGGACGCGGTCGTGGATCTTCTGCCAGCGGGCGCGGTCGAGGGGGTTGTCGAGGTCGAAGGAGAGTGTGGTGAGGTCGAGGTTGCCTTGTTTGAGTTGGGGGTTGTGGCAGGCCGCGCAGTTGGATTTTAGGAAGGTGGAGACGACGGGTGGGGGCGTGGGGGCGGCGGCGTAAAGGAGAGGGAGGATGAGGAGGGGGCTGGGCATGGTGGAGGGCCAGTTGATTGGGATGATATCAAAATGTTCATTTTGGGGGTTTGGAGGTGGCAGAGGGCCGCGTCCCGCACTGGTGGCGGGAATGTAATACACTTTGCGTATGCCGACATTATCGGTACGATTGCCGGAGCGACTTTTGCGCGAGATTGAAGAGGAATCGCGTCGGCGAGGGTGCGCGAAGTCCGATATTGTGCGCGAGCGATTGGAGAGTGGGTCCGCGAAGGCGGCGGATAAGACCTCTTGGATGGAGGGGATGGAGGATTTGGTGGGTTCTGCGTTGGATTTGCCGTCTGACCTGAGTTCGCGAATCGACCATTATTTGAAAGCGACTGGCTTTGGCAAGAACCGTTCTCGCTGACACTGGCTTTTTGGTGGCCATATTGAACGGGCGCGATGCTTGGCACTCTTGGGCGATGGAACAAGCTCCTGAGCATTTGCCGCCTTGGCATACATGTGAAGCGGTGCTGACCGAGGCATACCATTTGCTTGGGGAAGAGGGCGGGCGAAAGCTGAGCGCGATGCTGTCTCGTGGGAAGTTGAAAGTCGAGTTTCATCTGGACTCACAGATGGAGCCAGTGCTGGAGTTGATGAAGAAGTACACGGATGTTCCGATGAGTTTGGCGGACGCTTGCTTGGTGCGGATGACGGAACTCGCCAGCGACCCCATTGTGTTGACGACAGATTCGCATTTTCGGGTTTACCGGCGGCATGGGAGGCAAGTGGTGCCTTGCGTAGCGCCGCGGCGGTAGTTTTGGTTTCCCCTTGACGGATTAGGGGTGTGAGGGTATGCTTTCCCTAAGACGTTTATGGAACGACAGGATGTTTTGCCGGGGACGTTGGATTTGTTGATTTTGAGCGCGCTGGAGGCGGGGGCGCGGCATGGGTATGGGGTGATGGAGGCGATTTGGGAGCGGTCGGGGGAATTGTTTCGCGTGGAGGAGGGGGCTTTGTATCCGGCGTTGCACCGCTTGGAGGTGAAGGGGTTGTTGTTGAGTGAGTGGGGGGTGTCCGAGGCGAACCGTAAGGCTAAGTATTACAAGTTGTCGGCGGCGGGGCGGAGGAAGTTGCTGGCGGAGAGGGCGGAGTGGAAGCGGGTGGCGTTGGGGATGGGGAGGTTTGTGGAGTCATGAAGTTTTGGGAGAGGTGGTGGAAGTCGCGGCGGTTGGAGGAAGAGTGGCGCTTGGAGAGGGAGCATCATCTCGCAATGAAGGAGGGGGCTTTGCGGGGGGAGGGAGTGAGCGACGAGGAGGCTGGGCGGCTTGCCCGGGTGGCTTTTGGGGCGGGGTCGCGGTGGCAGGATCCAGTGCGCGGCGCGTGGGTACCGTTGGCTTTGGAGGGGTTCGGGCAAGACTTGCGCTATGGGATGCGCGTGTTGCTTCGCGATCGTGGGTTTGCTTTGGTGGCGTTGTTGACGATTGGGTTAGGGATTGGGGCGAATGCGGCGATCTTCGCTTTGTTGAATGGGTTGATTTGGCGGGCACTGCCAGTGAGTGCGCCCGAGCAGTTGGTGCGGTTGCGGGTGACGAACTTGCCGAAGACGGACAGGCAGTGGCGGGGTGGGCGCGAGGTGGCGCCCGAGGACCGATTGCAGGTTCCGTATGCGACGTACGTATCGCTCTCGAAGCAGACGGATTTGTTTCAGGGACTGTTTGGCGTGGCCGGACACGGGGGAATGGCGGTGGAGGCGAATGGCGAGGGGCGGAAGTTGAAGTCGAGCACGGTGACGGGGACGCATTTTCCGGTGTTGGGCGTGCGGGCAGCGGCGGGCCGCTTGCTGGATGCGCGGGAGGACCGGGTGGGGGAACCGGAAGGCGGTTGGGGCGTGGTGTTGAGTTATGCGGCGGCGCGGAGTATGTTTGGTTCGGCGGAGGCGGCGGTGGGCAAGGCGATTCTGGTGGAGCGAGTGGGGATGCAGGTGGTGGGCGTGGCGGAAGAGGGATTCGTGGGAATTCATCCGGGCTTCGCGGCGGAGATGTGGATTCCGGTGTCGGCCTTCGAGACCATGTTTCCGAAGTGGAATTGGCGGACGGATTCGAAGCACTGGATGATGCAGGTGTTTGGGCGATTGAGAGAGGGGGCGCGGCGTGAGGATGTGGCGGCGCGCTTGCGGGCGATGTCGCCGGCGTTGATGGAGGAGGTTTTGCCAGCGGATACGCGCGGCGAGGATGCGGCGCAGCATCGGGCGATGAAGTTGGATTTGTTGGAAGCGCGGAGCGGGTATTCGTGGTTCACGATTCAATACGGGCCGGCGTTGTGGACGATGTTGGGGGCGGTGGTGGCGGTGTTGTTGATCGCGGTGGCGAACTTGGCGAATTTGGCTTTGGCGCGGGGGACGGCGCGGCGCGAGGAGATCGCGGTGCGTCTGGCGTTGGGGGCGAGTAGAGGCCGCGTGTTGGCGCAGTTGCTGGTGGAGCATGGAATCTTGGCGGGGGCGGGGTTGTTGTTGGGATTGGGATTGGCGGTGGGGATTCGGGAGGCGTTGTTGCTGAGCATGGGGGGTGGGGGAAAGGCGATACCGTTGGACGCGCCTTTGGACGGGCGGGTGTTGGGATTTTTGGCGGGCTTGTTGTGTTTGACGGTGGCGGTATGTGGGTTTGCGCCGGCTTGGATGGCGGTGAGGGAAGTGACTCCGAAGCGGGAGTTTCGCGTGATGAACGGTTTGCGGGCGGCGTTGCTGGCGGGGCAGATTGCGCTGACGTTGGCGCTGGCGGGAGGGGCTGCGTTGATGGGGGTGTCGTTGCGGGAGTTGTTGCGGGAGAGGACGGGTTTCACGCAGGCGGAGACGTTGTTTTTGCAACCGGATTTTTTCAACGCGGGGATGAAGCGCGAGGATGGCCGGCGGGTTTACGCGCGGGTGCTGGATGCAGTGCGGGCGATGCCGGGAGTGCAGGGAGCGGCGTGGACGATGCAGGCGCCGTTGGGGCCGTCGTTGCAGGCGTTCTCGGCGGAGTTTCGCGGCGTCGCGGCTGGGACGCCTAAGGAGCGAATGGTTTACGCGCACTTGGTGAGCGATGGGTACTTCGCGGCGATGGAAGCGCCGTTGGTGGCCGGTAGGGAATTTCGCGGCGCGACGGCGAAGGGTGGGCTCGAGGCGATCTTGAGTGAGAATTTGGCGCGGCGGAATTTCGGTTCGGCCGAAGCGGCGATTGGGCGGGAAGTACGGCGCGATGGCGGGGAGTGGATGCGCGTGGTGGGCGTGGCGCGGGATGTGAAGTACTCGAATATTCGCGAAGCGGCGCCGCCAACGTTGTATGTGAATAGTTGGGATCAGGAGGGGTTGCTGGGGTTGACGCTGGTGATGCGCGGGCGCGTGGAGCCGCGCAGCGTGATGGCGTTGTTTGAAAGGGAGGTGGGGAAGAAACCGTTCTTGGAAGAGTCGAGCTTGGCGGATAATTTGCGGGAGAGCGTGAAGAAGGAGCGCATACTGACGGGGTTGCTGGGGGCGTTCGCGGCGTTCGCGGTGTTTATTTCGGGAATGGGCGTGGTGGGGTTGTTTAGCTATGCGGTGGCTTTGCGGCGGAAGGAGATTGCGATCCGGATGGCGTTGGGGGCGCGGATGGAGGGCGTGGCGGCGAGGTTTGCGCGGCAGGGAGTGGGGTTGGCGTTGGCGGGATTGTTGGGCGGAGGCGTGCTTTGCTATTGGGGGCGGCAGGAACTGGACGCCTATTTGTATAAGGTAAGCGCGGGGAACGTTTGGATTTGGACGGGAGCGGTGGGGGCGTTGTTGGCACTAGCGGCGGGGGCAAGTTGGTGGCCGGCTTGGCGGGCAGCGCGCGTGGCACCGATGGCGGTGTTGAAGGTAGAGTGAGATTTTTTGCAAGGTCCGCCGCGACCGTGGGGTTCCGAAAAGCCGTTACCATTGAGGGCATGGGCGTCGCCGAACGCAGGGCAAAGGAAAAAGACGAGAAGCGCCAGCGCATTCTGGATGCGACCGGGCAGATCATTCTTGAAGAGGGTTTCGAGAAGCTGACTCTGCGGAAGCTGGCGGAGCGGCTGGAGTACTCGGCGGGGACGATCTACCTCTACTTCAAGGACAAAAACGAACTCATCTTCGAGTATTGCGATGAGACCTTTGAATTGCTCTTGGAGGAGATGGAGGGATTGGACAATCCCGAGCTCGATCCGCGAGTGGCATTCCGGCAATCCGGCGAGGCTTACGTGCGCTTCGCTTTGCAAAACCCAAGCGCTTACATCGTTACGTTCAACTTGCCGCCGCCTCCCGATGTGGAGGGATTCCTCGAACACAACACTCCGGCGGGGATGCGCTGCTATGAGATCTTGCGCACTCTGATTCAACGCTGCCAGGAGGCGGGGCACTTCCGGCAGCAAGAAATCGAGGCCGCGGCGCAAGGAGTTTGGGCTAGCGTGCACGGGCTGGCTAGCCTACTCATCCTTTGCCACGGCCACTATCAAATGCCTTGGGCTAGCCAAGAGAGCATCATTCGTTCGACGCTCGATATGGTCGAGCGTGGGCTGAGCGCTTAGGGAGCGCCAACACCCGAGCCGCTGGAGATCGCCGGGGCATCCGGCAAGCCTTTGAGTGGGCTCGCCACGCTGAGCGCCATCGCCGCCCAGGCCGTACCTGCCGCCGAAATCCACTGATTACGCCCGTGGGGGAAACCGCTTTCCTTTAAGACTTGAACGGGATTGCTGCGGCTACGGACCATCCAAGAGCCATCGCTATGTTGCGTGCGCAGCAGAAAGGTGATTCCTCGCTGGTAGGTGGGGCTTTCGATTCTGACGCCGGCGCGACGCAGCGCGTAGAGAGCCTGGCCGGTGGCGTAGGCGTCGCTTTCCAGACCGGGCAATTGCGCCCATCCGCCGTCGGGTTGTTGCGCGGCTTCGACGGCCTTGGCGTGGCGCGCGAGATCTTTCGGCGCGGCGCCGGCCCAGGCCAGGCCGAGGAGCTGCATGTTGCGTTCTTCGGAAGTCTTGGCCTTGGCGCCGAGAAGCCAGCGTTTGGCGTTTTCGATTCTCGCCGCGGCATCTTTGCCGTAGAGTTGTAGGGCGCGTAGGCTCAGAGCCGTGGCGGTGATGTCGCTCGATTCTTGCGGCGGACGGGCCGGGAAGGAGCGGAAGCTGCCATCGGATTGTTGCATCGTGGCGACAACGTGGGCCATCGCTTCGGTGACGGCGTCTGGCGCGTAGCCTTCGGCATGGAGGCCGATGAGACCATAGCTCACGGTGATGGGCGTGTCGGGGATGCCCTCAAAGCCTTGCATCATCATTTCGCGCGCGGGCTTGTACATGGCGATAGTGGCGGCGACCTGCTGCTTTGAGATTTCACGGTTGGTGGCAAGACCGCGGGCGTTGGCTTCGCCGATGGCCATCTGCGGCAAGGATTGATGATGGCAGCTCACGCAGCCGGAGACTTTGACAAAAGCGGGGCCGCTCTTCTGGAGAACGGCAATAGCGCTTTCCGCGGCGCGTTGCAGGGACTCGTTCTGACTCGCGCCCGATTTCAATAGAAGTTGGAGCACGGGTGTGTAGCCGCGGCGGCGAGCCCAATCGAGAGCGGTCTCGCCTTGCTGGTTCTTCGCGTTGGCGTCCACTCCGAGCTTGAGCAATTCCTCAACGAGTTGCGGGGTGGCGTTTTCGTTCGCGGCGGCCCACATCAGGGTTGTATTGCCTTGGCGGTCGAGCACTTTGGGATTTGCGCCGGCGGCGATGAGCGCGCGAAACATTTCGGCGTTGTTGTTCACGATGGCGAAATGAAGGGGCGTGAAGCCCATGGCGGCGAAGACCTTCTCGTCGGGTTGGGCGCCAACGCTGAGCAGCCGCTTGCATTCGGCGGTGTTGTTGGACATCACGGCACGGAACAGGGGCGTGGGCGGGGTAAAGTCTGGGATCTGGGCGAATAGATGAAAGCTCGCAAACAGGGCGAGCGCGATAGTTTTCATTGGTTCCTCTGCCTAGACACGCGACATGCCGAAGCGAAGAGGCTCACCCCGAAGGCTCACTCCGCGCGCAAAGCGGTGCTGGGCTGGATGCGGGAGGAGCGCAGGGCCGGAACCGCGGCGGCGGCGAGGATGGCGCCCGCGACGACGAGTGCGGCGATCAGTGAGGGAATAGCCGCCAGTTTCCAAATCGCGAGGGGCAGGCTGATTGCGAGAGCCGCGGCCGCGAGGAACGCAGCTTGCCGGAAGAGCAAGAGAGCGATCTCCCAAGGGCTCGCGCCGACGGCCAAGCGAATGCCGAGTTCCCGGGTGCGGCGGTTCAACTCGGCGGATAGGATGCCGTAGACGCCCGCGCAAACCAGGGCGATGGCGAGCGCCGCGAAGAGAAGGAGCACATTGCGCTTTTGTTCGGGCTCGCGATCCAGCTTGCCTAACCGTGAATCGAGCGAAGCGACTTCTTCAAGGAGGGCGTTCGAGCTGAGCTGCGAACTGAGCTTGCGCAAGGCGGGAGCGAGGGCGCTGGGCGGTTGGTTCGTGGCCAGGACGAACTCGAGCTTGGGCCAGGAAAATTGGCGGTAGTCGAGGTAGATTTCGGGCCGCACCTCGGATTCGGCGGCGTCCGCACGAACACCCGCGACCACTCCGGCCACGCGCCAGTACTTCGGGTTCTTGCCGGGTCTCGCGATGTAGCGGCCGACTGCGTTGTTATCGAGATAGCGGCGGGCGAAAACGTCATTGACCAGCACGGCGTCTTTCTCGCCGAGCGGCGAGCCGGAGAGCAGGGGGATGCGCAGCGTGGCGAAGAACGATGGGCTAGCCATGCGGTAGCCGACTTCCTGCTCGCTTTGCATTGGCGCGCCTTGGATGAGGACCTTTCCGGATTGCGTGCCGCCATTGAGCGGCAAGCGGTCCGTAACACCGATGCTGGAGACGCCGGGCAGAGCGCCGAAGAGCTCAAGGCCGCGATCCATGGCGGTGACGAGTTCGTCGTGACCGACAGACCAGGGGAGATCGACGCTGGCGGTGACGATGTTCTGAACGGCGAAGCCGAGAGGCCGGGCACGGCGTTCGGCGAATTGCTGCGCGAGGTCGATGGCGAAGGCCGCCAAGAGAATGCCGAGGCCGGCTTCGACGGCGATCAGCGTGGCGCGGAGCCAGGGCTTGCCCTTGTTCTGGGTGCGTTTGGATTGCGCGCTTTGGATCGCCATCACGCCCGCGAAGACTAGCGAGGAAACGACGGCTAGGAGCGCAAGGAACGCGAAGACGCGGGTGTCCAGCGTGGCCAGCGCAATGGCGGGGAACTTCGCGGCGAACACCGACTGCATCAACTCTAGCGCCCAGGAGGCGACAAGGACGGCGGCGCCGGTCCCGAGCGCAGTGAGGATCAGCGCTTCGACGAAGTGTAAGCGCACGATCGCGAGAGTGCCCGCGCCAAGGAAGGAACGAATGGCGCTTTCCTTCTGGCGGTCCGCGGCGCGAGCGGCGAAAAGGGCGCTGACATTCAAGATCGTGATCAGGAGCAAAATGAGGCAAGCGGCTTGGAGAAGCGTGGCGGAAGGCTTCGCATCTTCGTTCCAAGCGTCCTGGGCGGGACGGAGGTAGGCGCTGAGGTTTGCATCGGTGTCTGGATACTCTTGGGCTAGTTGCGCGGCCGCGGCAGTGACCTGAGATGCCGCCGCCGCGATGCCCTGCCCTGGCTTTAGGCGCGCGATCACGGGCAGAAAACCCGCGGCGCGCGAGGAGCCTTGCACCTCGCGAGGCGCCGGGGTGATTATCTCGATGCTCTCGCCCAAGGAAACGATATCGGGAACGATACCGACGACTTGATAAAGAGCGCCGGCGATATTGAGCGAATCGCCGACGCGGCCAAGGTGCTTCGAACGTTCGGTGAGATAGGCGACTTGGCCACCGCGCATTTCTTCGTTGGTGAAGCCGCGGCCAGCGAGCGGCGCGACGCCGAGGACTGGCAAGTATGCGCCGACGGTGCGCAGGGTGAGAACTCCGCGCTTGCCTTCGTTGGTTACGAGCGGCAGGGTTTCGCCATAGGTGCCCATGGCAGCTTCAAAGGCAGGGACCCGTATGGCCCAATCCTGGAGACGCGGAGCGTTGCTGTTGGCGTTTTGGCCCTTGCGGGACTCCTGGAGAACGATGAGGCGGTCCGCGTTGGGAAAGGGGAGAGGCCGGATGAAGAGGTGATCGACGACGCTGAAGACCGCTGTGTTCACGCCAATGCCGAATGCGAGCAAGAAGATGCTGGTGGCGAGGAAGAGCGGGCTGCGGCGGAGGCGGCGCCAGGCGATCTTCGCATCGCGGGTGAAGGCTTCGAGAGCGAGCCAGACGTCCATGTCGCCCGTGGTCTCTTGGAAGCTGGTGACGTTGCCGAAGGAGCGGCGCGCCTGGTCGCGGGCTTCTTGTGGCGTGAGGCCGCGGTTTTCGAGATCGGCTTGGCGCATCTCAAGATGGAAGCGCGCTTCGTCCTCGGCGCGCTGGCGGGCCTCGTCGCCACGCAAGAGACTATTGCGGAGTTTGTTCAAGAAACCCATGGTCTAGGCCTCCCCAAGGATAAGCGCGATGCCGCGTTGGGTGCGATGGAACGAATCGAGTTCCGTGCGGAGTTGCTTGCGGCCAGCGGCGGTGATCTTGTAGAAACGCGCTTTGCGATTGGTTTCCGTGAGGCCCCAATCGGACTCGATCCAGCCTTCTTGCTCCATGCGGTGGAGGGCGGGATAAAGGCTGCCTTCCTCGACGCGGAGGAGTTCTTCGCTGGTGCGTTGGATTTGGGAAGCGATGGCGTAGCCGTGGAGGGCTCGGCCAGCCAGAGTTTTGAGAATCAATAGATTGAGAGTGCCCTGGAGGGCATCGTTCTTGCCACGTTCCGCCATACCTAGTACTCTATACCTAGACTTCTAGACGTAGCTTTCTAGGCGTTGGTTCAACTTTTTTTCACCGAGCTTAAACAAGCCTCATTTAGAGGCCCGAATGCATGCGCGGGCCAAACTTCTGACGGGCAAGGATGCGCGCTTCGTCGGCTAGCAGCTCGGCCCAGCGGGCGTCGACAATCTCGGCGTTGGTGAGTTTCTTCGCGAGATTCAGAAACGTCGTGTAGTGGCCATATTCGCTGGCATATAGGCGTTGGTAAAAGCCGGCGAGTTCCTTGTCGGAATCCTGGGCTGCTTGCGCGAGGATGGCGAAACGCTCGCAACTGCGGACTTCGATTAGAGAGGAGACGAGCAGGCGGTCAATGGCTTCCTCGATGCCGCCCTGGCGGACGAGTTGGCGCAGTTCCTTGGCGTATGGATTCGTGTGACCGCGTTCCAGCTTGCCTCCACGGCGGAACAGGATACGCGTGACTTGGGCGAGATGAACAGTTTCATCGCGGGCAACGCCAGTCATGGTTTCGACCCAGCCGGGAACGTATTCGACCGGCCAGCGGGTGAGGAGTTCGAGGGCGTTAGCGGCGGCCTTTTTTTCGAGGATGGCGTGGTCGCTCAGCAGCGCGAGCGGTTGCTCCAAGACACGTTGGCCCCAGGTGAGTGGCGTGAGGGAGTGCAGCGGAAGCGCCGAATCGAACATCGTTCTCTAGGCTAGCGTGGAGCGCGGTCCGCCGCCAATTGGACTTGGCGCCAAAAGGCGAAGCGCGCGGGCTGCAGGACTTCTCGATCGACGGCTGCGGGCCAATTGCCGCTGGTGGCGATGACGAGTTGGCGCTGGGGATCGATGAAGAGGCTTTGGCCGAAGATGCCGTTTGCGTGAAACGCGCCGTCGTCGAGAGTCCACCACTGGTAGCCGTAGCCCCGGCCGGGAATGCCGATATCGGCCTGTTTGGCGGTGGCTTGCTTAAGATAGACAGGATCTATGACTTGCTTGCCGTTCACTTTGCCGCCATCGAGAATAAACTGGCCGATGCGGGCGTAGTCGCGCAAGGAGATCGCCATGCAGCAGCCGCTAAACTCGCCGCCAGTCTTGAGCGTCTGCCAGATGGCATCGCGTTCCATGCCGTAGGACTTCCAGATTTTTTCGGATAAATACTCGGTGAGGGGCTGGCCGGTAACGCGACGGAGCAGCGCTCCGATTAAATGCGTCTCGCCGGTCTTATAAGACCACTTGGTTCCCGGCGGGGCTTCGCGGGGGAGCTTACGCATGATGGAGACGACGAGGTCGAGGCCGGGCTCGGGTTCCTGGCGCCCGAATTGGGCGGTGTCGGAGTTGGCGTCGGTGTAGTCTTCGTTCCACTTCACGCCGGAGGTCATGGTGAGCAACTGTTGCAAAGTGACGCCGTCGTAGGCGGAGCCCTTCATCTCAGGCAGATATTTCGTGACGGGGTCGTTGACACCGGCAATGAGTTTGTCTTGGATCGCGGCGCCAACGAGAAGCGACGTCACGGACTTGGCGACGGATTGACTGAGCCAGCGGCCTTGGGCGTTGTAGCCGCGAGCATAGCGTTCAAGCACGATGCGATTGCGATGGACGATGAGGAGGCCGGCGATGTGCTGGGAACGGATGTACGCGTCGATATCAGCGTCGATTGGCAGCGCGGGGGCCACGCCGAAGGGATGCGGTTTGGAGCCAGCCTTGACGACGCGGTGCGGGTAGATTTTCTCGATGTTGCGGTAGGCGAGGTCGCGCTTCTCTTGGGGCCAGAAGAGACTGCTTTCCTTGCTCCATGATGGGTCTTGGGCGCTCAAAGCCGAGAAGAAAGCGAAGAGAGCAAAAGGACGCATGGCTTAGAGCATCGCTTCAATCGCGGCGGCGGATCCATCGCGCAGCCACGCGTCGAGTTGTCCGACTTCTTTTAACTGCTGGCCGCGCAAGCGAGGGACGATGGCGTATTGACAGGCGAGGTCGTCCAGCGCCGTCATGTCGCCCCAGAGGCGTTCGAATTGCGCGACGGGGAAAATGTCTTCCTGGCCGCGGCCCCAGCGTTTCTTTACGTCCTTGATGGTGATGTAGCTGGGCACGCGTTGCGCGGTTTGGCGGACGGCGGCTTGGACTTGTTGCGAATCTTGGAGCGAGGCGCGGTTGAGACCGAAGGCGGCGAGCATCGGATCGATGGAGATCCAGTAGGTGCTCGAGTTGTAGTAGCTGAGGCCGAACTCGACTTTCTCGCTTGGGAGCGCAAGGCTCTCGACGAGACGCAAGCGGCCGTCTACCTTGGCGAGGCTGCCGCCGTGGTCGCCAAATTGTTTTTCGACGACTTCGACGGTGAAGGCGGCGCCGGAGGCGATGTGGGTGGCGAGGAGCGCGGGGTCGACGCTGGCGCCGAGAGTGTCGACATTGTGAAGGAGCAAATACTGAAGGCGGGGGCTGGATTGGAGGAGACGCGCCAGCGTGCCGTTCAGCATGAGGTTTGGGACTTCGTACCAGTGACCGACGGGGTGGATGCATTGGGTGGGGAGATTGGCGCGATAGTCGTTCCCTTCCCCCATCTGCTCGACCCAGCGCATCAGGCCGGCGCGGCCGGAGGCGCGGACTTTTTGCTTCTGCTCGTCGAGTTGCTGCTGTGGGAGGACCTCCCAGAGGTAGCGGAGATCGTTGACGGTGGGGATGAGGCGCAGGCCGATGGAACGGCCTTGGGAGACGTATATGTCAAGGCCGGGCCAGCGCGCGGAGCCTTCGGCCACGAAGGCCTCAATCGGCGCGCCGGTGAGATAGCTGGTGGTGACTAGGTGCGGGATGCGGGCGTCATAACGCTGCTGCGCGCGGATCGTCTTGGCGAGATGGACCTCAAGGAAGTTGTAGTAGCGATCACCGAAGCGATGGAAGGGGATCAAGGCCTTGACGGTGCCCGCGCCTTTGGTCCAACGGCTACCGACGCCGCCCGCGAGGGTAACGACGGCGATGCGGCCTTCGCGAATCGCTTGCGCGCCGGGAGTGGCATCCGTGGATGCGCGGACCAATTCGTTTGGCCGAGGATTCTCGATCCTGGCGGTGGCGGGCAGGAGATTGCGAGAAAGACCGATGCGATTGGCGCGATAGTCCGTGCGCAAGCGCTCGTGCGCGACAGGGTCGAAGCCGAGGCTGGTGAGAAGGCCGTCGAGGCCGCCGGACTCGGCACTCGCGGATTCTTCGCGTGGGAAGAGGCGTTCAAAGAGCGGCTCTGTAAGGTCCGTATATCGGGCGGCGACACGGCCGAGTTCGAGCCGGCGTTCTTCACTGAGTTCGCTTAAAGGCACGCGCAGCAACGGCGGCACGCTCATCAAGTGGTACTTGCGGCTCAGGAGCGCTTCGGCGCCGGAGTGCAGCGCCGCGCTAGTGCCATGAGGGTTGATCGAAAAATCGTAGACGACCGGTTCGATGGCAAAGGGCACGGAGGCGCTGAGACGGCGTTTGGTGGAGGCGAGAATTTCCGACATCGCCTGCGCGGCCTGCTGGCGGATCGCCGGATCGAAGACGAAGCCCATGCCGCCGCCGGCCATGCCGCCGAGCATCCAGAAACCCCAGAACTTTTCGCCGAAGCGTTCGCGGGCGGAGTGGATGAGCATCTCCGTGTAGGCATTGGCGGCCCACGGAATGATGGCCTGGATGGGGCCGCGGTAGTTGCGCTCCGTGAGGTTAGCGAGGCTTTGGATGTCGCCCGCGCGGAGGGCGGAGAGTAATTCGTTAAAGATCGAGATCGCACGCTGGCGTTCTTGCCATTCGCGCTCGCTGCGCAGTAAGTATCGCTCCGTGCACATTTCGAGTATCGGCCCGACGTCTTGGCTCATGCCACCGTGGACGAGGACGAGCGAGGCTTCGAGCTTCGACTGCGCTTCGGGAGAAATTTGCGAGGAAAGAAGCGTGTGGTTGGGGAGTAGCTTACCGCGGCTGGTCGAGTATTCGGGATCTTGTTCCGCGGCCAGCGCGCCCTCGATGAGCTTGATGCCAGGCCAGACGCCGCCGGAATCTTGCCAACCACCGCCGGAACCGCCGAGCCACTCGCCGAGAATCGCGCGGGCGGCGACTTGGCGGCGGTCGGATTCTTCAAGGGGTCCGGTAAGCGTGCGGATTTGCCCAGTTGCGCGCATGAGCGCGGCGATGAGCGAGGCCAAGAGATTTGTGGACACCGCGAGCCGGCTGCCCTTGGGGATGTCGTTTACTTGACTGACGACCTCGAGACCCAGCTTCGCGCTGCCAGTGAGGCGCGTGAGAAGTTCGCCCAGCGACTGGCGGCTGCCTTCGAAGCCGGCCGGGACGACGCCGCTAGCGATGACGGCCGCTTTGAGCAGGCCGAGATAGTCGGCGCCGAAATCGAAGATGTCTTCGATGTTGCGGATGTCGGCGCGGGTTTCGAGGTCCACGCTAACGAGGCGCAGAACGGGCTCATCAATGACGCGGACGAAGGCCTCGACGGGCGGGCGGGGCGTGTCACCGGAGCCGCGGAGCGCAAGGTCCACGCTGATGTTGATGACGCGCGCGCCTTCCGGAAAATCCATGGCGAGGAAGAAGATGTCGGACCAGGCGCTGTGGCTCAAGTCCATACGGACGGGCGTCGATTCGTGGAGGACCGGGAAGGGATTGCCTTCAAGCAATTGCGGCACGAGGCGTAATGGATAGTCGGCACAGTGGCCCACGCGAAACATCCATTGGTTGCCGGGGAAGCCGCGCACGGAGCGGCGCACTTGTTCGGCAAGAGTTTGGAATGCGAGGCCGCGGTAGGCGGCGGCTAGGCCGCTGGCGAGCGCGGGGCTGAAGCCTTGCGTGGCGGCGAGAGCGCGCAGCTCCGAGATGCTGCGTTCGTATTGGCGGTTGCGGATGAGTTCGACGGCTTCGTAGGGGAGCAGGGCGGCGCCATGGGCTTGCGGCACGATGTGGAACTGATGGAGGCCGCTGAGGAAGAGCAGAGAGCGGACGCGCTGGTAGAGACTTTCGGTTTGGGAGCGAAAACTTTCGAGCGATTCAGCCGCGGCGGTGCATTGATCCAAACTGAGTTCGGCCGCCAGACGTTCGAAGGGTGTATTGCGGACCGCGGGGTCCGCGCTGGTTAGGACGTCGATGAAGGTCATCGGGCGAGAAGCTCCAGGATCATGGCGAGGATACTTTCGCGGTCTGGGCCTTTCAAGGCGAGGGCAAGCTGTGCTTGGAGAACGCCGTAGCTCGCGCCGAGGTCGTAACGGACGCCGGGAAGGATCGTCGCGAGAACACGCTCGCGCTGGGCGAGCGAGTGTAGGGCGGCCGAGAGGCTGGAGGGCGGCTGTTGGGCGGCAAAGGCTTCGTCGAGCAATTGCATCAACGACGGGCTGAAGACGTGCATGCCAAAGAAGCAGAGGTAGTGGCCGGCGCGCAGGCCGGAAACGATGAGCTTTTGCTCGGCTTCGGTGGGCGTGGGTTTTTCGATCACGCTCTGTACTTGATAGAGACGCTGGCCGCCGCTATTGGGCCAGGGCACGCCGCCGATGGCGCCGAAGTATTGGAGTTGCGATTCGCGGGTGGGTTGCACGGCGACGACGGTGGAGGATTCGCGTTGGTAGGTGGCGATGAGTTCGGCGGCCAATTTGGAAGCGTGACCTTGGTCGGCGAGGTAAAAGTGGTCGCCGACAAGATGCAGGCAGGGGTCGCTCGCAATGAAGTCGCGGGCGGCGTAGAGGGCTTGGAGGTAGCCGCGGGGGCCATTTTGCTCGATGAGAGTGACGCGTGAGGAGGCGAGTTCCTCGAAGAGCGCCTTGTCGCCGGGGTGGATGACGATGGCGAGGCGGTCGACGAGGGGTTCCTGGCCTTCGGGGAGAAGAAGATCGACGCTGCGGTGGGCAATGCTGCTGAGACGGCCGCCAGGACTGGCTATGGTTTGGTGCAAAAGATGACGCTGATTGGGGGCGGCGGCCGTGATCACCGCGGAAATGGGCATAGTTAAAAGAATAAAACGTTGCTTGATGTTGCGACGGGTTCGGGATAGAGTGCCGTTATGTTGATCCGGCGAAAGATGATTCTGGCGGGCGCTATCGCACCGCTGGCGATGGGGTTCGAGAGTACGTCGAAGGACGCGACGCCTTCGGAGGTATTGGGTCCTTTCTATAAGAAGGGCGCGCCGTTGAATGGCAAGTTAACGAGCGGGGGGCCCGGGATTCCGCTGAAGGTGGTGGGGACCGTTTGGAACACGAAGGGCAAGCTGGTGGAGGGGGCCGTAGTTGAACTGTGGCACGCGGATCATTCGGGGCATTACGATACGCAGGGCTTTAACTTCCGCGCGAAGGTGGCGCCGAACGATAAGGGCGTGTATGAGGTGGAGACGATCATGCCGGGCAGCTATCCGGACCGCCCGGCGCAGCACATTCACTATTTGATTTCGGCGCCGGGGCACAAGACGTTAGTGACGCAGGCTTACTTTGCGACGGACCCGTTTTTTGAAGGCGACCCGGCGAAGAATTTCCGGAAGCGGAACATCGTGCGGAATCTGGATCTGGTGCGGCCCGTGACGTTGAGCGAGAAGAACGGCACGGCGCAGTCGGCGATTCGTTTCGACATTGTATTGGAGCAGGCATAGACATATGGGCGTGAAAATATTGAAGGGTTCGCTGCCGGTGGGGCAGGCGCACTTTTCGACGGATAGGTCAAACGCGCTGCTTGTACTGAGTAACGGCACGATCGAGTTGGTGGAACTGGCGAGTGGGAAGAAGACGCGCGAGTGGAGCCCGAAGGGAATCCGGCCGCCTTACGTCATGCAGCGCGAGGAAAATTGGTTAGTGGGCCGAGGCGAGGCTGGCGAGTTGCGCGGCGCGCATGTGCCGGAAGATACGACGGTGTTCGGCACGAAGCCGATTCCCGCGGGGATTGGACGCGTGGCGCTGGCGCCGCGTGGGAAGTTCATGGCTGTCGGGCTGACCGAAGAGCGTTGCGTGCGGCTTTACGACATGTTGACGGGCGAGCAAACGGCGGAATTCGCGGATGGCGTGGGCGGATCGTCGTTTATTGGTATCAGCCCGGATGAGCAGTTCTTGGTGTTGGGGGCCTTTGACGCGAGCCTGCGGGTTTACAGTTTGCTCTCGAAGAAATTGGTTATGCAATACGACGGGTTGCCCATGGCCGTGTGGACCGGCGCGTTCGCGGCGGATAGCCGGAGTTTGTTCTTGGGCAGTACGGACGCGAAGCTATACCGCATCAAGCATGGTGTGCATGAGCCCGAGGTTTTGGCGAAGGGCCTGCCCGCGAATATCAATCATTTGGCGGTGCTGGGGGATGGCAGCTTGGTTTCGCTGGAATCGAACCCGGCCAGCAATGCGTTGCCCGTGGTGGCGCGGCATTGGAGCGGGCCAAAGATGGAAGGGCGTGTGGTTGCGGATTTGCCAAAGACGGCAACGCATCTGGATGCGCACCCTGGCGGTGGGAAGACGATTCTGGTATCCGATGGCACTCGCGATGTGCGCTTCATCGAATTTGGATAAACTTTAATCCAAATGAAGCGTTGGTTCGGTCTACTTTTGGGCCTGACGCTGCCCGTTTGCGCGGCGGATGAGGCTATCGAGCACTTCGAGAAAGCGATCCGGCCGATCCTTGCGAAGAATTGTTACGCCTGCCATACCAATGCCGCGCTGGGCGGGCTGCGGGTGGATTCGAAAGAAGCGCTGCTGAAGGGCGGCAAGAGCGGCGCGGCTCTGGTGGCGGGGAATCCCAATGCCAGCTTGCTGTTGAAGGCGGTGATGCAGAATGACGCCGCCATCAAGCAGATGCCGCCGACGGGAAAGCTGGCGGAGACCGAGATTGCGCTGCTGCGCGATTGGATCGCTAAGGGTGCGGCGATGCCGGAGAAGCGGGAGACTCTGCCCGCGGCGGGCAAGGAGTACGTGATCTCGCCGGAGCAGCGGGGCTTTTGGAGCTATCAGCCCGTGGTGAAACCGGCCTTGCCTTCCGTGAAGCGCAAGGATTGGGCGAAAACGGAGATTGACCGTTTTGTTTTGGCGAAGCTCGAAGCGCAAGGGCTGCAACTGGCTCGGCCCGCGGGGAAGCGGGATCTGTTGCGGCGGGTAACGTATTCGTTGACCGGGCTGCCGCCGGCAATTGAGGAAGTGAAGGCCTTCGAAGCGGATGCTTCGCCGAAGGCTTTTGAGAAGGTAGTGGACCGCTTGTTGGCTTCGCCGCGTTATGGCGAACGCTGGGGGCGCTTGTGGCTGGACCTAGCGCGGTATTCCGACGACAAGTTGAATTCCACGCAGGACGAGCCGTACCCAAATTCGTACCGCTATCGCAATTGGGTGATCGAGGCCTTCAATCGCGATTTGCCTTACGACACTTTCGTGAAGGCGCAGATCGCGGGAGATTTGATGCCGTCGAAGAATCCGGCGCAATACGCGGCGGGGACGGGGTTCTTTGCGTTGAGCCCGGAGATGCAGGACGAGCGGGTGGATGCGCTGACGAAGACCTTCCTCGGGTTGACCGTGGGATGCGCGCAATGCCACGACCATAAATTCGACCCGATTCCGACCAAGGACTTCTATTCGCTGCAAGGCATCTTGAGCTCGTCGCAACTGCATGAGTTGCCGCTGGCGGAGGCGGAGGTGGTGAAGAGTTGGAAGGCTCGCAAGGCGGAAGTGGATCTGGTGGAGAAGCGCATCAAGGACTTCTACGACAAACAGAGCGCGTTGTTGGGTGAGATATTCGCGAGCGAGGCGGCGGCTTATCTGCTGGCGACGCAAGACGAGAAGCCCGCGGCCGGATTGGACCTGGAAACGGTTAAGAAATTTCAGAAATATGTAGCGGCGGACCGGCTCTATCATCCCTTCCTGAATCAGTTCCGGCTGCTGGTGAAAGCGAAAGCGCCTCGCGCGGATCTGGAGAAAGAAGCGGCGGCGTTTCAGAAGTTGTTGCTCGAGGTGGTGGACGAGAAGAAAGTCGTGGATGAGAAGAACAAGATCAAGTTGGGTCTCGATCCATCGCGCAATGACTTGTCGCAGACGCAACTCGATGCGATGGACCGGGACCGGACCGTGCTGTGGCGCGATTTCTTTGAGCGGACGATTTCGGACGCGGGCGGAGCCTTCAACTACGGGTCGGGCGTTTTCTATTACGGCAAGGGGACGATCGAGCGGTTCTTGTCGGGGCACTGGAAGCAATATCTCGACGAGCAGAACAAAGTGCTGGAAGCGCGCAAGAAGGAATTGCCCGAGCAATATCCGTTCCTGCAAACGCTGAGCGACAAGGACAAGCCCGCGGACATGAACATTCTGATTCGCGGGGACCGGAATAATAAGGGCGACTTGGCGCCGAGGCGATTCCTAGCGATCTTAAGCGGCGAGGAGAGGCCACTGTTTCATCAAGGCAGCGGGCGCTTGCAATTGGCCGAGGCGATCGCGGACGCGAAGAATCCCCTGACCGCGCGCGTGATGGTGAATCGCGTTTGGCAGTTTCACTTCGGGCGCGGCATCGTGGCGACGCCTAGCAATTTCGGGCAGTTGGGTGAGCGGCCCACGCATCCGGAACTGCTGGACTATTTGGCGGCGACCTTTGTCGAAGATGGCTGGAGCCTGAAGAAACTACACAAGCGCATTCTGCTCTCGAATACCTATCAACTAGCGGCGGAGAACGTCGAGGCGAACTTGAGCAAGGATCCGGCCAACGTTTACCTGTGGCGCGCGAACTTGCGCCGTCTCGACGCCGAGGCGATTCGCGATAGTTTGCTTTTCGCGAGCGGCGAATTGGATTTGACAGGCGGCGGGAAAGCGCCGCAGATCGAGGACGAGAAGAACATGAAGCGGACGGTGTACAGCTTCATCGGGCGCCGCAAGCTCGATGGATACTTGGCACTCTTCGACTTCCCCGCCCCGCTGGCGTCGAGCGAAGCGCGCATGTCGACGAACGTGCCGCTGCAACGGCTGTACTTCATGAATAGTGCCTTCGTGGAGAAGCGCGCCGATGTATTGGCGGATAAGCTGCGAGGGTCGAATGGGGAGAAGATTCGCCAAGCTTACCGGATGATCTACGCTCGCGAGGCCGATGCCGAGGAAGTGCGGCTGGGCGAGGAGTATTTGACGAATGCCGCGTGGCCATCGTATGTGCGGGCGCTTTTGAGCGCGAACGAGTTCTTGTTTACGAATTGAGAGTGTGGTGATGAATCGCAGACAAATGTTGCAGACGATGGGCGCGGGCTTTCCGATGCTGGCCATGGCGGCGGAGGCGAACTCGCGCAATCCGTTGGCGGTACGAGCGCCCCACTTCCCGGCGAAGGCTAAGCGCGTCATCTATCTTTTTCTCAATGGCGGGCCGAGCCAAGTGGATACCTTCGACCCCAAGCCGATGCTCACCAAGTATCACGGGCAGCCGATGCCAAAGGGAAACTTGAAGACGGAGCGCAAGACGGGGAACTTGATGCGGAGCCCGTTTGAGTTCCGGCGTTGCGGGCAGAGCGGGATTGAGGTGTCGGAGATTTTTCCACGCGTCGGGCAAGTGATCGATGAGTTCACGGTGATCCGCTCAATGTATACGGATAGACCGAATCATGAGCCGTCGCTGATGCTTTTGAACACGGGGGACAAGCTGTCGGGGCGGCCCTCGATGGGGTCGTGGTTGACGTACGGGTTGGGCAGCGAGAATCAGAATCTGCCCGGCTATGTGGTGCTGTGCTCCGGGCTGCCCGTGCTGGGGCATCAGAATTGGGCGTCGAATTTCTTGCCGGCGGTGTATCAGGGCACGTACATCAACTTGGCCGAGAAAGATCAACAGAAGTTGATCGCGAATATTCGCAACCCGAAGATGACGGCGGAGGCACAGCGGCGCGAGCTCGATTTGTTGGGTGCGTTGAACCGGCGGCATCAGGAGCGGATTGGCGCGGATGCGCAGCTCGAGTCGACGATTCAGGCGGCGGAGATCGCTTACCGGATGCAGGCGGAGGCGCCGGAGGCATTCGACATCACGCGCGAGAGCGAAGCGATGCGGCGGCGCTATGGGACGTCCGACTTCGCGCGCGGTTGTTTGATGGCGCGGCGTTTGATCGAGCGCGGGGTGCGGATGGTGCAGGTGTACCATGGCAATTTTCAGCCTTGGGACAATCACGACGATATCGAAATCCACCGGCCACTAGCGGAGCAGGCGGATGCGGCGATCGCCTCGTTGCTGGAAGATTTGAAGGCGAGCGGGCTGCTAGAAGAGACGATCGTGTTGGTGGGCGGCGAATTCGGCCGCACTCCCGCCGTCGAAGTCGGCGGGTTGGTGAAAGTGCAGAACGGCCGCGACCATAACAACCACGGCTTCACCTATCTCGTGGCGGGCGGCGGATTCAAGAAGGGCTTCGTTTACGGGGCCTCGGACGATTTCGGCTTCGCGGCGGCGGAGAACAAAGTGCACGTGCACGATCTGCACGCGACAATCTTGCACCAGCTTGGCTTCGACCATACGCGGCTCACCTATCGCTACTCAGGGCGCGATTACCGGCTCACGGATGTCGCCGGGAATGTCGTGAAAGACTTGATCGCCTAGACGCGATTGAAGTCTGGCCGCCACGTTTGGATGGCCTGTTTGATGGCCTTCGAGTTGGCGAACTGGCCCGCGAGGGTCTTCTCGATCAGCCCTGAAAGTTCAGCGTCGGAGGCAAAACGAAGCGCCACGATTTGGGACGTGGTGAGCGCTTCCGCCTTGCGTTGCAGTTCAGGACTCAAGACATCGCGATAGCGCAGCTTCTCTTCCAAACGAATCGTGCGGTCCTGGGCTTTCAGCGCGCTCACACGCGTGAGGAAGCCCGCGAGGAGCAAGGCCACGGCTAGCAATAGCGCTTCAATGGTAGGCCAACTCGGGTTGCCGATCGCGAGTTTGGCCGACCAGACAAGGTGCATCAGCAGGATCGGCATCATCACGAAATGAAAGGGCGGATGCCAGCGGGTGTGGTTGTTGAAGTTCTGTTGCATGAGTATTCCTAAGAAGCCGCCTGGGGCTGCGGCGTGAAGTCTTCTCCGGGGTTGATGTAGCGGTTCTCCTCGAAACGATGCTGCCGGTCGTGGAGTTCGCGGTAACGGCCGTCGAGGGCCATCAATTCGGCGTGGCGGCCGCGTTCGACGATGCGGCCGCCCTCAATGACGAGAATTTGGTCCGCGCTCCGGATGGTGGAGAGGCGGTGCGCGATGACGAAAGTGGTGCGGCCTTCGCGCAAGCGGTGGAGGCCTTCTTGAATGAGAGCCTCGCTTTCGCTATCGAGACTGGAAGTCGCCTCGTCCAGGATGAGAATGCGCGGGTCGGCGAGGATGGCCCGGGCGATGGCGACGCGCTGGCGCTGACCGCCACTAAGCTTGACGCCGCGTTCGCCGACGATGGTGTCGTAACCCTTTTCGAACTTTTCGATGAATTCGTCGCAATGGGCGATGCGGCAGGCTTCCTCGATCTCGGCGCGGGTGGCGCCGGGGCGGGCGAAGGAGATGTTGTCCGCGATGGTTCCGTCGAAGAGGAAATTGTCTTGGAACACGACGCCGAGTTTAGAACGGTATTCGCGCAGCTTGAGGCCATTGAGCGGGCGGCCATCGACGCGGATCTCGCCGCGTTGCGGCTGGTTGAAGTTCATCACCAGACTGATGAGCGTGCTCTTGCCGGAACCGCTGGAGCCAACGAGGGCCGTGGTGGAGCCGGCGGGCGCGCGGAAGTTCACGTCTTCCAGAACCGGAACGCCTGGCTGGTATTCGAAGCTGACGTCTTTGAATTCGATGTCGCCGCGAATCAGGCCGACCGGGGCGCGGCCGGCGTCCTCGGCATCTTCGTTCTTGAGATCGAGAATTTCGCGAATGCGGTCGAGGCCAGCCAGGGCTTCCGTGATCTGTGTGCCGATGTTGGCGAGTTCCACGATCGGCATCGCCATCATGCCCGTGAAGGCGGCATACATGAAGAGGTCGCCTAGCGTCATTTCGCCATTCATCACGGCGCGGCCGCCGAATAGGAAGATCACCATGCCGATGGCGCCGACGATGGTGGAGGAGAAGGCCATGGCGAAGGAGACGCCGGTCATGGACTGCGCGATGTTGCGAAAGAGTTTGTGGACGCCCTTGGCGAAGACGAGCTTCTCGCGGCGCTCCGCGGTGTACGCTTTCACGACGCGGATGCCGCCCAGGCTTTCGCTCAAGCGGCCCGTGATTTGCGACTGGATTTCGCCGCGTTCGCGGAAGAGCGGGCGGAGGCGTTTGAAGGCCTGGCTCATCACAAGGCCGAAGATCGAGAGCACGACGAGAGTCAATAGCGTCATTTGCCAATTGAGATAGAGCAGCACGAAGAGGCAGATGGTGGCGGTGAGCAGTCCGCCGCTGAGCTGCACGAGGCCGGTGCCGACGAGATTGCGGACGCCTTCAGCGTCGGTCATGATGCGCGAAATCAACTGGCCGGTCTTCATCGAGTCGAAGTAGCTAACCGGCAGGCGTTCGATGTGGGCGTGGACGCGTTTGCGCATTTCCGTGATGGCGCGCTGCGCGGCGACGCCGAGAACCTGCGATACGGCGAAAGCAGTGACGGCTTGGACGAAGGTAGCGGCGAGGGCGACGACGGCGACTTTCCAGAGCATGTCGCCGCGAGACTTGGCGATCACTTCGTCAATAACGTACTTGGTGCTGGCGGGGAGGACGAGGCTCAAGCCGCGGCTGACGAGCATGAGAAAGAGGCCCAATGCCAATCGCCAGCGGTGAGTCCAAACAAGTTCGCGGGCTTCGGCGAAGGCCTTGGAGTAGTTGATCTTTTTCTTTTCTTTCACGCGGACTTTGCTTTCTGTTTCGCACAGACTTCGTGGATTACGTCGCTCAAGCGCGTCTTGTCCAGCTTGCTCATCATGGACTTTTCGGCGTCGCCGAAGAAGACGCGCAGAACCGGCGCGGCGAACCGGGCGATGGGGCAAGGCTGCTTAAGCCTTGCACCGAAGTCCGGCACGGCGAGCAAGGGGCCGCTTTCGACGGCGCGGTAGATATCGCCCAGGGTGATCTTCTCCGGCGGGCGGGCGAGCAGCGCGCCGCCGTTTTGCCCTTTGCGCATTTCGACGAGGCCAGCCCTAACGAGCAGGCCCATCAGCCTGCGCACGACGACGGGATTCGTGCCCACGCTGCGGGCGATGCTTTCGGAGTTCACCGTCATGCGGTCGCCGAAGGCGATGAGTCCGGCGCAGTGCACGGCCACGGCGAATCGGGTATTGGCCGCCATTTGTGTAACCAGTTTAGTTACATTTTACGGGCAACGTCAACTAGCCTAAAGAAGTGGATTGCTTGCAGCTTTGGGTGCGGGGCGGAAATCACTTGCTGGTGCGGGGGCCGCGCGTGGATTTCCCGGAAGTAGCGCGGCTATTCCAGCGGTGGGAAGTACCCAGCCTGGAATCGCTCTTGAGCAAACAAGAAAGCCCGAGCCACTCGATCGTGACCCGGGCTTTCCGGGAAGACATTGAAATCTACTGCGTACTGCCGAGTGAGGAGGAGCATTCCGTCGCGGTACGGCAGCTATTGAACGAATTGCGGCAGCGGGGCGTGCCCGCGATTCAGTCTACTGACCTTTAGAGAAAATCAGCTTCGTCTTGTTCTCGCCCATCGGGCTGTTCATGGTCCCTTCGGTGGTGAGCGTCTTGCCATCCGAAGAGAGCGACCATTTTTCCACCTGCGTCATCTCATTGCCCTGGAACTCGAGCTTGGTCGTGACGACAAGCGTTTCGCCTTCCCATTTCGCCGATACTTTCGCGGGACGTCCCATCAACTGCACTTCAGCTTCTTTGCCATCGGTAGTGTATTTAGCTTCGGTGGTGCGTTCGCCGCGTTGGCTGGCTTGCAACGTTGAAACCGTCATTTGCGGATCCTTGTGGGCGATCTTGCGCTCCATCTTGGACGGCGGCGGCATCATGCCGAAGTCGCTCTTATCGAGCTGAATGTTCCAATTGCCGGAGAGGTCCGGCTTGTCGGCGGCCGTCAGCAATGTGGCGGCGGCGAGGGCGAGAAGAATTCGACGGGTCATGCCTCTTACAATAGCGGATGTGAGAGCTCTTGCCGTCATTTCGCTCTTGGCTAGCGGCCTGTTACAGGCGGGCTGGCAGAAAATCAACGCGGGTCCGTTTGAGATTTACACGGATCAGGACATCAAGGCGGCAAAGCAGTTGCTGGGCACGCTGGAGCAACTGCGCTATCAGGTGGAAACGCTGACGGGCGTGCAGGATCCGAAACCGCTTTGGCCGATCCGGGTCTTGGTTGCCAAGGGGCAAACGGCGACGAATCTGCAAGTCACGACGGCATATCAGCACATGATCGTGCCTTCGGCGGCGTTGACGCGCGAACAGAAGAAGACGCTCGCGGTTGCGCTCCTGCATCCGAATTCTGGGCCGCTGGAACCGGGACTAGAGGCCGCGTTGCTGAGTGTTCTAGGCGGGCTCGAATCGAGCGGAGCGCGGGTTACCTTGGGCGCGCTGCCGCCCGCCTCCGAGCAAACGCCGGATTGGGTGCTGCTGAATTATCTGGTGACGACAGAGTTGTACCGGGGGCGGCTGCGCGTGTTCTTGGGCAACTTGATGCGAGGCGCGGATAAGGCTTCGGCGTTGCGGAATGGATTTGAGGAAGACGAAGCGACGCTGCGGAAGAAGGCGGCGGCGGAGCGGCCGCGCTTCGCCGAAGTTACTTTCGCGGCAAAGCCGATCTTGCCGGAGCGTGATTACCGGGCCCGCGATATTGAAGACGCCGAGGCGAGGCTGGAGCTCGCCATCGCGCGTTTGGATCGCAATGGGTGCGCGGTCTCCAAAGAACTGCCAGCGCTGGAGTGCATGGCGGCGGCATCCAGCAACGCCGAGGCGGCTCTGGCCGCAATCGCGGCGGGCTCGCGGAATCCTCGCATGCACTATCTGGCAGGCGTTTTGCAATTGGAACGGCTCGAGCATCAGCGCCAGCTCTTCACGGCGATCCAGTTGAAGCCGCTCTATCCAGAAGCCGCGCTGGCTTTCGCGGGCAAGGAAAACGACCCGATGAAGGCGTTCAAGGCCCTGAAAGACGCGAGTCCAGCGGCCCAACGCGACCCTGCTTTTCTGGCGAAGCTAGCGACGACCGCGGAGGCGGCGGGACAGTATGCCGACGCGGCGAAGGCTTGGGCCAACGCCGAGCGTGCCACGCACGATCCAGCGGCGCGCGAACGAATGGCGCAATCGCGGCTGCGCAGCGTCGATCAGCGCCTGGAGGCGGAAGCCCTGGCGCGGCGCGAAGCCGAGGAGGCGCGACTGCGCGATATCGAACGCGTGCGGCAAGAGTCGCTCGCGCGCGTGCGAGCGGCGGAAGCGAAGGCGCGGGCGGGGATGAAGCCACTGGCGGACGATGAGAGAGTCGAACAGTGGTGGGATGGCGAACAAGTAAACGCTTACTTCATCGGCACGCTCACACGCATCGAGTGCCTAGGGCGCGGCAAAGCGCGTTTCACGCTGGCGGGTGAGAGCGAAACGCGGCAGTTTGACGTGGACGATCCGGCGAAGATCGTGGTGATGGGCGCGGGCGGGGAGGAGCTGCAATTCCGCTGTGGTTTGCAGGCAGCGCCGCGCAAGGTGCGTGCCGGTTATGTCTCGCCCAACGTCGAGACCATGGTGGAGAGGCCCGCCGCGCAGGCCGATCCGAATTTCCGTCTCTCGCCCGAGCCCGAGGGGCAATTGAAGAAGCGGCCTAGCGAGAGCGATGCGACAGCCGCGCCCGCGCCGAAGCCCTCCGCCAAGACGAGAGTCGTCGAGAAGCGCCCGGCCAAGCCGACGGTGAGCGCCGGAAAGATACTTACTCTCGAAGTCCAGAAGCAGTAAGCGGCGCTCGCTGACCTTTTGCTGACCTTTCTCTGAGCCAGCGCAGAGGGCTTCTTGCCTTTGCCTGCCGCATTGTGGAACCTGTGAGGTTTTCCATGACGGTGAACATGACAGAGAAGAAGCTCTCTCAAATAACAGCCTGGCTAGTACTTCCCGCCGTGGCGGGCATTTTCCTAGCGGGCTTTCGCAACGAGAATGTCGGCGCGCAAGAAACGGCGCGCTTCAATGCACCAACGAATTCCCAGCCCTTGGCCCTGAGCGCCGACGACTCGCTCCTGGCGGTGGCTAACCCCGACAACAACAGCGTCACACTCTTCGACCTGCGCCCAGGCACGCCAACCCGCTTGGCCGAAATCGCGACGGGCGAAGAGCCCAACGGCGTCGCGGTTTCGCCCGACGGCACGCGAGTCTACGTGGCAAACACAGTCAGCGGCACAGTCACCGTACTGGGCATCAACCGCGCGGCCAATAGCTACAACACGGTGATTGCGACCATCCGCGTGGGCACCGAACCCTATGGTTTGGCGTTAACGCCCCGCGGCCGCAAGCTCTATGTGAGCAATGCGCGGTCGAACTCGGTGTCGGTGATCGATACGGCGACCAACGCCGTCGTCAAGACGATCGCCGATGTCGGCCTAGAACCGCGCGGCATCGCAATCACGAACACGCCCGGTTACGAAGATCAACAGGAAACGGTCTATGTCACGCAGTTCCTGTCGCTACCGATCCCCGGCAAGATCGACGGCTTCGACGACGCAAAGGCCGGCAAGGTGACGATCATCAACGCGGGCACGGATACCGGCGCGGGAGAGATCACTCTGAACCCAATGACGGATACGGGTTTCAAGGCGGCGGGCGACGCGTTGCAACGAATCGCTCCGCCCGCGACGATCACGGAGGCGGATTTGAAGTTCGTCACCGGCGCGTATCCAAATCAATTGAACAACATCGCGCTGCGTGGGCGCTTCGCGTTCGTGCCCAATACGGGCGCCTCACCCAACGGCCCGGTACGCTTTGACGTCAACACGCAGAGCCTGCTGCACGTCATCGATCTGAGTAATTCGCGCGACGCGGCGAAAACGATCAACATGCACCGCGCCGTCGCCGACGCTCCCGCGCCGCGCCGTTTCATCACGGTGCCTTGGGCGATGGCGCTCAAACGCAACGCGGACGAAGGCTACGTCGTCAGCGCGGCGTCGAACGTATTAGTGAAGGTGAAGTTCAACCCGCTGACCGGTGAGACCACCGTGCAGAACGATCCGGCGAATCCAACCCGCGTACTGCAAGTGCCGACGGGCAAGAATCCGCGCGGCATCGTAATTACATCGAACGACCGGACGGCGTACGTCATGAACCAAATCTCGCGCGACGTTACCGTTATCGATCTAACGGGAACGGGCGAGCGGGCGGTGAACACCGTACGTTCGGCGAACCTGCCCGATGCGGGCAGCGTCGATGAAGTAATCCACATCGGCAAGGAGCTGTATCATTCCTCCGTCGGCGATTTCGACCCCGCCGTCGCTGGACAGCCGCAGATCACCGGCCGCATGTCGAACAACGGTTGGGGCTCGTGCTCGTCTTGTCATCCCTTCGGCCTGAGCGACAACGTCGTCTGGCTCTTTGGCGCCGGCCCGCGCCGCACGATTCCGCAACACGTCGATTTCGCCAACGGCGACTTGAATAGCATCCGCGCGCTGAACTGGTCGGCGATCTTCGACGAAGAGGAAGACTTCGAGAACAACATCCGCGGCACCTCGGGCGGCCAAGGCATCTTGGTGCTAGCCGACGGATCGACGCAAGACCCTGCGTTGAACGCCTTCAACCCCGCGTCGGGCAACAGGAGGCAGTTGAAGGTGCGCGGCGTGAACGCCTGGGACGCGATGAAGACCTACATCGCCAAGGGCATCCGCACTCCGATCTCTCCCTTGTCCCGGACCGAGCCTGACGTCGTGGCTGGCCGCCAGCTATTCATCGACGCCAAATGCCAGAACTGCCATGGCGGCGCGCAGTGGTCAACGGCCAAGGTGCGCTACACGCCCGCGCCGGACGCCAGCATGATTCAAGCTGGACAGATCTTCTCGGAACTGCGGCCGGTGGGGACCTTCGATGCGACCTTCATAAACGAAGTCCGTCAGAATGCCGCGGCTCCGCTGGGCGCCGCGGGCTTCAGCCCCCCGAGCTTGCTAGGCTTGCACGCATTCCACAAGACTTACTTCCATAACGGCGTCGCGGAATCCCTCGACGTCGTGATGAACAACGTCGCGCACCGCGCTTCCGGAACGGGCGGCGTGGATACCTTGACCGACGCGAATAAACGCCGCCAACTCGTCCGCTTCATTCAGTCGATCGACGCGGCAACGCCGGTGATTCAACCCGATGCGCCAACGCAACTTCGGCTCACGAACGCGGCGAGCTATTCGGGCAACGAGGCCGCGCCGTTGAGCGCCGTCGCGAGCTTCGGAGAGAAGCTGGCCGGCAAGATCGAAAGCGCGACGTCGGCGGCGCTGGCCTTCGCCTTGAACGGCTCAACGATGACGCTGCGGGATTCCGCCGGCGTTCTGAAGCTGGCGCGCTTGTTCTTTGTTTCGCCGAACCAGGTGAACTTCGAAGCGCCCGCCGGCATGGCGCCGGGAGCGGCGACGGCGACGTTGTACTCGGCCTCGGGCTCGGTGGCGAGTGGGCCGGTGACGGTTGCGCCAGTGGCGCCAGGGGTCTTCTCGATTAACGGAACGGGCCAAGGCGTCGCGGCGGCGACGGCCTTACGTGTCGACGCAAGCGGCGCGCAGGTTCCGGTTGAGTTGTTCCGTTGCCAAGCGAATCCTTGCACGGCTGTGCCCGTGGATGTGAGCACGCCAGTCTTCGTGTCGCTTTACGGTACGGGCATTCGTGGGCGGGCGTCGCTCGATGGAGTACGGGTGACGGCAGGTGGCGTGAATTTGCCGATCCTCTTCGCGGGCGCCCAAGGCGCTCCGGGCTTGGACCAAGTGAACGTGGAGCTACCGTCCTCACTGCGCGGGCGGGGAGACGTCCCCATCGTCCTCACGGTGGACGGAAAGGTAGCAAACACGGTCACGCTGCACATCCAGTGATGGCACGGACGAAAAAGGCCGCGGGCGCAATCCTGGAGGATTCGCTCGCGGCTCCTTCCATTGAGGCGCCCTGTTACCATCTCCCTGACGTGGTGCTGACCTTTTCCGGCTTCCAGTTGGATATCGCGGAACGCCGCTTGTTCCGGGGGGCGCAAGAGATTCTGCTTCCTCCGAAAACTTTCGATCTCTTGTTGTTGCTTGCCTCGAACTCGGGGAAGATTTTGACTCGGGAAAGCATCTATCAAGTGCTGTGGCCGGATGTGTTCGTCGACGATCACGCATTGTCGGTGCAGATCGCGGAGCTTCGGAAAGCGCTGGGGGATAGCCCGAAGAACCCATCGCTAATTGAGACGCGGCCGCGGCGCGGTTATCGATTTCTGCCGGACGTGGCTTCGACGGACCGGAAGGCCGCGACGCAAGCGCCGGAATTCATGGAGCCGCCCACGCACTACGCGCGCAGCGGCGATTACAACATCGCATATCAAGTACTCGGCGATGGACCGATCGATCTTGTCTTCGTAATGGGCTGGGTGAGCCATCTCGAATACTTTTGGCGGGAAAAACATTTTCGCGAGTTCTTGTTGCGGCTCGCGAGCTTCTCGCGATTGATCCTTTTCGACAAGCGCGGCACAGGTCTATCGGATCGAGTGCCGCCGCGCTTGTTACCGACGCTCGAGCAGCGCATGGACGACGTGCGGGCGGTGATGGAAGCCGTGGGCAGTGAGCGCGCTGCGATCTTGGGCGTTAGTGAAGGCGGGCCGATGTCGGCACTGTTTGCGGCAACGTATCCGGACAAGACGCTGGGCCTCGCGATGATCGGTTCGTATGCACGCCGCTTGCGCGACGACGACTATCCGTGGGGACCGGCCGCGGAGGAGCGAGAAGTTTACTTGCGCCAGATTCGAGAGAACTGGGGCGGGCCGATCGGGATCGAGGAACGCGCGCCGTCGCTGGCGCAGGATGCGGAATTTCGCAATTGGTGGGCGACGTATTTGCGTATGGGAGTGAGCCCTGGCGGCGCGGAAGCGCTGACGCGCATGAACGCGAGTATTGACGTGCGCGCCATCCTGCCCAGCGTGCGCGTGCCGACGCTGGTGCTACATCGTAAGGACGACCGGACGCTGCTCGCCGAAGAAGGCCGCTACCTGGCAAGCTTGATTCCGAATGCACGCTACGAGGAAGTGCCCGGCGCCGATCATCTGCCTTTCGTTGGCAACCAAGAAGATTTGTTGCAGCCGGTCTCTTCGTTCTTGTTAGCGTTGCGGCAAGCCGAGCCGCCGCCGACGACGCTCGCGACTGTGTTGGCCTTGCGCTTTCGCGGGAAGCATTCGCGATTGGCGGCGGTGATCGAACGCGAACTGCGGTGGCAACGCGGAGTCGCCGTGCAGGGCGAAGCGGCGGTGTATACATTCGATGGTCCGGCCCGCGCGGTGCGATGCGCGCAACATCTGATTGAGCAATGCGGCGGATTAGATGTGGAAGTACACGCTGTATTGCACACGGGGGAATGCGTGTTGTCGGGAGGCATCGCGGCGGGTGGGCCAGCGGTGGAAACGGCGAGAGCGATGCTGGCTTCGGCGAAGGCCCCAGTGGAGGCGTCGCGAGTGCTACGGGATCTGGTGGCCGGTTCCGGCATCGAGTTCTCCGCGGAGCCGTTGCGCAGTATCGACTGGGGGCGCGAGAAATTGCCGGTCTATAAAGTGATCTAGCGGCCGATAAGTTCCTTAGTGAAAGGAGTGGCTTGAATGTCATCACTCGCAACCGTGGGGGCTTCCTCGCCCGTTTATTCGCCTTCGCCGGTTTCGCCCGTCCGTGGCGTCGCGCGCAGCACTTCATTTTCAAACGCGGGCGAGCTAACACTCAAAACGAAAGACGGCGATACCGTCTCGCTCTCCTTCGCCACCACGAGATCCAACACCGCAGCCGCCGCGACGAATGGCGACAGCAGTGTATTGACCTCTTTGAAGTCGTCGTCCACCGAGATTAACGTCGAAATCAACGGGAGTCTCGACAAGAAAGAAATGTCGGACATCATGCGGCTGCTCAAGAAACTGGGCAAGTTCCTGAGTGGTGGCGGGCAGGACGTCGAAAAGGTAGCGAAGTTGCAACCGAAGCCGTCATCGAGCATCGCCGCGTTCGATTTTTCCTACCAGCAATCCCAGAGCACGGAAAGTGCGGGATTAAACGTCTTCGCCTAGCTTGCGCCCACCATTGAGGTGATACAACTAGTCGGAACATGATTCCGGCTCCCGCCATTTCCGAGCGGCAACGCTCACAGCTATTCATCGGCAGTTGCATTTCCTTGATCGCGACGGCGCTCTGTTTCGCGATTCGCGCGGACGTCTTCGACGCCCAAGCGGCCGAGTTCGCCCTAAGCAAACAGGAGATCGGCTGGACGGCCTCGACGGCCTTCTGGGGCTTCACGCTCGCAATGATTTTCGGCGGCCCGCTCTGTGACCGCATCGGCATGAAGCCGCTTTTGATGGCCGCTTGCGCGATGCATTTCACGGGCGTCGTTGGCACCATCGCTTCACAAGGCTTCTGGAGTCTCTATGGCGCGACGCTCGCCATTGGCGTCGCGAATGGATTAGTGGAAGCGGCGATCAATCCTCTCGCGGCGACCTTGTATCCCGAGAAGAAAGTCGAGAAGCTGAATCTTCTGCATCTTTGGTTTCCTGGCGGGATCGTCATCGGGGGACTGATCGCGTGGGCCCTGACTGGCATGGATGCTGGATGGCGGCTGAAGACTTCCATCATCTTGATCCCCACCGTGATCTACGCCTTGATGCTCTTCCGGCTTCCCTTCCCCCGCACGGAAGCCGTGGAGCAAGGCCTGAAGCCCAGCGAGATTTACCAAGAGGCGCTGCGGCCAATGTTCTTGGTCTTCTTTGGGTGCATGGTGTTGACGGCGGCCACGGAGCTCGCTCCGAATCAATGGATCCCGTCGATTTTGTCCAAGACGACCGGCCTGCCGGGAATTGCGTTGCTCGTCTGGGTCAGCGGCATCATGGCCATCGGCCGCGCGGCGAGCGAATGGGTCTTCGCGCGCATCGATAGCGTCTCGTTGATGATGGGCTCGACGGCGTTGGCGGCGATTGGGCTTTACGCGTTGAGCTCGACGGAAGGCGCGGCGGCGACCTTGGCCGCATCGGCGGTCTTCGCGGCTGGCGTCACGTTCCTGTGGCCCACGATGCTCGGCATTACGGCGGAACGGTTTCCCCGCGGCGGCGGATTCCTCTTGGCGCTCATGGGAGGCATTGGAATGTTGAGCGATTCGTTCGCGGTGCCATTGGTGGGGAGGGTCTACGATCAATCCGGACCGGCCGCGGCGTTGCGAACCGTCAGCATTCTACCGTTGCTGGTGTGCGTTGTATTCGCCATGATTTGGATGCGAGAAAGGAGAACGGCATGACCAGACGCACTTTCCTTGGATCGGTGGCGGGCGCATTCGCGGCCCAAACGAAGAAGCCGAACGTTCTGTTTGTCGTTTCGGACGATCTGAACACGGCGCTCGGATGCTATGGCCATCCGCTGGTCAAGACACCGAACATCGACAAGCTGGCGCAGCGCGGCGTGCGCTTCGAACGCGCCTATTGCCAAGTCCCTCTCTGCGGCCCCAGCCGGGCCAGCATGTTGACCGGAATGCGGCCCGAGTGGACCCAAGTTCACGACAACAATATCGACTTCCGCCAATTCCATCCGGACGCCGTCACGATGCCCGAGTACTTCAAGAACAACGGCTGGTACAGCGCGCGTGAAGGCAAGATGTTCCACATGAACGTGCCGATGGAAGTCGGCCTGCCGCGCTTCCAGGACGAGAAAAGCTGGAATCACAACGGCAGCCCGCAGGGTCTCGAAGACAAGAGCAACGGAATCTTGCACCAGTTAACGCCGAAGACCAATCGCGGCGCGGCGGTGGATTGGATGATGGTGAGCGAGGCGAAGGGGCAGGCCGACGAAGACGCCGCGTCACGCGCGATTGCGATTCTCGAGCAAAAACGGAACGAGCCGTTCTTCCTTGGCCTGGGCTTCGTCCGGCCGCACGTGCCGCTCGTAGCGCCGGGCCGCTTCTTCGACATGTACCCGCTGGAGCGGTGCACGCCGGTGCAGAATCCGCCGGGGGACGAGAACGATCTTTCTCCGATGTTCCGCGCGATCCGTCCCGACCTCTGGAACCACATGGACATGACGGAGGAGAAACAGCGGGAGGCTTTGCGCGGTTACTACGCCAGCACCTCGTTCATGGATGAACAATGCGGTCGCGTGCTCGATGCCTTGGATCGCTTGCAGCTTACGGCCAACACGATCGTCGTCTTCACCAGCGACCATGGCTGGCATCTTGGCGAGCATACTCGCTGGCAGAAACGCAGCTTGATGGAGGAATCCGCGCGTGTGCCGCTGATCGTCGCGGATCCGCGAAACCGGACGCGAGGCAAACTTTCGAAGGGCTTGGTCGAGAATATCGACATTTATCCAACCCTTGCGGAACTGGCGGGGCTGCCCGTCTCGTCACAGCTAGAAGGCCAGAGCTTCGCGCCTTTGTTGAAGCGGCCCGGGAGGCCGTGGAAGAAAGCGGCGTTTACGGAGTTTCGCGATAACAGCGGCACCGTTGGGCGCGGCGTGCGCACGGAGCGCTGGCGCTACATCGAATTCAAGAGTAAGGAAGGCCGCCGCGAGGAGGAACTCTACGACCACCGCAAGGACCCGCGCGAGTTCAACAATCTGGCGCCGAATCCAAGGGCGGCCACCATCCTGGAAGGAATGCGCAATACGATGAATAACGGATGGCAAGGGGCAAGAGCGTAATGAATCGCCGGACTTTTTTAGGGGCCTGCGCCACGCCGCTACTACGCGCGCAGACCAAACCGAAGAACGTACTGTTCATCATGGCCGACGACCTCACAAGCCGCGGCCTCGCTTGTTACGGCAACAAGGTCGTCAAGACGCCGAATATCGACAAGCTCGCCGCGAGCGGCATGCTCTTCCAGCGCGCCTATTGCCAGTACCCGCTCTGCGCTCCGGCGCGCGCGAGTTTGCTTACCGGAAGAATGCCGGATGTCACGAAGGTCCTGACCAACGGCCCGGATTTTCGCGATCACATTCCCAATACGGTTACCCTCCCGCAACTATTCAAGAACAACGGCTACGCCGCAATCCGCGAAGGCAAGATGTACCACATGGGCGTCCCCGGCACCGTAGGCACGCCGCGTTGGCAAGACGAGGCGAGTTGGACCCACAACGGCAGCCCGCAGGGCAAGGAGCACAATAGCCAAGGCAAGCTCACGGCTCTCACGCCGCACATCGAAGGCGCGGGCGTTTCGATGAATTTCGTGATAACGCCGGACGCCAAGGAGCAAGCGGATTTCGATGCCGCGAATCGAGCCATCGCCCACCTGGAGAAACATCGCGATTCGCCGTTCTTTCTCGGGCTCGGCTTCGTCCGGCCGCACGTGCCCTTCGTCGCTCCGGACCGCTTCTTCGACATGTATCCGCTCGACGTCATCAAGAACTTCGAGAACCCGCCGAACGACTTGGACGACATCCCGACGTATGGCCGCTCCGTCGGCCAAAATTGGGGTCACATGAAGATGGATGACGAGCAAAGGCGCTACGCGCTGCGCGCGTACTATGCCGCGACCTCTTTCATGGACGAGCAACTGGGCCGTGTGCTCGACACGCTGGACGCCCTGAAACTGCGCGACAACACCGTGGTGAGCTTTATGAGCGATCACGGCTGGGGCTTGGGCGAGCATACACATTGGCAGAAGCAGAGCCTGATGGAGGAGTCCGCCAAGGTGCCTCTCATCATCTCCGCGCCCGGCATGAAGGAGCGCGGCAAGGTGACCTTCAACTTGACCGAGTCTCTCGACGTCTACCCCACCATCGCGGCGCAATGTGGCCTTAAGGCGCCCGCTTACGTCGACGGTAAGGATTTGACCCCGGTCTTGAACAACTCCAAGGCGCGTACACGGCAATTCGCCCGTACCCAGCTATTCAACCCGAACTTCGACGGCCGCGCGATTCGCACGGAACACTTCCGCTACATCCGCTGGAAGCCGAAAGAAGGCACGGTGGCCGAAGAGTTCTACGATCACCGCAAGGACCCCTTCGAGTTCACAAACCTCGCCGTGTCCGCCACGCCGCCCAAGGAGCTCGCCGCGCATCGCGCGCTCATTCCGTCGTAGAATTCGACGGATGGACCGTCGAGTATTTCTGTCCCTTTCTTCCGCCGCCCTGGCAAACGCCGCCGAGGCCGCGCGTGCCGGTTTCGCCGAGACCGACATCACGCCGGCGATCGGTAGCGAGATCCCCGGCAACTACTTCAAGCAGTTCCACAAGTCGCTGCACGATCCCTGCAAGGTGCGCGCTTCGTATTTTGAGAACGAAGGGCAAGCCGTCTGGCTGATCGGCATCGACGCGCTTATGGTGCCGCGCCACATTGTGGAGAAGGTCCGCCAGCGCGTGGGTTCGACGTCGATCCTGATCGGCGCTTCTCACTCGCATTCCTCGGGACCGGTGGGCATGGTGCAGCCCGGCGAATTCGATCACGCCGCGCCCGGCGTGCAACACATGGCGTACCGCATTAGTTCGGCGGCGGATCCCGCGTATCTGCAATTACTCGAAGACCGCATCGTTGAAGCCGCGCAGCAAGCCCGCAAGAACGCTCGCGCGACGCTTTGGGGTTACGGCGAAGGGGCGGAAGGCGCCGCCATTTTCAACCGCCGCATCCGCATGAAGAACGGCATTACATACACGCACCCGCGCCCCGGCAATCCCGGCATGGTTGAGGCGGCCGGCCCCATCGATCCCACGGTCGGCGTGCTCGGAGTCTTCGATGAGACCAAGCAACTTACGGGGTGCATCGTTAACTTCGCGTGCCACGCTACGACGAGCCCCGGCGGGATCTCGGCCAACTGGATTTACTACATGGAGCGCGCCATCCGCCGTCAATTCGGGCCGGGCGTGATTGTCGTTTATCTCGGCGGTTTCGCGGGCGACGTGACGCAAGTCAACAACTTCGACGAGACCGACGCCCCCCGAGGCGAGGAATACGCTAAGCTCATCGGCGGCCGCGTCGGCGCGGAAGCCAACAAAGTGCTCCTCTCCATGCAGCCTACCGCGCCCATGCCGATCCAAATCGCCACGATGAAGTATGTTGAGGGCCGGCGCATGCCCAGCCCTGAGCGGCTGGAGCGGGCGAAAGCGATGGTCGCGCAACCCGCCGGCGAGCGGCCCACCGAGGCTTGGACCTTCGCGAAAGAAATCGTTCTGCTCGACGCGCAACTGGCCAAGCAGAAGAGCGTCGAGATTGAGTTGCAAGCCATCGCCATCGGGCCGCAGGCCTATCTTGCGGCGCCCGGCGAGATTTTCACGCAGATCGGACTCGATATTCGCAAAGCGAGCAAGTTCAAGTACACCAGCCCCGTGTCGCTTGCCAACGGTTGCGTCGGATACATTCCCACGCGCGACGCCTTCGCGGAAAACGGCGGCGGCTACGAGCAACGCCTCACCAGTTACACAAACCTCGTACCCGACGCGGGCCCGCGCCTCGTGCGGAAAGCGTCGCAACTCCTCTCGCAACTCAAGCCCATCGACCCGCCTGTTCGCGTCAAGACCGCGAAGTTCACCGCTCCATGGGACTACGGTGACAAGCCCGCCGACGTCGAGGCGATTACGCCCAAGCAGCCTATCCCGCTATTCAATGGCCGCAACACGGAAGGCTGGACCATCTGGCTGCGCGGCGGCGAGACGAAAGACCCGAAGTCCATCTTCACGACGGAGAGCGGCATACTGCGCATCAGCGGCGAGGACTGGGGCGGCCTCACGACCAAGGCGAACTACCGAGACTACCGTCTCGTAACGGAATGGCGTTGGGGCGGCAAAACCTGGGGCGACCGCGAGAAGCGCGCCCGCGACAGCGGCATCCTGATCCACGCCATCGGTCCCGACAATGGCTACAACAACACCTGGCCCGAAAGCTACGAATCGCAGATCATCGAAGGCGGCAGCGGCGACATTCTCGTGGTCAGCGCCAAAACGCCGATGACCGCTTCCTGCTTTTGCCGCCTCGATAACAAGGAAATGTACTACGATCCCGCCAGCACCACGGTGATGACGCGCGACAAAGGCCGCATCGATTGGTATGGCCGTTGGAACCAATGGAAGGACGAAATAGGCATTCGGGGGCCGGTCGATGTCGAAAAGAAGCTAGGCCAGTGGAACCGCCAGGAAGTTATTGCCTGCGACGACATCATGGTCAATTTCGTCAACGGCAAAGTCGTCTCCTCCGCCTTCGAACTCTCCCAGACCCAAGGCCGCATCACCGTGCAAAGCGAAGGCGCGGAGATCTTCTTCCGCCGCATCGAACTGCTACCATTGACGGATTCCGACCGGCGCCTGGCGCGGCAACTGGCAAAGAGGTGAGCATAAATGACGAGACGCGAATTCTCCGTACTGATCGGCGCGGCGCTGCAAGCGCAGAACGCCAAGGAGGATCTCGCCTCGCTAAGCCTGGCCCAAGCGGCGGAACGCATCGCCTCCAAAAAAGGTGACCAGCCTCGAGCTCACCGAAGCCTGCCTCAGCCGCATTGAAGCCTACAACCCGAAACTCAACGCCTTCATTACCGTGATGAAAGCGCAGGCGATCGATCGCGCGAAAGCCATGGACGCCGAACTTCGCGCCGGAAAGCGCCGCGGCCCCCTGCACGGCATTCCGCTCGCGCTCAAGGACAACATCGACACCGCTGGCATTCGCACCACTGCCGGCAGCGCCGTCTTCGACGACCGCATCCCCAAGGAAGACGCCACGGTCGTAAAAAAGCTCAGCGACGCGGGCGCGGTCTTCGTCGGCAAGCTCAATCTCCACGAATTCGCATTCGGAGGCACCAGCGTCACGAGCTACTACGGGCCGGTGCGCAATCCGTGGGATCTCACGCGCCATCCCGGCGGCTCCAGCGGCGGCAGCGCGGCGGCCGTCGCGGCGGATCTCTGCTACGGCGCGCTCGGCACGGACACCGGCGGCAGCATACGCACGCCCGCGAGCTATTGCTCCATCGTCGGACTGAAACCCACCTACGGCCTCGTCTCGATTCGCGGCATCGTACCGCTGGTACTGTCCCGCGACCATTGCGGCCCCATGACGCGCACCGTCGCCGACGCCGCCCTGATGCTCAACGCAATGACCGGCTACGACAACCTCGACATCGCTAGCGTCGAGCATGCCAAGGAAGACTACTGGGCGCTGTTGAAGCAGAACACGAGGACGCTCCGCATCGGCGTACCACGCGCCCCCTACTTCGATCACCTCGACGCTGATGTGGCCAAAGCCGTTGAGGTCGCGATCTCCTGGCTCGGCAAGAACACGGCGAACGTAAAGGAAGTCCATCTTCCCAGCACGCGTGGCCTCAATACCGGTGGCGAAGTCTACGCGTACCACGAGGAATTCTTCACGCAAGGCGCGGGGCTCTACCAAATCCCCACCCGTCGCTCGCTCGAAGGTGGCAAGGACGCAAAGGCCGCCGCCTACATCCAAGGCATGTGGAAGATGCAATTGCTGCGCCGCACTATCGACGCGACCTTCGCCGAGCAAAACGTTGACCTAGTCGTCCTCCCCACCCGCCGCCGCACACCGCGCGGCATCGACACCACCATCAAGCGCAGCGAAGAGACCAAAGTCCGCAATCCCGAACTGGAAAACACCGGCGACTTCAACTCCTTCGGCATTCCCACGATCAGCATCCCCTGCGGCTTCACGGAAGCCGGGCTTCCCGTGGGCCTGATGATTGCCGGACCGCGTTTCACCGAAGGCCGCGTTCTCGCGCTCAGCCAAGCCTATGAGAGCGCGCACGAATGGGGCAAACGCAAACCGCCGCTCAGACCCGATATGCCGGTCCCGGCCTTGAAGGCCCTGGAAGAAAGCGCTTGATTCCCCAAGCGAGCAACAGTCCGAAGGCCAGATAGATCAGCGACGTCGCGCTCAGGCACGCGCTCATGCCATAACGCTCACTCGCCGCCGCGATCGCCACCGGCGCCACGCCCCCTCCGAGCCAGCCAATCGCATTCATAAAGCCCACCGCCGAAGCGCGCCGCGCCACTGGCACAACGTCATGCAGCGAAGCCCAGATGTTCGCGTCATACATACCTTTAAAGAACCCGAAGCCGCACATCGCCAGAATCAGCACAGGCACGGACATCGTCCAGCCCGTCAAAAAGATAAACGGCACGCCGAGAATCAACCCCAGCGACTGCGTCCGCATCCGTCCGCCCGCGTAGCGCTTCACCATGCGGTCCGCGAGCCAGCCACCTGTCAATACTCCCACCACGGAGGCCACTTGCAAGTAGGCCGTGCCGCTGAAGCCCGCCATCGACAAACTCATCTGAAACTTTCGAAACAGAAACGACGGCATCCAGGTGAGAAAGATCATCGCGACAAAGTTCGCGCCTACAAACACCGCCGTCAGAATTACGGCCATCGGCATCTTGTAAACATCGCGCGCCGCGTCGAGAAGACTCACACGCGATTCCCGCTCGCCCCGCGGCGGCTCCTTCAACATCGCCCACAACGCCACGCCAAGCACGCAGCCGAGAATTCCAAATAGATAGAAACTCGACCGCCAGCCGTAGTGCTGCCCGAGAAACCCCGACGCCACCCCGCCCGCGATCGTGCCCGCATACACGCTCGATTGGTGCATCGACATCGCCTTCGATCGCGTATCCTGTCCGTGATAATCGCTCACCAGCGACATCGACGCCGGAAAGTAGAACGCCTCGCCAAAGCCCTCTAGGCCGCGAAACAAAACCAGATGCCAGTACTTCGTCGAAAGCGCCGTCGCGATCGTCACGAGAGACCAGAAAATCAGTCCTCCCAGAATGAGCGTCTTCCGCGGTAAGCGGTCCCCCACCCACCCCGCCAGGGGCGCGCTCAAGGCATAGACCCACATGAATGCCGCTCCCACAATGCCGAGTTCGATATCGCTCAAGCCGAGTTCGGCCTTAAGCAAAGGGAATACGGAATAGATCGCCTGCCGGTCCGCGTAGTTGAAAAAGCAGACGAACCACAGCATCGCCACAACGGCCCATTTGTAATTCTCATTCTGCTTGCTAATGTCGCTCGAAGTAGACAAGCTGTAAGATTATCGTGATCCATGCGCCCCCTGCTAATCCTCTTTGCCCTCTCCGCGTTCGCGCAGTCAGTTGACCTCTCGAAGGCAACGATCGTCGCCCCCTCAACGTTAGGCCCACGTGGCCAGCGCTATGCACGCTTGCTCCAAGAAGAGGTCGAAACCCGCAGCGGCCTGCGCTGGAACATCGCGGCCACCGCCGACGCGGGCGCGAATATCACGCTCTCGAAACACACGGGCGCCCAAGAATCCTACCGCGTTGAAACCAACGCCAACGGGGCGACCGTCTCCGGCGCTAACGACCGCGGTCTTCTCTTCGGCGTCGGCAAACTGCTCCGCCAACTCGAAATGCGTCGTCAGCAAGTCCGCGTCGCGGCCAATCTGCGCTTTGACGAAAAGCCCGAGATCGCGCTCCGCGGCCATCAACTCGGCTACCGCCCCAAGACAAATTCCTACGATGGCTGGGACCTCGAGCAATGGCGCCACTACATCCAAGACCTCGCTGTTTTCGGAACGAATGCCGTCGAACTCATTCCCCCGCGCTCGGACGACGACCCCGACAGCCCCCACTTCCCCATCCCGCAAATGGAAATGATGATCGGCATGTCGCGCGTGCTCGACGAGCTCGATATGGATGTCTGGATCTGGTACCCCGCTCTCGATCCCGATTACAGCAAACCTTCCGACGTTGAGTTCGCCCTGAAGGAATGGGGCGAAGTGTTCCGCAAGCTGCCACGCATCGACGCGATTCTCGTCCCCGCGGGCGACCCCGGCCACACGCCCGCTAGACCCTTGATGGCCATGCTCGAAAAACAAGCGGCCAATCTTCGCAAGTACCATCCCAAGGCCACGCTCTGGGTCGCGCCGCAAGGCTTCGACGCGAAGCAAATCGACGAGTTCTTCGCCATCGTCAACCAGAAACCCGCTTGGCTAGGAGGTCTCGTCTACGGCCCCCAATCCCGCATCACCTTACAACAGCTCCGCCAACTCACTCCCGCCCAGTACCCCATTCGCGCCTACCCCGACATTACCCACTCCCGCCAGTCCCAGTTCCCCGTTCCCGATTGGGACGTGGGCTTCGCACTCACCGAATCGCGCGAGGTGATCAACCCGCGACCGCTACACCAAGCCAATCTCGTCCGCTATCATCAGCCCCAAACCATCGGCTTCATCGCCTACTCCGAAGGCTGCAATGACGACGTCAACAAGTTCGTCTGGAGCTCGACGGCGTGGAACGGCAAGCAATCCACCTTCGACATCCTGCGCGAATACAGCCGATACTTCATCTCGCCCGATCACGCCGAGACCTTTGCCCAAGGCCTGATGTCGCTCGAACGCAACTGGGTCGGCGCCGCCGTCGCCAACGCGGGCATCGACATAACGCTTCAGCAATTCCAAACGATGGAACTTGCCGCTTCGCCCAAACTCAAATTGAACTGGCGCTTCCAACAAGCGCTCTACCGCGCCTACTACGACGCCTTCATTCGCGAACGCAGCATCGCCGAATTGAATGCCGAAACTCAAGCGTTGCAACACCTGCGCGCCAATGCGGCGGACCCAGCGCATGCCATGCGCTTGGCGGAACGTGCGCTAGAGACGCCCCCCGCCGCAGCTCAGCTGCGCCAGCGCCTCTCCGAACTCGCCGAAGCGCTCTTTCAATCCATCCGCATGCAGCTCAGCGTCGCCAAGTACCAAGGCCAACCCGGCCGCGGCAACAACCTCGACACCGCCGACGTCCCGCTAAACAGCGCCCCCTGGCTTCGCGCGCAATTCACCAAGATCCGCGCGCTTCCCCAGAAAGAGCAGGCCCCGGCGCTCGCCAAGATCGCCAACTGGACGAACCCCGGCCCCGGCGGCTTCTATGACGACCTCGGCAACCCGGAACTCCAGCCGCATCTCGTTCCCGGTACGGGCGTCGACAAGGATCCCGCGTTCTTTACCACTCCCCTCGCGTATTTCAATCCCAGCCAAACCGGTCCCCGCAGTTGGTGGACCCACACGATGGGCCTCTACGAGAACGCTATCCGCCTCCGCTACCCCGATCTCGACGAATCCGCCCGCTATCGTGTGCGCACCGTATACGGAGCCGGTCCGATCCAGCTCAAGGCGAATGGCGTCCAGATTCACGACTACCTCGATAAGGCGTATGAAGTCCATGAATTTGACGTACCCGCCGAGGCCACTCGCTCCGGCGCGCTGACCTTAGAGTTCAACCGTCCACCCGGCGCGGGCGGCGCGGGCCGCGGCAATCAAGTCGCCGAGGTCTGGCTGATCCGCCAGCCGTAAATCCCTTTCAGCCCCGACTTTACGACTGCGGTTATTCATTTGCTTTGACAAAGCAAATCATCCGTGGCAGTCTAGAACCACATGGCTTCCCGCGCCGACATCGACACCCTCCTCGAAGCCTATCCCCGCATCTACTTCGCCTGCCACATGCGCCATGTTCGCGACAAGCAAAGCGGTCAAGAACTAAGCGCGCACCAAGCGAGCATCCTCGACCATCTGGACTCGAAGCAAGGCACAACCGTGCTCGAAATCGCGCGCCACCTCGGCGTCACCGCCTCCACCATGTCGCTCTCCCTAGACCGCCTGGAGCGCGCCGGCTACATCCGCCGCGAGCGCGATTCCATCGACCGCCGCCGCACTCTCGTGTATCTCACTGCCGCCGGTGAGCGCATCAAGCGCCAGGCGAAGGTTCTCGAACCGGAGCTCGTCGGCGCGTTACTCGATCGCCTCCCTTCCCCGCAACGCAAGCAAGCCCTCGCGGGCCTGCAACTTTTGGCCGGAGCCGCCAATGAACTAATCGGCAGCCCGAAATTTTCGGACCTTCTCGGGAGATAACTCATGGGTTACCTGATCACAGCCGTAGTAGCTCTGGCGGGCGCGCTCGCCGCCCTTACTTTGGCGGGCCTCTTCCTGCCGAAACAACACACCGGCCGCGCCGAAGCCCTCATCGCGGCCCCTGCCGAAAAGCTCTGGGACCTGATGGAACGCGAAAGGCAGTGGTTCCCCAACGTCCCTCCCACGGTGACCCTCCCGGAGACCACGCGCCCCCACAAGCGCGTGACGAAGATCAGCGATGCCAGTCTTCCCTTCGGCGGCATCTGGACCGTGACGCTCACCCCAGAGGGCGGCCAGACGAAGGTCGGCATCGTGGAGGACGGCGAAGTCTACAATCCACTCTTCCGCTTCCTGGCCCGCTTCGTATTCGGTCACGACATGACGGCCAAGAATTACCTGAAGGCTCTAGCGAGCGAGGCCGCGAAATAAATGGGACTCGAAGCGAAGTGCGCCGCGGTGATCGCAAGAAAGACACTCAGCGGAACCTTGCACGTCGACTCCAAAGAACTCACTTTCAAAGCGAAGGACCTTACGTGGAGCCTTCTCCTATCGCCCACACCGAAGGCAAGCGTGGCTGAAGCTTGGCTCGAAGTCCCAGGCGCGAAGTTCGAACTCGGCCCCGCCGCGGCGAAGTGGCTCGACAAGATCCTCCATCCGCCAAGCCGTTTAACCAAGCTCGGCATCAAGCCGGAGACATCTATCTGGATCGGCGGCGAAGCGCCGCGCGACTTCCTCCACGAATGCCAAGACAACGGCATCTCCATAGTGAACAAGCGCGGCAACGCTGGCATCGGCCTTTTTTTCCTCGGCGCCGCCAACGAACTCCAAACCGCGCCCGGCCCCGACGCGCCACTTTGGCTCATCTATCCCAAGGGCGGCAAAACGATCAAGGAGCCGGAAGTAATGGCGTGGGCCAAGCAACACGGCGTAGGCGCCAGCAAAACGCTTTCCTTTGACGGCAAACTAACCGGCCTCCGCTTCGGCGCGAAAAACTCCTAGCGCTCCACGCGCCCCACATGCGATCGCGTAATCGCCGCCACCGTCGGCGTGCCGCACTGCCGCATCGTCAGCAACAACTCTCTACGCAAGATATCCAGTACCGCCTCCACGCCATCCTGCCCAAACGCGCCCAGCCCCCAAATATAAGGCCGCCCCACCATCACGGCCTTCGCGCCCAGAGCCAGCGCCTTAAAAATATCCGTGCCGCGCCGGAAACCGCCGTCGATAAACACATCCGTCTTCCCGCCCACGGCGTCGATCACCTCCGGCAAACAATCGAGCGTCCCGCGATTAGACTCAAGCGCCCTGCCGCCGTGATTCGACACCACGATACCGTCCACGCCCAACTCCGCGCAACGCCGCGCATCCTCGCCGATCTCAATCCCCTTAATCACCAGCTTCATCTTCGTCAACTTCCGAAACTTCGCGATTGCGTCCCACGTTTGCGCCGGATTGGTCGACGAGAAATTCTTTAAGTCGAAACCCTGAAACATCGGCTTCGGCCGCGACACATGATGCGGCACTCCCGGCGGATGGCATGCGTTACAAGGCCGCGAATCCAATCGCGAAAAACGCTCCAACGTTTCCGTGTTGCGGCCGCCCTGCGAATCCACGGTCACGAACAACGCCGTCGACCCCACCGCCTCGGCGTGCCGCACGAGATTCTCCGTGTAATCCCAGCGGTTCGTCGTATAGAGCTGGTACCAAAGCGGCCCCTTGTGCGCCGCCGCGATTTCTTCGATCGGCACGGAAGTCATCGTTGAAAGAATCGTGTGAAAACCTTTCTTTGCCGCCGCGCGCGTCGTCGCTAGTTCCCCATCGGCGTGATAAGCCTTCTGGTGTCCCGTTGGAGCAAGCACCACCGGCAACTCGAGCTTGGTCCCATACACATCAAGCCCCGTATCCATCTTCGTCACGTCCACCATGCGCCGCGGGCGCAAGTAGTATTTGTCGAACGCCGACCGGTTCGCCTTCAGCGTCTTGTCTTCATCCACGCCCGTCGCCATGTAGCCATAATGCGCCGCGGGAACCTTGGCCTTCATCGCGCCCTCAAAGTCAAGCACGCTCAACGCATCACCAATCTTCTCGATCGGCTTATCGCCCCACCTGTCCTGAGCGACCGCCAGCGGGCTCGCCGCCAAAAATCGTAAGAACTCTCTTCGTAACGCGCTCATCCCTGGCTCAACCTCGCTATTCCTTCCTCGCTCCACTTCACGCCATAACCCGGACCATCCGGAATCCGCAACATCCCCTCGGCATCAAGCCGCATCGGCTCTTCAAACACATCTTCCAAATAAGGCTCCGGCGTCAAATACTCAACCCAACGCGCATTATTGGCCGCCGCGCACAAGTGCAAATCCGCCACCAACCCCACGCCGGTATTCCATCCATGCGGCACCACCAAAATATTGTGGTCGTCCGCGTACTGGGTAACTCGATGCTGCTCCGTCAACCCGCCCACCTTCGTCACGTCGGGCTGCAAGTAGTCCACTGCCCGCCTCTCAATCCAAGGCAAGAAACTCTGCCGCCGCGTCAACACCTCGCCCGTCGCGATCGGCACCGGGGAATGTTCCGTCAACTTTACGAAGCCATCAATGTCGTCCGGCCGCAGCGGCTCCTCAAACCAAGCCACGTCGTATTCCTTCAACATTCGCGCCGTCTCCAGCGCCCATTTATACCCATGCCCCCAAAACGCATCGGAAGCCCCCGCGTCCACCATCAATTCACAGTCGGGCCCAATCGCCTCACGCGAGGCGCGAACGATCGCTTCGTCCACGCGAGAGTCCCGGCGCCCAAACGGCCCCCACCCAATCTTGAACGCGCGAAAACCACGCGACTTCGCCGCCAGCAACCGCTCCGCCATGCCACTGGGCTCCACCATCAACATCGACGCGTAAGGCTTGATGCGATCCCGATGCTTCCCGCCCAGCAAGCGCCAAATCGGTTGCCCAGTCACTTGCCCCAGCAAATCCCACAGCGCCATATCGATACCCGATATCGCATGCGTCACCGATCCCCCGCGCCCTTGCCAGAAAGTATTCTGATGCAACAACTCGCTGGTAGCCGCCGGATCGATAGCGCTCGCACCCTCATAGAGGGGACGTAGCAAGGTCAGCGCGGCATCGACGAGAGGCGCCGATGTATACACGCTGCCATAGCTTTTCAGCCCTTGGTCGGTCTTGACCTCAACCAATGTCCTAGTCTGTTCGCGATCCCCGTAACGGGCCGGCCAATCCTCATAGGCCTTCCCATAAAGCGGAATCGCGCGAATCGAAGCAATACGCACCTCCGTAGCGTATAACAGTGCCTATAACAGCGCTTACCGTAACAAATGCTCGCTAGGCGCCACACCCCTCGTCACGATATCCACGAAATCCCGAGGCATCTCCACCTGCGGCGCATGTCCCGTCGGCAACTCCGCCACCTCCCACCCCAAGAGCCTCGCCTTCTCCGCGAAACGCCCAAACACCCCGCGCAACGGATACGAATCCGCCGTCCCCGCGATAAATCCGCACTCGATCTGCTGCCGCCCCATGTAAGGCAAATCGGTCGGCTCATCGAAACAACGAATCGAAAAATCCGTTTGGTGCTTCGCCGTGAACGCGCGCTCGGACGTCCCCGGCGCAAGTCCCCACCAGTCCAGTTGCGATTCCGAAGCCGGCAGCCGCCAACCCTCCGCGCTTTTCGCCGCCGTTTGCTGAAACCCCGTCGCGATGTTCGCGGGCAGCAAATCCAAAACGCAGTCCCGGTCCTCCGGCAAGAACGCATCCACATAGACGATCTTCGCCAAACGGTCCGGCATCTTCTCCGCGACGCCCGTCACGATCATTCCCGCGTAGCTGTGCCCCACCAGCACCACGTCGCGCGCCCCCTTGGCGATCATCGCCTTGCAAACGTCGTCGATATGCCGCGACAATGTTGTCTGCTCCGACAAGTTCGCCGTATCTTCCCCCAGCCCATGCAACACCGGCGTGATCACCTCATGCGCCCGGTCTTCCAGCAAGCCGCGCACGAGATCCCAACTCCGCGCGGACTGCCACGCCCCGTGCACCAGCACAATCGAAGCCATCTTCAAAGCCTAAACGTACTGGGGCCGGGAATTCAACCAATCCTCATCTTCAAAATTCTTTACAAAATCCCCCGCCTTTGCGCCCTGCAAACGTACCCAACCCCGCCTCTCATCGCGTCCCAAACGTTAACCTAGTCTCATACGATGAAAAATCTGTTGTTCCCCGCCCTGCTCCTGCTCGGCTGGTCCCTTTCGCAAGCGCAAACCGTACGCTTCAAGACGAACCTCGGCGACATCGACGTCGAGCTCCTGCCCTCCTCCGCGCCCCGCACCGTCGAAAACTTTCTCAAGTATATGAACGACGGCTCCTACAACAATTCTCTTGTTCACCGTAGCGTCAAGGACTTCATCTGGCAGGGCGGCGGCTACAAACTCGACGGCACGACGGTGAAGGAGATCGCTGCCAAGGACCCCGTCGTCAACGAGTACAGAGAGTCCAACATCCGCGGCACCATCGCCATGGCCAAGCTCGACGGCAACCCCAACAGCGCCACCAACCAATGGTTCTTCAACCTGAACAACAACAACGCCTCGAACCTCGACCGCCAGAACGGCGGCTTCACCGTCTTCGGCCGCGTCAAATCCGAAAGCCTCGCCATCATGGACAAGATCGCCGCCGTCAACGTCCCCGCCAATCACCCCCTCGCCTCGCCCTTCAATGAAATGCCGCTCCAGAACTGGACCAGCGGCACGCCGAACACCTCGCACTACATCATCGTCCAATCCGTGGGCATCGCGGTCGAAGCGATTCCTCCGTCGATCTCCGACAACGGCGTCATCACCGCCTCCGGCTTCGGCGCCTTTCGCACCGCCGCCCCCGGCTCCTATCTCGAAATCTACGGCAACAACTTCGCCGACGTCACGCGCGGTTGGGAAAGCTCGGACTTCACCGCCGCCGGCCGCGCCCCGACGAGTCTCGAAGGCGTCAGCGTCACCGTGGGAGGCCAACGCGCCTTCGTGAATTTCGTCAGCCCCACTCAAGTCAATGTCCAAGTTCCCTCGACCGTCGCGCTCAACACAACGCTGCCGCTAGTACTTACCGCCCGCGGTCAAGTCAGCCAAACCATTCCGATCCAGATCCGCGCGCGCCAAGGCGGCCTCCTCGCTCCGGCCTCGTACAAGGTCGGCGACCGCCAGTTCGTTTACGCCGCCCGCGCCAACGGCGCCCCCACTAGCCCCACCGACGGCGTCTCTGGCGGCGAGACTATCATCCTCTACGGCAGCGGCTTCGGCGCCGTGTCGCCCTTCAGTTTCGACTTCGCGGGACAAATCGTTCCCGCCGCGTATTCGCTCGGCTCGCCCGCCACCTTCACCATCGGCGGCCAACAAGCCACGCCCCGCTACCAAGGCCTCATCCCCGGACTCGTCGGCGTCTATCAGTTCAACATCGACGTCCCCATGGGCCTCGAAGCGGGCCCGCAACGCCTCGAAGTCACCCAAGCCGGCACGCCGATCGAACAAACTCTCTGGATCGCCGTCAAATAACCGTGCCTGCGCTAGAATGAAGAAATCCGATGCGGGTGTGGCCTAGTGGTCGGGCAGTAGCCTTCCAAGCTACCCACACGGGTTCGATTCCCGTCACCCGCTCCATCGCGCCGCCTGTAAAGCCGCTTCAGTTAGACCCCAGCACCTAATTAATTCTTCCGGGCGATCTCCCAAGCGTGGAAAGTAAATCGGTACACCTTGCGGATGCGGGCGCCCGCTCTTCGCACCGAAGCACGTCCGAGGAGACCTCGGGACGCCTCAGCGGCAATTAGCCCTCGTCGTAGCGTCCCTACGCTGGGCTTAGAATGATACCTTGCGTTTGCTTCTTTCCATCGCCTTAATCGGCCGCCTCGCGGCCAGCGCGCAACCCGCATCGTTCGCCGCGCCACTGCATCTCGCCTATCGCATCGAATGGCGCATGGTGGACGCGGGCGGCGCAATCCTCAAGTGGAGCCCCGCCGCCCAGCGCGGTGGCCAAGCGAACGTACACATCCAAAGCCAGGGACTCGTCAGTAAGCTCTATAAGGTCAACGACAACTACTCCACGAACCTTGACGAAAAGGGCTGCACCATCTCCACCTCTCTGCTCGCCGAGGAGGGCTCCCGGCGCAAGCAAACCCTCGTCACCTACGACCGCGTTAAGAAGAAAGTTCAATACAGCGACAAGGACCTTGTCAAGAACACCACGGACAATCGAGAAATTGATATCCCCGGCTGCGCCTTCGACGTCATCGGCGCCCTAGTCGAATTGCGCCGCCAAACCCGACTCGAGCCCGGCATGGCTTTCAGCATGCCGGTCAGCGATGGCAAGAAGTTCGTCGACGCAAGGGTCGAAGTTCAGGCTAAGGAGAAAGTGAAGACGCCCCTCGGTGAATTCAACACCATTCGTACCGAAGCCTTTCTCTTCGACGGCGCCCTTTATGCCCGCAAGGCGCGCCTCCACGTTTGGTTCACGGACGACGCCGAACGCCTCCCGGTCCAAATTCGTGTTTCCATGCGCCTCTACATCGGCAATGTCACCCTGCAAGCCGAGAAGCGCCTTTAGCCGCATCGAAGCGCTTCCCCGAAACCATGTCGCGGGCCGCGCCGTATCCTATAGATATGCGGATTCTCGTCGCGGCCCTCGCGTTCTCGCTTACCCTCGCCGCGCAGTTGAAGCTCAGTTCCGATCAGGTCGTCGCGTTCATCAGGAGTTCCATCCGCCTCAAGCATCCCGATAATCAAGTCGCCGCCTACCTCAAAAAGGTCGTCCTCACCGATCAGCTAACGCCGGCCCGTGTCGAGGACATGCTCGCCGATGGCCTCGGCCCCAAAGCCTACGATCAGTTGATGCTGATGGCGAAGGCTTCCGTGATTCTTCCCCTCCCCGCTTCGGCCGCGGCCGCCGTCACTCCGAAAGCCACTGCCCCCAGCATTCCTCCGCCGTCCGAATCCGAGCAGAAGCAACTCATCAAGGAGCTCCGCGAGTATTCGATGAACTACGACAAGCGGCTCCCCGACTTCCTCTGCACCCAAGTCACCCGGCGCTTCTACGATCCTTCGGGCCTCGAGTATTGGGTCAACGCCGACACCATCACCGCCAAGCTCAGCTACTTCCAGAACAAGGAAGAAAAGAAGGTCCTCTTCGTCAACAACCAGTACAAGGACGTCGATTGGGATAAGCTTGGCGGCGCCACCTCCACGGGTGAATTTGGCAGCCTCTTGCGCGAAGTCTTTGAACCCGCCTCTGACGCCGTCTTCCAGTGGGAGCGCTGGGGCACGTTGCGCGGCAAGCGCAACCATGTCATCCGCTATCGGGTACCGCAACGCGGCTCTAAATGGAGCATCGTGTATGAGAAAACGATGTCGATTACGCCTGGCTACAGTGGCCTCATCTACGCCGACGCCAATACCGGCATGGTCACCCGCGTCACACTTGAGGCCCAAGAGATTCCGAGTTATTTCCCCATCCAGATGGCGAAGACCCAACTCGACTACGACTACACCGAAATCAGTGGTAACACGTTTCTGTTGCCCCTCCGCGCCGAGATCAAGATGCGCGAGGGGAAGTTCCTAGTTCGTAACGACATCGAGTTCCGCAACTACCGCAAGTTCGGCGCGGATACTTCAATCACCTTCGATACCCCGGAGCCGCTCTCCTCGGATGTAGTAAACGAGACGCCAGCCACGCCGGCTCCAGCGCCGCCTCCCACGCCCGTACCGAACAACACCGTCCGCGATATCCCCAAGGAAAAGTCGAAGAAGAATTAGCGCCGCCGCTCCTTTGGCGCAAGGCCGCGCGGCGAAACTTGGCTCGCGCCAGCGCTCCGCCGTTACGATATCGCCGCCGTTACGACCTCGCCGCTGTCACGGCTTCTCCACCGTCAGCGTTGCTCCGCGCCCCGCACCAAGGCCTCCACGTGCGCTCTCATCGCCGCCAGCATCTCCGCCGTTAGCTCGGGCCGACGCTCCGCCTCGTCAAAACGCTCCGCCGGGTCCTCCTCCAGGTTATACAGTCCATACTTGTCCGGCTGACTCGGCGCACTCACCCGGTGCAACTTCCACGGCCCGCGCCGCATCGCTCGGCATTGCCCTTGGTGGTAGTAGAAGTGATCCCGTTGCGGCCGCGTCTTGCCCTCGAACAAGACAGGGCCCAGATCATTGCCGTCAATCAACGTGTCCTTTGGCAATGCCGCACCGCAGACCTTCGCCACGGTCGGCAACAAGTCCATTGTCGAAGCGATTTCATGCGACAGTTGCCCGGGCGCGATCTTTCCCGTCCAACGCGCAATGAAAGGCTCGCGCACGCCGCCTTCCCAAGTGGTCCCCTTTCCGTCGCGTAGCATCCCGTTCGAACCGCCGTGGCGCCCCAAATTCACCGCGCCGCCATTGTCGGAGCTGAACAACACCAGCGTATTGGCGTCCAGCTTCAACTCGCGCAAGGTCCGCATCAGTTCACCCACGCTCCAATCCATCTCTTCCACCGCGTCGCCATACAAGCCGCGCTTGCTCTTGCCGCGAAACTTTTCGCTCGCGAAGAGCGGCACATGCGGCATCGTGTGCGGCATATACAAGAAGAACGGCGAGTTCCCGCGGGCCCCCTCCCGAATGAACCTCACGGCCTCTTCGGTATAGCGTCGGGTCAATTGCGTCTGGTCCGGGTCGCGCTCCAGCACCTCTTCGTTCCGCATCAGCGGCACGCCGGGCAGGGTCTCATAGCGTTTCATCACGCCCGCCGCGCGTGGAGGCCGGTGCGTATCGGCTTGGATTTCGTCGTAGACCGGATTCGTCTTCAAGCTCATGTCGTTGGAGTAAGGTATGCCAAAGTATGAGTCGAAGCCATGCCGCGTCGGGAGGTATTGGGGCAAATGCCCCAAGTGCCACTTGCCCACGATTCCCGTTTTGTAGCCCCGTCCCTTCAACACTTCGGCCATCGTGGTCTCCGTCTCCGGCAAGCCGCCCGTCGAATCGGGAAAGAGGACGACATTGATCCCGCTTCGCGCCGGATAACGTCCCGTCAGCAACGCCGCCCGGCTCGGCGAACACAGAGGCGCCGCGTAAAACTGAGTGAAGCGGATTCCTTCGCCCGCCAAGCGGTCCAAATTCGGCGTCTGGATCGTCGGGCTGCCGTAGCAGGAAAGGTCTCCGTAGCCCAGATCATCGGCGTAAATCAACACCACATTGGGTGAGGAGTTTGGCGCGCGCCGCTGCGCCAACAAAGGCGAGGCCGCAAGCGAAAGCAGATCTCTTCTTCGCATAATCTTTGAAGTCTATCTGAAAATAAATCCACGGCCCGTAAGCTGGAATCTCTAAACGTGTGCAAAAACTCTGCGCACTTGTAGCCCTACTTTCATCGTTTCTAAACGCTCAAGACACCACTGGAAGCGCCATTCTCTCGGGCCGGCTCTTGAACCCCGATAACACGCCCGCCGCCGGCCGGAAAATCTGCGCGAGTGAGGCCGACCGTTGCGATACCAGTAAGGATGATGGAGCATTCCGCATTACGGACCTCCGCGCCGCCAACTATACGCTTACCGTCACCCTCCCCAATGGTACGCAGTTGAAGGCCGCACAAGTCGAAGCCCGCGCCGGCGTCGAGAATAACGTCACGGTGGCGCTGCCGAAGTTAGACGCAGTCGAACAGTCGATTACCGTCACGGACTCGGTCTTCCTGCCGCCCGAGGAAGTGAAAACCTCCGGCTACCTGATCGGCCAGCGCGAAGTCTTCAAGACGGCGGGATCTCTGCAAGACGTTTCCCGCTATGTCCAAACCCTTCCCGGCATCGCCATCGGCAGCGACGATTTCCGTAACGACATCATCGTACGCGGCGGTTCGCCGCTCGAAAACCTCTTCATCGTCGACAACATCGAGATCCCCAACATCAACGCCTTCGCGAACTTCGCCTCCGCCGGCGGCACGGTCAGCCTACTCGACGCCGCCTTGATCCAAGACGCGACTTTCCTGACCGGCGGCTACCCCGCGCCCTTCATCAACCGCACCAGCGGCGTCCTCCAAATCGCGCAACGCGAAGGCGACCGCGAACGCTTCCGTGCCCGCGCTACCCTCGGCTTCGCCGGCGCCGGCACAATCCTCGAAGGCCCCATCAAGAAGGACAAAGGCTCTTGGGTCGTCAGCGTTCGCCGCAGCTTCCTCGATCTCTTCACCGATAACATCGGCTTTGGCGGCGTCCCCGTCGCCTACACCTACAACGCCAAGGCGCTCTACGATCTGAGCCCCAAGGACCGCATCTGGGTCGCCAACATCTCCGGCAACGACCGTATCCGCCTAGGGGCGAGGGAAGGCAACGAAGACCCCGACGAGGAAATCAACAATCTCGACATTCGCTACGACGGTTGGCGCAGCGCCACCGGCTTCAACTGGCAACGGCTCTTCGGCGAGCGTGGCGTTGGCCTGCTCGGCGTGACGCACTCCGAAGCGCGTATCAACTCGACCGTGCGCGACCTCGTCCGCCTAGGCGTGCCGCCCGCGAACCAACCGGTCGACCAACAAATCTCGAACGCCCCTACGGTATTCAGCGAGGCCTCGTCCGAAGGCGAGTCCACGATCAAGTACGACCTCACCTCCTACCTGCCCGCCCTCGATAAGCTCCAAGTCGGCGGCAGCTTCAAGATCTTCCGCCTCCGCTACAACACGGCCTCGCCTCTCGGCGAAGACACGCCCTTCTCAGTCGTCCCCGGCGTCAATCGCTTCGCGATCAACACCCAATTCAACGCCTACCAAAGCGGCGTCTACGCCCAAAGCACGCGCAACTTCGGCGCGCGTTGGAACCTTACCTGGGGCGGCCGCTTCGATAACTACCAATACCTCCAGAGCTCCCGCTTCAGCCCGCGCGCGGGCCTCAGCTACCGCATTACAGACCGCCTAAGCTGGCGCGCGAGCTACGGCCAATACTTCCAGCAGCCCTTCTTCCAATTCATCGCCGTCTTCCCGCAAAACCGCGCGCTGATTCCTTGGCGCGCCGATCACTACGTCACCGGCGTCACCTACGTCGCGAGCCCCACGGTCCGCATGACGCTCGAGTTCTACCAGAAGAACTACAAGGACTATCCAGTTTCGAGCCAATTCCCCACGCTCAGCCTCGCCAACGTCGGCGACACCTTCGACGTCTCAAGCATCCTCTTCCCACTAACCAGCGCCGGCCGCGGCCGCGTGCGCGGCATCGAGTTCTTCATTGAGAAGCGCTTTAGCGAGAAGTGGTTCGGCCAGTTGAACGTCGCCCGGCAGCAGGCCCGCCAAAGCGGCCTCGACGGCATCCGCCGTCCGGCGAGCTTCGAGTACCCGTATATCTTCAATGCAGTCGGCGGCTACCGTCTCACCAAAAAGTGGGAGTTGAGCTTGCGCACCAGCTACCTTACAGGCCGCCCCTTCACGCCTTATGACGTCGCCGAGAGCACCCGCCAGCGCCGCCCGATCTTCGACCTCTCGCGCGTCAACGCGGAACGCCTGCCGGACTATTTCCGCCTCGACCTCCGCCTCGACCGCACGCTCATGGTCAAAGGCAAGCCGCTGCTACTGTTCTTCGGCGCCAACAACGTCACTAACCGCCAAAATGTCGCCGGCTTCACCTGGAACCGCCGCCTGAACCGCCAGCAGGAAAACGAACAGCTCGGCATCTTCCCGAACATCGGTCTCGACTGGCGCTTCTAGATGCCAATCCGGGATGCTAGCCTGACGCTGTGCGCGTAGCGCTACTCTTTCTGACCTCGATCGCCTTCGCGCAGGAGATCCTCATCCGGCCCCAGTGGAAAGCCGGAGACCGCTTCGAGTTCGAGCATATCCAAAGCCACGAGGAAGCACGCCGCCCGCAGTCCCGGGTTACCAGCACAACGCCGCTCTTTCTCGATATCGTCGAGGCCTCACCCCAAGGCCATACCGTGCGCTGGCGTTACGGCAAGGCGAAGCAACCCGCCGAACGCGAAGTCCCCGCGGCCCTCGCCAAGGCCGAAGAGATGCTCTTGGATCTAGCCATCGAGGCGCGCCTTGGGGCTAATGGCGACTTTCAAAAGGTCAACAATGAATCCGAGATGGCCGCCAAGTTGACCGAAGTCATGAAGACGGTCCTTGCGACGCTCCCGCCCGACGCCGTCGAGATCCCGCTCTTGAAGCAGATGCTCAACACGCAAATGCTCCTCGCAGCGGCCACCGGCGATATGCGCGCCTTTTTCTCGATCTACGGCGTCAAGCTCCAACGCGGCGAGAAGACCCGCGTCGCCGCTGTCGAGCCTTTTCCGCTGCAACCCGGCCGCACGCTAACCGTCCAGCGCTTCGTCGGCATCTCACGCGAAGGCGAGGGCAGCTTCGACTTCCAAAGCGCCACCGAGTACGACATCAAGCAAGTCGAGGACCGCATGCTCGAATGGCTCACCACGCGCGGCATGCGCGTGCAAGACCGGTCGCAAATGCCACAGCTTTTCCTTACGGAAAACGCTGAGTACACCTTTGACCGCGAGCGCGGTCTCATAAGCCGCGCCTTGGTCACCAAGCGCACCACGCTAGAACCTGGCTACGACCGCATCGAACGCCGCGAGTTCCGCCTCAAGTAAACGATAAGATCGTGGGCGGCTATGACAACGCTGCCGCTGCTACTTCTCTTTGCCGCCGACTTCAAGCTCGAGCCTACGACGCTCGCCGAAGACCTTAAGGGCGGCTACCAGGTGCTTGCCGCCGACCTCAACAAGGACGGCCACGTGGACTTGATCGCCTTGGCCCAAGGCTTGGACCATCTGCCCTGGTTCGAGAATCCCGGCAAAGCGGGCGAGCCCTGGAAACGGCACACTCTCACCTCGGGCCTCCGCCAACCAATCAACGTCGCCGCTCTCGACACCAACAAAGACGGCATCCCCGAACTGCTCTTGGCGCATGAGTTCTCGAACGTCCCCGCGCGCTCTAAAGGCACGGTCTCGCTCTTCCACAGCGGCGCGGATCCAACGCAACCATGGACCCGCCAAGACATCGAAGACCGGCCCACTTCGCACCGCCTGCGCGTCGCCAACGGCGCTTTCGTCAACGCGCCGCTCTCGCACCCCACCACCACGCCTCCCGAGTACAAGGGCGCGGTGCCGGTGGTCGAATACGCGCCGCCGGACTTCAAGCCCAGGGTTCTCTTCGACACCGAGTCTGGCGTCATGCACGGTCTCTCGGTCTTTGACTACAACGGCGACGGCCGCGACGACATCTTCACCGCCGCCTTCACAGGCATCGCGGCGCACGTACGTGAGAAGAGCGGCGCGTATCGCCGCATCTTCCTGAACGCAGGGAGCCTGGCGCCTTGGCCCAAGTCCGGGTCGAGCGAAGTAGCGCTCGTCCGCCTGAACCCCAAGGGTGATTTCATCCTCGCCTCCATCGACCCCTGGCACGGCAATGAGTTCGCGATCTACGAGACGCCGCGCAAGAACTGGCGGCGGACGGTTCTCGATTCCAGCTTCGAAGAGGGCCACACGCTACTGCCCATCGACCTTGACGGCGACGGCACGGAGGAGATAGTCTTCGGCTCCCGCAAGCAAGGCGGCACGCTGCGCATCGCGGAACTCGACAAGGACACGAAGACTTGGAAGATTCGCAGCCTCCACGACGGCAAGATCGGCACCGCCTCCTGCGCCGCCCTTGATTTCGACCACGACCGCCGCCCCGACTTCGCCTGCATCGGCGGCGCCTCGCAAAACCTAATCCTCTTCCGCAACGCGAAGCCCTAGCCTGAGGTCGGCCCTAAGCGGCGCGATCCGGAGGAACTTGGCGCTGCGCGAGATCAAGCAAGAGCCGGAGGGCGCGATTCACGGATTCAGAATCCCTGAAAACCTTAGCGACATCGGCATCAAGCAGCACAACGTTCGTGCCGGCTCGATACCCTTCGAAATGCTTTCCCCGGACCCCGCGAGAGAAATCGTATTCGGCTCGCATCTCTTCGTTGTCAGCGGGACTCTGATTCATACGCTCTACGCTCCGTTGGGGTTGCATCTCTGGCACTGATAACGCGAAGTCGGTTCTCACGCTCAGTATACGCCACGACCAAAAGTCGGCCTTTGGCGGTCTGGCCAACGCTCAAGAAGCGCATCTCGCCCGTCGAGTGGTCGGGATCGGCGATTGTAACCTCTAGCGGATCGCCGAACACAGTAATTGCCTCGGCAAAATCGACGCCGTGCTTGACAAAATTCGAATCCGCTTTGCTTGGATCCCACTCGAATTCCATGGCTCGATCAGTATGGCACGACTATTGCGGCGAGCTAGCCGCGACGGGTCGAGAGCCGTAGCAACAACGGCTACTGCTGTTGCTGCTGTTGCTGCCGCGACCGGTCCCGGCTCTGCTGCGGACGTTCACCGAAGACCGGCGGCGCGGCGTTGAACTGTAGTTCTTGCGTGTGGTCGGCGAGCATAGGCGCCTCCCCCCGGCGGACGTGCACCAGCACGCTGAGTTCGTTCTGCGCGTTACCGCGGTAGACGCCTTTCGTCGGCGGGACGTCGTTGTAATCGCGCCCGATGGCCATGCGGATGTGGCGCTCGCCGGCTAGAAGGCGGTTCGTGGGGTCGAAGCCGGTCCAGCCGAGATCGGGCAAGAGAGCTTCCACCCAAGCGTGCGAGGCGCTCGCGATCGAACGGATACGGTCGCCTTCCTGCCGGTACAGATAACCACTGACATAACGGCAAGGAATGCCCATGCGGCGCACGAGCGCGAGCATGATGTGCGAAAGATCCTGGCCGCCACCCTTGCGTTCCTCCAAGACCGTCTCGACGGGCGCACTGACTTGCACGACCTTCGGCACATAATCGAAAGTTTCGAAGATGGCCGCGTTCAACTCATGCAGCACCGTCAGCGGATCGTCGCGGCGAAAGGCGTCGAGTTCCTCGGCCATCTTGTCCATCAAGGGTGTGGGCTTGGCGATCTCGCTGGGCATCAAGAACTCCCAGTAGTCGGTTCTCGCCACCATGTCGTCCAGCGTCTTCCAGGCCTTCGCATCGAGCCGTTGCGGCATGTCGCTGGCCTCAAACGTCTCGACCATACTCTCGGTGACGATCAGCAGTTCAGAGTGCTTGGCGGCGACGTTGAAATGATGGATGTGGTTACCCAAGTGGTCGCGATAACTCATGACGCGCGCCTTCGGGCTGACCTTGACCAGGAAGCTGTGGCAACGTTGCGTCGCTTCCGTGCGCGGTTGCATACGCAGTTCCATCAAGCTTTCGCTGACTGGCGAATCGTAGCGGAAACGGGTTTGGTGTTGGATTCCGAAGTACATTAGGCTGGCAAGGACCCTTCGATCGGATAGTCAATGTAGGTATCGTGGAGGGCGTTGTGCAGTTCGCCACAGTGGCCGTTCACATTATCGAGCGCGGAGGCAAGACCCGTTCCCAGCACTTCATCGACCGCGCAGAATTCCAGAGCGGCGGCAAAACGGCCAACCACCCGTTGCACTTGCAGGCGTTTGCGGCGAACGCCGCCCTCGGGCAGCGTCGCCACGTCCTCGGCCAGGCGCTTGGCGGCATAGAGAACGGAGTAGGGATGCTCGGCGTTTAGCATCAGGAACTCGACGATCTTGGCGCTTTCAATATTGGCCGTGTAGCGCTTAAGGTAGGCCTCAAAAGCGTTCGCGCTGCGCAGAAGGGCGAGGAGTTCCAGATCGTCGATTTCCGCTTGTCCGCAGAGCTCGCCACAGTGTGCCTTAAGCATCGCTGACATTGCCTCCGCGCGCTCGAGATGCCGCCCGATCTGTAGGAAGCGCCATTCCTCCCCGTGAGACATGGTCGAGTCCATCTCCCCCTTGAAGAGGCTAATCTTCTTGCGGACCTCGCTCAGGAAGTCGAGAGGAAGCTCCTGGCTGAGGTCCTCATGGTCATACTGTTTGACGAAATGGTAGAGGCCGTTGAGTCCACTCCACATTTCGCTTGAGATCTGCTCGCGCACCTGCCGCGCGTTCTCGCGGGCCTGCATCACGCTGTTGATGATCGACGCGGGCGTGCGGGCGTCGAAGATCAAGGCCGCTTCGAGCTCCGGTACGGTGATGCCCGCCGAAACGTCCAGCGGGCCGCCGAGGCTTTCGTTGATGCGGCGGAGCTGGCGCTCGACGGCTTGAGGCTTCAATTCCAACATCGTCTGGATGTTGGCGTCGATCATGCGCGTGGTATTCTCGGCGCGCTCGAGATAACGCGCCATCCAATAGAGACTGTCGGCTACACGGCTCAGCATTCGTTAATTCTCCAGCACCCAGGTATCTTTCGAGCCGCCGCCTTGCGAACTGTTGACGACCAGCGAGCCCTTGCGCAGCGCGACGCGCGTCAGCCCGCCGGGGACGATGGTGATCTTGTCGCCATACAAAATGTATGGCCGCAGGTCGACGTGGCGCGAATCGAAGCCATTGTCCACGAAGCAGGGGGCGCGCGAAAGCATCAAGGTCGGCTGCGCGATGTAGTTGCGCGGGTCCGCGAGGATCTTACCCCGGAACTCTTCGATCTCTTGCTTCGAAGCATGAGGCCCAATCAACATGCCATAGCCACCGGATTCACCGACGGCCTTGACGACCATCTGTGAGAGGTTTTCGAGAACGTACTTGCGGCTTTGTTCCTCCGCGAGGATATGCGTGTCGACGTTGTCGAGGATCGGCTCCTCGCCGAGGTAATACTTGATAATGCGTGGCACGTAGGCGTAGAGAGCCTTGTCGTCGGCGATGCCGGTGCCGATGGCATTCGCGAGAGTAACGTTGCCGGCGCGGTAGGCGTTGAAAAGACCCGGCACGCCCAGGATCGAATCGCGGCGGAAGGCGATCGGATCGACGAAATCGTCATCGACGCGGCGGTAGATGACATCCACGCGGCGAAGACCGGCGGTGGTGCGCATGTAGACGACGTTGTCATGCACGGTGAGGTCGCGGCCTTCGACGAGTTCAACGCCCATTTGCCGGGCGAGATAGGTGTGTTCGAAGTAGGCGCTGTTGTAGACGCCGGGCGTCAGGAGAACAACGGTCGGTTCGTCCTTGCCGTCGGGCGCCAAGGCGCGCAGCGAAGCGAGCAGTTCCTCGGGGTAGTCTTCGATGGGCAAGACGCCGCTTTGGCGAAAGACCTTGGGGAAGATGCGCTTGATGACCTGGCGCCCCGTTAGCATATAGCTAACGCCCGAAGGGACGCGGAGATTGTCCTCGAGAACGAGCCAGCGGCCGTCGATGTCGCGGATGAGGTCGGTGCCCGTCACGCAGATGTAGACGCCCTTGGGAACCCGCATCTCCTTCATCTGCCGGCGGAAATATTTGCACGTATAGACGAGTTCGCGCGGAACGACGCCCTCGTTCAAGATGCGGCCGTCGTGGTAAATGTCCTCAAGAAACAAATTGAGCGCCGTGATGCGCTGCTTCAAGCCCTTCTCAATGTGGTTCCATTCCTTGCGCGTGACGATGCGGGGCAAAAGATCGTGCGGGAAGATTCGCTCCGTGCCTTCCTCGCGGCCATAGACGGTGAAGGTGATGCCTTGGTTGAGGAAGCTGGAATCGCTCTCTTGCTTGAGGCGATGCAACTCTTCGGCGGGCATCTCGAGAAGCAGTTCGTAGAGGTGCCGGTACTCGGGGCGCACTTCGCCCGAAGAATGAAACATCTCGTCGAAGGCGCCGGCCAGTTCGTAGCTTTGAAAGGGAGCCGTTAACGTCAAATCTCTTCCTTATTGTTCCAGCGGAAATATTGTCATGGTAAACCAAGCGAAAAGCCTGCCAGCTTGGAGGCCGGCAGGCTTTCGGTTTTTCAGTGACGCGACAGCTATCCCGGCTTTACCAAGTGAGCTTGAGAGCCAACTGGATGTTGCGCGGTTCGCCTTGGCCCAAGCCGGGCGCGCCGCTGCCGTTGCGTGTGTTGGTGATGAGACCAAACGACGTGGCGGCGTTGAGGCTGGTGCCGGGATTGGCGAAGTTCGCGCGGTTGAAGAGGTTGAAGATCTCCACGCGGAACTCCGTGCCGATGCGTTCGGTGATCTTCGTGCGCTTGAAGACGCTGAAGTCGAAGGCGCCGAAGCCGGGGCCGCGCAGCGCGTTGCGCCCGATGTTGCCGAAGGTGCCGATGGCCGGAAGCGCGAAGGCGCCAGCCTCGAAGTAACGGCGGCTGCCACCCGGAATGGTGGGTTCGCGAACGCCGACGCTTGCGTTGCCGATGACGTCGACGCGGTCCTTGTTGTCGAGCGAGTTCGAGCGGTTGGTGCCGGCCGTCAAGTCCATCGTTGTGCCGGTGGTGACTTGCCACAAGCCGCCGAGCTGCCAGCCCTGGGTTAGGACCTTGGCGCGATCGGTGAAGCGGGGCAAGTCGTAAGCGACGTAGCCGGTGAAGATTTGGGCGATGTCGATCGCGCCCGGACCATACTCGCGGCGCAGGTCGTAGCTATTCGCCGGAAGCGTGTTGCGCACGTCGGTCCCGTTGTCCATCTGTCGGGCCCAAGTGTGGTTCACGTTGATCATCAAACCCTTGTAGCGGGTGACGCGAAGTGAAGTTTGCAGCGAATGGTATTGGCTATTGCCAATCGTTTCGAGCATGTTGATCGCGGCGAGATTCGGATACTGCGAGTTGAAGGGACGGCGGGATTGCACCGTGCCAGTAGTGCCGGGAATTGGCGCGTTGATGTTGCGCATCAAGCTCAACTTACGGCCCGTCGAACCGACATAACCGGTCTGGAAGATCGTGCCGTTGCCGAGCTGCTGCTGGATGTTGAAGTTGTAGTTCTGCACGTAGGGCATGCGGAAATCCTGGCTGATGCCATAGCTGCCAAAGGGCGGCGTCGGGTTGGCCGTGCCGAAGATCGGCTGGCCCGCCACGAGTTGCGTACCGCCCGGAGTGCCGCCGAGGTTGATGTTAAAGACCGGCAGCGGGCCGCCCGGATTCGCGTGGACGCCGGCGGCGCCGCCGTTGCCCGCGTTAGTGTTAGCCACGATGAAGTTGAGCGGCGGGGCGTCGTAGAAAAGTCCCCAGCTACCGCGAAGAACGGTCTTGCCGGAACCAAACGGTTGGTAGGCGAAGCCGACGCGGGGCGCGAAGTTATTCCAATCGTTCGGATAAAGAGGACCGTAGTCGACATTCGGAACGATGAATCCGCGGCCCGGAACGAAGTTCGTAATGCTGTCCTTGGTGTCGCGCAGAACGCCATGGAAGGTGTAGCGGACGCCCGCGTTGAGGTTCAGCTTCGAGCTCACCTGCCAGTTATCGTGGATCCACCAGTCGATGCTTTCCTGGCGGTAATCGCGTTGGAGCTGGCCTCGGGTGATGTTGGCGCCGTTGTTGGCGGTGACGCGCATAGCGAGGAAGTCGGCCATGGCACGCTCTTGCGCCGGGATGCTCGTGTCGGTTCCCCACGGGCCGGCGGTGCCGTCCCAAGTGAAGCTGCCGCGCTTGTTGGTGTCGTAGAACACGTCAAGGTGCGCGCGGCGATACTCACCGCCGAACTTGAATTGGTGGCGTCCGACGTTGTAGCTGAGGTTGTTCGTGATGTGACCGGTGGTGTCAATGCGGCCGAGAGGCTGCGTGTAGCCAGCGCCCGCGAAGCCGGAGATGCGTAGGGTCGGGGTACCGATCAGGCTCGGTTCCGTAACGCCCGTGTTGAGGCCGAGGGCGACGGGATTGAAGCTCGTATCGGCGTCGTTAAAAACTTGCAAGAAGTAGTTCGAGCCGAGGATGAGGTTGTTGAAGAGGCGCGGCGAAAGCGAGCTGTTCAGCACGACGCTGACGTTGTGCATGCGGCTGGGCGCCACTTGGAAGTACTCCTGATAAACGCCGCCGGAACTCGCGGCCTGCTTGCCGGTGCCGCCGTAATAGCGGACTGCGAGGCTGTGCTTGTCGTTGATGTTGTAATCCGTCTTGATGATGCCGTTATAGCTGTCGTAAACGTTGATGTCGCCGGCGACGAGGTTGTTGGCAACTCCAGGTAAGCCGTTGAACCGTGTGGGCCAAGCCGTCAGCACGCGCGACGCCAAGGGGCTCTCGGCGACGCCGAAACGCGAAAGGACCGCGCGACCGCGATTGATCCAGTCCGTCGAAGGATGCGTATCGCGCAAGCTGATGGCGGCAATGGCGTCTTGCGCTTCGCCCGTCATGAAGTAGAAGAGCTTGTTCTTGATAATAGGGCCGCCGAGCGAGAAGCCGTATTGATCGTTACGCACGACGCGGGGCTTGGAGCCTGGGGCTTGGAAGGGGCTGATAGCCGCGAGCTTTTCGCGGCGGTTGAAGTAGTAAGCACTGCCGTGGATCTGGTTGGTGCCGCTCTTGATGACGAGGTTCACGTTGGAACCGCCGTTGCGGCCTTGCTCGGCGCTCGCGTTCGTGGATACGGCGAACTGGTCGATCGCTTCGACAGGCAGCAATGTGCCCGCGATGCCGGCCACGCCGCCTTGGTTCACGGCCGAAGTATTGTGGAAAGCGTCATTGTTATCGGCGCCGTCAATCTGATAGTTGTTGCCGGAAGTGCGCATGCCGTTGACGCTGTTGTTCAAGGGATTCACGCCGGGCGCCATCTTCAGCATCTGCCGGAAGTCGCGGCCATTCATCGGCATGTCTTGCACCATCTGCGGGCCGACGACATTAGCGAGAGTAGTAGACGTTGTTTCGACCGTCGCCGCGGCGGCGCTGATCTCAACCGTAGTAGCCTGCGTCGCCACGGCCAGACGGACCGGGAGGTTGGTGGTGCGGCTAACAGCCACTTCCACCTGATCGACCTTCGTCGTTTGGAAACCCGACTTGATGACCGTCACGGTATACATGCCCAACGGCAGATCCGGCAACGAGTAGTCACCCGTGGCGCTGGTGACGGTTTCGCGGCTAAAGCCAGTCGCGGCGTTCAATGCTTTGATAGCCGCCTCCGGCACGGCTGCGCCGGAAGCGTCGGTCACCGAACCGGTGATCGTGCCCCGGAATGTCTGGGCGAAGAGAGATGCCCCTACCAACAGAAAAGCGGATAGATACACCAACCACTTTTGATTGCTCATGTTTTGACCTTCCTGAATCTTTGCCGGCCGGATGCGACGAACGCAGTCGTAACCGTATCGACACTTGTGTGAGGGTCAGGTTAGCACCCACTTCGAGAAGGTGGCAATCCAGGATTTTTATGGGGCCGATGGGGGTCCAGCTTAAGCTCGAAAGAGCTTTTCCGGGGCGAAACTTTGGCGAACTTCGAGCATTTTTTCAGCGTCAGTAAACGAGCGCCGCTATTGCGGTGGCTTCTTGCGCGGATCCTTGGGCGCCGCTTCGTGTACGCGGTCCTGGAAGCGGCCGTCCATCGCACCGGCGAGATGAACCTTGCCCGCGCCGAACTTGTCTTTCAACTTGTCAACTGCGCTCAGGGTCTTACGCCACTTCGCGTCTTCCTCGCCCGTAAGCAGGCTCTGCTGCGGGGCTTGGTCGACGAAGTTCGAAACTTGTACGCCCAATAGGCGGATCGGTGTGCCGGGCCGCCAGTTGTCGCGGAAGAGTTTGAGGATGGCCTCGACCACATGCTTGTCGATGTCGGTTGGATCGGGCAGATGTTGGGCGCGAGTAATGGTAGTGAAGTCCGTGGTGCGGAGTTTGAGTTGCGTGCCACGCGCGTAGAGCTTATGTTCGCGGAGGCGCTTCATCACCTTCTCCGTCAAGTGCAGGAGCGTGGATTCCAAGATGCGCTGGTCGCGCGTATCCTCGCCAAATGTATGTTCATGGCTGATCGACTTAGGCGCTTCCTCCGCGCCGATCGCGCTGTCAAACCAGCCGCCGGCGTCAGCGCCTCTGGCCTTGCCCGCCAGCGCGAGGCCCCACTTACCGAAGCGTTTTTCAAGAAAGGCTTCGTCTAGAGCGGCCAGATCGCGAATGCGTCGAATGCCGATGGCTTGAAGGTCCTTCTCGGTTACCTTGCCCACGCCGGGAATGCGCTTCACTTCAAGCGGGGCCAGCCAGTTGGCTTCCGTGCCGGGAAGGATCCAGAGAATGCCGTTGCGCTTGGCTTGGTCCGAGGCGATCTTGGAAACGAGGCGTGAGCGCGAGATGCCGATCGAAGAATTGAGCCCGGTGGCCGCACTGATGCGCTCATGGAGTTTGTGCGCGGCTTCGAGGGGTGGTCCCCAAAGGCGTTCGCAGCCGCTCATGTCGAGGTACGCCTCGTCGATGGATGCCATCTCGACGAGTGGCGAGAAAGAGCGAAGCACCTCTTCGACCTTGTCCGAGTACTCGCGATAAAGGCGCATGTGGCCATCGAGGAAGATGGCATGCGGGCAGAGTTGCGCCGCCGTGCGGAGGGGCATGGCTGAGTGCACGCCGTACTTCCGGGCTTCGTAACTCGCCGCGCTAACGACGCCTCGCTCCGTGCCTTTCCCGCCCACGACCACGGCCTTGCCTTTGAGTGAGGGGTCGAGAACTTCCTCCACGCTGACGAAGAACGCGTCCATGTCGACGTGGAAGATGAGAGGCATGCGCTATCCGGCGATAGGTTCTTGCTTGAGGCTTTCGCGCGCGGCGGCCTGAACGAGTTGGTGGCTCTCGTTTCCAAGGTAGCGGTCAATGGCGGCGTGAGCGGCGTAGATGATGGGCGTAAGGCAAATGGCGATCACGAACTTGTAGGTGTAGTTCGTAAAGGCGAGGTTGAAGAAATCCTTCGTCTCGATCTTGCCGGGCAGCCAGAAGGCGATGCTCAGGATGACGAACGTATCGATCAACTGGCTAACGGCGGTGGAACCCGTGGCGCGCAGCCAGAGCTTTTTGCCACCTGTTGCGTCGCGAAACATCCAAAACACGAAGACGTCGACCAATTGGCTTACCAGGAACGCCACAACGCTGCCGACGATGATCCATTGCGATTGGCCAAGTACGGCATTAAAGGCCTCGTCTTTCACGGGCGAGATCGGCGAGGCCGGAATGCCCATCGCAATGAAAATCACGGCGAAGGCGTAAAGAATCAGGCCGACCGTGAGCAACGTGAGACGCCGGACGCCGGATTTGCCGAAGTACTCGTTGATGAGGTCCGTGGTGATGAAGACCACCGGCCAGGGAATGACGCCTAGGCTCATGATGTAAGGTCCGGCCTGGATGAGTTTGCCGCCGAGAATTTCGCCAAGCAGGGCGTTGGCGACGAAGAGTCCCGCGAGGATAAGGTAGATGAGGTCTTTGCGCTTTTTCAGGTCCACTTTTGAGGTCCGCTCTATATGTCCGATGCGTCCCTATAGGATACTGGTTCAAGGATCTCACTATGTCTGGCCACTCCAAATGGCACACCATTAAGCACAAAAAGGCCGCCATCGACGCCAAGCGCGGCAAGATGTTCACTCGACTCATCAAGGAAATCGTGATCGCCGCGCGCTCCGGCGGCGACCCGGAAATGAATCCGCGCTTGCGGACGGCGGTCACCGCGGCCAAGGCCGTTTCGATGCCCTCGGACAACATTAAGCGCGCGATCATGCGCGGCACCGGGGAACTCGAAGGCGCGACGATCGAAGAAGTCGCTTACGAAGGCTACGGCCCGGGCGGCGCGGCGATCATCGTCGAATGCGCGACCGATAACCGGACGCGCACGGTCAGCGAGATGCGGCATCTCTTCTCAAAGAACGGCGGCAACATGGGCGAGCCGAATTCGGTGGCCTGGATGTTTGAGCGCAAGAGCCAGGTGATCATCGAGGGCGACAAGACCAACGAAGAGCAGTTGATGAATATCGCGCTCGAGGCCGGTGGCGACGACGTGATCAACGGCGGCGATAGCTGGACCTTGCTCAGCGCGCCGGAATCGCACAACGCGATCGTCGAAGCCTTGGAGAAAGCGAAGATCCCAACGATGAGCGCCGAGATCGCGCTGGTGCCGAAGAACACCATGGCGGTCGACCCCAAGAACGCTGCGGGCATGCTGCGTCTGCTCGAGTTGATGGAAGACCACGACGACGTGCAGAACGTGTATACGAATTACGAGCCCGACGAGAGCACCGTGGCCGCGATGGCATAAGGCGCATGTGCGCATTTTAGGCATCGACTGCGGTACCGAACGGACCGGTTACGGAATTATCGAAAGCGACGGGAAGCGGCATGCTCCCGTCGCTTTCGGCGTTATCAAGACGAATCCACGCGACGAAATGGCGGACCGTCTAACGCTAATCGCCCGCGGCTTGCGTGAAGTGATCGCGCTACATGCGCCGGGGGCGGCGGTCATCGAAGAGGCCTTTGCGGCCAAGAACCAACAGAGCGCATTGAAGCTCGCCCAAGTGCGCGGCGTGGCCATGGTAGTGGCGCGGGAGGCATTGGTGGCGGTGCATGAATACAGTCCGCGCGAAATCAAAATGTCCGTGGTGGGCTATGGCAACGCGGAGAAGGCCCAGGTGCAGTTGATGGTGAAGGCGTTGTTAGGATTGGAGGCCTCGCCACCGGCCGACGCCGCCGATGCGCTAGCCGCGGCGATCTGCCATGCGACGCACGCTAGGATGCACGCCCACATGCAGCGACTATGAAACACTCATAGCTCATGTCTTCCATTCCTATGCGCTTCCGGGTCGTCGGGATGACCGTCCTCCTGGCCGCCGTCACCTATCTGGATCGCGTTTGCATCGGCGTACTCGCCCCGGAGATTCGCAAGGACCTCGGCCTTTCGCTCGAGCAAATGAGTTGGGTGTTCAGCGCGTTCACAATCGCCTACGGCGTCTTCGAAATTCCCACGGCGGCCTGGGCCGATCGCATCGGCGCGCGCGGCGTCGTGGCGCGCATCGTCACTTGGTGGAGCGCGTTTACGATCGCCACGGCGACGGCCTGGAACTACCTCTCGCTGCTAGTGATTCGCTTCCTATTCGGCGCCGGCGAAGCGGGCGCCTGGCCTTGCGTGGGGCGCGTCTTCTCGCGCTGGATTCCGGCCAGCGAACGCGGCAAAGTCCAAGGCTTCTTCTTCGCGGGTGCGCACTTGGCGGGCGCGGCGGCGCCGGCGCTGGTGGTGTGGCTAGCGGGAATGATGCATTGGCGCTGGGTCTTTGTCGTCTTCGGAATCGTGGGATTGTTGTGGGCGGCGCTTTGGTATTGGTGGTTCCGCGATGAGCCTCGCGATAAGGAAGGAACAAGCCCCGAGGAAGTCGCGCATATCGAAGCCACGCGCGGCCTCGCGGCCGGACATGGCGGGCATGATTGGAAGGCGGTCTTCAAGATCCCCAGCGTCTGGCCCCTTTGCGTGAGCCACTTCGCGAACACCTGGGGCACCTACTTCGTCATCAGCTGGCTGCCGACCTACCTGAAGGAAGTACGCGGCATGACCACCGAACAGATGGTGGTCTTCGCCGGCTTGCCGATGGTCATCGCGGCGGTGGCCGATTTGACGGGCGGCGTAACGACGGATTTCTTGACAAAGCGCTTCGGACTGGCCGTCGGGCGCGCGGGTGTGGCGGGCGGCAGCTACGTGGTGTGCGCGATCGCAATGACGGGCGCGGCGCGAGCGGAAGATCCCATGACCGCGGCGACTTTGATCGCCGTCGCGTTCGGGTTGAGCATGTTTACACTGGGCGCATCCTTCAGCATCTGCATCGATCTGGGCAAGGCGAATTCCGCCGTGATGACCGCGACGAAGAACACGGCGGGGCAGGTGGGCGGAACGCTGTCGCCGATCGTGCTGGCGTACTTGGTGAAGTGGTATTCGGACTGGGCGCTGCCGCTTTATGTGCAGGCGGCGCTCTACGCGGCGGCCGTTTTCGCATGGGCGCTGATTGGCTGGCAAGTACGTAATACTAAGCTCGATGGCCAACATTGAAGGGCTCGGCGTTTTCTACCTCGGCGAGCAATACGACCTCGATAAGAAGCAACGCACCGGGAATCTGGTGCTCTATGAGTCGAAGCATTTGGTGACCCATGCGGTGTGCGTGGGCATGACGGGGAGCGGGAAAACGGGGCTCTGTATTTCGTTGTTGGAAGAAGCCGCGCTGGATGGGATTCCGGCGCTGATCATCGACCCGAAAGGTGACTTGGGGAACTTGCTGTTGCAATTCCCCGCCCTGGAGCCGAAGGACTTCGAACCCTGGGTGAGCGAAGATGAAGCGCGCTTGGCGCAGCAGACGCCGGAGGCGTTCGCGGCGGCGCAAGCCGATACGTGGAGAAAAGGCTTGGCGGATTGGCAACAAGATGGCGCGCGTATCCAGCGCTTGAAGGACTCCTGCGAATTCACGATTTACACGCCAGGCTCGCGCATGGGCCGGCCGCTTTCGATCTTGAAGAGTTTTGAGGCGCCGGGCGAGGCCGTGCTCGAAGATCGCGAGATGTTTACGGACCGCGTCGGCAACGCCGCCACCGCGCTCTTGAGTTTGCTCGGCATCGACGCCGACCCGCTACAAAGCCGCGAGCATATCTTCCTCTCCCAGGTCTTTCAAGCGAACTGGGCCGAAGGCAAAAGCTTGGATCTTGGGCAGATCATTGAGCAGATCCAGAATCCACCGTTCAAAAAAATCGGCGTTCTTGACGTCGAGAGTTTCTATCCCGGCAAGGAGCGTTTTGCCCTGGCCATGCAGGTAAACAATCTACTCGCCAGCCCAGGCTTCCAAGTGTGGATGGAAGGCGAAGGGATGGACGTGGCGAAGTTGCTGCGCAACGCGAGCGGCAAGCCGAAGATCTCCATAGTTTCCATCGCGCACTTGAACGATCAGGAGCGGATGTTCTTCGTGGCGCTGCTTCTGAACGAGGTACTCGCGTGGACACGGCAACAGGCGGGCACTTCTAGCTTGCGGGCCATCGTCTACATGGACGAGATCTTTGGCTACTTCCCGCCCTTAGGCAATCCGCCGGCGAAGAAGCCGCTGTTGACGCTCCTGAAGCAAGCGCGCGCCTTTGGCGTGGGCGTAGTGCTGGCAACGCAAAATCCGGTGGATCTCGATTACAAGGGCCTCGCGAATTGCGGCACTTGGTTCGTGGGACGCTTGCAAACCGAACGAGATAAGGATCGATTGATGGAGGGATTGGCCGGCGCGAGCGCGCAGGCGGGGGCGGCTTTCGACAAGGCGCGGACCGACCAGATTCTGTCGAGCTTGGGCAAGCGCGTGTTCCTGATGAACAACGTGCATCAAAACGTGCCGGTGATCTTTCAGACGCGCTGGGCGCTGTCGTACTTGCGCGGGCCGTTAACGCGAGAGCAGATCAAGAGCCTAACGCCGGCGCTGGCCGGGCCGGTTACCACGGCCGCGCCCGCGATGCCGAAGCTCGCGGCGGCTTCCGCCCGGCCGGTATTACCCCCGGAAGTCGTGCAGAAGTTCTTGCCCGCCCGCGGAAACCCGGATGGCTTGATGTACTATCCGGAGCTTTGCATATCCGCGAAGATTCGCTTCACGGATACGAAGTCCAAAATCGATTCGGCGGTGGATCGCGTGTATTTGACGCCGGTGAAAGACGACAACACTCCGGTGGAATGGACGGAAAGCGAAGTTGTCGAATTGCATCCCGACGAGCTCGAGGCCGAGCCCACACCGGGCATCGGATACATGGAGTTGGCGGGCGCGGCGACGAAAGCCAAAAACTACGCGGCTTGGCAGAAAGATTTGGTGAACCACATTTTCGCGAACGAGTCGCTGGAGTGTTTTTACGCGCCGGAATTGAAGGCGTACTCGAACGCGGGCGAGAGCGAGGCGGACTTCCGCGCGCGCATTTCGCAGACTTTACACGAGGAGCGTGACGCGGAGATCGCGAAGTTACAGGCGAAGTTTACGCCGAAAATCACGGCGCTTGAGGAACGGATCCGCAAGGCCATGCAGGCCAAGGAACGCGAGGAGCAGCAGCGCTCATCGCAAGCGATGTCGGCGGGGCTCGACATTCTGGGTGGCGTGTTGGGGGCCGTCTTTGGGCGCGGCAGGGCGACCATCGGTAAGGCGGCGACGGCGGCGAAGAAGGCCGGGAGTGTCTTGAAGGAGCAGGGCGACGTCAGGCGCGCCGGGGAGACCGTGGAGGCGCTGCAAGCGCAGTTGGCCGAACTCGAAGAGCAGGTGGAAGCCGAGACGCAGACGCTCGCGGCGAAGATGGATGCCGCGAACGCCGCGATTGAGTCCGTTTCGATCAAACCCAAAAAGACGAACATCACCGCCGGCTTCACCGCCCTCGTCTGGGCGCCGTATCGGCCCGTGGAGGGCGGTGAGCCGGAAAAGGCTTGGTAGTTAGGGCACGTCGACGAGGTACCCGGAGAAAGTCAGGTAAGTCAGGCTCGCCAAGTACGAAAAAGTACCGCTGGCCAGCACTTCAAGTTGGAGCGTCTGACCGCCTTGAACGCACCAACGGACATTGGCGAGACTCAGCGCGATCATGACCGCACCCGGCAAGATGGGCAAGGCGTTGGGGGAATACTCGGAGCGGTTCACCGGAAGGTGGAAGGATAGCTGAGTGGGTCCATTCAAGGCGTGGAGCAACGCGCCGTGGATGACGTGATTGCTCTGCGCGCCTCAACGGTAAATCACCGACACGGTTTCGATTATAAGCCGTTTCTTCGCGGGCACCGTGAATAAGTTGTGAACGCTCGGCACCGACGTGGGGCCTACCGACACGAACTTGACGAAGGGTTCCCCCGGTGCATGCTGGACAAGCGCGGGGGCCTTGGGTGGGTTGACGACGATTACCTCCTGTTGGGAGAAAGCCGGAAGGCGGCACGCCGTGGAGTACAGCGCAAGTGAGAGGATGAAACGTGAAAGGTTCATGCACCCAATACGCCTTTTCGGCCCAGGGCAATTCCTCAGCAAACTGTTAGCTTGCCGTTAGGCTTTCGTCTTGCCGCCAACGGGTTGGGCCAGCGCGGTGAACTCCGAGTAAGGGCCCTTGAAATCTTCGACCTTGCCATTGCCGACGTGCCAGATGCGCGTGGCCGCTTCGTCGAGGAGGTCCTCGTCGTGAGTCACGAACAGGACGGTACCTTCGTATTTTTGGATGGCCCAGTTCAAAGCGTTAATGCTTTCGAGGTCCAAGTGGTTCGTCGGTTCGTCCAGGATAAGGATGTTCGGCTTCTCCAGCATCAAACGGCAAAAGATCAGCCTCGCCGCCTCGCCGCCGCTCAACGCCTTGGTAGGCTTTGTGGCGTCCTCACCTTGAAAGAGCATCTGTCCGAGCAACCCGCGTAGCTCCTCGCTGCCGGCTTGCGGATCGAACTGGTGGAGCCATTCGATGCAGGTGCTGCCGTGTTCAATGGTCTCGGAGTGGTCCTGCGCGAAGTAACCGACACTCGCCTCGTGGCCCCAAATGACGTTGCCGCCATCGATCTCAAAATCCTTCTCGCCGTGCGATAGCGTAAGGGGCGCGTTCTTAACGAGAGCCTTGATGAGCGTGGTTTTGCCCGCGCCGTTACGGCCCATGATCGCGATCTTCTCGCCGCGCGTGACGATAGCCTCAAAGTTCTTGAAGACGCTGAGATCTCCGTAAGACTTAGAAAGCCCCTTGAACTCCAGCGGCGTCCGCCCGCTTTGGCGCTTCAATTGGAAGCGAATGAACGGGCGTTGGATGTTGCTCTTGGCAAGCTCCGATGTCTGTAGGCGCTCGACTTCTTTCTTGCGCGAAGCGACTTGAGTGGATCGCGTACCGGCGGCGAAGCGGGCGATGAAGTCGTTGAGCTGGGCGATCTTCTTCGAGCGTTCGGCGTTCTCGGACTCGATGCGCGAACGGATCTGCGTCTTCGCCAGAACCATGTCGTCATAACCGCCGGTGTAGGTAATGATCGTGTTGTAGTCGATATCGGCGGTGTGGGTGCAAACGTTGTTGAGAAAGTGACGGTCGTGCGAAATCGTGATCAGCACGCCGTTGAACTTCGTCAGATACTCTTCTAACCAATGGACGGAGTCCAAGTCCAAATGGTTCGTCGGTTCGTCGAGAAGTAGCGCGACCGGATGGCCAAATAGCGCCTGAGCCAACAAAACGCGGACCTTTTGCCCGCCTTGCAGTTCACCCATCTTCCGCTCATGAACTTCGTTGGGAATGCCAAGACCATCCAGCAAAATGGCGGCGTCGGATTCGGCTTCATAGCCGCCTTCTTCGCCGACGATACCTTCCAATTCGCCTAGGCGCATGCCGTCCTCATCGGTCAACGCCGATGGGTCCTTCTCATACAGCGCATCGCGTTCGAGCAAAGCGCTCCAGAGCACTTTGTTGCCCATGATGACGGTGTCGAGCACGCGGTAAGCGTCAAAAGCGAACTGATCCTGGCGGAGCACGCCGATGCGGTCAGGACGGCTGACGCTGCCCTTGGTGGGCTCCTCGTCGCCGATGAGGATTTTCATGAAAGTGGACTTACCCGCGCCGTTGGGCCCGGTGAGGCCGTAGCGGCGGCCGGAGAGAAAGGCCGTCGTCACATCTTCAAACAGAATTTTGGCGCCGAAGCGCATGGAAACGTTATTTACTTGGATCAAAACTGTGAGGGAAACTATAGTTTAGCGCGGGGTATGGGTCTAGGCATGGGTGGCCATTTGCAACCTAGCGTGGCAACGCTATCGGAAGGTGCGAGCGGCTTCGAAGGCTCGAAGGTTGATTTCGCCATCGGCGCCGCCATTCGGGTTAGCCGTGGAACTACAAGGCTTGGAGGTGGAAGCTCGAGGCCTTGGGCGGTGGCGCGTGGGGCCGCATCCATATATTCGCCGGAACTGGACGCTTCTCAGTCCCTGAGCCGAGGCCCGCCGCGCTCAAGCCGGATGCGAGACGAAAGCCGCCGGCTGCTCACGGGGGATAATAAACCAGCAGATCAAGTACGCGAGTATGCCGGTGCCGAAGACTATGACGGCGCTGAGCCAGAGGATTCTGACTAGGGCGAGGTCGACGTTGAGGTAGCGGGCGAAGGCGGAGCAGACGCCGGCGATCCATTTGTCGTCCATCGGCCGGATCAACTTTTTTTCGGGGGCCGCGTTGGTGGGGCCGCTGAAGGATTCGGCGCGCGCGAAGACTCCCGCACGAAGGCGCTTGCCGCACTTCGAGCAGAAATTCGCCGCGTCGTTGTGAGATTCACCGCAATTCGTGCAGAACATACTCTGCATTACGCGGAGGGCTTAGGAAAGTTCCACGCTCGCTCGCAGATTCGCGACGCCCGCCGTGTAGCGCGTGTCGGCGACGGTGAAACTGATCGCGTCTTCCATCCATTCATGCCATACGCCGTCGGGGTCGTGGGAGGCGGCGGTGACGGTGTAGCTTTGGGGGCAGAGGTCGCAGTTGAAGCGGAAGGTGAGGGTGCGCTTTTGCCCAGCGGTTACGGGGCCGACGCGGAGGTTTTCGAGTTCGGTGTTGGTTCCGTAGACCTCGAAGCCGATGCGCGTACGGATCATGATGCCGACGACGGGATTCTCGACCGGCGCGGCGAATTCGACCTCGACGCGGATCGCCGCGGGCTGGCCGGACTGCAGCATGGCGGTGGGCTGATCGATGGAATCGAGGCACGAGACCGAGACGATCTTCGCGCGGCCGTCGCCGCGTTTCAGGGTGGGGTGCAAGCCGCTGGCCGGCAAAGTAAGGCGGCTCTCCTGAACGACGCTACGGGTGTAGGCGTCGATGATCTCGCGCGGGTCGCCCTTGCGGACCAAGCGGCCGCCTTCGAGCCACCAGATTTCGTCGGCGAGGGTGCGGAGAAGTTCGGGGTCGGTGGAGGCGGCGAGGACGGCTTGGCCCTGGCGGCGGCCTTGCTCGGATTGGTGGAGCCAGGCGAAGCGCGCGGGGAGCGGGAGGGCGCTCAAGTTGGCGCAGGTAACGGCGGTGGTGGATACGTGGTCCAAGAGGTCAGGGATGCCGGAATTGCCGTGGCCGATCAAGCCAATAAAGGCCCCGCTGGGCGCGCTGGCTGTAAACTGAATGAGGCTGCCGGACGTCACATCTTCAAGTCGTATGGACATTGTTGTTTACAGAATAACGGTAGCCCTTGTTGCGTGCACACTTTACGCGCGCGATATCGAGCTGAAAGCGGGCGTCACCGAAATTTCGTCGCCGCTGGTGCTGGAAGCGGGCGATGGCGGGGTGCATGTGCGTGGGGCGCCGGGGGGCAGCACGCTGAAAGCGGCGGCAAACTTCCAGGGCGAGGCGCTCATCGTCGCGCGTGGGATTCAGCATCTTTCCATCGAGCGCTTGAAGCTGGACGGCAATCGCGGGGCACTAGAACGGCCATTTCCGATCGCGCCTTATGACAAGGCCTTCGCCGAATTCTATCCGCTGAACGGCATTCTGATCGACAAGGCCGACGGCGTGATCTTGCGCGACTTAGAGATCCGCAACGTCGTGAACTTTCCGATATTGATCGCGCGGAGCCAGCAAGTGCGGATTCAGCAATCGCGGATCGAGTACTCGGGTTCACGGGACGAAAAAGGGCGGAACAATACGAGCGGCGGGATTCTGCTGGAGGAGGGCGTGGCGAACTTCGAGGTGCGCTTTGTCAAGATGCGGGCGATACGGGGGAACGGCGTCTGGACGCATTCACGTTACGAGAGCCCACGCAACCGGGACGGCGTGATTCAAGAGAACGACTTCAATGGCATTGGAAGAGACGCGATTCAGGTGGGGCATGCGACGAAGATTCGCGTAATCTTGAACACGATGTCGAATATCGGTTTTCCGGTGGAGTTGGTGGATGTGGAGCACGGCGGGATTCCGGTGGGGATCGACACGGCGGGCAACGTGGACCAGAGCGTGTATTCCGAGAACACGATGCTGGAGGTGAATGGGAAGTGCGTGGACCTGGATGGCTTTCACCACGGAGAAGTCTCGCGGAATCGCTGCGTCAATAAGCGGCCCGCGAAGGATTATCCACAGGGGCATTTTGGCATCGTGTTGAACAACACGAATCCCGATATGCGGAGCGAGGCGATCACAATCGAGAACAACGAGATCGAGGGGATGAAGTACGGGGGCGTTTTTTTGATCGGGCGCAATCACATCGTGCGGCATAACCGGATGCGGTGGTTGAACACGGCGGGCTGCACGGAAAGCCACTCGGCGGCGGGGCCGTGTTTTTTTCTGGCCGACGAACCCGGCATGCTGCGCAGCGGCATCTATTTCGGCAAGGGCGCGGAGAGGCCGGACGCGGCGCGCAATAATACGGTGGAAGATAATCTCATCACGGGCCACCGCATGAAGGACCGTTGCTTGGAATACTCGCCCGGCGTGGACGCGCAGGCGCAGAAGACCGCGCGGAACATTTGCCTCGATGCGGACCCGGGAGCCCGGGGCAAGAAACGTTGAGCGAAGTATCGAACGAAGTAAACGCGCAAATGCGCGAGGACTGGAACCGCCGCGCGAAGGAAGACGCACACTACTACGTCGCCTTTGGGCGGCACGAGCAGGACGAAGAAGAGTTTCTCGCGACGGCGGCCGACGTGCTTCGCGGCTTGGACCGGGAAACGCAGCGGGGGTTGCCCGGAGCGAGGCCGGCGGCGCGGCGGGCGCTGGAGATTGGATGCGGGCCGGGACGTTTGCTCAAGCCGATGTCGCAACGCTTTGGCGAGGTGCACGGCGTCGACGTTTCCGACGAAATGATTGGCATCGCGCGGGCGAGGCTGCGCGGGATTCCGCATGCGCACGCGCATACGGGGAGCGGCGCGGACTTGAAACAGTTCGCCGATGAGAGCTTCGACTTTATCTATAGCTACGCGGTGTTCCAACACATTCCCGAGAAGAGCGTGGTGTTTTCTTATCTGGCGGAAGCGGCGCGGGTGTTAAAGCCCGGAGGGCTGATGCGCTTTCAAGTAAGCAATCTCGCGGCGGAGCGAAACACGGAGACTACGTGGCATGGCTGCAATGTGAACCCAGAGGAGATTCGCGAGTACGCGCGGAAGTATCATTTGCGGCTGCTCGCGCTAGAAGGAGTGGCGACGCAGTACATGTGGGTGACGATTCGCAAGCCGGGGCTGGAGGCGGCGGCGCGGGCCGCTGAAGTGAAGATCCGGCGGGTCACCAATAGTGAATCGAGCGAACCCGTGGCGCCAGCGCGGGGGCGTTACGCGGCGCTTTCGGCTTGGGTGGAGGGCCTGCCGGGCAGCGCGGATTTGCTGAGTTTGGAATTGCGTTTGGCGGGCGAGGCGGCGCGGCTGAGTTACCTGGGACGGCCGGAAGCGGATGGGATCCAGCAATTGAATGCAGTGCTGCCGCAAGGCTTGGCCACAGGTCTGGCGCCTTTGGAATTATTCCTCAACGGCACGCGGGTGGCTGCAACGAGCTTTCGGATCATTCCCGTTCCGCCCGCAGTGCCGCGATTGGTGGAAGCGACCGATGGCCACGATTACATGAGCGGAACGAGGATTGTAAGCGGGACGGTGAAGTTGTTCATCGAGGAGCTATTCGTCCCGGAGACGTTGCGGGCGAGGATCGGGGAGTGGGAAGGTATCGATTACTCGATACTCTGTACGGACCCGATGAGTCCGCGGCACGAGATCAATTTCCGCTTGCCCGATGCGGTGCCGGCGGGAGCGCACACGATGCGAATTGAGGCGGGGCGGCGGCTCTTAGGCGCCGTTCCGGTTGAGGTGATGCGATGAAGATTCTGGTGCTGCCTTTGTTGGCTGGTAGCTTGATGGCCGCCGATTGGAAAGCCGGCGTCGCGAAGACGGACATCACCCCCAAAGGGCCGATTTGGATGGCGGGCTACGCGGCCCGGACGAAACCGAGCGAGGGCGTGCTGCTGCCGCTGCATGTGAAGGCGCTGGCCGTGGAAGACTCGCGCAAGGGCCGCGTGGTGATCCTGACGAGCGACATTATTGGCTTTCCCAAGAGCGTGGCGGAGGAGATCGCGGTTGGCGCGTTGAAGCATTACGGCCTGGAACGCTCGCAGATCGTGCTGAACAGTTCGCATACGCATTCGGGGCCGGTGGTGTGGCCGAATTTGCGTGGCATGTATCCGATGAACGCGGAGCAGCGGGCGACGGTGGAGGCGTTCACGCGCGATCTGGTGGCGAAGTCGATTGCGACGATCGGCGAGGCTCTGGCGAAGTTGCATACGGCGCAACTGCATTATTCGTTGGGCGAGGCGAAGTTCGCGGCCTTCCGTCGCCTGCCGGCGCCGGACGGAACGATTAAGAACGCGCCGAATCCGGCGGGACCGGTGGACCATGCGGTGCCGACGCTTGAGGTGCGCGACGTTCAGGGCAAATTGGACGCGGTGCTGTTCAGCTATTCGTGCCACAACACAACGATGACCGGCGAGTTCTTGCAACTGCATGGAGACTACGCGGGCTTCGCGCAGGCCGCCGTGGAGAAGCAACATCCCGGCAGCGTGGCGCTTTTTGCGACTGCTTGCGCGGGGGATCAGAATCCGTATCCGCGCAGCGCGCTCGAACACGCGCAGAGCCACGGCGCGGCGTTGGCGGCGGCGGTAAACCGGGTGATCGCCACGCCGAAAGGCAAGGCGCTCGCGGGGCGGGTGCGGACGGGCTTTCGCTTGACGGACTTGAGCTTTCAGCCCTTCGGCAAGAACGATTTCGAAGAGGAGTTGAAGAGTTCCAATAAGTACGCGGTGGGGCGGGCGCAGGCGATGTTGCGCTTGATCGAGGAGCGGCGCATTCCGCGGAGTTTGAGTTATCCGGTGCAGGTAGTGAAGATCGGGCCGATGGGATTGGTGGCCTTGGGCGGCGAGGTAGTGGTGCAGTATTGCCTGCGGCTGCGCAAGGAACTGCAGGCTCCGAACTTGATGGTGTTGGGCTATTCGAACGATGTGATGTGTTACATCCCAGACGCAAAGGAAAGCGCCGAGGGCGGCTACGAAGGCAAGGACAGTTTCATTTACTACGAGCAACCCGCGCCTCTGGCGCCGAAGGCCGAGGAGGAGGTTGTAACGGCGGTGAAAAGTCTTTGGCGTAAGGTCAAATAGCATATGCGACGCCGCGACACGCTTGCCCTGCTGGGCGCCACGCCGTTTTTGCGAGCGGAGAACTCGCGCCCCAAAATCACGCACGGCGTCTGCGCGGGCGACCCCTCGGGCGATGGCGCGCTGCTTTGGGTGCGGGGCGACCGCCCTAGCCGGTGTTGGGTGGAGATTGCAAGCGACGAGAAATTTTCGCGCGTGTTGCAGAAGTTTCGCGGTCCGCACTTGTTCGATGGGCGGGACTTCACGGCGCGGCGCGTGGTGGAGGGCTTGCCGGCCGGGGCGGATCTTTATTACCGGCTGACACTCGAGGACTTGCAGGAAACTTCGTCGCTGAGCGAGCCGGTGACGGGACACTTCCGGACGGCGCCCGCGCAACGAAGGGACATTCGCTTTCTGTGGTCCGGCGATATGGTGGGGCAGGGTTACGGCATCAATCCGGAACGCGGCGGCATTCCGATTTTCAAGACGATGCTCGAGCGGCAGCCGGATTTCTTCTTGCATTCCGGCGATACGATCTATGCGGATTCGGTTTGCCCGGCGGAGTGGACGAGTCCAGACGGTACGCTGTGGCGCAACGTGGTGACCGAAGCGAAGTCCAAGGTGGCGGCGACGCTCGACGATTTTCGCGGTTGTTATCAGTACAACTTGCTGGATGAGAACGTGCGGCGTTTTCACGCGGAGGTGGCGCAGGTGTGGCAGTGGGACGATCATGAGGTGGTGAATAACTGGTCGCCGGGCAGGCCTGGGATTGGGCCGCTGGCGGGGGCGGCGACGCAGGCGTTTTTGGAGTACGCGCCGATTCGTCCGCAGAGCGTGGAGCCGGAGAGGATTTATCGCAAGGTCTCTTATGGTCCGCTGCTGGACGTGTTTCTGCTGGATATGCGGAGCTACCGGGCGGCGAATAGTTATAACCGGCAAGAGGCGGAGGGCGCGGAGACGGAGTTCTTGGGCGCGGCGCAGCGGGCTTGGCTGAAGCGGGAGTTGAAGGCGTCGCGGGCGACCTGGAAAGTGATCGCTTCCGATATGCCGATTGGGTTGATTGTGGGGGATGGAAAGGACGAGCAGGGGCGGGCGCGTTTTGAGGCGGTGGCGAACGGGGAGGGTCCGGCTTTGGGGCGAGAGCTCGAGATCGCGGATTTGTTGCGCTTTCTCAAGCGCGAGCGGATACGGAATTATGTTTGGCTTACGGCGGACGTGCATTACACGGCGGCGCACCACTATCAACCGGCGAAGGCGGTGTTTGCGGACTTCGATCCCTTCTGGGAGTTCGTGAGCGGGCCGTTGAATGCGGGGACTTTTGGGCCGGGGCAGACGGATCCGACTTTTGGGATTGAGGTGGTGTACCAGAAGCATCCGCCGAAGGGGCAGGCGAATTTGTCGCCGGCTTCGGGGATGCAGTTTTTTGGGGAGGTGGAGATTGAGGGGAGGACGGGGGCGTTGCGGGTGACGTTGCGGGATTTGAGTGGGGCTAGGCTGTTTAGTAAGATGATCGAACCAAGCTAGGCCGAAAGCAAGCAAAGACCCCACGACGATCTACGCGGGCCCGGCGGGCGACATGGACCTTGAAGACCCATGAGCGGCACGTCCGGACACGCATCTCATCGACGGCCCCGCCGCCGAATAGGCCGCGCTGCCAAAGCATATGGGCCATTGGGGCGCGGTAATCCTCAAGGCGGACGACTCCCGGGTCCCGGCGATGGCCGGTCCATCCAGCGCCAAGGTCCTGACCTTCGGGCATGAAGCTAACGATTTTCCTTCCCGCGACGAAAGTCCAAGCCGCCTGGCCTGCCCACCTCTCCTTCATCGCGCACTCCGGGCGAGCTTCCGTCCAGATTCGAACCCAACTGACCGGTGAACAGATGGCCGCCTGGACCGTGGCCTCACTCTCCATCAAGCGAAGGCCGTCATCGAGAGACTTCCGCCGGGCAACGGCCGCCTTCGGCCCATGACGCTCCTAAACGGCGGGGTAACCGGCTGCGACGATCACGACGCAGCGCCGCCAATCCTCGAAGCCACTCTATCAGCGCTCCCAGAAGCCGAAGCGAAGCGCAAGGTCTTCATCCTTGGCGACTTGTTCGACTTCGGCCTGAGCGCTCGTCCCCGTTTGCGCCACTTGGCCAAGATCGCCGCCGAGTCCCCGTCGCCTGCGATCTTCCCCGGCAAGGAATTTGGCCGAGTGGCCAGAGGAGAAGCCCCACGGCATGGCATGGCGTTTGAGAATCTCCGCGCGTATACCAGTTGGACCGAAGTTGCCGCATGGCTGCGGGACGAATCCGGACCCGGCGACCTAATTCTCATGCACTGTTGGCAGAAGCACCATATCGAACGCGCCGCCATCGCTCAGTTTGGCGAGGTGTCCTGCCATCTGCCGGACTGCACTGTCGTCGACCGCTGTGAAGACTGCGATAGACTCGGCCCCGTTTCGGCAAGCCTCGTGCGAATCGAAACCGTCCTAAGCTCCCGATAGCAGTTCGGTTCCACCTAGTTCCCCGAACAAGGCCCTCGCTTCCTTGCTCCGCCGCGCGGCCTCTTGCGCGATCTTCCGGAACGCCGCGCTACCCGCCAGAGCGGCGAACGCCGGCTCGCGCTTCATCGCCGCCGCGCAGTAGTAACCGCGTTCTAAAGCGCCCCGCAGACTCGCCAGCGCATCCTCCGCGCAATCCAACCGCGCGAAGAGCCGCGCCCGAAAATAGAAGCCTTCCGGATCCACGCCCTCTTCATGCAACTCGCGCAACGACGCCAATGCCTTCGTACGGCGCCCTCGCAGCATTGCCTCCAAGGCCGCGAACCAGGTTCGCACCAGAGGCGGCAAGTCCTCGCGCCCGCCCATTCGCCTGAGCGCCTCGCCTCCGCGGCCTAGGGACTCGAGGATCATCGCATCCAGGAAGCCCACCTTGTCGTTGCTTTCGGCGAGAGCCGTCGCCAATTCCCCTAGCGCGAAGTAGGTGTTCATGACCGTGCTTCGCGCCTGTGCGTCCAAGCGCCGCGCGACCCGGTGGGCCGCCAGGGATTCTTCGAGCAGCCCGGCATACCGGCAGGCGTGCACGAGAGCGGCGAATCGTTCCACGTCCCATGACGGCGAGGGAGAAATGCGCAACAAACGACGCAGCGCCGCCTCCACCCTGCCCTGCTCCGTCTCCAGATAGGCAAACTCGCAGTGCGCGCCTCCCAGATCGGGATTCAAGGCAAAGGCCTTTTCAAACGCGCGTTCCGCGCTGCTGGCGTTCTCGCTCATCCCGTCGCGAAACTTCGCCAGAATGCGATGACAACGCCCCAGCCGCGCCCAAGCGGCGGCGAAGCCGGGATCTTCGGCAAGACAGGCTTGGTACATTTCAATGGCCATGGGCAAATCCCGCATCCGCAATGACAGATGATTCGCGCGCAAGAAAAGTTCATAGCCCCGCGGGCTGACCTTCACTTGAGGCCGCGCGTCGATCGCAGCCTCGGCGGGAGAAAGCCGTTTGGCGATGTCCCGCGAAATCTGCCGCTGCAGATCGAAGACGCCCTCCAGCGGAAAGTCCGCCGTGCGCGCCCAAACGATCTCCCCATCGGGCAGCTTCACCAATTGCACCGATACCCGATAGTCTCGCGGCCCCCGCACGATCCAGCCTGTCACCGCGAAATCGACGCCGCCCTTTGCGTGCAACGTGCCCCAATCGAAAGCCCCGGCGCCGAAATCCTTACTGGAGCGCAGCAAACATGTCCCCGTCTCGTAGAGCGAGGTTTCGATTGCGTCGGGCAGACTCAGCGCGAGAAACTCCGTCTCTTCGTTGGCCTGCCGGCAATCGAAGGGCAGCACCGTCACGCGCAGCTTGCGTGACGGGCTCGCTTCTCTCTCGATCGTTACCGCGCCTACGAATCGGTACCCACGCCGCGCCAACGTCTCGATGTATTTCGGCGCCTTCGCCGAATCCAGCAGCGCCTCGCGCAACCGCGTCATCGCGGCGTTAATGCCACGCTCGAAATCAACGAAGGTATCCTTTGGCCACAGCTCATCCTTGAAATTTTCGCGTGAGACCACTTGCCCCGCTTGCCGCAACAGCAGCCGCAGCAGAGCCGCCGGCTGACCGGGCAACTTGATGGGCAGGCCGTGCTTCCGAAGCTCAAGCCCCGTTTCGTCAAACGAGTATGCTCCGAAATGATAGACAACGCCGCCAGTCCTCTCCATGACGTTGCCTGCATCATAACACCCGCCGTTTCATTGAGTTAGGCGGTTACATTCTTTTCACACGCCGTGCATGGACCGGCTCCTTCGCTATCGGCATACTCAATTCCATGACCCCGACCCAAACTTTCGAACCCTTCGGAATGGCTAGCGTCTCCAGCGATCTCAAGTCCGCCAAGGAATTCTACCAGCGCCTCTATCCCTTCCCCGCCCAAGACCATAGCTTCGCGGGCATCCCATTCTTTTCCATCTACAAAGACGGCAACACCATCGTCTCGGTCTTCGAGAAGTCGCCCGCCAATCCGATCACCGGAACGATTCCCGTCTTGCGCGTGGACTCCGTCGCCGGCGCGCTTGTGGGCCTCGAAGAAGCCGGCGTCAAGGTCCTTATCCCCGCTTCTATTTGCCCCTGTACGAATACTCACTTCGCGCTCTGTACCGATCCCGAAGGCAATCAGTTCATCGTCAAGGAAGCCGTCTGAGCGGTCACTCCTTCGGCAGCACTTCCTCCAAGCTATCCGCCATCACAAACTCGTCGAAGTAAATGCTATCGATTGACGGCGCGTGCGGACTGCGATGAATGCCCGGCTGGCAGAAGTACACCGCCTCCGCGCCTTTCGTCTTCACGCGCCTATCTATCGCCGGTTTTCCATTGAACCAGAGACGCACGTTGCCCTTCGTCTCGTCCTCGGACCAGTGAATGTGCATCGCCAAATGATGCCACTTGCCCGGCTCGAAATCCTCTTCCCACAGCGTGCCGTTGCGGCCAAGATTCCCGGTTCCGTAGCGAATCCAAGCGCCGCCGCGTCCGTTCGGCTCCACCCACCAAGTCATGACGTTGTTGTAGCGCGGCGGCGGGTTGCCTTCCCAATAGAAGAAGTTGTCACGGTCCTTGGGCGCTTCCGGCATGTAGAGGTAGAAGGATAGATAGGTATCCGAGCCCTCGCTCACGGTGACGCGCGGGCCTCCTACTTGGACGCGCAGTTGGCGTTCGTTGAAAACATCGTCTGGATGGATCGTGAACTTCGCCGCGTACCTGCCGCGCTTCACGACGTCGCTAACGACTTGTACATTCCGGGGTATATCGTTCTGGCCGCGGGTACCCGTGTTGGCGAATTGAGAAAGATCGCCGGTCTCAAAATCGGCGCGAAACAGAATGGCTGAATGAGCGGCCAAAGCGCAGAAGAGGACCGGCTTCGCGATTCTCAGCATCGATTACTACCTGAAGGCGCGCCGGCTAGGAGGATAGCGCCGCTTGCAACATCGCTTTCGTGTACGCGACGTTGTAGATTTCCGCCACCAGCGACCCGCCGCCCGGATACTGATTTTGGATGCCGCGCTGGCGGTCGATATCGAGCGCGCGGGGATGTTCTGGATAAAGCCCACGCGGGTACTTCTGCCGCACGAGTTCCTTCATGACCGCATACATGTCGATGACGCCATTGTCGGGAAAGACTTCCGTGTAATCGACATAGGGCTTGCGCACGACAACGTTGCGATAGTGGACATGGTTGATGCAATCGCGTTCGCCGAGATAGCGGCAGACGGCAACAGGGTCTTCGCCCATCTCGCGCGTCACGCCGCAATCGAAGGTCATGCCGTTATAGGGACTCTTGACGAGATTCAGATATTGTTTCCAATGTTCGAGAGTCGCCATGATCTGCTCGGAGCCGCGACTCAGCGGGACCGGGGGATCGTTCGGATGCAGCGCGAGGCGGACATTCGCTTTTTCGGCTTCCGGGATCACGGCTTTCAGGAAAGCCTCCGCGCGCTTCAGTTGCTCCGCGCGGGTATGCGTGCCGACGCCATCCTTGGGCGGCAGGTTCTTCGAGATCTCGTAATCGTAGGCCGTATATCCGGCGCCGCCGCGCCCGATCTCTTCCTTGTATCCCTCGGTGAGACGGTTCGCGTAGAAGTTGTACTCGATGACCGGCAGGCCCACCTTGCCCGCCGCGCGGATGGACTTGATGACGTTTTCGATCTGCGCCTGCGCGCCGGGTCGTCCCCAGATTACGTCGTTAAAGCCGCCGATCATCAGGTTGATGACGGTCATGCCCGCCGCCTTATAGCGATCCATGACGGCCTTCAGACTCTCTTCGGTCCAAGGCGAAGGAGGCCCGCCCATCAGCAAGTAGTCGACGCCCACTTGCTTGAGGTTCTTCAACGCGTCGGCGTTACCGCCGAAGGAGCCGAGACAAATCTTGGGCGTGTCCTTGCCTTCGGCCGGCGGCCACTTCACCTGCGCGAACGCGGCGCCGGAGGTCAATTGCAACAGTAGTCTGCGGGATAGTTTGGTCGGCATGTCTCTAGTGGCCTATCGAGCGGGATCGTATCACATGCACGGTTGCGTTGAAGTGATATACAATCGCGGCGATGCCGGAAGACACGCCGGCGCAGACTCGGAGCTCAACACATGCACATTCGACTAGCCCTTTTCCTCGCGCTTGCCGCGAGCCTCGCCGCCCAACAAGGCAAGCCGCGGATCTTCAATACGGTGAAGACGAAGCTAGCCGAAGGGAAACAAGTCGTGGGGGGAAGCATACAAGTCCCCGACCCCGATACGTACTGCGCCATGGCCAACTCCGGTTTCGACTTCACGTGGATCGAGATGCAGCACAGCCCGATGAGCTATCAAGACGTCGCGCACATGATCATGGCCTGCAAGGGCGCGCCCGCGATGCCGTTCATCCGCGTGCCGGATGCGACCGAAGGCGACATCCAGAAAGCAGTCGACATGGGCGCCGCGGGGATCATCATTCCGATGGTGGACGATGTGCAGAAGGTGAAGAACGCCATCAAGTTCGCGATGTATCCACCGCTCGGCAAGCGCAGCCAGGGTGGCGGCCAATATGGGGCGCTTTGGGGCGCCGATTACCGGCAGATCGCCAACGACAACATCATGATCGTCGCGATGGTGGAATCGCCGGCGGGCGTTGAGATCGCGGGAGAGATCGCGGCGATTCCCGGAGTGGATGTCGTTTTCGTCGCGAGCACCGATCTTTCAAGCTTTTCGGGCTTGAAGCAGGGGGATCCGAAGTACGAAGCGCTGGTGACAAAGACATTGAACGCGGTGACGAAGGCCGGTAAAGTAGTGGCCGGACCTCTGGCTTGGAAGGGTACACGCCAAGGCTATCGCTTCTTCCAAGGGCCGACGGAGACGTCGTTGATCCGCACGGGCGCGAAGGTCGAACTCGGCATGGGCGCGGGCAGTGAAGCGAAGAAGGGCGTCGCGCCGACGGAAGGCTCCGAGAAACACTAAGCGAATCTAGATCGACATGCGCCGCCGCAGCCAAGCTTGCGCGAGCCGCAGATCGTGCCGGACTACGTGCACGGATCCCTCGGTCGCTTCGGCGATCTCTTCCGCCGTCATGCCGCCGAAGTACTTCATCTGGACAAGACGGGCCAATGCGCTATCCTCCGCGGCGAGCGCGATGAGGGCGCTATCGAGTGCGATCAAGTCCACCAAGTCCGGGCCAAGCGGGTTAGCCGCTTCGACATGGTCCGGCGCCACATGGCCGCCCCCCGGCGCGCGTTTCCGGGACGCCCGCGAGCGCGCGTAGTCCACCAGTATCTGGCGCATGGATCGCGAAGCGAGGGCGAGAAAGTGTGACTGATCCGCAAAACTCCTTGGCATGCCATCGAAGAGTTTCACGTACGCCTCATGGATGAGCGCGGTTGCCTGGAGCGTGTGATTGGGGCGTTCGGCCCGCAGGTGCCGGACCGCGATCCGGTGTAACTCGTCGTAGATCGCCGGTTCTAAGTCGTTGCAAAGCATCGATGTCTCGCATTGAAAACGCGCAAACGGAAGTTGTTCGAGATCACGCCAGAATTATTTTTCCCGGAGGCGCAAAGAAGGTTACGTTTCTCGCGTTACTAGCAAGCCGCCTAAATTGGCGCGAGCCTTCATGGACGAAACGCTCAGGATTCTATTTCGAGATCTCGCCGACCGTGACGCCACGGAGCGCCAAAGGGAGTATCGCGCCCGTATGGTCCCGGCCGGCTTGCAGCGCGAACTGGAATCACTGCTCGCGTTCGACGAGAGCGGCGAAGAGGCGAATGACCTCCTTCTCCATTCCGTGGGTAGTGCCGCCGAGGAATTATTGCAAGACCGGGAGGGCTTTCGCGCGGGCAGCCGTTGCGGGCCATACCGGCTGCTGAGACTTCTCGGAAGCGGCGGCATGGGCGCCGTCTTCCTGGCGGAACGCGATGACGGCGAAATCCAGCAGTCGGTCGCGATCAAGCTGCTTCGGCGCAATCCTTACAACACGTTTAAGGAACGCTTCCTGCGCGAACGCCAGATCCTCGCATCGCTCAGTCATCCGAACATCTCGCGCCTCCTTGACGCCGGTCATGCCGAGGGCCAGCCTTACCTTGTCATGGAGTACATTGAAGGCCAGCGCATCGACGAGTACTCCGCCAAGCTCGACAGCCGAGGCATCGCGGCGATGTTCCTCCAAGTCGCCGAAGCCGTCTCTTACGCCCATGGCAATCTGATCATTCACTGCGACCTAAAGCCGTCGAACATTCTGATCGACGGCGCGGGCACGGTGAAGCTGCTCGATTTCGGCATCGCGAAGATGCTCGACGCGCCCGGCGACACGCGCACGCTCGAACGAATCCTCACGCCGGAGTTCGCGAGTCCAGAGCAATTGCAGGGCTCCGTGAATTCGACGGCCACGGATATCTATTCCCTTGGCGCCGTTCTGCGGCATCTGCTCGGCCCCGAGGCCACCCGGGACCGTGACCTAGCGGCGATACTCGCGCAAGCGACACGAAACGAACCCGGGGAGCGGTATGCGTCGGCCAGTCTTTTCGCCGCGGACCTGCGCGCGTATTTGGAAGGCCGCCCCGTCGCGGCGCGGCGTGGCGACGCGCTTTACAGGGCTCGCAAGTTTCTCCGGCGCTACTGGCTGGCCGCCACGGCCTTGGCGCTCGCCATGGCGGGCTTGACCGTGGGCCTCGTCATCGCGCAAAGGGAGAAGGCGCGCGCGGAAATGCGTTTTGCGCAGGTTCGCAAGATCGCCGTCGAATTCTTAAATCTCAACGCGCAGATCCGCTCCCTGCCGGGGGCCACGGCCGCGCGGCAGCGCATCGTGACGCAGTCGCTCGACTACTTATCCGCGCTCGGGCGGGATGTAAACGAAGACCCCCAACTCTCGCTCGAAATTGCGCGGGCGTATCTAGAGGTCGCGAGGGTACAAGGCGTGCCCGGACAGATCACCCTTGGTCAATTTCCCGAGGCGCTCGAAAGCTTGAATCGAGCGGCGCGCAGCGTTAGTTCCGCGTTGACGGGGCTTTCCGGCGCGGAACGGCAGGAGGCGACGAGATTGGCCGCCGCGATCCACCATGACACGATGACGCTACGCCAAACGAAGGGCGACAATGCCGAAGCTTGGCAAGAAGCGTCGCGCACGTTGCACTATATCGACTTGTTGCTGGCCTCAAGCCCGGTGAGCCGGGAAGATGAAGCTGAAGCGGCTCGCTTATTGGTGAACGTCGGCCTTACCTACCTGAATACGCATCGCGCCGCCGAAGCCGCTCGCGCCGCCGAACGGGCGGTCGCACTGGGCCGTCACGCGAACGCGCTTCCCGCCACTCTCGGGCGGGCTTTGGGCGTTCTCGCCAATTCGCGGCGCTTCAGCGGCGATCTGGAAAACGCCTTGGCGGCCATCGAAGAGTCACGCGCCATCGCGGAGCGGGATCTGCGGCCAAACGATGTTCCGCGCGCGTTGGTGCTGGCAGGAGCGCTCTGGCGGGAGGCGCTGATTCTCGGGGAAAAGAACAACATCAACCTGGGCCGGGAAGACGCGGCGATTCCGCTCCTAGAGCGTTCGCTGTCGATAGCGGACGGCCTGGCGGATAAGGATCCGCGCGATTACACCACGCGCACCTACGTAGCGATGACCGGCGTGGAACTCGGCGACATTCTGCGCGACCGCTCGCCCGGCGAAGCCCTACGAGTCTACGGCCACGTGCTGCGCCGATTGGCGGAGGCGCCCGCCAACAAGCGCCTGGATGAGTACGCCGTTTGGGCGCTGACCGGCTCCTCGTATGCGCTGGACCGTCTCGGGCGTCCGGTGGAGTCAACGAGACGGCTCGACCAAGCGCTCGATCTTCTGCGGCGGAATAAAGCCTGGCCCGCAAAAGAAATCTCGCTTGGCGAGGAAGCCGATGCCTACCTGCGCGCTCGCGCCGCGCATGAAATCGCCCAGCGCCGGCCGCAAGCCGCCTTGGCGCTTCTTCAAGATCTCGAACGCCTAGCAGGCGCCGCCAAGCCATCGCCCGAATCCGATCTGCGCCACGCGAACGGAGTCTCACGGCTCTATGCGGCGCAAGCTGAAGCGCTCCGGCTGCACGGCAAAACCGCGGCGGCGGCTCAGGCCGAAGCGAAGCGTATCGCTCTTTGGCGGATGTGGGAGCGAAAGTTGCCACGCAACGCGTTCGTGCAACGGCAACTGGCCGTCTCGTCCCACCGCTAAAGCCGGTCCTAAATTTTTTCCCGCGAAAAATTCGCCGCGCTCCGCTACTCCAGCTAGAGGATGCTTCCTCGAAACAAAGAACTGGAGAAAACTCTTGAAACCGACATTACTTGCCAGCCACTTGATCTTGTGCGCGGCCTACGCGCAGGCTGGCGTTCACATTGCCGATAAACATCCGGCGGATTGGAAAACCTGGGTCATCGCTTCGGCTCAGAAGCACGAAGTACCGCCTCCGCCCCACATGCCCGCAACGCGCGAAGAGCTGCGCTGGGTTCGCGAGGCCGTGGCCGAAACGAACCCGCATATCGTCGCGCAGATCCGCTATTGGGACGCGGGCGCTCCGTCCTACCGCTGGATGGAGCTGGTCGCGCAACGCCAGATCGAAGGCAAGCCCTTGGGCGCCTTCTTCGTGCGCGCTTCGACATATGTCGCGTTAGCCATGCATGACGCCACTCTGGCGGCCTACGCCGCCAAACGCGAGTACAAGCGCCCACGGCCTTCGGAAAGCGACAAGACGATACGGCCGCGTGTCGCCGTGCCTGCGTCGTCTTCGTATCCATCGGACTTCGCCGCCAGCGCCGCGGCCGCCGCGGCCGTTCTTTCGTATCTCGTTCCGGCGGAGGCCGCTTACTTCGAACAGTTGGCGCAAGAGGCCGGCAAGTCCCGGCTCTATGCGGGCGTCGAGCATCCGACGGATTACTTTGCCGGCATGGAGCTGGGACGCCGCGTCGCCGTGCAGGTGATCGCGAAGGCGAAGGCCGACGGCGCCGAGATCCCCGTGACGCCTTCAGTTCCCAGTGGGCCTTGCCATTGGACCGGAACGAATCCCGGAAACTACAGCGCTTCGCTTTGGAAGCCGCTGTTGCTGGCGTCGCCGTCCGAGTTCCGTCCGGCGCCGCCCGCGCCTTGCGGTAGCGCGGAGGCCGCCGCGGAAATGGCCGAGGTCAAGAACTTTCCCCGCGCCTTGACCGGGCCTAACATGGCGACCAACGCGAAGGCCTTCTATTGGCAGACTCCCGAAGGTGTGTTCCCATTCGCGTTTCTCCACATGAATCGCTGGGTGCTCGAAGACCGGCTCGATGCGCCGGAGGCGGCACGCGCCTATGCGCTACTCGCCGCGGCGGGTTATGACGCTTTCATCGCAAGCCAAGATGGCAAGTACGCATACTGGTACCATCGGCCCGCGCAGATGGATCCGGGTTTGCAGCCGCTCTTCCCGGCCCCGAACTTTCCCGCGTATCCTTCGAATCATTCGACGTTTTCCACGGCGCGCACGGAAGTGATGGCCTATCTATTTCCGCACCACGCAGATGAGATCCGCGCGATCGGGAAGGAAGCGGGCGACTCGCGCATTTGGGCGGGCATTCACTTCCCGATGGACAACCGCGCGGGGGTCACGCTCGGCCACAAGGTGGCGCAGCGCTTTATTGAGTGGGGTGAGAAACAATGACGGCCGCGATGGAAAGCATCGGCGACCTGAAGTTTCGCCTTCGTTCCACATGGATGCTCGGCGACTACGACCGCTTCTCGCGCTTCATGGAGAAAGAGGCCGCCAGCTTCTTTCGCCGCTTGGAGTCGAAACCCGGAAGCCGTCTATTGGATGTCGGCTGCGGCGCGGGCCAACTCGCGCTGATCGCCGCCCGCGACGGCGTCCAGGCGACCGGCTGCGATATCGCCAGTAACTGGCTGGAGCGCGCCCGCGAGCGGGCCGCCATGGAGGGTCTTGCGGCCCAATTCGACGAGGGAGACGCCGAGGCGCTTCCCTACGCCGATTGCCGCTTCGACACGGTCGCCAGTCTCATTGGCGCGATGTTCGCGCCTCGGCCCGAGTTGGTGGCGGCGGAGTTGGTGCGAGTCGCGAAACCCGGCGGCCTGATTGCCATGGCCAATTGGACTCCGAACGGCCTCATCGGGAAAATGTTCTCCACGATCGCCCAATACGCCGCTCCAACCGGCCTGCCCGCGCCAACGCAGTGGGGCGATGAGAACATCGTTCGCCAAAGGCTTCGCGTGGGAACGGACAAACTCACCTGCACCGCGCGAATGTGGAGCTTTCAATACCCCTTCCCGCCCGGTCAAGTGGTGGAGTTCTTCCGAGTGAACTATGGCCCGATGGCGCGGGCCTTCCTCTCGCTCGATGCGCCGCGTCAACAAAAGCTCCGGCGCGAGTTGACAGCGCTCTGGGCCCGGCACAATCGCGCCACGAATAACGGCACCATTGTGGACGCGGAATACCTGGAGGTCAACGCCAGAAAGATCTGAGGCGTGAAGAATAGCCGAAGCTTTACCGCACGCCAAGCGGCGGTTGGGCTTCGGTTACTTTTTCTTCTTGTCCTCGATGAGATTTACTTTGGCGCCAAGCTCGAAGTCGGACTTCTTCAGACCTTTGTTGAAGACGACTTCGTTCGAATAAAGCTCAAGGTTGCGTTCGCCATTGCGGCTGCGCGTGATGGCCCAAGGCCATTGGATGCCCTCGGTGTCGCGGTACTTCGCCCAGCGCGTGTCTTCGTCCATCCAGCTCTTGTCTGGGTTCTGGCGCTTGTAGACCTGGCGCACCGGGAGCTTGGTTGAGGAGTGGAGGTAGAGGCTGATGGTGCGGTTTTCGCTATCGGTGATATCGACGATATCCACCGGCTGGTTGTCGAAGACTTCTCCGCCCCGGCGCTCGAAGATCATGCCGGGCTCGTTCATGCGCGAACGCAGAATGTAAAAAGCGTTGCGCAACATGGTGTCTTGCCAGCGGGCGATGATGTCGTCGGGAACGGGCTTCGCGCCGCGGAAGGTGATGTCCCAGGCCTTGCCGTTGCCTTCGAAGAGGAGTGCGTAGTCGAACTTCTTGCCGAAGGTCTGGCGCTCCCGGATCTTAACGGCTTGACCCGCGGAATCGTCGTGGAAGGTTTCAAAACGCGCGAGGCTGTAGCCGCTTAGGCGCTCGCGATAGTAGCTGTAGGCGCGGCCTTCCTCGGTGCGGTCCTGCACGGATAGGAACTTTGCGCCGCCGAGAGCCGCGATGGCCTCATCCATTAACTTGCGGCCGCGCTCGGCCAAGGACTGCGCCCGCACGATGGCGGGCGCGGCTAGGATCGCGGTGATGGCATCGCGGCGGCGCATTTCGGTTGTCTATTACTCCTTGGCGCTCAACTGCTCTGGTTTGAGGCCGGAGTTGAATTTGTAGTCCGTGACGACCTGCGTCACCGATTGGCCGGCCTGGTTGATCACGGTCTTTGCCGGGATCTTGATGCCGTCGAAGTCCTTGTAGTCCGAAAGTGTGTACTCACCGGTCATGCCGTTTTCGGTGACGGAGATCTTGGAGAGCAGCATGCTGGCGGGGTCGTAACCTACCTGGATGGTCGCGCCGCCTTGGTCGGCGATTTCGAGTTGGCCTTCCTTGACGAAATTCACGGTGCGGCCCGGACGATTCGCGCTTTGGAGCAAGCTCAGATAGTCGCGGGACAGTTGCGATTTTACTTGAGTGATAAAGGGTGGCGGCAAGGGCTGTTCGCCTTGGGGGCCTTTGATGAAGCCCTTCTCGCCGTCAAAGAAAACGATCGTTTTGCCGAAGGGCAATTCATTCACCTGGCGGAAGATACTGGGCTTGAGCCACATGTTCGTCTGTTTGACCTTGACCTTGTTGTTCGGGCCCATGGGCAGTTCGCTTTCGACGGATTGCGTCCAGTCGTTGACGGCTTCGAACTTCGCGGCGCCGCCGGCGGCGCTGAGGAGCTTCGCCAAAACTTCTTGTCCCTTAGCAAGGGATGCATTGTCGGCCTTGGCGGTTTCGCGCTTGGGTTCGGGGATGGTGACGTCGAGCTTCTTGACGGCGCCGAGGGTGGCCAGGGACTTCTCGAATTCGGCGGTCTTGCCGACGGCGACGATGGTGAATTCCTCGGGCTTGATGTACTGGCGGGCGACACGCTGGATGTCGGCGGCGGTTACCTTGGAAACGGCGTCCTTGTATTGGTTGATGAAGTCGCGGGGGTAGCCGAAGAACTCGTAGGTCATGATGCGGCTGAGCGTCTTCGAGGGCGAGTCGAAGTTGAAGACGAAGCTGTTCTCGACGCGCTGCTTGGCGGCGGCGAGCTCGGCGGGGCCGACCATCTCGTCTTGCATCCGCTTCACTTCCTTCAGCGAGGCGTTGATGGCTTGATCGGTAGTGGCAGCCTTGGTGGAGCCGGAAATCTTGAAGACGCCCTCGTGGCTATAGTCCGCGCCCCAGGCGCTATAGATCTGATAGGCGAGGCTCATGTCGCTGCGGACCTTTTGAAAGAGACGGCTGGAGAAGCCGCCGCCGAGGATGTCGGACATGACGTCGAGGGCGGGGTAATCCTTGTCGCTTAGCTTGCCAGCGAGATGGCCGATCGAAAAGAAAGTTTGTTCGCTGTCGTTCTTCTCGGCGATGTACACGCCCTTCGCATCGCGCTTCGTGACGGCGGGATAGGCGGGCACGGCGGGACGTTGGGTGGTCCAATCGGCGAAGAGCTTTTCGAGTTTGGCGCGCATTTCGGCCGAGTTGAAATCCCCTTGGACGGCGAGCATGGTGTTGGCGGGGAAGTAATAACGATCGTGCCAAGCGACCATGTCGGCGCGGGTGATGGCGCCGATAGTCGCGTACTCTTCGCGCTCGCCGTAAGGCGTGTCCTTGCCGTAAATCAAATTCGTGAATTCGCGGCCGAGGATGCTGCCGGCGCTGTCGTTGCGGCGGGAGATGCCGGAGCGGGCCTGGGTGAGCGCGAGGTCTACTTTGTCTTGGGCGAAGGCGGGTTGCGTGACGACTTCCTTGAAGAGAGGCAGAACGTCGTCGATATTCTCCTTGAGGCAATTGAAGCCGACGCTACCTCGTTCTTCACCGATGGACGCTTCAATCGAGGCGGCCATGCCTTCGAGCTTCGCGTTCAGTTCGTCGGCGTTGCGTTGCTTGGTGCCGCCACTGCGAATCACAGAGCCAGTGAGTCCGGCGAGGCCGGCTTTGGCGGCGGGTTCGGCGAGAGCGCCGGTGCGGACCACGAGCGTGCCGCCGATCAAGGGCAGTTCGTGATTTTCGAGGAGCTTCACCTTCATGCCATTGGGCAGCGTGAACTCTTCAATCTTCGGAAGCTCGACGGGACGGAGGGGTGGGTAGGTGAGGGTCTTGTAGATGGGCTGCGCGGAAGCGGCGGCGGGCGCTACGGCGGATTTCTTCGCGGGCTGCATCGCCGGTTGGGCGGTGAGGAGCGCGGCGGCGACGGGGATGAGGATGAACTTCTTCATGGCTGGGTTGCTCCTTAACTACTCACTTTTGCCCGCGGGCTTCGCTTGGACCAAGGTCGCAACGGTGCGCGACTTGGGGTTGAGATACTTCTTGGCGGCGGCCATGACGTCGTCAGCCGTTACCTTGTCGAGGTCGTCGAGTTGGGTAAAGAGGAAACGCCAATCGCCGAAGAGGCCTTTCGTGGTGGCGAGGTTTTGGGCCATGCCGCCATTGGAATCGAGGCTGCGGATCAGTTGCGCGCGGAGCTGAGTCTTGACGCGCTTGAGGTCGGCGTCGGGAACCTTGGTGGTCTTCAGGCGCTCGATGATCGCGTACATTTCCTTCTCGAGTTCTTCGGTGGTCTTGCCGGCGTTGGGGACGCCGAAGAGGACGAAGAGGTTGTCGCGCTTGGCGCCGGGGAAGCTCGCGATGACTTGCGCGGCGAGGGCGATCTTCTTGTCCTGCACGAGCTCCTTATTGAAGTAGCTGGTGCGGCCTTGGCCGAGGAGCCCGGCGAGAACGTCGAACATGACGTCGTCTTTCTCTAGAGAGCTGGGACGCTTATAGCCCGCCGCGAAGAGGGGTTGCGATTGCGCCTCGACACTGAGGCGCTTCTCGCCGAACTGCTCGTTCTCCCTAGTGACTTGGCCGGAAGGCTTAGGGCCGGTGGGCCACTTGGCGAAATACTTCTCGGCGAGGCGCTTTACTTCGGCGGGGTTCACGTCCCCCGCGATGCCGATGACGACATTGGTGGGAACGTAGTAAATTTTGCGGAAGGCTTGGGCGTCGGAGAGGCGGTAGCTTTCAATGTCCGAGGGGACGCCCGCGGGGTGCGTGCGGTAGGGGCTGGTGGAGAAGGCGACCGTGAGCATCTCGTAGATGAGGCGGCCAGTGGGATTGGATTCGATGGCCATGCGGTACTCTTCACGGATGACGCCGCGCTCGTTGTAGAACTCGCGGAATACGGGGTTCAAGAAGCGATCGGCTTCGAGGGCGAACCAGAGTTCGAGCTTGTTGGCGGGCAGGCTCATGATGTACGCGGTTTCGTCGAGGCTGGTGAAAGCGTTGAGACCGACGGCGCCGTTTTCTTCGAGCACTTTGGTGAAGCGTTCCTTGTCGACAAAGCCGTTGGCCTTTTCGATGGCTTTCTTCATGGCTTCTTCGAGAGTCTTGAGTTTGGCCTGGTCGGCTTGGAGGCCTTTGCCTCTCTCGGCGCTGACGGCGTCGTAAGCGGCTTCGACTTCGGCCATGGCGGCCTTCTCGGCCGCGCCGTTCAAGGTGCCAATTGTCGTAGTGCCCTTGAAGGCCATGTGCTCAAACATGTGCGCGAGGCCGGACTGGCCCTTGGGGTCGTCGGCGGAGCCAGCATTGACGCGGCTGAAGAAGCTGACGACCGGCGCCTGATGGCGTTCATAGACGACGAAGGCGAGGCCATTGGCGAGCTTGAATTCGGTGACGCGCTTTTCGATGTCGGCCAAGTTCTGGCCGAGCAACATCGCGGGCACCAGCGCGGCAAGCGCTAGATAGTGCTTTTTCATAGGTTTTTCGGGGATTCCCTGTGTTTTTAGTATCCCACGCTATCCTGAGCATTCATGCTGGAACATACCGCGCAAGTGCGTGTCCGCTATGCCGAGACGGATCAAATGGGGGTTGTGTACCACGCGAACTACGTGGTGTGGATGGAAGTGGCGCGGGTGGAGGCGTTGCGGAGCGTGGGGCTGATTTACGCCGAAATGGAGGCGGCGGGATTTTTGGTCGCGGTTATCGGCGTGAACCTGGAGTACAAGGCGGCGGCGAAGTACGACGACTTGGTGGACATCACGGCGCGCGTGACGGAGTTGCAGAGCCGCATGATGAAATTGAGTTACGAGATCCGGCGGGCGAGCGACCAGACCTTGCTCGCGCTGGGTGAAACGCGGCACATGTTTGTGACGCGGGAGTTGAAGCCGATCCGGCTTCCGGAGCAATATCGTGCGGCTTTCCTGGGCCAGACTGCTGATTCCGCTTTGGGTTGAGTGCATTGGCGCGGTTGAGATCTCGCGGCATTTCGCGGGGCGCACGGGTTCCGCATTGTTGTGGGACCTGGAGCGCGATGCTTTGGCAAGTGCTTGGAATGAGAGGCGTGCCGGGTCGGTGGCGTTTCAGCCGGGATCGCTATTGAAGGCGTTCACGTTTGCGGCGCTGCTGGAGAGCGGGATTTACGATGCGGGGCGGAAGGTGCATTGCAACGAAGGGGCGCTGGAGGGGGAAGCGGCGCTGGCGTATTCGTGCAACGAGTATTTCGACGATGCGGCGAAGCGGTTGGGCGTGGACGAGATGACGCGGGGCTATGCACGCTTTGGCTTGCAATATGGGAAACCGAGTGTGAAGCTGCGGGAGATGTTGCCGGCTTGGAAGCGGCTGGTGGCGCGGCATCGCGAGGCGCGGCTTGCGCCGTTGTTTCGCGGGTTGCGGAAGGCGGTGGAGTTTGGGACGGCGCGCTATGCGGGGGCTGGAGGTGTGGCCGTGGCGGGCAAGACGGGGACGATGCGGGATACCGCGCTGTTCGCGGGCTATGCGCCGGCGGAGAAGCCAAAGTATCTATTGTTGATCCATCTCGATGGAGGATCGGGAGGCGGGGACGCCGCGCCGATCGCGGGGAAAGTTTTTAGGGCGTTGTTCCCCGCGTTGCGTTCGGCATTCGATCCGAGCCGCGTGGATGTTGCGTTGTTTTGGCAGAACGCGCCGCGGCAGCTGAATCTAGCGCCAGGCGAGTATCCGGAGGGGACGGATATCGTGACTGGGCAGACGCGGATGCGGGCGCCGGGGCCGATCGCGGTGAAGCGAGATGGCGACGAGTATTCGGTGCGGGCTCGCGTCGCGCTGGAGGATTATGTCGAGGCGGTGTTACATGGAGAGGCGGGCGGCTTTCAACACGCGGCGTCGCGGCAGGCGCAGGCGGTGGCGGCGCGAACCTATGCGGCGCGTTTTCGCGGGCGGCATGCGGAGGAGGGTTTCGATTTTTGCGATACGACGCATTGCCAGGATGCGCGCTTTGTGTTGCAGCCGAGAGCGGACTTGATTGGGGCGGTGGAGGCGACTAGTGGGGAGTTGTTGTGGCGGGCGGGCAAGCCCGTCGAGGCCTACTATCATGCGGACTCGGGTGGATGGTTGGAGGAGCCTTCGCGGAAGGACGCTTGGTGGAAGGCCGAGGGCAATGCACTCTGGGAGTGGCGGGTAAAGGCGACGGATTTGGCGGCGGCGTTGCGATTGACTTTTGTGACGCAGCAGTTTCGCGTGATGGAGCGCGAGAAGAGTGGGCGGGCGAGGGCGCTGGATGTATTTGGGCATCCGGCGGAGGGGACGGCGTTTCGGACCGCAGTGGGCCGGGCGATGGGATGGGAGAAGTTGCCGAGCCGCTTGTTCGAGGTGGAGCGGCGGGAACGCGAGCTGGTGTTTCGTGGGCGCGGGCGCGGGCATGGGATTGGCATGGCGCAGACAAGCGCGGAGCGAATGGCGGCGGCGGGAAAGAACTACAGGGAGATTCTGGGAGAGTATTATCCGGGGGCGCGTGTTGGCGTGAGCGCTAGCGGATTGGCTTGGGCCATGCGGCGCGAGGGGAAGGTGACGATGTATTCGACGCAGGTGGAGCGGGATGCGGCTTTGCTGGCACTGGCGGCGAAGGAATTGGCGCGATGGGAAAAGGAACTACGCTTGAGTGTTGCGCCCACGTTACGCGTGTATCCGACGCGCGAGGCGTTTCGCGATGCGACGGGGATTACAGACCGGGTGCATGGAGCGGCGCGGGGTTCGCGACTGCGGCTGGTGACGGGGGCGAGTGCGGAGACAGTGCGGCATGAGTTGCTGCATGCGCTGCTCGAAACGAATACGCGCGTGCGGCATCCGATGTGGTTTCGGGAGGGATTGGTGGAAGCTTTGAACGGGGAGAAGAGTGTGGACGCGGAAAAAGTAAGAGTCCTGCTGCGGGAGCAGGGCTTGGACCGAGTGTTGCGGAGTTGGCGCGAGGGTTTGCGTTAGGACTTCGTGAAGACGGGGCTCGTGAGCGTGCCCGTGGCGTCGGCGAAGGTTTCTACCGGCAGGTTCAGGGCGCGGAGGACGCTGGTGTACATGTTGCCGAGGCGGCTTTCGCCGTTGCGCCAGTATTTGCCGTGCTTGAGGCCCATGTTGGCCCCGCCGGCTAGCATCGTGGGAACGTTGCGCGGGTTGTGCGTGGTGCTGGCGCCGCTGCCGAAGAGGACGATGGTGTTGTCGATTAGTGCGCCGTCGCGGTCCTTGTATTCGTTGAGGCGATTCAAGAAATGCGCGATCTGTTCGCTCAAGAAGAGATCGTACTTCGCGAACTGGAGTTGGCCTTCCTTGTCGGTGGCGTGGCTCAGGTTGTGGTGGGTCTTCGAGAGACCGAGCTTGAGCGGGAAGGTGTCGCTGATACCCATGCCGTCTTCGCGGTTGAGCATGAAGGAGACGGAGCGGGTGATGTCGGCGTCAAAGGCGAGGGCGATCAAGTCGAACATGTTGCGGTAGAAGTCCGCGGGTTCGCCTTCGTTGGTCGCGTCGAGGTTCAGGTGCGAGTAGTCTTGCTTCTTGAGCGGGATGTCGATCCACTTTTCGGAAGCGATGAGGCGCGACTCGACTTCGTTGAGCGAGGTGAGGTATTGGTCCATGCGCTCACGGTCGGATTGGCCGAGCTGGCGATCTAGAGACTTCGCGCTTTGGGCTACGGCGTCGACCAGCTTGATGCGGCGTTGGAGGCGTTCGCGCTCGGCTTGAAGATTTTCGCGGTCGCCGCCGAAGAGGCGATTGAAGACGCGGCGGGGGTTGTTTTCCGCCGGGATCGGACGGCCTTCGAGGCCATAGGAGATCGTGCCGGTGCGAGAGAGGAAGCCAGTGCCGGCGTCAATCGAGAGAATGAGCGAGGGCTGGCGGCAGAATTGTTTGGTGTGGAGCGCGACGACTTGATCGAGGCTGACGGTATTGTAAGTGCCGGGCTTGGGATTGTGCAGCGGGGCGCCGGTGAGCCACATGTCGGAGCAAGTGTGCGGGTCGGCCTTAGGGCCGCTGGGATGGTGCATGCCACCCATGAAGCTCATTTGCTTACGGAATTTTTCGAGGGGCTTGGTGGAATTGCCGTAGACAAATTCACCATTCTTCTCGGCGGTGGGGAACCAGCTCCAATCGTCGATGCCGTGTTCGGATTTCGGCAGGGACATGCCGTTGGCGGTGTAGATGGCGCAGAAGCGGCGCGGGGTTTGGCTGGTGACTTCGGCGCCCATGGCGTCGAGGACGGGCAGGGCTAGAGCGGCGCCGCCCACACCCCGGAGGAAAGCACGACGATGCAATTTGAAAGAGCTGTTCATGGGAGCTTCGGTATCTCTTTGCTTCAAATTCTACTACTTTTTGAGGAAGATTTCGCTGTTCACGACCAGGTGGACCATGTCCTTCATGCGGTAGCCCTGGGGCTTTAGCTTGGCGCTCGCTTGGCGGAGTTGGTCGAGTTCGTAATAGGTAAGTGTGCGGCCGTTGGCGTAGGTGGCGAGGTGCTTGAGCACGCTGAAGGCGACTTGGCCGACGCGGTCTTCAGCGAGATATCGCTTGAGGTCTTGGACGCCGCCGACTTCGGTTTTGTCGGGAAGCGTGGATTTGGCTTCGACGGGGTGAGTTTTCCAACGGCCGCCGGCATCGTACTCTTCGAGCGGGATGCCCCAGGGGTCGATCTTGGTATGGCATTGGAGGCAGCCAGTTTGGTTACGGTGTTGCTCGAGGCGCTGGCGCAGGGTGAGATTGGTTTCTTCTTCCTTGAGCGCGGGGACGTTGGGCGGGGGATCGGCGGGAGGTTCGGCGATGATGCGGCGGGCGAGCCAAGCGCCGCGTTTGATGGGATTGGATTCGCGGCCATCGGAGAGGCCGGCCATGAGCGAGGCCTGGCTCAGGACGCCGCCGAGGTCCTTGCGGTTGTGGGCGATGGCGATGAAGTCGAAACCGCTTTCGGTTTTGGAACCGAGGCCGTAGTAGTTCGCGACGGTTTCGTTGGCGACGATGAAGTCCGAGGAGACGAGGTTCTTTACCGGCAGATTCTCGCGGATGAGGTGGCGGACGAATTGGATGGGTTCGTTTTTGAGTTGGGCGCGGGTATCGCGGGTGAGGTCGGGGTAGCGTTTGCGGTCGGCTTCGAGGACGGCGAATTTGTCGAGCGCAAGCCATTGGGCGCTGAACTCTTGGATGAAGTTGTTGAAGCGTGGGCTCGAGATGAGGCGCTCGACTTCGGCGTCGAGTTGGGCCTTGAGCGTGCCGGCGGCGGCGAGGCTTTGGGTGCGGCGGTCGGGTGGCGCGTTGGTTAAGAAGTACGAGAGTTTAGTGGCGAGCTCGAAATCTTCGAGCGGCTCGGGAGCGGGGCTCGCGCTTTGTTCGATCAAGAACAAGAATTGCGGCGACGTGAGAACGACTTGGAGGGCGTCCTTCACGCTGCGAATGAAGTCCTTGCTGGCGGCGAAAGACTTGTCGAAGACGGCGACGATGGCGGCTTCTTCTTCAGGCTTCACGGGGCGGCGGAAGGCGCGCGTCGCGAAGTTCTTGACGATGTGGCGGGCGTAGGCGGGCTTGTCGTTCTGGCGAGGGAAATCGACGAAGATGTTCTTGTGCGCGGGGGGCGGCCAGGATTCGTAGTAGGGGCCTTCGAATTCGACGCTGCGCAGCAGGAGGCGCGGCATGTCGCGGTTGTCGGTGTATTCGCTGTGGATGGCGATCTCGCGGATACCGGCGAGATAGTTGACGTTGTCCTTCTCCACGTTGGGGCTGGGATAGTTCGCTATGGCGCCTTCGAAGACGTAGTTCTGGAGTTGCGTGCCAGCTACTTTTTGCGGTGGGCCGACGGGCGCGAAGGTGCTGCCGCAATCGCGGCGGAGACCGAGTTGCACGCCGAGCTTGGGGATACGCTTTTCGAATTGCGTGAAGCGTTGGGCGAGTTCACTGGCGGGCGCGAGGGGTGTGAGCACGATTTGTTCGATCTTGCGGACGCCGGTGCTTTGCGCGTCGAGCTTGAGCGGGCCCGCGGCGAAGCGGGCGACGAGAAAGGCGGGTTGCTCGAGCGCGCCGCTGAATTCGCGGCCGTTCATCGACAGTGTGAGATGCGGCGTGCGGTCGGGTGGGGCTTTGACGAAAGCGCGGCCCGGTTCGAGGAGCGCTTGGAGTTCGGCTTCGCCGATGGCGCGTTTGTAGAGGCGCACATCGGCCATCTGGCCATCGAAGACGGGCATCGACTGCGCGCGGCCGATTTGCAAGGGGAGCTTGAGGTTGTCGATGTTGAGGTTGCCGGTGAGGCCCTTGGCGACGGGGTAGCCGTTGACGTAGAGCTTCGTCTCTTGCGCGCCGCGGCGGACGATGACGGCGATGTGTTGCCATGTTTCCTTCGCGATGACGCCGGGGCCGGAGGCGATGACGGACTTCATTTGATTATTCGCGCCCGCGGATTCAAAGCGCAAAGACCCATTGCCGCCGGGCATTTCGAGAAACCAGCCGTGGGGCCAATCTTGAGCGCCGGCACTGATGACGGCGCTGCGGCGAAGTTGCTTCGGGTGGATCCAGGCGGCGAGCGTGAACTCGCCTTCGCCGACGTTGATGGCTTCGGTGCGTGGGACTTCGGCGTAGTCGCCCATGCCGTCTAGAGCGAAAGTAGGACCGAATTGCGTGGTTTCGATTTTGGCGTCGCCTTTGAGAGTGTGTTCGCTCTTGGGCCAATGCGCGGAGAGGGATTCACTGAGGCGCGTCGCATCCGGCGCGGGGAATTTGTTTTGGGGCGCGGCTTGGATGACGTCGACCTGATAGACGCCGGGTCTTGCGATCGTGGCGCTTTGGCCGGGTGTGGCTTTTATGGCGCTGGCTTGTTCCGCTTGGGAGGACGCGCCTTTCTCGAGTAGCAGTCCGTCGTTGTACTTCGCGGCGGTGACGGTGACGCGGAAGCGGCCGGTGTCGGGGAGTTCGCGCAAGGAAATTTTGAAATTGGCCTTGGGGCCGTAGGTGCCGTCTTGTTCGAAGAGTTCGTCGTTGGGAATGGCGGGGCGAAGCAGAAGTCCTTCGGGGACGGGGTTGAAGGGATCGCCCTTGGGATAGCCGCGGCTGCCGCGCATGCAGGCGAAGACAGAATGATAAATGCTATCGAAATCGCGCCAGCCGCGCACGGTGTCGTTGCCTTGGTAGCCCTCGATGAAGCGGTACTTGGTGCGCATGTAGAAGGGGTCGAAGGCGAAGGGCTTCGTGGCTTTGAGTTGCGTGACGGTGAAGTCCTTGTTTTCGAGAAGGTGGCTATTGGCGCCGAGGATGAGCTCGTCGGGGATGGGATTTTTGTTGATGCCCGCGCCGAGCTCCATGCGGAAGTTTTGGATGCTGGGTTTGAAGCCGGGGTCGACGATGGCGCGATTGAGGGCTTCCTCGGCGATTTCGAGATAGGCCTCGATCAAGAGCGGCGAGAGTTGGAGGGTTTCCTGGTTGTTGAGGAAGCCGTCCTTGGAAACGGCGTCCGGCGGGAGGAGTTCGGTGAAGTCGTCGTCGATTTGGAGGAGGTCGCGGAGGGTGTTGCGATATTGCGCGACGGTGAGGCGGCGGGCGGAGCCGTTCTTGGGCGAGGGACGCAAGCGCGCGGTTTCGAGAGCTTGGCCTATCCATTGGACGATGCGGTCGCGGTCGGTGGCGCTGGGCTGCGGCAGGCCCTTGGGCGGCATGGTGCCGTCCTTGACGCGGTGGCGGATGCCCTCCCAGATGCGGAGGTGCTTATCATCGAGACCCGCGTCGAGATGATCGACGCGGACGCCGGCGGTCATGTTGTCGGCGTTGTGGCACGCGGCGCAGTTCTTCTGGAGAAAGGGTTTGACGTATTGGTCGAAGTTGGGGTCGAGCGTCGCGGGCGTGGGCGTGGGGCTTTGCCCAGAGTAAGAGGTCCATGCGGCAGCGATCAGAAGGAACAGCGCGCAGACGCGGGCGAGCCGCGGCCGGAGTGGGGTAAAGCTCATGTGACGAGCCTATTTTATCCGACCGGTGTTGACTCCTTGCGGACGAAGTCGAGGAGGATGGCCCAGCCTCCAAAGGTGATGATGGCGGCAAGGCCCCAACGCAAGAAGAAGCTGGTGAGTTCAACGCCGAGGCCTTCGTACTTGGGGACCCAGTTGATGAGGGCCAGGGCAGGCAGCGCAGTGAGCGCGATGAGGGCGACGCCCATTCCGAGATAGCGCGGCGTGGCGTGAATGCTCCATCTGGCGCGCGCGGCGCTGGGGAGTAGGAAGACGAGCAACAGAAGCACCACGGCGATGCCGGCGGAAAGTTTCCAGAAGAGGAGGCCCATGATAAGGACCGCGGGGATGGCGTAGAGCGTGTGCTTCCAGTTGCCGAGGCCATAGGCGTCAAGGGCGGCCCAGGCGAGGATGAGGGCTAGTGCAGCGATGACGTTCAGCGCGAGTTGCGTGGTGGTGCCGACGCCGATGGAAAGCCATTGGTAGGCGAGGGCGGCCACGAGGAGTTGGCCGGCGATTTGGACTAGGATCTTGAGCCACATTACCGTTTGACCTCCAAGGTGGCAGCGCGACCGGTGGCGACTTGTTGGGGTTGGTACATCGGCTGGACGCGCGTGGGAGGCACGCGGAACTTGCCGGGGTTGACGGCTTTCATGACGTAGAAGAATTCGTTGTCGTCCGAATAGAAATATGTGCGGAAGAAAGCGGCGCGGTCGTCGCGCATTTCGCGTTGGGCCCAACTGTAGCGCCACCAGACGGGCTTGCCGCTGAGGTTGTACGAATTGTCGTTCGTGACGAGTTCCATGCCTGCGGGGATGGGGTCTTCGATGAGGACGTACTTGCGGTCTTTCGCGTTCACCTTGACGAGAACGGCGATGGAGTCGCCGGGTTTGATGTCGCCGCTGAGAGGCTCGAGCGCGTAGGTGGTGACGCCGGCGTTTTCGCGTGGCGCGAGGCGGAAGTATTCGCGGGTGACGTTCATGGGAGCGCCCTCGGTGACGGCGCGTTCCTCGGCGCTGGAATAATACTTCGCTTGCGCGTTCCAGTAGACGCGGCCGGAGCCGGTGACTTTGACTTCGACGTCGTTCGCGTCGTTCGCCGGGATCTTGACGCTTTGCGGCGCGAGGGCGTTGACGTCGGATTCCTTGAACTCTTTCTCAAGGACCTCCTTGCCGTTGACGCGCACGCTGACGCTGATCGAGGGCTTCAATTCGCCGGAGATCTTGAGGTAATCGATCATGCCGTAGATGACCATGGCGGTTTGCTTGGTGGAGTTCCACCATTCACCTTGATCCTTATGGAGGACGAGCCAGGCGGCGGCTTTGGGGAGCAGCGGCGAATTGGGGCGCGTGCGCGCGAGGAGTTTCAGAACGTGACTGGAAATTTCCGGCGTGGTGTCCATCGGGAAATCGAGGAGCGGGTCGCGTTCGCCGGGCCACCAGGCTTCGCCCGAGTTCTGCTTCGCGGCGGATTCGAGAGACTGCGCGATCTCCATGGCTCGCGGGTCCTTGATGCGGTCGAGGGCGAGGCCGAGGAAGGCTAGACCGTAAGTGGTCATCTTGGAGCGCGAGGGCCATACGGCTTCGACATCTTCCTTGGCGCCTAGCGAGTAGGCGATATAGGCGCGGAGATCGGAGACGGCGTCGGACTGGCGTTTGAATTCGGCGCGGAGCCAGCGTTCGGATTTCTGGAGCACCTCATTGCTGACGGGATAGCCGGCGTCGCGGGCTTCTTTCAGTCCGGCGACTACGTGCGCGGTCATGAAGGGGTGGGAATCGTCGTTCTTCCACCAGCCCCAAGCGCCGTCTTCGTGTTGGTAGTCGTAAAGGCGGGCGAGGCCGGCGTTGACTTTCTTATTAAGGTCGTCGCGCTTGACGTTGCTCTTGACGCCGAGTTCGTTCAAAACTTTCGTAACGGTGACGTTGGGCAAGAAGCTCGACATGGTTTGCTCGGTACAGCCGTAGGGGAACTGCGTCAGATATTCGAGCGCGCCGAAGAGGCTGCCCGCGAGGGAGGGGGAGACGCTGAGTTCGACGCTGCGATTGCCGCCGGGGGCGCGTAGCGTGGCTTTGGCGGATTGGCCGCCGGTTAGCGCGCCGCTGGCGCCATTCGAGAGCATCGTGCCGTAGGGCTTGATGGGAAGCGTGATCTCCATCGCGTCGCTCTCTTCGTCGGTGATGGCCTTGAGAGTGATGACGCTGCCGGCTCCGGGTTTGACGCGGACGCGGAACTCGGCTTTTTGCGTGCCCTTGGATTCGACGTTGACGGTGCGTTCGGCGCCGTCGAGGAAGTCAACGTTGGTTGCCTGGATGCTGACTTTGGCTTGCTTCGCGCTCGTGAGATAGTTCTGCACGATGGCGCCGATGCTCACTTCGTCGCCTTCCATCAAGAAGCGCGGGTTGACGCTGCGGAGCATGAGATTCTTGCGCACGGTGACGCGATTCAAGACGTAGCCGACTTTGGTGTCGGCGGTGAAGGCGCGCGCGGTGGTGCGCCACATGGTGAGGGCGTCGGGGAAAGCGAACTCGACGGTGCCTTTGCCGTTGGCATCCGTGATGAGGTCGGGCATCCAGAAGGCGGTGTCGGGGAAGGCCTTGCGGACGCGGGGATCGCCGACGCGTTCGGGCTTGAGTTGGCCGAGCGAGGGGCGGATCTTCGCCAGACGCATCGCGCGGGTTCCGGCTTCACCGCGGAAGTAGTAGCTAAGTGAACTCGAGTCTTGCACCTCGCTGTAGACGCTGCCATAGAACAAACTGAGCGGCGTTTGCAAGGTTTCGCGTTGGATGGCGTAGAGGGCTTCGTCGACGACGCCGACGCTGACTTCGGCGGCTACCGGCTGGCCTTTATGGTCCTTGGCTTGCACTTCGAAACGGGCGGGCTCGCCGGGTTTGAATTCTTGCTTGGAGGGCGTGACAGTTAGTTGGAGCTCGCGTTCCGCCGGGGGCACGCGCAGGCGCGTCTCGCCGCGGAAGAGCTTGCCGCGTTTGACGTAGGTGACATTAACCGTGACGTTCGGCTGGAAGTCGGATTTGATCGGAACGTCGAAGGCTACGCCGCCGGCTTCCTTCGCGCGCAGGGGACGGCTTTCGACTACGCCCCGGTATTCGACGCTGAGCCAAGCGTCGAGATCCGCCTCGGGGCTCATTAAGAGCAGCTTCGCGGTCTCACCGGGTGCGTACTTCTTTTTGTCGGTGATGATCTTGATGCGCTCTTCGTCGGCGCCGGTGTCGTAAGCGCCGCTAACCCAGACCCATTCGTTGTCCTTGACGTCGCGGCCTTGGGCCGAGCGGGACGCCGCTTCGAGAATGAAGGAACCGGCTTCGGGCAGATTGAAACTCACCTTGGCGGTTCCATCCGCGCCGGTGCGGCCACTGCTGGAGCTGAGCGATCTGTATTCGCCGCTCGAAATCCACTTCTTGAACTCGGCGCGGAAATCGGCGCTGACGGGCTTGCCGTCATAGTCCTTCGTGGTGACGGTGAAGGACATGTTCTGGCCGGGTGAGGCGACGTAGCGGTCCGCACGGACGGTGACCATGTAGTTGGCGCGCGTGGCGGTGACCATGCCGTAGCCGGTGACTTCGCGATTTCCCTCATCCATGACGCGGGCTTCGAGGCGAAAGAGATAGTCGCTCTCGACAACGGGGGTGGGAAGAGAGATGGTGAGTTCTCCGTTTTCGTTTAGCGTGCCTTCTTGCTCCTCGCCTTGTTCGCCGCGGAAGAATTCGCCGCCGCCTTCCTCCTCTTCGGTTTGTTCGTAGGCGCCTTCTTCGGGCTCGTACCAGGGCGGATAGTAGCGGGCGCGGCGCACGGTGTACTTGACCTTGGCGCCCTTGACGGGTTCGCCGAAGTAGTAGCGGGCCTGGATGGTGGCGTCGACCTTTTCACCTTGAACCACGCGCGGCTTCGACGGCTTGATCTTCACTTCGTATTCGGGCTTCTTGTACTCTTCGACGTTGAAGCCGCCGTAGGCGTCGGTTTCGCCGGCTTGGAGTTTGAGCGAGTAGTAGCCGAGCGCGGCGGTCATCGGGAGTTCGAACTCGCCATTGACGGTGCCGAACTTCGAAACGGCGAGGGACTTCTTGAAGGCGACCTTGCCGTCGGAGTCCGTAATTTCCGCTTGCACTTCATCCGCGGGGAAGATGCGGTAGCCGAATTCGGCGGGTTGGCGCAGGACGCCTTTGAAGTAGACTTTGTGGCCGGGGCGGTAGACGGGGCGTTCGGTATACAGATAGCTCGTCATGCGGCGTTCGTCGCGGCGGCCGAGGGCGTATTCGCTTAGGGCGTCGAAGGTGACGTCCGCTCCGCGCGTAGCGATGGTGAAGACATCGACATTGTCGGCCTGGTCGAACTTGGCGAAGCCGTCGGCGTCGGTCTTCGTTTTGAGATAACTGCGACGCGCGGAGCGGAATTCGACATCCACTCCGGAGAGCGCTTGGCCGGTGTTGCGATCGACGACGCGGGCCCAGGCGTGGCCGGGTTGTGTCTTGGTGAGCAAGGCCATCTGGCTGACGCTAACGATGGTGTAGGCGCGCTTCTTGCCGTCGGTGGCTTCGACGAGATAGAGTCCGGGTTGAGAGGCGGGGATGTCGACGGGTTGCTCGGCATAGCGCTCCTTGGTGGAGATGTTTTCTTGCCAGCTCTTGAGGAGTTGTTTTTCGTTGAGGATTGGAATGGAAGCGTAGGTGGTGCCCTTGGAGTTGGGGTCCGTTTTAGCGGGGGCGGGCTTGGGCGCGGCGCTGGATCGGGCCCGCCAGGCCATGGTGGCGGTGGGGGTGAATTGGCCGCGCGCGAAGGCTTGGATCGTGCCGCGGAGACCGCGCTTCCAACGGGAGAAGCGTTCGATGGGCGTGCGCTCCTTGGGGAGTTGCGCGGTGTTGCTGCCGAAGCTGTGAGCGTCGACGAGTTGGCTGAGGAAGTCCGAGGGATTCTCGACGCGGTAGAGGCGGAAGTCGAGTTTCTTCATGCCTTCGGCGGAAAGCATGATGCGGACCTTCTCGCCGGGCGAGAAGGTCGCGTTCGAATTGAGCGCGAAGTACGGCCCTTCGGGTTCTTGCCCGATGATAGGAAGCCCGAGTAGAAGTAGCAGCGCTCTGAATGCCCTCCGCATTCTCATCTGATTAGTCCTCCAAAACCTTCCATCTGTAGATACCTTTGAAAGCACCGTTTCCCGCCACGGGACGCCATCGGGGTTGCGGGTGTTGCCTCAATTCTTGCAAACTTAGTTTCCGCATCTCGCCGGGAGACTTGCCGGTGGGGCCGGTGTGATAGACGACCCAAGGCCCCTGGCCGCCTTCGAGTTGCGATGCGCCGAGAAAGATCATGACGTGCCAGTTATCGGGCTGGTCGAGTTGTTCGTAGAAGAGCAGGTCGCCGGGGCGGGCGCGGGAGAGGTCTTTGCCGAGAGAGCGCGCGTTGAAACGCATCAGAGTTTCGGCGTCGGCGAAGTGGCGCAGGCCCTCGGGGGTTTGAAAGTGCGGGCCGGCGCGAAAGGGCGCTTCGGGTAGAGATGGAGCGGCGGGAAGCGGATTGCGTTGGCGCCATTGCGCATCGTGGCGGGCGAAGGATTCGCGAAACGCATAGCGGACGAGCGAAGAGCAATCCTTGATCTCCTTGGGGCGCGAGGCGGGGTCGACGTAGTATTGCGACTCGGCGAGGAAGGTGAACCAAAGACGAAAGGCGGTTTTCTCCGCCGGCGTGAGCGCCGCCGCGACAAGGAGGAACGCTTGGAGCGGGAGGGCCATTCGTTTAGGAAGGATACAATAAGCCCTGTTCGATATGAAGGCACTCGAAAACAAGGTAGCGGTAATTAGCGGCGCTTCGCGCGGTTTGGGAAAGGCGATGGCCTTGGCTCTGGCCGAGCAAGGCGCGGCCGTCGCGCTGGTGGCGCGGGATAAGGGCGCGTTGACGGAAGTCGCCGAGGCCGTGCGCGGCATCGGTGGAGTCGCCGAAGTCTATGCGGCGGACTTGACGGACGAAACGAGCGTTGCGGCGCTGGAGCGCGATGTGATTGCGCGTTTTGGCAAGGTACAGATCCTGATCAACAACGCTGGGATGAACCTGCGCAAGAAGATTCATGAGTTCACGCTGGCGGAATGGAAGCAGGTTACCGATACGAATTTGACGAGCGTGTTTCTGATGTGCCGCGCGTTTGTGCCGCATATGAAGGGCCAAAACTATGGGCGTATTTTCAACATGACTTCGATCATGGCCCACGTGAGTTTGCCGGAGAGGACGGCGTACTCCTCAACGAAAGCGGCGCTGTTGGGTCTGACGAAGAGTTTGGCGCTGGAGTTGGCGCCGGATGGGATCACCGTGGTGGGCATCTCGCCAGGGCCGTTCTTGACCGAGATGAATTTGCCGATCACGCAGGATGCCGAGAAGAATGCGATGTTTCTTTCGAAGATTCCGGTGGGGCGTTGGGGCGACCCGAAGGAGATTGGCGCGCTGGCAGCTTACTTGTGCAGCGACGCGGCGGGCTTCATTACCGGCACCGACATCCTGATCGACGGAGGCTGGTGTGCGGCTTAGCGCGTTCCTGCTTGGGGTCTTGTTGTTGGCCTCTTGTGAGCAGAACAAGAAGAAGATCATCGGAGTCGTGCCGAAGGCGACATCGCATGTTTTCTGGGTGGCCGTGGAGAAGGGCGCGCGGTCGGCGGGGCAGGAGTTGGGCGTGACCGTGGAATGGAATGGCGCGCCGTCGGAGACCGATTACGCGCGGCAGATTCAGATTGTCGATTCGATGATCAACCGGCGGGTGGATGGCTTGGCGGTGGCGGCGAGCGAGCGCAAGGCGTTGGTGGCGAGCGTGGATCGCGCGATGAAGCAAGGCATTCCGGTGACGGTATTCGACAGCGGGCTTGATAGCGAAAATTACACGAGCTTCGTCGCTACGGACAATTACGCGGGCGGGCAGATGGCGGGGCGGGCTTTGGCCAAGTTAATCGGGGGCAAGGGGAAGGTGGCGCTGCTGCGTCATGCGCCCGGGAGTACTTCGACGATGGATCGCGAGAAGGGATTCTCGGATGTGATGGCGAAGGAATTTCCCGAGATCAAGATCGCGGCCGAGCAATATGGCATGAGCGATCGCGCGAAGGCGCGCGCGGCGGCGGAGAATATCTTGACGGCAAATCCGGATCTGAATGGGATCTTCGGATCGGCCGAACCTTCAAGCGTGGGCGCGGCGTTGGCGGTGAAGGCGCGTGGGTTGTCAGGGAAAGTGAAAGTGGTTGCTTTCGATTCTTCGGAGGGTCTGGTGGAAGACCTGCGCGGCGGGACGATTCAGGCCATCGTTGTGCAGGATCCGTTTCGTATCGGCTACGAGGCGGTGAAGACGCTGGTAGATCGATTGAACGGCAAGGCGCCGGCGAAAAAGTTGGACTTGGCGGCGCAGGTGATTTTCGCGGCGGACGCGGAGAAGCCGGAGAACAAGCGGCTGCTGAGCCCGGAGTTGAAGTAGTGCCGACGATCCTGGCTACCGAGCTGCAGCGTTACTGCGCGCAGCTATTGGAGCGGCTAGGATTGAACGCGTCCGACGCGCAGTTTACCGCTTCGGCGCTGGTGGCTTCGAACTTGCGTGGTGTTGACTCGCATGGCGTCGCGCTATTGCGCTATTACTTTGAGCAGCTTGAGTGCGGGGACATGGACGCGCAGGGCGAACCGGATGTCGTGCAGCAATCGGGGGCGACGGCGTTGATCGATGGATTCAATGCCGTGGGGCAGTTAGTGGCGCGCTTGGCGACGGATACCGCCATCAGCCTCGCGATGGATCACGGCGTAGGGGTGGTTTCGACGCGGCGCTCGAATCACTTCGGCGCGGCGGCGTATTGGGTGCAGAGAATGACGGCGGCGGGATTCATTGGCGTCGCGTTGTGTAATGCTTCCGCGACGGTTGCGCCTTGGCAGGGGAAGCGGGGGAAGCTGGGAACGAATCCGATTTGCATGGGGGTGCCGGGAGGCTCGCCGTTTCTGCTCGATATGGCGACGACGAATGTGGCGGCGAACAAGATTTTCAACGCGCATTCGGCGGGGCAAACGGAAATTCCCGAGGGCTGGGCGATGGATAGCGAGGGCGTGCCGACAACAAGCACGGAGGCGGCTTACAAAGGGCTCTTGCAGCCGCTGGGCGGATACAAGGGTTCGGGCTTGGCGGTGATGGTGGAGATGTTGTGCGGTGTATTGAGTGGCGGGGCGATGAGCGACGAACTGGGCGGCATTCGTTTTCGAGGCACGACGGTGGGGATCAGTCAGTTCTTCCTAGCGCTCGATCCAAAGTGCTTTCTGGAGCCGGGCGAGTACGAACAGCGCGCGATTGCGTTGACGAAGAAGTTGAAGGCGGCGCCGCCGGCGGCGGGCTACGACGAGGTCTTGGTGGCGGGGGAGCCGGAGTTGCGTACCGAGGCGAAGCGAAGGCGCGAGGGAATTCCGCTGGCCGACGCGACTTGGGAGAGCTTGCGCGAGTGGGGCGCGAAGCTAGGCGTTGGCGCGCCAACGACGGTATAGGAACCACGCGATGCCGACGGCGAGCCAGATGGCGCCGTTGATTTTCGAGGCGTTGGAAAGATTCCAGAAGAGGAAGGCGCAGATGGCAAAACCGCCGAAAGGCGCGGCCCACTCCCACCCTTGGCCGCGCTTGCGGACGCCGTAGTGCAACAGCGCGCTTAGGTTGACGCCCATGAAGCCGATGAAGGCGCCGAAGTTTAAGAGTTCCGCGCCGGTTTGATAGGTGAGAACGAAGCTACCGAGGAGGGCGCAGGCACCAATGAGCATTACGTTCGCGGCGGGGATGCCCGAGCTGGGGCTGATGCGTGAGAAGAAGGTTTTCGGCAATCCGCCCTCTCGAGACATTCCATAGAGCAAGCGCGCGCCGGCGAGTACTCCGCCGCTCCCGCTGCCGATGGTCGCGACGATCAACGTCAAGTTCACGATACTGAAGAGCCACGGTCCACCGGCGCGGCCCGCGATGTGAACGTAGGCCGTGTCGATATCGGGGAGCTTCTCGCCGTAGGGCCAGACGAGTTGCGCCACATAGCTTTCGAGGGCACTCAGCAGGCCGATGACGAGACAGACGATGACGATGCCGCGCAGGATGTTGCGTTGGGCGTCCTTGACTTCCTCGCTCAAAGTGGAGATGCCATCGAAGCCAATGTAGGTAAGAACGGCGAGGCTGGTGCCCGCGGAGAATGTGGCGACGGAGAAATTCGCGGGATCGTAGAGGGGCGCAAGCCAGTTGGTGGGACTGGGTTGGGCGAAGACGTAACGGAGGCTGGCGAAGACCATCGCCAGGATCACGGCGCCCATGGCGATGGTGAGGCCGAGATTGATGCGCGCCGTGGTTTGGATCTGGCGGAGATTGAAGAACGTGAAGGTGACCGCGAAGAGAACGCGCCAGAGTTCGACGGGGCTATCGGGGAAGAAATTGCGCATGGCGCCCGCGCACCAGATCGTGCAGATGACGGGATTCAGAATGTAGTCCATCATCATGCTCCAACCCGCGAGGAAGCCCGCGAGCGGATGGACTTCGCGCCCGACGTAGCTTGAGGCGGAGCCCGCGACGGGATAGGCGGCAGCCATGCGACCGTAGCTAAAGGCAGTGAGCATCATGCCGAGCATCGCGACGAGAATGGCGCTGACTACGTGGCCCTTGGCGGTTTCGTGTACGACGCCGAAGAGAGGCATGGGCGCCGTGGGTTGGATCATGATGATCCCGGTGAACACCAGGCCCCAGAGGCTTAGGGTGCGGCGCAGTTCCGATGGCATCGAACTATCGTAGCCGGAAGGCGATCAATTGATCCGACATGGGGCCGGGGAAGAAGCTGCCGCCGCCGGCGGCGACGACGACGGTTTCCCTGCCCTGCGCGTCGCGGAAGGTCATCGGCGTCGAGTAGGCGCTGGCCGGGAGTATGTGTTGCCAGAGGAGAGCGCCAGTGGAGGCGTCGAAGGCGCGGAAGTACTCGTCGGCCGCGCCGCCGATGAAGACCACACCTCCCGCGACGCTAAGGGATCCGCCGAGGCCATACGCGCCAGTGCCGCTGAAGCCTTTCGCTTTGGCTTGCGGCAATTCGCCCAAGGGCACGCGCCAGCGGACGGCGCCAGTGTCGACATCAATCGCGTTCAAGGTATTCCATGGCGGTAAAGTGCACGGCACTAGGTCTTTGGTAGCGAAACGCGCGTGCGTACCGGGGGAGACGCGAACCCATGTGCCATTCCGTTCGACCATTTTGCCGACGATGCCCAGCTCATTGGCATTGACGAAGAGCAAGCGCCGCGCGGGGTCGTACGCGCCACCGCTCCACGTGCCGCCGCCCAGGGTGCCGGGAAGCATGATCGTATATTTGGCCGTTCCCCAGGGTTCGAAGATGCCGGAGTTGCCGCTTTGTTCGACGAGGGCGCGGCATTCAGCGGCCCACTCAGGTGTCAGCGTGTTGAGGTCCGATTCTTCGAAGCGCGTGCGCGATAAGGGCGCAGGCGCGAGCGGCCAAGGTTGCGTGGGCCAAGCCTCTTCGCCCGGTACGCGGCTCTGCGGCACGGGGCGCTCTTCTTCGCCGAAGATGGCGTCGCCCGTGCGGCGGTCGAGGAACCAGACAAAGCCCATCTTCGTTACTTGCGCCAAGGCGGGAATCGATTTGCCCTCGCGGCGCACGTCGAGGAGGACGGGTTGCGCGGGGAGATCGTAGTCCCAGAGATCGTGGTGCACGAGTTGCTTGTGCCAGAGGAGGCGGCCGGTTTTCGCTTCGAGGGCGAGCACGCTGTTGGCGTAGAGGTTCTCGCCCTTGCGGTCGCCGCCGTAAAAGTCGTAACTGGCGCTGCCGGTGGGGCAGTAGACGATGCCTTTGCTTTCTTCGGCGGCGCAGCGCCCCCAGACGTTGACGCCGGTGCGATTGGCGCGGCTGCCGGGGGCCCAGGTTTTTGCGGCGGGGTCGTTGTCCTGGGGTACGGTGTGGAAGGTCCAGACCGGCTTGCCATCCGACTGGCGCCAAGCGCGGATGAAGCCGGCGGGCCCTTTCGGCGTGCCCTCGGGAACTTCGCCGCCGGTTATGACCAACCCCGCGATCAAAGTGGGCGGCATGTTTTGCGAGAGGTGACCGGCGGCGAGGCCCGCGCGCAAGTCTACTTCCCAAACGCGCTTGCCGTCACGAGCGGCGAGACATAGGAGCTTGCCATCCGGCGTGCCGAAGAAAAGGCGGCCGTTCGCATACGATGCGCCCCAACTGCGGCGAGTCTCGCCGTTGCGGGTGACGCGCCAAAGTTCCTTGCCGGAGCTGGCGTCGAGGGCGACGGCGCTGCCACGCGGGGTGACGACGAAGAGCTTGCCTTCGGCGTGGACGGCGGTGGCGGAGAAGCTGGGCCGGCGGCCTTGGTCCTTGCCTTCCCAGACTTCGCCGTGGGACCAGCGCCAGGCGACTTCGAGGCGTTTGATGTTGTTTGGCTGAACGCTCTCGGGCCGCGGACCCGCTTTCGCGGCCGCGATCATTGTGGGCGCGGCGGGCTCCAACTTGACGTCTGGCGCGCTGAGCGGCGCGGAGCTCTGCGCGATCAAGACTAGCGCGGCGATAAACGGGGCCATTCGATTTCGACTCCTTGCGTGCGTAGGCGGGATTGCAATTCGGCGAGGCGTTTCGGGTCTTTGCGGAGTTGGCGCGGCGTCTCTCCCGTGCGGAGGGCTTCCGCCGCGACGGCGCCCGCGCTTTCGCCGATGTTCCATTCAACGGGATGGAGGCGATAGCAGCCGTTGGTGATGTGCGTGACGCCGAGGTTCTTCGCACCGGCGAGGAGATTTTCGATGCGGCGCGGAATTAGCGAGCCGAGCGGAATCTGGAAAGGCAGCGAGCTGACGTCAATGTAGTTGTTGCCGCCGCTTGAGGGATGCAAGTCGATGCGGTAGCTGCCGACGCCGATGGAATCCGCGAAGCGCTCGGCTTCCTTGCTGGGCCGGAGGGCGGTCGAGACATGTTGTTCGACGACAGTGAACTCGGCGAGGATGCGGCGGCTCTCACGGATGTAAGGATACATCGCGAGGCCGTCTTCGGTGCCGGACTGATCGTGGCGCAGTTTGAGGCCGGGCCAGCCTTGCTTGCCATCGGGGCGCGGCGCTTCAGTTTGCATCCAATAGAGCCACGACAGACTCAGTTGCTTGCCCGCCTCTAAGTGCTTAGCGGCCTCTTGGGGCGTGCCACCGTGTATATTGCCGAGCCAGTAATCGTTCTGCGGCCAGTTGACGAGGCTGATGTCGGAATCGAAGGCGTTGGCGGCGTAGTTCTTCTTGCGGCGGATGCGGCGGTAGAGCCAGAGGTTGAAGGGCCCGGGTTTGCCTTCGTCTTCGTTCGGGTTGAAGGAGAATTCCCGGCGCTCCAGGGTGATGGGGTGCGACATGGTCCAACTGAGTAGTTTGTCCGGCCAGGCGGGTTTCAACTGGGGTTTGTAATCGCGCCAGAAGGCGTAGTTAGCGGGCTTGTCGATGACGTGGTTCTCGCCTTCGTGGTGCGACATGGCGAAACACACGGTGAAGGACTGGATGTTTTCGGGCTGCGCAACTTCCGGCGCGCTCGGTTCGCCCGTCACTTTGCGGCTCTCGAATCCGGTAACGTGTTCGCACTTCGACAGTGCCAGCAGATCGCCCTGCTCGGTGGCGTCGATGAAGTAAGGAGCATTGATCGTGACGCGATGCTTTTCCGCGATATGTTCAACGATGACGGCGCGAAAGCGGTCTTTGTCTTCGTCTACGGCCACCGGGCGGAACTCGCTAAACAGCGTGAGTTGACCGGTGGCAAGATACGGCGCAAGAAGGCTTTCGAGCAGCGCGAGCGAGACTTTTGGCTCGTGGGTGAGGCCGCTCACCGAGCCTCCGCCGGGATTGAACGGAGTGGCCGCGCGGGCCTCGGGCGTCAAGGAGAAGTTCGCTCGATAGTAGGCGCGAACGCCCTCACGGTATTGCCGGTAGAGTCGCGTGCCGCCAAAGTTCTCGATCCAGGGATGCTCATCGGGCGGAACGAGTTGGGAGGTGAGCTGGCCGCCAATCCAGCGGCATTCTTCCGTGAGAACTACTTTGCGCCCGTTGCGAAGGGCGCCAAGAGCGGCGGCGCATCCACCGGTACCCGCGCCGATGATAGCGATTTCCGCGCGAAGCTCCCGAGGCCGCGTGGCGGCCGCGGCAGCGAGGCTACTCGCGACGAAGAGGCGGCGGGAAAAGTTCATGGTCGAGTGCGGCACTCGACCATGATGACATTTGCAAGAGGGCGAGTTAACGGCTAATGCGAAGCAGGGAGCTGGCGATTTCGGCGAATAACGCCGATAGCGCCGTCGGGTCCGTCGTGCTGTACCATAAGCCCGTTTGCTGATTTGGGTTGTAGTACGGGTTCGTGTACGGCATCGCGCCGATTCCGTCGAAGATGGTCGGTTTGATTTCCTTCGTGTTGGCGATGACCTGCAAGAACTCGCGGTCGACGGTGTCCTCGTTACCGATTAAGTAGATGGAATCGATCTTGATGTTGTAGTCGGTATTGCTCTTTATGAGATTCGCGGCCGATACTGCGCTATTCATCGCGGCGGCGGGATAAGCGTTCGGCAGATCGGTACGCAGCTTGTCAACGTACGGTCCCGAGGTCCAGACGTTTGTGCCTAAGCCGGAAGTTGGATAGTCGGTCCACGTGCCGCCGCGGAAACGGCAGAGGCCGCTGTTCGCCGGAATCGGCGTGCCCGCTGGCGCGCAGCCCTCGTTTACGTTGTACACCCAGTTGTCGCGGAAGCCTCGGTTGGAGTTCCCCATCGCGTCGGTGTCGGGAATAAACGCGAAGGTCTGCGCGGCTGACCTCCTCCCACCGTTTGTGCCAGTCGGCGTCGGAAAGCCGCTAGGGAATCCGGTGGTCGACATCGTATCCGTGGGCTTGTTCCAGTTATTGGACTTGTCGCCAAACCATTGGTGATAGCTAATTTGATCGGCGGCGGCCTGAGAGGAGTTCTTGTAAGTACCCGTCTGCGAATAGGTACCACGCATCGTGGTGCCGGCGGTTCCGGTCGTGACAGGCAGAGGAAGCTGATAGCACATCCATGTCACACCCCGGTCGGCGACACCCCAATACTGGTTCTGGTCGCGGCAATAATCAAAGTTCATCGATGGAGCATTGTTGTCCTGAATCCAGCGTGGCCGGTAAGGGCCGGCAGTCGACGCAAGATGGAAACCCCACTTATCCCGTTCGGAACTGCTGTACCAAAGGAAACCCCGCTTCGTGGCGTCGCTACTTGCGCCTGATGTGTTGTTGTACTGATAGTTCGTAAGCGGAAGCATCGCGGGATTACCCAAGACGGGCGACTGCCCCGCTTGGATGGCTGTTCTTTGCGCCAAGGTGTATCCGCGAAGGGCAACGGGGATGGATGCGTCATTGAGCGCGGAATCCGGATCCCGGGCGATGTTTGGGCACGGAGAATAGGAGCCGCAACTCTGGAGCGGGAACCTGAGATCGCGGTACAGAAGACTGGTATTCGTCGGTGGCGAGGTGAGGCTATAAGTGGGCCCCGGCCCGTAACGCGTGTCAATCTGGGTGCGGAGCGGCCAGTTGCCGGTAACCTGGTTAGGCATGCCGTCCGTGAACAGTACGATCGAGTTCATGGCCAACTTCAATCCCACGTTAATGATCTGGTCGTAAGAGATGTTGAGAGAGGGGGCGGTATTCGTACCTCCGGAGCAATTCACGTCGGCGAGGGCATCCTCCATGCCACTCGACCCGCCGTTCTTGAAATTCGTCGAAGGCGGATACACCACCCGTGACGAAGAACTGAAGGTGGAGAATCCAACATAATCGTACGGGCTGAAGTACTTGATGAACTTCGCCGCCGCGTACACCATCGCGTCGCAAGGACGTGAAGTGGCGGTCACCGTGCTGGGAATCGTACCCACCGTGGTCTGGCGGGCGCTCATGGAACCCGAGACGTCGAGAATCAGCATCATCACCAACGTGCGCCGCGTCGCCGTGCCCGAAGCCCGGATCTTCATGCTGTCCTTGGTGAAGATCTTCATGAAATAGGTGGGCGCCGTCACTTCGCCGGTAACGGTAACCTGCAACACGCCCGTCGGCGCGCCGTTGCTCATGATCATCTGGAACTCCGGCACGATCGAGGTCTTCGCCGGATCGGTCCCCATGAACTTGTCCGGGAAGTTCGCCTTGAAGAACCGTTGCGCGCTCAATCCCGCCTGGGTCTCGGCTTCGGCGATCGTGTCGCCCAGATTCAGTCCGCGGCCCGCCCCGAGCGCCGCGGAATCCACCGCGGCCATGAGACGGCCTTTCACGAAGTACGCAACGCCGCCGTCGATCGCCAATCCGACGATTCCGACGGTGAACATCAGCAGGATCGCCGAAATAATGATCGCGATGCCGCGCTCGCCTGGCTTCCTCCGGCCGCGATGATGGCGTTCCGCCACACCACTGCTATCTTGCATTTCCTGGTTCATGGCTTCGCTCCTCGACTCGCCTAGACTTTCCTAACTAACATTACGAACCTGAATAATCGGGGCCTTCATCCAGTTCATGAGCGTCAGCTCGCTGACGTCCGCGAAGACCTCCGAAACGTATGTGAACTCGTCGTTGCTCAATTCCACGATCCCAGGGAAGTTCGACGCCTTGTAGGAGGAATTGGTCGCGATATTCGCTTCCGACGCCTCGCCCTTGGAGTTGAAAGAGAGTCCGGCGGCGGCTCCCGTCGCGCTCGCCCAACGCGTGGTGTTGCCAATCACGATGCGCTGCGCGATGACGTACTGACCGTGGTTGGCGCAACTGCTGGGATTACCGTTCCAATTGATGATGCCCGCGTAACAGGAGCTGTCGCCGACGCGTAGCACCTTCGTCAAGATGATCGTCCCCTTCCCATTCGGATCGGGGCTATTCGTTCCCGCCACGTTAATTCCCAGTCCCGTGCCGGTTCGCAGGAGAAGCTGCTTGTTGGCCGTAGTGGACAGGTCAATGCTTCGCACCATGAGCACGTTTGCGTTGCGGCAAAGCTGGCTGCACTGGACGGCTTTGGTAAGACTCATACCGATCGTGAAAGCCCCTGCCAACATCGAGGTCAAGAAGGGAAACAAAATCGCAAACTCCACCAAAACGTTACCGCGCTGGCTTCGCCCCCGCCTGGAAGACGGTGCCTTCAGCGGCTGACGTACTTTCATGTCGCGTTCCATAGCTGCTCTCCCTCGAAAATTCTCTCGCCACCTTAGAACGGCGGCGGGGCGTTCGTGCCGATTGGATATCCTTGCAGCACGTCGCTCGCATGCTGCGTCATCTTAATGTTTGACCCCGGCCACGTCTTCGGCAAAGGAACCATCCAATTCCATGGGAAATCCACCACTGAAACTTCCATCAAATTGCCTTTTTGGTTTACGTAAAGCAAATCTTCGCCGCTCGCCAGTTTCTTGCCCGGTCCGACGTCGGAGGGCGTAAGCGCCGATGTAAGGTTGTCGGGGGAGTAGTACTTCACCTGGATGAGACTAGCGTTCGCTCCATCCAAAAAGCTCATGGCATTCGCCCGCACCACCAATTTCACGCAGTCCGTCTGGTTCGCACAGCCGGAACCGTTGAAGTTGAGTCCGTAGGTGACCCCGTAACGTACGCCATCCCGCACCGCACTCTGCATCATGTTCTTCAGGAAGACCGCGAACGCCACGTCCGCGATTCCCAGAAACATTCCAAAGAACGGCAGCGCGCACAACGCGAACTCCACCATCGCATTCCCGCGCCGGCAGCGAATGCGCCCCAGCAGCCGCCCACGCCCGTCCCGTGTTCGACTCGTCTTCGCTTTGTCCATAGATAGGCCCATCTCTGGCATATGAGCGCTATCGGCTGAACTTTAGAAAAACTTTAGGCCATCCAAGAAATTTTTCTTTCCCGCTCGACCTTCGTCCAGTCGATCTCCATCCCAAAACCCGCGCGCTCACTCAAACTGAATCGGGCGTTTTGCGGCCGGGGTTCATACTTGTCGAACCAATAGTATGAATCCATCTTCAGAACTAGGTATTCACACAGGGGGCAAGTCGTAGGGGATTCGCTGGCCACCACATGCAAGGCGGCGTGAATATTGTGCCCATGGGGGATAACGGGCACATCGTAGACGCTCGCCAGCGCGCAAATCTTTTTCAACTCGCTTACGCCGCCGCACCATTCCGGATCGGCCTGCACCACGCGAATCGCGTCCTTGGCCAAGAACGCCTGCACCTCCCAGCGTCCGTAGAAATGCTCGCCGGTCGCGATCGGGACCGATGTCGATCGGCTCAATCGCTCGTAGGCATCTACCTTCTCGCTCGAAAACGGCTCCTCCAGCCAACGCGGCCGCAATTCTTCTACTTCTTGGCACCAGCGCAAGGCGTACGGCAAGTCCCAGCCGTTGAAGACGTCGAACATCATATTCGCCTCACCGCCCAGCGCCTCGCGCAGGATACGCGCGGTTTCCACGTTGCGCCGCATTCCCTCGGAGCCGCGTCCAGGGCCATCCGCGAGGAACCACTTCTGATTGCGGAAACCCCGCGCGAGCAATTCCTTGGCGCGCGCCTTCACTCGCGCTGGTTCGAGCGACGAGCCTAAAGTGCTCCCGTACGCCTCGACCTCGGTCCGCGACGGGCCGCCCAGCAGCCGGTACACCGGCGCGTTGAAGTAGCGCCCGCGCAAGTCCCACAGCGCGTTATCCACCGCGCTGATCGCCAGCATGAAGTGTCCGGCGCGCCCATGCCGGTTCAAGCGCCAAAGCTGATCCCATAGTATCTCGCCCGCCAAGGCGTCCTTGCCCACCAGAAAAGCCCGCATCTGTTGATCGATTACGATGGCGGCTTCCTTGTCGACCGGGCCGTACAGGCCTTCCAAGCCGCCGCTGCATTTCAGGCGTAAGTACAACGCCGTCGCCTTAGCCGCTTTTTTCGGCGCGGTGTTGGGCTCGACATAAACCGGCGGTTGCAGCTTCTCGTATATGTGAAGGGGCTGTGCCTGGTATTGTGCGTTACCGCCAGCGACGCCTTCCCGCGTTCCTGAATACTCCCATATCTCGACGGCTTCAATCCGGATCTTCGATTCTTGCGCCAAAGCCGCTAGCGGCGCGCTCAGCAATCCTAACGCTTGCCTGCGATGCATGCGTTGATTATGACGCCGGCGCGGGTTCTCCGCGGCGCTGGCGCAATTCCTCCGGACTCAAGCGCGGCGCGTAAGCCGCCACCAGCAGCCCGCTCAGCGTCACGATCGCCGCGACGAAGAAGACGGACTCCAGAGCCTTGTCGAAACCAAGCGGCTTTTCGCGCAGATTGAATACCGCGCCCATCACGCCAATGCCCACGCTGCCACCCATGTTTCTAGCGAATTGCAGCAGCGCCGTCGCCGCGCCCATCCACTTCCGCTCTACCTGCATCTGCACGGCGATGAAAACGGCCGGCACACCGAAGCCGAAACCGAGTCCCAAGACGACCATGGCGCTCCACAGATAGAGCCAAGACTTGCCGGCGTCGAGCCAAATCAACGGCAGGCTGCCCAGCACCATCAGAAGCATTCCGGCCGCCATGATCGCCCAATAGCCCATCCGCAGCAGCAGCTTCGCGCTAATCACGCTCGCGAAGACCCAGGCGATTAGCAGCGGCGATAAGCTCGCGCCGGCTTCCATCGCCGTCTTGCCTTGTACCTTCTGCACGAACAGCGGCACGTAGGCCGTGACGCCATTCAGAATCCAACCGACGACGATCGCTTGCATGACCGCGATCGTGAAGAAGCGCCACTCGAAAAGCTGTAACGGAATGATGGGCTCCGGGCTGCGCCGCTCGACGCGAATGGCCAGCGCCGCCGCCACCGCCGCGCCGCCAAGCGCCAGCCACGATGGCCAATGCGTGATGTCGACAAGGCCCAGCAGCAACAAGACCGCTCCGGCGGTGATGAGAAGGGCCCCGGGATAGTCGATATGCGGCTTGCCTTTAGCCACCTCGTGGCGGTCTTCCCACCAGTGCCACACCATCCACGCCGAAAGAATGCCGAAGGGGATGTTGATATGAAAGACGCTCGGCCACCCAATCGTTCCCACCAGAAAACCGCCCAGCAGCGGTCCGCTCACGCTCGACAGGCCCCACACGCCGCTAAAGAGCGCTTGCACCTTGGCGCGTTCCTCCAGACTGAACATGTCGCCGATCATCACCAGCGCGAGCGGCATCAAGCCCGCCGCGCCCAGGCCCTGCAAGCCCCGGAAAACGATTAACCAAAACATCGTGGGCGCGACGGCGCAGAGCAGGCTCGCCACCAGGAAGAGCGCCATGGCCCACGCGTAGACCAAGCGGCGCCCGAAAATGTCGCTCAGCTTGCCCATCACCGGCATCGCGGCGCTGGAGGTTAGGACGTAAATGGAAAACGCCCAACCGTAGATATTCAGGCCACCCATTTCCCCAACAATCGTGGGCATGGCCGTGGCGATGACGGTGGCCTCCATCGACCCCATGAAACTGCCAATCATCAACCCGAGCGTAACGAGGCCTCGGGACGACGAGAAAAACCCAATGATGTTTTGCAACTGAGATTGTTAGTTTAGCGCGGGGCTCTTGCTTGGAGCGCGGGATGCAACGATTCGCGAATGGCCATCACTACGGGCCGTAGCTTGGCGGGATAGCGTATGGGTCCCGGCGACCGGCGAGCCTGGCGAAAACTCCCAGTTGACGGGCGAGCGATTCCTTTGCTGTAATCAAAGAGTCGTCCTGACACTCCCTGGTAGCTCAACGGTAGAGCGTTCGGCTGTTAACCGAAATGTTGTAGGTTCGAATCCTACCCGGGGAGCCAATTTATTCGCCTAGCCGATTCTATTTCGCGAGCTACCCTTCCGGACGCCTTCGCTTCCCCAGTCACCATTGATGGACATCATTTGCTCTCACTTGGTGACCAAATCACCCCGGCGGCCAATTCACGCTTTCAGGTCTCCTAACGGACTTCTCCAAACTCACCCGCCATCGCCAGGGAACACTATTGCCGCACTCGTTCCAGCGCCATCCCATAGGCCGCATTCGCGGTTGCGCTTCCGCGGCGCCCGAGACTCTCGTGGATCGGCGGGATTCCCGCCACCCGGGATTCGCTCGCGTCAGCCGGCGCGCGGCCCCAGCAAGAGTTCGTGTTCCAATCCAATCTCGAACTCCGTCCCCGCCCGTTCGATCCAGAAAGGATGGCAAGACGCCAACCTCGCCGCTTAGGACGTAGTCATGCGTCCGCGCATCCAGCTTCGCGCCGCGCTCAACCGGGAATCCTTCGCCGCGCCCATGCCAGTGCCGGAGAATTAGCCCACGCGGTTCGGTTTGCGTGGGCTAAGGGGCCAAGCGTCTTCGGCGATTCCGCTCTCCCGATCGGCGGCAGCCCCCTACTACCACGACGAGTTGTTCACCTCCATTAATCCCCGGGCGTCCTTCTCCCCGGCCGCGGCGGCAAGAACACGGCCAGATCCTTGCCTGGCGCTCGAAATCCCGCGTTGGCCGGCGACCCCTCCCGAGAGCGAACCCGATTGCGAAACTGACGCCGAACTCTGCCCGCTCCGGCCACAATCGGATATCATCGCCGCAATGCGAACCTTTCTCCTCGCCCTCGCCTTAAGCGCCCCCTGCTTCGCCGTCGCCGACGACAAGATCTTCGGCGACTACCGCGCCTCCTGCCCCGGCACGATCCTGCGCTTCAGCATCTCCGAGGAAGGCGTCAACAAGATTCGCCTCAACGGGAAAGCCTACGCCAATGCCGAACCCGGCGAGCACGGCCGCTTCGGTTGGATCGGTCTCTACGAATTCGGCATCGACGACGCCGTCGCCAGCCGAGGCATTGAACTGATGGTCTTGTTCGATCAGAAGGAAAACATCGCCCGCGTGACGGCGACGTATCACGAGGTTCCGGCCAAGGCGAAAGCGGCGCTGAAATCTTGCGTGCTCACCTTCACCGCCTGGCCAAAGAATAAGGGGATCTAAACCGCGGGCGGCCGCCGCCGGGGCGCCCGTGGAATCGGTTTCGCCGGGACGAAGTCTTCGATAATCTTCTTCGCTTCCGCCTTCTTCTCCGCGCTCAACGGAAACGCGAAATCCTTGGCGCGCACCGTGGCCAGAACGCACAACGCCGGCAAGGGATTGATCGGCTTGCCAGCGTTAAACGCCAAAGCCCTCGCCAGCGGATGCTTATCCGCCCAAGGCGTGTCGGGCCACGCGAAGGCTTCGGGCTTCAGTGACAACTGCAAACCCTCAGCGTCCGCCGCCGCCGGCGCATTTGTGGGCGATGGCCAGTCTTTCGGCACGTCCGCCTTGCTCTGCATCAAGAACAAGACCTTGCTTTGCACCCACGGCTTAGCCGCGTAGAGGTGCAACAGATCGTGCATGTTCCGTTGCGGACCTAGACTGATGATTGCCGCATTTCCATCGTGCTGCGCGGTGAGCGAATTGCGCAGCAAATTATGCGGCTCCGCCGTGTCCTTGAAAGACTGCACGCCGGTATCGAGGCCCGCAACGGCGGCCTGCAACAGCGCCGGCGTCGGCACGGGCTTCTTCTCATAAGGCATGCCAACCGGCATCGGCCGCCCGCCGTAGACGCGATTGAAGGCGTTGAGCAGACCCGCCGAATCTAGGTTCTCAAGCGTCGTGCTCAAGCAAACCACGCGGCACTCGTTGCGATTATCGAGTGCGTAAAGCAGGGCCAGGGCGACGATGTCTTCGATCCGTTCACCAAAGGCCGCGTCGAAGCAAACGCCCAAGGAGGGCTTGCCAAAAGGTCCGAATTGCATGTAAGCCAGGCTCTTAGCCGAGATTCAATTCGCCTACGCGGCCGGTCGAGTCGCCGAAGTTCTCGACCCGTACGCCCATGGTGTCCATCATGGTCAGGAACAAATTCGTCATCGGCGTTTCGCGGCGGTACACGATGTGGCGGCCGGGCGTAATCGCCCCGCCCGCGCGGCCCGCGATCAAGACGGGCAAATCTTCGTGCGTGTGGCGGTTGCCGTCCGAGAGGCCCGCGCCGTAAACGATCATCGAGTTGTCGAGGATATTCGAATCGCCCTCTTGGGTCGCCTTTAACTTCTCCACCCAACCGGCGAATTGCGTCGCGTGGTAGGTGTTGATCTGCACTACCTTCTCGATCAAATCCGCCTTGTTCATGTGGTGCGTCAAGGGATGGTGGCCGTCGGGGATGCCGATTTCGCGATAAGGCCGCGACGAACCCTCGCGGGTGATCAGGAAGGTGACGATGCGCGTCTGGTCCGCGCGGAAGGCCACCGTGATCATGTCCGTCATCAGCTTGAAGTGCTCGGCGAAATCCGCGGGAATGCCGTAGGGCTTATCCATGCCGGGATTCACCTGTTCGGTCTCTTTCTCGGCGCGCTCCAACATGCGCTCGATCTCGCGAATCGAGGAGAGATATTCGTCCACCTTACGGCGGTCCGTCGGGCCCAAGTTCGATTGCAACTTCTGCGTGTCCGTCATCACGAAGTCCAGAATCGAACGGCGGTACTTCGCCTGCCGCGCGCGCTGCTCCGGCGACAGTTCCGCGCCGCTGCCGAAGAGGCGCTCAAACAGCAGGCGCGGATTCAAGATCGGCGGCAAGGGCTGCGTCTCGCTGCGCCACGCCAAATTATTCGTGTACGCGCACGAGTAGCCGGAATCGCAATCGCCCGCCTGGCGCGCGTCTTCCAAGCCCACCTCAAGCGACGGGAAGCGCGTCGTGTTGCCCATTTCGTTCGCGACGATCTGGTCCATCGAGACGCCGGCCTTAATGTCGGTGTAGGACTTGCGCACTTGAATGCCCGTCAGATAAGAACCCGAGCAGCGGCCATGGTCGCCCGCCCCATCCAGCAGCGCGCGGCCCGTGTTGTGCGTCAAGTTCGAAAGAATCGTGACGTCTTTCTTGTAGGCTTCGAGCGGCTTCAAGATGCGCGGCATCTCGGTCAACTGGCCCTCGTAGGAAGGACGCCAGTGCTCCATCACGATGCCGTTCGGCACGTACGCAAAGGCCATGCGGATCGGCTTCTTGCCCGGCAGTTGGCTCGAAGCGAAAGCCGGCGCCATCGCGTCCAGCGCGGGCAGCGCGATCGCCGCGCCCAAGCCACGAAGCATCGCTCGACGGGGTAATGCCTTCTTGGTGATCATTTCTGCGCAATCTCCTTCACGGCTTCCTTGGCGGGAGCGCCCGTTGGTTTTTTAGTGTATTCCGCGCGCTTGCTCTGGAAGGGCAGCGAGTGCGCGATCTCGTAGATCAAGGTTTGGAAGCGCCACTCATTGGCGGCGAGCTTCTTCGTCAAATCGTTTACCGTCTTGCGGTCGAAACGCTCCAGGCCCCGGCCCAAAGCGTAGGTCAACATCTTCTCAGTCAACGCGTGGCCGAATTCTTGCAAGTCCGAAGCCAGCACCGCGCGCAACTCCGCCGGGTCCTTGAAGCTCTTGCCGTTCGGCAAGGTGCCCGAGGAATCGATCGCGAACTTGTTGTCGGTATCGCGCCACTTGCCGGTAGCGTCGTAGTTCTCAAGCGCGAAGCCCATAGAATCCATGCGATTGTGGCACGACGCGCACATCGCGTTCTGCCGGTGCTGCTCCAATTGCGCGCGCAAGCTTCCCGACGAACCGATCTTCTCTTCGTCAAGCAACGGCACATCGGGCGGCGGCGGTGGCGGAGGCGCGCCGAAAATATTCTGCAAAATGTACTTGCCGCGAATCACCGGCGAGGTGCGCGTCGGGTAGCTCGATACAGTCAACACGCTCGCATGCGTCAATACGCCACCACGTTGTGTCGATTCCAAATTCACGCGCCGGAACTCCGGCCCCTCGACACCTTGTATGCCATAGTGCCGCGCCAACGCCTCGTTCAAAAACGTGAACTTCGCGTCCAGGAACGTCGCGATCGAAAGATTCTCTTTCAACACCGCCTCGAAGAACAGCGCCGTCTCCCGCTCCATCGAATCCTTCAACCCCGCATTCCACTCGGGGAACTTCTTCGGGTCCGGCTTCACCTGCGACAGGTTTCGAGTTTCCAGCCACTGCCCGGCGAAATTCGACGCCAGGGCACCGGAGCGCCCGTCGGCCAGCATGCGCTTGATCTGCGCATCCAGCACTCCCGGCGCGCGCAACTGCTTCTTCTCGGCGAGGCTCAACAGTTCCTCATCCGGCATCGTGTTCCAAAGGAAGTAGCTCAACCGCGACGCCACTTCCAAATCCGTCACCGGATGCGTGGCCGTGGGGTCGTTCGGATTCTGATCGCGCTCAATGCGGAACAAGAAATGTGGGCTCACCAGCATCGCTGAAATCGCGACCGCTAGGCCCTGTTCGGCGCTCTGACCTTCCGCGCGCGCCATCTTGACGAAGCGCATCAACTGGGCGACCTCGGGCTTCGACACCGGACGGCGCCATGCCCGCCGCGCCAAACGCGAAACGATCGATTCGACGCAAGCGCTCTGCTTCACGTCGCAAGTCAAAATCTGCTTCCGGCTCTCCGGCACGACCTCGCTCGCATAAGGCCCGACGAACTTGATCATGTTCATCGTCTTGTTCTTCTTGTTGTCGAAGAGATCCTTGCCGCTCAGCGTTTTCACGAACGGATCGTTCTTGAACTCCGCGCGGAAACGGTGCTCGCCCGCGGGCAAGTATGCGCGGAATTCCACTTCCGAATACGGGTTGAAGTAGACGAGGCCCGACGGCTTCGTCTCCACCATCTGCGTGTGAATCGGCTTGCCGTCCATCGAGAACACGAAGTCCACCGGCAGCCCGTCCTTCCGCTCACCCGGCAGCCCGATCACTATGCGGTACTCGCCGTTCCATTCAACGTCGTGTGTCGCCTCCACCGCGCCCGCCCCGAGGCGAGAAAGATTGCGGTCCTTCGTGTGATATTCAAACTCGACCGGCTTCTTCGGCAGCGGCGTGATTCCCAGCGCGCGCTGCGCGATCTTCTCGGCGGACTCCAAGTACTTCTCCATCAGCATCGGCGAAATCGTCAATACGTCGCCAATGTTGTCGAAACCGTGACCGGAATCGTCGGCCGGAAAATCCCGGTTCGCCGCGAAGCTTACGCCCAACAAATCGCGCACCGTATTCGCGTACTCCGAACGGTTCAGCCGCCGCGCCGTCACACGGCCCGGATCGGGCTTTAGCGCCGCATCGGCCTTTTCAAATTCGTTCTGGATGTAGTTGAGGAGGCCATTGATCTGCGCCTCTTGCGGACGCGGAAAACCCTTCGGCGGCATCTCCCCGGAACGAACCTTGCGGATCAAGCGCTCCCAATCGTCGCGGTACGCCGCCACGCTTTCGGGATGTGTGAAGGGGACCACGTTTACGCCGCCGGACTGGTTGCGGTCGTTGTGGCAGGGGGAGCAGGACTTCGTCAAAATCGGCTTGACGGCGCTTTCAAAACTGGCGTCCGCCGCCGGCAGCGCAATGCTACCGCAAAGCGTTAGAAAACTGAGACTTAGGGTTAACGGAAGACGAGGCCGCATCACTTCTTTGATGTCAATTCTATATCTTTTCTAAGATTTTTTCTAGGACGCCTATACCAGCTATAGCCCGCGAAAATCACCTTGGGGAATGCAGGTTGGGCTGGGAAGGCCGATGAGAACGTCAGGGCGTATGCCGCATTTTCTTCGCATCCTCAGCTTCCTTACCTTCGCCGCATGCTTATGCGGCCAAACCATCAGCGTCAACAATGCATCCCTAAGATTTACAACGACGGTCGGGGCCTCCGCGTTACCTGCCGCCCAGAGCATCAGTATTCAAAGCGCGCCCACGGGGCAGGCATTCAACGTTGCGGTCATCGGGCCGAGCCCGCATCAAGGCGCTTGGCTCCTAGTCAGCGCCCTGAGCGGCCGCGCGCCCCTCACAATCAGTGCGCAACCGAACCCGACCGGGCTGCCGGCCGGCACCTACACCGCGACGATCACGATCACCGGAACCACGGGCACGCCCGCGCCTAGCGCCAGCGTCGCGGTCACTCTGGTCGTCGGCACGCCGCCGCCCACGGTCACCGTCTCGCCTAACGCGCTTGTGTTCAGCTACACCACCGGCCAACCGGTCATCGGCAACCCCGCGCTTTCGTCGACCTTTATCCTGTCCAACACGGGCGCTGCCACCGCCGCCACCCTGAGCCTGCAAAGCGCTCCCTGGCTACGCGTCGCGCCTACAGGGAATATCACGCTCGCTGGCCTTTTCAACTCGATTTCCGTTAGCGTCGATCCAACTGGTCTCACACCTCGCGTCTACACCGCGAATATCACAATCAAGGCCGCATCTGCTGCGAATCCCACGCTCACCCTGCCCGTAACGCTCAATGTCCAAGCCGCGGCGCCGTCCATCATCAACACCTGGCCGCTTGGCGTCATCCAGGGTTCCGGTCAAGCGAACGTCACCTTAAATGGCAGAAGCTTCCTCGCCAACTCCACTGGCGCGATGACCGGCTTCACCCCGGAAGCCTCTATCACCGCCAATGACGGCACGAACTCGGTCACCGAGAGCTTCTTTATCCCGGTTTATCCCAGCGCCGCCACCGGCATCCGTTTGCTCTTCGGTTCGCCCCTCGAAGGCGGCATCGTCGGCTTCGCCTACGGCAGCTCGGCCTTCCAAGCCACCGGCGGCACGCCGCCCTACACGTGGCAAGTCCGCGACGGAATGCTGCCGCCCGGGCTGACTCTATCCGGCGCGAGCATCTCGGGCACGCCCACCGCCGCCGGCACCTACTACTTCACCCTGCTCGCCACCGATTCCAGCACTCCCATCGCCGCCAGCGCCTACATGCCCGTCAAACTCGTCATTCTGCCGCCCGGCGTCTCAGCCACTCCACGCATCGCGGGCCCCAGTTCGTTGCTCGCGGCGGGCACCGTCAATGCCGCATATCCTTCGGGCATCCAAGCCGTCGCCAGTGGCGGCTCCGGCGTCTTCACTTGGTCGGCCACCGGTTTGCCCCCGGGTCTAGTCATCAATTCCTCCACCGGCGCCATCACCGGCACACCAACCACGGCGGGCCTGAATGGCGCGCTCACCGCGCGCGTTGTCGGCGAAACGGCGATGCTCGCCACCGTGCCCGCCTCGGCGCTCACCACGCCCGGCTACCTACGCATGGCCATCACGACGCCTTCGCCCGGTGGCGGTGTTTCCAACGAGGCGCAGTTCCAGGTCTTCGGCCCACAGCCCCAAATCGGCGCGGTCGTCGATTCCGCGAGCTTCCTCCAGGGCACCGTTTCGCCCGGCCAAATCATCACCATCTTCGGCTCGGGTCTAGGCCCCGCGACGCTAACGCTTTTCAACCCTTCGGTCCCGGCGCCACAGATTCCCAATACGCTACCCAGCGCCGCGCCCTCCACCAGCGTTACCGTCAACGGCACGCCCGCGCCAGTCCTCTACACCAGCGCCAATCAAGTAAGTGTCGTGGTCCCTTACACCGTCAGCGGCCCCACCGCCGACTTGATCCTCACCTTCAACGGCCTCGCTTCACAACCCGTGACCCTCGCGCTCGCCCCCACCAGCCCCGGCATCTACACCACCGACGCCTCGGGCCGCGGCCAAGGCGCAATTCTCAACTACAACACCAGCACCAACGACTATTCGCTCAACTCCGGCTCCACCGCCGCCACGCGAGGCCAAACCGTAATCCTCTACGTCAGCGGCGCGGGCGTCACCACCTCCCCAGTAGCCAACACGCTCATCCCCGCGAGCCCGGCCGTCACTCCCACCGCGCCCATCACCGTAACCATCGGAGGCCAAGCCGCCACGGTAGCCGGCGCCGCCGCGCCCCCTGGCAGCGTCCCCGGTCTCTTGCAAGTCAACGTAACGGTCCCCAGCAACGCCCCAGTAGGCCCAATGGTGCAAGTGGTAGTCAACATCGGCGGCATCGATTCCCAACCCGGCGTCACCATGGCGATCCGCCAGTAGCAACCAAGTCCGGGCCATATACGCCCGCAGCACACTGTCACCGGCGACCGCACTCCGCAAGGCGCTCATCGCAGCGCACTGCCGATCTGAGCCGCGACCACAAGGGAGCGGACAGTGCAGCCGCCCCACCCTAAGGCGCAATAGCAATATCCACCATGTCGTGAAAACTAGTCCCCGTCTCCACCGCCACGGGCACCGCATTCCCACTCGGCGCCGTATTCGGCACCACCACATTCAACTGATACAACCCCGCAAACCCAGGCGCCGCCCCTGCGAAGGAAACTGTCGCCTTGATCCCGCCGATGTAAACGTTCACGTTATCCACTACGAAATTCAAAGTAGCCGTAGGCGCCGCCACCCCATCCGCAAGCGGCGGATTCAGCGCCCCCAAGCCAGTCAGATAAATCTGAATCGTCTCCCCCCGCCGGGCCGCGTTCGCCGCCGTCAGCAACGAATTATTCTGCCGCAAGATCGCCCCCGCCCCGATCCCATTCTGCGGTTGCGAATAGATCCCCGGCGAAGTCCGCGCGACAGCCACAGTGACGCGATTCGATTCCACCCCCGCGTTCCGCACCACGATCTCAGCCGAATTCCCCGAAGTCGCAAAAGGTACCAGCGCACTCAACTGCGTAGCGCTCACAAAGTAAATCGGCGCCGCCCGCCCCTGTATCGTCACGCTCACCCCACTCAACGCCGTCGGAAAAGGCGCCGAGGCAATCGCCGCCTGCGCCGGACCCAAACCCGTCCCAAACAAACTCACAAACTGCCCCGGCGCGATCGGATTCCCCGGCGGCGCAAAACTCGCCCCGTTCACCACCCCCGCCGGATTCAAAAACACCGTGCCCCCGCTCAAGGTCCGCCCCTTCACCGCGATCGAAAGTTCGTAGTTATCCGTATCCACGAACGAAGTCCCCACCCCCAGCGCCAAGTTCCCATCCGCCGAAACCGCCAGCCGGTTCGTCAATATCGCCCCGGTCCCATCCGCGTTCAAGTTGTAATCGTTGACCGCCGTCAAATCCGAAGCCCCCTCCAACAACCGCGACCGCCTACTCCAAACCGCCTTCCCATTCCCCAACGCATTCACCGCCCCCACAAACGAACTCGGCCGCGACTGCTCCGTCTTCAACCCCGCCCCATAAAACAATCCCGAAAAATTCGCCGCGCTTGCCCCCGCCGGCGACTTCACCGCCACGATAAAGTCGTGCGCCCCCTGTTGAATCGACCCGCCAAACAAAAACTGCCCATTCGCCGAAACGAAAATCTGCTTATCCCCCAACAGCAATTGATTCGGCGCCGTCAACGGCGAAGTCTCCGGAAAAATCAACGTCCCCCGCCCATCCGTGCCCAACACATAAGACGACGGCCCAATCTGCTGCTGCAAAATCCGCCGCCCATTCTGCGTCGTCTGCCCCGAGACACTCACCAGCCCCAGCGCTCCCTGCCCCGCCGACGTAAAGCGGAAAAACGAATTCTTCACATTGAAGAAAATCCCATTCGGATACTCGAGCGACGCGCCCACATAGTTCCCGGTAATCACCGCCGGCGTCACGCCGCCAAATGGCAGCGGCGCCGCCATGAAGAGGTCAAAAATATTCCCCGAGGAATCCGTGGTCGAACCCAGCAACACCCCGTTGCCTAGCCGTAAGTTCAACGTCGCGCTCGCCTCCAGCGGATTCGTCATCGAAACAAATCCCGCCGGCGACACCGTATAGTTCCCACTCCCGCGAAACGTCGTCGGCCCGCCCGTCCCCAAATTCCGCGTCCCCTCCACGCTATAACCGCCGCTCCCGCTAAACGAAATCACGCCCACGATGCTCCGCGCGTCGATCGGCGCCCCGGACCCATTCGTCGAAATCAGCACCTGCCGGAACCCGTAGTTGCCGCTCAAGAAGGAATTGTCGAGAACCTGAGCCGAAGCCCCACCCACCAACATCAAACAAGCGACCGCGAGGTACCGCGCAGCAAAATTTCGCATCTGTGCTTTCAGGATATACTGAGCCTTTCCGTAGACTTACTTGTCCCAAACACGCCACAACTCCGCCCGCACCCTGTCAAACCTCCGCATCGGCGAATCCGGCGTCCTAGGCGAATTCGATCTCCCCGAAGAAATGGCCACCCGCCTAATGCAAATGGGCATGATCCCCGGCGTTGAAGTTCTCGCCGCTCACGTCGCCCCCGCCGGCGACCCAGTCGTCTACCGCGTCGACGGCACTGAAATCGCCCTACGTAAAGAAACCACCGCTCGCATCGCCATAAAGCTGAGCTAACCAATGCCCCAAGCGGTACAAGCACCCCTATCCAACCCCGCCGCCCACAAACTAGTTGCGCTCATCGGGCCCCCCAACACCGGTAAAAGCACCCTCTTTAACCGCCTCACCGGCCTCCACCAAAAAGTCGCTAACTACCCCGGCGTCACCGTCGAACGCCACATCGGCACCCTGCGCCTCGATTCCGGCAACGCCCTCACCCTCATCGATCTCCCCGGCGTCTACTCCCTCAACCCCCGCAGCGAAGACGAACAAGTCACCCACGACGTCCTCGAAGGCCGCATGCCGGACCTCGCCAAGCCCGACGCCGTCCTCCTCATCCTAGATTCGACCAGCCTCGCCCGCCACCTCATGCTGGCCGCGCCCGTCCTGAGCCTAGGCCTCCCCACCCTAATCCTGCTCAACATGTCCGACGACCTCGAACGCCGCGGCGGCCAAATCAACGCCCAGCGCCTCGAAGCCGAACTCGGCGCGCCCGTTCTCTTAATCAGCGCCGCCAAAAACCAAGGCATCGCCGAAGTCCGCCACTGGCTCGAAAAAGAAATCCCCCTCCCCGCCAAAATCGAGCTCCCCGTCCTCAACAACATCGCCCACTGCCGCAAATGGAGCGGCGACGTCAGCGACCGAGCCGGCTACACCCGCCCCACCCCGCCCGAATGGACCTACAAACTCGACCGCCTCCTACTCCACCCCGTCCTCGGCCCACTAATTTTCCTCGCCGTCGTCATCGCCGTCTTCCAAAGCATCTTCACCCTCGCGCAGCCCTTAATGGACATGGTCGAAGCCGGCATCCAATCGAGCGGCAAATTCCTCGAATCCCAATTCGCCCCTGGGCTCTGGCGCGACCTCGTCTTCGAGGGTGCCTGGAACGGAGTAGGCAGCGTCTTGGTTTTCTTGCCACAAATCCTGGTCCTCTTCGCCTTCATCGCCTTTCTCGAAGACTCGGGTTACCTCGCCCGCGCCGCCCTGATCGCCGACCGCACCATGGCCAAGGTCGGCCTGCAAGGCAAAAGCTTCATCCCGCTCTTAAGCGGCTACGCCTGCGCCATCCCCGCCATCCTCTCCACGCGCACCATCGAAAACAAACGCGACCGCTTCGCCACCATCCTCGTCGCGCCATTAATGACTTGCTCCGCGCGACTGCCAGTCTATTCGATGCTGATCGCCGCTTTCATCCCCGACAAACCGCTGCTAGGCAGCGTCATCGGCTGGCGCGCCGCAACGATGCTAGGCCTCTACGCCCTGGGCTTCATCGCCGCCGCCCTCACCGCCCGCGTCCTCAAAAGCACCATCTTTAAAAGCGAAAAAAGCCCCTTCCTCTTGGAGCTCCCGCCCTACCGCTGGCCGCGCCTCTCGAGCATCCTCTTACGCCTCCTCGACCGCTCGAAGATATTCCTCAAACGCGCCTCCACCATCATCCTCGGCACCGCCATCATCCTCTGGGTCCTCGCGCACCTGCCGCAGACCCACGGCCAGCCCCCAACGATCGGCGAAAGCTACGCCGGCCAAATCGGCAAAGCCATCGAGCCCGCGATCGCGCCCCTCGGCTTCAACTGGAAAATCGGCATCGGCATCTTGACGTCTCTCGCCGCGCGCGAAGTCATCGTCGGCACCCTCGGCACCATCTACGGCATGCAATCCGAAGACGACACCACGGGGCTGCAAACAGCCCTCAAGCAAGACCTCACTCTCCCCGCCGCCGTAGCCCTCATGATCTTCTTCGCCTTCGCGCTGCAGTGCATCTCGACCATCGCCGTCGTCCGCCGCGAAACCGGAAGCTGGAAGTGGCCCCTCATACAATTCGTCTACATGGGCCTGCTCGCCTATGTCTCCAGTTGGGCCGCCTACGCCCTTCTCACGCGCATCCTCGCCTAGGCTTGGTAGCATCAAATACTTGTTCAGGTTTTTCGTAAATGTCTTCTAGTACCCATCAAGTCGTCATCCTCGGCTCCGGCTGCGCTGGCAACACCGCCGCCATCTACACCGCGCGCGCCGGTCTCAAACCCCTCGTGCTCATGGGCAAGGAACCCGGCGGCCAGCTCTCCATCACCAGCGAAGTCGAAAACTTCCCCGGCTTCCCCGAAGGCGTCCTCGGCCCCAAACTCGTCGAAGACATGAAGCAGCAAGCCGAGCGCTTCGGCGCCGAGTTCCGCCTCGGCACCGTCGTCGAAGCCGACCTCTCGAAGCGCCCCTTCCGCTTGAGCGTCGACGGCGAATGGATCGAAACGCAAACTCTCATCGTCGCCACCGGCGCGAGCGCCCGCTGGCTCGGCGTCAAGGGCGAGCAGAACCTGATCGGCAAAGGCGTCAGCAGTTGCGCCACCTGCGACGGCTTCTTCTACCGCGGCAAGAAGATCATGGTCGTCGGCGGCGGCGACAGCGCCATGGAAGAAGCGAACTTCTTGACGCGCTTCTCCGATGTCGTCTTAGTCCATCGCCGCGAAGAATTCCGCGCCTCGAAAATCATGATCGACCGCGTCAAGGCCAACCCCAAAATCTCGATGGTCTTGAACACCGTCGTGGACGAAGTCCTCGCCAACGAGCAAGGCGTGGTTCACAAAGTCCGCCTCCACAATCTCAAGACAAATGAGATGACCGAACAGGAAGTCGACGGCTTCTTCGTAGCCATCGGCCACATCCCAAACACCAAACCCTTCGTCAACCAACTCGACCTCGACGATGAAGGCTACATCATCGGCCACGGCGGCGCGCGCACCAACATCAAAGGCGTCTTCCACGCCGGCGACGTCCAGGACAAGGTCTACCGCCAAGCCATCACCGCCGCGGGCGCGGGCTGCATGGCCGCCATCGAAGCCGAGCGCCTGCTAGAAGCCGAAGCGCATCACGGGTAGTCATCGCGAAGGAGCCCCATGAGCCTAGCCGGCAAATCCGCCCTAGTAACCGGAGGCGCCTCCGGCCTAGGCGCCGCGACTGTCCGCGCCCTAGTAGCCGCCCAAGTCAACGTCGTCATCGCCGACCTCAACGAAGACAAGGGCCAAAAGCTAAGCGCCGAGCTAGGAGCGCTAACCCAGTTCTGCCGCACGGACGTAACCGACGAAGGCGACGTCCTAGCCGCCCTCGACGAACTCGAGCGCCTAGACATCCTAGTCCACTGCGCCGGCGTAGCAACAGCCGAACGCACCCTAGGCAAAAACGGACCTTTGTCGCTAGAAGCCTTCCAGAAGGTAATCAACATCAACCTAACAGGAACCTTCAACGTAGTCCGCCTAGCCGCCTCCATGATGGCCGCCAACGACCCGCCGCCCAGCGGAGACCCCGAACGCGGAGTAATCATCCTAACCAGTTCCGTTGCGGCCTTCGACGGCCAAATCGGCCAAGCCGCCTACGCAGCCTCCAAAGGCGCCGTCCACTCGATGACGCTCCCCCTAGCCAGAGAATTCGCCCGCCAAGGAATCCGAGTAGTCAGCATAGCCCCCGGCCTATTCGAAACCCCACTACTAGCCGGCCTCCCCGAAGAAGCCATGAAACAGTTGGCATCCACCATCCCCTTCCCCAGCCGCCTAGGCCACCCACAAGAATTCGCCCAACTAGCCCTCCACATAGCCCAAAACAAAATGCTGAACGGCGAAACCATCCGCCTAGACGGTGCCCTCCGCATGCCCCCAAAATAGCCGCAATCCCCAAAGCCGTATCGCCGCCCAGCCCCTCGCGGGCAGAGCGAACTTAAGTATCCTTGAAGGAGCAACCTCTACCTGGAAGACTCCAAATGCCTGATTTCGATCGCATCACGCAACGTCAAGATGTCATGGGCGGCAAGCCCTGCATCAGAGGAATGCGCGTAACAGTAAGCATGATCGTGGGCATGATCGGCGCGGGCCACAGCATCGATCAACTACTAGCGGATTACCCCTACCTCGAACGCGAAGATGTCCTGCAAGCCCTTCGCTACGCGGCGTGGCGCACCGACGATCGCGAAGTGCTGCTCAAAGCTGGATGAAAATCCCGCTGGACATGAATCTATCGCCACGCTGGATCGAAGCACTTGCGATAGCGGACATAACAGCCATTCACTGGTCCAGCGTCGGCTCCGCTCAAGCCTCCGACCCGGAAATCATAGCTTACGCACGCGCCGGGAACTGGGTGATTCTCACGCAAGACCTTGACTTCGGCGCCATCCTCGCCGCGACTCACGGCGAAAAGCCAAGCGTGATTCAGCTACGCGCCGAAGACGTTAGCCCTGAAGCCGCGGCGAGCGCCGTAATCTCCGCCGTCCGTCAATTGGCCGTGGAATTAGCCGAAGGCGTCCTCCTCACAGTCGACCCGAAGCGCGTCAGGCTGCGCTACCTCCCTTTACGCTGAGATCGCACGCAAGCGCCGATTCCGCCATCAAATCCAGATCTCAGGACGGCCCGACTATCGATACGCCCCAGCCCGCCGAGGCTTCCGGTCATATTCCAAGACGCTCCCGGGCCGCCCGCCCGTAAGCCGCTGCACACCTTCCCCACCGTGGCGCTCCTCCCGCCGAATCTCCGGCACCTCGGCGTTCATTTTGTCAAACAGCTTCTTCAACCTCGCCACCACCTCCGGATTCCCCGCAGCCACGTTCCTTTGCTCCCCAGGATCGCTAGCAAGATCAAACAACATCATCGGCACCGCCTCGTCGCCGCTCCGCACTCCAGGATAGCTACTAGGATTGTTCTGCTCAAACTGCGCCAGCAACGTAACGCCATCCGGACCGCGCGGATCCACCCAATTCGGCGCAATCGCGGGATCCATGTAAGGCGGCCCCAACGCCGGCTTGCGCACATGCAACTTCCACTGCCCCGCGCGCACGGTCGCAAGATTCGCGCCGGACATACTGTAAATCGCCTCATGCGGGCTCTTCGCGCTAGCGTCCGTCATCAGCGGCCAGATATCGCGTCCATCCATCTTGCGCCCTTTGGGCATCGGAGTGCCGGTGATGCGGCCGATCGTAGGCATCACGTCGATCACCCCAGCGGCTTCATCGCAAGTGCGGCCCGCCGGAATCTTGCCCGGCCAGCGCGCGATAAACGGCACGCGTATGCCGCCCTCGAAGCTGCTCGCCTTCATGCCGCGCAAACCGGCGGTGTGGCCCCCAAACCAAGGCCCGTTGTCGGAGGCGAAAATCACCAGCGTGTTCTCGTCCAAGTTCAGGCGCTTGAGCGTAGCGAAAATGCGTCCGCACTCAGAATCCATCTCACGAATCACATCGGAATAAAGATCCCGCGGAGTTTCGTAAGTATAGAACTCCTCGGACGCCGCCAACGGCTTGTGCGGCATCGCATGAGGCAGATACAGGAAAAACGGCTTCTCCCGGTTGCGCTCAATGAACTGAACGGCGCGGTTGGTGTAATCGCGCGTAAGCGTCGTTTGGTTAACCGGGTAGACCGCGACACGCTCGTTCTCCACGATCTGCACCGGACGCATGTCGTTCGAATAGAGGATGCCGTAATACTCGTCGAAGCCCTGCGTGCGAGGCAGAAACTTCGAGGTATGCCCGAGATGCCACTTACCAATACATGTAGTGGCGTAGCCCCTGGTCTTCAGCAATTCCGCGAGCGTGACCTCTTCCGGGGGCAGCCCCACATCGTTGATGCCCGCATCGGGAGCCGGATTAAACACCATCCCGCTACGAAACGGATAACGCCCCGTGAGCAAGGAACAGCGCGACGGCGCGCAATAGGGCGTGGGCACATAGAAATTCGTGAAGCGAACGCCCCCCGCCGCCAACTCGTCAAGCTGCGGAGTCTTATGCGCCTTGGCCCCGTAGCAACTCAAGTCGCCGTAGCCCAGATCGTCGGCATAAATCAACACGACGTTCGGCAAGCGGCCATCGCGCTGCGCCCCACCGGAAGCGGCAGCGGAGCCCGCCCCCAGCACCCCAGCCCCTAGCATCGAACGCAAATAACTACGCCTGTTCATAAGCTTCGCTCCTCGAGCCAGCCGGCCCTGCCCGCCGCCGCCTCAAAAATACAACTTCAACGCCAACTGAATGGTGCGCGCTTCAGCCGCGCCGCCAATCTGGCCCACAACCGGGTTGCCAATAGCCGCATTGGGCGTGCCGAAGTTCACCTTGTTGAACGCGTTGTAAAGCTCCGTGCGGAATTGCAAGCGGTAATGCTCCCCGATAAGAAAGTTCCGCTGCACGTTCATGTTTACATCGAAGTTGCGCGGACCGATCAAGATCCCGCGGCCCGCGTTACCGAAGGTGAACTGGGCGGGCGTAGCGAAAGCGCCGATATCGAACCAGCGGTCGATCGTACGCTGCCCGGGCTCCAAGTTACCATCGCCGATGCGATTCGGACGGTCTCCGCCACCACCCGCGGAGTTAGACACGGCGCCCGCCAAGGTAGCCGTGAAGCGTTCCCCGGAACTCGCCGTCCACACGCCACTCAGATCCCAGTGACCGAGTATCCAAGACGCGGGGCCTCCGCCCAGATACTTGCGGCCTTTTCCAAAAGGCAGCTCCCAAACGTGATTGAAAACGAAGATGTGCCGCCGGTCTTCCGGCATCGGGCCCCATTCGCAGGCTGTGCAGCGCGCATCCTGAGGCGGACCGTTACCACCGCCATTCACGTGATTCGTGTTGGACATGTACTTGCCCCACGTATAAGCCAATGACGCCGAAATCCCCGCCGTCATCCTGCGCTCCGCGCGCACCTGCAATCCGTGATACTTGGCGCCGCCGAAGTTGGTCCGGTAGTTGAGATTAACCAGCCCTGGGTTCACCGCGAAGAAAGGACGCCGCGCCTGCTGCGCGCCCGCGCCGGGGAAACTCTGGTTGAGGTTGATGGCCGAAATCAAACCATTGGTCCGCGTGCCGACATAGGAGACATCCACTAACATGTCCTTGACAACCTCGCGCTGGATACCAGCGCTCCACTGCATGACGCGAGTGGATTGCAGGTCGTAATCCCAAGCGTTAGGATTGCCGCCGGACAACGCCACGATGTCCCCGGTCCCGGGCGTCACGGGCGTGGGCAAGCCCGCGCGCAAAAGCACGGGCGGGGGCGCGTTCTGGTCGGTCGCCAAAACCTGCGAGAAGAATGAGGGCAGGTTCTTATAGAGTTGCCCGCCGCCCTGCCCCGCTTCCACGTAGCTCACCCCGAACCCGGAGCGGAACACGGTCTTGCGGTCGCCGGTGAGCATATAAGTGATGCCCGTGCGAGGAGAAAAGTTGTTCAGGTCCAAGTTGCGCAAGCGCCTTGACGCGCCGCTGCCGGAGGCGAGTTCCAAGCGCGCCGTGTCGAGATTGAAATTCGACCAGCGGTCGTACACCTCATAGGGCGGTGCCTGAATGTCATAGCGCAAGCCCAGATTCCACGTCAGGCGGTTGTTCACGCGCCAGGTATCGTCGACGAACGCGCCCATGTTCCAGAAGCGCATGCCGAAGGTGCCCGTAAGAATATTACGGTCGGAGGCGCTGTAAGCGCCCAACGCGTAATCGGCCAGCGCGGTATTCGCCCCGCCACTGCCCACCTGCCGGGTGAACTGTCCGTTGAACGCAAAGGTACCCCGCGTTGGAAACGCCGAAAAGCCATTGAAGCGGTGCCGGACAAAAATGCCGCCCATCTTCAAAGTGTGGTTGCCCATCGTCTTGGTCGTGAGGTTCTCGTATTGGAACGAAGTCATCTGACTGGTTTCGGGATACGTGGAGGCGTCGCCGATGGTCTGGAAGCCGGTGATATTCAAGGCGGGCAAGCCGCCGGATTTATCGTTGATGTTGATGCCCGGAATGCCGACGGCGTTCGCCGTGGCGAACTCATTGTTGAGCGGATTGATGTTCTGGTTCCAGCGCACAACGCCGATGCGGGTCTCGTTCAAAAACGTCGGCGAAATCACCTTTACGTAGTTGAAGGTCCCGGACTGATTGCGCAGTGGAGTGGTCGTACCCACGCCCACCCCGGTCGCCGAGAGGAACTCGCCAATCGGCACATTGCCGCGGTTGCCCACGGGCAGCACTCCCGGCGTCACCAGATTCGTGTCGTCAAAGCTGTACTTGAAAAAGAAACGGTCCGCGCTTCCCAAGTTCTGATCGATCTTGGCGTCGAATTGGTCGGTCCGCTGCTTGATCGTCGGGTTGAAGACAAAGTTGCGCGTCGCGCCCCCATCGGTCGGTTGAGGCAAGAGGTTGAACACCGCTCGCGCCGCGGGGTCGATCCGGCTCAAAGGGATACGATTCGCGGCGAAGGGCGCGCGCTGGTTACCGCTCACGGCGAAGGGATCGAAGATCGCCGCCCCCAAACCCGAAAAGTCTCCCGTCTCCACCATCTGCCTCTGCGCGAGCGTGGGAATCGTGGACACCGTCGGCAAAGGCCGGCGGACGCGGATGCCCTGGTAGTCCGAGAAGAAAAACGTGCGGTCCTTGCGAATGGGGCCGCCCACCGTGCCGCCGAATTCATTGCGGCGGAACGACGGACGAGCCACACCCGCGCGATTATTGAAGAACGAGTTCGCATCGAGCTTATCGTTGCGTAAGAATTCGTAAAGGCTGCCACGGAGCCTATTGGTGCCGGACTTGGTCACCACCACCGTGATGGCGCCCGCCGCCACGCCATACTCCGCCGTGTAGTTGCTAGTGAGAACGCGCATTTCCTGAATCGAGTCGATCGTAGGGACCATGATGAGCGTGCTCAGCCACAAATTGCGGTTCACCATGCCGTCGATGAAGTAACTATTGTTCTGCGCGCTGGATCCGTTCACGCTGATGTTGGCGTTGCCTCGCATCGCGTAAGGAGACGAGGTCAGATTCCCGCTGCTTCCCGTGGTCGCGCCGGGGCTAAGCAGAAGCAGACCGGTGAACGTACGGCTCTGCAGCGGAATCTCCACGATCTGCTCGTTACTCACCAGCGAAGAGACCGTGGCCGTCTGCGCTTGCAGCAGCGGGGTGGATTCGGTGACCTCCACCGTTTGCTGGACATCACCAACGCTCAGCGTAAGGTCGACGGTAAGCGCGTCGGCCGCCGTAAGGGTGAGCCCCGCGCGGACCAGACGCTGGAATCCGTTCATCTCCGCGATGATCCGGTATGGCCCCACGGGTAGCGCGTAGGCCACATACTGCCCTTGGGAATTTGTGGTCGCTTCCCGGCGAAAGCCCGTGGCTTCGTTCGTGAGCGTCACCTTGGCGCCAACAACCACCGCGCCGCCGGGATCAAACACCACCCCCACGATTGAGCCATCGGTTCCTTGCGCGCGCAACGCCGGCGCTGGCGTCCAAAACAGCGATAAGGACGCCAACAGCGCCAAGGCAATTTTTCGTGTGTGCATTTCTACTCCCGGAGCAACATTCAACTCAGACCGCCCCACCATGCTTCCGGCTTGGGCCGGCGCATGACACGAGGCTATCGCATAATGCGAGGCTATCCCTCTGCGCGTCCCTTTGCTAGTGAAAATTACGTGAATCACATGTGCGTGACAGCCGGATACCCTTGATTCCGTGGGCCGTTCCCCGCTTCAGCACCCAGCGCGGCGCCTAGAAAATTCCGCCACAATCAGCCTTGCTAGACCGGCGGAAAACGCCGTTAACGCCACCCGATTCGTTGCCGTACCGCCAGCGGACGGATAAGATCAATGCCAGATCCTATGTCCCAGCCCGGCAAATTCACGAGCGTTCCCGAAAACCAAGCTCCGGCTATCGATGCGTCGAGCTTGGTCCGCAAAGCCGCTCCAGCGGGCGACCTGCGCCGGGCCGCGCTGGAGCGCGTACTGCGAAGCGAGGCCTTCCGGCGCAGCCAGCGCCTTCGTGAATTTCTAAACTATATCGGGACCATGGCGCTCGACGGACGGGAAGGCGAGATCAGCGAACTAAGCATCGGCGCCGCCGTCTTTGAGCGGCGGGAGAGCTTCAACCCTCAGGACGACAACATCGTTCGCAGCACAGCCCGGTCCCTACGGCAGAAGTTGAAGGAATACGCGGAAGGCGAAGGGAAAGAGGACACCCTGCGCATCGAGATCCCCAAGGGAAGTTACGCGCCCGTCTTTCAACCGGCTCTTCCCTTGGACAACGATCCAAAGCCGGAACGCGAGGCGAAAGGAAAGCACATACTAACGCTTGCCGCCATCGCGCTGGCAGGTGTCCTCGTCGCGGCCTGGCTCCTCACGGAGAATTTCACAAGAGCAACCACGGCAACGCCGCCTCAAAACGGGCGAAGCCTTTTGACGGCCCTGCTCGAGCCCGGCACTCACTTGCATTTGGTCGTCTCCGACGTTCTCTACCGCGACTTCACCGTGGCCACGGGAGCCATGTATCCACTAGAAGATTACGCGGCCCGCAAGATTTTCGAAGCCTCCGAAAGCCCGAGCCCCAGCAAGGTTTCCGCGGACCTGTGGCAATTGATCCGGCGTGGAGGCTACACCGACGTTCACGAATCCAACGCCGCCACGCGGATGGCCTTGGAATTCGGAAGCCGCTATAACATCAAGGAGCACCACGCCCGCGAACTCGCCATGAACATGCTCCAGATGGGAGACAACTTCGTAATTCTTGGTGGCCGCCGCGCCAACCCCTGGGCCGGACTCTATGAGCGCGACTTAGACTTCCAAATGGAATTCCCACCCAACGCCGGGGTTGCCATTCTCCGGAATCGAAACCCCAGAAAAGGGGAGCGTGACACCTACGAGAACATCCTCGACGCCCGCCAGACCGGGAAGACCTATGCGCGGATCGCGCTTTGCCCAGGCCTCTCCGGAACCGGCAAAGTCCTTCTGGCGGCGGGCAACACCGGAACCGGCACCGCCACCGCTGCGGACCTCTTGATTCAGCCGCGCATGTTAACGCAGGTGGAGGAACTGCTAGGGAAAAAAGTAGACCCAAGGCTGCAACGGCTGGAGATGATTTTGGAGAGGGACGTAGTGGGCGGAAGCACTCGCGACTTCCGGATCGTGGCCCTACGCTAAATCAGCTGCGCCGCCCCCCGCTGCGCCGGAACCACAAACTCCCCCGTCGCCACGCAAAGCCGCTCTGCCATATCCGTGGCCCTACGTAGGAACGCTGGCGCGCTCTTGGCTGACGGCAAACTAGCCCGCGATTGTGCCTTCCTGATGGGGCTTACGCCAATTTGGTGCGCCGGAATTCTAAATGCTGCTCACCGAAGGAGATCATTGTCAGATCTCTGGGCCGCCTGCATCGATCAAATCTCGGATAGCGCCAAACTGAACCGCGAACTCTTCAACCTGGAGCTCTCGTCGGCGAGAATCGAACCGTTCTAGAGGCGCCTTTGCTCTGCCAATGCCTCATGGACATCGACGGTCACGCCACAAAAAACTTTTTTCCAAACCCTCCCTCCTAAACGTTTCCAACGGCTTAGCGCCGTCCTCTAGCCCCGCGCACATCGTTCCGCTTGACCCCTCGCTGTATCCTCATCCCCGTAATCCACCCCGGCCAATGGATTTTAGAAAGATACACGAGAAATGACCAGCAACCAACTCACCGAACCCTCCAACCCAGCGGAATCCCCACACGCCGCCCACGGCCGCCTCGGCCGCGGTGCGAAATCCGCGCATGGCCGCGCCATGTCCGCCCGCAACGCGACGCGCCACGGCCTCACCAGCAAAACCTTCAGCCTCCTGCACAACGAAGACCCCAACATCTTCGAAGAGCACAAACGAGAATTCCTGCGCGACTTTGGCCCGCGCAACGCAAACGAACTCCACCTCGTCACGCAAATGATCGAAGCCTCCTGGCTCGTCATGCGTTCCCATGCCATCGAGACCACCGCTCTCTGCGTCGAAGTCGAGAGGCAGCGAAAGGAACTCGACCGATCGGTCAACATTAACGAAGCCGATCTCACCTGGTGCGCCTACGAAGCCCTACAACTGCGCAACGGCGCCTTCTCGAACATCGCCCGCTATAGAGCATCCCAGGAACGCGCATATGAAAACTGCCTCCGCAATTTCCGGGCTGGCCGGCAAGGCAAACAGCCCTCGCCACCCCACGACATCGAATACAAACGCTTCCTCCCGGAGAACTTCTTCCGTAACCCCCACAACGAAACGACGCCCTCTAACTCAGTTGCTGCCAACCCAGAATCCGAAACCCTTCCCGACCCCGCGACGCCTGCGCTACCCTACGATCAAAGTTCTTTTACAGCATCAAACCAATCGCGCGCGGGAGAGCCCGATGCTACCCCCAGCACCGGCGCCGAAGGAGCAACCGCCCCGGAAACTCTCAGGCCAAAGGACCGCCCCGATTGCACACATCTGGAAAGTGACGCCCAGCTACAAAGGCAGGCGCCCGCCGAAGAGATAACTTTTTCAGGCACCAAAGACAGAGAGGGCACCTAAAGGAATTCCTATGCCTTCACTGCAGTCCACTTTCGCCGACCGTCATATTGGGCCCACCCCCCGCGACATCGAAGCCATGTTGGCGACCCTGAACGTCCCCAGCCTCGACAAACTCATCGAACAAACCGTTCCCGCGTCCATCCGCCACCAAGCGGATCTCGCGATGGGACCCACGCACTCCGAGGTCGAAGCCCTCGCCCACCTGAAGTCTCTGGCGCAACAAAACGAAGTCTGGACCAACTGCATCGGCATGGGCTACCACGGCACGCACCTGCCCACCGTCATCCTGCGCAACATCTTGGAGAACCCCGCCTGGTACACCGCCTACACGCCCTACCAGCCGGAGATCAGCCAAGGCCGCCTCGAAGCCCTACTAAACTTCCAAACGCTCATCACGGACCTTACCGGTCTCGACGTCGCCAACTCCTCCCTCCTCGACGAAGCCACCGCCGCCGCCGAAGCCATGGCCGTAGCCAAGCGTGTTGCCAAGTCCCAGGGCGACACCTTCTTCGTCGATCACGAAGTCCACCCCCAAACCCTCGCCGTCGTCATCACCCGCGCCGAACCCATGGGCCTTAACGTCGTCACCGGCGATCCGATGATTGCCGATTTCAACAACTGCTTCGGCGCCCTATTCCAGCATCCCGCCTCCCACGGCCAACTTCGCGACCTCCGCGCCCCCATCGCCGCCGCGAAACAAGCCGGCGCCGTTCCCATCGTTGCCGCCGACCCGCTCGCATTGACACTACTAGCCAGCCCCGCCGAACTCGGAGCGGAAATCGCCATCGGCTCCACGCAACGCTTCGGCGTCCCCATGGGCTACGGTGGCCCCCACGCCGCGTACCTCGCCGTCAAGGACGCCTTCAAGCGCCACATCCCCGGCCGCCTCGTCGGCGTCTCGATCGACGCCCGTGGCAACAGCGCCTATCGCCTCGCTCTCCAAACCCGCGAACAACACATTCGCCGCGAGAAGGCGATGTCCAACATCTGCACCGCCCAAGTGCTCCTCGCCGTCATCGCCTCCATGTACGCCGTCTACCATGGCCCGGAAGGCCTCACCGCCATCGCCACGGAACTTCACAACAAGACTAGCCGCCTGGCCAAGGCCCTCGGCGTCAGGGGCGAATTCTTTGACACCATCACCGTGCCTTACAGCGCCGAAGCCGCGGCCAAGGCAAAAGCCGCCAAGATCAATTTCCGCGTCGAAGCCGAAACGATCTCTATCACCCTCGACGAAACCACCGATGAAGCTACTCTCGCCCGTATCGCGGCCTGCTTCAACGCCACGCTTCCGTCCAAGGCGGATACCGCCATCCCCACTTCTCTTAACCGCCAAAGCGAATTCCTCACGCACCCCGTCTTCCACTCGCACCGCAGCGAAACCGAAATGCTGCGCTACCTTCGCAAACTTGCTGATCGCGACCTCGCCCTCGACCGCGCCATGATCCCCCTCGGCAGTTGCACCATGAAGCTGAACGCCACCACCGAGATGATCCCGGTAACCTGGCCCGAGTTCGGCAACCTCCATCCCTACGCGCCCGCCGAGCAAGCGAAGGGCTACAAAGCCATGTTCGACCAACTAGAGAAGGACATCTGCGAAGTCACCGGCTACGACGCCGTCAGCCTCCAGCCCAACTCCGGCGCGCAAGGCGAGTATGCTGGCCTCCTCGCCATTCGCGGCTACCATCACTCCCGCAACGAAGCCCATCGCAACATCTGCTTGATCCCATCTTCGGCGCACGGCACCAACCCCGCCACCGCCCACATGGTCGGCTACGAAGTCGTCGTCACCGCCTGCGACGCCGAAGGAAACGTCGATCTCGCCGACCTCAAAGCCAAAGCCGAACAACACTCGAAGAACCTCGCCGCCATCATGGTCACCTACCCCAGCACCCACGGCGTCTTCGAGGAACAAATCCGCGAGATCTGTGACCTCATCCATTCCCACGGCGGCCAAGTCTATCTCGACGGCGCGAACTTCAACGCCCAAGTCGGCGTCTCCCGCCCCGGCGACTTCGGCTCCGACGTCTCGCACTTGAACCTGCACAAGACCTTCTGCATCCCCCACGGCGGCGGCGGCCCCGGCATGGGCCCCATCGGCGTCAAGAAGCACCTCGCGCCATTTCTCCCCGGCCATGGCAACGTGGGTCCGGTCAGCGCCGCGCCCTACGGCAGCGCCAGCATTCTTCCCATCAGCTACACCTATATCCGCATGATGGGCGGCGCGGGACTGAAGCGCGCCACCGAGGTCGCCATCCTGAGCGCCAACTACATCGCCGCCCGTCTCGACCAGCACTTCCCAGTCCTCTACAAAAATCACAACGGCCGCGTCGCCCACGAATGCATCCTCGATCCGCGCGGCTTGAAGGACACCTGCGGCGTCAGCGTCGACGACATCGCCAAGCGCCTCATCGACTACGGCTTCCACGCCCCCACCATGAGCTTCCCCGTGGCGGGAACCTTGATGATTGAACCCACCGAATCGGAATCGAAATACGAGCTCGACCGCTTCATCGACGCCATGATCGCGATCCGCAAGGAAATCGCGCAAGTCGAAAGCGGCCGCTTCAAGATCGAAGACTCGCCCCTCCGTCACGCGCCACACACGACGCAGGACATTGCCGCCGACTACTGGGACCGCAAATACACCCGCGCGGAAGGCTGCTTCCCCGCCGGCACGGCCAAGGCGGACAAATATTGGCCCCCCGTCAGCCGCATCGACAACGCCTACGGCGACCGGAATCTAGTCTGCGTCTGCCCACCCATGGAGGAATATGCCGAAGCCCTTACCGCCTAGCCAAGCCTCTAATCCAAATGCAAAGGCCGCCTACCCAGGCGGCCTTTTTTCATACCCACTTGCCGGAACCAGTATCGTGCGGGCGAGGCTCGCTGTGAGCCTCTTTCATATAAGCGCGAGCCTTCGCCACCAACTCCGGATGCCTGCCGGCGAGATCCTTAGTCTCGCTCGGGTCGGCCACAAGATCATAAAGCTCCAGCGCCGCTCCCGCCTTCGGCACAACCGCCTTCCAGCGGCCCATACGCACGGCCTGCGCAAAGGCCGCCGCATTCCAACGCTTCTGCGGAATGTTGTAACCGTTAAATTCCCAGTAGAGGTAAGGCCGATCCTTCAGTTTCTTGCCGGCCAAAACGGGCGCGAAAGACAGACCATCGCAATCCGGCGCCTTCGCGCCCGCAAGTTCCAGCATCGTCGGCAAATAATCGCAGAATGCCACAGGCTCATCGCAGCGCGAACCCGCCGCAATCGCGCCCGGCTTCCGCACCAGCATCGGAGTCCGAATGCCGCCCTCGTAAAGCGTGCCCTTCTTCTCGCGGAGCTTCATGTTGGTCTCAAAGAACGAGAAGCCATACTCGTCGGGAGTCGTGCCGCCGTTGTCGCTAGCGAAGATCACGTAGGTGTCGCGATCAACGCCACGCCGCTTCAAGATCTCAAGCAGCTTGCCAACATACCCGTCGCACCGCGTCACCATCGAAGCGTAAATCTTGTGTTTCTCCGGCCAGTCCTTCTTGGCGTAGGGCCCCAAGTCCGGCACCTCGAACTTCCCATGCGGCAACGTATACGTCGCGTAACAGAAGAACGGCTTCGCCGCGTTCTCGTCCAGCCAAGCGAAGCTCTCTTCCGCGATCCGGTCGGCCGAATAAGCCCCGCTCATCGGGACCTTCTTCTGCCCTGCGCCCCTCTTGCAATCCCACAAGTACTCGGGATAGTAGCTATGCGCATGAGTCTGGTGCAGGTAACCGAAGAAGCGGTCGAAGCCCTGCCGGTCCGGCGCACCGTCGGATTGCGCATCCCCCAAACCCCATTTGCCGAAGCCGCCAGTCGTGTATCCAGCGTTCTGCAGATGCTTCGCCAAAGTGACATCGCTCGCGAGCAGCGGAATCGTCCCCGCGTTCGCCCGCACCGGCGCGTGCCCCGTATGCAGGCCCGTCATCAAGCTGGCTCGCGACGGCGCGCACACCGCGCCACCCGCATAAGCCTGCGTAAACAACATGCCTTCTTTGGCAATCCTGTCTACGTTCGGAGTCTGGATGTGCTTTTGGCCGTAGCAACCGAAGTCGCCCGGCCCCGCGTCATCGAAAAGCACGAACAGAAAGTTCGGTCTTTTCCTCTGGGCAAGCGCTACTCCACTCGCAAGAAAATCACGCCGCAGCATTCCAACGCGCTCCTTTCACGCGACCCTTCAACACCGCCTCGGGAAGCTCATAGATATTCTTCCAATCCCGGTTCGTATAGTACACGCCCCCGCCCCAACTCCACAACGCCGCGATATCGCCATGCGCCTGCTTCGGATAAATCACGACTGGCTCACTCCTCGATGGCATCAACTTCCGCGCCACGCGCGTCTTCTCGCCGCGCCGCTCGCAAACCTCAAGCCAGCCACCCTCACTACGCAAGAAGAATTTCGGCGTGTCGCCTGTCTCGCTCGGCGGCGCATTCATCGACCCCGCATACGGCGAAAACCACCCGCCATCATGTTCAAAAGTCACCCAACGCCAACCCGCGCCTTCAATCACCGGAAAGCAGGTCCAGCGCAATCGCTTGTCGTAAAACGCAAAACCCGCACCGGGCAAAGCCAGCTTTGAAGCGGCCCCCAGAGGAGCCCAAAGCCCCAGCCCTAACGTCACCAACGCCGCGCGCCGCCCAAGCATCGGCGGCTCACCCCCGCCCATCGGCGCACCAAGCCGCCTCAGGCCCGGCTTCCCGTCGTGTCCCGACAAGGCCGCAGCCCCGAAACGCGTTAGGGCCGCCAGCCACCGCCAGCCCAACTCTCCGTCGCGCCAACTTGGCGCGACGGCCAGGTGCAGGGCGCACCCAAACGCCGCCGACACCCCGCGCCACGCGGCCACGCGCGCAGCAAATACACGCCGCAAATCCATTCCCAAGGTATAACCTAAACTCTTTATGCAACTGACCCCGCTCGATTGGTTCTTCGTAGCGCTGTACTTCGCCTTCAACATAGCCATTGGCTTCTATTACAAGAGTCGCGCCGGTAAGAGCGTCGATGAATTCTTCCTAAGCGGCCGCGACGTCCCCTGGTGGCTCGCGGGCACCTCGATGGTCGCCACCACCTTCGCCGCCGACACGCCGCTCGCCGTCACCGGCCTGGTCTTCAAAGGCGGCATCGCCGGCAACTGGCTCTGGTGGAACATGGTCGCCAGCGGCATGATGACCGTCTTCCTCTACGCGCGCCTCTGGCGCCGCAGCGGGGTCATGACCGACATCGAATTCAGCGAGATCCGCTACTCCGGCAAACCCGCCGCTTTCCTGCGCGGTTTCCGCGCGCTCTACCTCGGCCTGCCCATCAACTGCATCGTCCTGGGCTGGGTCAACCTCGCGATGGTAAAGATCCTCGAGCTCGTGCTCGGCGTCGACAAGCTGACCGCGCTCCTGATCGTCATGGGCCTGATCGCGCTCACGAGCTTTATCTCGACGATGAGCGGCCTCTGGGGCGTGCTCGTCACCGACGCCTTCCAGTTCTTCATCAAGATGGGCATGGTAATCGTGCTCGCCTTCGCCGCCGTAAGCGCCGTCGGCGGCATGGACGCCTTGCTCGAAAAACTGCGCGCCATCGATGCCGCCAAGGGCGTCACCGCCGGCGGCGCGGGCAGCGTTCTGAGCTTCGTCCCCGACCTCGATTCGCCCTGGATGCCGATGATCACCTTCTTCGTCTACATCGGCATGAACTGGTGGTCCACTTGGTATCCGGGCGCGGAACCCGGTGGCGGCGGCTATGTCGCCCAACGTATGTTCTGCGCCAAGGACGAACGCCATTCGCTGATGGCGACGCTTTGGTTCCAGGTCGCGCACTATTCGCTGCGCCCCTGGCCGTGGATTTTGACGGCGCTCGCCGCCATGGTTCTCTATCCGAATCTCGCCGATCCCGAGACCGGCTACATCAAGGTGATGATCGATCATCTGCCGCCCTACCTGCGCGGCCTGATGCTCGCCGCCTTCGCCGCCGCCTACATGTCCACCATCGCTACGCAACTCAATTGGGGCGCAAGTTATTTGGTCAACGACTTCTACCGCCGCTTCCTGAAACCCGAAGCGAGCGAGGCCCAACTAGTCCGCGTCAGCCAACTCTCCACTGTGCTGATCACCTTGATCAGCGCCGTCGTCACCTTCAACATGGACTCGATCACCGGCGCATGGAAGTTGCTGATCGTTACCGGCGCGGGCACCGGCCTCGTTCTGCTGCTGCGTTGGTATTGGTGGCGCATCAACGCCTGGAGCGAAGTCTCGGCGATGGCGAGCGCATTCGTCGTCAGCGTCGCGCTGCAGACGAGCTTCGGTTTCGATAGCGATCAACCGCGCGATTTCGCCTGGATCATGATCATCACCGTCGGCATTACGACCGCCGTCTGGCTCATCACCACATTCCTCACCGCGCCCGAACCGATGCCGGTACTTGAGACCTTCTACCGTAAGACGCATCCGTCACTCGCGGGCTGGCGGCCCGTTGCAGCGCGCGTGCCGGACGTCAAACCCGACGGCGACGGCTGGTCAAATATCGGGTGCTGGATCGCCGGTTGCCTGCTGATCTACGGTACGCTCTTTGGCTCCGGTAAATTGCTATTGGGCGAAAGCGCCGCAGGCCTCGCCTACCTCGCCCTCGCGCTCGTCAGCGGTTGGTACATTTACAGAATTATGAACCGGAGGTCCTGGTCCCTTTTATGAAGTTTTTTCCAGTTTTCGTGGCGCTCGCATTTGCGCTCGCCGCACAGACAACGCCCAGCCTCGAACAGTTGAAGAAAGAGGCTATCGCGGGCGTCGACGCCCGGCAAAAGATGGTCCAAGAAATCGTCGACAGCGTCTTTAGCTTTGGCGAGCTCGGCTTCCAGGAAATCGAGACCTCGAAGTACCTAACCGGAATCTTGGAGAAGAATGGTTTCAAGGTTGAACGCGGCGTCGCGGGAATTCCCACGGCATGGGTCGCGACGTGGGGCGAAGGCAAACCCGTCATTGGATTCATCACCGACATCGACGGCATCCCGCGCGCGAGCCAAAAGCCCGGCGTCGCCTATCACGAGCCGCTCATTGAAGGCGCGCCCGGCCACGGCGAAGGCCACAACTCGGGCAACGCCGTCAACATCGTCGGCGCACTGGTCTTGAAGGACCTCATGACGAAGTACAAGATCAAGGGGCAGCTCAAGATCTATCCCGGCGTCGCCGAGGAACTCGTCGCCACCAAGGCCTTCTACATTCGCGCTGGCCTTTTCAAGGACGTCGACATCATGCTCGGTTGCCACGTTGGCCGCGAGCTCGCCACCTCCTACGGCCATTCCGCGATCAATAGCGGCTTGGTCAGCGTACAGTACACCTTCAACGGTTCTTCCGCGCACGCCGCCGGCGCGCCCTGGAAAGGCCGCAGCGCGCTCGATGCGGTGGAGCTCATGAACATCATGTGGAACTACAAGCGTGAGCACCTGCGCCCCGAGCAACGTTCCCACTACGTCATCACCAACGGCGGCGATCAGCCCAATGTCGTTCCGTCGGAAGCCACCGTCTGGTATTTCTTCCGTGAGCAGGATTTCCCGCGCATCAAGGAACTGCACGAGTTCGGCAGCACGATGGCCAAAGCCGCCGCGTTGGCGACGGGCACGACCTATTCGCAATTGACGGTTGGCTCGGCGTGGCCGAATCACTTCAACAAGGTCGTCGCCGAGACGCAACACAAGAACATCGAAATGGTCGGTCTGCCAAAGTGGAGCGAAGCCGATCAAACGCTCGCCCGCGAGTTGCAGCGCGAGCTTGGCGTCGCCAAGGTCGATCCGCTGCCGGACAAGATCAAGCCGCTCGAAGCGCCGGGCCCCTGGCGCGGCGGCGGTTCGGACGACGTCGGCGATATCTCATGGGTACTGCCGATGGTCTACATGCGCTACCCGGCAAATATCCCGAATCTCCCCGGCCACCATTGGGCCGATGCCATTTCCATGGCGACGCCAATCGCGCACAAAGGCTCGGCGGCTGGCGCCAAGGTCCAGGCGACGACGGCGCTCGACTTCTTGATGCAACCCAAGCTCGTCGAAGACTCCTGGAAGTATTTCCGCGAAGTCCAAACGAAGGATCAGAAGTACATTCCTCTCATTAGCGAAACCGACAAGCCGCAGATTCATTTGAACGCCGACAAGATGGCCCGCTACCGCGACGAGATGCGCAAGTACTATTACGACCCGTCGAAGTACGCGACATATCTCGAACAGCTCGGAATTCAATATCCAACCATTCTCAAGAAAGACCCGAACGCCAAACCCTCGGCGCCGGCGCAACTGCCCTAGGAGACGCCATGCGTGTGGCAATTCCGTTGTTGCTCTCTTTCGCCGCGTTCGCACAAACGCGCGATATCTCAGGCACCTGGATCGGCAAGCGCACCACGCCCATGGGCGAAATGGAATTGGTCTATCGCTTGCAAGTAAGGGACGGCAAAATCACCGGCTCGCAATCGATGATGATGGGCGATCAGCCCATCACCGACGGCAAGGTAGTGGGCGACGAAATCGAGCTCATCGTCCAGATGGAGTTCTTCGGCGACATTCAGAAGGTGGTTAGCAAGGGCAAGATCGTTGGCGAAGAGATTCATCTAACGCCCGGCATGCCTCCACGGCCGCCCGGCATGGGCGGACCTCCCGGTGGCGGAATGCGCGCCATGATGTCGCAACCGCTCATCCTGCGGCGCGGCACGCCTACGCCGTCGAACCGCCCCGCGCCGGTCGATTACTCGAAGCTGCCGAAGGTCGAGTTGCCGGCGATCGAGACGCTCAAGCCCAACGGGCTCGCGAAGACCCCACCCATGGGCTGGAACAGCTACAACAAATTCCGCCTCCAGATCGACGACAAGACCGTCCGCGAGATCGCCGACGCCATGGTCAAGAGCGGAATGCGCGACGCCGGCTACATCTACGTCAACATCGACGATGGCTGGCAAGGCAAGCGCGACGACAAAGGCGTCTTGCAGCCGAACCCCGGCTTCCCGGACATGAAAGCGCTCGCCGACTACGTTCACGGCAAGGGCTTGAAGCTCGGCATCTACTCGTCGCCCGGACCGCGCACCTGCGGTGGCTTCGAAGGCTCTTATGGCCACGAAGACATCGACGCAAAGACGTGGGCCGCGTGGGGCGTCGATTACTTGAAGTACGACTGGTGCAGCGCCAGCCGCGTTTGGAAGGACGGCGACATGCAAGCGGTGTATCAGCGCATGGGCAAGGCTTTGGAAAAGGCAGGCCGCCCGATGGTTTACAGCCTTTGCCAGTACGGGCGCGCAGGCGTCGGCGACTGGGGGTCCAAGGTCGCTGGCAATCTTTGGCGCACCACCTTCGACATTCGCGACACCTGGCAATCGATGTCGCAGATCGGCTTCTCGCAACATGATTGGGCGAAGCACTCGAAGCCCGGCAATTGGAACGACCCCGACATGCTCGAAGTCGGCAACGGCGGCATGACGGATACGGAATACAGAACGCACTTCGCTCTTTGGGCCATGGTGGCCTCGCCATTGATCGCGGGCCACGATGTGCGCAGCATGTCGCCGGAAACGGCGGCGATCTTGCTCAACCGCGAGGTCATCGCGGTTAACCAAGACAAGCTCGGCGCGGGCGGAGCGCGCATAGCGCAGACCGGCGAGACCGAAGTATGGAAGAAGGCGCTCGACAAGAACGCCATCGCCGTTGCGCTGTTCAACAAAGGCGAGGCCGAGGCCGAAGTGAGCGTCGATTGGAGCCTACTCGGCATCAGCGGCAAGCGCAAGCTCCGCGATTTGTGGGCCAAGAAAGACTTGACGCCGGCGGAGAGCAAGTTCAGTGCGAAAGTGCCACCGCACGGCGTCGTGATGTTGCGCTTGCAGTAACGACTACTGAAAGCGATACGTGATCTCGGCGTAGGCGAACTGGGCGTTCTGTTGCTTCAGGACGGAACGTCCGAGCACCTTGCCGTAGTAGGCGCTGAAGCTGACCTGTTTGTTGGCGTTGAAGTCGACGCCAATGTCGGCAAGGTTGCCGAGGCTTCTCGCGCCGCCACTGGGGCGGGCGACGAAGCCGAGCGTCCAGGGCTGGAAGGCGCCGCCGCCGCTGTAGTACGGGGCTTTGGCGTTCGCCAAGCGAAGGGCGTGGAAGTCGCCGCGGATGTTCCACTTGGCGTGCGGCCGCAACATGAGGCTGCCGAAACGGTCCTGGTTGTTCATCAGGTTGTAGAAGGGCAAGCGCGCGTAGATGCGTGGCGTTGGTAGAACGTTGAAGAAGTTCGCCGAACCGTGGAAGACGCCGCCGCGAAGCCAGGGCTTCCAATGCAGGCCTTTGGGTTGATAACCGCCTTCAAGGGCCGTCGCGTTGCCTTTGTGTTGGATAGCGGTCCAGGCGAGGTAATCGAATTGGCCGACCGTGCCAAGTAGATGGCCTCCGTAGGTTTGGATTTCACGTTGAAAGGGCGTGCGCCAGTCTTTGTAGGAGAGCGAGAAGAGACGCCAGTCGTAGTTCTTCTTGCCGCCGGAAAGCGCGGCGTAGCCGAAGCCGATCTTGAGTGGCGCCCAGCCGTCGACCTGGAAGACGCCACGCGTAGGCGCGGCGCCAACGACGGTGAGGTTCATGCCGTTGACGGGCTTGCTTAAGTGGAAGCCGTCGAAGCTGCGGCCCACGTGGGTCCAGGCGAAGTGGCCGATGAGGCGGTGGGCGATGTGGTCTCGCTTCAAGGCGGCGAGCGTCGGGTTCGAAGGCATGAACTCGGTGCCGTCGACGAACTCGAAGCGGCCTACCTTCAAGCCCTTCCAGTTGACGTAGGCTTGCTTCGGGAAGATCATCGCCGAGGACCCACGGCGGTCGTTGGCGGCGAGGTAGCTCGCTCCCGTACCGCCGGCGGCGGTGGTGGGAAGGCCGAGGAGTATTGGCGCGGCCAATTCTACGTTCCAGGACCAGCCTTCCTGCTTGCCGGTGATGGCGACGCGGAGGATGTTGCCGTTGAAGGTGTAGGGCGAGCCGGTGAACCAATCCCAGGCTTCCACGCGGGAACGGAGGCTGCCGGAGACAGACACTTCCGCCGCCCCGGCGCCGAGAGCAAGCGCCAGAGTAAAGCAAATTAGCTTGTTCATGTTTTACTCCAGTTCTTCGGCGAGCTTGCCGCGGAAAGAAAACAGCCCTGCGCGTTCGACGACGCTCGGATGCCAGTTGCGCATCCAGACGGGGCCAAGCAGAAGGAGCGCGCTAAAGCCCAAAAGTATGAAGCAAGCGAAGAAGCTCAAGCCCGAGGCGTACGAGCCGGTCTTGTCCTTGAGCATGCCGAAGACCGAAGGAAGTAGGAAGCCTCCGATGCCGCCGGCCGCGCCGACGAGGCCGGTGATCAAGCCCACCTGGGCGCCGAAGCGTTGCGGCACAAGTTGGAAGATGGCGCCGTTGCCCATGCCGAAGAGGGCCATGGTGAAGGCGAACAAGGCGAGAGCGGTCCAGGCACCCGGAAGCGTGGAGAGGCCGAGGACGCTGGCGCCGCTGACGAGAAGGACGCCGAGGAGCATGCGGTAGCCGCCAACGCGATCTGCGAGCCAGCCGCCGACGGGGCGCAGGAAGCTGCCGCAGATGACGGCGATGGTGGCGAAGTCGCCGGCTTGCACTTTGGTGAGGTGGTACTGGTCGAAGAAGAAGACGGTGAGGAAGCTCGCAAGGCCGACGAAGCCGCCGAAGGTGATCGAGTAGAAGAAGCAGAACCAGCTAGTGTCCGATTCGCCGAAGAGCTTCTTGTAGTCACCCCATGTGTTCTGCTTGCGCGCGACCGGCGCGTCCTTGGCCATAAACGCGAAGACGAGCATGACGACGAGAACGGGTATGAGCGCCAGCGCGAAGACGTTGGCCCAGCCCATGCTGGTGGCGAGGCGCGGCGCGAAGAGGGTGGCGAGAACGGTACCCGAGTTCCCCGCCCCGGCGATGCCCATGGCGAGGCCTTGATATTCAGGCGGATACCAGCGGCTCGCCAGCGGCAAGGCGACGGCGAAGCTTGCGCCCGCGACGCCGAGAAGAACGGCCACTACAAAGAAGCCCTCCAGTGTCGTGGCGAATTTCCAGCCGCCAAGAAGAGGTAGCAAGGTGAGCGAGAGACCGAGTAGAGCAGTGGGGCGGCCGCCGATGCGGTCGGCGAGCGCGCCAAGCAGGGGCCGGAAGATCGAGCCTGCAAGCAGGGGCGTGGCAATCAAGAAGCCTTTTTGCGAGGCGCTGAGTTTTAGGGACTCGGTGAGGAAGGGCCCTAGCGGCCCGAGCATCACCCAGACCATGAAACTAACGTCGAAGTATAGAAAGGCGGCTAATAGCGTTGGCCAGTGGCCCGCGCGCAGAAATCCCGATACCGTCATGAGACAGTTCTCCTTTGTGGTCGTTTGTTGAGGCTTAGTTGGGGTTTAGCGAATTAGAGGTCTACTTCAATCAACCCGTTTTCCACGCGGACGGGATAGGTCTTGACTCCGGCGGGAACGTCGGGCTTTGAAACGGCGCCCGATTCCAAGTTCACGTTCCAACCATGCAGCGGGCAGACGACGGTGGTGCCCTTCACGATGCCGTCGCACAGGGGTCCCTGATTGTGCGGACAGCGATTGTCGATTGCCAGAAAGCGATCCGGCAGATGAAAGATGGCGATTTCCTTGCGGCCGATTTCGACGCAGCGCCCTTCGCGCAGGGGGATGTTGTGGCTTTCGGTCAACTTAGTCCAGGGCATAGGCTGGGGTCTCCGTTTTTTCGATCGATTGAATTTGCACGAACTGTGTCGGGCGCGGGTCGTTGCGTTCGAGCCATGCGTCGGTGGCGCGGGCCTTGGATTTGCGCAGGCGATCGAGCAGGGCGGCCTTGACTTCGTCGGTCGCGTAAACCGTGTCGCGGCGGACCTTTTCGATGCCGGTGCGCTCGACGAAGTCGTAGCTGCGTTCGAGGTAGTTGGCGTTCTCGCGGTAGTACTGGAAGAAGACTTCGGCGGCGGCGATGGCCTCTTCGGTCGTTGTCACAGTGATGAGCAAGTCGGCCTTCCGGACGCTCTTGCCGGCGGCGCCGCCGACGACGACTTGCCAGCTTCCTTCCTGGCCAACGAGGCCGATGTCCTTGACGGTCGCTTCGGCGCAATTGCGCGGGCAGCCGACGACGGCAAGCTTGGTCTTGTGCGGCGTGTAGAGATGCTCGAGGCGGCTTTCGAGTTCGACGCCGGTGGCGATGGCGTCTTGCGTGCCGAAGCGGCAGAACTGCGTACCGACGCACGTCTTCACCATGCGCAGGCCCTTGGCGTAGGCTTGGCCGGAGGGCATGTCGAGGTCGGCCCACATCTTGGGGAGGTCTTCTTTCTTAACGCCTAGAAGGTCTATGCGTTGGCTGCCGGTGACCTTGACCATGGGCACTTCGTACTTCTCGGCGACCTCGGCGATGCGGCGGAGTTCGGCGGGCGTAGTGACGCCACCACGCATGCGCGGGACGACGGAGAAGGTGCCGTCGCGTTGGATGTTGGCGTGGACACGGTCGTTGATGAAGCGCGAGGCGCGGTCTTCTTCGTGATCGCCGCACCAGACTTGATCGACCAGGTAGCTGAGGGCCGGACGGCAGACTTCGCAACCTTGGCCGTTGCCGTAGATGTCGAGCACTTCTTGGACGCCTTTGAGTTCCTGCGAGCGGATGATCTCGCGAAGGCGGTCTTCGGCGAAGGGCAAGCAGCCGCAGATGGATTTCTTCTCGTCGGTTTCGAAGTTCGGGGCGACGGCCTTCAAGAGATCCTGGCACTTGCCGGCGCAACTGCCGCAGCCGGTCGAAGCCCGCGTGGTGGCCTTCAACTGGCTCATGGTGCAGACGCCCTTCTCGTGGATGGCCTCGATGATGACGCCCTTGGTAACGCCGAGGCAGCCGCAGACGGTTTCGCTGTCGGGCATCATGGCGATGTTCTCGCCGTTGTCGGCGGCGGGTTCGGGGAAGAGGAGGTGGCGGCGCTTGGACGAGAGATCGGCGCCGCTGCGATACCACTCCATGTAGCGCGAGCTGTCGGCAACGTCGCCGACTAGGATGACGCCGGCGAGGCAGCCGTCCTTCAAGATCAGTTTCTTGTAGACGCCGAGCGAGGGGTCTTCGTAGCGGATGGCCTCGCAACCGCCGGCGCGCTCATCGATCAAGCCCGCAGAGAAGACATCGACGCCCATGATCTTGAGCTTGGTGCCGGTGGCGCTGCCTTCGTAGGTTTGATCTTTCTGGCCGTTGATGGTGGAGGCGAGGATGCGGCCTTGCTCATAGAGCGGCGCGACGAGACCGTAGACGACGCCGCGGTGCTCGACGCATTCGCCGACGGCGAAGATGTCGGGATGCGAGGTTTCCAGATGGTCGTTGACGAGGATGCCACGATTGATTTCGAGGCCGGCCTTCCTGCCGAGTTCGATGTTGGGACGGATGCCGGCCGCGATGACGACGAGATCAGCGGGGAGTTCGGAGCCGTCGGCGAAGACGATCTTTTCGACTTTGCCTTCGCCATTGCCTACTAGTTCCTTGGTCTGCGTTCCGGTGCGGACTTGAACGCCCATGGCTTCCATCGAAGCCTTCAGGTACTGACCGCCGACATCGTCAAGCTGGCGCTCCATGAGGACGGGCATCAGGTGGACGACCGTGACGTTGCAGCCTTGCACCTCAAGGCCTCGCGCGGCTTCGAGGCCCAGGAGGCCGCCGCCGATGACGATGGCGTTGACGCCGGGGCCGGCTTTGTCGAGGAGCTTCTTGGTGTCGTAGATGTTGCGGAAGGTGTGGACGTTTTCGAGGTTGACGCCGGGGATGGGCGGAATGAAGGGAGCGCTGCCGGTGGCGAGGAGGAGCTTGTCGAATTCCGTGCGGCCGCCGTCTTCATCGATGACGACGCGCTTTTGGGAATCGATGCCGGTGATCTTGGTGCCGAGGCGAAGTTGGATGTTGCGTTCGCCGTACCAATTGAGCGGATTGAGGACGATGTCGTCCATGTGCTTCTCGCCGGCTAGGACGCTGGAAAGGAGGATGCGGTTGTAGTTGACGTAGGTCTCTTCGCCGAAGACGGTGACGTCCCAATTGTCGCCATGGCGCAGGATTTGCTCGAGACAGGCCATGCCAGCCATGCCGTTGCCGACGACAACGAGGCGCTTAGGTTGCTTCTTCATAGTGAGAAACTCCGATTGGATTGGGGGTGAGTGGGGCCGGCCGGAAAGAGGGGGGCGCGAGTCGCTCGGGGAAAGTTCATAGTGCTCCCTTTCTTTCCACGCGCACGGCGCATTGCTTGTAGTTAGGTTCGCGGGAGATGGGGTCGTAAGCGCTTAGGGTTAAGCGATTGGCGTTCCACTCCGCGAAGTGGAAGGGCATGAATACTTGGCCGGGGGCGACGATTTCGGTGACGCGGAGCTCGACGTTTTCGACGCGGCCGCGTTGGCTTACGACGTCCACGCGGTCGTGCGGCTTGAGCTTCAATTGCTGGGCGTCGCGCGGGTTCATTTCGAGCCACGCGCGGGGGCTCATGCGGTCGAGGATTTCGACGACGCGGGTCTTGGTGCCGGTGTGCCAATGCTCAACGGTGCGGCCGGTATTGAGGTTGAAGGGATACTCTTTGCTCGGCTGTTCTGGATGGGGATGCCATTCGATGGGCCAGAGTTGGGCGCGTTGGTCGGCGGTTTGGAAGCGGCCATCGGCATAGAGCCGGCGCGTGGCGGTTGGATCGTCGTCTTCGCGGCAGGGCCAGTAGACGGGGCCTTCGTTCAGTTGTTCGTAGCTGATGCCGGAGTAGTCGCAGAGCCGCCCCTTCGAAACGCGGCGCCATTCCTCGAAGGCGTCGCGCGGCCCTGCCCAGTTTGGATACAGCTTGTCGTGAACGCCCAGCTTCTTCGCAAGACGTTGGAAGATTTCAAAATCGGAGAGCGCTTCGCCGGGGGCGTCGACCGCTTTGTTAGCCTTGCTGACGCGGCGTTCGCTGTTGGTGTAGGTGCCTTCTTTTTCGCCCCAGATGGCGGCGGGCAACATGATGGAAGCAAGCTCGGTGGTGGGCGTGGGATGGAAGCCGTCCTGCACGATCAAGACGTCGAGTTGCGAGAGCGCTTGGGCCAGGACGTCGTAGTTGGGGAAGCTGACGAGCGGATTCGTCGCGATGATCCAAAGCGCACGGATTTGCTTCTTGAGGATGGCCTCGATGATGTCGGGGTAGGCATGGCCGCGCTTTTCGGGGAGTTCGCTCGCGTCGACGTTCCAAAGCTGCGCGAGTTCTTGGCGATCGCTGGGGCTATCGAATTTGCGGTAGCCGGGCATCGAAGCCGTGAAGCCGGATTCGCGCGTGCCCATTGCGTTGCACTGCCCGGTGATCGAGAGCGGCGAAGCGCCGGCGAGGCCGACCTTACCGCGCACGAGCGAGAGGTTGCAGATGGCGTTAACGGTTTCGGTGCCTTGCGTGGAGTGATTGACGCCCATGGTCCAAGCGATCAGCGGCGCCTTGGCGTGGCCGAAGGCGTGGGCGACGCGGCGGATTTGCTCCTGGCTCAGGCCGGTGATGCGGGAGACGGTGGCGGGGTCGTATTTGCGGGCGTGATCCGCGAGAGCCTCGAAGCCGTTGGTGTGGAGCGCGATGTATTCGCGATCGATCAATTGCTCTTCGATCAGGATGTGGAGGATGCCGTTAATAAGCGCGATGTCCGTGCGGGGCTTGATGGGCAGGAAGACGTCGGCGAGCATCGCGGTCTTGGTGACGCGGGGGTCGACGACGATCAGGGTTTGCGCGGGATTCTTCTTGAGACGTTGGCAGAGGATCGGATGATTGTCGGCGAGGTTGGCGCCGATCAGAATGACGACGTCGGCGGTTTCGAGATCTTCGTAAGCTCCGGGAGGGCCGTCGGAGCCGAAGCTGCGGCGGTAGCCGGCGACGGCGCTGGCCATGCAAAGCGTGGTGTTGCCGTCGTAGTTGTTGGTCTTGAAGCCCAGTTGGACGAGCTTGCCGAGCGCGTAGAACTCCTCGGTGACGAGCTGGCCGGTGCTGAGGACGCCGAAGCTTTGGGGGCCGTACTTGGCTTGCACGGCTTGGACGCGGGCGACCATTTCGTCGAGGGCTTCGTCCCAGGTGGCGCGGACGAATTGCTTACCGCGTTTGATGAGGGGATGCGTGGCGCGATTGGCGGCGGCGAGGAATTGGTGTTCGGCGAGGCCCTTGGGGCAGAGCTTTCCGAAGTTGACGGGATGGTCTTCGTCGCCGCGGACGGCAACGGCTTGGTTGTCCTTGACGCCGATCTTCATACCGCAACCGACGGAGCAATAGCCGCAGGTGGTTTTGACCCAATGATCGGGGACGCGGGAGGCGGCGGTGTGGCCGTGTTCGGCGTCGTTCTCGAAACGGTATTTTTCACTGGCAATGTCGAGGCCGAGTATGCGCGCTAGGTTCATGCGGCGCGCTCCATGTTTGAAAAGGTGGCGGCCATGTTCTTGGGGACTACGGTGACAAAGAAGAGATAGCGGCCGATGGCTTCGCCGGCGAGGATGCCGAGCGGCGCGAAGGGCGCGGGGAGAAGGACCGAGGCTAGCAACGCGAGGCGGAGGAGGAAGAGGTAACGGAAGTCTTCCGTGAGGAGGCGCGCGCTCTGGCGGAGCTCGAATTCGCTCGCGGTGTGGAGCGACCAGAGCTTGGCGAGCTCGAAGAATGCTTGTGTCGCGGCCGCGGCCATCGCGATCTCTTTGCGGCCCGAAGCGGCGGCGCCGAAGACGATGCCGGTGAGCCAGAAGGCGGCGAGCGTGCGCGGGCTTTGCCAGGCGGGGCGCGCGGGCACCATGTAGATGCGGGCGCTGGCGAAGATGGCGGCCGCGCCCAAGACCGCAATGGGCAGCACGGATTCGTTTGAGAAGTAAATGAGCGGCGTCGAGGCGGCGTAGGCGGCGAAGAGAACGACTTCGCGGCTGAGCCAACTGCGGCGCCACATCTTCATGGCGCGCGCGGCGTGGATGGGGCGGCCGAGATGCGCGAGCGAAGCGGCGAGGCCGAGCATCAAGAGCGCGACGCCGAGGATGTAGTTGGCTTCAAACGTTAGGGCTCCCCAGGCGGCTTGCGTGGCCGTCAAGAAAACGACGAGCGGCCAGTGCGGAGCTTCGGGGCGGACGCGGTGGTAATCGCCTTTGCGGAATTCGCCTTGCGACTGCGCGGGGGCGGTGATGCGCGTGGTAGACATCGTCGCTTGCGCGTCTGGCATGCCAGGCGCGTTCGCTTCGGCGGCGTGCGTTGCGCGCCACTCGGCGATGTTCACGATCTCGACGGCGATGGCGCCTTGGGGGCAGGCGTTGACGCAAGCAGGTTCGCGGCCTTGTTCCAAGCGACCGTGGCACATGTCGCACTTGCCGACGACGCCGCGCTCTTCGTTGAATTGGGGCACGCCGTAGGGGCAATTCCAGGTGCAGTATTGGCAACCGATGCAGGCGTCGGCGGAGTGAAGGACGAGGCCGGAGAGGTTGTCCTTGGAGTACGCGTCGACGGGGCAACCGGTAAGGCAGGCGGCGTCGAGGCAGTGGTTGCAGCCCATCGAAAGGTGCAGGCGTTGCGTGAAGGGAAAGCTGCCGGCTTCGATTTCGCCGACGCGGCGCCATTTGATTTCGGCGGGGTTGCCGTTTTGTTCGTTGCAGGCGACTTCACAGCACTTGCAACCTATGCACTTCGTCATGTCGAAGTGGAAGCGGTATTGTTCGCCGGCGTCGGGCTTGCGTTCCGGAATGAGCGCGGGAGGATTTTCGATTGGCGCGAAGCGGAAGAATTCGTGGCCATTGCGGGCTTCGACGAGCAGCGGGAGGTTCATGCGTAGGCCTCCTGGGCGAGCATCGCCTGGAGCTCGTGGCGCTTCGAGACGACTTCGCCGCAGACCCAGACGGCGGGGGCCGCGACGTTAGCTTCGGCGGCTTGGGCTAGTGTCGAGATGGTGATGCGTTCTTCGGTGGTGGAAGCGTTCTCGATGAAGGCGATGGGTTGATCGTGCGGGCGGCCGCAGGCGATGAGTTGGGCGGCGATCTTGGCGCGGTGTTTGACGCCCATGAGGATGACGAGCGTGTCGACGAGGGCGACCTTGCGCCAGTCTTCGAGTTCCCCGCCCTGGCAGCGGCCGGTGACAATAGCTACGCTGCGCGCTTGGCCGCGATAGGTGACGGGGATGCCGGCGAGGGTGGGAGCGCTGAGTGCGCTGGTGACGCCGGGGACGACTTCCGAGGCGATGCCGGTTTGGGCGAGGACTTCGGCCTCTTCGGCGCCGCGGCCGAAAATGAAGGGGTCGCCGCCTTTGAGGCGGACTACGTTGAGGCCCCGTTGCGCGCGGTTGATTAAGAGTTGGAAGATTTCGTTTTGGACGGCTTGCTGGTGGCCTTCGTCCTTGCCGCAGTAGATGAATTCGGCGTTCGGGTTGGCGAAGGCGAGAATTTCGGCGGAGACGAGACGGTCGTAGAGGATGACTTCGGCGGCTTCGATGCGGCGCAGGGCACGGAGGGTCAAGAGTTCGGGATCACCGGGACCGGCGCCGACGATTGAGACTGTAGCGGCTTGTGAAAGCGGCGAAGACACCAATATCCTCCGAGGAGATCAATTTCATCTGAATCCGTACGAGGGAAACTGGTGACGCAAGCGCTGCAACCCTGAGCGATGCGAATGACTTACGTACAGTGTGTGGGATGTGGGAACTCAAGTCCAATAGAAATCCCGTATCGGCTTTTTGAGTTTTGCTTATTCGATTGAAATTAAGGTTTGCTAATTAATGCGACACACTCGGCGAGTTGGTGGACGAGAATGCCCATTTTGGGGGGCTTGGCTTCGAGAAAGACTTCGAGGCCGGAGGCTTCGAGGGTCTCGGTCATGGTGGGACCGATGGAGGCGATTTTGATGTTGGCGAGGGCTGCGTGCAGTTGAGTTATGGTGGAGATTTTTCCGGCAAGCTCTTCTAAGCAATGAAATTGCGCGGAGGCCGTAAAGACGATTAAATCGGCTTGCCGGGCGAGGAGTTGGGTAAGAGCGGCTTCAGCGGGGGAGGTGTCTTCGGGGAGGGCGTACTCGTAGACTGGGACTTGGAGGGCTTGCTTGCCTTGATCGCGGAGGCCCGCGAGGAGGCGCTCGTCAGGGCGGCCGAATTCTAGAATGGCCCAGGTATTTTCTGAGCGACTCTTCATTTCGGGAAGGAGTTCGCGCCAGGTGTTGGGTTCGGGGGCGCGGACGGCGGGGTCGATGCCGAGTTCGCGGAGAACGGCGACGGGCTTGGGGCCCCGGGCCGCGATGGGGTAGCGGTGGAGTATAGGGGTTAGGCGCTCGGGGGTGGCGGTCTTGAGGAGGTGGCGGAGGGCAACGCCGGTAAGGGCGATGATGCCGTCGATTCGTCCGGTTTCGGCGGCGTTTAGGAATGATTCGATGGCGGGGGTAAGGCCGGTAGGGACTTCGCGAAGGATGGGGGCAGTAGTAACGACGGCGCCCTTGGCGCGAAGGAGAGTGGCGAGTTCGGATTGGCGGCGGGATTCGAAGGAGATGACACAGAGGCCTTCGAGGGCGGATGCGGGCATTACGGGTATTGTCGCGCGCGGGAGCCCGGCGATGATCGCCTACATTGGCATAAGTGGCGCCGCGTGTTCCCTGATAGACGGATAGAGACGCAGGGGCGCCGAACGGTTGGAGTGCGCCAGCTAGCACGATCGCCCAAGCGTGACACGGCGTGCGCTTGACGGGATGCAACGCCGAGCCGAGGCGGTGTCCCGGCGGCCCGCGCAAGGCGCCCACCGGAGGTGGGGGGCCCGGTCCGGCGCTGTGAAGGAGGTCAGAAAAAGTGGCGCATCCGCATCGTTGATAGCATGGGGCACTGGCATGCGTCCGCTTATCCCGTTGTTGCTACTGTGTTCCCTGATCGCTGGGGCCCAGGCTCCTCCCGCCGCTCAGATTACGGTTCGCGCCGCCGAATCCGGGCCGCGCGTCCAACGCCAAATCTTCGGCCACTTCGCCGAGCATCTCGGCTACGGCATCTACGGCGGCCTCTGGGTAGGCGAGAACTCGAAGATCCCGAATACCAAGGGCTACCGGAACGACGTCATCGCCGCCCTGCGCCAGCTGAAGGTGCCGGTGATCCGCTGGCCCGGCGGCTGCTTCGCGGACGAATACAACTGGCGCGAAGGCGTTGGCCCACGCGCCAAACGTCCGGTGAAAATCAATACGCATTGGGGCGGCGTCACCGAGCCCAACACCTTCGGCACGCACGAGTTCATGGACTTCGCCGAACTGATCGGCGCGGAGGCCTACGTCAGCGGCAACGTCGGTAATGCCTCGCCGCGCGAGATGGCCGAATGGGTCGAATACATCACGTCCCCCGCCGGCTCCCTCGCCGATGAGCGCACCGCGAATGGCCGCAAGGAAGCCTGGAAACTTCCCTACTTCGGGCTCGGCAACGAACTCTGGGGCTGCGGCGGCAACATGCGCGCCGAGTACGCCGCCGACGTCACGCGCCGTTACTCGACCTTTGTCAAAGTCCCGGCGGGCGTCAAAATCATGAAAATGGCGAGCGGCCCTTCCGATTCCGACTACCACTGGACCGAAGTCATGATGCGCGACGCCGGCCGCCACTTCGATGGCATCGGCCTACACTACTACACGCTGCCCGGCACATGGGCCAGCAAAGGCCCCGCCTATGGCTTCGATGAAGAAGCGTGGGCCAAAACGCTCGCCGCGACGCTCAAGCTCGACGAGTATCTCACCAAGCACCGCGCCTTGATGGACAAGTATGATCCGAACAACCGTGTGTGGCTAGGCGTCGACGAATGGGGCTCCTGGTACGATCCCGAACCCGGTACCAACCGCGGCTTCCTGCAACAGCAAAACACGCTACGAGACGCCCTCATCGCGGCGCTGAATATCCACCTCTTCGTGAAGCATGCCGAGCGCGTCAAGATGGCCAATATCGCCCAGATGGTCAACGTGCTGCAGGCGATCCTCTTCACCAAGGACGACAAAATGTTGCTGACGCCCACCTACCACGTCTTCGATCTTTACAAGAGCTTCCAGGATTCGACGCGCCTGCCGGTCGAAATCAAATCGCCCTGGTATAGCAAGGAAGCCTGGACGATGCCCGCCGTGAGTGCCTCCGCCGTCAAGGACAGCGCCGGCAAGATTCACATCGGCCTTGTGAACTCCGATCCCAACCGCGCCATCGCCATCGCACTCAACGTGCCGGGCGCGAGCGCCACCAAGGTCAACGGCCGAATCATTACCGCCTCCGCGATGGACGCCCGCAACACGTTTGAGCAGCCCAATGCTCTCGTGCCCGCGCCCTTCACTGGCGCTCAGGTAAATGCGGGCAATCTAAAACTGACGTTGCCCGCTAAGTCCGTCCTGGTCCTCGATCTCGACTAGCGCTGAGTTCGCCTAGTTCGCTTTGTAGCCCCGCCAGATGTATTCGAGAGCGAGCGGCAGCGTCCGCGCTTTGACGGCGCGGTCGCAATGCGAAGCGTTGCGGGCGAACACGAACTGATACGGATACTTCTTCTCCGCCAACACCTGTGCCATCCGCTCATTCGCCAGCACCCAATCGTGATACGCGTCGCGCGTGTTCAAGTTGTCCCGGTCGCTGATGTGCATCCAGATGCGGATGTTCTTTCGCGGGCTGTTGGGGATCAACGTCTCGTGATAATCCCAAGCGCCATGCGGCGTCCCGGCATTGTAGGGCCACTGCTGATAAACATAGGTTCCCGAATAGCTCAGCACCCGAGTGTAAAGGTCGTTGCGGTACCAAGCCATAGAGAAGGCCGCCGACGCTCCCGAGCTGCATCCCATCGTCGCGCGGGCATCGGGATTCTTCGTGAGCTTTACGTTGAACTGCTTCTCCACCAGAGGCAGCACTTCCGTCTCGACGAACTGCGCATAGAGCCCCGACATCGTGTCGTACTCGAGACCGCGTTGGCTCCCTTGCGCATCGCCGCTCCCGTTACCGATCGACACCGCGATCATGACGGGCACGCGCTTTTCGGCGATCAGATTGTCCAGAGCGGTGAACAGCATCCGGTCCGGCCCGTCCGCGCCCACCAGTAGCGGCGCCTCCGTGCCCGGCTTGTACTGCGCTGGAACGTACACGGCCACCTTGCGTGTATACGGCGCTGGATAGCTATTCACGATCAGCTTCGAAGGATCGTTCGGATCGGGCCGCGCGAAAGTTCCCGGCTCGCGCGCGATGCCGGGATAGATTTTGCTGTCCTTGGACTCCATCGTGAACTCATAAACCTTGCCCTCGGGCACGCCTTCCTTCTTCGCCATCTCCGGCGCGGGATTGTGCGTCGGCCCGATGATGAAGTTGCCGTTCTCTTTCGGCGAAGGAACCTGGCCGTCCGGCAACTCCTTGGCTTTTACATATCCAGGCGTGTGCGGATCGCGAGTAGGCGGCGGTGTGCGGACGGGCTTCGCGGGCGGCGCCGGAGGCGTCAGCACTTGCGCGGGGGCGACCGAGGCGCAGAGCAAGGAGCAGCAGAGCAGGGAGAAAAGAAGAAAAGAAGAGCTCATGAGGTCAACCGACAGGCTATCCTAAATGCCGGTTCCACGGCGGAGAGTGGCGGAATTCCAGACAGTGTCGATCGCGCAAGCCAAGCATTCGCTGCTCAGCCTATGCGCCATGATCTGTCTGGCTTCCGCTCATGCCGCACGTGGCCAGAACTGGGCGGCCGGGGTATCGAGAACGACTCGCCGCCGGGCTATATTTTCCCGGACGGCGCACGGAGTTCGCGGGACGCGTCCCGGGCGCCGCGCTTGCGTGCCGCGCAACTCGGCTCTGAAAGCCGCGTGACGTATTGGCGGGGCCGCGCCGATTTCGTGATCAGAACTGATGTCTAACTGCGACTACCTCCCGGCGCCTCGGAAGAAAGCACAAGACTATCCCGGCAATGGCGCGAGCCTTGGGTGGATTCCCGATCCCGGAATACGTAGCGTCGAGGTCTATCAACTGGGACGCGCGGTGGAAATTCTCATCGCGCCCGCCACTGTGGCGGACGAGGGGCCGGTTGACGGCTTCGTGCTGAGCCTGGAGGAGGTATGGAATCCGCTTTCGAACAAGTCTAAGACTTCGGGTAGCCGGTTGCAGCCTTGGCTTCGTTGATCTGCTCGACGTGGCGTTGGGTATGGGCGGCCATCAAGAGGAAGATCTGATAGGCATCCATGCCAAAGTTAGGAACGATCTTGTGACGCAGGTTGTCGCCCGTGGTGGTTTCGACGAAGGCGATGGTACGGTCCCGGCGCTCTTTGAATGCGGCTAGCGCGGCGTCCGTCGAGGGGAAGTTCTTCTTCGGGTGTAGCATCGGCGGGGCTTTCACCTTTTCGTCGCGCGAGCGGATGCTTTTGAGGAGTTCTTCGTCCTTTTGCTTGGCGCTGGCGGCGGGGTCGGCTGGGGCGGCGGCCACTTGTTTGTGGGTGTTGAAGAGCAAGTCTTCCGTCATGGCTAGGTGTTCGGTGATCTCGGCGATAGACCACGCCTCGGGCGTAGCCTTGAAGTCCAGTTGCTTGGCGTTTAATCCGGCGACGGCGTCGATCAATTGTTTGCGGGAAGCATGGAGTTCGCTCATCGCGCGATCACGCTCGCCCTTAGTGAGGGGCTGGGCGAAAACGAGGGCCGAGAGGGACAGAAACGCAAGTAAAGGTCGCATACCACCTTCATCCTAGTACTTTTCCCTCAGGAACCCTCTATTGCGCGTCGGCGGATTGACCGATTCATGACACAGGACGGCGATTTTTGGCTAGTTTACTCAGCACGGCACCCTTGGCGGCGATTGGGCAGCATGTGGAACTGTTTACGGTTCCGGACGAGCCGCCTGTCATATTGCTTGTGGACGGGGTGGACCTGAACCGCAAAATATTGCGTTCCACGCTGCAAGCGACTGGGGCTCGCTTCATCGACGCGCGGAAGCCGAGCGAAGCCTACGACGTGCTGGCGCGGCAGCGAGTGGACCTGGTGGTCTGCGACATGTTTCTGCCGGAGCAGAATGGGCTCGAGTTCTGCAAGCAGTTGAAGAGCGACCGTAATACCCATTTGCTGCCGGTGTTGATGTTGACGAGCGTCCAGGGGACCGAGCATGAGGTCGAAGGCTTCCAAAGCGGCGCGGACGAATATCTGCAGCAGCCGGCGCACCCGAGTATCCTGCGGGCGCGGGTGCAATCGATGTTGCGGCATAAGGCGGCGCTCGATTCGCTGGACGAGGTGGAAAGCATTTTGTTCACGATGGCGCAGGCGGTGGAGGAGCGGGATAAGTGCACTAGCGATCATTGCCGGCGTTTGTCCTACTTCAGCGTAGAGCTTGGGATTCGCTTGGGGCTGGGGCGGAATGAGCTGTTGGCGCTGCACCGGGGCGGCTACTTGCACGACATCGGGAAGATTGGGATACCCGACTCGATTTTGAACAAGCGTGGGGAACTGACGAGCGAAGAGTGGGAGATCATGCGGGGGCATGTGACGCGGGGCGAAGAGATTTGCCGGCCGATGAAGAGTTTGGCGCCGGTGCTGCCGATCGTCCGCTACCATCACGAGCGCTGGGATGGGACGGGTTACCCAGATGGGTTGAGGCGGGAGGAGATTCCGCTGCTCGCGCGGATTCTGCAGATCGCGGATGTTTACGACGCGCTAACGAGCGAGCGGTCTTATAAGAAGGCGCTTTCGGTGGAAGAGGCTTGCCGGCAGTTGGAAGTGGAGGCTAAGGCGGGTTGGCGGGATCCGAACTTGGTGCCGGTTTTTGTGAATATGTTGACTTCGGAGAGTGACACGGAGCGGGTGAGCAGCGGGTTGCGGGCCATGGCTTCGACCGTGAACCAGAAGTAGGGTTGGCGCGGTGGGGTCGCGGCGGCGCGCGGTTGGTTCGGGGTGGCGGGGCGGTGGCTCTGGTGGTGGCTCGGGTGGCGGGTCGATTGAGTTGCGGTGGAGTTACGATGGCGCTCGCGGCCGTTTATGCTTTCACCCACACCTTATTCGCGGCGTTCTGGCCGAGTGGCACGGGGGCACCGGAGATCTCAAGCGTATAAGTGTCGTCGACATTGTGCGTTAGCATCTTGAGCGGCGCGCCGGGGCGGATGCCGAGGCGGTCGAGGTATTCCAGGAGATCGCGGTCGCGTTCATAGGCGCTCTGGACTTGCGCCATGGCGCCGGGGGGCAGTTCACTCAAGGGGAGCCAGCCGCTCTTGCGGCGGTCCTGCGGGGAATCGAGTCCGATGCGGTTGCCGTGCGGGCAGGCGTCGCCGTCGCCTAGCTTCTCGATCAGCTTCTTTTCGAACTCGGCGCTGACGGCGTGCTCCATCTGCTCGGCCTCTTCGTGCACACGATACCAATCCATACCGAAGACTTCCGTCAGCATGCGCTCGATCAAGTGGTGGCGGCGGATGAGGACTTGGGCGATCTCCTTACCGCTCGACGTAAGCTTGATGTGGCCTTCGGCGTCGACATCGATGAGCTTGTCGCGCTTCAAGCGCTTCAAGGCCATCGTGACGGCAGGGGCGCTGACCTTCAGCCAGCGGGCGAGCGTCGCGGCGATGACGAGTTCGCCTTCGCTTTCCGCCTCGGCAATGGCTTTGAGGTAGTTCTCCTTGGAGATAGTGATTTTCAACTGAGCGGGGTCCGTTCTCTATTCTATCGGCGGAGTTGCTACCTTTAACCCTATGCGCAGACGCAATTTCCTCTCTCTTTCCGCGCTCCCCGTCGCTAGCGTTGCTTCTTTTTCCTTACCCTCTCCTTTGACGGCATTGGCCGCGGAGTCCGTCGATGTCGACGTGGTGCATCGCATCAAGTACGAGGCCCTGCAGAACTCGCAGATCATGGACACGATGTTTTGGCTCTGCGACGTGAACGGCCCGCGGATCACGAATTCGCCGGGCTACCGTAAGTCGGCGGAGTACATCAAGAAGCGTCTGGGCGAGCACGGAATTAGCGATGTGAAGTTCGAGGACTTTGAGTTTGGCCGCGGCTGGAGCCACTCGAAATACGCGGGCCACATGATTGAACCCGCCTATTCGGAGTTGATCGGTTTCCCGTTGGCGTGGACGCCGGGAACGAACGGTCCGGTGCAAGGCGAGGCGATCCATGCCACGATCCGCACTCCACAGGATTTGGAGAAGTGGAAGGGCAAGCTGAAGGGCAAGATCGTTTTGACGGACGCGCCGCGCACGCTGGAACTGCCGGAGAAGCCGTATGGGCGCCGGCACACGGCGGAAGATTTGGCGAAGCTCGAAGAGGCGCCGGATCCGGGCGCGGGAGCGTTCGGACGGCCGGCGGGCAGTCCGGCAGGTGGTCCGCCGATGTCGCGCGAGCAGATGTTGGCGTTCCGCGACAAGGCGTCGAAGTTCTTGGTGGACGAGGGAGTGCTGGCGGTGGTGAAGACCAGCTACGCCGGCGACGGCGGCACGGTCTTCGGTTCGTCGGCGGGTCCTTATCAGAAGGACCGCGCCGTGCCACCGCCGACGGTCGCGATCGCGGCGGAAAACTACAACCGCATCATCCGGCTGCTGGAGAAGAAGATTCCGGTGAAGCTGGAGTTTGACATCAAGGCGCAGTTCCACGACGAGACGACGAAGGCGTACAACGTGATCGCGGAATTGCCGGGCTCGACGAAGAAAGACGAGTACGTTTTGCTGGGCGGACACTTGGATAGCTGGCAGGGCGCGACGGGCGCGACCGACAACGCGACTGGGGTGGCGGTGATGATGGAGGCCGCACGAATCTTGAAGGCGCTGAATTTGCCGTTGCAGCGTTCCGTGCGCTTGGGACTTTGGAGCGCGGAAGAACAGGGCCTGATTGGTTCGCGTGCCTACGTAAAGGACCATCTCGCGGACCCGGCCGACATGAAGCTGAAGCCAGAGCACGGAAAGATCACGGCGTATTTCAATATCGACAACGGCAGCGGCAAGATCCGCGGCATCTACGCGCAGGGTAACGACATGGTAAAGCCGATCGTGGGCGCGTGGCTTGCGCCGTTCCGCGACATGGGCGCGACGGCGGTATCGAACCGCAACACCGGCGGCACGGACCATCAGGCCTTCGACGCCGTGGGCGTGCCCGGATTCCAGTTCATTCAGGATCCGCTGGATTACTCGGCCCGTACGCATCACTCCAACATGGACACGATGGACCGGGTGCCGAAGGGCGACTTGATGCAGATGGCGGCGATTCTCGCGACCTTCGCGTATCATGCGGCGAACCGGGATGGGTTGCTGCCGCGGAAGCCACTGCCGAAGGCGCGGCCGGCGGCGAATCCCGCGCCGGCGGTGACTTCGGCTGGGCAATAGCTCGCATAGCTGTGCAAACTTAGCCCTGCGCCTGCGCTTGTCTGTTGGAGGGCAAGGAAGATGGCGAGCGGCGATCAGATTCAACAACAGGTAATGGTGAACTACGAGGCGATCGATAAGGTCGCCTCAAAGCTTGCCAAGCAACCGCCAATGGCGGAGCAGCTCATGCTGCAAAAGGAATTGAAACGCCTTTGGCAGGCGCAACAATATTGGGCGGAGCAGTATCGCAAAGTAACGGGCCAGGGAATGATACTCTTCCACGATGTGAAAATCAAAGGCACGCTGGAGGAAGAGCGCCAAGCGGCCGCCGCGCAAAAGAACTGGGACGATGCCAAGCGGAAAGCCAAGGAAGGCATCGAAGAAGTGGAGCGGCAGTACGCCTCGATCATCGCGCGGCTGCAAGACCAATACGACGTCTCGACCTCGATGGGGAACGCCTTGTTCTCGCATTGGACGCGCATGGGCGCGGGGCTTCACGCGCGCCATCCCTTGATCGTGCGCAAGGAGATCATGGATAAAGTTCCGGGTTTGCTCGCCGAGGCTCGCAAGCACTTAGCGAACGGCAAGCTGGATAAGGCTTGGCCGAAGATCAGTTCGGCGGCCGCGAAGGTGAAGTGGGGCTTCGACTTCTTGAACTGGTGGATGGATCAGTTGGAGAAAGGCTCGAAGCGCGCCGAAGCGGGTATCAAGGTGTCGGCGGCGTTGGCGGCGCTGGTGGTGGCGGCGCCGGTGGAGGTCGGAATTCTTGGCGCGATGGCCGTGGCGAGTGTTGGTGAGGGCGCGCAGCAGGGCACGACGCTGCTTCTGAAAGGCGCGGATTCGAAGGATACGGTTTCGGCGGAGGACGTGAAGAAAGCGTTTCTCGAAACGGTGATCGCCGGGGGCACGGCGGGGCTGGGCAAGGGCGTGGGCAACATGGTGGCCAAGGGCTTGGCTGGCCGCGTGGGGCAGCAAATTTTCAAGCGGCCGCCTACCGAACAGGAGATTTCGTTCATCGCTAGCCGCATTGAGCAGTATCTTTCGGCGAACTCGTCTTCGATCGCGAAAAAGCTACTGGCGCTGGATACGGAGCCGGATTGGAACTGGTGGTACATGATCATCACGCCGATGATCGATCCGGTGGCGATGGAGATGACGAAGGAAACGGAGTTGAATAAGACCTGGAGCCGCTAGCGGAGCGCGAAGCCGGCGGCGGCGAGGGCGGCGACGTATTGCTCGCGTTCCTTGTTGATTTCGTCTTGGGTGAGCGTGCGGTCATTGGCGGCGACGACGATGCGGAAGGTTAAGCTGCGGCCGCCGTTGGGTAGCGTGAAGTCCGTCGTGAAAGAGATGGACTCGGTGTGCGCGGTCTTGGCGTTGTTGAGGACGGCTTCGACCTGGCTGGCATAGGTGCGAGTTGGAACCACGACGCTCAAGTCGAACTCGCTCGCTGGAAAGCGGCGGATGGCTTGGTACTTGACTTGGCGTTGCAGCGCGGCGGTCGCGGCGAGGTTGAGGTCGAGGACCGCGGCGTGGCCTTCCGACCAATCGGGATGGAACTCGAAGAGGCGGCCGATCTCGGTTTCGCCCGAGAGGATCTTCGCGGCGCGGAGGGGATGTTCGAAAGAGCGCACGGCGGCGTCGGGGTGGATCTTAACGGGGCCACAGAGGCACTCGGCTAGGCGGGTTAGTTCGGCGAGGCCGTTCTCACCGTATGTTCCCGCGGCTAGGTGCGATGTTTCCATAGGCAAGCCAGTGGATTGCTTGTGGATCTCTTTACCGATTTCAAAGAAGCGGAAGCTCGCGAAGTGCTTGCGGTTGTCTTCGAAGTTCTTGAGGATGCCATGCAGCAACGTGGTGCGCATCAGGCTTTGGTCGGAGGCGATGGGGTTGAGGACCTTCACATGCGCTTCGACCGGGATCTCAAGCTTTGCGGCTTGGGCTTCGCTGATGAAGGAGTAGTTGTAGACCTCGGTAAAGCCTTGCTGGGTGGCAATCGTGCGTAGGCGGTTGTGATAGCGGCGTTCTTCGTTGATTGGCGGGGGCGCGACCGGCATCAACGGCGCGGCAGGCGGAATCGAGGCGTAGCCGATGATGCGGCCGATTTCTTCGACGAGATCGTCGGGGATCGAGATGTCTTTCGTTGCCCGCCATGTGGGTACGGTGACGCGGAGGCTCTCGCCTTCATCCTCCACCCGGAATGCCAAGTACTGGAGGATGAGAATGACTTCGGGCTTGGGCACTTCACGGCCGAGTTTGCGCGAGAGCCAATCGAGTTGCAGCGAAATGACGGTTAGGGGCTTGGCTTCAGCCCGTGCGTCGGCGGCGCCGCCCACGACTTGGATGCCGGGGCAAACCTGTTGGAGGAGTTCGATGCCGCGCGCAATGGCGCGGAGCGTGTTCTCTGGGTCTTGCGACTTCTCGAAACGCATCGAGGCGTCGGTGCGGACCTTCAGGCGCGAGCTCGTTTTGCGAATAGTGGCGGCGTGGAAGTTCGCGCTTTCGAGGACGATGCGCTTGGTGTCCGGCCCGATGGCGGAATGCTTGCCGCCGATGATGCCCGCGAGCGCGATGGCGCCGGACTCGTCGGCGATCACGAGATCGTCCGCGGTGAGCGTGTACTCGATGTCGTTCAAGGCGAGCAGCTTTTCGCCGTCCTTCGCGCGACGGACGATAATCTTGCCTTTGAGTTTGCCGGCGTCGAACGCATGAGTCGGTTGTGGCAACTCGGCGAGCAGCCAGTTGGTGACGTCGACGATGTTGTTCTTCGTCCCGAGGCCTACCGAACGAAGGCGGTATTGCATCCAGTAGGGGCTGGGCGCGACGGTGACGTTGTCAAAGACTTGCGCGGAATAGCGCGGGCAGAGATCGTAATCTTCGATGACAACTTCGATTTCAGGTTCGTTGCAGTCGACACCTACGATGACAGGGTCGGACAGGTTTTGGCGCAATATGGCCGCGAGCTCGCGCGCCATACCGTAGTGGCCCCAGAGATCTGGACGATGCGTCAGGCTCTTGTTGTCGATCTCGATGACGTGGTCAGGATCGAGAGCCTGCCAGTTGCCGCTGAGCTCGATGATGCCGTCGTCGTCGGAGTTGATGCCAAGTTCGGCAGTGCTGGCGAGCATGCCATCGGAATCGATGCCGCTGACGCGCTTGACGCCGAGCGGGACATAAATCGTTTCGAGGCCGGCGCGACAGTTTGGCGCGCCACAGACGAGGGTTTTCTCGCCGTAGAGTTCGGTGTAGACGACGGCCTTCCGGTTCTTGGCGTTCGGGATCGGCTCGGCGCTGATCACCTTGGCGGGGCATGCCCCCTTGAGCAGTTCGCCGTGTAGCTCGACGCCTTCGCTTTCGGCGGTGTGCAATGTGATGAGGCGCGCGGCTTCCTTGGCATCAATGTTGAGATCAACGTATTCGCGGAGCCATTGGTAGGAGAACTTCATTATCGTTGTGCTCCTACGAACTGACTCAGAAAGCGAAGGTCGCCGGATTGGAGCCAGCGAATATCGTCGATCAGATAACGCATCATGACTAGACGCGTCAGGCCAAGGCCGAAGGCGAAGCCCGACCACTGCCCGGGATCGATGCCGCCGGCGCGGAGTACGTTCGGGTGGACCAAGCCGCAGGGAAGAAGCTCAACCCAACCAGAGTGCTTGCAAACGGGGCAGCCGCTGCCGCCGCAGACCATGCATTCGATATCCAGTTCGAAGCCGGGTTCGACGAAGGGAAAAAATCCGGGGCGCAGGCGCACCGTGACGTCGCGATGGAAGATGCCCTTCAGCAGCGTCTTCATGAAGTAGAGAAGGTTCGCGACGGAGACGTTGCGGTCGACCATCATGCCTTCGAGTTGATAGAAGGTGTGCTCGTGCGAGGGATCGACTTCCTCGTTGCGGAAAACGCGGCCGGGGGCAATCATCCGCAAGGGCGGGCCCAGGCGTTGCATGCCGCGCACTTGCACGGGCGAGGTGTGCGTGCGGAGCAGGTGGCCGCCTTCAAGCCAGAAAGTATCCTGCATGTCGCGCGCCGGGTGGTCGGGCGGGATGTTGAGCGCGTCGAAGTTGTGGAACTCGGTTTCGACTTCGGGGCCGTCGAGAATCGCGAAGCCCATCGAGTAGAAAAGGTCTTCGATTTCATTCTGGATCTGCGTGAGCGGGTGAAGCGCGCCGGGACGCAGGCCGGGAGCGGGGAGTGTGAGATCGATCCACTCCTGCGCGAGCTTTTCGGCTTGCGCGGTTTTTTCAAAGAGCGTCTTCTTTTGGTCGAAGGCCGTTTCGAGCGAAGACTTCGCGGCATTGAGAGCTTTGCCGGCGGCGACTTTTTCTTCCGCGCTCAGCTTGCCCATCTGCTTGCCGAATTCGGCGAGACGGCCTTTGCGGCCGAGAACGTCGACACGGATTTCTTCGAGGGCTTCTAGCGTTTGCGCCGCTTGGATGCGCTTCAGAGTTTCATTACTCAGCGCGTCGATGTTGTCGATCATGTTAGGCGGCGGGCTGGAAGATCGTGAGGTCGGGGTTCATCTCGTGCGCGAGATAGTTGAGATAGAGCACGAGGACGTCCGGTGGGTACTTGTCCTTGAACTCGTCATAGGCGCGTTGCTGCCAGTCGCCGCTCAAGTGGTCGGCGGGCTTTTGGTCCTCGGCGAAGAAGCCGTCTTGATGGGGGACCTTCAAGAAGTCGAGCACGTCGACGATCATCTTCATGTTGGAGATGAGGATGCACTGCGAGATCTCGAGAGCGAGATCGTCCTCGCCTTCCTTCAAGCGGGCGAAGGCCTTGGGCGCGGCGTTGCGCAACGACTCGGTGTTCAGCTTGGCGAGATGCAGCCGCAGCTTCAGACGGTCGTAGAACTTGTAGGTCCGCAGGGTGCCGAGAGAGATGCCGCGGAGTTGGCCACGGAAGGAATCTTCTCCGAGCGCAACAAAGAGCTCATGTAACTTCATGGAACGGGGGTAAACCTTCAGTGTACGCGATACACTAGTGAGTTTGGACACTCGTACATGGCAAATCTGATTGTGTTGGGCGCTCAGTGGGGCGATGAAGGCAAGGGAAAGATCGTCGATCTGTTTAGCGACCGTTTCGACGTCGTGGCGCGATACCAGGGCGGGCACAACGCGGGGCACACGGTTTATATCGGCGCGCAAAAATTCGTATTGAAATTGATCCCGAGCGGCATCCTGCGGCCGGGCGTAAAAGCGATCGTCGGAAATGGCGTGGTGATCGACCCGAGCGCGTTGATGGAAGAGATCGCGGCGCTGGAAAGCGCGGGCGTGGACGTACGTTCGCAGCTACTGATTAGCAATCGCGCGCATGTGATTTTCCCGTTTCATCGCATGGTGGAAAAGGTGAGCGAGGCGCGCAAGGATCGCGTAGCCATCGGAACGACGTCGCGCGGCATCGGGCCCTGCTACGAAGACAAGATTGGGCGGCGCGGCATTCGGATGGCAGACCTGGTGTCGAAGCAAGGCTTCGATAAGCTCTACGCCGATTTGTGCGAGGACAAGACGACTCTAGCGACGGCGTTCGGCGTTCAAGAAACGATCGACTTCCCGAAGATTCTCGCGCAGTACAAGGACTTTGCAGAGAAGCTGCGGCCCATGGTTTGCGACACGGCAAGCTATTTAAACAACCGCATGAACGAAGGCAAGCGCGTGCTCTTCGAGGGCGCGCAAGGCACAATGCTCGACATCGATCACGGGACCTATCCGTTCGTGACGAGTTCCAACGCGAGCGCCGGCGGCGCTTGCACCGGCACGGGTGTGCCGCCGACGAAGATTGAAGGCATCATTGGCGTTTCGAAGGCCTACATCACGCGCGTGGGCGCGGGGCCTTTTCCGAGCGAGATCGAAGGCGAGGTGGGCGACCAGATTCGCAAGGCCGGCAATGAGTTTGGCTCGGTGACGGGAAGGCCGCGGCGTTGCGGCTGGTTTGACGTGCCGCTGCTGCGATATACGGCAGTGATCAACGGCTTCGATAGCTTGATCATTACGAAGCTCGACGTGCTGGATGGGCTGGCCGAGATTCCGGTCTGCGTCGGCTATAAGGTGAATGGCGTTGAGGTGACGGATATGCCCGGCACCAACGAAGAACTGAGCCACATCGAGCCAATTTACGAGAAGCTGCCCGGCTGGAAGGGCGCGACCAAAGGCGTGACCTCGCTGGACGCGATGCCGGCGGGCGCGATGGACTACCTGCGCTTCTTGCAGGAGCGCACGGGCATCGAAGTCGGCTGTGTCTCGAATGGGCCGGAGCGCAACGAGACGATCGTGGTGCCGGGGAGTAAGCTGGCGAAGCTTCTGGGTTGAGCGTCAAGCGCGGGGACTAAACTAGGGTCTAGAACCTCATGCGCAGAATCGTTTGTTTCGCGGTCCTCCTGAGCGCGCTTTCGTTGCACGCCCAGAAGAAGATGTTGGACGCCGAGGCGCTTTGGAAGCTGCAGCGCGTGCAGGAGCCGGCGCTATCGCCCGACGGAAAAACAATCGCCTTCGTGGTGCGCAAATTCGACGTTGAGGGGAATACTTCGACGCGGCACATCTATACGGTGGCGATGGACGGCGGGACGCCGAAGCAGATTACAACGCAGGGGACGTTGAACGAGCGGCCGAAGTGGACGCCGGATTCCAAGCAGATCGTCTTCATCTCGAATCGCGGCGGCGACGCGCAAGTTTGGAAGATGGCGCCGGACGGGACGGGCGCGACGCAAGTAACCAAGATTTCGACGGAGGCGGGCGGCGTGCTGGTGAGCCCCGACGGCAAGAACGTAGTGTTCCAAAGCGCCGTGTATCCGGATTGCGCGGACGACGCTTGCAACAAGACCAAGGCCGAGGAAGAGGCCAAGAGCAAGGTGAAAGCGCGCAGCTACACTTCCCTGCTCTACCGGCACTGGACGGAGTTTCAAGGCAAGAAACGCAATCATCTTTTCGTGGTCCCGATCGAGGGTGGCGTGGCGAAGGACTTGACGCCGGGCCCGCGAGACGTGCCGCCGTTTTCGCTTGGCGGGCCGGACGACTACGCCATTTCGCCGGACGGCACGGAGCTCTGTTTCGTGATGAACCAGGACGAGAACTTGGCGATGTCGACCAATAGCGATCTCTTCGTGGTGGCGCTGGCGGGTGGCGAGGCGAAAAAGATCACGACCATGAATCCGGCGGCGGACAATTCGCCCGCCTACTCACCGGACGGGAAGATGCTGGCTTACCGCGCGCAAGCCAAGGCCGGTTACGAGAGCGACAAGTGGCGCTTGGTGGTGATGGACCGCACGAGCGGCGCCGCGACGATCTTGACCGAGTCGCTCGACCGTTGGGTCGAGAGCTTCACGTGGAGCCCCGATTCAAAACGCCTCTTCTTCGCGGTGGCGGACCGTGGACGCGTGAACTTGCAGATGATGCCCGCCGGGGGCGGCGGCGCGCAGACCGTGGTGGCGGGCGCTTCGACCATCGACGACGTGCAGTTTACGCCCGATGGGAAGACCATGATCTACACCGAGCATTCGGCTTCGCGGCCAGTGGAGATCTTCAAGGCTTCGCCGCGTTCGGTTCCGGAGGCGATGACGAAGTTGAACGAGGCCGTGCTGGATCAATATGCGATTCCAGCGCTCGAAGAGTTAACGGCGGATGGCGCGGAGCGCGCCAAGGTGCATAGCTTTGTGCTGAAGCCGGCCGGCTTCGACGCGAAGAAGAAGTATCCGGTGTTGTTCCTGATTCACGGTGGGCCGCAAGGCGCGTGGGGACATTCGTGGAGCTACCGCTGGAACCCGCAGGTCTTCGCGAACGCTGGCTTCGTGGTGGTGATGCCGAATCCCCGCGGCAGCACTAGTTATGGGCAGGCGTTTACGGATGGGATTAACGACGATTGGGGCGGGAAGGTGTACGACGATTTGATGGCGGTGGTGGACCGGATCGAAGGCGAGCCCTGGGCCGACAAAGAACGCTTCGCGGCGGCGGGCGGCAGCTACGGCGGCTACATGGTGAATTGGCTCTTGGGGCACACCACGCGCTTCAAGGCGCTGGTAAGCCACGCCGGCGTCTTCGATTTGCGTTCGATGGCGGGGGAGACGGAAGAGCTTTGGTTCGTCAATTGGGAGTTTAAAGGTTTTCCTTGGGATAACCCCGACTCTTACGCGAAGTGGAGCCCGAGCTATTTCGCGCGGGACTTCAAGACGCCTACCCTCGTGATCCACGGGGAACTCGATTACCGAGTCCCCGTGGGCCAGGGAATGCAGTTGTTCACAGCGCTTCAAGTGAACAAGGTCCCCTCCAAGTTGCTGCTATTCCCCGACGAGGGCCATTGGATTTTGAAGCCCCAGAACAGTTTGCTCTGGTACAAGAGCTTCATCGATTGGGTGACGGAGTTTACGGCGAAAAAAGCCGAGTAGCGCTCTAGAAGGTCTTTTGCGCCGGCGGCCGGGCCTCTTGTTGGTAGGGGCGATTGCCCATCCAGTCGCGGCCGCTCGGGACTTTGCTCATGTCCGGCTGCGGGCGCGCGTCGAAACCCTTCTTGCTATCGCCGACCGTCTTGTTGAAGCCGTTCTTGAGATTCGTAAAGTCGTTGGTGGCCTTGAGGACATCGTTGATCGTGCCCTGGCCCACCAGTGGATTGCCCCAGAGATCCTCGAAGATCACGCCGTCCAACGGTACGCCCCACATACGCAGCGCCATGATCAAGGTCCGGACGTTGTTCGCATGCGGCTGATAGTGGCCGCTGTTGGTGCGAATCTTTTTGACGACGCCTTCCTGGATCAACATGGTGCCGGAGCATGCAACGGCTTCGCCCGCGACGTAGGCGGAATGGTAGAAGCCTTTCTCGCTGTTATTCGCGCCGCCGAAATGCTTGGCCATGTACAGGTCGCGGCTCATGGTGAGCACGAAGAAACCGTAGTCGTCGGCGGGCTTGCCGTTGCGCGTCTGCGCTTCCTTCGAGTAGGCCCACTTGGAGTTCGCGACAACCTTCTGCCGCATGTCGCCGCCGGTTTGATACCAGGGGAGCATGTAAGCGCGGCCGCCCTTGAACCAGAGGCGATAAATGGAAGCCTCGGCGCGAGTGAGGAACTTGGCGCAGCGGTCGACGAAATCCTTCTTCGCGCCGCAGTCGGTGAGCGTGCGGCCCCACATGAATTCCAGTTCGCGCGGCAGGCCGTTGATGGTGCAGCCGAAGAACTTGCAGAGTTCGAAAGCGCAAACGGTGAAGAGCGCGTGGACGGCCTTCTCGCGCTTCGGCAGCATGACGGTGGGATTGCCGGTAAACATCTTGAGCCAGTAGTCGGTGGTGAAGTAAAGATCGCTCAAGAAGATAAAGCGCTTGGCGGCATCTTTCGTGTAGGCGCGGGCTTCCAAGAGCCCGTCAATACGATGCAGCACGATATCGTGCTTGCGGGTAGCGAAGGCGACACTCGAGTCGGACTGGAACTTCGAGGCACTGGGTACTGTCGAATAGGTCATCGTTTACCTGCTTTCACTGGGTTACGCGCGGGAGTGCGGGCATTTCTGTCACGGGCCGCATGATTTTTTCCGGATAGCGGGGTGATTGCCGAAGAGGACCGGGTTGGGTACGCTGAATCGATGCGTAATGGAATGCTGGCGCTGGCTCTGTTGGCCAGCCTCGCGTGGGGGCAGACCTTCACGGCGCGATTAACGGGAACCGTGGCGGACCCGGCGGGTTCGGCGATCCCCGGCGCGGCGGTGCGAATCTTGAACGCGGACACGAACGCCGCGCAGTCCACGACTACCAATGAGGCGGGCGTCTACGTGTTTCCAATCCTGCCGCCGGGAAACTATGAAGTGAGCGTGGAGGCCACCGGATTTCAAAAGCGCGTGCAGAAGCAGGTGAAGCTGGAGGTGAATCAGGCGGCGGCGCTGGACTTCGCGTTGGTGTTGGCGACGGTGGCGACGGAGTTGGAGGTCACCAGCGAGGCGCCGGTCTTGCAGACCGAATCCGGAAACGTCGGGACCACCATCGGAGCGCAGACGATCGATGAGTTGCCCTTGGTGCAACGCGATGTGATGGCCGTGGTGCGTTTGGCGCCGGGCGTCATCGCCAAGGGCCAAGTGGGCGATGCGCGCGGCGGGCGCGGCGTTTTCAATTCGAACTTCTCGGTGGGCGGCGGGAGGACATCGACCAACGAAGTACTGCTGGATGGCGCGGTGAATACGATTGGGGACTTCAATGGCGTGGCGTTTAGTCCGCCGCCCGATTCGGTACAAGAGTTTCGCGTCGAGACCAACAGCTTTTCGGCGGAGTTTGGGCGAACGGGCGGCGGCGCGGTGAACATCGTCACCAAGTCCGGCGGCAACAAGTATCACGGGACCGCTTACTACTATCACCAGAACGATTTCTTGAACGCGAATAGCTTCGTGAACAATCGCTTTGGGACACCGCGGCCCGTGCTGCGGCGGCATCAATACGGGTTTACCCTGGGCGGACCGGTTTGGTTGCCGGGATTGTACAAAGGCAAGGATAAGACGTTCTTCTTCACAGCGTTTGAAGGGCGTCGCGAGAAAGATCCAGTGCGCTCGATCACCAGCGTGCCCACGGCGCTGGAACGAACGGGAGATTTTTCGCAGACGAATTTCCTGGCGGCGGGCGGGCCGCAGTTGATTACGATTTACGATCCGGCGACGAGCCGGGTGGTGGGTGGCGCGCGGAGCCGGACTCCATTTCCAGATAACACGATTCCGGCGGCGCGCTTCGATCCCGTGGCGGTGAAGATGTTGCAGGAGTACCCCGACGCGAACCGTGCCGGGAGTTCGATCACCGGGAGGCAGAACTACTTGTTCGCGGGAGACAGGACCTACTCGCGCGATCTATTCACCACGCGGGTCGATCACTTGTTCAGCGAACGGCATCGAATCTTCGGGCGCTTCTCGCAACAGAAGTCTCTCGACACGCAACCGAGCGTGCGCGTACGATTCACGAACTCGAACAACACGAAGGACAGCTTTTACAACACGGGCATCGACGATACGTTTCAACTCACGCCGCACTTGTTCAACGTCTTCCGCTACATGTACGTTCGCTACCGCGCCAATTTGGTCTCGAACACTTTGGGCTTCGACCCCACCACACTGGGCCTGCCCGCCTATGTGCGCGATTCGGCGAATGTGCTGATTTATCCGAATGTATCCGTCGGGAGCGGCATCCCGGACTTGGGCGGCACGGCCTTCAACAATCAACCTCGCGACACGCAAGGCTTGCAGAACAATCTCGTCTACGCGCGCGGGAAACACACGTTGAAGATGGGCGGCGAGTACCGGCTCTATCGTTTTTATCCGTACCAGATCTCGAATCCGACAGGCGCGTATACGTTCAACCAGTTCTATACTTCCAGTGATCAATTGGGCGTGGCGCGGCCGGAGCAAGGGCTGGGGCTCGCGAGCTTCTTGCTCGGCTTCGGCGCTTTCACCTACGAAAAAGTGGAACCGTTGAGCGCCTTTCAGCATTACCTAGGCAGCTATTTTCAGGACGACTGGAAGGTCAGCTCGCGGCTGACGTTGAACCTGGGTGTGCGCTGGGAGACCGAGACGGGAACGGGCGAAGCTCATGACCGTTTGACTTACTTCGATCCGGAAGCGCCCTCGCCCGTGGGCAATGGCGTGAAGGGCGCAATCGAGTTCGTGGGCGGCAAGAATCCGCGCACGATCCGCAAGACGAATTGGAAGAACTTCGGGCCGCGCCTGGGATTCGCATATAGGCTCGACAACAGAACGGCCTTGTGCGGCGGCTATGGGATTTTCTACTTGCCAATCGGCCTCGAAACGGCGATCGTCACGACGCCATTCAACTTCAATGTCATCGCGAACGTGTTCAACGCGGACTACACGCCGAGGACGACATTGCGGAATCCATTCCCGGATGGCATTACACGGCCGAACTCGGCGAATCGCATCGACGACGGCAGCTTCCGCCTGGGCAACAACTTCAACACCGTGCTGCGCGACCAACCGAATAGCTATGTGCAGCAATGGAACTTTGCGGTGGCGCGGCAAATCGGCAAGATTACGTCGGTGGATGTGACGTACTTCGGAAGCCGGGGCGTGCGGCTACCGACGAATTCGCTGGAGCTGAATCAAATCGACCCGAAGAACTTGGAGCAGGGCGGCGCGTATCTGACTGAGCTCGTCGCGAATCCGTTCTTCGGCCAAGGTCTGCCGGGTCTACTCGGCCAGCAACGAATTCCACGCATGCAGTTGCTCAAGCCCTTTCCGCAGTACGCTTCGCCCACGACGGCGAACGCCTTCGGCGGCAGCATGATTTATTTCCGGCCTCCCGTCGCGGACAGCATTTACCATGCGGTGACCTTTCGCGTGGACCGGCGCTTCTCGCGCGGCTTCAGCCTAACGGCGCACTACACGATTTCGAAAGTACTCGAAACCGGCGGCGGCGGCAACGGTATTGCGTTTCTCGATCCCGCCGGGATTCGCGACACCTACAACGTGCGTCTCGAACGCAGCGTAGGCTCCTTCGACGTGCCGCAACGGGCGGTGGTCACACTTTCGGCGCAGTTACCGTTCGGACGTGGGAAGAAGTTTTTCAACAAGAACAAAGTGGCGAATCGATTTGTGGGCAACTGGCAGTTCTTTACGAATACGACATTGCAGGCTGGCTTGCCAGTGAATGTGGGCGGGCCGGATTTGTCGCGGCTCGCCGGAGCGGCGCCTTCGCGGGCGTCCGTCGTGGGCGGCGTCGACCCGCGCTTCGATCTCTCGACGTCCATCGCGAACAGCCGCGATTGGTCGAATGCGTGCGGCTGCACGAAGCCCTGGTTCAACCCGGCGGCGTTTCGCACCACGCCCGAGTTTCAGATTCCGAACGGGCCGCGCTTCCTGCCGAACATACGCGAGGGTTGGCTGCGCTCGACGGACGCGAATCTACAGAAGTCGGTGTTTGTGACCGAGAAGCTACGGATGTCCCTGCAATTGCGCGCGTTCAATGTGTTCAATCAAGTAAGCTTCGCGGGGCCGAGCGTGATCACCGTTGGACAGGCCAACTTCGGCAGCGCGGGAGGCGTGGTGGACAACGCACGCCGCGCCGAGATTGGCGCGAAACTCTATTTCTAGTAGCCCTTCTGCTTGTCGACGACGTTCAGGAGCGGCAGGCCTTCGGCGAAGCGGCGGATGTTTTCTTTCACCGTTCCTTGCATGCGCGCGGCGTCTTGATCGCTGCGGCCCGCGATGTGCGGCGTCACGATGACGTTGTCGAATTTCCAAAGCGCGTTGCCTTGCGGCAGCGGTTCGGGATCCGTAACGTCGACGCCCGCCCCGGCGAGACGGCGTTCGTCGAGCGACTTGATCAAGGCCGGCAGATCGTAGATGCCGCCGCGGCTGACGGCGATGAAGTAGGAATTCTGTTTCATCAGCGCGAACTGCTTCGCGCCCATCATCTTGTGGCTCTTCGGCGTATGGGGCGCGGAAATCAGAACGGCGTCGGTATCGGGAAGTTCGGCGTCGAGACGGTCCGGCTTGACGGTCTTCACGATGAAGGGAGAATACGGGATGTCTTCGGGATCGACGCAAGTTACCTTCATTCCATGAGCCCAAGCGCGTACGGCGATTTGGTGGCCGATGCCGCCGCAGCCGATCACCAGCGCTTTCTTGCCGTTCAGCTCGATGCCACGGAATTGTTCGCGGCGCCAGTTCTCATCCATGCGGTCCTTGATGTAGAGCGGCAGAGTGCGGGCGAGGGCGAGGAGCATGGCCATCGCGTGGTCGGCGATCTCGGGGCCTTGGACGATTTGGTTGTTGGTGAGGATGATGTTGGAATCGCGCAAGTAGTTCGAACCTGAGAGATGCAGCACGCGCTCGGCGCCGGCGCTGGTGATCTGCATCCACTGCAGCTTCTTGCCCATCTCAAGAAAGCGCGGCGCCACTTCACCGATGACGGCGTCCGCGTCCACGATTTCCGCGGCCAGCGCGGCGTCGGTATCGGCGGCGACGAGTTTCACCTTGCTGGACGCCGTGCCCCAATCGGCGGCTAAGCGTGCTGGCGCCCGGTACAGGACAATCTTCTTCTCCTGCGCGGCGGCAATCGCCACGAAGGCCAAAGCGATAACGATAATTCTTGTGGATCGCATGCTATTGACGTCCTCCTTGGGGGCGCGTCGTACCGCTCAGTTTCACGACGTCGGGATCGGCATGGGCCGGGATGGCAATTTCCATGAATCCTACATTCATCTCTTCCCAACTTTGGTCGCCCCAGCGGATCGTTTTCGTGGGGTCGGGGTTGAAGCGGTTATTGGGTGAGTTGTCGAACCATGCGGTGGCGGCGAGCACCGCCCCGGCCGGTAACGGAATCTCTTGCTTGAGAAAGTAGGTCGTCTGCCAATTGAAGTCGTAGCGCGGCACCTTCAGGAGCGGCGCGCCGTTGAGCTGGATCTCGTAGGCCTTGCCGCGAAGGTGCATGTGGGGTTGCATGCTGACGAGTTTGGCGTCGCGGAGCAAGGTGGCGGTGACTTTGGATTCATAGTCCGGCGCGCCGGGAGGGATCTCGATGTTGGCGTCGGCCGGGGTGATCGTGAGCACGCGCTCGCGCACGGGTTCCTTGGCGAAGTAAAGGCCAAGCTCGGAATAGTCGACGGCATCCTTGCCGTTGGCCGTATAGTGCATCTCGAAGATCATGTCGGAGCCGGCCTTGATGAGTTTGGCGCGGCCGGGGCCCCAAGGTTGGGGCATGTAGCCGGGCTCGTATCCGAGCAGAAGCTCGCGGCGGTCGATCTCGCGTTCGTCCGCGCGGCGGGCGGCGCGTTCGGTGCGCGAGGCGACGTAGATCTCGCCCGTCGGCGCTTCGGCGACGTAGCTGGAACCCTTCGGGCGCGTGAAGGCGTTGATGTGGTGAACGAGATCCTTGCGGTCGATTTTCCATTCGGCGGCGGCAATCCACTTGTCTTCCGCGAAGTTCAGCTTGGAGACGAGGAACGCGTACTCCAGCGTGCCACGCGCGGGGACCTTCATGCCGGGAATACGCAAGATGACGTCGGGCTGGCCGAGGCGCCACTTGCTCTCGGCCTTGGGGACCGCGATGCGAACACCCGCTTCGTCCTTGGCCCCGGAGGCGAGCCATTCGAGAAGAGTCCGCCTCTCGCCATCGCTCAGCGCCCGGACGTTAGCCAGATGCCGAGAGGATGCTTCGTCGGCATGCCACGGTGGCATCGTACCCTTGGAAACGCTTTGGCGAATCGCGGCGGAGTAAGGACGAATCTGCGCATGCGTCGTTAGTGGCATCGGGCCAATGCCGCCTTCCGCGTGGCACGCCACGCAGCGTTGTTCGATGACGCGCGCCGCTTCCCGGAAGCTAGCGGGCAGAAGCACCAAAGGCGCGACAATGAGGACACGCGCGATTCGGAAGACCATCAGCCGAGTTTATCCGATGCTTGGGAGCCTCATGCACGCGGATTACCCGCCCTGACAAAGCGTCGATCTCGCGAAACACCCAAACTTCATCCGTTGGCCCAACCGGTCTCCGCTTGATTCGCCCGAGAGCGCGAGCCAGCCCCCGCGCATTGAGGTCATGCGTCCGCGGGATCGCCGGTTGCGGGTTCGGGACTCCCATGTGGTCGTCGACCAGCCAGCAGCCGGCATGGCCCCCGCCCCCCACTTCACGCTACAGCGCGCGCCGCTACCGCAGAATGGAGGAATGTACCGCCTCGCACTCTTACTGCTGAGCGCCATCGCCGCCCAGTCCCAGCATCACTCGCTGATCGTCGTCAGCGTCGACGGCCTAGACCAACGCTACCTTCGCGATGCGGACAAGCTGGGCTTGAAGATCCCCACGTTGCGCAAATTGATGCGTGGAGGAGAATGGGCGCAGGGCGTCGCGGGAGTCGTGCCCACCGTCACTTGGCCCTCGCACACGACGCTCATCACGGGCGTGCCTCCGCGCGAGCATGGCATTTTGAGCAACCGGCGTCCGCGCAACCAAAGCGGCGATTACTACTGGATGGCGAACATGCTGAAGATAAAGACTCTTTGGCACGCGACGCGCAAGGCCGGCTTGAAGAGCGCCGCGATCACTTGGCCCGTGACCGTGAACGCGGATATCGATTTCAATCTGCCCGAGTATTTCCGCGCGCGTAGTGGCGGGAGCATGGATTTTCTCTCGATCTGGGAGTATGCGACGCCGAACTTGGTGGAGAAGATCGAGAAGTTCGACCCAAGTTTCCGCCAGCAATGGGTGGACGACCGTACGCGGAAGGTGGCGACGGTTTATCTGCTCAAACATGAGCGGCCGGATTTGATTCTTCTACACTTCGTGGACCTCGATTCCACCGCGCACGATCATGGCCCGTATACGAAGGAGGCGAACGCTTGTCTGGAGACGACGGACGCCTACATCGCGGAGATCCTGGCCGCGGCGCCGAAGGACGCGGTTGTCGCGCTCGTGTCCGATCACGGATTCGAACGCGTGGATCGTGAACTCAGCGTGGCGATTCTCGACATGGAATTGGATTTGAGGGGCAAGGTGGAAACGCATGGCGGGCTGCTGGTTGCCACTAGCGACGAGGCCGCGCGAAAGATCGCGAAGTCCGGCTATGCGGGCCGCCGGGTTCCTCGCGTGGAAGTATTGAAGTTCGCGCCGGAATTGAATCGCAAGGATGTTTTCGCGGCATTCGAGCCGAAGCGAAATGAGGCTTGGCTTCCTGGCTCTGGCGCGAAGGCGTTGAACAATCCGCCGCACGAGCTTGGCAATCATGGCTTCTGGCCGGGCCTGCCGGACTACCGTTCGGTATTTGTATTGTGGGGACCGGGCATTGCGGCGAAGAAGACGCCGGAGACGCGGATGGAAGCGATTGCGCCGCGATTCGCGGAGATTCTTGGGGTGACGCTACACTAGCGGTTTATGCGCAAACCGCTCATGGCCGCGAATTGGAAGATGTTCAAGACGCCGGCCGAGACAACGACTTTCTTCGACGCTTTCCTGCCCGCCGTTAAGGACTCCGCTCACGCCGACATCGCCGTATGCGCGCCGTACATCGATCTGGCGGCCGCGATCGCCGCTACGGCTTCTTCCAACGTCGCCATTGGGGCGCAGAATCTTTATTGGGCCAAGGAAGGCGCGTTCACTGGGGAGATCTCGGGACCGATGTTGAAGTCGATTGGGTGCAAGTGGGTTATCGTGGGGCACTCGGAGCGGCGGCAGTATTTCGGCGAGACGGATGCGACGGTGCTGCAACGCACCAAGGCCGGGATCGAAGCCGGGCTGCAGGTGATACTTTGCGTGGGCGAAGTGCTGGCCGAGCGCGAAGCGGGGCAGACGGAAGCGGTGCTCGCGGCGCAGTTCGCGGGGGGCGTGGCGGGTTTGACGCCAGGTGAGTTCGCGCAGATCGTGATCGCTTACGAGCCTGTGTGGGCGATTGGCACCGGCAAGACGGCAACGCCGGAGATGGCGGCTGACGCTCACAAAGCGATTCGCGCGCTGGCTGCGAATGCGTTCGGCAACGAGGCGGCTTCCACACTGCGCATACTCTACGGCGGTTCCGTAAAGCCGGACAACGTTGGCTCGCTGATGGCGCAGGAAGAGATCGACGGGGCCCTGGTTGGCGGTGCGTCCCTGGACCCCGTCAGCTTCACAAAGATCGTCAACTTCTAGGCCGCTCAGCGGCTCTACTTATCGCTCTGGTTATTGGATACGGACTTTTACGTTCTCTTGATCGAGAGATCCGGTCTCATTCAGTTCCACGGCGTTGGCGCCGCGATGGAAGATCACGTTGCGCCGGGTGAGGTTCGCGCCGGAGGACGAAGCGAACTGGATGCCCGTGCGATAACCGGAGATCAGGTTGTTCTCGATCGAGTCATAGCGCGGGGAACGCAGGTCGGTTTCCGTCGGGTTGTAGCAAATACCGATTACGCCGTTGCTGCCGCCGACAATGGAATTGTTCACGATGAAGTTGCCGCGCGAGTCCCCGCCGCGAACGAAGATGCCGAGGCCGGTATTCGAGATGTTGTTATCGCGTACAGTCACAGCGCTGCTTTGCGCGATCATGACGGCGGTTTCGGGCGGGCCGCTGGACGGGACGAGGTTCATGGCGCGAATGTTGAGATCGCGCACTGTGACGTTGCTGGAGCCTGAGATACGCACGGCGATCGCGAAGTTCGAGATATTCCCATTGCGGATCATGACGCCGGCGGCGTTCATCACTTCGACACCGATGCCTTGAACGCTGCCGGGGCCCATGAGTTGGCGGCCGTTCAGGTCGATGGTGACGCCACTGGCCATGACGCGAATGGCCGCGCCGGAGCCGGTCCAGAAGCTGTCGACATTGAGTTGATACGAACCGGGTTCGCTGATCACGGCCGGGATGTTCAAGGGCCGGCCCATTGGCTGCGCGAACGCCAGAGCGGCGCCGAGGCCGCTGAGCAGAAGCACGCGGGCGAAGAATTGATTTTGCATGAATTTATTCCTACGAATTTGGAGTCGCGCCTCTGGGCGCTTGATCCAGTTGTCGCGGCTCGCGTGGGAATCCCCCTCGGAGGGGGAAAAATTATTATTGAGCGACAGTAGGGTTAAGAGGAGGACTTCCGCATCGTTGCCCAAGCGAGCGAAAAGGATTGGGAGTTAGCGCAGGCCGTACTAGCCCGCGACCGGAAGGCGAGCGCCGACTTCGTGCGCCTGTATTCGCACTTGGTGTATCGCTATGTAGTGAAGCGTCTAGCGCCACGGCTCGATCTGGCGGAAGATTTGACCCAAGATATTATGCTCGCCTCCTGGACCGCTTTGCGATCGTACACGGGCGAAGCGCCGCTCGCGCATTGGCTGATGGGCATCGCCCGCTTCAAGGTGCAAGATTACTATCGGGCGAAGCTACGGGATGCGTTGCGGGAAGGCGAGTTGGAGGCGGCGGAGGCGGCGCCGGATCCGGGCCCCGGAGCGTTTGAATTGTTTGCGAGGGAAAGCGATGCGGCGCGCGCGGCGGAAGTTCTGCGAGGTATGCGTGAGGACTACGCGCTGTTGCTGCGGTGGAGATACTGGGAGGGACTGTCGGCCAACGACATGGCGGCGGAGACGGAAGGTTCCGTGAAGAGCGTGGAACGGATGTTGCAGCGGGCGAGGCTCGAGTTTCGCCGGCTTTGGATCGCGCGGGAAGGAGGAGTGGCGTGAACAACGACTTCAACGATGAATTTCTAGAGCGGCTCATTGGCGCCGCGGCCGAGACCGGCGGCGACGCAGCGCTCGCTCCGACGCGCCTTCAATCACGCATCTACTCGGCGTTGATGCTCGCTCAGGCTGAAGAGGGACCGCTTCGTTCGCTCGGGGAAACGGAAGCCTGCGGGCGCGGCCTTTGCGTGTTCGAAAAGCTGGTGGAGATCACGCCGGTGCCCGAGGATCTCCAGACCTTCAACTATTGCCGCATCTGCCATGGGCGCATCATGGGCGAACGCATCGAAGATCCGCCGCTTTATTGGCCGGGCTGCCCCTACGCGCAATTCAAACCGCGCTAGAAGTATTTCACGACGCCGAAGAGATTTTGGAAGTTCATGAGCTTCTTGCGACCCGGGGGCACGAGGCTCTCCGAAAACAGATTCGAGGTGAGGGTTTCGCTGAAGGAGTAGCGGAAGCCGAAGCGGTTCGGCAGAAGAAGATCGATGCCGACGGCCACACGGATGCCGGGCCACCATACGGCGCGCTGCGTGGTGGGCAAGGTTGGCGCGCCTGAGCTGGTAAGCGCGATCTGCTCGCGGGACATGCGCACTCCCGCGAGGCCCGTCGAGAGGTACGGACGGATCCGGCTGCTGCGCGGGCGGAAGTAGAGCAAGCCGTCGAGTACGGCTTGGTGCTGCCGGCTGCGATTCACCGCGGAGTAGAAGGCGCCGCCGGCGACGCCGTTTAACGTTACTTCGTTGCGATTCCAGATGTAGTTTCCCTGGACGCTGAGCCAATCGTTGAAGTGACGGCCCGCCGCGACGTTAAAGGCCGCGCCGTTCTTGGGCGCGTAAGACGACGCCACCGCGCCGCTACGGAATTCCGTCTGGGCGTCGCCCGAAAGGATGGCGAAGCCTCCCAGGGCGGCCACGAAGTTCTTCTCGTCTTGCGCGCAAACGGAGAGCGCCGTCACCAACAAGATCGATATCCCCATGACCCTATTTTCGCAGGGCGATCCACAGAGCGGCGCCTAGGCCCGCAGCCGCTGATGCGAGCAGCGCTCCGCGACGAATTCGCGAAGGAAGTTTGGGCGCCGACCATACAGCCGCGCCGAGCAAGAGAGCTTGACCCAACAGATTGCCAAAGCCGTAGCTGAGCGCGGCGCTGGCGGTGGGCCTGGCGAGAACGGCCAGCGCGGCGCCTTCGATGGCGCCCAAGATCGCTAGCGGCATCCACCGGCCTTTGGCATTCGGGAAGAAGTAGCCTTCGAGGGCGAAGTAGGCGACGCCGATGGCGGTAGCCAACTCAAAGAAGGCGGGCGTGGCGTAGAACTTGTCCGGGAGCACCGTCAAAAAGGCGGCGGCGGACACCGGCAAATAGATCCAAGGCCGGCCGACGAGCGCCAAGGCGGCTAGCAGCGCGAGCAGCAGCGGTTGGTAGAGTAACTGTCCGCCGCCGAGTTGCATGCCTTTAGTCCAGGTCTCGAGCTCCGAGGGTTCGTGGAAATTGATGGTTTCGCGTTCGAAGGTGCGGTCGAAGATGGTTTGCCGGTCGATGCCGTTGCGCTTGATCCGCAGGATGTGAACGTGGTTGGGGACGGTTTCACGGGCGAGGCGCACTTCGGCATCGAGGCTTTCCCCGGGAGGCGTTGGATAGGAGAAGCTCAGCAGGCAGACCATCTCGCCGCTTTGGCCAGTGCAAGTCTGAGCGGTGCGCGTAGCGCCGGAAAAAACGAAGGCCCGGCCGACGGTGCCGGCCGCCGTGCCGCCGCCGGACTTGCCTAAATGCTCCGCCTCGTAGGGCGGGATTTTGACGGTGAGCGTGAGCGTGCGGTCTTCGAGCTTGCCTTCGCCGGTGCTCACGCTGATGGCGTGAGGCCAGACGGAGAGCGTGATGAAGAAGGCTAGGAGTGAGAGACGGAGAAGTGTCGCCATAGAATACGGCCCGCGGCTAGCGCGGGAATCGATAAGAACATGCCGGGGACGCCGCCGACGAGCTCGCCCGCGATCACCGCCGCGAGCACCGCTACGGGATGCAGTTCGACGCCTTCGCCCATGAGGAAAGGCACCATGACGTAGTCCTGAAAGAGACGGAAGACGATGTAGAAGATCAACATCCAGCCCCAGTGCGGATAGCCGCTGTAGACGGCGATTAGGAGGCTGATCACGCTGGCGCCGACCCAACCGGCCACGGGGATAATTTCGAGCACGGCGGCTAGCGTCGCGAGCAAGAGGGCATAGGGAACGCCGGTGATTTCGTAGAAGAGCGCGAAAGCGACAAAGACGGTGAGGCTCAAGAAGAGCAGGGCGCGAATGTACTGGCTGAGCAGATCGTGGAACTGGTCGAAGAGTTGGGCGGTGCGGCGGCGTTCGGAAAATTGTTCGAAGAAATCGAGCAGCGCGTCTTTCATCCGCGGGCCGTCCTTTAGGAAGAAGAACGCGAAGATGGGGACCAGGATGAAGAGCAGAGCGCTGCCTAGGCCGTGGAGGACGTTGCCTAGGGCGGTCTGCGCGAGTTCGACGCCGTACTTCAGAACGTCGTCGCGAAAAGGCTCCAGCGGCGCGGGGAGGGCGACTTCGGCGAGGCGGGCGGGGTCTTTCGTCAAGTCCGGGAGGCGCGCGGCTAGTGAAGTAGCCTGCGCCGTGATCTCGCGGCCGAGCCAAGCGAAGCCCGCGCCGGCCAGCGCGAGCACGCACAAGTACACCGTGGTAATGGCGATATTACGTGAGATCGCGCGGGGAGCGATGCGGCGGATATAGCCGATCAGGGGCTCGATCGTGTAGGCGAGGAAGAGGCCGAGGATTAGGAGGAAGAGCAATTGGCGCAGCGTCCAAAGCAGCGTCAAACCGAGCGCGAAGGCCAAAAGCGTCGTGACGACGCGCGCGGTCTTCGGATCGAGAAAGGTCATCGAGTCTTCTATTTTATAGTTGAGGCATATGCGCGGCATCTTGGGTGAGTTGGAGAATTTGGAGGAGCGGCTGCGGCTGGGGGGCGGCGCGGACAAGATCGCGAAGCAGCATAAGCAGGGTAAGCTAACGGCGCGTGAACGGGTGGCAAGGCTGGTGGATAAGGGCTCGCCCGTCTTCGAGATCGGATTGTTGGTCGCGTACGACAAGTACGATGGGCAGGCGCCGGCCGCTGGCGTGGTCACGGTGGTGGCGCGAGTTGAAGGCCGTCCGGTGGTTGTGGTGGCGAACGACGCGACGGTGAAGGCGGGCGCTTGGTGGCCGGAGACGATCGCGAAGATCTTGCGGGCGCAAGAGGTTGCGATGCGGCAGCGCATTCCGGTCATTTACTTGGTGGATTCGGCGGGCGTCAATCTGCCGCTGCAGGATTCGATCTTCCCGGGACAGTATGGCGCGGCACGTATCTTTCACTACTGCTCACAGATGCGGCGCAAGTTACGGGTGCCGCAAGTGGCCGCCGTGATGGGCATGTGCATCGCGGGTGGCGCGTACTTACCTGCGTTGAGCGATTGGATCGTGATGGTGGAAGGCACGAGCTTCATGGGGCTCGGGGGGCCGAATCTGGTGAAGGGCGCGACGGGTGAGACGGCGACGGCGGAGGCCTTGGGCGGCGCGGGGATGCATACGGCGGTGAGCGGGGTCGCGCATGAGAAGGCTAAGAGCGACGAGGAGTGTCTGGCTCGCGTTCGCGATTATGTTCGTTCTCTGCCTGCGCCGGCGAAGGGTAACGTTGGCGACAAGCATACGCCCGCGTCGAGGCCGGAAGAACTGTATGACTTGATTCCGGCGGACCACCGCCAGCCTTACGACATGAGGGCAGTGCTCGATCGTATCGTCGATGGCGGCTCGTTGCGCGAGTTTCAGCCACAGTATGCGCCGGAGCTAATTTGCGCGCACGTGAGGATCGACGGGCGCGAGATCGCGTTGCTGGCGAACCGGCGCGGATTCTTGAAGACGGCGGGTGGGCCGCGTATCGGTGGGATTATCTACACGGAGAGTGCGCGCAAGGCGGCGTACTTTGTCGAGATGGCGGAGCGGCAGGGGACGCCGCTGTTGTACTTGCAGGACGTCTCGGGTTTCATGGTGGGGCGGCAAGCCGAGGAGAGCGGCATCATTCGCGCGGGCGCGGAAATGGTGGAAACGATGTCTTGCGCGACGGTGCCGAAGATTGTGTTGAGCGTCAATCATTCTTCAGGGGCCGGCTACTATGCGATGGCGGGGCAAGGCTTCGATCCAGACTTCGCGCTCGCTTGGCCGACGGCGCGTATCGGCGTAATGGAAGGCGACGCGGCGGTGCAAGCGGTGCATGGGCCGGAGTTGGAACGATTGAAGGCGGCGGGGCAGGCCGTGCCGCCCGAGCTCGAAGCGAAGATTGCCGAGACGCGCGCGGACTATGAGCGTTGGCTGGATGCGCGGCATGCGGCGGCGCGTGGTTACGTTGACGCGATTGTCGATCCCTTGAAGACGCGGCAAACGTTGAGCTTTCTTTTTGAGGTTTGCTCCAGATGATTCGCATTGGCTTCGGACAAGGCTTTTGGGGGGACTCGATGGAGGCGCCGGTGCGCTTGGTCGAGGACGGTCCGCTCGACTACCTGGCCTTGGACTACCTGGCCGAAGTCACGATGTCGATTTTGCAAAAGCAGAAGCAGGAGAATCCGGCCTTCGGCTATGCACGCGACTTCCCCGCTCTGATTGAGCGCATCGCGCCTACGATTCAGGCTAAAGGGATTCAGGTATTGGCTAACGCGGGTGGCGTAAATCCGCTGGCGTGCGCGCAAGAGATTCTGAAGCGGGCGCCAGGCCTTCGCGTGGCGGTGGTGGAAGGCGACGACATCTTCGATCGCATGCCGGAGTTGGTGGCGGCCGGCGAAGGGTTCGTCAATATGGACACGGGCGAAAGCATTCATCGCATCTTGCCGGATTTGCGGAGCGCGAATGTGTACCTAGGCGCTTATCCTTTGGCGGAGGCGTTGTCGTTGGGCGCGGATGTAGTGGTGACCGGACGCTGCGCCGATGCGGCGCTGGCAATGGCGCCGATGATCCATCGCTTCCGTTGGGAGAGCGATCATTACGACCTGCTTGCCGCCGGCGTGGTGGCGGGGCATATCGTCGAGTGTGGGGCGCAGTGCACGGGGGGGAATTGCTTGGCGGATTGGCGTACGATCCCGGACCTCGCGCACATTGGGTATCCGATTATCGAGGCGTATCCCGATGGCGAGTGCGTCATCACGAAACATGACCCATCGGGAGGCCGCGTGTCGCTTGCCAGTGTGAAGGAACAACTGGTTTATGAGATTGGCGATCCGGGTCTCTACTACACGCCCGATGTGGCTGCGGATTTTACGGGCGTTCGGCTTCGCGCGGACGGCGAGAATCGCGTCCATGTGAGTGGAGCGATCGGGCACGGCCGGCCGCCGCGCTTGAAGGCGAGCGTTAGTTATCACTGGGGCTGGAAGGCTTCGGGGACGCTGGTTTATTCGGCGCCCTCGGGCGCGGAGAAGGCTCGGCTAGCCGCCGGTATTGTCGAAGAGCGCTGCGCGGATTTGGGGCTGCGCTTCGAGAGCGCGCTGACGGAGGTTTTTGGCGAGGAGACCGCGATGCTGCGCATGGCCGTGCGGGCTAGAGAGCGCGGCGTGGTGGACCGTTGGACGCGAGAGATGATTCCACTGGTTTTGAATGGGCCTCCGGGCGCGACGGGCTATGGCGATGGGCGCCCGAAGCCGAGCGAGGTTGTCGCCTACTGGCCGGCGCTCCTTTCGCGCGAGCATTTGACGCCGCGTGTCGAGGTGTTGTCATGAAGCTCGAACGCATCGCGCATGCGCGCAGCGGCGACAAGGGCGATTTGGTGAACATCGGCGTCATCGCTCGCGACGAACGGCTGTACCCAGCGATCCTGCGGGAGGTGACTGTGGAGCGTGTGGCGAAGCACTTTGAGCGGCTCGTCAAGGGCGCGGTGGTGCGCTATGAACTCGCCAACATCGGCGCCGTCAACTTCGTTTGCACGGAGGCCTTGGATGGGGGTGGTACTTTGAGTTTGCGTTCCGATGCGCAGGGCAAGAGCTTTGGGGGTGCGATTCTAAACTTAGAGATCCAACTCACGCCGGATGAAGAAGCCATCGCCGACTCCCTCCCTTGAAGTCGCCCAGTACGGACGCGTCCTTGAAATTACCCTCAACCGGCCCGACAAGCGGAACGCGCTTTCGCATGACATGTGCGAAGGCCTGGTCGCGCTTTGCGAAGAGGCCGACGCAAGCGTGGGCGCGATTGTGTGGAAGGCTAAGGGGCCGGTCTTCTGTTCGGGCATGGATCTGGAAGACGCGACCACTGGCGCGACGGAGATTCATGGCAGGCTTTTCACGCTGGGGCAGACGATGCGGAAGCCGATCATCGCCGCCGTCAGCGGGCCGGCGTTGGGTGGCGGGCTAGGACTGGTGGCGAACGCGCATATCGCCGTCGCGGCGCACGGGGCGCAGTTTGGGCTGACGGAGATCCGGGTGGGCATGTGGCCCTTCGTGATCTATCCAGCTATTGAGAGAATGTTCGGACCGAGGCGGAGCTTGGAGCTGGCGCTCTCCAGCAAGATCTTCAACACGCCCGAGGCGATGGCTTGGGGCTTGATCGGCGAAGTGGTGCCGCCGATTGAACTGGACGACCGCGCCGATGCGATCGCGAACACGTTGGCTAATGCGTCTTCGGAGACGCTGGCTCGCGGCATGGGCTTTGTGGCGGCGCTAGAGGGTAAGCCGCTTGATGAGCGGATCGCTTTGGCGCTTGAGGTGCGGGCGGCGCAGTTCGCGAGCGCGGACTTCGCCGAAGGTGTAAAGGCGTTTCAGGAAAAGCGGCCGCCCGTTTGGCCTTCGAACCAATAATCGATGCTCAACTACATACAACCGGCCACTCTGGTGGAGTGGGTCGAGAATACCGCGCCTTATTTGTTTAGCGGGCGCTTGCTGGAGTCCGAGTTCCTTTTCATTTTGCGCGAGGTGAAGCGGGGCGCGGCTTGGCCCGGGGAGCTGACTGCGTATATCGAGAAGTACTTCGCGCTGTGCCTGGCGGCACATCATGCGACGGTGGCTTCCTTCATTCCGACCGATGTCGATTCCAAGATTCGCGGTCTGCTTTGGCGCGATAACCGCGACGCGGAGAGCCGCGTCCGCATGTTTGAGTTTGCTTTGCAGGCCATGCACTGGCCGATGGAAGGCATCTCGAAACGCTACACGCAGCACGCGGGACTGGGGCCGGTGAGCGGCCACAACGGCGAGCAATTGAGCGTCTTGCTCGGCGCGCTGCAGGTCTTCTTGCAGCAGAGCGATTCGGTCCAGGCAGAGCGCGCGATGACGGCGATTGGCGAAGAGTTGCGGCGTGAGGCGATCGAGTTTCAGACGGCTCGCGATACGAAGGGGTTAGAGCTGGATGTGTTGCGGCTTTCGGCTTATCTGACGCACAACGCGGGCGATGTGGATCAGGGCTTTTCGTATTGGCCGAATGCGCCCCAGTATGAGGCGCCCAAGAAGGAGTTTGCCCGGTTAGCGCATGAGAATACGAAGGCGTTCGGCGGGATCTTCGCGGATGCCGCGAAGATCTATAAGAAGGTGATGGCTCCCGAGGGGCATCGCAATTATCCACTGCGTTCGATCAAGGCGTTGCGGCAGAGCGAAGATCTGTTGCTCCCGCAGAGCCCGTTTCTGGACGAGTGGGGCGGGTTGGTGGCGAGGCATCCTTCGCTGGACGAGCAGGCGCGGGCAGACGTGCTGGGAGCGCTGGTGGTGGGCTCGCGCAAGTTGAATGGGCAGCGCGGGTATTATCGGGCGATTCGCGGGATGCTTGATGAGCTCGGCGAAGCTGGGATCCAACGTATATTGAAGCTGCAACCGAACAGCGTGCGCAAAGAGTATGAGAATGCCGGGACTCGAAAGCTGGTAGCCGTCTCCCGGACCAGCTTCGAATCGAGCATGATGAAGATGCATCGCTAGGCGCCGGCTTCGCTACGCCGGCGCTAGTTGGGCAGCAAGGACTGCCCCATGAGCGCTTCGTCGATCGCACGCGCGGCTTTGCGGCCTTCGGCTATGGCCCAGACGACTAGGGAGGCGCCGCGGCGGCTGTCGCCGGCGGCGTAGACTTTGTCGATCGAGGTTTTGTAGCTGCCGTCGGTGATGATGTTGCCGCGGGCGTCGAGGCGGACGCCGGTCTTCTCGATGAGACCGTGGCGGACGACGCCGGCGAAGCCGATGGCGATCAAGACGAGGTCGGCGTCGAGTTCGAATTCGCTGCCGGGTTCGGGCTCGAAGCGAGGCTTCGGGCCTACGCGGACGCCGTGGAGTTTGCGGACGTGGCCGCTTTCGTCGCCGCTGAAGGATGTGGTGGCGACAGCGAACTCGCGGACGCCGTTCTCTTCGTGCGCGGGCTCCTCGCGATACATGACAGGCCAGAGCGGCCAGGGAGTTTCCTCGGCGCGCTGATCGGGCGGGCGTTGGTGAATCATGAATTGCCGGATGGACTTGGCGCCCTGGCGGGTGGCAGTGCCGAGGCAATCGGCGCCGGTGTCGCCGCCGCCGATGATGATGACGTGTTTGTCCTTGGCGGTGATTTGGTTCTCGACGGTGTCGCCCGCCGCGGCGCGATTGCCTTGGGGCAGATATTCCATCGCGAAGTGGATGCCTTCCAGATGGCGGCCGGGGACGTTTACTTCGCGGTGTTGTTCGGCGCCGACGGCTAACAAGATGGCGTCGTATTGCTTCTGAAGATCGGAGAACTCAACGTTGACGCCGACGTTGACACCGGTTTGGAACTCAATGCCCTCGGCCTTCAGTTGCTCAATGCGGCGGTCGATGTGGAACTTCTCCATCTTGAAGTCCGGGATGCCGTAGCGGAGGAGGCCGCCGAGACGGTCCTCGCGTTCGAGCACGGTGACGGTGTGACCGGCGCGGTTGAGTTGTTGCGCGGCGGCGAGTCCGGCGGGGCCGGAGCCAATGACGGCGACGCGCTTGCCAGTGCGCATGACGGGCGGTTCGACTTCGATCCAACCTTCGGCGAAGGCGTGGTCGATGATGGACTTCTCGACTTGCTTGATGGAGACGGCGGGTTCGTTGATGCCGAGGACGCAAGCGGACTCGCAGGGCGCGGGGCAGAGGCGGCCGGTGAACTCGGGGAAGTTGTTCGTCGCATGGAGGGCGGCGATGGCGTCTTGCCAGCGGTCGCGGTAGACGAGGTCGTTCCAATCGGGGATGAGATTGTTCAAGGGGCAGCCGGTGTGGCAGAAGGGCACGCCGCAATCCATGCAGCGGGCGCCTTGCTGTTCGGCGGCTTCCTTGGGGAAGGGTTGGTAGACCTCGAACCAATCGTTGACGCGTTCGGTGACGGGCCGCTTCTTGGCGACCTCACGGGGGTATTCGAGGAAGCCGGTGGTCTTACCCACGCTTCACCTCCTTGCTGGGGCCGTTGGGCTTTTGATGGAACGAGTAGGGATGGGCTTGACGCGCGGGCGCGGCGTGGAGCGTTGGCGCGGCGTGGGTGGATGCATTGGCCGTGGCGGGAGGTGGCGCGGGGGCTTTTGGGGCCGGGTGTTCGTGGGCGGCGTTGGCTTGTTGCAACGGCGCGGGTTGGGGGACGCTCGCCTTTGGAGGCGCGGGTTGCTTGGCGGTTTCAGCTTGACGAGTGAAACCGAGGACTCGTTTGTATTCGTGGGGGAAGACCTTTACGAAATAGGGCAGCATCGTTCCGAAGTGTTCGAGGACCCAGCGGGCTTTAGGGCTGCCGGTCAGTTCGTGGTGGCGCTCCAAGAGTTGCTTGATGGTGTTGATGTCTTCTTGGGCTTCGATCTTGTCGAGGTCGACGCCCGCTTTGTTGCAGCGGGTTGAGCGGAAATCGCCGGACTCGTCTAGGACGTAGGCGATGCCTCCGGACATGCCGGCGGCGAAGTTGCGGCCGGTGGTGCCGAGGACCAGCACCAAGCCTTTTGTCATGTACTCGCAGCCGTGGTCGCCGACGCCTTCGACTACCGCCGTCGCGCCGGAGTTGCGGACGCAGAAGCGTTCGCCGGCGCGGCCGTTGATGTAGGTTTCGCCGGAGGTCGCACCATAGAAGGCTGTATTGCCGATGATGATGTTTTCTTCGGGTTGGAAGTCCGCGGCCTTGGGCGGGTAGACGATAATCTTGCCGCCGGAAAGGCCCTTGCCGATGTAGTCGTTGGAATCGCCTTCGAGGCGCAGAGTGACGCCCTTGCTTAGGAAGGCGCCGAAGCTCTGGCCGGCCGAGCCCGTAAACTCAATCTGAATTGTGTCGTGGGGCAGGCCTTCGTTGCCGTATTTCTTCGCGATCTCGCCCGAGAGCATGGCGCCCACCGTACGGTGGACATTGCGGATGGGGAGCTTGAATTCAACCTTCGTGCCGTGATCGATAGCTTCACGGGCATGGTCGATCAACCTGTAGTCGAGGGCTTCATTGAGACCATGGTCCTGCGGAATGCAGCAAGTACGGCTGACGCGTTGCGGGACGGGCGGCGCGTAGAAGATGTCATCGAAGCTCAAGGACTTCGCCTTCCAGTGCGAGATGGCCTTACGCATTTCAAGACGCTCGGTGCGGCCGATCATGTCTTCCATGCGGCGGAAGCCGAGTTTCGCCATGATGTGACGGAGTTGTTCGGCGACGAAGAAGAAGAAGTTGATGACGTTCTCGGGGGTGCCTTCGAACTTCTTGCGGAGCTCGGGGTTTTGCGTCGCGATGCCGACGGGACAAGTGTTGAGGTGGCACTTGCGCATCATAATGCAACCCATGGCGATCAACGGGGCCGTGGAGAAGCCGAACTCTTCGGCGCCGAGCAGCGCGCCGATGGCGACGTCGCGACCGGTCTGGAGTTTGCCGTCGACCTGGATGCGGACGCGGCTGCGGAGGTCGTTCATGACGAGAGTCTGCTGCGTTTCGGCGAGGCCGAGTTCCCATGGCGAGCCAGCGTGCTTGAGCGAAGTGAGGGGGCTCGCGCCGGTGCCGCCGGTGTCGCCGGAGATCAAGATGACGTCGGCGTGGGCTTTGGCCACACCAGCAGCCACAGTGCCGACGCCGACTTCGCTAACGAGCTTGACGGAGATGCGCGCGGTGGAGTTGACGTTCTTGAGGTCGAAGATCAGCTGCGCCAAGTCTTCGATCGAGTAGATGTCGTGGTGCGGCGGGGGCGAGATGAGTGTGACGCCGGGAACGGCGAAGCGCACACGGGCGATGTTCTCGTCAATCTTGTGACCGGGAAGCTGGCCGCCTTCGCCGGGCTTCGCGCCTTGGGCGACTTTGATTTGTAGCTCTTCGGCGTTGACCAAGTATTCGGTAGTGACGCCAAAGCGGCCGCTCGCGACTTGCTTAATGGCGCTACGCTTCCAATCGCCGTTGGGCATGACGGGGAAGCGCGCGGGGTCTTCCCCGCCCTCGCCGGTGTTCGAACGGCCGCCCATGCGGTTCATCGCGATGGCGAGCGTTTCGTGGGCTTCTTTCGAAATGCTGCCGAAGCTCATCGCGCCGGTGGCGAAGCGCTTGACGATTTCGGTGGCGGGCTCGACGTCTTCGAGAGGCAGAGGCTTATCGGCCCACTTGAAATCCATGAGGCCGCGGAGCGTGCAGAACTTGGTGTTCTGCTCGTCGATCAGTTTGGCGTACTCTTCGTAGGTTTCGTACTTGTTTTGCTGGACGGCGTGCTGGAGTTTAGCGACGCTGTCGGGATTAATGGAGTGGAACTCGCCATTTACGCGGAAGTGGTAGTTGCCGCCGATGTCGAGGCCGTTGACCTTGGTGTTGGGGCGGAAGGCGAAGTCGTGCTTCATCTTCGCTTCGCGCGCGATGACGTCGAGGCCGACGCCTTCGATCTTGGAGGCCGTGCCGGTGAAGTACTTCTGGACGAACTCGGAGTTGAGACCGATGGCTTCGAAGATCTGCGCACCGCGGTAGGACTGTAGCGTCGAGATGCCCATCTTCGAGAAGACCTTCAAGAGGCCTTTGTTGATGGCTTTTTTGTAATTGGTGAGGGCCTTTTGGAACGTCAGGCCAGCAGGCAGGAGCTTCTTCTGCTCCATGTCTTCGAGGGTCTCGATGGCGAGGTAGGGGTTGATGGCGCTGGCGCCGTAGCCGATCAAGAGGCAGAAGTGCATGACTTCGCGCGGCTCGCCGGATTCCACGATCAAGGCTACTTGCGAACGGGTGCCCTCGCGGACGAGATGGTTGTGCACGGCCGTGAGGGCTAGCAGCGAGGGGATGGGCGCGGAGTTGTGATCGACGCCGCGGTCGCTGAGGATGAGCAGGCGGTAGCCTTTTTCGATCGCGGTGGAGGCGCGGCGGCAGAGGCGGTCGAGAGCCTCTTCGAGGTCTTTCTCGGTGCCGTTGGCATCGAACAAGGTCGGCAGGGTGGTGGCGAGGAATTCGCCCCAGCGGACGTTGCGCAGTTTTTCGAGGTCGTGGTTGGTGAGGATCGGGTGGTCGAGGCGGAGCGTGTGGCAATGCTCCGGAGTCTCTTCCATGATGTTGCGCTCGGTGCCGATGTAGCTTTGCAGCGACATGACGAGCTCTTCGCGGATCGGGTCGATGGGCGGGTTGGTGACCTGGGCGAAGAGTTGTTTGAAGTAATGAAATAGCGGCTGCGGGCGGTCGCTGAGACAAGCGAGCGGCGTGTCGGTGCCCATGGAGCCGACGGGCTCTTCGCCGTTGGCGGCCATGGGCGTCATGATCATGCGCAGGTCTTCTTCGGTATAGCCGAAGGCGCGCTGGCGCTCGAGAACGGTGTGGAAGTCCGTGTCATGCCAACGCGAGGGCGTGGGCAATTGGTCCATGGTGATCTGTTGCTTTTCGAGCCACTCGGCGTAGGGCTGGCGGCCGGAGAGCTTGGCCTTGATCTCGTCGTCGGGAACGATGCGGCCTTCCTCGAGATTCGCGAGGAGCATCTTGCCGGGTTGGAGGCGGCCCTTGTACTTGATCTCTTCGGGCTTGACGGGGAGCACGCCGGTTTCGGAGGCCATGATGAGGAGGCCGTCCTTGGTGACGAGGTAACGCGCGGGACGGAGGCCGTTACGATCGAGGGTGGCGCCGATCAAGCGCCCATCGGTGAAGGCGACGGCGGCGGGGCCGTCCCAGGGTTCCATGAGCGAGGCGTGGTATTCGTAGAAGGCTTTCTTCGACGGGTCCATGGTGGCGTCTTGATCCCAGGCTTCGGGGATGAGCATGGCCATGACATGCGGGAGTTCGCGGCCGCCGAGGGTGAGAAGTTCGACGACATTATCGAGACTCGAAGAGTCAGAGCCGCCGGGCGTGACGATGGGGAAGATCTTGTCGATGTCGTCGAAGTTCTTGGAATTGAGCGTGGCTTCGCGGGCGTGCATCCAGTTTTTGTTGCCGCGGACGGTGTTGATTTCACCGTTGTGGCAGAGGTAGCGGAAGGGATGCGCGAGTTGCCAGGTGGGGAAGGTGTTCGTCGAGAAGCGCTGGTGGACGAGGCAGAGGGCGCTGACGACGTCGGGGTCCGAGAGTTCCTTGTAGAAGTTCGCGATTTGGGGCGCGAGGAGGAGGCCCTTGTAGATGATGGTGCGGCAGGAGAGCGAGGGGATGTAGAAGAAGTCGCGGTCGCGGATGTCGGTGGCGGCGACTTCGTTTTCGACGCGCTTGCGGATTTGATAGAGCTTGCGTTCGAGGGCGTCTTGCGAGATGCCGGGCGGGTGGCCGATGAAGATCTGTTGGATGTAGGGTTGGGAATCGCGGGCGAGGCGGCCGATGGCGTTGGAGTCAATCGGTGTGTCGCGCCAGCCTAGGACTTCGAGGCCTTCTTCCTTGACGATTTGTTCGAAGATGCCTTCGCATTGGAGGCGTTGCGTGCGGTTGACGGGGAGGAAGACCATGCCGACGCCGTACTCGCCGGCGGGCGGGAGCGTGACGCCTTGGGCGGCGAGTTCACGCGCGAAGAATTTGTGGGGGATTTGGATAAGGAGGCCCGCGCCGTCGCCGGTGTCGGGATCGGAACCCGAGGCGCCGCGGTGGGTGAGATTGATGAGGATCTGGATGCCCTTGAGGATGATCTCGTGGGACTTCTCGCCTTTGATGTTGGCGATGAAGCCCATGCCGCAGGCGTCGCGCTCGCGGGCGGGATCGTAGAGGCCTTGGGCAGGGGGAAGGCCGCGCTGCATGGAGAGCGGATTATTGAGGCTAGAGACACGAACGGGGTTCATCAAAAACACTGTTAAAACACCTCGGATTGGATTGAGTATAGACCCAAACGCTTCATTAGGCAAATGGAAGATCGAAAGATTTTGTTATTAGACTAGATTATGATATGCTCCGGTGAGTGCAAATCGAGCATCTGCGACTTTTCCGGGATATTGCGCAAAGCCGGAGTGTGAGCCGAGGGGCGACACTGAACAAGGTGAGCCAGAGCGCGGCCAGCCAACATTTGCAGGAGTTGGAGCGCGTTTTCGGAATCCGGTTGGTAGATCGTAGCACGCGGCCGATCCGGATTACAGCGGCGGGGCAGGCTTACCTTGATTTCTGCAGGGAAGTGTTGCGGCGGAAGACGGAGTTTGAGGGGGAGCTCGATGAGTTGAAGCGGTCGACGAGCGGCGAGGTGCGGGTGGCGTCGATTTACTCGGTGGGTTTGTCGAAGATGGAGCGGCTGGAGGCGGCGTTCTTGAAACGGCACAAGGAGGCGCGGCTGGAGGTGGAGTACTTGCGGCCCGAGAAGGTTTACGATGCAGTGCGCGAGGAGCGGGCGGATTTGGGTTTGGTGAGTTATCCGGTGTCGAATCGCGAGATCACGGCGGTGGCTTGGCGAAAAGAGAAGATGGTGGTGGCGATGCCGCCGGGGCATGCGCTGGAAAGCTTGAAGCGGGTGACGCCGGCGCGGCTGGACGGCGAGGACTTTGTGGGGTTCGATGAGGATCTGCCGATTCGCAAGGACATCGATGCGTATTTGAAGGAGAACGGCGCGGAGGTGGCGCCGACGATGCACTTCGATAATTTGCAGATGATTAAGGAGGCGGTGATGCTGGGGCGCGGGGTGAGCATCGTGCCGATGCCGGTGATTGCGAAGGAGGTGGCTGAGGGGCGGCTGCGCGCGGCGGAATTGAGCCCGAGTTTGGTGCGGCCGCTGGGGGTGATTCATCGCCGGAATGGGAAGATGAGCAGGGCGGCGAAGGCGTTTTTGGATTTGCTGTTGGAGGAGAGTGGGGAATAGGACCGGTGGGACTTTGGTGTCTTTGATTGCGGCGTAAAGAGAGGGCGAACGTTTCAACTTCGTTCCTAAAACTTTTCCGTGGGTGCTTGGGTTGCTAACGGGATATCTGGCGTGCGCGAAGACGTTGCGGGAACGAGTCGGGCAGAATTCTCGCGCTGTATTCAGCGGCAAGCCGCACGAATTGCCTGGTTTGATGAGCGCGCGTCTGCCCTTGCGCCGCGTTCCCGCGCTTCCCCAGTCCGTCGCACTCGCTTCGCTGTGCCGGGCTGCTTCCAAGGTTGCATGCCAGCGGAGGAAAATCTTGTTTGGGGCGCAGTTCGCGGCAGAGCAATCAAGACCTGCGCCGGGCGTCTATGGAAGCGGCCAACGCGAATGTCATGCACCGCAGGCCAAGGCGGAATCCGCTCATGCTCTGGCGCGATACACGTTCTTGAACGCCGCTAAACGGCACAAAAAGGCCCCGGTAGCCACGGCGCGGCACTTGGCTGACTCGGCGTGGTGGATTCCGCGGAAAAAGAGGATTACTGGCCGCCTAGCCAAGCGGCCGGCGTTTCGTGGAAACAACAGGTAAGCGCGGAGTCAGTCCGCGTCAAACGCCGTCGCTATGATCGCGATTGGCGGGGCGAATACGCTCCTGCCTCTTGCGAGGCTGGCAGATGACTGGTGGACGAAATGCAGCCGGGAAGATCTCGGCACACGTTCCAACTGGGCTGGACGCCGCATGATTCAGGAGCGTTGGAAAAGGCCGCTCTTGCCAAGCCAACAAGCGGGCCGCCGCTCACTCAGGCGCAAATCTGTTTCACCACATGCCCATGCACATCGGTCAAACGGAAGTCCCGCCCCATGTGCCGGTACGTCAACTTGGTATGCTCCATCCCCAACAAATGCAGAATCGTCGCCTGCAGATCATAAACATCTATCCGGTCCCGCACGATATTCAAGCCCAGCTCATCCGTCTCCCCAATCACCTGCCCCGCCTTCACGCCCGCGCCCGCCATCCAAATCGAATACCCATTCGGATGATGATCGCGCCCCGCGTTGCCCGCCTCCTCCGGCCGCCGCAACTCGCTCATCGGAGTCCGCCCAAACTCCCCGCCCCACACCACCAACGTCTCATCCAGCAACCCGCGCTGCTTCAAGTCCGCCAGCAACGCCGCCGTTGGCTTATCCGTCGCCTGGCAGATTTTCGGCAAGCTCCCATTAATGCCCGAGTGATGATCCCACCCGGAATGCATGCACAACACAAAACGTACGCCGCGCTCCACCAGCCGCCGCGCCAGCAGCAAGTTCGTCCCGTAAGCCTTCGACTCTTTCTCGTTCACGCCGTAAGCCTCCAGCGTCTCGGGCTTTTCCGACTTCAAATCCGTCAACTCCGGCCCAGCGCTCTGCATCCGGTACGCCAACTCATAGGAATGAATCCGCGACGCGATCTCGGCGTCCCCCGTCCGTTCCAAATGCTGCGCGTTCAAATCGCGAATCACATCCAGCCGCGCCCGCTGCGCCTCTTCGCTGAAACCCTGCGGCGTCGACAGATACAAAATCGGGTCGCCGGAACTCCGCAACACCGTGCCCTGATACAACGACGGCAAGAACCCATTCGTCCACAAATCCGAACCCGCGCTCGTCCCCGGCCCCGATTGCAACGCCACGAAGGCCGGCAAGTTCCGCGACTCCGAGCCTAGCCCATAAGTCACCCACGCCCCCATCGAAGGCCGCCCGCCGGTCATATGCCCGCTGAAAAGAAGCAACTGCCCCGGATGGTGATTAAACGCCTCGGAGTGCATGCTCCGGATCAAACAGATATCGTCGGCGTGCTTCGACGTATACGGCAACAAATCGCTCAACATCATCCCGCTCTGTCCGCACGGCGCGAACTTCCGCGGCGACGCCAACACCTTGGCCGTCGGCTTGATGAAAGCTAGCTTCAAGTCCTTCGTCATCGAAGGCGGCAACGATTGCCCATGCCACTTCTCGAGCGCCGGCTTCGGGTCGAAGAGATCCATCTGCGACGGCGCGCCTTCCTGAAACAGGAAGATCACGTTCTTCGCCTTCGGCGCGAAATGCGGCTTGCGCGGCAACAGCGGATCCACCGCCGCCGCAGCGTTCGCCGTTTGCCCCAACAACTCCGCCAGCGCCAGCGTTCCCATCCCAGCCAAAGAGCGGCGTAGAAAATCCCGCCGCAAGTGCGTATTGAGCAGTTCGCGTTCGTCAAACATGAGCGATCTCCCTATTCCCGCGTAATAAACTCATCGAGGTTCAACACCACGCTCGACATCGCCGTCCAAGCCGCCAATTGCGCGCGCGGCAGACCCGGCAACTCCGCCGGCGCCAACTTCGCCGCGTTTGCCGCGTCCTTCGCCAATGCCGCCTCCTGTGTCTCGAAGTAAGCCTGCAAGCGCGCGTACTCTTTCTCCGTCGCCTCGCGCCCCAATGCAAACTGGAACGCCGCGTTCAAGCGCGGGCGGAACTCGGCCGGCGCCTCAGTGACCACGCGCACCGCCAAAGCCTGCGCCGTCTCCAAGAACACAGGATCGTTCAACAAATTCAACGCCTGCAGCGGCGTGTTCGACCGGTCGCGCTTGCAAACCGCCACCGTCGCCTTCGGCACGTCGAAGTTCACCAACAATGGATACGGCGTCGTCCGCAAGAACTGTATATACAACCCGCGCCTATAGCGATCCGCGCCCGTCGACTCCTTCCAACTCTGCCCCCAACCGCGCGACGCGTAACTCAACTCCATCACGCCCGCCGGTATCGGCGGAAACACGCTCGGCCCGCCTACTTGTCGCGTCAACAATCCGCTAGCGGTCAAAGCCGCGTCGCGAATCGACTCGCCGCTCAGTCGCAAACGGTTCTGCCGCGCTAGCAACGTATTGTTTGGATCGACGTCCTGCAACTCCGGCCGCGCCGCCGAGCTCTGCCGGTAAGTCGCCGAAGTCACAATCCGCCGCAACAGCGACTTCCGGCTCCAGTTGTTCTCCCGGAAATCCGCCGCCAGCCAATCGAGCAACTCCGGATGCACCGGCGCCTCGCTACGCACACCGAAGTCCTCCGGCGTCCGCACCAGCCCCGCGCCAAATAACTCTTGCCACACCCGGTTCACCGCCACGCGCGCCGTCAAAGGATTATCCTCGCGCACCAGCCAGAGCGCCAGATCCAAGCGCGTCGCCTTCCCGCCACTCGCCCCCAAAGGCGGCAACGCCGATAATGAATCCGGCTTCACCTCGATCCCCAAAGCCTTGTAATCCCCGCGCACGCGCAGATAACTCGGCTTCGCCTGTCGCGCCTCCACCAAGGTCATCGCCTGCGTAAACTGTGGATACTGCGCCTTCAACTCCCGTAGTTTCTTCTGCAGTTCATCCAGCTTTAATTCCTTCCACTTCTTATTGCCCACCGCGAAGTGATAGTTCCCCACGAAGTGATCGATCAAAATGTCCCGCTCGCGCGCCGTACGCTTCTCAGGCGCAATCCGCACAATCTTGCCGCCATCGCCACCCTCGGTCAACTTGTTCACGCAATCCCAAGCCAAATCCCAATCCGTCCGCTCGCCGGGATGCGCGATCGTGTAAAGAATGTTCTTCTCCCAATCGGCCTGCAACGCAGCGACGCCATACTCGGTCAACAAAGCCTCCCGCTTCCGCCGGTACTCGTCGTTCGTGCGCAGCCAAGGACCGACCTCGCCAGCCAGCGGCGCATCGATATCCACTTCCTCCGCGTTATCGAAGAACGCGTAGAGCGCATAGAAATCCTTCTGCGAAATCGGGTCGTACTTATGGTCGTGACATTGCGCGCAGCCCGCCGTTAATCCGAGCCACGTCGTTGCCACCGTGCTCGCGCGGTCGAGCTTGATCTCAAACTCAAACTGCCGGTCGTCGATACCGCCTTCGCGGTTCGTCAGCGTATTGCGATGAAAGCCCGTCGCAACACGCTGCTCAGTCGACGCGTTCGGCAGCAGATCCCCCGCGATCTGCTCAATCGTGAATTGATCGAATGGCTGATCGCGATTAATCGAATCGATCACCCAATTGCGCCAACGCCAAGCGTAGGGCCGCACCCAATCCTTTTCGTAACCATCGGAATCCGCGTAACGCGCCTGATCTAGCCAATGGCGCGCCCACTTCTCGCCGAAATGAGGCGAGGCCAACAGCCGCTCCACTTGCCGCTCATAAGCCCCCGGCCGCGAGTCCGCCAGATACGCCGCCATCTCTTCGGGCGCCGGCGGCAAGCCCGTCAAGTCGAAACTCAAGCGCCGGAGCAGCGTCCGCTTATCGGCCTCGGGCGCGGGTGCAATCTTCTCGCGTTCTAATCGCGCGCGCACAAAATAATCGACGGCTTGCTTCCCCTCGGGTACTAACGGCTTCACGATCGGCTGAAACGCCCAATGCTTCGACTTCACCGTCCGTGCCGCGGCGCTAAATCCAAGCGGAAACTTCGCCCCTTGATCAATCCAAGCCGCCAACACCGCAGCCTGCGCGGCATCCAGCTTCTTCGGCCCCGGCGGCATTTGCGGCATCCCCTTGGCCGCGTGAATCCGCAACATCATCGGACTCTCCGCGCTCTTCCCCGGCACGATCGCCGCGCCGCTATAGCCGCCCTTCAGCGCCGCCTCCGCGTCGTCAAAGCGCAACCCGCTCTGCTGCATCGCCGGCCCATGACACCCATAGCAATTCCGCCGCAGAATCGGTTGCACATCCCGCGCAAAATCTACTTCCGCCGCCGCGCCCGCCAGCAAAGCCGGGCCGAACGCCATGCCAAACAAACCAAGCAGCATTTGATGAAATTTTATCAGGCTACTTCATCACAATCGTTTCCGCCGCCGCACCCGCGCGCAAGCGCGCCACCTTTTGGAACAAGCGCTGCGCCTCCACCTTCCGTCCCAAAGCCTGCAACGCCCGCGCTTGCTGATACAACACCGGCGCCTCCCCCGGCGCCCGCCGCGCCGCGTCATTGAGCAGCGGCAAAGCCGACTTCGCATTCCCCAGCGCCAACTGCGCCTTCCCCAAATAGTAAGCCGTCCCCCAAAGATCCGGCCGTGACTTTGCCACCGCCTCTAAATACGGCGCGCCCTCCGCGAATGCCCCCGTCTGCACCAACCCCGCGCCCAAGAAGTATCGCGCCTCCAAATCATCCGGGTCCCGTTCCAGCGCCGCGCGAAACGCCGCCAACGCTTGGTCGTTATCTCGCAGACTCAAATACGTCTTGCCGAACTCCCGGTCGAGCCCAGGCATCGCCGGCCCAGCGGCGCGCGCCCGCTCCAAACTCGCCAACGCTTCATCGAAGTGTCCGGTGTTGTACCAAACCTGCGCCTCCAGCAAATGCGCCTGCCCCGCCGGCAAGGCCGCCACCAGCCGCTCGAACACCACCCGCGCCTTCTCCCGCGCCCCCGCCTTCACATGTGCGAGCGCCAACGCGTGCAGCGCATTCGGCGTCGGCGGCATGGCCTCGAGTTCGGGCAAGGCCGCTTCCCACTGCCCCAACTGCACCTGACAAGTCGCCCGCAACTCCCGCGCCTGCGCCGCTAGCGGCGATTTACCCGAGGCGACGCTCGCAAACAGCGGCAACGCCCGCGCCGCGTCGTCCAACTTCAAATACGCGAGTCCCAAATTCAACTCGAGCCCCGGCTCTCGTGGCGCCAGCGCCAGCGCTCGACGGTAGATCTCCACCGCCTCCAGCGGCCGGTTCCGCCGGTTCAACAATACTCCCAGATTCCCCAACGCTCCCAAGTTCTTCGGCTCCCGCTGCAGCACCGTGCGAAAGCCCGTTTCCGCCGTCTCCAAGTCGCCCGCTCGCAAAGCCCGCACCGCGCGCTCGAAAAGTTGTTCCGTAGAAAGCGAAGGGCCCTGGCAAAACGCCAGGGCCCAAGCAAGTACCGCGATTGCTGGCATCAAAACAACAGCTTAATGCCAAATTGAATCGACCGCGGATCGCGTGTCGAGTTCACCTGTCCGAAGGTCCCGCGCGTCGCCGCCGTCGGCGAAGTATTCGGGTTCGGCACGTTCAAGCCCGTATTCACACCCGCCCACTGCGTATGGTTGAAGGTGTTAAACGTCTCAAAGCGGAACTGCAAGCGGAAGCGCTCGAAGAACGTCGTCGTCTTGATCATCGAGATATCCCACTGATTGATGTTCGGGCCGCGAATGATGCCTTCGCCCGTGTTGCCGAGCGTACCTTCCAGTGGCCGCGCGAACGCGAACACATTGAAGTAATCGAGTTCCGAACGCGTATCCGGAATCAAATTCCCGCCCACGTAATTCGCGCGCGGGCCACCGCCTAGCGTGCCGGCGTTGCCGTTCGACGTAATCGTCAGTGGCGTACCGCCCCAGAAGCGCGCGATGCCGTTCACCTGCCAGCCGTTCACCAATCCCTTGGCGAACGCGTTGCCCGTGCGCATGCCCGGGAACTCGTAGATGAAGTCGAGCGTCACGATCTGCTTCCGGTCGAAGTTCAGCAGGCCGTACTCACGGCGGCGGTCAAACGTATACGCGAGCGAATTTGTATCGCCCTCGTTCACGCCCTGCGCTTTGGACCACGTGTAGTTGAAGTTACCCGTAAACGACTTCGCGAAGCGGCGGCTCACCCGCGCCTGCAAGCCGTTATAGTTCGAGGTCGAACCAAACTCCGTGAAATTCACTGCCGCGTAACCCCGGAATGGACGCAGCGCGTTCGCGACGCCATTCACCGACGTCAGTACACCGGGCTGCAACGTCGTCCCCAGCGGCAGTTGATTCAAGTCGCGGCGGTATTGCAGATAGCGCCCGCGATTGGCGACATAGCTCACGTCCAGCGAAGTCCGCGCGCCCAATTCGCGCTGCACGCCCAAGCTCCACGAGTAAACCGTCGGAATCTGTCCTTGTGAGTCGATGCCGACAATGCCTACCGGTGAACGGCGCCCACCGGCAATCAAGCCTGTGTTGATCTGATCGACATTGCCGACGAACACCGTCGGCTGGAAGGTCAACGGCGGGTTGCCCAAGCCGTCGAAGTTATTCGCGTTCTGCCGGATGCGTTCATAGAAAACGCCGCCGCCGCCGCGGATCGAAGTCTTGCCATCGCCAAACGGATCGTAGGCGAAACCGAAGCGCGGGCCGAAGTTATTCCAGCGGTGATTCACGCCACCCTTCGGCAGGTTGCCCTTGCCTTCTTCGATCATGCCGTTGAACGGATTGCCTTGGCCGGGCACGATCGTGCCAAGCGTCAAGCCGGGATTCAAGTCGATACGCGCCGCCTGTGCCGGATCGTAAGCGCGCGGGTCGAAGTAGTTCTGCAGGAACTTGCCGTACGTATACGTCGGTCCCAGATAAGCCCAACGCATGCCGTATTCGAGCGTCAGCTTACGGTTCACGCGCCAGGAATCCTGCGCGTACCCCTCGATCCCGAAGAAGCGGAAGCTTCCATAGAAACGCCCATTCGTCTGCGTCACCGAAGTGTAGTTGCCGAGCAACATATTCGCGAACGTGTTACCGGTCGAAAGCGGATTGTCCGCCGAGTCGCCGAAGTTGAAGGTCATCGCATCCGTCCAACTCGGTTGCTGCCCGTTCAGATTCATGTTGAAAAATGCGCCGAACTTGAGTGTGTGCTTGCCGATGTTGTGCGTCAGGTTATCGGTCCAGGTGAATTGCTTCGCCTCGCTCAACCAACCCGCCGCGAAGCCCGGATAGTTGCAGCTTCCGATGCCGCAATTGAAGCGCGGGAAACGGTTGCGCAGGTTCGATTCCGGGAAGAACTCCGGGAAGGTAAAGCCCAGTTGCGAGCGGTCGTACAGCGCCGGGTTCGCGTCCTCCTGCACGTCCACCAATTGGGTCAAGCGGTTGTAGCTGAAGATAAACTCGTTCGTCGTCGCGGGCGAAATCACGTTGATCAGGTTGTAGCTCCAAGAGCTGCCCGGCTTCCGCCGGAATTGCGGAAACACCGGATACGGCGTTGAAGCGAAGATACCCAAGCCCTGCTCCTCGTGGTTTGCGTCATCCGCCCACCGGAAGAAGAAGTTCATGCGGTCGCTGATCGAATAATCGATGCGCGCCACCTTGCCTTCCTTATTGAACTGATAGGTGTCCTGGAAGAAGCTGCGCACCGTCTCGGGAACGTTCGGCGTCGGAATCGTGCCGGCGTAATTCGCGCCTTGCAACACCTTCAAGAACCCACCGGTGTTCCGCGCCCAAACGTTACGAGGCACGATATTACCGGGATACGGCGTGCCGCCGATAATGCGCCCACCCGCCTCGCGCACCAGCGTGCCGGGTTGGAAGACCTGTCCGATGCGGAAACCCGTGTCCACGCCCTGCGCGGTCAAAATATTGCCCGTCCGGTACAAGCGGCTCAAATCGCCGTTGAGAATGTCCGGGTGCGGCAGATCGACGAAGCTGCCGCCCGAAGGCCGCGTCGCCAAAGTCTTCTCATAGTTAAAGAAGAAGAACAACTTCGGGTCCGTCCGCGAAGAAAGCTTCGGCACCCACAAGGGCCCGCCGATATTGCCGCCGAACTGATTGAAGCGCAACTTCTGCGTCGTCCCCGTCCGGTCGAAAGGCTGCCGCGCGTCGAACGCGTTGTTCCGCATGAACTCGTACAGAGTCCCGTGGAACTCGCGCGTTCCGGACTTCGTGTTCGCCGAAATCATGATGCCAGGGTTGCGGCCAAACTCCGCGTTGAAGGTCGAAGTCTGCACCTTGAACTCGCCCACCGCGTCCAGCGAAATCTGCGTGTACTGTCCGTCGTTGGCGCCCACGTCCGTATTGATGGCGCCGTCCAGAAACACGTTATTGTTGGACCCGCGCAATCCGTTCACGTTAAACGCATCGGTATTGTTGAAGGCCAACCGGAAGTCCGTGCGGTCGTTGGAAACCACGCCGGGCAGCGTCCGCATCAGCGATTGGAAATCGCGGCCGTTCAAGGAAAGCTCCGTCACCTGCTTACCGGTAATCGTGAAGCTCTTGTTCGCCGTGCTGGTCTCCACCAGCGGCACGTCCGCCGTCACCGTCACCGCATCCTGCGTCGAACCCACCTGCAATTGCACCAAACCTAGATTCATGATCTGGTTCTGGTCCAGCGTTAGGTCCGTGCGCGTCAGCGTCTTAAAACCGTTCTGTTGGAACTTGAGCGTATAGACGCCCGGGAGAATATTGGAAACTTGGAAGGAGCCGTCCGGGTTGGTCACCACCTCGCGAACGACAATCGATTTCGCCTGGTCGGTGGCCGAAATCTTTACTCCGGCGATCACGCCGCCGGAAGGGTCTGTCAATATGCCTTGGATAGAGCCCGTCTGGCCAAAAAGAGCCATTAGGCAGAGCTGCGAGACAACTAGGATTCGAAGCAACATGTCGTCCTAGTCTATCGTCGGAATTTACAATTCCCACGGAAAATTAACCCCCGCTTAACATTTCTCGATTTGCAAACGAAGCCTGACCGGCCCCAGCCTTGCCACCATACTGGCATCTCTGCGAAAATACCGGAGACCACGTACCTCGGGCGCAACGAAGCCGCGCCACGAACGTCCACCTAAACAGACGCCGGAATGAACAGCGAACCCACATCGCCGCCCCCGCCTAACCCCTCCTCCAGCCTAGGCTTCCTCTTCCGCGACTTAGCCCTCAGCGTCTTCATCGCCGTCGGTATCATCCTCTTTCTCTATCAGCCCGTCAAAGTCGAAGGCACCTCCATGATGCCCGCCCTGAGCGACCAGGAACGCATCTTCATCAACAAATTCACCTACCGCCTGGGCCTGGAAAACATCGCCCCCGGAGACACCGTAGTGTTCTTGTACCCCGGCGACCGCACCAAAAGCTACATCAAGCGCGTCATCGGCGTCCCCGGCGACCAAGTCGAAGTTCGCGAGGGCCAGGTCTTCCGCAACGGGAAGCCCCTCGAAGAACCCTACGTGCCCGAAGAGTTCCGCGACCGCATCAGCGCGCCCTTAATCCGCGTCCCCAAGGGCCAATATTACGTCATGGGTGACCACCGCAGTGCCTCCAACGATTCCCGCTCTTGGGGTACCGTCCCCGCCAATCTTATTTACGGGAAAGCGGTCTTTGTCTATTGGCCCATCGATCGCCTAGGCGTCGTCCGTTAGGCGACGCCGCGCCCGCGCCGGAATCCTTTCTCCACTTCATGAATCAGAGGCGCGCTTACATTGGGTTTCCTCCCGGCCGAACCCAACTGCGTCTCCACCATCGTCTCCACCATCGCCAGCACCGACTCCCTCTGGCCACCCGTGCCCATCACCAGAGCGTATTCTTCGACGGCGCGAATCAGATTGCTCAGGGCCTGTCTTTGCCGGTAAAGGCGTCGTAATTTCATCTCAATTTCTTGCATTTTATTCCGTCCTGCATCCTTGCAAAAGAACTTGCCTCGCTTTCGCTGTCAGGCATATAACTGTTGTACTAGTACAGTCGATAGTACTCAAGCTAAAGTTGTAGGAATCTCAAACTCTTTTAGGGGTATGCTATACCCGCTGATGAGGGCTATAACCCTACCCAACCCGCCATAACCCAACATAAACGGCACGCATGTTACTATGAAAAGGCTCAGAAATTCTTTCCTTCCATGGACTTCCTAGCCGGTCTCAACCCCCAACAACGCGAAGCCGCCGCCCACGTCGAAGGCCCGCTCCTCATCCTCGCCGGCGCCGGTTCCGGCAAAACCCGCGTCATTACGCACCGCATCGCGCATCTGGTCCACGAACACCGCGTCCCCGGCTACGCCGTCCTCGCCGTCACCTTCACGAACAAAGCCGCGGGCGAGATGAAAGAACGCGTCAACCACCTTCTCGCGTCCACTGGCGAAAACCACGACGCCCCCTTCGTTTCAACGTTTCACTCCTTCTGCGTCCGCTTCCTCCGCCGCGACGGCGACCGCCTCGCCCCCCTCCGTCCCAACTTCGACAAGCAGTTCAACATCTACGACGACGACGACCAGCTCACCCTCATCAAGCAAATCTTCAAAGCCCTGGGCCTCGACGACAAGTTCATGCCCTACCGCAACGCGCTCTCCCGCATCTCGCACGCCAAAAGCCACCAGGAGCGCCCGGACGACCTCGCCAAGAACGCCCGTGATCCCAAGGCCTCCAAGATGGCCGTCATCTACGAGCAGTACGAAGCCAAACTCCTCCAAGCCAAGGCCCTCGACTTCGACGACCTCCTCCTCGAAACCGTGCGCCTCTTGAAGCACGACACCGCCCTCCGCGAAACCTACAACCGCCGCTACGGCTTCGTCATGGTCGACGAATACCAGGACACCAACCGCACGCAGTACGAGCTCATGCGCCTCTTGAGCGACACCCACCGCAACGTCGTCGCCGTCGGCGACGAGGACCAATCGATTTATTCGTGGCGCGGCGCCGACATCCGCAACATCCTCGACTTCGAACGCGACTACGACAACGCCCGCATCATCCGCCTCGAGCAAAACTACCGCTCCACCAAAAACATCATCGAAGCCGCCAGCGCCGTCGTCGCCAACAACACCCAACGTAAAGGCAAGAACCTCTGGACCGACCAGACCTCCGGCCCCAAAATCGGCCTCTACGAAGCCCTCGACGGCGAGAACGAAGCCCTCTGGATCGCCGACCGCATCGACAAGGTCATCGACCGCGACTACAAAGCCCAAGTCGCCATCCTCTACCGCACCAACTTCCAGTCCCGCCAGATCGAAGAAGCCCTCCGCCGCTACGGCCGCAAGTACACCGTCATCGGCGGCCTCAGCTTCTACCAGCGCGCCGAAATCAAGGACGCGCTCTCCTACCTCAAGCTCATCACCAACCTTGAAGACTCCATCAGCTTCACCCGCGTCATCAACACCCCCGCCCGCGGCATCGGCAAGACCACTCTCGAGCAAGTCGAAGCCTACGCCAATGAACATCGCCTCAGCCTCTGGCAAGCCTCCGGGCAGCTTGTCGAAAACCAGTCGCTAGGCGCCCGCGCCGGCGCCGCCATCCAAGCCTTCCGCCGCATGATCGAGGAACTCCGCGAACGCGCCGCCAAGGACAGCGTCCACGACCTCCTCGCCGAACTCCTCCACCGCTGCGGCTACGTCAAGATGCTCGAAGACAACCCCATCGCCGAAAACGAAGGCCGCCTCGAGAACCTGAAGGAACTCCTCAACGCCGCCGCCGAATCCACCGAACGCGGCGAAACTCTCGCCGACTTCCTCGACCACGCCGCCCTCGTCTCCGACGCTGATCAGGTCGATGAAAAATCTCAGATTTCCCTCCTAACCATCCACAACGCCAAGGGTTTGGAGTTTCCCGTGGTCTTCCTAGCCGGCATGGAAGAAGGCCTCTTCCCCCACTCACGCTCGCTAGAAAACGACACCCAAATGGAAGAGGAACGCCGCCTCTGCTATGTCGGCATGACCCGCGCCCGCCAGCAACTCTTCTGCTCCTGGGCCCGCGCCCGCCGCCGCTTCGGCGGAGGCATCCCCGAGCCCGCTTTCACCTCGCGCTTCATCGCCGAAATCCCCGAGGAGTTCACCGAACGCCTCTCCCGCGGTGCCGGACTCGTCAGCGGATATGGCCGCCAAGTAGACCTTCGCGGCGAACAATGGGAAGTCCGCAACACGGTAAACAAGTACACGCAGTCCAGCAGCGCCAACAACATCAGCAGCTTCTTCAACCGCGCCACGCCAAACTCCTCCAGCGCCGCCCGCCCCGTTGCGCATGCAAAGCCAGTAATTCCCCGACCCAATCCGATTCCAGAAGCCCCACCACCACCGGCAGCAACCCCGCAACCAAAACCAAGCACCGGCAACCTCTTCGCCGCCATCGATGGCATCGACAGCGACAACGACCTTCCCCCGTGGGTCATTAGCGACGCACCCAAAACCACCCCCAAACCAACCCCGAAACCCATCCCACCCCCAGCCCAAATCCCACCGCGCCCGGCAGTAGCCAGACCCAACAGCATAGCCCCCAAAAAAACAAGCGGCGCAGCAATCCGGGCCGGCGCCACGGTAATCCACCCCCGTTATGGCAAAGGCACCGTCCTCCGCCGCGAAGGCGACGGCGACGACGCCAAGCTCTACATCCAATTCCCCGGCTACGGCATGAAAAAGCTAGTAGAAAAATTCGCCGGCATCAAACCGGCGTAGTCTCCCCAATCGATATGGCTAGAGTAAAGGCCGACGGTGTATACTAACGGATGAACGGTGGTTGTTATCACCGATGGAACTGTTTTGGGTCGCTCCCAAAAAGTTCAGCAGCGAATTGAAGTAGTTCTGTTTGCCTGTTTCGCGCTTTTTTTCGAGCTCGGGATACTATTGGAATCCCTGCCCGATTCAGGTTCCGGAACCTTACGGTTCGTCTGCTTGGACGAAAGCTCGAACAAAGGATGTGAAAAGCCCCTGTTTACGCAGGGGCTTTGTTTATCGCAAGAGGTCTCTAACTTTTCCCGATCCGCGCCGCAAAAATGCGTCGGGATACACATTGACATGGCCAGTCACGCGCCAAGCAAATTGGGCAGTGTTGAAGTCCCGGCTTCCATCGATCTTCACGTCCCAATGAAAGCCTTTCGAAAGCTCATGTCCGGCCACGTGTAAGGTTTCGTTGCCATGGTAGTCACGGGGAAGGAGATTCCAAATCGATTTCGTATCGTCGCATCGCTTCGCAGTGCCATAGAGTTCATTAAACTGTTGTCTGTTTTCAAGAACGTCGAGGCCTTTGCCATCTCCGCGAAATACATGGAAGGGAAGGCACCGGGGATCTTGCTCGCCTTCGCAGTGGCTGACTCTACACCATCTGGCGAACATGCCCGTCCAACCATCGTTCTCGGGATCTGCGGAGACTTTGCAATAAAAGCACTTGTAGTCGATATAGCGTTTGAGCTGTATGTGTCTCTTGAATTTCAAAGCGTCTTCTTGTTTCGGGTGCAGAGGTACCCTCGGATCGGAACCCAAAACTAGTACGGCTGCTCTCGTTCGATGAATTTTGCCGTAAAGCGCGCCTGCGAATTCTGCCGGGATCAGCGAAACCGGCCGCCCGCTCGGAGCCTTGAATGTCTCCACGCTCCTCGGAAGAAATTTCCAGCTGCGCTCCTGACAAATCCTGGCTATACGATCCCGTAGCATACGGCTCATTGCGAGGTCCGCTTTGTGAAACAAGAAGTGAACTTCAGGCTGAGGCATTACTTCACTTGCTGTGAACTCGAAGGGCGACTGTCGGGGAGATCTTCAATTGCTCCAACTCAGCCATTGACATTTGTTGAACGCAACGGACAACAAACTCTCTCAGGTTCTGCAATTCGTTTCCCGCAGCCGTCGGTTCCTTCACGGGATCTTCAGGGATCTGCCCAAGCTGATTATCTGCAAACCAAGCCGAAAGCCTGTCCTTCACGCGCTCCTTCAAGAACTTGTTCCAGAGCCTTCGGTATGGGGGCGGCAGCGCAAGAGTCGGCAGGCGCTTAACACTCCAATGCTTCAACTGATTGCTCATCGGCTCGTCAACCGAATCAAGACTCGCAACAAAATCCTTGCGCCACCCGTCGAACTCATCGGCGCTCAACTTCGGGAGTTCGGGATCAGCGTCTCCTTGTTGAGCCACCCTGGCACGGCCTGCGGTGGAATCCCAAACATAACGGTCATCGCTCGAAAAATCCAACACCGCATTCCAAAGATCCGGTCGGATCTCGCGGCGAGGTGTGGTCGAAGCTTCGGCCGGAAGTTCTGTAGCGGCCGCGGATCTCAAGGTCACATATCCGGGCGGTGCCGAATCCGACACCTCAATCAGATTGGAGTAGACCTGCAGAAACTCGCGGAAAGAGCGTGCGCCATGGTCCGCTTCACGAAACTTACGCCCGCTTAACTGAAGCAATCGATTCTTCAAAACCGGGATCGTCATGGACCACCACTCCGGTTTTCCTGCCCGTCGAGCCTGTTCGAATGCCTGCTCGATTAGATGACGCCCATTTTGGATATCGCTCACACCACCGCCTTAGGCTTTAACAATCGACTTCCGCCGCTCGAGCGCAAGGCATGCGAATGCTCTCGAGCTTCGGTGGCGCGCCAAATCGCTATTCTAACCCTACCTTTCCTTGAAGCGGCTATGACGCAACTCCAAGCGAATTGAGAAGCAATCCGATCATGCCAATAATCGTACCCATGACCCACTTTGCACTCCCATGCCGCTCTCAGGTAGATTCAAATTGGAGGATCCACCAATGTCTCGTCTATTCCCAACCCTGTTCCTAGCCCTAGCCATCCCAGCCGCCCTTTTCGCCGATTTCCGCTACGACCAAAACACCCGCGTCACCAAAGGCATGGTCCTGCGCATGCCCTTCGGAAAAAAACCCGAACCCACCACTACCACCCACTATTTCAAAGGTTCCCGCATGGCCATCGCCAGCAAGGACTCCACCAGCATCATCGACTTCGACAAGCAACTCTTCACCACCCTAACCCACGAGAAGAAGCAGTACTGGCAAATGACCTTCGCCGAAATGCAACAAATGATGGACAACGCCATGTCCGAAGCCAACAAAGCCGGCCGCCCGCAGAACACGTCCATGGAGATGCGCTTCGACGCAAAGTCCACGGGCACCGAAAAAGAAGTCAACGGCTTCCCCGCGAAGCAGGTCTTGATGACGGTAGAGTTCCTAGGCAAGGACGGCAAGACCCAACAAAGCGGCGGCATGAAGATGGTCAGCGATAGCTGGCACAGCGAAGCCGTCCCTGGCTACGCCGAATACAAAGCCCAAATGGCCAAGCTCGCCGACCGCGCCGCCTGGCTGCGCGGCAACCCCATGGCCGCCGCCATGCAACAACCCGGCATGGCCGAAGGCATGAAGAAGATGGCCGAGGAGATGGCGAAGGTCCCCGGCCTCCCCGTCCTCACGATCTCGCGCATGGGCATGGCGGGCGGCGCCAACATCGACATGAGCCAGATGGAAGGCCAAGCCCCCTCGCAACAAGACATCGGCGACGCCGCCAAGCGCGCCGGCGGCGAAGCGGCCGGTGGCGCCGCGGGCCGCGCCGTGGGCGGCCGCCTCGGCGGCATGATCGGCGGCGGACTCGGCGGCCGTCTCGGCGGCTTCGGCCGCAAAAAGAACGAAGAAGCCGAAGCCCAGGCCAAGCAAGCCGAGGAACAAGCCCGCGCCAAGGCCCAAGAGACCGCCAAGACCGCCGAAGAGAAAACCGCCGACGGCATGATGCTCCTCATGGAAACCGTCAGCGACTCGAGCAACTTCTCCTCCGCCCCCATCGCCGAAGACGTCTTCGCCATCCCCGCGGGCTACACCAAGGTCGACAACGACTGGGCCAAGCGCAAGCGCTAGAACGGCAAGGCAATGAGTGAGCCACTTGCAAAAGTCCAAGGGCCGCTAAGCTTCTGAAGTAACGGGACTAAGC